>Ga0308174_10000002_pt1 | contig 873194 bp, 710 predicted proteins | sample PhyPR2_FD_203894 | JGI IMG/M metagenome (GOLD analysis project Ga0308174, IMG submission 203894) | Soil microbial communities from UC Gill Tract Community Farm, Albany, California, United States - DLSLS.P.R2 | ecosystem: Environmental > Terrestrial > Soil > Agricultural land | place: USA... | reverse complement strand
TGCGGGTTGCGACACGGACTTCGGGCGCTCACAGCTTCCATGGCGTGACGGGCGGTGTGTACAAGGCCCGGGAACGTATTCACCGTGGCGTAGCTGATCCACGATTACTAGCGATTCCAGCTTCATGGAGGCGAGTTGCAGCCTCCAATCCGCACTGAGGTCGGCTTTATGGGATTGGCTTGCCATCGCTGGCTCGCAACCCTTTGTACCGGCCATTGTAGCACGTGTGTAGCCCTAGACGTAAGGACCATGATGACTTGACGTCGTCCCCACCTTCCTCCGGTTTGGCACCGGCAGTCTTCCCAGAGTCCCCGACATTACTCGCTGGCAACTGGGAACGGGGGTTGCGCTCGTTGCGGGACTTAACCCAACATCTCACGACACGAGCTGACGACAGCCATGCAGCACCTGTGCATGGACTCCGAAGAGGGGCCCTGGTTTCTCAGGGCTTTCCCATGCATGTCAAGCCTAGGTAAGGTTCTTCGCGTTGCGTCGAATTAAACCACATGCTCCACCGCTTGTGCGGGCCCCCGTCAATTCCTTTGAGTTTCAGCCTTGCGGCCGTACTCCCCAGGCGGGGCACTTAATGCGTTAGCGACGACACTCAGGGGGTCGCTCCCCCAAGCATCTAGTGCCCATCGTTTACGGCGTGGACTACCAGGGTATCTAATCCTGTTTGCTCCCCACGCTGTCGCGCATCAGTGTCAGCATTACCCCAGCAGACCGCCTTCGCCACCGGTGTTCTTCCGGATCTCTACGCATTCCACCGCTACACCCGGAATTCCATCTGCCTCTAGTAAGCTCGAGCCCGAGAGTATCCACGGCCGACCCGGCGTTGAGCGCCGGGCTTTCACCGCAGACTTCCACGGGCCACCTACGCGCCCTTTACGCCCAGTGATTCCGGACAACGCTCGCACCCTCCGTATTACCGCGGCTGCTGGCACGGAGTTAGCCGGTGCTTCCTCACCCGGTACCGTCAGTCCTCTCGAAAGAGGATGTTCGTCCCGGGCAACAGTGGTTTACACCCCGAAGAGCTTCATCCCACACGCGGCGTCGCTGCGTCAGCCTTTCGGCCATTGCGCAAGATTCCCCACTGCTGCCTCCCGTAGGAGTCTGGGCCGTCTCTCAGTCCCAATGTGGCTGGCCATCCTCTCAGACCAGCTACCCGTCATAGCCTTGGTGGTCCATTACACCGCCAACTAGCTGATAGGCCGCGAGCTCCTCGATTTCCCCCGGAGGTTTCTTCTTAAAGAGAATCCCCTTCAAGAACGTATGCGGTATTACCCGGCCGTTGGGCCGGCTATCCCCCAGAAATCGGCAGATTGCTCACGTGTTACGCACCCGTTCGCCGGTTGCCCTTGCGGGCCCCCATGACTTGCATGTGTTAAGCACGCCGCCAGCGTTCGTCCTGAGCCAGGATCAAACTCTCCAAGAGTGTTTGAAATAGCTCTATGAACCGTCGCTGTTCCGCGCTGTCGTTTCCAACTTCACGAAACAGCGCTGTCCAAATCACAGAAAATGTTCGGTCAAAACTCTCCCCGGACTCCGAACGAGTACCGGATCAACGAGTTCGCCTCGCACATCCATTTTTCCCAAACTCAATTATCAAATAGCAACTTCAAGCTTTCGCGTCGCTTTCAGCGACAGCCTTTAATCATACCCCGGATCAATTGAATCGTCAACCCTAAATGCCAACTTTTTTCAAGGGTTTTTCGACCCGATTTCCTCAGGTCGCGTGACCGACAACACACCGCCGATCTCGCTACGCCAGCCGCACTTGCGGCGGGTCCGCATAGTAAACAATCCGTCACGAAGATGGAAGCCCTCTCCCACCAAATTGCTTCCAAATCCCAACACCAACTTCACCACCAAATGGGCCGTGTAGGAATCGAACCTACAACCTAGCGATTAAGAGTCGCTTGCTCTGCCAATTGAGCTAACGGCCCGCAAATAACCCAGACGTTTTGCTGAAGGGCGCGCCAGGAGGGAATCGAACCCCCGACCCACAGCTTAGAAGGCTGTTGCTCTATCCAACTGAGCTACTGGCGCTTCATCGACAATGGTGCCGCCGCAGGTCGGGGCGCCCGGATTCGAACCGGGGACCTCCTGCTCCCAAAGCAGGCGCGATACCAGGCTACGCTACGCCCCGCGAGCCCTCGAATGTATCCTGGCAGCGACTCGGAATCAACTACCGGCGCGCTCGCTCCAGTACGATTCCAAAACAGAGATCAGGGCGCGAAACGCACGACCGCGATGGCTCACGAGCTCCTTCGTGTCCGCACTCGCCTCTCCAAAGGTCCGCGCGAGCTCGTCCGACAGGAAATATGGGTCGTAGCCAAACCCGTTCTCGCCACGCGGCGCGCGCGTGACCGAGCCGTGCACTTCACCCCGACTCACGAAATCCGCCCCACCCTCGACGTACGCAGCTGCGCAGACATAAGAAGCGGATCTGTCAGTCTCGCCGGCCAAGGCAGCGAGCAGAAGCCGATTGTTCTCGTCATCGAGGGCCTGTCCCGCGAGATCGTCTCGCCCGCTCCAACGTTTGCTGTGGACGCCAGGCCGTCCGCCGAGCGCTCGAACCACCAGCCCTGAGTCGTCGGCGACGGTTGGTAACCCCGAGCGCTGAAAAAAGTATCGCGCCTTCGCGATCGCGTTCTCCTCGAACGTCGCGAACGCCTCGAGGTCGTCCTCCTCAGGCGTCTCGGCAAGCCCAACGTCGCGCAAATCGACGACGTGCACACCTCGCGCGGCGAAGATCGGTCGCAGCTCGCGAAGCTTGCCGCCACTCCGTGTCGCGAGGAGAACTTGGGGTGTCAGCGTTTGAGCGACTCGATCTGCGCCGCGTCCAACTGCTTGAGTCCCGCGACAGCGAGATCTACAAGCGCATCGAGCTCAGCGCGATCGTAAGTGCCGTGTTCGCCGGTTCCCTGCACCTCGACGAACCTACCCTCGCTGCTCATTACAACATTCATATCGACGCCAGCGCGGACGTCCTCCTCGTAATCGAGGTCGAGCCGTGGAGATCCGTCGATGATCCCGACACTCACTGCGGCAACGCGACGCCTCACCGGAGTCGCGGAAAGAGCTCCCGTCGATACGAGCCACTGGAAGGCATCGATAGCCGCAACGCAGGCTCCAGTGATCGACGCGGTTCGCGTTCCGCCGTCGGCAACGAGAACATCGCAGTCGAGCTTGATCGTGTACTCGCCGAACTTGAAGTCATCGAGCATCGCTCGAATGCTCCGGCCGATGAGACGCTGGATCTCCTGCGTCCGGCCGCCGAGTTGGGATCGCTCGCGCGAGGTTCGCGTGCGCGTCGCGCGCGGGAGCATTGCGTATTCAGCAGTCATCCAGCCTTCGCCGCGGCCGCGACGCCAGCCGGGCACTCCTTCCTCGACTGACGCGGCGCAAAGAACGCGTGTTGCGCCATACGAGATCACACACGATCCCTCGGCGTAGGGCGCCACGCCGCGTTCGATAGAAACGGGGCGCATCTGGTCATCTCGGCGAGAGGTGCGAGACCCTCGTGTTTCAGCCGCCACGTAAACGCTCGATGGTTGACGTCGTTGAATGACCTGGCGTGAGCGGAATGATGACGACGCGACCGCCCGACGCGCGAACCTCGGAGGACCCGACCACCGATTCCTCCGTGTAATCGCCACCCTTGACCAAAACGTCCGGGCGCAAAGCCGTGATAAGCGCGCGCGGCGTGTCTTCCTCGAACGTGACGACAGCGTCAACCGCCTCGAGCGCTGCGAGAACATAACACCGCTCGGCAGCCGTGCGGATCGGTCGCGTCGGTCCCTTGAGCCGCTTGACCGACGCGTCGCTGTTCACTCCGACGACAAGGCTCGCACCCTGAGCGCGAGCTCCGAGGAGAACGTCAATGTGTCCCGGATGCAGCAGATCGAAAACGCCATTGGTGAACACAACCGGTGCCGGCGCGGTCTCACGCCAGGTCGCTGCTCGCTTCCAATCCATGATTTTCGAAAGCGGATCGAGCCGCTCGGTCACAGCCGCCCTTCGGCGTGGGCGCGGTAGTGAATCTCTTTCACGTACATGGGCATTTCGACGCGATCATCGTACGACGACTCCACAGAGATCCCGTTGTCGGAGCGCCTGATGCTGATTCGCCTCGCATCGTCGGGCAGCCCGAGTGAGTCGACGGACGCGCGCAAGCGAGTTCTGATTTGATCATCAGTGCGTTCGCGCGCGAAGTTCACTTCCTGGCGCATGTCGTCCTGGAACTGATAGAAACGCCAGTACGATTCACCCGCGTTGACGGCGAAATATCCGACCGCCGCGGCGATGAGCAGAGAGAACAGGCAACCGAGCGTACTGCGGCCGAGTCGGGCTACCAATTCTGTTGCACTCCTTCGATGACCTTCTGCACAATCTTGTCGATAGCCTGTGCGCGGCCGTCGGCTTCAGCGCGCTCGGCATAGTCCGCCTCTTGCCGCAGGCCTTTGGCCGAGAAAAGAGGCTTTCCGTTCGACTGGTCCAGGATCTCGACGTCGACGGTGATCTGAAGACGTCGTCGCGCGCTGACGGCCTGTTGCGGGTTCGCGCTAAAGGAGACGGGGACATCTGAATCGAAGGAGATGATCGTTCCGTGAACCATCGCGTCGGCACGATCTTGGGGCGCGTCTCGGACGCCCAGTCGCTTCTGGAGCTCAGTTCGCATTTTGTCGTAGAGCTCTTTCGGCAGGTCAGGCGATGGCGTTTGATTGTCGAACGTCACGATCGCCATCGTGTGAATATGCGGCGGCAGTCCTCCACCGGCGAACGTGTAGAAGCAGCCGGTGAGGCTCAGTATGGCAACGCTAGCGATCAAAACGCCAAATCGACGCATCGAATCCGGGAGGATGCTCCGTACGAGTCACGGTCAACTGCAGCGAGCGCCGAGCGCCTTCATCGCGGTAGCGCATGCGAGAACCAGATCGTTCGACCCACTCTGCTACCCTACCGCCATCGACCCGTTCGGCGCGGACGAGCGAGTCGTGATCAAACGTAAGCCGAAACGCGACCGGCGACCCAATGTCCGCTCGAAGCGTCGCGCCGTCCACACGAATGACTGTGTCCGGAAGGTTTGGCAACGCCACTTTTCCCAGCGCGGCCCACAACAAGGTTGCCGGTGGAATGAATCGCCGCGCCATATCGCCGCCGGGCGTTCGGAGCGAGTCCCCGATAAGGATTGCTGCGCCCCCGCCGAGGCCACCAGCCAAAAAGAAATCCAAACGCGCACTGTCAGGCGACGCGATGCGAGCGACTCCTTCGCCGCGACCGGACATCACTCGATCGTCGAGGTCCCAATTGAAAACGATCTGCGTGTGGCCCGGCGTGATTCTCGTCGAAGGGAGGCTCGATGCCGGGCGGGACTCGCCGACCAAAGGCGTAAGGCGCGGCCGGCACGCAGCCACGAGGAACAGCAAACCGACGTACGACAAAGGAGTGGCTCTTCGCATCAGGGGCTATCAAAAAGGGAGCGCACAATTGGCGGCAGCGCGATGGGCCGACCGGTCCGATCGATCGAAACGAGGGCTGTTCGTGCGCTGACCAGTCGGTGGCCGTCGGCCGATCTCGTGATCAGATAGTCAAAAGTGATTCCACGTGAACGCACTTCGGCGAGCGTCGTTCGAACGCGAATGAGCTCGTCGTAGCGAGCCGCGGCGTGGAAGCGAGCCGACATCTCGGACACCGCAAGGCCAACGCCCGCGCGCTCCATATCGGCGTAGCTCATGCCTCGCGCGCGAATGAAGTCGGTCCGACCGACCTCACACCAGATCATGTAGTTCGTGTGGTAGACGACGCCCATTTGATCGGTCTCGGCGTACCGAACGCGGAACTCGACGTCGTGGTAAAGCGGCTCGAGCGCCGGCGTGTGGGATTCATTCGTCACGTCGCCAAGTTCGTCGGGGCTCATTCGTTTGTAAAGCGCGGAGGCCGCCGGTAGAATTCGCGCGTGCTGAACACGCCGTGCTACATCATTTCCGACGCGCATCTCGGATTCGCACCCGAGGACGTCGAGCGCCGCATCGTGTCATTTCTTCGACACGTCGCGCACGAAGCAAAGGCTCTCGTCGTGAACGGCGACCTATTCGAGTTTTGGTTCGAGTGGAGGACGGTCATCCCTCGGCGCGGCTTTCGAGCGCTTGCCGCGCTCGCCGACGTCGTGGATTCCGGAGTCCCGGTGCTGATGATCGCCGGCAATCACGATTGCTGGGGAGGCGAGGTTCTTCGAAAGGACGTCGGAGTCGAATACGTATTCGGTCCGTGGCGCGACCAAATCGGTCCTTGGCGGACGCACATCGAACACGGCGACGGCCTCCGACCCGTCGAGGACAAGCGATACCGAGCGCTCCGCCGCGTGCTCCGCAATCCGCTGGCGGTTCGATCATTTCGGTGGATCCATCCCGACTTCGCGACGCCGCTCGCGAACGGCAGCTCACATGCGAGCCGAAGCTATGCCGCGCGCGACCAGGGACGAGGCTTACGTGAAGCGGCGACCCGAATCGAGGCGACAGATCGCGATCGAGATCTGATCGTCTTCGGCCATTCGCACGTCGCAACACTCGAGCGACTCCCGCTCGGCGCAGTCTATGGCAATGCCGGGTCGTGGCTCGACGCGCCGACATTCTTGCGACTCACCGACGAACGAATCGCGCTTCGCCAGTGGAACGGTTCAGCCGAGAGTGCGGATCTCAACTCCTTCGATCGTACCGCCGAGGAACCGCTGGCCGAGCTGTAGGAATTGGAGCGGGTCGTCCGAGGCGATGAAGCGGTAACTCGGATCAGCGCGCTCACCGGCCGACAGCTGTTCGGCGTCGAGCGTGCGTGCGGTTTCCGCCGCAGTTTCCTCGGCACTGTCGATCAGGCACACGTCCGGACCGAGGACGTCGCGAAGCAGCGGCTTGAGCAGCGGATAGTGCGTGCATCCCAGCACGAGGGTGTCGACCTTTGCGGCGAGAAGGGGCTGCAAATACTCTTTCGCGATCAACCGGGTCGCGTCGTGATCGGTCCACCCTTCTTCGACGAGCGGCACGAATAGTGGGCAGGCGCGCGCGGTAATCATGACGTTGGAATCGAGCGCTCGAATCGCGCGCTCGTATGCACCGGACTTGATTGTCCCGACGGTCCCGATGACGCCGATATGTCCTCCTCGCGTTGCCTTTACGGCGGCACGAGCGCCTGGCTCCACGACGCCGATGACGGGCATATCCATCTCGTCGCGGAGAGCCGACAGCGCGTGCGCGGTCGCCGTGTTGCAGGCGATCACAATACTCTTAACCCCTTCGCCTCGAAGGTACGAGGCGATTTCGCGACTGTACCGTCGAACGGTCTCCGGGCTTTTTGGTCCGTAAGGCACTCGAGCGGTATCGCCGAAATAGATGACGCTTTCGTGCGGCAGCTGCCGAATCACTTCTTTCGCGACCGTCAGACCGCCGATTCCCGAGTCAAAAACGCCGACCGCGGCAGAAGTGCGCTTCACCATTTGAACGAAGCGCCGACGGTTGTGCGATTGGGGGTCATCCGAAGACTGATGTGCGAAGGAACATCCCAGAGATTCGCAGCCACGAACGCGTCGGCGCCTGCGAAGAGGTGATTCGCGACGAGCAGAGCGACCCAGTCTTCGACATGGGCGCCGCGCGTGCGAATGTATCCGTCATTGAACGTCGGTGGCGCGGTGATCGTCCCCGCAACACCGGTTTGGTCGACATACGAAAGGATCGTGGTGTCGTTCGCGATTCGCCGCGCCTCGCGCTTGTCGGCGCCCGACTCGCGGATCATCGCGATACTGATTCCCTCGACCAGCAAGAATGCCGTCGCCGACTTGTACCGACCGAGAACGCTTTGCGAGTAGCCCGGCAGCATGAACGAGTAGAAAAAGGCGCGGCGCGGCGAAATCGGCGAATGAACGGTGTCGCCGCCGGTCTTAACCGTCAGCGTATCGATTCGCTGCGCAAAGACTCGCGCAGGCCACGCGGTGGCAGCAGCCAGACAACCGGGGAGCAGCAGCTTCGTTAGAAAACGCATAGTCTGATTCTCTCTCCGATCGAGCAACGATGGCGGGAGTGCATGGGAATCGAACCCACCCAACCCGACGTCGTCAGGTCGCGAACGGTTTTGAAGACCGTGAGAGCCACCAGGCTCCATCCACTCCCAGCGTCGTCACGCAATCACGAGACCGCGATCTTGGCGCGGGATGACCTCGCCGATGTCAACCGCACCCGGGACGCGCGAAAGATAGTCCGCAGCCCGATCGGCCGGGACGCACACGAGCAATCCGCCCGATGTCTGCGGGTCGATGAGGATTGCTCGTTGGAGATCCGTGGCGCGTCCCCAGTCGACGCGCTCCTCCAGATAACTGGCGTTGCGATCAGCGCCGCTGGTTTTAATCCCGCTCATCAGCGCAGCATCGACACCGGGAAAGACCGGAACACGCCGAACCGCGATGCGCAACGTGACGCGACTGGCGGCCGCAATGTGCGATGCGTGTCCAAGAAGACCGAACCCTGTGATGTCCGTCGCGCACCGAACGCCGATCTCGGTCGCCACTCGTGCCGCATCTCGATTGAGCGCAGCCATCGACTGATACAGTCGCGCGGACTCGGCGTTCCCGAGCGCGCCCTTTTTCGCCGCCGTCGCAAGGATCGCGGTTCCGATCGGCTTCGTGAGAAGGAGTCGGTCGCCGACCGCCGCGCGCGCGTTGCTCAGTATCCGCTTCGGGTGTACGCGACCTGTGACCGAAAGGCCGTACTTCAACTCCTCGTCGATAATGCTATGTCCGCCGACGACGAGCGCGCCTGCTTCATGCACTTTGTCCTGGCCGCCGCGAAGGATCTCGGTGAGTGCCGACATCGGCAGCTGGCTCGACGGAAAAGCGACGATGTTCATCGCCGTGAGCGGCTCTCCACCCATCGCATAGACGTCGGAGAGCGCGTTTGCCGCGGCAATTTGGCCGAACAAGTACGGGTCGTCGACAATCGGAGCGAAAAAGTCGACAGTTTGTACGAGCGCGAGATCGTCGGACAGCACGAAGATCCCCGCGTCGTCGAAGGTTTCACGACCGACAATCAGTCGTGGATCCGATTCGACGGGGAGCCCGCTGAGCGCCCGCGACAGGTCACCCGGACCCAGTTTGGCGGCTCAGCCGGCGCACCGCGCGAATGCCGTCAACTTGAACAGCTCTTCGCGCGTGCTCGACGTCTTCGAGTCTTCGATCATTAGAGAATTGGAAATGGGCCTGCGAGACTGCGGAAACTGCCCACTCGACAGTAATCCCGTCGCCTTCCTCTTCGGAAAAACGACAGGAGGCTGACGGTTAGCTACGCACTCGGAATAGCGACGACAGCTTCGATCTCCACCGTGACGCCGCGGGGCAACGCCGAGACTTGAACCGTCGACCGGGCCGGGCGCGCGTCGCCGAGTGCTCGGCCATAGACCTCGTTGACGATGGGAAAGTCGTTCATGTCGTGGAGGAAGACTGTCGTCTTCACGACGTCTTTCCAGGTTGCGTTCACCGTCGAAAGGACGGCCGCGAGATTGGACATCACGCGCTCAGTCTGCGCACGAACGTCGCCAGCGACGATCTGACCCGTTGTTGGATCGATCGCGATCTGACCCGCGGTATACAGAAAGCCATTCGCGACGACGCCCTGCGAGTACGGGCCAATCGCGGCCGGCGCTTGATCCGTGTGAACGATTTTCAGGCTCACGTCATTCTCCGAGGCCCGACTCGACGTCGGGGGTGATTGTCGTAACGCTTGGTGCGAAGAGCGGATGATATCGTAAACAAGGCGCTCCATGAAGCCCGGACGAGAGGAGTATTCGTCGCTCGGTTCGTTGGCATCAGGGTGAGAGCCGAAGAGCGAATAGCCGCGCGGCATTCGCAGTGACCTGCCGACCGAATGCCTCCGTGCCGACTCGCCGAACGTTCGCGACCCGTGCAACCGTGGCGGCTACCCACGCGGACTCGTTGCGTTTCCCGCGGTTCGGCGCCGGCGCCAAGTATGGAGCGTCCGACTCGACGAGAATTCGGTCGTCGGGAACAAGTTGGACGAGCGTATCGTCTTCCCACTTCTTGAACGTCACAATTCCCGAGAAGGATACGTACCAACCGACGGACAGAGCGGCTTCGGCGAGCGCGTGCGATCCGGTGTAGCAATGCAGGACGCCGCGAACGCCGGCTGAACCGGCCTCGGTGATCATGGCGCGAGTGTCGGCTTCAGCGTCGCGAGTGTGCACGATGACCGGACGCTCGAGCTCGAGGGCTAGCGAGAGTTGCTCGGAGAAGGCCCGCCGCTGGAGGTCGCGCGGCGAATGATCGTAGTGCGCGTCGAGTCCGCACTCGCCGATCGCGACCGCGCCAAGCTGTATCAATTCTCTAATGGCGTCGCCGTCGCGCGACGGGTCGAATCCCGATGCATCGTGCGGATGGACACCGGCGCTGAACCAGACGAAGTCCGGATGCTTTGTGGCGATCGTCCTCGCTCGTCCAGCGGCGTCAATCGACTCGCCGACACAGATGATCGCGCGCGCACCCGCCGATCGAGCCCGTTCGATGACACTCTCACGATCAGGATCGAACGCCGGGTCGGCGAGATGCGCGTGGCTATCGATGAAGACAGGCATCGAAAAACGAACCGCCGCTTTCGCGGCGGTTCGTGAAGCACTAGCGGGAGCCGACTGGACTCGGGCTCTCTCGGCGCCGCCCTTCTGCAAGCGCGCGTGCAGTTCCCTTGTTCTCGGTGCCGGTCGTGCGCGGCCACTTGCGCTCGATCCAGAGCAGAATGGCACCAGCGACGTAGATGGAGCTGAACGTACCGGTGAAGACACCGAACGCCATGATCCACGAGAACGGCCGAATCACTTCACCCGCGAAGATGAGCAGCGAGAGGGTCGCGGCCAACACCGTTGCATGCGTCAAGACAGAACGCGGGAGGGTCTCGTTGATCGAACGATTGAGCACGTCACGCAGCGATTCTTTGCGCTGCTTCTTCAGGTTCTCTCGAACACGATCGAAAATGATGATGGTGTCGTTGAGGGAGTAGCCGATAACGGTCAGCAGCGCGGCGACGACGGTGAGCGAGATCTCGAGGTGCATCATGGCGAGGAACGCCATGGTCGTCAGGATGTCGTGCGCGGTCGCGATAATGGCCGCGACGCCGAAGCGCCATTCGAATCGGAACGCCAGATAGATCAGGGTGACGACGAACGAGATGAGGATCGCCGTGATCGCCTTGGTTTGAAGCTCTGATCCGACGCGCGCACCGACGGATTCGGCGCGAACAACTTTCGCGTGGTCGTTTGGCAGCTGCTTGGCAACCGACGCGGCGATCTGCACACCAACGCTGTCCGCGTTGATCGCTGCAGCATCGCCCGTCTTGGGTGGCACGCGGATCAGATAATCGGTCGATTTTCCGAACTGCGTGACCTCAGCGCCTTCGAATCCAGCTGCGCCAACTGCGCTGCGCACCGCGTCGGGTCCGGGTGTCGACGCGAACTGAAGCTGGACCACCGCACCGCCGGTGAACTCGACGCTGTAGTTCAGCGCATGGCCGGTGCGCTCCTTATGGTAGACCATCAAGGCCATGCCGAGGACGATGAAAGCAATCGTCCCGATGGCGGCGGTCTTCCAGTACTTGATGAAGTCGTACTTGGTGTCGTGAAGAATGCGCAGCATTAGATGCTCAGCGTCTGGGCGCCGCGCGAGCGGTTGAGCCACAGGAGGTAGAAGGTGCGAACGACGAAGATCGACGTCACGAGCGAAGCCACGATACCGGCGATAAGAGTGACCGCGAAGCCCTTCACCGGACCCGTGCCGTACTGATAGAGCACGGCGGCGGTCAGGATCGTCGACACGTTCGAATCGACAATGGCGGGCATCGCGTGGCGGAACCCTTCATCGATCGCGGTGCGAACTGTTTTTCCTCGATCGAGCTCTTCGCGGATTCGTTCGAAGATCAGCACGTTCGCGTCGACCGCTATACCAATAGAGAGGACGAACCCGGCGATTCCAGGCATCGTGAGAACGGCGTTGAAACCGGCGAGTGCCGCCAACGTGTACAGCATGTAGAGGACGAGACCGCCAACCGCCAGCACGCCCGAGAATCGGTAGTAGACGATCATGATCACGATCACGAGCGCGACCGAGATCAGCGCGGCCCGGAAGCCTTTGTCGACCGAGTCCTGACCGAGCGTCGGTCCGATGCTCTGGACCTGCGCAACGCGGAGCGGAACAGGCAGCGCGCCAGCCCGGAGCACGAGCGCGAGATCCTGCGCGTCCGCGAGGCCTTTGCCACCCATCGTGATCTGACCGCGCGTGCCAATCGCCCCGTTGATCACGGGCGGCCGTCCCATGACGCGCTTGTCGAGGATGATCGCCATGTAGTCGCCGATGTGCTTTCCGGTCTCGTTACGGAAGCGGCGACCGCCTTCATTCGTGAGCTGGAACTCGACGATGGTGCCGTCGGTCGGGCTCTGGTTCGGGCGCGCGTCAGTGAGGTAGTCGCCGGTGATGATCGGATTGTGGTCGACGAGATAGTACGCGCGATACCACTTGTTGCCGAGCGACGTCGAATCGGTGCCGGGAATGAAGTCCTTTCCGGGCGGCATCGCGGCCATGACGGCGGAGTCCGCGAGATACGACGTGAGCGTCGGAATCTTGTCGGTCTCCACATAGAATTCGCCCGGCATGTTGCCCTGCTGCAGGAGGCTCGAGAACGCACCGCCCGCCTGCACCTTCAGCGAGTCCGCATTCGCGGAGTCCTTTTTCGCAGCGGCGGCGCCCTTCTTCTCGGCGGCCGCGCCCTTTTTCGCCGTATCGGCCTTCTTCGAGGTGTCGGCGCCCTTTAGAAGATTCTCAAGTCCCTTGTTCGCGGGAGCGCCGGCCTTCGCAACCGACGTGTCGGTCTTCGCGACCAACCCGCGCTGCTTGATAACCTGGTCGATCTTCGCCAGCGAGCGATCGAGCGCTTGCGTCTTGTCAGTGATCTTGAACTCGAGGAAAGCCTGTTCTTCGACGAGCTTTCGCGCGCGCTCCGGATCTTCCTCTCCAGGAATCTGAACGACGATCCGATCGTCGCCCTGCTTCTGAACGATGGTTTCAGAAACACCGGTGCCTTCGATACGCGAGCGCACGGTCTTCAACGCGCGCTCGATGGCGTCGGCTTTCTTGTCCGCGGGAATCGCCTGCTTCGAGTCGTCGACTTCGAGCGCCAAGTACGTTCCGCCCTTCAAATCCAGACCGCGCTGGAGCGGGACATGGCGGACGGTGGTGTCGCGAAGGATGCCGTCCGGTCCGCGCTCACGCACGGTGACGTTTCGCGGGAACAAGAAGAACAGCGAGACGAGGACGAGTCCGACGATGGTCAGTACGCGATACTTCAGGGGCATACGACTGCGGGAAGGAGGTAGGAGTCTTTCGCGGAGCCTATAACGTTAACTGTGCCTTAGGCTTGGGTCAACGCGAACCGCGCGTCTTCCGCATCGCGCCCAAGCTGCGCAACGAGGGCGTCGACGCTCTCGAAACGCGTTGTATCTCGCAGCCGGCGCACCAGTTCGACCGCGATCGTCTCACCATACCAATCGCCGGACGCATCGAAGAGGTGGACCTCGAGCGTCCGGTCGAATTCGCCAAAAGTGGGGCGGGCGCCAAGGTTCATCATGCCGCCAAAGGTACCGCGCGCCATCCGAGCACGGACGGCGTATACCCCTTCAGGCGGCAGAAGTTTGCGAGCCGAAGCGAGCTGGATGTTCAGCGTTGGATAGCCGAGTCCCCGCCCCCGCTGCTGCCCGGGGACGACGACCCCGCTGAACCCGTAGTCGCGGCCGAGGGCGCGACGCGCGCGAGCCAGATCCCCGTGTGCGATCGAGGTCCGGATCGCGCTCGACGATATCGGAACGCCCGATCCATCGAGAGCCGCCGGGACGACGTCGACGTCAAACCCCCGGCGTTGGCCGAGCGCGCGAAGTGTCGACGCGTCTCCCTGACGTCCGCGCCCAAGCCCGTGGTCGTAGCCGATGACGAGCTCGCGCATGTGATAACGGTCGAGCAGCACGTGTTCGACGAACTCCGCTGCGCTGAAGCGGGCGAGCTCCGGCGTGAACGGCAGCACGGCCATCAAGAGCGGACCGCTGTCCGCGATCGCTTCGAGCTGCTCGCTGTCCGGAGTCAGCAGCATCGGGGCGGCAAGCGGATTCACGACCTCGAGCGGATGCGGGCGAAACGAGACGAGAAGCGCGGGAAGCGCGTGTGCCGCGGCCCGCTCTCGAAGACGCCGGAGGATTTCGCGATGCCCGGCGTGGACACCGTCGAACGTTCCGACGGTAATGACCGCACCGCGGGCCAGCTGCGGAAACCCCAAGACCTCAGGCATCGCGTAGCACGAGGGCCGGATGAAGATCGCCACCGACGCGATCCGCCACGGCGATCAGAGTTTCCTGATCGTCCAGAAGAGCCACGCGCGCCCCGTCGACGCGAGCGGCGACCGTGTTGCCGTGTAACGCGCGACGGACATCGCTGCCCTCCAAACGCTGCGCCGGCAGCGACGGTACTCCGGTAACAAGGGGCCGCACGGCGATATTTCCGCCGCGAATTGCCTCGATCGACACCGCATCCCGAACGTCGAACGGCCCGCTCTTGACGCGACGCAGCTCGGCAAGATGCGCGGCGCTATCGGCGTGCCGCCCGACATCGCGGGCGAGGGCACGAATGTAGGTCCCGGCGCCGCACGCGATCCGCACGCGGAGATTCGGACCGTCTCGACCGAGAACGTTCCACTCGTGGACCGTGACGCGCGACGGCGTCAGCGTCAACGCGGCTCCGCGGCGCGCGGCGTCGTATGCGCGAACACCGTCGACCTTCTTCGCCGAATATGCCGGCGGCAGCTGATCGAGGTCGCCCGTCAGTCGCTCGATCGCTTCGGCGATCGCAACATCGGTCGGCGGCGATGCCTGTCGGGTCGCCTGCCCCGTGAGATCGTCGGTGTCGGTCTCGACACCGAACCGAATCGTCGCCTCATACACCTTCGGCTCGCCGTCGACATATGGAATGAGGCGCGTTCCGCGCCCAACCAACACAACGAGCAAACCGGTCGCAAACGGATCGAGCGTACCCGTGTGTCCGACACGGCGCGTCCCGAGGGCGCGACGTACGATCGCGACGGCGTCGTGGGATGTCATGCCCGCCGGTTTATCGACGAGCACGAGCCCAGCGAGATCAGGCGCCGGCGTCTCCATCGTCTCGCGGCTGCGCGTCTTTGATTTTCGCGAGGAGATCCTCGATGCGCGCGGCGTGCGCCACGCTTTCGTCTTGACGGAACGAAATCTCCGGCGCCAGGCGGAGCCGAAGCGCCTTTCCAACGCGAGACCGAAGATGTCCGGCGGCGCTGGCGAGGCCGTCGAAGGTCGACGCGCGCTCGGTCTCACTGCCCATCACGCTGACGAACACCTTCGCGTGACGAAGGTCGCGCGTGACGTCGACACCGGTCACCGTCACGAGTCCCGTGATGCGAGGATCCTTTGCGTCTTCCGCGAGAAAGGTCGCGACTTCCTCGCGGATGGCTGCAGCCACTCGATCAGAGCGGCGATGGTCTGCGGGCATGGTCGGTTATGTCGCCGCAGGCGACTCGAGCGTCCGCGCGAACTCCTCCGTTCGATAGCACTCGATGACGTCGCCGACCTTGATGTCATTGAAGTTGTCGACGCTGAGACCGCACTCGAATCCTTCGCGAACCTCGCGAACATCGTCCTTGAACCGCTTGAGCGACGCGAGCGTGCCGTCGAAGACTTCCACGCCATCGCGAATGACGCGAACGCGGCCTTGGCGATTGATTACGCCGCTCCGAACAGAACATCCGGCGATGGTGCCGAGACGAGAGATCTTGAAGACTTCGCGAACTTCGGCCTCGCCGAAGATGACCTCGCGCTCCTCGGGTCGAAGCATTCCTTCCATCGCGGCGCGGACGTCGGCGACGGCTTCGTAAATGATGCGATACAGCTTGATCTCGACACCTTCACGCTCGGCGGCGGCTCGTGCGTTGTTGTCGGGCCGTACGTGGAACCCGATGATGACGGCACTCGCGGTCCGCGCGAGAAGAATATCGCTCTCGGTGATCGCGCCGACGCCGCGATGAACGACTTCGACCTTCACTTCGGCCGTCGACAGGCCGATCAGGGCGTCGGCGAGCGCTTCCGCCGGACCGCCTTGGTCTGCCTTGATGATGATGTTGAGCGTGCGAGCACCGCCCGCCGCCGACTGCGCCATGAAATCTTCGAGCGTGACACCGCCACGACTCGACCGACGCGACTTCGCTTCGCGATCGAGACGCTCACGACGCTGCGCGACTTCGCGTGCGGCCGCAGCGTCTTCGACGACGATCAGCTGATCGCCAGCCATCGGCACGCCTTGGAAGCCGAGGATCTGCACCGGAATCGCGGGACCTGCCAGCTTGACTTCCTTTCCGCGCTCGTCGAGCAGCGCGCGAACGCGGCCCGAGTACATGCCGGCGATGAAGTCGTCGCCCTTGCGCAGCGTTCCGTTCTGCACGAGGACCGTCGCAACGGCGCCCTTGCCCGGATCGAGCTGCGCTTCGACGACAGCGCCTTGCGCGCGACGATTCGGGTTCGCTTTGAGATCGAGGATTTCCGCCTGCAGGAGCACTTGGTCGAGCAACTGTTGGACGTTCGTTCCCTTCTTCGCCGAGATCTCCGTCGAGAGGGTCGTACCGCCGAACTCCTCCAGCACAACGCTGTGCTGCAAGAGCTCCTGTTTGACCTTCATTGGATTCGCCTGCGGCAGGTCGATCTTGTTGATGGCGACGATCAGTGGAACGCCCGCGTTTTTCGCGTGCGAGATCGCTTCGATCGTCTGCGGCATGACCGAATCGTCGGCGGCCACGACGAGGATGACGATATCCGTCACCTGAGCGCCGCGAGCGCGCATCGCCGTGAAGGCTTCGTGGCCCGGCGTGTCGAGGAACGTGATCGATTTGCCGTTCGGAAGGGCGACGTGATACGCGCCGATGTGCTGCGTGATGCCGCCCGCTTCGCCCGCGACAACGTTCGCCTTGCGGATGAAGTCGAGGAGCGACGTCTTACCATGGTCGACGTGACCCATGATCGTCACAACCGGCGGACGCGAAACAAGGTCCTCCGCGCGATCCGTCTCGGCGGCAGCTTCGGTCTCTTCCGCTTGATAAGCGTCTTCGCGAACCGCTTGATAGCCAAACTCGCCGGCGATCAACTCGATCTGGTCGAAGTCGAGTCGCTGGTTGATGGTGACCATCAAGCCCATTTCCTTGAACGCGAACGCGACGATCTGCGTCGCCGGCGCCTTTAGAATTTGCGCAAGCTCGCTGACCGTGATGAACTCGTTCACACGGACGGTCTTTCTCTCGCGCTCCGCCTCGGCCTGACGGGCGGCCTCGAGCTCCTCGCGCGTTCCGCGACGAAGGTCGCTGGCCGTTCGGCGCGACGGTACGCCGCGCATCGTGGCCATTGTCTTCGAGATGTTCGCGTCCACTGCTTCCTGATCGACCGCACCGCGCTTGCCTTTCTTGCGACGGTTGCCGCGATCGGCGACGCCGGCACCCATTCCACCGCCGCTGCCGCCCTGGTTGCCTTGGTTGTTGCCGCCGCCGCCACCACCACCGCCGCCCTGGGTTCGGCGGTTGTCATCGCGGCGACCCATCCCCGGTGCACCACCCGGAGCAGCTGACGCGACAGGACGCGGTGGGAAGCCACCGCTGCTCGCGACGGGACGCGGGCGCGGGGCGCCGGGCGTGACCGGCCGCGGGCGCGGACGCTCCGGCGCGCCCGGATGCGCATATGTCTGCGGCGTCGGGCGCGGGGGCTCAGCCACGACCGGGCGAGGAGCTTCCGCCTCGATCGCGTGAGCGTCAGCCGCAGCGGCTGCAGCCGCTGCTTCCGCCTGTGCGGCCGCGGCCTCCTCTGCACGCAGGGCTTCGATGCGCGCGGCCTCGACACGTGCGGCCTCGGCTGCCGCAGCTTCTGCCTGCGCGGCCAACTCGGCGGCAGCTTGGGCGGCGCTCGCCGCAGCAGCGGCCTGCTCTTCCGCCGCGGCCTGCACGTCCGCCGCCTTGCGGCGACGACGCACTGGCCCGTCAGCGGAAACCGGCTCGGGCACGGGCGCCGGCTCGGGAGCAACGGTGGTTCGTCGACGACGCGCTGCAGGTGCAGGCGCAGCCTGCTTCTGCAGGCGATCGCGCTTCTCGCGTTCCCAGCGGGCGCGAATGCGGGCGACCTGATCGTCGGTGAGCATGCTCATATGGCTCCGAATCGGAATGTCCATTTGGCGGAGAAGGCTCACGACCTCGTCCGCCGGTACTCCGAATTCATTCGCCAGTTCACTGACTGAAAGCTTGCTCAAAAAACCTCCTCACGAGTCCCCGCCGCCAATAATACCGGCAGCCAATTGCCGGTCGACGACGCCGACCACTGCGGTCTGATCCCGCCCTACCGCCGCGCCCAATTCCAGGGCGGACGGGACCTCAATAAACCTAACGCGCCGAGCTGTTAGCAGCGGCACGATCTTGTCGAGACTATTCGTCGATGCATCCGCGGCGATCACTGCGAGAACGATCTTGTCTTGCTTCGCCGCCTCACGCACCTGATTGACCCCAACAACAGCACCTCGACTGCGCACTCCCAAGCCGAGCAGCCGAAGCACCCGAGGGAGCTGGGCCGCGTCTATCATCGAATCTCCTTACCCAACCGGACCGGCGCCGCCCTGTCCGTCGTCTTCCGAACCACCGTCTTCCGTGGTCAGCTCGTCGATCATTGCCATTATGCGATCGGCTTCTTCCGGCGCAATGCCCGGGAGCTTGAGAAAATCCTCACGCTCGAGATCGATGATGTCGTTCAGCGTGCGATAGCCTGCATCCTCGAGCACCGCGACCGTTGCCGGTGGCATGCCTGCGATGTCCGCCAAGCGAACGTCCGCCACTTCCTCGGTCTCTTCGGGCAACGGTGCGAAGATCTGCGATTCGGCCCCGCCCCGCTCCATCCATTCGCGGCTCGAATAGAGATCGATCTTCCAGCCCGTGAGCTCGGACGCGAGACGAACGTTCTGTCCATTGCGACCAATCGCGAGGGACAGCTGATCTTCGTCGACGACGGCCTGAATGGTTTTCGTCGCGGGATCGCTGAACACACGCGCTACCTTCGCCGGCGCCAGGGCGAGCTTCGCGAACCGCTCGGGGTCAGGCGACCATGGAACGATGTCGATTCGCTCACCGTTCAATTCGTTCACGACCGCCTGCACGCGCGACCCTTTGAGGCCGACGCATGCGCCAACCGGATCGATCGAATCGTCGCGAGAGAACACCGCGATCTTCGTCCGGCTGCCGACTTCGCGGGCCGCGGCGCGGATCTCGACGATGTTCTGCTGAATCTCCGGGACCTCGAGCTTGAACAGCGCCTGCACGAAGAGCGGGTCTCCTCGGCTGAGGATCAGGCGCGGCCCCTTCGGCGTTTCCTCGACGCGCTTCAAGACCGCACGAACCGGTTCGCCCTGGTGGTAGTGCTCGCGGTGGTTCTGCTCACGATATGGAATGATCGCTTCCGCTTCTCGAAACTTGTTCAGCATGATCACGAGCTTGCCTCGCTCGATTTGCTGAACTTCACCGGAGAGGAGATCGCCGACGCGCGTGGCGAACTCGTCGCGGATGCGCGTGCGCTCGCCTTCGCGAACACGCTGAATGATTCGCTGTTTGGCGGCTTGCACCGCGGCGCGCCCGAAGACGGCGAAATCGATCGGTTCTTCCATGACGTCGCCGACTTCGAAGCTGTCGTCGAACGTGCGAGCGTCGTCGAGCGTGATCTCGCGGCTCGGATCTTCTACGGAAGCGACGACGGTCTTGAGGAGAACGATTTTGATATCGCCCTTGCCGTCATCGATGTTGACTTCGGCCTGAACGTTCGGCCCGTACTTCTTCGCGAGGGCGGCGAGAATTCCGTCCTGAAGCAATGCGTACAGTTCCGCGCGGTCGAGCTGTTTCGAGTTCGATACCTCGCGAAACGCGGCGAGAATCTCTGCAGAACTGACCATCCCGGACCCCTCGTGTTACAGATGAAACGCTAGCCGCGCCTCCTTGACAACGGCCAGCGGGATACGGCGCTGATCACCCGCCTTGGGCTCGAGCACCGCGACTTCCGACCCCGCATCTCCCTCCACCGCCACGATCTTTCCTTCGATCCTTCCTCCGTGCTCCGGGCTGAGGACGTTCGCCCAACGACCGACGAACCGTCGCCACTCCGCAGCGTCTCGCAACGGGCGTTCGCCCGGCGACGAGACCTCCAGCACATACGAAGGTGCCACCAACTCGCTGCCATCGAGGCGAGTCTCCAGCGTACGTGAAGCGCGCGCGCAGTCGTCCACGGTGACGGCCTCACCGTCTCGCCGATCGATTCGAACCTCGATCAACGGCCGGTTTTTGGTCCCACCGCGTCGCAGCGTAACGAGATCGTACCCGACCGCGTCAAGCTCCGATTGGACAACACCTTCCAGCGCGTCCTTCACATCACGTCGAGGAAACCGTCCAGAATAAAAAAATGTGGGGAACCTCCCCCACATTTCTCTCGCGATCCCGCTGATCGCGGCAACATCCAGAAACTAGAGGGCGGTTACGGCCCCGTCAAGCGAACGGCCGTTCGTCGGCGATCATGACCCCGAGCTGCCGGCCGGTGTCGCCGGCCCGGTGCGAGTAAAATCGATCGTTGTTACAGCGCGTGCACGACGAGCTCGTCGAAACATGTCCGACGCCTGTCGCGCGCGCGTGATCGAGGATCAAACCTCTCAGGTCGACGGGCGTTGGTCTGTCAGGCTTCGTTCCCGTCAGACGCTCATACACGTCAGGGCTGACCTCGTAGCATTTCCCGCAGATGGACGGCCCGGTGTGGACGTACAATTCGGAGGCGGCGAAGCCACGATCGACGAGCGCACGAATCCCGTGCTCGATGATTCTCGCGGCGGTTCCTTTCCATCCTGAATGGAGGAGCGACGTCGCTCCGGACGGATGCGCAATGAAAACCGGCACGCAATCGGCGACCGTCACCGCGAGCGCTGTTCCGCGCGTCGTCGACGCGTGACCATCGGCGTCGTCGGCACGGAGCCATCCCGACCAGCAGTCGTGATGGACGAGCACGCGATCGCCATGCACCTGATTCGCCGTCGCCAGCCTCGGGCCGCCGGAACGAAGCTCGTCGCGCAGCCGGCTCCAACGCTCCGTGACGACATGCGCCGGCTCATCGCCCCTGAGCGCAAAGCTTCCGACGTCGCGCGTCGTCGTGAACGCTCGGATCCCAAACTGCCGAAAGTGCTCGACCTGCTCCGACGCCTCGACAATGCTCACTTCGTGCGCCGCTCTTCGACGCGCTCGATCTGCGCGCCGAGGGCACAGAGGCGCTCGTCGATGCGCTCGTACCCACGCTCGATCTGCGCGACGTTGTTGATCGTGCTTTCGCCCGAAGCGCAGAGCGCCGCGAGCAGCATCGCCATGCCGGCGCGAATATCGGGCGACTCGACGGTGTTCCCGCGGAGGTGCGACGGTCCAGAGACGATCGCGCGATGCGGATCACACAACACGATTCGCGCACCCATACCAACGAGCTTGTCGACAAAGAACAGTCGCGACTCGAACATTTTCTCGTGAATGAGAATCATGCCCGTGCACTGGGTCGCGGTCACGAGCGCGATCGACATCGTGTCGGCCGGGAACTGGGGCCACGGCTGATCTTCGAGCTTCGGCACGTGCCCGCCGAGATCACTCTGAATGACTTTCTCCTGCTCTTTCGGAACGACGAGATCCGGCCCGTCGATGATGCAGGAGACGCCGAGCCGCGCGAAGCCCATGAGCGTGGATCGGAGGTGTTCAACGCCGGCGTCCGCGATCCGAAGGTTCGATCCCGTGACGGCGGCGAGACCGATGAAGGAACCGACTTCGATGTGGTCGGGACCGATGCGGTGTGTCGCGCCGTGCAGCGGACGTCCGCCGTAGATCGTCAGCTTGTTCGTTCCGATGCCCTCGATCTGCGCGCCGAGCGCGACGAGAAAGTGACAGAGGTCCTGAACGTGTGGCTCGCTTGCGGCGTTCCGAATAACCGTCGTCCCGACGGCCGCAGCCGCCGCCGAAATCGCGTTCTCGGTGCCGGTCACACTCGGTTCGTCGAGGAAGATGTCCGCGCCGCGTAGGCCGGACGTCGACAGCACGAAGCTCTCGCTCATCTCGAACGATGCGCCGAGCCGCTCGAGGGCGAGAAAGTGCGTGTCGACGCGCCGACGGCCGATAACGTCGCCGCCTGGCGGCGGCAGTTCGATCTGACCACAGCGGGCGAGCAGCGGTCCCGCGAGAAGGATCGACGCGCGGATCTTCCGGCAGAGCGCCGGATCGAGCTTCGTGGAAACGACGGTCTGCGCATGGATGCGCAGCGTGTTGCGCGACGTCCAGCTCACGTCGACGCCTGCCGACGCGATGAGCTCCACGAGCGTCTCGACGTCGCGAATGCGGGGAACGTTCTCGAGCGTGACCGGCTGGTCGGTGAGCAGCGCGGCGCAGATGATCGGCAACGCCGCGTTCTTGTTGCCAGACGGATAAATCGTTCCGGACAGTTGATGTCCGCCTTGTACGACAAACTGCAATGCGCTCATGAGCGTCTCGTGCGAGGGTCGATGAACATCGCGGCGAAGAATGATCGGGTCAGTAAGTTTCGGTCAATGGCGCGTGACGGCGTTGGCGCGTTTGACTGTTGCGTCAACGGCGAGCCGATGCGCTTGACACTGTGGAACGCTTTCTAATAGGATGCGCTTCTGCGGTTGGCCTCGCCTTTGCACCCGTTGGCAGCGCCGCCATGCGACATTTGCGTATCCCTATCAGGTCTCACTCCCCTCGTTCAGGCGTGATTCGATGACCAGTGCGTTGACGCTCGTTGGAGACGTCTTACTCCAGGTCGCCGCAACGCAGCGGGATACGATCATCACGAAGCAGATTGCGGCCCGGGGCTTTTTCGAGCAGCTGACCGCCGCCGCGAGCACGATCATGATCTTCGCGCTCCTCGCGCTGATCGTCGTGTCGATTCCCGTGGCGTGGAGACTGCGAAACACATACCTGAAGTTCGACAAGATGCTCGATGGCATTCGGAGCGACGTCGCGCCGATCGTCTCGAACGTCCAAAGCATCTCGGACAATCTGAACTTCATCACGACGTCGATTCGCTCGGACGTCGCGAAGCTTCACGAGACGATCGAATCGGGGAACGAACGCGTGCGTCTCGCCATCGACCAATCCGAACGGCGCGTGAAGGAATTCAACGCGCTTTTGGCGATCGTGCAGGAGGAAGCGGAAGGCTTGTTCGTCTCCACTGCATCGACGGTTCGTGGGGTGCAGGAAGGGACTCGTACGTTTCAAGACCACAGTGGGATGGACTTTGCGTCTGACGAGCTCGATGCCGCGGAAGCGGAGCGAGCTCTCGACCTAGAGGAGGAAACGGATGGCAACCAGCGCAGGACCGAACCGCCCGTCGACGCGGGCCCAGCAGCCCCGCGTGTCCGTCCGCGCACGCGCGGACGAAGACACGCATGAAGAAGAGTACGATCTCTTAACCGCGGCTCTCATCGGACTCGCGGTTGGCGCGGGCCTCACCTACATGCTTCGGCGGGGCCCCTCGGGGCGGCGGCCCATGACGCCCGTCATGCTCGGCATGGGACGAGGCGCAACGTGGGCGGGAAAGAAGGCGGCGAGAGCGGGGCGCGTCGGCGCGCGGTGGACCGCGAAGCAGGGCAGCGAGATGTGGGATCGAGTTCCGCGCGACGAGATTCGCGAAACCATGGCCGACTACCGCGACAACGTTGCCGACTATCTCGGTCGGGCGCGCGACGCGATCGACGATGTGGTCGAGTCGGAGCTAAAGGACCTGCGGCGTGCCGTTCGGCGCCAACGCAAGCGTCTTGGCGTCTAGGCGGCCCGCGGGCGCGCAGGTAACGCGACGCATCCTGCGGCTCACGGCGTTCGTCGTGCTGGTGTTGGCCATCACCCCGGCGGTCGCGCACGCATGGACGCCGGGGACGCACGTGTTCCTCGGCGAAGCGGTGATGCGGTCGCTGTCGCTGCTCCCGTTCGCCGTATCGGAGCTATTGAGAGAGTTCCCATATGACTTTTTATATGGGTCGATCGCGGCAGACACTAGCATCGCGAAGAAGTACGCGCCGGTGGGGCGGCACTGCCACTCGTGGACTGTCGGGATGGAGATCTTCGACAGCGCCAAGGACGATCCGCTACGCGCGTTCGGACTCGGCTACCTGTCGCATCTCGCAGCTGATTCCGTTGCGCACAACTACTTCGTGCCGAAGCAGCTCGCGGTCACGTCCAGTACGTCGGCGCTCGGCCATTCGTACTGGGAGAGCCGGTTCGAGACGCACCTCGGAACCGACTGCGCACGGCGCGCACGCGAGTTGATCCTCATCGACCACGCGCGGTCGGACGGCTTGCTCGATCGGGTTCTCAGTCCGACGATCTTCAGCACGCCGACGAATCGCCGAATATTCCGCGGGATGGTGATCGTCGCGGACAACGAGTCGTGGCAGCGGATCTTCCAACTGATGACGGAGAATAGCCGCTGGGATCTCGCCGACAGCGACGTCGGCGAATATCTCGCGCGGTCCTACGACTTCATCGTGGACCTTCTGCGCCGAATGGATCGCGGCGAGGCGTTTCAGTTCGATCCGTCGGGCGATGAGGCGCTACGCATGGCGAAACAGGTCCGTCGCCGCGTGCTTCGCGAGGCCGGCGAAAACCGTCTCCTTGAAGAGGCAAATCGCCATTTCGGCATGCCGAAATCCTCGCTGCACTACGCTCGCGACCTCGCCAAGCCACTCTACTTGGCCGCGCGTTCCGCCAACAACTGATTCACGCGCTTCGGATCGGCGCTTCCCTTCGACTGCTTCATCACGTAGCCGACCAAAACGCCCTGCAGCCGCTTCTCGCCGCCGACGAATCGCTCCGCTTCCGCCGGATGCTCGGAAAAGACTTCGTCGATCCATTTCACCAACGCCGAATCGTCGCTGACCTTGAGAAGGCCATCGCGCTCGGCAATCGCGGTGGGGCGGTCACCGGTCGCAACCATCTTGCCGAAGATCTGCTTCGCGGCGCTGTGACTGACGACGCCATCGCGAACCATGTTGAGCAGCGCCGCGAGATCGGCCGGGCGAACCGTGAAATGCTCGATCGACTGGTTGGTCGATTTCAGCGCCGCGAACACTTCGCCGAGCATCCAGTTCGCCGCGGTCTTGGCATCGTTGCTTTGCCGGGCAACTTGCTCGAAGTAGTCGCCCATCGCGGCGTTCGCCGTCAAGACATCGACGTCGTAGTCCGTCAGGTTCTTGTGCTCGCGCCTGTAGCGCTCGCGACGGGCCTTCGGAAGCTCGGGAAGCTCGCTCCGAATTCGATCGATGCGCTCCATGGGAATGACGAGCGGCGGCAAGTCGGGATCTGGAAAGTATCGATAGTCGTGACTTCCCTCCTTCGATCGCGCCGGACGAACCTCGTTGGCGTCCGCGTCGTAGAGCATCGTCTGCTGCTCGATTTTCCCGCCGGCGTCGACGACCGCGCACTGACGCGCGAATTCCACCTGGAGCGCGCGCACCAGTCCGGAGATCGAGTTCATGTTCTTGATCTCCGTTCGCGTGCCGAGCTTCGATTCGCCGCGCTTGCGCACGCTGATGTTCGCGTCGACGCGAAGGCTTCCCTCCTCCATGTTGACGTCACTCACGTCGGCGTACTCGAGGATCTGCTTGAGAACGCGAACGTACGCTTCGGCTTGTTCCGAGCCGCGGATGTCCGGCTCACTCACGATCTCGACGAGGGGAACGCCGGCACGATTGAGATCGACCGCCGATGCTCCGGGAAACCGATCGTGAATGGACTTTCCCGCGTCCTCTTCCATATGAGCACGGGAGATCCGGATCGTGATCGGTGAACCGTCTAGCCGCGCGCCGATCTCGATGCGACCGTTCCGCGCGAGCGGTTGATCGAATTGAGAGATCTGGTAACCCTTCGGAAGATCGGGATAGAAGTAATTCTTTCGCGCGAAGATCGAGCTCGTCTCGATGCCGCAGCCGAGCGCCAAGCCAGTGCGGATCGCAAGCTCGACTGCATGGTCGTTCAGAACGGGCAGCGCGCCGGGAAGCGCGAGACACACCGGACACGTGTTCGTGTTCGGCGGAGCCCCGAAGTTCGTCGAACAGCGACAGAAAATCTTTGTCTTGGTCTTGAGGTGCACGTGCACCTCGAGACCAACGACCATCTCGAACTTCTCTTCCCATTTCTCCGCGGCGACGGTCGTCATTTCAGTGCGTCGGCGCCGAGGGCCCGCTCGAGAGCGAAGGCGGCGACGAACATCTGTCGCTCATCGAAATGCGTCGCGATGAATTGGCCGCCGACCGGAAGTCCGTCGATGCGGCCGATCGGCACCGACATCGCCGGAACGCCTGCGAGGTTTGCGGTGCACGTGAAGATGTCGCTCAGATACATCTCGTAGGGATCGGCCTTCGATCCGAGCGGAAACGCCGTGGTCGGCGTCGTCGGCGTGAAGAGTAGATGCACGCCGCTCGAGAATACTTTCGCGAAATCGCGCGCGATCAAACCGCGCACCTGCTGCGCCTTTCGATAGTACGCGTCGTAGTAGCCCGCCGAAAGCACGTATGTGCCGAGCAGGATTCGACGCGTCACCTCTGCGCCAAACCCGTTCGAGCGCGTCGCCTCGTACATCGCGCCGAGGCCATCACCGTCGACGCGACAGCCATACCGGACACCGTCGAACCGCGCGAGGTTGGACGACGCCTCGGCGGGCGCGATGATGTAGTAAACCTCGATCGCAAGCTTCGTATGTGGCAGCGAGACGTCTCGCACTTCCGCGCCAAGCGATTTCAATCGGTCGAGCGCGGCATCGCATCGCTCGCGAATTCTCGGATCGAGATCGTCGGGAAAATATTCTTTCGGCTTTCCGATGACGATTCCGGTGAGGCCACCGTGCGCCGCATCTCGAAACGACGGCACCGGCTCGGCGGCGCTCGTCGAGTCCAGCGGATCAAGACCGCTGATCGTCTCGAGACCGAGGGCGGCATCGTCGACGTTTTTTCCAAAAACGCCGACGTGGTCCAGCGACGACGCAAACGCTACGAGGCCGAAGCGACTCACTCGGCCGTACGTCGGCTTCACACCGACGACCCCGCAGAACGCGGCCGGTTGTCTCACCGAGCCGCCGGTCTCCGAACCGAGCGCGATGCGCGCAATTCCGGCAGCAACGGCGGCGGCTGAGCCACCGGACGAACCGCCGGGAACACGATCGGGCGCGATCGGGTTTTTTGCCGGACCGAACGCGCTGTTTTCTGTCGACGAGCCCATCGCGAACTCGTCCATGTTCGATTTCGCGACGACGATCGCGCCGGCCGCCGTGAGCTTCTGGACTGCGGTGGCAGCGTATGGGCTGACGTACCCCTCTAGGATTCTCGAGCCGCATGACGTCGGCATAACGGACGTCGCGATGTTGTCTTTCACGACAACAGGGACGCCGTTGAGAGGTCGCGCCTGCCATTCCGCAGAGTCCGCGTCGCATTCGATGGCCCGCGCGAGCGCGTCATGACGGTCTTGATATAAGAGAATGTTCAACGCGCCCGATCCGGCGCCGACGTCTCGCATGCGGTCGAAGCTGGCGTCAACCGCTCTTCGAGCCGTCGCCTTTCCCGCCTGGATAGCCATCTGAAGACTACTTGCCGGAAGCTCCAGGACGTCGGTCATGATTCGTCGGAATCGTCGTGCGTCGCGAGGCGTGGGACGAGGAAGAACCCATCCTTCATCCGCGGCGCGAAGTCTTCACGCGCCCGGTCGAGGGGAATCTGCGGGCCGGTGTCAGCGCGCAGTGGAAGCCCGGCCGCGCCAATGCCGCTGACCTCCTCTACGCTCGACGTATCAACGCGCGACAAGACATCCATGTGCGCGAGGATCGTATTCAGCTCGCGCGCGAGCGACTCCGCGCATGCGCCGCTCACGCCAAGCCGGGCGAGTCGCGCGATGTGGTGGACGTCGTCGATCGAGATCGCCACTAGTCGTCTTCTCGTTCGAGGTTTGCCTGCGCGATGACCAAGGTCTTTCGCCCGACGGTTTCGTCGTCGAAGTCGACCTTCACTTTGGCGTCTCGCCCGACGCCATTCAATTCCGCGATCGTTCCGCTGCCGAATTTCCGGTGCTTCACTCGCGCGCCGACGGCGAACACGGCGCCGGCCTGCGACTCGTCTTCGGCGGAGACATTTCCCGAATAGCCGACCACCGGCATGCCGGGCCGACGCGCCGCCGGCGACGAGCGCGCGAGATAGTCCTCGACTTCTTCGCCGCCGCGCATGCCATAGCCGTAGCGCTGCGTAAAGCTCGAGCTTCCGCCGGCGCGCATCATCGAACGTCCGGTGCTTCTGACTTTGATGGTGCTCCGCTTCTCGGTCATCTCCTCGGGAATTCCGTCGAGAAAGCTCGACTGGCGAGACGAGAGCAACTCTCCGTTGCGGCGCCGCTCTTCGGCATACGAGACGAAGAGCTTCTTTTCCGCGCGTGTGATGCCGACGTAAAACAGCCGACGCTCTTCCTCCAGCAGCGACGGATCATCATACGCTTTGGCGAGCGGAAACAGCCCGTCCTCGAGACCGGTGATGAAGACGATGGGGAACTCCAGTCCCTTGGCGTTGTGCAGCGTCATGAGCGTGACGGCGTCGTCATCGACGGTTCCCGTCGCTTCGGAAACCAGAGTCGCGCGCTGGAGGAAATGATCGAGCGGCCGCAATCCGACTTCTCCAAGCTCGTCGGCGACGACCTCCGACGCACCCGTGATCAACTCGCGCACGTTGTCGAGCCGCTCCGCCGACTCCGGCCCTTCCGACTTCAGATAGTCGCCGTAGCGAATACGGTCGACCAACTCTCTGAGCAGCTCGTCGACGCCCGCTTCCGTCGCCAGTTCACGAAGCTCGAGGATCAGCTGCACGAATTCGCCAAGCGCAGTTCGCGCGGCGGGCCGCAGTGTGCCGACGACCTCGGGATTCTGCGCCCCCTCGAGCATCGGCAGCCGCCGAACGCGAGATGCCTCGGCCAGCATCTCGATCGTCGTTTCCCCAATCCCGCGCTTCGGTACCGCGACAGCTCGTCGGAAGGATTCGTCGTCCGCCGGGTTCGCGATGAGTTTTAGATACGCCATGAGATCGCGGATCTCGCGACGATCGTAGAACCGAACCGCGCCAACGAGACGGTATGGGACTGCCTGACGGCGCAGCTGCTCCTCGAGCGCGCGGCTTTGAGCGTTCGTGCGATACAGAACCGCAAAATCGTCGAAACGAAGATTCGCTGCTGATCGACGGGTCACCGTCTCGGTGACGACGAAGTCCGCCTCGTCACGCTCGTCGAGTGATCGGACGACGGTGACGATTTCGCCGCTCCGATGCGTCGCGCGAAGCGTCTTCCCCATGCGACCCGTGTTCGCTTGGATGACGTGATTCGCGAGGTTCAAGATCTGCGGCGTCGAGCGATAGTTCTCCTCGAGCCGAACGATCGCAGCGTCCGGGAAATCCTTGTTGAAATCTAGAATGTTCCGGATGTCGGCTCCTCGCCAGCCGTAGATCGACTGATCATCGTCGCCCACGACGCACACGTTGCCATGCTCGCCCCCGAGGAGCTTGATCAATTCGTACTGCGCGCGGTTCGTGTCCTGGTATTCGTCGACGAGAATGTACGAGAAGCGGCCGCGGTAGCTCGCGAGCTTGTCCGCGTTCTGCTGAAGCATGCGCACAGGCAGCACGAGCAGATCATCGAAGTCGACCGCATTCGCCAATTGGAGCGCTTCGGCCAGCGAGTGATACACCGGAGCGACCGCCTTCGCGAACGGATCCATGGCGAGCTTCTCGTACTCCGCCGGAGTGACGAGCGCGTTCTTCGCATCCGAGATCACCGACTGCACTGCGCGCGGCGTGAACTGCTTCGGAGAAATACGGTGACGCTCCATCAACCGCTTGATGACGCCGAGCGAGTCGTCCTGATCGTAGATCGTATAGGACGGCGTGCGGCCGACGAGATGCGCCGCGCTTCGAAGCATGCGGGCGCCGACCGCGTGAAATGTTCCGACCCACATGCCCGCCGGATCAGCACCCAGCAAGCGGCCGATTCGCTCACGCATCTCGCCGGCGGCTTTGTTGGTGAAGGTCACTGCGAGAATGCTGCGCGGATCGACTCCTTCGATATCGATCAAGCGCGCGATTCGCGTTGTCAGAACGCGAGTTTTGCCGGACCCGGCGCCCGCGAGGACGAGGAGGGGTCCGTTCACGTGCAACACCGCTTCGCGCTGCGCGGGGTTGAGACCAGCAGTCAGCTTTTCTTCAATCAACGTCGACATCAATGAAGAATAATCTCGAACGTCGCTCCGGTCGCCACGGGCGCGAGAATGAGTCTTCCTCCGTGATTTTCTTCGACGATGCGCTTCGCGAGAGAGAGACCGATGCCCCAACCGCTTTTCTTCGTCGAGAAGCCTGGCTCGAACACCCGATCGCGCAGTTCCCGGGGAATCCCGGGTCCGTCATCGGCGACGCGGATGACCACGGCGTGATCGCTCGTCTCCTCAGCCGATAGACTCACGTTGCCGCCGCGGCCGGCGAGCGCGTCGATTGCGTTCTTCGCCAGAACCTCCAGCGCCCACTCCAGGAGGACGCCGTCGCCGCGAATGACCGCGAGATTCGGCGCGATGCTCGAGTGAATCGCTATCGTATTCGCGAGCGTCGGAACGCGAGCGCGGAAGTAGTTCGCGACGCGGTCGACGATTCCGCCGATGTCGATCTCATCGTACTTCGGCTCGCGACCGATCCGTTCGAACCGATGGGCGACCCGATCGAGTCGCTCGAGATCCGCGCGCATGTGGGTCACCGCGAGCTGCTCGGTCGAATCGTGCGCGCGGTCCTCGAGCAGCTCGATCCAACCGGAGAGACTCGAAAGCGGCGTCCCGAGTTGATGCGCTGACTCGCGCGCCATGCCCGCCCACAATCGCTCGCGCGCCGCATCGCTGCGCGTCCGAATCACATAGAAGCCGGTGAGCAAAACCACTGCGGCAAACAGCGCCTGGAGCACGGGGATCACGTCGAGCGACTGCACGATCGGAGGATCGCCGTAGTAGATCTTCCCGATCTCTGGATCGACGACCGGCGGATTCTGCGACGCGAGCACGCTGACGTACGCCTTCACGCGCGGATCGTCGTCGGGGACGGTCCCCGCCTTGTCGAACGGCAGATTGGTGTGCCCCGCCGGCTTTCCTTCTTGATTCACCCAGATCTGCGGCACTCCCTGCTCCGCGATGCTCTGTGAGAGGTCGAGCAAAGCCTGATCTTGCGAACCGGGGCTCGTGTTACCGAACGCACGATAGACGCGGGCGTACATCTGCGTCGTGCGCTTTGCGTCTTCGCGCAGGCGCTTGGCCACCTCGTGTGTATACCACACGTAGGATCCTAAGAGCAGCAGGATCAACGTGGCGACCAGCACCTCCGGCGTGCCGCGTCGCATTCGATGTCAGGCCAGCACGTCGGTACCGAGATACGGCCGAAGCGCCGCGGGGACCGTGACCGAGCCGTCCGCATTTTGATGCTGCTCGAGCAGGCACGCGATCGTCCGCGGAAAGGCGAGCCCGGATCCGTTCAGCGTATGCACGAACCGCGGCTTCTCGCCCTTCGCTGGACGATATCGAATGTTCGCTCGGCGCGCTTGATAGTCGGTGAAGTTGCTGCACGACGATACCTCGAGCCACGCGCCGACGCCCGGCGCCCAGGCCTCGAGATCGTACGTCATCGCCGAGCTGAAGCCGGTGTCGCCGGCGGCGAGCAGCTTGCGACGATACGGAAGCTCTAATCGTTCGAGCATGGACTCGGCGTGGCGCGTCAACAGCTCGAGCTGCTCCGCCGATGTCTCCGGCGTGGCGTAGCGAACGAGCTCCACCTTGTCGAACTCATGGGTCCGGAGAATACCTCGCGTATCCTTTCCAGCGGACCCGGCTTCGCGGCGGAAGCACTTGCTGTAGGCGACGAAAGCCATGGGCACGGCGTCGGGATCGAGAATCTCGTCGCGATAGAGATTCGTCACTGGGACTTCCGCCGTCGGAATGAGAAAAAGCTCATCGCCGCGCGTGGCGTACGCGTCGTCTTCGAACTTCGGCAGCTGCCCGGTGCCCGTCATCGTCGCGCGATTCACGAGCAGCGGTGGCCAAACCTCCTCGTACCCGTGCTCGTCGCGGTGGGTGTCCATGAAGAACGACATGAGGGCCCGAACGAGACCCGCGCCCCGGCCCCGGTAGAAAACAAATCCCGAACCCGACACCTTGGCAGCCCGTTCGAGATCGATCATCCCGAGAGCGGCGCCAATCTCCCAGTGCGGCTTGACGCCGTCGCGGGCGCGCGGCGTTCCCCATTCGCGAACGACGAGGTTGTGCTGCTCACCGCCCTCGGGGACCTTTGGAAGCGTGACATTCGGAATCTCTAACAGAACTCGGCGGAGCTCTTCCTCCGCCTCGCTCAGCTCGCGCTCGAGCCGAGCGATCTCATCACCCAGGGAGCGGCCCTGCGCGATCAGCTCGTCCGCGGGTTCGCCGGCGCGCTTCCGACGCGCGACCTCCGCGCTCGTCGAATTGCGTTGCGCCTTGCGTTCGTCAGCGGCCTGAATGAGCTCGCGGCGTGTGCGGTCGAGCTCTTCACCGCGCGCGATGACCGGCCCGAGCGCGTCGAGCACGCCACGACGACGCATGCCGTCGCGGAGCAGATCGATCTGCTCGCGGAGCACCTTCATGTCGTGCATTGTCGGTCAGTCCTTTGGTAAGCCCGATGCGAACGAGAAGAAGCCGCAGTTCGGATCGACCGTAAACTTCACCGCAAGCGTTTTCGCGACGAGGTCGACCGCCGTCACCACCACCTTGCCGTAGAGCGCCGTCCCCGTGAGCGAGATGCTGCACGCGTTCGGATCCGTCGTCTGAATCGCGACGACCTGGCCGGGAACGGTGATCATCGTCGTGTCCGCGCGGTAGCCTGTCTTCGGCGCGGAGAGCAGTCCATCGTAGGTGCCCGAGATGCTTTGCAGACCGACGGAATGCGTCGTCGACAATCCGGTCGCAACCACCTTCTGCGGGATGATCAGCACGTGGCCGGCGCTGTCGAGGTCGAACGCGACGTCGAACACGAACGACGCCGTCGCCGGGAGAAGTGTTCCGCTGAATATGTGAAGCGCGGTCGGGGCACCCGGCGGCGCGCCATTCAGGGCGTACACCGTCCCCGAGTCGGCCAACGTCGGAAGGGATGCCGGCACGGCCGTGAGGTCTCCGCAGGCAACGCCAAGAATGGCAAGACCGGCAGCCGCGAGAGCGACGATTTTCGACGTCGGACGACGATATTCTGGATTCATGTATTAGGGACTCAGCGGCGAAGAATACGGAAGCGCTCGACATAGTTCAAGCGATTGCAATCGCTTGACTTCCGTGTTTCGTAACCGTAGCTTCGCCACGACTTTGCAGGGGAACCAAGAGTGCCGAACATTCGAGACCTGGTGGCGGCAATTCGTCAGCGGGACGGTGTGGACGCGGCCATCGTGCTCGGTCACGATGGCCTGCTGATCGACAGCCAAATTGCACCCGGGCTCGATGCGGAAGATATCGCAGCCCGTGTCCCAGCGATCGTCGGACCGGCCAACGAATTCGGCGCGGCCATCCGGCGAGGCGACCTCAAAACCGCCGTGCTCGAACACGGCACAGGTCTCGCGATCATTTCGGTTCTCTCGGACGAGGCCGTCCTGCTCGTCCTCGTGACGCCCAGCGCCAACATCGGCCAGCTCCTTTCCGAGCTTCGGCGTAATCGAGACCACATCGCCGCTCTGGTTTGAACGCTCGTGACTAGCTCCAACGAGACGTACCACGTGCTCGTCGCCGACGACGAGCCGCATATCGGCCGCATCATCAAGATGAAACTCGAACAAGGACCGTTTCGGGTCACGCTCGCTTACGATGGTCGCGAAGCGCTCGAGACGCTGCGGCGCGAGATGGACATCAAGCTCGTGCTGCTCGACCTGATGATGCCGCATCTCAGTGGGCTCGACGTCCTCGGCGCCATGCGAAGCGATGCTCGTCTTCACGACGTTCCGTGCATCATCCTCACCGCCGCCGGTCAGGAACAACAACACACGAGCGCCATCGCGCTCGGAGCCAACGACTTTTTGACGAAGCCGTTCAGCCCCAAAAAGCTGTACGCGCGCGCGGCGGAACTTGTCGGATTGTCGGGCGATGATGCATCCCCGGAGGCCATGTGAGTCGCTGGGCTGTCGTTCTTGCTGGCGGCGTCGGCTCGCGCTTCTGGCCGTTGAGCACTCCTACTCGTCCGAAGCAACTGCTTCCGCTCGTCACGAGCGAACCGTTGCTCGCCGAGGCAGTCGCCCGGGTGAGGCCGATCGCCCCGCCAGAGCGTGTGCTGATACTCACCAACGAGTCATTGGTGCCGGCGATTCGGGAGCTTTTGCCAGACATTCCGCGTGAAAATCTGATTGCGGAGCCGCGACCGGGCGGAACGGCGGCGGCGCTGACGTGGGCGGCGCAGGAAATCGCCCGGCGCGACGGTCCGGACGCGGTCATGATCTCCGTCCACGCCGATTGGTCTGTCGCTGACGCTGCGGAATTCCGCAAGGCGCTGACGCGTGCCGCCGACGTCGCCGAAACACACCATGCGCTGACGACCGTCGGCGTCGTCCCAACGCGCGGCGATCCCGGGTTCGGGTACATCCAGCCCGGAAAAGAGCTCGAACCGAAAGTTCATCGTGTCGCCCGCTTTGTCGAGAAACCTGATCGCGCTCGCGCCGAAGCGATGCGCCGCGACGGCTATCTGTGGAATTCGGGAATCTTCGTGTGGCGCGTCGGCGATTTTCTCGATGATGTTCGCCGCCTCACGCCCGAGGTTGCACCCGCGCTTCACGCCTACGCGCATGACATTCACGGATTCTTTCGCGCGGTCACACCGGTCTCGGTCGATGTCGGTGTGCTCGAGCGGAGCGATCGAGTCGTCGTCCTTCCGGGCGATTTCGGATGGGACGACGTCGGAACCTGGGGCGCACTCAAACGCGTTCGCCCGACGGACGACGCGGGCAATGCCGTCCAAGGTCGCGTATACGCCGTCGACGCGCGCGACAACGTCGTGCACGCACCGGACACCAATGTCGTGATGTATGGCGTGAACGGACTCGTCGTCGTCGTCGAAAACGGCCTCGTTCTCGTGACGACCGTCGACAAGTCGAGCGATCTGAAAACGCTCATGGACGCGCTGCCACGCGGCGTGCGCGAACGAGAGTGAAACCGCGCCGGACGCGCCGATGAGTCCCGTCGTCCTCTACGACGACGAGCGCGCGCGGACATTCGAACCGTTCGCGTCAGCGCGCCCGATCTCCGAGATGGTTGCAGGAATCGCGAGTGTTCGCGACCGCTGGAAGGCCGTTCTTCAGCCGAGCGATGGCGTGCAGTTCTATGCCGGCAAGGGACATTTCGACTTCGACGACGGCGGAGCGCTCGTCTGCGCGGACGGCTTGATTCCACGAGGCTCGGTCATCGTCAACTCGCGCGCGATCCCCCTTCTTCCAAACGAACTGGCGAAGATGTCGCGCCGCTCGGCGGCTTGTACGATGTGGCGCTGTGGCAATCGGCTGGCGGCGGTTCGCGTTGCAGATCCGATCGACGCATCGGCGCTGCTGGACGGCAGGCTTTCGCTCGAAGACGTTCGCGCCGGCACGGGCGCGATCGGCGATATCAAAGGCTGGTGGATCGACGAGGTCTGGGACTTCGTTCGTCTACTTCCCGAGCTGCTCGCCAGCGACCTATCTCAGCTGCTGGCGCGCGAAGAGATCGCGACCTCGCTCGATCGCCTCGAGCCGCCGACTCATTCCATCGTGCTTGGCGATCATCCGGTTGTCGTTCTCGAGCCAGACGCGACCGAAGCCGCAGCGACCATCGAGCCGCAGGTCGTCCTCGACGCGACGAACGGGCCGATCGTCATTGCACGTGGCGCGCACATTCACGCGTTCACGCGGATCAACGGTCCGTGCTACATCGGCCGGAAGACGAACGTCATGGGCGGCGACATCGGCAGCTGTTCGATCGGCGACGTCTGCAAAGTGCGCGGTGAGCTCAGCAACACCGTGTTTGCGGGGTACGCCAACAAGGGGCACGATGGCTTCGTCGGCCACTCGTACGTCGGGCGCTGGGTAAACATGGGCGCCGGCACGATCACTAGCAATTTAAAGAACACTTATGGAACCGTCTCGCTGTGGACGCCAGGCGGCGTTCGCGACACCGGGATGCAGTTTCTCGGGACGCTGTTCGGCGACCATGTCAAAACGGGGATCGGCCTCCGCCTGACGACCGGGACGGTCCTCGGGACCGGCGCCAACGTCTACGGCAATATGCCGCCGAAGGTCGTCCCGCCATTTTCGTGGGGCGATTCTTCTCCCTACGAGCTCTATCACGCGGATAAATTTCTCGAGACTGCCGCGCGAATGATGTCGCGGCGAAATGTCGAGTTGACCGTGCAGGCGCGACGTCACTTGGGCGGCGTGCACGCACGTCGTTGGTCCGCGAAGTAGTGAGAGGTCTGTGAAGCTCTGGATTCTTGGCAGTGGAAGCAGTGGAAACGCGATGCTTGTCGAGTGCGACGAGCATCGGCTGTTGTTCGACTGCGGATTTGGAACGCGCACTCTTGCGGCGCGCCTGCGGGCGATCGGTGTTCCGCCGGAGTCGATCGACGGCTGTCTGCTGACGCATGAGCACGCGGACCACATCAAAGGCGCTGGTGCCGCGTCGCGACGATGGGGCTGGGGGATCTACGCGACGCCGGGAACGGCGAAGGCCCCGGAGCTCGCGAACGCAACCGTGCACACATTCGAGCCCGGCATGACGGTCGAGTTCCCGCGGATGACGGTCGCGACGACGCCGACGCCGCATGACGCCGAGCAGTCGGTTGGCTTCGTCGTCACCAGTCGGAGCAGCGGCGCTCGCGCGGGGTTGTTCTACGATCTGGGGTACGTCACGCGCGGAATGGCGAAAGCGTGCGACTCGCTCGACATCTTGGTCCTCGAGTCGAACCACGACGACGATATGCTCCGCTACGGCCCATACGCTCCCTGGCTGCAGAAGCGCATCGCCGGACGATACGGACATCTGAGCAACCCCGAGGCAACTCGCTTTGCACGCGCGATGGTCACGAAAGACATGAACCATCTCGTTCTCGCGCACCTGAGCGAAAATTGCAATACGCCGCAGGTCGCGCTCGATTGCATGCGCGGCGCCATCAAGAGCACGAAGTTCCAAGGCACGCTGACCGCCGCCCAGCAGGACGCAGTCGTCGGCCCGTTCACGCCCGGAACGAAACGCGTCGAGGCGCCAACGCAGTACACGCTTTTTTGATTTTGGTTGGTGACTTCTGGTCTTCTGTAGTCACCAACAAAAAACGCGGGGCGGCAAAAAGCCGCCCCGCGTTTTTTTCTCTCTCTGGCACCTGGTGTCAGGTACCAGTCACCTGATTAGTACATGCCGCCCATGCCGCCGCCCGGCGGGCCGCCGGCGGCAGGCTTGTCTTCCTTCCTCTCGACGATGAGCGCTTCCGTCGTGAGAAGAAGCCCGGCGATCGACGCGGCGTTCTGAAGCGCCGTACGCGTCACCTTGGTCGGATCGATGACGCCGGCCTGCACGAGGTTCTCATACGTATCGGAGAGTGCGTTGTAACCGAACGCATCATCCTTCGACGAGCGAACCTTTTCGACGACGATCGAGCCTTCGCCACCCGCGTTCTGCACGATCATGCGGATGGGCTCTTCGACCGCGCGACGGATGATGTCGACGCCGATCTGCTCGTCGGCATCGAGCTTGAGCGCCTTGAGCGCGCGCTGCGCACGAATGAGCGCGACACCGCCGCCCGGAACGATGCCCTCTTCCGCCGCGGCCTTGGTGGCGTGGAGCGCGTCCTCGACGCGAGCCTTCTTCTCCTTCATCTCAGCTTCGGTCGCGGCGCCGACGTTGATGACGGCAACGCCACCGGCAAGCTTCGCGAGACGCTCCTGGAGCTTCTCCTTGTCGTAGTCGGAGGTCGAGGCGTCGATCGCCACACGGATCTCCTTGATGCGGCCCTGGATCTTGTCCTCGCGACCCGCGCCGTCGATGATCGTCGTGTTGTCCTTGTCGACGACAATGCGCTTCGCGCGGCCGAGGTCCGTGATGACCGTGTTCTCGAGCTTGAAACCGACTTCCTCGCTGACGACCTGACCGTTCGTGAGCGTCGCGATGTCCTGCAGCATCGCCTTGCGGCGATCGCCAAAGCCCGGGGCTTTCACGGCCGCGACCTTGAGCGTGCCACGGAGCTTGTTCACGACGAGCGTCGCGAGCGCCTCACCCTCGATGTCCTCGGCGATGATGAGCAGCGGGCGACCCTGCTGCGCAACCTTCTCGAGCACCGGAAGGAGATCCTTCATCGACGAGACTTTCTTGTCGTGGATGAGGATGAGCGCGTCTTCGAGGACGGCTTCCATCTTCTCCGGATCGGTGACGAAGTACGGCGAGACGTAGCCTCGATCGAACTGCATGCCTTCGACCGTATCGAGGCTCGTCTCGAGACCGCGGGCCTCTTCGACGGTGATGACGCCGTCCTTGCCGACCTTGTCGAACGCATCCGCGATCAGGTTGCCGATCTCGGTGTCGTTGTTCGCGGAGATGGCGCCGACCTGCGCGATCTCCTTCTTGCCGGAGGTCGGGACGCTGATCTTCTTGAGCTCAGCGACGACCGCCGCGACGGCCTGATCGATGCCGCGCTTGATCGCCATCGGGTTCGCGCCGGCCGTGACGTTCTTGAGGCCTTCGCGGAAGATCGCCTGGGCGAGGACCGTCGCGGTCGTGGTGCCGTCGCCGGCGTTGTCGGAGGTCTTGGTCGCGACTTCCTTCACCATCTGCGCGCCCATGTTCTCGAGCGGATCGTTCAGCTCGATCTCCTTCGCGACGGTGACGCCGTCCTTCGTGACCGTCGGGGCGCCGAACTTCTTGTCGATGACGACGTTTCGGCCCTTCGGACCGAGCGTGACCTTGACCGCTTCGGCGAGCTGGTCGACGCCGCGCTTGAGGGCGGCGCGCGCATCAACGTTGAAATGGAGTTCCTTCGCTGCCATTGCCAATTCCTCTATTAGAGATTGTTATTGAGCGTTGTTAGATGAATCAGCCGATGACCGCGAGAACGTCGCTCTCGCGGAGGATCAACAGCTGCTCGCCGTCGACCGTGACTTCGGTGCCGCTGTACTTCCCGTAGAGAACCTTGTCGCCGACTTTGACGTCCATCGGGACGCGCTTGTCCTTCTCGAATCGGCCGGGTCCGACCGCGACAATCTCGCCCTGCTGCGGCTTTTCCTTCGCGGTGTCGGGGATGTACAACCCACCTCGCATCTGCTCGGTTTCCTCGAGCGCGCGAACGACGACGCGGTCGGCCAGCGGGCTGACCTTCGCACTGGTCTTGGTGGCCATACGGTGTGCTTCTCCTTTACCTGCGGTGGATTAGGAATTGAGGGTTTAGCACTCGCCATCAGCGAGTGCTAATCGAACGTATGGTAGCGACCCCGCGCACATGGGTCAAGGGGACGCCGGCGCGGATGAGTACCGTAACTACTTGGTACTAATGATGTTACATGACGATATCACGCTGGGTGAAGCAGTGAATGCGCCAGCTGCAGCCCTTGCAGCGTCAAATGCGGCTCGACACGGTCGAACGTGGTACACAACGTCGCCATCGTGTCGGCGAAGCCGCCGGTCGCGATCACCATCGGTGTTTCCGGTCGCGGCCAACTCGCTTTGATCCGTCGCACGATGCCGTCGATCGCGTCCGCGCCGCCGAACATCACACCGGCGCGAATGCATTCCTCGGTGCGCGTACCGATCACGCGCCTCGGCACCATGAGCTCAGTCGCCGGAAGCTTCGACGTGCGACGCGTCAGCGTCTCGGCAGACGTCAGGATGCCCGGCGCGATGACACCGCCGAGGAAGACTCCGTCCGCCGTGATGCAGTCGTACGTGATCGCGGTGCCCATGTCGACGACGATCGCGTCACGGCCGAAGATGCGGCTCGCCGCGAGCGTGTTGATCAACCGATCGGCGCCGACGGTGAGCGGTTCGTCGACCTGCAGCGTGATGGGAAGCTTCGAGCTTGCGTCGACGATCAGCGGAGCGCCGACGCGAAAGTACTGCTGGCACGCCTGGCTGAGTGGCTGCGTGACTCGAGGAACCACGGAGCCGATGGCGACGCTGTCGACGACGTCGACGCGAAACCCCCGCGCCTCGATGAGCGATTGAAGCAGCACGCCGAATTCGTCAGGCGTCCGCGCGACGTCCGTCATGATCCGCCAGTGCGCGCGGAGCTCCGCCTCGCGAAAGAGTCCGATCGTCAATTCGGTGTTCCCGACGTCGAAGACGAGAATCACTGCTCCTCCTTGAGAACGAGAGATCCACTTCGCACAGCGACGACTTCGGGTCCAACATCGACTATCAACGCGCCGCGCGCGTCGATGCCCCGCACCACCCCGTCAACCGGCTGAACGCATCGCCGTCCGCGCGCAAAATCGCGGCGCGCAAAGTCGTCGACTTCGCCCGGTGTCAGCGGCCCGCGCTTCCCGGCAGCCTTGCGGACGCCCGGAATGATGGCGTCGAGGATGGAAAGACGCGAAGTGCCCGCGCGAACGCCGACCGCGCGCGCCTCGGACGCCGGCGGTCGCACATTGATTCCGATGCCGATCGCCACCCATTCCGGCGTCGCCTCTCGCCACCGCGCATCGACGAGGATACCGGCGAGCTTCCGGCCGGCAACGTAGACGTCGTTCGGCCATTTGAGTGCGACCGGTTCATCGACGAATCCGTCGAGCGAGACGGCAAGCGCGGTCCCGATTCGAAGGGACAACACCGCGATTGCTGCCAGGTCGGACGGACGCTCGATGAGCGTCAGCCAAACGCCGGCCCCCCGCTCGCTCGTCCACGCGCGCCCATGTCGTCCGCGTCCCGCCGTCTGTGCGTCCGCAAGAATCAGCGTCCCGGCTTCGGCCGCCTCGGCGCCAAGCTTGTGCGCGACGTCGAGCGTGGAGGTCGTTTCATCGAATGCGACGACCCGCGGAAGCTCGAATCGGAGCGCGAGCTGCTCGCCGGTCGAGCCGTCGTACCGCGAGACAGAGCCGGCCGACGAATCAGCGGCTGAAGGCAATGGCGAGAACGAGGATTCCGACAACGACGCGATACGCCGCGAACACTCCGTAGCTCCGGTTCACGACGAATCGGAGCAAGACGGTGATCGCTAGCCATCCGCTGATCGCTGACGCCACGACACCCACGACCAGCGGTGCGCTCAGCCCTTCCGTCTTGAGCACGTGCGGCACCTTGAGGATCGCCGCGGCAGCGATGATCGGCATGCTCATGAGAAAACTGAAAACGGCTGCTCCTTCGCGCGTGAATCGCAACGCGCGCCCCGCGGTGATCGTCGAGCCGGAGCGGGAGACGCCCGGAATGATCGCGAACATCTGGGCGAGACCGATCATCAACGCGTCGGGCCATCGCATCGTCTCCAACGGCCGGTCGCGCGACGCCGCCTTGTCGATGATCCACAGCAAGACACCCATGATGATCAGCACGACGGCGATCAGCCGCGGATCGCGAAACGCGCTCTCCGCGTACTTCTCGAGCGCCAGTCCCGCGATCGCGCCGGGGATCGTTGCAATGATCAGGTAGATGACGCGACGTTCTTCCTCGGTCTTCGCTTTGCCCTGCTTCACGAGACGAATCGCCGATCCGACAAGCGAAATCCACTGCGCGCGGAAGTACCAGAGCACGGCGACCAACGTGCCGACGTGCAGCGCCACGTCGAACGCGAGCCCCGGATCGGGCCAATGCAGCAGCCAGGGGACGAGAGTGAGATGCGCCGAGCTCGAAATCGGTAAGAACTCGGCGAGTCCCTGCAGGATGCCGAGGACGAGTGCCTGCGTAACGCTCACGTGGTGGGTGCGGGAAAAGGTGGAGTCGCGAGCGCGCGGCGCTCGGTGGTCGACGGCAACGACAGCGAGTACTCGTAAAAGGCCTCATACTCGCCGACGATGGAGTCGAGGGAGAAACGCTCGCGGGCGTCCGTCGCGGCCAATGCACTCATGCTGTTCCACCGATCGCGATCCGAAAGAATCGCGATCGCGGCACCGGACATCGCATCGATGTCACCGACATCGCAGAGGATCCCGGTTTCGTTTTGGCGGACCACCTCGGGCAGTCCGCCGGCCATCGTTCCAATGACAGGAACGCCGGAGGCGAGCGCTTCGAGTGCGCTCAGACCGAACGATTCGCTGCTCGAGGGAAGCAGGAACAGATCCGCGCCCGCGAGCAGCGGCGCGACCGCATCGATCTTTCCGAGGAAGAAAACCTTGTCGTTGAGCCCGAGATCGCGGGCCTCGGTCTCGGCCTCGCCGCGATCGGGCCCGTCGCCCACCATGACGAGCACCGATGGAATCTGCCGCGCGACTCGAGCGAAAACTCGGACGACATCTTTGACGCGTTTGACGGCGCGAAAGTTCGAGATGTGCATCAACACGCGCGTGTTCGAATCGACCTGCTCGTCGAGGATCGAGGTGTACCGGGACCGGTCGTAGATCTCCGGATCGATGAAGTTGTGAATGACCTCGATCCGGCACGCGGTGCAGCCGAATGTCGTCAAAGTTTCGGTTTGCAGGTAGCGCGAGACGGCCGTGAGGCCGTCCGATTTCTCGATTGAGAATTTCGTGATAGGCCTGAACGACGGATCCTGGCCGACGATCGTGATGTCCGTGCCGTGAAGCGTCGTTACGACCCGGATATCCGGCCGTGTCGAACGCAGCATCTCCTTCGCGATCCATGCACTCGTCGCGTGCGGAATGGCGTAGTGACAATGCAGCAAGTCGAGGCCGTGATCGCGCACGACTTCGTGCATGCGAACCGCCAATGCGAGATCATACGGCGGATATTCGAAGAGCGGGTACCGGCCGACATCCACCTCGTGGAAGTAGATCCGCGGCAGAAACGCCGGCAAACGGAATGGCTGCTTGTAGGTGATGAAGTGGATCTCGTGCCCGCGACGCGCGAGCGCGATTCCAAGCTCGGTCGCCACGGCGCCGGATCCGCCGTACGTCGGATAACACGTGATGCCGATCTTCACGTCGACCTGCGCGCCGCACAACGGACCGACTCGCTCCAACGCGCCGCGATCAGCTGCCAATCGCCGCTCGTCGGATCGATGCGCGTCACGGCATCCGCGGGTAGTTGGTGGCGAAACCAAGTGCGCTGCCGCTTTGCGTACTGCCGCGTGCCGATGAGAATTTCCTCATTGGCGGCGGAGCGCGTCAGGTCGCCGGTGACGAACCGGCGCACGGCATCGTATCCGGTCGCGTTCCATGCGGGCGCGTCCTGCTCAACTGTACGCATCAGGTCGTCCACCTCTGTCGGCCATCCGGCGTCGAACATTTCGTCGATGCGAGCCGCGATGCGGTCGGCAAGGACAGCTCCCGGGTCCACCAGAAGATAGTGGGGACGCCAACGCGGCCGTCGAGCGCGCTCCCGATGAAGATCGCTGATGCGCCGTCCCGTGAGCATCGACACCTCGATCGATCGCAGCAGCTGCGTTCGCCCGAGGTGCGCCCTCGAAGGGTCGAGCCGCGCGACCCATCGCCGCAGCTCGTCGACCGACAGCGCGTCGAGTTGGCCTGCCAATCCCGCGCGAGCCTGTTCGTCGAGGGGCGGCTCCTCGAAGATTCCATCGAACAGCGCGCGGATGTACAACCCCGTTCCGCCGACAACGACCGGCTCGACCCCTCGGTCCCGGGCATCGGCGATCCATCCATCGGCATCTTCGGCCCACGCGGCGGCCGAATACCGTTCGGTTGGCTCGATGATGTCGATGCCGTGGTGCTCGATCTGCGCGCGCTCCGCGGTCGGCGGCTTGGCCGTTCCAATGTCGAAGCGCCGATAGATTTGTCGCGAGTCGGAAGAGACGATCGCAACCGGCGCCTGCTCCGCGAGCCAACGCGCGATGGCGGATTTCCCCGAGGCCGTCGGGCCGCAGATCACGCCGACGACGTCAGCGTCGGCCGAAGCGTCGCTCAATCTCGTCCCACGTCAGCTGGACGATCGTCGCGCGTCCGTGAACGTCGTGCGCGGGGAGCGTCGTATCGCGCAGCGCGATGTAAAGTGCACGCATCTCACTCGGCGACAGCGCGTCGCCCGCTTTGATCGCCGCTTTGCACGCGACGGTTGCGGCGAGCCGCTCGTGCTGCGCGTGCGTGCTCGCTTCTCGATCTCCAGTGAGTGCCGCGAGCGTCTCGCGCAGACATCGCTCCGGATCGAATCGTGGATGCGGCATCGGAACAGACCGCACGATGAGAGTGTGCCCTCCAAATCCGTCGATCTCGAAACCAAGGCGTTCGAAGGTTCCTCGATTGCGCTCGAACGCGTCCGCCTCGTCGGGGCCGAGATGCAACGTCAGCGGAAACAACAACCGTTGCGCGGGCTGTTCTCCGCTCTCGAGCGTGTTCATGAACTGCTCGTAGAGCACTCGCTCGTGGGCGGAATGCTGATCGATGAGCACGACGCCATGCTCATGCTCGAACATCATATAAGTTCTCTGAAGCTGGGTCAGCGGCGGGACGTCGACGCGAACCGGTTCCGGCGGCTGAGCGCTTGCGGACGTCGGCGCATCGGCCTCCGAGGGTTGGTCCGGTTTGAACAAGGCTTCGTCACGGTGCGCGGATCGAAGCGTTTCAACTTCCGCGACCGGCGCCGACGGTGCGGCCGGCGGAACGCCGACAGTCCAAACGCTTCGTCCGAACGATGCGCCGGCGTCGAAGGTGCCGAGCGCCCGGCGAACCGCCTTCTCGACCGCGGACTCGACCTGCCATCGATCGAGGAACCGCACTTCGGCTTTCGCGGGATGAACGTTGACGTCGACCATGTCAGCGGCAACGACCAGATCGAGAAACAACGTCGGTCGCACGCCCGCGGGGATCGTCGAGCGATACGCTGCTTCGGCGGCGCGAACGACGCCGATGTCACGAATCGAACGACCGTTGACCGACAAGAAAACCCGGCGCGTCGCCGTTCCGGCATCGGCCGGCCGTTCGACCAAACCCGACACGTGCGTCGTTCCGCTCACGTCGTCGACGTCGAGCAAACGACCGGCGAACGTCGCGCCGTAGACGCCGGCGAGTCGGTCGCGAAGCGTCGCGGCGACCGGAAGGGCGAGCATCGGGCGAGCGTCGTGCGTGACGGTCACGCGTACGCTGCGCCGCGTGAGCGCCATCGTTGCGACCACGTCGACGATCGCGCGCGCTTCCGAACGCGTCCCTCGCAAGAACTTGAGCCGCGCCGGCGCGTTGTAGAAAAGGCGCGAAACGCGCAGTGTCGTTCCGCGGCGACGCGCGATCGGTGTGACATCGAGGATCGAGCCGCCCGCGGCCCTCACGAGCGTGCCGGCGCCATCGTCTGTCGCCGTCTCGAGCTCGAGATTCGACACCGAGCAGATCGCGGCGAGCGCTTCGCCGCGGAACCCGAAGCTCCGAACGCCGACGAGGTCCTGCGCGAGGCGAATCTTCGAGGTCGCATGACGCTCGAGCGACAGCACGGCGTCTTCCGGGGACATGCCACAGCCGTCGTCGCTGATCCGGATACTCTGACGACCACCGTCTTCGATCGCGATGTCGATCGCCGTCGCACCGGCGTCGAGAGCGTTCTCGATCAGCTCTTTGACGACGGACGAGGGGCGCTCGACGACTTCGCCTGCGGCGATTTGATCGGCGACCGCACTCGGCAAAACAGCGATGCGGGCGGTGGCGACGGGAGGCACCGCGCAAAGCTATCGGAGCGGCGCCGAAAGCGTCAATCCGATTCAGTCGCCGCCCATCTGCGCGGAGTCGTTCGGGTCGAGCGAGACGAGCGTCGCGCTCTCCAGCCAGCCCTCGCGACCGTCGTCGAGGACGACGCGCGACCAAGCGCCGCGGCGACCCGTGACGCGCACCACCTCGCCGATGATCGCCGTCGCGCCGCGTTCTCCGCCGAGCTCCGGATCGCTGCGCAAGCTCGCCGTGTCTCGCATGACGCCGAGGTGACGCCCGGAGAGACGGTCAGCGAGCCCGAATGCGACGATGGCCACGAGAACCGCACAGCTGACCGCGACGTTCATCGAACGGCCTCCGATCGGCGCGCGATTCGCGGCGCGATAGGCGGCCACACCCCACGCGCCGCACCAGATCAACGCCGCGACGTCGAACAGCCACGAAACCGGAAATTCCGGAACGAAGCCCGCGGACCTCCACGTGAGCGAGTGGGCCAGCTCAACGCGGTCGCGGAGATCCTGTGCGAATGGCTCGAGACGGAGCGCCCGCTGCCACGCGGCGACGCTGCGCGCCGTGTCCGCGACGGCCCACGAGGCGGTGCCGAGGTCGGCCCAGGCGTCGGGTGCGCGAGGTTCCGCAGTCGTCGACGCGACGAACGCCTCTCGCGCGGCAACGAAGTCGTGACGCTGATACGCGTCGACGCCACGATCGAACGACTCACGCGCGGACGCCGCATTGAACGCGTGCAGCGTACCCGCGAGCCCGATTGCGAGAAGTCCCGTGATGCACAGCGCCGGCAAGCCGAAGCTCGTCCGAGGGAGCGCTTCAGCGTTCACTTCTTCGTAAAGCTTCGATGCGCGGACCGCCGCGTCGCGAGACAGCGATCCGTTGGCGGCAAACGCTGCCTCGTCGAGCTCGCGCAGGAAATGTTCGCCGCGAATCGCGACGTCCGACGAGACGCCGCGCCGGCGGAGCGCGCGGGCGAGGCCGCCGGCACGCGTGAAGCTTTCCGACCCGAGCCCAAGCCGTTCGGCGAGCGCTCCGGTGTACGCGCGGCGGATGTCGCTCGCATCGTGGGTCGCGGACGTGTCACGCGCGAGCGTCGCAAGGCGAGCGGCAGCGTTCACAACACGTTTGGTCGTCCGCTTCACGCGGTTGCGCGATCGGTACGACAGCGCTGGAACTGGCACGAGCGCGAGGAACGCCCAGAACACTGGGTGCTCATGGATCGGCGCGCGCGCCGGACCGCGATACTCCGTGCGCAGCTTGAGCAGCATTTCGGTCCGCGCCGTGTCCGCGTTCGCGAGCGTGCCTGCTCCGATCCGAACATGCGTCGGACTTGTCGACGCCACTTCATAGTGACGCGAGTCAGGATTGAAGTACGGATAGCGAATCGGCGGGACGTCGAGCTCACCGGCGATTTTCGGAGTGAGCACCCAATCGAATTCCTTCGTGCCGCCGATGCGGCGCGCCGTGGTGTCGACGCGGACCCGCTCATCGCCCTTCACGAGCGTTCCCCAGCCGATCCCCACCGACGGACGCGGGAACAACTTCACATCACCAGAACCGGAAACCTTGACCGTCAGCACGAGCGGGTCGCCGACGCGCGTCGCGTTCGTATCGAGCTTCGCGGAAAGGTGCAGGTTCCCGACGGCACCACTGTAGTCCGCTGGACGACCGGTCATCGGCGGTTCGACCGCGACGATAATCGTGCTGTCGGTCTGGAGCTCGTGCGTCTCTTCGCGGCTGAAGAAGCTCGCCGAGAGCGGCAGCGAATAGACGAGTTGCGCGGGTGGGATCGCGAATCGCCCGGCCATCAGCGGAAACAGTGCGCGCTGATAGACGAGAGCATCGAAGCAATGCGATCCAACCTGGCGCCTCGGCGGGTTGGCTTGCACGGGCATGTCGTACGCGAGCATCGACTGCATGTCCGGCGGGAAGAACGTCGGATTTCGCCGGAGCCGATCGCGGACGACCGAATTCAAGAACACAGCCACTTCATAGTTTGCTTGCTGCCCGACATACACGGTTTCGGGCAGCGTCAGCGCACGGAAGTCGACGTCGAGGCTCGTATCGACGCGCGCGCGCGCAATGACCGTCGGGACGTTCCCACGGTGCGTCGGCGCGTGCACCGAGATGTCGATCGGCCTCGACCTCGCAACCGCCGGGCCGAGGTGCGTCTCGAACGACGGGATCGTGAATGTGCCCGTGCGATCCGTCGTGAGCATGTAGCGATACTCGGACGTCGTCGTTCCGGACCCATACGAGACGTGCGGGACACCGGACGATCTCAGCACGTCGAACGGTGCGAGCGACGGAACCGAGATCGTCGGAACCGCCCGTCCGGGCGCGCTCACTGCGACACTGACTTCGACGGCGTCGCAGCTCGTGACAGTGTCAGGAGCGTGCGCGACGATCGACAACTGCGCAGCAAAAGCAAGAATGCCGAGCCCGATCACCAGTCCTTCCCTCCCGGAGGCGGCTCGACGCGATTCTGCTTTTGTTTCTTCGACTGCACATCGCGCTCTTCCCGTGCGGCGCTTCCGAGCAGTTGCTCCGCCTGTTGTTGTCCGAGCCCGCCCTGCGGCTGCGGCGCTTGTCCCTGGGGGGATTTGTTGTTCGCACCGCCGCCACCACCTCCTCCTCCGCCACCGCCGCCCCCGGACTGTTTCTTTCGCAGCGCGAGCTCGTAGTTCCACTTCGCTTCGATGTCGTTCGGACGAAGTAGAATCGCCTTCTTGTAGACGGCGAGCGTCGAGTCCAGCTCGCCGTTGTCCTGGCCCGCCGGCGACGCGAGTCCCGGTTTGAGATGAGCGAGGCCGAGGTTGAAGAGCGCGCGGAAACGCAGCTCATCGTCCTTGCTGTCGATTACGCGTCCGAGCGCGTCCGACGCACTCGAGGTCGAGTCCGCGGCGACGAGCGCCGTTCCAAAATCGTAAATCGTCTCCGGCTTGTTGTCGCCGGCCGTTATGGCGTCGCGGAAGAGTCCTGCCGACAGCGCGTAGTTCTGCGCGTGATACGCGTTGATCGCCTGCTGCGTGCGCGAGATGCTGACGCATCCATTTGCGGTTGCGGCGAAGACCAAGCCAGCCGCCGCCGCGGTATGCGCAGCCGCCGGCCGCTTTGCGCGGCGACCCCGGCGTTCCATCAAGAGCGTATCGAGCAGCAAAAGGAAAAAGGCCGGGAAGAGAAACCACTGGTAGCGCGGCGTCTTCGTCTCGCCGCCCAACGTCGCGCGCGACTGCGTACGCAGCGTGGCAAGCGCCGACTTCACGCGGGCCGCTTTATCGGTCGCGCCGGCTTCGATGAACGTGCCGCCCGCGGCGTCCGCCGCCGCCTTCAAATACTCGGGATGATACTGTGTGATAACCGTGTTCCCGTTTTCGTCCTTCTTCGTCGTCATGGTTCCGTTCGGGCTCTTGATCGGAATCGTCGTTCCGGCTTCTGTCCCAAAGCCGACGGTCACGAGGCTGATCCCCTGGCTTCCGGCCCGCTTTGCTTCGGCGACGACATCTTCGATCGGCTCGAATGCTTCGCCATCGCTCATGACGACCAGTGCACGGTCGGCGCCACTGTTCGAGAGGGTCAAGAGATCGACGCCCTGCTTGATCGTCCGGGCGAGCGAGCTGCCTGCCTGCCCCACGACCGAGGGATCGAGATTGTCGAGAAAAAGGTCGAGCGCGCCCTCGTCGATCGTCAGCGGCGACAGCACATAACTTCGCCCGGCGAACGCGAGCACACCCATCCGGTCGCCGGGGGACATCGCGCGGAGACGTCGCACTTCCTCCTTCATTCGCTCCAGGCGGCTCGGGCGCTCGTCCTGCGCAAGCATCGAGAGCGACGCGTCGAGTGACAGCACGAGGTCGATGCCGCTCGAGCGCACGACCGACGTCTCATTCCCCCACCTTGGCCCCGCGACCGCGACGCCGACCAAACAGCTCGCCAGCCCCAGCCGCGCCATGCGCCAGCTGGGCGCGACCAACGTGTTCGGTGGAATCAGCCGAGAGATAACCTCCATGTTTCCGAGCCGACGGAGGCGTTCGCGACGCTGCACGTAGGCGTGTCGAAGGACGACGATCGCGAGTAACGGCAGCACGACCGCGAGCGCGAGGAGGTATGGATAGTCGAACGTCACGCCGCTCATGGAAGCGGTCCTCGCCGCGCGGATAGCAGCAGCTCGATCACGAGCATGATCGCGGCGAAGTACAGCGGCCAGCGAAAGAGCTCCGTGTATCGAACGTATGAGCGTGTCCGCACGGGTTCGCGCTCGAGCTGATTGATCTCTTCGTAGATGCGCTGCAGTGCCGCGGCATCTCGTGCGCGGTAGTACCGTCCGCCCGTCGACTTCGCGATGTCGCTGAGCAATGGCTCGTCGATGCGCACGATGCGGTTTTCATACCGCAAACCAAACAGTCCGCGGCCAACCGGAACCGGCGCCATTCCCTCGGTCCCGACGCCGATCGTGTAGATCTTGATCCCGAACACAGCGGCAGCCTTGGCCGCCGTCCGCGGATCGATCGCGCCGCGGTTGTTCTCACCGTCGGTGAGTAGGATCATTACGCGCGAACGACCGGGAGCATCGCGCAATCGATTCGCGGCGGTGGCGATCGCCGTTCCGATCGCCGTTCCGTCCTCGAGCTGACCGGCGGCAAGGTTGTCGACGGCGGAGTTTACGACCGGATAGTCGGTCGTCAGCGGGACCTGTGTCAGCGCCTCGGCGGCGAACGCGACGACGCCGATCCGGTCGCTGCGGCGGGCAGCGATGAACTTCTTCACGACGTCTTTCGCAACTTCTAATCGATTCTGCGGCTGAAAGTCCTGAGCGAGCATGGAGCTCGAGAGATCGATCGCGAGAACGATGTTGATTCCCTCGCTCGTAACGTCTTCGGCGTGCGCGCCGGATCGTGGGCGCGCGAGCGCGACGACCGTTGACGCGAGGAGCAGATTGCGGAACGCAAAGAGAAAGAGCGTCGTCGCGCGTCCGGCGCGAGGCCCGGTGGCGAGCACACCGACGCGAGAGAACACGATCGCGGGCGGCCGACGCCGGCGCCGAAGCATCCACCACAAGGGCAGTACGACCAGGAACGCCAGCACCCACGGCGACGCGAACTGAATGCTCTGAAAGAACGTCACGCGGCCGCCTCGCGAGGTTGCGGCTGAGACGCCTCATGCTCCTTCGCGACGATCGCCCGCGCCTCGCGCCCGATCTCCCGTGCCCGCTCACTCGACACCGGACGTCTCGCGAACTTGACCAGGTCCGCGTCGGTCAGCAGTCGAATGAGACGGTCTTGTGGCACCGTCGGCAGCTCGCGAACGGCGCGATGCAGCTCCGTCGACGTCAGCGCGAGGGTCGCCTGTTGATGTCGCGCCGCGAGATAGTCGCGCAAGACCTCGACCATCAACGTGACGTACCGGCCACGCTCACCCGCGTCGATCAGTCCCAAGGCTTCGATGCGTTGGAACTCCGATTCCGCATAAGCGAATGGATCGACGGTGATCACCGGCTTCGGCCGCCGACCCCGGCGCCGCATCCACCACCAGAGCAAGAACCCGATCGCAACGATTGCGGCCGCAATCAACGCCCAGAGCCACCACGGAAACGCGCTGAACTCGAAGAGCGCGCGCGGCGGCTTCGGAATTCGCTGCGCGGTGTCCGCCGGAAGAACGCTTCGAACGAAGACACTTCCGGAGACCGCAACTCGGCGCTCCACGCCGTTCACGCGAACGAGAACCTCCGCGAGCCGGATCGGCTGCGAGCCGACGTCCCACGCGGCGACGCGATAGTCGGCGTATTGCTCCGTCGCGGTGGTGTCCGCGCTCGTGCGCACCACGACAGGGTCGAGTGACTGCACGGCGACTGCGGAATCCATCGTCCGCGGGAACTGGATCGTCGCACCACGAGGCGCACGAATTCCGACCGTGACGCGGAACGGGTCTCCGATGCGCACCGAGTCGGGAGCGGCCGTAACACCGGCCTTCACCGGGATCTGCTGTGCGCCACTTGCCGCCGCAGTCAGCAGCAGCCCGGCGACGAAAAGCGCGGTGTGTTTCACTTTCTGATTCTCCGCTCTCGCGTGCGGAAGAAGCGGAGCAAAGGTTCCATGATCCCCTGCTCCGTGTTTACAGGAATCTCATCGATCGCCAGTCGGCGAAGCAGGTGCTTCCGTCGCTCAGCTTCGCCCGAAACGAGGGTGTCGAACTGCGAGCGCACTTTGGGATCGCTCGTGTCGACATCCAGCGCCTGTCCCGTCTCCGGATCGACGAGGCGAACGAGACCGATGTCCGGCAGAACACGTTCGCTCGGATCCTCGAGCGTCACTGCAACCACGTCATGTCGCTGCGCCAGCAGCTTGAGCGGCCGCTCGACGTTCTCGCCGAGGAAGTCGGAGACGAGAAAAATGATCGCTTTGTGGGCGAGCATCTTGTTGAGGTATTCGGTGGCCGCGCCGATGTCCGTGCCGCGACCGACGGGCTCGAAGGCGAGGATGTCGCGAATCAGTCGGAGTGCGTGGCGCCGCCCCTTTCGCGGCGGGACCACGTGCTCGATCCGATCGGTGAACATCAAGTTCCCGACGCGATCGTTGTTGCGAATCGCGGACATCGCGAGCACCGCCGCGAGCTCGGACGCCACTTCGCTCTTGAATCGGCGGCGCGTGCCGAACCGCTCGGAGCCGGACACGTCGACCGCGAGCATCACGGTGAGCTCGCGCTCCTCGATGTAGCGTTTGACGTACGGCCGCTGCATGCGCGCTGTCACGTTCCAGTCGATGCTGCGAACTTCGTCGCCCGCCTGGTACTCGCGGACTTCGGCGAACTCCATTCCCTGGCCCTTGAAGACCGAGCGATATTCGCCGGTGAATAGAGAGTTTACTAAACCTCTCGTGCGAAGCTCGAGCAGCTTGACCTGTCGAAGGATCTCGGGTGAGACGGCGACCGCCGTCGTTTGCTCGCGCGCGCGCACGGCAACTTTCGGCGGCGGTCCCGCCGCCGCCGGCTTCGCCTCGTTGCGTCGTCGAAAGAGTCTCCAAGCCACGCTCTACCCCCGGTCGCCCATCGCCCGTCGCCGGCCCGCCATGATCAGGGCGCTTCGATCTTCGCCAACACGCGTGCGACGATGTTCTCGCTCGTGACCTCTTCCGCCTCGGCCTCGTACGTCGTGAGCACGCGATGGCGGAGCACGTCGGGAGCGATCGCTTTGACGTCGTCGGGCGTCACGAACGCGCGTCCGCGGAGGAACGCATGCGCTCGCGACGCCTGCGCCAGCGCGATCGTCGCACGCGGACTTGCGCCGAACTCGATCAGCGGCGCGAGGTCGGCGAGGCCTGCGTTCGCCGGCTCGCGCGTCGCCAACACGATGTCGACGATGTAATCCATGATGCGGTCGTCCATGTACAACTCGGTGATCCGATGCCGCGCGTCGAGGATCGCGGCGGGCGAGGCAACGGCTTGGACGTCGATTGGATCGCCGCTGGCCATGCGACGCATGATTTCTTTCTCTTCGTCGCGGGTCGGATAGCCGACATGGAGCTTGAGCATGAAACGGTCGACCTGTGCCTCGGGCAACGGATACGTGCCCTCCTGCTCGATCGGGTTTTGCGTCGCGAGCACGAGGAACGGCTCCTCGAGCTTGAACGTCGTCCCGCCGATCGTCACCTGCTTTTCCTGCATCGCTTCCAGCAGCGCGGCCTGCACTTTGGCGGGCGCGCGGTTGATCTCGTCGGCGAGGATGATGTTCGCGAAGATCGGTCCGCGCTTCACCGAGAACTGTCCCGTCGACTGATCGTACACCTGCGTTCCCAGCACGTCGGCCGGCAGCAAGTCCGGCGTGAACTGAATCCGATGGAACGCCGTATCGATCGTCTCGGCCAGCGTTCGCACCGTTAGAGTTTTCGCAAGACCGGGAACGCCCTCGAGAAGCACATGTCCGCCGGTGAGGAGACTGATCAACAGGCGATCGACCATGTAGTCCTGGCCGACGACGCGTCGCGCGACTTGGCGCGCCACGTCCTGGATCAAACGCGAGTCCGCCGCCGTTGAGACTTGTGTTGCCACGTGAGTTCGAGATTGAGGTTCAGTTGAACGCGATTCGGTCCTCGCGTCTCAAGATTAGTACCGCTGAGGTAGCCTGTACCCCGGCTCCTACACCCCTGCGGCGAACGAGTGCCTCGCGGTCACCGACCGACGACCGCAAGCCGCGAGCGCTCGCGGGGCGTGAGCTTCCGCGTCGAACCAGCCGGCAAATCGCCGAGCTCCACCGGGCCGAACTGGATACGCACGAGACGCTCGACACCGAGCTTCAACGCGGAGCACAGTCGGCGTACCTCACGCTTGCGGCCCTCGGTGATCGTGACCTCGAAGTCCCAACGGTCACGGCCTAGACGACGCGCCTCGACGCGTTTCGGAAACACCGGGCCGTCGTCCAGCATCACTCCGTCGCGCGCGATCTCGACCGCGACGTCCGCCTTGCCAATGACCGTTGCAACGTAGGTCTTTTCGACCTCGCTGCTCGGGTGCGACAGTCGGTGAGCTGCCTCACCATCCGTCGTCAGCAGCAGTACACCTTCAGTCAGGTAGTCAAGGCGTCCGACGTACGTGAGCCCGGGAACGTTCGGCACGAGATCGAAAACCGTCTTTCGTCCGTCCGGATCCGAGCGGGTGGTCATCACTCCGGACGGCTTGTTCAAGACGATCCACTCGTAGCCCACGGGTGCGGCGAGCGGCTTTCCGTCGACGGCGATGATGTCGCTCGCGGGGTCGACCGACTGCCCAGTCTGCGCGACCGCGCCGTTCACCGTCACGCGGCCCGCGGCGATGAGCTCTTCGGCTTTGCGTCGCGATGCGACCCCGGCGCGCGCGAGGGCACGCTGGATTCGCATGCTCTCCGACACTATTGCGCGCCCTCTGCTTCGGGCGCGGCAGGCGCCGTCTCGAGCTCAGGCTCACGATTCGGCAGACGCAGCGCGATCGCCAGCTCGTCCGCCCTCGGCAATTCTTCCAAGTGTCGAAGTGCGAAGTGCTCGAGAAAGACGGGTGTTGTCCCGTAGAGCAGCGGACGTCCGAGGCCTTCGGCACGACCGACGACGTCGATCAGCCCCCGTTCATGCAGCGACTTCAGCACGCTCCCGACCGCGACGCCACGAATCTCCTCGATTTCGGCTCGGCTGATCGGCTGACGATATGCGATGATCGCGAGCGTCTCGAGCGACGCGCCGGACAACCGCGCCGGACGGGCCGCCAACTGCGCACGCTCTATCGCCTCCGTGTACTCGGCGCGGGTCAGGATTTGCCAGCCGCCGCCAATCTCCACGAGCTCTACGCCGTGGCCCTCGACGTCGTAGTGTTCGCGAATCTCGTCGAGTGCCGCTTGGAGCTGCGCGCCAGACGCGTCCGAGTCGAGCGTCGCCAATTCGTCGGTGGCAATAGGACGCGCGCTCGCGAATAGGGCGGCCTCAAGCAGCTTCGCTAGCGACGTCACGAGAGATTTCCACGTTTGCGAAAGGTCTTGGTTGCGCGACGCGCAGCTCGCCGAGCTTCGCAAGCTCGAGGATACCGAGGAGCGTTGAAAGAATTTGCCACGGCTCTGCGCGGGTCTCGATGAGCTCCGTCCACAGAATGCGTGCGCGAAGCGACAGCACGGAGCGGATCATCACGATCGCGCCTGGGACGTCCAGTGCACGAGGGATGACTTCGTGCATGTTCGGCTGCTTCGAGGCGCGCAGCACGCGATCGACAGCGGCCAAAAGCTCGGACAGCGACAACGCCAGCGGCGCCTGTGGCGGCGTCGCGGCCTGCGGGAGATACGCTCGCGCGAATTGATTGCGTCGCTCTTCACCGCGTCGCTCTAGCACATCGACCACTTCGCGCATCTGCTGATACTCGAGGAGGCGGCGAACGAGCTCGGCGCGCGGATCTTCCCAGGTCTCGACGTCGCCGCGCGGCAGCAGCATTTGCGCCTTGATCCGAATCAATCGCGCGGCCATCTCGAGATACTCGGCGGCTTCGTTCAGACCGAGCGTCCGGATGCGCTGCACGAACTGCTCGCAGATGCGCGCGATCGGGATGTCGTAGATGTCGACCTGCTCTTCTCGAATGAGCGAGAGCAGCAGGTCCAGCGGTCCCGAGAAGGCGCTCAGCTCGACGACGAAGCCCTCGGTGGCCTCGACTCGCACCGCCACTTCGAGTGTCGCGCTCACTTCAGCCACTGGTCAGCAGACGGAAGAATGGTTCCTCCCAGTCCTTGGATTGTTTTTTCCGCGACGACGAGCGCCGGCGTGAGCCACATGTTGAGCACCCCAGGCGCGAGATACATCACCAGGATCAACACCGCTACACCCATTCTTCCGAATTGCACGTAGCGCAACGACCAGGCAGGCGGAAGCAAATACTTCATGACGTGCGATCCGTCGAGCGGCGGAATGGGAATGAGATTGAACGCGATGAGGATCGCGTTCAACTGCACGCCGAGGATCATCATCGCCTGGAGGATTCCGAGGCTCGTGTCGAGCTGCGGAAGGTAGCGCCCGGCGAGCCCAAAGACCGCGATGAAGATCGCGCATCCGATCGCGACCAAGAGGTTGGTGAAGACGCCGGCAAGGGACACGATGATGTCGCCTCGTTTGAACTTCCGGTATTTGCGCGGATTGACAGGTACTGGCTTCGCCCCACCGAGGATCGGCGCATGGACCAGAAAGAGCATGAGCGGTAACAGCACCGTCATGAACGGGTCGATGTGCTTGATCGGGTTCCAGGTGAGGCGGCCAAGCATCAGGGCGGTATCATCGCCCTGCTTGAGTGCTGCGTAGCCATGCGCGATCTCGTGCGCGATGACCGAGAACAGCAGCACTGGCATTAACAACAAAAAATCCTGAAGGTGCAACGTTCGGCTGTACGGAACGGGGTGATTCAGCGCCCGAAAAGCCGCCAGGGCCGGAGGGAGTCGGCGCGAAAGGTAGTTGTTCTTCCGACGAGTGTCAAAGCATTATCCTGCCTTGACTTTCGCTATGTCGATTCCTAGGTTCCTCGCTTCCTGATTTGCCTGAAATCCCGGTTTCTGGAGACAAGTTTTCGTGCCGAATATCGCTTCCGCCAAGAAGAACATGCGTAAGTCGCGCGCGGCGACCGTGCGCAACCGTGCGCAACGTTCCGCCCTGCGGACGGCGCTCAAGAAGGCCAAGTCCTCCGATGCAACCCCAGAAGTGAAGCTCGCCGCTTCGCGCCTTTTGGATCGCGCGGCGCGCAAAGGGCTGATTCACAAGAACAACGCGGCTCGCCACAAGAGCCAGCTCGCCCGAGCAAAGGCCTGAGCTTCTGAGAGAATCAAAGAAGGCGACGAGCAGTGCTCGTCGCCTTTTTTGTTGCCGGCCGATTTTCTCTCGGCGCTATTCCTCGCGATTCCTCTTCGTGCCGGTCATCCGGGATCGCTCTCCTCGCGCTTAGAGCGCCGCGAGCTCCGCGCCGCAGCGTTCGCAGTACCACTCTGTCGGATAGTTCATTCCGCCACACTCGTTGCATTTGAGCGTCTTGGTCTGCTCGTTCACCGTGGCCTTGAGCGTGATCGGGTTGTTGCCTGTCACGTTCGCCGCCAACGGAGTTTCCCCACCCGACTTCACGGCACCGAGATCGGACAATAGCGGAGCCGCACCTCGTTCTTCGCGAACGAGCGACGCATCTCGCCGGCTCTGGCCAATAAGTGACTGCGACGCATCGCTCGACCCCACAACCGTGTTCAAGAACGCGAGCTCGTCGAACGACGTGTCGTTGGATGCCGGCTGCGCCTTCGGCGCAGACCCCACATCGGCCAATGGCTGCGGACGCGGCTGCGGCTGAGCGGGTGTCGAGGGCTTCGCCGCAACCGCTGGCGACGGCGATTGAGCGGCCGGGACAGCGACGGCCCGAGCTTGAGCGACTGGCGACGGCGCGCTGGTGGGCGCCACAGACGCACCCTGAGGTGCAGGGGTCGGCATTGGAGGCGGTTCGGATTCGCGGCTATCGGGAGGGGTGGGCCGCTCTTCGAGCAGCGCGTCCAGCTCGTCGATGCGCCCCTGGAGCCCATCTTTCTCCCCGGCGAGTCCCGCGATCGCATCGTCGACAGCCTTGAACGCCGAGGTCGCTTCCTCTCCCTCGAGCTCACCGACATGGGCGCGCAGATCGAGCTCCGAGCGCTCGTCTCGTCGCATGCGCTCTTCCGCCTCGAGCAGCGACATGCGGGATCGAACACTCGCCCGCTCTTCATCCACCACGTGGCGGTGTGCTTCGATCTGCTCTTCGACGCGCGACAGGCGGGTGCGGTAGTCGGACTGCACGCGTTCGAATACGTGGCCGGGCGTGGTGTCCTTTCGCGCATCCAACGCGCGGAGCCAGGCGTTGAACTTCCGTCGCTCGGCGACAAGGCCAGGGAGCTCGCTCAACGAACGGTTCGTATCGGTCATCGTCGATCCTCTCGTGACAGCCGAAGCGCCTCAGCATCCGAGGCGCTCAATTCATTCACCCTTCCGAGCATGCGGGCCGTGAACAGGATCCGGGCCGCATGTTCAAGACTTTCCATCCGCTGATTCGCAATGTCCAGGGTCGGGCCGATCGTTGTGGCTCCGTGGTTGGCAAGTAAAAAGGCGTCGTGCCGGTCGAGGAACGGCTCGAAGCTGTCCGCCAGCGCTGACGTCCCCGGAGTAGCATATGGTAAAAGCGGGACCCCGCCCATCTGCAAGATAACTTCGGGAAGGACAGGCGCCACGAAATTCTCTCCGGCGACTGCAAAGCCAGTTGCCAGGGGCGGGTGCGCATGGACGACCGCCATGATGTCCGGCCGGCGCTGGTAGATGCGTAAATGCATCTGAAGCTCGCTCGACGGCCGCCGTGATCGCGCGAGCGGCCGTCCTTCGAGATCTACCATGACGAGATCCTCATCGCACACATCGATCTTCGACATCCCGCTGGGCGTCACGAGGATAGTTCCGTCGAGCAGCCGGACGGAGACGTTGCCATCAGGACCCGCGAGGAGACCGCGCTCGTACAGGCGGCGGCACACGCGGACGATGTCGGCGCCGGCTTCATCTCGCCGCCGCACACTGCTCACACGTCGTCTCGGTGAACGATCCGGCCGCCCACAATCGTGTAGCGATTTCGACCCGTCAACGTCCGCCCGGCATAGGGTGTATTGCGACCCTTGGATTTGAACTTTTTCGGGTCCACGACCCAGCTCGTGTTCGGATCGAACGCCGTCACGTCCGCGGGGGCGCCTCGGCGGAGGGTGCCGCCGGGCAGATGAAACACCCGAGCGGGCGCGCACGACATCCGCTCGATCAGCAGCGGAACGTCGATGATGCCCGTCGTGACGAGCCACGTGATGTTCACGGCGAGCGCCGTTTCGAGCCCGATGATGCCGTTCGGGGCATCCGCGAACTCGCGCTCCTTCTCGTCATAGTGGTGCGGTGCGTGGTCGGTCGCGATGAGATCGATCGTCCCGTCGCGGACCGCCTCTTGGAGCGCCGCGACGTCGTCCGCTGTCCGTAGCGGCGGGTTCATCTTGGCGTTCGTCTCGTAGCCTTCGACCGCGTCTTCTGTTAGAGAAATGTGATGAGGACAGACCTCCGCCGTGACGTTGATGCCCCGCTCTTTTCCCCAGCGAATCAGCTCGACGGATCCGCGCGTGCTCATGTGACAAAGATGGATGTGGCCACCGGTCCGTCGCGCGAGCAGGATGTCCCGTATGGCCATGATCTCTTCGGCTTCGGCGGGAATGCCCTTGAGCCCGAGCCGCGCCGAAACGACGCCCTCGTTCATCGCGCCGCCTTTGGCGAGTGTCGGCTCCTCGCAATGATCCGCCACCGGAATGCCGAACGTGCGCGCGTACTCGAGCGCGGTCCGCATGAGATGGGCGCTCACGACCGGCTTGCCGTCGTCGCTCACGGCAACGGCGCCCGCCGCAACCATCTCACCGATTTCCGCGAGCGACTCGCCGCGCTCGCCGACCGAGATCGCGCCGATCGGATAGACACGCGCTGCGTTCGCCACTGACGCCTGCCGCGAAATAAATCCGACGGCCGCCTGGTTGTCGGTGACCGGATCAGTGTTCGGCATCGCGCAGACCGCGGTGAAGCCGCCCGCGGCCGCCGCCCGCGCGCCGCTCGCGATCGTCTCGACCTCTTCGCGTCCCGGTTCACGCAGGTGACAGTGCACGTCGATGAACCCCGGCGAGATCACGAGGCCCGTGCAGTCGATCGTCTCCAGGCCGTCGCGCCCCGTGGCTTCGTTTGAGATGCGCGGACCGATCTTCTCGATGCGATCGTCGAGAATCAAAACGTCGGCGACGCCGTCATACTGCTGCGACGGATCGATCACTCGGCCGCCGGTGAGAAGAATCGAGCTCACCGTTCACCACCCGCGTGCTTTGCGGCTTCGGCAAGCTCGGGACGTCCGCCAGAGAGCAGATAGAGGACTGCCATGCGAATCGCGACGCCGTTCGTGACTTGATTGAGAATCACGCTGAATGGTCCATCGGCCACGTCCGAATCGATCTCGACGCCGCGGTTCATTGGTCCTGGGTGGAGGATGAGAATGTTGCGTTTGGCGCGTTCGAGTCGCTCGCGCGAGACGCCGAACACGCGATTGTACTCGCGGAGGGATGGGATGTATCCGGCCGTCATCCGCTCGAGTTGGAGTCGAAGAATGTTGAGCGCGTCCGCCCACTCGATCGCTTCTTCGACGCGATTGAACACCGTCACCCCGAGCTCGTCGATGGCGTTCGGCAGCAGCGAGCGGGGGCCACACACCGCGACCTCTGCGCCCATCTTCGTCAGGCCCCAGATGTTCGACCGGGCGACGCGCGAGTGTAGCACGTCCCCGACGATACAGACCTTGAGGCCCTCGAGCCGCTTGAACCGATCGCGCAGCGTGAGCATGTCGAGCAAACCTTGCGTCGGATGCTCATGGGTTCCGTCACCCGCGTTGATGACGTTCGATTCGATGCGGTCGGCAAGGAACCGCGCGGCGCCGGACGCGCCATGCCGAATCACGACCATATCGATCCGCATCGCCTCGAGATTCCGAGCCGTGTCGACGAGCGTCTCGCCCTTCGACACGCTGGAGCCGGATGCGGCGACGTTCACCGAATCCGCCGAGAGTCGCTTTTCAGCAAACTCGAATGAGACGCGCGTTCGCGTCGATGCTTCGAAGAACAGGTTGACGACCGTCGCGCCGCGCAATGTCGGAACCTTCTTGATCGCGCGCTCGCTGATCTCCTTGAACGGCTCGGCGGTATCGAGGATCAATCGGATTTGCTCGGCGCTCAGGGGCTCGAGCCCAAGCAAGTCCTTGCCGAGCGACAGGGTCACGTCGCCTCCCGTTCGGCGATGATTGCGGCGTTGCCGCCGTCGAGCTCCTGGACCAGCACGTCGACGCGCTGCGACGCCTCGAGCGAAATCTTCTTGCCGACGATGTCGGGTTGAATCGGCAGCTCGCGCCCGCCGCGGTCTATCAATACGGCCAGGCCGATCCGCCTCGGCCGCCCGAAATCCGCGAGCTCGTCGAGCGCCGCGCGGATCGTTCGCCCGGTGTACAGGACGTCATCGACGATGATGATGTGTCGACCGTCGATGTCGACGGGGATTCGTGTCTGGCCGACGAGCGGTCGCGGTCCGACCGTCTGCAGGTCGTCGCGGTACAGCGTGATGTCGAGCGCGCCCTGCGGCACTTCGACGCCCTCGCGTTCGGCGATCGTAGATACGATTTGCGCCGCGAGCTGAACGCCGCGGCGCTGAATGCCGACGATGACGAGACCTTCGATGCCGTTGTTCAGCTCAACGATCTCGTCCGCCATGCGCCGAAGCGTTCGGTCGAACGCGCGCGCGTCGAGCACCGTCGATTGTTTTGGGGGGGCGGGCATGATGGGCGCAATATGGGCCCTCCCTGGAGTGAACGGTAGCGTATCGAAATAGAGCATTGGCTCTGAGCGGCGCGCGAGGCTGTCGAAACTCATCAGCGCAGACTCCACTGAGGCTCAATGGCTCCGGCGCGCCCTCGCAGGTCGCCCCTGGCAACGAATCGCTCGCTCACCCCGTCGACGGCCGGCCCGATGTTTCCCCGGGCGGTCGCCGGTGAGCAGTATTCGCGCTACGCCAAGTCTGTGTGGACCCATGCCCAGCGGTGGCTGACGTCGCACTGGGTACAAGCCACGAAGGGTGCGACCACGGTGATGGATGCACGCCTCAAGCTCCGGGCGCTCGCAGCAACCGACCTCAATCGACACCTGAACGAGCAGGAAGAACAACTGCTGAGCGAAATCGTTCAGGGGGCATGGACGGCCGGGAACGAAGAACCGATCGACATCGCGCTCGATCACCTGTAGCCGGAACTACGTGGGGAGCCGTCGCCGACGCGCGACGACGATCGTGATGTTGTCCGAGCCTCCGCGCTCGAGCGCGAGGTTGAGCAGCGACTCGCAGACGTCCTTCGACGCAGTATGATTTTTTATCGCGGCGGCGATCTCGGGATCGGAAACATGCTTCGTCAATCCGTCCGTGCAAAACAGCAGAACGGAGCCCTGCCGATCGATCCGCAGCCGGCTCACCTCGGGCAGCGCCGCGTCCGCGCCGGCCGCGCTCGATAAGACATCTTTAAAGGGCGATGCGGGCAACCGCTCGCGCGGCAGCAAGCCTTGGTCGACGAGATCCTGCCCGATCGTTTGATCGCGGGTGATCTGATGCAGCTCGCCGTTCCAATAGTAGTACGATCGACTGTCGCCGAGTTGTACGACGTACAGCCATGGCCAGACGGAAAGCCCGAGCGTGAGCGTCGTCGCCATGCCGCCGATTTCCGGGTGCTTGCTGGCCTCCAGCCGCACCGCATGGTGCGCCTCGAGCGCGGCATCGGTGAGCGACTGAAGCAGCGTCGACTCGCTCGCCGTTCCCGCCGCGTGATACGATCGAAGCGTCGACGACACGTACCGCGTGATCGTCTCCGCCGCAATCCGCGAAGCGTCGCTACCGCCTTCGCCTGCGGCACTCACGCCGTCCGCCACCAAGTAGAGCGTCGCAATCCGCTCGCCGCGAAGCGGCAGGCTTCCGACATCCTCGAGGCTTGTTCCGTGAACAAGGACCTCCGGGTGAATCGTACAGACGAGGAAGTGATCCTGATTCTCGGTACGAACGCTCCCCGGATGCGTGAGTCCGAAAAAATCGAGCTCGGTGTCGCGAACTCGTTCGCTCGGTTGAGCAGTCGTGGTCAACAGCTCTGCGACTTTCATGAGTGCCTCGTCCGATGGCGAATCGCGGAATGAGTTGTCGGTGCACCCGCGATCTCGACGTTATTGCGATGCCACTTGGGACGCGATCGCGCAAGGGGGAGCCGTTGCCTGTTCCCAGTCCCGACAAGTTTCGTGATTCGCCGGCGGAGCACCGCGTCTCCGTCTGAAGCCGGATCACACCTTTCGGCCGGACTCGATCGGGAATCGCGACATGACGAACAATGCTGGCCTGACAGTGCCGTTGGAGCTCGGGCTCGACACCTTCGGCGACCTCACGATTGGAATTGACGGGCGCCCACGAAACCATGCCGAGGTGATTCGCGACGTCATCGCTGAAGCGGAGCTCGCCGACTCGGTCGGCGTGGACTTCATCGGGCTCGGCGAGCATCACCGTCCGGACTTTGCAATCTCGTCGCCAGAGGTTTTGCTTGGCGTGATCGCGGGTCGCACGAAGCGAATCCATTTCGGATCCGCGGTGACAGTGCTCAGCTCGGACGATCCGGTGCGCGTGTATCAGCGATTCGCGACGCTCGACGCCGCATCGAACGGCCGCGCGGAGATCATTCTTGGCCGCGGATCCTTTACGGAATCGTTTCCCCTGTTCGGCTACAAGCTCGATCAATACGAGCTGCTGTTCGAGGAGAAGCTCGAGCTTTTCGCCGCGCTCCTGCAGGGCGGCCCGATCACGTGGAGCGGAAAGACGCGTTCGGCCCTCACGAATCAGCGAGTCTTTCCGACGACCGATTCGGGAACTCTAAAAACGTGGGTCGGTGTCGGCGGAAGCCCGGAGTCAGTCGTTCGCGCGGCTCGCTATGGTTTCCCTCTGGTTCTCGCGATCATCGGCGGAGACCCCCGCCGGTTCTCCCAGTACGTCGCGCTCTACTATCGCGCGCTGCAGCAATTCGGTCACGAGCGCCTTCCCGTCGCCGTGCATTCACCCGGCCACGTCGCTGAGACCGACGCAACGGCGCGCGAGCAGTTCTGGCCCGCGTTCAAGGGGATGCATGATCGCATCGGCGCCGAACGTGGATGGCCGCCGATGAGTCGCGCGTCGTTCGAGCAGGAGGTCGCGCATGGATCGCTGTATGTCGGCTCGCCCGAAACCGTCGCGAAGAAGATCGCCGCGACGTCACAGCTCCTCGGCATTTCGCGGTTCAATATGAAGTACAGCGCTGGAACGTTGTCGCACGAACACATGATGCGCTGCATCGATCTCTTCGGGCGCGAGGTCATACCGCGCGTTCGCGCGCTCGTCGCCGAGCCATCGGGGGCGGTCTAGTTGATCAATCTGTCGGTTGCAGAGGCGCGGCGGCTCGCGCTTGCATCCCTCGGCTTCGGAGGCGCGAAGCCGCGGCGAACGACCGTCTCTCACGTTCGCGCGACTGCCAACCGACTCGGCGCAATTCAGATCGATTCCGTCAACGTTCTCGCGCGCGCGCACTACCTCCCCGTGTTCTCGCGTTACGGCGCGTACCAGACCTCACTGCTCGATCGAATCACGCACGACAAGCGCGAGCTGTTCGAATACTGGGGACATGCCGCATGCCTCCTGCCAATGGATCTCTTTCCGTTCATGCGATGGCGTATGGAAGCCCAGGTCGAAGGTTGGGCCGGCCTCGAGGCGCCGCGGAAGAAGTACATCGAGGCTGTGTACAGGGAGATCGCCGAGCGAGGACCGATCGCCGCCGGCGACATCTCGATTGCTGGGAAGAGTACGGGACCGTGGTGGGGCTGGTCGGACGGGCGCCTCGCTGCGGAATTCCTTTTTCGCCAAGGACGCGTTGCCATCGCGGGTCGCCGGAACTTCGAGCGGTTGTATGACCTCACCGAGCGTGTAATTCCGGCTGCAGCGCTCGACACTCCGAGTGTCGCTCCTCGAGACGCCAAGAAGGAGCTCATCGTCCGTGCGGCTCGCGCGATGGGTGTCGGCACGGCAAAAGACATCGCGCGGTACTATCACGTCGACGGCTGGTGGGACCGGTCGGCCGCGGGCGGTCGAAGGCCGGTCACCAGGACACAGCCGCTCTTCGACGAGCTCGAAGAAGATGGCCGCCTCCGGCGAGCGAATGTCGAAGGATGGAAGCGGTCAGCGTACGTCGTTCCCGGCGCGACGATTCCAAAAACCAGTCGACGCGCGCGCAATCGTGTCGCCGTTCGATCCGCTGATGTGGGAACGGTCTTGGGCACGTGCGGTGTTCGGCTTCGAATACCAAATCGAGATCTACGTCCCGGCACCGAAGCGAGTGCACGGCTACTACGTCTTGCCGTTCCTCCTGGGCGATCGCTTCGCTGCGCGGGTCGATCTCAAAGCGGATCGAAAGGCGTCGACGCTGGTCGTGCACTCGGCGCACCTCGAGTCGAGCCGCGACGAAGCGGAGACCGCGGACGCTCTCGCGAACGAATTACGATCGATTGCCGCGTGGTTGTCACTCGAATCGATCACTGTCGCGAGGAAGGGGCGCCTGGCGAAATCGCTGAAACGCGCCGTGCAAAACGAAAATCCCGCCCGAGCGATGGACCGAGCGAGGACGGTCGGAACAACGTTCGATTAATTCGACCTACTGAGCGTTGGCGCTTTCGCCACTTCGCCGTGGAGGCTCGGCCGCGCGACCTGGGACATCGAGATTGTTTTCCCCGCAAGCGGCGATGAGCAATCCGCGAATCACGAGCTGCGATGCGCGTGGCTCTGCATGCGTGCCCAGCTGCGTCGGCGCGTCACCGCATTCTTTGAGAATGCGATTCACGTTGGCCACGAGCTTTTCCATTGCCAGTCCCCGCCCGCGTGCGGACCGAACGTAATCCGCGACGGCGCGAGTGAAATCGTCGTGACTGTGGCTGGACAGTAGGACCCGGAATGCGTTCAGGTCCAACTGTGAGTCATGGTCGGCGTCGACGCTTCGCGAATCCGGCGATGGGGCTTCGTGGGTCTCGTCGTAGACCTCGAGACAGACAGTGATTGCGCGGGAGAACAAGCGGTCCGCGGGTAATGTCCCCAGCGATCGAGCCGACTCCGGCCGTGAAAAACCGGCGCGACGCGCAGCGTCCTTCATGGCGAGGACGATGTCGTTCGAGCTAGTACCGCGGGCCTTTGCCTCGCCGACAAACCGATGAATCGCGTGACGCAAGGAGTCGTTGAGGCGAGCGCCGTTGAAGTCGGCGGTCGGAAAAGCGCGCGCGAATTCGCGCTCGAGGTCTTTTGCTGCTCCAAAACCAGATTCGCTCGCCATTGGCGAGCCGACTGCGCGCTCGTGGAATTCCATAGCGCACCAATTCTTTGGAAGGGGGCAGTGTTCTACTTCTCTGAACGATACAACGTCGTCACTCAAAGCGCGATGCGCATACGCACGAAAGGCCAACGATTCAATCGCTGGCCTTGCATGAAAGCACGGACGGGGTGGGATTCGAACCCACGGTACGCTTTCACGTACACAAGCTTTCCAGGCCTGCGCCTTAAACCACTCGGCCACCCGTCCCGATCTACTCCAAAAAACAACCGGCGCGATCGGCCTTGGACAATGCCGCCGCGCCGGTCAGGCGGACAGGGAGAGATTCGAACTCTCGATACCGGTTTGACCGGTATGCCGGTTTTCGAGACCGGTGCCTTCAACCACTCGGCCACCTGTCCGGGGAGCCCAAGAAACTAGACCGTAGGCCTAGTCGTGTCAACGAGTTGGCGACGTGCACGGAAGAAATCCGTCAGTAGTTCTCCACACGCGTCGCCGAGCACTCCCGCCAGGACTTGAGGACGATGATTCAGCCGCGGATGACGCAACAGATCCGCGACGGAACCGGCCATCCCTGCCTTGTCGTCCCACGCGCCGAAAACCACCCGGTCCAGCCGCGCGAGCACGATCGCGCCGGCGCACATGGCGCACGGTTCGAGGGTCACGTACAGGGAACAACCCTCGAGTCGCCACGAGTCGAGCTCCGCGGCCGCCGCGCGAATCACGATCGATTCGGCGTGGGAAGTCGGGTCTCGATCGCGAAGCGTTCGATTCCCTGCTTTCGCGAGGAGCTCCGCACCGCGAACGATGACGGCGCCGACCGGGACTTCTCCGGCGTCTCGGGCCGCCTTCGCCTCGTCGAGCGCGAGGGACATCCAGCGACGGTCTTCCTCGCGGCCGACGAGCAGGCGTTGCGTCATCGCGTATGCCTACGCTCCAACGGTCTCGCGAGCCGGCTCATTCGAGAACTCTAAACCGCCATGCCCGTCCGGCCGTGCGACGAGGGCGTCGCCGTCGCTGAACTTTCCTTCGAGCACCGCCATCGCCAGCGGGTTCTGAATGAGTCGCTGGATGGTCCGCTTGAGCGGACGCGCGCCGAACGCCGGATCGTACCCTTCCTCAGCGAGGAGGCGCTTCGCTTCAGGGGTCAGCTCGAGCGTGATCTTTCGTTCCGCCAGAAGCTTCTCCATCCGCTTCAGCTGCAAGTCGACGATGCGCTCGATTTGCTCCGTGCCGAGTGGATGGAAGATGATGATGTCGTCCACGCGATTCAGGAACTCCGGCTTGAACTGTTGCCGAAGGGCAGCCATGACCTGCGTCTCGACGAGCGCCCAGTCTCCGCGCGCGTTCTCGAGGATGAAGCTCGATCCGAGGTTCGACGTCATGATGACGACCGCATTCCGGAAGTCCACCGTCCTGCCCTGCGAGTCCGTCAGTCGGCCGTCGTCGAGAATTTGCAAAAGGATGTTGAAGACATCGGGGTGCGCCTTTTCGATCTCGTCGAACAGAATCACGGAGTATGGGCGGCGACGCACGGCCTCGGTCAGCTGACCACCCTCTTCGTATCCGACGTACCCCGGCGGCGCGCCAATGAGGCGGGCGACCGCATGCTTCTCCATGTACTCCGACATGTCGATGCGCACCATCGCGTGCTCGTCATCGAAGAGGAACTCGGCGAGCGCGCGTGCCATTTCCGTCTTCCCGACGCCGGTGGGGCCAAGGAAGATGAACGAACCGATGGGGCGATTCGGATCCTGTAGGCCAGCCCGCGAGCGGCGCACCGCGTTTGCTACCGCGCGCGCCGCCTCTTCCTGGCCGATGACGCGCTTCGAGAGCTCTTCATCGAGCTTCGTGAGACGTTGCCGCTCGCTCTCGAGCATTCTCGAAACAGGAATGCCGGTCCAGCGCGCAACGACTTCGGCGATGTCGTCGGCGCTGACTTCTTCCTTCAAGAACTTCGGACGTCCATCTTCGCTCGCGAGCTTCGCCTCTGCGTCACGCATACGGCGCTCGAGCTCCGGGATCCGTCCGTAGGTGATCTCACCTGCTTTCGCGAGGTCCCCACGACGCGTCGCCTGCTCCGCCTCGATGCGCGCCTGATCGATCTCCTGCTTGATCCGGCCGACGCCACCGAGCGTCTCTTTCTCCTGTTGCCATTGCGCTTTCATCGCCGAGGACTTCTCGCGCAGCTCGGCGAGGTCGCGCTCGAGCTCCTCGCGCCGCTCGATCGCGGCGCGATCCTTTTCTTTCTGCAACGCGGTGCGCTCGATCTCGAGCTGCATGATTCGTCGTTCGACTTCGTCGATCTCCTGCGGCATCGAATCGATCTCGATGCGCAGTCGCGATGCGGCTTCGTCGACGAGGTCGATCGCCTTGTCAGGCAGGAACCGATCGCCGATGTAACGGTGCGACAGTGTCGCCGCCGCGATGATCGCGTCATCGGTGATGCGAACGCCGTGGTGGGCCTCGTAGCGCTCCTTCAACCCACGCAGGATCGCAATCGTATTCTCGACGCTCGGCTCGCCGACGTAGACGGGCTGGAACCGGCGCTCCAGCGCCGGATCCTTTTCGACGTGTTGACGATACTCGTCGAGGGTCGTCGCGCCGACGACACGGAGCTCACCGCGCGCGAGCATCGGCTTGAGCATGTTGCCTGCGTCCATCGATCCTTCTGCGCGTCCCGCGCCGACAATGGTGTGCATCTCATCGATGAACACGATGAACAGTCCCTGCGCGTCCGTGATCTCCTTCAGCACCGCCTTCAACCGCTCCTCGAACTCGCCGCGGAACTTCGCGCCGGCGATGAGCGCGCCGAGGTCGAGCGAGACGAGTCGTTTGTTCTTGAGGCTTTCGGGCACGTCGCCGTTGACGATGCGCTGCGCGAGCCCTTCGACGATCGCTGTTTTCCCGACGCCAGGCTCCCCGATCAAGACGGGATTGTTCTTCGTTCGGCGCGAAAGCACCTGAATGACCCGACGGATCTCCTCATCTCGACCGATGACCGGATCGAGCTTGCCTTTCCGTGCCGACTCGGTGAGGTCGCGAGTGTAGCGCTGGAGGGCTTGATACTGGGTTTCGGGATTCTGGTCGGTGACGCGATGACTTCCGCGCACTTGCTCGAGCGCCGCGATCAGCGCGTCGCGCGATGCGCCTGCTTGAGTCAGGATTCCGCGCGAATCCGTGCCTTTGGTCTCGGATAGGGCGAGCAGGAGGTGCTCAGTGGAGACGTACTCATCGCCGAGCTGCTTGGCTTCGGCCTCCGCTTTGTCGAAGACTTGATTGAGCTCGCGCGATAGGGTCGGCTGGGCGTCGGTCTGCTTCGGATAGCGATCGATCTCACGCGCTATCTGGTCGCGCATTGCGGCGACGCTCGCGCCGAGCTTCTGCAGGATCGGAACGACGATGCTCTCCTCTTGATCGAGGAGGGCGCGGAGCAGATGCAGATCTTGAACGACCGGATTGCCGTTTCGGCGAGCGATGTTGACAGACTCATTGAAGGCCTCGCCTGCCTTCACGGTGAGTTTTTCAGCGTTGATCATATGGTGCTCGCGGAGCAACGACGGTGCCGATGACGTCAGCCAATGCGGCTGATTCGGGATTACAGAGTGACAAGAATACGGAGCCTGCCGCCGCCGTTTCGACGGCCGTTCAACGAAACGCAAAAGCGCGTCGAAAGCTTAGATGCTCTCGACGCGCTTTTCACGGTGTCGTGCTACTTCCGGTTGTAGATCCTTCGAGTCTCAGGGCCGGGTTTTCCGTCGATGAGAATCAGAACGAGATACGTGCCGGACGCAGCTTCCTTCGTCGTGCCCAGCACATTGCCATTCCAGTACGCGCTGTAGGTACCGCACCCGAGCTTGATACGATTCACAGGTGTGTCCCCAGCGGGCGAAGCCTGAACGACCGCGCCGCCGGATGGCGCTGTTTCCAAGACCGGGATGGCAACCGTTTGCGCCAACCAGTTCTTGATTTGAATTGTGACTTCGTGTTGCAGACCCGCATCCGTGCAGACCGAATCTCCGACCGTGAACGGAATGCGAATCTCAGGATTGAAGGGGTTCGGGTGTGGTAATCCGATTGCCCCTGCACCGGGACCTCGGGGCGCCTTCGTGGTGCCTTGCCCCGCCGCATTCTTTGGCGACATCGCCCAAAGGGCGAGCACGATCCCCAGTGCTGCCCAGCGGTGGAACATGATTGTCTCCCGCGCTAACGAAACAGGACCGTGACTTAGCACTCCTGAGAGGGTTGGATAGGAACTGCCAGGTGACTCGAAACTACGATTTGGTCAATGTGATGTCAAGCGAACCGTGGCGTGCATCGCCCTGTCGCAACGTAATTTAGCCGCTCCGCCAAACTCTTCCGTTGGCACCGCGAGCCGTCAGACCAAGCCGGTCACAATATTCGAGTATCGGTATGAGGAACTTCCGCGACAAGTCCAGTGATTCACGAAGTTCCGCCGGCGATTTTTCGCTCCCTCCAGCCATAACGCCTCGAATTCTGTCGAGAAGAAGCTTGAGCTGATCTGACGCAAAGTACCGATCTGGCTCGACTTGTATGACCTTACCTCCCCGCTCGAGAAACCGAAGCTCTGTCCCCACCTCACTGCCGATTTCCTGTGCAAGTTCCGCGACACTCGGCGGAGCCGCCCCGGCCGATTCGAGCCGAGCGAGCAGCTGGTCGAGCACCATGCGCTGCCCGTCCGACGGACTCGGTGCCCAGTCCGGCAGCGCGATGATACCACCTTGGTTCGTCAGGATGCTCGAGCCAACCAGATCATCGATCGCCTTCTGAACTGCCTCCGGATGCCAGCGGCTCGCCGCGCGAAGCGACTGAATCGCTACGCCATTTTCGAGCGTGTGCTGGGCATGGAAATCACGCGTCGTCGCGACCAAGGCCCCCTGAAGCTCTCCGAAGGACGCCTTCGGAAACAGTCGCGATTGAGTCGCGACGACAGCTGCTTCCGACGCCGCGATCCGCTCCGCGCAAGCCATCGATGATTCGCCGAGGCGAACCGGAAGGGTCCGTACATCGAGGCCGTCGAGCCCAGACTCCTCCACGAGTCGAACGAGCCGCTCGACAGCATTAAGCCCGACCGGCCAAGCGCGGGCTCGCTTCGCCGCATACGGATCCACGACGACGCCGCCGGCGACCGTGTTCAGCGGAGCCGATGTTCTCACGACGAATCGGTCGCCGGCGCGAAGAAGGACGGGCTCGTCAAACATCAGGCGCGCACCGAACGGACCCTCAGCGGACGGTTGGCGCGCGACGATTCGGACACCAACCTCGGACGTGCCGACATGAAAGCGGAACCACGTTCGGGGCCGAATCTGTGTGTCGACTCCCTGCACTAGCGAGACATCGGCGAGCGCGGACGTCGTCGGCCGCCAAAGCTCGTCGGTCACCAACGATGATCCGCGCGGTACGTCGTCGACGGTCAAGGTCGCGAGGGCGATCGCAGCCCGGGAGCCCGGCGTCGCGCAATCCAACTGCGTGCCGTGCCCCTGAATCCCGCGGACGCGCGCACCCTTGTCCCCCGGAAGAATCCGAACGGTTTGTTCCTTTCCGAGGCGGCCCGACCATACCGTTCCGGTGACAACTGTTCCGGTGCCCTTGATGGAGAAGGCGCGATCGACCGGAAGCCGAAAGAGATCGTCCACGGACCGCGCCGAGATGGTCCGAGCGATCTGCGCGACTGCGGCCCGCAGCTCTTCGATCCCCGCTCCAGTCTGCGCGGAAGTTGCGATCACTTGAGCGTCGGGAAAGACTTTCGCGGTCGCCTCGCGTGCGTCCTCGACGACCAGCGAGAGCCACTCCGCATCGACGAGATCGGACTTCGTCAGCACAATGATTCCGCGATGAACGCCGAGCAGGTCGAGGATGGCGAGATGCTCGCGGGTCTGTGGCATCACTCCTTCGTCGGCCGCGATGACGACGAGCGCGAGGTCGATGCCAGTCGCACCGGCGACCATCGTTCGAACAAAGGCTTCGTGTCCGGGGACGTCGACCACTCCAACCGTACCGACTCCGTCGATCACGAGCGGAGCAAAGCCAAGCTCGATCGTGATGCCGCGTCGCTTCTCCTCCGGCAGTCGATCGGTGTCAACGCCTGTGAGAGCGTGAACGAGCGTCGTCTTCCCGTGATCGATATGGCCCGCCGTCCCGAGTATCACGCGGCGCCTCCAGTCCACTCGTCGCGCTCCCAGACCTCGAACGCGCGCATCGGACGCTCGTCGGCGAGGTGCTCGCGGAGAAACTCGCGCAGCAGTCGCTGGTGAGCTCGGACGTCCTGCGGGCCGTGCAAGGCGAACGGTTCGCCGGACAGCCACTGGCGAAGAGCGTTGCGCGCATCGGGAGGCAATGTCCGGCCGCTTCGCGCGAGACGACTGCATCGATTGCACAGCGCGCCGCCCGACGGGTGGCTGAACATCACCGCCTCTTTGGGGTCGATTGGCGACTGGCAGTCGGCGCACACGTCGACCGTCGGCGCGACGCCGAACTCCGCAAGAATGCGCCACGCGCCCGCGAGCGTGATGTCGCGCGTGCGTTCTGGAGGAGACGACGCGATTTCGTCGAACGCCGACACGATGGCGTCGAACAGTGAGGGATCGGCCGCATCGCGCACGAAGCGAAGCGTCAGCTCGGCGATCGCGCTCGCACCGGTGAAACGCGCGAGCTGCAGGGCAAGCTGTGGACGCGCGCGCGTAACCTCGAACGAGCCAAGCGTATCGAGCTCGCGACCCGGCTTCACGTGAAGCTCCGCGGTTCCCTGAGCGTAGAGGTCGAGCGCACTACCGAATCTCGCCTTCGATCGACGCGCGCCGCGCGCAAGCACCGAGCGAACCCCCGCGTCTCGCGTAACGATCCTCAGAATGCGCGACGATTCGAGATAGTCGAAGCTGTGCAGGACGATGGCGTCGCTGACGAGGACGGACATGGGTGAAACCTACTGCGCGGGATGGTTCGCGCGCCGAACAATCGGGTGTCGCGCTGGATTCACCGCGAGCGGAGCGGCACCAGTGCCGGAGCGCCGATGGCGGGGTCTCGTGTGACGACGAGCGGCCATTCGTAGACACGCTCGAGGATTTCGGCGCGCATCACGTCTTCCGGAGCTCCCTCCGCCGCCACGAGTCCTCCGTGTATGAGCACGATTCGATCGGCAAATCGCGCGACAAGGTTCAGCTGATGGCTCACGAGGAGAACGGCCAGCCCGCTTCGCGCGACGCGGTGCAGCAGCTCGAACACGGCCATCTCGTGGCCGACGTCGAGAAACGTCGTGGGTTCGTCGAGGACAAGGGCGCGACCGCCCTGCGCGAGCGCCCGTGCCAGACGTACCCGCTGCCACTCTCCGCCAGAAAGCGCATCGACGCGCCGATCACGGAGCGCGGTCACGCCCGCGGCTTCGACTGACTCGTCGATCGCGCGACGATCCGCCGCGCCGGCAGCGTGCCAGATCCCGAGATGGGGAAAACGACCGAGCTGCACGTAGTCGTCGACCGTGACGGGAAACGCGAGCTCTTCACGCTGCGTCACCACGGCGACGTTTCGTGCGAGCTCCGCGCGATCCATGGCAACCGCGTCACGATCGTCGACGAACACCCGTCCGCGCGCGAGCGCGACGCGTCCGATGAGCGCGCGCACGAGCGTGCTCTTGCCGCTTCCGTTCGGTCCGACGACCGCGGTGAGTGCACCCGCGTGCGCACTGAGCGACACGCCGTTCAACGCGTCGGCGCCGGCGCGTGGATAGCGAACAGCGACGTCGTCGAAACGAATCATCGGAGATGCCGAAGCTTCGCGAGAAAGAACGGAACGCCGACGAGTGCGGTGACGGCACCGAGCGGGAGCTCGGACGGTGGTCGAAGAACGCGACCCAAGAGATCCGCGAGAACCACGAGTGTCGCACCGACAATCCCGCTCGCAGCAATCAACGCGCGATGCCGTCGCGCGCCCAGCCCGCGCGCGATGTGTGGAACCACTAGTCCAACGAATCCAATCAATCCTGCCGCGGCCACCGTCGCTGCGGCGACCAGCGACGCGATGACAAACACGTCTCGAATCGCACGGTCGACATTCAGCCCGAGACCGGCGGCGGCGTCCTCGCCAAGGGCGAGAACGTCGACGTTTCGGCCGAGAAGAATCAATGCCGTGCCGCCGACCAGCACGTATCCGAAGAGAACGTTGATTTGCGGCCACGTCGCGTCAGCGACGGAACCCATCATCCACCACAGCGCGTTGCGGACGACGTTTGCTTCGGCGTTCGCGAGAAGCACCATGATCGCGGCGTTCGCAAATGCGCCGACGACCACGCCGGCCATGAGGAGAACGCGGGCATCGCCGCGCGATCCGGCGGCTCGCGCAACGAAGAATGCCGCCAGCACCGCGACGATCGCGCCCACGAATGCCGCGACGGGGACCAGGGCGACGCCGAATCCCAGCACTGTCGCGACAACCGCACCGACCGCGGCTCCCCCTGAGACACCGAGCAAGTATGGCTCGGCGAGAGGATTGCGCATGGTGCCCTGGAGGGCTGCCCCGGACATCCCGAGACCAGCGCCAACCAGCGTCGCGAGCACGACACGTGGGACGCGCAGCGATCGAACGACAAAGGCTGACGTGCTCTGGCTGCCGCGAAAGGCATCAGCAAGTGCTGATATGGGAACGCGAATCGTCCCGATCGCGATCGCGAGAACGGCCGCGACGAACAGCGCGAGAACCAGAAGCGCCCAACGCGACGGCTTCATTTACGGAAGAGCGCCCGGATGGAGCAGCTTCGCGAGCGAGACAGCCGCGGCGCCGAGTTGAACCGATGGCCGGGTCACGAGGTCGACGTCGACGACTTTGACGCGATTGTCGCGGACAGCGGGTATCGCCCGCCACGCAGGAGAATTCTCGATCGTCGAGTCGGATTGTGCTCCGACGATGATGACATCGGGGTTTCGGGCAATGACATCTTCGAGCGTCACGGTGACCGTCGGTGTACGCGCGAACGCGTAGATGTTTTTCCCTCCGGCGATATCCAGCAGCTCGCTCATGAAACTTCCGCCGCCGATCGCGATGATCGGCTTGTACCACGTCGGAAGAAAGACCGTCGGGCGCTGAAGTGATGCAGTCGCACGGCGCACGCGGTCGAGGGTCGCGCTGACGGAATCGACGACGATCTTCGCGCTCACGGTATCCCCGACCAGCTGGCCAAGGAGGCGGGTATCTCTACGAAACTGCTCGATGCTGTCGAGCTTGAACGCAACGGTTGGAATATTGGCCTGTCGCAATCGATCGAAGACGGGTCGGTTGTCTTCGCTCGCGTAGAGAATGACGAGGTCGGGCTTCGCCCCGATGATGGCCTCGACGGATGGGCGAAGAGCGGGACCCAAACTCGGGACGAGCTTCGCCGAGTCGGGGAATGTGTCGTACTGCGAGCGACCGACGAGCCGCTTGCTCGCGCCGATGGCGAACAGGATCTCGGTGGTCGTCGGATTGAGCGAGACGATCCGTACTGGAGGTTTGCCGATCGCGACGCGCGTTCCGTAGTCGTCCCTGAGGCCGCCCGACTGTACTGCGTCCGGCTCGCCGCGTTGGCACCCCGCCAACGCCAGGACGAACACGAGACCGGGAATGAGAAAACTTGTAAGGCGCACGGATAGCCGGAGCAGCGACACCAGGGACCGTAACGCAGGACGCGAGGACTGCGCCGCTGTCGCCACCAAGCCTTCCCCCGAAGTGCGTGAGTGTGGCGCGAGCGTGAGTCGTCTCCTGGCTTCGGGACCGCGCTGCTCGCCTTCCCGACGCCGCGCGTCAGTGGCCCAAAGATCAGCAGGCGTGTTGCCCGTTACAGTGGCGGGGCCGCACCGGCATCGCACCGGTTTCCGTGTCCCGCGCTCGCAATGAATTGTCGCGCGAATCTAGGCCGAGCGTCGCTCAGCGGCAAGCACCGCCGCGAGCTCGGATTTGAGCGCGGCACGCCGATCACGGTACGCGGCAATCGCCGCCTCATCAGTCGGCCGGTGCTCCTCGAATTCGGCGTCGAGCGTCGCGATCGCTCGAACAAGCGATTGCGAGCGTGATTCGGGAGCGGGCGCGAAGGCGATGGCGGGACGCCGTACACCCCTCCGGCCCGCAAAGAGCAGGGCCATGAGCATTGCCGCCACCATGGTGATGGCGACGCCCAGATAGACGCGCTGTCGCTCCGCGCCGACGATCCGCGGGACGTCGACCTGCACGACGGCATTCTCCGCGAGGTCCTGCGCCAAGAACCGACGGAACGTTCGACCTTCCGTGGACACCGGCGCCATCTCCCGCAGCGACGGCGCTCGAACGCGTGCCGTGGGTTCTTGAATGAGAATTTCAAAAACGCCGGTCGCGCGCTCAACGGGGATCGACAACGGAAACGCGGACGGCGGAAGCTCGTACGTGAACGCAACCTGCCGGAGACCCGGACTGATCGGAACGAACAAGCTGACCTGCGATCCGGTACGCGTGATCGCGCCGGGAGCGACCTCACCGCTCGAGTTCAGCTGGAACGCGACCGCCGACGCCGGGATATGCGCCGTCCACACCGGCGACGCGCTGTCGCGAGCAATCAGTGTAACCGTGCTGTCGTTCTGCAGATCGTACACCTCGCCGACCGGGCGCCGACCTTCCGCTTGGGGCGTGCCGATGATGAGGTGTCGGCCCGCGACCTTGATCGAGACGGGATGCGATGTCGTGTCGAACACTGTGAGGAGAGCGTCGTCGCCCTTCACGACCGGACCGCGAAACGGCGACGTGAAATACGCGACACCGCCATAGGTCGTCGACACGAAGTAGACGGCCGAGGTGTCACCGGACGTCTTATAACGGAACGAGTAGCCGCCGTTGGCGAGCGTTCGCATCGAGTCGAGCGGACCTGCGCGATCAGAGCCTACACGATGGAGCACGACCCAATGGTTCGCGATCGGCTCCGGCCCTTGACGCGTGCCGCGCGCAAGACGCCCGTCGACCCGCCGAGCGGTACCGGCGGAGTCTGGCTGCTGAGGCTCGATCACAAGTTGAACTTGCCGAAGTCCTCGGGACGAAGATGCTCGAGGTAGTCTTTCAGCTGCTCGGCGCTGAGCTCCGTCGATTCACCGAGCTGATTTGGAAGGCTGATCTCTTCCGAGGCCGCGTCGTCTTCTTCGCCAGGTTCGACGAGCAGCGATTCGGCGGCAAAGATCGGCGCGTCGACGCGAATCGCGACCGCGATGGCGTCGGAAGGCCGAGAGTCGACTTGAACAACGGCACCGCCCCGTTCGATATGCAGCTCGCCGTAATACGTGCTGTTTTCGACCCGTGTGATCTGAACGCGACGCACTTTCCCACCCAGCGACTGGATGAGATTCTTGCAGAGGTCGTGCGTAAACGGACGCTCGTGCTTCACACCGTGAATGTGAACGACGATCGAGTGCGCTTCGGCTTGGCCAATCCAGATTGGCAGCATCCTCGTTCCGCCCTTCTCCTGGAGCACGAGCACGTAGCTCTGATTGGTCGAGTCCATCCCGAGGCGAGATACTACAACTTCGATCATTACAACTCCTTGATCACCGAACGGCGCGCGCGAGTGCTTTCGCGCGATCGGCTCGCTCCCAAGTGAACTCGGTCGCGGCCGACTTGCCGCGGCCGATCTTGCGAGGCTCCCGTCCAAAATGTCCATACGCGGACGTCGCGCTGTAGATCGGCTTCCGAAGGTCGAGGGCCTTGATGATACCGCGCGGCGTGAGGTCGAATTCGTTTCGCACGGCCTCCATGATCGCCGATTCAGGGACCGTCGACGTTCCAAATGTGTCGACCATCACCGAGACGGGATCGGCGACGCCGATCGCGTAGGCGAGTTGGACCTCGCAGCGACGCGCGAGGCCGGCCGCGACGATGTTCTTCGCGACCCAGCGCGCCGCGTAACACGCGGAGCGATCGACCTTCGAAGGGTCCTTGCCGCTGAACGCCCCGCCGCCATGGCGCCCCATGCCGCCGTACGTGTCGACGATGATCTTGCGGCCCGTGAGCCCCGCGTCGCCGTGCGGACCACCGATCACAAAGCGACCGGTCGGGTTGACATGGTAGACGACCTTCCCCGTCCGCAGCTCCTTCGGAATGCAGGGCTCGATGACCGCATCGATGATCGTCTCGCGAATCGTTTTCGACGACACCTCGTCGGCATGCTGTGTCGACACAACGACAGTATCGACGGCGACTGGACGCTTGTCTTCATAGACGACGGTGACCTGCGACTTGCCATCGGGCCGAAGCCAATCGGCATCGCCGCTGCGACGAACTTCCGAGAGCTTTCGCGCGATGCGGTGCGCGAGAAGAATCGGCATCGGCATCAACTCCTCGGTCTCGTCCGTCGCGTAGCCGAACATCATGCCCTGGTCGCCCGCACCGCCAGTGTCGACGCCCATGGCAATATCGGGCGACTGACGATCGATCGTGCTCACCACCGCGCACGTCTTGCTATCGAAGCCGAACGAGGCGTCGGTGTAGCCGATCTTCGCGATCGTCGAACGGACGATGTCCGGCACGGACACGTAGGTCGACGTCGTGATCTCACCCGCGACGCACGCGAGGCCGGTCGTGACGAGCGTCTCGCACGCGACGCGGGCAGTCGGATCGTCCGCGAGAATCGCGTCGAGAACGGCGTCGGAGATCGCGTCAGCCACCTTGTCTGGGTGGCCTTCGGTAACTGACTCGGAAGTAAAGAGGTGGCGATCGTACACGGAGATCCGGCCGAGGGTCGAAGGGTTCGTTGAATCTCGACGCTTGTCACCCGCCACTCAACCCTTGGCGGCTCGGGCGTCAGAGGTGAAGGTTGTCGCCGAGCACCCCCGCAAGCAGACGACGCAGCTCGGCCTCCGATTCGGCGGCCGTAGCGGCAGACACAGCGGCCTGCGCCGCCTCTTCCGCGACCGCGACGGAGATACTGCGCACGATGCGCTTCACGAGCGGAACGGAGCGCGGGGCGACGCTCAATTGCCGAACGCCAAGTCCGATGAGCGCGACAGCCATCAACGGCTGCGACGCCATCTCACCGCAGACTGCGATGTCGAGATTGTTTTGTCTCGCCGTGTACGCCGTTCGACGAATGAGCTTGAGCACCGCCGGGTGGAGCGGCGTGAATCGACTCGCAAGATTCGCATTGCCGCGATCGACGGCCAGTGTGTACTGCACCAAGTCGTTGGTGCCGATGCTAAAAAACGCCACGTCCTTCGCGAACGTGTCGCAGGCGATAGCCGCCGCCGGCGTCTCGATCATCACGCCGAGCGGAACATCGCGACGGAACTCCGCGCCCCGGGCTTGAAGGACGCGCGCGGCTTCATCGAGCAGCTCTCGAGCGCGGCGAACTTCGTCGACGGTGACGACGAGCGGCAGCATGATCCGAACATCGCCGTGCGCGGCGGCGCGAAGCAGCGCGCGGAGCTGAACGCCAAAGAGCTCGGGCTGGTCGAGACACATACGGATGGCGCGCCAGCCGAGAAATGGGTTCGGCTCGGACGGGAATCCGCCGACGGGCAGCTTGTCGCCGCCAATATCGAACGTTCGAATGACGACGGGCCGTCCGCCAAAGGCGAGCACGACGCGCTTGTACGCGCGGTATTGCTCATCTTCGCTCGGCATGTTCGCGCGGCCGACGACGAGAAACTCCGTGCGCATGAGTCCTACGCCTTCGGCGCCGCTGCTCGCCGCGAGCTCTGCCTCTTCGGGCAGGTCGACGTTCGCGCGGAGCGTGATACTGACGCCGTCGGTCGTCACCGCCTCGACGGCGGCGAGCTGCTTGAGCTCTGCCTCCGCGAGCTCCTCCTGACGGGCGCGTTCGCGATACGTCTGAATGTCTTGCGGCGTCGGGTTGATCGCGAGAATGCCCATGGATCCGTCGAGGATCGCCGTCTCGCGGCCAGTCAGCTCTGTTGTCGCGGTTCGAAGCCCGACGACGGCCGGCAGACCGAGCGATCGCGCGAGAATCGCCACATGCGACGTTCGCGTCCCGGCGTCGGTCGCGATCGCGGCGATCGCTTGGCGGTCAAGCTGGACGGTCAGACTCGGCGTGAGGTCGTGTGTGACGAGAATCGCGTTCGCGCCCTTGGGAAGATCGACTGGATCGTGATCAGGAAGGTTCAATAAGAGAGTTAGAACACGAATCTCGACGTCTTTGAGATCGCCGACCCGTTCCCGCAGCATCGGGTGCGAGTGACGACTGAAGCGCTGCATCCACTCGAACATCACGATCTCGAACGCCTTCTCGGCGCCGAGGTTTTGCTTGATCAACTCTTCGACGCTCGAGATGAGCTCATTGTCGTCGAGAATCGAGCGTTGGACGTCGAAGATCGCCGCTTCCTGCGCGCCAGCAGTCGCCTCGACGCGCTCGCCGATTTGCCGGAGACGCTCCTTGGCCCGATCGAGGACGTCGTGGAGCCGTTGGATTTCACCGCGAACGGCGTCGTCGGGAATGATGCGATGGCGCACTTCCGGGATCTCCCAGCGCAGAAGATGCACCGGGCCAACGGCGATGCCGGCCGACGCGGGAATTCCGACGAGCTTGCGATCCACCTAGCTCTCTCCGAACCGGTTGTGCACGAGCGTCGCGAGAGCGTCGAGCGCCTGATCGGCGTCGGGACCCTCGGCGCGGAGGGTGATCGACGAACCGTGTTCGGCGGCGAGCATCATGACACCCATGATGCTCTTGCCGTTCACGTCGAGGTCGTCTTTCACGATCGTGATCTCGCTGGTGAACTTCGCCGCGAGCTTCACGATTTCCGCAGCAGGACGCGCGTGCAGGCCGTTTTTATTCTCGATCAGGACGGTGCGTTCGGGCATTAGCGTAGTACCGCGAAGAGGGAGAAAGCGGCGAGCAAGACGAGGGAGAGGCGCCAACCTTCGATACGACCCTGAAGACGTACGATCACCGCCGCTCCGATCGCCACGGCGACGAGGACAACTCCGATGAGACTTCGCCCTGGTCCAATTATGCGACCGAGAGCAAGCGGGATCGCGACGCCGGTGGCAAGCGCGGCCAGCCGGCCAATCTGCTGCGGACCCCGGCGAAGAACCGGATTTCCTAACGCCGACGCGACTCGAAGCCCGTGCGACCATCCGGTGTTGAGTCCCCAGATTCGCAGCGCGAAATGTCCGGCGTTGTACACCAACAGAAAGAACGCGACGACCGTCATCGCGCCCGCGCCGAGTCCAAACAGAGCGAGAGACGCGAGCGAACAGAATGGTAGCCAGCCCGCCCAGACCAACCGATCGCCAACGCTACCGAGTGGCCCGCAGAGCGCCGTTCGAAACCGCTCGATGCGCTCGGGCAGCTCTCCGTCCAACTCGGCGCGAGCAAGCGCGCCCACCGCAACGGACGCCAAATACGGGTGCGCGTTGAAGTAGCGACTCTCCCGCGCGAGCGCCGCGTGGAATTCCGGCGAATGTCGTCCGCCCGGCAGCAGGCGAAGCGCTGGCTCGATGCAGAATCCGATGCCGTTGCCGAGCAGCGTCTCATAGTTCCACGCGCCCTGGATCGCGAGCAGGCGCACGAAGATTCCGAGCCGTGTGCGAAGCGGCAGCTCGGACGCTCGCGTCGCAGGCATAGAGGCCGTGCTCATTTGAGAAAGAGCATGAATAGTCCGATCGCCAGCCCGCCGACGAAAAACCAACGCGCGCCAATCGTCGAGTGGAAGAGCTTCCACGCCGCGCCTCCCGCGACACTCGCCGCGAGCGCGACGATCACCGACCGCGAGATGCGTGCATCGGCCGACCAGAGCTTGACGCACTTCGCAGCGAGTGGTGCGAGCAGCGAATACGCGATGATCGTGAGCAGCGCACCGCGCGCGAAATCCGCCGTCATCCCGCGGAGCTGCAGCGACACGACCGAGCCACGCGCGCCCGCTTCAAGCGCCTCGCGCTTCCGACCCGCCCACACCGCGTTGCGTTGACGCAGCTTCACCATCGTCCAGCCGCCGACCCACGTCGTTGCTAACGACGCGAGCATGGCGAGCGGCATCGAGCCGGCGGGATGCGTCGGATAGGTCGCGAAGATCGCCCCGCCGACGACAGACGCCGATCCCCACTCTGGATATCGCGACGCGCCGAACGGAAGCGTCTCGAGCGCAATGAGCTCGAGCGCAGCGCCGAGCAACAACCCGCTCGGCGCCTCGCCGATCAGCGCACCGGCGACGGTCGACGCGACGAGCGGGCGCGAGATCATCGCCTGCGGAAAGCTTACGACGTCGAGCCCGAACACTCCGCCGAGGAGGCCGAGTGGAATGAGCTCGACGGCGCGAGTCCAGTCGATCACAACTCGTTTCCTGCGAGCAGGTCCTCGAGCGAGACGGGACGAGCGCCGGGGACGTCTTGCGCGGTCACCGCGACGCCGCGGGCGGACAAGGCTCGAAGCTCGCGCTCTTCTTCCGGCGTGAGAAAAACGTAGCGAAGTCGCTGGACGCGACCGGCGCGCGAGTGAAGCCCGCCGACATTCACCGCCGTGATGCCGTTACCGTCGACAAGGCGACGCATCGTCGCGATGTCGCCGGTCAGCAAAATGCCGGCGCGGGAATCGGACCGGTATTTCGCCAGCGCTTTGATCGCGTCGTTGGTCGAATGGAAGTAGACGTCCATTTCCGGTGGAACGCCCATTCGATACAACTCTTGCTCCCACTCCTCGGCGGCGACGGTATCGTCGACGAGAACGATGAATTCGATATCGAGCGGCTGACCCCATCCGACGACCACCTGACCGTGAATCAGTCGGTCGTCGATGCGATACAGCACGAGCGTCATGCGCCAGCTCCGTGCACCGCGATGGCGGCGCGTCCGCGCTCAGCGGCGTGTCTGGCCGCCTGCGGAGCAGAAACGCCTTCCGCAAAAACGAAATCCAGAAGCGTCGGCAGATTCGCTCCGGCGATCAACACGGCATCCTCCATCCCGCGAAGAATGCGGCGTGAGGCCATCGTACAGCTGCCCGCTTGAAGATCGGTGAAGATGACGCGCACGTCGGCGTCGATCATCTGTTGGCGCAACAGCGCCTCGATATCAGCGACGCCGAGTGTGTGAACGGCGACCGGAATCAGCTGGTCGCCGCGACCGGTGATCTGTTGCACGGCGGACACGAGACCCGCGGCGAATTCACCGTGGCCGGCGACGATCGCACGATGCTTCGGCACCTGGTCGGACGTGGTTTGCGGACTACTCATTGTCTTCTCGAAGATATCCCGTGACATCCGTCGTCTTTCGCATGTGACGGATGAGTCCTTCGTTGAAGCGTGCTGCAGGATCGACGCCGCTGAACTTGAGAAGGTGGTTCAGGGCGATGACTTCCGCGATCACCGTGATGTTTTTGCCGGGATTCAGCGGCACGCGCACCATGGGGAGCTCCACATCGAGAATGCGTTTCGTCTCGTGATCGAGCCCGGTGCGATCAACCGGCGCTTCGTGGTTCCACTCCTCGAGGCTGACGACGACCTCGATGCGCTTTTGCTGGCGCACCGCGCGCACGCCGAAAATGGACGGAATGTCGACGAGGCCGACGCCGCGAATCTCCATGTGATGTCGCTGCCGCTCGTGGCCGCGGCCGATCAGCAGGTCAGTGCCGCGGCGCCGCGCGATCACGAGGTCGTCAGCGACGAGGCGATGTCCGCGCTCGACGAGGTCCAACACGCACTCGGACTTCCCGATCCCGCTCTGGCCAACGAAGAGGAGACCGACGCCGAAGACATCGGCGAGCGAGCCGTGCAAGTTCGTCGACGGCGCAAACTCTTCCTCGAGCCACGGCTTGATGCGCGTGTAGAACTCGTTGGTCTTGAGCCTCGATTTGATCAGGGCGATTCCAGCTCTGGTCGCGAGCTCGATGAGGTCCTCGGTCGGCGCTTGTCCTTTCGTGATGAAAACGCACGGAATCGCGAACGAAAAGAACGTCGTCAAATGACGGCGACGCACGGCAGGATCGAGCGACCGGAGATACATGATCTCGGTTTCGCCAAGGACCTGAAGACGCCACGAGGGGAATCGCTCGACATATCCGGCGACCGCGAGGCCTGGGCTCGACACGTCGGGATTCTCGATGACGCGATCGAGCCCCTTCGTCGTCTCGATGTGCTCGAGCTGGAGCATCTTGTGCGTTCGCTCGATCAGCTTCGCGACCGTGAGATTCGTCGTCATCGAACTCGCGCGACGGACGCCAAGTGTCGTTCAGTCTCGGCGGCCGCGCGCTCCCACGTAAACGTCTCGGAAAACGTTCGGGCCGCGGAGCCGAGTGTCCTCACGAGATCGAGAGAGGCCGCCACACGTCGCATCGCGGCGGCCATGCCGACGATATCGCCGTGAGGGACGAGAAATCCGGTTTCGCCATCGCGGACCGACTCGCGGATGCCCGGCGAGTTCGATGCGACGACGGGCGTCCCGCACGCGGCGGCCTCGAGATTCGTGATTCCCCACCCTTCTTTTGGCGACGCGAACACGAGCGCCCACGAGCGACGAAGCAACGCGACCTTTTCCGCCTCAGAGATGCGCCCAAGAAACCGCACCCGCTCACCGAGGTCAAGCGACCGCGCGAGCTCCTCGAGCTTCGGGCGGAAGTCACCGGCGCCGGCAACCTCCAGCACAGCCGAGGGCACCGCCATTTCGGCGAAGGCACGGATGACGAGCTGAACGCCTTTATACTTCTTTAAACGCCCCAGGTACGAGAAGACCGGAGCGGGCGAGCGCTGGGCGGCATTGGGCGTGTAGGCGACCGTGTCGATGCCCGGATAGATCACTTCGATCGAGCCGCGAGGAATTCCGCGCTGCGCGAGATCCGCCGCGGTGCTCTCGCTGATTGCCTCGAACGGGACATTGTGATAGCTGCGGCCGAGAGGACGCTCCGTCAACCAAACCGCGGCGGCGAGAGGCGCCGCGAGCTCCTGAAACGCGGTAGATCCGAACAGATGTGGAACGAGCGCGACGCACGCCTTTGGATTCCAGCCCGGGGTGTACAGTGGAACTTTGTTGATGTCCTCGACGAGAACATCCGCCCAACCATCGTGATTTTCACGATACGCGCGGTGGGCGAGAAACGGGAATGTATGCCGTGTCCCGACGCGATACACGTCGATCCCGTCGAGTGTCGTCCGCGGTGGGCAGCCTGGCCACCCTCCACACAGCAGCCGGACATCGTGCCCCTTCGCGGCAAGGCGGCCGAAGATCTCGTGGAGATGGATCTCCGCGCCGCCGGCCTGCGGATTCTCGCGGTCCTGCCAGTTCACGAGAAGAACCCGCACTTACATGCGCCCCATGCGGCGCGCGAGGGCGTCCAACACCCCGTTCACGAACTTCGCGCTCTTCACCGTTCCGTACCGCTCCGCGAGGTGCACCGCCTCCTGAATCACGACGCGTGGCGGCGTCTCTCCACGTCGCAACTCGGCGGCGCCGAGGCGGAGGACGCTCCGGTCGACGACTCCAAGGCGGTCGAGCCGCCAGTTCGTCGTGACGTCGGTCAGCTCCGCGTCGATCTGATCGCCGTACTGTGAGAGAGTTCGAATGAGAAAACCGGCAAGCTTGCGCTCGTCCGAGGGAACCGCGAGATCGTCCCAGATCTGCGTCGCGACTCGCTCGAGCCCTTCCCCACCGCGCACGTCCCAGGCGTACAGCGCCTGAAGGACGCGAGCGCGCGCTCGCGTCTCAACCCTCGTCCGTGGCATCCAAACGATCGAAGAGGTCGGACATCTCGAGCGCGGCGAGCGCGGCATCCCAGCCCTTGTTGCCGTGCGCTCCGCCGGCTCGTTCCTCGGCCTGTTGCATCGTGTCGCACGTCAGCAGGCCAAAACCGATCGGCGTATCGAAGTCGGTCGACGCCAGCGCGAGTCCGCGCGACGCCTCGCCGGCGACGTAGTCGAAATGCGGCGTTCCGCCGCGAATGACCGCGCCGACCGCAACGAGCGCGTCGTATCGCTCGGACGCGAGCAAACGGCGCGCCGCGATCGGAAGCTCCCACGCGCCGGGAACCCAGACGACGTCGACGTTGTCGACGGCAGCTCCGTGTCGAACCAATGCATCGAGCGCCCCGTCAACGAGGCGCTCGACGATGTCCTGATTGAACCGGCTTGCGACGACTGCGTAGCGTCGATCTTCGCCCGAGGGCGATCCTGAGAACTCGGCCATTACGACGCGAGCAGGTGTCCGAGCTTGTCGCGCTTCACCCGCATGTAGTCGGCGTTCTCGTCGTGCGCGGGCTGGATGATCGGCACGCGTTCACCCAGTGACAATCCGTAACCCTCGAGGCCAACCATCTTTCGCGGGTTGTTCGTGATCGGACGAATGGACTTGAGCCCGAGATCCAGCAGGATCTGCGCGCCGATGCCGTAGTTCCGAAGATCCGGCTTGAATCCGAGCTGCTCGTTCGCTTCGACCGTATCGGCGCCGAGATCCTGGAGCTCGTACGCCTTGAGCTTGTTGAGGAGCCCGATGCCGCGCCCTTCCTGATCGAGATACACGATCACGCCACGGCCTTCGCTCGCAATCATTCGCATCGCCGTGTCGAGCTGCCAGCCGCAGTCGCAGCGCAGCGAATGAAATACGTCGCCGGTCAAACACTTCGAGTGGATTCGAACGAGCGTATCCTCACCGTCGCCGATGGCGCCGTACACCAGCGCGACGTGTTCCTGATGGTCGACATCGTTTTTGTAGCCAACGATGCGCCAGGTACCGTGTTCGGTTGGAAGGCGCGCGTCAGCGACACGATGCACAAGGCGCTCGGTCTTCAACCGATAGGCGACGAGCTGAGCGACCGTGATCAGCGTGATTCCATGCTCCAAAGCAAATGCCTCGAGCTGCGGGCGACGCGAGGCCGAGCCGTCTTCATTCAAGATCTCGCAAATCACGCCCGCGGGCATGCACCCGGCGAGTCTCGCGAGGTCGACGGCGGTCTCGGTATGGCCGACGCGCTGCAACACCCCGCCGTCGCGTGCGCGAAGCGGAAAAACGTGGCCGCCATGGCGAAGATCCGAAGGCGCCGCATCGGGATCAGCGGCGACACGAATGGTCGTCGCGCGATCCTGCGCGCTGATGCCGGTCGAGACGCCAAAGCGCGGCGCGGCATCGATGCTCACCGTGTAGGCCGTGCGATACGCGTCGAGGTTCGTATCCGCCATCAGCGGCAGGCCGAGCGCGTCGACCTGATGGCCGGTCAACGCGAGGCAGACCATGCCGCCACCGCGCTTGATCATGAAATTGATCATCTCCGGCGTCACAAGCTGAGCCGCGCAGATCAGATCGCCTTCGTTCTCGCGATCTTCGTCGTCCGCGACGATGACGAACTTGCCCGCGCCGATGTCTTCGATCGCTTGTTCTATTGTTCCAAAGACCATGTGGATTCCTTGAGCAAACGCTGAACGTACTTGCCGAGCATGTCGGCCTCGACATGAACGCGGTCGCCGACGGCAAGATCCGCGAATGTCGTGTGGCGCAGCGTGTACTCGATCAGTGACAGCTGGAGTATGTCCGGTGCCGGGAGGTCGTTGACCGTGAGGCTGACGCCGTCCACCGCGACGGATCCGTGCAACACCATAAGCTCGGGGAGCCCTTGCGGCAGAGCAAGGTCGACGAGGAGAGCGTCGTCGCGCTGGCGGATGTGGACGACAGATGCAACACCATCCACGTGGCCCTGGACGAAATGACCGCCAAGGCGATCGCCTGCGCGAAGGGCGCGCTCGAGATTGATTCGACGTCCGACGCCCCAGCCGGCGATCGTCGTCCGATCCAGGGTCGTCGCAACCGCGGCAACCGTGAACCATCCTGCCCCGAACTCGCGAACGGTGAGACATGCGCCGTTGGCGGCGATGCTTTCACCGAGCGCGAGGTCGCTGTAATCGCTTTCGACGCGAAGCTCGCGACCGGCTGACGACTCACTGACCCGCGAAATCGTTCCGACTTTTTCGACTAATCCAGTGAACACGGAACGTTGTGAAGCGCGTAGGTGGTCATTACGTCGTCGCCAAACTCTCGTCGCTCCAGAATACGATTGCGCTGGAGGGATCCCTCGAAGCCCGGCGGAGCAAACGCAAACGCTTTGGGCGCGGCGTCGCCGAGGACGAGCGGAGACTGAAAGATAACGAGCCGATCCACCAACGTTTCGCTCAGGAACGAGCCGGCGACGCGAGGTCCGGCTTCGACGAGCAGCGAACGAACCTGATCGATCTCCCGGAGCGACCGGAGCGTGAAGTCGAGCGAGTGTTCCCCCGGCGTCGCAACCTTGACGCCTGCGGCGACGAGCGCATCGAATCGATCGGTCCAAAGGCCGATATTCGCAGGCGTGACGCGAGTCGGAATCTCGCGCGCCGTTTGAACGAGCTTCGAGCCGATCGGAGTTCGGAGCTCGGAGTCGAGAACGACGCGAAGCGGCGCGACGCGCGGTGCGGGAACTTCTCGTACGGTGAGCCCAGGATCGTCGGCGAGAACAGTACCGATTCCGACGAGGATTGCGTCCGAATTCGCGCGCATCCGATGTACCTCGCGCCTCGCCTCGGGACCCGTGATCCAACGATGTCGACCTGTCGGGTCGGCGACCGCTCCGTCGGCGGAAACGGCGAGCTTCAACGTCACCCACGGACGCCCATATGTGTTGGCCGCAAAGAACGGTGCGTTGAGCTCACACGCGGCGTCGCGCCCAACGCCGATGTCGACCTGAATTCCAGCCTCACGAAGGCGCTCGGCGCCGCCACCTGCGACGATCGACGGATCCCGCACCGCGGCGACCACTCGGCCGATGCCGGCATCGATGATCGCGCTCGTGCACGGAGGCGTTTTTCCGTGGTGTGCGCAGGGCTCGAGGGTGACATAGATCGTTGCACCTCGCGTTCGACCCCGCGCCGCGTTCAGCGCGTTCACTTCCGCGTGGGCCGCACCATACCGAGCGTGATAGCCCTCGCCGACGATCGCGTCGCCGAGAACGACGACGGCGCCGACCATTGGGTTCGGCGCCGTTTGACCCCAGCCCTTCCGGGCGAGGTCCAGAGCGCGCCGCATGTAGACCGAATCCTGCTCGGCCAGCGGCTTCGCGCTCATGGTCTCACTACCAGCTCACACGAAAGCCTACCGAGCCATAGACGCGCGAATCCACAATGCCTTTGGCCGGGAAGGTGTTGACCGTCGTCGGAGCAGTTCCACCGGATACTTGTCCGACTTCCCCGACGATTTTGAAGATCGGGAAGTTCAGCGAAAAATCGGCGAACATGTTCGAGCGAGTCATGTCCTGCGCGACGGAAATGGTCGACGACGTCTGTCCGGAGATGGTCGCGTTCGCGTTGGCGCTCGACTGGTACGAGTCCTGACCATAGCCGGCGGCGATCCCGAAAAGGATGAAGTTCTTGCTCGCCACAATGCGCCACGCGCTGGTCTTTTCCGTGAGCTTGTCGACGTGGAGCGTCGAATTGCTCGACGTTCCGGTCAATGAGAGAACTGGCAAGTCGCGCTTCAGATATGTGAACGATACGCCGGGAGAAACGATCGATTCCTGGAGCGCGCTGACGCGGACGCCATAGCCGACCTTCACCGGATTGTCGGGATCGAGCGAAACGTCGTTGCGATTGATCTTCGGGATGTAGCTCGCGCTCCCGAGAAGATCGATGCCGCCGACGTTAGTCAGTGCCAGCGGAATGCCCTTGAAGATGCCGAGTGCGGCGTCGACGGTCGGCATCGGGATGTAGCCGTCTTTCGTCGGGTACGCGGTCGACCGCGCGCCGGTCAGCACAGGTGTCGCGCTCGGATCGTCGACTTGCGGCAACGTTCCCCTCACCACGTTGGCGCGAACACCCAGCGAGAAGTGTCCGAGCCCGCCGAGGGCGCCGCCTTGGCCCAAGGTCGCATTGCCGCCAGTGATCGCCGTGCCGAGCTGCGGCGCGAGATACTGATAGACGTCGACCGCCTTCTGACAGGCGTCCTGTGTAATTCCAGGGGCGCAGGAGTTGGCCTGCGCGCTCGCCGATGCCGTAGCCGCGGCAAGGACAGCGGCCGCGCCGATTATCCGATTCTTCATGAAATACTGCTCCTAGGTGAGAACCACCTCACCCGAGCCTTCCGCAACCACGCCGAGCTGCCACGCTCGGACGCCTTTCGCGCTCGACGCTTCGATGATAGCACCGGCGTCGTGCTCCGAAGCGATCACGACCATGCCGACTCCCATGTTGAACGTCCGGAACATCTCCGACCGCTCCACGCCGCCAGCCCGTTGGAGCTGGGCAAAGAGGTTGGGAATCTGCCAGGTCGTCGTGTCGACGCGAGCGTCGAGGTTTGGAGGAAGAACTCGATTGAGGTTGCCGGGAATGCCGCCCCCGGTGATGTGGGCCATCGCGTGAATTTTGGCGAGGAGCGGCTTTAGCAAACTCAAATACGAGCGGTGCACCGCGAGCAGCACGTCGGCGACGGACGCGCGATCGCCAGGAAACACGTCCGCGACCTCGAGCTTCATCCGGTCGCTGACGATTCGCCTGGCGAGGGAGAATCCGTTCGTGTGCAGCCCGCTACTCTCGAGCCCAACGAGCACGTCACCCGCCCGAACTCGCTGTGCGCCGAGAATGGCGTCCTCATCCACGTAACCGACGATGAAGCCCGCCAAATCGTAATCAGGTGGCGTGTAAACTCCCGGCATCTCCGCAGTCTCACCCCCCAGGAGCGCGCAGTTGTTCTCACGGCACCCAGCCGCAACACCCGCAACGACCGCCTCGACGACGAGGGGGTCGAGCGCTCCGAACGCGACGTAGTCGAGGAAAAACAGAGGAATGGCCCCCTGCACGAGAATGTCGTTCGTGCAGTGGTTCACGAGGTCATGCCCGACGGTGTCGTGACGCCCCGCCTCGATTGCGACCTTCAACTTCGTCCCCACGCCGTCGGCGCTGGACACCAGCACGGGCTTCGGGACGTCGGTGGGGACACGAAACATTCCACCGAACCCGCCGAATTCACCTCGAGCGCCCGACGTGAGCGTCGACAGGACGTGCGCTTTGATACGATGCTTCGCGGCATCAGCGGCGTCGATGTCGACGCCGGCTGTCCGATAGTCGAGCGATGAGCTCATCAGAGTTCCTGCTCGAAGGTGACGAGTCGATGGAAATCACTCACGCGGCGTTTGATGTCGTCGCTGGTGATCTCCAGCAAGCGCTGCACCGAAAACTTCTCCACGGCGAATGAGCCCATCGCCGAGCCGTACACGACCGCGCGCCGGAGATTCTGCTCCGAGAGGTCACCCGTCTTCGCGATGTAACCCATGAAGCCGCCGGCAAACGAATCGCCGGCACCCGTCGGATCGAAGACCGACTCGAGCGGATAGGCGGGCGCAAAGAAGATTGACGATTTCGTGAACATGAATGCGCCGTGCTCTCCCTTCTTGATGACGACGTGCTTCGGGCCGCGCTCCATGATCCATCGCGCGGCGCGAACCAAATTCGACTCATCGGTGAGCTGGCGCGCTTCGGCATCGTTGAGCGTGATGAGATCGACGTGGCCGAGCAGCGTGATGATGTCCGCGCGACGGCTCTCGATCCAGAAGTTCATCGTGTCGCACGCGACGAGCTGCGGCTTGGCGACCTGCGTCAACACCTCGAGCTGCAGTCGCGGATCGATATTGCCGAGGAAGACGAACGGCGCGCTCCGAAACTGCTCCGGGATCTTCGGACGAAAGTTCGAAAACACGCCGAGTTTTGTCTCGAGCGTTTCCGCGACGTTGAGATCGTGCCGGTACCGTCCGCGCCAGCGGAATGACGGCCCATCGGCGAACTCGACCCCGGCGAGATCGATCGGTCGGGACTTGAATGCGCCGCGCAGCGTCTCGATCGGATAGTCGGTTCCGACGACGCCGACGAGCTGCACCGGCGCGAGATGACTCGCCGACGCGGAGAAAAAGGTGCCTGATCCGCCGAGGACGTTATCGGCTTTGCCGAAGGGCGTCTCTACCGAATCGAGCGCGACTGATCCAACGACGAGGACGGGCATTAACGAGGGGCCAGAGGTCTGAGGTCAGAGGTCAGAGAACTGCACGCGCATGGCGCATCGGTCAGCGCCGACTACATCCGATCGGGCGCCGTGATGCCGAGGAGATCGAGGCCGTTGCGGAGAACGATCTGGGACGCGCGCGCGAGCGCGAGGCGCGCGCGCATGATCGGCTCTGGTTCGTTGAGCACGTGCGCCTTGTGATACCAAAGGTGAACCTTCCCGGCGGTGTCGTGGAGGTAGGTCGCGACACGATGGGGCTCGAGCGCCGATGCCGCCCCGGCGATCAGGGACGGATAGTCGAGGAGTGCTTTCATCAGCTCCTCCTCTTCGGGCAGTGTCAACACCGACAGATCAACGTCGCCGGTGATCGTCGACGCGTCGATCTCGCCAACGCGGAAGATTCCAGAAAGTCGCGCATGCGCCATCTGGATGTAGTAGACGGGATTCTCATCCGACTGCGAACGGGCGACGTCCACATCGAAGACGAGTTGGGAGTCGCCCTTTCGCATGAGGAAGAAATACCGGACGGCGTCGCGGCCGACTTCATCGATAAGATCGCGGACGGTGACATAGCTGCCGGCGCGCTTGGAGATCTTCACCTCGTCGCCGGCGCGCATCACCGTCACCATCTGATGCAGCACGTACTCCGGATAGCCTTCCGGAATTCCCATCTCGAGCGCCTGCAGCCCGATGCGCACGCGGGTGACCGTACTGTGATGATCGGCGCCCTGCACGTTGATCGACCGCGTGAAGCCGCGCTCCCACTTCGTAATGTGATACGCGACGTCAGGCACGAAGTAGGTCGGTTCTCCGCCCTTCTCCGCGCTCCGACGCATCACACGATCCTTGTCGTCGCCAAAGTCCGTCGTCGCGAGCCAGAGCGCGCCGTCCTTCTCGTATGTGTGACCCGCGGCGACGAGCCGGTTGATCGTGTCGTCGACACGACCGTCCGAATACAGCGACGACTCGAGGAAGTAGACGTCGAACTTCACGCCGAACGCTTGCAGATCGCGATCCTGCTCGCCGCGCAGCTCCCGCACGGCAAATCGACGAACGGCGTCGAGATCATCGGCGTTCGGATCCGACGAATGTTCGTCGATGTAGCGTTGCGCGATATCGCGAATGTACTCGCCGTGGTATCCGTTCTCCGGGAACGGAATGTCTTGGCCGCCGAGCTGTCGCACGCGCGCCTGGACGCTGAGCGCGAGATTCTGGATCTGCGCTCCCGCGTCGTTGTAGTAGAACTCTCTCGAGACTCGCCATCCCGTCGCGTCGAGCAGCGCACTGATGGCATCCCCAAGTGCGGCCTGTCGACCGTGTCCGACGTGCAGCGGACCGGTCGGATTCGCCGAGACAAATTCGACGTTCACGGGGCAGCTGTTGCCGGCATTCGACTTTCCGTATTCCTCTCCTGCCGCGATCAGCGCCCGAATGCCCTCGGCAAACACGTCCGACGCCACGCGAAAGTTGATGAACCCAGGGCCCGCGATCTCCGCGCTCCTGATTCCTGCTCGCTGAAAGTCGAGACGTTCAATGATCGCCGCCGCGAGATCCCGTGGCTTGCGGCCGAGCGGCTTGGCGAGCGTCATCGCGACGTTCGTCGCCCAGTCGCCGAAGGACGGATCGCGCGGGCGCTCGATGACGGGCACGACATCGTCGGGCGCACCGAGCGACTGCGCGGCTCGCGTGAGCTCCGCGCGGAGGAGGTCAGTTCCGTCCATCAGGCGTCCGGTTTCTTCGTGGGGGACGGGGGCGAGCTCGCGGTGCTCGCGGCCTTCTCACCGCTCTTCGACGCGCTCGACTCGGACGACTTCGAGTCGCTCGGCTTCGATTCCGCCGATGAGGATTCGCTGCCTTTGGAATCAGAGCCGGACTTCGATTCGCCGCCCGATGAATCGCTCTTTCCGCCGCCGTCGGGACCGCCCTTCCGATGCGCGTTCTTCCCGTAGTCGGTGAGGTAGAAGCCGGAACCCTTGAACACGATTCCCGCGCCGCCCGACAGCTGGCGCGTCGCGATCTTGCCGCACTCGGGGCACGGAAGCTCGGCGGCCGCTTCGCTCATTTTCGCGAAGCGGTCGAAGCGATGACCTTCGGGACAACGATACTCGTAAGTCGGCATGAAATTGAGACTTAGACTGGTATCAAACTTAATAGCGAACCCTGAACCGGAAACAGGCGTTGAGAGCAGGGGCCGGGGAATAGGGATCAGGGTTGGTAGGTCCCCCACTCTGCTCGCAACGTGTCAGCGATCTCGCCGACGCTTGCCCGCGCGCGGACCGCATCGACGATCAGCTCCATCAACGGCTCGCGCGTCTCGGAAGCGAAATATGATTTGCTCGCCGCGCGGAGAGCTTCGACTGCGTCGCGCGCGCGCTTCTCATCGCGCTTCGATCGCACCGCTCGAACTCGCGCCACCTGATCGCGCTCGAGTGCGGAAAAATCGGGCGTCGCGATCGTCGGCGGTTCTTTGCCGTCGGCAAACTTGTTCACCCCGACGATGACCGTCGCTCCCTTCTCGACGCGGAGCTGATACTCATACGCGCTGCGCGCGATCTCGTCCTGGAAGAACGACGCCGCGATCGCACGGGCCGCACCGCCAAGCTCGTCGACGCGCGCCATCAGCGCCGTCGCGCGCTCGTCGAGCTCATTCGTCAAATGCTCGACGTAATAGCTGCCGGCGAGCGGATCGACCGTCAACGCCGCACCTGACTCGTTCGCGATGATCTGCTGCGTTCGCAGCGCGAGCGTTGCCGCTTCGGCGGTCGGCAGGGCGAGCGCTTCGTCGTACCCGTTGGTGTGCAGTGACTGCGTGCCGCCGAGGACCGCGGACAAGGCCTGGACTGTCACGCGGACGACGTTGTTCAGCGGCTGCTGGGCCTGGAGCGTCACGCCACCGGTTTGCGTGTGGAAGCGAAGCCTGGAGCTCGTCTCGCTCGCCCCGAATCGGTCACGCATCATGCGCGCGTAGATGCGCCGCGCCGCGCGAAACTTTGCCACCTCTTCGAAGAGGTCGTTATGCGCCGCGAAGAAGAACGATAACCTCGGCGCGAACGCATCGACCTGCAAGCCGGCCGCGAGCGCTTGAACGACATATTCCGCGGCATTCGCAAATGTGAATGCGAGTTCTTGAACAGCGGTCGCACCGGCCTCGCGGATGTGATAGCCGGAGATGGAGATCGGATTCCAATTCGGCATGTCGGACGCACAGAATCGAAAGATGTCGGCAATCAGGGCGAGGCTCGGCTCGGGCGGATAGATGTAGGTTCCGCGCGCGATGTACTCTTTGAGGATGTCGTTTTGGATGGTGCCGCTGAGCTTCGCGCGCTCGACGCCCCGCTCTTCGGCGACGACGATGTACATCGCAAGAAGCGTCGACGCCGTCGCGTTGATGGTCATCGACGTCGAGACTTTGTCGAGCGGGATGCCGTCGAGGAGCACGTGCATGTCCTCGACGGTGTCGATCGCAACGCCGACTCGGCCGACTTCGCCAAGCGCGCGGGGCGAGTCCGAGTCGATGCCCATCTGCGTCGGCAAGTCGAACGCCACGCTCAGACCGGTTTGACCGGCATCGAGCAAATGGTGGAATCGACGGTTCGTTTCAGCCGCCGTGCCGAAGCCGGCGTACTGGCGCATGGTCCACAGCCGGCCGCGGTACATCGTCGGCTGGACGCCACGCGTGAACGGGAACTTGCCGGGATCGGCCAGGTCGTCCGGATAGTCGACCGGTGAGTTACCGGGAGAATACACCGCGTCGACAGGAATACCCGAAGGAGAAAACACGGAGTCCGACATGGGTGCAAGCTAATTCATCCGTCAGATGCCGGGTGCCGGTTACCGATTGCAGAAGCGTCGGACTTGGTTTTCACGAATAACCGCGCGACTGCCGGAGACAACCAAACGACTGCGCGAAACAACCACGCGCGCAGAGGCAACCACAGAGGTCCGGCGCCCGGGCTTGTGGTTTTATGTGGCAATAGCGCAGGATTCCAAATCCTGCACACTGATCCCAGCACTTGGCACCTTTTCTGGAGCTCGACATGAAGTACGTTCGCCTCGCTCCCACCGCCGTGCTGTTCATCGGCGCGTTTTCGTCTGCCGCGCACGGGCAAGCGAAACGTCCGATGACGTTCGCGGACATCATGGACATCAAAGGCATCGGCGGCGTCGCGCTCTCGCCGGACGCGTCGGTCGTCGCCTATGCGGTCACCGGTTGGGAACACCCCAACGCCAAGCCGTCGACCGATCCAACCAAACCGGACACCGCACTCGGCGACCGTCACGAGATGCGCTCGCACATTTGGCTCGTGCCGGCGAGCGGTGGCACGCCGCGTCAGCTTACCTTCTCCGATCGCGGCGAGTCGGGCCCCGCGTGGTCGCCCGACGGGAAGACGCTCGCGTTTCTCTCGTCACGCGGAACCGGTGACGATGTGAAGACGCAAGTCTGGCTGCTACCGATGGGCGGCGGCGAAGCTCACCAGCTCACCCAATCGAGGGAGTCGATCACCGGGTTCGCATGGTCCAAGGACGGGTCGAAGATCGCGTTCCTCGCGGTCGACACGCTGCCGAAAACCGACGAGGCCAAGCGACGCCGTCGCGACGATCCACTCGTGTTCGAGGGAGATCAGCGTTTGTCGCACGCATGGGTCATCGATGTCGCGACAAAGAAAGCGGACGAGATCGTTCACGGAAACTTCACCGTGAAGGGTGCGCCAACGTGGTCGCCCGACGGGCGTCAGCTCGCCTATCAAGCGTCGCCGTCGACGCTGCTCCGCGAAACGCGCACCGACGCATATGTCGTGACGATCGCGGACAAGCACAACGAGAAGATTTCGGGAATCTCGGACGTCGCGTCGACCCCGGCGTTTTCGCCGGACGGCCGCACGATCGCGTATACGATTCTTCCGCAGGAGCACAAAGCGCGCGCCGACAGCATCTCGGACGTCGAGATCGGAAACAACCACCTGCTCCTGTTCGACGTCGCGAGCCACAAGAACAAGGACACGTACGATCCGAAGATCGACGTCTCGGCCGGCGCTCCGCAGTGGACGCCTGACGGTTCGCGAATTCTCTACTGGACCGGCGAGCGGGCGTACAACGCGGTGTATGCGTACGACGTCGCATCGGGCAAGCTGACGCGAGTCGTCGACAAGCTCCTCGGTCGAGGGTTATCGTTGTCGCGCGATGGAAAGACGGTCGCGTTCGCGATGGATCTCAGCGATGCGCCGTTCGACGTCTACGTCTCCGACCTCACGTTCGCCTCGCCGCGCAAGCTCACCGACGTCAATCCGCAGATTCGCAACCTGTCGCTCGGCCAAACCGAGATCGTGACGTGGAAGAGCAAAGACGGCACGCCGGTCGAAGGAATTCTCGTGAAGCCGGTGGGCTATCAGGCCGGGCAGAAATATCCGCTGCTCGTTGAAGCGCACGGCGGTCCGACCGGCGCGTCGAACGCCGGATTCAAGGCGAATTGGGGGTCGCCCGGGCAAGTGTGGGCCGGACAAGGATGGGCAACGCTGTATCCGAATCCGCGCGGCAGCACCGGCTACGGTGAGAAGTTCACTCGCGCGAACATCATGGATTGGGGCGGCGGCGACTATCGCGACATCATGTCGGGCGTCGATGAAATGATTCGTCGGGGCATCGCCGACTCGACGCGCCTCGCCTTCGAGGGATGGAGCTACGGCGGCTACATGACCGCGTGGGTCGTGAGCCAAACGAGCCGCTTCAAGGCGGCGCGCATGGGCGCGGGGCTGTCGGATCTTCAGAGCATGTACGGCACGACGGACATTCCGGGATACATCGGCACGTTCTTCAGCGGAATTCCGACCTCGAAGACGCTCGACTTCTATCGTCAACGCTCAGCGATCACGTTCGTCGACAACGTGACGACGCCGCTGCTCATTCAGCAGGGTGGCAGCGATGAGCGCGTCCCGATCGGGCAATCGATGGAGTACTACCGCGGATTGAAGGATCGCGGGAAGACGGTGGAGCTCGTGTTTTACCCGCGCGAAGGGCACGGCTTGGGCGAGTACTACCATCAGCTCGACAAGATGCGTCGCGAGTACGATTGGATCACGCGCTACACGCTCGGCCAGCAGGCGAATCCGAATGCCCTCGTTCCATAGTTAGAGAATAATAATAACGCGACAACGGGTCCTCCGACGACTTCGCCGGAGGACCCGTTGTTTTTGAAGCGTCGTTACGCGCCGGCGAGCGCCGGCTGAGCGGTCATGAGCCGATTCGCGAGGTCGACCTCGTCCCGGCTACCGATGAACAGTGGAACACGCTGGTGGAGCTCCGTCGGCTGGACATCGAGCACGCGTTGACTGCCGTCGCTTGCCGCGCCGCCCGCTTGTTCTACGATGAACGCCAGCGGATTCGCCTCGTATAGCAGGCGAAGCTTTCCCCTCGGACTCTTCTTGTTCGCCGGATACGCGAAGATCCCGCCGCCGAGGAGGTTGCGATGGAAGTCGGCAACGAGCGAGCCGACGTAGCGTGTGCTGAGCGCTTTGCGGTCGCCGTCGAGGCCTTTATAGCTCCGCATCACCGAGCGGACGTTCTCGTCCCACAGCTGTTCGTAGGAGTCGTTGACCGAGAGATATCGGCCCGCATCCGGAATTCGAATGTTCGGATGTGAAAGGAGGAACTCGCCGATCGACGGATCGAGCGTGAAGCCGTGTGCGCCCTGCCCCGTCGTGTAGACGAGCATCGTGCTCGACCCATAGATGACGTACCCGGCCGCCACCTGTCGACGTCCCGGCTGCAGCATGTCTTCCAGCTCGCCGTGACGCCCGCGCGTAATCTTCCGCACCACCGAGAAGATCGTCCCAACCGGAACGTTCACGTCGATGTTCGACGACCCGTCCAGCGGATCGAAGAGCAAACAGTACTTGCCGCACTTGAACTGCTCGGGAATCTGAATGATTCCCGGCTCTTCCTCGGACGCCATGGCGCAGAGACGCCCGCCGTGGTCCATCGCCTTGACGATGATCTCGTTCGCGAGAACGTCGAGCTTCTGCTGCGTCTCGCCCTGAACGTTCTCGTTCTCCGTTGCGCCGAGGATGTCGGCGAGGCCCGCGCTGCGCACTTTGTTGGCGATCATTTTCGCGGCGAGCGCCAAGTCGTACAGGATTCCCGACAGCTCACCCGTCGCTTCGGGGTGATTGCGCTCTTCTTCGATGATGAACCGCTCGATGGTGACGACAGACGTTGCGGTGTGTTTGACCACGCTGGCCATCCTTGGTTGATGCCCTAAAGGCGCCGAACGCGAGCCGCAGCATAGGCCCTCGCGTCGACCTCGAAGCGATTCCGATTATAGCCGCGTGTCAGCGACTCCCACAGGTACCGCACCGGGAACGCAGTGATCGATCCAAACTGGTCCACGTGTCGAAGCTCGTGCAAGAGTAACTCTTCGGCGAACGGCGAATCCGGCGCCAGCCAAATGATGTGCCAGAGTGTAATGGCCGACACCGTTTTCTGACCCAAGCACCACCCTCCAACGCGAACCGGAAGGCCGCCCCGTCGCCACGTCGCGCGGTCCAACTCTGGATAACGCGCAATCAAGTCGTGTGGGAGCGCAATTTGTTTTCCGGCTACGGCGTGGGCGATGAATCTCGCCGCGGCGGCAATTCCCATGTGTCTCCGGCTGCGTCGACCCACAAATGATGGCCGTCGGTCCGAGCGACAATCGTGCCGACGCGATCCGTGCGCAACACCTGCGCTCCGTGGGCAGCCAATGACTGCATGACCGCCGGCGTCGGCAAATGGTATGTATTTCCCGCTCCAACCGATACCAGCGCGAGGCGCGGGTTCACCGCGTTCAGAAACGCGTCGCTGCTGCTTGTCTTGCTTCCGTGATGTCCAACTTTGAGCACGTCGGCGTGAAGCTGCGACGCCTCGTGCTCGAGCAACCACTCTTCCTCCGGGCGTTCAGCGTCTCCCATTAGAAGAATTCGAACGTCACCGACGCGGACGAGCGAGACGACGCTGGCGAGATTCGGATCATTCAGCGATGCGGTCCACGCGGAATCGGGCGCGAGAAAGGTGATCGAGACTCCATCGATCGAAATGCTGTCACCCGGATGCGCACGTTTCCACTGAACGTGGCCGGCGCGCGCCGCGTCGAGGGACTCGCGGTACGACGTCGCCGATCCGGGAAAACCCGCGTCGACATAGGTCGCGGGATGCAGCACGCGGAGCACGTTTGCTGCACCGCCGACATGATCCGTGTGCGGATGCGACAGAACGAACATGTCGAGCGCACCGCCACGTCGCCCGATGTATGGAATGACCGTGGACTTCCCCGCGTCACCGCCGCGCCAGGCACCCCCCGCGTCGAACAACACCCAATGATTGTGCGGACTGCGAAGCGCGATCGCGTCGCCCTGACCGACATCGATCATGTGAAGCTCGACGAGTCCGCCGGCCAGCGGCGCGAGAGGAATCCAGACCAGCAACGCAGCCGCGGCGGCAGCGACCGCCGCCGGTTGCCGCCATTCGTTCGCGGCGCACGCGACGACCACGGCGAACGACATCACTCCCGCCACGAACGCAGCGAAGGCGGTCGGCGCAACCTGAACCGAACCGCCAGGGATCGCGGCCCCGGCCGCCGCCACACGATCGAGTCCGAGCAACAGTGGATGCGCCGCGTCGGCGAACAGCCGTGCGACCGGTTGAACAGGAGCGAGCACCATGCCGCAGAACAACATCGGCTGCGCGAGCGCGATGAGCGGTCCGGCGGCGAGGTTCGTGATCGGCGCGGCGACGCTCACTCGGCCAAATACCCATGCGACGATCGGCGCTGAGGCAAGCGTCGCGACGGTCGCGCCCAATACCGAGGCGAGCGTCGCGCCAACCAGGTGCGGCAGACGCTTCACGCCGATTCGATGAATCATCTCGTCCGCAGCGATGATCGCGGCTACGCCGATCACCGTGAGCTGGTATCCGATGTCGAGCGCGATGCGCGGATCGAACACGGGTTGCACGGCGCCGAGTGTGAGGATCGCCCACTTCGACGTCGGTCGCTGTGCGGCGCGACTCGCGAATAGCGCGACAAGCATCGCCGCCGATCGAACAGCCGGCGGCGGTGCACCGATCAGCGCAACGTAGAACACCACGACAAACACGCTGACGATGTCCGCCCGTCGTCGAGCGATGCCCATCAACTCCAGACACAATCGAAGCGCGACGGCAATGATTCCAATGTGCATCCCCGAGATCGACAGGATATGCGCAAGCCCCGCCGCGGCGAATCGATCCTGTATGTCGCGCGACAGGTCGGCTCGGTCCGCGATGAGCAGCGCTCGCACGAGCGGCGCGTCGTCTCGAAAGACGACATCGATGGCCCTCCCTGCACTCGATCGCATTCGTCGCAGCACACTCGGCGGACGTTGCAGCGAGACCGACGCGCCCTGCACCATGACGCCGCGCGACGTTTGCACGATTTCGCCGCGAACCGCAACCGTACTTCCCGGTTCGGCAGCGCCGCTCTCGACGGCGATGCCGACGCTCGCGCTGCAATCGACGAGACGACCGCGCAAAAACGCGCCCGGGGAAACAGTGTCTTCGACGACGACAACGAGAGGCTGCCGTCGCACGCCGTCGCGCGCGCACGCATCCTCCGATCGCTTGGTCTCGCGCGCCGCGACGACGCCGGCCGCGGTCAGCGCCGCGAACGCGAATCCGATGACTCGTGAGCGCTGCGCGCCGACCGCGGCCGACGCAACAACCGCCAGCGCAACAAACGCGAAGTTGTCGGAGAACCCCGCGTAGAGTCCCGCGAGGTAGATGCCCAGCGCATAAGAAACGAGCGGCATGCGCCGAGGATGGCTCGAGGCGCGCGAATACCATCACCGAATTGTTGCGTGCGCAATCGCGCTTACGCGCCCGACGTCATCCCGAGCGAGGGATCGCCGTCCCTCGGCAGTTCAAAGCCGTGGCGACCGGTGATGCGACGTGCTACACGGCGACGGGCAGCGGCTTCCGGTCACGAATGATTTGGCCGGTGAACGTCGACCCGGTCGTTCCTGTGAGCTCGACGTTGAAGTACCGGCCAAGCATGCTCTCGTCGCCAGGAATCAACACCGTGCGGAAGTCGCGGGTGCGTGTCTGAACCAGCTCACCGCCACGGCGAGCTTCTTTTTCGACGAGAACCTCGGCACGTTGGCCGAGCTGTTTCAGGTTCGCCTCGCGAGACATGCCGCGCATCGTCGACACCAGCGTCGCGAGTCGCTCGCTCGCCACCTCGTCCGGCACGGTCAGCTCGGCCGGCATGCGCGTCGCCGGCGTCCCATCGCGGGGAGAGAACTTGAAGGTGAATCCGTCCGCAAAACCGATTTCGCGAACCGCGTTGAGCGTTTCCTCGAAGTCCTCGTCCGTCTCGCCGGGGAATCCGACGATGATATCCGTCGTGAGGCTCAATCCCGGGATTGCGGCGCGCAGCGCGCCGACGCACTCGGCGTACGTCTCTCGCGAGTAGCGTCGAAGCATTCGCTTGAGCACGCGCGTCGACCCTGATTGCATCGGCAGGTGCACGTGCTCGCACACGGCGTCCACTTCGGCCATCGCGTCGATGACACGCGGAGTGAAGTCGTTCGGATGCGGACTCGTGAACCGAATGCGACGGACGCCATCGACCTTCCCGGCCGCTCGAAGCAGATCGGCAAAATCGTGCTCGCCGTCGTTGTACGAGTTCACGGTTTGCCCGAGCAGGACGATTTCGGACATCCCTTCGGCGACGACGGCGTCGATCTCGCGCACCACTTCATTCAAACGCCGGCTTCGTTCAGCACCGCGAGTCGTCGGGACGATACAATACGTGCAGCGATAGTCACAGCCGCGCTGGACCGGAATCCACGCCTTCACCTTGTCGAAGCGCCGCGGCTGGAAGTCTTCGTAGTGCTCCTCGAGATCGAAGGTCGTGGCGATCGAGCGTTCGCCGCGGCGCGCGCCGTCGATCAGCGCCGGGAGCGCTCGGTAGCCGTCAGGCCCGATCACGAGGCTGACGTGCTTGGCCTTCTCGAAGAGCTGCGGCCCGAGCCGCTGCGCCATACACCCGGTCACGCCGACAATCGACCCGGGCTTCATGTTTCGCTTCAGCTCACCAAGGCGGCCGATCACGCGCTGCTCGGCGTGCTCGCGAATCGCGCACGTGTTGACGAGGATGACGTCCGCGCCGTCCGGAGATTCGACGGCCTCGTAGCCATGCGCCGCGAGCTTTCCGAGCATCAGCTCGGAATCGCTCACGTTCATTTGGCAGCCGTATGTCTCGACGTACACGGTGGGGCGTTCCATCCGACAAAACTAACGAAAGGACCGTCTCGGGCTACACCATCGCGCAGGCCGAAACGTCTCGTGTCGCCTCGAGGCAGGCAGCATTGCCCTCGAGTTTTGCTTGAAAACGATCGCCTCGAGCGATCGACGCGTCGCGCAACCTGACCGTGAGATAGTCCTCGGTCAGTCCCTCCCGCCCGTCGTCGCGGGGAAGACCAATCGCAATGACGTCAGCAGTTGAGCCGACGCGGGTCGCCGAGTACGCACCTGCCTTGCGATCGCCGATCGACCGAAGCTCGCGTGCGCGGTCGTCGGCCACCGCGGGCGCGACTCGGCTCGGGAGCCGCTCCGCGGAAGTACCCGGGCGCAGCGAGAACGGGAACACGTGGAGATACGTGAACGGCAGCTGCTCGACGAGCGCAACGGTCGCGGCGTGGTCCTCCGCCGTCTCGCCCGGGAAGCCGGTGATGATGTCTGCGCCCAGTCCGAGCCAACGACACCCTTTCGCGAGCGTCTCGATCGACATTGCGTAGCTCCCGCTCGTGTACCAGTGACGTCCCATTCGCTTGAGCAGGCGATCCGCTCCTGACTGGAGCGGCGCGTGGATGTGCGGAACAAGGTCCGTCGCAGGATCGGCAATGAGCTCCGACAATTGCGGATCAATCTCCGTCGCTTCGATGGACGTCAAGCGAAAGCGCGTGGCGCCGACCTCTCGGACAAGGCGCGACATCAGCTGGCCGAGCGACGAGCCGATGTCCTTGCCGTACGTCCCGATGTGGATGCCGGTGATGACGATCTCTCGATGGTGCTCGGCGAGCGCGGTCGCTTCGCGGACGATGTCGTCGGCCGGCCGACTGCGATTTGCGCCTCGCGCCATCGTCGTCGCGCAGAACGTACAGTGCTCGTCGCATCCGTCTTGAATTCGAATGAGCGCGCGAGTGCCGCTCTGCGATCTCGTGAGAATTCTCGAATGGACGTGATTCAGCTCGAGCGCACCGGCAAGCTCGGTGAGATCCGCACTAGCGACGACGCGATCGACGGTCGGGAGCGCGCGGATGCTCAAGTGCGCTGGACGGTTGTCGTCGAGCGCGGCGGCGCAGCCCATCACGACGCTTCGGAGCCCGGGGCGATCCTTCGCCGCGCGACGGACGACCTTCCGCAGCTCTGCTTCCGCATCGGTCGTCACCGCGCAGCTGTTGAAGACCGCGACGTCGGCGCTTTCAACCGAGGACACGATCGAGTGCCCGTTGCTCTCGACGAGCTCGCGAACCGCCTCGGTGTCGTAGTGATTCGCCCGGCACCCGAAGGTGCGCAGGAACACCTTCACGCCGGAACCGCGCCCGTCGACGTCACGCGTACCTCGCGATGCGTCGGCTTTCGCGGAAGCGTGAAGTGGAAGGCGCTGCCCTTTCCCTCGCCTGCGCTCTGAACCCAGATCCGCCCGCCGTGTGCGTCCACGACGAGCTTGCAGAACGCCAATCCGAGCCCCGAGCTCCGGGCCCGCGGGATGTTCTGCGTCTTCGCCCGTTCGAACTTTCTAAAGATGACCTCGTGATATTCTGGCGCAATGCCGGGGCCGTTGTCAGCGACGGTGAACAGAATGCCGTCGCCGTCCTTTCGGGCGTTCAACTGGATCTTGACCGCGTTCGCCGAGTGCGTCAGCGCGTTCTGAACGAGGTTGCCGAGAACGCGCTTGAGCAGCGACTTGTCCGCCTCGAAGACCGGCGCGTCGTCGGCGACGTCGATCGTCGCCACCGCGCCCTCTTGCTGGAGGCGAATCGACGACTCGTGCACGATCTCGTTCAAGAGCGCGGCCGGCGCGATCGGCTTGAGATCGAGCGTCAGCGTCGCCTCCTCGAGGCGCGACACCTCGAGCAGGTCGCCGATGAGACACAGGAGATCTTCGGCTTTCCCTTCCGCATCGCGCAGCATCTTCTTCTGCTGATCGTTGAGCGGGCCGAAATCCTCGTCCATCATCATCTCGGTCGTCGCGAGCACGGACGTCAGCGGCGTCTTGAGGTCGTGCACGATCATCTTCATCAGATCGTCGCGCATCTTTTCGACTTCGCGCAGCTTGCGAAGCGTGTCCTCGAGCGAGTCCGTCGTCGCCTTGAGCTTGAGCAAACTGCGAACGCGCGCGCCGAGCACGAGCCGGTTGTGCGGCTTCGTAAGGAAGTCGTCGCCGCCCGCCTCGATCGCCTTCACGCGGTCGGTCGTGTCATTCAAGGCCGTCACGAAGATGACCGGGATGCTCTTCGTCCGCGGATCGCGCTTGATGCGCCGACACACTTCGAACCCGGTCGACCGGTCATCGACGCCGAGGTCGCCGGCCGGCATCGAGACGTCGAGGATGCAGAGGTCGGGACGATGTTCGAAGCACGCCGCGAGAGCGCTCGGGCCGTCGCCCGCGGCGATCGCTCGGAAGCCGAGCACGCGGAGCTGGTCGAAGAGGAGCTCGACGTTCGCCGCGACGTCGTCGGCGACGAGAATCAGTGGAGCGTTCGCCGGCTCGGGAACGGTCTCCACACCTTGGTTACGGACGAACTGCGATTCCGACGCTGAAGGTCCAGGCATGCTCGGAGGCCGAAAGATTGGCGGAGCGCGACGCGTGAATCACTGCAAGATCGGCGATCACCCGATTCGCCGCGAACGCCGTGCCAAGGCCGCCCGTGATGCTTTTTTCGGTCACGTCCTGACCGGCTGCTTGGAACGGGAGCGTCCGCATACGGTAACCGCCCCGGAGAAAGATGAGGTGGTCTCCAACGTGCGGACCGCCGACGTCGGCGCCGACACTCGAATCCCAGGCGTCGACCGGGTGGAGCTGCGACGTCCCGAGCGTTCCGAGCGACGACCAGCTGTCGTGTGACGTACGAATCGCGATCGTTGAATTCGCGATGCCGACGTACGCGACCGACGCCCCATACCGATTCGGAACGCGTGCCGACGTCAGAAGCGTGTCCTCGGCGTGGAGGCTGAGCGGGCCGCCGTAGCGCCCGGATCCGGCGAACACGAGGGACTTCGTCACCACCTGAACGCCGCCAGACACCGCTGTGCCGCCAAATCCGAGAATTCGCGACGTCGTAAAAGCCGAGAACTGCGCGGAGTCGTCGAAACTCTGCGCGATGGAGACGAGGTTGTGGCCCGTGATGCCATGTGCTCCAACGCCGACGCGCAGCCAGTTGGCCGGCGACCACGCCGTCGCAAACCGGACGTCGGTCATCGCCCCGTCGATGCGATAGTCGGTATTCATCGCAACCGACTCGGTCGCGCTGATCGGCTGGCTCGTCGTGAAATGTGTCGACGACGTCCGATCGAGCAACGTCGAGGCGCCGAGACTGAAGACCCAGCTGGACCCGATGGGAATGGCGCCGAACACCACCGGATAGCGCGCCGTCGTCGTGTGATCCGTGCCGTTCGGGCCGTCGACCGTGCGGTACTCTGGCTCGAGCTGGAAGAACAAGACTCGCGTCGGGAGCAGCGTGAGACTCGCCGGATTCACCGGAGACAACGGATCGATTTCAGCGAGCGCGCCGCCCGTTCCGTAGGCGCGTGTGCTCAGCTGCCCGGTTGGAAAGCCGAACCCCTGGGAGCTCAGATTCGATTGCGCGCTCGCGACAATCGGAACCACCGCGATCGCGGCGGCCCAGCGAAGTGCCCGAGCGAAGACCTGCGTCATCATGGCAACCCGTAGTTGGTTTGCGGCGCGTACGTGATACGCAGCCGCGGGCGCAAGCCAACGGGCGCTCGCGTCGAAAAGAAGTTGATTTCAGCCGGCGATTGTCCTTCGACCGCGCTCACCAATCCGAGCGTTCGGGGACTCACCGTCGTCGGTTGAGTCTTCCACGTGCGAACGAGTCCAACGATCTCCACGGACTTCACGCCGCTGTCGCCGGGGACGACCGCAAGCGAATCGACACCAAAGGAACCAGGCGTCGACAGGAATCCGAGGGCCGTCGCGATGTCCGTGACGATTGGCGATGACAGGATCGCCAGAGGATACAGGTACACCGTGTCCTTCGAGTCGACGCGCCGATTTGGGATCTGCGTCAACAGGAGCGACGCGCGCACGATCGTCGTGGAATCGACGATGTGCGACGGAACGTTGAAGCTGAAGAACGTTCGTCGCGACGGAACGCCGCCGACCGCGAGGACGTTCGGGAGACTCGTCGTCTGTCCCTTGAGAACAATCGTATAGTCGGTGAGTGGACCCGAGATAAAGCTCTGGTTCGTGGGCGTCTGGGAGAGAGGCGATACCGTCACGGGCGTTGCGCCCGTATCCGTCGACGCGCGAATGCGGAGCGTCACCGCCTGACTCACCGCGCCGGTTCCGATTCGAAGATCATACCCGTGACTGCTGACGAGCCGGAAACCAACGCGCAGATGCGTTCCGGCCACCGATCGCGCCAGAACGGAGTCGGTCGAGATGGGAATCTGAAGCGTGTCCTTGAGCGACTCCGGCGCGAATGTCTTCGATCCGAGGAAACGGTCCGGACGGAAGAGCGACGCGAGGACCGCGGTGACCGTGTCCGAACCGACCGTGTCGACGTCGTACGCCTCGATCGTGATCGGCGACTTGGGACGCTTCAGCGAATCGATGTGCGCGATCGGCGTCACGAGCATCGCCGTATCGATGTGCACGATCGTGCTGTCGATGGAATTCTTCTGATACGTCTGCGGAATCGTATCGAAGCGGACGATGGCACGAGTCTCGAGCGTGTCGCCGTGCGAGGCGAGCATCAAATACGATTCGCTGCCGATGGACGGCAAACCGACGACCGTCGTATCGATGGCGACCGCGTCGATCGTCGTATCCTTGAGCGAGATCGCCTGCTGCGGACAGAGCAAGGGACACGACGCGCCGGCATCGAGCTTATCGCTGCACGCCGCGATGGTTACCGCTCCGAGGGCAAGCCCGAGCAGTGTGAGGACTTGCTTACGCAAAACGATCTCTCCGGTTCATCGCCGGTCCAGTGAGTGCGGAGTGAATGCTTTCGGGAGCAGCTCGTCGAGACTCCATCGCGCCTCGCGTCCTTCGCGGGTCGCGCTCACGACGAGCAGGCGAGGAGAGAACTCTTCGAGGACCTGCCGACACATGCCACACGGCGGAGTTGGTTCGTCGGCCTCGGTCGCGATGACGAGCGTCTCGAAGCTTCGATTCCCCCGCGCCACCGCCGCCGATACCGCGCCGCGCTCGGCACAGATTCCGGCGGGATAGGCAGCGTTTTCGACGTTGCAGCCTTCGCTGATGCTCCCGTCTGACGCCAGCAGAGCAGCGCCGACGCGGAACTTCGAGTAGGGGGCGTACGCGCGCTCCATCGCCGCGAACGCCCGTTCCCGAAGGACAACAAATACTCGATCGTCGGCCGGCGCGTCACTGGCCGGTCGTGGGTCGATCGCCATCCTACCGAGCGACCAATTGGGACAGGAACGACGCTCCGGGGCCGCGGAACCCGACGCCGAGCCACTCCGCAACCGTGGCGCCGAGGTCGGAGAACGTCGACCGGCGGCCGAGCGCGACGGGGCGCGCACGCGGTCCGATGGCCAAGAGGGGGACACACTCTCGCGCGTGGTCTGTCGACGAAGTTGTCGGGTCGTTGCCGTGATCGGCAGTTATGAACAGCAGGTCGTCCTCACGTAAGAGAGCCAGCAGGCCCGGCAGCGCCGCGTCGAATTCGCGAAGCGCCCCATAAAACCCCGGAACGTCGTTTCGGTGCCCGAAGGCTTGGTCAAAATCTACAAGGTTTGCGAACAACAACCCATTCAAGGCCGTGCGAAGCCACATCTTAATGGCTTCGAGGCCGTCCGCGTTGGACGCGGTGTGCGTCGAAGTGATCGCTCGGCCGGCGAACAGGTCGTCCACCTTCCCGACCCCGGCGCGCGGGATACCGGCCGTTTCCAGCGCGTCGAGGAGCGTCTCGGACGGAGGCTGGATCGAATAGTCGCGCCGATTCTTGGTTCGAGTGTAGTTGCCTTCGACGCCGACGAATGGGCGAGCGATCACGCGCGAGACGTCGTTCGGCGCGACGAGCATCGCGCGCGCGATCTCGCATCCGCGATACAGCTCGTCGAGAGGAATGACTCCTTCGTTCGCGGCGATCTGAAAAACGGAGTCCGCCGATGTATAGAGGATCCACGCGCCGGTTCGCTCGTGCTCCGGCCCGAACTCGCTGATCACGGCGGTCCCGCTGCCGACGACGTTTCCGATCACCGGCCGGCCCGTGCGCCTCGCGAACTCGTCGACGATGTCCAGCGGGAATCCGCGCGGGTACGTCGGGAACGGCCGCACCAGGTGCACGCCCGCGATCTCCCAATGGCCGGTGGTGCTGTCCTTCCCCGCCGACTGCGGGATCATGAGTCCCCACGCGCCTGCCGGCGCGCGGGTCTCGGGAACGCCGGCAAGGCGCGCGATGTTTCCGAGCCCCAATCGCGCGAGGTTCGGAAGATCCATCGACCCAACGGCGCGCGAGAGATTGCCCAGCGTGTCGCTGCCGACGTCCCCGTACTTGGCCGCGTCGGGAGCGGCACCGATGCCGACGCCGTCGAGCACGATGATCGCAGCGCGTCGATTCATTCCCGATCTCCGAGGTAGCGACGTGGAAGCCGGCCGCGAAGGCTCGTCAACACCTCGTAGGGGCTGAGCTCTCCCATCGCCGCGACCTCGGCGACGTCGATGCGCTCGTCGCCCTGTGCACCGATCAGCGTCACCGCGTCGCCAACCGCGCACGGGACTTCGGTGACGTCGATCATCGTCATGTCCATGGTCACCTTGCCAACGACCGGCGCGCGCTCGCCCGCCACCAACACCGCCGCACGATTGCTCAGAACGCGCCGGTAGCCGTCGCCGTACCCGATTCCGAGCGTCGCGATGCGCCGGTCACCTTCGGCGCGGTAGGTGCCACCGTAGCTGACGGTCTCTCCTTCGCGAATCGTGCGCAGCTCGAGGATGCGCGCCTGTACGGAAACGACGGGCTCCGGAGTGATGCCCGGATTGTTGCCGCTGCTGACGCCGTAGAGGAAGATGCCCGGTCGCGCGAAGCTCCACTTCGACGGACCGCCGTGCTCGATCGCCGGGCTGTTTTCCGCATGGAGAAACTGCGGACGAATCGGAATCCGAGAGACCGCCTCGTCGAAGCGTTGCTCCTGAATCTCTCGCGTTCCGTCGGACTTCTCGGCGGAATGAAAATGCGTGAACGCGCCTTCAGGCGGATTCTCGAGCAGGACGTCGTGCAGCGTATCGATCTCGTCCCACTGAATTCCGGCGCGGCTCATTCCCGTATCGATCGCGAGGTGCCAAGGGAGCCGAGTTTCGCGCCAGCGGCTGATGGCCGCGGCGTCGCTGAGCGTCGGCGTGAAGTCGCCGCGAACGGCGGCATCGAAGTCGCCGACGAGAATCGGCGAAAAGATCACGATGCGTCGCGTGATTCCGCCTCGCCGCAGCTCATCCCCTTCGCCAACGGTCGCGACGCCAAACCCCCAAGGGTCGAGACGTTGCAAGACGCGCGCGATGCGTTCCGCCCCGAGACCGTAGGCGTCGGCTTTCACCATCGGTAGTAATGGGACGCCGGCTCGGGCGGCGAGCGCGGCTCCATTGCGCAGCAACGCGCCGAGGTCGACGTCGACCCAGGCGCGTCTCATCAAACTGTGCATTGACCCGTTGTTCGAAGGGCGGGTAGTATACCGGACCCGAGGAGGCTATGCAAGCGAAACCATCACTTGAAGATACGCTCTCGTTGATGCGCGATCTGCGCGCTCGCTGCGAGTGGGATGCGGCCCAGACGCACGAGTCGTTGCGGCCCTATTTGATCGAGGAAGCCTACGAGGTCGACGACGCGATTCGAAGCGGCGACGACGCGAAGCTCCGAGAGGAGCTCGGCGACCTGCTTCTTCAGATTCTCTTTCATTCGGTGCTCGCCGAAGAGCGTCGTGCGTTCTCGATGAACGACGTCGCGTCGGGATTCATCACTAAGATGAAGGGGCGTCATCCGCACCTGTACGGCGAAGGCGAACGCCAGCCTTGGGAGCAGATGAAGGCGAAGAAGCGAGAAAGCATCGTCGATGGGCTGCCCGTCGACCTGCCGTCGCTCCACCGCGCGTTCCGGTTGCAGGACCGCGCCGCGGGCGTCGGCTTCGATTGGCCCGACGTCGAGGGGCCCATTGCCAAGGTCGAGGAAGAGCTGAACGAGGTGCGGGAGGAGCTGGCCGCCGGGCAGCCGCCGTCGCCGAACGCGCCGCCGAAATACGACAATCGGCATGCGGCGCTCGAGGGCGAATTAGGAGATCTCTTATTTGCAGTCGTGAATGTCTGCCGGAAAGCAGGCGTGCATCCGGCCCTGGCGCTCGACAAAGCGAACGTCAAGTTTGCAAATCGATTCGGAGCGGTCGAAAAGATGGCCGGCGAACGCGGGCTGTCCGTCGGCAAAGCTTCGCTCGAGGAGCTCGACGCGCTATGGGACGAGGTGAAATCGCGGGAGTGACGCCACGGAAGCGTGAGCGACGCGCCGATGCCCAACGTGGTCTTGATGTCACTCGACAGAACCGGCCCGGAACTCCCCGGCGACTATGGACGGAGCCGATGCATCATTCGCGGGAAGGCGCTCGCCTCGCGAATGTGTTGCAGCCCGCAGATCCACGCGACGGTGCGCTCGAGCCCGAGCCCGAAGCCCGAGTGCACGAATGTCCCGTACTTGCGAAGATCGAGGTACCAACCGTACGCGTCGACCGGCAGCCCCTCTTCATGAATGCGGTGGAGCAGCTTCTCGTAGTCGTCTTCGCGCTGTGAACCGCCGATGATCTCGCCGTAGCCCTCGGGTGCGAGGCAATCGTCGCACAACACCGTGCGCGGATCTTCGGGGTTCTCCTTCATGTAGAACGCCTTCGCTTCCTTCGGATAGTTCATCACGAACACGGGGCGATCGTAGTCGGCGACGAGCAATGCTTCATCTTCCGCGCCGAGGTCGTCGCCCCATTTGATCTCGCTGCCCTTGCCTTGGAGGATCGCGACGGCATCCGTGTAGTTCACGCGATGAAATGGCGCCTGCACCCGCTCGAGCGGCGCGATGTCCCGCTCGAGCTCCGCGAGCTCCGCGCGGCGTCTCTCGACGCAGCGCTGCACGATGAATGAGACGAAGTCCTCCTGCAGGCGCATGTTGTCGGCGGAATCGTTCCATGCGACCTCCGGCTCGATCATCCAGAACTCGGTCAGATGCCGGCGGGTCTTCGACTTTTCGGCGCGAAACGTCGGACCGAACGTGTAGATCTTTCCGAACGCCGCGGCCGCGGCCTCGCCGTAGAGCTGCCCCGTTTGCGCGAGGTACGCGTTGCCTTCCTCGAAGTATTCGGTAGAGAACAGGCCGCTTCGCTCGCCAATCGCCGCCGTCAAAATCGGCGTGTCGAGGCGAATGAAGGAACGCTCATAAAAGAAATCTGAAATCGCCTGCTCGATCTCGTTCCGAATGGCGAAGATGGCGCGCTGGCGAGGGCTGCGCAGCCAGAAATGCCGGTGGTCGAGCAGGAAGTCGACACCGTGCTCCTTCGGCTGTATCGGGTAGTCGATTGGGCTGGTACCGATGATCGACAAGCCGTTCGCACCCATCTCGAATCCGCCCGGCGCGCGCGGCTCCGCCCGGACTTCGCCGGTGACGTGCACCGACGTCTCGAGGGTGAGCTCCTTGAACCGCTCCCAGACGTCTGGCGGCAGCTGTGTTTTGACGAACACAGCCTGCATGACGCCCGTACCGTCACGAACGACGGCGAACGCGACCTTGCCCGACGACCGAACGTGTGTCACCCACCCACGAACGGTGACCGTCTGACCGACATGATCTCGAAGCTCAGCGATGCGCGGTGTGGTCGTCTCGGGCATTGAAAACGCGGGCTAAGTTACTGACAGAGCGAGCCATAAGCCTACACTTCCCCTGCAAACGATGGTACCCCTGTAGGCCGTGAGCGCGGGCGGCGTCGTCATTGCGGTTAGAAGTGCGAGCAATCAGCAACCTTCACTGTCGCGCATAACCTCATGACCCTCCGCTCGAGGCTCGTACTCGGCCTCGTCACGATCACCATCATTCTCATCGGACCGCTGGTGCTCGGCATTCAGTCGCTGCGCTCGCTGAAGAACGATGCGAATCAGCTCGCCGACAAAGATTTTGCGGCTTCGCTTCTTCTCGGGCGCCTGCGCGAAGGACTGGCGGTCGTCCGTCACTCCGAGCTCGCGCTGCTATTTCGACGAGATGCGGAGTCTCGCGACGCGATGGATCGTCAGATCAATCGCGCCGCCCTCATGGCCGACAGTCTCAAGGGATTGGACCTGCCGGACTTCGCCCAGGGGATTCTCGCTTCGGTTCGCGAGGTTTCCGATGCCGCCCAGCTGGAGTTCTCCGCCGCGCTCGCGAACGACACGACGGTCGCGGACTCGATCTCCGCGAAAAAATTCGGGCCCGCGCTGTCGCGCGCGGATTCGACGGTCAGAACCGCCGAGCATCAGTTGCAGGCTCGAACAGCGGATCGCGCGAGCAACCAGGTCAACAACATCGACAATACGGAGCGCGCATCCGTGTTGGCCCTGATCCTCGCGCTCGTCACCGTCGGCGCCGTCAGCGTTTGGCTGACGCGCTCGATCAGCCGACCGGTTCGGGAGCTCGAATCAGGCATGCGAGCCGTGGCCGACGGAGAGCTCGACCATCAGTTGGAGATCACGCCGGACCGCTCCGACGAGTTCGGCGAGCTGGCGCGAAGTTTCCAGGCAATGACTCGGCAGCTCAATGAGCTCGATAAGCTCAAAGCGGAGTTCGTATCCGTTGCATCACACGAGCTGAAGACGCCGATCAACGTCATCATCGGCTACCTGCAACTTCTGGAGGAGGGCGTCTACGGAGACCTGACGCCACAGCAGCGGCAAATTCACCAAACGCTCGTCCTGCAGGCAAACACGCTTCAGCGTCTTGTAAAGCAGCTGCTGGACGTCAGCCGCTTCGAGGCCGGTGGCGGCCGGCTCGAGCTGCGGGACGTCAAAGTGTCGACGATCCGCAAAGATCTCGAGGGAGCGTTCAACGTGCTCGCGATGCAGCGCGACGTTCGCTTCTGCGTCGAAGAACAGCCGGGCGTGCCGCCGGTCGTCCACTGGGACGTCGATCGGATCAACGAAGTCCTCGGCAACCTGCTGTCGAATGCGTTCAAGTTCACCCCGCACGGCGGATCCGTGACGCTCGTGATCCAACCCGCGCAGGAGGGCGTCCGAATGATCGTCCGCGACACGGGTGCGGGGATTCCGCCCGAACAACTGCCACGCATCTTCGACAAGTTCTACCAGGCCGACAATCAGGGCGCCGCGCGTTCCGATGGCTCGGGCTTGGGACTTGCCATTGCTAAGCAGATCGTCGATGCGCATGGAGGTAGCATCACGTGCGAAAGCACTCCAGGTGTCGGGACGACTTTTACCATCACCCTGCCCATTCAAGCCGCCAAGGGCTCGTTGCAGCGACAGCAACTGACTGGAGTGGCGTGATTCGCCACAGCGCCATTCGCGTCGTCTGCGCCGTGCTGGTGCTGGCCGTGTCGAGCGCCTGCATCACTGTGCGATCGCCGAGCTTTCTGCGGCCGGCGCCGGAGCGCGAATGGCCGTCGACGCTGTCCACCGCCGAGGCACGCGTCAGCGAAGGCCGCTTCGCCGCCGCTGACAGCGTCCTCGCCCAATTCGCCGCTCGGTACGCAAGCTCGCCACAAGCATTCGAGTCGACGTACTGGCGCGCGTTGTTCAGCATGGATCCGAAGAACGCGCACGCATCCATTCCTGCCGCGGTAAACTATCTCGACGCCTATCTCACCGGGCTCTATCCTCGGCAACACCGACAAGAAGCGTTCGCGCTGCGGGCGATCGCCGGTCAGATCGACGCGGGGCGCAGTGCTCTCGCGCTCGCACAGACCCGCGACGCAACGACTGCGCAGCCCAATGCCGTGCGCATCGATGTTCCAAAGCCTGCCGTGGATCCCGCGACGAACGACGCCGAGATCAAGCGTCTCAAGGACGAGCTGGCGAAGGCGAACGCGGAGCTCGAGCGCATCCGGCGACGCCTGGCCCAGCCGCCGAGCGATCGCTTTCACTGAGCCTGTTCGAACCGCGTCGCTCGACTCGAAAGGAACGCTAGCCCACCCGAAACAGCTCCAAAGACCTCGCATATCGTTCGCCGAGTACTCGGCGCAGCCCGGCGTGCTCGGGCTTGTCGAGTCCGGGATCGACGGCGAGGAGTGTCACCGCCGCGCGGCGCGCGTTGTCGTTGAGCTCTTCATCGCGCAGCGGATCTGCGATCCGAAACGTCGGGACACCGCTCTGTCGTTCGCCGAAGAGGTCGCCCATTCCGCGCATGCGTAAATCCTCACGAGCAATCTCGAAACCATCTTCGGTCTTCACGAAGATCTGAAGTCGGTCTGCGGCCTCTGGACTGACGTCGCCCAACAGAATGCAGAAAGACTCATCAGCGCCGCGACCGACGCGGCCGCGCAGCTGGTGCAGCTGCGAGAGACCAAAGCGCTCCGGGTGCTCGATGAGCATGACCGTGGCGTTTGCGACGTCGATCCCAACCTCGATGACCGTCGTCGCGACGACCACGTCGATCTCGCGGTCGCGAAATCGACGCATGATCTCATCGCGCTCGTTGGCTGGGATGCGCCCGTGTAGAAGGGCGACGCGACGACTCGCGAACGGACCCGAAGTGAGCATTTCGTACATCGTCGTCGCGGCCTTCAGGTCGGTCTTCTCCGACTCTTCGATGACCGGATAGACGACATACGCCTGCCTTCCCTGCTCCACCTGCCGATCGACAAACTGAAACACGCGAGCACGGGCAGACTCGCGACGAAGAGCCGTCGTGATCGGCTGTCGGCCGGGCGGACGCTCATCCAGCATGCTGAGATCGAGATCGCCATAGAGCGTCAGCGCGAGCGAGCGAGGGATCGGCGTGGCGGACATCAGCAGCACGTCCGGCGATTCGCCTTTCGCGCCGAGCGCCTTTCGTTGCTCCACGCCAAAGCGATGCTGCTCGTCGATCGCGGCGAAACCGAGCTTCGCGAACGCGGTTGCTTCCTGTACCAAGGCGTGCGTTCCGACGACCAGCGCCGGCTCCGCCGTGGCGAGACGCGCCGCGATCGCCTTGCGTTCGCGCGCCGGCAGGCTGCCCGTCAGCAGCACCGGCTCGATTCCCAGCGGCGCGAGCAGCCGGGTCATCGTGCGCGTATGCTGCTCCGCGAGCAGCTCCGTCGGCGCCATGATCGCGGCCTGATAGCCATTCTCGATCGCGAGCAGGGCGGCAAACAGCGCGACGATCGTCTTGCCGCTCCCGACGTCGCCCTGGAGCAGCCGCTGCATGCGCCGGTCGCTGCACATGTCCGCGAAGATGTCGCGGATCGCCTGGACCTGGGCGCCGGTGAGCTGGAACGGAAGATTCTCCCGAAGCTTCGTCGTGAGCTCGCGCTTGTTGACGAACGCGATCCCCGACCGCTTTTCGCGGGCGAGCTCCTTCGCGCGCTGCTGCAACAGCTGAACGAAGAAGAGCTCCTCGAACGCCAGACGCGCGCGCCCCGCCATCGCCTCCGCGATCGACGTCGGACGATGCACCATCCGCAGCGCGTCGCGAATCCCCGGCGTTCCCGACGTCGCGAGCACGTCGCGAGGTAGATACTCGGTGACGAGCGGCAACAGCGCCTCGAGATGCGCGTCGACGATCGAGCGAATGACCTTGAACGACAGCCCTTCCGTGGCAGGATAGACCGACAACACGCGCCCCTCGGCCGTCGCGTTTTCGTCGTCGCCGAGGTTGATGTATTCGCGCGGCTGGAGCTGGCGGCCGTGGAAGAAGCGGACGTTCCCGGTCACCAGCAGAACGTCGTTCTTGCCGATGGTCCGATCGAGGAACGGCTGGCCAGGCCATGAGACTTCTATCATGCCAGTTTCATCACGAAGCACGGCCTGAAAGATTCGCAGGCCCTTCCGCGTCGGGATAACGCCTTTGGAGATCACGGTCCCGATGACCGTCCCGTGCATTCCCGGCTCGAGCGCCTTGATCGGCGTGACGGTGCTCGCGTCCTCGTAGCGATGCGGGACGTGGAAGAGCAGATCGCCGGCCGTGATGATCCCGAGGCGTCGCAGCGCCTCGGCTCTCGCCGGCCCGACGCCCTTCAGATACGTGACAGGCGTGTCGAGGAAGAGGCGCTGCGTTTGCCCGCGCTGGATCACTCGCCGCTCAGCAACTCTCGCGCGAAGGCGGTCGCCTCGAATGGCTCGAGGTCGTTCACTTGCTCACCGACGCCGAGGAATTTGACGGGAACGTCGATCGCCTCATGGACGGCGACGACGACGCCTCCGCGCGCGGTCCCGTCGAGTTTCGTGACCACGAGGCCGGAGACCGGAACCGCCGCGGAGAATTGCTTCGCCTGTTGGACCGCATTCTGTCCGATCGTTCCGTCGAGGACGAGCAATGTCTCGTGTGGAGCGCCCGGGAGCCTCTTCGTGACGACGCGCGCGACTTTCTTGAGCTCGTCCATCAGTCCTTCACTCGTGTGAAGGCGACCGGCGGTATCGATGATCAACACGTCGACGCCGCGCGCGATCGCGGCGTCGATTGCGTCGAACGCGACGGATGCTGGATCCGTCCCGGCCGCGGCGCCGACGAACTCCGCGCCGGTGCGCGTCGCCCATACCCTGAGCTGATCGATGGCACCGGCCCGAAATGTGTCGCCGGCGGCGACCATCACGCGCTTCTTTTCCGCTCGGAATCGGGCGGCAAGCTTGCCGATGAAGGTCGTCTTCCCCGCGCCGTTGACGCCGACGATCAGTACGACCGTCGGCGCCGTGGCCGACATGGTGAGACGTGGATCGCTCTTGCCCGCCTCGAGCGCCGCGGTGATGCCGTCGGCGAGCGCTTGCTGAAACTCGTCTTGAGTTTTTACTAAACCGCGGGCCGCGCGCCGCTCGACGTCTTCGACGAGGCGCAGCGTGACCGGAACGCCGAAATCGGCCTCCAACAACAGCTGTTCGAGCTGCTCGAGCGAGCCTGGCGTGACGCCGCCGCGTGAGATCACGCCGACGTCCATCATCGCGATGTCTTTGATTCGCTCCCAGAGCGACCGCTTCGGGATGTCGCCCGATTTACGCAGTAACCGCATGTCCCTCGCCGTGTATCATCGCATTCCCTGCCGACGTCTCAGAATCCATTCCGCGCACAAGAGCAAGATCGCCAATGCGTACGCCCACCCGGCACCTCGGAGGCGCGGCGCTGCGTCCGCCGATACCAGCCCGCGGACGCCCGCCGCGGCAACGTCAGGCGTCCTCGGCAACCATTCCCGCGACGGATTGACGGACAGGAGGCCGGAGCCACCCTTCGTCGTGATATCGTACAGTCCGGCCGCGAGCGCTGGCGTCTCTACCACATTAGTACCCGGCGAAAAGCGAAGCGTCAGCGAATCCACGCGCGTTGCACCACGTTGACGCAGGGATACCGCGACGACCGAGTCCGCCGCCGACCCGCGGCGCCACCGCACGGGATCGCCGGCGCGAAGCAGCCGTTCGTCCGGCACCGCGGCCCGGCGATCCGCACGCTCCGCGGCGAGCCAATCGAAGATGCTGCCCCACAACGCCGTGAACGCGTCCGAGGCGACGCCGCCACGGAACCGCCAGCGCCAAAGTCCCGATGCCGCGACGATCGCGACGCGTCGCGGCTCGTCGATGCCGACGATGATTGGCTTGCGCTCCTCACCGCGCCCACGGCGCGCGATCACGCCTTCCCATGCGCCGGTCGGCGGCGTGATCGCTATGCCGACAGGAGGAAGGCTGTCCCACACGAGCCCCGCGAGCGCCGGAGCGAGCGGGGACGCCGGCGCGGCCGAGGCGTACCACTCGCCCTCTGTCGCCGTTGTGACGATCAGCGCGAGCGGTCCAAGCGTCACCGCGCGCGGCGGCCCGAACGCCGCGGTGTCGCCATGGATGATCGCGACCGGCGCCTCTTTCACCGCTTGGCGAACGTCTGCTTCCGCGATCGGCGTCAGCGCGCCCTCGACGCGCCACTGGCCGGGAGCGACTCGAAAAAATCCGCGCGTCGGAATTCCCAACGCGCCGCGAAGGACCGCGAGGGCGTAACGCGCGTCGAAGTCGGGCGACGTCGAGACGAACACCGCGCTGGCCGCGCGCGAGACATCGACCGAGACCGTGAGCGTGTCGTTGCGAGGCTCGGCGTCGTCGGGGGAGGAAACAACGGCGCGAAGCAATGCGGCACCTGTTGCACCCTCGAGCTTCGCTTTGATCGAGATGCTCCGCTCGCCGAATGCGGGGAGTGAGTCGACCGGTGAAGTGGCGACAGGCTTTCCTTCGAACGAAAGCGCGACGCTGCCTCCGCGCGCACCACCGCCGCCGGCGGCAACGCCGACTTTGATCTCGACCGTATCACCGCTGACGATCGCGCGCGGCACGTCGAGCGTCGTAACCGCCATGTCGCGCCGTGCGGCGTGCTTCACCAATACGATGCGAGATCCAGCCGGTAGCTGGCGCGCGGCATCGGGATCATCGAGCTCACCGTCGGTCACGACGACGAGCGGGTGTCCAGCACCGATTGCCCGCTCGACGACAGGTCTCAACCGCGATGATTGGTCGACCGGTTTGCTTGCATCGCTGAGTCGGCGGACGGAATCACCGAACACGAACACCGATTCGGCTCCGACGCGCCGGATGGAGTCGCGCGACGCGCGCCACACGCCGCTGTCGCCACGAGTCATGCTCGCCGATGCATCGAGTGCCGCCCATGTCGTCACGGGTTTCGCCGGCGCTGCGGGCGCGTCGAGCAACAGCGCGACGACAACGGTAACGGCAGCCACGCGCAGCGCCGCGGCGACAATCGTGCTCCGGCCGCTTCGCAGCTCGCGCCAACCATACTGAATGACCGCGACAACGATTCCGGCGACGAGCGCCAGCAGCCATGGCGACATATGGCCCCAAAGCTAGCGGGGGCAGCGCCGCGAAGCAGCGCGCCGACTGTGTGGCTAGTGCAGTCCGAGCTTCGCGACGCCCGTGATGGGCGCGTCGAGCGACGCGAGGAGTCGGTCGCGCATCGCAAGGAAGGCGTCGCGCTCCGACGCCGGCACGGGATCGCCGCCCGTGCTCTTCAACGCCGTTCTCGGATCGCGCTGCTCACCGTTCACGAGCACTTCGAAGTGAAGGTGCGGACCAGTCGCTAGCCCTGTGCTGCCGACGAACGCCACCGTCTGTCCGATCGACACGCGCTGGCCCGCATGGACGTTGAAGCGGCTCAAATGCCCGTAGCGAGTCACGAACCCATTGCGATGACGGATCTCGAGCACGTTCCCGTACCCCGCTCCCCAACCGGCACGAACAACGACGCCGTCGCCGATCGCGCGAACGGGCGTGCCGCGATCGGCCGCGTAGTCCGTGCCCTTGTGCAGTCGCCATCCTCCGAGGATGGGATGTTCGCGTCCGCCGAAGACGCTGGAGATTCGCCGGAACTCGAGCGGCGCGCGAAGGAACGCCGCGCGCATCGACTTGCCGTTTTGATCGAAGTACTGCCCACTCGCCGAATCGCTGGCGAAATGAACGGTGTTGATGATGGTGCCCGAGAGCTTGAACGTGGCGGCGATCACGTTTCCGATCTTCACCGCTCCCGCCGGAGTCACGAGGCGCTCCGCGACGACCTTGAACTCGTCGCCGTGCTGAAGATCGCGGCTCATGTCGACGCGGTACTCGTAGACGTCGGCGAGCGACCACGCGAGCTGCTGTCGTGCAGACGCGGGGAGATCGTTCTTCGCGCTCGCATTCATCGCGTCGTACAGATTCGACGAGATGGTTCCACCGACGACGATCGTATCGGTCGTCCAGGGAAGCTTCTCGTCGTTCCCGGTCCAGCTCTCACCAGAGCGAGTGAGGTGGAGCAAGCGATCTGTCGCGAGCTGCAGCGTCACTTCCGACGGAGTCGAATCGTTCGCCTCGGACTTGATCGTCACCGGCATTCCCGCGGGAATCCGGCGCGAGTCAAGCGTCGACGCGGCTTCGAGCGCGCGCGTCGCCTCTTCGTCGCTCAGACCATCGCGCTTGAGAAGCGACCGAAGGGATTCACCGCGACCAAGCGTGTCGAACCGCAGTTTCCACGACGGCACCGCCGCCTGAGTCACGAGCAGCTCGGCGGGTTTGCGCTCAGGATCGGGAAGTTGGGGGGTAAAGCGAAGCGCGCCGGCCAAGGCCAGCGCGACGACGGAATACAGGAAGACGCGAAGGATCCAAGCCTTCAATCCATCTGTCTCCGAATGAAGGTCGGGATCTCCATGTCGCTGAGGTCCTGCGAAGCCTTGTCGGTCGCGGGCCTCGGCGCGCGAGGCGCCTCGGGACGCGCCGTGTTTCCTCCGACGCGACTCGGACGATTCGCCGGGAAAGGAATGACCGGCGAGCCTTTCTGCGGAAGCGCGATCGTTGACGCGGGCGCAGCCTGCTGGACAACGGTCTGCGGAGCCGCTTGAATCGCGCGATCGAAGCCGGTCGCGATGACGGTGACGCGGATCTCGCCCTGCATCGCCGGCTCGTGCACCGCGCCGAAGATGATTTCCGCATCGTCGCCGACGGCGTCGTGAATGATCTCGTTGATCTGATGCACTTCGCCGAGGGTGAGATCGGCGCCGCCCGTGATGTTCACGAGCACGCCCATCGCGCCGGAGATGCTGATGTTGTCGAGCAGCGGCGAGCTGATCGCCTGCTGCGCGGCTTCCATCGCGCGATTCTCGCCGCGACCGACGCCGGTGCCCATCAGCGCGGATCCGCCGGCCTGCATCACGGTGCGCACGTCGGCGAAGTCGACGTTCACGAGACCGGTGACGCTGATCAGCGAGGAAATGCCCTGCGTCGCGTGGAGCAGCACTTCGTCGGCTTTCTTGAGCGCGTCCTGGAACGGAATGCCCTTTCCGACGACTGCGAGGAGTCGCTCGTTCGGCACGACGATCATCGTGTCGACGTTCTTGCGCATGTCGCTGATGCCCTGCTCCGCCTGGCGCATACGTTTGCGCCCCTCGAAGAGGAACGGCTTCGTCACGATGCCGACGGTGAGCGCGCCGGCTTCTTTCGCGAGCTCCGCGATGACCGGCGCCGCACCGGTGCCGGTGCCGCCGCCCATGCCGCAGGTGATGAACACGAGATCGGCGTTCGCGAGCGTGCGCCCGACTTCGTCGCGACTCTCTTCGATCGCTTGTCGTCCGATTTCGGGACGCGCACCCGCGCCGAGGCCGCGCGTGAGCTTCTTTCCGATCTGGAGCTTCGTGTCGGACTTCGACGTGAGCAGCGCTTGCGCGTCGGTGTTGATCGAGATGAACTCAACGCCCTCGAGATGCTCGTCGATCATGCGGTTGACGGCGTTTCCGCCACCGCCACCGACACCCACCACTTTCATGCGAGCGTTTTGGGTCGCGCTCTCTTCGAACTCGAAGATCATTGAGTCGGTCCGTACTTCGAAGTGTTGGGATCGAACAGCTGAGGGAGGGGACTGCAAAACAGCGAGCTGAGAATCAGCGGTGCAATCGAGCGACCAGAAAAACGCTCGGGCAATATAACGCTTTTGGCTGTTCCCACTACTCCTTTTTCAGACGACGAAGTGTGGAAAAAATCACAGCGCTCATAGGAGAAAGTTATCCACAGGGCGCAGATCACCGAGCAGTTTTTTGATGTAGTTCCGAGGAGGGATCGCAGTTTCGACGCAGAGAACTCAGAGGTCGCAGCAACACTCGCGTCTTCACCTATAGACGGCCAAGGATCAGGCTTTTTCGCGAAAATCTCGATCTTTGCTGGCGCCCCGCTGGTCCGCTCTAGAAGAAATCCTGCAGCCAGAATTTCATTTTCGCGACGACCTTTTCCATGCTTCCGCCCATCGGCACGCGACGCGTTCCTGCCGTCGCCCCGCCGAGCGCAATACGGTTCGCGCCATACTGCGCGAGTCCGGCGACCGTCGCGAAGCGCGGCGCCTCGACCGAATCAACGAGTCCGCCGATGTTCTCCGAAGGAATACCGACACGAACGCCTGTTCCGAAGACGTCGCTCGCGAGCTCCGCGGCTCCCTGCATCGCCGCCGCACCGCCCGTGAGAACGACGCCCGCGCTCAGCCTGCCCGCAAAGCCGGCGGACGAGATGTCCCGCTGAACGAGATCGAAAATTTCGTCGACGCGTTGATGAATGATGTGCGCCAATAGCTCGCGCGGAATCTGGCGATCGCCCTGCGCGACGGTGCTCGGCAGCTGAATTACCTCTGACGGGTCGACCAGCGGCTCGTACGCGCAGCCGTGGCGCTCCTTCAAGCGCTCCGCGTCGGCCTGCGTAACACCAAGCCCGTGCACGATGTCCGACGTCACGTTATTTCCGCCGAAGGCAACCGTGCCGAGGTGCCGGATTTTCCCTTCGTGGAACACTGCGAGGTCGGTCGTTCCTGCTCCCATCTCCACGAGCGCGACGCCGAGCTCTTTCTCGTCCTCGGTCAAAACAGCCAAAGCGCTCGCGAGAGGCTCGAGGACAAGCTCTCGCACCTTGTAGCCCGCCCGCTCGACCGACTTTCGAAGGTTGAGCGCCGGCGAGCTTCCGATCGTGACGAGATACATCTCCGTCTCGAGGCGCGTGCCGCTCATGCCTATGGGATCTCGAATACCAGTATTCTTATCGACCGTGTATTCCTGCGGGATCGCGTGCAGGAGCTCGCGGTCCTGCGGAATCGCCTGCGCGCGCGCCACTTCGTTCGCCCGATCGACGTCGGACTTGTTGATCTCGTCGTGGTTCACGGCGACGATCCCCTTGCTCGTCATCGCCTGAACGTGCTCGCCGGCGATCCCGGCGTAGACCTCCTGCACCTGGGCGCCTGCCATGCGCTCCGCGTCCTGGAGCGCCTTACGAATCGACCGCGTCGTTTCCTCGATGTCCGAGACGACGCCGCGACGCATCCCCGTCGTTCGAGCCTGACCAACGCCGAGCACCTTGATACTCGGATGCTTGGGAAGGTCGCCCTCGACTTCGGCGATGATGGCAGTGGTCTTTGCCGACCCGATGTCGAGTCCTGCGACGAGGCGATCCGGATTCATTGGAGTCTGGCGATTACTTGGTCACGAAAGCGAAGATCAATCTCGGCGACACGAAGCTGTTTCCGCGACAGATCCGCTTCGACAGGTTCGACCTCGGCGAGGCGGTCCAGCGTCACATCCTGCATGGCGCGCACCGGAGCGGACTTCAATTGCAATATGAGCTGATCGCGTCCTTCGCGCCTGACCGTGTTCACGCGAGCATACAGCGAAGGCATTCGCTGCTGCATCGCGCCGAGAAGACGCAACACCGTGGTGTCGCGGGCCATCAACACCGGCACGTCGATTGAGACGCTTGCCGGATCGACCGGCAAGGTGACGCCGCGGGCGTCGTAGACCTTGAGCCCTCCCGTCGTCGCGGCGACGAGGGCGACGGGCGCACGCTCGGTAATCTCGACGACCAGGGTTCCAGGCAGTCTGCGACGGACATCGACGGTTTGGACGGCAGGGTGACGAAGGACGCGGGCGACGATTGGTGCGGTCGGGTCCCAGACGGACGACGACGTATCGACGTGTATCCGTGACAGGATGTCACTGGGCGCGATATAGTGCGCGCCGAGAATCTCGACGCGTCGCACGCGGAAGAACGCCATGCGCCGCATGACCAGCGGCGACCAGAAGGGCGAGCCGGCGAGGAGCAACAGGCCGATCCCCGCAAGTGCGAGCTTATATGGCCGTAGCCCGCGCGAAGACGGCGGCGCGTCGCCCGCGCTCCCGAATTCGTGCGTCGGCGGTCGCGTCGCGTCGGCGTCGTCGGTCATCGTCGATTGAGCCGCTCGAGCAACTCCGGGCCTGTCTTCGTGATGTCCCCTGCTCCGATCGTCAGGACGAGATCGCCCGTGCGGACGTTTGCATCGAGTGCATCGGCGAGCTGACTCCGCTCGCCGCGCCACGCCAAAGATCCGCCCGCCGACGCCAGAGCGTTCTGCACGAGAGAGGATGTCACTCCTTCGATCGGCTTTTCGCGGGCCGGATAGATCTCCGTCAGAAAAACCGAATCCGCCGCGGCGAGCGCTGCCCCGAACTCCGTCGCAAAATCGCGGGTCCGCGAGTAGAGATGCGGCTGGAATGCGGCGACGATGCGATGATCGGGAAACGCGGCGCGCGCTGCAGCGAGCGTCGCGGCAATCTCCGTCGGGTGATGTGCGTAGTCGTCGACGACGAGAACGCCTTGGCTTTCTCCGAGTCGTTGGAATCGACGCTCCGCGCCGGCAAAGTTCGCGAGGCCTCGCGCCATGGACGGAAAGTCCGCGCCGAGCGCGAGTCCGGTCGCGATCGCCGCCAGAGAGTTCAGCACGTTGTGGCGACCGGGAACTCCCAACTCGACGCGGCCGAGCTGCTCATCGTCGAACACGACGTCGAAGATGCTTCTGCCGCTGCCGCTTTGCAGGTTGCGCGCGATGAGACGCGCATCGCGGTGGTCGAACCCGTAGCGCACGACTTCCGTCGAGCTCGGAGTCTTCAACGAGTTCGCGCCCGGATCGTCGGCGCACAAGACGATGTTGCGAGCACCACGAACGAATTGCGCGAACGCGCCTTTGATGTCCGCGAGATCGGCGTAGATGTCGAGGTGATCGGCCTCGATGTTCGTGACGACGGCCACCGTCGGCGTGAGCGCGAGAAACGACCGATCGTACTCGTCGGCTTCGACGACATAGAGCCGGTCGCTTCCGGCGAGCAGGTTCCCTTCCCACGCGGCGACGCGTCCGCCGACCAGCGCCGTGGGATCTCGCCCAGCTGCTGCCAGGACGGTCGCGGTCATCACGGTGGTCGTCGTCTTCCCGTGCGTCCCCGCGATGCCGACGAGCTCACGGCCAGCCGTGACTTCACCGAGCGCTTCAGCGCGACGAATGACAGGGATTCCGAGCTCACGAGCGCGCACGAGCTCCGGATGATCCTTCGGCATCGCCGACGTCACGACGAGGGCTCGCGCATTCTCGACGTGCTTTGGATCGTGCGGACCGACGTCGACGCCGAGCCGTTCGAGATCGCCGGCGCTCTCCGGATGCGCATCGCATCCGGTGATCACGACTCCCCGCCGCAGGAACAGCTCGGCCAATGCGCTCATACCGGCGCCGGCGATACCTACGAAATGGATCGGGCGGGCGTCTGACGAGTCGAGGAGAGGCATGATATGAGGGCGAATATAGAGCGTCTCGTCGTTGGTGTCATCGCGCGGGCGAACCGCCAGCATCAACGATCGCCAAGATGCGTCGCGCGATCTCCTCGGCGGCGTGCGGACGCGCGCGTGCGATCGCGTTGCCGGCGAGGTCCGCGAGCATCTTCGGCTGTTCGAGCAACCGTCGAACCGTCGCGTCGATGCGATCAACGGTGAATTGCAGCTGAGAGATGCAGATCGCTGCGCCGGCGCGCTCCAACGTCTGCGCATTCGTCGTTTGGTGGTCGGCAGCCGCCGTCGGAAGCGGGACCAAGATCGCCGGAATGCCCCAGGAGAAAAGTTCGGCCGTTGTCATGGCCCCGGCACGCGAAAGCGCGAGGTCGGCCGCCGCGTATGCGTTCGAGATCGGCGCGAGGTAGTCTCGAACGCGAACGCGCTCGCTCTCGCAGTGCGCGAATTGATCGTACGTCGCGCGCCCGGTACCCCAAATGACATACAAGTCGTTCGGGAGAACTCGCTCGATCCATTCCGCCATCACTCGATTGATGGCCAACGACCCCTGACTACCCCCATAGACAAGCAGCACGCGCCCGCCCGATGGCGGAAACTTCCACGCCATGCGCGCGGCTCGCCGGTCAGGGCGCGGTGAAGGGGGCGGCTCGATGGGCGCGCCGGTGTCGACCAACGAGCCGTCGTGGTGCGCAGTGAGCCGAGCGGCCGCCTCTGGAAAGTTTAGATAAATCTCACGAGACCAGCGGCTGAACAACCGGGCGGTCAGTCCCGGAACGCTGTCTCCCGCCTGCTGGACGATCGGGATTTTGTGCACGACGCTATACGCGAGCATGATCCCCGCCGCGTACCCGCCGGTCCCGACCACGACCGCGGGCGGCTGCTCGCGAACGAGAGCCGCGATCCGTTTCCATGCGGTCGACGCACCGGCGAGCGTCTTCGCGTTGTTCCAGATTGCCCGGCGGTACAGCGGGTGCAGGTCGAGCAGCAGGTGGGGGAATTCTGTCTTCGGCAGCACGTCTCGCTCGATGCCGCGCTGCGCCCCGACAAAAAACGGCTCGATCGACGACCGGGCGTCCACAAGCGCGCGCGCGATCGCGATGCCCGGATAGAGGTGGCCGCCCGTGCCGCCGCCGGCGAAGACGATGCGCGTCATCGCGCCACCGAACCGTGGCTACGTCGCTGAGAGTGGGTCAGTCGCGGCGCTGCCGATGACGCGCTCTTTGCTGCTGCCGATATTCACGAGGATACCCGTGAACAGCATCGTGAGCACGAGGTTCGACCGACCGTACGAGACGAACGGCAGCGTCAGGCCAGTCGTCGGAAGAAGGCCGATGACCACGCCGATGTGCAGAAATGCGGTAAGCACCGTCGTGAACGTCAGTCCGACCGCGACGAGCTTGAGATACGGCGACCGCGCCTGGCGAGCGATTCGAAAGCCGAACAATGCGTAGAGGGCGAACGCGAGTGTGACCCCCGCGACTCCGACGAACCCCCACTCCTCACCGATATTGCTTCCGACGAAGTCACTGTACGGAAACGGCACGAAGAAAATTTGCTGCCTTCCCTCCCCGAACCCGCGGCCGATCCACCCTCCCGACCCGACGGCGATCAACGACTGGCGAAGCTGAAAGCTCACTGCTTCCGGGGCATCGCCGGGGTGTAAGAAGGCTGTAATTCGAGAAATTGCATAGCGCCACTTCTCGATGTGAGTCAGCGTCAAGGGCAAGCTCATCGCCCCGAGGGCAATGAAATGACTGAGACGCGCACCTCCTATATATAGAAGCAGCGCCATCAACAGCGTGAAGAGCATTGCGACCGAGAGATCAGGCTCGAGGGCCGCGAGAATGTCGAGCACTCCGATGACCACGAGAAACGGCACGAGTCCCTTCGTCAGCCGTTTGAGACTTTCGCCCTTCTTCACGATCAGCATCGAACACCAGAGCACCACGCCGAGCTTTCCGAACTCCGACGGCTGGAACGACGCGCCGAACAGGAAACGCCGAGAGCCGTGGATCTCGGGCGCGATGCGGTTCGGGAGGACGAGCACGGCGAACATCGTCGCGATGGTGAACCACATGATGTTCCAGGACCATCCGCGATACCGATCGGCGTCGAACTTCGCAGCGATGGCGAAAATGACGATGCCGGCGGCGACGCCTTTCGCCTGACTCACGAGAAAGTACGCGCTCGACCCTCGCTCGTTCATCGCGACAAACGCGCTGGAGCTGTAGAGCACCGCGAGCCCGAAGGCCGTCAGCACGGCGCTGATCAGCGTCAGCGCGCGCGCCTCGCTGCCCATGCGCCAGCGCTCTCGGACGTTCGTCGTCGCCAAGGAGTTGGCCTTGCCCGCCAGCGCCGGCGGGTTGATCGCAAGCCCGTCGATCATCGCTTCTCCGCCGTTCCGGCTGCCATCTGTTTGAAGATCGCTCCGCGCTGCTCGTAGTTGTCGAACATGTCGTAGCTCGAACACGCCGGCGACAGAAGAACGACGTCGCCGGGACGCGCGAGCTTACGCGCGGTCGACATCACTTCCTCGAAGGAATCGGACAGCCGCGTGAGTGGAACCGTACCGCGAAGATCGTGCTCGATGAGCTCCGCCGCCTCGCCGTAGGCGATCACCGCGCGACCCGTTCGCGCCAGGTCTGGGATCAGATCGGTGTACGGCTCGCCCTTGTGGCGGCCGCCGAGCAACAACACGGTCGGCTTCGTCATACCACGAATCGCGACGAGCGTCGAGGCAACGTTCGTCGACTTCGAGTCGTTGATCCAAGTCACACCGTCGAATTCACCAACGGTCTCGATGCGATGCTCGAGAGCGCTGAACGATTTGAGCGCGCGTCCGATCGCATCGGCCGCCCCGGCCGTGCGATGTTCGCGGTCGGCGAGCATGACCGCGAGCGACGCCGTCAGCGCGTTCGCGACATTGTGGTCGCCGAGCAGCGGAAGCTCATCGCGCCGAATGATCGGCCGGCCGAGCACGACGAGATCGCCGGTCTCGCGATCGAAGTACGCGTCGGTTCGGTAACGAACCGAGAATTGGCAACGAAGTCCCGGGACATTCTGCGTCATCGCTTCGACGTCGAGATCGTCGCCATTGGTCACCCAGGTCGACCCGACCGTCGCGTTCTTGAACATCAACGCCTTGTCGGCAAAATACTCGTCGACGCTCGCGTAGCGATCGAGATGGTTCGCCGAGAGATTTGTCAGCACACCGACGCGCGGGTTGATCGATGGTGTGTCGTGCAGTTGAAACGACGACACTTCGAGCGCCACCCAGTCGGGCGGCGTCGACGACAGCGCCAGCTCGCTGAGTGGCGTACCGATGTTTCCCGCGGTCGATGCGCGGCGGCCGAGCGCCTTGAGCAGATGGCCGGTGAGCGCCGTCGTCGTGGTTTTGCCGTTGGTGCCGGTGATCGAGATATACGTGAGCGACGGAAGAAATCGGAGGCCGATCTCGATCTCGCTCATGATCTCGACGCCCGCGTTGCGAGCGGCAACGAGCGGCGGCGCGTCGGGTGGCACCCCGGGGCTCGCGACGACCAGCGCAGCCTTGGCAACGCGAGCGTTGTCGTGACCACCGACCTGCACCGCCACACCATCCCGCTGCAGCTCAGCCGCGGTCGACTGGAGCTCGGCGGACGTTCCCGAATCAGAGGCGTAGACGTCGGCTCCGGTCCGAGCCAGGAGTTGCGCCGCCGCGCGGCCGCTGCGCGCGAGGCCCACGATGGCGATCTCGCCAGTGAGCCATTTCTTCGGCATCGCGGGGTTCGAAAGACGCGCCATGATCAGCGGAGCTTGAGGGTGCTGAGCGCGAAAAACGCGCACAGAATGCCGATGATCCAGAAGCGAACGACGACCTGCGTCTCCTTCCAGCCTATCATCTCGAAGTGGTGATGCAAGGGTGCTCGCCTGAATACGCGATGCGCCTGAGCGTACTCGAGGTTGTACTTCTTCTTGCGGTATTTGAACACGAATCGCTGAAGGATGACCGAGATCATTTCAGCGACGAAGACCGCGCCAACGAAAGCAAGCACGAACTCCGACTTGAGCAGGATCGCCACCGAGCCGAGCGCGCCGCCGAGCGCGAGGGAGCCCGTGTCGCCCATGAAGACTTGAGCGGGGTGCGTGTTGTACCAGAGGAACCCGATGAGCGCTCCGACCAGCGCCAGGCAGAAGACCGTCAGCTCGCCGGAGTCCTGCAAATAGAAAAGGCCGAGATATCGGCTGTAGTCGACTCGCCCGATGATGTAGGAGAAGATCGCGAACGTGCCGAACGCGATCGCCGAAAGGCCGGAGGCGAGACCGTCTAAACCGTCGGTGATGTTCACCGCGTTGCTCGTTCCCGCCAGAATGAACGTCACCCAAATGACGTACAGCCACGCGAACCCGGCGACTGGCGTGACCAGCTGATACTTGAAGAACGGCAGCGACGTCGAGGCGCCCGGAAGATTGCCAGACAGCGGGACGCGCCAGAGAAAAAGGCCTAACGCGATTCCCGCGATGATCTGGCCCGTGAGCTTGTACCGTTCGACGAGACCGCGATTCTTCTCGCCGCGCTTTTTCTGCTGAAGCTTTAGAAAATCATCGAGAAGCCCGATGATCCCCATCCACACCGTCAGAGCGATCGCGATCGACAGGTACGGCCGGCTCAAACTGAAGCGTCCCCACAGAAGGACCGAGATCAGCGCGCTATTCAGGATGATCAACCCACCCATCGTCGGCGTCGAGCCCTTGCCGGCGTGGCTCTCCGGCGTTCCTTCGCGAACGACCTGATGGAACGACTGGCGGTGAAGCGCCGCGAGAATGATCGGGCCGACGATGAAAGACAGCAGCAGCGCGGTCACGGCCGCGCCCACTGCTCTGAACGAGATGTAATTGAGAACGTTGAGAACCCTGAATTGTCGCGCGAACGGAAGCAGGAAGTGGTAGAGCACAGCGATCCAGGGTGGAAGGAGAACGTCGGCTTACGCCGGCTGACGGCTGTTCGCCCACTCGGTGATCGGAGCGACGAGACGCTCCAAACGCATTCCGCGAGAGCCTTTGAGGAGAATAACGGCGTCGGATGCGAGTCGCGACGAGAGCGACGACCACAGCGACTCGACATCGTCAGCGCATATGACGCGTGGATCACCTGGAGCGATACGCGAGAGCGCAGACGCGAACTCGCCCATGCCGACAACGATCTCGATACCCATGGCCAGCGCATCGCGCGCGACGTCTTCATGAAGCCGGGGCGTCGTTGGCCCGAGCTCCAGCATCGTGGCAAGCACGGCAACCCGCTGCCGTCCCTTCCCCGAGTGACCTAAGAGCTCGATCGCCGCACGCGCCGATCCGGGATTCGAGTTGTAGGCGTCGTTGATGAGCGTGAGAGGACCGAGCTGCTCCCAGTTCACCCGCATCGGCGGCACTGGCATGGAGGCGATGCCGCGCGCGGCGTCGGTCCAAGGAATTCCGACCTCGCGCGCCACGGCGAGCGCGAGCATCGTGTTTCTCAAATTGTGAACTCCGCGGAGCGGCACATCGACCTGCACCTCATCGATCGTCAGCGAGCCGCGGCCGTCCGGCGCGACGCCCCAGGCCGACGCATGGACGTCGCCGGAGTCGAGCCCGGCCGAGACGACGCGCTTCGCCCGCGCGCGCGCTCCGTCGACAACTTCGGGCTGCGAGGCCGGAACAATCGCGACCGCAACGCCATCGGTTGCCGCCAGTTCCTCCCGCAGCACACCGGACAAGTCGCCAAGCCCTTCGAGATGCTCCTCGGCGACCGACGTCACCACGGTGACATTCGGCTCGACGATCGCGCGCAGGCGCGGCACCTCGCCGGGTTGGTTGGTTCCCATCTCGACGACCGCGATGTCGATGCTCGCCGGCATCGAGAGCAGCGTCAGGGGAACGCCAATGAGATTGTTGAGATTTCCGCGCGTCGCGTGCACCTCGAGCGTGCTTCCGAGCGCGGCTTTGATCAGCTCCTTCGTGCTCGTCTTGCCGTTCGTGCCGACGACACCGACGACCGGCTTGTTGCTCACGCGTCGATAGAAAGTCGCCAGCGCACCGAGGGCAACGAGGGTATCGCGGACCTCGAACACCGGAACTCCCAGGTCCCGGGCTCGATCCGCGCGCGAGACGACGAGACCTGTCGCGCCCTTCGCCACCGCGTCGGCGAGAAAGTCATGCGCATCGAACCGTTCGCCGACGAGCGCGACGAACAAGTCGCCCGGCTCGATCGTTCGCGTATCGGTCCAGACGCGACCGAACGTCTGCGTGGGCCGCGGCAGATTCCCCGACGCAACCGGCCTCAGTGCATCGGCGACCCGATCCGCCGACCAGAACGTCGTCCTCTCTGCGGTCGCGACGTCGGAGCTCATCTTCGACGCGATCCTGATTCGGCCGCCAGCTCGTTCACGATGATCTTCTCATCGAACGGAAATTTCGTCGTTCCGCGCACTTGATAGTCCTCGTGTCCCTTTCCGGCCAAGACGACAACGTCGTCCGCCTGCGAGATCTCGAGCGCGCGAGCGATCGCCGCACGGCGATCTTCGATGCGCTCGTGGTTTTGTCGCTTCATGCCACGCTGGATGTCGTCGAGAATCGCTTCGGGATCTTCGGTGCGGGGGTTGTCGCTCGTCATGATCGCCAGATCGGCCTTCTCTTCAGCGATCGCGCCCATCTGCGGGCGCTTCCCTTTGTCTCGATCGCCGCCGCAGCCGAACACCACGATCAACCGCTCGCTCGCGAATGGCCGCACGGCGTCGAGCGCGCGCTCGAGCGCGTCGGGAGTATGCGCGTAGTCACGAAGGACCGTCGGCGACTCCAGAACGACCTCGAGCCGCCCCGGTACCTGCGGCATCGTCGACAGCCGCTGCCCGATCCGCTCGATCGAGACGCCGAGCGTGAAGGCGGCGGCTGCGGCGCCGAGCGCGTTGATGACGTTGAAGTCGCCGATCAGCGGAAGCGCAACTCGGACGCGCTGGTCGGCGAGATGCAGCGTCCACTCGCTCCCGCGCGAGCCGAACTTCACATCTTCGGCGTGCACTTCGGCATCCGATGAGCGTTCGCTAAACCCGACCCGGCGACGATCGATGCCGAGCCCCGTCCACGCGGGATCATCGACATTGTAGACGACGGTGCCGTTCGGCGTCAGATGATCGACAAGCTTCGCCTTCGCGGCGAAGTACTTCTCCATCGTGCCGTGATAGTCGAGGTGGTCGCGCGTGAGATTGGTGAACACGGCGACGTCGAACGAGACGCCTTCGACGCGATTCTGATCCAAGGAGTGCGACGAGACCTCCATCGCGACGCATCCGACGCCGCGATTTCGGAGCTCGCGAAACAAGCGCTGCAGCTCGATCGGTCCCGGCGTCGTGAGACCGCCGCCTCCTTCGCACGGCTCGCCCTCACTCCCGACCAAGACGCCGAGCGTGCCGATGGATGCACTGCGCGAACGCGGATCGTCGAGCAAATGGCGCAGCATGTTGACCGTCGTCGTCTTGCCGTTCGTTCCAGTGACCCCCGCCAATTGGAGCTCTTTCGCCGGAAATCCATAGAAGGCGGCGGCTGCCACCGCCGCGGCGCGACGACCGTCGCTGACGACCAGCGCGGGCAGCGCGCTACGAGACGCGTCTTGAAGAATCGCCAACCCGGCGCCGGCAGCTGCCGCGGCGCCGAGAAACTCATGGCCATCGCGCTCGCTGCCGCGAACGGCCACGAATGCACCGCCCGCGACGACGCGGCGGCTGTCATCAGTAATTCCTAACAGATGCGCCGGTAGCGTTCCTCGTCGCTCGACCAACAGTCCCGCGTGGTCGATCGCTCGCACGAGCGTCTCTGTCTCAACGTTCATTTATTGGACGACGAGGCGAACGAGCGTTCCGGTTGGCGCGAGCTCACCGGCGGCAGGGCTCGTGGACACCGACGAACCGGCAGCGCCGCCGATCCGACCGAGTTGTACTCGAAATCCAGCACCGTGCAACGATCGCACCGCATCGCGAAGGTCGAGACCGCGAACATCCGGAACGGCATGAACCGGGCGTGACGGCGACGGCTGTTTTCCGAGCGGCAGCGTGACGACGAACGGCACCGACGCCTCGGCGCGCGACGAGTCCGGAGTTTGGATTTCCGGGCGAGGCGTCGGCGTCAGATCGGCAATCGTGTGCTTCGCCGTCGGGTCTCCAGCCTGCTGCACGTGCTCCGTCCCGGGAACGACTTTGCGCGTCGGAACGAAGCTCGACGCCAGTTTCGTTCGATCGAGCGCCGCATCGCTCGCGGCGACCGCGGCCTCGAGAATTGCCTTCGTTACCGGCGCGGCCGTCTCGGCGGCGAAGATCGAGCTTTGCGGCGCCGTCAGCTTGACGACGATGACGTATTGCGGCGCGTCGCCGGGAAACATTCCGACGAAGTTCGGATTGTACCGGCCGGCGACGTAGTGACCTCTGACCGTGCCGCGAGGCGTGCCGGTCTTTCCCGCGAGCAGATAGTTGTCGAGCGCGGCCTTCAACGCGGTTCCTTCGTCGACGACGTCGAGCAACATGTGTCGCACTTTGTTCGCGACCGGCTCGGTCATGACTCGGCGCACGACGCGGCGCTTGTGCTCGTACCGAACTTCGCCACCGGGACCGATGATCTCTTTGACGAGCGACGGCTCGATGAGCTCACCACCATTCGCGAACGCGGCGTACGCGGCCGCGAGCTGCAGCGGGGTCACCGAGACCTCATAGCCCATCGCGAGGGAATTCGCCGACTGCTTCGACCACTGCTTCGGCGCGCGGAGAATTCCCCCCGACTCCGTCGGGTATGGAACGCCGGTCGCCGTTCCGAAACCGAAATCCCGAAGCGTCTCGAACTCCTGCTGAGGCGTGAGCCGCTCGCTGAACTTCACGATGCCGATGTTGCTCGACCATCGCAGCACCTCTGATAACGGGGCGCGACCGATGAGATGCTCGTCGTGAATGACGCGGCCATTCGACTCGTATTCTCCCTTGCCTGTGTCGACCGAGTCGTGGTCGCTCACGAGCCCCCGCGCGATCAGTCCGGCTGCCATGAACGGCTTCGCCGTGGACCCGGGCTCGAACGGTTCGGTGAGCGCGGTCGCCGACGTCTGCTTCGGATCGAGACGGCGACTCGCCATCGCGAGAACTTCGCCGTTGTTGGGATCGAGAATGACGATGTCGCCGCCCTCGGCGCCCATGCGTGCGACAGCGTCGGCAAGCGCCCTCTCCGAGATCTCTTGCAGGTCCGCGTTGATCGTCAGGACGACGCTGTTGCCTTTCTGCGGCGGCGTACCTGGCTCGTTTGGCGATTCGCGGCTTTGCCCCTTCGAGTCGCGCACGATCGTCGACGCGCCGGGCGTCCCTCGCAAAATCGAATCGAGCGAGAGCTCCAGACCGTCGACGGGTTTGTTGTCGCCGTCGACGTGCCCGATGATTCCCTGGGCTCCTTGGGACGCGGCGTACGAGCGCTCGAGCGTCGTGTAGGAGTGCACTCCGCGAAGGGCGACGGCACTGGCCGCGTCGACCATCGGGAAGCGGCCGGGGATGACCACATACTTGTCGTTCGTGTCGAGCGCGTGAGCGATCAACGTGCGATCGACGCGCAGGGACGTGAGCGCCTTCCGAAGCTTCGCGCGCTCGCGCACTTCGCGCGGCGCGATCTCGAACCGCACCATCTCGCGGCTCTGCGCCATGACGCGTCGCGTCGCGTCGAGAATCTCACCGCGCGGTGCGGGAATCGTTCTCGACGTCGTCTGTTGATGCTCGGCGATGGCGCGCCACTCTTTTCCTTGAAAGAGTTGCACGCGAGCAGCCTTCACGAGAATGGCGAGCGCGAAGACGGCCAGGAGTGCGTGAGCGAGACCAATTCGGCTAGACCGAATCATTCGGTGATTTCGGAGCGCGCTTCGTCGCGGTGGCGGGCGGGGTCAAGAACACCTGCTGCTCTGGCTTTGGAATGTGCATGTTGAGTCGCTGCTCGGCGATTGGCTGGAGGCGCGCGCGACTCGACGCATCGCGGATCTCTCCCTCCAACCGAATTCGCTCGGCGATCAACTCATCACGGGTCTTTTGAAGCTTTCGAATATCGCGCTGTTCGCGCACGCCGTACACTCTTCGTGCAATGACGCCTGTCGCGACGAAGACGAAACCAATCAGCGCGATCGCGATGAGGGAGCGACGCCCCGGCTTTACTCGGCGCTTCGCCATGCACGCAACCGTGCGCTGCGAGCGCGCGGATTGTGGAGAACTTCATCCTGTGATGCCGTGAGCGCGCGCCGAGTGAGCGTCGTGCCGAGTGGACGACCGCGGCACGTGCACGTCGGTTGCTTCGGAGGACAGATACACGCGGCGCTCCAACTCCGCAGCGTCTGCTTCACGATTCGATCTTCGCCCGAGTGATACGCGATCACAGCGAGGATCCCTCCAGGCGTAAGCCGGTCGCGCAGCTTCGGAAGCGCGCGCTCGAGCCCGGGCAGCTCGTCGTTGACCGCGATTCGCACCGCTTGAAACAAGCGAGCGAAATCCGCCGAGCCCGAACGCGGCCCCAGGACGGCGCGAATCGCGCCGACGAGATCGTCGCTCGTCTCGAACGGACGCGTGTTTCGCCGCCGAACGATTTCGTGCGCGAGGCGTGCGCCGCGAGGCTCATCGCCGAAGATTTTGAAGATGCGCGTCAGCGTGCTTTCAGCTTCGTCGTTGAGCAGAGAGGCCGCGTCCGTCCCTGCGTCGTCACCCATCCGCATGTCGAGACGCGCGCCGGGGCGAAACGTGAAGCCTCGATCGTCGGCGTCGACTTGATGCGACGACACGCCGAGATCGAGGAGGATTCCGTCGAACATCATGCCTTGTAGAGAACTCAGATCTGTGACGTCGGCATAGTTCGATTGTACGGACGCGAATCGCCCCTCGATCGCATACGCGTGGAGTCTCGTTGCGGCGGCGGCGAGTGCGTCGGGATCGCGATCGACTCCGACAACATTTCTCACTCCCGCTTCGAGCAACGCGAGCGCATGGCCGCCGCCGCCGAGCGTGCAGTCGAGCACCCGATCCGCGTTTCGGAGGAGCTCGGTCATTTCAGTGGCGAGCACAGGCGCGTGATATGCGCTAGTGGAGGCCATGATCTCCAAACACATCGCGCTGATCGTTCACGGCGCGCGGGTCGACCGTCCCGACGTCCGGCATCTCGTGAACTGGGTCCGAGAGAAGGGCCATCACGTCGAGCTGCATGCGACGTTCGAGCCAGGCGACGCGGCCGGGTTTGCGGCGCAGGCAGCGAAACGCGGCGTCGACGTCGTCGCTGCCGGTGGGGGCGATGGGACAGTCAACGAAGTGGTCAACGGGCTGGACGGTTTCGACGTTCCCCTCGGCATCATCCCGCTCGGAACCGCAAACGATTTTGCGCGACAAGTAGGAATTCCCGCCGATGCTGATCATGCCATGGATGTTATCCTGCAACGCAAGCCGAGGCGACTCGACACGGCGTCGCTGAACGGCCGTCGATTCTTGAACGTTTCGACCGGAGGAATCGGCGCCGAAGCAACTGCAGAGACGGCGGCGGAAGTCAAAGCGTCACTCGGACCGATTGCCTATGCGATCACCGGCATCAGGAAGTTCGCCGATCTCAAAGCGAAATCCGCGCGCTTTGCCGGCGACGCGTTCGAGTACGAGGGCGAATTCCTCATGTTCGCGCTGGGTCTCACACGCGCGACCGGCGGCGGGACGATCGTGACGCCGATGGCGTCGGCGACCGATGGCCTGCTCGACTTGTGCGTCGTCGAGAACATGTCGCGCCGCGACTTCGCTCGATTGGTGCTGCGCGTCAAACGCGGCGAGCACCTCGGACAGGACGGCGTTCACTACGTACAGGTGAAACACGTCACGATCACGTCGAACGATTCGTTGGCCGTGAACGTCGATGGAGAGATGTCTAATGCACAACGTTTAACGTACCGCGCCCGGTCGCGCGACCTTTGGGTCCACGTCGCGCACCTCCCCGGAGAGATCGAGTCTTCGTAAAGCCCTCTACCGACTTCGGCTTGGCGGCCGGCGGGTGACACTTTTGGAGTCGGCAACCGTTTCGGGCGTCGATGCGTCAAAGGGACAGGCATCAGGCGTTCCGAACAGGACCAATCACCTCGCGCTATGCTTTCCGCCCGACTTGCGCTCGCCGCGCTTCTCTTCATGGCTCCTTGTCTCGCGGCGCAGCAATCCACCGCCGACGTCGTCCGCGGTCACGTCACGACCGACTCAGGCAAGACCGTCATCGGAGCGACGGTGATCGTCACACGCGGGCCGGACCGGGCGACACAGAACGCCACGACCGACAGCGCCGGCAACTACAGCGTGCGGTTCGACCCCGGCACCGGCGACTACCTCGTATACGTCGCGTCGCAAGGACTCAAGGCCGCCCGACGCCGAGTACAACGCCAGACCACCGAGCATGAGCTTGTCGCGAACTTCGTGCTGGCCGTCGACCTGACACTTCTCGCGGCGCAGAAGGTGGTCGCCGACCGGCCAGCGCGCGCGTCGAACGCGGTCAACCCGTCGCAGCCGGAAACAGGCTCCTCGGAGAAATTCAGCGACGGCGTGAACGGCCAGATCTCGCCGACGATCGCCGGAGATCTCAACGCGATCGCGACGACGCTCCCGAACGTCACGCTGACGCCAAGTGGAATCTCGATCCTCGGATCCGATCCGGCGTCGACGCTCACGACGCTCAATGGAATGAACCTGCCGTCGACGTCGATTCCGCGCGCCGCGCGCACCGAGACACGCGTCACCGGGACGACGTACGACGCGACGCGCGGCGGCTTCACGGGCGCGAACATCGACGTGCGACTCGGACCCGGCAGCCGGAGCTACCAGCGGTTCAATGGATTCGTCACGTTCGATCCCCGATCGCTCCAGTACACTGATCCCACCACTCGTTCATTGGGCACGACGAGCGGCGGCGCGCGCGCGAGCTTTGGCGCGGACGGCGAACTGATTCGCCGCGCGCTGACCTACAACGTCGCGGTCGATGTCGCGCGCAGCATCGCCGACCCAGCGACGCTGCTCGACGCCGACGCGCAATCGTTGATTCGAGCCGGCGCGTCGCCGGACTCCGTCGCGCGCATCATCGCGCTCACGACGCCGATCGGGCTGCCACTCACCGCGAGCTCGATTCCGAGGAACCGCGAGCATGACGGCGTCACGTGGCTCGGGCGCCTCGATGACACGCGCGACACGCTCAACGCGCGAACGCTCACGACGTACATCAGCTACACCAAAGACGGTGCGCTGAACTTCACGCCGCTCGCGGCGCCCTCGGCGTCGGGCGAGCACACGGTGCGCACGCTCGGCGCACAGCTCACGCTCGACAACTTCGTCGGACCGGGACAACGGGTTCTCACGGAGACCCGCTTCGGCCTGAGCTCCGTGCAGAATCAAACGACACCGTACACGTCGACGCCCGGAGCGTCGATCCTCGTTCGCTCGCCTGACATCGGCGGCGCGAGCGACGTCACCGGCATCACGCTCGGAGGCGGGTCGGTGCTCGCGAACGAGGATTCTCGATGGACGGCTGAAGGGGCGAACGAAACGATATGGAATGCGGGCGGACGCCGGCATCGCTTCAAGACGCTGATCTGGGGACGGTTCGACGGTCTTCACCAAACCGCCAACGCGAATCGCCTCGGCACGTTCAACTTCAACTCCATTCAAGATTTTGCTGCCAACGCGCCGAGCAGCTTCAGTCGCACGCTGTCGCAGCCCGATGCGTCGGGAAGCGCATGGAATTCCGCGGCGGCGTTCTCGCACCAGTGGGCGCCGACACGGTTTTTCAGCCTGATCTACGGAGCGCGAGTCGAGGCAAACGGATTCGGCGACGTGCTCCCGGCCAATCCGGCGCTCGAGCAGGCACTCGGCGTCCGAACCGGACTCACTCCGACGCTGTTCCACGTCAGCCCGCGTTTAGGATTCTCATATACCTACAACCGCGATCGCGACAACGGCTCGGGGATGAGCATCAACCCGGTCGGCCGGTACTTTCGAAGCGTGACCGGCACGTTGCGCGGTGGCATCGGCGAGTTCAGAGACTTGCTGCGGCCCAACATCCTCGCGGACGCGTCCGCGGCGACGGGGCTCGCGGGCGGAACGACCGTGCTCTCGTGCGTTGGGTCGGCGGTCCCGGTGCCGAACTGGTCGAAGTTCGCCGGTGATCCGACCGCCATTCCGACGCAATGCGTCGACGGAAGCGGTGTCCTCGCCGAGCGCGCGCCGTCGGTGACGCTGATCGACCGCCACTACGACGTGCCGCGAAGCTGGCGGGCGTCGCTCGACTGGACGACGAGCTACCACAACTGGGTGATCCGCGCGAACACGCTCGGCTCGTACGATTTGTCGCAGCCCGGAGTCATCGACGCCAACTTCAACGGCGCTCCGAAGCTGACGCTCACCGGTGAAGACGACCGCCCGGTGTTCGTGTCGCCCGCGGGCATCGATGCAAACACGGGCGCCGTGTCGGCGACCGAAGCGCGACGTTCGACGCAGTTCGGCCGCGTCGCCGAGCGTGTGAGCGATCTCAAAGGCTACGGCGGACAGTTCACCTTCGCGCTCTCGCCGGACCCCTTCAAATTCCGCACAAAGTATTCGTTCTCGACGTCGTTCGGCTACACGATCCAGGAAACGCGGCGGCAGTATCGTGGCTTCGACGGCGCGGCGTTCGGCGATCCGCGGACGATCGAGTGGGCGGCGGGACCACAAGACGCGCGCCACATCTTCGTTGTCACCGGCGGCTTCTCGGCACCGAAGCTCGGAACAGTCACCGCGTTCTCGCGCGTTCAGTCGGGACTTCCCTTCACGCCCATCGTGTCAGGAGACGTGAACGGCGACGGACGTTCCGGCGATCGCGCGTTCATTCCGAATCCGGCACAGACGACGGACGTGTCACTCGCGTCGCAGCTCAACGCGCTTATCGCGAGCGGTTCCGGAACGGCGAAAGCGTGTCTTCTCGCGAACCTCGGCCGCGTCGTCGATCGCAACGGATGTCGCGGCCCATGGACGCAAACTCTCAGCGCGCAGTGGACGCCTCGGCTTCCGCCGAAGATTCAGCGGCGCGTGAACGCGAACTTCTACTTCCAGAATGTGCTCGCCGGAGTCGATCAGCTCGTCCACGGAAGCAACGATCTTCGCGGCTGGGGCTCGCCGAACGCGCCGGATCCGACGCTGCTCGTTCCCCGCGGATTCGATGCCGCGAGCAACCAATTCAAGTACGACGTCAACGCACGATTCGCGGACACGCGACCCGGCCACACGCTGTTTCGCGATCCGTTCCGTTTGGTGCTCGACATCTCGATGGACTTCTCGGTCGACTACGATCTGCAGCAGCTGCGGCGCGCGGTGGAACCGGTGAAGGGACCGTCAGGATGGATTCGTCGCGGAGCGGACTCGCTCGCGGCGTTCTATCTCTCGAACACGTCGGATATTCACAAAGTGCTCATGGCCGAGTCGGACTCGCTTTTCCTCAGCACCGCGCAGATGGCGGCGTTGCGCAGAGCAGACTCCGTGTATTCGGCGCGCGTCCGCGCGATCTACATCCCGCTCGGTCAGTTCCTCGCCCAAGGCCACGGCGGCGCGGGCAAAGCGGAGCTCGACAGCGTGCAAACGACGCAGAAGGCCTACTGGAAAGTCTTCTGGGAACAGCCGGAGATCGCGGATTCGATCGTGACGCCCGCGCAGCGCGAGCTCATTCCGCTATTCAAATCGATGCTCAGCGTGCCGAAGGCGCAGAGAGAGCACAGCCAATATCAGTTTGGCCGGCCGGTGACGTTGGTGGATAAGCCAAAGCCCTAGCCGGCGACCGCCGACTATTTACAGTGCAGCGCCGTTTTCACCTGCGAGACGAACGCGGTGTACTGGCCAATATTCCCCATGATGGTGCCGGCGGTCTTCGGATCGAATTTGCCGCCGGCGGGAACGTTGATCGTCGCGTTCGCGAAGTTGTCTTCGGCGACTTTGATCTCTTCACACGCCTTGGGCGCATCTCCCTTGGCCGGATGCCCGTTGTTGTAGAGCTTCTGAACGCTCTGAGTGGCGTCGGCCGCGATGGAGAACGCGGACACACCAACATAGAACTTCGTCTGCGACGACGGCGCGATCGCATCGACGGTCTGCGAAGCCTTGAGCGCGTCGAGCCAATCAGACCGCTGCGAAGTCTCCTGAGCGTGCTTCAATGGGCCGCTGGCGATCGTCATCAACGAAGCCGCGAGGGTATCCGCGGGCACGCCGGCTTTCACCGCCGCTTGGCCGGTGGCGACGATGCTGTCGGCCGGCATGTGCATCTGGTTCTGCGTCGCGACGATGAACTGCCAGGGCGCCGGGTTCTTCGGATCGATCTGCGCGGCGCGCCGGGCCGATTCGAGCGCTTTCGGATACTGGCCCGATTTGAAGTAGATCTGCGTCGCGAGATTCACGAAGCTGATCTCCTTCGGGAATTTCTGGCTCGCGGCGACCGCGAGGCGTACGATGCTTGTCGAGTCACCGCCCTGCTGCGCCGCACCGAGCATGCGGTTGTAATAGTCCACCGTGACTTGGGCGGAATCGACCTTCGCGAGCTCGTCACCGGTCACAATCGCGTCTTTGAAGCGACCGGCGCCGAGCAGCAGCTTCCATTTCGTACCCAAGAGTTGCGGATCGCCTGGATTGTCCTTGAGCTGCGAGTCAACGAGATGGAGCGCGGGCTCGTAGTTGTTCTCGGTGACATCGAGCGAAATCACCGCGTTGCGCAGTGCGCTATTGCTCGGATCGAGAGCGAGAAGTTTTTCGCCGACCTGGAGCGCGTTCTTCGTATCGTTCTTGGCCCGAAACGCATCGAACACATTGCTGAGCGCCAACACGTTCGTCGAGTCGAGCGCGAGGATACCTCTGGCGACGGCGATGACCGAGTCCGGCGATCCCTTCGACCCCGTCACCGCGCTCAGAAGGCACAGGCGCGACAGCGTGGAGTTCGGATACGCCGTGATGCCCGCGGCGGCGTCCTTTGCGGCTTGATCCCACTTCTGCGCACGCAGGTCGTTGACGCAAAGCTTGTACGGCGCCATGCCTTTGATCGCTTCCGTGATCTCGCGCTCGACGAGCTTCGCGGCGTCGCCCGGGTCCTTTCCGTTCACCAACGGCAACGGCTGCGTCATCGTGTTGTTCGCGGTCCTGAGCAGAATGCGCGGCTCGAGGAGAACGGCGTTACCGCTTTTGCTCACCGTTGCGTCGAGGACGTACTCGCCGTGAAGCTGCTTCGAGAGCTCCATCAAGTCGTTCGGGCTGAGCGCCGAATCCGCGCGATAGCCGGAGGCTTCGAGCGTCGCGTTGATGTTGTGCTTCGTGACGACGAACAGCTCTTGCGCGGAGTGCTCGCTCGCGATGCGCTTTCGGACTTCGTCCGCCGCCTCGACGCCAAGCTCTCGATTGTCGCCGCGAAACGTCGCCACAATGATGTAGGGCGTGTCTTGCTTCGGCTGCCCGCCGCGCTGCGCCGGCTCTTGTCCAGGGCGCGGCTGCGCGAGCGCTGGAAGGGCTGCGATGGCCAGGAACACCACGGCGGCGGCAGAATGCCGAAGGGCCGAGCGGCGGCCCAACCTCTTCCAAGACGATGCGGCGGAAATCACGGCTGGCCTCCTGAGACGAGTCGAGACGCTTCGTGAGAGCCGGGCGGGCTCACGCGGTGATCATTGGTGCATACAAAAAGCGCCCGGCGCAAGACGCGCCGGGCGCTTTTTGTACGAGTTAGATCACTTGCACTTGAGGGCAGTCTTGACCTGCGTGAGGAACGCACCGAACTGCGGGAGCGCGCCCATCATTTGACCGGCGGCGTCCTTGTTGACGGAACCGCCTTTCGGCATCGAGATCGCGACGTCCGCGAACGCATCCTCGGCCACCTTGGCTTCGCTGCACGCCTTCGCTTTGTCGTCCTTCGTGCCCTTATAGAGTTTCTGAATGTTGTTCACGGCATCCTGACCGACGTTGAACGCCGAGAAGCCGACGTAGAAGGAGCTCTGCGCGGTCGACGTGATCGCATCGACGGTCTTCGCCGCCTTGAGCGCCGACTCCCAATCCTCGCGAGAGTGCGACTCCTGCGCCTTCTTCAGCGCCGGACCGACGACCGCGAGCAACGAACCGCCGATCGAGTCTTTCGGCACCCCCGCGGCAATCGCCTTCTGCGCCGTCGCGAGCATGCTGTCGGGCATGTTCATCTGGCTTTCCGCGGCGAGAATGAACTGCCACGGTCCGGGCGCCTTCGGGTCGATCTGGCTCGCGCGCTGCGCGGCTTGAATCGCCTGCTGGAGCTGGCCGGCCTTGAACGCGCTCTGGGCCTGGAGCATTGGGTAGCGCAGCTCCTTCGGGAACTTCTGACCGGCTTGCGCGGCAAGCTGCTGAACGGCCGCGGCGTTGCTGTCGCTCTGCGCCGCGCCGATCATGCGGTCGAAGTAGTCGGAGGTCGCGAACGACGTATCGAGCTTGACGATCTCCGCGCCCGTCGCGATCGCCTGCTTGTACTGCTTTGCGCGAAGCTGCAGCAGCCACTTCGTGCGCAGCATCTGCGGATCGCCGGGATTCTGAACGAGGAGCGAATCGATGATCGGCAGCGCACGGTCAGGCGCGCCCGACTGTGCGAGCTCGTTCACGATGCCCTGCGCAATCGACGTGTTCGACGGATCCGCGCGGTAGATGCGGAGGTTCGTCTCGATCGCCTTCGAGGTATCGCCCTTTGCGCGGTACGCATCGGCGAGATAGCCGAGGGCGACGACGCTGCTGGGATCGATCGCGAGGGTCGCGTTCGAAACGCTGATGATCGAATCCGGCGACGCCTTCTGCGACACGAGCGCCTGCAGCATGCAGCCGCGAGCCAGCGACGTGTTCGGGTACGCCGTGATCGCCAGCTGGGCGTCCTTCACGGCCTGGTCCCACTTCTGAGCGCGGAGGTCGTTGACGCAATCCTTGTAGGGCTTCATGGCCTTGAGCGCATCGGACAGCTCGCGCTCGACGGTCTTCGCCGCGTCGCCGGGATCCTTGCCGTTCACATTCGGCAGCGGCTGGACGAACGTGTTCGGCCCGGTCTTCATCATGAGCCGGGGTTCGACGACGACGGCGTTGCCGTTCTTCGAGACTTTGGCGTCGAGGACGTACTCGCCGTGGAGCTGCTTCGAGAGCTCCATGAGGTCCGAGGAATTCAGCGCCGAGTCGGCGCGGTAGCCGGACGCCTCGAGCGTCGTGTTGATGTTGTGCTTCGTGACGACGAACAGCTCCTGCGCGCTGTGCTCGTCCGCCACACGCTTCCGAACCTCATCCGCGGCCTCGACACCGAGCTGGCGGTTGTCGCTGCGGAAGGTCGCGATGATGATGTACGGGGTGTCCTGCTTCGGTGCGCCACCCCGCTGCGGAGGCTCCTGCCCCACCGAGCGGCCCTGCGCGAACGCGGGCGCACCCATCAGCGATAGCGCGAGAATGCTCGCAGCCGCAGCCGCGTAGCGATGCGTTGACTTCACGGTAATGACCTCCCAAACGTTAAGCCGATGTACCCCGTGACTGAAACTCTGATTCGCAACTCGACAGCTCTCATCTGCGTTTTCTAAAATGGGCGAAGAGGGACTCGAACCCCCGACCCCCTGCGTGTAAGGCAGGTGCTCTAACCAGCTGAGCTATTCGCCCGATCACGCCGGATCAGGCGTCGGGATCGCCCGCCCATCACTTCAAAATCGCCATGGGAACGAGCACGCAATAACCAAGCGCAAGCAAGATTGGGGCAATCGTTTCCCCGCCTCGCGCCAAGTCCGCGAAACCAGCCAGAATGACGACCGCTGCCACGATCCACCACATCGAGCCCCGTGTACGGGGCGACGTCTCGGTCTCCGCCATAAGCGATGTAGTGTAGATCTGCTCTGTAAGAGTGTCAAGCAACGTACTGGCGCGAAGTTACGTCACTATGAGCGACACATTACGAACTGATTAAGACGGCGAGTTCTTCTCTGGTTCGCCCCCAAAATCAGGCTCCTCATCCCCGCGCAACAATGCCTCGATAGCACTCGCTCGGGCCGCTTTCTCCGCAGCCTCGTCCGCCGCAACGAGCGCCGCCAACCGCCGGCGGTCCCGTTGGCGCCGCGCGAAGTAGAGGGGCAAGACGGCGATGAGCGCGACAAACCCCGCAAGAGACAAATTTCCGACGAGCGCGAGCGCTCCATATCGCCGACGTGTCCGCTGTCGCCATCGGCGCTCGAAGTCCGCAAGGGTGATCCCATAGGTCGCGCGCATCGCTCGATCCATCGTCGGCTCTATCTCCCACGAACCGAAAAACGGCGCGAACCCGCGGACCGGATCCAGCGACGCCAGCTCGACCAGCGCGCGATACGCAAGCGCGTACGCGTTCTGGGCGGTCACGCTGCCGGCGGAAAAATCGTCATCGAGCTCGTCGAAGGTCGGAGCGCCGCGCCACGCGAGCGCCAGATTCGCCGCGAGCGCGTCCTCACGATTCCACTCGCGCGCCGAGTAGCTCGCGTATCCCTCGTCGAACCAGCGCGGCGGCTTGTCGCCGAGAAACTCGTGCAGCGCCAAGTGCGCAACCTCGTGACGAAGCACCTCGCGAGGATTCCCGGCGTCGGAGCCCGCGGATCTCCCCTGCATCACGATCCGCTGCGACTCGGGGAACGTGATCGCGGCGCCCCACTCGGGCGCTCCGGGACCCACCCACTCGCGAAACCGGCGCCGATCCGGCGCGAGCGCCAGCAGCACTCGCTGTCGCGGACGCGGAAGCCCGGGAAACGTGTCGGTCGCGATCGCGTACTCGAGGAGCGACTTCGCGAGCGCCCGCTCGGACGGATAGTAGACGGCAGTGAACCGGCCGCGATCGAGTCGTTCCGGCGGCTCTTGGCCCTTGGCGCCCGACGAGCCAAGCAGAACCAGGAGCGTCGCAACGAACAGCGCTACGGCTGCCCGCCAGCCTCCACGACTTTCACCGTTTCGGCGCAGCGCTGCCCCCAGGAATTGAACTTGTTTGCCGCGGCGCCAGCCTTCCACGTCTCGATCGCCTCCGCGCGCTGGTTGTTTCGCCAGTACGCGCGTCCAAGCTCGAAGTATGCCTCGATCAAGTTCGGGCCGAGGGCCAACGTCTTCTGAAAGAACGTCTGCGCATCCTCGAACATGTCTCGCTCGAGATACACGAGCCCGAGATAAAAGTGCGCGTAGAGCGTCGCCTTCTTGTCGTTGCCGAGCCGGATCGCCCTCGACAGATGCTCGATCGCCTCACCGAAGATCCGCTTCTTGAGGCAAATGTAGCCGAGGTTGATGCGCGCGAGCGCGTTCTGCGGTTCCCGAACGAGCACTTTCTGGAAGTTCAGCAGTGCGTCGTCGAGCTTGTCCTGCAGCATCTGCGACCAGCCGAGGAGTGACTGCGCCTGCGAGTCCTCCGGCGCGAGCTCGAGCGCCTTGCGCAGCTCGAGCTCTGCGCCCTGATAGTCGACGAGCGAGATCTTGCTCCACCCCTTCTCGATATAGGTCGACGCACCGAGATGGTCGCACTGAACGCCAGGCGTCGGGCGCATCAGCTCCGCGGCCAGCGCCGGCCGGGGTGCGGTCTTCAGCGCCTTCCAACGATCGACGAGCTTCAGCACACTGTCGCGAAGGTCCGTGAGCTCCGCGATCTCTTGATCGACAGTCTTGAAGAGCGCGCCGATGTCGAGCTTGAGCGCATCCATCTCGTTCGGCGCGCTCTCCGCGTCGAGACGCGACTCGAGCTCGACTCGGCGCAGCAGGAGCTCCTTCGCCAGCGACTCACCCACGCAGTGCCGTCCCGGCTGATTCGAGCGCGCGCTCGAATGCGATGAGATCGTCGCTGGTCAGCACTCGATCGACGTCGAGAATGACGACGAGCTGTTCGCCGACCTTCGCGATGCCGCGGACGAAATGCGCGGCAAGACCGCGAAACAGCGCTGGCGGTGGCGCGACGTTCGCCTCTGGTACGGACGCCACTTCGGCGACAACGTCGACGACCGCACCGATGAATCCATCGCCCGTGTGCAGGACGAGAATGCGAGTGGTCGCCGTCGCATCGACGTGCGGAAGTCCGATCCGGGCGCGCATGTCCACGACCGGAATGACTTTCGCGCGATGCTCGATCACACCGTCGATCCACTCGGGAAGATCCGGCACCGACTTCGGCACGGTGTAGCGCAACACGCGATCGACCGACGCGATCTCCGCGGCAAATGCGTCTGATCCGAGGCGGAAGGTGACGAGCTTGACGACTGCTGTCTTCATTGGTGGTCCCCGGGTCGATCGGCCGTTGCGGCGGTGAGGAGCGCATTCGTGTCGAGCATCGCGACGAGGTCGGATCCGCGTCGGAGCATTCCCGTGAGCAATCCGTCGGACGCGGCCCGCCTCGGCACAGAGAGCAGTTCGCCGGCTTCTACGACCGTCGCGTCGAAGACGTCGTCGATCGCGACGGCGATTCGGCGATCGCCGCGATGAAACACGAGCAATGCGCCATCCGCGTTTCCGCCGGCAGAGAGGAGCGAACGTACGTCGTACACGGTCGTCAGAGCTCCGCGGATCGATGTGACGCCGAGGACGGCACTGGACGCGTCGGGCACGCGCTGAATCGGCTGCGCGTCGAGCACCTCGTGCACGTCGGAGAGCGGTATTCCAAAACGCTCATGCCCCATGCGAAAGACGAGGACGCGCGTGGCGTCGTCACGGGACATGGCGCATCGCCGCTATCAGTTCACAGACCTCGGCGCCGATCGAGGTCAGCGGACGAACGATCTGCGCGCCGCCGATCGCGATCGCGGCGTTGGGCATGCTGAAGATCGTCGACGTCTCGCGGTCTTGGGCGATGGCCCGGCCGCCGGCGTCGAGAATCGCTCGAATGCCATCGGCGCCGTCGCGACCCATTCCCGTGAGCACGACGCCGATCGTCGAGGGACCGAAAACCCTGGCCGCCGAGCGAAAGAGAATGTCGGCCGCGGGGCGCACGCCCCACATCGGAGGCTCGCAATTCAGCGAGATGCGCGGGCCGGCCGGTGTTTCGCAAACACTCATGTGTTGTCCGCCGGGCGCGATATAGACGCGGCCATGCACCACGGGCTCGCCATCTTCAGCCTCGTCGATCAGCAGAGGGCTGACGCCATCGAGTCGCTGCGCGAGACTTTTCGTAAACCCGGTCGGCATGTGCTGAACGACGAGCACCGCAGCCGGCAGCGAACGCGGGAGCCGCGGCAACAGCGCGGTCAACGCGCGCGGGCCGCCGGTCGACGACGCAACGACGACGGCGGTCGTGGCGCCTTCGAACGACTCGGCGGATTCGTCGCCGGCCTCCGGGACGTACCGCGGCATCATCCGAAGTGCGGCGAGATTCGTTTCCATCGCCGCGCGCAAAGCGGCGAGCAGCTGCTCGCCGACGTCCCGAAGATCGAGGCTGATCGACCCCGACGGCTTTCGAACGAATTCCACGGCTCCGAGCTCGAGCGCTCTGATCGCCGCAGCCTGGCCGTCGCCGGTCGTTCCCGCGCTCAGCATGACGACGGGCCTCGGCACTTCGCTCATGATGTAGCCGAGCGCGTTCAGCCCATCGAGCTCCGGCATGTCCACGTCGAGGGTCACGAGATCCGGATCCAATGCGTGGATCTGTTTGAGCGCATCGAATCCGTTGCGTGCGGTTCCGACGACCGTGAACTCTCCGCTCGCCTCGATGATCTGGGAGGCGAGCCGGCGCATGAAGGCGCTGTCGTCGACGACGAGGACGCGAGGACGGTCAGATGACATTCGTCCCCTTCTTCAGCGAGCGCACCTCGACGCGCCCATCGCTGACCGTCAGATACACGCTGCGACCGTGATCGCTGCCCGTGTCAGCGGAGACGATCGGGATCTTTGCATTCGCCAGAACGTCGCGAACCGCGGCGACGTTCCGCTCGCCGATGTTCATCGAGCCGGCGGTCATGAGATTGCCGAACATGCTCGCGCCGCCGACGATCTTCGCGCGGATTCGCTTCGGCGATGCGCCGAGTCGTCGCATCTCGGCGATCAGGATGGGCACGACCGTCGACGGGAATTTCGCGGGATTCGATCGGTCGCGTGACATCGACTGGTCGGGCAGCAGAACGTGAGCGAGCGCGCCGACGCGAGCGACGGGATCGTGCAGAACGATCGCGACGCACGAGCCGAGGCCGATCGTGGCGATCACTCCCTCGGTCGCGACCGCGTAATCGGCGACCTTGACCCGAATCTCCCGCGTCTCGTCGGTCATGCGCGTCGGAAGATGCGTTCGCGCGCGTCGACCGGCGCGAGCTGCCGGCGGACGGAGCCAAGCAGGGTTTCGACTTTGCCGAGCATCAAGAATCCGCCCGGCGCGAGCGAGGCGTGAAACGTCTCGAATAGACGCTCTTGGGTCTGCCGATCGAAGTAGATCAGCACGTTGCGGCACACGATCAAATCGAACTTCCCCTGCGGAGGACGATCCGAGAGCAGATCTCGCCGCTCGAAGCGAACCATGCGCTTGATACTCGGCACGACGCCAAACGGCGCGGTCGGTGAGAAGTATCGGGAGCGCAGCTCGTCCGGGGTGTCGGCGAAGTCACCTTCCTCGAACTCGCCGCGTTCGGCATTCGTCAGCGACTGCTTGTCGATGTCCGTTCCGATGACCGACACACGTCCGATCTGCGGAAGCATCCCGTTGGTCGCGGCATGCCGATGAAACAACACCGCGATGGAATATGGCTCTTCGCCCGACGAGCACCCGGCGCTCCAGACGCGAATCGAGGGATTCCCGGAGGACCACAGCTCCGGAACCGCGGTCGATGCGAGCGCGGAATACGCCTCCCAATTCCGGAAGAGTTTCGTGACGTTGATCGTCAGTGCGTCGAGCAAACGCTCATACTCCGCGCCGTCGCTATCGAGGAGCTGCGCGTAGTCGGTGTAGGTGTGAACGCCGCGCGCGCGCATGCGAACGGCGATGCGCCGTCGGAGACACTTCTCTTTGTAGCCGGCGCAGCCGAACCCCCGTTCGACGGAGATCTTTCGCGTCAGCTCCTGAAATCCTTCGATCGGCATATCGGACATCAGAACACCTGCCGAACTGCATCGAGATTTGTCCGGACGATCGCGTTGCGCGGGTCCAGCTCGAGCGCGCGCTCCCAACAGCGAACGGCTTCATCGCGCTCCTGACGCCGCAGGCGAATGTTGCCGAGCTTGAGATAGACATCGCCGCCGAGCTCGGGGCTCATCTTCGTCGCGCGGAGATACGCTTCCATCGCTTCGTCGTAGCGCGCGCCTCGATAGTGAAGATCGCCGACGTTCTTGTGCATTTCGGGAAGGCCGGCGTCTTCGTGCAACGCCCGTTCGACCGTCGACCGGGCCTCGTCGAAGCTGCTGAGCCGCTCGAGGACGACCGCGTAGTTGTTGAGCAGAACCGCGGCTCTCGGATGAGCGGCCGTTCCTTCTTTGAGCACCGCCGCCGCGCGACGAAGATCGCCGGCCAGTGCCGACGTCAGTCCCATGTAGTGATACCACACGGGACTCGGGGCACGATCGCCGAACGCCTGTCGCGCCGCGGCGAGCGCCGACGCCGCAGCCTGCAGATTGCCGGCGAGCAGGGAGACGACGCCGAGCGACGTCTGCACTCGGGCGTCGTTCGCGCCGCCGCGGCGGATCGCTTCCTCGAGTGACGATCGCGCGTCGTCGTAGCGCTTCAGCTGCTCGAAGACATAAGCGAGGTTGTGAAACACTGCCATCTTCGCGCCCGGAGCCGACGCGGCCGCGCTGAACGCGACGAGTGCGTCATCCCACCGCTGCTGGCGCGCGAAGACGAGCCCGATGTGGAACCGCGCCATCGGGTCGTTTCCGCGGAGCTCGAGCACTCTGCGGAACTCGCGGAGCGCTTCGTCGAACATGCCAGTTTTGTAAAACGCGACGCCGAGGTTGCGATGTTCTTCGACGCGCCCTTCCGGGAGCGCGGGCGTCGACGGCGTCGACTTGCCGACGCGATGGATGTAGCCCGCGGTCAGCAGTCCGAAGAGCGCCTTGCCGACCTCGAACTCGACGAGCCCCGAGACGTCGATGATTCGCTGGATGTCGGACTTGCCGTCGACGAGGCCGAGGACCGAGTGCTGTTCGTCCGTGAGGTGGACGTCGCCCGCGACGGGTTTGCTGCGATCGATCTCGAAAACGATGTCAAACGACGGGATCTTCTTTTCGATCAAGCTCCACTCGTCGACCCGGCGCGCGCCCTCGAGCAACAGCGACTCGGGATTGATCGAAACCGTGTGATCGGCTTCGTCCGGCGTGACGTCGGGCTCGAAGTTGAACGTGCCCTGATTCCAGGTGAACAGGAAGTACACGGCTTCCTGGATCTGGGTGTTGATGGCCGCGTGGAGGCTGTCCAGCGTCAAGGCGTTGTGCTCGACGAGGAGCTGTCCGAGCCGCTTGTCGCGGTGGCGGCCCTGCGCGGCAATGGCGTCGTCGAGCTGTACCTGCGTGATCGCGCCGCTCTTCACGAGCACGTCGCCGAGCCGGTCGCGGCGATTCACGACGGAGGCGTACGAGATGCGCCCCTTGTCGAAATAGATATATCCGAAGCTCGTCCGGTGAGCGACGCTCAGGCAGCCGCTCTTCTTTCCCATGGAAAGGAGCTGCAGGACGTCCGGTAGGCTCGCCTCTTTGAGGCTTCCTTTGATCGCCATTAGAGGATTCTCATCATCGCGGATCCTCGATCAGGCGCGACGAGACGTCGGGCCACGACCAGATCACCTTCTCGCGGTCGAGGAAAAAGCTGTCGACCGCCTGCTCCATCGACGTGACACGGGGAGTGTCGCCGGAATCGGGCTCGAGCTCGTCTCGCACGAAGCGCATCGTGAGCGGCACGCCCTTCACTTCCGCGGACGCGACAAGCCGATTCGCCGTTCCGATCATCGCTCGAACGCTGCTCGACTCGCGATCGGCGAGATAGCCGACGATGTCCACGGGAACCTCGACGCCGAGGTCCTTCAGGAACTTCGCGTACAGCCGCTCGCGAAGCGCACGGTCGGGCGACTGCATGTTGACGACGAGGCCGCCCTCGAACCGCGACCGAAGCCGATCTTCGAGCCCCGACAGCTCGCGCGGCGGACGATCGCTGACGATGACGAGCTGCTTGCCATCGGCGTAGAGGGCGTTGAAGACGTGAAAGAGCTCTTCCTGCGTGCGCTCTTTTCCGGCGACAAACTGGACATCGTCGAGGAGCAACGCCGACGCGTTGCGATACCGCGAGCGCCAGCGGTCGACGGCGCCTTCCTGCAGCGCGCCGATCAACTCGTCGACGAACATTTGCGCGGGCACGCACGCCACTGAGCCCGGCCGATTGTTGGTCGCGAGCAGACCATTGCCGATCGCGTTCACGAGATGCGTCTTCCCGACGCCGCTCGGACCGTGAATGAACAGCGGGTTGTATCGACTCCCCGGAACGGCGACGATCGCGTCCGCGGCTCGCACCGCGAGCTCGTTGCTCGCGCTGACCTCGAAACCGGCACGCGTGAACGCCGCGGACGGCCCCGGCGGAGGAGACGACGACCGCAGCGCGCGCTCGAGCAATTGTTCCGCCTCAGCGACACGGTCCGGATCCTTCAGCGCGTCGTGCGCGGCAAGCATCGGGTCGAGACGAACGATCTGCGCTTCGATGTCACGGAGGGTCGTAACCGCCGCCTCGAAGCCGCGCGTCACCGACTCGACACTCGTCGGCGGAGCCGGCGCCTGCAGCACGCGCTCGAGCGCGGCCGTTCGATATCCCTCGCTCCTCCAAAAGTCGATCGACTCGGTCAGCCGCGTCTTCCACTGCTCGACATGCTGCGCGACCGCTAACGAGACGCCCGATAAGAAATCTTCAAAGCCCCCGACGGCGAGCGGCGCCGCCGGAGTGATCCGACGCCGTTGATCCACCAGATCGCCGAGGATGCCGATCACCGCCTCGGCCTCGATCTGCGTTCCGCCAAGCGTCTGCGAGGCGATGAGTCGATTGAGCGCGCCCTGCAGCTCGCGGACGTTCCTGAACTCGAGACGTCCGAGCTCGTCGATGACGCCGCCGCGAAATCGAACGCCCCGCTCTTCGCACTTCGCGTTGAGGATCGCCATTCGCGTTTCGTAATCCGGCAACCCGACGTCCACGATCAACCCGCCGGACAGGCGCGTGAGCAGCCGTTCGTCGACGTCCGAAATCTCGGCGGGCGGACGATCGCTCGTCATGACGATCTGGCGGCCGTCCGAGTGCAGCGCGTTGAAGATGCGAAGGAGCTCGGTCTGCGTCTCGCGATGTCCCGTGAGGAACTGAACGTCGTCGATGAGCAACACGCCGATCTGCAGATACTTCTGCTTGAATCGCTCGGCGCCGCCGCTGGCGATCGCCGTGTGCAGCTCCGCGACGAAGTCGTCGAGCGTCACGAGCTCCACGACCGCCGACGGATCGCGTTGCCGAACGTTGTTCCCGATCGCGCTCATGAGATGGGTCTTGCCCAGCCCCGACCCGCCATACATGAAGAGCGGGTTGTAGACCATACCCGGCGAGTCCGCGACCGCGCGCGCTGCCGCGACGGCCAGCCGGTTGGCCGAGCCGACGACGAACGTGTCGAAGCGAAGGCGCGAGTCGAGTTGCACGACTACTTGCCGTTCCCCGAGCTCAGTCGCTTTAGCACGAGCTCCGAGATCGAACGAAGCGTCTCGAAGACCCCGGGACCGTGAAGCGCGTCCGCCGAGAACTCCGGAACACCGCGGAAGTTCAGCGCATCGGAGAGATCTTGCTTGTCCAGAATCAGCTCGCGCGGGAGATCCTGCTTGTTGTACTGAATGACGAGCGGGACGGCGCGCGCATCGATTCCCTGCTCCGCGAGATTCTCATGCAAGTCCTGAAAGCTCTCGACATTCTCGTGGAGCTGGCGCGACTGGCTGTCGGCAACGAACACGACGCCGTCCGCGCCCTGCAGCACGAGCCGGCGGGTCGTCTGATAGTAGATCTGGCCCGGCACCGTGTAGAGCTGGAACTTCGTCGTGAAGCCCGAGATCGACCCGAGGTCGAGCGGCAAGAAGTCGAAGAAGAGCGTGCGATCGGTTTGTGTCGCGAGCGACACCATCTTCCCTTTCCGATCGTCGGGCACTTGCCCGTAGATGTAGTGCAAGTTCGTCGTCTTTCCGGACCTGCCCGGCCCGTAGTAGACGATTTTACACGTGATCTCCCGCGTCGCGTAGTTGACTAGCGACATGAGACCGCGAGAGCCGGAGAACGAGACGTCACGTTAGGCGCGCCCGAACAGCGCTGACAGGTTGTGATTGAGCTCGCGCTCGAAATCGAGACCGAGCGCCGGCCCTTTCGCCGACTGCTCTGGCACCGCCGCCGCGAGCTCCCGGCACAGATCGCTGAAATACATTCGCACGAGGCCGAGCGAGCTTTCCTCGTCGAACACCGTGAGACAAATGTAGGCAACGCGCCCCAAGTCGACCGCCGCGAGATGAAGTTGCTTGTCCGAACCGCTGTGGTGCAGCACGCGAAACCCTGCGCCGTCGACCTGACGCCCAAGCTCTTTCGAGGTCGCGTGGACGGCGGCCGCCAGCGCGCACGCCGTCATGACGTCCGTCGAGCGGGTGAAGCCCGCCTGCGCGACGACCTGCCCCGACGGATGCAACAAGAGCGCGAGCCGAGCCCGCGCTTCGTCGACGTAGCGCGCCAACGGCGCTTCGACCCAGTCTTCGACCGTTGCGATGATCACGCGAGGGTCTCCAGCGCCTTCAGCAGTTCGACGCGAATCAACCCGACGTTCGCCGCGGGTTCAGCGACGACCATCAACACGAGGTCGTTCTTCCCGCCGACCGCGCAAATTCGTCCGTGCTCGGCGTCGAGCTGCAAGAACGCGACGTCGCCGAGCCGTGCCGCGGCGGCCGAAAGTCTCGCCTTCCGATAGAGCGACGCCGCCAGCGCGGCAACGCGGTCGCCGTCCTGGCCAACGCGGAGGGTCGCGTCGACGATCAACCCGTCGGTCTCCGACACGATGAGGCTCGCCCGCACGCCGCGCTGCTTTGTCAACACCTCGAGCACGTGACCAAATGCGTTCGTCATCGCGTCACCCCGTCGCGAAGCCAGCGCGTCGCGCGCCCAGCGCATTGGTCGAGCAGGCGCCGGAGCAGCCCAAGTGGCGTCGAGCGCGACGCCGCGACAACGAGCAGCCCTTTGTTCTCCGTCGGCGCCATGGCGACCGACGCGACTTCTGTTTCGAACACGATCGACTTCCAATCGCCGATCCCGAGGTGGCGCGTCGCGCGCACGGCCTCGTCGGAGATTCCGCTGAGCTGCGCGCCGATCTCATGCGCGAGGTCGTGTCCGTCGCCGTCGAGATAAACGCCGCCGAGCACATAGCCGCTCTCGTCGAGCAGCAACGCCGTTTGCTCGGCGTCGGCGAGGACGTCCGCGAACAACCATTGAGGATCCGACGGAACGAGCGCCTCGACCGTTGCGGTCGACAGCTCGCCGGACGAGCGGCGAACGCTGCCGAGCGCCGCCTCGACAGAGGCGCCGCCGCCGCGCGTCGCGGCATGGTTGAGGTATCGCTCCGCGTCCTCGAGACGGCCCTCTTGATACGAGATGTAGCCGAGTCCTTTCAGCGCGTCGACGTGGTCGGGCGCGAGGCGAAGCACGGTCTGCCATTCTTCGGCTGCACGAACAAAGTCGCGCCGGTCGATCGCGACGCGCGCCATGAGGTTGTGCGCGTCGACGTTTTCGGGATGCCGATCGAGTCCGCGACGAACGATCGTCATCGCGACATCGGTCCGGCCGTCGCGTCGCAGCGCCTCGCCCAGGTCGAGAAAGGCGAGGCTCGCGGGATTGCGCGCCAATTCGTCGCTCCAGCGTTGGATGTCGCTACTCATCGGCGTGTTGATCGAGGAGACGTTGCAGATCGCTCAACGCGCCGAGTGCTTCGCGCGCTTGTCTTTCGGATGCGTCGTCCGCCCCGAGCCGGACGACATGTTCCCAGCTCGCGCGCGCGCCCGCGAGATCTCCAACTCGCGCCGAGGCGAACCCGATGTCCAGGTGAACCCGCGGCGTGAGCGGGTCCTGCTGAACGGCGCGACGCAGCTCGTCGAGCGCTTCGGCGTGCCGGCCGCTCCTCGTGTGAGCACGCGCGGTGATCAAGAATGAATCGGCGGTCGTCATCGGCGGCGTCGGAGGCCGCTCGCCTGAGCGAACCGTGATGATGCCGGTGGTCGCCAGACCATATGCGACTTTCGCGACCTCGAACTCATCGCGAGGAATGACCGATGCGATTTCGCGCAGCCCACGCGACCCGTCGATCAGCGAGAGCACCTGCCACTCGTGGGGAAGCAAGTCCAGCGTCGAACCGTCGCGGGATTCTTCGATCGGCGCGAGCTCGGGAACGACGTCGACGTTTGGAATGACGCCGGAGATGCGCGACCATTCATCGAAGCGGCGCGCACCCTCCATGAGCAGCGACTCGGTCGATACGCTCACGCGTGATTCGACCGGCATGTCGGTCCGCGCCCGTTCCTCGAACGAAAAGAATCCTTCGCTCCACGACATGAGGTCGAACACGACGCGCTCGATGTGCTTGCGAAGCTGCCGATCGATCTCGCGCTGCGAACGCCCCGCTCTCTCCGGAACGGAATCCGACGTCGATCCGCGGCTTCGGATGGACGCCTGTACGACGCGGCCGCCGTCGAAGTAGACGAAGCCTTCGTCATCGCGAAGCTCGGAAAGCACGCGCAACACACCGGTCTTTCGGCTCAGGTCGAGGAGCTGAAAGACGTCGTGGATGCCAAGCTCGCGGAGCGGTCCTTCGATCGGCATAGTCTACGCGATCTTCCGTTTCTGTCCGCCGCGGAGCGCGGCTCGGCGCGACAGCGCGACGACATGCGTCGGATCGAAGCGAACGACGCGTCCGAACGCGTGAAGCGCGTCAGCGATGCGTCCCATCGCGGCCAGTGTATCTCCGAGCGCGATGAGCCCATCGAAGTGATAGGCATCTCGGTGAAGAACGTCGATCAGCAGATCGAGCGCCTCCTCGTATCGGCCGAGGCGGCGGCGGAGCACCGCGAGAGCGAGCGCGCCATCGGCGTACGTCGGCAACGCCTCGAGCGCCGCGACGAGCTCTTGCTCGGCGCCGATGTTGTCGCCCTTCTCCTCGAGCAACCGCGCGAGCTGAACCCGGACGATGACGAATCCCTCGTCGAGGTCGAGCGCTGCGCGGTACGCGTCGATCGCCGCGTCGACATCTCCGATGCGCCGTGAGACGTCGCCTGTCATCTGCAACACGTCGGCGCGATGTGGCGCGACGCCGCGGGCATCCGCCAGCAAGGCGAGCGCTGACGCCGGATTGCCCGTGTCGGCGCACGCGGACGCCGCGAGCATCAACGTCTCGACGTCGTTCGGTCCCTCGCTCACCAAGCGCTCGGCGATCGGTCGCGCTTCGGCCGGACGGCCGAGTCGAATCAGGCAGCGGACTTCGCCGATCCGCGCGAGTGTCAGGCTGCCGTCGAGACGCTGGGCCTCGCGGAAGCGCTCGAGCGCTTCACCGTAGAGACCTTGTCGCGCGAATATTTCGGCTTGGAGCGCCGTGCCTTCGCCCTCCGGCGCACCGCGACCGAGCATTCGGCTGATCTCCGCCGATGCGCGATCGAGAAATCCCTTCGACAGGAAGTCGGTCGCCATCGCGTATGGCGACGAATCGTACGAGCGCGTTCCGGTCGGCGTCGACTTTGGCGGCGCAAGCTCCGTGAACAGACCGTCGAGCGACGCCGCGTCGAACGCGAACTCCGCCACCGAGTCCTCGCTCCTTCGCTCGGCGCCGCCAACGTCCGGCTGGATGCCGAGGTCCGGATCCTCGTACTCGAAGTCCATCGCAAGGTCGAACTTCTGCGCGACATAGTAAGGGTCGAGCTCGAGCGCCTGCTTCGTCTCGCGAAGCGCGCCCTCGAAGTCGCCGAGATTCGAGAGCGTGAAGCTCATATTGTAGTGCGCTTGCGCGTATGTCGGTCGCGACTGGATCGCGCGAGCGAAGGCGTTTCGCGCCTCTTCGTGCTTCTGGAGATCTGCGAGAACGAGCCCGACGCCGTTCCACGCCACCGCGTTCTCCGAATCGGCGTTCAGCACCGCGCGATACGCTTCGAGCGCCTGCGCGAGCCGCTTTCCACGTGCGAGGAGAAGCGCGTAGTTCAGCCGAGCTTTCGCGAAATCCGAATGATGCTCGAGCGCGGCCATGAACGACTCGACCGCGCGCTCCGTCGCGCCACGATGATAGCGCGAGACACCCAGATTGTTGTGCGCGATCGAGTAGCTGGGCTCTGCCTCGACGGCCTTCATGTAGCTGAGCTCAGCTTCCGCGAAGCGTCCCATCTGGTGCAGCGCCACCCCGCGCTCGTTCCAGAGCTTCGGGCTCGACCCCTGACGCTTGAGCAAATCGTCATAGATCGGAAGCGCGTCGGACGGGCGTCCGCTGAGCAGATGCACTTCGGCCATCGCCTGCAGTACGAGATCGCGCTCTTCACCGCGCTCGATCGCGATAGCGTATTCGCGGAGCGCCTCGGCGTAGTACCCTTTGCTTCGGAACGCGAGACCGAGGTTGTATCGCGCAAGCTGGCCTTCGCCGGAGACCTGCAGCTCGTCGCGCGCGGCGGTAGGCGTAGACGCCATATCGCGCTGTTCGATCGACAGGTTCGCCTGCGATCGCGACAACGCGGGATTCAACTTCACCGCGCGGCGCGTCACTTCCTGCGCCTCGGCATGACGCCCGATGTCGCCGAGCACGAAGCCCATCAGATAGAGCGCGTCGTAGTTCTCTGGGTTGCAATCGATCGCACGCTCGAGCGCCCGCAACGCTTCTTCGTTCAGCCCGCGATGGTAGAGGAGCTCACCGAGCGTGAAGTGCAGCAGCGAGCTCTCGCCATCGAGTCGCAATGCGCGCTCGATGAGCTGCTGGGCATTTTCGATCGCGCCCGAGTGCTTTTCGGCGAGCGCCAGCTGCAGCAGCGCCGGAACGTCGTTCGGCGCGTACGCGAGCAACTCTCGGAATTCGACCGCGGCCTCGTCTTGCTTGCCGAGCAGCGCGAGCGTCCGTCCCAATTCCCATCGTGCGTCGCGATCGCTGGGCGCCGTCCGCAAGCGATCGCGCAGCTGTGGAAGCCGCGTGTCGTAGTAGCCGGTGTTGAAGTACGTGATCTCGAGATTGCGTTGGGCGACGCTCATCTTCGGTTCGAGCTCCAACGCCTTCATGAACGCGTCGACGGCCTCTTCGTATAATCCCTTGTTGTAGTAGAGCACACCAAGGTTATTGTGCGCCCCGGCATCGCTGGGATCGATGCGCCGGGCGAACGAACGAAGAACGTCGCGGTCGCGTTCCGAAGTGAGTGCCATGCGTCAGGCCACGCGCACTGCCTTGAGAATCGCTTGGAGCGACGCCGGATCCGGCAAGAGCAGGAAGAAGCCGCGCATACGCTCGTCGCGGCCCCCCATGATGAATTCGCTCTCGACGCAGAACACGTAGTCCTTGTCAGAGCCGAACTGCAGATACGCCGTTGACAACACTGCGGTCGACATGTCGATCGCGAGACTCGGCGGCGACGGGAGGAGCATCATCCCCATGAAGTCGCTCAGTGCGTTCATGTACGCGGAGCTGAGGATGTTGCCGGCCTCCTTGATCGCCGATTGCTGCATCTCGTTGAAATCGTCGGGTGGGCTCTGGCGACGGAGCAGCAGCTCGGCGAGGCGGATCGCCGTGCGCCGCGGAAACACAAGCAGCGTGCGACCGGTGAGATCGCCAAGCATGTGCATCAACACGGCGGCGACCGGCTCGTCCGGCGCGGCGACTTGGGGCGGAATGTCCTCGAGGCGCGAGACGTTGATCGTCGGCACGCTGATCATGATCGTTTCGCCGACCATCTGTGAAAGCGCGGTCGCGGCGTGTCCCGCGCCGATGTTCGCGACTTCGCGAAGTGCGTCGACCTGGAGGGCCTTCAGCGAGCGGAGATCTTCCATGAGCATCCTCAGATGAGACTACTGACGTCGACGATCAGCGATGGCGTTCCATCGCCGAGGATCGTCGCGCCGGCGAAAAACGGGAGACCGCCGCGAACGGCGTCGTACTGTTTCACCACGATTTCTTCCTGTCCGGTGAGCTCGTCGATCACCAGCGCCGCGCGGCGATCGCCGACGTCGATCACGACGACTTGCTCGAGCTCGATCGCGGTGGCCGCTCGGTAGACGTCGAGTCCCACCAGCGATCGCAGTCGAAGCAACGGGAGCACCTCGTCTCGAACGAGCAGCACTTCGTTTCCCTTCACCGTTCGAAGGATCTCGGGGTCGAGCTCGATCGTTTCGCTGACGTGCGCCAGCGGAATCGCATAGGTCTCGTCGGACACCCGCGCGAGCGCCGCGCGAACGATGGCGAGGGTGAGCGGCAGTCGCAGAATCATCGTCGTGCCGTTGCCGGGCACCGAGCGAATGTCCATCGCGCCGCCGAGCGCCCGCACGCGCGTGTAGACGGCGTCGACGCCCACGCCGCGGCCGGACATGCCCGTAACGCGATCGGCGGTCGAGAACCCCGGCCGGGCGAGAATGCGAACGAGCTCACTTTCGTCGAGCTCCGTTTTCTTCTGATCGACGATGCCGTCGCGCTTCGCTCGCTCCAGCACCTTCGCGCGATCGATGCCGCGGCCATCGTCGCAGACTTTGATCACGACCGCCGAGCGATCGCGCGTTGCGCTGACGACCAGGCGACCGCTCGCCGACTTTCCGGCCGCGACACGAGCGTCCGGCTGCTCGATCCCGTGGTCGATCGCGTTCCGAAGGAGGTGCACGATCGAGTCGCCAAGCTCGTCGAGCATCGACCGATCGAGCTCGATGTCGTTGCCCTCGACGACGAAGTCGATCTCTTTGCCGACGCCCTTTGCGGCATCGCGCACGAGGCGCGGAAAGCGATCGAAGACCTGCGACACCGGGACCATCCGGCTCGCGGTGATCTGATCGCGAATCTCGGTGATCAGTCGGGAGGAGTGCGAGACCGTCTCCTCGAGCGACGAATCTCGGAGCTCGTCCGCGAGCTGCGACAATCGACCGCGTGCGATCACGAGCTCGCCCACGAGATTCATCAGCGCGTCCAGACGCCGCACGTCGATTCGAATCGATCTCGGCGGCGCTCGGCGATCGCCGCCTGAGCGCCTCGCTTGAATGGCGGACGGACGCTGCGCATCCGTCGAAGCGGCATCGACGGACGTTAGAGAAGTCGAACGATGCGCCGGCGCGTCGCCGTCTTCTTGTCCGACCGCAATTTCGACGACATCTCCGGCCTTGCGTACGGTGCGCTCGATCTCGTCCTTGCCGACGCTCGACACGAGACGCACGGCGAAATCGTCGCCGAAGCCGTCGGCCTGCAGGTCCTCGAGCGACGGCTCGACTGCGGTGATCGCGCCGAGCTTTCCGAGCGCCTGCACGATGATGAAGGCGCGCACGCCGCGGAGGGGCGTGTTCGGCGCGAGACGAATTCGAACGAGCGTCCCCTCGGCGTTTGGCGCCGGTGCCGACCATCCGCTCGGGGTATGCTCGCCTCCTCCGAGCACGCGCAGCTCGGACACCAGATCCGACGCGCTCATCTCGCCGTCCCGACCTACGACGGCGGATTCGACCGCAGCCTCGAGCGCGTCCGCCGAACGAAACAGGAGTTCCATGACGTCGGCATCGATCGCGAGCTCGTTTCGGCGAACGCGATCGAGAACGGTCTCCAGCTCGTGCGCCAGCTCCGCGACGGTCGCGAACCCCATCGTCGCGCCCATGCCTTTGATCGTGTGGACAGCGCGGAAGATCACACCGACAGACGCAGACGCGCTCGGACCGGTCGCATCGCGCTCCAGCTCGAGCAGCGCGGTGTTGACGGCCGAGACGTTCTCACGACTCTCCGTGAGAAAGAGCTCTGCGTACTGTTGGTTATCCACGACGCCTCGACGTTCCTAGCCGAGCACGCGCTGAACGGCTTCGAGCACTCGGCCGGGCTGAAACGGCTTTACGATGAAGTCCTTCGCGCCGGCCTGGATCGCCTCGACGACGAGCGCCTGCTGGCCCATCGCGCTGCACATGAGGATTTTCGCATTCGGATCCCCTTTGCAGATCTCTCGAACGGCATCGATGCCACCCATGTCCGGCATGACGATGTCCATCGTCACGAGATCGGGCTTCAGCTGCTGATACTTCTCGACCGCCTGGACGCCCGTCTCCGCTTCGCCGACGATCTCGAACCCCGCCTGCGTGAGAATGTCGCCGACCATGGTCCGCATGAAGATCGCGTCGTCACAAATCAAAACTGTCTGGCTCACGCCTGCCTCCTAAGAGAGCAATACCTGGGAAATCAGTGCATCGAGATCGAGGATGACGACCGTCGTGTCGTCGATCATCGCGAGTCCACGCGTCACGCCGCCGAGCGCGCCCGCAGCCGCCCCGCTTTCGTCGATCGCGAGCGATCGAACGTCCAACACCTCGTCGACGACAACGCCGACGATGCGATCGCCGCCGTGCTGTCGAACGAGCAGGATCGATCCCTCATCGCCAACGGAACGCGTCGCGTCGAGCCGTGCGCCGAGATCGACGACAGTGACGATTGTCCCGCGAAGATTGATGAGCCCACGCACGTACGCCGGCGCGCCGGGCACGCGCGTCGTTTTGCGAAGCGGAATTGCTTCCTGGGCGTTGGTGACTTTGGAGCCGTACAGATCCTGCCCCACGCGAAACAGCAGCGTGGGGATCATCGGTGCGTCAGGGATCTGTGCGGTAGAATCCAAAGAAATCGAGGGGGTTGGTATCGGCGAGCGACACGTCTGGTCCTGCCGCCGCGACGAGCGCGCGATGGAGCTCGTCGGGCAGCGGCGAACGCAGATCCACTGTCTCCCCAGAGACGGGGTGACGGAAGATCAGCCAGGCCGCATGTAAGAAGTGTCGGCGCGGAGGCAGATTTACTAACCTCCTTCCTCCGCCTCCGCCGTAGGTGTCGTCCCCGACGACCGGATGGCCAACGGACGCCAAATGGACGCGAATCTGGTGCGTCCGCCCGGTGAACAGGTGGGCGCGCAACAGATCCGCGGCGTCGAACCGCGCGAGGCGGGTGAGATCAGTTCTGGCTGGCCGTCCGGTATGGACGATCGCCATACGCTTTCGGTCTCGCGGATCGCGGGCGATCGGCTTCTCGATCGTGATTCGATCCTCCGAGAGATGCCCCCACGAAAGCACGGCATACCGGCGAACGATCTGCCGGGCCTGCAGCGCCGCGCCCAGCACGCGGTGCGCTCGATCCGACTTGGCGACCAGCAGAAGCCCCGACGTCTCTTTGTCGAGGCGGTGGACGATCCCTTCTCTGCCTTCCCCCGATCCCGTCGACAACGGCGCACCACGACCCTTGAGCGCATTCACAAGGGTCCCCGACCAATTTCCCGGCGCCGGGTGCACGACCATCCCGCCGGGTTTGTCGACGACCATGACGTCGTCGTCCTCGAAGACAATTGCTAAGGGAATTTGCTCGCCGAGCACCTCGCGCCCTCTCGGCTCGGGAACGTCGACGACGATTCGATCGCCTTTTGCCGAGCGATAGCTCGCCTTCTCGCGCCGCCCATCGACCGTGACGTTCCCGTTCGCGATGAGCGTCGCGGCTTGGTTGCGCGACACGTCGAGCCGCTGCGCGATCAGCAGGTCGAGGCGCGGATCATCGTCCTGCGCGAGAAATTCGTGTCGTGGCATCGGTTGTCGTGAAGGGCGAAAGCCCGAGCGGTCACCCTACGCCGTTACCGTCGGGGGTAGGATGACTCTGCAAATCAGCTCGTCAGCCGGTCTGCCGGCGCACCGGTCGTATCTCGAGCAGCCGCTTCAGCTGCTGCTGTCGCGAGCGCTCGGCGGTCCTCGCGCCACAACACCCATGCGAGCATCAGCGCGCCGATCGTCACCGCGGAATCCGCGACGTTGAACGTCCAGAAGCGAACGTCGCCGACGCCGATGTCGATGAAGTCGACGACGCCCCGCGATCCGGGACGCAGACGATCGATGAGGTTCCCTGCGGCTCCGCCAGACGCGAGTCCGAGCGCCAGCACGCGCATCAAATCACCTGGCACACTCGCCCGATACAACCGCCACAGAATGATCAGCGCGATGACGGCGAACGCTCCGAACGCGACGCGCGAGTACGGGCCGAGCGACATGCTGAACGCCGCACCCGGATTGTACGCGAGCGTGAAGCGAACGACTTCACCGATCACGCCATGCGGCATGTGCTCCGGCTGCAGGTTCGCGACGGCGAGCGCCTTCGTAACGATGTCGAGAATGACCACGCCGACGGCCGCTGACCAAAACACCCGGCCGTTCCCTCGTGCCGTGTCCATGTCAGTCGGCGTCAGGAGAGATCGCGGGTATCGCCAGACACCGTTGCCGGCGTGCCGACTGAAACTGCGTCGGACTGGCTGTCTTCACCCCACAACACCCATGCGAGCAAGAAAGCGCCGATGCTCACGGCCATATCGGCGACGTTGAACGTCGGCCAGCGCGACTCGCCGACGCCGATGTCGATGAAATCGACGACGCCCCGCGACGATGCAATCCGGTCGATGAGATTCCCGACCGCGCCGCCGCAGACGAGCGCGAGCGACACCGAGCGAATGAGGTCGCCGGGGCGAGTCGCGGAGTAGAGGCGCGCGAGGATGACGAGCGCGATGATGGTGAGCACCATGAAAATCCATCGTGAATGCTCACCGACGTACAAACCGAACGCCGCGCCCCGGTTGTGCACGAGCGTCAGGCGGACCCAGTCGCCGTACAGCTCACGAGGCCCGCTCGTCGCGTCCAGCCGCGACGCCATGGACTTCGTGAAGAAGTCCACGGCGGCGACGATCAAGAAAACAGGCCAGAACGATCGCGCGTTACTTCTTCGCATCTTCCTCGCGTGTCTTGCAATCGATGCAATAGCGCGCATGCGGCAGCGCGTCCAGTCGCTCGAACGCGATGTCGTTGCCGCACTGATGGCACTTTCCGAATGTCTCGGGCGCGCGATACAGACGACGAAGCGCTTCGTCGATGTGCCAGAGGAACCGGCCTTCCTGGCTCGCGAACAGGAACGCCTTTTCGCGCTCCATCGCGTCCGTTCCCTGATCGGCCATGTGGAACGAATAGCTGCTCAAGTCGCCATCAGCCGACTGCGGCGTCGCGCCGAAGGCCTCGTCCGCCCGACCAAGCTCCTTGAGCACGCGCTTTCGTTCGTCCTGTAGCCGCTTCTCGAAGTGCTGAAGCGACTTCTTGTTCATTCCCTTCGGCTTTTTCGCGCTATTGGTCGTCGGCATTGCTACTCTATCCTGGTAATGGCCACGAAGGCCGTGATTCCGTCGAGGTCGATGGCGTGCACGTCCAGCTGGTTCCGTTCAGCCTCTCCCGCGAACACGAGCTCGGTTGCGAGCACTTCCTCCGAAAACCACGCGCCGTGCACATCGATCACCTGTCGCACGACGTCGTCCCCAGCGACTCGAACAGCGATCCGGTCGCTCACCGCGAGTCCGGACTCCTTTCGCATACGTTGTACCCGGCTAATCAGCTCGCGAGCGTACCCTTCCAGTTTGAGTTCCGGCGTCACCGCCGGGTCCAGCGCCACAAAGAACCCAGCCTCCTCCTGCACTGCGAGGCTGCCCGCCGCCCGTCGGACGACCGTCAGATCGTCGGGTCCGACCGCGTGCGACTCGCCATCAACGCTAACGACGAGCACCGATCCGCGCAGAAACGATCGCAGCTGGTCCCCCGAGAACCCCGCGACGGCTGTTGCCGCCAACGGCGTTCCTTTGCCGAACTTCTTACCCAAGGATCTGAAGTTCGGTTTCGCCTCCAGCGTCACGAGATCGTCTCCAGAGCTCACGAATTCTACACGTTTGACGTTCAGCTCAGCGGCCAACAGTGGGACCAGTGGCTCAAGAGTCTCTGCTGAGACGTTCGGCGCGACGCAAACAAGCCGGGCGAGCGGCTGTCGAACCTTGACCCCGATCTCCTCCCGAGCCGCCCGGCCAAGCCGGGACAGCGTTCGAACCGCCGCCATCGCGGCCTCGAGCCCCGGATCCCCGCCGACCGACGCCGAAGAAAGATATCCGACCAAGTGCACCGACCCACCTGTCAGTTCCCGGTGCATCCAATCGCTGAGAAACGGCGTGAAAGGAGCCAACAACCGGCACACCGACGCGAGGGTCTCGTGCAGCGTCGCGAAGGCCGCCCGGCTGTCGTCGCTGTCGACGCCATAGAACCGTGAGCGGTTGAGCCGCACATACCAGTTCGCGAGATCGTCGTCGACGAACGCGATGATCGCTCGAGCCGCGGTCGTTGCGTCGTAAGCATCCAAAGAGGCGTCTACCGCCCGCTCGAGACTCCCGAGCCGGTTCAGCAGCCAACGATCGATGACCGGCCGCGCACTCGGCGCTGGATCCTGCCGCGATGGCGACCAGCCGAAGTTCGCGTATTGCGCGAAGATTCCGCTATACACGTTCTTGAACGTTCGCAGGAACCGCCCGGCCTGCTCGGTCAAGACGCGCTCGTCGAAGCTTCGCGGAACCCACACGTGGCTCGAAGCGACGAGGAACAATCGAACCGCGTCGACGCCGTGTCGCTCGATGACGCCCCACGGGTCGATGACGTTCCCCTTCGACTTCGACATTTTCTGGCCGTCGGCGTCCAGCACGAGATCGTTGACGACAACCGCGCCGTAGGGTGCCGGACCAAGCCTCGCGTCCGACCGCTCGGCCACCGCTCCATTCACGACCCTGCCGTCGCGGCTCGCGCCATGATTGTTCGGCAGAGCGTCGCCGAGGCCAGTCGCGATCGCGAGCAGCGAATAAAACCAACCGCGCGTCTGATCGACCCCTTCGGCGATGAAATCGGCCGGGAATTGGTCGGCGAGCGTATCAGAGTTCTCGAATGGGTAGTGCCACTGTGCGAACGACATCGATCCCGAATCGAACCACGTGTCGATGACTTCTGGCGCACGTCGCATCGTCCCGCCACAGCCGGCGACGGAACAGTGCCAGGTGTAGTGATCGACATGCGGCTTGTGCGCGTCGAAATCCGGAGGCAGCGGCTTCGCGACTTTCGCCGACAATTCGGCGAAGCTTCCGACGCACTCGACGTGCTCGGGCTGCTTCTCGCAGATCCAGACGGGCAGCGGCGTTCCCCAGTACCGATCGCGCGAGATCGCCCAGTCGATGTTGTTCGTGAGCCACTCGCCAAATCGACCTTCGCCGACCGAAGGCGGATGCCAATCGACGCGCGCGTTCCGCGCGAGCATCGCGTCGCGGAACGACGTCGTTCGGACGAACCACGACGTGCGAGCGTAGTACAGGAGCGGCGTCCCGCACCGCCAGCAGTGTGGATAGGAGTGCGTCAGCCGGCCGGATTTCCACAATACCCCGCGCCGCTTCAGCTCTTCGATCAAGAGTGCGTCGGCGTCCTTCACGAACAACCCGCCGACGACCGGCATCGACGGCGGGAATTCGCCGCGGGGACCGACGGGATTCAAGAACGCTAAATTGTGTCGCTGGCCCGCGGCGTAGTCGTCGGCGCCAAAGGCGGGCGACATGTGCACGACGCCCGTGCCGTCGTCGGCCGACACGAATTCCTCGGCGACAATGATCTCGCTCTGGGCTCCGCTGGGGATCTCGATCCAATCGAAGGGGCGGTGATATCGCCGCCCGGCGAGCTCCCGACCGAGCATCCGTCCGACGATCGTCCAGCGGTTGTCGTAGTCGTCACCGAGCACCGCCCGAACACGCGCCTCGGCGAGGATAACAGTTCTCTGATCGCGTGGCGGGCTGCCATGCTCGTCGGGTCGTCGCGCAAGTTCCACGTATTGGAGATCCGGGTGCACGGCCAACCCGGCGTTCGAGACGAGCGTCCACGGGGTCGTGGTCCAAACGAGAATGCGCTGCGCCCCTCCCTCGAGCTCGAGCGCGACGTAGACACTCGGATCCTCGACGTCCGCATAGCCGAGCGCCAGCTCGTGGCTCGACAGCGCGGTACCGCACCGCGGACAGTACGGAAGGATCTTGTGCCCGCGATAGAGAAGATCGTTGTCGAACAGCGTCTTGAGCGCCCACCAAACGCTCTCGACATAGTCGTTCGTGAACGTGATGTACGGATGCTCGTAGTCCAGCCAGTATCCGATGCGTGCGCTCAGCCGTTCCCACTCCTCGCGATACCGGAAGACGCTCTCCCGACACAGGCGATTGAATTCCGCGACGCCGAGCGCCTCGATCTGTTGCTTGCCACTGATGCCGAGTTGCTTCTCGACCTCGATCTCGACCGGGAGTCCGTGCGTGTCCCACCCCGCCTTTCGCGCGACGCGCATCCCCTTCATCGCGCGATAGCGGCAAAAGAGGTCCTTGACCGTCCGCGCGAAAACGTGATGAATTCCCGGGCGACCGTTCGCGGTCGGCGGACCTTCAAAGAACACGAATGACGGTCCGTCTGCGTTCGCCTCGAGCGTTTTCTGAAAGAGATTTTCCTCTTCCCAGCGCAGGAGTAGCTCGCGCTCGACGTCGTCCGCTGGACGGTCGGGCGAAAGGATCCGATATCGTGCGGGTCCCGCCGCGGTCATAGCCGCTCGAGAACTCCTCGCACCACTGTCGTGAGCAGCGGCTCGGCACGATTCGCGACGCCAATGATCTGCTCGACCGTCGCCGGCTCGAGCGCGTCGGGCAGGCACATGTCGGTGATGATCGACAGCCCGAGCACACGCATCCCCGAATGAATCGCCACGACAACCTCGGGGACTGTCGACATCCCGACGACATCGGCGCCAATCGCGCGCAGAAAGCGGTACTCCGCGCGCGTCTCGAGATTCGGCCCGGCAACCGCGACGTAGACGCCCTCGCGCAACGTCACGCGCGATTCGGCGGCGACATCGCGCGCGAGCGCGCGGAGCGCCGAATCATACGGCTCCGACAAGTCGGGAAAGCGGGGACCCAGCGAGTCGTCATTCGGTCCGATCAGCGGACTGTCGCCAAGAAGATTGATGTGATCCGCGATGAGCATCAGGTCGCCGGAGTTCCAAAGCGGATTGAGTCCGCCGCACGCATTCGAGACGATCAGGGACTTCGCGCCCAGCGCGTGAAGCACGCGCACCGGAAAGGTGACCTGTTGGAGCGAATAGCCCTCGTAGCGATGAAACCGGCCCTGCATCGCCACGACCGTCTTCCCCGCGAGCGTTCCGCACAACAGTCTCCCCGCGTGCGACTCGACGGTCGACAAGGGAAAGCCCGGAATGTCGTGATAGTCGATCGTCGCCGACCCATCGATCTCCGCGGCGAGTCGCCCGAGGCCAGTTCCGAGAATGATCGCGACATCCGGCGTCGCGCCAAAACGCGCGCGAACCGCGGACGCCGCCTTCTCGATCTGTGCCGAGGTGTGCAGCTCGCTGCCGGGAGCGAGCGATGACGATGTCACGCCGAATCCTTGACGAGCGATCCGAGCCACGCTGGCGACGCCTTCGCCGCGTCGCGGTACGCTGCCTCCGAGATGTGCGCCTGCTCCGCCGCCTGGATCTCCGACAGCTGCCGCTCGGCGGTGATTCGCAGTTGCGCCAGATATGCGCGGCGTGACTGATCGAGCTGGACGAGTTGATCCTGCAGGCGGCGAATCTCGGTTCTGAGCTCTTCGACGACGCGTTCCGCGTCCGCACGCGCCTCACGAACGATGAGGTGCGCTTCCTTCTCGGCTTGCTCGCGAATCTCGTTGCGAAGCTGTTGCGCCGACACGAGCGCGTCGTTGATCGCTTTGTCGCGTTCTCGAAACGCGCGCAGCTGCTCGTGAAAGCCTCGCGCCTTCGCGTCGAGGTCCTGGTTGAGACGCGACAGCCGCTCGAGCTCCTCGGCAACCTGATCGCGAAACTGATTGACGCGCTCCGGATCATAGCCGTTGAGTCGCTTCCCGAACTCGTAGCGGCGAACGTCGAGCGGCGTCAGGTGGAAGGTTTCGTCCGTCATGCAGATCTGGCTCCGAAGAGAATCGTTCCCAAGCGAACGAACGTGGCGCCTTCTTCCACCGCGACCTCGTAGTCGTTCGACATGCCCATGGACAACTCCGTTGCGTCGTGTCCCGCGGCTCGCAAAACATCGCGGGCATCGCGCGCACCGGAGAACACCGTTCGCAACACTCGCTCGTCCGCGTCGAGCGGAGCCATGGTCATGACGCCGCGGACCCGGATGCCCGTGCAGGAGTGAAGACGATCAGCGATCGCCGCCCACTCGGGACGACCGAAGCCGCCTTTCGATTCTTCGCCGACGACGTTGACCTGCACGAGCGCTTCGATCGGCGTCCCCGACGACCGCCCGATCTCGTCGATCGCTTCGGCGAGCCTCGTGCTGTCGACGGAATGGACCAGGTCGAACTCCGCAACCGCCTTTGCCTTGTTTCGCTGAAGGTGGCCGATGAGGTGCCAGCGAACCGGAGCCGAGATTTGCTCCATCTTCGGCAGCGCTTCTTGGACTCGGTTTTCGCCGACGTCTTTGAGCCCGGCGTCCCACGCCGCCTGGACGGCATCGGCACCATGGGTCTTGGTCACGGCGATGATGGTCACCGCCTGTCCGTGGCCTCCTCGCCGCACCGCCGCATCGATCCGGCCGCGAACGTTTTGGAGCCGATCCGGAAGATCAGGAAACGGCATAAGCGACCAAATTACCGGAGGTTACAGAGCGAATCAAGCTTGGCCAACTGCGGTGCACTCGGCGGTTTTTCGAGTGCGAGTCTCGGGCAAGACAGCACGTCGCCAAAGTATTCGTGAACCGGTTCGAGCGCCGGATGAACGGAGCGGGCGTCGAGCCATTTTTCGATCGAATCACGTGCTCTTTTCGTCGGGTCGACCGCGATGGGAATGTCGGACCACGAGGAATCTAGGTCGCCGGTCAACGCACCTTGGCCGGGCTCGAGCGCCACCAGACCAACCGAGATCCACCGATCTCCGAGCGTCGCGCGATCTGTCTTGGGAACGGTGAGCGCGACCGCCACCGGCCTGCCGAGGGCCCTCGCGCGGTCTGCGACCCGCCGCGCCACATCGGCGCCGACGCCTTCAATGGATCCGCCGATCAGTCGGAACCGTCGATCCAACTCCGCGACATACCACCGTGCGGTGAGAAGCGGCATCGTCACCACGGTGACATCCCGCCGTGTTCCGTTCACCTGCTGCGCGAACCACAGCGGGTACGAGTCGTTGTCGCCCGCGACGAAGAGGACCGCGTTGGTCGGCAGTGGCTCGAGGAGCGCCTTCGCGACTTCAGCCGGCATGCTCGCTTCCGGTTCCGGCCGCCGAGTCACGGCCGACCAGTTGAGCGCGATCGGCAGCGCGGCCAGTGCGACGCCGACGAACGCCGGCGCTTTGAGGCGGACGGCAAGCGACATCGCGCCCATTCCCGCCCAGAGTCCCCACGCGAGAAATCCGAGCACGAAGAAATAGTCGCGGTCGCGCGCCTCGTGGTGCGCGGCGTCAGGCACGAACGACCATGCGAAGGACGATCCTGCTTTGAGGTTGAGGTACGCGATCACGCCGAGCGAGCCGCAAATGAAGAGGAGCAAAACCGCGAGCCACGATCGGGCGTCCGCGCGACGATGCCATCTAGCTCCCTCGATGCCGAGCAGCGCGAACACGAGCGACATCGCCACGCGTGCGACCGTCGGAATGACGGTGGGACCGAGGCCGAGCGCGAACTGCCAGTCGGCGTACTCGAACCAATTCGCGAGCTGCAGCCAGACCGGCGCCTGGCGCGGGAAAAGCCCCGCGACGTCGTATTGCCTTCGCGCCGTGACGTATAAGAGATCACTGATCGTCGATGGATTGCCCTGATTGATCGCCGGATCGTGTCGCGCGCGAATCACGAGGAACGCGAGCGCGGAGCAGGCGACGATCAGCGCCGCGAAAACTCGGGCCGGGTGCGCCGTTCGCCAGAGAGAGCGATCCGTTTCACGCAGCGCGGCGGCGATCAGAATGCCCGCGAGAATCGCCAACCAGGCGGACTCGCGGCTGACGGCCACGACGAACGCCGTCACGCCGATCAATTCAACCAGCGCGCCGCGATCGAACGTTGAATTCGCGCGCCAGGCCGCCAGATAAACAACGACCGGCGCCGCGACGATTGCGCTGAGGTGTAACGGAAGCGCGAGCGCGAGGAGATACGCCGCCAAAACCCTCCACCGGCTCTCGCCCGTTCGACCCGCAAGATCTCCGGCGACGATTGCGCACGCTGAGAGGCAGAGCGATGCAGCGTAGACCTCGGTCTCCGTCGCGTTCATCCAAATCGACGACGTCGCGCCTGCCGCGAGCCCCGCGCACAGAGCAACCCGCGGCGCGCCAACCGACCGCGCGAGCCACCAGACCATCAGCGCGATCGCCGCCGACGTGCACACCGACGAAAACGAATTCGTCGCGACGGCGAACGGAACGAACGGGAGCAGCTTCGCCCAGGTGCTCAGCAAAACGATGAAGAGCGGCGTCCCGGGAGGATGCGGAATTCCGAGCGCGTGCGCCGCGGCAATGAATTCCCCGGCGTCCCAAAAGGTCACGCTCGGCGCGAGCGTCGCGAGGTAGACCAGCAGCATCGTGCCGCCCGCGAGGAGCGCCGCGCGCCGCGCCGTCACGTGTGGATTTCGAGTCCTGTCTCGGCCGAGATCTGGCGCAGTGGACGACCAGCGACGAGCTCGCGCACTTGCACCGGAGTGATCTCGCGCCACAACCGACTATTCGCCGCTACCGTGATCGCCGCCGTCTCCTCCGACACGACGACGACCAGGGCATCGGTCTCTTCGCTCAAGCCGAGGGCGGCGCGATGCCGCGTTCCAAGCGAGCGGTCGATGAGTGCCGCCTGGGACAGCGGAAGAATGCACCCGGCGCCGATGATCGTGTCGCCGCGAATCAGGACGGCGCCGTCGTGCAGCGGCGAGTACGGCGTGAAGATGGTCGCGAGCAGATCCGCCGAGACCTTGGCGTTCATCTCCGAGCCGGATTGCACGTATTCCTCGAGCGACACCTCGCGCTCGACGGCGATGATCGCGCCGATTCCGGAGCGACTCAAACGCTCGACCGCATCGGCGACCTCGTCCGCGATCTCGCTCTCGGCCATGTGCGCGAACAATCGAGACATCGGCGATCTGCCGATCTGCGCGAGCGCGGCGCGCAGCTCCGGCGCGAACACGACGATGAGCGCGAACGCACCGTAGCTGAACACGAGCGTCAGCAGGTACACGATCATGGCCAGGTGCAGCAGATACGCGACTCCGTAGGTGATCGCGAGCACGATGACGCCCGCGAGCACCTGCATTGCCCGTGTCCGGTAGACGAGCAGCAGCACCCGGTAAATCGCGAAGCTCACCAGCGCGACCTCCAAGACGTCGCGCCAGCCCGGATGCAGCAGACGAAGCTGTTCGAGAATGCTCATGACCGGTCGTGTTGCTTGATCGCCCACGCAACGTCCAACGCGTGGCGCGCGGTCCTCACGTCGTGCACACGGAACAGCATCGCGCCGCGGTCGAGCGCCGCGACGTTCGCTCCCGTCGTTCCGGCAAGGCGCGCGTCCGGCTGCCTTACGCTCGTGATCTCGCCAATGAATCGTTTGCGCGATACGCCGACGAGCACTGGAAATCCGATCGAGCCGATTCGGCGGAGCTGCCCCAGCGTCGTGAGCGAATGCTCGCCGCGCTTCGAGAATCCGATCCCCGGGTCTACGACGATCCGGTCCCGCGAAATGCCGGCTCGCTCGGCGCCGGCGACACGTGCGCTCAACTCCGCCACGATCTCGCCGACGATATCCGCTCCGTAGTTCGCGTGCGCAAACGTCGCCATGTCAGCAACGTCGCCGCGCGAATGCATGAGAACAACCCCTGCCCCGCCCTCGGCGCACACAGCCGCCATCGCATCGTCGAGACGAAACCCCGAGACGTCATTGACAATGGACGCTCCGGCGCGAAGCGCACGGGCGGCAACCGAGGACTTCACCGTATCGACGGACACGGGAATGCTCGGATGGTCCTGAATCGACGCTTCGATCACCGGCATCACGCGGCGCAGCTCTTCGTCCGCACTGACCGGTGTCGCTCCCTGCGGGCGTGTCGACTCGCCGCCGATATCGATGACGTCTGCTCCCTCGGCCACCATTGCGTCAATCAATCGCCGCGCGTCGTCGATGCTGCCAAGACGCCCGCCGTCGCTGAAGCTGTCGGGCGTTACGTTGACGATCCCGAGGATCCTCGGACGATCCAGTGCGAGTTCGCCCGTCGCGTGACGCCAATTCATGCGAGGAACCTATCGTATCGACGTTTGGGACTGACGACCGGGACTGCGAACCGCTACCCAGCGAGTCGTCCTGCTCGCCGCAGCACGACCATCGAACCGCGCCATCCCCGAAAACAGAACGGGAGCCGCAGAGGCTCCCGTTCTGTTTTCGATCACGCCGGACTCGGCTCCGGACCCCCGAGAAGCGGCGGCGCCACTCGCTTCGGCCCAGCGGCCGGCGCAGGAGCCGGCGGCGGAGACAACGGACCAGTGCCCGTGATTCGCGGGGGTAGTGTCTCGCCGCGCGAAAGCATCTCGATGTCTTCGCGCGTCAGCGTCTCACGCTCGAGCAGCGCGGCGGCGACCTTGTGCAGCAGCTCGATGTTCGCCTGGAGCGTCGCCTTCGCCATCTCGTACGTGCGGCTGATCAGCGACTTCACCTCGGCGTCGACCATCTGTGCGGTCTGCTCCGAGACCTCGCGGCGATGCTGAATCTCACGCCCGAGGAAGAGCTCTTGCTCGTTGTCGCCGACGAGGATCGGACCGATTTTGTCTGACAGACCCCACTGCGTTACGTAGCGGCGAGCGATCGACGTCGCCTGCTGAATGTCGCTGGCGGCACCCGTCGTGACACGGTCATGACCGAAGATGAGCTCTTCAGCCGTGCGGCCGCCGTACGCCATGACGAGACGCGCCTCGAGCTGCTGGCGAGTCACCGACACGCGATCGTCTTCCGGCAGCGTGAACGCAAGACCAAGCGCTCGGCCACGCGGAACGATCGTCACCTTGTGTAGCGGATCGTTGCCCGGGAAGCGCATCGCGCAGATGGCATGGCCACCCTCGTGGTACGCCGTCAGACGACGCTCCTCTTCCTTCATGACCATCGACTTCCGCTCGGCCCCGAGCATGACTTTGTCCTTCGCGTCCTCGAGATCCATCATGTGGATCTTGTCATGGCTGCGACGAACGGCGAGCAGCGCGCCCTCGTTCACGAGGTTCGCGAGATCCGCACCGGCCATTCCCGGCGTGCCGCGAGCGAGCGTCGTGATGTCGACGTCGTCCGCGATCGGCTTGTTGCGAAGGTGAACCTTGAGGATGCCCTCGCGGCCCTTGAGATCCGGCGCGTCGACGACGATCTGCCGATCGAAACGACCCGGACGCAGAAGCGCGGGATCGAGAACGTCAGGACGGTTCGTCGCGGCGATGAGGATGACGCCGTCGTTCGATTCGAAGCCATCCATCTCGACGAGCAGCTGATTGAGCGTTTGCTCACGCTCGTCGTGACCGCCACCAAGTCCGGCGCCGCGGTGGCGACCGACGGCGTCGATCTCGTCGATGAAGATGATGCACGGCGCGTGTGCTTTGCCCTGCTCGAACAGATCGCGCACTCTGCTTGCACCGACGCCGACGAACATCTCCACGAAGTCGGAGCCCGACATCGAGAAGAACGGACGCGCGGCTTCACCCGCGACAGCCTTCGCGAGCAAGGTCTTGCCCGTTCCGGGCGGACCGACGAGCAACGCGCCCTTCGGCAGACGTCCACCGAGCTTCGTGAACTTCTGCGGATCGCGGAGGAACTCGATGATTTCCTGAAGTTCCTGCTTCGCTTCGTCGGCGCCCGCGACGTCGGCAAACGTGATCTTCGGCGTGTCGCCCGTGAGGAGCTTCGCCTTCGATTTACCGAAGGAGAACGCCTTGGCGCCGCCCGCCTGCATCTGCTTGAACAGGAACAGATAAAACCCGATGAGCAGAAGCCACGGAACGAAGTTGAGAATCCACGCGGTGACGGAAACACTCGCGTCCTTCGCGTCGATCGCCACGTTGTGCTGGTTCAGCGCGTCGACTTCGTGCTCCGAGTTCTCGACCGGGTAGCGAACGCTGAAGTTCTTGACCTGCTGACCACCGATGTTCGCAGGCTGCTTGAAAGTCCCGTTGGCGGTCTTTCCCGCCGTGATGGTGACCTTCAGGATGTTGTTGCTCTCGAGCTCACCACGGTACTCGGTGTAGCTGATCGGCTTCGACGCTTCGGACTTCGCGCCGGTGAGCTGAATCAGGATGACCGGGATGAGAAGAATGAGAATCCAGAAGGACAGCGTCTTCGAGAAGCGTCCCCAACTGAATTCCTTCTTTTTCGGCGGCATTGGAATTGGCATTACTGCAAGCTCGCTATATACGGAATGTGCCGGAAATTCTCTGCGTGATCCAAACCATACCCCACTAAGAACTCGTTTGGTGCATCAAACCCGATGAAACGCGTGGGATATCGAAGCTCGGTTGCAATGTGCTTATGCAAGAGTGCGCATATCTCGAGCGAACGCGGATTCCGTGCCTGGAGAAGATCCATGAGCCGACTCAGGGTGCGGCCGGTGTCGACGATGTCTTCGACCAACAGAATGTGCTTTCCCTCAAGCTCGGTCTCGGGGTCGTACAGGAGCCGCACCAAGCCACTCGAAGCCGTTGCATCTCCATAGCTCGACGCAACCAGGAAATCGACTTGAAGTGGTCGCTCGATTTCCCGCACCAAATCGCTGAGAAATATAAAACTGCCCTTCAATAGCCCGAGGACGAGCAGGTCGCCCTCTGGATACGCGGCAGAAATGTCGTTGGCGAGCTCGTGAACCCTCGCCGCAATCTGTTCTTCCGTGTAGACGATTCGTCGGACCTTGCGTCCGAGCAAGCGCGGATCAGCGGTCGAGGTATTCACAGACAAAAGATAACCCGGGCTGAGTGGCCGAGTCGGCTGGGGTTTCGCTGCGGCGTACTCCCGGAATCCATAGGATATCGTCCCCCGCCACCACCACCGGCCAGCTCGCACGATCGTGCCCGGTGATGCCGGCCTTGCTGAGAAGTTCTTTGACCTTTCGCGTCCTTCGCGTCGCCCCCGCGACCATCATGTCGCCGTGGCGCCACGCCCGAACCGTAAGCGGCCGGGTCGCCGGCAGCCATGCGCGCCACTGATCGTTTACGCGCTCGTCGCGCATTGGGCTGAACCGCCACACGGACCAGCTCGTAGACTCGGACAACGCAAGAGCTTTCGGGGTTGGGGGAGTGTCGGTCGACGCGCGAAGTTGGAGGGCGTCACGGGACCGAACGACCTTCCAATCCCCCGACAAATCGGCGCACGCACCGACCTGTGACCGGCGCACAAACTCCGCGAGCCGGACGATGCCGCGTCGGTCGAGGACCGCTCCTGCACGGGCAAGGACCGCCGGCAACAGCTCGCGAAGTTCAAATACCGAATAGCGCTGAAGGGTCTCAGCGCGGACGTCCAGTCCAACGACCTCTCGCAGTACGCGAACATCGAGCTCGTCGTCGATGACCCGATCGACGTCGCGCCGCCAGTCGGCCGCCTTGAAGCCGATTTGCAACAGGCATTCGTCGATCCCGGGCTGCGCGGCGCGAAGCGCGGGAAGCAGCTCGTGACGGATTCGATTGCGGAAGAAACGCATCGATCGATTCGAAGGATCTTCAACCCAGTCCAGCGCGCGCTCGCGCGCATACTCCTCGACCTCGCGCCGTCGAAAGTCGAGCATCGGCCGCAGCACCCGGCTATCAGCCGCGAGTCCCGCGAGCCCGCGAGCGCCGGAGTCGCGCAGGGTCCGCATGAGCACTGTTTCGATCTGATCGTCGGCCGTATGTGCCGTCGCAACCCGAGCATTGGCTCGTGCGGCAACCCCGGTCAGGAACTCCCAGCGCGCTGACCGAAGCTCGGCCTCCGAGCGTCCGGAGTGCAAGCCGCCACGTCGATCACACTCGATACCGAGCGTCGCCGAGCGTCTGGCGACGAGATCAGCGGCGTGCGTCGCCGCGTCGCCAGTCCCGTGATCGAACGTGGCGACGATGACCCGTTCCGTCGGCAACGCCGCGCCGGCGGCATCGAGAAGGACCATCGAATCGATGCCTCCCGAAACGGCGAGCGCGATCCGCTGATGGCCGCCAAGACGACCGCGGACGGCCGAGCGAATACGCTGAACGACGCCGGGAGCCATCGGAGAAAGGTATACGACATTCGCCGGCCTTCGCTTGGCAGCTCTCCGCAACTGGAACGCCGGGACCGCCGCAGCTATACTTCGCCGCGTTGCGTTTCACCTCTCAGGAGCGATCGCTTGGAAACTCACGGTCCGTTCGGAACACTCTGGGTCAGCCTCGGTCTTGGTTGCTTCTATATCGCGCTGATCTGGCTGAACACCTTGCTCGGGTTTTTCCTCACGCCGCTGTTCGTCATCCCCGCGACCTGGCTGCAGGATCGCATACCGGTGCGGGCGAAATCGCCGTCGTCGCCCTGATGTGATTGGCGACGCACGCCTGGCGGGAGCGTTTTCGAGGACGGGGATTTTCCCCGTCCTTTTCTTTCTTGCGTCGTTTTGCGCTCGGCCCGCGAGGGCACAGTTCACAGTTCGCTCATGGCTCGATTGGCATACGGTCGAGACCGAGCACTTCGCGCTACACTATCCCTCGTCGCTCGAGACGTGGACGCGCGATCTCGCGACCCGCATCGAGTCGATCGATTCGTCGGTAGCCCGGCTCGTCGGCTACGCACCGAAGGGAAAGACCGACGTCATCGTCGACGATCCCTACGCGACCGCGAACGGGTCGGCATGGCCGTACCTCGGCCGCCCTGCGATCAACCTATGGGCTTCCGCCCCCGACCCGCGGGACGAGATCGGCCAATTCGTTCAGTGGAACGAGATGCTCGCGTCGCACGAGTTCGCGCACGTCGCACACCTCACGCGACCGTCGCGAAACGCGTGGGAGAGATTCCTTTGGCGTCTGTCGCCGGCGAACCTCGGACCCATCGCGGTCGCGTCGCCACGATGGGTCGTCGAAGGCTACGCGACGTTTGTCGAAGGGCGCGTCACCGGCTCGGGGCGTCCTCATGGCGCGTGGAGAGCGGCATATCTCCGCCAATGGGCTCTCGAAGGGCAGCTCCCCCGGTATGATCAGCTCGACGCCTGGGGAGCGTACGAAGGCGGAGCGTTCGCGTACCTCGCCGGCTCTGCGTTTCTCGAATGGCTCGCTGCCACGCACGGCGATTCGAGTCTCGTCGACGTCTGGCGACGTCTCTCCGCAAAGCAAACACGCACGTTCGACGAGGCGTTCATCGGAGTCTATGGCGAGAGTGCGCGCGCGCTCTACGGCCGCTTCACGGCGAAGTTGACGAGCGACGCGATCACCATCGAACGACGACTCCGCGCCGCAAGCGCAGACACCGGTGCCATTGTCCAGCGGACGTCATGGACGACCGGCGACCCATCGATTTCCGCCGACGGACGGCTAGTGGCGCTGGTGCTCCGCTCGGCGACAGCGCCATCACGCATCGTGATTTGGCGAACGGCACCTGAACCCGACACCCTTCGAGCCCGGCACGACTCGGCATTACTTGAGCGCGATCCTGAAGACGTGCCCGCCCGATCGATTTATCCGCCGCCGAAGCGAGCCCTTGCGACACTTCGCGCCGCAGCCGGAAGTCCGTACGAGCTACCGAGGTTCTTGAGAGATGGACGCGTGTTGCTGTGGCGAAGGGTGTCGCGTGGCGACGGCTCCCTCACGTCGGATCTCTACATCTGGGATCCAGTACGGCGGAGTGTTCGGCGCATCACGCACGACGCGGCAGTGCGCGACGGCGATCCTTCGCCCGACGGTCGGACCGCTGTTGCCGAGCAATGCGTGCACGGCTGGTGTGACGTCGTCGTGGTCGACCTTGCGACCGGCGCGATTCGAAAGGTGATCGATGGAAGCCCCGCCCGATCGTTCTTCAAGCCGCGGTTCTCGCCCGACGGTCGATCGGTCGTCGTCTCTACCGCCGTCGATGGCCGATGGCGACTCGCGGTGTTTCCGCTCGATGGAGCCGCACGGCCACTCCGTTTTATCGACCCCAACGATGGCGCGAATCGGTACGACGCGAGCTTCACCTCGGCCGACACCCTTCTCGCGGTCTCTGAGCTCGGCGGAATCGCGAATCTGGAACGCATCGAGCTCGCGACGGGCGCGACGCATTCGCTCTCGCAGGTGACCGGAGCGGCGGTCGCGCCGGCGTACAATCCGCGAGATCACTCGGTGTGGTTCTTGTCGCTCTATTCGCGCGGCTACGATGTCCGGCGAATTGAACGGACGCTCCCTGTCGCCAGCGTCGTTGCAATCGATTCCACGTCTGGCGCGGCTGCGCCCGATCCCCCGCACGGTGTGCGCGTTTTCGCGACTGGTCCAGTCGGTGAGCCGCACGGGTTCGGCCTGTTTCCGCGGCTGTTCCGTTGGGTGCCGCAGCCTCAGGTCGACGCAGACGGCGAGAGCTTCGCGCTCAGCCTCGCGAGCTCGGACGTAATCGGCCGAAGCGAACTAGTCATAACGGGCGCGGCGGGAAACCCTGGGACTTCCCGCGGTGGCTCGGCGTCGTTCACGTGGAGAGGGTTTCGCCCGTCGATAACCGCAGCAGGATTCGCGGCGGAACAGCGACCGACCGCGAGCGCGGCGCAACTCGCGTCTCCGCTGCTGGACCAGCGGATCTCCGGAGGCAGTCTCGAGATCGAGGCGACCGAACAGGCCGACACCTGGGCCGCTCGTTCTCGGGTGGCCGCAAGCGGCGCTGCGGTTCATCTCGTTGGGCACTCGGGCCTTTCCTCCGAAATGTCCGGGACGCGGACTCTCGGGTTCTTCGATTTCGCGGTCGCCCGGTCGTGGCGAGGCGCTGACGGGAGCGGGTTGACCGCAACCGTGAGCGGCAATGAAACGGGCGGGAGGTCGTACGGGCAAACTTTCAACCGTGTAACCGCTAGCACCGGGTTCACGACACACAGCACGACGGCGCCGAATATCGCAGGCTCGACATTTTGGGGCGCGGTGTCGCGCGGTGCTTCGCGTTTCGAGGAGTTCTCGGTCGGCGGGGGACCGTCGCCTCTTCTGCCGCGGGACCTCACCACGCAATGGATCGCGATGCCCGCGCTGCCCAGAGGCTCTGCGACGGGATCGTCGATATTCGCGTATCGCGGAGCGCTCGATCTCACTCCGCTCTCGCTGTACTTCTGGTCTGCCTCCACGGCAGAGCTGGGAGATCGATTCCGCGCGTGGCATCGTGTCGCTGGAATCGAGTATTCGGAGTCGATCGCGCGCATCCCGCTCGCCGGCACTCCTGCCGCGCGAGCTCGAATCGGATTCGGGAAGTCCTTGGACGCGCCGTATAGGAACAAGACGCAGTTCTACGTGAGCCTCATCCTGAATCCGTAGCGCGCCAACATATAGAATGCGATCTGTCGAGCTCGGAGGGCGACGAGCCCGCGATGTATTTTCTCAGATCGCGCTATATAAGCCATTGAAGCAGAATTCATTACACTTGCTTACGCCGGAGCAAAGTTGAACGCTCTTGCGTTAGGCCTCGGTTGGACGGCTCGCCAGTCGTTTGATGCAAGAAGTCGACGGCGTACACGCGGGCGACATTTTGTGATGTCAGTGCGGAAGTAATTTTGGGACAGCGGCTTTCAGAAGAACACATGTCAAACTCCATGAGATTGTTATCAACATTCTCGAATTGCCGGCATCTACGCGTGGCCGGTTCCCGGATCGGCGAGTGACTCACTACGAAACCCCATTCACCCGCCAGGTCGGGATCGACATTCCGATCATCTGCGGAGCGATGTATCCGTGCACGAACCCCGAGCTCGTCGCGGCAGTCTCCGACGCCGGCGCGATCGGGGTCGTCCAGCCAGTCTCGTTGACCTATGTCTACTCACACGATTTCCGCGAAGGGCTACGCCTGATCAAAAAGCTGACACCCCGCCCTTTCGGCATGAATGCGCTGATCGAGCAGTCGTCCAAAACGTACCGCGAGCGGCTCGAGAAATGGGTCGATATCGCGCTCGAAGAAGGCGTCAGGTTCTTCGTGACTTCGCTCGGAAATCCGCGCTGGGTGGTCGACAAAGCGGCCGAGGTTGGCGGCGTGGTCTATCATGACGTGACCGAGCGGAAATGGGCTCTGAAGGCGATTCAAGGTGGCGTCCATGGCCTCATCGGCGTCAACAGCGTTGCTGGCGGGCATGCCGGTCGAATGACTCCCGAGCAGCTTTTGAACGACGTCGGCGATCTTGGATTGCCGGTGATCTGCGCCGGCGGTGTTGGCGACCCCACAACATTCCGCCGCATGATGGACCTGGGCTACGCGGGTGTGCAGATGGGGACGCGGTTCATCGCCACTCCGGAATGCCTGGCGCATGCCGACTACAAGGCCGCGATCCTCGCCGCCGAGCCGAAAGACATTGTCCTGACCGAGAGGCTGACCGGCGTGCCCGTGGCCGTGATCAACAACGATTACATCCGGCGGCTCGGGACGAGGTCAAACCCGATCGCCCGATACATGCTGCGGCATCGGAAGATGAAGTACTGGATGCGCACCCTCTACCACCTCACGTCGCTGCGGCGCTTGAAAAAGACGAGCCTCAGCTCGGCCGGCGCCAACGACTATTGGCAGGCCGGGAAAAGCGTCGCCGGCATCCATTCGATCGAGCCCGCGGCGCAAATCATCCAGGAATTCGCAGCCGCTCTCGACCCCGCTCGGCCGACGACTACGTGAGCAGCAAGAAACCGTCGTACAGCGCGTGCGTCCACGCCGTGATCCCGAATCCGCGCGTCAGATAAAGGGCGCTGAACGCGAGACCGCTGAGCATGCGAAAGACGAACGACTGGAGCTGCAGCGGATCGCCGTACGGGCCGATGTAGTGGAACGCCGAGAAGATGAACGCGCCGACGATCGCAGCGATGATTCCGGACCCGCGCGGTCCCAACCCCAAGACGACGCGCGCGCCGAACGCCAGGCTGGTCACGAGGATCACGCGGAAAAAGAGCTCTTCGTAAAGCCCTGCACCGAGCGAGAGCATCAATCGCGTCGCCCAGCTGGTGTGTGCGAGCGGCCCTTGGTTGATCGCAAGAGCGTGGAGGGATCCGAGGAGCTTTGCGGTCGTCAACCCGATGACGACTCCAAAGAGCCCGGCGAGAACCACGGACTCCGCAAGCATTCCAAAGAAGACGCGAGCGCGGAACGAGTCGCGGGTCGCTCGCATGTCTCGGACGACCAGCCCGACGCCGAGCAAGACAATGACCGCCATGAAGATCACGGTGCCGTATCTCGGCGACACCGCCGAGAAAGCCGATCGAAGAATTGCATCGGCGCCGTTTCTGAGCTCACCCTTGCCCGGTTGCGCGAGGAGCGCCGCAAGCGCCTCGTACCCGATCAGCAGCGGCAGCGCGAAAAGAATGCTGTATCGATGGGATCGGCTGACGGCGAAGTACGAGCTGCGTCCCTTGGCGCCGGACGAGCGAGACGGGTTTGTCATGGCTGAGTCGTACGAGATGCGCGCTGCGGAAGTTCTGGCGCCGAGTGAACGATCAAGTCCGCGAACGGCAACTTCGCGAGCGTTGCGGAACGTCGCGCAGGGGGATAGGGTACGGGGTGTGAGTCGCGATCGTCGCGACCACGTGACTTGTCGAACCTGCAACCGAGGAGGTGATCCATTGTCTAGCGGAACTCGTAACGGCAGGATCGCCGGAAGCAACTAAGCGCTTTTTCGCTTAGTGCACCGGAAGCCTGCCAGTTCCGGTGAAAATTGAAGAGCCGTCGTGGCGATGCCACGGCGGCTCTGCCGTTTGTACGGTTTGGGCGCAGTCAGGCGCCGGTGCTCCCGAAGCCACCGACGCGGGTCGTCGTGACTGCAACCGAGCCACTCTCGACCGCCAGCGCCTCGTAGCGAGCGAGCACGAGCTGAGCGATTCGCTCTCCATGCTCGACCACGATGTCATGCTCGAGCGGATTGCGCACGAGAACCATCCACTCGTCGGGAAAATCGGAGTCGATCGTGCCCGGCGCGTTTGGAATCTGAAGTCCTTTCTTGAACGACGTGCCGCTGCGCGGCCGGACCTGCCCTTCGATCCCGAATGGGATGCGCGCCTTGAAGCCCAGCGGGATGAGGGCGCAGGCGCCGCTGGGAATCGGGAAATACGAGGGGTTTTCGCGGCCGTCGGGCGAAATTTCCCAGACGCGCTTTCCGTCGGAGCATTTGATCGAACGCCCGCGCACGTAGGCGCGCAGGTCGTATCCCGCGGATCCCGGCGTCGCGCGTTCCGGCAGCCGGGCGTCGGCAAAGAGGAGCTCGACGACGAGCGCCGCTGTCTCGGTGATCGATGTCGTCACGAATGTCAGTTTGGGAAGCGGTACAAGATGCATCGCTGAGCGCGCGCGAGGTAGCACACCCTCCCTTGCACAGCCGGCGCGACTACGGGTAGCGTGCTTGCATGCTCTTCTCGACTCGTCTTCCCGCAGTCGTCGCCTCGGTTGCGACCCTATCGATGGCCGGCGCCCGTGCCCCCGATCCGATCATGGGCCCGGGCATCTCACGCGAGCTCGCGACTGAGCGGGCCGCGAACCTGAGTCAGGTCCGCTACGCGATGCGTCTGACGATCGCAAACACGGACCTGGCGCGCGGCTCAGTCGCCATCCGGTTCTCGGCGAAGAAAGCATCGGATGTGATCGTCGACTTTCGGGGACCGCGACTCGCGAACATCGCGGTCAACGATCGCTCGGTGAACACGATGTTCAACGGGATGCACCTCCGAATTCCGGCCGAGGCCATTCGAGCCGGCGAGAACGTCGTGACGGCGGACTTCTCGACGCCGATCGCCGCGGCTGGAGCAAGCATCATCAAATTCCACGACGACAAAGATCAATCGGACTACCTCTACACGCTGCTCGTTCCGTCCGACGCGAACCTGCTCTTCCCCTGCTTCGATCAGCCGGACCTCAAAGCTCGCCTATCGCTCGAGCTCACGGTGCCGCAGCGATGGAACGCGCTCGCCAACGGAATCACCGAGCACGTCGACACGGCAGCCGGCATGTCGGTCTACAGGTTTCGAGAGACTGATCCGCTTCCAACCTACCTGTTCGCCTTCGCCGCCGGACCCTGGAAGCGATTCACAGGCGGCCCGCGATCGACGAACCTGTGGGTACGGGCGTCGCGCGCCTCGGAGGTGGAGGTCGATTCCCTCCAGGACCAAGTCGCATCGGCGCTGACGTCGCTCGAGAAGTACTTCGGCGTTCCGTATCCATATCAGCAGTTTCAATACATGCTGTCGCCCGCATTCCCGTTCGGCGGGATGGAGCACCCGGGCGTCACGATGTTCAATGAGGAATCTTTTATCTATCGCGAACCGCCGACGCTCAACCAGCGACTCGGCCGCCGTGCGACGATCTATCATGAGGTCGCGCACCACTGGTTCGGCGACTACGTGACGATGAAGTGGTTCGACGACCTTTGGCTGAAAGAGGGATTCGCGACGTACATGGCCGCGAAGATGCAGGCCGTCGAAGCGGCGGCGAAGCCGGCGAACGCGCCCGGTAAGACGAATCCATGGATGTCGTTCTATCTCCGAAACAAGCCCGCGGCGTATGACGTCGATCAGACGCTGGGAACGACTCCGGTCTGGCAGTCACTGGCCAATCTCGATCAGGCAAAGAGCAACTACGGCGCGATCGTCTACAACAAAGCGCCCGGCATTCTGAAGCAGCTCAACTATCTCGTCGGCGACGAAGCGTTCCGTGCGGGCCTCCATCAATTCCTGACGACGCATCCGTATGGGAATGCCACGTGGGAAGATCTGCTTGCCGCGATTGGAACTGCGGCGCATCGCTCGCTCCTCGACTGGGGCAAGCAGTACATACTCCGGCCTGGAATGCCGGTGCTCGAGCAGCGGCTCGACGTCGCAAACGGAAAGGTCCGCCGACTCGCGCTGATCCAGCATCCCGCGCAAAAGTTGTCCGGCAACGGTATCTGGCCGATGCGCACGGAGCTCGTGCTCTGGTCGCACGGAGGCAAGCCGCGCTCGATCCCCATCGAGATTCGCGCCGAGACGACCGTCGTCTCGGCCGCGGCCGGCATGGCCGCGCCGGATGTCGTCTTCGCGAATGCCAACGACAACGCGTACGGTCTCGTCATGCTCGACGATCGGAGCGCGGCCTGGCTCACAGCGCACATCGGCGACGTGGACGACGCTTTCCTTCGCGCGATGCTGTGGGGCGCGATGTGGGATCTCGTCCGCGACGCGCGACTTGCTCCGACGCAATTCATTTCGACGGCCGTGAGAGAGCTGCCGAACGAACATGACGAGCAAATCGCGGCCGGCATCGTCAATCGCATGACTCGCGCAACGTCGAGCTATCTCTCGTCCGGTCAACAGGCCGAGATCATCGGGACCGTCGAATCGGTATTGCTGGCCGGAGCGGCGGATGCAAAACGAGCCTATGGCGTGCGGAAGAACCAACTCGACGCCTATATCTCGACGGCGCGAACGCCCGCGGCGACCTCGCGGCTCGCGGCGTGGCTCGACAGCACATCGACGGCCGGGATTCCGTTGCGTCAGCCGACGCGCTGGTCGATCGTCACGCATCTCGTCGAACGCGGCGCCCCGAACGCCGACGCACTGTATGCGGCGGAAACCCGGCGTGACACAAGTGTGAACGGCCGCCGAAGCTCGTTCGTCGCCGGCGCTGCGAAGTCGTCCGCCTCGACGAAGGCTCAATACTTCGATCGCTACTTCCGCGACACGACGCTGAACGAAGACTGGGCAACGGCGAGCCTTCGAGCGTTCAACACTCAGGACCAAGCCCCGCTCACGCTCCCCTATCTCGTCCCCGCGCTCGACAGCCTTCCGTGGATTCAAAAGAATCGTCGGATCTTCTTCCTCGGCTCATGGCTTGGCGGCTTCATCGGCGGCCAAAAGTCGGCCGAGGCGCTCGCGGAGATCGATGGCTTTCTGGCGCAGCATCCGAACCTGCCGCTCGACCTGAAACAGAAGATCCTGCAAACACGGGACGATCTCGAACGCACGGTTCGAATCCGCGCGAAATACGCGTCGACGTCCGGCGCTACTTCGTCAGAGCGGGAGTAGAAGCGCGCGGCAACCGACGCTCGGTCTCGCGATCGTCCGCCGGAGAGCGATCGCGAGCCGTGTATTCGGCAACGAACCCACGAGCGATCTCGAGCGCTTTCCCGTCGACGAATGAGCCGCCCAAGCGCTCGGCGCCGGCGATCGCCAGGTCGAACAGGTCGCGCGCAGTTCTCGCAATCGATTGGTCTCGCAGCGCGCGCTCACCAGCGGTCCGCAACAGTGCTCGACTCTCGCCGGCGAGGACCGCCGCCTCTTTCGATGACGTCTCGTCGTACGCGATCCCGCTGAGAAAGACGAGGGGCGCCGCATAGTACGTCGGATCGATTGCGTCGCACGAACGAACCTCGAAATGCCCGCGCGGACGAATCTCCGGGAACAACGTCGTGAGATGCGTCTGCCACGCCGCCTCGTCACCGGATCGATCGCTGACGGCGAAAGGAGTATCGACCTCGAGGCTTCGCGACATGTCGTTCGCTTCCAGCGCGAACCGGGCGTACTCGAGCGCGGGGTCGGCGTCGGAGGCCGCAACACCCGTGCGTGTGGCGTCGAGCGACCGCCAACAGTGCGCGCGAAAGCTTCGATGCCCGGAATCTTCGCCGAGGTATGCAGGCGAGTTCGCGAAGATCGCCGTGACAAATGGCGCGAGGTCGTTGAGCAAACGCCACCGCGTTGCGGGCACCGAGCCGCGGTCGAGCGAAATCTGAATCGCTGCGGTTTGACGCATCATCCGAACACCGAATGGTCCGCGCAGGTCGAAATAGCGCGTCATCGTCTCGTAGCGTTCGATATCAAGCTGCAGCGGAACGTCGCGCGCGTCGTTGATCGGATCGATGCCGATCGACTCGAGTCGAACACCGCTCTCGTACAGCGCGGCGCGGAGCGGTGTGACGACCGATTCGAGAATCCGAACGAGGGCGCTCACGCTCGGCTGCGCGTCGGAGCTGAATTCCACCTGCCCGCCCGGCTCGAAGCTGATGAGTCCTTTTCCGGGAATCACGAACTTCGGCGCACGACCGTAGCCCGGCAGCTCCCTCCAACCATTCACCGCGCCGAACTCGGCGATGCGCGCCACCAAGCCTCGCTTCCCATCGAGCAGCGGAACCGGAAAGAGCGTTTGCTCGTCGAGCGCGAGCAATTCGACTTCCGCGCCGATGCGGCGGTTCTCCGTCGTCGGCGCGAATGACGCGGCATAAATCTCTTCGCGCCGTCTCGCGAGAGTCGCCGGATCGATCATCATTACGGCCGTGGACCGACAAGCGACAGCGCGAAGCGTGACTCAGCGTCGGTGAACCAGTATCGAACCACCAACCCGGCGCTTGCGGCCAGCGCATCTACTGCGGCGCGATCGTATTTGTGACTCAACTCCGTCCGAATCGAGTCGCCGTGCTCGATGTCGAAATCACCGATCTCCGGAATGTGGATACTCTGATCGCCGACCGCGATCAGATGCATCTCGATGCGATGCAGCTCTCTGTCGTAGAACGCGTGATGCGCAAATCGGAGTGGATCGAAATCGGCGCTGAGCTCCGCGTTGAGAACGCGGAGCATGTTGCGGTTGAACTCCGCGGTGACGCCTGCGCAGTCGTTGTACGCCAGCTCGATGACGTGAGCGTCTTTGCGGAGGTCGGTGCCGAGCAGCAGCCAGTCTCCCGGCCGCATGTGCGCGCGAACACGCGTGAGCAGATCCACGGCGCTCTCGTGGTCGAAGTTGCCGATGGTGCTACCCAGGAACGCGAACAACACCGGGTGATCGAGCGAGGCGGGGATGTCGAGCGACACGCCGATGTCCGAGACGATCGAACGCACCGCGAGCTCCGGGAAGTCCGCTTGCACCGCCGCACTCGTTTGCCGCAGAAACTCTTCGCTGACATCGACGGGCATGTAGGTCGCGCGCTTCGCGCCATTCTGCATTGCGTTCAGCAGAAGGCGAGTTTTCGTCGCGCTCCCCGCGCCGAGCTCGATCAACGTGCGCGCGGCGGTCGTCGCGATGATTTCGGATGCGCGCGCATCGAGGATCTCGGTTTCAGCGCGCGTGAGGTAATACTCGGGGAGGCGAGTGATGTCCTCGAACAACTGCGAGCCGCGCTCGTCGTAGAAATATTTTGGCGGTAGCTCACGGGGCCGGCGGAACAACCCGTCGCGGACGTCGGCGACCATTTGTGCGTGGCGGTCGAGCGCCACGCGCGTGTCGGTGGATGACATTGTGGATCAGTCGTTGCGCGCGCAGCGGAGTCCGCTGAAGATCTGCCGACGAATCGGATAGTCCCAATTGCGGAACGAATTGCGCGCAACCCCCGGCCGAGTCGCCCAAGACGCGCCCTTCAGAACCTTGTAGTCGTTGCCGAAAAACACTTCAGAGTATTCTGGATATGGAAACGTCTCATACCCGGGATACGGCCCGAAGTCACTCGAGGTCCACTCCCACACGTCGCCGAGCATTCCGTAGCATCCGAGTGGCGACCAGTTGAACTCATACAAGCCGACCGGGGCAGTCGAAAACGAAAGTTGATCGATGTTCGCTCGCGTCGCCGACGCCTGCTCATTTCCCCACGGAAACGGGCGCATCGCGCCGGCCGACGCATCCCATCCCGCGGCGACTTCCCATTCGTGTTCCGTCGGAAGGCGCTTGCCGGCAAACCGCGCGAACGCCTCGGCCTCGTGATAACAGACGTGACAGACGGGATGATCGAACGGAACGGACATCACGCGATCCATGAATCGCACGGTCCACGTGTCGCCATCGCGCATCCAGTACTTCGGCGAATCGACCTTCGCCGACGACAGCCATTCCCAGCCGGCGTCGCTCCATAGCTCGCGGCGTGAATAGCCGCCGTCGCGCATGAATTCGAGATAGTCCGCGTTCGTCACCGGAAAGACGTCGATCGAGAACGGCGCGACGTCTACGGCGTGGACCGGACGCTCGTTGTCGTAGGCGATTGCTCGATCGTTTGTTCCAAGACACACGCGGCCCCCGCTGAAGCGGACCATCGGACCGGAGGTCGTCCGCGCCCGCGGCGCCGCGACCGAATACGCACGTGGCGCGGAGTATGGTGTGCCTTGCTTCAGCTGCAGTGTTTGAAGGATCGTCTCGTTGTGCTGATACTCGTGCTGCAAGACCATCGAGTAGACATAGGCGTCGCGCAGCAACGGATCGTCGCTGGCAAAGCTGACACGCGAGAGGCGCTTCAACACGCGCTGCCGAATCTCCGCCATTACTTCGCGGCACTCCGCGAGCGACGGCAGATCGAGCGTCCCGCGCACTCGGCGCGGATTCTCGAAGGGATTGAAGATCCCCGGCATCTCTCCGAACTCGACGGGCCCCTCGAGGTTGCGAACGAGCCAGAGCTCTTCGAAATGCGCAATGTGCCCGAGGTCCCAAACGACGGGGCTCATCAGGACATCGTGCTGCCGCTTCAGGTCGTCCTCGGTGAGCGGCTCGACGAGGAGAAGCGTGCGTGCACGCGCCTCGTCGAGCCGCGCGATGATGTCGTCGTGAGTCATCCTTTATCGGGGACTGGTCCAGCGCTCCACGATCGCCAGGCCTCCGTCGACGGCGACGGCGAGCAACGCCGCGGGAATCGCTCCTGAAAGAATCATACGGGTATCCGACAGGGCAAGCCCGGCAACGATCGGCTCGCCGAGTCCACCCGCTCCGATGAACGCCGCAAGCGTCGCGGTGCCGACGTCGATCACCGCTGCCGTCCGAACGCCGGCCATGATGATCGGCGCGGCAAGCGGAAGTCTGACCTGACGCAAGATCTGCGCGTCTGTCATGCCGAGCGCCCGGGCTGCGGATACCGCGGCAGGATCCGCGTCACGAACACCGGTGTAGGTGTTTCGCACAATCGGATAGAGCGAATACAGCACGAGCGCCACGAGCGCCGGAACGACACCGATTCCAAATAGTGGAATCATGAACGCGAGAAGCGCGATGCCCGGAAGCGTCTGAAGCACGCCGACGGAACGAATGAACGCCTCCGCGCCCCGGCCCGTGCGTTCGAGCGCCAGTCCGAGGGGCAGCGCGATCGCGATCGCGACGATCAGCGAGACCGCCACGAGCTCGATGTGACGCACAGTGAGGCGAGCAAGTGGCCCGCGCTGCTCGACGAGGTAGCTCCAGAAGCTCGCCCGCGCCGGCTGAGCATTCGTCGGCGCGTTTGCGCTCGTCGAACCGACGAGTCCCAAGTCGCGCAATGCATCCCGCGCGACGGTGGCCACGGGCGTTCCGTCGACTTCGACGCGCTTATTGAGCGCGCGCATTCGGACTTCGTCGATTCGACCACTCAATTCACCGAGCGCCACGAGCGCCTGCGGAACCTCGCTCGCGACCTTCGGCCCGACGAGCGCCGCCGCCTCGTATGGCGGAAAGAAATGTTTGTCGTCCTCGAGAACCACGAGCTCATAGCGGGCAATCAGCCCATCGGTCGAATATCCGTCGATGACGTCGACCTGGCCCGCGGCGAGCGCCTGATACTTGACCGCAGGACCCAGCACGCGGACCTCAGCGAGCCGCAGCCCGTACGCGCGCTCGAGTCCCGGAAGCCCGTCGGCGCGCCCAACAAAATCCGCCGTCAGCCCCGCACGCATCCTCGCTTTCGTCGCCGCGAGGTCCGACAGCGACTTGAGATGGAGCGAGTCCGCCGTCTGGCGGCGGATGGCGATCGCGTAGCTATTCTGAAATCCTAATGGCGCCAGCCAGCGCACGCCGTACCGTTCGCGGAACTCCGTTGAGACTTTTTGAAAGACCGCTGCCTTGTCGGTCATTGGCTTCTCGCCAAGAATCGCGAGGAGGCCGGTGCCCGTGTACTCCGGGTAGACGTCGATCGCCCCACGGGTCAGGGCACGAAACGCGATCTCGGTTGCGCCAAGCCCGGGCCGCCGATCGACGCGTATGCCGCGCGCCTCCAGCAGCTGCGCGAACATCTCCGCCAGCACATACGATTCGCCGAACGGCTTCGACGCGACAACGACAGGTCGCGTCTGCGACGCGCCTTGTGTCGCCGTCAGCAGCAGAACGAGGCCGAGCAAAAACATCTATGACTGCCGCACGGTGCTGACGTGCGCACGCTCGAGCAGCGTACGCACGTAGCTCGTTCGAGGAACGTGTGTCAGCTCGTCGGGAGAATCGAGCTGCTCGACTCGACCGGCATGCATGACCGCGACCTGTGTCGCGAGCAAGAATGCCTCACGAATATCGTGCGTGACGAGCACGGTCGTCATCGACAGCCGAGCGCGAAGCGCGGCGTATGCATCTTGGAGCTCCGAGCGAGTGATCGCGTCGAGGGCGCCGAACGGTTCGTCGAGCAGCATGACCTTCGGCTCCGCGGCAATGGCGCGCGCAATGGCGACGCGTTGACGCTGTCCTCCCGAAAGCTCGCGCGGCCAGCGGTCCGCGAACTTGCCCGGGTCGAGCCCGACGAGAGCGAGAGCATCTCGAGCGCGTTCTTCGGGGCGAGCGTCGCCGTTGAGACGAAGCACGAGCTCGACGTTCCGCTGAACGCGCCAATGCGGCAACAGCCCGCCGTCTTGCGGCACGTAGCCGATTCGCCGGCGAAGCGCTACCGCATCGAGCGAGGCGACATTCTCATCGTCCACAAAGACGGCGCCTGAATCGGGATCGACGAGACGATTGAAGCAGCGCAGCAGTGTCGATTTTCCGGAACCGCTCTCTCCGACAAGCGCGAGCAAGGATCCGGTCGAGACGCTCAGTGAAACATCGTTCAGCGCGACGACCGTCCCGAAGCGCTTCGATACGCGCTCGGCGACGAGGGCGCGCTGCAAGGGTGTCTACCGTTCGCCGATGAAGTCGCTGCTGCTCGTGTCAGTCGGGACAACCGTGCGATGGGCGAGCCACATCGGCTGCGCGACACACTGGTCGAAGTCAGCACCGCGGCATGTCGACTTCGCGGCCTGTTGGACTTGGCGTCGGACCGCGTCAGGATAGCTGTGGCAGTCCGGCGTCACCGTTCCCTTCACGCAGCCATTGTAGCGGAGGAGGGCGGTTCGCCACGCGTCATCGCGATGTTCGACCAGCGCCGCAGCCTTCCCCGCTACCCACCCGAGAATGAAGATGCCGTACTTCAGATTGGTGGAGTCGGTATGGACGTTCTCACCGAACTTTCGACGCAACGACGTAGTCCAGTCCTTCGGGTAGACCTGCATGAGTCCCACCGCGCCGACGCTCGAGATCGCGGACGAATTCAACTCGTGGTTCTCCGTCAACATCACACCGAGCACGAGTGCGGGAGGAATTCGCCGGGTGTAGGCCTCGCGAACTGCGATGTCCGCGAGGGATCGCGCACGAAGCACCGAGACCCGTCCGGTCCGAAGCAGATCCATCGTGAACCGCTCGCGGTCCAATAGAAACTGCGGCTTGCTGAGAGCGAGCGCCGCCGTTCCGCGCATCCACGGTGCACGCAGCTCCGTCGAGTCGACGGAGACCTGTCCGATCAGCCGCTGGCCCAACGGCTCGCCCTCGAGATACAGAGGACGCGTATGACTGGCGACCACAAACACTGTGGCTGCGGCGCCAATCGCTAGGGCAATCTGCGACCAAACAGAGCGCATCGAGAGAGGAACCTCCGCGCGGGGAAAGGACGGGCGAAGCACGTGGGCAACGGCCCTGACGGCTCCTGGCACTACGTCTTCATGTGATACTTGCGCGGGGAAGCTCGGTTCCTGCCGCGGGGCAATGCGAATCGCGATTGCCAAGTATCAGACGTGCTGCGACTCCGAACCCTAGCGAAACCACGCGATCGACGCAAGCTAAATTGTTAAACCATCAGTGGATGGCTCGGCACCTTTCTTGTGACTTTTTTCGGGTGACGCTCGCCATTTCGAGAGAACCTTCAACAACCGCCACCGTCAAATGGGCAGCTCGTTTTCCGACGACGAGACGTACGAAACGGCTCCACAGCTCTCGGAACCGCGCCCTCGGCGACGTAAGCCGAAGCCGAAAATGCGGCCCGCGATGCGGTATGCCATTTTGGTCGCGGCCGTCATAGGCGTTGCGATCGTCGCACAGTTTCTCGTCCACATGGCGCGAACCGACCCGCGCGACAGCCGCGCCATCGCAGAACGTGAGCTTCAGGTCAATACGCTGCAGCAAGGCGAACATGTCGTCCGACAGGTGTCGGTATTCAAGCGTCCGGCGATCGACTACTTCCGCGCGACCCGCGGTCTGCTCGTTTTGACCGATCGACGACTTCTCTATCTAGGCCTCGAGCCTCGCGATCTGCTTGCCGCCCCCGACCTGCCTCCGACGTTCGAGGAGCGCGATTTCTCTCTCGACACGACCGTGCACGTCACGTCGGGGCGAACGTTCTTCGGGATCGCGAAGGCGGTCGTGCTGACCACGCCACATGACCAGACGAAGCTCGGCGTGCCCTCCGGCGTTTGGGGCGACGCGGCCACGATCATCGCTGACATGGACGTTCGTTACAAGAAAGCCGTGGTCGCCAGCGCTCGGCAGGCCGCGTTTCGCGCGCGCGCCGAGCAGCAGCGGAAAGCGGCGGAGGTCGAGCGGAAGAAGGCGAAGTATTACACCGTCCGCCGCGGCGACGCGCTGGGCAGCATCGCCACGATGTGGAACACGACCACCGACCGATTGCGCGATTGGAATCGGCTGGCGAACAACAACATTCGCGCCGGCCAAGTTCTGCTGGTCAGGCCCGCGATCGACTAGCTGTTTCAGTCAACGGGCAAGGGCCGGCAGCACGACTCCGCGGCACTCTCCGAACCCAATTCGTCGCGCGCCCGGCCGATCGCAGGATCCTCGAATCACGAGCTCGTCGCCGTCCTCGAGGAACGATCTCGTCTCACCGGACGGGAGCTGGAGAGGCTCCGTTCCCCGCCACGTGCGCTCGAGCAGACATCCTCTCGACTCCTTGGTTTTTCCGGACACGGTGCCGCTCCCGAGCAGATCGCCAGCGACGAGATTACAGCCGTTGCTCGCGTGATGCGCCACCAGCTGCGAGACCGTCCAATACATATTCTTGAATTCCGAAACACTCACCACGTACGGACTCGTTCCAGCCGATCGCATCGCCTTCGACGAGAGCGACACCTCGAGCGTGATGTCCACGGCACCGGCGCTGGCGTCGCGCGATGACGAGAGGTATGGCAGCGGCTGAGGATCGCCATCATCGCGGACGCGCGCGGGTCCGCGAAACGGCTCGAGCGCGTCCAGCGTGACGACCCATGGCGAGATCGTCGACGCGAAGTTTTTCGCGAGGAAGGGCCCGAGCGGCTGATACTCCCACGTCTGCACGTCGCGAGCGGACCAGTCGTTCAACAAGCACAAGCCGAACACGTGTTGCTCGGCATCGTCGATCGGGATCGGCGCGCCGAGCGCATTGCCGGCGCCGATGAACGCGGCGACCTCGAGCTCGTAGTCGAGACGGCGCGACGGTCCGAAGGTCGGCGGACCGCTCGCGCCGTCGCGCGTCTGGCCCAACGGACGTCTGACATTCGTTCCGCTGACGACGATCGACGACGCGCGACCGTGGTAGCCGATCGGCACCCACTTGTAGTTCGGCAGCAGCGGATTGTCCGGCCGGAACATGCTGCCGACGTTCGTCGCGTGTTCGATCGACGCGTAGAAATCCGTGTAGTCGCCGATCGTCGCCGGCAACAGCAGCTCGGCGTCAGCCATCGGAACAAGGGCGCGAGCTGCATCGTCACGGCTCCGATCTGCGTTGGCGTCCAGAAACGCCGAAAGCGCGCGACGAAGCGACGTGGCGGCGGGACGACCGAGCGCCATGAGCGCGTTGAGTCGCGGCTGGCGGCAGCTACTCGCGGCCAGCGACGCGTCAGCATCTAGAAATCCCTCGTCGGCGCACACGGTGAGGTCCACAATCTGATCGCCGATCGCGACGCCCACTCGCGCCGTCGGGTCGCCGCGACGTCGGCGAAACGCGCCGAATGGCAGATTCTGAATTGGAAAGTCGCTCGCCGGATCGTTCGCGGACGCGACCCATGAACGACGCTGTACGTCGTGCGTTTCGTCGAGCATCAGGCGCGGTTCGAGATGACGTGGAGCTCGTCGACCGGCTCGCGAAACGAGCACGATCCGAATGAAACGGCAAACCCCTCACGAGCGCGGCACAGCTCCTCGGCGGTCAAGGAATGCCCTTCCCAGCCGATTGTGTCGCCATCGATCTCGAACTTGTTCCGATCGCGCTCGTTCAAGACCCGCTCGGCGGTCGCGTCATCCAACCCATTTCGGATCAGCGCTGCGGCGACGAACACGTTCAGGTAGCCGAACATGACACCGCGCGGTGCTGCGACCGCGTACGTCAGCGGGTACTCGGCTCGCAGGGGATGATGGAGGCCAGCCGTCGCCTTGAACCGAACGCCGGCCTCGAGACACCGGCGGACGAAACGCACGACGTTTGCGGCGCTCGGAAACGCATCGGGTGTCGTTCCGCCCGTCCTGACCTTCGCGGCGATGCCGGACCGGCCCACGGCGTCGATTAGAGTTTTTGGATCGGGCACGAGCGGCAATTCGGCGAACAGCTCGAGCTCGCCGCGAGCAGCCGCTGCGGCATGCTCGATCGCTTCCGGCGATGAAAGCCGAGCCTCGATGACTTCGACGCGCGCGACGCCGGCGTTCGATCGATTGAACGCACGCGCCGCGGCGATGTCGCCATCGACGTCTGCGCCAGCTGTCGCGCTGATCGCAACCGCTCGATCGGGCGACAGCCGATCGAGCTCCGTTTGCAGCTCCTCGAGACGCGAGATCGGCGCGACGAACCGCCCAAGCATCCACGAGGCTGATTCATTCCGGTACTCGAGGTAGTTTCGCAGCGCGGTCGGCATGTCCAGTGACGCCGGCGGAAAGAGGCCGGCATAGTCGACGATGTTTGCGAGCAGCGCGCGAATCGCCGTCATCCGTTGAGCCGCTTTCGCGTCTTCACGATGGTTCCACGACAATTCGGGGCTCCGCAGCGACATGCATAGAAGCGCAGATCTTCCTCGGTGTACTTCGGATCGTCCTCGTACTGATAGTCGTACACGAGCTCCGTACCGGCCTCGATCGGCTTCACCGCTTCGATCCAGATGTGACCGCGTGTGATCACCGCCTCACAATTCGGATCGCAGGAATGGTTGAGGAATCGCGCCTCATTTCCCTCGAACGCCGCGTCGACACAGGTGCGGCTATTGAGAACGAACAGGAAGGTGTGATGCCGCTGCATCGACTCGTCGTCGTATCGACGATCCGCCTCGGCGTTGTTGATTCGTTCGCCGGCGTACTCGATGATCCGCGCACCCTTCGGAATGTCGGAGATCGCGAACGCGCCCAATCCGTGAATGGGCGATCGCCGCAATTCCATGTATTTGTTCACCGGCCCGGCTTTGCCCGGCGGCGATTTGCGCGCGCGCTTGCGAGCCGGCTGCTTTGCCGTTTTGGCTCCCCGTTTCGTGCCGGCGCGCTTCTTCTTCACACTGGACTTCGCTGTCGCCATCGTCTCATGGAATGGAGTCGTGGCGAAAACTAGCGGCGATGAACGCGGACGCGACACGGACGCAGCAACCCAGTTGCTGCGTCCGTGTCGCGTTCCCTGCTCCGTTTGTCCGGCTGCTACGGCTAGAAGTCGAAGCGAAGTCCTGCGCTCAAGGTGTAGTTGTGCGCCGTTTGCCCCGAGATGTCGAAGCCGGTCGCGCCCTTGAAGTTGAACTTTCCGATGTAGTCCTTCGCCATGAACCGCAGCGCCATTCCTTTGCTCAGCGCCACGTCTGCCCCGAGTCCCAGGTTGCCGGCGAGGTTCGTGGCGTTCGTCTGGAGAATCGATTCGTCGATGTTGTATCGGATCGCACCGACGCCCGCTTGTACGAACGGCGATACCGGAAGTCCGCTGCTCTTCATGGAGCCGAAATTGTACTCGAGACCGGCGTCATAGATCAGCATCGAGCTGTGTCCGACCGAGAGTCCACCGAGGATCGGAACGCCAACTTTGATATCCGACTGCGTGTAGCCGAGGTTGCCGATGAGGGACAGGTTCGGCGAGAGGGAGAGGCCGACCTGCGTGCCGTAGATCGCCGCCGGAGCGTTGCTGACGCTCGTTCCCAACGGACCACTCAGATAATCGCCGAAGACCATGACGCCCGCATATGGCGAGACGTGCAGGACGGTACCCGAGCCGGGAGCCTGCGCAAACACCGGAGCGGCAACGGCGAGCGACGCGGCGGCAGAGCCCGCAAGCATGAGAGTTTTATAAATGTTTCGCATTGAAGGCAAAGTGAGTGTGAAGCGATCCACGATTCGACTCACCACCCTTCAAAGCAGAGCCGGTACCAGTTCCAACGTCGAGTCGCCTCGGCTGTGCAAGACGTTGTCACTGATACGCTTAGACTCACCGAACGCTGCCGGCGACAGATGAGAATCGTCCTTGGAATTGGACGATCGGCCGTCCACGTGATGGTTCGTTTGAAGGATCGCGGCGGCTTACAAGTAGCCCATCGCCTGCAATGCCTCGTATCGACGCAAGGGCGACGACGGATAGTCGGTTCCACCGCCATCGATGCGAAACGCGCGACCGGGAAACTTCACCGCCTCCGCCTTCGCCAAAGCAGCGTCCCACGCGGTCGGGATCGTGTACCCGAAACCATTCGCGATGAGAACGTCGTCGTAATAGCCGGCGGTGAGCAATAGCTCCCCCTCTCGGTAGACGTCGTAGAAGTACAGATCCCGCGCGATCGAGCTCGGAAACTGAATGACTTTTCCGGATGCGCGATGATCCATGTACATCGTGCACGACGCGCCAAAGCCGGGGGAGAAGTTTGGATGGAAGGTGCCGTCGACGAGCGATGCGAGCGTTTCCGCGAGTGGGTCGCGATTGAGATTCCAGAGGAGGTTCGGGTGCGCGTTGTAGCCGAAGCGCTCGCATTTCTCGAAGAACCAGATGCCGTCTCGAGCGGCGATGAAATTCGCGTCCCCAAATCCGGTGTAGCGCATCTCGCGATACGTGTCGAAGAGGCGCCCGACGCTTGCCTGCACCGCGCGGCTTTCGACCGGAATGACGAACGTGAAGTCGAATGCGCAGCCCACGAGATCCCCGAGATCGCCGGCGAGCCTCCTCTTCGATTCGAGATTCATGAACGCGAAGCGCGGCTCGCCCTGAACAAACCACACTTCGACATTCGTCTCGATTCCGTCTTTCCGCTCTTGCAGCACGAACGGTGCATCTTTTTTCAGTGAGCGAAGATGCTGGCGAAGCTCGAGATTGGCGTCTCGCGCGAGCTCGGATTCGGGAAGCCACGTATCGTAGCTCTCACCGCGATCCGGCTTGTAGACGTATGATGTCTCCGAGTGCTCCTCGAGAAACGAGACCGCGTCGTTTGCGCGCTCGAAGGCGAACGATGGCGGAGGTTGGAGGCCGTGATTGGCGACGAACGCTAGGCACGCATCGCGATCGTGCTCCATCGTCTCCGAGTACCGCCCGCCGCCGAATACGCGAAATCCTTCGCGTCGGAGCAGCTCGTTTTCGTCGACGCTGTGATTCTCGTCCCAAATCCAATACGCGTCGCGATGTGTTTCCCGAGCGGCGACGAGGTCGGAGAGTCGCTGCTTCGCCACGAGGCCGTTTCCGACGAGATCGTACTCCTCGCACGTTCGCCGGTCGCTCGTTCCGCAGTAACCGACGATGACATTGTGTCCTTCATCGATCAAACGCAAAGCAAACCCGAGACCGGCGTAGTGCAGCGTCGCGATGATGAATCGCATTCGAGAAAGGGACTCGGAATGAAAACAGGAGTGGACGCCTTCGCACCTTCGCAGGGGCCGTGCCGACGAACGAGTCGGTACGTTCCGTGCAATTTCCCGCCGCCGAACGCTCACCCCGGACTTCGATGAGCAAACTGCTTCGCGGCCTTGCCGCTGGATATGGCGCAAAGAAGATGGGCGGTGGCTGTTTCAGCACCGTCCTCATCTTCATCCTGCTTTGGTGGCTCCTCGGCCACTTCCGAATTTTCCAATAACGACTCGGCGATGGAGCCGAGTCAGACGGCGCGTGCCCGCGGTGCTGGCGCGCGCCGTCTCCTAGTCGACTCGAGCCGCCAGCCGAACGTAGCGAGCGCAACGCGACCCGCGGCATCGACCGTCACGCCTTCGTGCTCCAGTCGAAGACGCTGTGTGATGCCGGAGCTCGAGCCTTTTTGCTCGAGACTGAGCTTCCCCTGCGCGTTGATGACGCGATGCCACGGTACCGCTGTTCCCGGTGGCAGGGCGCTCAGCGCATAGCCGACGAGACGCGGTTGGTTTGGAAAGCCGGCGAGCCGCGCGACGGTGCCGTACGTCGTCACGCGACCCTTGGGAATCTTGCGCACGACCGCAAAAATGCGATCGTGCGTGCCGCCTTTCTTCACGGCGCGAGCCGCGCGGGCGGCAGAAAACACGAAGCGGTCCGCCAGTCCTGTTGCTGAATGGTCACCGAGCTCCCTCTGGGGCCGAGCTGGTGTGATCGTCCGAGAGAAACGCGTCGAGTCGCGCCGGCTGGACCGGCGGCCGAACAGAGTCACTGCTCCAACCCATCATCGATTCCAGCGCGGCTCCGCAAATGCGGCCCTGACACGGGCCCATCCCGGCGCGCGTGTACAACTTCGCCTGTCGCGACGTCCATCGCGCGTCGAGATCGCGAAGCCGAACATCCTCGCATCGACAAACGATCGTGTTGGCGTGAGCGAGCGTCGAGACGTCCGGACGAAGAGCGAACGCGAGGTCGAGCATCTTCATCTCTCGCTCGAGCGACGCACGAATCGAAGCGAGTCGCTGCGGAACCGACAACCCGACGGCGGAGAGTCCGGCGATCTCGCCTTCGACGAGCGCCAGCTCGACACCGCCGATACCGGTCGGCTCTCCCGCACAGTACACGTTCGATACCGACGTCTCCTGCGTCGGCCCTACGTGAACCGTGCCGTCGACGGTTTCGCAACCGAGAAGTCGCGCGAGTTGCGTGTTCGGAAGGAGACCGAACGCCGCGCACAGCAAGTCGCAGGCGATAGTCTCGGAGGTCTGACCATTCGTGACGGTCACCTCTCGGACGACACCGTCTCCACCTGCGGAGCGCACCCACGTCCCCATCGCGTAGCGGGTTCGGAGAAACGCGGAGCGAAGCGTCGCCGCCTGCACTAGCGTTTTCGGACGACGCCAGAGCGACGTCGCAAACCGACGCACGCGCGCGGCCGGCGCCTGCTCGGCGACGAGCAACAGCTTCGCGCCGGCCGCAGCGAGCGACGCAGCGACGGGAAGCAAGAGAGGTCCTGAGCCCGCGATCACGACACGTCGGCCAGCGACGTCCATCCCAGTCTTGAGCAATGCCTGCGCACCGCCGATTCCGACGACGTTCGGCAGCGTCCAGCCGGGGAATGGAAGGAAACGCTCGCGCGCACCCGTCGCGAGAATCACGTGACTCGCGCTCACGGAAACGCCGATCCCCGAGCTCTCTGCTCGTAGAATGAATCGGCCAGTCGCCTCGCGCGCGACGTCGTAGACGCTGGTCGACTCGCGTACTACCGCGCGCGTCGCCTGCAGGCGCGCGATCCATTGCCGAGCGACTTTCGGTTGCAGTCCGCCGAGCTTCGGCCGCCAGACCTGGCCGCCCGGCCCAAGGCCTTCGTCGAGAACGACCACGCTCCGACCCGCCTCGGCGATGCGGCAAGCCGCCGCAATCCCGGCGGGTCCCGCGCCGACAATCGCGACGTCGCAGGTCAGCGCGTTCTCGTCACGCAACGGGCACTCCGGTCTCTATGCGCATGCCGCTCTCGGCGACGCGCAAGCATGCACGCTGTTGTGGAAGGTCGTCGATCGTCACCCGGCACTCGTAGCAAATGCCCATCCCGCAGACCGGGCCGCGCGCCTCTCCGGAAACCGACTGGCGGAATCCGCTCTCCCCGGCGTTGAGCAGTGCCGTGGCGACCGTCGCACCTGCAAGCACCGAGATCGCTTTTCCATTGACCACGATGTCGACGCGCTTGCCGCTCATGCGTGCGCCTCGGCCGGCCGTTGTGAGAGAACTCTCATCGGAGAAAATGGAGCGGCGTCGACGACCGGCCGGCGCCCCGCGATCTGGTCGGCGATCAGCTGCGCGGTCGCAAGCGAGAGTGTGATGCCAAGGCCTTCATGTCCGCCGGCGATCCACAGACCTGGCGTCGATTCCCACGGGCCGATCAACGGGAGCTTATCCGGTGTCGCCGGACGAAAGCCGGTCCAGACACGAATGATCGACGTGTCGCGAAGCGCGGGCATGAGGTCCGCGGCGCGCTTTAGCATTTGCTGAAGCAGCGCCCGATTCAACGAGGCGTCCCACCCAACGAGCTCGCGCGACGATCCGATCAGGATTTGCCCCGTCGAGCGCGGCTGAACGTTGAACGCCACCGACTCGCTCGTCATCGCGTGCGCGCTCGTCAAGTATCCGAGCTCGACGATCTGGTGACGACACATGCGCGGATACCGGTCGGTGATCGCGAGATGTCCTTTCCGTGGCACGATGGGCAGTCCGGGCGTCAGCGCCGGCGCCGCGGCGCCCGCGGCATTGACCACGACGTCGGCGTGAAGCCGCTCGGTTCCGACGACAACGCCGTGATCGACGATCTCGCGAACGTCGGCGCCGTCTCGAATCACCGCGCCTCGTTGGCGCGCCAGCTCGAGCATGTCGAGGGTTGCACCCGGCGGATAGATGACAGCGTCGTCCGGAACAAGCAGAGCACCGAGTAAATCGGTCCGAAGGCCGGGTTCCGCCTGACGAAGCGTCACCGAGTCGATGACTTCGGCGCGAACCCCGCCACTTTCGTAGATGGCGCGCTTGCTCTCGATCGCCGCGAACTGCTCCGCGTTCTCTGCGATCCACAGCGTGCCGCATGCGTCGTACTCGCTGCGCTTACCAAGCTGCGGACGCAAATCGCGCCAGAGTCGCGCCGAGTATGCCGTGAGCGCGAGCTGCTCGGGCGAGTCGTCCATGACGACGACATGTCCCATTCCAACCGACGTCGTTCCCGCGCTCGCGAACATTCGATCGAGTACGGTGACGCGCCAGCCGTCGCGAGACAACGCCTCCGCGCACGCCGCTCCGACGATTCCGGCGCCGACGACGATCGCGTCGGCGCCAGACGCGCGCACCGTCACTCGCCGATGCCGAGCATGAAGGGGTCGGCAGGATCGAAGCGGAGCGTTGCGTCGCCGGTGATGAACGCCGAGCCGCGAATGTGTGGAATGAGCTCGCCGTTTTCGCCTTGCGTTAGCCAGCCCGTGAATCGGCTGCCGGTGATGCTTTCCTGACGCCACTCGGCGCCGACCGGCAGCTTGCCGCGCGCATTGAGGACCGCCATCACCGCCGACGTCCCTGTGCCGCACGGCGAACGATCGTATTCACCGCCGGAGCAAAGCACGAAGTTTCGCGAGTCTGCGTCGGCACGCGTTGGCGCCGACGACACCTCGATGTGGTCGATCGGGACGCCGCCGGCGACACCCTGTGCGTCGATCGCATCCTGGATCGACTGGGTGACCCGCGTGAGCTCCGCGACATTCGAGATCTCTAACGGATCGTCCAGATGCGTGATGAAGAACCAGTTACCGCCATAGCCGACATCGCCGACGACGCGACCCAGTCCGGGAACGTCGACCTCGACGTCGAGCGCGTGACAGCGCGACGCGACGTTCTGGATCGTCACCGAACCGTCCGCGTTCAATTCGGCGGAAACCACGCCGACCGGGGTGTCGAACTTGGCGACGCCGACGCTCATTCGGCCGAGATGCTGCAGTGTGCGCACGACGCCGATGAGGCCGTGGCCGCACATGCCGAGGTAGGTGCCGTTGTTGAAGAAGATGATCCCGCACAGCGAACCATCGTTGACCGGCGGCGTCAGCAGCGCGCCGACGATCGCCGAGTGGCCTCGCGGTTCGCAGACGACGGCGCGGCGCAAATGGTCGAAGCGGGCGCGTAGGTCGTCGCGCCGCTCTTCCATCGTTCGCCCGGCTGGCATCGGCCAGCCATCGACGACGACGCGCGTCGGCTCGCCTTCAGTATGCGAATCGACGACGCGAATCTCGGCCGGCGTTTCCAGCGTCTGCGCGTGGTCGACGCTCGGAGCGTCCAAGGTTCTCGCCGTCATGGGTTGATCTGCACCGTCTTCGTTTCCGTATAGAAGTCGCGCGCCGCCGGTCCCTGTTCGCGGCTGCCCGAGCTCGAGGATTTCATTCCGCCGAACGGCGCGTGCGGGTCGACCCCCGTCGTATCGCCGTTGACGCGAACCATGCCTGCCTCGATGCGATCGATATAGCGAAGCGCGCTCCGCAGATCGCGCGTGAAGAGCGACGCGCTCAAACCGTACGGCGTCGAGTTCGCGAGGTCGATGGCATGATCGAGATCGGTCGCGGTGAAGGACGCGAGCACGGGTCCGAATAGCTCTCGCTGCGCGAGCGCCGAATCCGCGGCGGCGTTTCGAACGATGGTCGGCGGCAGGAAGTATCCGCCGCCGAACTCGGAGGCGGACACGTCGCCCACGTAAATCGATTCGGCATTCATCTCATTGAGCACGCCGCGAATCGAATCACGAGACGTGGAGCTGATCACCGGTCCGACGGCCGACGATGCGTCCGTGACCGGACCAATGGGCAGCGCGGCGACCTGCGATCGCAGCTCATCGAGAAATGCGCCTTCGACTTCGCGCGCGACGACCACCCGGCTCGTCGCGGTGCACTTCTGTCCCGCGTACCGCATCGCTCCGGCCGCCGTGAGCGACGCGGCAAGGCGAATGTCGGCGTCAGGCATGACGATCGCGACGTTCTTCCCGCCCATCTCGGTCTGATATCGAATGTTCCGCGCGGCGGCTTGGCTCGCGACCATGGCGCCGACGCGTCCGGACCCGGTGAAGCTTACAGCACGAACGTCGGCCGATCCGATCAACGACGGACCGATGATTTGCCCGTTGCCGACGATGACATTGAACACGCCCGCGGGGATGCCGGCCGCCGCGGCGCATTCCGCAAGGAAAATCGCCGACTGCGAGGACATCTCGGCGGGCTTTAGAACTACGGTATTGCCAAACGCTAAAGCCGGCGCCGCCTTCCAGAGCGGAATCGCGATCGGGAAGTTCCACGGCGTGATCAGCGCAACGACGCCGAGCGGCGGGCTGATCGTGAATTGCAGGGCGCCGGCAGATTGCGCGGGAATGACGTCGCCGTTTGGGCGCACGGCTTCGCCCGCGTAGTAGCGGAGAATCGACACGCAACGACCCGCTTCGCCCCGCGCTTCGCCAATCGGCTTTCCGACTTCGCGAGTGACGAGCTGCGCGAGCTCTTCCTGCCGATCGGCGATCGCCGCGCCGAACTTGTAAAGCAGGTCGGCGCGCGCCGGGCCGGTCAGCGATCGCCACGCCGGCAATGCTCGACTGGCCGCAGCGACCGCGGCGCGGACATCGTCGTCGGTTCCGTGCGGCACGTGGGCGATGACGTCTTTTTCGTTCGACGGATTGACGTCGGCGATCCATTCATCGGACTGGCTTTCGTGCCACGCTCCTCCGATGAAGCTCTTGAGCCTCGCCGGCGCGGTCACTTCGCCACCCGCGTCGCGACGCGTGCGCCGGAATTCCCGCGCTGCTCGTGCAAGAGCGTGCGGAGCGATTCGCCGGCACCGAGAATGTGTGCCCGCATGAGGGTCACGGCAGTCGCGACGTCGTTGTTCGCGACGGCGGCGGCAATGGCGCGATGCTCCTCATTTGCTTTGGCGCCGCCGTGAGCCAAGAAGAGCTGCATTCGAAAATATCGGTCGCTGTGATGATGAAGCTTCTGCAAGAGTCCCATCGTGAAGTTGCGGTTCGCCGGCGCGTAGAGCGCCGCGTGAAAATGCCAGTTGAGCGGTCCCCAGCGAGTTGCCTCGCCGGCGCGGAGCGCGGTCTCGAACTCGTCGAGGACATCGGTCGCGCGATCGAGTTGCTCCTTGGTCATCCTCGGGACCGCGCGACGAATCAGATCGCACTCGATCTCGGCGCGGAGCTCGAACAGCTCGGCGATCTCGTCGATCGAGAGGCTCGAGACGACCGCGCCGCGGTGTGGGCTGAAGGTCACCAGACCCTCGGCCTCGAGCTGACGAAGCGCTTCGCGAACAGGGATTCGGCTGACGCCGAGATCGTCCGCGAGGGCGTCTTGCCGCAAGGGCTCGCCTTCGGGATAATCGCCGCGAAGAATTCGTTCGCGCAGCGCCTCGACCGTCATGCTCGCAACCGTCTGGCGCTGGATGGGGGCCGCCGTCGACGGCCGAGGCGCAAGTCGCGAGCTGGACAGTCGGCCCCCCTCTTTGAGCACGTCAGCAGCCATCAACGCTCCGTTGGATTCGCAACCGTGTTCGGATACAATATCCGCGCTGATAGTCAGTAGCAAGCGACCGGACTCCGAACGAATCGCGTTTTCGAGCGCTCATGCGTAGATGAAACAACAGTCGACGCGTCCCGGCCAGGCAAACGCGACGCTTGATGGCGTCTGATCCGCGAGGCAGATTCTCGATCGCGTCCCGACCACACCCAATCCTCCGATGAATCCTATCTCCGCACTGCTCATTTGCCTCGGGATCTTTGCCGCGTTCTACCTCTACGTATTCATCGCGGCCATCGTGCGCGATTCGCGTGAGGGTCAGCCGATCGCTCCGAAGCCGGGAATATCACTCGTCAGCTTCATCGCGAACTTCTTCGACACGCTGGGCGTCGGATCGTTCGCGACGACCACAGCCATGGTGCGGTTCTTCAAGATGATGCCGGATGAAAAAATTCCTGGCTCATTGAACGTCGGGTATGTGCTTCCGACGATGATCGAGGCGTACGTCACCATCCATGGATTGAGCGGACTCGGAGTCACAGTGCCGCCGGTCGACGTCGATCCGACGACCCTGATCCTATTGATCGTCGCGGCGATTGCAGGCGCTTGGCTCGGCGCCGGCGTCGTCGCGTCGTGGCCGCGCCGAAACATTCAGCTGGGAATGGGATTCTGTCTCGCGGCGGCAGCGGTCATCATGGTCGTACGGCTCACGGTCTTCCATTCGCTCGAAGTCGGAACCATCGGCCTCACCGGCGTCAAGCTGATCATCGGCATCGTTGGCATGGTCGGACTCGGAGCGCTGATGACGCTCGGCATCGGCCTCTATGCGCCTTGTCTCATCCTCGTGACGCTGCTCGGGATGAACGACAAATCGGGGTATCCGATCATGATGGGCGCGTGCGCGTTCCTCATGCCGGTCGCTGTGTATCGATTCATCAAGGCGAAAGCGTACTTCAGCCCGGCGATGCTTGGTATGGCGATCGGCGGCGCGATCGCCGTTCCGCTCGCGTTCAAGTGGTTCCAGGCCCTCGATATGAAATGGGTGAAGATCGTCGTGATCTTCGTCGTCGCGTACGCATCGATCACAATGCTGTGGACGGCGTACAAAGAGCGAGGCACGGCGGCTGCCATGCGTCCAGCGTCACTCGAGGGTGCCGGAGCCGAGGCCTGACTCAGACCCGACGCATCACGCGGTTGATCGCCAACATCGCGCGGTCGAATTCAGAGATTTCTTCACCAAGCTGTTTTCGACCGCTCGCGGTGATGGTGTAGTAGCGCGCTCGACGTCCCGTCGGAGTTTCACCCCACTTCGACGTAACGAAGCCTCGGCGCAGCAGGCGCTCGAGCGCGGGATACAACGATCCCTGCTCGACGCGCAGAACATCCTCCGACAGCTTCTCGATGTGCTGCGCGATCGCATAACCGTGCAGTGATCCGAGGGTCAGGGTGTCCAGCACGAGCATGTCGAGCGTTCCGGGAACGAGCTCGCGACGCGATGAGGATTTTGCCATATCAGTCTCCTCGAATCGCGATGGTCGCATCGAGCCGCGACGCACGACGCGCCGGAACGTAACTCGCCACCAGCGATACCACCGCCAGCACGACGATCGTGACCACGTACGGCAGTGGATCGGCCGGACCGGTGTCGTAGAGCATTCCGCGAATGAGGCGCGCCCCGGCCCACGCGCCGACGCAGCCGAGCACGACGCCCACGGCCGCGACCCGAAGGGATTCACCGACGACCAGCGACGCAACATTTCGATCGGTGGCGCCGAGCGCCTTTCGGACGCCGATCTCGCGTCTCCGCTGTTCGACTCCGTACGCGATCACTCCGTACATACCGATTGCCGAGAGCAGAAGGGCGCATGCGGCGAACCCTCCAACGAGCGACATTGCGAATCGGCGTTGTTCGAGACTCTGCGAAATGGTCTCGTCGACGACTCTGAAGCCGGCTGCCGTCGCATCGTTGTGCAGCCAGAGCGACGGGTCGACGGACGTGACGGCGCGAGCAATCGCGGGAAACGCCTTTGTCGCGTCGCGGGTTCGGACGACCAGCGTGACCCACGGCCATACTTCGAGCGTGTACGGAACGTAAATCTCGGGGTTCGGTGCGACGTCCTGACTCGCCTGGTGCACGTCCGCGACGACGCCGACGATGGTACCGTCGAGCGGCTGTCCAAAATCGGCGCGGCCTTGCGATGACCGATGAATCACGACCCGACGGCCAATGGGACTCTGTCCGGGCCAGTACCGCTTCGCGAGCGTTTCGTTGATGATGAAGCTGCCGCCGGGCGATCGAATGTCATCGGCCGAGAACCAGCGTCCGGTCACGACGGACATCTTCATAGTTTTCAAATACGTGTCCGACACCGTTCGATAGAAGACTTCGCCCGACGCGCTGTCCTGACTCGCGAGGCCGTCGACTTTGATCGGCGTGTAGATCCCCGAGCCCGTGAATGGAAAGTGTTGAATGAGGCCGACGTCCTGGACGCCCGGCACGGCGCGCAATGCATCCATCAGTCGTGCATAGAGCGCCGCGGCCCCTTCGGGCTTGCCATAGCGCGATGCCGGTGGCGCCACCCTGACAGTGACGAGGCCGCGGGGATCGAACCCGAGCGGAACGGCGGCCACCCGCCGAAAGCTCTCGAGAAGAAGGCCCGCTCCAACGAGAAGCATGAGCGCGAGCGCAAACTGTACCGCGACCAGCGACCGGCGAAGCTTCGACTCGGACCGTGTCCCGACAGATCCGGACGCACCAACGCGAAGCGAGGCGCCACTCGAGGCCCGCGTCGCGCGAACCGCGGGCCAGATTCCGCAGAGCAAGGCGGTGAGGATCGATGCGGAGAACGCGACGGCGAGTACTCGAGCGTCGACAGCAACTTCTTCGACCCGCGGCAGCCGCGACGACGGCAGCTTGCGCGCCAGATTCACGGCGACGACGGCGAACGCCGTGCCCAGCACACCGCCGAAGAGCGCGAGCGCAACACTCTCCGTGAACAGCTGACGGACGATTCGTCCTCTCGAGGCACCGAGCGCGCTTCGCACCGCCAGCTCGCGTGAGCGCGCGGACGCGCGCGCGAGCAACAAGTTGCCGACGTTCGCGCACGCGAGGAGCAACACGACGCCGACGGCACCGGCAAGCGTCATGAGCATCGGCTGAATGTTGCCGAGGATCTCGCTTCGAACCGGCAAAAACGCGACGCTCGTCCATCGCGCCTGCTCGGCTGGATACTCCGCGGCAAGACGGGCCTCGATGGACCGCATCGAGCTCGCTGCACGCGCGGAGTCGATACCGACCTTGAGACGAGCAATCGTTCGGCTATCCGCATGAAGACCGCGACGCGTGATTTGATCCGTTTTCTTGTAGTGGCTCAGCGGACTCCACACCGACGAGAACGTCGGATACGACGCACCAGCCGGCATGACGCCAACGACCGTGGCCGGGACGCTGTCGATCGAGATGCGGCGCCCGATGATCCGTGGATCGCCGCCAAATTTTTCCACCCAGAGCGAATGCGCGATCACCGCGGCATCCGGTGCGCTCGCAAGCTCGTCGTCGGGGCCAAGAAATCGCCCGAGCTCAGGTCGCGCGCCGAGAATGGCGAAGAAATCGGGGGTGACATAGCTCGCCCCGATTGTCTCGCGGGAATCGCCATTGGCCAAGACCACTCCGTCTCCCCGAATGAACGTCAGCCCGTCGAAGGCGGCGCGGACCGCGGGATCCCGCTGCCAATCCTGGACGGTCGGATAGGACGGGAGCCGGGCGGCGCCGCCGTCTTGCCGTTCGAACACAGTCACGAGTCGGCCTGCGTCTCGAAACGGGAGTGACTGGAGCAGCACGTGGTCGACAATGCTCATCACGGAGGTCGTCAGTCCGATGCCCAGGGCAAGCGTGAGCACGGCGACGACGGCAAATGCAGGCGATCGACGCAAACCACGAAAGAGGTGTCTCACGTCCTGGCCAGCCTGGTCGAGCAGATCGAGGCCGGCCATGCGACGAGTCTCCTCCTTGTGGTAGGCGACGCTCCCAAATCTCCGGCGGGCCGACATGACGTCCGGGCGCTCGCGACCGTCGCGCTGCTGCTTCGAATCAAGCTCGAGGTGGAACCGAATCTCGTCGTCGAGATTGCGTTCATACCCTTCTCGGCCAAGCAACACGCGAAGACGGTGGCGCCATCCATCGAGTCGTGACATCGAGTCGTCGCTCCTATATGTCGACTATCTGCATATGATAGGTAGACTGTCGACATATCGGCAAGGGGAGTCTTGTCAGGATCCCGCCAGACGCTTAGCATGTCCCATAGACTTGCCAAGGGAACGATCGCCCATGCAACGTGAATCCAGCGAGCTGCTCCAAGGCACTCTTGCCATCCTCATTCTCAAAGCGCTCCTCGCCGGATCGTTGCATGGCTACGGAATCGCACGATGGGTCGAGTCCACCACCGATGACGTTCTGCGGATCGAAGAGGGTTCGCTCTATCCCGCCCTTCGCCGCCTCGAAGACAAAGCGTGGGTCGCCTCGGAGTGGGGGCTCTCCGAGAACAATCGCCGGGCGCGCTTCTACACGATCACGAACGCCGGACGCGCGCACCTCCGAAACGAAGCAGTACAGTGGATGCGGCACGCGGGCGCGGTGACGCAGGTGCTGCGAGCGGCACCGAAGCTCGCATAGCCTGGAATGAGCAAACTATGAACAAGCGCTCGCGGCGATATCTCGGATTCTTCGGACGCAACGTCGAAGCCGACGTCGATGACGAGCTGCGGTTCCATCTCGAGATGCGCGCGCGCGACTACAGAGAGAGCGGGCTCGCGAGCGGGGACGCCTGGCGCGCCGCGGGCGAGCGGTTCGGGGACTACTCGTCGGTCAACGCCGCACTGGTAACTCACGACCTCGGCAAGGCTCGACGACAAGACCGGAGAGACCTCATGGACGATCTCGTGCAGGACGTTCGCTACGCGCTTCGCAGCCTTCGGCGCGCTCCAGCCTTTGCGTTGGTCGCCATCGCGACGCTGGCGCTCGGCGTCGGCGCGAACACGGCGATGTTCTCGATCGTCGATGCAGTCGTCGTCCGTTCGCTTCCCTTCCCGCGCGCCGATCGGCTCGTGTCGGTGACCGGCTCGGTTCTCGCCGAGGCGACGCGAGTACGCGAGTTGTCCCGATCGTATTCGGATGTCGCGGTGTACCGGCCATTGAGCGTGGGGATCAGCGGCGACGCCGAGGCCGAACGGATCGAAGGCGCGACGGTTTCGGCGAACGTGTTCTCTACGCTCGGTGTCTCGATGGCGAGCGGTCGCGCGTTTTCACCCGAAGAAAACTCTCCCGGCCGGAGCAACGTCGTCATCCTGAGCGACGGACTCTGGCGCCGCCGATTCGCCGGCAACCGTGCGGTGATCGGACAACGTCTCATGATCGAGGGCGCGCCATACACGATCGTCGGGATCGCACCGTCCGAATTTTCGTTTCCGTCGCGCACGACACAACTCTGGATTCCAATCATCATGCCGCCGTCCCGCAGTGGCGCGTTTTGGGGCGACGGCGGCTACCGAACCGTCGCGCGCCTTCGCGACGGTATCGCCCCCGCGGCGGCGCAACACGAGCTCAGAACGCTGTTCAAGCAGATTCGCCACGAGAATCCGCTTTGGGATCCCGGTCCGAAGTACGGCGTGGACGCAACTGTGACGCCGCTCCAGGACAAGCTCGTTGGCTCAGCGCGGACCGTCCTCTGGTTGCTCTTCGGCGTCGTCGGGGTCGTGCTGCTCATCGCATGCGCGAATGTCGCGAACTTGCTGCTCGTCCGCGCGACGGCGCGGCAGCGAGAGGTGGCCGTACGAATGGCGCTCGGCGGCGGTCGGTCGCGCATCATTCGTCAGTTGTTGACCGAGAGTGTTGTCCTTGCGCTGCTCGGAGGCGTCGCTGGAATCGCGGTAGCAGCAGGGAGCATTCGCGCGCTCGTCGGCGTGCTGCCATCGGACATCCCGCGCGTCGCGACCATCGGCCTCGATTTTCGCGTGCTCGGGTTCACAGCACTCTTGGTGGTTACGACCGGAATCGTCTTCGGTCTCATCCCGGCGATTCGATCGAGCGGAACCGACATGCAACGGGCGATGCGGAATGGTGCGCGAGGCTCGAGCGGTACCAACCGCCGGCTGGCGAGTCTGCTCGTCTGCGGGGAGATCGGCGCGGCGTCTCTGCTACTTATCGCCGCGCTGCTCCTGGTTCGAAGCATGTGGGCACTTCAGGGCATCGATCCCGGATTTCGCACGACGTCGATCGTGACGGCGCGCGTGACTCCGCCGTCGACGCGATTCGCGGGCGCGAATGCATCGGCGGTCGTTCCCTTTGTCGACGAGCTGCTACGTCGAGTGCGCGGCATTCCGGGCGTCACCGCGGCAAGCGTTGCCAGTGACGTCCCGTTGAGCAACGGCATTTACGGTCTCGCGATTCGCGTCGAAGGCCAGTTCGAGAACATCAAGGCAAGTTTGCCGATGGTGGACCACTATCAGATCGTCACGCCGGACTACTTCACGACGATCGGCATTCCGCTCGTCGCAGGGCGATTCTTCGGCGAAGACGATGAGGTGGGAGCACCCGACGTCGCGCTCGTGAGCGAGTCATTCGCCCGGCACTACTGGCCAAACGGCGACGCCATCGGAAAGCGAGTGGGATATCCGTGGGAGAGTCCATGGGTCACGATCGTCGGCATCGTTCGCGACGCGAAGGTCGACAGTCTCACTGGAACGTCGGAAGAAGTTTTCTACCGGCCCTTCAGACAATCGCCCGTCACCGCGATGTCGCTCGTCATCAGGAGTAACGGCGACGTCGGCGCGCTTGCGAACGCACTACGGTCGACGATCGCGCAGCTCGACCGAAGCACGCCCGTCAGCGACGTCGCGACAATGCGCTCGGTCATCGACCGATCCGCGGCACGTCAGCGGTTTACGATGCTCTTGCTCTCGCTGTTCGCGGGTATCGCGCTCGTGCTCGGGGTCATCGGCATCTACGGAGTGATGTCGTACGCGGTGGCGCAGCGAACGCGTGAGATCGGCGTACGCATGGCGCTCGGCGCGTCGCCTGGCGATGCACGTCAAATGGTGTTGCGAGAGGCGTTGGTACTCGCATTGGCAGGGATCGCCGTCGGTCTTGTTGCCGCGGCGCTATCCACGCACGTCCTCGGCGGTCTGCTCTACGGAATCTCGGCGACGGACCCTGTGACGTTCGCGTCGGTGCCGTTGGCGATCACGATTGTTTCATTGATTGCGAGCTACTTACCGGCGCACCGGGCGACGAGAGTCGATCCAACCACCGCGCTGCGCGCCGATTGAGTGAGAATCGCTCCCGCTGGCTCCGCAGAGCGTCTTGAGTTGATCGGCGATGTAGGGACGGAGTTTCGCGACGTAGTCGAGGTATGTCTTCGCCGCGTCGGGCGCGACCGAGCCGCCGCTCACGAGGTTGATTTCCGCCTCGGTAAGCGACGAGTCCGCGAGCTTCGTCAGCTCGCAGCTTTTCGCGGTCGGCGCTTCAGTCGCTGCCGATTGACTGACTGAGAGCTCCGACGCGCCGAGGAGGAATTTCGCTTGCGGTGACGGCGCGATGCGTTCTGCCAGCTCGAGGAACTTGATCGCGACTTGATAGTCCTCGCGCTTCTGCGTTCCGGTCGCCGCTTTGTACAGCGAGTTGCCGCGCGCCAGGGCGAACTGCGCGACGGTTGCCGAGTCTTCGCCGTACTTCGTTGCGAGCTGCATGGCGGCAAAGGCGCTGTCGGCCTGGCCGACATCGAAGTCGAGTTGCGCGAGCTGCAAAAATCCGTGGGGCAGTTTCGGGTTCGCGGCGAGGGCGCGCTTCGTCTCTTCCAGTGCCCCGCCTGCGTTGCCGCTGGTCTTCAGATTCTGAGCGGCGAGCACATGGAGCTCGGGGTTGTCGGGAAACGCTGCGAGCCCGCGAGGCAGCGCGGACGTGTTCTCCGCGCGCAGAAGCTGCAGATAGATGATGTACAGCGGCGCGTTCTGCGGAAACTTGGAGACGCCGGCGGCCGCGACGCTCAGCGCGCGCGTCGATTGGCTGTCTGCGCGATATGCGTTGGCTAGGCGACTGTAGAACTCCGGGTCAGCCTGCGTCGCGGGATCCTTCGAGAGGAGATTCTCGCCACTCGTGATCGCGCCCTTCCAGTCGTTGGTCGCGAGATGTACGAGCCAGCGCAGCTTCAAGAGCATCAGATTCTCTTGATGAAGCTCCGTTCCGCGATCGATGAGCGGCTGGGCCAACTTCGCGTTGCCCTCGCGCGAGAGCGCATTCACGACCCGCTCGGTGAGGTCTTCGTTCAGCGTGTCGGTTGCGAGAAGACGAACCCAGTTCGTCGCCGCATCAGCGTTCTTTCCTTGGGCGTCGTACGCCTCCGCCAGATCTTCGAGTGCGATCGGATTCTCGGGCGCGACCTGGAGCACGGCGCGCGCGACGGATGCGATGCTGTCCGGCTTCGCGTCCGAGCGCTGCAGCGCGGCGAGAAGGCAGAGCCGCGCCGGGACCGCTCGCGAAAACGCGGCCACTCCGGCGCTCGCCGACGCGGCTGCTTCACGGGGCTTTCCTTCTCGATTGAAGTTTTCGCATTGACGGAGTGGGACGAGCTGCGCTCGTGCCGCGATTGCCTCCTTGGCCACGATGTCGGCCGCGGCGTCGATCGACGAGCCTTCGCCGATCAAAGGCTGCGTCAGTCTCGGATCTCGAATCAGCGTGAGCGCAGCGTCGATCCGGACTTTCCCGACCGAGCGCGCCACCCTGCCGAAGATCCGCTCGTCCGCGCGGAACTTCTTCGCCAGCTCTCGCAGCTCTCCCTCACTCAGCGCGACGTTCTCCTCGAACCCGGACCGGCGAAGCCAATCGTCGATGTCGCCACTCGAGACGACGCGAAGATCACTCTTAGGGAAAGCACCGGCGACGCGACCGCGAATGATGTCCCCCGTCTTTCCACCCAGTCCACGATCCGGGCTCTGAAAGGCGGGAACAACCATGATCTGCGTTGTGAATTTCTGTTGAGCGCCGGCAGACGCGACTGCGGAAACGCCGAGCACGAGTAACGAGCGAAGCAGCATCGCTTGAAACACGCTGGGGTAAGCGGAATACCTGGGTGGGTCGCCCGGTCCTACAAGGTAACGCGCGAGAGACGCGGCACGCTGGGGCGAGCGAGATGAGTCGCGGCTGGTTCTGCGCAGAGGCCGAGCTGGCCCGGGCCTCCGGCACCGCAATTCTCATCCGGCGCGGAATGGTCGCGCGACGATCGACTGGGGGAAAATCCGCGGCGGACGGCGTCCACCGAGTCGCTACAATCTTCGAACGGTGCCGGCGAAAATGGCGAGCGCCTGACGAGCGAGATTCTCGCGGACGTCCAAGCGCTCGCCCTACAACCCTAGTGCACGGTGACGACGCCGCTCATCGACTGGCCGTGAATCAGGCAATGGTACTTATAGGTGCCGGCGGTGGCGAAGGTCCGGCTGAATGTCCCGGTGCTCTGCGTCGCCGACACGATGCCACTGCCGTCGTCGAATGTGATCGCGTGTGAGACGCACGTGCTGTAGCCGCCGTAGCCGTCGCCCGAACACGAGTTCCATTCCCAGGTAACCGTCGTGCTGACCGGGACGCTGATGTCGGCGGGATCGAATGACGAAGGCGAAACCGTCACCGAGTTCGTGGTCACCGGGACGCCCGGGTTGGGCGTGGGGCTCGGCGTCGTGGGTTTGGTACTGGGGCCGCTGGTATAACCGCCGCTGTCGGCGCTTCCGCCGCAAGCGGCCAGCGCGATAGCAAAGGTCGTAACCGCGGCACGTCGCCAATGAAACATCCATCCTCCTTGCGACCACGAAGCGGGAGGCGCGGTGGTCGGTCGATCGGTGTGAGCGAAGTGAATTGCCTTGCTCATCTAATCCGCGGAGTCGTGGCTGGGTTCCAATCCGTCAAGGCATGATCGACGGCGCCGGTCTTTTCGTCAGGCTCGCCATGTTCGCCCGGTCAGTGACCTGGGCCTGTCGAAGGAGCGTCAGCGCCTCGGAGAGCTTGACCGAGAGGTGATAGACGTTCCAGTTGACGTTCGCCATCGCAGACGGCCACATGTCGAGCAAATCAGTCGCGGCGTCATATCGCATCGTCCCACGGTACCACGTCGAGATGGCGCGATCCTTCGCGGCGGCCATCGTCCGCCAGAGCACCGGCACGGCGTACGCCTGCCACTTGACGCCGTCTTCGCTCGATGCGAGCCAGATGTCGCTGTTGGCGCAGTTCCAACCCTTCGGATATGCGGCAATCATCGCGAGGTATCCCTTCCCTGCCCCAAGCTCCAGCATATCGAGGTGCCAAATCACGAAGCCCGGGATCGCGAGGGCGACCGGCACAGGGGCGGACCAGTCCGAGCGCTCGTAGCTCGATTCGCTGTCGGGGAACGCGGTGCGCATCTGGACGGTGCTCGACGTCGCATTGCAGCCGGCCACGCCCGACTGGACATACCAAAGCTTCGCGATTCGGTCCGACTCGATGATCAAGGACGGTGAGACCGCGTCGTGGTTCCGTTCGCTGAACGCGACGCGCGGCGTCGTCCAGTTCTTCGCGTTCCCCGTCGACATGATCATGATCTTGTTGAAGCTGTCGGCAACGACGCGATAGACCTGAACCATGCGCCCGGTCACCGGATCGAACGCGTGATCGGGATCCGAGTTGTACCCCGACGCGCCGGGATACGGAATCAACGGGTTGGTGATCTGCGGCGGCGTTTGCCACGTCGAATCGTTCGCCGCGAGGAGAAACGCGGGATTCTCGAAGACTGGATTAGAGTTCTTATATGGCGTGTACAGCAGCCAGCACCGCGCGCCCATCCACGATGCCGGCGGACACGCGATGTCCGGATGGACGGCATCGGGCGCCTGCGAGAAACCGTCGGACGGAATGGTGACCTGGACGAGGTGACGCGCGAAAAGTCCTTCGACTTTTTGCGTCAGCGTCCGCGGATCCACGATGTCGTGAGGCCGGCCATTGATAGGATGGCCGTCGATCGCGGCGTCAGAGGTGAGAGTGCGGCGGGGTGCGGCGGTTTGAGAGGCATCGGAACAGCCGACAAGTGCGACGGCGCACATTGCCCGGAGTACAAAGCGCATGTGGAATCCTGCTGACGGCAACTGTCATTGATGGGATGAAGCGCAGACGTTCGACGCGCGGCGAGACGTGCTGGGTGGTCGCGTTCATGGCGGACAGATAGTAACTCCGGGGGCGCATCGGCGTTATGCGTTTTGGACAAAACATTACTGAACCGCCGCACTTGCGATCCCATCCGGTCAATTCGTCTCACGCGTGCCAAGGAAAGTGCTGAACTACTTTGCGACCAACCATCTCGGACTCGACACCATGAGCATCGAAAACCTCGTCGCGCGGTGGCGAGCGGAGACACCGGGCTGTGCATATTGCGTGCACCTGAACAACGCGGGCGCCGGGTTGATGCCCGAACCGGTGATCGACGCGATGCGAGACCACATCGCGCTCGAGTCGGAGATCGGCGGCTATGAAGCAGCCGACGCGCGCGCCGAATCGATCCATTCGACGTACGCCGACATCGCGCGGCTCCTCAACGCCAAGGCGACGAACATCGCGATCGTTGCGAACGCGACGGCAGGTTTCATCCAGTCGATGACTTCGTTCGACTTCGCGCGCGGCGACGTGATCGTCACGACGAAGGCCGACTATACATCCTATCAAATCCAGTACCTCTCGCTTTCCAAGCGATTGGGCGTCGAGATCGTTCACGCCGAGGATCTGCCGGAAGGGGGCGTCGATCCGGAATCGGTGCGCGCGCTCGCCGCGAATCCGCGCTGCAGACTGGTGCACGTCTCGTGGATCCCGACGCACTCAGGGCTCGTGCAAGACGCGGAGGCCGTCGGGTCCGTGTGCGAACAGCTCGGGGTTCCCTACCTCGTCGACGCGTGTCAGGCCGTCGGGCAGCTTCCGATCGACGTCGAACGACTCCGCTGCGACTACCTCTCCGTGACCGCGAGGAAGTTCCTGCGCGGTCCGCGAGGAATCGGATTTCTCTTCGCGTCCGACCGAGCGCTCGCGCGCGGCGACCACCCGCTGTTCGTCGACATGCGCGGCGCGAAGTGGACCGGCGCCAACGAGTACGCCGTCGCAGAATCCGCGGTGCGCTACGAGGACTGGGAGTTCGCCTACGCGCTCGTGCTCGGACTTGGCGCCGCGGTGCGCTACGCAAGTCAGGTCGGGATCGACACGGCACGCGCTCGGTCGTGGTCGCTCGCCCGCGAGCTGCGCTCGGAGCTCGCAGCACTCGACGGCGTGCGCGTTCTCGACCGAGGCAATCAGCAGTCCGCGATCGTCACCGCGGACATCGCCGGCATCGATGCAACGAACCTTGTCAGCGAGCTACGAAAACGTGGCATCAACACCGCCGCGTCGCTGGCCTGGTACGGCTTGCTCGACTTTTCCGCGCGCGGCGTGCTCTCGGCGATTCGCATCTCGCCTCACTACTACAACACGAATGAGGAAATACTCGTTGCCGTCGGCGCGATCGACGAGATCGCTCGCTCGAAGCGCCATGTGCGTCGAGTCGATACAGCGACTTGACAGGCGGGTGTGATGCACACGCGTGCCGCGCGCGCAACGACGCGCGCGGCGGACCCACGACATCTGTGAATGGCGTCGCATCCTCGTCATTCATCAAAGTCTTCTAAAGCGGCTGTTGATTGACGTTTACGGACCTCGCGACCCGCGCGAGCTAATTGGTATGCGGGATGCTTTGCCCTGCAGTGCGGTCTCCGTCTCCGGGCGGAGATCGTGCTGCATCGGCGACGACGTCGGTCAGCGCTTCTCATGAGTGCACGGTACCGCCGTGCGGGTCACACCGGCGATCACCTGGATCTCCGGCCCGCCTGTGCACGTTTCGTCTTTGGGGGTCGTATGAAGAGTGTGAATGGCACGACGAAGGCACTTGCGGCGTTGATCGCGTTCGGCGCGTTCATTCCGGCGAAGGTAGCGCGGGCGGACATCCTGCCCGCGGTCGGAGCGCCCACCGTCAGCGCGGTCGCCGGGGGCTTCAACTGGACGTACGACATCACGCTGAGCGTCACTCAGCAGCTGATGAACGGCGACTCGTTCACGATCTATGATTTCGGCGCAGGCTCGGTGGTCTCGACGCCCAACGCCAGCTGGTCGCTCACTACCGATCCGTTCGCGCCGACGACCGGCGCGATCCCGAACGGCGTCATCACCCCGACTCAAACGGACGCCCTGAACTACACGTTCACGTGGAACGGAACGCCCATCATGGGTCAGGCGGATCTCGGCAACTTCGTGATCTTCTCGAAAAGCGGCGCACCAGTGACCGCGTCGTTCATGGGTCTGGGGACCGATCAGGTTACGCTGCTGAAGAACGCGAACATCACCAACACGCTCGTCCCGGTTACCACACCGGAACCGGCGAGCCTCGTGCTTCTGGGCACCGGCATGCTTGGCGTCGTCGGCTTCGCTCGGCGTCGGCGTCGCTCGGCGTAGTCGCGCAGCTTTGGAAGACAAAAGGCCAGCCGGCAAAGCGGCTGGCCTTTTGTGCGCCACTGCAGAACTGGATTCTATTTGCCGTACCGGTAGCCGAGGTATCTGAAGCTCGAGCTGTACGACTCGCTGAACTGGCGGTAGAGATACACGCTCGCGCCCCGCATACCGCTCAAGATCTGATCGCCTTTCGTGAACCACGCCTGGTCGCCCGTCCGCTTGCCGAGCCAGCCGAACATCGGCAGCATCAGCCCGTTCAAGTCGGGCGCGCTCGTCGGCGATCCTTGGAGCGAACACTCCACACTCATGTAGTTGAAACTCTGATCGGGCGATCGCCATTCGGTCGACCAGAGATAATTGCCGTACGCGATGGCGTTCTTTTCGATCGCGGCGTTGTACGAGCCCGGCCGCTGATCGTGGATGCGGGTCAGCACATCGTACAACATCCCGTTCATGTAGTTGAGGCTCCCACCGCACGTTGCCGTGAACGGGGTGAAGCCGGAGCTATTCATCGACCCGAGCGCGCGGTTGATCGCGGTATCGAGCAGCGGATTCTTCTTCCCGCTGAGCTTTTCGGCGATCCACAGGGCGAGGATCACGCGTGCCTCGATCCGTGCTTCGCCTTCACTGGCCGCGAAGTATGCACTCGGCGGAAACGCCGCTAGCCGGCTCGCGATCGCCGGCACTGCGGCGCAGCTCTTGGGCTCCTTCGTGATCTGACAGTCGAGATAGAGCGATTCCATCTGCGACCAGTGCGGCGACGCGGCGTAGCCGGCCGGCAGCAGATAGTTGTCGATGTAGTTGAGCATCGTCTGATGGGCCCGCGACAGATACGCCGTATCGCCCGTGCGCGCCCACCATACATAGTAGGTCGCCGCTCGCTCATAGCCTGCGATCGAGTTCCCCGCATCCCACTTCGGACCGAAGGCCGACCATTGCGAATCGGCGTACATCCTGAACCGCTGCTCATACCAGTCGAGCGAGGACGGCATCGCGGAGACGGGGATGGTCGGTCCGGCGAACGCAAGCACGACCGCGGGGTCTGGGGCGCGCCGCTCGGCGACGACGACAGGTTTCGCACGAAGCGATTGCGGCAGCGGTGGCCTGCACGCCGGTGAAGCGCAGTTCGCCGCGAAAAGCAATTGCGCGAGCAAAAAGTTCATGCTGCCAGGAGTTGGGGTCGGGGTCGAACGACCCCGTCAACGTGACTTCGTCCCGCCGAAGGGGCCGTGACGAGTCTATGGCTGGTGTCGCGGGAGCGACAGGGTGAACACCGAGCCGACGCCCACCGAGCTGCGCACCGTGATGTCGCCGCCCATGCCGCGGGCGAGCTGTCGGCTGATCGAGAGCCCGAGGCCGGTGCCCTCAGCGGTTCGAGTCAGCGAGTGATCGCCCTGGACGAATGGTTCGAACACGGTCTCGAGGCAGTCGGACGGGATGCCTCTGCCCGTGTCCTTCAGCTCGATGTTTAACCACTGCTCATCGAGAAGGCATCGCACGTCGATGCGACCAGCGTCCGTAAACTTGACGGCATTCGAGAGCAGATTGAGCATGATCTGCTCGACCTTGGCGCGATCAATCTTCGCCGTGGCGTCCGGACCGCAGCGCTCGAATCGGTACTCGAGCCCTTTCCGCGCCAATCGCGGAGCGAAAAACTGTTCGAGCGCAGCGAGCGCGTCGTCGACAAGCACTGTTTCGTAGTGGTATTCGAGACGTCCCGACTCAAGCTTCGCAAAACTCAGAACGTCCTCGATCAACCGAAGCAGCGTTTCTCCGCTGCGCTTGATGCGTCCGAGGTCTTGCTTCTGCTCGGCCGTCAGCTGACCGCGGATCTCGAGCTCGAGGAGATCAACGTAGCCGACGATCGCGTTGAGCGGCGTCCGAAGCTCGTGACTCATCGTGGCCAAGAACTGCCCTTTCGCGGCGTTCGCCTCCTCCGCCTCGCGGCGCGCAGCTTCCGCATCGGTCAGCGACTGCATCAGCTCTTCGTTCGCCTGCTCGACTTCTTCCTGGAGCGATTGGCCTTCTTCGACCTGTTGTTCGAGCTCGGCGGCGAGCTCCTGCAACTGCTCCGTGAGCTCGCGCTCCGCGCGCGCGAGTCGCTTCGCTTCTGTGATATCGCGGGCGATCTTGGCGGCTCCGACGATCCGCCCGCCCGAATCCCGGATGGGCGAGACGCTGAGCGACACGTCAATGCGTGAGCCGTCCTTTCGCAAGCGAACCGTTTCGAAGTGGTCGATTTGTTCGCCATTCGTCAGTCGCCGAATGATCTCGGGCTCCTCGCCATGCAGCTCCGTCGGAATGATCATATAGACCGATTGACCGATGGCCTCGCGCGCCTCGAAGCCAAAAATACGAGTCGCGGCGGGATTCCAGCTTCGAACGACGCTGTCGAGCGTTTTCCCAATGATCGCATCCTCCGACGAGTCCACGATCGCAGCCAACCACGTCTCCGGACTCGTAGCGTGAAGATTCGACTCGACTGAGATGTTCGTGCGGTCGGGCATGGGATGTCGGCGCGAAGCTTGACTGATGGGCGCCGAAAAATCGACACCAAGTGTTCTCAGAGCAAGGCCGGCAGGAAACGACTCCTTCGCGCGGCGTACAAAGATTGCCGATCGACAAACATCGAGTCTCGCGCCAAGCCGTCGGGGGAGCAAACACAGTCGCGTGTCGTTCAGACGTCGGCGGACTCTGATGCAAGTGAGGCGAGTCGAATGAGCGAGGAGAGAAGTGTGGGTCAGCGCCCGTGGTTTGATGGTGTGCGTTCCGATGCCCGACTCGCCCTGCGCGGGTTCCGGCGCACTCCCGGATTCTTCGCGACGGCAGTGGTCATCCTCGGCATCGGCATCGGTGCATCCGCGGCGATGTTCGCCATCGTTCGAACGGTGCTCGTGAAGCGACTGCCTGTGCACGATCAGGACGGCATCGTCGTGATGTGGACGTACCGCACGCCCGGATCGGACTACGCACCGGACCCGCAGCTGTTGGCACCGTTCCGCCGCTCATCTCGCACACTCAGCGAGTTCGCGGGCGTGGCGCACTGGGGCGCTACGACGGCTCCGTTTACCATTGGCGACCGCACGTTCGCGATGAAGCAAGGCATGGTCACCGCGAACTTCTTCGACGTCCTCGGCGCACGGCCGCTGCTTGGCAGTTTTTTCCATCGCGACGACGAGGAATCCGCGTTCGCACCGCTTGGAGCGGATGGCGGCGTGCCGACGCGTAAGATCGTCCTCGCGTACGACGCATGGCGCAAGCAATTGGGCGGCGATTCGAGTGTCATCGGCAAACAGGTCATCGATCCCGCCACGAAGTGGACCTATACCGTGGTTGGCATCGCACCACCGGGACTGGCGTATCCGGCCGGCGTCGACTTCTGGCTGCCGATGCGCGGCGGATGGACGGCGACAACATCGGTCTTCCTCGTCGGACGTCTCGCGCCCGGCGCAACACTCGCCGGCGCCCGCGCCGAGTATGTCGCGTTCACCAATCGCGCGGATCCGAACTACAAAGTCACGGGCGCGCATGCCGCGACATTCACCGACACGGTCGTCGGCGACGTCCGACCCATTCTCGGCATCCTGACCGCCGCTGTTGGTCTGCTCCTTCTGATCGCGTGTTTCAACGTCGGGAACCTGCTGCTCTTCCGCGCCTCCGGTCGCACGCGCGAGTTTGCGGTGCGTCGAGCGCTCGGCGCCCAGTTCAGTGAGATCGCGCGGCAACTCCTCGTCGAATCCGTTCTCCTCGCGGCGGCCGGTGGATTGCTTGGACTCGTCCTCGCAACAGCCCTGATTCGCAATGTCGGTCTCATCGCGCCGCACAATCTTCCGCGACTCGACGAAGTTCGCCTCGCGAGCGCGCCGATCGCTCCGGCAATTGGCATCACGGCGCTCACCGTTCTGCTGTTCGGAGTTCTGCCGACGCTCTTGATTGCGCAACGCGATGTCGTCTCACCACTCCGTCTCGGCGCTCGAACGGGGAACGAGTCGCGAGGACGCCGGCTCGTTCGACAGACGCTCGTCGCGTCGCAAGTGGCGTTGGCGCTCGTGATGCTCGCCGGCGCGGCGCTGCTCGCGCGGAGCCTCGGACGCTTGCAAGGTGACGACATCGGCTTCGACCGTCAGCATGTGCTGGCCGTGTCGTTCACACCGGACTGGGCGCACGACACGAGCGCGAAGATGATCACCGAAGTCGCGCAACGCGTGGGGCGACGATTGGCGTCGATTCCTGGAATCGTCGCAGCGACGCCGCTCGTCGTTCCGCCGATGGTTGGCAGCGGCGTTTGGAAGGTCCGCTTCACGAAGCCCGGCCAGTCTGCCGACAAAGCCGAGTCGAACGCGACGACCTCGGGAGATGTGATCGGGCCCGGATATTTCCGCACCTTCGGAATTCCCATTGTTCGCGGCCGCACCTTCACGGATGCCGACGACGCCTCGGCACCGCTGGTCATGATCGTGAATGAATCGTTTGCGCGCCTCTATTGGCCGAATGAAGACGCGCTCGGAAAACAACTTGTGATGCCGGCCGCGGGGACGATCATCGGCGGCAACGGAGCGCGGACCGTCGTTGGCGTCGCGAGGGACGCGCACATTCGCGTCCTTCGAGAATCGACGCCAATTGCCTACCTGCCGATCGCACAGGGAATCTGGCAAGGCTATTTCGCGATTCGTTCGACGGAATCGCCGGCGGTGTTGACGCCACAAATCCGTGCCGCGCTCGCAGAAGTGGCACCAACGACGCAGCTGTACGATGTCAGCTCGATGGACGACGTGCTTGCGCCATCACTCGCTGAACCACGGCTTGGTACGATGTTGATGACGAGCTTCGGCGTTGTGGCGCTCTTGCTCGCGGCAATCGGGCTATACGGCGTGATGGCGTCGCTCGTGCGCGATCAGACACGCGAGATCGGTATTCGGATCGCGCTTGGCGCGTCAGTTGGTCGCGTTCGAGCAGAGGTTCTTCGCCGCGCAGGCGTTGTCGCAGGCGCCGGCGCGATTGTTGGTCTCGCAGGAGCGTTGGCGGCGTCTCGCGTACTTTCAACTCTGCTCTTTCAGATCAGTCCATCGGATCCCGTTTCCCTCGGCGGAGCGTGTCTCGTGCTCTTGGTCGTCGCCGGTCTCGCCGCGTATGTTCCCGCGCGTCGCGCAACTCGCATCGATCCCGTTCAAGCGTTGCGAGCCGAGGGATGATGCCGTTCAGCTATGGAACCTGAGCTCTCCGACGACGGCGAGGTCAGCTAGCACGAGAGTGAGCATACGGCGACGAACGACCCGCTGCCGGCGGTCGTCGCTCCGCCGCCGAGAATCGGCGTGCCCGTGAACGTGAAGTTGCCCCGGACCTCGGAGCTCGACGAGGACGTGATGGTCAGCGTTCCGCTCATGCTCGCGTACGCATTCTGCGCGCTGTTGGTCGTCGCGGTGAGGTACCACGACGTTCCTGCCGTCGACGCCGAGACGATCGGGTAAGTGCCGACAGCCGGGCGGACGGTCGAACGCGACGCGAGATTGAGGGCGAACTTGCCGTCGGACGATCCCAGCTCGATCGTCGTCAACCCGCTGACGTTCACACTCACGGTGGCGTTGCCGCTATAGGTGCCGGCCGAGCCACCCGTGAGCGTCACCGTGAAACTGCCCGTTGTGGTAGTGGTGCCTGTCACCGAGCTGTCGCTGCCGCATGCGCTCGCGAACGTGATTGCCGCGATCGAAACAAGCCTGCGCGAGAAGGATGTCGATAGGAAAAACATGCGCATGGTTGGTTGGGGTCAGTTGGACGGAGTGTGTCGTGCTGCCAGGTCTGAATGCTCGCCACGAGGCGCGTCCCGTTCAACGGTTACCGCGGTGCTGCCGCAGCGTGCATGCGTCCTCTTGTCTCTGGCGCTGCCATACGACTCGGCCACTCGACGGCGAACCAGTGATCCCCACGGACAAATCGTTCAGAGGCGGCTCGCTACTCCGCGCGCATCGCCGTTAGTGGATCGACGTGCGTCGCTCGGCTCGCAGGGAGTAGACACGCAGCCGCGACGACGACGAACAACCCGGCCGCAACCGCGAAGTACGTCCAGAGATCGAGCGCTCCGACGCCGTAGAGCATTCCCGCGATCAGTCGCCCAGCCGCGAGTGCGCCAGCGATGCCAAGCGTTAACCCAAGCACCGCCCACGCGAGGCCCTGCCTCGCGACGAGCATCAACACACTGTGCGTCGACGCACCGAGCGCAATGCGTACTCCGAATTCACGCGTGCGCGTCGTCACCGCGTACGACAAGACGCCGTAGATCCCAATCGCGGCGAGCGTCAATGCGATCGCCGCAAAGGTCGCCACCAATCCGAGCGAAAACCGGCGCGGTGCCAGGCTCGAGCTCAGGACATCGTCGAGCGTCTCTACATTCCGAATTGCTAATAGCGGATCCGCGGCCTTCACCGCTCGCCGCAGTGCGGCCGCCGCGGAATTCGGGTCGCCCGTCGTGCGCACCGCGATTGAAAGAGACCGATCCCACGTTTGCTGCACGTGGTTCATGATGATCGTCGGACGCGTCGGCGCGCCCGATCCGACATCGCGCATGTCCGCGACGACGCCGACGATCGTGATCGGCTGACTCTTTGGATCCGGCCCGATTCGAACGCGTGCACCGACGGCGTCTCCGTTGGGGAAGTGACGCTTCGCCGCCGTCTCGTTGAGCAACGCGACCGTCGGTCCGTCCGCCCTGTCAGAGTTCTCGAATAACCGCCCTGCGATGAGGCGACCGCGAACGGCCTTGAAGTAGTCGCCTCGTACTTCAAGGTATCCGAGGTCGGGAAGGCGCCCCTCGTCGACGTCTTTTCCTTGGATGCGAAGCGAAGTTCCGACGTTCCCCTGGGTCGGCAGGATCGACACGCCGCCCACGGCAATGACGCCAGGCGCAGCAGCCACCGAGCGCATGACATCGTCGTAAAAGCGGTTGACCGCCGACGCCGAGTCGTATCGCGCGCCGCCAGCGCGCAACTGCGCGGTGAGGACGTGCTCAGCGTCGAATCCGGTCGACGCGCCGGTGAGCTTTTCGAAGCTCCGAATCAACAACCCGCTCCCGACGAGCAGCATCACCGCGAGTCCGATCTGCGCGACGACCAACACTCGCCGCACCCGCTCCCCGCCGCGACCGCCGCTCGCGCCTCGGCCGCCTTCCTTTAGAGAACCGTGAAGGTCCGCTCGCGCGATGCCAAGCGCCGGGACGAGGCCGACGAGCCCGCCCGCGAGAATCGATGCGACGATGCTCGGCACGAGCACCTGGGTGTCGATCGACACGGTGAAGATGCGCGGCAGCGCGCCGGGATTGATCGCCAAGAGAACGCGCGTCGCCGAGGTCGCAACGAGAACGCCAATCACTCCGCCAGCGGCGGCCAGCAGCACTGATTCGGTCAGAAGTTGGCGAGCCAGCCGCCCGCGACTTGCGCCGAGCGCCGCTCGCACGGCCATCTCGCGCTCCCGCCCCATCGCGCGCGACAGGGAGAGATTCGTCAGGTTGGCGCATGCAATCAACAACACGAACAGCGCAGCGGCTTGCAGGAGGACGATCGGCCGCTTCGTGTCACCGACGAGCCACTCGTGCAACGACATCATCGACACGGTGCGATCGCTGTTCGACTCTGGATATTCCCGCTCGAGCCGCTTCGCGATCGTCTGCACATCCGCTCGCGCGGCCGCTTGCGTCATCCCCGGCTTGAGCCGGCCGACAACATGGACGTAGTGTTGCTTGCGAGCCCGGACAGCATCAGCCATGGCGTCGCCGAAACCAAGGGGGAAATACACGTCTTCGTTCAGTCCCAACGAGAACGACGAGGGCATCACGCCGACGATCTCGTAACTGTCGCCGCCAAGCTGCATCCGCTGTCCGATTGCGCCGCGATCGCCGCCGAACGCTCGCTGCCAAAAGCGCTGCGCGAGAATCACCTTATGATCTTTCCCATTCTCAGATTCATCGACGGTGAACGAGCGTCCATACTGCGCGGGGACACGCAACACGGTGGGAAAGAGATTCGGCGTAACGTACAGCGGCGAGAGAATCTCCGGCTCTCCCTTCTCCGGGAGCCACGTGGCCGTCGTCGTCTCGAGCGCCCCGAGTGCACTGAAGGACTGCTGTTGCGCGGTGAAATCGAGGTAGTCCGCCGGCGAAAACGGCCAGCGTGACGTCGGATCTTTCACGTCGGCGCCATACAGCCGCATCAGTTCCGACGGCGACGCGTATGGTAGCGGCGCGAGGAGTACGGCTCTGGCGACACTGAACACCGCGCTGTTCGCTCCGATTGCGAGCGCAAACGTGAGCACCGATACCGCAGTGAAGCTCGGTGACCGCCGTAGGCCGCGCGCTGCGTAACGGACATCGCGACCGAATGCGCGCCACGACGCGCCGCCCCACATCTCGCGCGTCACTTCGGCGACGTGAGTCGCGTTGCCGAACTCGCGGCGTGCGTTGTCTCGAGCCACGGCGGGCGACTCGCCGCGCTCGATGCGTTGCGCCACGGCCATCTCGAGATGCGCTTTGATCTCCTCGGCCAGCTCCGCATCGCGCCTGGGGCGCCCCCACAGCCATCTCATGATTCACCCTCGGCGATCGGCGGGTTGAGAATGCCGGCGATCGCTTGCGTCATGCGCTCCCACTTCGTGCGTTCGGCCACGAGACGCTTGCGGCCGGCCGCGGTGAGCCGATAGACGCGCACGCGTTGGCCTTTGTCGGACCGGTCCCACTTGGCGTCAATAAGTTTGGCGCGTTCGAGACGGTGAAGCGCCGGGTAGAGCGACCCCGTGTCCACCTGAAGGGTCTCGTTCGAGTGGGCGCGAATCATCTGCGCGACCCCGAACCCGTGCTGCGGTCCCCACCGGAGCGTTTGGAGGATGATGAAGTCGAGTGTTCCTTGGAGCAGCTCGATGCGTGATTGCCCGCCAGACATAAGCGACCCATGCGAAGGGGTAGACGTTCTACAGCAAAGCTGCAGAACGTCTACACCCAGCGGCGCCGCGCGTCAAGTGCGGCGGGCGCGATCCCGAAGGCCGCGGTGGCTATCGGCGAGGGGTGGCGGCGTGGCCATGAGGACGCGCGTCATGTCGCGCCCGCAATCAATCTGATGCCCTCGCGTCGCGTATCGTGCGTGAGCGTTCGGGGCCATCCTATTGCGTTTAGCGTCCTCATATGCGCCTCATTGCATCAATGATCAGGCTGAGTGCTGAGAAGAAGTGCACACGCAGGATCGTACTTCCCGCCACAGCCGACAATGAGGCGTTACCATGCCCGGGGATGGGCGTTTCGACACTCTCCAAAACAATTCCTGACGCCAGTGCGAGTGAGATCGCATGACGCGAATGATGGGCGCCGGCATCATCGATGACTCGGGCGTACCATCGCTGTCGACGTATGTACTGGCGACATCGGATGCGCCGATGAGTACACTGTCATACAACCATCATCGACGAGGCAAAGATCATGACTCGGTACCAGAGTGCAATGACGTCGCTGTCGACAGCGTTAGCGAGGGCTCGCGCGCCAATTGTCGATCCGCCGAAAGAGCGACGGTCCCTAAATACCCGTTCGCGGCCGCTAGAGTCGATATCGCTTCCGAACGGGGAGCGGCGTGCTGCGGCGCAGAAGGGCCGGCCTCTGCTCGTGCGCTTTTGGCTGGCCGTTTCAAGTTGGCCCGGCGGCCGCGATTTCAAGCCACACGAGTAGAATCATTCTCGCCCGATTCGATCAGCCGCGGTTTGCTGTCGTCGGTCTTATGCAGGACCGACGACGCGCCGCCGGGACAAATGGTCTGTCGCCGGGGAGTTCTCTCCGAAGGTTTGCTTCCGGCGCGGTGGTGATGAAGGCGGATCGCGCTGGTGATGGCTCGCGAATTCTGCTTCTCCACACGCGCATCATCATGCAGAAATGCGACGCTTCGATGACGACACCGACGCCTTGGGGTTCAAGAACTCTTCCAGTGCGCTGGCAATCTCCTCGGTGAGCCGGCTCCTGCACCTGGAGTCGTCTCACAAGCATGTCGACCAACCGTGGAAGCTTCGACAGGCCGACGATTCGCCGTCCGGAGTGTACGCGAGATTGCCCCTTCCGAAGAACGGAACCATGTGTTCGCAGAGGCTGTAGGACTCGACGTCCCGAGCCAGCACCATGTTCTCGTACTGTTCCTCGAAGATTACCTCTCCGACGACCTCCTCGATCTGCTGCTCGTAACCGCGTGAGCCATCGCATCGCCCGTGCGACGTTTGATCGTCGGGCTGCTGATTGGCAGCTGGATGCTTTTTCGCCGCGAGTTCGGTTCGCAATTCGTTACCCCATACCAGACAAGCGCGCACACCCATGCCATCTTCATCAGGTTCGTGATGAGGATGATGTGCGGCGTCGCGCTATGGCTCTTCCCGCGCGAAGAGAAGAGCGATCGGCGCCACAACCTGGCTTCGCCGAAGCGGCCTATGGATACTCACTCCAGATACCGCCTTCTGCATCGCCGGAGAGCTGGTTCGCCCCTCGCTTCCCGCGCTCTGGGTGCGCGTCGGCATCGTCGGGGCCGGACTCCTTCAGGTCTTCGGGCTAGCCTTGTTTGTTTCACGATGTGGTGGCGCAATTCGGCCGGCGGAAGTCAGACGCGAGAAGCAAAGGGCGAGCGTTTCGATTTCAGCGCGAGCGCTGTTCCGCACTCGCCGGCAACCACAATGTGAAAACGGATCCGCGGCCTACCTCACTGGACACTGTGATGTGGCCGCCGAGTGCCTGCGCCAGCAATCTACTGATCGCCAACCCCAGCCCCGCGCCGTGGTTGGATGAGTCGCCGATTCGACTGAATTCTTGAAAGATGAAATCGAACTTCTCGGAAGGGATGCCGCGTCCAGTGTCGCAGAATTCTATGGCGACCCAGTCTCGCTCATCCCCGAACGGTCCGCATAGTTCATACGCCGCGCGAACGCTGACCGAGCCTGCATCCGTATACTTGATGGCGTTGGATAGCAGATTCGAGGCAATCTGACGCACGCGGGACCGACTCGTTCGAATGCTTGGGAGGTTGGCGGGAAGCTTCACCGAAAACGAAAGGCCTCTCGCTTTCGCGCTGGCCTGATATTCCTCCCCAATCGTACAGATGAGGTCTGCGAGATCGACCGACTCCGGCTCCAACGCGAGATGCCCCGTCTCAGCACGCGCGAGCTCGTGAAGGTCATCGATCAGCGACAGCGCATCATGCATCGATCGGCGCATCCGCGCGAGGCTTTCCTGCTGTCGCGGATTCAGGTCGCCATACACGCCTTCGCTCAGCAAAGCCGCATAGCCATCCGCGGCGCCGATTGGGTTTTTGACGTCGTGGCTGAAGCCACGCATCAGACGGGAACGGCTTGCTATCACGCGCTCCAGTTTCTGACGACCGTCGGTCGCCTCGTCCAGCAGGCTGACCTTTTCGTATGCGAGCGCTGCAAGGTGTCCGAAGATCGCGGCGCGCACGACGTCATCCGCCCGTGAATGACCCCGCCCTGTCAGCACGAAGAGGGCACCGTGCGACGTTCCGCCGAATGCGAGGGGCACTACAATCGCCGAGTCGCCGGGTGCGCTCGAGATCTGGACCGTCGTCGTAAGGCGGCCTTCGTCCAGGTGCTCGATCGTCGTGGGTTCGCGGAACGCCAAGACTTGTTCGGCGTAGGAACCGGCGAATTCCCGTGAACTGCCGAGCGGCGGAGCTCCTGTCCCCGCGACAGCAGCGACGGTGAGTCGCTCCGAATGTTCGGATCTCGTGATTCGCTCGACGAAGGCGCCGCGACCGTCGACCGCGTCGAGCGCCGCGTCAGCTATTCGCTTCGTTACCTCGTCCATCGTGAACGCGCCCGCCAGGGCCTCCGCCGCTTCTCGAAGCGCCGCCTCTCGCCGCGCCCGCGCAGACTCTTCCTCGGCGCGACGCCGGAGCCAGGCAGCAAGACTCCTCTCGCGCGCCGTCAGGAACGCGACCGCGTACAGGGCCACGAGCGCAATGAGGACCAGTGTGGCATTGGAAATGAGGCTTACGTGCTCCAATTCGCGAACTCTAACGTCCCGGGCGAACGCATTCGCCGATAGGTCTGACGACAGGCGCGCGATCGCTGAAAGAGCGGTATCGTAGGGTGCTTGGACAGCGTGTGCTTCCGCGCCACGTTTCGCGGTGGAGCGATCTGGATCAACGAGCTTTGCATTAAAGTTCCGGGTTTCGTGGAAGCGGTGCTCCAGCGTCTCCAAGTCCGGCCCGAATGCGCCGAGGCGGTCGATGCGATTGCGCAGCGAGACAAGCCGCCGCTCGTTCTCGGCGGCAATTACCCGGTATCGCGTGAGAGAAGAGCTGTCTCCGGAAAGGGCATAACCCTGAATCGCGCCGAATTCTTCCGCCAAACCGGATTCCAACTGCGCGAGCGACAGACGAGCCGGAGCAAGCGCCTCTGTGGTTTCCCGCAGCAGATTGGTGATGACCCAGGTTTGGCGCGCCGGGACGACGACGGAGCCAAGCAATGCCAAAACAACGAGCACGAAGGGCAGCACGCTCCGAGCGTACGGAGGACCGTGGGCTTGATGGTGCTCCGCATCAGTGATGGCCACGTAGAAGGATGCTGGACGGGTACGGCATTGTCGCCGTTACGGACGCGTGCCTATATGGTACGCGTGTCTCATTGCTGCTTTGCTCATTCAGATCCTATGCTTTCTGAAAATGTCCACGAGTCTTGTTGCCCCGAGGCGGGTAGACGACTATAACCGAGCTGACGCGGCCTTCGAGCGAGACGCAGTCGCTGAGCTGGAAGCGGCGGGAGGTGTGCCGCTGGCGAGAGTGTCTCACTTCGAACGGAGCGTTCGCGACGCGCTGGGATTTCGGCCGGGTTCCGTCCAGAGGCTGCGACTGTCTCTGCGGCAGTTGATTGATTCCTCAACGAAGGCAGAACCGGCGGCCGTCGAGCGGATGGCTCGAGGGATCATCGTTGGCGAGTCCGAACCCGGCAAATTCAATCGCCCATCGGTCATCGATAGCCGCCGCCCAGCAGAGCGTCTGCTGGACAATGTTTGCAGAGTGGGTCAACTCGTGCTTCGAGAGATCTGTCGACGCTAGATACCGCTAGCCTTCCGCGGAGCTCCGGGTTCATCCGTCGCGGAGCTCAACCGCGGTGCCGGCGGAGAGCCGATTCGTAGCCCACTCCGGCCGGGCGGATCGCTTGCAGGGAAACTGTCGCACGACGCCTCGTCGACCTCGTCGTGCTCATCGTTCGCGCGTTGCTCCATCGTTTTCGCTTCATTGAATGCACGCATTCTAGAACTCCGATGCCTCGGTAATGTTGTCCGCGTCGCTGCCGCGGATGGCGCCGGCGGCGCGGCATCGGACGATCGAGCGCTCCGCGCCAAACCGGACTTTCTGAGTGCTAAGTAGATGACGTGAGCATCGCTTCCGACACTGAACTCGGACGCGTCCGACGGAAAGCCGATCTCGATCCCGAACCAACGAACCGAGGCCGTCGTGAATGAGCCGGTAGGTCGAAGAGTCGGCGAACAACAGCGACAATGTCATGATCCGATTTCCTCCTATTCGGTGCTGAATCACGGCGCCGAGTGAAACGACGCCCCGCCTGCTGTGGAGTGCAGGCGGGGCGCTGTCCGGCCCTCGTCGATGTGGCGGGGATGGTTAGGCGCTATCGGGCAAATCGACGCCGCGCTTCCGATGCATCATTGGTCTCCGTGCCACGTGCACTCCGTGCGTATGCTTCCCGACTGCGCCATCGATCACGACGAGTCGCGCGATGGCGCAGCCGGCCAAGTCGCGGTTGGCGGAAACTCGGGTTCGATAACGCGGCCCACGCATCGCGACACGCCGTTCGCCGAAAAAGCCCAGGATCCAACGCGCAAAACGACTGTAGAGAGTTCTTATGGATGAAAGTGGCATTCGAATCGTCCGGTAGGCAGACATGGCTCTGGCCGTCGTCGTGTCGATTGCGAGTTGGTTCTCAACTCGGTGACTCGATGAAGAAGCTATCCGAGCCAGGATGAAGAACGTGTGAAGAAGGCGAGAGACCTTCTTCATGAATGAGCCGCGGTATTCGCAGAACTCATCGCCGGTACAACCGTCGCGACCGATAGTACGTGCGCGTCATTGTCGAGCCTCGCCCACGACGCCCACCCTTCTCTCGCTAAAAGGAGAATGTCAGGAAGCGAAAATGGCTCTGACGCCCGTAGAATCGCCTGTCGTACGAACAACTGTCGCGCGCTCTCAACATGAATGCTCAGTCGTGACTCCGTACCGCCTAGATCTCACCGTAAGCGTGCTTCGCCGCTTACCGTCGAATCTCACTGATGTGTTCACCCCCGGAAGAGTGTACCTCCGCGCGATCTGTGGGGTGAAATCAGTCGTAGTCGCTCGCGTTGCTCAGACGGACCCAGGTACTCTCGTGATTTCACTCGAGGGCGAGGAAGGCGAACACTCGAGGGCTCTCTGGATTGTCCGGCGCGTGTTGGGAGTGGATCGCGATCTCGCTCATTTCGATCGCTCCGCTGCGCGCATCACCTGGTTGAAGTCACTTGCAAAGCGGATGCGCGGTGTCAGGCCGCCCCGATATCCAACACTTTGGGAGGCGTGCGTCAACGCCGTCGTTTTCCAACAGCTCAGTCTCGTCGCTGCCACGGTCATCTTACGGCGCCTGATCGTCGCACTCGGCCAAGCGTTCGTCAGCGCTGGCTTTCGACATTACTCATTTCCGGGCGTGACGACATTTCTCGCCGCCGACGATGATCTCTTGCGTGCGACTGGCCTCAGCGCCAGGAAGCTCCGGACGCTGCGGCGCGTTGGCGAGGCGCTTGCGACCGGGATGCTCGACGAAACAGTGCTCGAGCAGCAAACGAGTCGCGATGCCACGGCGATTCTCCGCGAAATCAAAGGCATCGGTCCGTGGACCGCGGCGCTCATCCTGCTCCGAGGGCTCGGCCGCCTCGACGTCTTCCCAATGAACGACACAAGTGTGACACACAACCTTGGCCTCGTCTCGCGGTCAGCGGTCGATCTCGAAAGTGCGCTACGCACTTTGAGTCCTCAGCAAGGCATGCTCTACTACCATCTGTTGCTCGCGCGTTTGGAGGCGCAACGCGACCTGTATCGGCCTTCTGTCAACGTGAGTTGGACGGGCCAATGAACGATACAAGTCGCATCTTCACCGGCCCGGACCTCACACGTGGCGTTTCGCTTTCGAGAATTCCCGACGGCTCAGTTCTCCAAGGGCACGCGCACGGCGAAGCAGTGGTCCTCGCACGGCACGGTGAGGAGGTGTTCGCCGTCGGCGCGTTTTGCTCGCACTACGGTGCGCCACTCGCGGATGGACTGGTCGTCGGAGACACCATTCGGTGTCCTTGGCACCACGCCTGCTTCAGCTTGCGCACCGGCGAGGCTCTACGAGCGCCCGCGCTCGATGCCATCTCCTGCTGGCACGTCGAGCAGCGCGGCGGGATCGTTTATGTTGGCGAGCGCCGTCCTTTCGCGGAACCATCAGAATTGCGAACGGCTTCTGGGATGCCGAAATCAGTTGTGATCGTCGGCGGCGGCGCGGCGGGGAACGCAGCGGCAGAGGCGCTTCGCGGCGAGGGTTACTCGGGACGGATAACGATGCTGAGCGCGGATGCGTCCCTGCCCTGCGATCGTCCGAACCTTTCCAAGGGGTTTCTCTCCGGCGCGACGTCGTCGGAATCCAATTTGCTTCGGTCGCCCGAGTTCTATCGCAAGCAGGAAATCGACTTGAAGTTGAATGCCCGGGTGTCGAGGACCGACACGGAGGCGCGAGAAGTCATTCTCACCGACGGAACTCGCCACGTCTATGATGCGCTGCTTCTCGCGACCGGCGCGGAGCCTATGCGCCTCGACATCCCTGGCCATGACCTACCGCATGTCCACTACCTCCGTACGCTCGCCGACGGCGAGGCTCTGGTTTCCGAGGCCACCGTCTCGCAGCAAGCAATTGTGATCGGCGCGAGCTTCATCGGCCTCGAGGTAACGGCGTCGCTTCGAGCACGGAACATCACTGTGCACGTGGTCGCTCCGGGCGTCGTTCCGATGGAAAGAATTCTCGGTGCGGACATAGGGCAATTCATCCGCCGACTCCACGAGCGGAACGGAGTGACATTTCATCTTGGCACCACGGTTGCCTCGATTGACCAACGAGGCGTCACGCTGAAGACGGGAGAACGTCTGACAGCTGATCTCGTCGTGGTCGGGATCGGCGTGCGCCCGTCAATCTCCCTGGCAAAAGATGCTGGCCTCGCCATCGATCGCGGTGTGACGGTAGACGAATATCTCGAGACCAGCGTACCGGGAATCTTCGCGGCGGGTGACATTGCCAGGTGGCCGGACCGGCTGACGAACGAGCGCATCCGCGTCGAGCATTGGGTGGTTGCCGAGCGGCAAGGTCAGACCGCCGCCCGCAACATGCTTGGCCGACGAGAGCGATTCGAAGCCGTGCCCTTCTTTTGGACTGAGCAATATGACTTCGCCCTCGCGTACGTCGGTCACGCCGAGCAGTGGGATGAGGCCATACTCGAGGGACAGCTCGAAGATGCCGCGTACGACTGCACGATGACGTTTCGACGCGACGGCCGGAGATTGGCCGTAGCCCAAGTTCGCCGGGATCTAGCCGGCCTTTTGGCGGAACTCGACTTCGAAAGGACGAAGGGAGGCGTTACGGATGAAGAAAACTCTCAGGGTCGGCGACCACGTGACCTGGAATTCCGAGGCGGGACGCGTGCGCGGGAGGATCCTCAAGGTGCACACGAAGGATGTTAACTACAAAGGATACACGCACCACGCCACCAGGGCTGAACCACAGTACGAGATTAAGAGCGACACGACCGATCACATCGCTATGCACAAGCGCGGCGCGCTCAAGAGAATCGCCGCTAAGCGACACGATCCGAGCTAACCTCTGTTTTCGACTTGCGGTCAGTCCCGCTCTGGCCCTGGCTCCAGTTCCGCCCCACCACTGCCAGCGGACCCGAACTTCGGCGCCGTCAACCAGCCACCGGTCGTTGTCCGCGGTGGGTTCGGCTTGACTGACTTAGCACGGAGGTGCTCGAGATACTCGCGTTCTGCTTGTAGCCAGTCCGACATGTCGTCACCAACCGTTCCGCCGCGCTCGCGGTAGAGTTCGTATGCGCGCAACCGGATCTGCTTTTGGGCCTCCGGTCCGTCAACCTGTGCCGTGTCAGATTCAGCTTGGCTCGTACGAGCCGGCGGCTCCGTTCGCACGCGCTTCGACGCCGAACGTTTCTTGGGTTCTTTCATTCTCTTCCCGCCAGATTGAGTGTTCTCATACTGGAATCACTCGGCAGATTCTCAATCGGTTGCAGCGATGGGTCGGTACTGCGCGGCGAGAGACCTTTCATTATTGAGCTCACGAACTCCTCGCGATACGGGGCCGTCGCGGACGCAATACATCTGGCCGCCACAATTGCAAAGTTCGGACTAGCAGGCGAAGGCAGCACTAACTCGACACCGAGGGAGCTGTCATACGCTCGCCGCTGAGGACGAAGCAGGCGCGCGACCGGAACAGTACCGTCAGAGAACCATTCATAGGCGCCATCGTGCACCGTTCGAATTCGCTCGAGCGCCAGCTCGTGCCGTGGCCGTCCCGCACAGTAGTGCCGAAGCAGCCGGTCGAGCGCCCGCCACGCCGCGACCGCGCCTTCGCGCGCGTCGCTTTCAGTGGCGAAGCCTCGGAAACCGATTGAACGACCGGAGATCCATCCGATCTTACCAGACGAGTCCTCGATCTGGTGCTTGTCATCGCCGTGATTCGAGATCTTTAGCATACTTTAAGTCCTCACCAAACGTGTGGCCACCGATTTCGCCTCGCGGACCATCTGGCTCGCATAGCCCCACTCGTTGTCATACCAACTCATGACCTTGACCAGGTCCCCATCGACCACCTTGGTGAGCTCCAGATCCACCACGGAAGCACGCGGATCACCTGTGATGTCCGAGGAAACGAGAGGATCGTGCGAAACACCAAGCACGCCGGCATACCGCTCCGTCTCTGCCTCTTCGGCAAGGAAATCGTTCACCTCGTCGACGCTGGTTCTTCGTGACGTGACGAACGTGATGTCCGCAATCGATCCCACTGGAATCGGTGCGCGGATCGCGACTCCGTCGAAGCGGTTGGCGTACTCTGGTAACGCGCGCGTTGTCGCCTGAGCAGCGCCCGTGGTGGCTGGCACCAGGTTCGCCGCCGCCGCCCGGCCCCGACGAAAGCGCTTGTTTGATCCATCGACTAAAGACTGAGACGACGTATATGCGTGCACGGTCGTCATCATCGCTTTTGCGAAGCCGATGCGACGACCAATGACCTCCACGATCGGTGTGATGCAATTGGTCGTACAGCTCGCGCACGAGATGATTGCGGAGTTCCCCGTCCACTTGTTCGCGGCGTGCACAATCGTCTCGACTTCGACATCCTTGGACGGAGCTGACAATAGGACAACGCGCGCGCCGGCGTGAATGTGCTTCTCGAGATCCGCGCGTCGCGTCAATGCTCCCGTTGACTCGAACACGAGATCAACCTCGAGATCCTTCCACGGCAGCCGTGACGGGTTGCGCTGGGCGAGTGTCCGCATCTCGCGCCCAGCGACAACCAGTTTGTTACCGTCAACCGCGACAACCTTCGAATAGCGTCCGTAGACCGTATCGAAGCGAAGCAGATACGTGAGATTCTCGGCGTCGACGAGGTCGTTGACTGCGACCAGTTCGAACGACGGATCTTCGACGACGAGCTTCAGTATCGCCCGCCCGATTCGACCGAGGCCGTTGATCGCGACTTTGCAGGTCAACGTTACTCCTCACGGTTGCTCGAAGTATTCGCGCTCGGCATCCAGCCAGTCCGCTACGCCGTCACTGGGATGCCTGCCGCGCTCGACATAGAGCTCGTAAGCGCGGCGACGGATGCGGTCCTCGGGCCGAGACGCGGCCGCGTCGTGGTAGTGCGTCTGGGGGGCCTCGCTCGACATCGACGCGTTCATGGTTTCGGAGTTCGCCACAACTATCTCCTTGTATAGTGAAGGTGAAAGACAACCGCGTTTCAGTGTTGACGCGGAGCTTAGCCCTTCCACAATGAAGAACACGTGAAGAAGTCGAGAGGCTTCGTTCAGGAACGATCGGTCTTCTTTGAGCTATCTTTTGGAATGGCCCCTTCCGTCGCGCAGGCTCCATCGAGTCACCACCGACTGAAACAGCTGGTCGCGGCCACACCAGCGCTCATCACAGAAGTGTCCCTCGATGGGGTCCTTCAACGCGCAGTGCAAATCTCCGCGGAAGTCATCGGAGCACGGTATGCGGCGATCGGCGTTCTTGCGTTTGACGGGCTGACGCTCGAGCACTTCACGACCCACGGCGTCAGCGACGAGCAGGCGGCGAGGATCGGCACACCGCCGCGCGTTCACGGCATCTTTCGCACGCTGACGCGCGAAGCCTCACCGGTGCGCGTGCGGGATGTGACCAAGCATCCGGACGCCTGCGGCGTTCCGCCGGAACATCCACAGATGCGTTCGTTCCTCGGCGTTCCGATTCTCGGAAATGGCAATGTCTTAGGCAATCTCTACCTAGCCGAAAAGATCGGCGGCGAGGAGTTCACCGCGGAGGACGAAGACATCGCGGCTCTCCTTGCGACCAAGACGGGCGCGGCGATCGAGAATGCCCGACATCACGAGGAGAGTGCGCAACTCCTTGCGGAGGTACAGCAGCTCCATCGGACGCGTGAGCGTTTTTTCGCGATGGTGAACCATGAGCTCCGAAACGCGTTGGCCGCGGTCTACGGATGGTCCGAGATGCTCGTCCGGAAAAAGGATCCAGCGACGGTTCCTCGTGCGGCTTTCGAAGTGATGGAGTCGGCTCGGGGCGCGATTGGCCTCATCAACGATCTGCTGGACCTAAGCCGTCTCGATGAAGATCGGCTCAAGCCGATCATCAAAGCGGTCGACCCGATTTCAATCGCAAGTCGCAGCGTGCGCCGGATGACACCGACCGCGGAGCTGAAGCACATAACGCTGCAGCTTACGGCTGCGGCCGAGCTGCCGACCTGCGAAACTGACGCCAATCGGGTCGAGCAAATTCTCGTCAATCTGCTCGGCAATGCAATCAAGTATGCGCCCGAGGGGAGCGCTGTGCAGATGAGCATCACCGCCCGCCAAGGGCGTGTTATTTATCAGGTCGACGACGAAGGCCCAGGAGTGCCCCCGGGAGACACCGAGCGGATCTTTGACATCTACGTAACGAAGCCTGGCGAAGAAAGCGTTGGACTCGGTTTGGGTCTGCCGCTCTCTCGGCGTCTCGCCCGATTGCTCGGAGGCGAACTCCAGGCGGTGGCGAAGCCTGGAAAGGGTGGTTGCTTTGTTCTAGAGGTTCCTACGACCGCGAGAAAATGAAGGAATCTTCACGGAAACTTCAGATTACGCTCCGTTGGCCCCGATAGCGTTGAGCCATGAGAGTCCTCGTCGTCGAAGATGACCGAAAAATTGCCGGATTTATCGAGCAGGGTCTACGCGAAGAGGGATACGCCGTGGATCTGGCTCGCGACGGCGAAGAGGCGACGATGTTGGCGCATGTCAACGATTACGACGTCATCCTCCTCGACGTCGTGCTTCCGAAGAAAAATGGTTTTCGGGTGGCGACGGAACTCAGGGCTGAAGGGAGGAAGACGCCGATCCTCATGCTCACATCGCGCGATGCGGTCGAGGACGTGGTTCGCGGACTCGATTCGGGCGCTGATGACTACTTGGCAAAGCCCTTTCCGTTCGACGAGCTGCTCGCGCGCGTCAGGGCACTCGTCCGGCGCGGCGGCGCGGAGCGCCTCGATGTGCTGCGCTACGACATACTGGCTATCGATCGGATCCGGCACGTCGCGACCGCGAACGATCGGCCACTCGACCTGACGCCGAAGGAGTTTCAGCTCCTCGAGTATTTCCTCCTGCATGCCGAGGAAGTGGTGCGTCGTACGACGCTGCTCGAGAAAGTGTGGGACATGCAATTCGACCCCGAGAGCAACGTCGTCGACGTCCATATCAAGAACCTCCGTCGAAAGCTCACGGAGGCGACGGGCAGGTCGCTACTGACAAATATTCGAGGCGTGGGATTCAGCCTCCGTGATGGGCGCGACGCGAATGACGTTGGGGTAAGCCCATGACGACATCGATCCTCGAACCTGAGCTGTTCGCTCTGCTCGAGCACACGGCCGATGCCGCCTACACCGTTACGGATGGCGGCGAGATCTGTTCTTGGAACAGCGCAGCGAAAGAGCTTTTCGGTTACGCCGCGAGCGAGGTGCTACACCGCAACATCGACAACGTGCTCGAGGCGCGCGACGCGTTGGGGACGCGAGCGCTTGGCGGCGGCTTCGAAGCGCCGACTCGCCCAAGCATCGGCAAGGCTCCGATCGAGAATTTCGACCTGGAAGTCAAAGTACGCGATGGACACCGAATCTGGGTGAATGTTTCGACCATCATATTCGACAATCATCGAACGCGGCGAAGGCTCTTTGTCCGCTTGGTGCATGACATCACCCAGCGTCATCGCAAGGAGGAGTTGCTCACCGAGATGATGGACGTGGCACAACGGCTCGTTCGGCTCACCGATGATGCGAAGGGACACGCACCCACCGGACCACTCTCCGACCAGGAGCGTCGCATTCTCAAGTGCTTCGCGGACGGAGGCAGTCCGTCGGCCATCGCGGACCGATTAAGTATCTCGGCCCAAACGCTCCGCAACCACCTCCATCACATCAATCGGAAGCTTCGCACACACAACCGCCTCGAGGCGGTGACCCACGCGCAACGGCGAGGCCTTATCGAATAGCACGGGACCGCGTCCGCCGCGCTCCATCAAAGATTGTTGCCCACTGGCAGTAGCGCTGTGCGAGGCGCAACGCGGCGGCGCGGCGAGTCGCCCGACCGTTCGCGTAGTCCACAATTGCGTCCCAGAACGTTGTACGTCCGACCGCGAAGCCAATGTATCCAGGCACAGAGGCGGCGGTCTTTAGCCAGCCGGCCACTTTCTCGTCGTCCGCGTGGCGGCCGAGCACGATCAACCCACTTCACCGCGCCCACCACGCCGCGATACGGCGACGACGCGTTCGCAGTCTTCGCGCCGGTCAAGCCCTTCAACTTTCCAGATATCCGGCTCGACACCTGCGTCCTGGAGCTCACTGATCGCCTGTAGCATGAGACTGGCTCTCATGGATTCATCGTATGCGATTCGGGTCGCGCAGGATATCGGCGCCGAACTCCTCATCGACCAGGAGGGCCGCGATGTTGACCGGGAGATTGCCACCAAGCGCGTATCGGAATCCATCGTAGATCACCTGCTTGCTCTCAATGACCGCACGCCGCTGGGCCGCCGTCAACGGCGGGTCGAGGTCGAACAGGCCACTGATGTAAGAGTGGCGGTGATCGAATGGCAGAAGGTAGAGCGGCAGATCGTAGCCGAGGCGCATGTCGTGCTCTCCAGTCCTCGCGCGTGTCAACGCGCGCCAACGCGCGCATGTCTGAAACGAGGCGACTGCACCGCCCTCCAATCCCCGCGAAACAGCGCGATGCCGCTTTCGGTCAGCGGGTGATGGATCATCTGTCGCAAGATCTTGAGAGGGATCGTCGCGATGTGCGCGCCGGCGAGCGCCGTTTCGGTCACGTGGCGCGGATGGCGAATCGATGCGGCCAGCACTTCCGCATCGAGGTGATGTCTCTCGACGATCGTGACTAATTCGCGGACGACATCCAGGCCGCTCTGATTGATGTCGTCGAGACGGCCGACGAACGGTGACAGAAACGAAGCGCCTGCCTTTGCCGCGAGCAGACCCTGATTCGCGCTAAAGATGAGCGTGCAGTTCGTTTTGATGCCTTCCGCCCGCAACCGCGCGATCGCCTCGAGCCCCTGCTCACCCATCGCGACTTTCACCGTGATGTTGGGCGCCAACCCCGCGAAGTGTCTGCCCTGTTGAAGCATTCCGTCGACATCCTCGGCGACCACTTCAGCGCTCACTGGACCACTCGTGATCTGACAGATCTGCCGGAGCACGTCGTCGTAGCTTCCGCCGACTTTGGCGAAGAGCGTCGGATTGGTGGTTACACCGTTCAAAACTCCCCAACGCGAAGCGGTGCGAATTTCGTCGATCTCGGCGGTGTCCAGAAAGATTTTCATTGTTCCCTCAACGCAGAGCTGATTGACGACCGGTGCCGTGTGTCGGTCGTCGCTCCTGGTTCTACCAATTCCGCCTGAAGGCAGCGATGGGACGAGCGTACTTCTGTACCTGACGAACGCTTCATTTGCGGGAGACCGGCCGCGCTTACATCCGTTTGTCATGACAATTCTGCTATCGGCGCGACAGGCATTCGGTCGTCCAGGCATCGCGCCGCGGTGGACCCGTAGCGCGAAGGATGCGGTCGGGACAGCGTATGCCGGTTCGAGCCGAGTATGGTTTACCGTCGCGCGCGGCATCGTGAACGAAGTGTATTTTCCCACGGTCGATCGACCGCAGGTCCGGGATCTTCAATACCTGATCACCGATGGCTCAACGTTCTTCCACGACGAGCGGCGGCACCTCATCAGTAAAGTCGAATATCTCGCTCCTCATGGCCTCGGCGTACGGATCACGAGCGCCGATCCCGACGGGCGCTATGAAGTCCACAAGCAGATCATTACCGACCCGCACCAACCGTGCATCCTGACTCACACGCGTCTCGACGCGCACCAGGATTTTGCGGGACGCCTCAGGGTGTTCGCGCTTCTCGCGCCACACCTCGACGGCGGCGGGGCGTCGAACAGCGGCTATGTCGCCGTGGGCGCAGGACGCGAGACGCTCGTCGCCAACCGAGGTCGGACGTGGTTGGCTCTCGGCGCGTCGCTGCCGTTTCTGCATCGATCGTGCGGCTTCGTCGGTCGTTCGGATGGATGGACCGATCTCGCTGAGAACTATCAGCTCGACTGGGAGTTCGATGCCGCCGAGGATGGCAACGTCGCGCTAACCGGGGAGATCGATCTCACGAAGGGCAACGAATTCCTTCTTGGACTCGCCTTCGGCGAGACGCTCCATCACGCGACGGCCACGCTCTCCCAATCGCTCGGCTTTGCCTTCGGCGACCATAAGACGCGGTTCATTCAACAATGGTCTCGCGCCAGCAGAACGTTGGCCCCACTGGCCTGTGTTTCGGAGGATGGCGGCCGTCTCTACCGCGCGAGCCACAATTTGCTGCTCGCGCACGAAGACAAGACGTACCCCGGCGCGACGATCGCGTCGCTCTCGATTCCATGGGGAGAAGTGCGCGGAGACGAAGATCTCGGCGGATATCATCTCGTTTGGACGCGCGACATGGTGATGACCGCGACAGGCCTGCTGGCCGCGGGAAATACCGAGCAACCGTTACGCGCGCTGATCTATCTGGCATGCGCGCAACGCGCCGACGGAGGCTTCAATCAGAATTTCTGGATCGACGGAACGCCGTATTGGCACGGCATTCAGCTCGATGCCGTCGCCCTGCCCATCATGCTCGCGTGGCGACTGCATCAGGCACATGCGTTGCGCGACTTCGACCCGTACGCGATGGTGCTCCGCGCAGCCGGTTATCTCATTCGTGAAGGCCCGGCGACACCGCAAGATCGGTGGGAAGAAAACAGCGGTTACTCACCCTCGACTCTCGCGGCCAATATCGCCGCACTCACCTGCGCCGCGTGCTTCGCCACGATTCGCGGCGACCATGCGACGGCGCAGTTCGTTCACGAGTATGCCGATTTCCTCGAGCGGCGCATCGAGACATGGACCGTCACGACCGAAGGCGAGCTACTTCCCGAAGTCAGCCGGCACTACATCCGCATTCATCCGGTTGATCCGCGCGACAGCAATCCGAATGAGAATCCAAATACTGGTGTGCTCGAGCTACGCAACCGACCGCCGGGCGCCACGTTCAAACTCCAGGCGAAGGACATCGTCGATGCCGGCTTCCTCGACTTGGTGCGGTACGGTATCCGCGCGCCGGATGATCCGCTGATCGTCGATTCGTTACGGGTGGTCGACGCCGCCCTCCGAGTTGAAACGCCTTTCGGTCCGTGCTGGCATCGATACAACAATGACGGATACGGCGAACAGGAAGACGGAGCGCCGTACAGGGGGTTCGGGAGAGGCCGCGCGTGGCCGCTGTTGACCGGCGAGCGAGGACACTACGAGCTCGCCGCCGGCCACGATGTGAAGCCCCTGATCAAGACGATGGAAGCCTTCGCGGGAAACACGGGCCTCCTACCAGAGCAGATCTGGGACGAACCCAACCGGCCGGAATTCCATATGCATTTTGGCCGGCCAACGGGGTCGGCGATGCCGCTCGTCTGGGCGCACGCGGAGTACATCAAGCTGCTGCGCTCCACAAAGGATGGCGTCGTTTTCGACCGAATTTCTGAGGTGGTTGCACGATATCTGGAAGCAGATCCGCAGGCGAGAACGCGCTACGAGATCTGGAAGTTCAACCGACGCCCCAGCACGATCGAGGCCGGACATACGCTCCGCATCCTCGCGGGCGCGGCGTTCACGCTGCGCTGGAGCGCCGACGAATGGCGAAGCTCCTGCGACTCGTCGTCCATCGCGACGCGCGTCGGCGACGACTTCGTCGACATCGCGATTGCCGCAAACCAGACGGCACCGGTCGCCTTCACGTTTTTCTGGACGAAGGCGTCGCGCTGGGAGGGGAAGAATTTCGCAGTCGCGATCGCACCGAGACCCCAAGGCTAGCCTCCATTTTTCATTCACAATAGCAGTATGAGGTATCTTGCATGACGATCGCCGAAGAGATGGCCGAGTTCATCGTTGGCTCGACGCTAGAGAACGTTTCTGCAGCGCGCCTCCTGGACTTGAAGATCCGGATACTCGATTCGTTGGCCTGCGCCATCGGCGCGCTCGGTGCCCAGCCGGTGCGGCATGTTCGCCAGTTTGTCGATGACTTCGCGCTGGACGGCCCGTGCACACTCATTGGAGGTGGTTACAGCTCACCGGACCAGGCGACGCTCTTGAACGGTGCGCTCATTAGATATCTCGACTTCAATGATAGTTATCTTGCGCCGCGCGAGACTTGCCATCCCTCAGACAATATTGCGGCGGTCCTCGCGGCTGCTGAACTGGCGAAGGCGGACGGCGGCACGCTTCTGACCGCGTTGGCAGTTTCCTATCAAGTGCAATGCCGGTTGAGCGACGCCGCGCCGGTGCGCGATCGCGGCTTCGATCATACGACGCATTTAGCGTATTCGGTTGCCGCCGGGGTCTCGCGCGCGTTGTCCTTGGACGTTCCGCATACGGCCAACGCGATCGCGATCAGCGGCACGGCGTTGAACTCGCTACGAGTGACACGTACCGGAACACTCTCGAATTGGAAAGCACTCGCGGCGCCGTTCGCGGCCTGCGGTGCCGTGCAGGCCACGCTCCTGGCCCAGCGCGGCATCACCGGTCCTGCCGAGGTTTTTGAAGGCAACAAGGGTTTCATGCAGTCCGTTGCCGGACCCTTTGACGTCGATTGGCGCCGGGAGGGTCTCGATTGCGTTGATCGCACAATCGTCAAGCGGTACAACGCCGAGATCCACTCGCAGACGGCGATCGAGGCGGCACTCGAGCTACAAGCCGCATACGGATTCGCGGCAGACGATATCGAGCGCGTCGAGGTCGACGTTTTCGACGTTGCCCACCGCATCATTGGCGGCGGAGAAGAGGGCGACAAGACGCTCGTGTTCAGCAAGGAAGACGCAGACCATAGTCTTCCATATTTGGTCGCCGTTGCACTACTCGACCACACGGTGATGCCGGCACAGTTCGCGCCACCTCGTTTGGAGCGCGCCGATGTGCAGTCGCTTCTCTGTCGTGTCGTAGTGCGCCCACTCGCGGAGTTTTCCGCTCGCTTTCCGGAAGAAATGCCGTCTCGTGTGACGGTGATGCTGACCGATGGACGAGTCGTCACTCGCGCATGTTCCGACTATCCTGGCTTCCGGACGCGACCACAATCGTGGGAGGACGCCGAGTCGAAGTTCGCCGCACTCGCCGAATCTCATAGTTCACACAACGTGCGCGCCGACATCGTCGCCGCCGTGCGCGAGCTAGATCAAATCACCGTCGCCGACCTGGCGGATTCGCTGCGCTATCTCAAGGTGCCCCTGTTGCAGGTCGTTTGAGCATTCGCTCGAGCGCAGCGGCGTTGGAAATCTCTCCGGCATGGGAGCTCTAGACTAGCGTCACGCGATCTTTGCGCCCGCGCTTCACCAGATCGGCAAGCATCGCCTTCGCTTCTGGTACCGCGAGCTCGGCACGGTACCGTTTCTGAAACTCCCGTCACTTCTTCGGGTCGTGGCCATACCACTGGCGCAACTCCGTGGACGGAGCGATGGCCTTCGCCCACAGGTCTACGTGGGCTTTCGTCTTTGAAAGACCGCGCGGCCAGAGACGGTCGACCAGCACACGGTATCCATCATCGCGGGAGTACGGCTCGTATACGCGCTTCCTCAAGCAAAAACGAGCCAAGCACCCGTAAGTGATTGGCTCGTTGATAGCAGGGGTGGGACTCGAACCCACGACCCCGGCATTATGAGTGCCGTGCTCTAACCACCTGAGCTACCCTGCCGCGAGCAGTGAAAAATAGAACGCGCCGCATCGAAACTCTAGCGCCGAGCCGATTTGCGTATTGTGACGGCTTGCGTCCGCCCCGAGTTGGAGGAAAGATCGGCTGGTCGCTTGCCGCTCGGCTCTTCTACCTGCCCGCTCGATGAAGATCGCGTCCCTCACGGCCGGACTCGTTTCGCTCGCTCTCCCAGCGTTGGCCGCCGGCGCCCAGGCGTGGCGGCAAACGGCAAGTACGCTCGGCACATCCGCGCGCGTGCTGATCATCGGCACCCGGCCCGAAGACGAAGACAACGCCCTGATCACCTGGTTGAGCCTCGGCCACAACGTCGAGACCGCGTACTTGTCGATCACACGCGGTGAAAGCGCGAACAATGTCGTCGGCACGGAGCGGCAGTCCGCGCTCGGCGTCGTGCGAACGGCGGAGCTCCTCGCCGAACGCCAGCGAGACGGCGCGCACCAGTACTTCACGCGCGCGTACGACTTCGGGCCGACGCGGTCCGATTCGATCGTCAACGCCGCGTGGCCGCACGATTCGTTGCTCGCGGACGTCGTTTCAATCATCCGGGCGTTTCGGCCGCAGGTCATCATCTCGGCCGTCTCCGACTCGGCGGAGCGCGACGCGACCCGGCGTATGACCGCGCGCATTGCCCGCGAGGCTTATGCGTCGAGCGGCATGCCGGACGCCGCGGGGCGTGCCGGATGGAATTCAGTTTGGAGCGTCGCCCGGTTCTACACGCTCGTCCGCGACGATGGGCAGTCGCCCGGCATCACGCGCATCGACGTCGGCGCGTTCGACCGGTCATTAGGAAAGTCATATGCCGAGGCCGGGGCTGAAATCCGGCGCCTGCAGCGCACGCAGGTCCCGCCGACCGCTCCACCAATCGGACCGCTGATGCGCGCACTGCGGCTCGACAGTAGCCGGGCGAGATCCGAAGGGCTTGCCCTGTTCGACGGCATCGACACGAGCTGGGCGCGCTTCCGCGGCACGGTGTCGGACACCGTCTTCGCGCAGGTCGATTCACTGCAAGCGGCGCTCAGCAATGTCAGGTCGATCGCGGGTCGCCCGGGAAACGACGACGCGATTGCCGATGCCCTCGCCCGCGTCGTGCAGCGCGTCGCGAACGTGAGAAGCTCATTTCCATGTACGAGCTCCATCGTTCCCCGATGTTCCGGTGCACTCGGCGACCTCGCTGTGTCGGTCGATCGAGTCCGTGTCCGAGCGACGGAGGCCCTCCTCGGTGCAGCGGGCATCGTCGTCGACGGGACGGTGGACCGACAGTTGGTTGCCGCGGGCGACTCGGTCCGCGCGACGGCGACCGTCTACAACGGCGGTACACGGCCGATCGCGGTTCGGCGGGTCGCGGTCGACAGCCGAACCGCGCTGTCGGTTCTGCAGCGCGACTCGACGACTATAAGTGCGGACTCGGTCGCGCAGTGGTCGACGAGCATCGTCGTTCGCGCGACAGATCTGCACTGGTGGCAGACGCATGGTTTGATCAGCGGCACGTACGTTCACGCCGTCCTCTCGAGTGCGCCGGAGCTTGTCGCGGGCGAGGATCGGATCGCAAAGAGCGGCGTCGAGGCGACGTTGGTCGTGGCAGGGGTCGACATTCCGATACTGCATCGCCCGCTTGTTCAGCGCGATGGCGCGATGGTCCGTGGCGATGACCGACATCCACTGACGGGTGTCACGGCACTGTCCGTGTTGCTCGAGCGAACCGCGGAGTACGAGCGCGCGGGGATACCGGTGGACCGATTGTTCCGAGTCTTTCTGTCGTCGCCCAAAACGACTCCGGAAACGGTCACCGTGTCGCTGCGGGTGCCGGCCGGTCTTCGCGTCGATTCCGCGTCGAAAAGCGCAATCGTTCCCGCGATCGGAACGCGCAACGTGTTCTTTCGATTGCGCGGCACGGTCCGCCCGGGGAGCGATTCGGTTTACGCGAGCGCCTCGCTCGGCGCGAAGCCGCCAGCGGCGCCGTCGACTCCTCCGACGATGAGCGCGCGTCCGATGCAGTCGTTCGATCTGCGCGCGTTCAACTATGGATCGATCACACATGAGTACCCGCACATCCCGTCGCAGGAGTTCATTCGATCGTCGAAAGAGCGGCTCGAATCCGTCGACCTCAAGGTTCCGCCGCGACTGCGGGTCGGCTACGTCAAGGGCTCCGACGATGTTCAGCCGTCGCTCGGACAACTGCAGATCGACGTGAACGCGCTCGACGCGTCGCTCGTCTCCGTCGTCGACCTGTCGTTCTATTCGACAATTCTCATCGGCGCCGGCGCGATGTCGAACGACGCGCTTGCGACCGGCATCCCAGCCCTCCGCGACTTCATGAGCAAAGGCGGCGCGGTCGTCGTGATGGCCGGCGGCCCAGAGGTCGCGCGCAGCGGGCTGCTTCCCTTCCCGATCACCTTCGATAGTGAGCCCCGCACGATCACCGATCCAAGTGCGCCGGTTCGCATCGCGGAACCCGCGTCGCGGCTGCTCGCATGGCCGAACGCGATCAAGTCCACCGACTTTGACGACTGGACCACCGAACGCGCGCGCAACGTGCCGGCCGCCTTCGATCAGCGGTACCACTCGCTGCTGACGACGGGCGACGCAGGCGAGTCGCCCACAGCCTCAATACTCCTCGTTGCACCCGTCGGAAAGGGAATGCTCGTGTTTTCTTCGATGTCCGTCGACAGGGAGTTGAACGCGGTGCACGCCGGCGCCGCGCGGCTGTTCGTCAATCTGCTCTCGGCGGGGCTGCGCCCGGGCACATCGAAATAAAAAAAATCGGCCGACCCTTTCGGATCGACCGATCAGTAGCGGGGGCGGGATTTGAACCCGCGACCTTCGGGTTATGAGCCCGACGAGCTACCAGGCTGCTCCACCCCGCGACAGTACCGAGAATTTACCGACGTAACACTCGGAGTCAAGTCAGCGGCGGACTTTGCTGGTGCTGTCCGGCTTGTCGGTGAACCGATAGAGAATCTCCTTGTCGCCGCGAACCATGCCGAACATTTCGCGCGCGATTCGCTCTTGCGTCGCAGGATCGTGCTCGACGGCGTTTGCATACCGCTTCAGCGAATCAACGATGTGCTGCAGCGAGTCGACCGCGCGGGTCACGCGTTTTTTTTCGCGCGATTGCCGCATCAGATCCATCGTCCCGAACTCGCCGCCATCGATCGCGAACGCAACGACCGCGATGATCACCAACGCGATGCCGATGCGCTTGACGATCGACGGACCCTTAGATGCCATACAGCGCGCCGCCGGGGAATTCGGCCGCGCTTCCGAGCTGCTCCTCGATGCGGAGGAGCTGATTGTACTTCGCGATGCGATCGGTGCGGCTCGCCGAACCGGTCTTGATCTGACCCGCGCCGGTCGCAACCGCGAGATCGGCGATGAACGTGTCCTCGGTCTCCCCTGAGCGATGAGAGATTACTGATAGGTATCCAGCCGCGCGCGCCATCTCGATCGCCTCGAGCGTTTCGCTCAGCGTGCCGATCTGATTGACCTTGATGAGAATCGCATTGGCGACGCCGTTCTCGATGCCGCGCGCCAGACGCTCGGTATTCGTCACGAACAAATCGTCGCCGACGAGCTGGCAGCGATCGCCGAGCGCCGCGGTGAGCTTGCCCCAGCCGTCCCAGTCGTCTTCGGCGAGACCGTCTTCGATCGACACGATCGGATATTCGTCGAGCCAGCCCTGATAGAGCTCGACCATTCCCTCGGCATCGCGTTTCTGCGCGCCGCTCTTCTTGAACGTGTACATCCCGTTCGAGTACAGCTCACTCGCGGCGCAATCGAGAGCCAGGGCAATCTCTTTCCCGGCGGCGTACCCCGCCGCGTCGATCGCTTCGAGGATGACCTTGATGGCCTCCTCGTCGTCGCGGAGATCGGGAGCAAAGCCGCCTTCGTCGCCAACCCCCGTCGCGAGCTTTCGCTTGACCAACACCTTCTTGAGCGAATGGAACACCTCGGCGCCCATCCGGAGCGCATCGCCGAAGGTTTCCGCGCCGACGGGCACGATCATGAACTCCTGAAAGTCGACGGTGTTCGTCGCGTGAGCGCCGCCGTTCAGAATGTTCATCATGGGCACCGGCAGCACTCGCGCGAGCGGGCCGCCGAGGTAGCGGTAGAGCGGAAGGCCGACCGTCTGCGCCGCACCGCGAGCCGACGCGAGCGACACCGCCAACATCGCGTTGGCACCGAGACTCGATTTGTTCGCGGTGTTGTCCAACTCGATCATCGTCGTGTCGATGCCGATTTGATCGGTCGCCTCGAGGCCGCGAAGCGCCGGGCCAATCTGCTCTTCGACATTCTGCACCGCCTGACGGACGCCCTTCCCCATGTATCGCTCGCCGTCGCCGTCGCGGAGCTCGACTGCTTCGTGCTCTCCGGTGCTCGCGCCGCTCGGGACGGCGGCGCGTCCCATGACGCCGTTCGAAAGAAAGACGTCGGCTTCGACGGTCGGATTGCCGCGACTATCGAGAATCTCGCGCGCCTTGATGTCGGAGATGATGACCATGAGTGAGTTGTCGGTGTTCGTGTTGAGCTCGCGCGCCGAACGCGCCCTGAACGGTAATGAAGCTCAGGCTTGCTTCGCCACGGGCTCTTCGGTCGTTCGCACGCCGTAGAGCGACTCCAACGCGTTCGCCATCGCCGACCAAACCTGCGTCATCAGCTCCGCGCGATGGTCGTAGTCGAAACCCGCCGTCGAAATCGGCTCGAGGAAATGGAGATCGATCGTTCCCGAGCGAATCGCGAACGACCCCTTTGGCATGACCTCCCGCGCGCCGTGGACGATGGTCGGGATAAGAGGCGACTGCGACGCGATCGCGAGCACGAACGGCCCCTTCTTGAACGGCCGAAGGTGATAGTCTCGGCCGCGCGTCCCTTCCGGACAGACGATGATCGAGCGACCGCGCTGCACTTCCTGCGCGGCAACCTTGTACGACTCGAACGCCGACTTCCGGTTGTCACGATCGATGAACACGACGCCGACGGTTTCCGCGGCGAATCCAAAGAGCGGAATGCGCCGCAGCTCCGACTTCGCGACGAAGCTGGACCAGGAGAGCTCGGAGGCGAGGGCGAAAATGTCGAACCAGCTCACGTGGTTTGCAATGAACACCGCGCCCCGCGAATTGAGCACGTGCTCCGCGCCGTGCACGCGAAGGCGAACCCCCGCGGACGCGCTGATGCTGCGCGCCCACAGACGCACGCAGCGTGTGTAGATGGAGCTCGGTCCCTGAGGGACTCGGAAAAGCCTCGCGACGATGACGACCGGCCCGAGGATGATCGTCATGAGCAGCGCCGTGAGCGCGACGAAGAGAGTGCGCATCACCGAGAAAAGTGATCGTAGCCGCGGAGCCCTGCAACGACTGCACCGCGAACCACGACCGATTCGTTCTCGCGCGGTATCAAGATCCCGATGCGCGTCAAAGGAATTCCGAAGCGGCTCGAGAACTCGCGAGAGTCCAACGCATTCGACGCCGTGACGATCAGTTCGTACTCCTCACCACTGGTCAGTGCGTCGTCGACCTCCACGCCATCGAAGCGCGGCACACTTTCAGCATCGATCTCGACGCCGACGTTGCTCGCCGCCGCGAGATGCCTCAGATCGGAGATGAGCCCATCCGAGACGTCGATCATCGCCGTCGCGCCGTGGTCCGACAGCCAAATTGCTTCACGTATTCGCGCCGCCGGACGAACGAGGCGTTCGCGGAGCGCCTTCGGATCGCGGCGTGCTTCGATCATGCGCAACGCGACCGCGGGCGCGCCGAGCTTTCCAGTGACGTACACCGCATCGCCGATCTTCGCTGTGTTTCTGCCGAGCGGCTTGAACGCGCTGCCGAGCACCGTCGTCGCGATCGTGAGCTCGGGTCCATCCGTCAGATTCCCGCCACGAATCACCGTTCCGGCGGCATCGACCGCGTCAGCAATTCCGTCGGCAAGGTTCTCGAGGGATGCGCGCCAGCTCACCGGAAGGGTCACGGCCGTCAATACGCCGAGCGGCTTGGCGGCCATTGCCGCGATGTCGCTCAATGCCGCGGTGACCGCGCGATATCCGATCTCGCGCGGCGTCAGCCAGTCGCGCTTGAAGTGGATTCCTTCGACCGCGGCATCGACGCTCACCAGCAGAGTCTCTCCGCGGGGGATTTTCAGCTCCGCCGCGTCGTCGCCGAGACCGGCGGCGCGAGCTCCCCAACGTTCGATCATCGCACGAATGGCGTCGAACTCGGCGCCCGGTCCCAGTGCGATCTCGGAGGTCATCGCGCCGCCGTGAGCGCGGGGAGCTCAGCGAGCACGGGGTAGCGTGCGGGACGCGTGTCGAAGGTCCACGCGCCGCGCAGCTCGGCCACGACGTCGTCGAGCGTCAAGCCGCGAATGTCGCCCGGAGTTTGCGGGACACGCTCGGCCGCATGGCCGTGGATCCACGCGCTGGCCGCACCGGCGATGAAGCCGTCTCCGGTCTGCGCGAGCAGCGTCCCGGCGATCCCGCTGAGCACATCCCCGCTGCCGCCGGTCGCCAGCACTGGCGTGCCAGCGGCGCTCACGAAGCGACGACCGTCGCTCGACGTAATGATCGTCGGGACGCCTTTGAGGAGAACGCTTGCGCCGAGCTGTTTCGCGAGCGGCGCGCCGATCTCGAATCGCTCGGCGAGGACTCGGTCGACCGGCGCGCTGGCGATGCGTCCAAACTCGACGGGATGCGGCGTGAGCAGCGCGGGGCGATTCCCCAGCAGCGCCGCGAGATCTCCGGCGCGGTTTTCAAAAAGTGTGATCGCGTCCGCGTCGAGCAGCGTCGGGCCCTTCCACTGTTTGAGCACGCGCTCGAGCAGCGTCCGGCTCTCTTCGCCTCGACCAAGTCCTGGTCCGATCACGACGGCATCGGCCCACTTTCCAATTTCCTCATCGACTGCGGCGTCGGTGGCCGGCCAAACGGACGCCAGGGCATGTGGCTCTGCTTCCTGAATGACAGGCACGCTCGCGCGAGCGACGACGAGCTTCACCATGCCAACCCCACTTCGCAGCGACGCGCGCGCGGCGAGAATCGCGGCGCCCGCCATGCCCTGATCGCCGCCGACGATCGCAAGCTTCTTTCGAGTTCCTTTATTTGCTTCCGGCGACGTGCGCGGAATCACGTCCGAGACCCATTGCTCGTCGACGAGCTGCGGCGCGTTCGCCGTCGTCGCCGGCGTTCCGAGACCGATGTCGAGTACGACGATCGTCCCGCAGACGCCGCGATTGACGAGATGTCCGCGCTTCACGGCCGCGAACGTCAGCGTGAGGTCCGCGACAATGGCCTTTCCGTCCGTCGCGCCGGTCGATGCATCGAGACCACTCGGGACGTCGAGCGCGACGACAACCGCGCCCCGGCGTCGCGCATCGTTTGTTGCATCGATGAGCGTCGCGATCTCGCCGCGCGGGGCGCCCGTCGCCCCGGTGCCGAGCAATCCGTCGACGATTAGTGCCACGCGGCTCGCGATCGCGCGAGTATCGGTGGCTGTTGCGATGGATTCCTGTGGAAGCAATGCCGTCGCGAGCGCTCGCTCGGCGACGCAGTCCTTGGTTTTCGCGGGGATCGGCTCGACGACGCGAACGTCGACGCCCGCGACGGCAAGCGCCCGCGCGACCACCCACGCGTCGCCACCGTTGTTCCCCGGCCCAGCCAGAACAACCACGCCGCCGCCGAGGCGATCGCGGTAGCGCAGCGCGATCTCGGACGCGGCCGCGGCGCCTGCACGCTGCATCAATGCGCGCGACGGAGTTCCGCTCGTTATGACCGCGGCATCCGCGGCCGACGATTCGGTGCTCGTGACGACGCGAACGAGAGGTCGCATCGTGGATTCGAACGGTCTACTTCTGGGACGCGCCGATGGTGCGTCCGTAGCTCAGCTCACCGTTGTCGATTCTGATATTGAATCCGCAGGCCGGGTTGCTGCACGCCCACGCTTTGTAGGTGATTGGAGCGCCGTCGCGACCATAGTCGCTCAAGGGGAGGAGCGATCCGGAATCGCATTTTTGGCACGGTGGCCAGTCTCTCGCCTTGTCCATTCCACTCCCGTCCCGTTCCGCCGCCTCGGGCTAGACCGCGATCACACCACTCCAGGGGTATTCGCGCGCGAACGCCTGGTCAAAGTCGAATACGTCGGCGAACTCCTCGCGCGAATCCGAGGGTTGGCTCATCAGCAATCCCAAATCGACCAAGGTGAAGACGACGTCTCCGAGATCGGCGCTCGACCGGACACCCCAGTGTTCGAGAACAAGTCCGGCCATGACGCCGAATTTTTCGAGAGCCAGGTCGCGGCAGGCGAGAGCTAACTCCTTGCCATTGATATGTCTTCGCTCGTCGAGGCGCTGCTGGCAGTACTCCAACGCGCCCAGGACAAACAGGTATGCACGTTCGTCGAACCGCGGCTCCTTGAGCCGAATGCGGTCCATGATTCCGTCACGAAACGCCAGTTCGGGCACCAATATCCTCGGTCAAATCGTCCATCGAAGAACGGCGGGACAAAGCTTCGTCCCGCCGACGACAAGAAAATGATGACTGTGCCCGCTGGCCACAACTCCCAAATAGCCGAGTCATCCGCTCGGAAGCGGCGAGGCAGCGGGGCACGTTTCCGAGTGCTAGATTATGCCCGTTCGGCCAAGACACGTGAGCCAGCGGGCTCGCGTGTGGGCGATGTGGTCCCGCCGCGAACACTCACTCAGTTCCCAAACCCGAATGCCCCGCGCCTTCAAGCACGACGTGGCTATTACGGCCGCCGATTTCGATGCTCTCGCTGTCGCGGAGATCACGCGACGCCTCGAGCAGCGTCTCACAAAGGACGTCTACTCGGCGCCGCGCGCCAACACTGAACCTCGCACGGCGGCCGCAGTGGCCGCCGTTCGCAAATCCATCGAAAAGGATTCGCGCGTGGTCGTGGTCGTTTTCGGACGCTTGTGGGGCGCAACGCCCGCGACCGCGGCGGAAGCTGCCGCGGTAAGGGCGCGCATCGGTACGACGAAGAAGAAGGACGTCATCGTCATTCCCGTCGATACCTCGCCGATTCCGAGCTGGCTCAAGGGAACGGTGATTCGCTCGGCAGGGGCTCCGACGAGCCATGCGGTCATCGACGCCATCGTCGACGCCGTTGCGGCGGCCGGCGGTACTCCGAAGCGAATGACCGACGCGCTCGTCGCGGCCAGCGTTGCGGACGACGACAGGCGAGCACGCGCTCGAACGTCATTCCTCACGTCGCAGCGGGCGTTGACGCTCATCAATCGGGAGCTCGATTCGCTGAGTGCCGCAGTGCTGAAGCTCTGTGAGACGCCGGGTACGCTGCCCGCCGGCTTCTCCGCCGAGGCGCGCCGAACTCCGGATCGGTACACGGTACAAATTGGACCGGTCGGCCTCAGCTTCTCATGGATTCGCGGCCGCTCGAATGCAATCGCCGACGGCCAGCTTCTCGTCATCGAATGGAGCGGACAGCTCGGCGACCAGCAGCCCGCGCCGGACGCCGCGACCGCGATGCCGGCGTTCGAGCATGTGCTGCAGCCGCACGCAACGAGCCCGGAAGATTGGCAGTGGCGTCGCGCGGATCTCGACCTCCTGTGCTACACCACGCGCGATCTTGCCGAGCAGTGCGTGACGTCGGTTGCGCGCCGGCTGCCCGTGACCGCGCCGGTTGCTCCGGTGCCGGCACACGACGCGCTAACGTTTACGAATACAGCGGGAACGCGCGCGTAAGCGTTCGCACTTCTTCGCGCACCGACGACTTTATCGACGCGTCGTCGGGCGCGTGGAGCACGCGGTCGATCAACACCGCGATCCGATCCATCTCTGGCGGTCCCATTCCGCGCGTCGTCACCGCCGACGTGCCGATGCGGATTCCGCTCGTCACGAACGGCGACTGCGTTTCTCTTGGCACGGTGTTCTTGTTCACCGTGATCGCCGCTTCGTCGAGGGCGAGCTGGGCGACCTTTCCGGTGAGCGCCTCGCCGCGATTTCGCAGATCGACGAGCATCAGGTGATTGTCCGTTCCACCTGACACGATCTTGAATCCGTTCGCGATCAGCGCCTTCGCAAGCGCGCGCGCGTTCTCGACGACGCGACGCGTATAGTCCTTGAACGACGGCGACAGCGCTTCCTTGAAGCACACAGCCTTCGCGGCGATCACGTGTTCCAGCGGCCCGCCCTGGCTGCCGGGGAACACCGACTTGTCGATCGCCTTCGCGTGCGCTGCCTTGCAGAGGACCAAACCGCCGCGCGGACCGCGAAGGGTCTTGTGTGTGGTCGACGTGACGACATCCGCGTGCGGAATCGGCGAGGGGTACGCGCCGCCCGCGACGAGTCCCGCGAAATGCGCCATATCGACCATGAAGATCGCGCCGACTTCTTTCGCGACCTCGGCGAACGCCGCGAAGTCGACGACGCGGGAATATGCGCTGTATCCGGCGAGAACGAGCTTCGGGCGATGCTCGCGCGCCTTGCGACGAACGTCGTCGTAGTCGATGAGCCCTTCGTCGGTGACGCCGTACGAGATCGGGTGATAGAGAATGCCCGAGAAGTTCACCGGCGAGCCGTGCGTCAGATGTCCGCCGTTCGAGAGATCCATGCCGAGGAACGTGTCGCCCGGCTTGAGGAATGGAGACATCGCCGCGTAGTTCGCCTGCGCACCAGAATGCGGCTGAACATTCGCGTGCTCGGCGCCGAACAGCTCTTTGACGCGATCGATCGCGAGCTGCTCGACTTTGTCCACGACCTCGCAGCCGCCGTAATAGCGTTTGCCGGGAAGTCCTTCGGCGTACTTGTTCGTGAGCGACGAACCCATCGCCTCGAGGACGGCCGGCGATACGAAGTTCTCGCTCGCGATGAGCTCGAGGCCTTCGCTCTGACGGCGAGTTTCCTCGGCGATGAGCGCCGCGATGTCGGGATCGGTCGCGCGAAGCGCGTCACCCGGAGAGCACAGCGAGTGCTTCAACCAGTCGTTCATTCTTTCGTGTCCTGTGTCTCGATCTTTTCGACGCGACGTGAATGGCGGCCGCCCTCGAACGGCGTCTCGAGCCACGTTTTGAGGATGGCGACTCCCTCGTCTTCCGAGACGAATCGCGCTGGGACGACGAGGACGTTCGAGTCGTTGTGCTCGCGCGCGAGCTTCGCGATCTCCGGATTCCACGCGACGGCCGCGCGAACATGCGGATACCGATTCGCGGTGTAGCTCATGCCGAGGCCCGTGCCGCACAGAAGGACGCCACGCTTCACGTCGCCGTGCGAGACCTGCTGCGCGAGCGGATGCGCGTAGTCGGCATAATCAGTCGAGTCGGCGCTGTTCGTGCCGAGGTCCTGGACGTCGAAGCCCATCGCGCCGAGCGCGCGCTCGAGTTTTTCCTTGAGCTCGAACCCGGCGTGGTCGGAGGCGATGAGAATCTTTTCGGTCATAGTCTGATCGGTCGTCATCCTGCGACGCGTTGGCCGCCAGGGCCGGTCTTCATTTATTTGGCCACTGCGGCCAGGTGCGAACCATCGAGCCAACGGCGTGAATCCGTTGCTCGGCGAGCCGGTCGGCGGCGAGATACGTCGGGATCTTTTCGACACGCGCGATCTCGAAGACCTTGAGAATTGTCTCATAGATCTCGTCGGCCTTGCGGAACGACCGCGCCGACGTCCACCCCGCGAGCTCGCTGTACACGTTGATGACGCCGCCGGCGTTCGCGACATAGTCGGGGGCGTACATGATGTTGCGCGCCTCGAGCGCGTCGCCGTGACGCTCCTCGAGCAGCTGATTGTTCGCCGCCCCGGCGACGATTTCGACTTTGAGCTGCGGGATCGTCTTGTCGTTGATGATCGCGCCGAGCGCGCACGGAGCGAAGATATCCGCCTGCACCGCGTAGATCTCTTCCGTTGCAACCGCACGTGCCGCGAACTCATTGACCACGCGCTTCACGCGCTCCGGATCGATGTCCGTGACAACGAGCTTCGCGCCGGCTTCGTGCAGCTCCTTCGCGAGATAGTACCCGACATGCCCGCAGCCCTGGACGGCGATCGTGCGGTTCGAGAGATCGTCAGAGCTCCAGCGGCTCTTGGCCGACGCCTGGATCGCGCGAAACACACCGTGCGCCGTGACAGGCGACGGATCGCCCGAGCGGCCGGCGAGACCGCTCACATAGTCGGTCTCCATGTGAACGTAGTCCATGTCCGCCGTGCTCGTGCCGACGTCTTCCGCGGTGATGTAGCGGCCGCCGAGGCTTTCGACGAATCGGCCGTGCGCGCGGAAGATCATCTCGCGATCGGTGGTCTTGTTGTCGCCGATGATGACCGACTTTCCGCCGCCGAGGTTGAGACCCGCCACGGCATTCTTGTAGGTCATTCCCCGCGCGAGGCGCAATGCGTCGACGATGGCGTCTTCGTCGCTCGCGTAGTTCCAGAAGCGCGTGCCGCCGAGCGCGGGGCCGAGGACGGTGCTGTGCACGGCGACGATGCCGCGATATCCCGATGCCGAATCCTGACAGAGCACAAGTTGCTCATGGCCCATCTCGGCGATCGTGTCGAAGAGCTTCATGTCGGTTCTCAAGGTCTCAGGTCGATGGTCTCAGAATCGCTCAGCGAGAGTAGAGCTCGCGAGCGATGATGATTCTTTGAATCTCGGACGTTCCTTCATAAATCTCCGTCACCTTCGCGTCGCGGAACAACCGCTCGACGGGATAGTCCTTCACGTAGCCGTATCCACCAAAAATCTGCACGGCCTGCGTCGTCACCCACATGGCCGTTTCGCTCGCCAAGAGCTTCGCCATGGAGCTGAATTGCGTGATGTGCTCACCGCGATCCTTCGCCGTCGCGGCGGCGTGCAGGAGGGCGCGCGACGCGGCGACGCGCGAGGCCATGTCCGCGAGCTTGAACTGAATCGCCTGGAACTCCTTGATCGGCTTTCCGAACTGCTTCCGCTCCGCGGCATACGCCGCCGCATGGCGCAGCGCGGCCTCCGCGATGCCGACCGCTTGCGCCGCGATGCCAAGTCGTCCGTTGTCGAGCGACTGCATAGCATAGATGAAGCCACTTCCCACGTCGCCAAGCAGGCGGTCAGCGGGAACGCGCATGTCCGAGAAGTGCAGCTGCACCGTCGGCGACGCGCGAAGGCCCATCTTGTCTTCCTTCTTCCCGACGGTGAACCCCGGAAGATCGGGCGTCACGATGAACGCGCTGATACCGCGAGCGCCGCGCCGGTCGTCGGGCGAGTCGGTCCGAGCCATGGCGAGAATGACCTCGCCCTTCGTGCCGCTCGACACCCACGCCTTCGTCCCGTTCAGGATCCAGTCGCGGCCGTCACGAACCGCTTGCGTCGTCAACGACGCGGCATCCGACCCGGCGTCAGGCTCTGAAAGCGCGAAGGCGCCGAGCAGCTCGCCCCGCGCCATCGGCTTGAGAAAACGCTCTTTCTGGTCTTCTGTTCCCCACTTCAGCAGCATCTGCGTCGGCAGGGAGTTGTGTACGCTCAGCGTGACCGCGATCGACGCGTCGACCGTCGCGATCTCCTCGAGCGCGACGAGATACGTCAGCGTGTCGACGCCCAGCCCATCGTACTTCTCGGGAATCATCATCCCGAGAAAGCCGAGCGCCCCGAGCTTCCGGATGATCTCCGGATCGAAGTACGCGTCGCGATCCCACTCTTCCGTGAACGGCGCGATCTCGCTGGCCGCGAACTCGCGCGCCACCGCTTGGATCGAACGCTGCTCTTCAGTGAGCGGAGTAAGTGCCCAGGCCATCCGTTCGACTCAGTAGGCGAAGAAGCCGCGCTTCGACTTCCGGCCGAGCCAACCCGCCGCGACGTATTTCCGCAGCAGTGGACACGGACGGTACTTCGGGTCGCCGAGACCGTCGTGAAGCACGTCGAGGATCGCGAGACATGTGTCGAGACCGATGAGGTCCGCGAGCGCGAGTGGACCCATCGGATGATTCATGCCGAGCTTCATGACGGTATCGATCGACTCGGCGCTGCCGACGCCTTCCATGAGGCAGTAGATCGCCTCGTTGATCATCGGCATGAGGATGCGGTTCGCGACGAAGCCCGGATAGTCCTGCACTTCGACCGGCGTTTTGCCGACGGCTTTGCTCAGCTCGAGCACGCGCTGCGTCGTCTCGTTCGAGGTCGCGAGGCCGCGAATCACTTCGACGAGCTGCATCACCGGAACCGGATTCATGAAGTGCATCCCGATCACTTTGTCGGGACGCTTTGTTCGCGCGGCGATCTCCGTGATCGAGATCGAGCTCGTGTTGGTCGCGAGAATGGCGCCCTCGTCGGCCGCGGCGTCGACGTCGGTGAAGACGCGGAACTTGAGATCGCGATTTTCCGTCGCCGCCTCGACGACGAGCGACGCGCCGGTGAGCGCGTCGAGCGACTGCTCGGTCGCGATGCGATCGAGGATGGCATCCTTATCCGCAGCCTGCAGCGTGCCTTTCTTGATCTGACGATCCAAATTCGCCGCAATCGTCGCCTTGCCTCGCTCGAGAGCGCTCGGCGACACGTCGATCATCGCGACATCGAACCCGCTTTGCGCGAACACGTGCGCGATACCATTTCCCATCTGTCCCGCACCAATCACGGCCACGCGTTCGGCCATCGGTTTCTCCGATTCAGGAATTCAAATTCGCGGCGACGCCGGTCGAAGCCAGCGAGCGACGCCGTCGGGCCAACAGATAGGACACGGAGGCGCCGCCGACCATTCCGGCGCCGCCGAGGAGCCCGCCCTCAGGTCCCCAGACTCCTCCCGTTGCCCAATCCGGTCCCGCATCAACATAACGGTAGCCCGGCGATTCCAGCGGGATCCCGCTCACTGCGGTGTGGAAGGCGACGGCCATCGTCCAATTCCACGCGAAATGCGCCATCCAGGCCGCGTAGAGGCTCCGTGTCGCATAGAGCACCATCGCGAGAAAGACACCGGCGAGCGTCACCAGCGTGACCGATTCGACATTCGCCCCGTTGTTCCGCAGATGCAGAAGACCGAACCCGATGCTCGTCGCCACGATGGCCCACACCCATCCCCAGACCTCTTTCAGAGCGGACAACAGATAGCCGCGAACAAACAATTCCTCGAAGAGCGCCGCGGGCAACAGATAGACCGACACCCGGATGCCCGCGCCAAGCCACGAGCCGGACGGGCTATCGACCTCTTTCAACCAGTGGATTCCGATCAGCGCGACGATCGGCAGCCCGATGGCGAACACGCCGATCGCGAAGCCGATGATCCAAAGCACCGGCCGGCGCGCCGCTGCACCGAGCCAAACATCGGCCCACGTTCGCTTGTCGAGAAACCGGATGGCGAACGCCGTTCCGAGAAGAGCGCCGATCGCTTCGATCCACGTGTCGTTGCTGACGCCGTGAATCCCAATGAGTGAGAAGAACTCGGTGACGATCGGCCCGACGAATGCCGCGACGAGATTGATCGCCGCAAACGTGAACGCCAAAAAAGCGACGACCCGCCACAGCGCGCGGAGTCGTCCATCTTCACCAACGAAAACCTGTCGAGCGGTCAACCGTCGCGGCGCGTCGCTCGCGGCGTAGCGATCGCGGCGGCGACGAGCGCCTTCACGACATCGAGCGCGGCAAACGGCGTCACGCCAAGCTGCACGGCACGAGAGATTCCGCCCGACAAGAACGAGAGCTGCGCGATGCCGCCGACGTAGATCACCGCGATTCCGGCAATGCCCGCGAGCCAGCGCGTCGAAAGACTCCTCGCTCGCGACGCCATGAACCCCGCAACGAATGCCGCGACCGGATACGCGATCAGATATCCACCGGTCGGACCGAAGAACCGCGCGATACCCGGCGCGCCGATGGGTGTGAAGACCGGAAGTCCGACCGCGCCCGCAGCGAGATAGAGAAGCATGCTGGTCGCGCCGGCGACTGGCCCGAGTAACATGCCCGCCAGAATCACGAGCATCGGCTGCAGCGTGATCGGCACAGGGGTCCACGGCAGCGGGATCGCGATCTGCGACGCCGCGGCAACCGCCGCCGCAAATCCGACGATTCCGAAAATCGTGAGGCCGCGCGAACGCGACAGCGAACCGGCGCTGGTCAGAGTCGTCATGCTAGTTCACCCGTGAGACGCTGAGCGCTACCGCGTCGCCGCCACCGAGGCAAAGCGTCGCGAGACCGCGCTGTTTGTTTCGGTCCTTGAGCGCGTACAGAAGCGTGGTAAGAACTCGTGCGCCGCTCGCGCCGATCGGATGCCCGAGGGCAATGGCACCGCCGTTCACGTTGACTCGATCCCAGTCCCAGTCGAGCCCCGCGCCGTCCGCGAGCGCCTGAGAAGCAAACGCTTCGTTCGCTTCGATGAGATCGAAGTCGCCGATCTTCGAGCCGCTCTTCTTCATCAAATTCTGAACGGCGAGAATCGGAGCGAAGAAGAGATCCTGTGGCTCGACGGCACCGGTCGCGTACGCATCGATGCGGGCAAGAATCTCGAGACCGTTCGCGCGCGCGTATTCCTCCGACGTCACAACGAGGGCTGCCGCGCCGTCATTGAGGCTCGAGGCGTTTCCGGCCGTCACGCTGAGATCTGAGGTCGCACCGCTCTTGCCCGGAAACGCCGGCTTCAGTCGTCCGAGCGTCTCCAACGTCGCGTCTTTGCGGGGACCCTCGTCGAGCGAGATGGTCGTCGGGCCTTTCCTGCCCGGGATCTCTACGGGGACGATCTCCGCTTTGAACTTCCCTGCCTCCATCGCGGCCGTCGCCTTGGCGTGCGACTTTACCGAGAACTCGTCCTGCTGCTGCCGCGTGACGCCCGCCTTTTTCGCGGTGTATTCGGCGTGACCGCCCATGTGGACATCACACATCGCGCACCAAAGTCCGTCCCGGATCATGCCGTCGACCAGGGTCTGGTCCCCAAGCTTCACGCCGGCGCGCATACCATAGTTGTAGTACGGCGCGTTCGACATCGACTCCTGGCCGCCGGCGACGACGATCTTGCGGTCGCCCGCCTTGATCGACTGCGCGGCGAGCATCACGGCTTTCAGTCCGGACCCGCAGACCTTGTTGATGGTCATCGCGGACACCGACGCGGGAACGCCGGCTTTGAGCATGGCCTGTCGAGCCGGCGCCTGTCCAACGCCGCCCTGAATGACGTTGCCCATGATCACTTCTTCGACGTTCTGGATCCCGATGCCCGACCGCTCGATCGCCGCACGAATCGCGATCGCGCCAAGCTCCGGCGCGTTCAACGGCGAAAGGCCGCCGAGGAACTTGCCGATCGGTGTGCGCGCGGCCGAGACGATCACCGGCTGGCGTGATGTATCCGTCATTGTCTCTCGAACTCCCAATTGGAGGTTGGGCGCCGTGCGGGCGCCGACCCTGAAAGCTATCGAGGGCGGGGACCACCGGCGAACCGGCGACCCGGGAGGGATTGTTGACGCGCGCACGTCCCGAGGTGCATTGTTCTATCCAGACTCTCAATGGAACGTCTGGATGGCCGCCAACCGCCTGCCCGTCCTCAAGGGAACCCTGGACCTTCTCGTCCTGCGCGCACTCAGCTGGACGCCGATGCACGGATTCGAAATCGTCTCGTGGCTCGAGCGCGCCGCAAGCTCTGCGCTCGATCTCGACGACTCGGCGCTCTATCAGGCGGTGTACCGACTCGAGGCGCGCGGACTGCTCGAGGCCGATTGGGGCGTCACCGAGAACAACCGGCGCGCGCGCTACTACAAGCTGACTACCGCCGGCCGCACCCACCTCCGCACCGAGACGAAGAACTGGATGCAATACGCGGAGACGGTGACGACGATTCTCACCGCCGCGAAAGACGGCCTCCCATCGACGTCGCCCGCGACATGATCCGCCGCGGAATTCAGCGCGCGTTCAACCTCGCGATTCGACGTCGAGACCGCTGGCAGCACGACGTCGAAGAGGAGATCAAGCTGCACCTGAGCCTTCGCGCCGAGCAGCTGATGGCGGAGGGCGCAGCGCCGAACGACGCCCTCGCCGAAGCCGTTCGTCGCTTCGGTCCTCTGGCAGAATCCCGAGCGCGGATGCTCGACGCCGCGCGCTACCGAGAGCATCGCATGCAACGCACCGAGTATTTCGCTCAACTGCAGCAGGATCTGTCGTTCGCATTCCGTACCCTGCGACGACAGAAAGCGTGGGCGCTCATCACGGTGTTCACGCTGGCGCTCGGCATCGGCGCGACGACGGCGGTGTTCAGCGTCGTGAGCAGTCTGATTCTGCACGCGATCGCATATCCGAACGCCGACCGCATCGTGGTTGTCCAGCAGATGCCGACCCAGGGGAACAACACGGGGCTTCACATTCAGATCACGCCGTCGACGCCGATCGTGAACGGCTGGCGGTCGCGAACCCGGGCGTTCGAGGAGCTGGAGCCGTACCGGTCGGTCGGTCTGCTGCTAAAGACGAACGACGATCCCCTTCCGGTCAACGCGACGGAGATTCTTCCGTCATTTCTGAGCTTCACCGGTTCGCGCGCGATCGTGGGACGAATGTTCTCCGCGCAAGAGATCGAGACCAAGGCGCAGGTCGCGCTGCTTTCGGAGGGCCTCTGGCGCGAGCGCTATGGCAGCGCCGCGAACATCGCCGGCAAAACGATCACGCTGGGCGACAGTCTGTACACCATCGTCGGTGTACTACCCGCCGATCTTCGCCTGCCTATCATCGGTCGGGATCGCGTCGATGTGTGGCTGCCGCTCGACCTTCGGAATTCGAACCTCGGGGTCAACGTCATCGGACGACTTCGCCCCGGCGCAACGATTCCCGCGGCGACGCAGGAGCTCAACGCGATCGCGGCAGAGGTCGAGGCGGCGTCGAGCGCAAAGTCTCCGTTCGTGACGCTCATTCGCCGGCCGGCGGAGCTGATGGATTTTCATGATTCTCTAATCATGCTGGCGGGGGCCGTGGCTCTCGTCCTGCTCGTCGCGTGCGCGAACGTCGCGCATCTCTTCATGGCGCGCGCGACGACGCGGGAGCGCGAGCTCGCCGTCCGCGCCGCGCTCGGCGCCAGCCAAGGCCGGCTCTTTCGGCAGCTGTTGACCGAAAGCCTCGTGCTCGCGCTGGCCGGTGCGATCGGTGGAGTCGCCCTCGGATGGTTCGGGCTCAAAGCGATCATCGCGCTCCGGCCGCCGCAGATGCCGCAGCTCGAATCCATTCGATTGGATTCGACGACGCTGGCCATCGCGCTCGGGGCTGGCGTTTTGAGTGGCGTGGTGTTCGGCGTCATCGGAGCATTTCAGGCGCGACGGTCGCCGCAGGATGTTCTCAAGGCGGGCGCGCTTTCGACATCGCATAGCCGAGGACAGGGCATGTTGCGCTCCGCGCTCGTCGTGAGTGAGATGGCGCTGACGGCGGCGTTAGTGATTGGAGCGACCCTGCTCGTCCGGACCGTGGTCAATCTCCAGCGCGCGAACCTCGGGTTCGAGCCGAAGAATCTCTATTGGGTGTCGATCTCGCTTCCCGAGAAGCCGTTCGCGACGGCGGCGTCGCGCGCGGCGTTTTACAACGAATTCGTCGCGCGGTTTCGCACGACGCCCCACGTCCGCGAGCTCGCCTTCACGAGCAATCCGCCGGGGACTCGAAGCTTCGCGGTCGGAACATTCGAGATCCAGGGAGAGGCGCCGACGAGCACGGGCAGCGGAACGTCGTTCGTCGACAACAACAACATCGATGAGAACTATCTAAAGACGATGCGCATTCCGATCGTCGAAGGAACTTTCTTCACCGACACGAGCCGAGCCGCGAATCAAGTCCTCGTGAACGCGGGCTTTGCGCATTCGCACTGGCCACCCGGCGGCTCGCTCGGAAAACGCGTTCGCGTCGCCTACCGGGGCGAAGGCGACTGGAGCACGATCGTCGGCGTTGCCGCGGATGCGCAGACGACCGGCGCCGGAATCATCTCGACGGCGCCGTATCTGTATTCGCCGATCCGCACGCCGGCGCGACAGACGACGATCATGGTTCGAACGGATGCCACTGTAGATCTCGCGGGGCCCGTACGAACGCTCGTGAAATCGATCGATCCGTCCGTGCGGACTCCGAAGGTCGAGAGCACCGAGGCGTTCATCGAACGGACGATCGCGAAGCCGCGGTTCACGATGTCGCTTCTCACGACCTTTACGCTGCTCGGACTGACGCTCGCCGCGGTCGGCCTGTATGGGGTCATGGCGTATTCCGTCGCGCAGCGCACGCGTGAGATCGGAATCCGAATGGCGCTCGGGGCGTCACAGCGGACCATCGCGAACTCGGTCTTGCGACGCGGTGTCATGCTCGCGGGCCTCGGCGCGGCGATTGGATTGGCGGGGGCGTTCTACGGGACGCGGCTCATCGCGACGTTGCTGTATGGCGTCGCGCCGATCGACGCGGTGTCGTTCGCGACAGGCGCGATCGTGTTGATCGTCACGGCGGTGGTTGCGTGCGTGGTGCCGACGCGCCGAGCGCTGGCAGTCGATCCGATTCGGGCGATTCGGGCTGATTAGGCGACTGGCGACTGGCGACTGACGACTGGGGACTGGGGACTGGGGACTGGGGACTGGCGGTCATCCTGCGGCGCGCCGAGCGTCGGCAATGCCGCCGAAAGGATCGCGCTCTCGGCGAGGCAGTTCACCAGAACTGCAAAACGCGGTTAATCACGCGGAGCCGCGGAGCGCGCGGAGAACTGCACGCCGTCGAGTACGACCCCAGGGACAGTGCTCTTCTCCGCGTGCTCCGCGGCTCCGCGTGACATCGCAGCTTGCGGTTCCGCTTGCGGTTCGGCGTGAGATCGCGATTAGGACAGCGATCCCTCGCTTCGCTCAGGATGACGGGCGGGAAGGCTATTCCACGCGGAATGCTGTTGTCGCCAGTCCCCAGTCCCCAGTCGTCAGTCGTCAGTCGTCAGTCGTCAGTCGCCAGTCCCCAGTCCCCGAGTCTAGGCTCCTGCCGCGAGAATCAGACTCCGACTTGCGTTCTCCGCCGCAACGCGCGACACGAATTCGTCGAGCGCGATCGAATTTGGTTTCTGCTCCTTGCCGGCGCCGCGCACGTTGACCGCGACCGTGCCCTGCTCCGCTTCGCGCTTCCCGACCACCACCATGTACGGGACCTTCATTCGCGCGCCCTCGGCGATTCGGTATTTTAGAGTTTCCGAACGCGCGTCGAGATGCACCCGGACGCCCGCGTCGTACAATCGCTTCGTGACCGCCTCGGCGTACTCGCGGTAGTCGTCCGTGATCGGCAGGACTCGCACCTGTTCCGGCGCGAGCCAGACCGGAAACGCGCCGGCGAAATGCTCGATGAGAATCGCGATGAAACGCTCGAGCGAGCCGCTGACCGCGCGGTGAATCACCACCGGACGATGCGCGGCGTTGTCGTCGCCGACGTACGTCAGATCGAAGCGCTCCGGCGCGTTGTAGTCGAGCTGAATCGTGCCGAGCTGCCATTGGCGACCAATCGAATCGCTGACGTCGAAGTCGACCTTCGGACCATAGAACGCGCCGTCGCCTGCCTTGAGCTCGTATTCCATGCCCGTCGCTTCGAGCGCCGCCTTGAGCGCCGACTCCGCGCGATCCCACAGCTCGTCGGATCCGATTCTCGTCTCGGGGCGCGTCGCGAACTTCAGCTTGGCCGTGAGACCGAACGTCTGGTAGTACCCGAGGATGAACCGCAGAAGGAAATGAACTTCCTCGGCGATCTGGTCCTCACGAATGAAGACGTGACAGTCGTCCTGCTGGAACTGGCGCACGCGCGTCAGGCCCGAGAGCGCGCCCGTCACTTCATTGCGATGCAGCACATCGAACGTCACGTAGCGGAGGGGCAGCTCGCGGTACGAGTGCTTCTTTGCCTGATACAGCAAATAGTGCGACGGGCAGTTCATCGGCTTGAGCGACATGTCGTGCTCGTTCGTCTCGGTGTCGAGCACGAGGAACATGTTCTCGCGATACTTGCCCCAGTGCCCCGAGATCTCCCACAGCCCCTTGTTGTAGAGGAGCGGCGTCTTGATCTCGAGGAAATCGTGCCGCTGCCGTTCGCGAATGAAATCCTGAATCGCGTTGAACAGCACCGTTCCACGCTCCGTCCAAAAGACGGCGCCCGGCGAGAACTGGTGCATCATGAAGAGATCGAGCTGCCGGCCGACGACGCGATGGTCGCGCTTCCGCGCTTCTTCGATGCGCGTGAGGTACGCGTCGAGGTCGTCCTTCTTGAAGAAGGCCGTGCCGTAGATGCGCTGGAGCATCTGCCGCTTCGAGTCGCCGCGCCAATACGCGCCGGCGGTGTGCGTCAGCTTGAAGTGCTTGAGGCGAGACGTGTCGGGGACGTGGGGGCCGCGACAGAGATCGATGAACGGACCATCCGTGTAGGTGGAGATCACTTCGTCGTCGCCGAGCTCCGAGAGTCGCTCGAGCTTGAGCGGATCGTCGACGAAGCGCTTCTGCGCTTCACCGCGGTTCACCTCTTCGCGAACGAAGGGATACTTCTCGCCGACCACTTTCTTCATCTCCGCCTCGAACGCGGCGATGTCCTCGGGCGTGAACGGCTCGGCGACCTCGAAGTCGTAGTAGAAGCCGTCGTCGATGGCGGGACCAAAGCCGATCTTCGCGTCGGGGCGCAAGCGGCGAACAGCCGTCGCGAGAATGTGCGCGGCGGAATGACGCAACACCGCGAGCGCCGGCGCATCACGTTCGGTCAGGACCTTGAACGTCCCGCTCGAGCGCAGAGGTGTTACGAGATCTTGAATAGCGCCATTGACCTCGACGGCGACCGCGGCTTGCAAGAGCCGCTCGCCAATCGACTTGACCACATCAGACGGCAGAGTCCCTGCCGCCACGTTGCGCTGCGATCCGTCGGGGAGCGTCAGCGTCAACGTCGCTTCGGATGGACGATCGATCATGGTTGGTAGGTGGCCTTCTTTTTGCACGCCGAGTTTGCTCGGTACTCGCGCGCTATGTCGGCGTAAGTTATCCTTCTGCAACAACCTCCGCCACAGGGTTCACACGCAATGTCACCACTTCGGTATCGCGACGACGACTCATCGTCGACCAGCACCGTCCTCGGTATTGTGGCCGGCGCGGTCGCGGGGTTTGCTGTAGGGATGATCGTTGCGCAGCGCGTCGGTGGCTTCAGTGGCCTCAAGTCCAAACTGCGTCGGCGGACAGCAACGGCGTCGCACGACGATACGATGCGCGGACGGTACGCCGAGGCGGACGAGGATTTCGAGGACATCGAAGAGGACGACTTCGAGTCCGAGGCGTACGACGCGGGTCTCGAGGATCGCGTGCTCGAAGCGTTTCGCAACGATCCGATCCTGTCCGAGCGCGCAATCGACATCGGTTCGATCAGCGACGGCGTGATCGAACTCGCGGGCTGGGTGGAAGACGAGAACGAGTCGCGGCACGCGGTGACCATCGCGCGCGGCGTCCCGGGCGTTGACACCGTCGTGAATCGCATCGCACTCGGCGACGAGGAGGAGCGGTTCGAGGACACCGCGCGCCGGTTTCGAGAAGGAGACCCCGCGCTGAACGAAGCCCGCTGGGAAGGCCGCGGCGTCGGAACGGGACGCCGGCGTCAGGGTACGTCCGACGAACCCGATCGGCATTCGACGCCCAAGGTCGGCCTCGAAGATCGGTGGCAGGACACCGACGAAGCGGTCCGCGACGCAGCTGACGACATCGATAACGTGGCCGAGCGGCGCACCCGCGCGAAGCGGTCCGCGCGCGGCGATCGAACGGGCGGCTCGGCGGTTTCTCCGTCGGGCGTCCCGAAAGCGGATCACGTTGCCAATCCGGTCGACGCGACCGGCGGCACCTCTGAGCCAACGGACCGAGGGGATTGATCGAAAAGCGATCGCCCTTCCCCGAAGAAGATCAGAGCCGCCAATCGCGTTGGCGGCTTTCTTTTTTTGTCTGGCGCACCCTCTTGGGCCGAACGCACCGGCCAGACGTCCGGCCACCAGTGAGATACTTTTCAAGCCTATGAATTCGCTTCCCGATCGCTACGACTTCGCTTCAGCCGAGCCCGAGATCTACAAAGCGTGGATCGAGGCAGGTTGCTTCAACGCCCGCGCGACTGATTCAGCGCGTGTCGGCGGTCAGCGCGAGCCGTACACGATCGTCATGCCGCCGCCGAACGTGACGGCGATCCTTCACGTCGGGCACGGACTGAACAACTCGATTCAGGACGTGATCGTGCGCTGGGCTCGCATGAACGGCGCGGAAGCGCTCTGGGTGCCCGGGACCGACCACGCGGGGATCGCGACCCAGAACGTCATTGAAAAAATGATCGCCGGTGAAGGGTCGACACGGTTCGATCTCGGCCGCGACGCCTTCGTGAAACGGACCGAGGCGTTCGTCCAAGAGACTGGCGGCGTAATTCTCGAGCAGCTCCGCGCGATCGGCGCATCGGCGGATTGGTCGCGCACGGCGTACACGCTGTCCCCCGAGCTTTCGCGCGCGGTGCGCGAGGCGTTCGTGCGCCTCTACGAACGCGGGTTGATCTATCGCGGTCATCGCGTGATTCACTGGTGTCCGCGCTGTCTCACGTCGCTCAGCGATGAAGAAGCGGAGTTCAACGACGAGCCGGGCAAGCTCTATCACATCGCGTATCCGGTGGAAGGCGAAAGTGGTCGTTCGCTGGTCGTCGCGACGACGCGTCCTGAAACCATGCTCGGCGACGTCGCGGTCGCGGTGAACCCCGAAGACGAGCGGTATCGCGATCTGATCGGCAAGCATGTGCGTCTGCCGATCGTGAACCACCCGATCCCCGTCATCGCCGATTCGTACGCCGATCCTGCGTTCGGAACCGGCGTGGTGAAAATCACGCCCGCGCACGACGCGAACGACTTCGAGGTCGGTAAGCGGCACTCGCTCGCGATGCCAGTCGTGATCGACGAACACGGAGTCGTGCGCGAGGTCACGGACGCCGAAGGGCGCGTGCCGAAAGAGATCGATGGTCTCGATCGATTTGCGGCGCGCGATCGAATCGTCGAGATGCTCAAGGCATCGGGCGCGCTCCAGAAAGTCGAAACGCACAACCACGCCGTGCGCCACTGCTATCGGTGCGACACCGTGGTCGAGCCGCGCCTGTCCGATCAGTGGTTCGTGAAGATGGAGCCGCTGGCGCGCCCCGCCCTGCAGGGTGTGCGCGACGGCGCAATTCGAATTCTGCCAGAGCGCTGGGAAGCGGTGTACGTGAACTGGCTGACGAACATCCGCGATTGGAACATCTCCCGGCAGCTGTGGTGGGGTCATCGAATTCCAGTTTGGTATTGCAAAGACTGTGATCCGCCGCAGGACATCATCGTGAGTCGCGACGACGTTACCGAGTGTCCGTACTGTGGCTGTCCGGTGAAGCAGGACGAGGACGTGCTCGACACCTGGTTCTCGTCCTGGCTCTGGCCGATCTCGACCCTCGGCTGGCCGAACGAGCAGTCGCCGGATCTCGCTGCGTTCTATCCGACGGACACGCTCGTGACCGCGCCGGAGATTCTGTTCTTTTGGGTGGCGCGCATGGTCATGTCCGGATACGAGTTCATGGGGCGCGCGCCGTATCACACGGTCTATCTGCACGGCACCGCGCGCGACACGCAGCATCGCAAGATGTCGAAGTCGCTCGGCAATGGCATCGATCCACTCGACGTCGTGAAGCTGTACGGCGCGGACGCGCTCCGATGGACGTTGATCGCCGGGATGGGCATGGGCGCCGACGTCATCCTCGATCCGAACGACATCGACAAGTCGTTCGCGACGGGGCGCAACTTCGGCACGAAGCTCTGGAACATCGGGCGGTTCCTCCTCGATCGCGTGGGCACGGATCCGGTGAAGCGTGTGTCGGAGCTCGATCAGAAAACGCTCACGCGTGCCGACGAATGGATTCTCGCGCGGCTCGACACCGCGATCGCCGAGTGCGATCGGGCGCTCGGTCCGCTGTGGCCGACGACGGCGCACGAGTCGCCCGATGCACGCGTGTGGAAGGAATCGGAACGCTATGCCGGTCTCCGACTCAACGAGTATGCGGAGTCGGCGCGTCGCTTCGTGTGGAACGAGCTCGCGGACTGGTATTTAGAGTCTGTGAAAGGCCGCTTGGATACGCCCGGCGCAGACCGAGAGGTTGCGCGCTCGGTGCTCGTACACGCATTCGACAACGCACTCCGGCTGTTGCATCCCATCGTGCCATTCGTGACTGAGACGCTGTGGCAACGTTTGCCTGGTCACGTCGACGGCGAGTTCCTCGTGCGAGCCGCATGGCCGAAGCGAGCGAGCGACACGACGGCGAGCGCGGCGAACGAGTTCGAGCTCGTGCGCGAAGCCGTGCTCGCGATTCGCCAGATCCGCGGTGACAATGCGGTGCCGCCGGGCAAATCGATCGAGGTGTTCGTCCGGCCGTCGAGCGTGTCCGACGGGCGCGCGACCTTCGACGCGGAATCCGGGACGATCGGCCGGCTGAGCCGGTCCGAAGTAAAAGTCGCCGCTGAGGCGCCGAGTGGTCCAGCGGCGCACGCCGTGCTCTCCGGCGGCGCGGAAGTGATCGTTCCCCTCGCGGGTCTGATCGATGTCGACAAGGAGTGCGCGCGCCTTCGAGCCGAAGTCGCAGAGCTCGGCAACCAGATCACGTCGCGTGAAGGGCGATTGAACAATCCGAAATACGTCGAGCGTGCGCCGGCAAACGTCGTGGCGAACGATCGCGCGATTCTGGAGGAGATGAAAAACAAGCGCGATCAACTCGTCGAGAAGGTTCGGTCGCTGTGCGGCGCTTAGTCGCGCTGCTCCTCGTCGCGGGGTGTGCCTCCGCCGGCGCCCCCCCTGGCGGTCCTGAACGAAAAACGCCGCCGGCGGTCGTTGCCATCACCCCCGATTCGGGCGCGACGAACGTCAAAGCGAAAGCCGTCGAAATCCAGTTCGACGAAGTTGTGAGCGACCGGCCGTCCGGCGCCGCGGCAAAGCTCGATGGGCTTTTTCTCATCTCGCCGCGAACCGGCTCGCCGGACGTGTCCTGGCACCGCAGCCGGATCTCGGTCAGGCCGAACAATGGATTCCGCGCGAACACGGCATATCGGATCACGATTTTGCCTGGGCTCGTCGACCTCCGAGGCAACGTCGTCAAAGAGACGCGGACCCTTCTGTTCTCGACCGGCGCCTCGTTTCCGCCATTCAATATTCCCGGGCGCGTCTTCGACTGGAGCGGACAGAAGCCGGCTCCCGGCGCGTACATCGAAGCGATCTCGAAGTCCGATACGACCATCGCCTATCTCGCGGCCGCGGACACGACGGGACAGTTCGAGCTCGGCCCCTTGCCCGCGGGTGAATACCTCGTCCGCGGCTTGATCGATCAGAACAACAATCGAACGATCGATCGGAACGAGAAGTGGGACAGCCTGTCCGTGGCAGTTGGAGGGACGAATGCGCTCATCGAGCTCGACGCGATCGAGCGGGACACGGTGCCACCGGTCATCGAGAACGTCGCGCGCGTCGACAGTGTTACGCTCCGCGTAACCTTCGACAAAGCACTCGACCCGCGGATCCCGCTGCAGCCCGTGCTCGTGCACCTCGTGCACGCGGACTCGTCGGCGGTCGACATCACCGGCGTACAGTGGCAGAGTGCGTTCGACAAAGAGCAACAAGCAAAGCAGCAAGCGGCGGCCGACTCGGCGAAACGCGCGGATACTTCGCGCGCGGCGGCAAAACCTCCGACGACGCCAACTCCGCCTCCGGGCGCGCGTCCGCCACCGCCGCCGGCCAAGCCGAAGCTGCCACCGCCCGACAAAGGAATCATTCTCACGGCGAGCCGGACGACGCTGCTCAATCCGGGCGAGTACGCCATCACCGTCAAAGCGATGAGGAACCTGCTCGGCAAATCCGCCGACGCGCGGAGAGTATTTCAGATTCCAAAGCCGGCGCCACGCGACACGACCGCCCGCGCCAAACCCGACTCGAGCCGCCGTCCGCCTGGGCGCCCGCCGGTTCAGCAATGACAGACCAGCGGCGATCGCTCCCCAGCGTCACTTCCCTCCTCGAGCACACAGACATTCGTGGGCTGCTGGAGCGTGCGCCGAGATCGGTGGTCATCGACGCGATCCGGCGGACGATCGATTCGGCCCGGTCGTCCGGAATCGCGCCGGTTGAAATCGCCGGATGGGCGAGGGCGGTGTCGGCGGAGGTCGAAGCGTCGACACAACCGTCGCTGCGACGGGTGATCAACGGCACGGGCGTCGTCCTCCATACGAACCTCGGACGCGCACCGCTCGCGCAGGCGGCGATCGACGCCATCGCGCGCGTGGCATCAGGATTCTCGAATTTAGAGTTTGATATCGAAGCCGGCTCGCGCGGATCTCGCTACGTCCACTGCGCCGCGTTGCTCCGCGAGCTCACCGGGGCCGAGGACGCGCTGGTCGTCAACAACTGCGCGGCGGCGCTCGTCTTGGCGCTCGACACCGTCGCGAATGGGCGAGACGCGATCGTCTCGCGCGGTGAGCTCATCGAGATCGGCGGGAGCTTCCGGATTCCCGAGATAATGGGAAAGAGCGGCGCAAAGCTCGTCGAGGTCGGGACGACCAACCGCACCAACACCGACGACTACCGACGCGCGCTCAGCGCGGACACCGGCGCGATCGTGAAGGTGCACCGCAGCAACTTCGCGCTCGAGGGGTTCGTCGCCGAGGCGTCGTTCGCGGAGCTCGGCGCGCTGTCGCGCGAGCGTGGAATCGCTCTGCTGCACGATCTCGGCAGTGGACTGCTCCTTTCCCTCGACGAGTTCGGGCTCACGGGTGAACCGACGGCGAGCGACGCAGTGCGATCGGGCGGCGAAAACGCCATCGTCACGATGAGCGGCGACAAGATGCTCGGCGGACCGCAGGCCGGGCTGATCCTCGGATCGAGAGCAAACATCGACCGAATTCGAAAGAATCCGCTCACGCGCTCGTACCGCGTCGACAAACTGACGCTTGCAGCGTTGGAGGCGACGCTCGCGCTCTACCGAACGCCGGCGAGGGCGTTCGCGGAAATTCCGGCGCTGTCGCAGCTCACTGCGTCGGTCGCAGCACTTCGCGCGCGCGCGGACCACATGCGGGGTTTGCTGCTCGGCATCGACGTCGCGGTCATTGACAGCGATGCAAGCGTCGGTGGCGGCGCGTTCCCGACGACTCGCATTCCGTCGGTGGCGTTGTCGATTGGTGGCAACGCGGCGGCGATCGAATCGAGGCTTCGTCTCGGGAGTCCGGCTGTGGTCGCGCGAGTCGCCGACGGGCGGGTGATCGTCGACCTGCGGACGATCTTCGCGTCGGAGGACGAGCTCGTAGTGTCTGCCCTGCGCATCGCCGTCTCGTGAGCGGGCGCGTCGCGGCATTTCTCGATCGCGACGGCACGATCATTCGCGATGCCAACTACCTCGGTGATCCGAACGACGTGGAATTACTCCCCGGCGCCGCGGAGGCGATCCGAAAACTGAACGCGGCAGGCGTCGCGGTCATCGTGGTGACGAATCAGTCCGGCATTGGTCGAAAGCTGCTGACACGCGACGACTACGAAGGCGTTCGCGCGCGGCTCGACGAGCTGCTCGCGAAAGAGAGCGCGTATCTCACGGCGAGCTTCATGTGCCCGCATCACCCGGACGTCGACGGAGAGTGCGACTGCCGGAAACCGGGCCTTGGGATGTATCGCAACGCGATCGCGGCGTTCGGCATCGATCCGATCCGATCGGTGTTCATCGGCGATCGCTATCGAGACGTTGCTCCCGCAGCCGCGCTCGGCGGACGTGGCATCCTGCTCGACGTCGCCTCGACGCCGAGAGAGGATAGAGAGCGCGTGAACCGCGAATCGATTCGGACGGCCAAGAGCCTCGCCGACGCGGTAGACCAATTCCTCGGTACGCTTCCCGGCTAGTGCCGACCGCCGTAAACTGTGCGCGATGAGATCGCGCATTGCAGTGCTCGCGTCGGGCGGCGGTTCGAATCTCCAAGCGATTCTGGAATACTTCGAGCGGTTGGGCGACCGGCGCGGCGGCGACGTCGTCCTTGTCGTGAGCGACCGTGCAAACGCCGGCGCGCTCGAGCGCGCGTCCCGGCATCGCATCATGGCGAGCGTCCACTCGACGGCAAAGCAGCCCGATGCCGCGAAGCTCGGCGACCTGTTCGAACATCACGCGGTCGATCTCGTCGTGCTCGCCGGCTATCTCAAGTTGATCCCGTCCGAGGTCGTCGCGAAATACAACGGCCGGATCATGAACGTGCATCCGTCGCTCTTGCCCGCCTTCGGAGGGCCGGGCATGTATGGACAGCGGGTACATCGAGCGGTCATCGAGGCCGGAGTTCGCGTGAGCGGTGTCACCGTCCACTTCGTCGACGACGTGTACGATCGGGGGCGCATCATCGCGCAGTGGCCGGTGCCGGTGTTCGCGAGCGATGACGCCGGAACGTTGGCCGCTCGCGTCCTGCGCGTCGAACACCTCGTGTTCCCGCGCGTCGTCGACGCGGTGGCGTCGGGCCGGACGACCTTCGACACACCGCCCGCCACGACGACGAACGCAATCGTCGACGCGCGCCCGGCATTTACACTTCTCTCACACGAGGATCCTCGACTTGCGGAGAACATCGAGCTCGCGCTGGGCTGCTGAGGCGCTCGCGGTCGCGGCGATTGCCGTCGCGCCGCCGCGAGTCGTTCGAGCGCAAGACACGAGTCAGGTTGGACCGTACTCGAAAGCGGTCGCGACGTGGATATCGCTGATCGCGACGCCGGGCTACGAGAAGTTCGCGACGGAGCGCATCCTCAGCGCCGCGCACGGCTGGACGCGAGATCGCACAGGCAATCTGGTCAAGCGAGTCGGCGACGGCTCGCCACGACGCGTGCTCGCGTGCGGGATCGACGAGTCGGGCTACGCGGTCAGCGAGATCACGGACGACGGCTACCTTCGCGTTCACATGAACGGCAATGGTCGACATCCGGCGCTCTGGGATCAGTATCACGAGGGACAGCGCGTCGTCGTTCTCGCGGTCGACCGCTCGAGCGTCCTCAAGACGCGGCCCGTGCCGGGCGTGTTCGCCGTGCGCAGCAATCATCTTTGGCGCAAACGCGTCGCCGATGATCAGCCGACGTCGATCGAGAATCTGTGGCTCGACGTCGGCGCACGATCGCGAGCGGAGGTCGAGCGAATGGGGATCTCGGTGCTCGATCCCGTCGTCCGCGATTGGCCCGAATGGACATACGCCGATTACGTCTCGGGGCCGGCAGCCGCGAGTCGGGCCGGATGCGCGGCGATCGTGGCCGCGTCGGCGACGAACAATCGCGCCGGGATCGGCGAGACGATCTATCTCATCTCGACTCAGAAGGGGTTCAGCTGGGCGGGGCTCACTGGGGCGCTGTCGCAGTTCGGACGCGTCGACTCGCTGATCCTCGTCGACCCGACGCTTCTGCCGTCGAGCGGGCGCGTCGATCGGAAAGAGATTCGAGCGCCCTGGGCTCGCGAGACCGGAACCCCGCAAACGCTCGACGTCGGATCTGTCACGGCAATCTCGCTTCCGACGCGTTTTCAAGGAACTCTCATCGAGTCGATTCGGGAAGACGACATCGAGTCGCTCTTTCTTGCGACCATTCGCGCCGCTGGTCAAAGCGGCGATGCGCCTGCGCCGGTTCGTGTCGCGCGTGGATTCAATGCCGCGCCGCCCGTCATCGTTCGCGATTCGTTGTCGCCTTACGCGGATCTCCTCGCGAAGCTCACCGACATTTATGCGGTCTCCGGCCATGAAGCGCCGATGCGCGACGCGGTCAAAGCGGCGCTGCCGACCTGGGCGAAGGACATGGCCGTCGTCGATACGGCCGGCAATCTCGTGCTCGCCATGGGCCCGAATCGTGACACGACGGTGATCGTCGCTCACCTCGACGAGATCGGGTTCGTCGTCACGAAGATCGCCCGAGACGGAACGCTGTCGCTGCGTCAGCGCGGAACGTTCTTCCCGTTTCTCTGGGAAGGGCAGACGGCGCTACTGCACCACCCCGACGACAAACCCGGCGCGCGCGACGGCCGGCTCGGCTGCGATGCGTCGCGCGAAGGGCCGATGCGCGGCGTGTTCCTCACGCGCGACAGCGCGACACAGCGCGAACCCGCGGGCGTCACGGCTTGGATGGGCCGAGATTCGGTGCAGCTCGTCGCCGATGGCGTCCGCGTCGGCAGCGTCCTCACGAGCTACAAATGCTCGGCACGGCTCGGGAGTCTTCGGCTGACCGCGCGGTCCGTCGACGACCGCGCTGGCGACACCGCGCTGCTGCTCGCGCTCGACGACATCGTCCCGTCGCAGCTCGACCACAAAGTGATTTTCATCTGGTCGGTGCGTGAGGAAGGCGGACTCGAAGGCGCGAGGGCCGCGGCGGCCGTATACGGACCGTCCGTACATCGTGTGCACGCGGTGGACACATTCGTCTCGTCCGACTCGCCGCTCGAGAGTCGTCGCTTCGCATATGCGCCGATCGGGCAGGGCGCGCTGATTCGCGCGCTCGACAACTCCAGCGTCACTCCGCCGGACGAGATCGAGCGCGTCGCGCGCATCGCGCGTGCGTCGTCGATTCCGTTACAGACCGGCGTCACGAACGGTGGAAACGACGGGTCGGAGTTCGCGAGATACGGCGCGCTGGATGTTTCGCTGGCGTGGCCGCTGCGGTACAGCCACTCGCCGGCCGAAGTGATCGATCTTCGAGACCTGCGATCGCTGTCGCGAATCGTGGCCGCTGTTGCGAAAGCTCCGACGCGCACGACGCCAGTGACTCCGTCGGCCCCGCCGGCCAAGTAACTTGATCCGTGTCATCCTGCTGCGACCGCAGCGAGCAGAGTACGATACCGTACCTCAGACAGAACTATGCCTCGCGCACTGTTATCGGTCTCTAATAAAGAAGGACTCGTCGAGTTCGCCCGCGGGCTGAACGAGCTCGGATGGGAGCTCGTCTCGACTGGCGGCACTGCCAAAGCGCTCCGCGACGCCGGGCTGACCGTCGCCGACGTCAGCGACGTCACCGGGTTTCCGGAGATGATGCACGGCCGAGTGAAGACGCTGCACCCCGCGGTGCACGGCGGCTTGCTGGCGCGCCGTGACGTCCCCGAGCATATGGCGGCGCTCGAAGAGCACGACATCGAGCCGATCGACCTCGTTGCCGTGAATCTCTATCCGTTCCGCGAAACCGTGGCTCGAAAGGGCGTCACGTCCGAAGACGCCATCGAGAACATCGACATCGGCGGACCGAGCATGCTTCGGTCCGCGGCAAAGAACTTCGAGTCGGTGTGGGTGATCGTCGACCCGGGCGACTACAAGCGAGTGCTCGCCGCGCTGCACGCGGGAGACGACGACCAGGATCTGCGCCGCCTCCTCGCCGGCAAAGTATTTGCGCACACCGCGTCGTACGACTCGGCGATCGCCGCGTGGTTCGCGATTCAGCGCGACGACAAGTTTCCCGAGACGATCGTCGTCTCGTTCGAGCGCGCACAGCCGCTTCGCTACGGCGAGAATCCGGGACAGGCGGCCGCGTTCTACATGGAGCGGCCAGGTGCTGGCCTCGCCGGGCTCAAACAACGCGGCGGAAAAGAGCTCTCATTCAACAATCTGCTCGACCTCGAGGGCGCTCTGCTCGCCGTTGATCCGTTTGTCGAAGAAACGGCGTGCGCGATCGTGAAGCACACGACGCCGTGCGGACTCGCAATCGGCGTCAGCGCGCTCGACGCCTACCAGAAGGCGCTCTCGTGCGACCCCGTCTCCGCGTTCGGCTCCGTCATCGCGTTCACTGTGCCCGTCGACGACGCAACGGCCGACCGCGTGTCGAGTCTCTTCATCGAGTGCATCGTCGCGCCGCAGTTCAGTGAAGGCGCCGTCGAGATTCTTGGCCGAAAGAAGAACCTTCGCATGCTCGAGGGACGTGCCCAGTGGGGCTTGCACAGCCTCGACTACAAGCGGGTGCGCGGCGGTGTCCTCGTTCAGGACCGCGCGTCGACGGCGATCGATGATACCGAGTGGAAGGTCGTCACGAAACGTCAGCCGACGGTCGACGAGCTTCGCGACATGCTGTTCGCGTGGCGAACCGTGGCATCAGTAAAGTCGAATGCCATCGTGCTCGTCCGCGATGGGATGACGATCGGCATCGGCGCCGGGCAGATGTCGCGCGTCGACGCCGCGTTCATGTCCGTCCACAAAGCAAAGATCGCCGGCCACGACACCGCTGGAGCGGTCCTCGGCTCCGACGCGTATTTCCCCTTCCGGGACGGCATCGATCAAGCCGCGGAGGCCGGCGTGAAAGCCATCGTGCAGCCCGGTGGTTCAGTGCGTGACCCGGAGGTCATCGCCGCGGCGGACGAACACGGGATGGCGATGGCCGTGACGGGGCGGAGGCAGTTCCGCCACTAGGAATCAGATCGCCGATTTCGCCGGTGCGGAGCGTGGCAGCGTCGCGGTAAAAGTCGAGCCGACTCCGAGCTCGCTCGAGACGAGAAGATCCCCGCCGAGGAGACGGGTCAGCTCGCGGCTGACGGAAAGTCCGAGGCCGGTGCCTTCGTGCGAACGGCTGAGCGAGCCGCTCAGCTGCGTGAACGGATCGAAGATCCTCGAGAGGTCATAGGTCGCGATCCCCGGCCCCGTGTCGGCAATCTCGAACGCGACTGTCGTGTCGGTCGGCAGCAAAACTCTGACGACGATCCCGCCCTGGCGCGTGAACTTCACCGCATTGCCGAGCAGGTTGATGAGTATCTGGCGCAGCTTGACGGCGTCGGTTCGGATTGGAATCGAGTCGGCCGCAAACTCCGAGCTCAGCGAGAGCTGCTTCTTCGATACGAGCGGCTCGACGGCGATGATCGCCTCTTTCGTGATGGCAACCGCGTCGAGATCGGCCGGCTGCACGGTCTCGCGACCGGCCTCGATGCGCGCAAACGCCAGAATTTGCTCGACAATGCCGAGGAGATGGTTGCCGACGCTCTTGATGCGAACGAGCGGTTCGCGCTGCGAGTCCGATATCTCACCGAAGATGCCGTCGGTCAGAAGATCGGCATACGCGGACATCGCGCCGATCGGCGTCCGAAGCTCATGGCTCATCGACGCGAGGAAATCCGACTTCGCCTTGTTCGCGATCTGCGCCGCTTCCATCGCGGCGCGAAGCTCTTCTTCGCGCGTGACGCGTTCGGTGACGTCCTGGATCAGTGCTGCGGCACCACGTTCGTCGCCGTCCTCCGAGCAGACCGGCAGAATGCGCGCGCTCTGCTGCATATGCGTGAACCGTTCGGTCCCCGGCGGCGTTGGGATCGCGATCAGATAGCCGTGCAGCCGCTGCGACATCACGACCGTCGCGCCGCGAACCGCCTGCTCGAACGCGGCGCGCGACGTTGGGCGCAGCTGTGGTTCGACTTCGGTGAGCGGCTTTCCGATCACCGAATGCGCGCGTTTGCCGGTGGCGCGCTCGAGCCAGTCGTTCCATCCCGTGATGACGAGATTGCGATCGACGCACAGCACCCCGACGTCGAGGACGTCGCCGAACGTCTGCAGCGTGGCCGTTTGGTCCTCGCTGAGACGAACACCGCGCTCGACTGCGTCAGCCAAAACGTTCGGCGAGGGCATGTGTGATGCGCGACAGGGACGTCGCGGGAATCGCGATGACCATGTAGCCGTCGACCGCGAGCTCGCTGAGACGGAACTGCGTCGCGACGATCACCGCGTACTGCGGTTCGGTCGCGTCGGTGCGCAGCGATCCAAGAATGCTCTTGAGCGATTCGATATGGATGCGCGGCACCGAGAAGGACACCGGCAGCTCGAGCATGTCACCGAACCCACTCAGGCACGCGCCGAGAACGATGTTCCCGATCTCGGCGAGGACTTCGCGGGCGGATTGATCGAGGCGTCCCCCGCCGGCCGCTTCGCCCGAGGTCATGAGCTTCGCGAGGAGCGCGGCTTTGTCGTGCTCGATGAGAAGCACCGCGTCCCCGACAACCGCGCCGCCGAAGATCTGATGCACCGTCGCGATCTCGCCGCCGACGAGGTCCGCGAGCGGCTTCTCGATCTCCGAGATCGGACATACGACGAGCCGCGGCATGTCGACCATGATCCGCTGGCCGGTGATCTCCGAGAGCGATGCCGCCGCGCGATGTAGTCCTACGTTGAACAATTCCGAGAGAGAGTCGAGCTCGAAGGCATCGAGGTTCATCGAGCACCCGCCAGGCTCTGGGCGACCGCGGAGACCAGCGCATCGGCCTGCGCGGGTTTCCCGACGAATCGAGCGGCGCCCGCCGCCATGACGCTTTGCTCCGTGGAACGCTGAACGTCGGCACTCACGACGATCACCTGCGTGGCGGCGTTCATGGCTCGAACGGTCTGTAGCACCTGGAGGCCCCCGATGTCTTCCATGGACAGATCTAGGACAACGACGTCCGGCTGTTCAAGCATGCAGGACTCGATCGCGCCTGTTCCAGTCGAGACCTCGATGACCTCGTGGCCGGCGCGCTCCAAAATCGCGCGATGCACTCTCCTCGCGTACGCGGAGTCGTCAACTATCAAAATCTTGGCCATCACAACATCTCTCCAATCGTTGCGGCCATGTCCTCGAGCATTGTCACTCGGTCGCTGAGCGCGGCCTCCGCGACTGCACGCGGCATACCGTATACCACACACGATGACTCTGCTTCCGTCAGAATTCGGCCGCCCTTCGCCTTGATATAGGCCGAACCGATCAGCCCGTCGTTTCCCATTCCAGTCATGACTACTCCAAGCACCCGTGAGCCGAAGACATCGGCGGCCGAACGGAACAACACGTCGACCGCGGGACGATGCGGCGTGTCGAACGGTCGGACATCGAGGCGGGCACGCACTTCTCCATCGGAGCCACGCGCCAGTGCCAGGTGACGCCCAGCGGGTGCCAGGAACATAGCTCCGGGCACGATCTCATCGCCATCGCGCGCTTCAACGACTTTGAGCTGTGAGACGTCGTTCAGGCGCTGCGCATACATCGTCGTGTACCCAACCGGCATGTGGAGCACCACCGCCACAGGCACAGGAAAGTCCGGCGCGAGGAGCGGGATCACTCGGCGCAGGGCCTGCGGGCCGCCTGTGGACACCCCGATCACGACGATGTCGGTGCTCATTGCCGCGAGCGAGGCTCTGGGAACCTGGACGACGGGCCACGGAGCCATGGGCGCCGTCGCCGCAGGAGGCGACGGTTGTATCTCGGCCGGCGCTCGAGCCGCGGCCGCGGCTTTGACCTTCGCCACGAGCTCGTCGGAGATCTCGTAGACGCGATCCGTTGCGAGCGCCGTCGGCTTCTGCACGAACTCCACCGCTCCGAGCTCGAAGGCTTCGAGCGCTGCCGCGCCGGATTCGTGGCTGATGCTGCAGATGACCACCGGCACCCGGCGAACTTTCATCTGCTGACGAAGAAATTCGAGCCCGTCGATGCCCGGCATCACCAAGTCCAGCGTGACGACGTCCGGGTTGAGCCGCGCCACCATCTCGAGCGCCTCGTTGCCGTCGCGCGCCGTGCCGACGACGTCGATGAACGGACTCCGCGAAAGCATCTGCGACACGACCTTGCGGACGAACGCAGAGTCGTCGACGACGAGCACTCGTATGAGACCGCTCATGATAATCCTGGCAATCGCGACACGACCGACGCTGGGTGAGACGCCGCTCTACCCCACGCTTCCACGGCGCTGCGGCGACCTTCCTTCACATAGGCGAACGCTTTTCCTATCTCCGCCAGCTCCAGGTCGACGCCGAGGCGCGTGAGCGATTCCGACGCTCCGAGGAACACGCATGCGTCGATCGGCATTCGATCGGAGAAGACTCGCACGACGTTCTTGATCGCATCGTCGCTAAAGTATATGAACACGTTTCGACAGAAGATCACATCGGCCTCGGCGAGCGGCTCGATCTCGCTTCGTCGCGCGAGATTGGCCACCCCGTAGTGAATGACCCGCATCAACTCCCGCCGCGGCCGCCAGCGGTCGGACCCATCATTCTCGAAATAGGCCGACCTCAGATCCGGCGGGAGCTGCCGGAACGAGCGCTCGCCATACAACGCCTCTTTCGCCCGCTCGACCATCGCGGGGCTCGCGTCCGTTGCGCGAATCTCGATAGGAATTCGATCGAGCCAGCCGGCGCGCGCGAGTGCCATGGCGATGCTGATCGGCTCCTCGCCCGTGCAACACGCCGCGCTCCAAATCCGAAGCGGACGACGCGGGTCTGTTGCGTGGTGCCTCGGAGCGACGATCGTCGCGAGCGCGTCGAACTGTTCCGGCTGACGCCAAAAAAAAGTTTCGGGGACCGAGAGGCGGTTGATCAACACCGTCCAATGTTCGTCGGACGCACTGTCGTAGCGCAGCAGATAGTAGTAGTCGAGAATCGAGCTCAGACCGTTTGCCGTGACGAGCTCGGAGATCTTGTCCGCGAGCAGCGAACGCTTCGCGTCGTCGAAGAAGACTCCGGTCCGCTCGGCGATGAGGTCGCGGAGCAACAAGAATACGGACTCCGGAAGCGCAAAGAGCGCGGTGCCGAACTCGAACGAGCCAGTTTTCCGTCCGTTCGACCCCGCCATCATCCTCTCGCCAGCGCATCGACGGCCGCGAGGCGAACCGCTGGGTTCTCGTCCGTCCTGGACAGGTCGACGAGTCGAGCGCGCGCGTCGTACAGATCGAGCCGGCCGATCGCGCGCGCGGCGGCAAGACGGACGATTGGCGACGCGTCGTTCAGGGCTACCGTGAGAAGCGGAGCCGCTCCGCCATGGCGCATGCGAGCGAGCGCGTCGACCACGAGTTGACGTTCGCGATCGCCCCCGTTCGCGAGCGTCTCGCGAAGCAAGGACACCTGACTCTCGTTCAATTCAGAAAGCACCCCAACGACAAACCCGGTGAGCCTTCCGTTCCCGCCGAGCGCCACGAGCGAATCGACCGCAAAGCGATTTCCGATCGCGCCGAGCGTTCGCATCGCGTGCTGGCGAAGCTCGTCGTCGCGCGTCTCCTGCGCGACGGCGGATACGGCGGTCGCGATGCTCAGATCGTTCGCCGCGCCATATCTTGCGACGGCGTCCAAGGCGGCATGCCGGCGTTGCATGTCGACGCCGGTCAACGTCTGAAGCAACGCGGCCTGCGTCGACGACGGCGCGAATTGTCCGAGCGCGGTGATCGCCGCCGTCGCGACTTCAGTCTCGTGGTCCTGCGTCAGCAGCGTCACCACGGGCAACATGGCCGGCGCCCCAATTGCTCCGAGTGCTTCGATCGCGGCTATCCGAACGGGAGCCGTCGGGTCACGCGTGGCGCATTCGGCCAGCGCAGCGAGAACGTCGGCGTGGAGCGATCGTCGGTTCGCTAACGATCGGGCCGCGTAGTAGCGGACCCACAGGTTTGCGTCTCGCGTCGCGCTGACCAGCGCAAGGAGCGACTCGTCGGACGTCGACCGTGAAAGCGCGCGGGTCGACGCCGCACGGACGGTCGCGTCGCTGTCGCCGGCTACGACTTCGAGGATCTTCGACCACGCGGGGCGCTGGTCATAGTTCGCGAGTGATTCGACTGCTGACCGGCGAACGATCGTCTCCGGATCGTCGCAGAGCTCGACCATCTGCCTGAGACACGACTCATATCCGAAGTATCCGGCGATTCGCGCCGCCGCCTCTCGAACGCGCGGCGATTCGTAGCGAAGCCGCGCCGAGATCGCGCCTTCCAATTGAGGATGGCCGATCGAGTTGATCGCCGAGACGATCGACTGCCGTGCCGCCGATTCAGGATGATCGAGCATCTCGAGGAGCGGGGCGAATGCGCGGTCATCGCCAATCGCCCCGAGTGCCGTCGCGATCGCGACCACTACTTCGGATTCGCGCTCCGTTCGCATCGCCTCGACGAGCGGTGCGACGGACGTTCGACTGCCGATTCGCCCGAGGATGAATGCGGCTGCCTTTCGGACTTCCGCGTCCGCATCGTCGATCTTTGCCTCAGCGAGGGACGCCGCTCCGGCGCCTCGCCTCGCGAGCGCCTGGGCGACAACGTTGCGAACCGCGGGATTTCGAAGCAGCTCGGCGAGCGCTCGGTCGATCCCGTCATACGGCATCCACGAGAGAACGATCACCGCTCCGCGCAGCTCTTCATCGTTCGCGCGCGGAAGCGCATCGATGAGCGCCTTTGCCGACGCTGGACTCAGCGCACTCTTCGCGAGATCGGAGATCAGTGTCCCCTCTCCGAACTCGTCTTCGATGCGATCGTACACGCTCGCGAGCGCGACGGCGACGGACGCGGGATTGAATTTCGTTCGCTCGATGATCGACGCGAGCGGAATCGCGACGTCTTCGGCACCGAGCGCCCCGAGGCACGCGGCCGCGGCGGGACGAAGCATCTCGTCCTCGAGGAGCGGAACGAGACGTGGCGCAACGGCGGGCTCGCCGATCGCCGCGAGTGCATCCAGCGCGGCGAACGACAGAAAAAAGTCGCGCGATTCGGCGATCGACGCGATGGCATCGGCGACGCCTCGGTCGCCGAGCCGCCCGAGCGCCTCGATCGCGTGAAAGCGCACGTTCATGTCGGCGTCTTCGAGACGACGCTCTAGCGCCGGGACCGCCCGAACGTCACCGACGAGCCCGAGGGCGAGCACCGCGTACGTTCGGACATCGGCGTCCTCGAGGTCGAGCAGCTGGGCGATCGACGTCACGACGTCTTCTCGCGTCTGCGCCAACGCGGTGAGCGCTGCGTTGAGCAGCGCGGGATCGCGATGATGTTCGCGAAGCGCCTCGATCAACGTGTCGACGACATCGCGTCCGCCGACTTCGGCCATGCCTTGCGCGGCGATGCGGCGAACGCGCCAGCTCTCGTCGGTCAGCGCGTTCGCAAGGAGATTTGGCGCCTCTCCCGACTCCGCGAGACGCTGCGCCGCGCGAACACGCACGCCTTCGTCGGCGCTGTCGAGATCCGCGCTGAGCTGTCGATCGCGATCGAAGCGCTCGGTGACGTCTTCGATCGTGACGACGACCCCTTCGACGACCGTTCCACTGCGGAGCGGTGCGATCGTGACGTGCTGTCGCATGCGCTCGAATCTCGACGACGGGTCGCGGGGAGGGCACGGCAACAAGTATTTGTGAAACGCCGGCGCGAGCACTTCCACGCCGGCGCCATCGGCGACTCGGCGCAGACGCGTAAGCAGTCCGCGCACCGCGAGATCGGGATAGAGCCGCGAGAGCGCCTGACCCACCGCCGCCGCCTCACCGATGCCAGTCGCTTCGGCAATCCATGGGTCCCACGACTGCACCACCAGCGCGCGGTCGGTGGTGAAAACACCTACCGATTTGCGATGCTTCAGCGCCACGCGTTCAGCTCGGTCCTATCTGCAGCGAGCGCGCGCTGTTCACGAGCTGCTGCGTCAGAAGGTTCGTGTCGCGAGCGCCTTGTACCGCGCCCTGCGCCAATCGATAGGCTTCGGACACACTCTGCGCGATCGAAGCGGCGGCGGCCGACTGCTGGAGATTCGCGCGAGTGATGAGCCCAGTGAGCGTCGCGACGTTCTGCGCCGATGATGTGAGCAACGACGCCGCGCGAGACTGTTCCGCCAGGCCCTTGCTCGTTTGATCCGTCTGCCGGCGAATCGCGTCGGTCGCCGACGTGATTTGCGCCATCGCGCTCGCCTGCTCCGTCATTGCCGTCGACACCGATGCGATCATTTTCATAAGGCGCTCTGCTTCCCCGCTCACCTGCGTCGCCGCCGCGGACTGCTCGGACATCGCGCGAGCCGTGGCGACGGCATTGCGGCGGACGGAGTCGACGGCCGACGTGATCTGATTTGCCGACGCCGCCTGCTCGACCATCGACCGACGAACCTGTGCTGCAAGCTGCGCGCTGCTCTGCGCGGCGCGGATGATTTCCCGCGACGATGTGCCTTGGTCGTTCATCGCTTTCGTGACGTCCTGCGCGACGAGTCGCATCCGCCCGGTCGTTCGAACGAGCCCTTGGAGGGCCTGGGCTTGATCCGCGGTCCCGGCGGATACTTGCTTCGCCTGAACCGCAGCCGAGGCAACCACCATGGCAACATTCTGACCAGCCTGTAACTGTTCTTCGCTCGCGCGCGCGATCTGCTCGAGCTTCGACGTGCTCAGCGCGACGCCGCTCAAGATGCGGCGAAGCCCGGCCGCGCCATCAGCTGCCAGGCGCCCGCTCTCTTCTGCAACGCCCTGCGCGCGGCTGGACGAATCGACCGCGTCTTGGACCGCCGACTGAAGCGACTTGATGATCGACGCAATGTCGGCCGTCGCCTTCGCCGACCGATCCGCGAGATTGCGGATCTCCTCCGCGACGACGGCGAAGCCCCGCCCCGCCTCCCCTGCGCGTGCCGCTTCGATCGACGCATTCAGCGACAACAGGTTGGTCCGCTCGGCGATGAGATTGATCGTGTCGACGATCGTCGTGATCTCGCTCGTGCGCTTGCCGACTTCCTTCACAACCTTCGCCGAGTCGGCGATGGACTCGCGAACGCGCCCAAGGCCTTCGATCGTTCGGTCGACGGCCTGACCGCCTTCTTCGGCTTCGTCGGCGAGTCGCTTTCCGACCGCCGAGGCGTCGACGATCATCTGCGCCACGCCGCGAATCGAACGGTCCAGCTGCGTCGCGCTCGTCGAAGCGCTGTCGACCGACCGAGTGATCGAGTCGGCGCTCACGGCGACGCCTTCCACCGACCGCGCTGTTTCCTCGACGGACGTCGCGACCTCCTCGATGAGCCCCGCCATGTTTTCGGCGCTGGCCGCGACCTCTTCGATCGACGATCCCATCGCGTTGATCGACGCCGACGTTTCCTCGGCGGCGGTCGCGAGGTCGTCGGCGTTCGTGCGCACCGAGTCGATCGATCGGGCCATCTCCTCCACGGCCGACGCCATCTGGACAACCGAAGTCGCGAGGCTTTCGCCTTCCCTGGTGACGCCTTGAATCGACGTTGCCATCTCGACCATGCCGGTGCTGACCTCGGTCGCGCTCGTCGCCATCGTCTTCGTCGTCGTCGCAACGCGGTCGATCGACCGCGCGGCTTCTTCGGTCGACGCCGCGGTTTCCGTGATCGACGTCGAGAGATCGGCCGTGCTCTTCGTGATCTGCTCGATCGATGCCGCCAGCTCGTTGACCGATGAAGCGAGCTGCTCGCTCGACCCGGCCAGCGATTCGGCTTGACTCCCGGTCTCCTGGAGCGAGCGAACGACATTCGCCGTCGTGGACTGCGCGTTGCCGAGGAGTTCAGCCTGACTTTCCGATCCTCGAACGAACGCCTGGCAACTGTCTGCGACGCTCGATGCGGTCGTGGCGATGCGGCCCGCGTCGTTGGCGTACGCCGTGCCGTTCGAGGAGCCGTTTGCTTTCGCGAAGGGATTACGCATTTCAGAATCCTCGAGTCATTGTGCGATCGATGGAAGCAGTTCGACGGGGGTTCCAGCGTGAACCGCGTTCGGGGTATCGGACGTTCGCAACAGCTCCGCCACATCGATGATGAGAACGAGCCGTTCGCCGATGTGCGCCATACCGCGCAGATATCGGCTGCTCATGTCGGCGAGTCCGTCGGGCGGCGGCTGAATCCTCTCCGCCGGAATTCCCGCGAATTCGCGAGCGCTGTCGACGATCAGCCCAACCGAACGACCGCCGGAACGAACGACGACGAGCCGGCTTCGAAGGTTGTGCGGGGCGCGTTCGAAACCAAAGCGTGCGCGAAGATTGATCGCTGGAATCACGCGACCGCGCACTGACGTGATCCCCTCGACAAAGGAGGGCGCGTTCGGCACCGGTGTGAGCTGGCCGACCATCTCGAGCTGCTCGATATCGTCGCTGCGAAGCGCGTATGTCGCTCCGGCGAGCTCGCAAAGGACGTACGAATCTGCACCGCTGGCATTCAGGCCCATGTCTGCTCCGCGAGGGCACGTGAAGGTTGCGCGGCGGCGTGCTCGCCCGAGCGGAGCATCCGCGAATCAGTGCGCGCCGTCCGCTCGCGCGAGCCTCGTACGAGCGCCGCCGCATCGAGAATGAGACTGACTCGCCCGTCGGCGAGCTCGGTCGCGCCGGACACGCCCGGGACGGCGACCAGCGGATCCGCGATCGGATGAACGACGATCTCGCGAAGGCCGACGATGCGGTCGACGACGAGTCCTGCCGGATGGAGGTCGCTGCCGACAATCAGCACGTGCCGACGCGCGTCCAGAGGCGATCGCAAGTGAAACACTTTTCCAAGATCGACGAGGGGCACGACGCGCCCGCGATACGACAGCACTTCATTGTTCTCTAAACGCGTGACCGCCGACGGATCGAGCGGTAGAATCTCGCGCAGCGCGACCTGCGGAATCGCCATCGACTGGTCGCCGATCTCGAGAATCAGCGCGTCGGTGATCATCAGCGTCAGCGGCAGCTCGATGGTGAAGCGCGTCCCCAGTCCGACGTCGGACTTGACGAACAAATCGCCGCCGAGCGTGCGGACGGTCGATCGGACGACCGCCATGCCGATGCCGCGACCGCTCGCCATGTCGGCGACGTCGCGCGTCGAAAACCCTTGAGCGCAGATCACATCGAGCACCGTGTCCGACGACACGTCGTCGAACGACACGGCGTCCGATGACATCGCGATGCCCATCTCCCGGGCGCGATCCGCCAGCCGCTCGACGTCGATGCCGGCGCCGTCGTCTTCCACCTCGAGCGCGATGCGGTCGCCAACGGCGCGCGCGCGCAGCCAGATCGTGCCCTCGAGCGGCTTGCCCGCGGCTTCGCGGTCCGCGCGCGGCTCGATGCCATGGCTCGCGGCGTTCCTCACGAGATGGAGAAGCGGCTCGAGCATCCGATCGACGATCAGCTTGTCGAGCTCCGTGTCTTGACCGCTGAACTCGAGACGAATTTCCTTGCCGGTGTCGCGCGCGATGTCGCGCATCGCGAAACGCATTCGCTCGAACACTTCGCCGATCGGTACGAGCCGAATTCGCATGACGCCTTCGCGAATGGTGCGAATCTGCCGTTCGATCGACGCGTTGGCTTCGAGCAGGTCCTCGTACGTGCTGGGCAACAGCGATTGGTCCACCTTCGCGAGCGATGCTTCGAGTCGCGCGCGCGACACGACGAGCTCCCCGACGAGACGCATCAAGTCGTCGAGACGCGAGAGGTCCACTCGCACGACGTTCGACGCGGACGCGGCGGGAATCGACGGCGCGGGGCGCGACTCGTGAATGACAAGACCGACTCCCTCTTCCTCGATGACGAAATCCTCGGCGCCGTCCCACGTCAGCCCGTCGGAACGCCACGCCTCGTCGGGCTTCGCGCCAGCCGAAAGCGCGACGATGAACTCGAACACGAGACCGCCGGCATCACGGACACGCGGGGTCGTCGAGGTGATTTCGCCGAGCGACGAGAGACGCTGTCGAATGAGCTCGACGCCGACGCCGCGCGCGGCGAGTCCGGCCGACGGAACGAAGTCGAACCGAACGACACGCGGCGCAAGCCCGCGCGAACGACTCGACGACGCGACCGCGACGGCGTCGGACGCCCGCTGCGACGCGTCCGACACCGCGGTGCGAAGCACATCGCGAACGCGATCGACGTACGGCCCGGGCGATGGCGGCGGCGAGTTCGCCCGACGTGAGGAGATGGCGGTTTCCAGAAGGCGTTCGCCAACGAACAACGTCTCCAAGACGGACGCTGGAATGCGGTCGAGATTCTGAACCGCGCGCACCGCATCTTCCATCGCGTGCGCGATTTCCTCGGCCGATCCGAGGCCGACCATTCCGGAAAGCCCTTTCAGCGTGTGCAGTGCGCGCTGAAGGTCGTGCAGGTCGCCGGTGGTCGGACGAGTCGACGCACGCGCCTCGAGGTCGAGCAGCACGCGTCGGACCGTCGAGAGGTGCTCGTCGCACTCCGCGAAGAAGTCGTCGATGAATTCTTCGAAGAACGAGCCGCCAGGCCCCGTCATATCAGGCGCTTTGAACGAGGAGGGGGCGAATCTGGTCGGCGATGGAGCCCGGCGCAAACGGTTTGGTGAGGTACAGCGTCGCGCCCTCTCGAATCGCCATCGCGCGACTGTCGTCGTCCCCGCGCGTTGTGAGCACGACGACCGGGAGTGATCGCAGGGTCTCGTGTCCGCGGATGAACCGCAGCACCTCGATGCCGTGGACGTCCGGCATGTTGAGGTCGAGCATGACCAGGTCCACCGGGGCAAGCGTCATTCGCTCGATCGCCTCGAGCCCGCTCACTGCCTGATCGAACGACAGGCCGCCGATTGGGGTCAGCGATGCGATGATCATCCGCCGCATCGTCGCGGAATCGTCGACCACGAGGACCTTCTTCACCGAGAGCCCAGCTCCAGAGTCATGGACGGGCAAATCTATTTGCGGGGTGGGACCGAGGATATGCCGGGCGATAAAAAACTGGCATAAGCCCCTCGCATTCATCATCTTTCCCTGCTCATCGCCCCGCTCGTCGAGAGTGGGGCGCTTGCTGTCGCACACCTTCAGGATCGCAATGGCGACCTCAACGATCTCAGAGCTCGACTATCGGCCGTCATATCGAGCAGCGCTGGCGGTTTCGCTGGTGACGCTCGTGCTCTACTTGGTGACGCTCGCTCCCTCGACCGCGATGTGGGACACGAGCGAATACATCGCCGCCGCCTACACCCTCGGCATCCCGCATCCGCCGGGAAATCCGCTGTTCGTCATCATTGGGCGCGTCTTCTCGATCCTTCCGATCGCCACGACGGTGGCCGTCCGCATCAACATTCTCGCGGCGATCTGCAGCGCGGTTTCCGCGGGCATGTGGTTTCTCATCACGGAGCGAGTGCTCGTCGGCTGGTTCCCCCAGCGCTGGCAGCGCATCCTCGGCGGCTGTGTCGCGGCGTTGATCGGCGCAACGGCGTTCACGGTCTGGAATCAGTCGGTCGTCAACGAGAAGGTCTATACCGTTTCGCTCGTCGGTATCGCGATCATCTCGTGGCTCATGATCCGCTGGTCCGATGACCCGGACGGCCGCAAAGCCGACCGCATCCTCGTCCTCGTGGCGTATCTGCTCGGGCTCGGCTACGCGAACCACATGGCGGGGATGCTCGCCGCGCCGGCCGTCGGGCTCGCCGTGCTGATCGTTCGCCCGCGGACGATCTTCCGCTGGAAGCTTCTCCTCGCGTGCATCGGGATGCTGCTGTTCGGCCTGACGCCGTTCGCGACGCAGCCGATCCGCGCCGCCTACTTCCCGGCGATCAACGAAGGCGAGCCGACCGCGTGCCGCACGAAGCTCGAGCTGTCATGCACATTCTCTAAAGGCACGCTCGACGCGTTCAACTACAATTTCAACCGTGGACAGTACGGCAAACCCGATCTCTCGGAGCGACAAGCGTCGTTCGGCGAGCAGCTCGGCATGTGGTGGCTGTACTTCAAGTGGCAGTGGATTCGCGACGCGCATCAGGACTATCCGTTCGCGCAGGCTCTCGTCGCCGCGACGTTCCTCGTGCTCGGGCTCTTCGGCGGCTACGTCCACTTCCAACGTGACAGGCGAAGCTTCTGGTATTTCGGCTCGCTGATGTTCACGATGACGCTGCTGCTGATCTACTACCTGAATTTCAAGCTCGGCGCGTCGCAAGATCCGAACTCGCAAGCGCCCCACGAAGTCCGCGACCGAGACTATTTCTTCCTCTGGAGCTTTTCGGCCTGGGGGGTGTGGGCCGCGCTCGGCCTGTTGTTCGTGTGGGAGTCGGTCGCCGCGCTCTTCGGTTCAGAGAATGTGAAAGTCGGCCGAGAGACGTTCACGCTGCCGAAGCGGGAGAGCTGGCGGTATGGATCGCCGGTGCTGCTCGTGGCGGTGATTCCGCTGTTCGCGAACTGGCATTGGGCATCGCGCGCGGGACATCGCGACACCGCCGACTTCGCGAAGGACTTGCTCAACTCCGTCGAGCCGTACGGTGTGCTCGTCACGGTCGGCGACAACGACACTTTCCCGCTCTGGTACGCGCAGGAGGTCGAGGGCGTTCGTCGCGATGTCATCGTCGCGAACACGTCCCTGCTCAACACCGATTGGTACGTGCGGCAGATCATTCGCCGTCCGGCGTATGACTACGACGCCGCGAAGGGACCCGCGATCTACCGGAACAAGCAGTGGACCAAGCCGACGTCGTCGCCTATCCACATGTCGATGACGGATGCGGATTCAGTCCCGGCGTACTATCCGCTCAACGCGCCGATGAGCTTCACCGCCGGCGACATCAAGGCGACGATCGATCCACGCAACCTCGATCATGGCGTGCTGCAGCGCGCCGATCTTTTCGTGCTACGCATGATTCAGGATGCGTGGCCGCAGCGTCCGATCTACTTTGCGCGGACGTCGGGTAGTTACGCGCGGTCGCTCGGCCTTGGCGACAATGTGTTGACGCAGGGGCTTGCCTCGAAGCTCTTCATTCCGCCGACGCCGCAGGCCGGCGCGAAGGATACGATGTACGTTCAGGGCGACGGTTGGTTCGACCTGCCGCGCAGCGATTCGCTTTGGAATGCGTTCCTCGGTCCGCAAGCGGTGCTGCACACCGGCGATTGGATCGATCGTCCGTCGGTCGGCATTCCGTATCTCTACGTCGCGACGGGACTCGAGCTGGCCGAGGCGCTCAAGGATCGCGGGAACCCGCAGCGCGCGAGCCAAGTCTTCAACATGGCGAAGAACGTCGCGCTCGCGGTTCGACTCGACGAGCTCGTGAAGGGAGCCGAGGCGAGCTTCGAACAGCCGACGGGAGACACGGCGAAGGGAGCGGCGCTGCCGCAGGCCGCACCGGCGGTGACTCCGCCGGCTGCGACGCCGACGGCGCCTCCCGCGAAGACGGCGACTCCTGACAAAAAGAAGAAGGCGCCGTAGAGCGGACGATTAGAGAACATGAAAAGCCCGCGACGTCCGTTGCGGGCTTTTTCGTCTTGTCCCGGTCTCGATACACCGTGTTGCGAGCACGAAAGCGGACGAGCTGACCGGGAATTGTCCGGCACGGCGCTCGGCGCAGTCGTTTTGTCGGCCGCTGTTCAGTTGCGGGTGCAGACCGAGGGCCGCGGTGGTCCGATATGCTAAGCATATGTTGTCCACACAACGCCGTGGCGAATCAACCCGTTACGCTCCTCGTGAAGCGGTGACCGCCCCGTAGACCTGTCGTCAGTAGACCAAGACGACTTCAAGTGAACGGCAGATCGCCCTCCCTTGGGAGGATCGCGACAAAGGCACACCGCGCGAAAGCGCGGGCCGCAAAGCCACGGGGCTACCGCGCTCGAACCGCAGAGCGCCACGCTCGCCGGGCCGCCGAATGAACCTCAGGCGGAGGAGAGTATGGCAGAGCAACTCGGGGCAAGCGTAAGGTGGCTGACTCGCTCCGGCGGATCGTTGGCAGCAACGCTGGCATTGAGCATTTTCTCATTGGCATGTAGTGAGTCCGCGTCGCCGACGTCGTTGCGCGAAAGCCCCGCGCGCGCGCGCGCCGCAGAAGCGCCGAGCGGACAATTGGTAGTCATTCCGGGTCAGTATATCGTGACGTTCGCGGATAGCGTGGACGATGTACCGGGCTTGGCCAAGAAGATCGCTAATCAGTACGGATCATCGCCGATGTTCACTTACACGTCGGCGATCAAGGGCTTCGCAGCAAAGCTCCCGGATCAGGCGATCCAAGGCCTCCAGCACAATCCGCAAATCGAGAGCGTCGAGCAAGATCAGCGTGTAGCTGTTAGCGACGTTCAATTGAACCCCCAGTCGTGGGGGCTCGATCGAATCGATCAGCAGAGCGCTATTCTCGACTACCAGTACGCGTACGCAAACACGGGCGCGGGAGTAAACGTCTACATCATCGATTCCGGCATACGCACGACGCACACAGACTTTGGAGGCCGTGCCGTCGAAGCGTTTACTGCGATTAGCGATGGGTACGGTGCGCAGGATTGCATCGGCCACGGAACTCACGTCGCCGGGACAGTAGGGAGCAAAACATACGGCGTCGCGAAGGGAGTTCAGCTGTACTCAGTTCGCGTCCTGGGATGCGATGGAAGCGGCACCACGAGCGGAGTCATATCCGGGGTCGACTGGGTGACGAGCCACCGCCAGTTGCCTGCCGTCGCGAATATGAGTCTTGGCGGCTCTTCGTCTGCCACCTTGGCTCAAGCGGTTCAGAATTCAATTAATTCAGGCGTCGTCTACGTGGTAGCTGCCGGTAACTCGAGCGTCGACGCCTGCACTATCACGCCGGCAAACGTTGGTGCAGCTATTACCGTAGGCGCCTCGAACCAGTACAACATGGCGGAGACGTATTCCGACTATGGCAGTTGTGTCGATCTATACGCGCCGGGGCGCGCCATAATCTCCACGTGGTTTTCCAGCGACACCTCCGTCGCGTCCATGAGTGGCACATCGATGGCGTCGCCTCACGTCGCGGGGGCGGCGGCACTGGTACTTGCCGCCAATCCAACGGCGACACCTGCCGTCGTAGCGTCCACTATCGTGGCTAACGCAACCCCTAATTCGCTCAGCAGCGTTAACCCGGGGACGGCAAATCTTCTCCTTTACACCGGCTTCGTTGGAGCAGCCTCCTCGATAATAGTTTCCGCACCACCCCCACCAGCGCCATCGCCTAGCACGGACCAGCCACCGACTGCGAGTTTTACATACAGCTGCCCCAAAGGTCGGTGCTCATTTGATGCAAGCAGCTCCTCCGACGACATAGGAATCGCGGCATACGCGTGGGACTTTGGCGACGGCTCGACGACTAGTGCTGCCGCCAGTCAAAAGACGATTTCCCACTCGTACACGAAGGTCGGCACTTACACGGTCAAGCTTACGGTTACTGATTCGAGCGGCCACACAACAGCGACGACACAGTCGATTTCGATCAAGCACGTCTGATGAGAGCAGTTAAGACAGAGGCGGGCGTCAGCTAACACCTGACGCCCGCCTCTCTCTCTTTGCGCTACCTTTGCGTTACTGCGCTGTGAAGGTAGCCGAACACGCCAACGGAGACGGCTGAACGAAGCTCACGTTGTTGTTGGCGCCATCCAAAGCCGCGATAAGCGCGCTTCCGAGCGTCCTCGTTGCGGCATTCATCGAGCCAGTCGGTACGTTGTAGTTCGTGTTGAGGAAGCCTTTGACTTCGGTCATTATCGCTCCGACGGTCGCAAAGCCCAACGCATTCGCGCTCGCCGTCCCAGGCGCATAAATAATGCTATTCGGGTCGACGTTATTCAGCGTGGCCCCAGTTACCCAACCGCCAGACGCGGGCGAACCAACATTGATGTTGAGATACATCGCGGCCGCTTGCGAACCGAGCTGATAAGAGAGGTTCGATCCAGAGTTGGCTGAACCAATCCACGTTTGGAAACTCGAAACTGTGCCCCACGAAGTTGTGGTAAACGGCGTGTTGACGACGGTCCAAGTCGCCCCTGTTGGCTTCCCACCAGTGTTATTCGGCAGCTGGAAATCCGCGAACAAGAGCGAGCCCACGTGATTTAACACAGAAGCGCCATTCGAGTTGGACCAGAAGCCACGTGTCTTGCCGGATCCGCTGCCAGTACCGATGCAGACGTTCCCGAAGAGGCGACTCTCTGAACCACCGGCCAGTACGGCAATGCCTCCGATGGTGCGATCCGACGCGGTGGCCACCGACAAGCGCACAGAACCGCTCAAGCCATTGCTACCTGCCAGGCCCGTTGTCCCTTTGTACGTAATGAACCAGTTGGCCGCTTGGCCCGTCCCGGTTGGAACTCCCTCGGTAATCGAATAGGTGCCCGGGTCAAGGAGGTTCCAGCTCGCCGGCGTTCCCTTCGTAGCATCGGGCCCGGGCACTAGCTCATTGAGAGTCATCGGCCAGCCAACGATCAGCATCGACAACTCAGTTGCGTCCTGGACTCCGTTCGCGTTGGCATCGTAGAACTTGTCAACGGTGACAGTCGCGAACGGGTTCACGAGGCAATTTGGTGTCAAGCAAGCGTTTTCGCGAACCTTGAAGTTGTCGTACTTACAAAGCGCCGGTGTGAACTGTGCGTCAGCGCAAACGGCAAGCTTGTACTCTCCTCCAGGATTGGCGGTGTTATCGTAGCCCTGAGTTCCATCGCTCTGCTTGTTCACAAGCGACCACACTTGGAGGCATGGGTTGACACCGGAAACCACAGAGTAGTCCGCGGTCGGGCTCGTCCCGAGAATAGAGCCGTCAGGCGCCGTGACCCGCACGAAGTAATCTCCGTCTGGTGCTAACGGGCCGAGGGTTCCACCTCCGCCGTTTACGTAAACGTCCAGCTTTGAGGTATACTGGACATTCCCGTTCACCACCTGACAGGCCGAGAGCGTCGTCTTAATTGACCCCGTGATAGGGGTCCCAGCCGGGACCAAGTCTCCCGAGCGGCTCAGCCTCCGGGGAGATGATAGATCCGTTCGATCCGCGCACGCCACGAGTGCGAACGCGCCCGCGCATGCTAGTGCCCATCCTAGCTTGTGCATACTCCGACTCCTGCATTGAAAAGGTCGCCGGCAGCTACGTCGCCGGCTGGACGCCTCTTCGGCGGCTTGGCGATCTTGTCGAGCAGCGTCGCTCCACAAGACCCATCGCTTTGCGGACCGACCTCGCGGTCGGGGTGCCATTTCTCGGAGGAAAGAAGCCTCGGATTTGACCTGCTGTGAAAACGTCCACCCTTCCGGGATCATCTTCTGTCGGCGATTGCCCGCTGCGGACGCACTTGAACGGAAGACAGTGGGTGGTTGAACGCTTAGCCGGACGCGGCCGAAATTTTTCCATCATCGGGTTGCCGTTCGATTCAGCACAGGCTCGGACGCGGCACATCTCTCCTCACCAAGCGATCTATCCTGTCCGACGGCGCAGTCTCGCCGAGCAGCGTCGCCCGGACGAGATCAACCGCTCTGCGCACCGACCTCGCGATCGGATTGCCCTTTTCGGAGGATGTTTGAGTGCAGCCCTTCACTCGACCCGCGACGAACCGTCACCTTCGCGGTCGATTTGTCTGATCGTTTTCTGAAATCGCGGCTTCGACGCTGACATGATTCGTTTGTGTCTTGCATCACCGCGAAGCAAGCGCCATCTTAGCCGCCCGCCGTTAGACGCTTGTTAGAATTCCATTAATCGCACGATGTCGTGCGTTTTCATGGCGCCGGTTTCTCACCGACACAGCATCCGCCTCACCACCCTCGGCACTCTCGCCATCGGCGAGGGCGCCGAGGCGAGTAGAAAAAGCCGCCGGGCCCTCGCGCTGCTGGCGCTCGCCGCCGCGTGCGGGGCAGACGGCATCGAGCGCGCAGCCGTACTCGCCCTCCTCTGGCCCGACAGCGACAACGACCGCGCGGCCAACAGCTTCCGCCAACTCCTCCACGCCATTCGACGCGACCTCGGCGACGGGGCACTCGTCTACGAAGGCGGATCGCTGCGGCTCAACCCCGCGATCTTCTCCGTCGACCGCTGGGAGCTCGAGCACGCAATCGCGGAACGCGACGCCAACCGAATCGCCTCGCTGTATCGCGGACCATTCCTCGGCTCGTTCTACGTCTCGGGACTCGCCGAGTTCGAGCGCTGGGCGGAACGACAACGCGATCAATTGAGACAACTTGTCTTGTCGACGTTGCGAGATCTCGCATCACGGTCGGCAATCGACGGAAATCAACACGAATCGGTTCGCCGATGGCGCGCGATCGTCGACATCGATCCGGTCAGCGCGCCGAACGCGCTCGGGTTGTTGCGTGCCTTGGCCGGAGTCGGGGACCGAGCGGGAGCGTTGGCGTTCGCGCAGAGCTATGAATCGCTCATCCGTCGAGATCTCGAGACGGAACCCGATGCGTCGATCTCGAGGTTCGTGGCAACGCTGCGGAAGACCCCGGTCGATCTTCCGGCGGTGACTGTCTCCGACGTGTCGGCGTCCGACGCTCCGTTAGCGATCCAGCATCCGACTTCTATAAATAAGGATTCATCATCTGCCGATGCAGGCGCGGCGCATTCGGTCATTCGTTCCGATTCGGCCGCCGGCACGAAGCGACGATGGCTACCCGGAATCCCTTCCGGACGTCGAGTCGCCGCCGGCTTCGGTGTGGCTACGCTTTTGGCCGCGGCGACAGCCAGCTTGCTCCGCGGCGACGCTCGATTCGAGAGACACTCGGCGAACGTCGTCGCGGTCCTTCCCTTCCATATATATGATCAACGCGATTCGACACTGAGCGCCTCCCTCGCGGCGCTCCTCGGCGCTGATCTCGATGGAGCCGGCGGCCTCGAGACGGTATCGAGCGCGACGATCGCGAACGAGCTTCGATCGGCCGCGCCGACAACCGATCAGGCGGCCAACCTGCGGACCGCCGCGCGACTTGGCGCGGGGTTGGTTGTCACCGGCGAAGTCATTCCGCGCGAGCGCGGCGTGCGACTCGCGTTGACCCTCCACGATTCACGGACCGGCCAAACGATCGGCAATCAGGTTGCGATCGACAGCGACACGAGTCGACTTCGCCAGCTCGTCGACGACGTCGCCGGACAGTTGATCGCGCAGCGCTATCTCTCGCCGAGAGACCACATCACGCACTCGGCGCTTCGATCGACGCGCTCGGTCGGCGCGCTCAAATCCTACCTCGCGGGTGAGGCCGCGCTTCGCGAGGGTCGGTACGTCGACGCCGCCGACAAGTTTGCCGAAGCGACCAATGCCGATACGGCGTTCGCTCTCGGCTACTACCGGCTGTCGACAGCCGCCGAGTGGTCCGGTCGTACGTCCGAGAGTCGTCGCGCGATGAGTCTCGCGATTCGCAATTCGGATCGCCTCGACGACCGCGATCGCAGGCTGATTGCCGCGCTCGCCATATATCGAATTGGAAACGGCGAAGACGCAGAGCGCGAGTATCGCGCAATCCTGGACGACTATCCCGACGACGTCGAGGCGTGGTTCCAGCTCGGCGAAGTGCGATTTCATACCGGACCTCTGCAAGGCGAGTCGGCGACCAACGCCCGTTCCGCATTCGAGCGATTACTGCTGCTCGACTCGACGAACGTCGAAGCCATTGTCCACCTGGCGCGGATCGCATCGCTGGAGTCTCGCCCAGCCGACGCCGCTCGCCTAAGAAATCGCCTCGCGAGAATCTTGAGCGCGCCGATTTCCCTCGAGCAGAGAGCGTTCCGACTGCTCGCACTCGTCGACGGACCCGGCACCTACCGAGCGGCGCTCGACCTCGAGCGGCGATTCCCGGTGATCTCTGGTCGCACGTCAGTGTTCGATGTCGTAACGAGCGTGAACGACTTCGATGGAATCGGGCAGATCGCTCATGCATTGGTCGATACGTCGGCCTCGCCCTCGAGTCGCGCATTCGGATTACGGCTGCTCGCTCATTCGGCGCTCGCACAAGGCCAGTGGCAGGCTGCTCGAACACGTCTCGATTCGGCAATGTCCCTCAACCGGGATTTGGCGATCTCCCAGCTGTCGCTCGCCGCGACGATGCCGTTCTTTCCCTTGGAGCAGGCGGAGCTCGAGCGGATCTACAATACCGTATATGCCTGGCATCCGGCGTTCGATCATCGCGGCGATGAGGAAGCAAAATCGGACAGCCTCGATGCGGTGCTTCGACTTCACCGACTCGGGCTGCTCAGCGTCCGCCTGCACGAGCTGAAACGAGCGCGCCTCATTGCGCAGCAGCTCGACGCGATGGTGACGACGCCGCGCGGTCGCAGCTACGCGTTCACGCTGGCCCAGAGCATTCGCGCGCATGCTTCCGCGGACGAGGGACATCTCACGGAAGCACTCGCTTCGCTCGACGCCGCGAATTGGGACGCGTCCGCGGCAATCTTCGCCGCGGAAGCAGGAGATCGATACTTCCGCGCGACGCTACTTGAGCGGCTCGGCCGCTCGCGCGAGGCGATCGGGTGGTACGCCTCGATCGCCGAACGGTCGGCATATGAGCTTCCTTATCTCGCGCCGTCTCAGCTGCGGCTCGCCGGGATGAAGCGAACGCTCGGTGACATTGCGGGCGCGCGCGCGAATGAGTTGCGCGCCGCCGAACTGTGGCGGAATGCCGATCCGTCGGTCAAGGTAGCGCAGTAGGCTCGTCGCCGGTCGAGGCCTCGGCATCGCACGCTCGCGCCGGCATATGCCGGATCGGACAGTCAGCGATGTCCGGCCGCGAGCTGCTCGAACGTGAGATTGCCGATCGGATAGCTCTTCCAGTCCTTGTAGTCGAAGTGCCACCACTCCGCTTCGTACACCGTGAACCCCTGCGCTTCCATCGCGTGGCGCAGAAAGTCACGGGACCAGCGTTGCAGCGTCGTCCCGCCCGGATACAGCGGATACGAGCGATCCGAGAACTCGTCGTACCCGCCGGTCATGCGGATCGGCGCGCCGGACTTCAGATCGTACAGGGTGAGGTCGACCGCCGCGCCGCGATTGTGGCGCGATCCGCGAGAGGGATCAGCCACGAAGACGTGTTTGTCGGGCGGCGTGCCGTCCCAGAACATCTTCGTCACGTACCACGGACGATAGGAATCGTGAATGAGCAAACCATAACCAAGCTTTCGCAGCTCGGCAGCGGCGCGCACGACCGCCTCGGCGGCGTCGCGCTGCATGAAGGCGTGCGCCGACGAGTAGAACGGTGTTCCCATGAAGTTGTTCGCCGTCGCGTAGCGAATGTCATACTTGATCGTCGGGTCGAGCGACCGCAGCTCCACGAGGTCCGGAGATTTGACGGATGCCGGCTCGCGCGGCGGAGTCGCGGCAAGTGCCTCGCGGCGAAGCTCGGCGACCGGTCGCACGGGCGCGATCTTGAAGTTCACGAGATCGTTGTCGGCCGGCAGCGGCCGACGTTTGTAGCGCACGTTTCCGGCGGTCGCGGCGGTCACCATTCCTTTCGCGTTGCGTTCGAACACGACCTGCTCGCCATCGTACAGCCCCCACTTCGGAAAGCGATAGACGTTCCGCGATAGTCGCTCGAGCGGATACTCGAAGAACCATCCGATCAGCGCGTTGAGCTTTCCGTCTTTCTCGCGGATGTACAGGACATCGTAGTCATGCCCGTACTCGCCGATCAATGACCCGAACTCTGCTTTCGCCGCCGGCGGCTTCGGAGTCTGGATCGCGACGATGTCAGACGTCGGCGTCGGAATCCTGCGCAGCGTGTCGTTACCGACGACGAGGCGTCCGCCGTCCAGCGCCCGGAGCCGGCGACCGTAGACGAGCCGATCGTCCGTGATCAAATCGCCCGGAGCGCCGTTCTCGGGCACGCGCAGCTCGAGGCGGACGCCCGCATTGAGCGCGGTCGCATAGAGACCGCCCTCGAACTCGTCGAGATCGACCGTCGTTGTCTTTCCGACGTAGCGTCCCATCAACGCAATCGCACGCGATGGAGGTAGCGCGATGGTGGAATCAGCTTCATGCGGCTCGCCATCACCGCGGACCTCGAGCAGCATGCGCGCGGCGGCGTCCGCAACGTGGTTCGTGACACCGTTCGCACCGTCCAGTGTCGCAACCACGACGACGCCGAGGGAGTCCTCCGGCAGCGCGAGCAGCCGCGAGGCGAAGCCATAGATCGCGCCAGAGTGACCGACGGTCCGATGTCCATTCAGCCGGCCACCGTCGCTGGACGTCGCGCCGCGCGCGAACAACGCCTCGACCAACTTGCCGAGGTCGAGAACGTTGGTGTAGAGGTTCAGCGGCTCCGTTCCGAGCTGAAACGTCGGCGCATCGAATCGTCGACCGTCGATCGTCCACATCGTGCCCTTCGCGAGACTCGCCGACATCTCGGGAGTCGGCCCAAAGGCGCTGTGGTCCATTCCGATCGGCTTGAGCCCCGCGCGATCGAGGTAGGACGCGAACGGTTCTTTCTGCGTGCGTTCGAGCACATCGCCAAGCACAGCGATCGCTGCATTCGAGTACGTCGCGCGAGTGCCCGGTTGCGAGACGAGCGTCGTAGAGTTCAAGCTCGCGACCGTCGCGGCAAGCGTCCGAGCATGCGTCGAATCATCGTCGAAGTAGTTCCCCACCGGCGGCTCGCGCGTAAGGCCGGAGCGATACGCCATCAGCTCACGAATCGTGATGTCACCGCCGAACGGATTCCTCGGATGAAAAGACGGGAGAGCCCGCTGCACGGGTGCGTCGAGATCGAGCTTGTGTTGCTGCGCAAGCTCGACGATCGCAACGTCGAGGAGCAGCTTCGATATCGAGCCGACGCGATAGACCGTGCTCGCCGTCGCTGGCGTTTTCCCCGAGGAGTCTGCCCAGCCGAAACCGCGCGCCCAGACGACACGCTGTCCGTCAACGAGCGCAATCGAAATCCCAGGAACGCCTTTTTGCGCTCGCTCCCGCTCGATCAGCGATGTCAAATTCCGGGCGACGGCCGAGTATTTGTCCGTCGCCGGAATCGAATCTTGCGCGACGAGCGCCCGAGGATCGACGGTCGCGGCCAAAGCGGCGCTGACCAGCAGGCGCCGAGCTGGCGCATTTACGATTCGCACTTTGGTCCGCTGTTCGCGAGGAACGACATGTCATTCGCCGAGCGTTTTTGGCTCGGACACGGGGTGAACACCGGCGAGTCGGGCCACGCGATCGCGCGAGGCTTTCCTGCCGCGAGCGCGCGAGCGTGCAAATAGAAAGACCCGACACCCGCCGCGCCCTGCATATAACCGGTTTGCGCCACGACGTCGTTCGGCGACACGCGATTCTCCGCCTGAATCCATTTGAGGCCATCGCCGTCGGCAGTCGCCCGGGACAGCGTGTTCGCGCGCACGCGCGCAACCATGTCCAGATACTCGGGCGAAGGGGCATGCCGCTGCAGGTCGATGAAGAACTCGCCGACGCCACAATTGCCGCAACACTGGCTGATGTTGTTCCAGTAGCCCGGCGACTGTCTTTCGGGAACGCCGCTCGCGATGGTTGCCCGCGCGCCCGCGCGGACGAGCTCCTCCCACTTCGGCCGGCGCGTGATCTCCCCGAGACGGCGGAACAATCGCGTCGTTCCGGCGGGACCATGGCACCAGCTGAGGTAGTAGAGGTCTTCGCCGCCGGGCTCGTGATGAAAGACCTTGAATCCGGAACCGTCGGTGTTCGCTACATTCTCGAGATACCTCGCGCCGGAGAGCGACGCGGCCATGAACGAGTTGTCGCCCGTCGCACGGAGCAGCGTCGACAAGAAATACGCGACGCCGCCGGTCCCATGAGAGAAGTTTGGATAGAGAGTTGTAACAGCCCCGCCGACCGGCCATTTCTTGCCGCCCTTGTCCGGTATTCCAATCGCCAACAGCTGTCGCCCCGCTGCCAGTGCCAGCTCGCGACTCGGCGGATCGTCCATCATGTGGTCTGCCCACAAGAGCAAGAGGCCGATGCCGGCCGTCCCACTGATGATGTCGTTGGTTTCGCTCGGGCCCGTCCACGCCGCGCCTGACGATGAGCGCTTCGCCTGTTGGTGGATCATGGCCAGCGCCGAACGCGCGGCGTCGCGATAGCGCGCTTCGCCCGTTGCGCGATGCGTCTCCTCGAGCACGAACAGCGCACCGCCCAGTCCCGTGTAGAGACCGGCGTCGTGTGCGGCGTCGAGCGTTGGCAGCTTAGCTTCGAGCTCATTGGCGCCGAGCTTCGCTTCGTCGAGCCATTTCTTGTCGTCGGTCGCGTGATAGAGCTCGAGGTAAAACAGCACGACGCCCGGCATTCCGTTGTACAGGTCGTACTCCACGGACGTCGGTTTGAGCGGATCGGCCGGCCACGTCACGCCAGTCTTCGTCTCGATCCGCGCGCGGCGAATCCATGACTCGGCCTTGAGCGCGATCTCGAGGTCGTCAGCGGGCGGGGTAAGGATTCGGGGAAATCGCGTTTCGAGGGCGGACATCGCCGCGGGCACGCCAGCAACCGCTGCCGCGACGCCGACGGCTTTGCCGAGCCACTCTCGGCGGGTGAGATCCTGACACATACACAGTCTCCTAATGGCTACTATCCCGGGAAAACGTGTTCGGGAGCACAAACGAAGGATCGCAGTCCGACCAGGCTGTTTCAATCCAGGATTTGCCCGACGCCCGCTTCGTAGGTGTAGAGGCGCCATGGCACCAGCGATGCGTTGGTCAGTCGTACCAATAGCAGTGAGTGATTTGTGAAGTGCCAGCGGTACAGCCGCGCCGTCGCGGCCATCATCATCACCGTGTCCGCGGGATGCGGGCCGGCCATTCATCACGCGATCTCGACACCGCCGGAATCGGCGCTCGTTTATTTCACGAACGAAACGCTCGATCAAGCGGACGTCTACGCGATCTCGGCGTCTCAGCGCACGCGGATCGGGACAGTCATGGCTGGGCGGACGGAGGCCCTGTTTCTCCCCAGTGCGTTGATCAGCAGCAGCGAGGTTCGCGTCGCCGCTCGTCTGCTCGCGCGCAACGGTCTTATCGACACCGGCCCGGTGCAGTTCAATGCGGGGGACACCTATGACATTCGCCTGCCGTCGGTGGGAAACAACCTTTTGATCTTACCGGCTCGGCGTTAGCGGCTGAGGCACGGGGGACCGCCTTTCGCGACGATCCGGTCGGCATCGTCGCCTCCACCTCCGAGCGGCGCGGCGATATCTTTCGAGCCGTTGGGGAGGGCTGGCAGAATGGCTAATGCACCGGTCTTGAAAACCGGCGTCCGCAAGGACTTAGGGGTTCGAATCCCTTGCCCTCCGTTGGAGTTGCGCAATTAGAGAATTCTGAGGCCGCGCGTTGGACCACTCTGTGGACCAAATTTCTCAGAATTCGAACCGGCCATCCCGATGATCCCCGCGGCGCGGCGTCGGTCGACGTCGAAGACAGCGCTTTCGGTCTGATGCCGACGCCCGTTGTTAGCGTTTGCACTGCTCTCCACCAAATCCGGCGGATGATTTCGTTCCGCTTAAGCCAACCCGATTTGTTTCATGAAGGAGACCAGATCGTAGAACAAATTCTCTTCGACGATTTGGCCGCGCTCATCCCAGCGCGCGACGGTGCAGAAGTCCACTTCGAACTTCTTTCCCGTCGGCGGGATGTCTTTTCCGTCGGGCCCGGCCATCGGTCCGCTGAACGTGCCGGTGAAATGCGCGATCGAGCACGTCCAGTCGCCTGACGCGAAGAACACACGGTACGGGCGATTGTCCAGATGTTGATCCGGAAACGCGCGGAAGAAATCGACTGCCTCCTGGTTATGCGCCTTGATCCCGTGAGTCGGCGGCTTACCCGGCCAGGTCACAACGACATCTGGTTTGTGCCGCTTCTCGAAGGTTCCGAGATCCTGTGAATTCCACGCATCATCGAGCGTCTGCATCAATTCCATATTGCGCTGTTCGTTGCCCATGGTAGCCTCTGCTGCCGTAGAAGACGATTGCTGCTCCCCACGCGGACTGCGGATCAATGCAGGCCGAAGACAAGTATCCTGCTCTGCTGCGCCGCTCCCGGCCACACGCTCGACTTCATCCCAGACGCGATGCCAATGAACTGGTGCCCGCCGACGGAATAACTGATCACCCCTCCGCCCGCCGATTGGCCTGAGTTCAGCTGCCAAAGGATTCGACCATCGGTCGCATCGAGCGCGTAGATGACGCCGCCGAGATCGGCGGTGAATACGACACCGCCCGCCGTCGGCGTGACACCGGCCAGCACCGGGTGCGGTAACTGCCGCTTCCACCGCACGGCCCCGTTCTCCGCGTCGAACGAGGTGACCCAGCCGCGCGCCTTCTCCGGAGCATCGGCGATCTCGGGAAATGGATTGCCGGCCGCGAGCCACGTTTCGCCAGCGTTCGGGATCGGGGCATCGCGTGGCTGCAGCTTGACGTTCGCGCACAGATCGACCGCGCCGACGAAGAGCGAGTTGAGCGCCGGACTGTACGCCGCGCCGTTCCATTCCGTGCCGCCGGTGATGCCCGGGCAGAAGTGAACGATGCGATCGCGCGAGAGCGGAACATCCGCGTTCTCGCGCGTCGTCGTTGGCATTTCGGCGACGAGCGGCAACGCCGCGCCGAGATTCGCCGGCGGTACGTCGGCTCTTGCCGTGCTGAGACGCGAACGGTCGAGAATCGACAGCAGTCCGTTCTTGTTCGCTGAGGCCACGATAGGCCGTCCGGACCTCGTGGTGACGAGCGTTGGTGGGCTATCCACATCCCAGTCATGCGTATCGTGCTTGACGAGCTGGTTGTAGCCGAGCATGCGGCCGGTCGATCCGTCGAGCGCGATCACCGAATTCGTGTACAGGTTGTCGCCGCGGCGCATATCAATGTCGAAGTCCGGCGCTGGATTGCCGGCGGGCACGTAGAGCACGTTGTTCGGCACATCGTAGGTGAACGACGTCCAGAATGCGCCGCCGCTCATCGGCACTTGCGGCGCGCTCGGCCACGTCGCGACAGTCGGTCCGCTCGACGGTACGACGTCGAACTTCCAGACTTGGTGTCCGTCTCGAGCATCGAACGCGTACACATGTCCGGTGACGCCCACCGCGTCACCGCCTGCGTTGCCCACGAACACGAGTCCATGGGCCGCGACCGGCGCCATCGGGATCGTCACTCCATGGCCGGCCGCGTCGATGGTCACGTCCCACAGGATATGCCCGTCCGACGGATCCATCGCCAGCACGTGCGAGTCGGACGTTCCGCGGAACAAGCGTCCGTCCATGTACGCAAAGCCGCGGTTCACCGCCAACGCGCTCGGCGTCGGGCTGTGCCGGACCTGTCGCCATTTGTCAGCGCACGACGACGCGTCGATCGCGTACGAGATCGTGTCCGTCGTGAAATACATGATGCCGCCGATGACAATGGGGCCGGTTTGCAGCGACGTCACCTCCGGCAGCGTGTACGCACACGCCTGTCTAAGGTTTGCGACGTTCGTGCGGTTGATTTCGGCGAGCGGCGAGAACCGGTCACCGCCCAGCGTCCGATTGTAACTCGGCCAGTCACGCTGGTCCGCGGCAGGTCCTGGAACGCCACCGGCGGGAAGTCTGGCGCATGAAAGGGCGCTGGCGAGGGCGAGCGGAGCCGCTGCTGCGGATGCAACGAACCGAATGCTCGACACGCTGGACATGGTGGCTTCCCGTTCCTGACAGTTGGACTTGAGCGATACGGGCGGGTCGCCCATCACGATCGTCGCCTTCGTCGATGCAGGCCTGATTCGCCAGCGAGGACTGTGCCGTTGCCGAAAAATGGCGGCGCTGGTCGCCAAGTACCGAATGTTTTTGGAACCTTCGTCGCGCGCCCTCGTGGACCGGACGATGCTTCGGCTCAACGCATCCCAGCTCGCTTCATTCACGCAGCAGACCGGCGTGGGCTTCCCCTTCGTTGGAGCTATGCGATTAGAGATTTCACATCGCCGCGATTGGAGCGCTGCATTGGGCCAATTTCGCGGACTTCGATGCCGAAGACACACCATTGCCCCACTCGCGCCACTGCACTAGCTTGCATTGAGGCGAAACACGCGCCGAGCGCGTGGACATGTTCCGAACGTCATCTGGGGCCTGCCGAATGCGAGCAGGCCCTTTTTGTTTCCCGCCGAGCTCGTGGAGAACAACGCGCATGTGACGAGTCGCTCACCCTGAGCGGCTATGCATGCGAAGCACGTTGTGTCGGTCGTAGGGCAACGGACGTTCCGCGGTACCGACACAACGCCTCAAACAAAAATGGAGCAGCGGGATGCGTACTGCTGGCGAGACCGTAACCACGTTGGGTCGTTGAACGCCGAACCCGCCCGTCGAGAGCAATCCGCGGGCACCGACTGGCGCCGTGCCGTCGAGCCCTTCACGGGCCCGAATGCGCGGCGCGCGTCGTTCCAGCTCGTAACGACGCTGGGCCTTCTTCCCGTAACCGGAATCGCAATCCATCTGGCCGCGAAGTGGTCGTTGATCGCCGCCGTCCTGCTGGCGCTTCCGATGGCCGGGCTGATCGTGCGCACGTTCATTCTGATGCACGACTGCGCGCACGGGTCGTTCTTCGCGTCTCGTAGAATCAGTGACGCTGTGGGGTTCGTGACCGGCGTCCTCACGCTCACGCCGTTCGTGCAATGGCGACGGGACCACGCGCTCCATCACGCCTCGTCGGGAGATCTCGACCGACGCGGGCACGGCGACGTGCCCACGCTGACCGTGCGGGAGTATCTGGCCAAGTCACCGCGCGGGCGGCTCGCATATCGCATCGTTCGGCATCCGCTGGCCCTGCTGCTCGGCGGTCCATTCCATTTGGTCATCAGCCAGCGATTGCGCAGCGGAAGCCGCGCGGCTGGCTCGGCCCAGGGAACGAGCGTCTGGGTGACAAACGTGACGATCGCAGCCCTGTTGGCCATTGCGTTCGCGACCGTTGGTTGGACGACGGTGGTGCTGGTCTACGCGCTGCCGTATTACATCGCGGCCATGACGGGGGTGTGGCTGTTCTACGTCCAGCATCAATTCGAAAACGCCTATTGGGCGCCGCACGACGGGTGGAATTACGTCGACGCCGCGCTCCTCGGCAGCTCGCATCTGCGGCTGCCCGCCGTCCTCCAGTGGTTCACCGGAAGCATCGGCCTGCACCACGTGCATCATGTCGCGCCAAGGATTCCAAACTACCGGCTGCAATCCTGTCACGACGCCCATGCAGCCCTGTTCGCACGCTCTCCGGTAGTCACATTGCGCAGCGGCACGGCCGCCCTTCGCTTCGCACTCTGGGACGAGGAACGGCAGCGGCTCGTCCGACTTCGCGACATCACTGATTCGTCATTCAACAAGTAGAATACGGCGCTTTCGATTCAGCTCGCGGAGGCTGATCGGGACGGAAACGTTCGAGCGCCAGGTGTTGAAAGCGGACTTCCGGCGAGCTGCGCCGTCGTCGACAACGCGTGTGAAACCGAGCGTGCCTCGGCGGCTCGGGTGAGCTGACACTGTCGACCGCGCTCCCTCACCGACGCGAGCGCCATTAGAGAATTGGTATCCATTCGTCAGCCCATCCCTGGCTGGCGGGGCGTGCGGCATGACGCTCGCATTGGAGCCAACTATGGCGAGGAAATCCCCGCGCGGCGCGCTCCCGACAAAGCCGACTGAAACGGCGTTCGCAAAGGAACACCCACGCGCGTTCCTGGGGGTGTACGGTGTGGTGGGATTGGCCCTCGCGGCCGCATCGACCTGGATTTTCTTTGTGCTGGCGGACGAAGTGCCGGAGAACGGTTGGATGGTTCGCATCGACGGCGCAGTCACGAACTGGCTGCAGGCTCATGGCACCGAGTTCGGCGAATCGATCTTCTGGACCGTCAGTTTGTTCGGCGCACCCATTCTGCTGGCACTGCTCGTCGTGGTCGCCGGTGTGCTTGCCTATCGACGAGACTGGCGTCGGCTCGTGACGCTCGCGATCACCTGTGGTGGAGGTGCCCTTCTGAACGTCGCGCTGAAGGCATCGATGCAACGCACGCGACCGTCCTTCGCGTCGGAGTTCAATGCGCGATCGTGGAGCTTTCCTAGCGGCCATGCGATGGACTCCGCAATCGCGTACGGCTTCCTGGCCCAGTGGGCCATCAGTCGCTGGCCCAACAGGCGGACCGCGATCGTCCTGGCGACGATCGCGCTGGTCGTGGCGATCGGCTTCGCGCGGATCTACCTCGGCGTTCACTATTTGAGCGACGTGATCGCGGGCTACTGCGCGGGCAGCGTCTGGCTGTTCGTGTGCGTGACGGGCTTTGGATTCGCGCAGCGCCGACGCATTGGGTGACCCTCGAAGACGACGTCGCTGCTACGGTCAGCGAGACTCGCCCGAGACCGAGCCGATCGCCGCATTCGGCTTCGAGGTCGCCTTCACGGGGATCGCGCGGGCTCCGCGCGGTGGTGTGCGTCGGGGGACAAACCCGAGCGGAGCGGCCTTGACATAGGGTGTCTATGTTATAACGTAGATTCCCTATGTCACCCGCCGCCCGCATCGAGCACGAGCCCATCCCCCCAGGAACGCTCGACATGCTCATCCTCAAGACCATCGTCACCGCTGGACGAGAGCTGCACGGCTTCGAGATCGCGGAGTCGATCGAACGGAGCTCGCAAGACGTGCTGCGGGTCGAGGAAGGTTCCCTCTATCCGGCCCTCCAGCGCCTCCTGATAAAAACCTGGCTCGCCGGCGAATGGGGCCGCACCGCCGACAACCGCCGGGCGCGCTACTATCGCATCACCGTCGCCGGCCAGAAGCAGCTCGCTCGCGAGATCGCCTCGTATCGCCGCGTGTCTGACGCGATTGCTCTCATTCTCCAACCCGAGTAGAGGAATCATGCTGCGTGGTCTGTGGCTGCGCCTCACGTACCCGCTGCGTAAAGCGCGGCTCGATCGCGAGCTGCGCGGCGAAATCGAGCTCCATGTCGCGCTTCGCGCCGAGCAGCTCGAGGAGACCGGTCTTTCACACGATGACGCAGTCGCGACCGCGCGCAAGCGGTTCGGCAACGCGTCGCGGATCCTCGCGGCGGCGCGCGACGCCTGGGGGTGGCGCTGGCTCGACGGATTCGGACAGGACACTCGCTACATCGTGCGACAGCTCGGCCGCACGCCAGGCTTCGCCTTCATCGTGTGCGTGACGATCGCGCTCGGTGTCGCGATCAACGCGACCGCGTTCACCTTCTACAACGCGGTGGCGCTCAAGCCACTGCCGGTAGACCAACCGAACAACGTCGTCCGAATCGCGCAGGACGGTCGCGCGTTTGGGTTCGAGCTATTGCCCTTTACGGCCTACGACATTCTGCGTCGGGACTCGCACACGCTGCAATCGGTGACCGCAACGACGGGTCCGCAGAGCTTCCCCGCCTCGCTGCCCGGGCACCCGCCGGGCGACACTCGCGCCGTCACGGCACGTTTCGTCACCGCGGACTTCGCGCAGGTGCTCGGCATTCACACACGCGTAGGACGCTGGTTCGATGCGTCCGACGACGGCGGTGTCGTGCTCGATCACTCGTTCTGGACGAACGCGCTCGGTGCTGATCCCAGCGTCGTTGGTCGTACGATTCGCATCGCCGATGCGACGCTCACGATTCTCGGCGTGGCGCCGGAGAAGTTTGCGGGCACCGGCATGCCTGCCGTCGCGCCGGATCTGTGGCTGTCATCGAACAGCGTGCCCATGCTCATGACCAGCGACTGGCGTCACGACGGCCGCCCACATTGGCAACTGCTCGGCCGACTTGCGCCGAGCGCATCACTTCCGGGGGATAGCGCGGAGCTCAAGGCGTTGAGCCGGTCCGTTCTCGACACGATTGGAAAGCCGATGGCGCTCGTCACGCGCAAAGCGACGTTCTTTCAAACGGACGCCGGCGAATTCGAGGCGTTCACGCGGGCGAGCGTCGCGTTTCTCGCCGCGCTAGTCCTCATGCTGAGTATCGCAGTCGTGAATCTCGTCAATCTCTTCGCCGCGCGAAACGCGGCGCGCGAAAGCGAAGTCACGGTACGACTCGTCTTGGGAGCAAACCGCGCGCGCATTGCGCGGCAGCTCGCGAGTGAGAGCGTTCTGCTCGCGCTCGCGGGTGGCGCGCTCGGCCTCGTTGCGTCGCGTGTCCTTGCATCGTGGGCCGAGCGATGGCTTATCTCGACAATGGCTTCGATCAGCGGCGGCGTGGCCGGCGTTTCCCTCGATCTCGGTGTCGATTGGCGCGTCGCCGCGTACGCGGCGCTCTTGTCGATCGGCATCGGTCTGGCGGTCGGAGTGTGGCCGGCGCTGCGAGCGTCACGCGTCGACGCGAACGCAGCGCCGCGCCAGGGCACAGCAACGTCGAGCGCCGCGGCGTGGACTAAACGGCATGTGCTGCTCGCCGTGCAGGTCGCAAGCTGCATTGTACTGCTCAACGCGGCCGGTGCGCTGCTCGGCGGCCTGCGGCTGTCGAACGCCATCGATCCGCGGTTCGATGCTGACCACATGCTCTTCGTCGATGTTCTTCAGGCGGACGAGCCGTTCGCGCAGCTCGCGTCACACCGCGCCGAGATCGAACGCCGCCTCGCCGCCCTGCCTGGCGTTCGCGCCGTGGCATGGACGCGGCGTGTTCCGTTCGGCGGCACGTATCTCCGTCGAGTCACGACGCCGCACAGCGATGTGAGCGTCTCACTCGATCAAGTTTCTGAATCGTACTTCGATGCCATCGGCGTTCGCGTCCTGCGCGGCCGAAGTTTCACGCGCGAGGAAGTGGAGCGCGACGCACCGCTCATGGTTGTCAGCGAAGCGGCGGCGCGCATGCAGTGGCCGAACGGCGACGCGATCGGCAGCAGCGTAGCTCCGAACCATGCGCTCTCGGGGCCGGACTCGACGAAAACGTATACCGTCATCGGGATCGTTCCCGACATTCGCAGCCAATTCCTCTCGCGGATGAACGGGCCCGCGGCGTATTTCCCGTACAATGTTGCCAAACCCACTGGCGCCTTTCTCCTGCGCACCTGGAGCGCGCCGGCGCCCTCGATCAATGCGGTGCGCGCCGCGATTGCGTCGATTTCGCCGAGTCTTGCCGACGGTGCGCGCGTCATGACCATGGAGGATGGTCCAATGGCCTTGCAGCGGCTCATGGCAAGAGCGCCGGCGATGGTCGCGCTCGGGCTAGCGCTCGCGGGACTCGCGCTTGCGTCCGTGGGAGTGTACGGCGTCATCTCGCAGATCGTCACTCGGCGCACGCGCGAGATCGGGATTCATCTGGCGCTTGGCGCGGGGCGTGGTCGCGTGCTATGGCTCGTGGCGACGAAGACGTTGCGTCCCGTCGCATGGGGCGCGATGATCGGAGGCGTCGGTGCGCTCGCCCTCTCGCTCGTGCTCCGCTCGATCATCGCGGCTCCGGACGTGCCGGATCTGACGTTCGGCGCGGGCGCGTTCAATCCGCTGGTGTTCACCGGTATCCTTGCCGTGCTGCTGCTCGTCGTCGCGGCGGCGCTCATTCTTCCGGCGCGTCGCGCGATGATCATCGATCCCGTGCTTGCGTTGCGCGCGGAGTAGCCGGTCCGACCGATTGGCCTCGCGCGTGAAAACCCGTGTCACTGGTTCGGACTAGCCGGCGATTGCGTCTGGCGGGAGCGGGAGGCCTTCGGGTGGTTCCGGCGCACCGATCATCGCGAACAATCTTCCGCTGTCTGCTCGTGAGAAGACCTCGGCGGCGCGCGCTTCCCAGGCACTGATCACGGGATTCGGACCCGGGGCGCTCAGAAGTTGCGGAAGCTCTGGAATCGTCGCCGCGACGAACGCTTGCTGGGCCGATGACAAGTCTGACGCCGGACCGAGGAACGACTGCAGGTGCTCCGTCCAGAGACGCACTCGGCGCTCGGGGTCGACCCTATTGACGATGATCGAACGAAACGGCATCGGAAGCCGGCTCAGTTCCGCGAGTGTCGACGGCAGCTCGTGTTGGTGGCGTTCGACCCACGCGACGATCTCGTTTCGCCGCATCGGGAACCATCCGCAGTGCGACATACGTCGCTCGATTCAAGGGTGAGCACTCAAGCTATCGCGCGCCGCTTGCGCGCGCCCGGACTTGCGCCATCGGCCTTTGATCGGTCGATCTCTATGTCGACATGGCTCGCGGACATTTGCGACTCTATACTTGCGTCCGGATCGCGAACTCTTCAATGACGGATCGGTCGCGCAGCTCGCGACGAAGGTGTCGAGCTACTCGCGCCCGCGCTTTTCACGAGGAGGACGAATACGCATGCCGAAGAACTTGAAGGTGCGCTGGGCGGACAAGCCGGAGGCGCAAGACCATGCGGCCGCGGCGTCATTCTTGTCGCTTCTCCAAACCCCCGAGCGCGCGAAGCGTATCGTCTCAAAGCTGAAGCGCGCCAAGCTCACGGAGTTCAGAGCGAAGGACATCTTCCGCGCGTCGGGTCTTCCGCTGTTGCCGCTGAGCAACTCACATGTGAAAAAGGACGAGAAGAAAATCCTTTCAGGGGTCGAGCTTTCACCGATTCTGTTGGTGCGCGATCCAGACCACGGCAAGGTGGTGATCGCCGACGGATACCACCGTATGTGCGCCGTCTATGCGTTCGATGAGGACGCGGTTATTCCTTGCAAGATCATATGACGCTGGCCCGCGTGTATGCGCGATCCCGAGCGACCGCGAGAAGAGATCGCCCTTCACGCTCGCGATCGACGGGTTTGCGTACGTCGACCAACGACAGTAGACAAACTGGCTGACCACGCCGCTCGCGTCGCGCGGAGTGGGACGGGCAAGATCAACAAAGCGACGAGCAGCGCGCCGGCGAGCGCGACGAAGAGTCCCGGCCCGGCGCGAGCGAGCATCAGAGGATGATGTTCGAGCGAGTGTGTCGTCGCGCGAAGTCCGTCGAGAATCCACCACGCGAACGCCGACAGAATGAGACCGAGCGCGCCGACGGCCAGCCGGAGCCCGCGACGGCGGCGGACGAGCATCGCGATTCCACCGCCGATCGCCGATACGCCTCCGGCGAGAAGCAATCGCCCGTACAGGCCGGAAACGCCGGGATATCGTTGCAGCCCCGCGAACAGCGACATCCACGGCAGCAGCGCGCCCACGACGAGCGCGCTGCCCCCACTGGTCGCGATCACTGCGCCGAGCCAATCACGGTCGGCGCGCGCGGTCATGAGTGTGGCCGAACGTTGAAGAAGAGATACGCATTCGACCGAATATCGCCCGTGATGCCCGTTCCCTTCGCTTGGAGCGCGCGCACGGTCGCAAGACTCTTCCCGGCGACGATCTGATCCCACACCGCCGGCGAGCTCACTCCGATGACTTCGATCTCCCACCACCCGGCCTGTCCCCCATTCGACTGCGACTCGGCGAGATCGGAATCGATGATGTGGCTGTGCGCTGGAAGCGGTACGTCGGCAAAGCCCGGTCCGAACACGCGCGACAAGTCGATCGTCGACGGATGGTCGATGCACGATCCAACCACAGGACACTGCAGCGTCGACTCGGGCGGACGGAATCCGGTTGGCGTCATCACATAGAGGACCGGAATCGGTCCAGGACGCGGGTCCACGTTTCCGTCTTCACCGACTTCGCATCCCGTCGGTGCGCCGCTCTCCGTCGTCGTGTCGCAGAAGAAGTTCTTCGTGTAGTAGAACGAAACCGTCTTGCCGTCCTGCCAGCCGTCGGTGAATCCGACGGGCGCTCCGCCGTGCGCGTCGTGTGATGCGGCCATCGACGGCATCGGTCCAGCAGGTGTCGTGCGGTCGGAACACGCCGCCACCGTCACGGCCAGCGCTCCGAGCAACAGCGAGATCGAACGTACGTGCATCGTACCCTCCCGAGTTTGGCGCACGTGGCGGGTGGGAGCCGTCGACAGTTCGAATTCGACGACTGGCGGCGAAGTTCCTCTTGACGGGCTTGCTCGCGGACGAGTCAGGCGCGGAGGTCTAGCTGGCCGGCGTAGCCCACGGCCATCTCGATCGATGGAAAGACATTCTCATGGCCGATGTCATCCATGACCCCGGCGCCGAAGAGGACGTCGCGCGGCTGCCCACGCACATCGGCCATGAGCACGATCGTTCCATCATGGCGGCTGCGCGCTACGAGATCGCGAACGGCGCGGAGACCCGTCGAGTCCAGCGACGGCACGTCCTGCAGTCGGAGGATGAGCACCCTTGGGTGCTCGGCGATCTGGTCGAGGGCGCTCTTGAATGACTCGACGGCGCCGAAGAAAAATGGGCCGCGGATCTCGAAGACGGTCACGCCGCGCGGCAGCTCCCGCCGCCACGCTTCCGAGGGATCGTCCTCCGCGTCGTCGTCGGCCTCGTTCACGACCCTGATGCCGGTCATCACCGCCGTTCGCCGGATGAACAAGAAGGCGGCGAGAATCATTCCGACCGCGATCGCCACCGTGAGATCGACGAGCACGGTGAGGCCGTACGTCGTGACGAGGACCGCGATGTCGCTCTTCGGCGAGCGAAGCTCTGCGCGGAATGTTCGCCACTCGCTCATGTGGTATGCGACGACGACGAGGATCGCCGCCAACGTCGCCAGCGGGATCGTCGCCGCGTATTTGCCGAAGAAGAGTGTGATGGCGAGAAGCGTGAGCGCATGCATGATCCCGGCGATCGGCGTTCGACCGCCGTTGCGAACGTTTGTCGCCGTTCGCGCGATCGCGCCGGTCGCGGGAATTCCGCCGAACAGCGGCGACGCGAGATTCGCGATGCCTTGCGCCACGAGCTCCATGTTCGAGCGATGATGCCCGCCGATCATTCCGTCGGAGACGACCGCGGAGAGCAACGACTCGATCGCCGCGAGCGCCGCGATCGTGAACGCCGGTCCGACAAGGCCTGTGACCTGGTCGATCGACAGGTGCGGGAGATGTGGATGCGGGAACGAGGCGCTCAACGCGCCGAATCGCGTTCCGATGGTTTCGACGGGGAGATGGAGGGCTCTGGAGACGAGCGTCGCGAGGATCAGCGCGACGAACGGCCCCGGAATTCGTTTGTTGACACGGGGCCAGATCAGGATGATCGCGAGGGTGAGTAACGCAATCCCGAGGGCCGATGGCGTCGCGTCGGGAATGTGACGCGCGAGAGCCGCGACCTTCGGCAAGAACGCCGCGGGGAGCGCGCCCATGCGCAATCCCGCGAAGTCCTTGAGCTGACCAGTTGCGATGATCGTCGCGATGCCGCTGGTGAAGCCGGTGATCACCGGATGCGGAATGAACTTGATCACGACGCCGAGGCGTGCGACGCCCATCGCGACGAGCAGCACGCCGGCCATGAAGGTCGCGACCGCAAGCCCGTCGACGCCGTACTTCTCGACGATGCCGTACACGATCACGACGAACGCCCCGGTTGGGCCGCCGATCTGCACGCGGGAGCCACCGAGCGCCGAGATGATGAACCCAGCGACGATTGCCGTCCACAGACCGCGATCCGGAGTGACCCCGCTCGCGATCGCAAACGCGATCGCCAATGGAATCGCCACGATGCCGACGATGATGCCCGCGATGATGTCGCGACCGAACTGCTCACGATCATAGGTCGCTAGCGTGGTGACGAGCTTCGGAACGAGCATGGCGCCGCGCTATGCCTCGGCTCGACGCGCGCGGCCGCCGCGGCGCGCGACCGCGGGCGCATCGCCGCGCGACGCATGGACGGTGAGCAGCGGGACGCCGAGAAGACCGGCCGCCGCGGCGAGGAGCGCGTCGACGTCGAGATGCGGCTCGATCACCGACTGGAAGGCGCACCCCTTGATGAGGCTCGCGACCACAGTCGCCATGGCCGCCGCGTTCGCGTACTCGAATCGACTCGGGTATCCCTCGAGCACATCGTCGATCAGCGGGAGGAACGCCTCTCGGTAGGTATCGAGGTCGCGCTGCATCCGCGAGCGGATCGCGCGGTTCGACAACCCATGATTCCAGAACTCGAAGAACAGGCGGTTGCGCTTTGGCTCGCGCGAGACGCGATCGATCTCGTGGCCGAGGAGCGCCGCCAGCCGCTCGAGCGGATCGGCGATCGCGGTGACCGACGCGTCGACGGTCAGCGAGACCGTGCTCGCGAGCACCCAGTCGAGCAGGCCGAGGAGCAACCGATCCTTCGTCTCGAAATGAAAGAGGACGAGCCCGGGACTGATCCCGCCGCCGCGGGCGACGTCACGAATCGTGATCGCGCCGACGCCGCCTTTGCAGGCAAGCTCGAATGCGGCATCGACGATCTGTTGACGCCGAACGTCCTCCGATGCGCGACTCCCTGGCATAGACCAAAGATATGCAGATCAGATATTGAACGCCAGTTCAATAACTCGCGCACGCGGGGATATCCTTCGGCTTGCGCCGCGCGCCGTCGCCCGCGATCGCTCATGGTTTTTGACGGCGAACCGGACTACGTTGGACCAGGCGGAATGGACCGGACGCCGCAGATTCGAGCTGAACGGGGATGGAGTTCCCCATCAACCGCCGCAAGGCTGATGACTCCTACCAAGCGTTAACGAGACGCGGGTAGGAGTTTGCGTTACCTCCGACCCGGATGTCGCCAACAGAACCCGACGGAGATCGACGAATGGAGAGCTTGCAGGGCTATCTGATCGTGTTCCTCGGCGCAGGCGTCGGCGGCGCCATGCGTCACGCCGTGAACCGAGTCGCCGTCGCGGTGGGCTCGACGTTCCCGTGGAATACGCTCGCGATCAACATCACCGGCTGTACCCTCATGGGCCTGGCGGCGGGTTGGTTCGCGTTCCGCGGCGAAAGCGGTCAGAACATGCGCCTCTTTCTCACTACCGGTATCCTCGGCGGCTATACGACCTTCTCGGCGTTCTCGCTCGATGCTGCCCTGCTGTGGGAGCGCGGGCAGCCCAAGGTCGCGATCGGATACGTCGTGACGTCCGTTGTCGCATCGATGATCGGCGTGATGGCCGGACTCGCATTGATGCGACGGTGATCGTCCCGCCACACAGAGCCGCGCAAAAAGCGGTCTGCGCTCGAGCGAGCGCGGACCGCTGATTCGTTTACAGGACTCTAATCTTGCAGTGCGATCGCGACGGACTCAGTGCGTCAGCGCATATATCAAGTAGTTCACGCCGAGCTTGTACGCTTCGTTCGACTCGTCGATCGGACGAAATCCGATGGCGGAAAACTCCCAGTAGTTCGAGACGTCGGTGTTGAAGTTGATCACGACCATTAGCCGTTTCGTCGGATCGTTGTCCGCAAAGATTCCCCGGAAGACCGGCGGTCCACGATCGTAGAACTGCTTGACGATCCCAAACGACGGGATGTCGAAGAACGAATGAAACAACGGGTGCGTCGGCTGGAGATCGATCGGGTGAAGTCCCGGCAGAACGAGCGACAGCATCGCCTCCATCTGCTCCCACCCGCGCTGCCCGCGCGGAAGATCTTCGCGCGAGTCGTCGATGATGAGAAAGCCTCCTTTTAGCAAATACTTACGAAGCGCGGCCGCCTCTTTCGCGGTCAGGGTCAGATATCCGCCCTCGACGAGAAACGCGACCGGATATCTGAACAGGAGCGGATCGTCGATCGCGATCACGTTCGTCGCGTCCAGATGCGGCCGGAGCGAGCTGATCTCGGCCGTGATCTTCATCAGGTTCGACTCGGCCGTCCCGTTCTCCGTGTAGCCGTAGCCGTGAGCCCACGACGGCTCGCCGCGATAGTAGCAGTTCCCGGGACCGCCGTTGTACTTGAGCCGCGCGAACGTGAAGCGTCCGTCATACGGAATGTTGGCGATCGGCGGATCGATGCACCCCCCGAACGCGCCGAAGCCACGCCGTTGCGCGTTCGCGTCGGGCGGCATAGCGACCAGCGCTCCGACAGCGAGAGAAGAGAGGACGAGCTGGCGAGGCCAGGTCATTGTTCCCGCACTGCGTTCGAGTTACTCGGAATGTGGAGGATGGTGCTGTGCCCCGTCCACTAGGAGTCGTTAACGCCCCAAGCTTCGGCGGCAGAGATGAAGAAGCCCCTCACATATCGCGAGGGGCTTCTTTTCACTCGACTGCTTCTTTTCACTCGACTGCTGTACTTCCGTCCGCGGACCCTACGCGTTTCGATCGATGCACCCGGTGAAGTTCGGGTTCGTACGCTCGTTGTCGGTCACCGGAAGGTTGACGTCGGTGCCGTACGGCGCACCGCCCGACTTGTGGAAGTTGCCCGTCGGGAAAACGTTGTCCTGCGTCCGCCCGTACTGGCGAATCAAGCGGCGGAGATCGCCGAGGCGATTGCCGCGACCGAACTGCCAGAACGCTTTCTCGCGGAAGAACAGGCTCGTCGCCGCATCCTGCGTCGCCGGCGTTGGAAGCGCCGCCATGGCCGGAACGCTCAACGGACCGAGCGTCTGCGGAACCGCCCGCAGTGCGTTGAGAATCGTCATCATCCCAGCGATATCCTTCGCCTGCAACTTCGCTTCGGCCTCGACCAAGCGTGCGTCGATCCCGGTCGCGACCGGAATTGGATCGAAGCGGTTCAACCAAATCATCTGGTACACGAGCGGAGTCGTGCCATCGATCGCTTTCGTTCCGTTCGCGGTCGGTGAACCGGTCGTCGGAACACGCGGATCCTTTGCCGACGAGAACGGCAGCGCGTTCTTCACGATGCCTTGCGTGTCGAAGCTGTCGCTCACGACAAATCGTGCTCGTGTGGACACCTGCCCCGCGAGATTCCAGAGATTGTTGTCGTTCGTCGCCTGCGAGAACGTCACGTTGTACGTATAGGCCGTCGGAACAGACGCAACCGCCGCGGCCGCGGCCGGAAAGTTGGCCATATCGACGAGGGTTCTACCCTTGGCGATCGCAGCCGCTCGCTTGATGCTCGTCGCGAGCGCTGTATCCGCGGCGATCCCCGTTGGCGCCTGTGCTGCGGCCAGCGTAAGCGCTGAATCGAGATGTGTGGCGGCGATTGCGAAGACCTGCTGGTTCGTCAACGGCTGCGTGTACACATAAACACCGTTGACCGTCTCGGACATCGGAATGCCGTTGCAGAACAACTCGCCCAGCAACATCTCCGAGTAGCCCATCACGAAATACTGCTCGGCTATCTCAGCGGTCTTGGTGGGTTCGATCGCCTTGATCGAGTTGATGGCGTCGCGGTAGAAGCCGCGCGATCGGTTGAGGTCCGAATACGCGACCGACAGCACGGAATTGTTCGTCGAGACCGTGCGCTGATCCGTCTCATTGTGCTGCACGAACGTGTCGCCGGATTTCCAAACGTCAGCCAGCAGATCGCCGAGAAGCGTGGCTTCGGTCTGGTTGCCGTTGCCACCGCCCGGGGTGATCTGCTGGAATCGGCCAAGCGCGCCGACGCGCAAAGCCTCGGCGCCGGCGGGTCCTGCCGACGCGATGTCGCCGGGAAGAATGGTTCCTGGTTGCTGCGGCGAAAGGAACGTGTCGCGCGCGTTGCACCCGCTCAGCGCGACAAGTCCGGTCGCCAGCGCCGCTGCCCTCACCCACGGGGCGCGAAATGATATATGCATCATCTAGATCGGTCTCGGTGGATTAGTAGTGGAGGTTGAGACGCAGCGTGTAAATGCGACGCGGAGCCGAGCTGGCGAAGACCGACTGAACGTCGCCGGTTCCGAAGTTCTCTTCAGGATCCGATCCCGTGTAGTTCGTCCAAACCTTCAGGTTTCTTGCGCCGAAGCTGAGCGACGCGCTCGACGCGCGCACGCGTGACAGGAGCGCGTTCGGCAGGTTGTACGTCGCCGACAGTTCACGGAATCGCCAGAAGGCGCCGTTCTCCAGATAGCCGAACGAGGTGTTGACCGGAGACTTCGCGGTGGTCGCGACCGCTCGCGCCTGCTCCCACAACGACGCGTTCGGGTTCGACAATCCGGGACACGCCGGGTTATTGCCGCACTGGAACGACAGCGTGCCGTTGCTGATCGAGTAGCCGCCCTTGTAGTCGAACGACGCCTGAAGACGGAGCTTTCGGCCGAACAGGTCGAATCCGTTCGTGATCGACGCGATGTCCGCCGGGATCGAATTGCCGACGTAGCGGAACGTCGGATCGACAGTCACTTCGCTCGGAACGATGATGCCGTCGTTGTTCGCGTCCGTGTACGAATAGACGCGGTAGTAGTAGCCGCGCACCGGGAAGCCGACCGAGTCGCGGTTCGCGCCGGTGCCGTTCACGAGCAACGGCTTGCCCGAGCCGTCGAGGCCGAGCGACAGCACCTTGTTCGCGTTGTGCGACGCGGAGACGGTGAAGTCCCAACCGAGGTTTCTGAGATCGAGCACGGTCGATGTCACCGTCGCCTCGAAGCCTGCGTTCTTCACCGACGCGAGATTCTTACGCACCGTCGTCGCCGACGACGCCGCGGACGGCGCGATGTTCAGATCGAGCAGCGCGTCATTCGTCTTCTTCGAGTAGTACGTCAGCTCGATGTTCACGCGGTTCGACAGAACGCGCGTATCGATGCCGCCTTCGAACTCCGACGTCTGCTCCGGCTTGAGATCCGGATTGCCGAGCGACGCCGCGCGGAGACCCGGCGTATCCGTGCCGTTGAGGCTGACCGTCGGCGCCGTGTACGTCACGAACGCATCGGTCGCGCGCGGCTGCACGCCGGATTTGCCGTACGCGCTGCGGATGCGGAACTGGTTGACCCAGCTGAACTGCGGGAAGAACGGCTCGTCGGAGACAATCCACGACAGGCTCGCCTTCGGATACGTGATGCTCGTCGCGTTCGCGCCGAACGCGCTGTTCTGGTCGGAGCGGACCGCGACGGTGAGGAACAGGCGATCGCGCAGCGTGCCCTGCTCCTGGATGTAATAGCCGAGCGTCTTGTCGGCGGTCGGGAGGGTGCTGCTTCCGGTCGTCACAGCGGCCTGGCTGACCGACTGCGCGCCCGGCGGAAGCAGCGTGCCCGACGCGATCGACTGCTCGTTTTCCTGATTCGTGTAGTCGGCGCCCGCCGTCGTCTTCATGTTGAGCCACGAGTTCGCCTGCCACGTCGCATTGCTCGTGAGCTTGAGCGAGAAGTTGCGATCGAGGCGATGGCGATCCGACACCTGGCCGAGACGCCACTGCGAGAAATCCGGGCACTCATTGAAGCGGCAGAGCGCGTAGCTGTGGCGCGCCGCGAGATCCAGACCGAGCGTCGCGTCATTCTGCATCCACGAGAACGGGTGGTAGCCCGCCTGGACGCTTCCGGTCAATCGCTGGACGTCTTCCTGCGCGAGGCGCTGGAAGATGTCTCCGTATGTGAACGAGTTGTTGCCGTACAAATTCTGTCCGCGCGAATCTACGCCGGTGTTGCCGAGGCCCGGTCCAACGAAGCCAGGGCTCATCATCGACTGGTAGAAAATGCTGTTGAAGTTGTTGTCCGTCTCGGCGAAGCGCTGGTTGTCCTTCGCGAAACCCGCCGACACCGTGAGGTCGAGCTTCTGGTTCGGCGACGCGCTGACGTTTGCGCGGAGCGTCTGTCCCTGCAGATACTCGGGACGCATCCACTCGTCGCGAATCGGCGTGCTGAGCGAATCGAAGCGCGTGATCTCGGTCTGCGGGAGACGGATCGGGCCCGTTTCGTTCGAGAAGTCGCCGCTCATGAAATAGCGGATCGCATCAGTGCCGCCGCTCACTTGCGTGCCCGCCTGATTGCGATTGCCGTCGTGCAACGGCGTGAGGTTCGGAACGTCGATGATGTTCAGCGACGTCACGCTGTCCTTGATGCACGTGCCGGCCGGCAGATCGCGGAGCAGGCAGCGGACCGGCGCGGCATTCGCCGCGGCGCCGGGTTTGTGCCCCCAGATCGCGTACGTCGGCGGATAGCTCGCTTTGTCCTGGAGGACGCCGCCCTCGCCGAACCACGTCCAGCGCGCACCGCCGGCCCGACCCTTCTTCGTCGTGACGACGATGACGCCGTTCGACGCGTCGGTCCCGTACAGCGTCGCCGCCGACGGTCCCTTCACGATCTCGATGTCTTCGATGTCGTCGGGATTGAGGCCCGTGAGGTTCGTCGCGTTGATCTGCGATCCACCGGCGCCGGCCGCGGCGAACGAGCTCGCGTTGAATCGCACACCGTCGACGACCCAGATCGGCGCGTTGCTCAGCGTCAGCGAGCTCACGCCTCGAATGCGGATCTGCGGCGCCGTCCCGGTCATCGAGCCTGGCAGCACGACGACACCCGGTGCCTTCGCGGTCAACAGATCACCGATGTTCGTGATCGGCGCGGTTTCCACCGTCTTCGCAACGTCGCCGAGCGTGGCAACTGTGTTGCCGATTTCGACGCGGCGCTGTTGGCCAGTGGCCGTGACGACGATGTCCTGAAGTTGAACGACCGCAACAATCATCGAGAAGTCGAGCGTCGCGGCAGCACCCGGCGTCACCGCAACCGACTTTTTTTGCTCCTGATAGCCGACGCGCAGAACGCGCACTTCAACCGTGCCGGCCGGAACGCCGCGAATCGTATACGCGCCGTCCGAATTTGTCGCCGAGCCGAGCGTGGTGCCGACCACGTACACACGCGCGTCCGGAAGTGGCGCGCCTCCCACCTGGGAGGTCACCTTGCCGCTGATGGTCGCCTGCTGCGCCTGCGCGTTCGTCGGAAAGATCGCGACGCCGGCTAGCAGAACAGCCAATCCGAGAAGTCCTGGACGTCTGCCAGTACTCGAACCTATCATGTCGCCGTCCTTAATGAGTGGGGGAGCTGAACAGCCCGCCTCGCACAGTAGACACACTGCCGCGAGAAGAGAAGATTCGACGAGACAACACCAGCAAGAGGGCCGCTGGTCACTTCCTGCTGCACCATTCGTTACGAAGCGGACGTATCGGGGTGTGAAGCGTTCCTTTCAATTCGCTTTCGACGACGAAAGCTCGAGGAGAACCACATGATTCGCCGACTGCTCATCGCCACCGCCCTGTTCATCGCCCCCTGTACCGTGGTCGCGCAGCGAACCGGTCGGACGCAGGCGGACAAGAAGACCGAGATCTTCGACAAACAGGAGATGCCGAAGGGACCGGACATCCGGGTCCGCGATCTCGAGGACCAGAGTCCGCTCCACCTGCTCATCGACAAGCGAAAAGACCTCAAGCTCACCGACGCCCAGCTTTCGCAGCTCAAGGATTCGGAAGGAAAGCTCAAGGAGAAGAATGCACCGCTCTACAAGTCCGCGGACTCGCTCATTCGCGCGATGCGCGTCACCAGCCAGCCATCGGACCAGGACAAGGCGCGTGCTCGCTCCGCCCGGAGCGACTTCATGGACGTCGTCAAAAGCTTGAACGAGAACAACGACGCCGCGAGCAAAGAGGTCGTCCCGGGTCTCGACGCCGATCAGCAGACGAAGGCGAAAGAGATGCTCGAGAAGCAGCGAGCCGACGGCGAGAAGTTCATTCGCGAGCGGATGAGCGAAGGTCGCCCATAGACTGGATCCCGCCGCCGGCCTATCGGTAGCCGGCGGCCTGCAGCGCAAAGAGCTCCGCGTACGCACCCTGCGCGGCAACGAGGTCGTCGTGCGTTCCGTGCTCGATGGTACGGCCTTTCTCGAGCACGATGATGCGATCGGCCATCCTCACGGTCGAGAACCGGTGCGAGATCACGATCGCCATTCGCCCCGACATCAACTCATTGAAGCGCACGAACACGTCATACTCCGCACGCGCGTCGAGCGCGGCCGTCGGCTCGTCGAGGATCAACAGCTGCGCATCGCGCATGTACGCACGCGCGAGCGCAACCTTTTGCCATTCGCCGCCCGAGAGATCCACTCCGTCGTCGAATCGGCGACCAAGCATTTGCCGATAGCCGCCGCTCAGTCGCGGCAGTAGCGACGAAGCCAGCGACTTCGACGCGGCGTCCGTGATCACGCTCGGCGTCGCGACCGGCACCGCATTCGCCGGGACTTCGGCGTCGAGGTACTCGCGCACGGTTTCGACCTCGCCGACGCCGACGTTCTCGTCGAACCGCATGTCGTAGCGCACGAAGTCCTGGAAGATGACGCCGATCGCTTGGCGCACCTCGCTCAGCTCGTACTCTCGCAGGTCGACGCCGTCGAGGAGAATTCGGCCTTCGGTCGGATCGTACAGGCGCGCGATGAGCTTCGTCAGCGTCGTCTTCCCCGCGCCATTCTCCCCGACGAGCGCGACTCGCTCCCGCGGCGCGATCGAGAGATTGACGTTGCGCACCGCCCACCGCTCGCTGCCCGGGTACTGAAAGCCAACGTTCTCGAACACGAAGCCATGTTTGATCGGCCGCGGCACCGGTCGCGCGTTCGGCATGCTCCTGATCGTCGGCTGCATGTCGAAGAAGTCGAACAGGTCCTTGAGATACAAACTCTGCTCGTAAATCCCACTCGCCGACATCAGCAACCCTTGGATGAGATCTCGGCTCTGCCGGAACGACGACGCGAGAAATGTCAGCATGCCGATCGTGATCGCTCCGGCGACCGCGCGGATCAAGACGATGACATATGCGCCGTAGTAGCCGAACGTCCCGATGAGCGACAAGCCGGAGCTCACGATGGCCTTTCGTATCGAGAGCAAGCGGTTCTCGTCGTAAAACCGATCCGACAACACGCGGTAGCGGGAGATGAGCCAGGGAGCCAGGCCGAAGGACTGCACTTCTTTCGCCGTGCGGTCGCTCGCGCCGACCCAGCGCACATAGTCGAGCTGCCGCCGCTGCGGCGTCCATCGAAATAGCAGAGAGTACGACAGTCCCGCGAAGTGCGTCTCGCCGATGAAGCTCGGAAGCACGGCGATGACCAGCAGCACGAGCAACCACGGAGCTTGCGCGGCCAGCGCGACGCTGAGTGACGTCAGCGTCAACGCGCTCTGCGCCATGCCGAGTAGTTGGGTGAGCAGCGCGATGCGGCTCGTCGTCCCCTGCCTCGCTCGTTCGAGATGGTCGTAGAACGTCGGATCCTCGAACATGTGCAGGTCGAGCGTCGCCGCATGCTCCATGATTCGGATGCTGATGCGATTCGTGAACAGATCGCCGAGCAGGCTTTCGACGAGGCCCGACGCGCGCGCGAGCAATTCGCCGCCGACGACCGTCGCCATCTCGATCGCGACCAACACCCAGAGGTGCCGCGTCGACCCGCCCGATCGCGCGAGCATGATCACTTCGTCGATGATGAGCTTTGCAACCCAGAGGTTCGTGACCGGGACGACGGACCGCGTCAAACGAAGCGCGATCATCAGCACGGTGTAGGCGCGCTGCGTTTCCCAGACGAGGCGAATCAGCCGCGGTACCAGCCCGAGCGCGACGATCCGCTCGCGAAGCGTCGGTTTCGGAGCGTTGGGATCGCGTGGTCGGCGAAGGACGACAGGATGGGCCATCGCGCGAAAGCTACGGGTGGCGCGTCGTCAGGGCACTGTCGTAGGATGCATGGTCTACGAGAACGAGACTCCTGGAGACAGAGATGCCGGCTCTGCGCGAACGCCTGCAGGCTCTCGAGAGCTTGCGTCAGGACACGATCTTCGCGATACGCGGGCTCCGGCGCTCTCCCGGCGTTGCCATCGCATGTATCGTGACCATCGCGCTTGGCGTCGGCGCAAACGGTGCGATGTTCTCGCTCGCCGATCGGCTCTTCGAGCGGCCACCGGCCGGGGTTCGGGACCCCGGCGGTCTTCGACGGCTCTACGCGCGCACCTCGTGGACAGTTGGTGAGGTCGCGGAGATTCGCTCCGAGTTTCCGTATCGGGTGTTCGCGCTTCTCGACAGCAATCTTGCATCGCACGTTCAGCTCGCGGGGTACACGAAGCCCGACACGATGGCGATGGCCGACGCACCGAACGGGCCCCCCATCACAGTGCACGGCACGTACGTCACCCCGAGCTACATGCCGGTGCTCGGAATTCATCCTGCGCTCGGTCGATTCTTTGCGCCGGACGAACAGATCTTGGGCTCGCCGGCGCACGTCGCGGTCGTCAGCGATCGGCTCTGGCGACGTGCGTTCGACGCCGATCCAGCTGTCATCGGCCGAACCGTAAACATCGATCGTCAACGCACGACGATCATTGGCGTCGCGCCGAAGAGCTTCGATGGCCCTGACCTCAGCTCGACGGAGGTCTGGATGCCATTCGCGTCGCGACCGGGGCCGAACGACGGTAGATGGTATACGAGCTTTTTCTCGGGCCCGTATCTGCGCCTCGTTGGGCGCGTCATGGACGGAACGACGAACGAGTGGATCAGCAGCGTCGCAACGACGATTGTTCGTCGGACGTCTGTTCAGACGGGACGCGGCGGCGTGACCAACGCGCTGCGCGATACGAGCGCGGTGATGCTCACGGGTCCGATTCTCGAATCGTTGGGACCGTCCATCAAGCCCGCGCCGGAGGTTGGGATCGCGACGCGTCTCATTGGCGTCACGATCATCGTGTTGCTGATCGCCTGTGCCAACGTCGCGAGCCTACTGCTCGCGCGCGCACTGGGACGCCGTCGCGAGATCGCGGTCCGCATCGCGTTGGGCGTGTCTCGTTCACGTCTCGTCGCGCAGCTTCTTTGTGAGGGTCTGCTCTTGGCCGTCGTCGCCGGCGTCGCGGCGTTGCTCGTCAGCCTGTGGGCCGGCAGCGCGCTTCGTGCGCTGATCATGCCAGGGACGTACTGGGCGGAGTCGGCAATCGACGGTCGCGTCATCCTCTTCATCGGAGTCGTTGCGATCGGCACCGGGATTCTTGCCGGCTTGGTGCCGGCGGTTCAGGCGAGCCAACCCGAGCTCACCGAGGCGCTCAAGAGCGGCACGCGCGACGGTGGCACCGGCGCCGGAGGGTCGCGCCTTCGCCAATTGTTGCTCGTCGCCCAAGTGGCGATGAGCGTGTTGCTGCTCTACGGCGCGGGGCTGTTCGTCCATAGCCTCGTGCGGCTGCGAACGATCGACCTTGGTTTCGACGCACAGCAGGTTGTCTATGGCGAGGTCTATTTCCTCGATCCGACCGGTAGTCGCATCGACCTCGAGGCGAGCCGAACGCCGCGCATCGCGCAAGGCCTGATGGAGACCGCACAACGGTTGAACGGCGCACCCGGCGTCGAGCGCGTCGCGCTCGGCACCGGAGGACCGATGGGCAGCAATGCCATGATCGGCGTGTATCGGCCGGACGGCGATCTCGCTCCGCGTCTCGACAAGCGTGATCCCGTATGGAACGCCACAACGCCGAACTATCTCGAGGCGACCGGTAGCCACCTGGCGCGCGGACGATTCTTCACGGACGCGGATGGAAACGGTGCCCCCGTCGCCGTCGTGAACGAAATCGCGGCACGCACATACTGGCCGGGTCAGGACGCACTCGGTCAGTGCCTCCGGCTCCTCGCGAAAACGGCGCCGTGCAGCACCGTGATCGGCGTCGTGCGCGATTCACACGTCGACGATGTCATCGAGCAACCGGTTTTGCAAATCATCACGCCGTTTGGCTACGACTCGTTGACTCGACCGCGCGGCGCACGAACACTGATCGTGCGCGCGAGGCCCGGCCGGACGGCAGCCGTCGAGACACTCGTTCGCCGCGAGCTTGCGCGCGAGTTCCCGACCCTCACGGTGGCGTTCGTCAAATCCGTCCCGGAGACAATGAGCGACCAGATGCGTCCGTGGCGCGTTGGATTGTTCTTGTTCGGTGGCTTTGGCGTTCTCGCCGTGATCGTCGCGGCGCTCGGCACCTATAGCGTGTTGTCGTACAGCGTCACACAACGCCTCCACGAAATTGGCGTCCGCATCGCGCTCGGCGCGCGCGCACCGGACGTGCTTCGCCTCGTCATCGGTCAGGGATTGCGCCTGTCCGTCATCGGCGTCGCGATCGGACTCGTGATTTCACTGGCGGCGTCGCGAGTGATGCAGTCGCTCCTGTACGACACCTCTCCGCGCGAGCCAATGGTCGCCGTTGGCGTAGCGGCATTGCTCACGGCGATCGCCGCGGTGGCGAGTGCAGTCCCTGCGCGCCGTGCAGCTCGAGTCGACCCGGTCGAGGTGTTGCGGGCGGAGTAGCCGCCTATCGGATGCGCGCCGCGGCCGTGCCTTCGACGCTTCGACCGGAGTCCGAATGACCGTGTCGACACCGCAGGATGCTGCTCGCGAATCGTATCACCCCGGAGCCGCCGCGCCGGAAGAACGTCCGAACTGCGACGCACCGATCTTCTCGCGCTACTGCGCCGAATGCGGCTCGCTTTGGGCGGACAAATCCTGCAGTGGTACCGAGAGCTCCTTTTCCCCGTGACGCTTTGGTCTCTTTGAGGCATGGGAGCTCCGGACGTTGCGGCGGCCAAGTTTAGGCGGATAGATTGAGACTCGCGTTCTGCGACAACCAAAGGTGCGAGCCGGCGCGTAAGTCGTTGTAGCGCGAAGTTGGGGGAGGTGGCCGAGAGGCTGAAGGCGGCGGTTTGCTAAACCGTTATACGGTCAAAAGCCGTATCGAGGGTTCGAATCCCTCCCTTCCCGTGCAAACGCCCGCTTCGGCGGGCGTTTTGCTTTTCGTCCACCTCCGATGGTCGGATCCTCGCCACGATAGTTTTCGCTCATGCCCCATCGCCTTCGCTTCGCGCCGTCGCCCACCGGCTTTCTTCACGTCGGCGGCGCTCGAACTGCTCTCTTCAATTGGCTCTTCGTCAAGAAATACGGAGGCCAATTCCTGCTGCGCGTCGAGGACACGGACAAGGCTCGCGGCACGGAAGCCAGCACGCGCGCGATCTTCGAGGGACTCGAGTGGCTCGGATTGAAATGGGACGAGGACGTCGTCTTCCAGGGCGCGAACCTCGAGCGACACCGCGCTGACGTCCAGCGGCTGGTCGATGCCGACAAGGCGTACCGTTGCTTCTGCACGCCCGCGGAGCTCGACGCGCAGCGCAAAGCGGCCGAGGAGCGACACGAGGCGTTTCACTACGACCGGAGGTGCGCGCATCTGCCAGCCGATGAGGTCGCGCGTCGCGTCCAGGCGGGAATGTCATTCGCCGTCCGCTTCCGCATGCCTGAGGGACGAACGTCGTGGGATGATCTTGTTCACGGCCCGATCAGCTTCGCGAACAAGGACATCGGTGAAGGGGATTTCATCATCCTTCGCTCCGACGCGACGCCAATCTACAACCTGGCGGTCGTGTCGGACGACATCGCGATGGGCATCACGCTCGTGATGCGTGGCGACGACCACATCTCGAACACGCCGAAGCAGATATTGCTCTACCAGGCACTCGGCGCGGCAATTCCGCAGTTCGCCCATCTGCCAATGATCCATGGCCTCGACGGGAAAAAGCTGAGCAAGCGCCATGGCGCGACGGCCGTCGGCGATTATCAGCACATGGGGATTTTGCCGCAGGCGATGCTGAACTTCCTCGCGCTGCTCGGTTGGTCGCCCGGCCACGACGTCGAGATCATGACCGTGCCGCAAATGATCGAGCTGTTCTCGACCGACGGACTCTCGAAAAATGCGGCGATCTTCGACACGAAAAAGCTCGAGTGGATGAACGGCCAGCATTTGGGAATGATGTCCGCCGAAGAGCTGCTTCCTCTCGTGACACGCAAGATCGTCGCGTCCGGCCTCGGCACCGAACAGGATCTTGCCGCGCGGCACGGATGGCTGGTTGGTCTCATCGACCTGCTCAAGGTGCGCGCGCGAACGGTGGACGACATCGTCCATCAAGCCGCGCCGTACTTGCGCGACGACGTCATATACGATGCGGACGCGGTGGCGAAGCAGTGGAAGGATAAAGTCGCAGTTCGCGACATTCTCCAGGCAACGCGCGATGCGCTTTCGGCCGTGAGCCCGTGGACGCTCGAGTCGACCGAGGCGAGCCTTCGAATACTCGCCGAGTCGCGCGGGTTGGGTGCCGGGAAGATCTTCCAGCCGCTGCGCGTCGCGCTCACTGGCTCCGCGGCAAGCCCGGGGATTTTCGACGTCCTGTTCGTGCTCGGAAAGGAGCACTCGTTGGCGAGGATCGGCAGCGCGATCGAATACTTGGCGTAGCGCGCTGTCGGAGCTCAGAGTGTGAGTCGTCGAAATGGCCGACGACGTCTGAGTTCTCGTTTCTGACGTTTGACCAACTCGGCTTCCACGGCGTACATTAGGGGCGACGAGGTAGCGCGGAGCCGCGCAGCAAGTTGCGCGTCCTGACGCCCTCACGTGCTGACGGGGGCCCATGTCGGAGCCGCTGACGCAGCTGGAAGAACAGGTCTATCACTACATGATAGACTTTCTCGCGGAGAACACGTACCAGCCAAGTGTTCGCGAGATTGCGCGGCAATTTCGCATCAAGTCGACGAAGACCGTTTCCGACTTGCTGCACGCGCTCGAGGGCAAGGGCTACATCCAACGCGATGAATCTCGTTCGCGCGGCGTGCGGCTCATCGGCTTCGCCGGCGCCGGCGCGACGCAGCCAGTCGCGTTTTACGAGGGCGCCGAGGATGAGCACCCGCTCGCGAGCGAGCAAAATCGAAAGGCATTCCTCACGATCGATCGACGGTTCCTTCCCGGACCCGACGTCTACTGCGTGAAGGCGTCCGCGGGCGGCCTTGCCTCGCACGGAATTCTCGACGGCGACTTCGTGATGATCAGTCCATCCGCGTCGCCGAAGGACGGCGATCTTGTCGCTATCCGCGCGAACGCACGAACGCACGTGAAGCCTTTCACGCCGGGAGGTTCGGCGATTCTCGGCGTCGTGTGTGGTGTGTTCAGACCGTTCCGAGAACAGGCGCCGGCGCCGCTCGTTCCGGCGATGCCGGGAAGCGAGACGACAGTGAGCTGACGGTCAGGGGACGATAGGGGCGATTTTGCCCCTGTCTTTGTCCTCTGCGTTCTTCTTCTCGCGCTCTTTCCGCTCGCGGATGCGCTTCACCGCGGCGCGGAAGTCGTCCTCGCTCAGCCCCTGCGAGTGCGAGTAGATGTCGTTCTGGATCCAGTTCGCGTTTCGCGCCTGGGTGATGCGATTGCCGTCGACGCCGCCGTAGTTGAATGGAATCGCCGCGAGAATCGCCGACGGCAGCTTGAACTTGCCGAGGTAGACGTACTGCGAGTCGATGCCGTACTTGTTGCCGCCTCGCTCGAACGTCCAGTCGCGCGGATTGCGTCCACGATTTTCTTCGGCAGCGATTTCCGCTTCGCGATACGCTAAGTAAATCGCCTTCACGGCGCTGTCATTCTTTTGCGCTTGCGTCAGTGGAAGCCGAAGCGAGTTCGGACGAAGCTCGAGCCGCGCGTCTGGGAGCGCGGGCTCGACACCCGTCGCGACCCCGACTCCGTTCCCGCCGTTCCCCGCCCCAGTTCCCGTGGCGCTCCCCGTCGTTGCCCCGGGGGCAACCGTCGGCGGCTGTATCGGCGGAAGCGTCGTCGGAATCACAGACGGCGCGAGAATCGGCGCGGGCTTCGCTGTTTTCTTCGGCTTCTGTTTCGGATTCACGCCGTTGCCGGCACCGGCCGTCGCCGCGGGCAGCTTCGCTGTCGGCCTGACGAAGACGACGCGTTCGGTCTGCAGGCGATCGCTGCTCGAGTTGAAGAAGGCGCTCGGCGGATAGTGGAACGTGATCGATCCGATCAGCGCGATCGCGATCGCGTTGACGATCAACGAAACCGCGAACGAGCCCCTCTTCTGGGGATTCTTCTCGAGCATCGACTTTCTCATGGAACCTCCACCGTCATCGATGCCAACACACGCCCCGCGCGAACTGCCGCCTCGGCGAGGCGTTCGGGAGACGTGATGAACGAAATTCTAAAAAATCCCTCGCCGCCCGCGCCGAACCCCGACCCCGGCATGACGACGACGCCCTGTTCCTCGAGCAGGCGATCGGCGAAGAGCGCGCTCGGAATCCCCTCCGGGAGAGCGATCCAGAGATACATCGTCGCCTGCGGAACGTCACACGGAAAACCGGCCGCCCGGAACGCTTCGACCGAGGCGTCTCGGCGCGCCTTGAACGTTGCGACATTCCCCGGAATGAACTCGTCGTAGCTCTCGATCGCGGCAACGGCGGCCGCTTGGACCGCCATGAATTGACCGGTATCGGTGAACGACTTCACCTTCGTCAGGACCGATGCGATCTCCGGCGAGGCGACCGCCCAGCCGCAGCGCCAGCCCGTCATGTTGTACGTCTTCGACAGCGAATGAAATTCGATCGCGACGTCCTTCGCTCCGTCGATCTCGAAAATGCTCGGCGGCACGTAGCCGTCGAACGCGAGCTCGGAGTACGCGTTGTCGTAGACCAACAGGATGTCATGCTTCCGACATCGCGCTACGACGTCCTCGAGATAATCCCTCGGCGCGATGGCAGCCGTCGGATTGTTCGGGTAGTTGAGATATAGAATTCGCGTCCGCGCAAGCGTGTCGGGCGGAATGTCGTCCAGATCGATGAGGAAGTTGGTTCGCGGTCGCAGCGCGTAGCGATAGGGCTCGCCGCTCGCGAGCATCGCGCCGCCCTGATACGCGTTGTATCCCGGTTCGGGAATGATCGCGACGCGGCCCGGCTCGAGGTACGCGAGCGCGAGGTGCGAGATGCCCTCCTTGGAACCGATCAGCGGAACGATCTCCTTCAGCGGATCGAAGCGCAGGCCAAACCGCTTGGCCATCCAAGCGACCACGGTCTCGCGAAACGACACGAGACCGAGTCCGAAGCCGTAGCGGCTCATCGCTGGCGTGTGCGCTGCTCTGTTCAGCGCCTCGAGTGCTCGCGGCGGCGGAGCGAGATCGGCGTCGCCCGCGCCCAGATCTATGACGTCGACGCCTCTGGCGATGAGATCCCGCTTCTTCTGGGGGATCGTCGCGAGCGGGTACTCGGGAAGCGTATTGAATCGAGCAGCCAGCTTCGGCACTAGGCAGTCGCGGTCACAGGGTTTCGAACTCGGCTCACTCCAAGCACTTCGACTTCTACCTCGTCCCCGGCCGAGAGTTTCCCAACGCCGGCCGGCGTCCCAGTAAGAACTACGTCACCCGGCTCCAACGTCATGATGTTCGAAACGTACGCGAGAAGCTCCGGGATGGAGAAAACCATGTCAGAAGCTTTGCCACGCTGACGCTCGACGCCATTTACCCGCGTAACAACTGTCAGGCTGGACAGATCATCGGGTGCGTTACCGGCCTCGCCGAGCGGACAGAACGTGTCGAATCCTTTGGCGCGTGTCCACTGTGAATCCTTTCGCTGCAAATCACGAGCGGTCACGTCGTTAGCTGCCACGATCTTCGAAATCCCTTTACGCGCGTCCTCACTCGTTACGCGCTCGAGCCGCCGTCCGATGACGACGCCGATCTCGCCCTCGTGCTCGACCCGCTCGGATGCGGTCGGCAACACGATGGATTCGCCGTTGCCGATCAAGCTCGACGGCGGCTTAAGAAAGATTAGCGGTTCGGCCGGCACATCGTTGCCGAGTTCCTTCGCGTGGTCGACGTAATTGCGGCCGACGCAGACGATCTTGCTGGGTCTAGTCGTCACTGTGATGGGGATGGCGTGGTGGTCGTTTGTAGAACGATCGAATTGGATCGACGAGATCAGCCCAACGTCCGACAATTCGCTTCGCGGGCGGAAGGCCGTCGATGAGTCCCCGCCCGTAACCCTTCGTCACGACGCGCGGGTCCGCGATCACCACGACTCCGCGATCGGCGCTGCTTCGAACAAGCCGACCGAACCCCTGTTTGAGGCGAAGTGCCGCGTGTGGAAGCATGTACTCGTTGAAGGCGTCTCCGCCACGGGCGGTGATCGCTTCGCAGTGCGCAGCCGTGATCGGCTCGGTCGGAACACGGAATGGAAGCTTGGCGATCACGAGCGCCTGAAGCGCATCTCCCGGGACGTCCACGCCTTCCCAGAAGGATGCGGTCCCGAGCAGGATCGCCTTCCCTGACTCGCGAAATCGCGCGAGCAATGCGTCGCGCGTTTCGTCGCCGTGGACGAGCATCGGCCACCGCCGTTCGATGCCGCGAGCGCGCAACTCGGCGGCCATCGCGCGGATATCGCGATGGCTGGTGAAGAGCACGAACATGCCGCCGTCGGCCGCTTCTGCCACATCAAGTATCACGCGAGACAAAGCCGTGAAGTGGCCGGAAGCATTCACGTTAGGAGCCGGTATATCACTTGGTACTGCAAGGATCGCCTGCTCTCGATACTTGAACGGCGACGGATAAATTCCCGTCATCGGCTCGAGCTCGGGATCGTCGAGGCCGAGGCGCGTCGTGAGAAAATCGAAGCGGCCGTCGGTCGCGAGCGTCGCGCTCGTGACGACGGTCGTCGTCGCTCGCTTGAACAGATCCTCCCGAAGAATCGGTGCGAGATCGAGCGGGACGATGGAGACACTGACCGCTTTGTCGCGACCCCTCGCTTCGATCCATCGCACGGTCGGTTCGCCGGGCTTCGCGTCGAGCGCACGGTGGAGTCCGTCGCCCGCGGTCTGGAGCCGACGAATCACCGACCGCATCTCGTTCAAGAGCGGCATGACCGGGTCTTCAGCCGATCGATTCGCGCTCTCGAGGCGCTCGCGAACGAGCTGGAGACCTTCCGCCAGAATGTTGATTTCGCCGACCGTATCCTCCAGCGCGATGCGAAGCCCGCCCTTCCAGACGGGATGCGCCCCGAAGTCGTCCGTGAGTCGAAGGACCGACTCGTTGCTTCCTTGGAGCAACGTTTCGAGCAGGTCGAAGAGCAGCGAGCTCTTGTCGCGAACGGCGTGGACCGCGGGCGACAACCGAGAGCTCACGAGGTCGAGGCTCGCGATGCTGAGCAAGTCGTTGGATGCGGCGAGGCGCATGATCAACGCGCTCAGCAATCCCTTCCCTCGGCGGTCGAGACGATTGAAGAGACGTTGAAGCGAGCGCCGTGAGACCGTCGCTCCGAGGTGCGCCGCCGCGGCATCCTCGAGGTGATGCCCTTCGTCGACGACGAGCCGGCTGTAGGCGGGAAGAACCGCGGCCTCGCCCCAGTTTCCGGAAATGCGGCGCACCGCGAGATCCGACAGCAATAGATGGTGGTTCACGACGATGACGTCGGCCTGCGCGGCCTCGCGTCTCGCCTTGAACAGAAAGCACTTGCTGTAGAGCGTACACTGCGCACGCTGGCAGAGGTCTGGCTCGGCGGCAACTTCGTCCCAAAGCTCGGGACGCGGCGCCGAGGTCAGATCGCTCAACGATCCATCGGAGGTCCGCTCGGACCATTCCTGAATCGCGTCGAGCTCCTCCTGGACGCCGTCCTCGAACAATGCGTTGCCCGATGACCGCGCGTTCTGCAGACGCACGAGACACAGGTAGTTCCGCCATCCTTTGAGCAGCGCGAAGCGGACCTTCTGGTCGTCGAGCGCCTTCTCGAGAAAGGGAAGATCCTTCCGGACAAGCTGCTCTTGAAGGTTGATCGTGTTCGTCGAGACGACGGTTCGCTCGCCGTTCGCGTGTGCCCAGCGGAGCGCGGGAACGAGGTAGCCCAGCGATTTGCCGACGCCCGTTCCCGCCTCGAGGAGACCGACGCCGCCGTCGTTGTAGAGCTTCGCGATCTCGACCGCCATCGCGCGCTGGCTCGGGCGATCCTCGTACCGTGCGTGCTGGGCCGCGACAGCGCCGTTCGGTCCGAGATCGCCGTCGATCTTCTCGAACGGCAGCAAGCGATACTCGGCGCGACTCGGCACTTCGACGACGACATAGAGGTCGGTCGCGCTGTTGTTGACGATCGCGAACCCGACGCCGTCGTCGTGCATCTTCGACGCGATCTCGAGGTCCGGCCCCGACGGCTCCAAGACGCCCGACGGATGGTTGTGCACCAGCATCTCACCGCGCGTCGCGAATCCCGGCAGCGCGAGGACGCTTCGAATGTCGCCGCGAGACACCACGCGAGCGCTCTGAAGAACCCCGTTGGAGTCCTGGGTACAGACGAAGCAGACCTCCCGACCGCCCGCCAACCGGATCGCCGCGTGGATTCCGTTGGCCACCGTGGGAGTCATTCTCGCGGATGGCGCGGCGACGGAAGAAGGCATCTTCGGAATCTAAAGGCGTGCACTTACTACGTGCTCTAACTACGTGCTCTAACTACGTGCTCTAACTACGTGCTCTAACTACGTGCTCTGACTACGGGACGTGAGAAATCAGAGACCAGTCGCGAGACCGTGACCGGTCACGGATCTCATGACTCACAACTCGGCTTTTCAACGCGGTTAGAGCACGCCGTTAGCCGACGCCGTTAGAGCACGTAGTTAGAGCACGTCGTAAGTGCACGCTGTCAGGTTTTTAATGGTTTTTTCTTCGCTGCCGGAAACAAGACATTGTTGAGAATCAGCCGATACCCCGGCGAATTCTTGAACAGCGACAGATCGGTCGGCGGATTTCCGATCGCGTGTTGCGGATCCTCTGGATCATGGCCGCCATAGTACGTCCACGTGCCCTTGCCGTAGTCGCCGTGGATGTACTTCACCCAAGGCGCGCCTTCTTCGTTCGCGAGCACCGTGACGCCCGGCTTGAGGACGCTCTTGTTGAAGCTCGTCGTCACGCCGAAAAAGTCGTTGATGACGCCGCGATGATCTTGCACGAGCATCGACGGAACGGGATCGAACTTCGCGGAGAAGTTGAACAGCGTGAACGTGCCGAGCGGCTGGCGGCGACCGGCGACGTTGACCTGGTGGCCGTCGATGTCGCTCATCGAGTTCACGAACGGCGACTGCTCGAGGTGCACGTCCTGGAAGGCGAACGTCCGCTTCCAGTCCATTTTCCTGTCGGCGTCCGGATCCATCGGCGTGCCATCGATGAAGCTCTGCGCGATGTCGACGTTGTGGCCGGCGATCGCCAGCTCGAGCGTCTCGGTCGCGCCGCACATCGCGAACAGGAATCCGCCGCGTTCGACGAACTCACGAATCTTCTCCGCGACGTCTTTCTTGAGCCCCGGCATGTTCGCGAAGCCGAGCTTCTTCGCCAACGCCGTGTTCTTTTGGAGCAGGTCGATGAACCACGGCGCGTCGCGATAGCTCAGGTAGAACTTGTTCAACTGGCCCGTGAAGTCTTCGTGGTGCAAGTGCAGCCAGTCGTACTTCGAGAGGTCCCCCTTCTCGACCTCCTCGTCGTAGATCGGCGTGTAGTCGATGCCGGCATACTTGAGGGCGATCGTGACGGCGTCGTCCCACGGCAGCGCGTCGGGCGGCGTATAGACCGCGATCTTCGGCGCCTTCTCGAGCGGAACCGCTTCCATGTTCGCGCCGGCGATCTCCGCGCGAAGCTGACTGACCTTCCCGTTGTCCATCGGCTCGATCGTGATGCCGGCGAGGCCGGCCTGACGACGAAGCTCGGGCGTATCGGCGAGCAGGAACGACCCGCCCCGGTAGTTCAACAGCCACTCGGCCGACGCCCCCGCCTTGATGGCGTTGTACGTCAGACCGTAGGCCTTCAGGTGGTTTTGCTGCGCGTCGTCCATCGGGACGAGAAGGCGCTGCGCGCCGGCGACCGCCGACAGGAGGATCGTCGCGGCCAGCGCGACGAACGCGCCGCGGCGCGCATTCGAGAATACTCTTGACAACATCATAACACCGGCGGAATGCTGCTCTTCACGAGCTCGAGCTCCCGACGAGCCTGGGGCACGAGCGCGCTCTGAGGATACGTGAGAATCATATGCTCGAGGTGCGACGACGCGCCCGCTAAGTCTTTCTTTCGGCGGAGGAGGCGTGCCCACTCGAGCTCGGCCTGCGGAGCTTCGGGCGAATCTTTTTCCCCGGCGAGGATGCGCTGCCACAAGACAACGGCTTCGACGTCGCGGCCGCCCGACGCATCGATCTGCGCCGCCGTCGAGAGCAGAAGCGAGCGAGCCGTTGGCTGCTTTGCGGCCGCGCCGACGAACTGCGAGGCCGCGCCGACGCTGTCGCCCTTCGCAAGCGCCAGAAACGCCTTGCCGATCTCCGGCGCGCTGTCGGCCTTGATTCGAGCGACGAGAGCGAGTGCGAGCGCCAGCTCCGGCGACGACTCCGTTCCACCGCGAAGAAGGCCGCGCGCCGACTTGAGATTTCCCTCATAGAGCGCCAACCAGCCGGCGGCATCGCTCGAATCGCCTTCGGCGCCGGTTGCCGACAGCGCCGCGCGCGCGCGCGTCATGTCGCCCGTGCGAACCCAGCCCCACGCAATCGTTCGCGTGAGGTTGTTGTGCGCGGCAGGTGTGAGAAAGCGATCGTATGCGGCAACGAGCCGCTCGGCCTCGGACGGTCTGCCGAGCGCTGCGAGCGCACGTGCGTGGAGCGGTAGATACGACTTCGCGATCAACGCGGAATCGCCGTGAGCGTCCGACAGCGGAGCGAGACGCAGCGCGGCTGCGGGATCGCCGCCATTCATCGCCGCGGTGCCGGCACGAATCGCGATGTCCGAGGTGTGCTTGTATCGAAGCGCCGATTCGAGCGCTTCGCGCGCGATCGTCCACCGATCCTCCGCCTCGGCGCGCTGGGCGAACTCCGACCACGCCTCGGCCGACGCGCTGTCCGGCGGAAGATCCTTCAGCGCGTTCCATCCGTCGGCTGACGACCCCCAGGTTGCTTCGAGATCAGCCAGCGCGCGGCGCGACGGCACTTCGACCGGCAACGCGAGAAACACTTCGCGTACTTGCGCGCGCGACGACGACGGCGTCGGCGCCAACGCGTAAGCTGCCGCTTGCTCCAGGTAGTCCGCGGTCAACAGCGCCTGGCGCCAAGCCTTCGCGGACTCGACCCAATCCCCTTGAGCCGCACGCGCCTGCGCGACCTCGAGCTGAAGATCCTTCGTCGTGCCGAGAACTTCCTTCGCCTTCGCGAGAACGCTGTCGGCCGCCGTCGCGCGATTCTTCTGAAGCAGGATTCGCGCGTATTCGCGGTATGGCGAAACGCTCCCCGGGATATCGTGGACCCAGACGTCGACAGCATGACGGACGTCGGCGTCGCGACCGAGCGCCTCGAGCGTCCGAAGCTGCACCGTGCGATACGTCTCTTCGCGCGGATTCGCGGCGATCAACGCCTCGACCGGTGCGACGAGCGAATCGGACCAGCCGAGCTCCGCGTAGACACGCTCGAGACCGAGCAGCGCATTGACGGCCGCCGAGGTGTGAAGCGCCTCACGAAACAGCGGCACCGCGTCTTTGTATTTCCCTGACGCTTCGAGATCGAGCGCTCTGTAAAACGACATGGTGTCGGCGGGCGCCTGCGCAACGGCCGGCGCCACGCGCGCGACACACAATCCGATCGCGCCGATCAACCACGCGCTACGGATTCGGATTCCCAGCATTGATTCGCTTGAAGTACTCGAGGATCGCGCGACGTTGATCGGCCGTCAGACCGCGGAGCTCTTCCCACGTTGGCTCGCGGAACTTGAGGGCGGCCTTTCCGGTCGCGTTGGTGTTGTCCGGTTTGAGCTCGTTGCCCGGTCGCGCCGATTTTGCTTCGCGCTTCTGGGTGTCTTCCCGTTCGTCTTTCTCCAACGTGCGTCCGGCGTCGAGCATGCGACGGAACAGCTGCTGCTGCCGCGCGAGCGTCGACGCGTCGAGACGGCCGCCTTCGAGCGCCTCGGCCAATGCTTTCGCTTCTTTCGCCAACTGCGCCGCGCGGTCGCCGCCGGCAGCCTCGCTCAACTCGTCCAGCTGCTGCGCGACCTGTCGTTGCTCGCGAGCGAGCGCGCGCGTCGTCGCCTGCATCTGCGACGACGGCTGCCCCATGCCGGGCATGATTCCCTGCGCCTGCGCGTTGATGTTGCCCTGCTTCTTCGCCATCTCCTGAAGCTCCTGCATCATCTCGGAGAAGCCGGTCGCCGAATTGGAGGTATTCGCCTTTTCGCGATCTCTGGCGAGAGAGGCCGCGGTACGATTGAGCGCGTCCGCCGCATCACCGAGCGCGGTCGCCGCCTGCTGCGATCCGCGTGCGTCGGAGGTCGATTGCATTGCCTCGGAGACTTTCTGTTGAGCCTCGCCCATCGCGCGCTGCGAGCGCCCGGACAAAAGTGAGGTCTTCTGTCCCTCTTGCTGGAGCTTCTGCGCGGCGTTGTCGAGTCCCTGCTTCACCGCGCTCTGCTCGCCGCGGAGATCTTCCGGCTTCGACTGTCCCGAGCGCGCCTTCTGCTCGAGCTGCTGCTCTTGCCGCGCCATCTGCAGCGTTTCTTGAATTGCCTGATCGAGCGCCTGCGTCAGCTCGGACTTCCATTCGCCGACCTGTGACTCGCGCGCCTGCTTCATCGCATCGGAAGCCCGATCCATTTGCGACGCAGCGTCGCGAGCGCTCTGCTCCGCTTCGCCGTTCTGCCCCGATTGCTGCTGGCCGCCTTCGCGCTGCTGGCCACCCTTGTCGCCGGACGCTTTGTCGCTGCCCTGGCCTTTCGGTCCCTGCGCGCTCTGATTCTGCTGCTGCCCGCCCTGCTGCTGCTTGCCGTTCTGTGGCGCCGAGCGTGACGTACTGTCGCGCTTCGGCGACGACGCGCTGTCGCCCTTGGCGTTCTGTTGTTGCTGATTCTGCCCCTGCTTCTGCTGGCCGGCCGCCTGGCGCATCGATTCCTCGGCGGCGCTCGCATGCTTGCGCGCCTCCTCCGTCCCCTTCTCGCCGGAGTTCGCGTTCTCCTTCGCCAACCGATCCTGGAGCTTCTTCAACTCGTCGTTGAACCGCTGCGAGCGATCGGCGAGCTGTTTCGCTTCCGCCTTCTGCTGGTCGCTCGATTTAGACTTTGCTGAATCGGCGAGTCCCCGGTCCTTGTCGGCGATCTCCTTCGCTTCGTCCTTGAGCGTCTCCATCGCGCCTTCCATCGCGGCGCGCTTCAACATTTCGGCGCTCTTCTCGAGCTGCTCGCGAAGCTTCTCTTGCATGGCCTGGAGATCCTTCAACGACTGCTGCGCCTGATCGCCCTTCAGGTTCTTCGTCGCGTCGTCGAGCTTTTGCATCTGCGCGAGCATCTCCGGCGTCAGCGCGTCGCGCAGCATCTGCTGTGCTTCTTGAAGCTGTCGTGCGAGACTGCTGTCGAGCGCGCCCGCTTGCTTCATCTTCTGTTCGAGCTGCGACGCGGCCTGCTGCAGATTCTTGACCTGATCCGCGAGCTCCCGCTGATCTTTCGCGACGGCCTTCGCCTTTTCGGCTTGGTCGTAGGTCATCGATCCTTTTTTGTCGCCGCCGGCGGCGCTGCTCGGCGACTCTTGCGTGTTCCGCTGCGAACGATCGCGGCTCGCCTCATTCGTGCGCTGCTCGAGCTGCTTCTGCGCCTGCGCCGTGGACGTCGCCTGGGTCACCGCGGAATCCATCGACGCGCGAGCGATCGCTCGGCGTTCTTCCATCGTCGGAATCTTGAGCAGCAGCTCGCGGCTTTCGCCGACCTGCGCCCACGGGGAATTGTCCGTCGCGACGATCTTGACGTGAAGCGCGTCGCCCGGTTTCAACCCCTTTGACGCAAGGTCGAGCACAGCGCTGCCATCCCAGACCGCGACGGAAAGGTCCGCGAGGTGCTGCGAGCCGGGCGCCTGCGTCTGCCCCACAGAATTCTGGCGCCACGACACCATGTCGACGCGCGACAATCCGTGGTCGTCGCTCGCCGTAGCGTGCAACAGAACCTTGTCGTCGCCGGCGACGATCGTGTCCGTTGCCGGCGAAACGAGTTCGACATGCGGCGCAGAATCCGGAACGACCTCGAGCTCGAGCGGCGGAGGAACGTCGGCGATCGGACCATTGGTTCCGCTCGCGATCCACGCATAGTGTCCACTCTTTCGCGTCGCGAGTCGTCCCTCGAACGCATGATCGCTGACGTGCAACGGGAAGGTGTCGGTCGGGGTGCTCAGCCGGACGTCGCGCAGCGACGTCGATGCACGTCCGGAGATGTCGATGATCGTGCCCTGCGGCACGCGGGCCGGCTCGCCAACCGGAAGTGCTTCGGCTGGCCGGGCGAGGTAGGCGGGGTACGTCGCGCGCATCGAGACGGCGCCGACGAATGGTCGATCCGTGACGCGGACCGTCGCCGTGTCGCTCAGCGAACGACCATCCGTTGCGACGATCCGGAGATCGCCGCGAAGCGGTCCGACTTCGAGCGAAGCGACACCCGTCCTCGGGTCGACGGCAACGTTCTGCGTCGTCCACGCTTCACCGGGCATGCGCTGCGAAACCGCGACCGTTCCGCGGTGTTCGGCGGCGATCTTGAGTCGAACGGTCTCTCCGCGAAGGACCTCGGGCGGAAGGTTCGTGAACGCGAGACGCGGCAGCAGGCTTCCCTGCCACGCGCTCACCGGTTTCATGATCGCGAGAAAACCGTCGTTGTATTTTGGCGCCGTGAACGCCAGCGCCCCCAGCGCGAGAACCGCGGCACCGACCGCCTGCAGAGCCCCTCGCACCGTCGTGGAACGCTCGGCCGGCGCCAAACGCGACGCAGCGGGCGCGAGCTTCTCACCAACCGCAGCTGCGGCGCGTCGGCCGAGCGCGCCGCTGTCGGCAACCTCCATGGCGCCGCGGACCGAGCCGGCGCGCATCGCCTGCTCGCGTTCGATGACGGCGGCCACCGTATTGCGCGCGGTACGCTGATCCAGGCGTCGCGCTGTCCACATCACGATCGCGACATCGGCGGCAACGATCAGCAGCCACACGATGAACGGCATCGGACGCGGCAGCGACATCCATCGCGCGCCACCGAGCGTCGACGCACCGATCGCCAACAGCGCGCACGTCGCGCACGCGGCCACGGCAATTCCAATCGCGATATGCAGACGCCGGAGGCGAGCGCGTTCGCGGTCCACTAATTCAAGAATTGTCATGGCGTCGGCCGGCTCGTGACGGCGTACATGAAGAGGTTGACCCCCATCCGCAACGCCGCCTCGTGAAGCTCGGGCGGATCGTGGTAGACCTCCGGATCTTCCCAACCGTTTCCGAGATCGCTGGAAAAGCTGTAATACACCGCCAAGCGGTCGCCGAGGAAGATGCCGAAGCCGCGCGCCGGCAAACCGTCGTGTTCGTGGATCTTCGGCAGGCCCTTCGGGAAGTCGTAAACGATGTGGTAGATCGGATGCGACAGCGGAACGTCGACGAGCGGCCTGTCCGGGAACACGCGCTTGATCTCGCGCCGGAAGCTGGAATCGAGGCCGTAGTTGTCGTCGACGTGCAGAAAGCCGCCGCGCTGCAGATACTCGCGCAGCCGGACGATTTCAGCGTCGGAGAATTTGATGTTGCCGTGGCCAGTGACGTGAATGAACGGATAATCCCACAACTTGTCGTCCATCAACGTGACGCGCGCTTCGACCTTGTCGACCTGAAGCGACGTCCGCTGACGGATCGCAGCGAGCAAGTTTGGAAGGCTCGACGGGTTCGCGTACCAGTCGCCGCCTCCGTCGTACTGGAGACGCGCGATCGTGAGGATCGGCGGAGCCGGTCGAGCGCCGACCATCGAGAGAAGCGCGATCGGCGCCGCAATCGCGAGCAGGCGCGCCGCGCGTGCCAAGCGGCGTTGAGCGTTCCCCGCTTCGGGCGTTCTCACCTCGTTCTTCACTCGGCGTCTCCCAGGTCCTGCGCCATTCGATAGGCGAGCTTCTTCGACACGCCGAGCTCCGACGCGACCGCGGCGGCGGCGTCGCGCGAGCTGGCGCCGGACGCGCGAAGGGCGCGCACGCGCTCGCGTACGACGGAATCGTCCGGCACCCGAACGCTTGCACCGCTCAAAACAACCACGAGTTCACCGCGCGGAGGGTTGTCTTCGTAGTACGTCCGAAGCTCGCCGACCGTTCCTCGGCGGACTTCCTCAAATTGCTTCGTCATTTCGCGCGCCACGGCAACGTGCCGGTCCGCGTTGCCGCGTTGCTCGAGCTCGCCGAGCGTCGCGGCCAGCCGATTGGACGACTCGTACAGGACGCAGGTGTGCGTCAACGAGGTAATCTCGTCGAGCGTCGCACGCCGCTCCGATCCGGTCCGCGTAAGGAATCCGAAAAAGGTAAAGCGCGTCGCATCGATCCCTGACGCGACCAGGGCCGCGAGCAGCGCGGACGCGCCTGGAACGGGGATGACCGAGATCCCCGCATCGACGCAGGCGGACACGAGTCGCGCACCGGGGTCGGAGACAAGCGGCGTTCCCGCGTCCGAGACCAACGCAAGCGATTCTCCACCCGAGAGCCGAGCGATGATCGCCGGGGTCGTTTTCGCTTCGTTATGCTCGTGGTACGAGGCCATTGGCGTCACGATCTCGTAACGCACAAGCAAGCCCTTCGTGTGGCGCGTGTCTTCCGCAAGGACGAGAGAAACTGACTTGAGCACTTCGACCGCGCGGAAAGAAAAATCCCCCATGTTGCCGATGGGGGTGCTGACGACATACAAGGAACCCGAGTGCGTCCCGCTCATATCACTTTCCACGGGACTTGGTCGAACAGGCCGGCGGACTGGAACATGTGCCGCCGGTCCCAGGTCAGCTCTCGAAGAAGCTTGTCCGGCGCAATCGATTCGTCGTCGCTCGCCGCCCAGATAACGTCGCGAATCCAGGCGGCGACGTCCGACGTCAGCGCGGCCGATTCGCTCAGCGGTTCCTTCGCGGGTGCTCCGTCGAACGAAAAGCCTTCGAGCGATGGGTGTGATACGACGAGCTTCTGGCGCGTTTGCTCGGCCAGCGCGGGAGCCGTGTCGCGGCCGAGATCGACGAGGCGCTGAACGAGATTTCCGCTCAACTCGCGATATGCCTGCACGAGCGCCGGGGGCGCCTGCACGGGGAGCTTCTCGGGCGCCGTCCAGCGCGCCATGCGGAGATCACTGATGCGTGCCTCGCGCGAAAACAGTTTGGCAACGCGGTCGATCACCGTTCCGTGGTGCGCACTCGAGAGATATGCACGAGCGACTGTCCCATTCGCGAAGATCAAGTAATTGACCTGATCCTTTGCGATGATCTCGAGAAATCCGTCGAACGTGATCGACATCAGATACGGAAAGAGCACCGCGGGGTCCTGCACCGCCATGCCCTCCGGCCAAGCCTCCGATCCGCGAGAGTGCGTGGCGAACATGCAGCTCAGCTGCTCTTCGGGCGCTTCATTGAATGTGATTTCGCCGTACTCGGGCTCCGCGGGAATTCGCTCGAGCGCGCTCGCAATCGGGACAGCGCGCGCGCCGCGCGAATCGCGAACCGTCGCGTTCGCGACTTCTCCGCGCAGCAAATAGAGCGTGATCAGCTCGTCGAGGAGGGAGATCGCGACGTAGCCGGAGATACGCGCTGCCCGATCGCGCTTCGCGTCGGTCAGCAGATTGCGGATGTGGATGTACGCGAGCCGCGTGCGCGGAAGGAGGACGCGGCTACTCGGAAAACGAAGCGCGGCAGGCGAAGCGGGCATGACGCCTCAAGATCGCTCGTCGCGCTTCGTCGGGCGAGGGGCGCGCGTGAACCAAATCACGCGCGCCGACCCGAAACGCACTACGCCGCGTTCGCGGAATGCTGCTTGAGCTTGGCCTCGATGTGCGGCTTCGGAACCGCACCGATGATCTGATCGACGACCTTGCCGCCTTTGAAGAACAACAGGGTCGGAATCGAACGAACGTTGAAGCGCGAACCGGTCTTGATGTTCGCGTCGACGTCGAGCTTCGTGACTTTCACTTTCCCTTCGTATTCGGTCGACAACTGCTCGAGGATCGGTGCAATCATACGGCAGGGTCCGCACCAAGTCGCCCAAAAATCGACGATGGCGAGCCCATCGTGCTTCTCGACCTCGTCCTCGAAATTGGCGTCGGTCACTGCAATGATGTTCGACATGAACGCTTCTCTCCGTGGTAGCTGACGGTAACTTAGGCGTGCGTCCAAGTACCCTTTCCGCCAACCCGTCGCCATGCAAGAATCTTCCCGTCGCGGAGCTCGGATCGCTCATATCGGCATCGCCGTCCGCGGCCTGAACGATAGCATCTCGTTCTATCGCGATGTGCTCGGAATGCCCCACGTTGCCCTCGACGACGCGGACGGGGCAAGGATCGCCGGATTGGCGGCCGGAGATTCGCTCATCGAGCTTCTCGAGGCGGAGTCACCCGACTCGCCGATTGGAAAGTTCGTCGCCAAACGCGGGCCGGGCATTCATCATGTGTGCTTCGCGGTGGACGATCTCGAGGCGACCCTCGAGCGATGCCGGCGGCACGGCATCCGGCTCATCGATGAAAAGCCGCGGGTCGGCGCGGAGGGAAAGCGAATCGCGTTTCTGCATCCGTCGTCGACCTCCGGCGTTCTTGTCGAGCTTTCAGAGTAGTGATGTGTCGGCGAGCTAGCGCCGCGCACAGAAGTCCTGGAGCGATTTGAGGTCGACGTTCTGGACGTACCACCGACGCCCTGGTCCCTGCACCACCTCGAAGTTCGCGGACCGCGTCTGGTTGCCGAGCGTCAAGCTGACGACAACCGCGCGAGTTCCGCCGGGGTTCGGCGCGTCGCCGACGATGTCATACCGGTCGTGCTTGAGGTAGCATGCCATGATCAGTTCGCGCTTCTCGGCCTCGGTGCGCTCCATCCGATCGCGGGCCGGCCCCTGCGCATCACCCCAAAGCGCGCCGAGCGCCTGGATGTCCTGCGCTTTGGCGGCGGCGAGGAAGCCACGGATGGCGAGGACCGGATCAGCCGCGCCGGTTTGATTCCCGGAGACCACCGGGGCCGCCGCCGGCGACGGTGCGGTTTTCGTCACAGTCGACGACGAACTGCACGCACAAAGCACTACCGCAGCCGTGATTAGTTTCTTCACTCGAGCCTCTTCATCAAACGTGAATCCGACGACACCGTCCCTCTTCTTTCGCGAAACCTCGAGGTCCGTGACATGAAGCGGCAGCGCCTCTACATCAACATCGACCACATCGCGACCATTCGCCAAGCGCGGCGGGGCAATGAACCCGACCCGGTCGAGGGCGCCGTGCTCTGCGAGCGCGCTGGAGCGGATGGCATCACGGCGCACCTTAGAGAGGATCGTCGGCACATTCAGGACGACGACATACGCCGCCTCGCCACAACGGTGACGACCGTCTTCAATCTCGAGATGGCGTGCACCGACGAAATGATCGCGATCGCCGAGCAAATTCGGCCCCACCAAGTCACCCTCGTTCCGGAGCGCCGCGAGGAGATCACCACGGAGGGTGGGCTGCACGTCCTTCGTGAAAGCGACCGGCTGGCTGAAGGGATCGCCCGCTTGAACGCGACGGGCGCGCGAATCAGCCTGTTCATTGGTCCCGCCCTCGAGGTCATCGACCGCTCGAAAGAAATTGGAGCGGCCGCGATCGAGCTTCACACAGGACAGTACGCGCACGCACCTGCCGATCCTCGCAGCATCGCCGCGCTCGAAGAAGCGGCGAAGCACGCTGCCTCGATCGGGCTCGCCGTTCACGCCGGGCACGGGCTCACTGTCAAAAATGTTGCTCCCGTCGCGCGAATTCCGGAAATCGAGGAGTTGAATATTGGCCACTCAGTCGTCAGTCGTGCGGTGTTCGTCGGACTCGAAAGCGCCGTCAAAGAGCTGCGCGCTGGCATGGACGCAGTTCGGACGCATTCCTAACTTCGGCACGAAACGCACGGAGCCCGCATGAGCGAAGGTCCGGGTTTTCTGGAGTTTTTCATCCTCGAGGCGAGCGACTACGTCGAGCAGCTCGACGGCTTGCTTCTCGGCGGCGGCTCCACTGGCCCTGACGCGGACGCGATCCAGCGCATCGCGCGCGCGCTGCGCGGAACCGCGACGATGGCAAAGCTCCCGAGCTTTGCGGATGTCGCCGGGGGCGTGGAACGAGTCGGGCGTGCACTGCAGGAAGGCGTTCTGCGCTGGGATCCGGCGCTCGGCGGCGCGATGGTCGCCGCGGTCGACGATTTGAAAACGCTCATCCACGCCGCCCGAAAATGGTCACCGGCGGAAGACCAGCGCGCGAAGACCAGAACTGACGAGCTAGCGCGCTTCGCGCCGGCGCGCGTCGGCGGCGCGCCGAACGACCAAGCGGCGCAAAAAGCTGCCACCGCGGGGTCGACCTTCCTTGCGGCGGAAGCGGCAAACATCGCGGCGGGCCTCGAGCTGCTGAACACCCGCGGCGGCGCCGCCGACACTGCCGCGAATTTGCTTCGTCGAGTTCGGGCCCTCCGAGGCGTCGCGGGCGTCAAGGAAATCACTCCGCTGGGCGATGTGCTCGAGTCGACCGAAGACGCGGCTCGCAACCTCGAGACGGGCGATGCCACGCTGACACCGGAAGCGCGCCAGCTCTTCGCGACGTCCGCGGAGTATCTGCGCGAGATCTCGACCGCCCTCCGCTTCGACGGCGACGTCAACGCGCCGAGTCCCGCGCGCGAAGCGTTTCTCGCCGCGGAGGACCGGTGGACCGCTCGCGCGGGCCAGGGGGAACAGGTCGTTCCGATCACGTCGCTGTTCTACGTGGATGGCGGTCCCGGTGTCGTCGAGGCCGCGGAAAATCCGCCGACCTCCGCGGCGGCGCGATTCCGTCTCGAGCTCGTGAGCCATGGGGAGCATTTGCGACAGGTGATCGACGCGGCGAGGCGGGCAAACGACTCCTCGTCCTCGGACCGTGTTCGACGCGATCTGCGCCGCGCGCTTCGCGCGCTCGAAACGACGGCCGACAGTTTCGGCGAGCGAAACGTCTCGGACGCGATTCGCGCCCGAACTGGATCGGTCGAGGCACTCGATTCGTCGGCGCTCGACTCGCTCGACCATCTGGCAGGCGTGTTGTCGAACCCTGGCGCTGACAGCAATCACCTCGTCGCGGAGTTGACGGCGCCCTCGGCACGGCCCGAGACACCTGTCGCGCCCGAACCCGCACACGTGGATCCCGCGCCTGTCACGGCGCCGGCGTCGATTCAGACCGCGCCGGCGACCGAGCCTCATCCGACGCCGGCGAGTCTCGTCGCACGCGCGGTGGAAGTGGCGACGTCCGTGTCGGCGACCCTGATCGACTCCGGGCTCGCCGCGCTCGAGGAGCTCACGTCGGAGCCATGGCTTCCCCCAGTCGCAATTCCCGAGGAAGCCGTCGTGCCCATCGAGACGTTGCTCTATCGCGGCAGGGCGGCGCTCGATCGCGCTGCCGAGATTCGCGATCACGCGCGCCGATCCGGATCGCGCATCGATGATGAAACCTTGGATGAGCTGTTCGATCTCGTCGAGCTCGCGCGAACTGAATAACGCACGATGAAACTCAGCTGGAAGGCAGCCCTCGGGTTCGTCTTGACCATTGCCTGTCTCTACTACGCGTTCCACAAGACGGACTGGAACGCCGCGATCGAGCAGGCGAAGCACGCGAACTATTTCCTTCTGTTCCTGAGTGCCGTCGCGGCGACCGGAATGTTCCCGCTGCGCGCGATTCGCTGGCGAACGATTCTCGATCCAGTCGTTCCAAAAGCGCCGCTGTCGCCGCTCTGGCGGTCGATCGCCATCGGAATGATGGTCAACAACGTCGCGCTGCTCCGCGCCGGCGAGATCGCTCGGGTCTTCGCCGTGACGCGCATGGTCCCCGCGGTCACCTTCCCGATCGGATTCGCGTCGCTCGTCGTCGACCGTGTGTTCGACGCGATCGTCGTTCTGCTGCTGCTTGCGATTGGCGTCGTCGCCGGACACTTCCCGGTCTCGACGCAGATCATGGGCTATCCCATGTCGCGCATCGCGATCGGATTTGCCGCGGTGCCGGTCGTGATGCTCGTCGGTCTGTACGGGCTCGTCTTCTTTCCCGACACGCTCATTCGAATTTTTGAAATTTTCGCGCGGCGCGTTTCGACCGCCGTCGAGCAGAAAGGCAGCGCGATTCTGCGGCGCTTCGCGGACGGGCTCAGCGTGCTCCGCAGCCCGATGCACTTTCTCGGCGTCTTCTGGTGGACGTCGCTCCACTGGCTGCTCCAACCAGTCGCGTTCTGGCTGAGCTTAAAAGCGTTCGGTATCAACGTGCCATGGTCGGCGACACTCCTGCTGCAGGGGATCATTGTCATTCTCGTCGCGCTGCCAGGCGCTCCGGGCTTCTTCGGGCAGTTCGAGGTCGGAGCACGAGTCGCGCTGGGGGTGTACGGCGTCGACGGTTCGCAGGCGGTTGCCTGGGCGCTCGTCTTCCACGTCGCGTCGTTCATCCCGATCACGCTGATCGGCGGGTACTACGCGACGCGGTTGGGATTCACCATGAGCGACATCAAAACGGTTCCCGCCGAGCCGGCGTGATGGCTTCGGCCCGCGTTCTGGCGCAGGCCAAAGTGAATCTCGTTTTGCACGCGCTTGCGCGTGAAGCGACCGGCTACCACTCGATCGAGACGGTTTTTCTTCGATTGGATCTTGCGGACGCGGTCCGGGTTCGGATCGCGGACGGTCGTTCGCTCGACTGCGCGGGCAGCGCCATGCCACCTCGGGGGCTCGGTCCGACGGAGAAAAACCTGGCGTTTCGTGCCGCGCTCGCGTACTCGGAAGCCGTCGGCTGGCCGCATGGGTTCGCGATCGAGGTCGAGAAGCGCATTCCTGTCGGTGCGGGACTGGGTGGAGGAAGCGCAGACGCCGGCGCCGTGCTCCGCGCGCTCGACGCGTTGTCTCCGAACCCGCTGGGCCCGCGACTCATCGAGCTGGCGACGGACCTCGGCGCCGACGTGCCATTCATGACGATCGAGAGCCCGATGGCGCTCGGTTGGGGACGCGGAGAGCGCCTCTTTTCCGTGCCGGCGCTCGATCCGCGAGACGTCGCGGTCGTCGTCCCGGATTTCGCTGTCTCGACCCCGGACGCGTACGCTTGGGTCTCGGCGGACCGCGGGACATATGCGCCTGCCGCTGCGCTTATCCCTCCGGACTCGCTCGCGACATGGGAAGCGGTCGCGGCCGTCGCGAGCAACGACTTCGAGGCGCCAGTCGGCCGTCGCCATCCCCAAATCGCGGAGATCGTCGACGAGCTCGACTCTATGGACACGGTGTTGACGATGCTCAGCGGGTCGGGATCCGCGGTCTTCGGCGTCTTCGGGACACCGCCGGACGTGGCCGCGATCACGCGCTCGACCGGCTTTACGACGATTTCGACCCGCACGAGCGACCGCGTCTTCCGCGTCGACGTCGAGTGAGCGAAATCGGTTGGATTCGCGAAGGAAGCATTTGACCTTCGCGCCCGCGCTGGGTTTATTTCAAGTCGTTGTAAATCCATCGTTTTGCCCCCTCGTCCAATGGCAGGACATCGGACTTTGGATCCGAGAATGGTGGTTCGAATCCACCGGGGGCAATAGGCTCAGGCCTTCCACGACATCCGTATTCCTCCGCTCTCCGCGACCGCGAGCTTCGCAGTCTCTGCTGGTCGCGCTTCGACGTTTCGTCCCGTGAAATTCGTTAGCCGTTCCTACCAGCAACGCCCTCAAGGATTCCGATGGACGGACTAGCAGTTCCGAGTCACGGCCTCAAGCTGCTGTCCGGCACCGCCAATCGCGCGCTCGCTGAAGAGATCGCGGAACACCTTGGCGTCGAGCTTTGCCGGGTAAACCTAGGCCGCTTCGCCGATGGCGAGATCTCGGTTCGCATCGACGAGAACGTTCGCGGAAACGACGTCTTCATCGTGCAGCCGACGAATCCGCCAGCGGAAAATATCATGGAGCTTCTGCTCCTGATCGACGCGGCGCGGCGCGCTTCGGCGGCGCGGATCACGTGTGTGATGCCCTACTACGGCTATGCACGCCAGGATCGCAAGGACCAGCCTCGCGTTCCGATCGGCGCGAAGCTCATGGCGAACATGATCACCGCCGCGGGCGTCGATCGCGTGCTCGGCGTCGACTTCCATCAGCATCAGCTGCAGGGATTCTTCGACGTTCCCGTCGATCACCTCTACGCGATGCCGGTCTTCACCGCGCACTACCGCAAGATGAACCTCCACGATCCGGTCGTCGTCGCGCCGGACGTCGGCTCGGCAAAGATGGCGCGCGGATTCGCGAAGCGGCTCAACGCGACGCTCGCGATCATCGACAAACGGCGTCCACAACCGAACGTCTCCGAAGTCGTCAACGTCGTCGGTGAGGTGGAAGGACACGATTGCATCCTCGTCGACGACATGATCGACACGGCCGGGACGGTGGCCGAAGCCGCGCGCGCGCTGCGCCAGCTCGGCGCGAAAGACATCTATGTTTGTGCGACGCATGCGCTGCTCTCGGGGCCGGCCGTCAAGCGACTCAACGAGGCGCCGATTCGAGAGGTATGCGTCACGAACACGATCAACCTTCCGGAAGAGCGTCGGCCCAACGCGCTGTTCGTTCTGTCGGTCGGTGAGCTGCTGTCGAAAGCAATTCGATTCACGCACAGCGAGCAGTCGGTCAGCTCGCTGTTCGACTAGGGGCGAACCAGGAGTTGGAGTACCTCACGCGGTCTCATGGTAGGGAGGACGCAGCCTCCCGAGAGTAGCAGGATCGACGTGAGTTTGGCTGCGAAGGTTTTGTTCTCGAACTGGTATTAGAAAAATGGCAACAGCATCACTGAACGGGTCGGCTCGGGCCGATCGTGGTACGGGCGTCGCGCGCAAGCTTCGCCGCGACGGAAAGATTCCGGCGGTCATCTACGGGCATGGGCGCGAGCCGCAGTCGTTGACGGTCGACGCGCGCGAGTTCGAGAAGCTTCTCGGAAGCCACGCCGCCGCCAGCACGGTCATCGAGTTGAGCCTCGGCGGCGCGGTCGCGAAGACCTTGATTCGCGAGCTGCAGCGCCATCCGGTCAAGCGCAACGTCATTCACGTCGACTTCCAGGAGCTCGTCGCCGGCGAGAAGGTGACCGTCTCCGTTCCGCTTCGCTTCACGGGCACGGCAGACGGCGTTCGCAACTCGGGCGGTATTCTCGAGGAGACGATGCACCAGATTCACATCCGCGTCGATCCGTCCATCATTCCGGATCACGTCGACGTCGACGTCACGCCGTTGACGATCGGCCACAGCATTCATATCCGCGATCTCAAGCTTCCCGAAGGCGTCGCGGTTCTCGACGATGCCGGCGCGACGGTTTGCGTTTGCACGGCTCCGAAGGCTGTTACCGAAACAACGGCAGCCGCCGAGGGCGAAGCGGCCGCTGTGGCTGAGCCGGAGCTCATCCGCAAGACGAAGGACGAGGAAGAGGAAGAGGGCAAGTAACCGATTCGGTGTTCCGCTTCCTGTTCGGGCGCGGTCGAGACACACCGATCGCGGATCGCGACGACGAGCCCATGAAAGTCATCGTTGGGTTGGGCAACCCGGGCAAAGAATACGAGCGCACGCGTCACAACGTCGGCTGGTGGGTCGTCGACCACCTCGCCGACGTTTGGCATTTTGACGGCTGGCGCAAAGACGGCGAGGCGCGCGTCGCCAACGGCACGGTTCGCGGCGTCAAGGTGCGTCTCGTGAAGCCGCAGACGTACATGAACCTGAGTGGCGGGGTGCTGCGGCCATACCTGCGGCGTCCGTTCTGGTCCGCGGCAACCGATCTCATGATCGTCGTCGACGAGGTTGCGCTTCCGCTCGGGCGGTATCGGTTTCGGGCGAAAGGAAGCGCCGGCGGACACAATGGACTGAAGAGCATCGAAGCCAACGTGAAGTCGCAGGAGTATTCCCGCCTTCGCATCGGCATCGCACCCGAGGATCCTTCGCGGCGCGGCCAGCTGAGCGACTTCGTGCTCGACGAATTTGGCAAGACCGAGGCGGCGGTGGTGCGGGACCTGATGCCGACCGTGACCGAGGCCCTCGAGCTTTGGACAAAGGAAGGCATCGTTCCCGTGATGAATCGATTCACCGGCAACGCCGGCTAGACGCCGCGTTGCATTGACAATGAGAGAATGCTAAAGCTCGGAATCGTCGGCCTTCCGAACGTCGGCAAGTCGACCCTGTTCAACGCACTCACTTCCGCGAACGTCCTCGCGGCCAACTATCCGTTTGCGACGAAGGATCCGAACGTCGGCCGGGTGAACGTCCCGGATCCGCGGCTCGACGAGCTCACAAAAATCGTCGAGCCGCAAAAAACGGTTCCCGCCGCCGTGGAGTTCGTCGACATCGCCGGCCTCGTAAAGGGCGCGTCGCAGGGCGAAGGACTCGGCAATCAGTTTCTCGCGAACATCCGGGAGACCGACGCGATCGTCCACGTCGTTCGCGCGTTCGAGGACGATGACGTCCTCCACGTCATGGGCGACGTCGATCCGGTGCGCGACCGCGAGGTCATCGAATTCGAGCTCGCGCTCGCGGATTTGTCGGTCGTCGAAAAGCGACTCGATCGCGTAAAGCGCGCGGCGAAGACGGGTGATAAAGAGGCGCTCGCCGAGCTCGGCGCACTCGAACGCGCGCACGACTCACTCAAGGAAGGACGCGCGCTGTGGCACGCGGGACTCACGGCCGAAGATCGCGCGGTTGTCGCGCCGCTGTCGCTGCTGACACTCAAGCCAATCCTCTACGCGGCGAATGTGACGGACGCGGAGCTGTCCGGCGCGGAGGGACCGCACATCGCCGCCTTGCGCGCCGCGGTCAAGGAAAGCGGCGAGAACGCCGAGATCGTTCCCTTCTCGGCGAAGATCGAGGCGGAGCTCGCGGAGCTGAGCAACGAGGATCGCAGCTCGTTCCTGGAATCGCTTGGGCTCGAGTCCGCCGGCCTCGATCGATTGATTCGCGCCGGATATCACTTGCTCGGACTTCAGACGTACTTCACCGCCGGCGAACAGGAGGTGCGCGCCTGGACGATTCATTGCGGCGACACGGCGCCTGTTGCGGCCGGGGTCATTCACACGGACTTCGAGCGCGGATTCATCCGCGCGGAAACCGTGAGCTATGAGGATTTCGTGAAGAACGCCGGCTGGAAGGGCGCGCGCGAGAAAGGGGTCGTGCGCGCCGAAGGCAAGGAGTACGTCGTTCAGGACGGCGACGTCATGTTATTCCGGTTCAATGTCTGATTGTCTTAGGCGCGACCTCGCGACGGTTGCGCACCCGTCATACGCGTGACCGCGGCACTCGCGAAGCCGCCGACGAGGCCAACCGCGAGCGCAATCCAGGTCACCAGCGCGGGCCATGCAATGCGAACCCCAGCGTCCACTGAGTATGCGCCGTACCCGGTCGCGGCGAACACCACTGCTGCGACGGCGTAGATCAGAGGGAGCTCGACCCCGTTCTTTGTCGCGAACAGCCCGCTGCTCCAGTGGACTTTGATCATCGCGACGACCATCACGGAGATCATCAACGCGGGTCCGATCGGGCCCAGAAATCCAACCGCGACGAGCAGCCCGCTGAGCAATTTTCCCGCACCGGCGGCCACGGCGAACATTCGCCCGCTCGGAAACCCGAGCTGGACCATGAACTCGCCCGTCGTGTTCAAGCCGTAGCCGCCGACAGTTATCCTTGGTCACTTTGCGTCAACCTAGTTCGACGCTATGTCGGCGCCGCAAGAACGCGAGCTCGTGCACGGTTGATCTGTCGGTCAGGCGCACACCTGGAGAAGGCGGAGTCCGCGCGCTCGAAGCACGACGCGCGCAAACGCCGGGCGGACGTTTAGAAGATGCTCACAAATCGCAGTTGAGACCGAGTCGCCCGGTTCACGGGCTGCATCGAAGCGGAAGGAAGAGCATCGTCGACTTGTCACCGCAGTAGAACAGCTCGAGTTGCATGTTCGCGACGGGAAGGCCGACGTCGCCGATCGAGCCGGCAGCGAGCGTCGTCGTCGTCATGGACGCGACGGTCGTTTCGAGCGGGTCAGACGCGCACGGATGGAAGCCCGCCCCGGTTCCAGTCGTCACGCAAGTATAGATCGTCGTCGGGCGGTCGCAGTTGTTCGAGACGCTGAGCGAATCGTAGCCGCGTGAGATTCGGAAGCTGAACGAATACGCGGGACACGTCGCGTCGAAATGCAGCACGGCATCACGATCGAATCGAAGGGATGGGGGTCCGGCCGAAGCGGTCCATTGCGCGGTTATCCAAGTCGGCGTGTATGCTGCCGGCGCAACATCGCCTGTCGCGCCGGGCAGCTTGCAGCCCACCGCGGCCATCAGCGACAACCGACAAACCAGTGCTCGCGGACCACGTATGCAGCGCAAGGCTCACTCCCTGGCAAATGGCGCTGGCCTCTCGCTAGCGTCGCCCGCTACGAGTCGGTGACACGAAGCACGGCCTGCATTAGAGTTCCATGATAGCTGCAGCGATACGGGAACGCCCCAACCTGATCGGCGAGCCAGAGGAAGTTGCCGTCGATCGCCAGTGGACCGGAGTCACCCCACGGACCACCAGTGACCGTGTGGGGCATCGTGCCGACGTTGTACCAACACACGAGCGTTCCGCGCGGAACGACCACGGTGCCGTTCGGCAGGCCGTACGGCTCCTCTTGAAAGAAATAATCGCCGATGTAGATGTCGCGCTCAGCGTACGCCGCTGCGCCAAGCGTCACCGTGAAGTTCACGACGGTCGGCCTTCCAGCGAGGACGTCGATTCGAACCGGATTCGGCGCCGGTTCCTCCACATCCGCGAGGTTGCCGCCCCAGTAGCTGAGTTGGTACGCCCCGACGGGAACGTCGCCGAAATCGAACCGGCCCCCTGCGCCGACGTCCGAGTACTGATTGTTATTTAGACCGCTGACCTCGAGTAAATAGATCCGGCCGACCGCCTGCGGTTGTCCCGAGTGATCGGAGATCAAGCCGCTCACGGTCCCAGTGGAGGGCGGCTGCGGCGCGGTGTCGCTGTTTCCGGCGCAGCCGGCGAGCGAGGGCAGGACGCAAACGGCCGCTGCCCTCGCTCCAAATCGAACCAAGAATTCGCGGCGGGAAGTGAAATCCATTCCGTCGCGACTCTGGTCCAGCTTTCCAACTGTCAGCTCTGCGCCGGGCACTTCCCCGAACCGGGACCGATCTTCGGATTGTTGAGCTCCTCGTTGTACGACAACGGCAGCTTCAGTGCGCGGCCTGGACCAACCCGGGTCGTCATCAAGCCAAATCGGTAAATGTCCTGCAGGCGATCTCCCTGTCCGAACATCGTCGCGAACCGCTCTTGCAACAGCATGTTGAAGACAGCCGCTTGAGCGTTGGAGGCCGGAACCGTTAGCGGCGGTAGTGAGACGGCGGCCCGGTTGATGTTCATCTCGGCGACGGCGGTGTTGAAGTCGCCACTATGCCACGCGACTTCAGCCTGGATCAAATTCATCTCGGCGGCATTTGTGATCGGGATCGGTGAGCCGAGGTTCAGGTACTTGCTCATGCTGTAGAACGGCGTCACGCCATCGGCGCCGTAGAGATCCCCGAGCTTGTTGTTGTTGTCGTGGCCGAGGGGGATGCGCGGGTCGTCCTGCCCGCTCAACGGATCCCGCATGAAGCCCCCGACCGTGTCGATATACTGCTTCCAGACGTTCCGGATCGTGTATGACCGATTGTTCGTGAACGTTCCCTGCACGGTCATGTTGTTGTTCTGCGCGCCGCTATTGGTCGAGTAGACCGCGTCATACTCGAAGCCCGGCGACACTGCCTTGGCGTATTGTCCGGCGGCTGTGTAGTTCCCGAGCATCAGGTTCGCGCGCGCCAATCCAGCATTCACCAGATCGAGGCGCGCCTGCTTTGCCGACGCAGTCGCAAAGTGCGCGTTCTGGATCAACACGAGGAGCGCCGTCAACGAATCCGATGCCTGCTTGAACATCGCCGTGTCGCTGACGGTCGCCACGCCTGGCGCGGGCGGCGACTCGCAGAATGACATGGCCAACACGAGGTCCGACCACGCCCGCGTTGTCTCGACCTGAATGAACAGCGAGCTGACATGAGCCGTGTCGCCCATCACGCTCTCGAAGCGCCGCGCCGCCGAGATCGCGTCATAGCGGGCGCGAAGCAACGCATCCTGTGCACCGCTGAACGCACCGGCAGTCGGCCAGTTTTTCGTGACGACGCCGTCGGAGACTTGCTTCCAGTCGATCCACGTACTGGAGTTCTGCAATTCGTCGGACAACATGCCGGTCATGATCGCGACCGTTGCGATCGAGAGCTGAAAGTTGCCCTCGGCACCGGCTGCGACCGCCGGAAGCAGCGCGTTGCTGTTCGCGGCGTCATTCGTGAAAGCCTGTGGGTTGGATACCTGCAGGATGTCATGGCATCCCATCGCCACCATTAAGGACATCCCGCCCAGCGCCCGTCCCACGGCTCGGGTCCAGCGGCCAGAAAAATCACGCATGATGAGCTTCTCGCGTGTGAGATGTTTGGTCGCCGACCGCGCCCCGGCGTGCGGTCGGCCTCGATTGCCTAGTAGCGGCTGCGGATCGTGAAGCGGAACTGGCGCGGCGGCGGGTCGGTGAGGAATCCACCCGAAATTCCAAACGAGTCTGCTCCCTGCCAATTGGTGTACGGATCCTGGCAGTGGCAGTGGTCCCACCACATGAGGTTGTGAGCAGAAATGGTGACCGTCGTCTTGTCGCCGAGCCGGGCTTTCGACGCCCATGGCTGCGGGACTTGGAACGACAGCGAGACCTCGCGCAGCTCTTCGTTGTTGCGGCTTTCGATATCTGTGAACTTCGACCAGAACGAAACCACCGAATCCGCGGCCGGCGTGTCGGCGCCGCCCGGACCCAGCAGGCTTAGAAACTCGTCGCCCGTGTGCTCGCGGAAACGATACGGCCTGTCGGCGTTGTTGAATGACGCGCCGCGTGCTGCCGTGAAGAGCGCGTAGGCTTGGAATCGACCAAAGCGAAGGGTGGGACTGTACGACAGGTTCAACGTCGGAAGCGGCGGCCCGAAGAAGACCGGCGCCGACGTCGCGCCCCACGTCTTCGTTGTTGCGTTGTAGGTCGTCGGCGCGATCGCCCAAACGCCACCAACGGGATATCCGACGCGCAGCGTCGTCGTCGGCGTCGCCGTGCCGATGCTCGTGATCTTGTTGTGCTCCCCGTCGAGCTTGAGATTGTTCGTGAGCTCGAAGCTGCGCGACTGAATCGCGATCCAGTTGATGCTCGCGTCCCAGCCATGGTTCACGATGCCGCCGACGTTCTGTTCCTGAGCGCTCGTGAATCCAGCGCTTGGCGGTAGCGGAATCGGAAGGATCGCGTCTTTCGTGGACGACCTGAAGAGGGATCCGGAGAGTCCAAGCCGATCGCCGAAGAATCCGGCATCGAATCCGCCGTCGATTTCCGTCGTGACTTCCGGCTTGAGATTCAGGTTACCGGGACTCGCGGGAACGAGAGCGGGCGTGTTCGTGAATACGGCGGCCGGGGCCAACGTGAGGAACGAGTCATACGGTCCAGGGGCCTTCCCCGCGCGGCCCAACGCGGTCCGCAGCTTGAAACTGTTGATCGCCTTTGGAAGCCACGAGTACCCATCGAGATTGTACGCGAAGTCGACTTTCGGATAGCGCTGAAAGCCGTAGTTGTGGCCGAACGCGCTGTTGCCGTCGATGCGCAGACCGACCGTCGTGAAGAATCGATCGCCGAGTCCAACACGATCCTGCGCCAGACCGCCGAGGTTCACTTGGTGCGTGTAGATCTCACCGGCGAACGTTTGTGACGCCGAAGAAACCGTCGAGACGCCCGGGCCGGCGAACACCTTTCCGACGGACGAGCTGAGCGTCTCCGTCGTGTAGTAGCCCTGTCCACCAAACGAGAAGCTGTTGGTGATACCAGTCGCGAGGTTGAACGTGAGCTGGCCCAGATAGTCGGCGGTGTACGTCGTGTTCGCGCGATTGTCGAAATCCTTTTCGCCGTTGCTGATGTACGCCGACTGATAGTTTCCGTCCGGCGGATAGAATCGAACGCCAACACCGTTCACCAAATCGGCACCGACGGTCAATCGATTCTGGAAATAGCTCGTCGTCGAGTAATTGACCGTCGCACCGCCAGTCCAATGATTCGTGTTGGTGTAGGTCGTGATGCGTTCGATGTCAGCGACCGACACCCATGCTTCGCCATATGGCCGGAGCGCCGTCGCCTGGCGAGGATCTCCGTTGGAGGCGTTGCCGGTCATCGACGTCCAGTTATTGCCGGACTGCAGCGCATCGATGTAGTTGTGGTCGAACGACGATCGCACATCGAACTGCCACTTGGGCACCGCGTTCCACGAAACGTTCGCGCGCAGATTGCCGCGCTTTTGATCGTTCGGCTGCAAGCTGCCGACTTCATCGCTATACCCGCCCGAGATGAAGTACGTCGCGTTCGGTGCACCGCCCGTTACCTGCAGATTGTACGAGCCGTACGGGCCGTTGCCGATGAGCGTCTTGTTCATGTCCAGCGCTCGCACGCCCGTCGGGCCGGTGAATTCCGGATAGAGCGTCGTCGGGTAATTCGGGCGCTGTCGGTCGAACCCGGTCCCGAGGTCGATTGCCCACTGCGGCGCGCTCTCGTTCTGGCCGCGCTTCGTGAAGATCTGAATCACACCGTTGCTCGCTTCAGATCCATACAACGTTGCCGCCGCGGCGCCTTTTAGAATTTCTATATGGTCGATGTCCGCCGGATTGAGATCGGAGAGGCGATCATCCGACACGCCACCGTTGAAGCTGCAGCAGCCTTGGTTGCCGAGGCTCGCGGTCCAATCGGTTGCCCGCGTATCGATCCGCACGCCGTCGACGTACACGACCGGCCGTTGACTCAGCGTAAAGCTCGACGTCCCGCGGATGCGAAGGTCCATCGCGCCGCCGACACCGCCTCCGACTCCGACGGAGCGAACCCCCGCAACCTGCCCCTCGAGCAGCTGCGTCATGTCGTCGGATGGCTTCTGCGCCTGAACTTCTCCGACGTCGACGAGGGCGATCGGCGCGCCGAGCTGGCGTTTTTCCACCGCACCGCCGGTTCCCGTCGTCACGACGGCGTTCAACTCGGCAGCACTGACGTCGAGACTAAAATCCGCGGTCGCGGATTGACCCGCAGCCACGCGCACAGTCGTCGCTCCCTGGCGATAGCCGATTCTCCGCACAATGACAGAGTCGGTGCCGGGCGGCGCACCGCGTATGGTGTAACGCCCTCGCCCGTCCGTCATTGCGGCGAGGCGCGTCCCGGGGATCGTCACCTGGCTGCCCGCGACGGCTTCCCTCGTGCCGCGATCGACGACCGTCCCGGTGATGGTTCCACCTTGCGCCCGCGCGACCGCCGGCACGGCCGCCGCGATCAGGAGCACCGCACCCGTGAAGCCCGGAGTTCTCGAACCCGTCCACTGCCCGAAGACGCGCTGCAACCTGCTCATGGAGGTACCTCGCATGTTTGCGTGGAGCTGCCCAACAGAGCATCGAACGAGAGAGCCAACGAACTTCAAACCTTTCGATGAACCGGCAGACCACCGGAGCTGAACGGCACAGCCGCCGGGCTTCCGTTCATGGCGGCGGTGGCGGCGCGATCTCGTAGTCCTTCGGTGGAGTGACACCCGCCAGATTTTGTACGAAGTAGTCCCACGTCCGTCTGAGCAGATACGGCTCCTGCGTCAGCCCGTGGTTTCGATCCGGGTAGATGAGTAGATCGAACGTCTTATTCGCTTTGATGAGGGCATCGACCATCTGAATCGTGTTCGCGGGGTGGACGTTGTCGTCCAAGTCCCCATGAATCAGAAACAGCTTGCCCGTGAGATTTTTCACATAGCTCTTGTTCGCCGCGGCGGCATAGTTGTCTGTCTTTCGCAGCGAGTCGCTCGTGAGCAATCCCTGATACCGTTCGGCCCACCCGTAGTAGTAGCTCCGATTGTCGTGATTGCCGGAGCTCGAGACGGCGACCTTATAGAAGTCCGGGAACATCAACATCGCGTCGGTCGACGCGAATCCGCCGCCGGAATGGCCGTAGATTCCCACGCGGTTCAGGTCGAGATAGTGGTAGCGACTCGCGAGCTGTTTGATCGCCGCGACGTGGTCTGGAATCCCGTTGTCGTGCATGTCGGCGTACCACGCATCGTGAAACGCCTTCGACCGAAGGTTGGTGCCCATCGCGTCCACTTCGATCACGACGAATCCAAGTTGCGCGAGCGCGTCGACCTGACCCATGGTCGAGTAGTCGAGGGCCGGAGAGGACGTTGGAAAAAAGCTCTTCGGCGCGGCGATGATCTGCGGTCCCGGATAGATGTGATCGATGACCGGGTACTGACGCGTCGAGTCGAAGTCCGCCGGCAAGAACATCACGCCGTACAAATCCGTGACTCCGTCGCGTGCCTTCGCCGTGAACGCGACGGGGTGCCGCCAATGCGTGGCGAGCAGCTCGCTGATATCCGATTTCTCCAACGGAAGCACGACCTTGCCGTCGGGCGTGCGCAGCACCGTGACCGGCGGCGCATCGACAGTCGAATACGTGTCGATGATGTATTTGCCGGAAGGCGTCATGCGGACCGTGTGATCGCCGCGCTCCGGAGTGAGCAGCTGGAGATCGGTTCCGTCGAAGTGCGCGCGATAGAGGCGGGCGTAGTACGGATCGCCCGGCTCTCGCCCTCGACCGGTGAAGTACACCCAGCGGGCGGACGGATCGACGTATAGGAGATCGCCAACGGTCCAAGGACCCGGTGTGATCTGGCTGATCACCTCGCCCTTCGCACCAATCAAATACAGGTGTCCCCACCCGTCGCGCTCCGAAAACCAGACGATGCGCGCCCCACCTTCGACCGGAATCCAGTTCGGCGCGCCGCCCGACTCGAGGTTCAACTCGACATATGTTCGGCTCGAGTCCGCGACGATCGGCGTAACATGCCCGGTTTCCGCGTCCGCTTCCATGAGGCGCACGTGGCGCGGACCACGATCGCCATATGTAAAGAACAAATGCGCACCGTCATCGGTCCACTTCACGCTGACCCAGCTCGAGTCGTGCAGCCCGGTCAGCCCGTTGTCCTGCGCATTTTGGGGAGGAGCGTCTATGCGAACATCGTGGTGTGTTGCGCGGTCGAGAATGTGAATGTCGAACGTGGGAATAACGGAGTCGCCCGGCAGAGCGTAGGGGTAGGTGTACATCTTCGGCCGCTGCGCCGTCATCGAGATCAGCGGCATCGTCAGCACTTTGCGCTCGTCGAAGCGCGCGACGGCGATCCGTCGCGAGTCGGGCGACCACTGGACGGTCGGACGGGACGACGTCCGATGGATGATCTGCGACGGCCGCTCGGCGGCATTTCCGTAGCCATTCAACTCGACGCCGTCGGTGGTCAGCGCCGTGGAGTCTTTCGAACCCACCGCGCGAACGTAGACGTTGTGCGCGCGGATGAACGCTTCCCACTTTCCGTCCGGCGACCGCACGTAGGGCACCATGCTCGGTACCGTGTCGCCGACGAGGCAGCTGTACCGCGTGATGTCGCACGTGAACTGCTTCGCGTGGGCTTCGAATACGATTCGGTGTTCGTCGCGTCCGTCGTCCGCAAAACGAAACGTCGTGAACGGCAGGTGTCGGGGATCGAAGCTCGTGTCCGATGCCTGCGACATCGCCGCCGCTAGGGAGAAGTTGTCGAACAGCAGTGTGCGGCGAGGCAACGATGGGTCGACGAGGACGAACTCGGGCCCGCGCGGAGTCGTGACGCGATACCAGAATCGCGTGCCACCGACCATCCACTGCGGCGCGATGTAGTCGGCGTAGACGAGGCGGAGCTCGTTCCAGGTCAGCCCCTGCTCGGCCCGATGGTAGTCGGCCTGCGCGCTGGCGGTATTGGCGACAAACGACAAAGCAACAGCCGCCGCGGCGTGTGCCGTAGTACCAAGGACGCGGACCCTGCTCGACCGGCTGAATGCCACGCGCGATGGTGCGGGGGACGATGCTACGCCAACCGCAGCTATCCTAGTCGCGACACCGGCCTTGGCGCAAATAAGAACTCACAAAGGAATTCGACTTGCGGTGTTCGCGACCGACGCCGATCGCGGAGCCTGCGACGCCGGGGCGGGAAATGCGAACGCCGGCTGCGAAGCCGGCGCTCATGAGAAAACACTAAACCAGTGCGACCAGCTACGCGTTCATCTGCATCTGGCTGTCAGGGGTCGATTCCGTCGACGTCGCACGGTGCGACCGAACGGGCTTCGCGAACAGCAACTGTCCTTCGAGGACATTCGGCTCGGTCGTGCGATAGCTGACCTGGCCAAACGTGTAGACGAACACGGTACCCGTGTCCACCGACTCGAACGCGCGGCAATCCGCGCACGAATCGTTGAGAGCGACGGGCTGTTTTTCTTCCGCGACGATCTTGTAGTCACGGAGGATCCACGTGGATCCGTTTCGATCGGTGAATCTGAGTTCACTCATCGGACGCAGCGCACAAGAGGAGGGACATTTTTTTCGGGAAGGCCGAGGTGGCAAGGAGGGAACTGCTGGGCACACTCGCTTCGCGCAGTAAAAAAGAACCATAACCGAACTCGAGCGCCAGAGGTCTACTCGAAGTCCGCCGGGGCTCAACGATGAGCCCCAGCGGTCCCGAGTGCAATCAAGATGCCTTAGCGGATGAGAACGGAGCTATTTCTCAATGTCGAGCCGATCGTGAAGACGATCGTCTGCCCCTCTCCGGCCTGTACGAGGCCGCTCGATGCACGACCATTTCCACCGATCGGCGTCGCGACGATCCGCAGGTCCTGTGACGCCAACGACGGATGAAGCATGAACGTGCGCGTCGAGTTCCCTGTCACCGTTCCCACGCGCGTCGCCAGCCCCTGGCTCACCGCGTAGACATCCATGTCGTAGAAGTTCTGGTTCTTGACCTGCAGCCCGATCGAGGTCGCCGGCGCCAATTCGCCGCCCGCCTCGTTCGGATGTGAGCATGCCGTAGCCGTCGAAAGCGTCACGCCCGCGGCCATCAGTCCGACCAAGAATCGCATTCCCCGCATACAGCCCTCCCAGGCCCTGAGACATCATTGGATTCGCGGTTGGTGCCTCCGCGCGGACGACAAAAGGCATAGGCAATGCCAACTTGAGTCCCGGCAGGCAGATAGCTAGAATTCAAAGCTCGACCAGCCCGCCATTCGAGGCGGCATCAACATTTCCCCTCCCCCTGCTCCGGCAACCAGCGGGGGGCGGATAGACCAAAGGGAGGATTGCCCACGCATGACGCGCCAATATGAGGCGGTCTACGTCTTCGACTCGACATTGGAAGACGCCGCCATCACAGACAAACTCGGTCGATTTCACAGCTTGCTGGGAAATCCGGCCGATCTCCAGCTCAATCATTGGGGCCGCCGCCAGCTCGCGTACCCGATCGGCCGGCGCGAGTCCGGCTACTACGTCGTCGCGCGCTTCGGCGCGGAGACGACCACGCTCCCGGAGTACGAGCGCGCCATCAAGCTGGATGAAGGCATCGTTCGCCACCTGATCACCCTCTTCGAGCACGAAGTCGGTGCGCCGCCGATGTCCGAGGAAGAACTCGCAATTGCGGCTCGCCGTCGCGAAGCCGATGAAGACGAGGACGAAGAATGACAACCCGCCGCCCAACCAAGACCTGCCCGTTCTGTGAGACCCGGGTTCGGTTCGTCGACTATAAAGACGATCGCACGCTCGGCCGCTTTATCACGGATCACGGCAAGATTCTGCCGAGCCGTTTGAGTGGCGTCTGCGCACGTCATCAGCGTCAGCTCTCGACCGCCATCAAGCGCGCCCGCTATCTGGCGATCATTCCGTACATTCGCGGAATGCAGGCGTAACGCCGCATGACTGGTCCCGCGGCACCCCCGAACGCTGCGCTCCTCGCTCCGGCACCAACGGAGCGAGGGTGGGTCAAGCTCCTTCTCGCGCTGACTGCGTTTTTCCTGTTGCCGGAGACGCCGCAGTTCGGCGCGTTATTGCCCGTCGACCAGAGCATGTTGTTGTTCGTTCCCGCGCTCGCGGCCTGCGCCCTCGTTGGTTGGTGGGCGGGTGGCCGCGCGTTCACGGCAATCGCGTGGGTTGCTCTCGCGGTCGCGATGACCGCACAAGCGACGCCGCCCAGCGCGTTCTCGAATCTCGTTCGCGGTTGGTGTTTGCTCCTCGCCGGCTCGTTCGGACTCGTGTGCTTGCTCGGAGCGCGTCGGCCGCTTCTCTCGCGTGCGTTCTTGGCGCTCGGCATGACCTTGGTGTTCGCGACGGTCATGGGAGCAATCGGTCCGGTGACGCTCGGTCAGGCGTCGAAAACCATCGCCGACGAATTTTCGCGACGCAATGCGGAAGTCGCGACGGCGACGAACGCGTTCATTCAGGCCCATCCGAACGACTGGAAGGATCTGACCGCGAAGGTTCCCGCGCTCGCGCAGATGCCGGCGGAGCTCGACAAGGAGCTCAGCACATTGTCCGGGTGGGGGCTTGCTGTTTTTCCGGCTCTTCTGGCGCTGCAGTCACTCGCGGCACTCGCGCTCGCGTGGGCCACGTACCACCGGCTCAGTCGCGCGCGCCTGGGCGCTCCACTCCGGCCGCTTCGAGAATTCCGCTTCAACGATCAGTTGGTGTGGGGCCTCATCGTCGGTCTCACGATCGTGATGTTGCCGACGCTGACGTCGATGCGCGGGCTCGGTCGCAACCTCATCGTGTTTTTCGGCGCGCTGTACGCGGTTCGCGGATTCGGTGTGCTGAGTTGGTTCATGGCGCCTGGAAGTCTTGGCGTGACGCTGTCCGTGGGCTTCATCATGCTCGCGGCGCCGGTCATTCAGGTGTTCGCGGCATTCGTCCTCATGTTCTTTGGCGCAGCGGCGCTGACCCTCGGGCTCGGCGACACATGGGCTGACTGGCGCAATCGACCGCGCCAGCAATCCTGAGCGTCATCACAGTTTTATAAATCGATCCGGAGTTATTCCATGGAAATCATTCTCCGCCAAGCGGTCGAGAACCTCGGCACGACGGGCGACGTCGTGAAGGTGAAGTCGGGCTACGCGCGCAACTATTTGTTGCCGCACGGCCTGGCCTACGAGGCGACCCCGGGCAATCTCAAGCGCATCCAGCAGGAGCGTGAGCGTCTCGAGGCGGCCGAGAGCGAGCGGCGCGGCGCGGCGCAGTCGTTGGCTGAACGACTCGAGCAAGTCTCGCTCACTTTCTCGGCGCGCGTCGGCGAAGAGGGCAAGCTGTTCGGCTCAGTCACCGCCGCGGACATCGCGCAACAGCTGGAAGCGCAGGGCTTCCACCTCGAGAAGCGACAGATCGACCTCCACGAGCCGATCAAAGCGCTTGGCGTCTATCGCGTACCGGTTCGCCTCCATGCAGACGTGAAGCCGGAAGTCCGAGTTTGGGTGATCAAGCAGTAGGGTTCGAGATCACCGAGTGTCGACGCGGGCGGAAGCAATCAAGCTTCCGCCCGCGTTTTTTCAGGGTGGGTTAGGGGTTTGGTGTTTGCGTGGGTTCGGGGTTTGGTGTTTGGGTGGGTTTGGTGTTCCGGTCTGGCGTGGACTGTTTGGCGTCGGGGGTTCTGGGTGCCTGCGCGTGACTCAGTGACTGAGTGACTTCAGTGCGCGAGTGACTCGGCGCGTGAGTGACTGCGTGTCTCAGTCACTCAGTTACCCGGCAACTCGATCAGTCGCGGGCACCGCAGACTCCAAACCCCTAACTGTCCACCCCAGACCGGAACACCGAACCCTTTTGTCCCGTGCGGTGTCTCTCCTGTATGTGCTATACAGGAACCGTCGAATGACGCGCGACACAGGCGAGCTTCTTCCCGGCACCTTCGAGATGCTGGCGCTCAAAGCCCTGACCCTCGGCGCAATGCACGGCTGGGGGATCGCGGAGCGGATCGAGCGTCTCTCGGATGGAGCGTGCGAGATCCAACAGGGCGCCGTATACCCGGTGCTGCAGCGACTCCTCCGCAAGGGGTGGGTCGTCGCTGCATGGCGCGCCACGGAGAATCACCGCCGCGCGCGCTACTATCGCATCACGCCGTCGGGGCAGCGGAGGCTCGACGCGGAGATCGCGTGGTGGCGGCGGTCATCAAGTGGCATCGAGCGCGTGTTGCGCGCGGCAATACAGGAGGGCTGATGTCCTGGCTCGACGCACTCCGAGAGCGCGCAAGGAACTTGTTCGCACAGCAGGACGTCGATCTCGATGAAGAGATCGCATACCACCTCGAGCTCGAGACGTCGCGGCAAATCGCGAACGGCTGCGATCCCGGGGTCGCGCGGGCGAGAGCGGTCGCCCGTTTCGGAAATCGTCGAGACGTCGCCGACGCAACCCGCGACGAACGCGGCACTCATCTCATGGAGGGCGGCATGCAAGATCTTCGCTGGGCGCTGCGCTCGCTTCGCAAGAATCCCGGGTTCACTGCGCTCGCCATGGTGACGCTGACCCTCGGCATCAGCGCGGCCACCGTCGCGTTCACGGTGCTCGATACCGTGCTCCTGCGTCCTCTTCCCTACCCTGCTGCCGAGCGGCTTGTCTACATGCAGGAACTGACGTCGAAGCAGTCGCTGCGACCGCCGTCCTATCCGAACTTCGTCGATTGGCGCTCGGAGCCGAAGTCGTTCGACGGCGTCGTCTCGGCGATGTATCCGTTCTCGGAAACCGTGTGGCCTGGCGAGCGAATGTCGGAACCAGTTCGCGCGACGCTGCTCGGAGTTTCGAGGCGTTTCTTCGCGACCCTCGGTGTGAAGCCGGCGATCGGCCGAGAGTTCAGCGACGACGAAAGCCGCGTCGGTGGTCCACGGGTCGTCATGGTCTCGTACGAGTTCTGGCAGACACAGATGGGCGGGCGACAGCCTCTCGGCACTCTCCGCGTGGGCGACACACCAGCACCGGTCATCGGCGTCACGCCGCCGGACTTTCGTTTTCTGCGAGCGGCCGACGTGTATTTCTCGCACGAGCAAGAGCCGGGTACGATCCGCAGCGCGCACAACTACATGGTCGTCGGGCGGCTGAAGACCGGCGTCACGCTCGATGCGGCGCGCGCCGAGATGGCGAGACTCTCCCAGGCGCTGATGTCGACCTATGGCAACGAGACCGAAGCGGCGAACGTCGACCTGAAGCCGTTGCGAGACTATCTCGTCGGCGACTATCGAACAATGCTCGGCGTCGTGTTCGGCGCCGCGGCGCTCGTGCTGCTGATCGCCTGTACGAATCTCGTCAGCACACAGCTCGCGCGAGGGTGGGCGCGCGAACGGGAGGTCGTGATCCGCGCCGCGCTCGGCGCGTCGCGCGCGCGAATTGCGCGGCAGCTGTTCATCGAGAGTGCGGTGCTCGTCGGCGCCGGAGCGGCATTCGGGCTCGTGTTCTCGGCAGCCGCAACGCAGGCCGTGAAGAAGCTCGGAACTGGATTGGTTCCGCGCCTGAACGAGTTGTCGGTCAGCGGCCGCGCGTTCCTGTTCGTCGCCGCGGTCGCTGTGGTCACGTCGCTCATCGTCGGTATCTATCCGGCGGTGCGGCTCGCACGCGGCGACGCCGGCCTCGTGATGCGCTCGGCTCGCGGCTCGTCGGTATCGGTGAGAACATCGGTGTGGCGACTCCTCGTCGGCTTCGAGGTCGCGCTCGCGGTCGTGCTGCTCGTTGGATCGGCGCTGCTCGTGAGAACACTTCACAACATTCTCACAGCGGACACGGGCATCGTGTCGCGTGGCGTCGTGACCGCCGCGATCACACCGCGGGAGGAGGACGCCGGCCGTCTCGACGAGATCACGCGAAGCCTCGGCAGTCTACCAGGGGTCGATGGTGTCGCGTTCACAAACCGCCTGCCCTTTACATGGGGGGACCAGTCGGGACCGATTCGACGCCAGAGCGATCCGCTCGATCGCAACTGGCCGGCGCTCGCGGGATTCAGAGTCGTCACGCCGGAGTACTTCAGCGTGCTCAAACAACCGGTGCTTCGCGGGCGCGCCTTTACGTCCGCGGATCGTGACGGCGCGCCGCATGTCGCGATCATCACTTCCGGCGTCGCTGCGAAGCTCTGGCCCGGGCAGGATCCAATCGGGAAGGCCGTGGCAACGAACTATCTAATGAAGGAGTGGTTGACGGTCGTCGGCGTGGTGACCGAAGCATCGAGCTGGACGATGCCGCGCGGCTCACAGCACGAAATCTTCGTTCCGCTCGCGCAACACCTGCAGTCGACACAGGGACAGCTCGTCGTGGTGCTGCGGACCCGTGGCGACGCACAAGCGCTCCTGCCGGAGCTTCGGTCTCGCCTTCGTCAGCTGCTGCCGACGTCGCCCGCGCAGATCGGCACGATGGATGAGCGCATCGCGAAGAGCGCTGCCGATCGGCGCTTCGCGATGATCGCGCTGCTCGTGTTCGGCGGAATTGCCGTGTGTCTCGCAGGGGTCGGGATCTACGGCGTGATCTGGTACATCGTCACGACGCGAACCCACGAGATCGGCGTGCGCCTCGCGCTCGGAGCTACCTCGGGAATGATTCAAGGCGAGGTGTTGCGCGGTGCCGCCGCCATGGCGCTCGGCGGAATTGTCGTCGGCGCGATCGCCGGCGTTTTCGCGACGCGCTATCTCCAATCGACTCTGTACGGCGTGTCGAGACTCGATCCGTCGATGTACGCCGTCGGCGCCGCGATCGCGCTGGTCGCAACGCTGCTCGGCGCGTTGGTGCCGGCGCGCCGAACGAGTCGAATCGATCCGATGATCTCGCTGCGCGGCGACGCGTGACGCGATGGGCGCCTTCGTCGAATCTTCCCGCGCCGCGACCAATACCATCGCGAACGCAGTTCAACCGCGTCGTCGACCACTGACTAGACGATATAGCGTTTCTTGATGCGAATATCCTGAGCCGAAATGGGGCTCTCGTTGAAACGATATACTTTCAGCGTCGGCTTTCGCTCGGAGGGAATCATCTTGATCGACTCACGAAAGTCTTGATTCACCGCGGCAAGCTCGCGCCAGATATCGTCGGCGAGTGATCGCACGCCGTCGGCCGTCGGCACCTCCGCATTCTCCGCCATCTCGAACAACAGCTCGAGACGCTTGTTCGCGTCTTCGTCCTCGTATGGGCGCAGCGCGAAGTTCGCTACGTTCGATCCGAGAGACGGCAGCCGAAGAATCACGTGTTGAATGTCCTCGGGCGTGATCTTGCAGCCGTAAAAGCCGACCGAGTTATCCTGGCGGCCCCAGTGAAAGAGAAGCGGAAGATTGATCGACGAACCTTCGTGCTGAACGCGAACGTTTCGGTCGCGCAGCGTCTTTCGCACCGCGTCCATCGATCGCACGACGCCGCGGTCGTGCAGATTGTAGCGAATACGCGGCGATACGTTCTCGAGCCGGTTGATGGTGAACAGCAGGCTGCGATCGGCGTCGCTCTCGATGAAAACGTTCAGTGGATCGTACTGAAAGATCATCGGCAGCGCCTCGCGCCCGAAAATCGCCTCGCCGAGTGACGGGTCGGACGCGATTGCCTGGCGGAGCTCCAGTGTGAACTCGGTCTCGACGCCGAGGTTGATCTCGAGATCCGATGCGCCGTAGCTCGAGATCGTTTTGCGAAAGCATTTGTTGAGCGCTGCTCGCAGCGGCTCGGACATCCCTTCGCCGCCGACGACAGCACAGACGTCGAACTCCTTCCACTCGATGTCCGCCGTGTCGACGAGAACCTTGAGAAACGGCGGATAGCCGGTGATGACGTAGCGGTACTTCGGTCCGAGCAGCTTGAGGGTCGCGACAACCTTGCCGACGTCCGGACCGATCGACTTGAGCACGCATCGGTCGACGAGCGACATCGAGACGTTCATTCCGGTCGCCCACGGGCCCAGAGCGAACGCGTTCAAGAGAATGAAGCTCTCGTCGCCGAAGACGCTGCGGGCGGAGTATTGAATCAAACGGCGCGTCGCCGCTCGTTCATCGGAACCGCGGATCCAGTTGCTGGCGGTTCCACTCGATCCCGACGACTCGTCGATCACCGCGCCGCGCATCGGCAGCTTTCCGCCCTGACATAGCGACTCGAGCGGCCAGCGCTTGATGTAGCCCGCCTTGTCCATCGGCGGAATCTGTTCCCACTCGGATGGATTTTCCGCGTTGTGCTCGCGAAGAAACTCGCGGTACGCCGGGACATTGGTCCGCGCGTTGTAGAACGCCGCCGACGCGCGCATCCGGGAGACTCGTCCTCTCGCGTGTCCTCCAATCACCGGGGCAAAGAGCATTCGATACGCGCCCCACGAGGAGATCGCGAGATCGCCCACCTTGCTCAGCCCCCAGCCGAGCACGGGATCGATGACCTCATTCATATGGAGTCGCTTAGGAGGTTATCAGAATGGATTGGAGCCGCGGAGCGCGCGGTGGCTCGTCGCTGTAACCAAGCCGGAGGACGAGCCAACAGTCGTCGACGCGGAAGCGACGCGCGATTTCACCCGCGTACGCCGGATTGGTCAGCATGGAGCCCATCGGCTGCATGTAGACGTCGTCGCGCGCCATCTCGAGCCAGAGGTCCATCAGCATGTGCCCGGCGCGAACGAGCTCGGGCCAGGACTTGAACGCGCCGCAGACGAGCGCGATGTGACGCGTCCCTCGCTGCGTTTGGAGATAGCGGTGAATCGCGAACTGGCGGAGTCCAGGGAGTTGAAACGCGTGTGGCGTCAGGAACGCCGACCGAAGCTCCCAGCCGGGCTGATTCATCGGCTTCTGCCACAGCCCGTCGCCAAACTCCGGAGTTCGGCCGATGCGATACCACCGGCGGATCTCCTCTCGCTCGGCATCGAGCTGCAGGTTGTCGACGATTGCCGCTGCATTCAGACGAAGCAACGGTTTGACGATCGACGGATCGTCGTACGGAATGAATCGGTGTCCGTACTCGGCCGCGACGCGCTCGAACGCGGTCAGCGCGTCGAAGGCGATCGGACGATCATGGTACGGGAGGCGAGAGGTGCGGCGGGCGTCGAGGAGCAGGAACTGGTCTTCAGCATCGCAGGTACCTGTGATGGTGGCGACGCCCAGAGTGATTCGCTGAGTGTTCGTGATCGTCGCTGGATCGATCCCGGCCGTCGGAGTGACGCGGAGCTCGCAGCCGAAGTGTTTGGCCGCGCGCACGAGGGTCGCGGCGAAGATCCCGAAGGCGCTCGAGACATAGAGGTTGCCGTGGTCTTCTTGCGGAAGGAACCGCTCGGTCAGGGCGACGAGGTCGGCCGTCGTGTCGTCTCGCGGCAGGATGCGAAACGGTTGCGTGTTGTGCGGCGTAGGCGCGAGGCGGGCGAGGGAGGCGATCGATTGCCAGACGGTCATGAGGGTATCAGTGCAGGTATCGCCGGCCCGTCCCACGCGCTCTACCGGAGGCATGTTCCAGCATTAAGCTACGAGGAAGCTGCCCGGCCACTCTTTCACGATCAAGGAGCTTCGAGCCCCACCTACATGGCATCGACGACATCATCGACCACCAACGCCCTCGCGTTTGCCCAGCGCGCCGCACAAGTCGCCATCGACAACAAAGGACAGGACGTCGTACTCCTCGATCTGCGCGGAGTGACAGACATGACCGATTTCTTCCTCATCGCGAGCGGAACCTCCGATACCCATGTGCGGGCGCTCGGTGAGCACATCGTCGCGGAGCTGAAGAAAGAAGGATTCCCGGTGCATCACGTCGAGGGACTCGAGAAAGGTCGTTGGGTGCTCCTCGACTTCGTCGACTTCGTCGTCCATCTCTTCCATCCGACGCTTCGCAATTTTTACCAGCTCGAGCGTTTGTGGGCCGACGCGCAGGAGATTCCAATCGAGCGTGCCGGGGTTGGTGCGTGAACGTGTCAGCGCGCGGCCGCCTGCTGTTTGTCGCGAGCCTCGCGCTGATCACGGCCGCCGGCGCGCGCGCCGGCGCGCAGAACTATTTCGGGCAGAACCAGGTCCAGTACGATCGGTTCAACTGGACGCAGCTCGAAACTGAGCATTTCCTCATTTATTACTATCCGGAAGAGCGGACGGCAACGTTGGACGCCGCCCGGATGGCGGAGCGTGCGTACGCGCGTCTGTCCCGCGTCCTCGGCCACCAGTTCCGCGAGAAGAAGCCGATCGTGCTCTTTTCGTCGCGGACGGACTTCGGCCAGAACAACATCACGGGCGATCTCGGCGAGGGCACGGGCGGGGTAACGGAAGCGATGCGTCATCGCATGCTTCTCAACTTCACGGGCGACTACAAGAGCTTCGAGCACGTGCTCACGCACGAGATGGTGCACGCGTTCCAGTACGACATCTTCGCTCGAGGCAAAGCGGGCAACGGCCTCCAATCGCTCGCGCAGTTCCTGCCGCCGCTCTGGTTTGCCGAAGGCATGGCGGAATATTTGTCGCTCGGGCCAAACGGGTCGAACACCGAGTCGTGGATGCGCGACGCCGCATTGAACGGCAAGATCCCGACGATCAAGCAGCTCACGGACGATCCCGACAAGTACTTCCCCTATCGGTACGGCCATTCGCTGTGGGCGTACATCGGACAGAAGTGGGGCGACGAAGCGATCGGGCAGATCATGAACAGCGTTCCGACCGTCGGCGTCGAGCGCGCGTTCCGCCGCGAGCTCGGCGTCTCGTTCGACGGATTGGGGACCGAATGGAAGGAGGAGCTGCAGTCGCGCCTCCTTCCGGAGGTCGGGAGCATGGACCGCCCGCGCAAATTCGCACAGGAGCTCCTCGGCGAGGACAAGAAGGAGAGCGACATCTACCTCGCCCCCGCTCTCTCGAATGATGGCAAGCGCATCGCGTTTCTGGCAAACGGCAACTTTCTTCGCGGGCAGGTTTTCGTCGACCTGTGGCTCGGCGACGCAGAAACCGGCAAGCGCATCAAGAGGCTCGCGAACAGCGAGCTCAATCCGGACTTCGAGGAGCTGCGCCTCCTGTATTCTCAGAGCGCGTTCTCGCCGGACGGCCGGAAGATCGCGATGACCGCGCAGCACCAGGGCAAGGACGTGCTGTACATCATCGATGTCGAATCCGGAAAGCGCTCGAAGCCGTTCGACCTGCCGCTCGAATCCGTCACCGGGCCAACCTGGTCGCCCGATGGGCAACGGCTTGCGTTCAGCGGCAGCTACGGCGGAATCACGGATCTCTGTTTAGTGAACGCTGATGGAACCGGATTCCGCCGCCTGACGCGCGACCGGTATGGTGATCTGCAGCCGCAGTGGTCTCCCGATGGGAAAACCATCGCATTCGCGAGCGATCGCGACAGCGCCAGCTTCGATCTGCTGAAGTTCAATCCCTGGCGGATCACGCTCCTCGACGTCGAGACCGGACGAGTGTCGGTGCTCCCCGGGCAGGCGGGACTGAACCTGAACCCGCAGTGGGCGCCCGACGGACGCTCGATCGCGTACATCTCGGATCGCGCCGGGAGCGCGAACATTTTCCTCTACGACTTCGAGACGAGCCAACAGTACCAGCTCACGAACGTCGTCGGCGCCGTATCGGCGCTCACGGAGTACAGTCCCGCGATCAGCTGGGCGCGCGGCGCCGACAAGCTTGCGTTCACATACTACAGCGACGGACAGTACACGATCTGGACGATCAGCAATCCGCGCTCGCTGAAGAAAGCGCCGTATCACGACGTCCCGCGGCCGACCATCGCCAGCACGGTCCAGCCGGTCGATACGATGACGCGCGAGGTTTCGATCGCCGCGCTTCTCGATTCCGCCGACATCGGACTCCCGGACACGTCGAAGTTCCGCGACAACGCGTACAAGATGCGTTTCCAACCGGACTACGTGACGCGCCCGAGCATCGGGTACGTACCGGACGCGTTCGGACGAAGTCTGTTCGGTGGAACGACCGTCGTCCTCAGCGACATGCTCGGCAACAACCACCTCGCGATCTCGGGCGAAGTGAACGGTCGGCTGAGCGAGGCGCGGGCATTCCTCGGCTACACGAATCTCGCGAACCGTTGGCAATACTCGACCGGCTTTTCGCAGGCGCCGTACTACTTCTTGTCGTCCGATTCTCTCTCGAACACGATCGATCCCGGTGTGGCGCGAGAGAATCAGGAGATAACGACGTACGTGGCGAGACAGGCGTTCGCGGTCACCGAGTATCCGTTGAACCGCTTCACTCGATTCGAGTTCGGCGCGGGATTCAACAACATCGACCGGAGTCGTTGGTTCGTGACGCGGCAGATCTACAACGGCAGCCAGGCGAGCCCGTATTCCGTCGACAGCACGCGTCGCGATCCGACGTTGAACTATCTCGACGGCCAAATCGCGATGGTGTCGGACAACACGCTGTTCGGCTACACCGGGCCGGTCATGGGGCGCCGATATCGGCTGCAGGTGAGCCCCGTCGTCGGAGCGTACGATTGGGTCGAATATCTCGCCGACTACCGTCGCTACGACCCGATTCTCTTCAACTACCTGACGGTTGCAACACGGCTCTACACCGACCTGTCCATCGGCCACGACGAAACGGCGTTCCCGAAGTACATCGCGAGACCCGACTACGTCCGTGGATATGACCGCAACAGTGCCTTCTACCTCAGCTGCCCGGTAGTCGGGGCCAACCCGACGAACTGCAGCGCCGTCCAGCTTCTCGGCAGTCGCGTGGCGGTGGCGAACTTCGAGCTGCGGTTCCCATTGCTGCGGAAAGTCGAGCTCGGGTTCTTGCCGGTCGACCTTCCGCCCCTCGACGGTCTGTTTTTCTACGACGCGGGACTGGCATGGTCGGCCGGTCAGTCGGTCTATCTCACGCGTCCGGAGAACTACAACATTTCGACGCAGCGGTATCCGCTGAAGAGCTACGGATTCGGGCTTCGGCTCAACCTCTTCAACTACGCCATTCTCCGCTGGGACTTCGCGATTCCGGTGGACCAGAGTCAGCACAAGGGGATTTGGACCTGGTCGCTCTGGCCGTCGTTCTAGACGCCGGCCTGGCAGGTCATCGCATGGAGCGCAGGGCGAGGAATTCCGGGGTCGGATGGAGCGATCCGACAGCCTCGCGGAACACACCCCGTCGGTTATCTTGATGGCGTGCGCTCGCTCATTGCGTTGGCGCTTGGGCTCGTTGCGTGTTCAGGCGGCGAAAGTTCGAAAAATCCGGCCACCCGCACAGCATCGTCGACGTCCCCATCGCGAGGGCCCGACGCGCTGATGTTGCGCGTGCCGCGAAACGGCGGCATCCCCCACGTTGCTCCTTTTCCCTACATCGACTCCACCGCTTGGACGGGAACCGATGCACTTCCGGCCATCGATCGCGTACTGGGATTTGACGCCGAGGGCGGCATGATCGCCGCGGTCGATCAGCGCGGGCTTCCGCTGTGGCTCGATCTCCGGGTCGGCACCGTGACAAAGACCGGTAAGGAGAAGCCGCGCGATCTCGTCTCGGCCGATGGCTCGACGATCTATGGGGTTGGGAACGACGGAGTCGTCGCGCGGTTCACTCCGACCGGTAACTGGACCTTCAAACCGTCGCAGCCGGGCGTCGCCGCCTATCCGCAGATCAGCGGCACGCTCGTCGTTTTGACCGGCAAGGGAAAGAATTCGCGCGTCATTCGAATCCGGCCGCCGGAGTCGAAGATTCTCGACTCGCTGAATCTGCCGGACGCATCGGGAGGAACCTCCGCGCCGCTTGGTGACCGCGTCTTCTTCATCCAGGACGGTCGCTCGCTCACCGCGGTTCAAGCGCGCTCCCTCAACAAAGGGAACGAAATTTCGTTCGACCATCATCCGGTCGACCTCGAGGCGACGCCGAGCGGTGACCGGATCTACGTGATTACAGATTCCTCATCGAGAATCGAAGTCGTCGACGCGATCCAAGAGCGCGTCTCGACGAGAATCGATCTTCCCGGAAATGCGCGCGAGCTGCGCGTCGATCCCATCGGGCGATACGTCCTCGTGCGCGCGGCGCGCGGCGATTCGGCGTGGGTCGTGAGCGTCGGCACGGACAAGGTCGTCGGCAGTGTGCGAACCAAATGGGAGGGCGACGTGCCGTTCGTCGCTCCGGACGGCACGATCGCGACGAGCGACGGCCGAGATGTCGTCTTCGTTCAAGCCGGCACGAACAAGGAAGTTCGCCGAGCCATCGACGGCGCCTCCGACTTCTGGTATTCGTTCGTCTGGAACGGACTTCGGTCGCGGTCGTCGGCGCTCGACAGGCCGGCGCAATTCGCAACGGACTCCGACACGACGACAAAGGCACCGGTCGTCGCAGCGCCGCCCGCCGACTCGACCAGACCTCGACCCGCGGCGCCACCCCGAACGGCTGCGCCGGACACCGCCGTAACTCGAGGCTTCACAGTCTCGTTCGCGGTTCTCCTCGACGGCCCAAAGGCACGCGACGTCGCGGCGAAGATCGTCGTCGACGGCAAGACCGCGCGCGTCGTCCCCGGGAGCAACGACGGAATTCCCGTGTATCGCGTGGTGCTCGGGCCGTACGCGACGCGCGACGAGGCAGACCGCGTCGGCAAGGCATCCGGACAGGCCTACTACATCTACGCCGGTACACCGTGACGGCGCTCCGCACGCGACGACCCTTCGACTGGGAGGCCGCCGGCGAGGAGCTCGGCGACACGTTGTCGTCGTACCACATGGTTGTCGTTGCCGGTCTGGACTCCGTGACGACCGGACAGGTTGCCGTTGGCATCGCGCGCGCGCAGTCCCTCGGACGACGCGTCGCCGTCGGCGATTTGTTCGCTGAGTCGCCGCCGATCCGCGATCTGATTCAGACCGATGACCCGCATGGCATCGTCGACAGCTTCCTGTACGGCGTTTCGCTGAGTCGCATCGCGTATCCGGTTGCCGGCGCCGGCCAGCTGTTCGCGATGCAGAGCGGAACCGAGCCGCCCGTCTACGAAGAGATTCTCGCGAATCCCCGGTGGCACCGGCTCTGCGGCGGCTTCCGCGAAGCGGACGCGCTGCTGGTGCTGGCGGTCCCTGCGAACGCGCCGAGGCTCGAAGATCTCGTCGGCGCGTCCGACGGCGCGGTCCTCGTCGGAGACGTCGCACCTCCGGGGATCCCCTTCTCTCGCGTCATCTCGAACCTTCGCGAGCCGAGGTCGCAGACGCTCGCATCGATGCCCGCCGTTCCAGACGCCGCGCCGGCCGTAGTCGAAGCCTCTGACCCGTGGCGGCGTCTCAAGACCGCTCCAGGCGTTCTGCTTTTGATCTTTCTCGTCGCCGCGGTGCTGTGGCTCGCGTACCGTCCGCTCGCGAGCTCGCATCGTCCGGTGGTCCGCGCCAAGCGAGATTCCGCTCAAGGCATCGGCGCCGTCATCACCGGCGCGGATTCGAATACGCCCGCGGCTGACTCCGCGCCGGTGGCCCAGACACCTGCAGTCGTTCCGCGCGTTGCCAACGCCAACGACTCCGCGAGCGCCGCCGTCTATGCCGTCGAATTGATGGCCGCGAACACGCAAGCCGGTGCTATTTTGAAGCTGCAAAAAGACGGAAAGAAGCTGCCGGCCGCGACGTTTGCGCCGGTCGAGATCCAAGGCGCTCGCTGGTTCAAGGTCGTCAGCGGAGCGTTTGCCAACCGAACCGACGCCGAGTCGCTCCTCGTGAACCTCCGGCGTCAAAAAGTGCTCGATGCCGGACGCGGCACCGTTGTTCAAGTTCCATTCGCGTTCTTGATCGATTCCGTACCGGCGACCGCCGTCGCCGGCATGGTCGCGACGTATGCGGAGCGCGGCGATCCGGTGTACGCGCTGAAACAAGACGATGGATCTGCGTGGCTGCTCGCGGGCGCGTTCGAGAACCGCGAACAGGCATCAGGATATGCTCAATCGCTTCGAGCCTCGGGAATCACTCCCGTGCTCGTGTATCGCAAAGGGAGAACGTTCTAGTGCGGCTGACGAAGCTCGAGATGCAAGGGTTCAAGTCGTTCGCGGACACCACGGAGATGGCGTTCAATCCGGGGGTGACGGCGATCGTCGGTCCGAACGGATGCGGCAAATCCAACGTCTCTGACGCCGTTCGGTGGGTGCTTGGCGAACAGCGTGCGAGGCTGCTGCGCGGCGCGAAAATGGAAGAGGTCATCTTCCAGGGATCGTCGGCGCGGCGGGCAGTGAACGTCGCCGAGGTGTCGCTGTACTTCTCGAACGAAGAAGGGGTGCTTCCGGTCGCATTCCAGGAAGTCGTCATCACGCGACGTTTGTCCCGTTCCGGCGAAAGTGAGTATTTCCTCAATCGCGCGCCGTGCCGGCTACGAGACATCGCGGATCTGCTCCGCGGAACCGGCCTTGGCGCGGATACGGGGGTGGTCATCGAGAGCAAGATGATCGACGCACTTCTCTCCGACCGCCCTGATGATCGTCGCGAGCTTTTCGAGGAAGCGGCCGGCGTTGGCCTGTACCGCGATCGGCGCCGCACTACCGAGCGCCGTCTCGAGGAAACGGCGGTCGATCTTCAGCGACTCGACGACCTCATCTCCGAAGTGCAGAGTCAAGTGCGTTCGCTGGCGCGCCAGCGGCGCCGTGCGGAGCGCCACTCGGAGCTGACGACGCGCCGCTTCACGATCGAGATCGCGCTCGCGAAGCGCGAGATGGAAGCGTGGCACGAGGAGCTCCAGCGTCTCGACGCGCGCGTTCATCAGCTGCGCGACACGGCGCCGCAGACCGAAGAGTCGGTCGCCGCCGCAGAGCAAGCCCGCGATACCGCCCACGGCGATCGCGCGGCCGCTGAGGCAAAGCGCAGCGAGTTGGTGCGTCTCGTCGGCTCGCAGCGCGAGCGCGTCCAGCAGATTCGTGGCGAGATGGCCGTCGCGGAAGAACGCCAGCGGAACGCGCTTGCGCGTCGCCAGCGCGCGGAGCTCGAAGCAAACGAGGGCGAGGCATATGGCGCGCGCGTTTCGACCGACCGCGAGCAGGCGGCGAGCGACCGCGCGTCGTGCGAGGAACAGCTCACGATCGCTCGGGAGAAGCTCGCGCAGCGCCAGCGTGAGGAAGATGAAAACCGGCAGACGGTTTCGGCCCGCCGGGCCGCGCTAGACGAAACTGAACGTTCGCACCGCGAAGTGCAGGATCGCGTTCGCCGCGCGGAGATTGATCGGGAACGGGCCCGCCGCGAGAACGACGAGCTGGGCCAGCGGCTCGAGCAGCTCTCCACCGAGCACACACAACTCACCGACGCGCTTGCCGCGATCGATCGCGAGCGCGAAGGCGCCGGCGTGGCATTAGAGAATGCGAAACAGCGCGTCGAGCAGCTTGCGGCGGAGCTCGAGCAAGTGCGGGCGTCGGACCGCGAGACGCGCGAGCGCGAAGGGATCGCTCGCGCAGAGCTCTTCCGCGCGGACGAAGCTCACACGTCGCTGCAAGGCAGAGTCAATGCGCTCGACGCCCTCGAGCGCGAGCGCGTCGGACTCGCGCCCGCTGCCGCACGACTGCTGCGAGAAAAGGACCAGTTTGGCGACGGCGCGGTTCTCGGGCCGTTATCGGACTTCTTGAGCGCGGACCAGGCTTCCGCTCTCCTCATCGAGCGATTTCTCGGCGCCACGGTCCACGCCGTGTTGGTTCGGGATCGCGGCGTCGCGGACGCAGTCCGTGCGTGGCACAGCAGCGCGCATCCTGGACCGCTCCTTCTTCTTCCGCTCGACGCCATTCGTCAGGACGCGGTGGAAAACGCGCTCGAAAACGCCTTGTCGCATCGCGTCGATGCGTCGGGCCCTGCGCAAGAGTGGGTCAAGGCGCTTCTCGGTCGTGCACAGGCCGCCGACGACGGCGAAGCGTTCGTCGACGCGCGCGGCGCGATCTGGTTGCCGGGCAGCGTCAGCGGCCCGGGCCCGCTTCGCCGCCGCGCCGAGCTTTTTGCCCTTCGCGCCGAGCTCGCGGTCACCGGCCGCGCGCGACAGGAAGCGCTCACCGCGGCGGACGCACTCCGCGCGGCCGTTCAGGAATCCGAAAAGCGGGTCACCGCGGCATCGAGCGCACTGGAATCGGCGCAGGTCGACGCGCGTCGCGCCGCTGAACACCAGGGCGAGCTCGATCGCCGCCGACAGCGTGCGCACCGCGAGGTTCAGGAAGCCGACGCGCTTGCCGATCGGCTGACGATGCGCCGCGACCAACTCGTCGAGACGCTCGCTCGCCTGGATGAAGAAAGCGGCGCACTCGCCGAGTCGCTCGCGGCGCGTGCGGAAGCCGTATCGATGGCGCGTGGAACGCTGATCGAGGCGGAACACGGGCAGGAGGCGGCGCGCGAGGCTCGTACGAGTGCGCAGGTCGAAGAGGCGCAGTCGCAGGCGCGACTACAGGTCTCGCGCGATCGCGAGCGACGACTCTCGGAAGAACATCAGACCGCGAGCGCTCGCCTCGAGACGCTCAGGACGGAGCTGTCGGACTTGTCGCAGGCCGATTCGGTCCTCGCCCAACAGATGGCGGCATGGCAGCTGGATCTCGAGACGCGCGAAGCGACGCTCGCCGACGGCGAGGCAACGCTCGCTCAGGCCGAGGGAGCGGTACGGGCAGCGGATGAAGCGCTGACGACTGCCGATCACGCTCTCGACTCCGCTCGCCGGAACGCGCTAAGCCACACCGACGAGCTGCATCAAGCGGAGTTGCGGCACACGGAGCTCTCCGGTCGTCGCGCCGCGATTCGCGAGCGCCTCGAGACCGAGTGGCGGCGCCCGTTGGACGAGATGCTCGCCGAGGCTCAACCCGTGGAGCTCGAGGATGATGCGCTCCGCGCGGAGGCCGAGTCGCTTCGAGAGGAGCTCGAGAAGCTCGGACCGGTCAACGTCCTCGCGATCGAAGAGCACGAGGAAACTGTAAAGCGCCAGGACTTCCTCACCGGTCAGCGCGCGGATCTGGCCGAGGCGAAACAATCGCTCCAGCAGGCGATTCGGGAGATCGACAGCACCGCTCGCGAGCTGTTCTTCGCGACGTTCACGCAGGTGCGCGAGAATTTTCGCCAGATTTTCATGTCCCTGTTCGGCGGCGGCGAGTGCGACCTCCGCCTCGAGAATCCGGACGCGCCGCTCGACTGCGACATCGAGATCCACGCGTCGCCGCGCGGCAAGCGAACGCAGCGTATTCACCTCCTCTCGAGCGGAGAGCGCGCGCTCGTCGCCCTCTCGCTGCTCTTCGGCATCTTCCTGACGAAGCCGAGCCCGTTCTGCCTTCTCGACGAGGTGGACGCGCCGCTCGACGATGCAAACGTCGGCCGCTTCGTGCGGATGCTCACGCAGTTCAAGAGCCGCACGCAGTTCATCGTCATCACGCACAACCCACGGACGACGACCGAGGCTGCCGACTCGGTGTACGGCGTGACGATGCAGGAGCCGGGCGTGTCGTCACTGGTCAGCGTTCGGATGCGCGGTGCGACGACGGTCGACGAAGCGATCGCGAACGCGATCGCGGACGGCGCGGTTGCCACGGCGGTATGAAGCGTGGCCGCCGCGTCGCGGCGTTCATCGTCGCCGCGGCGGCTCTCCTCGTTAGTCGGCGGACAAGCGCGCAATCGGTGACGCTGGCGGTTTCGCCGCTGCTCGCCGACAGCACGTCACCGGCGCCGGACATGTCGGTCTCCGGTCTCGCGACGCGGCCGGAATTCGGGCCGTACACCGTCTCGCTCGCGCTGTCGCTCGAGCCGCAGTTTCGGAACCCGTTTTACGCGCGAAGCGCGCCAGGCGAGACGGCGAGCTTCAAGGTGGATTCGCTCCTTCCGGAGCACGCAGTGGTCTACTTCCGCGCACGGCTGATCGACCAGTTCGGAACCGTCGTAGCCGAAGCGACAGCGCGACATCCCGTGCGGAGCTGGGTTCGTCTCATCGCGCCGCTTCGAGGCGCGACGACGATCGTGGACACGCGCACCCCGACATTTGTCTGGAGCAGCCCACCGATCACCTTCCCGCCCGGGCTGTGGAGCTATCAGGTCTTCGTCATTGAAACGCAGAGTGGTAAGGTCGCCGCCTCCTCGCCGGTGACGAACGACACGACGTTCACCGCGCCGACGCTGCAGGCGAATACGTCGTATCGATGGCAGGTCGATGCGCGGGCTTCGAACTCGACCGGCGCCGGGGACGTACGTGTCTCGAGTCCCGGAACCTTCGTCATCTCGTCCGACAGCGCGCCGACCGTCACGCTCCTCTATCAGAATTTTCCAAATCCTTTCGGCCGCGACATGCGGTCGGACAGGACGTCGATCTGGTTCGATCTCGCGCACTCATCCAAGGTGCGCATCACGATCTACGACATTCGGCAGCGGATGGTCAGACGCCTCATCCCCGGCCTGCTGCCGGATGGGACATTGGCCCCCGGCGCGTATGGACGCGACGGCGCGCTGACATGGGACGGGAAGGACGATGCCGGACGATCCGTGCCGCCCGGTGTTTACGTCGTCGTCTTCGAGGGCGACGGAACGCGCGCGTCGATCAAGATCCTCTTCAAGGGATCGTAGCATGCGATTCACGACGCTCGGCACGGGAACGGTCGCGCTGTCACCGAGCCGAAGCTGCGCCGCGCACCTGCTGGAGGTCGACGAGCTCCAGCTCCTCTTCGACTGCGGCTCCGGAACGACGCGCCGGCTTTCCGAGCTCGGGAAATCCTGGCAGACGATCACCCACGTGGCGTTGACGCATTTTCACATCGACCACCACGGCGATCTGCCGACGCTGATGTTCGCGCTTCGGAAAGGCGTGTCGCCGGAACGCACAGCCCCGCTCGAGATCATCGGACCGCTCGGAACCGCTGCCCTCATCGAGCGGCTCGCGACGGCATACGGCGAGTGGATGTCGAAGCCGGGGTTCCCACTCCTCATCCGAGAGATCAGCCCAGAGTCGGCGATCGAGCTTTCGGCGGACGTTCGACTTTCCTGCCTCGCGGTACCACACACGCCCGAGAGTGTGGCATATTCCATAGTGCGCGGCTCGCGGCGCATCGTCTACACGGGCGATACCGGCGTCTCGAACGCCCTCGCGGCGTGGGCGCGTGATTGCAGTCTTCTCGTTTGCGAATGCTCGCTGCCGCAGTCCATGAGCATTCGTGAACACCTCACCCCGGAACAATGCGGCGAATTGGCCGCGGCGGCGACGCCGAAGCACTTGGTGTTGACGCACTTTTATCCATCGGTTGAACAGGTCGACGTGACCGCCATTGTCGGCGCCCGGTTTGCGGGTCCGATCACCCTGGCGTTCGACGGATGGTCAATCGAGATCGAGGACGAGTAATGCTGGTTGTCATGGAGAATCATGCGACGCAGGAGGAAATCGCCCGCGTCATCAAGACGATCGAAGAGATGGGCTACTCCGCTCGGCCGATGCCGGGTGAGACGCGTACGACCGTCGGGCTCGTCGGCAACGACGGCCGCGTCGACGGCTCGCGCATCGAGGCACTGCCCGGAGTCGCCGAGGTCATTCACGTCAGCAAGCCGTACAAGCAGGTCTCGAGAGAGTGGAAATCGGAAAACACGATTGTCACGATCGCTCCAGGGGTATCGTTCGGCGGACAGGACATCGTCATCGTCGCGGGTCCCTGTTCGGTCGAGTCTGAAGAGCAGATCCTCGCGGCGGCACGAGCGGTTCGCGACGCGGGAGCAACCGCGCTTCGCGGCGGCGCGTTCAAGCCGCGCAGTTCGCCGTATTCCTTCCAGGGCCTTGGAAAGAAGGGACTCGATCTGCTCTCGCTCGCTCGTCGCGAGACCGGACTTCCGATCGTGACTGAAGCGCTCGACGAAGAGGGCGCGCATCTCGTCGCCGAACATGCGGACATGCTGCAGATCGGCGCGCGCAACATGCAGAACTACTCGTTGCTTCGCGCGGTAGGCCGAATCGGGAAACCCGTGCTTCTCAAGCGCGGAATGGCGGCGACGATTACGGATTTGCTCATGAGCGCCGAGTATATCCTCGCCGAGGGCAACGGACAGGTCGTGTTGTGCGAGCGCGGTATTCGCAGCTTCGACACGATGACTCGCAACCTGTTCGACCTGACGGCGATTCCGATCGTCCAGCGATTGTCTCATTTGCCGATCATCGGCGACCCGAGCCACGGCACCGGGCTGCGGGACAAAGTCATTCCGATGGCGCGCGCGGCGGTCGCCGCCGGCGCCGACGGCGTCATCGTCGAAGTTCATCCGACGCCGGATCGGGCGTTGTCGGACGGTGGCCAATCTCTGTATCCGGATCAGTTCGCCCGGCTCGTGACCGAGCTCAAAGCGATCACCAACGCGATTGGGCGGTCCGTTTCGCCGACGCCGGGAACGAGCGCCGCGGCGGGCGTGTAGGAATCTTCATGCGACTTCTCGTTGCCTTGACCGGCCTTGCGGTCGGTGCGACTTCACTCGCCGCGCAAACTCCCGACGCGATCATCGATCGCGCGGTTGCTGCGTGGGCCAAGATCACCACCGTGCGGGGCACGTTCGAGCAGACTGTAACGAACGCGCTCACCGGCACGAGTGCGACGACGAACGGCACGTACGCCCAGGAGCGGCCGAACCGTCTCGCGATTCGGTTCGACGAGCCCGGCAAGGATGCAATCGTTGCCGATGGAAAGTTCGTCTGGGTCTATCTGCCGGCCAGCGCGCCGGGACAGGTCATCAAGCGATCGGGAACGGATCGCGCGTCCGCGCCGATCGATCTCACGGGGCAGTTTCTCGACGCGCCGCGAAAGAAGTACGACATCGCCGCCGCCGGAGCTCGCACAGTGAGCGGACATCCGGCGCACGGGCTCGCCCTCACGCCGAAACCCGGGAGCGACGGGTCGATCGCCAAGGCGACAGTTTGGGTCGACGATGACGATTCTCTCATTCGAGAATTCGAGGCGACAGACAAGAGTGGCGTCACCCGGCACGTCCGCTTGACGACGCTCGAGCCGAATGCGCAGGTCGATCGCTCGACCTTCAGCTTCACGCCCCCGAAAGGCGTGCGAATCGTCGATCAGACGTCGCCGCCAGACTGAGTCTTTTCCACCGGCGTCGAGGCGCGGCGCAGCAGCTCTTGCTGCGTCGTCACGCCGTCGATCAGCTCGAGCGCCTTGTTCACCGTAGGGTCACCGTGCAGGCGGCGCGAGTACTCGGTCGCATCACCAAACACGTAGCGCGAGATCTCCGTCCCGAGCTGGCGATCGATCAACACGGCCGCGCCGTTGTAGGTCGCCGCGTCGACCTTGATACCGCGCGCTTCCATGCGACGCAGCAGCTCGGCGCGCATCGCGGGCGTGACGACGAAGTCCGGTGACGTGATCGCCTTCGACGACTTGAGCGACAGCGCGTAGTCGGTCAGGGCGTCGCGGAACTGCGGAACCTTGCTGCCCAGCGCAGTGGCGAAAACGCTGTCCGGCGCCGCGATTTTGGGCGGCGGCACGATGACGTCCGGCGTGATCCCCCCACCGCCGTACACCGTGCGCCCGGCGTCAGTCTTGAACACCGGTCTCTTCTTGGTCGAGTCCGTGAAATCCACCGCGCTGTCCGAACCGATGCGTCCCTTGTTGATGCTGCGCCCGGACGGCGTGAACCAGAGCGCCGTCGTCAGCTTCACGGCGCCGCCGTTGTTCAGTGGAAACACGTTTTGCGCGCTTCCCTTTCCGTACGTCGTCGTTCCGACGATCAACGCCCGGTCGTGATCTTGAAGCGCGCCTGCGACGATCTCCGCGGCGCTCGCCGAGTTGTTGTCGACGAGGGCCACGATCGGCATGTTCGGCCACGCTTGCGGCGCGCGATCTTCGAAGGAGCGCGACATACTCGGCGACCGGCCGTGCATGCTGACGATGCGCTGCCCCGCATTCAAGAACAAATCGGCGATGCCGACGCCCTGATCGAGCAAGCCGCCCGGATCGCCTCGAAGATCGAAGATCAGCGACGTCATGCCCGCGGTGCGCAGCGAGTCGATCGCTCGGCGAAGATCGGGCTCCGATTCCTCGCTGAAGATCGTGAGCGCGACATAGCCAACGTGGTCGCGAAGCATCTCGGCGTGTTGCACCGACCGCACTTTGATCTCGCGGCGCGTCAGCGCGAACTTCAGCGGAGCGGCAATGCCCGGTCGTTCGATCGATACGCGGACGACCGAGCCCGGCGTTCCCCGCAGCGCCTTTTGCGCCTCTTCGACGCTGACGTCGTGTAGCGGCTTGCCGTCGACTTCGATGATTCGATCGCCGGTGAGAATTCCCGCATCGACGGCCGGACCTCCCGGCATCGGCGCAACGATGGTTATCCAGCCGTCGCGGACATCGATCTGCGCGCCGACGCCGGCGTAGCGACCCGTCGTCTTTTCCGAGAGCTGGGCGAGTGTCTTCGGCGACAGATAGTTGCTGTGCGGATCGTGCAGCTCGCCAACGAGACCATCGATCGCGCGATTGTAGAGCGTCGAGTCCTGCAGGGTGTCGACGAAGTCGCGCGAGATGTGTTGATAGACCTCGTCGAACAGAATCGCGCCGGTGTTGCTCGCCGCAAGCCGGCCGCCCGTCAGCCCGTGCTCGACGAGCCAACCGCCCGACACGACGGCGCTGGCGAGCACGACGGCGGCGAGCAGAGCTCGCGGGCGCTTGGGAGCTTCGGATGGCGTCGTCATGATTCGTTCGACAGGGAGGGGAAAGTTTCGGGCCAAATTCTGTGCAGCGCGATCAATACACGGTCGAATACGTCGCTCTCGCCGCCGGAGGCGTCAACGTTCTCGATAGGGCCGCATTCGGGATGTGACCGCTGCCACTCCGCGGTCGAGAATCGATCGAACGCTCTCGCTACACGCTCGTGAAACGACAGTTCCGCCCGCTCGATTCTGTCGTGGCCACCGCGCCGTCCGGCCCGCGCCAATCCCTCTTCGGGTGGCACCACCAGAAGCAGCGTATGATCCGGAACGAGCCCGTTCGTCGCCATCCGGTTTGCCGATCGCAGATCCTCTTCGGCGAGCCCTCTGCCGTCGCCTTGGTAGGCATACGTCGACAGAAAGAATCGGTCGACCAACACGATCGCGCCGCGCTCGAGCGACGGACGAATCTCCTTTTCGACGAGCTGCGCACGCGACGCCATGAACAACAGCGCCTCTGTCCGCGGCACGATCTCCGACACCGGATCGAGCAGAAGCCGGCGAATCTCGTCGCCGATCAGGGTGCCGCCGGGCTCGCGCACCGCAACGACGTCCTTCCCGCGCTGGCCAAGCCAGTCCGCGAGCAGGCGCAGTTGCGTGCTCTTTCCCGCGCCCTCGGATCCCTCGAAGACGATGAGCACGTCGTGCTCCGCCGCTCGACTAGCCGAGTGTGATGATCGAGCTCGTGGCGCCCTTCTCGATGCCCTCGAGAATCCAATCGTTCACTTTGCCCATGACCTTGTCAAAGTTCTCCTGGGCCACGAGCAAACGCTGATAGCTCGAGCGCCCTTGAATCTGGCCGAGCAGTGCATCGAGCTGCCGCTCCATGTCCTCGGTCGGACGCTCGCCGCGCTGCATCATGCGCTGCGCGTCCGTTCGAAGCTGCTCCATCTTCTGCAGGAGCGTCACCGTGTCCTTGTCCTCGTTGAGCGCGTCGCTCGAGCGTTTTACCGCTTGATACTCGCTGCTCTGCCCGATCAATCGGCCCAGGTCCTTTGCTTTGTCCTCGATCATCCGGGGTCTTTCTCCTGTCGTCGGGCGAGCACGAAGCGCTCGCGCCCTGTGAGATCCAACTCGATTCGAACCGATCGAAACCGGCGTTCACGCAGCACGAGATCGGCGGCCAGCGACGCGCGGCGCGAATCGACTTCCATCGCGAACAGCCCGCCCGGCGCCAGCACATCGGCTGCCTCGCGCACGAGTTGGGCCGTTGCGGTCATGCCATCCGACCCGCTGTACAACGCGACCGCCGGCTCCCAATCGCGAACGCTTGCCGGGAGCGACGCGGCCTCGCTGAGTGCAATGTAGGGCGGATTCGCGACGACGACGCGCGCGCGAACATCGAGCAGCGGTCCGAGCAAACATCCCTGGAGAATCTCCACCGGCGCTCGAAGCAGCTTTGCCGTCAGCGTCACGTTGACGCGCGCGACCTCGACCGCATCGCGCGAAATGTCGGTTCCGTAGACCCGCGAAAAGCGTCCCTCGGCGGCCAACGCAATGGCGATCGCCCCTGAGCCAGTGCAGACATCGATCGCGACGCCGCCGAGCGTGTTCGACATCTCACTCAGGACGAGATCGACGAGCTGCTCGGTCTCCGGCCGCGGGATCAGTACTCGCTCATCGACGTCGAGCGTCAAATGGCGAAAGGCCGCGCGTCCGACGGCGTACGCGAGCGGAGCTCCCTGGGCGCGCTTCTGCGCCGCAAGCTTCGCTCGCTCGACCGTTCGCGAATCAACCTCGGCTCCACCGTTCGTCACGGGCCAGAAACGGGGAACATCGTACAGCGCCGCGATGATCTCTCGCGCCTCGGACATCGGCTCGGCAATGCCGCGGGTCGTGAGCGCACGGGCGAGATCGTCGAGCAATTGCGCGACGGTCGTCGCTTCGGCGACGCGATCCGTCGTCATGCGTCGTCGCCGAGCTGCTCTTCGACGTCGGCGAGCTTCAGCGCCTCGAGCAGCGGACCGATGTCGCCGTCGAGAAAGCCCTGAAGATCGTGGGTCGTCCAACCGATGCGATGGTCCGTCACTCGGCTCTGCGGGAAGTTGTACGTGCGGATCTTTTCGGAGCGATCGCCGCTGCCGATCTGCGACTTGCGTGTCTTCGCGCGTTCGTCCTGCTGCTGTTGAACCTTGAGCGCGAGCAGACGCGCGCGCAACACTTCCATCGCCTTGAGCTTGTTCTGCAGCTGCGACTTCTGATCCTGCTGCGAAACGACGAGTCCCGTCGGCAGATGCGTGATGCGGACCGCCGAGTCGGTCGTGTTGACGCTCTGGCCGCCCGGTCCCGACGATCGGAAGACGTCGATCCGAAGATCCTTGTCCTCGATCTTGATGTCGACTTCTTCGGCTTCCGGCAGCACGGCCACGGTGGCGGCCGACGTGTGGATTCTCCCCTGGCTCTCCGTCGCCGGGACGCGCTGAACGCGGTGTACTCCCGATTCCCAATGGAGCTCGCCGTAGGTCCCGTCGCCGAGAACTTTGAATATCACTTCTTTAATTCCGCCAAGCGCCGCGTCCGCGAGCGAGACGATCTCGATGCGCCAGCCCTGGCGCTCGCAAAAGCGGGTGTACATGCGGAAGAGATCCGCGGCGAAAAGCGCCGCTTCATCGCCGCCGGTGCCGGCTCGCAGCTCCGCGACGGCGTTGCGATCGGCGAGGGGATCGCGCGGCAGCAGGAACGGCGTCAGCGACTTCTCGAGCCGCTCGATGGCAGGCTGAAGCCTCCCCTGCTCGGCGCGCGCTTCCGCGGCCATTTCAGGGTCGTCAATAGAAACGAGCTCGCGCACCTGCACGAGCTCGTCCTCGAGTTTCCTCAGCTGAGCCGCCATCTCGACCACCGGCATCAACCGGCGGTGTTCCCGGCCGAGCTCCGCGAATTCTCGCGGATCTTTGATTCCGGCCGGGTTTGCGAGTGCCCGCTCGACTTCTTCGGCGCGGGCGAGGGCTCCCGCTAAACGATCGCGGAGCGCCAGGTTTTCCTCAGCCCGCTGCGGGCTTGGCGAACTTCTGGCGGAAGCGCTCGATGCGGCCGGCGGTGTCCATGAAACGCTGCTTGCCCGTGTAGAATGGATGGCAGGCGGCGCAAACGTCGGTGTGGATCGTGGCCTGCGTGGAACGGGTCTGGAATGTATTGCCGCACGCGCAGATGACTGTCGCCGTCGCGTACTCGGGATGGATATCGGCTTTCATTGGAGGCTTCTCCGGAGGGAGGAGCGAGCGTCTGGGGTCGATTCCGCCCGGACGGTGTCGCTCCTGTTATTTTGCGTAGCTGGGTAATATAGACTAATTATCGCGTAAGAGACAAGCAGACAACGCTTTACTTCGGGGATTTCTGCTCTCGCTCGGAATTCCACATCCCACTCTCGACCCGCTCCTCGTGACGACGACAACCGCCGATTTCCTTGGGACGGTCCCGCTCTTCAGCGGGCTCGATCGCGCCGAACTCCAGCGCTTTGGCGACATGACCCGCGAAAAGTTCTATCCCCGCGGCAGTGTCATCCTCTTCGAGAATGATCCGGGCGACTCGCTGTTCGTCGTGCGACAGGGCCGGGTGAAAGTCGTTCTCATCGGCGAAGACGGGCGCGAAGTGATCCTCGGCGTTCTCGGCGTCGGCGAGCACTTCGGCGAGCTGTCCTTGATCGACGACCGGCCGCGCTCGGCCCACGTCATCGCGATGGAGGATTCGCATCTCCTCGTCCTCCATCGCGCGGACTTCCGAAGCCGGGTGGAGTCGTCGCCGGCCGTCGCCTGGTCCCTATTGACCGAGCTGTCCCGCCGGCTCCGGCGCGCGGACGAGAAGATAGGTGGCCTCGTCCTCCTCGATGTCCCGGGCCGCATCGCTCGCCTGTTGCTCGATCTGGCGGAGGAAGCCGGAGGCAATACGATCGAAAAGCCGCTGACGCACCAGACGATCGCCCAGATGATTGGCGCGAGCCGCGAGACGGTTTCTCGCGCGATGAAGGACTTCCAAGACGCGAACTGGGTCAATGTGGTTCGCCGAAAGATCACCCTTGCCGATCGTCCCGCGCTCGAGCAGCGCGCCCAGGCCAGACTGTAAGGCTCGGGCTCGGCCGCGATGACTTTTCGCCTCCGGTTCTGGGGGACGCGCGGTTCTGTGCCGTCGCCCGGCCCAACGACTGTCCGGTACGGCGGCAACACGCCATGCGTCGAGGTGCGGACGGATGACAATTCGCTCATCATCCTCGACGCCGGCACCGGGATCCGCGAGCTCGGCCTATCGCTGATCGCAAACTCGAACGGCGACCGGATTGCGGCGGACATTTTTCTGACGCACGCGCATTGGGATCACATTCAGGGGATCCCGTTTTTTGCGCCGATCTTTCAGGGCGGCAATCGCTTCACGATCTGGGGATCCAAAGAGCTCGAGACGGGCATCGACCGCGTCATTCGGGATCAGATGCTTCCGGTCGTCTTCCCCGTTTCGTTCGACGCCCTCGCGGCGACGATCAGCTTCGAGGAGCTCGCCGAGGAGGAGCGCAAAGGAAATGGGTACGCCGTCAAGGCTTTTGGCGTTTGCCACCCGGGCGGCGCGCTGGGTTACAGGTTCTCCCGTAGCGACGGATCGGGGCCGTCATTCGTCTATATCTCGGACAACGAGCTGCGCGAAGTCGAGACCTACGGTGCACGGCCTGATTGGCAGGATGAGCTCGTGCGCTTCGTCGAAGGGGCGGAGGTCCTGATTCATGACGCGACGTACACGAACAGCGAGTACGGACGCCATCGGGGGTGGGGGCACTCGACGTATGACGACGCCGTGACGCTCGCCGTTCGGGCCGGGGTGAGTCAGCTGGTGCTCTTTCACCACAAACCCGAGCGCACGGACGAAGACCTCGACCGGTGCCTCGCCGAGTGCCAACGGATCGTCTCCGAGCGCGGGGCGGTGCTGGATGTGGTTGCGGCCGCGGAAGGGATGGTGCTACAACTTTAGTATTCTGTGGAGAGGAGAGACTCATGTTGCGATCGACCAAGCTGCTTCCCCATTTCTTCGCCGCGACATTGCTCTTCCTGGCTCCATCGGCGCGCGCGCAGACCGATCTGCGGCCGGTCGTCGTCGTCTTCACCTTCGACAACAACGCGATCGGCGACAGAGCTGATTACGAAGGCCTGTCGACCGGCATTCAGGATTTGCTCATCAGCGATCTCGCATCGAACCCAAGGATTCGGTTGATCGACCGCGCGCGAATCGCCGAAGTCTTGCGAGAGCAGAACCTCATCAAGGCGGGCCAAGTCGATCCCGACGGCGCCGTCCGACTCGGTCACCTCCTCGGCGCCCGCTACGCGATCACGGGCGGTTTCATGGCGGACAAGTCCGGAAACGCGATTCTCACCAGCCACATGATCGAAATCGAGACATCGCGGATCATGAATCCAGAAAAGGTTACCGGGAAAGCGGACGATGTCGTCGGGATGATCGCGCAGCTGTCGTCGAAGCTTTCGCAGAACATCTCTGCCGCGGCGCGGCCGTCGAACAGCGGCATTGGAGACGCGACTGGCACGGGCACGCTGCGGCTGCCGAACGGGGCATCAAATCCGGCGCGGCCACCCAACTCCGAGACGTACGCGAGGGTGTTGCCGGGCAGCGTCGTCCAGAAGACGATGAGCACGAAGCTCGATGCCCCGACGATGAAGCTCTATTCTCGTGCGCTCGACGAGATGGACGCGAAGAACACGGCGAAAGCCACCGAGCTGCTGCGGCAGGTCATCGCGAAGTATCCGGACTTCGAGCCCGCCCAGCGCAACCTCGAGAAGCTTGGGGCGCGGTCCGGCAATTAGAGTTCGCGAAAGGCTATGCCGGCCGCCGGCGCGCGCGGCCGACGACGATCGTGATGTTGTCCGTCCCGCCGCGCTCCAGGGCTCGCGACAGCAGCGCCTGACAGACCTGCTCCGCGCTGTCCATTGTCCGAAAATGCTCGGCGATCTCTTCGTCGGACACGTGCTTCGTGAGACCGTCGCTGCAGACCAGCACGACGGTCCCCCGCTCGCGAATGTCGACGCGCGTGACTTCGGGACGCGCTTCCTCAGCGCCGAGCGCGCTCGAAAGAACGTTGCTGAGCTTCGTCGACGAGGCGCGGCTCGCTGGGAGAATACCCTTGTCGACGAGGTCCTGCGCGACGGTCTGATCGCGTGAGATCTGCCGCAGGTGACCGTCGAAATACGTGTAGCAGCGCGAGTCTCCGACTTGGAGCACGTAGAGCCACGGCCACACGACGATGCCAAGTGTGAGGGTCGTCGCGGTCGACTGGCCCTGAAGCCGGCCCGCACCGTCGGCGCGAATCGCCTCGTGCGCCTCGAGCGCCGCGGCGCGAAGCGCGCCGAGGAACTCGGCCTCGTTTGCCGTACCGACCGTGTGGTAGCAGCGGAGGGACGAGGTCACGTAGCGCGTGATCGTCTCGGTCGCGAGCCGACTCGCGTCCGCCCCAGCCACGGTTCCTCCGACGCCATCCGCGACGAGCATCAACGTCGCGAGCCGCTGTCCGCGCACCGGAAGATCTTCCGGCATGTGGAGGTTGGTACCGTGAACGACTACCGTCGGGTGTACGGTCGCCAGGAGGAAATGATCCTGATTCTCCGTGCGGACGCGACCGGGATGCGTGATCCCGAACATGTCGATTTCCCGGTCGCTCGGCTTCGATCCAAGCGCTGAGGACTGCACGGGAGTTTTGAAGAGCTCGGCGAATCGCATCGGCACGGTAGCGAGGGAGACACCCTCCATGGGACGCCGGAAGGATGTTCGGTGAGGCGGCAGCGCGGAAGGGTGGTTTAGCAACGATCACAGCCTGGCCCCCGTTTTTCACCACGGCTACGTTTGTCTCCCCTTCCCTCACTGCTTTGGAGTGACGATGACTTCCCATCGCTTCGTCGCGGCGTTTGTGCTGTGCGCGGCTGTCTCGACGCTCGCGCCAGCTCAAACCGCTGAACCCATTCGCTTCGCGCGAAATGCCGGCATCGCGAACGACGGCCGAGTGGCGTTCACCTACCAGGACGACATCTGGGTGGTCGATGGAGATGGGTCGAATCCGCGGCGGCTGACCGTCAACATCGCGCGCGATTTCTCGCCGCGATTCTCGCCGGACGGCAAGTGGATCGCGTTCACGAGCAATCGGACGGGCAACAACGATGTGTTCATCATGCCATCCGTCGGCGGCGAGCCGAAGCAGCTGACCTGGCACTCGGGCGATGATCAGGCGCTGTACTGGACGCCGGACGGCAAAGGCATCGTCATGTCCACCCAGCGCGGCGCCAATGCGTGGGGCTCGCCGCTCTACGTGCAGCCAATCGACGGAGGCGTTGCCAGACCACTGGGCATGGGCATCGCGCGGGCGGGCATGATCAGCCAGGACGGCTCGATGATCGCGTTCAATCGCAATCTGCCGTCGACGTGGCGAAAGGAATACCGGGGCAACGCCGCGGCAAACATCGTCGTGATGAACCTGAAAGGCGGCGACATCCAAGAAGTCACGAACACCGATCTTCAGCAGTTCAAGACGTTCGCGAACAACGTGTTCCCGATGTGGGGCGCCGACGGATTGGTGTATTTCGCGTCGGAGCGCGACGGCACTTTCAATCTTTGGCGCATGGCGCCAAAGGGTGGATCGGCGCAGCAGGTCACGTCGTTCAAGAGCGGCGGCGTGTTCTTCCCGTCGATCTCACCCGATGGAAGGCACATCGTGTTTCAGAACGACTTCGACCTCTACACGATCGACGTCCCGAACGGCAAGCCGAAAAAGCTCAACATCGCGATGTCGTTCGATCCGAAGGAAGCGGACATCGTCGCGCTGTCGACGCAGAATCGCGCGGAGGGATTTGGCATCTCACCGACCGGCGATTATATGGCCGTCGACTATCACGGGGAGATCGTCGTCGTACCGACGGAGAGCGGCGTCGGCGAGAAGACCCAGGTAACGAATTCGGCGTGGCGCGATCGCGGCGAGACCTACTCACCGGACGGAAAGAAGATCGCGTACATCTCCGACGAGGGCGGCGAACAGGAAGTGTGGATCTACGATCTCTCGACGGCGGCGCGAAAAAAGTTGACGAAGTCGCTCGGAGAGAAAGACAACATCACGTGGGCGCCGAATTCGCAGAAGCTCGCCTACACGAACGAGAACAGGTTGTTCGAGGTCGATGTCGCAGCGGGCGAGCCGCGCGAGCTCACACGCAATTCCGCCGGCGGCGTGACGATCACGCAATATTCGCCCGATGGCAATTGGGTCGTCTACACACGTCGCGACGACGAGCAGAACGCCGATGTCTTCCTCTTCGACATCAAGGCGAAGAAGGAGTACAACGTCACACAGTCTCCGTGGAACGAATCGAACGGACAGCTGACGCCTGACGGCAAGACACTCGTGTTCGCGTCCAATCGCGACGGCGCGGTCAACCAGCTCTTCGCCGTTCCGCTGTCGAAGTTGAGCGAGGATCCAAACGATCCGCTCGTCCGAGAACGCATCCGTCGCGAGGCAATGAGCCGAGGCCGAGGCAACGCCGACGCGGCCGGCGCGGACGCGTTCGCGATTCATGTCGATGTGAACGGCATCGACAAGCGCGCGCGCCAGCTCACGCGGGGAACGTCGGGCGTCGGAGCGTTTTTCCTCTCTCGCGACGGACGAACCGTGTACTACGCGGTCGGCGGAGGCTTCGGCGGCGGTCGCGGCGGCAATGGCCGCGGAGGACGTGGCGGCGAGGCCAACGCGGCGAACGGCCTTTACTCGATCGGCATCGACGGTCGTGACGGCCGGCGCATCGCACAGGGCACGTTCGCGGGCATGCAGGCGACGGCCGATCGTCGGGCGATTTTCTTCCGCGGCCAGGTGCGCGCCCCCGGCGGAGACGACGCTCCGCCGCAAGGACGCGGCGCCGCGGTCGATGCGGGATTTCCGATCGAGCGACTTGCGATCGCGGGCGCTGGGAACGCGGGCGGCGCAGCAGCCGGCGCAAACGCCGGGCGCGGCGCAACGGCAACCGCGGGCGATCCCGTGAACTTCTCATTCGAGGTGCGCGTCGACCGGCGCGACGAATGGAAGCAGATCCTCGACGAGTCGTATCGCGTCATGAAGTACCGCTACTACGACGAGAAGATGCACGGCAAAGACTGGCCTGCGATCTACGCGAAGTACGCACCGCTCGTGAAGTACGCCGGCACGAACGAGGACGTGTACGACATCGCGAACGCGATGATCGGCGAATTGAGCTCGTCGCACACCGGCGTCAGCGGGCCGTCGAGCATTCCAGTTCCGCGCGTCTACCAAACCCGCTACCTCGGCTTCGAGATGGAGCCGGAGAACGGTCGCTATCGCGTGACACACGTTTACCGCGACGGCCCCGCCGACAAGGATTGGATCGACATCAAGAACGGCGACTTCGTGACGTCGATCGACGGGCAGGACGTGAAGGCGGGCGACGACTACTGGAAGATTCTCAGCAACGCGGCGAACGACTACGTCCCGATCAAAGTTTCCAAAACGCCCGATGGCGCGAACGCGAAGTCGTATCGCATCGCGACGGTCAACAATCTCACGAACATCAAGTACGAGGAGTGGGTCGCGAACAATCGCGACTCCGTCGACAAAGCGACGAATGGCCAGATCGCGTACGTCCACATCCGCGCGATGGATCAGCCGTCGCTCGAGCGCTTCCAGAACGAGATCGATCAGTTCTGGCAGAAGAAAGGCATCATCATCGACATCCGAAACAACGGCGGCGGCAACATCGACCAGGAGCTTCTCGACATCCTCGAGCGCCAGCCGTACCAGTTCTGGAATAGCCGCAACGGCGCGCGGACGTGGGGACGTCGTCCGCGACAGGCGATCGTTGGACCGAAGGTCATGATGATCAATTATCGATCGGTGTCCGACGCCGAAGTCACGCCGCAGGGATTCAAACAGCTCGGCCTCGGACGCATCGTCGGAAATCCGACGTCGGCGCAGGTCATCGCCACGGGCAGCTACAGTCTCATCAACGGTGGAACGATCAGAACGCCAGGCTCGCTCGTCGTGTCGTGGGATCCGACAAAGCCGAATAACTACGGCTATGACCTCGAGAACTACGGCGTCTCGCCGGACGTGTGGGTGAAGAATTCGCCCGCCGACGAAGCGAAGGGAGTCGACCGCGAGCTCAAAGCAGCGATCGACGAAGCGATGCGAATGCTCAAGGCGGGACCGCGCATCCCGGCGACCGACAAGACGGACAAGGGTGGCAAATAGCCGGCGCCGCCGAACCGCCCGACACCGAGAGCGCGCCGCGTGCGATTGACGCCGCTGGGCGATCATGGAATCATGATCACCCTGGGAGACGCGATCGATGAATCGACGAATCGTCGAGTGCGCGCGATCTCCGCGCTGCTCGACGAGCGAGCGTTGCCCTGCATCCTCGACCAAGTACCGGCCTTCGCGAGCCTCGCCGTCCACTACGATCCGGCGCTCGTCGAGGGGAGCGATGACGACGAGTCGCCGTACGAGCGTCTCGTGCGCATTCTCGAGGATGCACTCGCGACGATTCACGAGGACGAGCTGCGGCCCGCGCGCGTCGTCGAGATTCCGGTCTGCTATGGCGGCGACCTCGGCCCCGACCTCGACGACGTTGCGCGCCAGCACAACATCGGCACTGGGGAGGTCGTTCGCATCCACTCGAGCGGTGAGTACCTCGTGTACATGGTCGGCTTCATGCCTGGCTTCGCATACCTCGGCGGCCTTGCCGCCGAGCTGGTGACGCCTCGACGCTCGTCGCCGCGTACTGCGGTTCCGGCTGGAGCGGTGGGAATCGGCGGACAGCAGACCGGCGTGTATCCGCTCGTCTCGCCTGGAGGATGGAATTTGATCGGACGGACGCCGCTTCGAATGTTCGACGCGACGCGCGAGAACGCGTCGCTGCTCGAAACCGGCGACCGCGTGCGGTTCGTTCCGATCTCGCGCAAAGACTTCGACGCCTGGAGTCCCTGCGCATGACCCTTCGCATCATCACCGGAGGCCTTCAGACGACCGTGCAGGATCTCGGGCGCATCGGACGACAGCGCACGGGGATTCCTGTCTGTGGCGCGATGGACCGCTTCGCGCACCGCGTCGCCAACATGCTCGTCGGCAACGACGACGGTGCCGCGACGTTGGAAGCATCGCTGCTCGGTCCCGCCATCGCGTTCGACGAACCCGCCGTGATCGCGCTCGCTGGCGGCGACTTGAGCGCGACCATCAATGGCAACGATGTCGCGCCGTGGCACGCGATGGCGGTTCCACAGGGTGCGAGGCTGCGATTTGGAGAGGCTCGGAGTGGGTGCCGCACCTACATCGCGGTTGCCGGCGGCCTCGACCTCCCGCCGGTGTTCGGAAGTCGGAGTACGTATCTTCGCGCGGAGTTCGGGGGACTCGATGGGAGAGCGCTCCGCTCGGGAGACGTTTTGAATCCCGGGCCGATGTCGCCCACGGCGGAGCGGGTCGCCTCGGCGCTGCGGGAATCGGGAGCGACGGCGATTGGCCGATGGACTGTCGCGAGGTCCGTGCGGCCGCTCTACAACGACGATCCCATCGTCCGGGTGATTCCGGGGGAGCACCACGAGCTGCTCGATGACGCGTCTCGCGAACGACTCGTCTCGGCGACGTTTAAAGTTTCGTCAAGCTCGGACCGAATGGGCTACCGCCTGGGGGGCGTTTCGCTGTCGCTCGACGAGCCGAAAGAGCTGCTGTCCGAAGGCGTCGCCTTCGGGACGATTCAGCTTCCTCCGGGCGGAGAGCCGATCGTGCTCATGGCCGACCACCAGACGACAGGCGGGTATCCGCGCATCGGCGAAGTCGCGAGTGTCGATCTTCCACTGATCGCGCAGCTCAAGCCCGGCGACCGACTCCGCTTCAGACTCGTCTCGGTGGAAAAAGCGCAGCAAGCGTATCTTGCGCAGGAGCGCGACTTGGCAATGGCGCGTGCGGCAATCGAACTACGGTACTCACGAGGGGCATCATGAGCGGACGGGTCGACCTGAATTGCGACATGGGAGAAAGCTTCGGCGCGTACACGATCGGTGCCGACGAAGCGGTCTTTCCTCACATCACTTCGGCGAACGTCGCCTGCGGATTTCACGGCGGCGACCCGAGCGTCATGCGCCTCACGGTCGCGCGCGCGAAGCAGCACGGCGTCGCTGTTGGAGCGCATCCAAGCTTCCCCGATCTCATCGGGTTCGGCCGTCGCAACATGGACGTCTCGCCCGACGACATCTACGACCTCATGGTCTACCAGATCGGCGCGCTGCTCGGCGTCGCGCGAACGCAGGGCGTCGAGATCCAGCATGTGAAAGCACATGGCGCGCTGTACAACATGGCGGCGCTCAAGCCGGAGATGGCAGCCCCGATCGCGCGAGCCGTGAGGGACGTCGATCGCGAAATGATTCTCTTCGGTCTTCCGGGAAGTCATCTCATCGCCGAGGGCGAATCGGCGGGACTCGCCACCGCGAGCGAGGCCTTTGCCGATCGGAACTACATGAGCGACGGCACGCTCGTCTCCCGCAAACGACCGGACGCGCACGTGCACAACACGGATGAAGCGGTCGCGCGCGCGATCCGAATGGTGAAGGAAGGCAAGGTCCGCGCGATCGACGGGACCGACGTCCCGCTCCGCGCCGACACCATCTGCATTCACGGCGACGGCCCTCACGCCGCGGAATTCGTGCAGGCCCTCAACGCGGCATTCGTGCGCGAAAAAATCGAAGTCGCGCCCCTGGGCCGGGCCAAGGCGTTCAGGGTTTAGCCGGCGTCGGCGGCGGGGCGCCGCGCACTCGCCCGAAATAGTAGATCGCGCCGACACGCATTTGCGTCGAGCGGAAACCGCTCAGCAGATCAGCGCGCGCCATTCCTTCGACCCCGACATGCTTGAACAGGCGGAACGACACGCCGGTCACGACGTAAAACCCGGCCGCGATGTCATCGAGCGATCGCTCGACGAACGTCCCTTGAATGAGCTTCCCTTCTGCATTGATGACGTGCGCCGCCATGCCGATTCCCAGAAACGGCTTGAGCTCGCCGCTGTACGTCGGGACATACCGAACGTCGCCGCCGATGGTGACGTCGTACAGCGTGATGCGTGACGGCTCGATGGTCGCGCTGCCGTCCACGCTCTTTCGCAGCGTATCGATGAACTGGTTCACGACGGCGTCGCGGTAGCGCGAGGACCAGAAGCTCGTCGCGAAGGTCACGTGCCAGCTCGGAGCGATCTCGCCGTAGTCCGCCGAGATTCCATAGACGTTCGTCGGTTCGACCTGGGACGGGAGAATCCGGCCGACGGACCCGCCGAGCGACACGATCTGAAGCTTGTCGAGGCCGAGACGCTCGATAATCGACTCTTGCGCCGACGCCCGAGGGCCGGCAACGAGAAGCATCGTCGCCGCCAGGGCGAAACCGCGTATGAGCATTTTCTTATTCAGCGGAACCGACCGTCGTCCCGGGATAGTATGCGCGAAGAATGGTGCGGAAATCCTGGCCGGCGCGCGCGCGTCCGATCGCACCCCACTGACACATGCCAACTCCGTGCCCGTAGCCCGTTCCGCGGATCACGAGGCGTGAGACGCTGCCGTCGGCGGCGTGCGACGTCTCGACCGTGAAGTTGGTACTGTTGAGGATCTCGCCACCAGGCGCGCGCAGCACATACCGCGTCTCGTTGCCGCGCAGCACGAAGTTTCCTCGATTCGTCGTGATGGTCAGCGTTCCCACCCGACCGGAAGGCGTGCGCGACGCGACAGTGATCTCGCGCGCCGTCCCCGGGACCCGGTTCGGCACCTGTGCGTAGTTCGCGAGATACTGTAGGAGCGACGCGTTGAGCGTCGACGCCTCGAGCGTCTTGGTCCACTGAAAGCGCGGCGCGATGTCGCAGTAGTAACGGTTCGTTCCGGGAATCCGATCGCTGACCGGATGAAGAAAGGGCTCATCAGCCGAGCGCCAGACCTCCGACGCCGCTGCCGTCGTTCCACCACACGTCGAGTGATACGGCGCGTTCACAACGCGTCCCGCGTACTTCAGAACGAGCGTCCGCGTCGATTCGACCGCCTGCGATGCAACCGGACTTTCAGCCGCGACCCCCTTGTAGACCTGATCGAGCTCGCCCGCTGTGACGTCATACATTCGCGACGCATCGTTCGACAGGTGGATGAACGCATAGCTCCGAGCCGTCACGGCTTGCGCTTGCGCGGCCGCGGAGTCAGCGTCCGACCTTGTTCCGATCTCGAGCGGCACGACACCGCGGAGATAGTCGTCGATCTTTACGACGTTGACGACGACGACGCCCGTATCGGTGCTGTACACGGCGAGGTCGCCGCGATACGGGCTCCCGCCGACGGTCAGAAGCGATCCGCCCAGCGCGCGAACGAGCATCGGAGAGGTCGTCCAAACGGTGCCAACGCCGTCCGGGCGTACCGCGCGGACGCGACGTCCGTCATGCTCGAACCGCCAGGCCGCGGCCGGCTCTCCGCGCGAAATCAGACTTCCACCAACGTCGGTCAAAATCAACCCGCCGGACGCCGACGCCGGCGGTGCGTTTCGCGACGTCGACAACAACACTCGAATTGTCGCGTCGCCGGCATCCTGAACGCGTCGCGCTCGTGGTCGCAGCGGAGCGCTTGCCGACGGTGCAACGCTCGTACAGGCCGCGATCGCCGCCAACAGCGCGACCGTGCGACGCGTCATCCTGCAACCCTCATCGCATCATCGAGTCGGACGAGCGTCTCCTGAATATCCGCGTCCGTGTGCGCGCTCGACATGAACCCTGCCTCGAACGCCGATGGGGCGAGATAGACGCCACGCTCGAGCGCCGCGTGGAAAAATCGCTTGAATCGCTCCACGTCCGACGTCTTCGCGTCCGCGAACGACCGCACGGGCTCGGCGCGGAAGAAAAATCCCCACATCGATCCGCTGCAGTCGGCCGTGAATGGAATTTGTCGCTTTGCCGCGATCTGCCTGAGCCCCTGCACCAGGCGAAGCGTACGAAGCGTGATCTCCGCGTGGAGATCGACAGTCAACGCCTGCAGGGTCGCGATACCGGCGGCCATCGCGAGCGGATTTCCCGACAGCGTTCCCGCCTGATACACGCTGCCCGCCGGCGCAATCGTCGCCATGAGGTCACGACGTCCGCCGTAGACCGCGACGGGCAGTCCGCCGCCGATCACCTTGCCGAGGGTGGTGAGGTCCGGCGTCACGCCAAACCGTTCTCGCGCGCCGCCGTACGCGATGCGAAAGCCTGTCATGACCTCGTCGAAGACGAGCAGCGCGCCGTACTGATCGGCCAACGTGCGAAGCCCGGGCAGAAACGCCGGATCAGGCGGAATGAAGCCGCTATTGCCAACGATCGGCTCGACGATGATCGCGGCGACCTTGTGCTTCTTGAGCAAACTCTCAACGGCGCCGAGGTCGTTGAACGGCGCGACGACGGTCAGGGACGCGAGCGCGTCGGGCACACCCGGCGAATTCGGAAGGCCAAGCGTCGCGACGCCCGAGCCCGCGCGGACGAGGAACGAGTCGGCGTGGCCGTGATAGCAGCCATCGAACTTCAGAATGATGTCGCGCCGCGTCACCGCGCGGGCGACGCGAGCGGCGCTCATCGTCGCCTCGGTGCCGCTCGAGACGAAACGCATCATCTCGACGTGGGGCATTCGCTCGGCGATGAGCTCCGCGAGCTGCACCTCGAGCTCCGTCGGGATCCCGAAGCTCGTGCCGCGACGCATCGTTTGCTCCAGCGCCTCGATCACGGAGGGCGGCGCGTGTCCGAGGATCAGGGGTCCCCACGAGAGCACATAGTCGAAGTATTCGCGGCCGTCGACATCCCAGATCCGCGCCCCTTCCCCGCGCTCGACGACGAAAGGCTCGCCGCCGACGCCCGTGAACGCGCGAACCGGCGAGCTGACGCCTCCGGGAAACAGCGCGCGAGCGCGCTCCATGAGCTCGTGTGATCGCGTGCTCATCGTCCGAAGCTTCCGACCGATTCGAGAACTCTCAAAGCCCGAGCCCGTCGCGGAGGTTGCTGCGCCGCCGACACGATGCCGACGAGCGTCGCCGAGAAGTCGACGTCCTCGACGACCTCCTCGAGCCGAACATCCGCGAACGTACCAGGCGAGATTCCCGCGGCGCCGCTGACGTAGGTCACGCCGTCGATGTCGTCGGCCTGAAACTTCGTGCGCGCCTGCACGGTGTCGTCATCGACACGGTCCACCAACACACGCACCGTCTGCCCGAGGCGTGCTTCATATCGCTCGGCCGTTATGAAACTCTGAACTTCGTTCAGGCGCTCCAGGCGTTCGCGTTTGACCGACTCCGGAACGTCGTCGGGAAGCTCGGCCGCGCGGGTTCCCTCCTGGGGCGAGTAGGTAAATGCACCGACTCGGTCGAACTGAATCTCTTCGAGGAAGCCGAGCAGCGACTCGAAATCGTTCTCGGTCTCGCCCGGAAAGCCGACGATGCAGGTCGTTCGGATCGCGACATCGGGGACGACCGAGCGAATGTTCGCGACCTTCTGCCGAATGGTGCGCTGCCGCTCCGGACGCCGCATTCGCGCGAGCACTTCGTCCGACGCGTGCTGGATCGGCATGTCGAGATACGAGAGAATGCGCGGCTCGGTCGCCATGAGCTCCAGCAGCCTCGGTGTCAGCCCCGCCGAGTAGAGGTAGAGCATGCGGATCCACGGGATCGTCGTTTCGTGGACGAGCGCTTCCAGAACGTTCGTGAGCCCGAGTCCGAGCTCGCGTCGATCGCGTCCATAGTGCGCGAGATCCTGCGCGACGAGGTTGATCTCGCGGGCACCCTGCGCCTCGAGCAGCTGCGCTTCTTGGACGATGTCGTCGAGCGAGAACGATCGATGCCTGCCGCGCATGAGCGGGATCGCGCAGAACGCGCATCCGTGATCGCACCCCTCGCTGATCTTCAGATACCGCACGTGCGGCAATCCGCCGGCGAAAAGGCGAACACCGGGATGAACGGCGGGAACGTCGCCGGCGCTCAAGAAGCCTCGCTCCTCGAGCTCCGGGATCAGGCGCTCCATCTCCGAGGAGCCGAGAAAGAGGTCGACCTCGGGGAGCGCGTCGACGAGTTCGTCCTTGTGTCGCTGCACCATGCAACCGACGCCGACGACCGCTTTGCAGCTGCCTTCGTCTTTCAGTCGTCCGGCTTCGACAAGCGCGTCGATCGACTCCTTTTTGGCCGCGTCGATGAAGCCGCACGTGTTCACGACGATCACGTCCGCATCGCTCATCTCGGCGGTGTACTCGGCACCTCGATCAGCGAGTTGGGCGACATAGCGCTCGCTGTCGACTGTGTTCTTGTCGCAACCGAGGGTGATGACGGAAACCTTCATGAACGTGGGATGGGACGAAGTGAGCCTGGCGGGAGGTCGTGAGCGGTCGGCTCTGAAGGCCGGCGCGACCGGAAATCTAAAGTCTTTCGCGGCTGGGCCTTAGGTCGCGGCCTTGGGTCGCCATGAATCGAGGCTTGCGGCCTGTTGCTTTGCGGTATAAAGTACTTGCCATGACGATACCTCTTTATGGCGCGATGCCAACGACGCTTCTCGGCGCTACGCCGATTCCTCCGCAAACGCATCCCTCGAGGCCCGCTGTCGCGCCCGCCGTCGCGAGAACGGTGCTCGTCAGCGCCGCGGTACTCGGCGCGACAGCCGATGCGCTGATGCACGATGGCCCGGGCGGCCTCGGCTTCACAGTCTGGATTGCGCTCCTCCTCTTGAACGCGGTACTGCTGTTCACGCGAGCCGACAGGACACTCTCCCGAGAAACACTGGCGTGGTTGAGTGCAGCGGTCGCTTTTTCGTTCGGCCTCGCGTGGCGGAACTCGGAGGCGCTCCTTGGCTTCGACTTTTTGGCGGTTCTGTTCTCGCTCGGGATGGCGGCGATCTCGGCGCGAGATCCGCGCGCCGCGCTCTTCGCGAGTCGCATGAGACACACGGTGTTCACAGCGTTCGACGTCGCCGTGAACATCGCCATCGGGATTCTGCCGCTCGCCCTCCGCGAAGCCGTCCTCAACGAAACGGGCAAGAAAGCCGTGGGACGCGGGCGCAGACTCGTCCGCCCTGCGCTCATCGCGGTCGTTGCTCTCGTGATCTTCGGATCACTCCTGCGCAACGCAGATCCGCTCTTCGCGAGCCTCGTTTCGATACCAACCTTCGATTTCGAGACCGTCGGCTCGCATTTCCTCGTCGCCGGGTTCTTTGGCTGGATCGTCGCAGGATGGGCTCGCGCGAGTCTCGCGGAGAACGCCCCGCAGCATCGATCCGCGACGCCAGCGCCGATTCAGCTCGGCGCCGCCGACATCACCGCAGCCCTCGGAGCGCTCGGTGTTTTGTTCGCAGCGTTCGTCGCGACACAGATCGGTTGGATGTTCGGCGGTGAAAAGCTTCTGCAGGCACGAACCGGCCTGACGGCCGCGACCTACGCGCGTCAGGGCTTTTTCCAAATGGTGTGGGTGGTAACGCTCGTCGTTCCAATCCTGGTCGGCAGCCGCGTCGCGCTCGGACCTGGCCGAGCGCTTGCTCGACGCCACACGCTATTGTCGCTGCCGGTGGTCGTTCTGCTCGGCGCGATCATTGTCTCGGCGATGCTTCGCATGAAGATGTACGTGCACTACTACGGGCTGACAACCGAGCGTCTCTATCCTGCGGTGTTCATGCTCTGGCTCGCGACAGTGCTCGTCTGGCTGGCGCTGACGGTGCTTCGCGATCGGGGGCGTCCGTTCATCGGAGGCGCGGTGATCTCGGGAATGACATTCTTGCTCGCGTTGAACGTCGCTGATCCCGACGCAGTCGTCGCGCGCGTCAATGTGTGGCGCGCCGAACGATCTGTTTCGTCCGATCAGGCGCTCGACTTGGTGCACCTCGCGTCGTTGCGCGGCGCGGGAACCCCGATGGCCGTCGACGCCGTGTTGCGTGCGGATGTGTCGACTTCCGTGGCGACGACTCCAAACTCGGTCGCGGCTCACCGATGCCTCGCGGCGCGCACGCTGCTCGGTCGTTGGAATTCGCGTACGGCCGCGTACCGCCGAATGACGGGCGCGGGCGGTTGGCGGTACTGGAATCACGACGACGCGATCGCGTTCGAGGCCGTCGGTGCACGGCGTGCGGAGCTCCAACGGTTCGCGAACGAGGGCTGCGCGCCGGCGCAGCCCGAGCACTAGCGATAGTTGCCGAACTTGAGCTCGACGCCGAAATCGCCTTTCCGAAGAAGCGCGATTGCTTCCTGGAGATCGTCCTTGGACGGCGAAGTCACGCGGACCTGCTCCCCCTGAATCGACGCCTGCACCTTTTTGAGCTTCGCGTCTTTGATCGCCGCGGCGACTTTCTTCGCGGTGTCCGCGTCGAGCGACGTCTTGAGCTTCACTTCGCGTCGACACGTATCGCCACCCGCCTGTTTGATCTCGCCGACATCGAGATTCTTCACCGACACGCCCCGCTTGATGAGCTTCGCCTGTACGACGTCGAACAGCGCGCGCATCTGGAAATCGTTGTCGGCGACAAGATTGATCAGCTCTTCCGCGCGTTTGAATTCGATCGTCGACTTGGAGCCTTTGAAGTCGTAGCGTTGCGCGATCTCCTTCTGCGCCTGATTGATCGCGTTGTCGACCTCCTGGAGGTCTACACCCGTCGTGACGTCGAATGACGCTTGTTGTGGCATTAGAGGATTCTTATCAGGGATAGCAATTCGTCGATTCGCTCGGGATGACCGGACATTCAGCGGCCGTCGTTGGTTGCGGTCTTGGCCGACGGTCCTTTTTTCAACTTCGCGTCATAGAACTCGAGCATGCGGCGCTGCATGTCGAGGAAGTCGCCGGCGGTAGCCGTCCCCCCGCCGTGGCCACCGTTCATGTAATCGACCCACACGCATTCTTTCCCGAGCCGGCGGAGCGCGTAGTACATCTCGCGCGTGTTGTCCGACGGCACATTGGAATCTTGCTGCCCCGTGATCAGCATCAGCGGAGTGGTGATGCGATCCGCGAACATGATCGCCGATTGCGCGACGTACTTCTGCGGCTGTTGCCATAGCGTTGCGCCAATCCGGTCCTGCTGACGCTCGGCCGCGGTGATGTTGCGGACGCCGAGTCGCGGGCTATCCGTGTAGAAGCTGATGAGATCGACTTTGCCCGAGATGTTGATCACGGCCTTGAAGCGATTGGTCTGCGTGATGAGGAGGTTGACCGCGTAGCCGCCGTAGCTCTGCCCTTGAAGGCCGAGCCGCGCCGAGTCGGCGATGCCGAGCTCGATCATCTTGTTGGCGGCGGCCGTCACGCCCTTGAGCCACGCCTCGCCCGGGAAGCCGATCTCGAAGTCGACCGCCGGATGGACGACCACGTATCCGTGACCCGTGAGCACGTTCGCGCGCACATCGAAGTTGTCGTCGAAGAAATCTTCGTAGACCTCGAACACCGTCGGATAGGCTTTGCCCTTCACGTAGTCGGCGGGATAGTAGACGACGGCGTTCTTCGGATGCCCATCCGCGTCGAGGTACGGCACCAGCTCCGTCGGACCAAACTTCGTCGCCGAGAGTTGCGGATTCGACTCGGTAAAGCGCCGCAGGTTCGCGAGACTCGCGTCGGCGACGAAGATATCCCCGGGACGGTTGCCTTCGGTGACTGTTAGAAAAACGGTATTACCGTCCTTTGAAAGCCGTAGGCCGCTGTACGTGCGACCGTCTTTCACGAGCTCGTCGGTCTTCTTCGACGCGCGGTCGTACCGCACGATGCCGCGCTCCCATCTCATGCGCGACGATTTGGTAAAGTAGAGCTTCGAGCCATCGTCGCTCCAGGCGGCGAATGCCACGCGCGGCGCCGTCGGGTTTGAGTCGTTCGTCGCGATGACCATGTCTTTCGCGTTCGTTCCGAGGTCGACGACCCACTGTCCTTCGCCGTTCGACACGAGCAGCGCATCGCCGCGCGGACTGAATCGACTCGCGGTGAAGCGCTCCGCGCGGGCCTTGGCTCGTCCCGCCGCCGTCGTATCCGGCGGCGGAGCGGGTGTTCCTCGCGACGCTTCGGCCGGACCGGCGACGAGCTTCGTTGCGGAGTCGCCGACCGATCCGACGTGGACGCGCCCGTCTTTCGAATATGCGAAACGCTTCCCGTCCTCCGACCAAACCACCTGTGTTCGATTCGTGGACGGCAGGATCGTGCGGTTCGCTCCGGTCGCGATCGTTCGCGCGACGAGTCGGCCGTCGTTGCCGTTGCCGTCGTAGTCGGTCTTCTTCGTTTGATCCTCGACGTACGCGATCACGGATCCGTCATCGGCCACGGTGTACGTCGAAATCATCGTCTCGGGGACGAGCTCCTTGTATGCGCCGTTCTTGGCGTCGATCTCGCCGATGCTGCGATGATTCGCCATTCGGCGCAGGTCGTCCCACGCGAGGAATGGATCCTTGCTGTTCTGAACGAACACGGGACCTGTCGTGATGTTCGCGAACGTATCCTTTGCCTTCTGACGCCACGCTGTCGTGTGGACCGCGACGACAAGCTGCGTCCCCGCCCCGCTCCAACGGATGTCGCTCGTTTCGGCGACGTACTTCCCGGCCGGCAGCTCGAGCGTTGTAACCTTTCCCGTCGCGCGTGTCCACACCGCGGGCACGTAGACGTCGCCGTTCCAGACGAGCATCGCGAGCTGGCGTCCGTCCGCCGACCATCGCGCCGCGCGAACCGCCTTCTTGTCCGGAAAGATCGCTGTACGCTGGCCGCTCTTTGCATCGACCGACCAGAGTCGCAGGGGCACGGGGTGTACGTACGTCGGATCACCGTCGCGCCTGTAGTCGTTGCCGTACGAGTCGCGACGGACGGATTGCGTGAGCGCCAGCCAACGGCCGTCATCGCTCATGTCCGCGATCGCCGTCGTGTTGATATCGAGCGCATCCTCCGCGGTGAATGCTGCGCTCGCCGCGCGCGGCGCTTGGGGCCGCGATGCCGGCGCTTGCGCTATGGCGAACGAAGAGGACGCGAGAAGACCGGCGATGGCCGTCAGCCGGACGAGCGAAGGACATGACATGGGCGTCTTGTTGGAGCGGGTGGTGGGTCGCACAACCGCCTCCAACTTACGCCGCGGAAATCAGCCCAGGTAGGACTCCAGTGCCCGGGCTCGGCTCACGTGCCGGAGGCGCGAGAGCGCCTTCTCTTTGATCTGCCGCACGCGCTCGCGCGTGATGCCGAGTAGCGCGCCGATTTCCTCGAGCGTCATCGGCTCGCTGCCGTCGAGGCCGAAATAGAGGCGAAGAATCTTCGACTCGCGCTCTTTGAGATGCGACAGCGCTTCCTCGATCGACTCGGTCAGCGCCTTCTCGAACGTTTGTTCGTCCGGCGTCGGGTTGAGCGTATCGGGGAGATAGTCCAGCAGCTTGTTGTCTTCGCCTGGCGTGAGCGGCGCATCGAGAGAGAGATGCGTCTGCGAGATCGCCATCGTCTTCGCGACCTCTTCCTCCGTGATGTCCATCCCGTGCGCGATCTCGGCGTGCGTGGCGTCGCGTCCCAATTCCTGGAGGAGCGCATTCGCGCGCTTGCCGATGCGGTGCAGCGTTCCGGCGCGATTCAGCGGAACGCGAACGATCCGTGACTGCTCGGCGAGAGCCTGGAGAATCGCCTGGCGAATCCACCACACCGCGTACGAGATGAACTTGATGCCCTTCGTCTCGTCGAATTTGTGGGCTGCGCGAATCAGACCGAGGTTGCCCTCGTTGATGAGATCCGACAGCGAGACGCCCTGGTTCTGATACTTCTTCGCGACCGAAACAACGAAGCGGAGATTGGACCGAACGAGCTTGTCGAGCGCTTCCTGCTCGCCCTTTCGAATGTTCTGGGCAAGACGGACTTCCTCGTCGCGCGAGATCAGCGGATACGCGCTGATGTCGCGGAGGTATTGGTCGAGCGAGCCTTCTTCGTACGACGACTTTTTATTACCAGTGGCTGCCATTCGTACAGCGGCTCCTTGTGCGACGAGCCCGCGCGCAGATCAACGGAGTACGCGGGAAACTTCGGGGTGGGTGAACGTCCGACCGGAGACCTTCGAGCGCAACGCCGTTTCGATCAGTGAATCCGCTCGCCCAATCGCGTCCAGCGAATGTGGGTGAGCCACGCGAAGGTGTCTACCGAATCCGGCGAGTAGCTGTAATAGACAACGAACGGACGACCCTTGACCAGAGAGTCCGCCACGAAGCCCCAATACCGACTGTCGAGCGAGTTGTCTCGATTGTCGCCCAGAACAAAGTACTTCCCTTCAGGGACGAGCAATGGACCCCAGTTGTTACGCGACGGAAGATACTGTGACGTGCTGGCCCCCGGACCGACGAGATATTTCCGCTGCCACTGGAAGTCGTCGAACGCCGGATCCATGTCGGGCTCGGTGTGTTCGACGTAGCGCTCTTTGAGCGGCACGCCGTTTCGGACGAGCGTTCCCGCGATCATCTGAATCGTGTCGCCCGGAAGTCCGACGAGCCGCTTCACGAAATTCTTCGTGAGATCCTCTGGGTACTCGAAGACGATGACGTCGCCGCGCTGCGGGCTGCGAAGCCGCGGCAACCGCGCGTGCGTGAACGGAACTTCGGCGCCATACACGAGCTTGTTCACCAGAAGAAAATCCCCCACCTGCAGCGTGTTTTCCATGCTGCCGCTGGGGATCTTGAATGCCTCGACTAGGAACGTTCTGATGAGCAGGAAGAGGAGCACCGAGACCTGAAAGATCTTGGTCCACTCCCAAAGGAAGCCGAGCCGGGTGTGTCCGCGATTGAGCTCGCGCAGAGCGTCCATGCGCTGCAACGGTGTGATCTGACGCGACGCACCGCCCGCCGCGTCCCCGTTCAAGTCACCACCCGCTGATGTCGCGGCAGTCGGCTCGTTCATGCTCATCGCATCCACCCGTCAGTCATCGATCGTTCCTCCCTGCGGCGCTTCGCACCTTCGGTCGGAATTCCGCCCGTCAGTCATCGATCGTTCCTCCCTGCGGCGCTTCGCACCTTCGGTCGGAATTCCACCCGTCAACCACTGATCGTTCCTCCCTGCGGCGCTTCGCACCTTCGGTCGGAATCCCGCATTCGCCTATCAATCTGGAGTTCCGAGATAATTGTCGATCTGGGCTCTCTGCAAAGCGCCCGAGAAGTCCAGATATCCGACCTTCGTCTCCGAATAGAACTCGTAGACTTCCCAACCGCCTTCACGGTGACCGTTGCCGGTCTGTTTTACGCCGCCGAATGGGAGATGTGCCTCCGCGCCGATGGTCGGCGCGTTGATGTACGTGATACCGTTGTCGAGCTCGTTCATCGCGCGCATCGCCACGTTCACGTCGCGCGTGTAGACGGAAGACGACAACCCGTACTTCACGTCATTGTTGATCGCGAACGCTTCGTCCGCCGTGCGGAAGCGGACCACGGACAGCACGGGACCAAAGATCTCTTCCTGCTCGAGTCGCATCCCCGCACGCACGCGCGCAAAGATCGTTGGCTCGAAAAAATAGCCGTTGTCGAGTCCTTTGCCGGACGGCCGGTTGCCACCACAGATCAGATCCGCGCCCTCTTCCTGTCCGATGTCGATGTACCGTTCGACCTTATCGACCGAATTCTGATTGATGAGCGGACCCACGTCCGTTCCGGTTCTCCGCCCGTCGCCGAGCTTGAGGTCGCGCACTCGATCGACGAGTCGGCCGAGGAGTTGGTCGTGAATTCCGTCCTGCAGAAGAAGACGACTGGTCGCCGTACAGCGCTGGCCGGTCGTGCCGAACGCGCCCCACAAGACGCCCTCGAGCGCGAGATCGAGATCGGCGTCGTTGAAGACAAGCATCGCGTTCTTCCCGCCCATCTCGAGCGATAACCGCTTGTGCATGCGGCCGCACGTTTCGCCGACGATGCGCCCGGTTTCCGTCGAGCCCGTGAATGAGATGAGCGGAATCAGCGGATGATTCACGATGGCGGCGCCGGCGGACTCGCCCTGTCCGTGCACCAGCTGAATGACCTCGGGCGGCAGCCCTGCTTCGATCAACACCTCGACGAACACGTGACCCGTGTGCGGAACGTCCTCGGCGGGTTTGAAGATGCAAGCGTTCCCGCACAGCAACGCCGGGAACATCTTCCATGTCGGAATAGCGAGCGGAAAGTTGAACGGTGTCACGATGCCCGCAACGCCGATCGGCCGGCGAAAGCTCATCGCCCACTTGTTCCGCAGCTCGCTGGGAACCGTGTGTCCGAAGAGTCGGCGCCCCTCTGACGCGGCATAGTACGCCGTGTCGATTCCCTCCTGGACATCGCCGCGCGTCTCGGCGAGAGGCTTTCCCATCTCGCGGGTCATGAGATCGGCGATCTCGTCTTTCCGTTTGGTCAAAATGTCCCCGACGCGACGGAGGACATCGCCGCGCGCCGGCGCCGGCGTCGAGCGCCAGATTTCGAAGCCGCGGCGCGCCGACTCGACGGCCTTCTCGACGTCGGCGGCGCCCGACAATGGAAAGCGACCGATCGAATCCGTGATATCGGCGGGATTCCGATTCTCGAAATACTCGCCACCAATCGGCGGCACCCAGTCTCCGCCGATGAAGTTTTTGAACGTTTTCATGAAGCGAGAAGTGCTGGTCTCAGCGTAAAGAAGTTTTCCAACGGGGTGCAAACGACGCCACAGTCCGAGGCGCCGAGTCGGCACTTTGTCATTGACACAGCCATGCGGCCGGATGGTTCGCATCCGGTTTTGCGTATCCGATTCGCGGCAGGACCTGGATCGACGCCAGAATGAGGCCCCAGAGCACCACGAGGAGTGACAGCGTGTGGGCTCGACTCGCGCGATGGCGCCAGGTCCAAACCGCCGCCCACAGTCCTCCCGCAATCGCCACGCCCACCGCCGCAAGGTAACCTGCGAGTCCAACCCCGCACGTCGCGGAGTACGGCCAGATGTACATCCCGGCCGCAACGAGCACTGCCAACAGGAGACGGCCGTACACGCCGATCGCCGACGTCTCCTTGACCGGCTTCGACGGTGCGGCAGCGGACTGGTTCTTCGCGACCTTCTTTCCCGCATCCTTCGGCGCAGCGACAGGCGCCGCCGGCGACGCGCCGAGCAGCTTGTCGTCCGAGAGCGCCGCCAATTGCTTGTCGACTTTGGCGAGCTCCTTGTCCCAATCTCGATCCGCCATCAGCTCACTGACTCCCGGCTCAACCCATACCGCTCGATCTTCTTATAGAGGTTCGATCGCGGCATGTCGAGCGCCCGCGCGGTCTCCGACACATTCCAGTCGAGCTCACGCAGCTTCGCCAGCAGAAACGCGCGCTCCGCCGCGTGCTTGAACTCCTCGAAGGTTTTACACTCGAGCAGCGAGCCCAACCCCGCTTGCTCAGGGTCGCGCTTGCCGACGAGCCGCGCGACGTCCTCCGCCGTGACGCGCGGGCCCGGAGCGAGAATGAGCAAACGCTCGATCGTGTTTCGGAGCTCGCGAACGTTCCCCGGCCAGTCCAGATGCGTGAGGCGCTCGACCGCTTCGGGCGCAAATGACCGCGGCGCGACGCCTTCGCGCCTCGTCAGGACGCTGACGAAGTGCGCGACGAGCAGCGGAATGTCCTCACGCCGCTCGCGCAGCGGCGGCACATGAATCGGCACGACGTTCAACCGATAGAATAAATCCTCCCGAAACCGACCTTCAGCAATCTCTGTTTCGAGATTCTTGTTCGTCGCGGCGAGCACGCGAACGTCGACCTCGATCGTCTTCGCCCCGCCGATCCGCGTCACGACGCCGTCCTGCAGGACGCGCAGCACTTTCGCCTGCGCGGCGAGGCTCATGTCGCCGACTTCATCGAGAAACAGCGTGCCGCCGTTCGCCTGCTCGAACTTCCCGGCTCGATCCGCGACTGCGCCGGTGAACGAACCCTTCATGTGACCGAACAGCTCACTCTCGATCAGCTCACTCGGGATGGCGGCGCAGTTCACTTCGACGAACGGCCGATCGGCGCGCGATGACTGGCTGTGCAACGCGCGCGCGACGAGCTCTTTGCCGGTGCCGTTCTCGCCGGTGATGAGGACGCGGGCCGGTGTTTTTCCGACACGTTCGATCTTGTCGATCACCGCGCGAATGCCGTACGACTTGCCGACGATCTCGTAGCGCGATTGGATTGTCTCCTTGAGGCGCGTGTTCTCCTCGTGGAGATCGAGATGCTTCAGTGCATTTCGCAGCGTGACGAGGATGCGGTCCGTGTCGAGCGGCTTCTCGAGAATGTCGTAGGCGCCAAGCTGTGTCGCCTCGACCGCGGTCTGGATCGTCGCGTGACCACTGATCATGACGACGACTGCGCTCGGATCGATCTCCTTGATCTTCTTCAGCGCCTCGACGCCGTCGATCCCCGCCATCTTCACGTCGAGGAACACGAGGTCCGGTCGCTGCTTCTGGTACTCGGTGATGGCGTCGACGGCGTTGCTCACCGATCGAACTTCGTATCCCTCGAACTCGAGCAACTGGCCGAGCGCAGCGCGAATGCCTTGTTCGTCGTCGACGATGAGGATACGGCGTGCGGTCGTCATGGAGTGGTCTTGTACAGGGTCACTTTGCCGTTGGCCACTCGAATATCGCCGACGTAGCGTGGAATCGGCACCGCGATCGCGTTCTCGCCGATCCCTTCTGGCCGCGATCCGCGGTCCAGCCGCTTGATCAACGCCGGGATCATCGCGTGCGGCACCGTGAAGTTCCGGACTTTGACGTCCCTGACGACGAACTCCGCGACTCCCGGCTTGATGACGTTGAAGGTGCCGGACAGCTGAACCCTTTCGCGCTCGTTCAACATGCCATCGAGCGGGCCGAGCGCGCCCGCGCCTCCGAGATCAGCGAGCCGGACGTCGGCGCGAACGGAAACGACGTCGCCGCTGATCGACGTTTCAATGTTCTGTGCCGAGCCGGGAAGCTTCGAAGACAGTTGAGCAAACGCATACGAGGCGAGGTCGCTCGCGGACACCGACTGAAAGACCTGCCCGCGCGGCTGATCGAGCTTGTCGAGCGCCGCGCGCGCTCGGTCGGCTCCCTCGCTCGTGATCGGCTGCCATTTGACGCTCGACGCAACCGGATGTGAACGGTACTTCTCGGGCAGCCAAAGGTCTTTCGTGAACCAGCCGACGATCAGCAAGATCGCGAGGAGGACGAGACAGCCGAGTCGCGCAATGCATCCCATGATTCACCCGCTCCGGAGTGCGGCGGACACCAGCGTCGTGTACGTCGGCCCATCAGAAGAAAGATCGCTCCGCATCAGATCGACGGAGCGCACGATGAAGTCCGTTCGGTAGTCCGTTCGCTTCGCGAGCCGAGAGAGATCCCGTCCCTGCTCATCAGACAGCGGATTCTTCACGCGAGCAAGTGTCAGATGTGGGCGAAACGGACGGCCGTCGACCTCGAACCCAATCGATTCACAGGCAACCTCTACGTCGTGATGCAACAACTCGAGTCGCGGATCTTGAGCAACGCCGATCCATACGACGCGAGCTCGCCGAAAGTTCGGGAACGCCCCGATACCGCCAATGTTCATCACGAGCTCGCGGTGCCGTCCCGCCACCGACGCGAGGATGTCTTTGATCTCGCCGACTCGCTCGTCCGGCTGATCGCCGAGGAACTTGAGGGTGAGATGGAGGAGCGGCTCGCGAATCCAGGCGAGCTCCGGAGCGCGGTCACGAAGTGGCGCGGTCGCGCCTGCGATGTCGCGGCGTACCTCGGGCGTGAGATTGATCGCGAGAAAAAGACGCACTCGGTATTCTGCGTCAGTCGCCCGCCGACGCCAACGGCTCGTTGAGCGCGCCCGAGCGGAAACCGCGCGGATCGACGTCGGCACGCTGATAGCCGGCCGCGAGCACAGTGTCCTCGAGGCGCCGGCGGTTCGCGCCGCTCGACCACGTCCGAAGCTCGTCCGGCGACAGCTCCACGCGAGCTGCATCGCCGAAGTGACGAACGCGAAGATCGCCGGTGATACCGAGATCCCGGAGGGCGGCCTCGGCGCGCTCGACGCGCTCGAGGCGAGCGATCGTCACTGGTGTTCCATATGGTATGCGGGACGAGAGACATGGCGACGACGGCTGTTGCCATGTCGGTAGCCCCCGAGCTCTCGACCGTTCGCGAATCTCGGCTTTGGTGAATCCGAGCTCGGCGAGCGGCGAAACGACGCCGTGCTCGTTCGCGGCCTTCGCGCCAGGCCGGTGACCGCGGAGGTCGTCGGCGTTCGTTCCGTCCGCGACGATGGCCATGCCGCGCTCGCGAGCAAACGGGACCACGCGCGACCAGAGGTCAGTCTTGCAGAAATAGCAGCGGTTCGTCGGATTGGCGGCGTACCGGGGATCGTTGATCTCGTCAGTCTCGATCTCTGCAATGCGAAGCCCGATGAGGTCTGCGATCTCGCGCGCGGCGGTCCATTGGCTCTCCGGATACGACGCGCTCCGTCCAATAACCGCGAGAACGCGGTCGGCCGTCAACTCGGCGACGGCAACCGCGGCCAGATAGGCCGAATCGACGCCGCCGCTGTAGCCGATCGCGATCGATCCGCAGGCGTGCAACCACGCGGCGAGCCGCGCATCTTTCTCCGTCGCGTCCGGTGCGTTGTCCGACATCATGCTCGAAACGTAACGGAGCGACCCGTGTTTTGGCCGTCATGGTTGAGCCGCTCCGCGGGCATCCGCAGTCCGAGAGCAGGTTGCGCCACCAAAGGCGTCCTGGGTATATGCGTAGGACTCCGAGAGCTCGGCCATCGACGACAACGACGGATCACCGGCAGCAAACCGTGGAAACGCTCATTCAGGATCTCAAATACGCGCTGCGAACCCTGGGACGTCAGAAGGGGTGGACAGCCGTCGCGACGGTAACGCTCGCCCTCGGGATCGGCGCGAACACCGCGGTCTTCAGCGTCGTCAACGATCTCCTGCTCGACCCGCTTCGCTATCCGAATCCAAATCAGCTCGTGCTGATCATGCGCTCCAACCCGAAATCGGGGCTCGCGATCACGCCGACTCGCAAGATGCGCGACGCATGGCGGGCGAATGCACATTCGTTCACGGCATTCGAGGGTGTGTCCGCCGACGATGCAACGATTTCGGGAACTGGGATCGAGCCGCGTGTGATCCGCGTCGCGCGCGCCGATCCGACGTTGTTCGCTTTCGCCGGCGCGAAACTCGTCGCGGGTCGCACCTTCCGTGGCGATGAATCGACGCCGGGCGCCGCGCCTGTCGCCGTGGTGTCTGAAAAGTTTGCGCGCGCACAGTTCGGAGACACCAGGTCAGCGCTTGGAAAGACGTTCAAGCTGGACACGACGTTCTACTCCGTCGTCGGCGTCGTGCGCGACGATCTCCGCTTGCCGACGTTCAACGATCACGCCGACGTTCTGACTCCGTTGATGCCCGACGTCGCTTATTACGCGGGGCCGGTCGTCGCTCGCCTCAAGCCGGGGGTCTCGATCGAGGCGGGACAGAAAGAACTGCGCGCGATCGCCGACAATCTCGACGACTTCGATCAGATGAAATCGACGTTCGTCATAACGGCCCGCAGGCCCGGAAGCATGGGAAGCACACGCGAGACGGTCGTGCTCCTCGCGTGGTCGGTAACGCTGCTGCTCCTGATCGCGTGCGCGAACGTCGCCCACCTGCTGCTCGCCCGCGCCGCGGCGCGAGAGCGGGAGATCGCGGTCCGAGCATCCCTCGGCGCAGGGCGGGCGCAAATCATTCGGCAACTGTTGACCGAAAGCATGCTGCTCGCGGCCGGCGGCTGCGCGCTTGGCCTGTTTGTCGGAACCTTGGGTCTCCGCCTCATCGTTTCCCTACGCCCGCACAATATCAACGAACTGTCGAACGCGCATATCGACGCCCGAGTCCTTAGCGTCACGATCCTCGTCTCGGCGATCACCGGAATCGCGTTCGGCTTGACGGCAGCGATTCACAGCGTCCGATCCGGCAGCTTCGCGATTCTCAGATCATCGACTGGAGGAACAGCAGGCAAAAGTCGCCATCGGCTTCGCTCACTGCTCGTCGTTAGCGAGATGGCGCTGTCCGTGATTCTGCTTGTCGGCGCGACGTTGCTGATCCGTACCGTGATCAACCTTCACCGCATCGATCCGGGCTTCGACACGACGAACCTCTACGCACTGCCATTCTCTCTTCCGCGGTCCCGTTATCGAGATACCGTCACGCGCGAAGCGTTCGCGACTCAGCTCCTCGAACGGGCGAGGCGTCTTCCGGGATACGAGGCGGTCACTGTCGCTGACAACGTCCCCACGCGATTGGGGATCGTCGTCGGAACGTGGGAGGCCGAGGGCTCGACGCCACGCCCAGGCCCGAGTGGGCAAGGCGGGTTCACAGCGGCAAACACCGTTCGTCCTGAGTACTTCTCGATGATGAAGATGCGTTTCCTCGCCGGGCATTCATTCGAGGACGGCGCGAAAGAACGCGATGAGCTGATTATCAGTGAATCGCTGGCGAATCAGCTTTGGCCGAACGCAAATGCGATCGGGAAGCGCCTGCGGGTCGCGAACTCTGGCCCTGGCGGTAAACCGAGCAGTTGGAGCGTCGTCATCGGCGTCGTGGCGAACGCATCGATGATGTCACTTCACGATTCCCGAAACACACCGGCGGTCTACTACCCGACAAAGACAGGGCTCGGCTGGTCGGGCACGACGCTCATTGTCCGCGCGTCGCCAGGGCACTCGCCATACGCGGACCTCAGGCGGTTGTCGCTCGCTCTCGATCCGAACCTCGCGCCGCCGACGGTGCTTCGCGTCTCCGATTTGCTCGATGCGACAGTCGCGTCGCAGCGATTCATGATGGCGCTCCTGACGACGTTCGCGCTGCTCGCCGTGTGTCTCTCGGCAATCGGTCTCTATGGCGTCATCGCGTACATGGTCAGCCAGACCACGCGTGAGATCGGCGTTCGGATCGCGCTCGGGGCAACACGCATGGACATCGTTCGGCTCGTGATGTTTCACGGCGCGGGGCTCGCGGCAGCCGGCCTGGTGATCGGTCTTGCCGGCGCGACGTGGGGCGTCGGGCTTCTTTCGAAGACGTTGTACGGCGTGCAGCCCACTGACCCGACGTCCTTCGGTCTGGGCGCATTGGCCCTGCTGAGCGTCGCCGTTCTCGCTTGTCTCGTCCCGACGCGCCGAGCGGTGCTGGTCGATCCCGTGATCGCAATGCGAGCAGAATAGGAGCTGAGGTGGGCTCGCAGACCGCGGACGTCGTCGTTGTGGGTGGCGGGCCGGCCGGCGCCGCCGCGGCTCGCTGTTTGTCGCTCTGGGGACGACGCGTTGTCCTTCTGACGCGCGGACCGAATCCACGACCGCTTGCTGAATCTCTTCCTCCCAGCTGCGCGAAGTTGTTCGACCAGCTCGGGGTGCGAGCACTCGTGAACGGCGCGGATTTCGTGCGCGCCTCCGGCAACACGGTGCACTGGGCGGGAAAGCCTCGCGCAATCGAGATGTTCGAGCCGGGCGTCCAGGGCTACCAAGTGTCACGCGACACGTTCGATGCGCTCTTGCTGACGGCGAGCGAAGCGTCAGGAACCGACGTGGTTCGCGGCGTCAGCGTCTCGAGCGTCGAACGATCAGAGAATTCTCATTGGCGAGTCGCGTATCGCGATGGAATCACTCCGTCGGCGATCGACGCGCGGTGGGTTCTCGATTGCAGCGGCCGCGCGGGCGTCGTCGCGGCTCGCGAGTGGCGCCGCCCCGTTGCGTCGGCGAGAACGGTTGGCCTGATCGGCGTGTGGGAGCGCGACGGCTGGCCGGTCGAAGACAACTCGCACACGCTGGTCGAGAGTTATGAAGGCGGTTGGGGATGGTCCGTCCCAGTCTCGGAGCGCCGACGGTATGTCACGGTAATGCTCGACCCGATGATCACCTCGATTCCACCGCGTGCTCGCCTGTCGGACGCGTATCGCGAGGAACTCTCGCGAACGACGATGCTTCGCGAGGTCGTCGAAGGTGCATCGTTCCTCGGCGAGCCGTGGGGCTGCGACGCGTCTGGATACACCTCCGATCGGTTCTCGGACGATCAGTTGCTCCTCGTCGGCGACGCCGGATCGTTCGTCGATCCGCTCTCGTCGTTCGGGGTCAAGAAGGCGCTTGCCTCGGGTTGGCTCGCCGCGGTGGTGGTGAACAGCGCGCTTGGCGATGCGTCGATGGCGTCGGCGGCGGTCGAGCTATTCGAGCGGCGGGAGCGGGCGATGTTCGAGCACCTGCAGGGGCAGTCGGCGGCGCTCGCGCGCGATGCGGCCGGAGCACATGTGTCGAGCTACTGGGAGAATCGGAGTGACGCGGATTCGATTGGAGACGACGGTGAGATCGACGTGTCGCGGCTCCGGGAGGATCAGCGCGTCCTCAGTGCGTTCGAGGAATTGCGCCGCCGCGATTCCTCCGAGCTCCGCCTCGGCGACTCGCTGAGATTCGTCGACCGAGCCGTTGTTCGCGGAAATCGGATTCGGCTCGAGCGGCATCTCGCGCATGCGTCGTTCGGCACGCCGGTGCGGTATTGTCGAGGAGTCGATCTGGTGCTCGTGGCCGAGTTGTCGGGCCGGCATTCGCACGTGCCGGACCTGTTCGACGCTTACAATCGGGTCGCTCCGCCTGCTCCCCTGCCGGACTTCCTTGGGGCCCTGTCGACGCTCATTGGTTTCGGCGCACTGGCTTTTGCTTGACACAGAGCGCAATGCGTCGTAATCCGTAGCATTGCGAGCGGCGCTGAACTGCCGCGTCAGAGCACCCTCCCCGTCCCTCTCGGAGATTCGAGGTCATGCCGCGTTCGTTGCCCGGAACGGCGTTGCGTGGATTCCTTGGTGTAGCGGTGGTCGTCGGAGCGGTACGCGCGGCGGAAGCGCAGCGCGGCGGTGGGGACACCGGGCGCGGGAGCGGCGGCGCTGGCCCAGCCGCGGCGCGCGACACGACCAAGGGATTTCCGATCTTCGATCGGACAACCATTCAGGCGTGCGGTGAATGTCATCTCCGCGATACCGCGGGGGTCATGCAGCGGTTGTCGTTCGAGCGGAAGACGCCCGAGGGCTGGGAAATGTCTGTCCGCCGAATGGTGTCGCTGAATAATGTGAGTCTCGATCCCGCGACAGCGCGCGCGGTCGTCCGCTATTTGAGCGATCATCAGGGACTCGCTCCGGCGGAGCTGCGGCCCGGACGATTCGAAGTCGAGCGGCGGTCGATCGAGTATCGGTACACGGCCGACCCGCGAACGGAGACGACGTGCCGCGCGTGTCACTCGATGGGGCGCGTGATTACACAGCGGCGGACGCGCGGCGAGTGGGAGCTCCTGGTCGCCACTCACCGGTCGCTCTATCCGGATGCCGACTTCCAGGCGTTCCGGCGCGGCGGTCCCGCGCAGAACGACAGCGGTCCGGTGCTGCAGCCGATGGACATCGCCATCAACCATTTGTCTCGCGTCTTTCCGCTGACGACGCCGGAGTGGTCGGCGTGGTCGGCGACGATGCGTCCACCGCATCTCGAGGGCACTTGGATGCTGAGCGGGAGCGAACCGGGACGCGGTTCGTTCTTCGGTCACGTGACGATCACGCGCGGCACGAGCGACGGCGAGTTCGTGACACAGGCGAGCTATCGCTATGCCGACGGCGGTCCCGCGGTTCAGAGAACTGGAAAGTCGATCGTATACACGGGGTACCAGTGGCGCGGGCGGTCGACGGCGCCGGCCGGCACGTCGAAGGACACGACGGGGCTGCGCGAAGTGATGTTCGTCGAGCCCGGCTGGGAGGAAATGTCAGGCCGCTGGTTCACCGGCGGCTATGAGGAAATTGGCATGGACGTGTCGCTCCGAAAGTTGAACGCGAGCACCGTCATCGCCGGCGTGTCCCCGCGAGCCCTCAAGACCGGCACGAAGGGTCAAGACGTCACGATCTTCGGGGCGAATCTTCCGAGGACGCTCGCGGCGAACGCGATCGACTTTGGTCCTGGCGTCTCGGTCGAACGGATCGTTCGCGCCACAGCCGATTCGGTCACCGTTCGCGTCGACATCGACTCGGCCGCATCGATCGGGAAGCGCGATCTCTACGCCGGTGGAGCGCCGCTCCGCGATGCGGCGGTTGTCTATGACAAGATCGATCACATCAAAGTCGTTCCGAACGCCGGACTCGCACGCGTCGGCGGCGCCGTCTTTCCGAAACAGCTCCAACAGTTCGACGCGATCGCGTACTACAACGGACCCGATGGGAAGTCCGATACCGAGGACGACCTGGAGATCGGCCGCGTGAACGCGACCTGGGGACTCGAAGAGTACGGAGTCACGTACGACGACGATGATGTGAAGTTCGTCGGCGCAATCTCGCAGACGGGCCTTTTCACGCCGAATCTGGACGGCCCCAATCCGGCGCGCAGCTCCAGTCGCAACAACGTCGGCGACGTGTGGGTCACGGCAACATACAAAGTTCCGGGGGCGCGGCCGAAGACCCTCAAGGCTCGGGCACTGTTGATCGTCACGGTCCCGCTCTATGTGAAGTTCCAACCGTGGGCGCTGCAACCATGAATCTGATCCGGCGCGGGGAGTACCACGCCTTCAAGGGCGGCGATGCGAGCTTCTTGTATCTCGTGCCGTCGGCCGCGGTCATTCGCATCGACGACGTGACGCAAGCGGTGCTCGACTCGCTCGAGACGGGCGATCGATCACCCACCGAGCTCACCGACTCCCTCGGCGACCGCTGGACGCCGGATGACATCCGGTCGTCGATCGATGAGCTGCTCGGGCTGCGCGCGGTGTTCCCCGTCGTCGCGCCGCCGCCGAAGCCCGTCGCCGAAAAACCGAAGCGGCGCATTCCCCTGCAGACGCTCGTGCTGAACGTGACGAGCAAATGCAACCTGTCGTGCGGCTACTGCTATGAATACGGCGAGGACAAGATCGTCCAGCCGGCGACGAAGCCGCGCTTCATGAACGAAGCGACCGCGAAGCAAAGCGTCGACTTCATGTTCGCGGAAGCGGGTGATACGCCGAGCGTGAACCTGACGTTCTTCGGCGGTGAGACGCTGATGAACTTCAGAACGCTCAAATCGGCGCTCGCGTACGCGAAGGAAAAAGGCGCAGAGCAAGGGAAAGAGGTCAACGCCAGTCTCACGACGAACGCGACGCTGCTGCGCGAAGAAGTGATCGACTGGATCGTCGAGAACGACGTCGGCATCACGGTCTCGATCGACGGCGCGCGCGAACAGCAAGACAAGCATCGTCTCTTCGCGAATGGGATGGGCAGCTACGACGTCATCATCCCGAACATCAAACAGCTGCTCGCGAGACATCGTCGCCGGCCAGTCGGCGCGCGCGTCACACTCACGGGGCAGAACCTCGACGTCGTGTCGATCTACAAGCATCTCTTCGAAGAGATCGGCTTCTGGGAGGTCGGCTTCGCGCCCGTCACGACGTCGTGGCAGCGCGAGTACTCGATTCAAGACGAGGGCTTCGAGACTTTGCTCGCGGGCTTTCAAACGCTCGCCGCCGATTTCCTCGCCGACGCTCTCGCGGGCAAGCGCCACGGATTCTCGAACGTGCGCGACACGCTCGAGGAGCTTCATAAAGGAATGAGCAAGGCGTATCCGTGCGGTGCCGGGATGGGGCTGATGGGCGTCGCGACCGACGGCGACGTCGCCCTCTGCCATCGATTCGCCGGTTCTGATTCACACAAGCTCGGCTCGGTGTTCAACGGCGTCGACCGCTCACTGCAGGACGATTTTCTCATGCGCCACCACATCGCGAACAAGACCGACTGCTCGACATGTTGGGCGCGGCCGTTGTGCGCGGGCGGTTGCTATCACGAAGCGCACACACGCTACGGCTCGACCATCGAGCCGAATCTGCACTATTGCAGCTGGATTCGAAGCTGGACGAATACGTGTCTCGAGGTGTACGGCACGCTCGCCGAGCGTGCTCCGGAATTCCTGGCGCAGTTCGACCGGTGAGGCGATGAGACATCTCAAATCGATCAACCAGAAGGCGCAGGCGATCCAATCGACGCTCGAGAACGATGTTGTCGCGCTTCAGCAGGGCGGACCGCCGGCCGGACCGCACATCCCGATGGGATGCTCGTTCGTGTTCTCGCCGGGCTGGGAGGTCGACAGCAGCGGTGGAACCGCGGGGCTTTGCCAGCCGGTCGAACGCGATTTGTTCGACTGCCACCTGACGTGCTTCTGGCCCGCCCACGTGCCCGATCTCTACAACCACGCCCCGGATTGGACCGCGAAGTGCGCCTCCGCGCAGAAGGACTGGCGCAAGATTGACCTCATCTTCCCATGATTCGCGCATCGAGTCTGGCGGCAGGGTTGATCGCGGCGGCCTCGCTCGCAGCGGCGCAGGGTCCCTCGACGCGTGCACCGAAAGGATCAGGCCCCGATCCCTCGCCATCCGGCGGCAGCGGGACGATCTACGTCGGCACCTACGCGCGAAATGTCCTCGTCCTCGACGAGGCGACGATGCGCGTCCGCGACACGATCAAGTCGTCGGTCGGCATTCCCGAGCTCTCGCTCTCGTTCGATCGAAAGCACCTCTACATCACGGATCCGGGAAACGAGAAGTTCGAGATCGTCGATCTCGCGACGAAAAAGTCGAGCGGCGCGTTCATGCTCACGCACGACAGCGTCAAAGTCCGGATGAACGGCTTCTCGCTCGACCCCAAAGAGCGGTTCGCGATCATTCTGTTCAAGGCGTACACGAAGAAGATCGACCGCTACGAGGTCAGCAAGCCGACGCTCGTCCGGTATGATCTCGCGAAGCACGTCGTCACCGACACCATTCCGTGGCCGCGCGGAGACGAACGTGAGGGAGCGCAGATTCTGTTTTCGCCGAAGGGCGATCTCATGTATTTCTTCACGACCGACGACGTTCTGATCTACGATACCAATACCCTAAAGGAAGTCGATCGTTGGGAGATCTCGAAGACGCTCTTCGAGGAAGGACTCGGCCGCATCGCGTTCGGCTTCCCATACGACGTCTACGAGGAACCCGGCTTCTATACAGGACTCTTTCGTACCACGGATCCCGTGAATCGCCGCACGCAAATGGGCGTCGCACGGATGGATCTCGCGAACCGTCAGCTCGACTTTTATTCGCTCGGCCCCAGCGTGTCGGTGAACTTCCGGCTCTCGCCCGACCGCAAGAAGGCCTACGGCATCCACTCCGAGATCGGCAACTACCAGTTCTGGACGTTCGATCTCGATTCGCGCCGCGTCGTCGGCAAGACGGAATTCGCCGGACGTCCGCGGATGGGATTGGTCGTCAGCTCGAATGGCAGTCAGCTCTACATCACGACCGCCGGCAGCACCATCGACCGCTACGCGACGAACGACTTCCGCCAGATCGGCCAGATCAATCTCGGCGCCGACATGACGAACGTCATTCTCGTTCCCCGCCCGTCCGCCTCGCAGCCTTCACAGAGATAGCGTGCCGTTGTTGGACAACGACCTGCGGCGCGCGCTCGGACACGTCGCGCCGCATTGGCGACGCTTGGCGATCGTGCTCACGCTGTCGCTCGTCAGCACGGTACTGTCGCTCTACATCCCGTATCTCGCTCGCCTCCTGATCGATCGCGCGCTACTCGGCGCGAACTCGGAGGTCCTCGTCCGCGTGATTGTGCAGTTCGGCGCGCTCACGCTCGGCAGCTTCGTGCTGAACGTCGTGAGTGGGCTGATCTACACGCGAACGTCGGCCGAAATCCTGTTCGAGATGCGACTGGCGCTGTTTCAGCAGTTGCAGCGGCTGTCGCCACGATTCTACGCGGACATGCCGGTCGGGCAGATCGCGACCCGCCTCAACGCCGACATTGGCGAGATCCAACGCGTCGCAGCGGAGATCGCGCTCGCGTGGCTCGGCAACGTGATCTTCCTCGTCGGAAGCGTCGTCATCCTGTTCCGACTCGATCGAGTCCTGTTCGCCGTAAGCTTCGCGATCCTTCCGTTCACGCTGTGGGCTCTCGTCATCTATCGATCGAAGCTCGAAGGGGCGGTCGCCGGCGTGCGCGACCGAAGCGCCGACGTCGGAAGCTTTCTCATCGAGATGCTGCTCGGCATGAAGACCATCGTCGGCTTCAACGCGCAGAAGCGCGAATCCGACCGGTTCAAACGGCTCAACGACTCGTTCATCGACGCGCTTATGTCGATGAGAAAACTGACATACTGTCCGGCGGCGTTCCGGGGCTGCTCTTGTCGGCCGGAAGCGGCGTGGTGTTTCTCGTCGGCGGCATGCGCGTGATCGACCACAAGATCACGATGGGGACGCTCGTCGCGTTCGTCGCGTACCAGATGCGTCTCGTGTGGCCGATTCAGGCGCTGATGGGGTTGTACGCGAGCCTCGCATCGGCGCGGGTCTCCCTCCGCCGCGTCAACGAAATTCTCGACGCGCCACTCGACGTCGTCGAGGCACCGAATCCCATTGCGCTCGTCAGTCCGCGCGGCCGAGTCACTCTCAACGACGTCACGTTCGCGTTCGGACGCGCGCCGGTACTCGAGCACGTGTCCCTCGAGGTTCATGCCGGCGAATCCATCGCGATCGTCGGACGGAGCGGCGAAGGCAAATCGACGATCGCCGACCTGCTCGTGCGGCAGCTCGATCCTCACGGCGGTCATGTGTTGCTCGACGGCATCGATCTTCGTTCGGCGCCGCTCGCGGACATTCGCCGGCATGTGCTGGTCGTCGACCAGGACCCGTTCATCTTCAACGCGACGATCGCCGAGAACATTCGATATGCGAAGCCCGACGCCACGGAGGCTGACGTCCGCGCGGCCGCGGATGCTGCCGGCCTCGCTCCGCTCCTCGAGCGTTTACCGAAGGGCGTCGACACAAGCGCCGGCGAGCGTGGCCGAGCATTGTCGGCCGGCGAGCGGCAGCGGGTTGCGATCGCGCGCGCGTTTCTCGCGGACGCCGCGGTTCTCGTGCTCGACGAAGCGACCGGCGCGCTCGATCCGATTACCGAGGCACAAGTCGCCGCCGGGTACGAGGCAGTGATGCGCGATCGGACGACGATCATCATCACGCACCGGCTCGAGCTCGCACGCCGGGCCGACCGGGTCGTCGTGCTCGAGGGTGGGCGCATCGTCGAGGAAGGCGCCGCCGATATCTTGATCGAGCAGACCGAATCGTCGTTCGCGGGACTCTTTGCCGGCGCCCGGCGGTTGGCGCATCAATCATGAAACTCTCATTAGTGGACGCTCCCTTCGCGGAGAGGACGGGCCGCGGCGTCGTCGTGGCGATCCTCGACAGCGGCGTGCACGCCGCGCATCCGCATGTCGGAGACACGCTCGTCGGACGTTCGTTCGCGGATTCCGCGCCCGGCTCCGATTTCGTCGACCGCATCGGTCACGGAACCGCGGTCGCCGCAGCGATTCGTGAGAAAGCGCCGGGCGCGGAGCTGCTCGCGGTGAAGATTTTCGACCGGCAGCTCGCGACGAACGTCAACGTGCTTGCCGACGCGATCGTGTGGAGTGCCGATGCCGGCGCGCGACTGATCAACCTCAGCCTCGGCACTTCGAACTACGCGAACGCGGAGCGACTCGCGGGCGCAGTCAGCCACGCGAAAGCGAAAGGCGCGCTGATCGTCTCGGCGCGCGAGGCAAACGATGTGAGCTGTCTCCCAGGCTCATTGCCTGGCGTCATCGGTGTCGTCGCCGACACGACCTGCGATCGCAATGAAGTGGAGATCACATTGCGCTCGGGCGACGTCCCGCTCTTCTCGGCGTCACCCTACCCTCGCCCGATTCCGGGCGTGCCGCGCGACCGCAATCTGCACGGCGTTTCGTTCGCCGTCGCGAACGTCACGGGATTCCTGGCGCGTGCGCTCGAAGACGGCGGAGCCGAGAGTTTGATGGCGTAGTCGGGTGGAAATGCGACAAACGACCGGGCGGGACTCAAAGAAGCAGAACCGCAGGTTTCGACGCAGAGACGCAGAGGTCGCAGAGGAAAAGTGAAAAACCGCGACTTTGTCCTCTGCGTCGGAAACCCGCTCTCGCCGTTCCGTCTTGCTCCGGCTTGACCTCAAGCCCGCGGCGTTTCAACGTGACTGAGAATCTTGCCGAGCAACCCGCCGACGTGCGGCGATGACGTCTGTGCTTGCGCGGCCTGCGCGTCCTGCTGCAACACGTTCGTAATCGTCGCGTTCCCGTTCTGCGCTTTCGCCTGTGCGTGCCGGCGCGCGAGCGCGGCGAGGACGATTGGACCAAGAATCATGAGCAAGTGCTTCGTTTGGTCCGGTCCAAGCCCGGACGCCTGCTGCACGCCCTGCTGGACTGTGTTCTCGTGCTGACCGAGGATCTTTCCGAGGAGCCCGCCGCCGCTGTCTGCCGGTGCGCCGATGACGCCGCCGAGTTTTCCGAGCAGACCGCCTGCGGCCGTTGCGGCCGTTCCTGAATTGAGCATTCCGCCAATGCTCTCGAGCGCACCGCTCGAGCCGAGCAGCGACTGCAGCGTCGACGCGCCAGCCGGCTGACTAGCCGTGCTCGCCATGCCACCCACCATCATCGGAACCGCGGCTTGGACCGCCGTCTGAGTAGTGTTCGGGTCAGCGCCAAGCTGCTGGCTGATTTGTTGGATCTCTTGCGAGCCGAGGTGTTGCTGAACGAGATCGATGAGACTCATAGCGATGCTCCGAGGTAGGGGGTTCATCTCCTACCGCACGCACGAGGCCAGTTGGCGTTTTTTCTCCAGGAATTCGACGACGCGGGTATGCGTCCTGCTTCGATGACCGAGTTGTATGCAACGACGCAGGCGATCAGACAAGTTTGTCGAGCCCTTCGTGGTCACCGCGGAGGACGGCACCCGATTCCGGTGCTCCGTTTCCGCGCTCGGCCGCGAGACTGAGCCCCGCTGGGTGTTGCTCGGAAGCGACGGCGTCCAATACCTTGGTCCGCCGGTCGAGTCCGACAAATCACAAGCGGCGGTCGAGCGATTGATCCGCGACTGGTGGGCCGCCACGAAGCTTTAGACAATCCTCATGGTCCCTCTCGTTCGGGCAATCGCCGCCGGCGCATGTCTCGCGCTGGTCGGCGCCCAACCGTACTCGCAGTCCGCCGCGTTCGACCATTTCGTCGACAGTTACCTCGACGAATTCGCGACGCACCACCCGTCGATCGCGGCGGGCAACGGACTCCACGATCATGACGACCTTCTGGACGACTTTACGGTCGCCGGTATCCAGTCCGAGATCGCCACACTCGAGCGCGAGCGAACGACGCTGCAACGCTTCGCGCCAGCATCGCTGACCCCGGACCAAAGCGTCGATCGGCGGATTCTGCTCGGCTTGGTCGACGCCTGGCTGCTCGAGCAGCAAACGCTCGAGAACTGGCGAAAGAATCCCATGCTCTATGCATCGGCCCTGACCGACGGCATTCACAATCTGATGACGGTCGAGAGCGATCCGGCCCCGGTTCGAATGCGGCGGATCATTTCGAAGCTCCGACAAACTCCAACCCTCCTCGCCGCGGCGCGCGGAAACATCTCGAACCCGCCGAAGCTGTTCGTCGAACGCGGAGCTTCGATGATGCGCGCGACGAGCGACATGCTCGGGAATGATCTCGACCTCGCGTTCGCCAAGGACCCGAATACTGGCCTGCGGGATTCGCTGCGGCGCGCGGCGTCGGCGGCAATTCCGCAGATCGAGGCGTATGCCACCTATCTCGAGCACGACGTTCTGCCACAGGCAAACGGCGACTTCGCCATCGGAGGCGCGAATCTCTCGCGCCGCTATATGGCCGAGGAGCTGATCGACACGCCGCTCCCCGCGTTGGTCGCGATCGGCGAACGCGAGCTCGCACGGTCGCAGACAGAGTTCAAGGCCGAGGCGCAGAAAATCGCGCCGGGCCGCGATCCCAAGGAAACGTGGCTCGCCGTTCGAAGGGACCATCCTGCGATGGGCGGCGTTGTCGCCGCGACGTCGAAGATCGTCGATTCGCTGACGGCGTTCGTCATCTCACACCATATCGCCACGGTCCCGGCGGGCGAGCGCGTCATTGTCGCTCCTGCGCCGCCATTCGACCTCGGCTTCGCTTCGATGCACGCGTCGCCGCCGCTCGAGAAGACACCGGTAAAGAGTGTCTTCTATATAACCGACGCCAGCCCAAGCATGACGAAGGCGCAGCAGGATGCGTGGCTCGAGCGCTACAACTACGCGTCGCTGTCGAATACGGCGGCACACGAGGCGATGCCCGGACATTGGCTGCACTCGACGTACATGCGTCGAACGCCCGGAAAGGTGCGACGCATCTGGATTGGCCTGAATCCGTTTCCGCAGCCGTCGTCGGGTCAGGACGGCTGGGCGCACTACGCGGAGCAAATGGTCCTCGACCAAGGCTTCGGCAACGGCGATCCGAAACTTCGTCTCGCGCAGATCAGCGATGCGCTGACGCGCATTTGTCGTTTGCTCTCGGGGATCAAGCTCCACACACGGCAATGGACGCTCGACGAGGCGGAGCGGTGCTTCGAGAATGACGCGTACGTCGCGGCGCCGGCAGCGCGGCGCGAAGCCGAACGCGGTGCCTACGATCCAACGTACGGCGGCTATTTCCTCGGCAAGATGGGCATTCTCAAACTGCGCGACGACTATCAACGAAAGCTCGGCGCCAAGTTCAATCTGCGAGAGTTCCACGAGCGCTTCATGACCGACGGAATCGCGCCGATCGCCGCGCACCGCCAGCTCATGCTTCCCGGAGATACGTCGGCGGTGATTCGGTAGCGCGCCGAACAAGTCCGTGCGGCGCGTTTTCGCATCGTGGGAAGATCAGAGCGTATATGTCAGGCGCATCGTCGGCACATCGACAGTCGTTGGCACCGATGCCTGTCGGGCGCCGGCTCCGCCGCTTCCGCTCGTCGCGCTGACGTTGAACGTCACATGCATCGTCTCCATGGCGCAGGTTATCATGGACGTCGCGATGAAACCCGGACACGCCGCTCCGGGAGCATCGGACGTGAACGACACCGTTCCCGTCCCTGCGTGCCACTGCGTCGCCGATCCCCCGCTTCCGACCTGAAGAAACATTGCGTTCACGAAACCGGTGCCGATCGATCCCGACACCGAGGCCGGCGCCGTCGATGTGGCGTTCTGGGCAAACCCGCTCACCTCGATGAGGCTCCCGAGATGCGAAGGGTCATCGAGTGCGATGAGCGTCCACGTCGACCACGAGTTGCCCGAGTGACTGAAGGCTCGGTGAATGCCAACGAGGTACAACGGTGCCGTCGTGAGATTCGTCGAGACGTCGGCGCGCTTCGCCTGTATACCCGCGGTCAACACCGTGAACGTCGAGTCGAGCAATGCTTTGAGCTCGATGTTCCCCGGGTTCGCCGTCACGATCACCTGGCCAGTACTGTCGAGCGATCTCACCACCGCCGACGTGAACTGAATGTTGTCCGGAGCATTGTTGTTGCCGTCCGGAGAAGTGCTGTCAGAGCCACATGCGGTTGCGACGGCGATTGCACCCGTGATCGCGAACACAGAGACAAGTGAACGGGAGAGCGGCATGTAAGTCGAGTTGAGGATGAGCTTGTTGAAGCGGCGCCGAGTCGAGTGATTGCTTGTCGCATAACCGCGCACCTTGGGCGTGCGTCACCGGCCCAGCGAACCAACACGCTTTTCGTAAACGAGAAGGCTTTCGCCGGCTCAGATCAGTGGCGTCGCCGAGCGTCTCCCGTCACGTTGCGCGGCAAGCTCACGCGGAACAGATTCGCGGACTGGCGCGAGCGTCGCCGACGACCTCCCCAGCGCACCACTCGTCCCCTCCCCGACAGTCGGAGAACGACTCCCATGGCGACGACGAATCAGCCGGTCACCGATCCCGAGCAGTTCCTCAAGCTCACCAGCAGTCAGCTCGACGACATCTTCCGCTCGTCGCCGAGCGGCGACATCCCCGTCGGACAAGGCGAAGGCACCGCGATCATTGCTCCCGGGACAGTCGTGTCCGACGACATCGCGCGCTTTGTTCACATTTTCTCATGGAAGGGGAAAGTGTTCGAGCGCGATACGGTCAACCCGGGTCACGGATGGCTCAAGAACCGGATCCTCCTTCTCGGCACCAAAGCCATCATCGCGCAGGTCTACAAGGGCGAGAGCTGGTTCGACGGGAAGGAATGCATCGTTCTCGACTACTCACACACGTCGATCGTCGCCCAGTGGATTCGCGACGAGATTCGCGAAGTGAGCCCCGGCGTCTATCTCGGCCTCGTCTTCTGGGGGAAGGAGCAAGCGAAGGCCCATCGGCTCATCCATTTTGCGCTGAAATTCTAATTCAAGAACGCTAGGCGGAGCCGCTAGCCCGGCTCCGCCGCGAAGTACTCGAGCGCTCGGATGCTCGGGAGGAAAAAGTACGCGCCGCCGCGCACCGTGATGAATTGCGGAACACCGGACACTCGACGCCGCAGCCCGTTCGATGTCTGCACGTTGAAGTCGCTCGTCACGGGACAGCCCGGGATCGCTCCGCGGTCACCGAGCAGCGGGTCGCTCTCGCCGGTCATCCCCGAGAACTTGGTGTTGACGATCCACGCATTCTGCAGGAACTCGAACTGACGCGAAATGTTCGCGTTGAGACAGATGAAGTGCAGGCCGCGCTCTGGATCGTTCGGTGGTGCCGGCTGAGCCGCCTGCTGCGGCGTGATGCCCGGGCCGTACTCGCGGCCGCGGCGCAGAACCCGATGAAAGCGCACCGACGACGTCAAGTCCTCGCGAAACGAGGCTCGCCCGAGCCCAAACGTCGCCAGCACCTTCGCGAGCCCGGTCGGATGTCCCGGATAGTCGGCGTTTCGCGGATTCGCGCGGCGAATGTGTGCGCCGAACGGGCACGCGGCCCCCGCCGGATCGCCATCGAACGTGAACTGGTTGAGCCGGATCGAATCCGCATCCGTGCCGACTCCCGGAATGGTCGTCGACTGCGTCGAGACAAGCGGTGTTCCGTCGCGCATTCGGCCGACGAATGCCGCGGCGAGCCGGTCGGCTGCCGCGGCATCGGCACCACTCGCGCTCATGACGAACTGCCAGAACGCCCGGACGTCCTGACGGAGCTGTCGCATGACGAGATAAGTGCCGTTTCGTCCGAGATCCCGTTTCTGAGGCGAATCCTCCGCCGGCAGCAACATGGGCGTAGCGTCCGAGGCGTCGAGCAGCGGTCGATCCGTGTACTTCTGATATTCGTTCTTGTAGCCGAGAAGAAATTCACCGAGAGCGACGACGTTCCCGTAGTCGAGCACCGGCGCCGACGCGTCGCGCGTGTCGCTCCAGTCGATCTCCGGTTGACTGACGCCGTCCGTGAATCCGAATGGCTCGACACCGTCGAGATTCTCGGTCCCGAGTCGTCGGATGATCGAGAATCCGTCGACCCACGACGATCCCATCGTCCGACCCATCAGTGCCTCGACACCTCCATCCCGCGGCTCGGCGAAGAACATGACGACGAGATGCGGAAGGTCATCGCCGCTCGGTGTTCCGCCCCATTCCCACCGCCACGGGGCGTTGCTTCCGACGTCTCCCAGTCGCCGCGTTCGGTTGTCCGACGTCATTCCCGCGATGAACTCCGGTGAGAATCCAGCGATGACGTCGTCACGAACGCCGAGCGCCTTGAGACCTGCCGACGTGAAGGCAACGTGCAACGCGGTCGGCGGGGGCGGGGTCATCGTGACGGCGTTGGTCACCGGCGCACTCCGAAGCCACGCGCGCGCGGCAGACGCGTTCCTCACGCGAACGAGGACGTACGCCGCCTGCGTCATCTTCCGATAGCCAAATCGAACGAGTCCTTGGACGTCGGCGTAGTCGACGGCAGGCGCGCTCATAGCAACGCCGCCCATTCGATGGCGTCCTGCTCGCTCATCGATTCGGCCTCGATCCCCTGGCGAATCCGCGTATTTCGCTCGAGGTCCACCGCCGTCAGCCCTGGATAGGCCTTGTACCACACCTGCGTCGGAACTTGATGGCGGCGTAAGTATTCTTTGAAGCTCCGCTCGTTGCTGCAGCCGTCGAGCGCGAGCCAGCGCGTTCGCGGATACCCGATGCCGCCGTTGAACGCGACGTTGAGGCCGAAGCCAACCTTGTTGATGAAATCATCCATATAGGCCTCGAGGCTTCCGTCGTAATTGCTGAAGAACACGGCCCGCTTGCGATCGTCGAGGAACACCCAGCGGGCGAAGTGGATCGTGCGGACGCGCGCGAGACCACCGCGGTTGAACACGTGTCGTGCCGCAAAATCGATGGCGAAAAACGCCGCGATGGTCGTCCACAGCCGAAGCGCTCCCGGCTTGAGGCTTCCCATCGCCGTGAACTGGTTGGTGACGTCGTGATCCTCGATGAGCGCGAGATCGTCGGAGTGCGCGGCGTCGCATCGCCCACAGAGCTCCGGATCGGTTTTTTCCATGGCCCGCAGCTGCAAGAGACCGATCGCGCCGATCACGAGCAGCGCCGGCGACACCACGATCAAAGCGATTGGAACGCCGATCAGATGCGCGGTATTCCGAATCTTCCACCCAAGCGGCGTCGGGGGCTCCGGGGTCAGTGTCAGACGGCCCGCAGCCGTCTCGTCGCGCACGAACTTTTGCGCCGCGCGATGGAGATCTTTCGCGGTCAACGGCGGAGTGCAGCGCACGAATGTCTCGAGGGAATCGCGGAGCGCGGCCTCTTCGCGGACATCCGTCACGGTGCGGCCGAGCCAATTGATGTAGTTCGCCGAGGATTCGACGCGATGGTCGCGGAGGTACCGGCGCAGGTTTGTGTTCGCGTCGAACCCTTCACAGCACGCGAAGAGCCTCCGCAGTCCCGCCGCTGCTCTCTCGACGACGTCGTCGATGAATGAATCCGCGTCGCCGTCGATGTCGCCAAGGAAGCAGAGGTAGAGCGGAACGCTCGGCGCCGGGAGGTTGTACGCGCTGACGTCTCCCGTCGTCTTGTCGTCGATGATCAGAAATCGCGCGACGTGAATTCGATCGAATTGGGCGAACGGGAACAACGCGTTGTTCGCGTTCACGCGTCCCGGCCCATCGTTCATCGACGCCAAGAGCAGCCTGAGCTCGGCTTCTCGCTGCGGGGTGATCGGCGCGAGCACCATGAAGTTCGATTGCGGTATCATCGCCGACTTAGTCGAACACTTCGTCGCCGGTTGGTTCGTACTGCGGGACGCGATTCATGCGATGCCGAAACTCGGACAGCTCCCAGTACATCCGATTCCGCGCCCGGCTCTGATTCCCGAGCGGACGATGCTCGGCGATCGTGTGCCATGGGTTGTACGACAATCGCTTCGCAAACTGCAACTGCGCCGGCGACGCAAAGGTCTGCTTCGGAATGCGAAGCGTCGCGACCGAGACGCGCGGCGACACCCATTCCGGCCAGTAGACCGCATTGTTTTCGATGGGCATGAGAAAAGGATCTGTCTGCAGCTGCAAGCGGACGTCGAGCTCGACATCGCCTGCATTCAGCGACGCGATCATCGCGTTGCGCAAATAGTCGTCGGGCGGACGACCGGGCAGGTTCGGGATCTTCGTTTTCTTGTTCGACGTGGGCCAGAACGAGTACTGCATCGCCTGCCCTTCGCCGAGGAGGTATGGAACGCAGCTGAAATACGGCGCCTCCAACGGACTGCTCTGCGTCTTGATCCAGAGAGCCTGCATGACGAGATCGAGAACGTGCGGCTGCGAGAAGTTCACGAAGTGAAAGATCGACGCGTTCTGCAGACTCGCGATCTGCAGGTGCGCGTTTGCAACCGTATCCGGCGTGACGAACGTCGGTGTCGAGACGCCGAACATGTCCAGCGTGGACTTCTCGTCGTCCATGAGCTTCGGTCCCGGCACGCCCATGAGCTTGACGCTGATGCTCATGAACCCGACATCATCGATGTCCGGCGTCACGTAGGGACCAGGGCCCGAGAAGCGAACCCACGCCTTGTACGTTTTCGGCTCGGCGTAAATGCCACGACGAAACTGCGGCGGCAGGTTGTCGTGAACGATGAATTCCGCGCGCACGATTCCGTGGGTCTTCGTGTTGCCGCCTCGCTCGTAGCCGCCGGGTTTCCAGAGGCCGGCCATCTGCTTCTTGAACGTGTCGATGATCGCCTGAAGCGCCTCGGCCTCGCCGCGAATTTCGCGCTCCTCGGCAATCCCGTAGCCCTCGTTCTTTCGCCGCGCGTTGATCAGCGACGTCGCGAGACGAGTCAACGGCCGCTGCAACAATGCGTCGAACGCTGGGCGAAAGAACGGATCGAATCGGCGCTCGAGATGCACGAACTGCGTCGAGGCATTGGCGACGAAGTTCAAGAATGCTGATCCGGTGTTCGCGGGCGGAATTGCGCGACTGTTGTTCGACGCAGCCGACGCGACGGCTTCCGGCGACCCCGGATTCGCCGGCGGTTCCAGCGACGTCGGCGGTGTGCTCGCGACGTTCGTCATGTTCTCCTCCTAGTGCCGGCCCGACGGTGAGAATGGCTCGTCGAGCGGGGGAAACGACACAGGTAGCGGATCACGAGTGAGCAGGTCCTGTCTTGCGACGAGCCCCAGCTCGCCGAGCTGCCGCGCCGCAGCTGCCTTGCAGACGAAGAGAATGAGATCCATTCCGGGACAGGCCCGTGGACCTCGAAGAAACAGATTCGACGCCGCGGCCGGCGCGTCGAGATGCGACATGAGCCAGCGTTCAGGATGAAACGTGTGAACCGTTGGTCCGAGACGATCGTCGCGCTGCAGCAGCGGGAAGTAGTGGACGATTTCTCGCTTTTCGTCGACTCTTCTATGAAAGGTCTTCGTGACGGGCGGAAAGAGCCGGCCGGTCTCGAGAATGCACGCCTCGAGGTACTTGAGTCGCCCGACCGAGTCAGGCTTCGAGAGGTCGCCGGCCGAACGCGCCTCGTCGATCAATTTCCCGAGCGCATGCGGACGAGAGCTCACGAGCACCAGCGTTCGTGTCAACAGGTCGGTGCCAGAGCCAGTGAACGTGAACATCCAGTGTGGTACCTGCTGAATAAGCGTCTGCCGATCGACGCTCGGCGCGGAGCGCGCCGCGAGCGACAGGAGATTGGGGCGGACATCCTGCTCGGCCAACGCGGCATCCCATTTCTTCGAGAGCAGCGAATACAGTCGATCGCGCTTTCCTCTGTACAAAAACCCTAACAAGGCGCGCTTCAGCGGACTCTGAACGACGTCGAATAGCGTTGCAACGTCGGTGGCTGGATTCGCGTCGCTCGGCGCCCCGCCGAGCACGATGTTCACCATCGCGCGCCCCATGGCGGCGCGCACATCCGCTATGCTTCGGACCGGCGAGGAGAATGCAGACCGCACGTGATCGAGAATGGCCTCGCTGAACTGATGCGGCGCACCCGTGCCGAGCACTTTCTCGTTGAACGGGCGGAGACGCATCCATGCATCGCCATTCGCGATCGTGAGTGCGCCGGGCGCGAGAAAGCTCATCGCCTTCGTCTTCATCTCGCCGGCCTCGAACCCGTCGCCGACAGGCTGCGTCGCGAGAACGCCGTTCGAGACCGCGCGATCCCCAATGACCTCGAACGTCTTCCCCGGTATCGCGACGTCGAGGTCGGCCGCGTGATCGCGATCGATGACAGTGCGCGCCCAATCCGTTCCCGCCGCCGCGAGGTCGCCGCGCTTTCCGCGCAGCTTCCCCGCTCCGAGCTTCACGCCGAGTCGCAGGACATCCAAAAGACCTGCGTGAGCGGTGGGTCGCGACTGAAGGTCGCTTTCCATTGTTACGGCTTCCTAAAGGCCGTATCCGACTCCGCTCCTTTCCGCGGCTTCCACTCCACGGTGTAGTACTCTCCGCGATCGCGGGCCCACGGATCGAAAGCGTTGACGACGGAGGCCAGCTCGCCCTTGAGCTCCGGCATCGTGCGCAGAAGAACGCGCTTCATTGGCGACACGACTTCCTCATGGCCATTCGGCTTTCCCTGCTCCATCACGACGCCTGACGGGCCGTTGTTCGTGACCCACTCGACACCGAGGTTCGAATAGAACTCGGGACGGAAGCTCGACGTGAAGAAGCGATCGCTGAACAAGCGGCGCGACGCATTGATGATGAAGACCGTGAACTGCGTCTCCGAGATCGCGTACCCGTAGGGTCGCGTCGACTCCGCGAGGAAGCCGACGACCGTGTCGAGATCCTCGACGTTGTCGACCACCGTGCCGTCCGGGTGACCCAGACAGTCCGTCACCATCTTGCCATTCAACCGCTGCGCGTCGGTGATGACCTTGGAGTCGTCGCACTTATGCGTGCCGTACACCTCGCGAAGCTTCTTCACGTAGCCGCGCTCGCGCGCAAGCTCCGCGGAATCCGCCGGCGACGCCGGATTCAAGCGACGATCGATGAAGTCGTCGAAGCTCGTCAGACTCAGAAGCCCGTACTGCCGGCGGAATTCGTTGAATCGTGGGACGCCGTGTTCGCGGTCGCGAATGAGGTCGAGCGCGGGAACGTCGAGCACTTTTGTCGGGCTGTTCGCGACGTGCGGCATCGGCAAGTTCTGCAAGAACTGCGGATGATTGCCGAGCGTGAGCGCTCCGAGTCGCTGACGGCCCATCGTCAGCGCCCAGTTCGACAGATCGCCGTTGTGCTCCGCGCCGGTCGCGAGAGCGCGGAAGGTCGAGACGACCGGCACTTCCTTCTGAACGACGTTCGGCGTTTTCAGATCTCTATAATCGAGGAGATCGGGCACGAGCGGGTGCAGTCGGTACACCGTGATGAACTCTTCCGGGAAGTTGAAGGGCGATCCAAAGTGATTCACGCCGCCGTTCACGTCGTCCGGGTTGCTGAGGTCCCAGATGTCTTTCGAGCTCTTGTCGATCCCGAGGAAGCCAGTCCTGCCCGCGTACTTGTGACTGCCAAGGCCAAAGATTCCGGCGCCCGACGCAAACACCGAATACCACGTCGTCTGATCCGGCTCGCGAATCGACTTCCCTTTGACATCCACCGCGACGTGGTCGAGCGCGCGAGACACGGCGTTGTCGTCGCGAACGAGTCCGTGCCAGTTCGCGTTCATGCCGGTGTACAGCACTTCGTCATAGAGGAGCTGCGTCGTCCATTCGGTCGTGTGGATCTTCGCGATCTCCGCCGCGACGACGAGGCGTCCCGCCTGGTAGATCTCTTCCGGCGTGACGTCCTTGTAGCGGATGACCTTTTTCGGGTCCGCCGGATCGCGAAGCCCCGAATCGTCGTCCGGATGCGCCGCGGCACGTTTGCGGAATTCGGTGACGAACTGATTGTGCTCGCGCGCAAACACATTGTGGAGGAAGCTGAGCCCGATCGACCAGTTGTCCGGGAAGGCGACCGCTTCTTGCCCTGCCCACTGCGGCTGAATCGGATCATTCGCCGCGAACTGCGGCAAATAGCCCTGCGCGTCTCCTTCGGCGTTGTGTCCCGGCAGCTGCACCATCAGCAGCTTCGCCGAATCGGCCGGATCTCGCTTGACCCGCTGCGCCGAGCGGTCGCTGTACCCGTAGATCTGCGAGGCGTCCCACCACGCGGTATTCGTATTCTTTGAAGTTTCCTGAGCGCGCGATAGATACGTTTGCCCGTTCGCCTTGAAGGTCGGCGGCGCCGTCGTATCGGCCATCAATGCTCGGTCCATCTTGTCATTCGGACGGCAGCCGAGCGACGCGACTTCTTCCGGCGTCAGCGGGCGCTGCTTGTCGCCGTCGAGCTTCGTCTTGCAGCCCATGTCGACCGCGACTTTCGTGTCGTTCTCACCCTCGTCGAGGTGATTGAACCAGTCGTGCGTCATGAACTGAATCCAGAACGCCGCGATGACATTGAAGAACGGCGCCTTGATGTAGTCGCAGTGCGCGTTCGGAGCGGCGTTCGTTCCGGCTTTGCACGTCGCAGAGTCGCTCTGCTCGCGAGTGAACAACGCTCGGCTGATGACCTCGGGATCGGGCTTCATCAAGCCGATGCGATCGCCGTGGCGATTCTTGATGAGATCCGTCTTTCCCAGCCGCGGGAAAGTCTCCTCGAATTGCACGTTGCGCGCGAAGGTCATGCCGGTCGCGCCCATTCGCGGATTCCGAATGTCGTTGCAAATACCCGACAGCGTGCGATAGCGAACGAGGTCGCCTTTGCACAGCTGCGGTCCATCGCCGCCGACGTCTCTGTAGTGTGGGTCGCTCGGCTGGAGGCGCATCTGCGGCCACACCTTGATGGAACGTCCGGGAATGTTGTCGCGACCTGTCACGTACTCGTGATACGTCGAGTTGTCGAACAGGTTGAACTTGATCATCTCCATGCGCTGATACTCGAGATCGAGCAGCGCGCCATCGAGACCTCGGCCGTCGGCGCCGAGGTGGCTGATGAGCAGCGAGTGCGCCTTCGATGATTCGTCGCCGGCGCCCCAGTAGTTCGACCAATCGACCCACGGCGTTCCGCGCTGCGCGACCGCTTTGTTTCCGCCGCGACACAGCGCGGTGTAGTCCTTCACCTTGCCGGTGAAGCGATCCGCACGGTCATCGGCGATCGGCCGGAATCCGTCCGATGCGAGCTGACGGCAGGCGCGAAGCGATTCGATCTGCTCGCGAAGCTTCGGGGAGGCGGAGTATATGGCGGCGGGGATCACAACAAACACGCCGACCACAATGAGGAGTGTGCGGACAATCCAGGACTTCATGGATTCTCTCGTTGCACGGATACTTCTGTTTTCGCTTGGGTGAGACGCCGGCGATTCGTCTCGCGGGCTGCAGTCCACCAAACGCCCAGATCATACACACGGATAACGCAATGCGTAATAGGCCGGCGCGGCCCGGTCGTCGGACAGGCCGAACGAGCCCTGTTCGGCCTGGCGGGCTTGGAATGCCGGCCGGCGTCGGCCCTGACAACAGGCATCGCATGGCGCGGCACTAGGGTTTTCTAATGAAGGCATCGTGGCGCTAGAGCCCACGACGCGTTTTATTGGCGACGCACGATCGACGGCTCGACGATGACGAGAGTCTCGATGCGAACACAATGAAGTCGTCGCGGCGATTCCCGCCGCGCGAGGCAATCGAGCGATGGGTCAGATCATTGTTGCCCCCGCCGGCGCTCGCGGATTCGACACCAACAACGTCACCACTGCGGTCGCCGGATCGTTCGCGAGCGCGGGCTACCGATTCGCCGTGCGGTACATCCGCCGCGACCCGGCGCACGCCAGTGATCTGAGCGCAGACGAAATCGCCGCGTTGCATCGCGCCGGACTGGCCGTGATGCTCGTCCAGCACGTCGAATCGGAGGAGTGCTGGTGGCCAACGGATGACAAGGGCCGCCAGTACGGAGCGAATGCCGTCGACGCATGCCGCCAGCTAGCCGTCCCCGCGGGAGTTTCGGCGTGGCTCGACCTCGAAGGTGTGGCGACCGACGTCGCGCCAGACCGAATAATCCGCTACTGCAACCTCTGGTTTGATGTCGTCGCCGCCGCCGGATTCACGCCGGGCCTCTACGTCGGCTGGCAGTCGGGCCTCAATCCGCAGCAGCTGCACGATCTGCTCAAGTTCAAGCGCTACTGGGCAGCCTACAACCTGAACCTCGATGCGTACCCCGCGGTGCGCGGCGTGTGCATGCGCCAACGACCGGCGTTGGCGGGAAGCATTCCGAGTGGCGTCCCGTTCGAGATCGACACCAACGTCGTGCAACCGGACGCACTCGGCGGGTTGCCGACAGTGTGGGCGCCGGACGAATGGGGAATTCTCTAGCGCTTTACCTCGGCCGGTAGCGGAGCGCCTCACCGAGGTGCCGCTCAGTGACCATGACGCTGTCCTCGAGATCGGCGATCGTTCGCGCGACCCGAAGCACGCGATGAAAGCCGCGCGCTGACAGCTTGAGCGACTCCATCGCCGTCGACAACATCGCCCGTGCCGGGCTTTCGATGTCCCCGTGCGTCAGCAGCCATCGCCCTGACGCGTGCGCATTGCAGGTCACAGGCGCGGGCAACTTCGCGTAGCGATCTCGCTGAATCGCGCGGCTCTGTTCGACCCGCGCGCGAATCGCCGCCGACGGCTCGCCGTCGCTCGACCGCTGCAGCAAGTCCGCCGCGACCGCGCTCAATGTGACGTGCATGTCGATGCGGTCAGCCAGCGGCCCAGAAAGCCGGCTCCGATAGCGAACGATTTCCGGCTCGGAGCACGTGCACACCCGCGTCGGCTCGCCGGCATTGCCGCACGGACAGGGATTCATCGCCGCAACGAGAGCAAATCGGGCCGGGAACGCGACGCTCAGAGCCGCCCGCGCGATGACGACGCGTCCGTCCTCGAGCGGCTGGCGCAGCGACTCGAGCGCGCTGCGCGGGAACTCGAGAAGCTCGTCGAGAAACAGAACGCCGTGATGCGCCAGACTCACCTCACCCGGACGAGGCATGCCGCCTCCGCCGACGAGGCCGGCCGAAGAAATCGAATGATGCGGCGCGCGAAACGGCCGAGCCGAGATGAACGCATCCGCGCTCGTGAGCAGGCCGGCGACCGAATGAATCGCGGTGACCTCGAGCGCTTCATCCTCGGTAAGCGAAGGCAGAATGGACGGAAGTCGCCGGGCGAGCATCGTCTTTCCGGCGCCGGGCGGCCCGATGAGTAGACACGCATGACCTCCAGCCGCCGCGATCTCGAGCGCACGTTTGGCGGTCACTTGCCCGACGACGTCGGCGAAGTCCGAGAGATCGTCGCCCCTCGCGGGTCGCGGGCTCGAGGTCGCCGGGACCAGCGAGCCGTCGCCGAGCGAGTCGACCAGATCGCGGAGCGTCGGCGAAGCGAGGAGAGCGATCGACCGCACGAGCCCTGCCTCGTCGACGTTGGACGGCGGGAGAACGAGCGCTCTGACGTCGCCCTGCGACGCGAGCCGCCGCGCGACCGACAACACACCGCGAACTCCGCGCAGCGCGCCATCGAGTCCCAGCTCGCCGATGAACGCGAGGCCCGCCACCGCCTCCGCGCGAATTGCACCGAGCGCGACGAGGAGTGCGATGGCGATGGGAAGATCGAACCCCGTCCCGGCTTTGCGCAGGTCGCCTGGCGATAAGGAAACGGTGATGCGCCTCGGCGGAAGGACGAAACCCGAGTTCGCGAGCGCAGCCGAGACGCGCTCGCGGCTCTCTTTGACTTCGCCCGCCGGGAGTCCGACGAGCGTCCAGTGCGGGAGGCCCTGCGCAACGTCGACCTCGACGCAGACGTTGTAGGCGTCGATTCCAAACACGGCGGCGGAACGAATGGCGGCGAGCATGCCTCAGCATACGGGCGTCCGCCGATCGGCCCTCATCGATTCAACGCAGCCGTAATCACGAGTGCGCCGCCCCGCGCCCTCGGTATTTTGTATTGACAATACTAACTATTTGTCCATACCTTGCTTCCATGCGTCTCTCCACCGAGGTCGCGGCCGTCTTCCGCGACTATCCGCGCATCTACTTCGCCTGCCACCGCCGACACGTTCGCGACGACGTCTCCGGCAAAGACATCAGCGCTCACCAAGTCAGCATCCTCGATCATCTCGACGTCGACAGTCCCACCATGCTCGGCGATCTCGCCGACCACATGGGCGTCACCTCCGCGACGATGTCGATCGCCATCGGCCGCCTCGTCGATCACGGATATGTGACTCGCGTGCTCGACCCGAGTGACCGCCGTAAAGTCCAGCTTCGGCTCACCGATGCCGGTGTGCGGATCTGCGCCGCGAACTCGGTCCTCGAGCCAGCGCTTGTCCGAGATATGCTCGATCAGCTGTCTCCCGCCGATCGGAAAGCTGCGCTTCGCGGACTCTCGCTCCTCGGGCGCGCCGCCGTTGCCGCGCAGCAAGCTCGCAGCCGTTCCGCAAAACGAAGTCGTCGGGCCGCATCATGAACATCTCGAGCCGGGAGCGTGCGACATGAAATGGGTTGCGATCATTGGCGTCGCCATCGCCGCGCTCGTTGCCGTCGTCGTCATCATCGGACTCGTCCTGCCCCGCGATCACGTTGCGTCCGTCACTGCGAAGATCGCCGCGCCACCGGCCGCAGTCTGGGCGGCGATCGTGCAACCCGAGGCCTTTCCAACCTGGCGTGGTGACGTGAGTCGTGTCGAGATGCTGACCTCGACGGCGAACGGCCCGTCGTGGCGCGAGCACACACGGAACGGCGCGCTCACGATGGGAGTCGAGCAGTCCGACCCACCACGCCGCGTCGTCACGCGAATTCTCGATCAGAACCTGCCGTACGGCGGCACGTGGGAGTACGACATCGCGCCGGACGGCGCGAGCGATAGTCGCGTCACGATCACCGAACGCGGCTGGGTGTCGAATCCGATATTTCGATTTGTCTCACGCTCCATCATGGGACACACGTCGTCGATGGAGACCTATCTGCGGTCGCTCGGCAAACACTTTGGCGGCGAGCCGACGCCGATCGTCGCCGCAACCGACGGAGCTTGAGATGGGATACGAGGCGAAGTGCCGCGCCCGAGTCACCGACGCGTCAGGCGTCCGAGAGGCCGACGCGACCGTGCTGCTCGAGACCGACGATCTGATCGTCCGCGGTGAAGCGCGGGTAAAGGTTCCGCGCCGATCGATTCAAGATGTCAAAACACGCGGCGACAAGCTCACGGTCGTCTCGCCGCACGCAACCATCGTCATGACGCTCGGCGCAGACGCCGCGACGAAATGGGCAAAGAAGATCCAGGAGCCGCCGAAACAGCTCATCGACAAACTGGATGTCAAGGCGACGTCGAAGGTCTCGCTGTTCGGAATCGATGATGAAACGCTCATTGCCCAGGTGACCGCGCGTGCGGCGAAAGCGAGCAGCGGCTCCAGCGCGTTGGACTGCGACGTCGTCTTCATTGGTGTGAACGACGACGAGCAGCTCGATCGAATCGATCGCGCCGCGAAGGCAATCAAGGATGACGGCGCAATCTGGGTTGTGCATCCCAAGGGCCCAACCGGCGTGGCTGACACAGCGATCTTCGGTCGCGCGAAAGTGCTCGGACTGACGTACACGAAGGTGGCGCGCATCTCCGAGACGCTTACGGCCGAGAAGCTCGTGCGTCCCGTCGCCAGTCGCAGAGCGTCCAGGGGAAAAGCCTCTTAGCTTTCGATCATGATCGAGACGGGCGCGCTCCTGCTCTACGACGGCACCTGCGGCTTTTGCGCGAAGAGCATCCAGTTCGTCTTGCAGCGCGAACGCCGGCGGAGAACGCTTCGCTTCGCGAGTCTCGACTCGAGTGTCGGTCGCGAAGTTCGCGCTCAATATCCGGAGCTGGATCGAGTCGACTCGGTGGTGTGGATCGAAGCGGATTCGGCCGCCCGCGACTACCGGCTTTACGTCCGATCCGAAGCCGTCTTTAAAGTTCTCAAATACCTCGGCGGCATCTGGACCGCGTTCGCCGTCGCGGGAGCGGTAATCCCCCGCTCTCTTCGCGATTGGGTGTACGACTTCGTCGCGCGGAACCGCCATAAAATCATTCCGCGCGGCGCAGACTCGTGTCTGCTCCCGAGCCCGGAACAGCGAACGCGCTTCCTGGACACTTTGCCGTCTTGATGCGAATCCCTGCGGAGGCTGCTCGTTCCAGTTCGAAAACCCTCGCGCGGATTCTTCGGATGAAAACGGATCGCTCTGATGGGCGAGACGGGCCTCGCCGTCACGCGGAGAGAGATCGCGCGCGCCGCGGGAGAGAATTGGTGCTCGGGCAGTCGCCGGAGCTCGATCATGAACGGGACGAACGACAACGAACTCGACGAACAAAACCCATCACAGCGCTTTTGATGTTTTGTCGGTGATGGTCGGTGCCGTCAGTGCGCGTCCGCGTCGCCATGGTTTTTGGTCTGGATGCAGAACAGCAAACTATTTTTTTGACACGGACGAAGAACCATGACCGCGAAGCTCTTCCTCAAAGCGCCGCCGTTCTGGTGCTGTTCGTTCGGGGGCGTCTCGTTCGTCCAGCTCGTGTCAAAAATCGTCGAGGCCAGCCCGATCGTAGCCTTCATCGGCGACGACCTATTCGCCGTCTCCAACTGATCCCGTTGACTCCGCGGTTCGCTCCACTGGCTCACGACGACAGAAAGCGGCGCACCGCGGCGATGACCTCATCGCGATTGCTGACGAAGATCCAATGGTGTCCACCGTGGATCTCGAGCACATAACCGTGTTGAACCTCGTTTCGAAACTGCGCCCGAATCTTTCGCTCCACGGATTCGACGGCGCGGATGATCTCCTGCTGCGCGGCAGCATGCTCTCGGTCCTCGCGCTGCCACGGCTCGAGCTGAGTCACCGTGTCCGCGACCGCATAGATCGCCAAAGCAGGAGCACGGACGTTCTTATACTGCGGATGTTCGGCGCCGATTGATTGGTACGCGAACGTGATCTCCTCGTTCCAGCCGTCGTACCGATATCGGGCTCGGATGTCGGCTTCGGGAATGTTGACGCCTCGCGTGCGGTGAACGAACTCGACGTACGCCTCCGGAGTCGCCGTATCGGCGGCCGTCGGCTCGGGACGCGGCGCAGTCTCAGGGACAACCGGCAGGACTTCGTCGATCATTGAATCTGCCGCAACGCGATCGTACGCCGCGTCGAGGTACACGAGCTTTGCGACGAGGTCGGGATATTGAGCGGCGAGATGCGTCATCTCCTCGCCGGCGATCGAGTGCCCGACGAGTATCACGCGCCCCAGGTGCAACCGGTCGATGACCGCTCGAATGTCATCGACGAGTGTCTTGATGTCGTATCCGTCGTTCGGGTGTGACGACTCGCCGAACCCGCGTCGCGTCATGGCAACGACGTGAAACCGGTCGGTGAACGCGGGCGCGAAATCGTCGAACGCGTGGGCCGTGTTTCCCAAGCCAGGGATCATGAGCATCGACGGACCGATGCCCCCGAAGTCGAGATAGTGAATCCGTACATCCTTCGAGATCGCAACGAATCCGACTTTGTGTTTTGCCGGATCACGCCATTGATCGCTCTTCGCCGAGGCCTTTGGTTGCCCGAGCAAAATGCTCGGCGCGCACGCCGCGAGGACGATGACCACCCGTCGCAGCCGCGCGCCGAACCGAATCATGGAATCGGCTTCGATGTTGAGAGCTCTTTAACGAGGCGATACAGGAAGTCTTCGCTCTCATAGTAGGATTTGATCAAAACGCGCTCGTCCTTGCCGTGAGCGCGGCCGTCGTTCGGGTCGCCGAATAGTCCCGACACGCCGTACCCGGGAATGCCGACCGCGCGCAGATACTTGCTGTCGGTCGCGCCGGTTCCCATCGTCGGAATCACGAGGACGTTCGGACCGAAGACTTCGCGTGTCACCTTCTCGATCGGCCCCATGATTTCCGGCGAAAGCGGCGACGGCGACGCATGCTCCGTCGTTGGCGCTCGCGACATGCTGACCCCGATGTCGTTCGCCGCTTTCAGCAGCGCGGCACGGACGTCCGCGGGATCCTGCCCGGGCGCCATTCGGCAGTTGATGTTCGCCGTCGCGGTCTGCGGAAGCGCGTTGCGAGCGTGTCCGCCGGCGAGCATCGTCGCGACGCACGTCGTCCGAAGCATCGAGCGGTATCGCGGATCCTTCGAAAGCGTGGCCGACGCCTCGACATCGTTCGGATTCGCGACGATCCGCTTCATCGCCGCGGCGACGTCCGGTGTTTCGATGGTCGCGGTCTTCGTGAAGAATGCTTTTGTCACTTCGTTCAGCATGACCGGGAACTGATACTTCGCGACTTTCGTCAACGCCTCGGCCAGCTCGTAGATCGCATTGTCGTCGCGCGGAACCGACGAGTGACCGCCCTTGTTCGCCGTCGACATCGTGAAGTTCGCGGAGACCTTCTCCGCCGCGCCGACGGAGTTGATGAACGGCTTTCCGTCCCGAAGCGCGCCACCGCCGCCTTCATTGAGCGCGTACGCCGCGTCGATCAGATCCTTGTGGTTGGCGATGAGCCAGCGAACGCCATTCGAGCCGCCACCCTCTTCATCTGCCGTCAGCGCGAGAATGAGATCGCGGTCGGGCCTGTAGTTCTCTTGCTTGTACCGAAGCATGTTGGCGATGAAGATCGACGCCATCGCCTTGTCGTCGCTGGTTCCCCGGCCGTAGTAGTAACCGTCGCGTTCCGTGAACTTGAATGGGTCCAGCTCGGGCGACCAATCCGTCTTGAGCGCGGCAACGACGTCGAGATGCGCGAGCAGCATGAGCGGCTTTCGTCCACCGCCAGTCCCGTGATAGCGCACCACGAGATTGTATTTATCCGGCTTCGGTCCGCCGAGGAAAATGTCACTCTCGGGGAATCCGGCGTCGCGAAAGCGCTTGGCGACGGCATTTGCCGCGGTCGTCGTGTTCCCGACCGAATCGGACGTGTTGATCTCGATGAGCTGTTTATAGATGTCGTGCGCGAGCTGCTGGGTCGGTGTCAGGCTCGGTGACTGCGCGGAGAGGACCGCGGGAATGGCCAGCGCGACGATCGGCACTGCGGCAAAGCGCATCGTGAGACTCCGTCAGGGGATGGGAGCGTCAACGTTGCAGCATCGACGTCGGACAGGCCAGTGGAGGCGCAGGCCAAAACGACAAGCGTCGCGAGACGGATGTCCATCTCGCGACGCTCTGACGTTTTCGATCGGCTGGTTCTATCCCGCGCCAAGCCTCTTTCGAATATCCCTCGCGCCCGCGGCAACTCCCATCGCGACGCTTCCGCCGAACAAGAGCGCCGTTCCAGTGCCGACCAGTGGGAGAATCCATACGACTGGCGCGGCGATCGCCGCCGCCGCAACTCCGGCGACGACCGGGGCCGTCGCTTTGTGGACGGCGTCGACGTATCGGAGCTTGTTGTGTGTGAAGCTGCGAGCCTGCCAGTAGCCGATCAACGACGAGCCGCCGGCGACGGCGATCGTGGCGAGAGACCCAATGAGCTGGAACACAAAGAACCTCCGATGAATCGTGCGCTTCTAGCGGAAAGGTAGTACGAGGTCGATACAGGCGAGTTTCAGCGTGCCGCTAGTTTCCCTTTGTGCCTGGACATAGGTTAGCGTCGAACTCGACGCCGCCCCTGCGGCGAGTATCTCAACACGATCGCCAACATCCATCAGCCGATGGTCACGTTACGCGTCGTTCGACACGACCGCCACGAGCAGGTTCTCGCCGAGTGTCAGTCGCCGGTGCTTCCGGAGCGTGGCGAAGTACTTCAGCTCGATACCACGGATGCGACGGGCGAGATGATCCGTCCAAGCACGCTGTGGCGAGTGGTCTCCGTCACTGTTCACGTTCCGTCGATCGCATCCTCGCGTCCCGGCGACGGATCCCCACTGGCGGTGAAGCACGTCGAGGTCGCCGTGCTTCCGGACATCACCTTGGTGCCGGAGTTTGCGGCGGCCGCGGAGAAGATTCTCGCCGAATCGAAGATGTGATCTACCTCGCACGTGCCCGTGATGAGCGAACCTGAAATCGGACTCTATAGCCGCACGCACGAGCTCCCCGCCCACCTGCGCGATTGGCAACTCCCGCCCGGATGGAGTTGGGGAGCGGAAGGTCTCATCACGCAGCATCGGCACTATCAAGAGATCATCGACGCGCTCGGACGCTCGCTCTCGCTCGTGAGCGCACCGGATCCGACGCACAACACCTGGCTCGAGGCGGAAGCTCGGCATCTCGCGCATCGCAATCATCCGGCGATGCCGACGACCTACCATTACTGGGCGTCGTTCGCCGAGAGTCGCCGCGGGCCCGGCTACCTTCGTCGGTGGATCGCCGGCGAAACAGTCGGCGCGCGCCTGCGCCGAATGGGGACCGATGACGTGCCCGGGGTTCTTCGCCTCATGCGCGAGATCGGATCGGCCCTCAGCTACTTGCACGACGTCGGCGTCGTGCAGGGCTGTATGTCGCCGGATACGGTCTGGACGACCCCGATGGGGCGTCTCTGGATCATCGGCTGGCAATGGGCGATGCCACTGGCAGAGATTCCGACCGGACTGATTCCGGACTTCCAGTTCATGCCGGTGCCGAACGAATGGGCGGACGGAACCTGGGCGCCATCGCACTTCACCGATCAATGGCAGCTCGCCGCGGTCTGCTTCGCCATGCTCACGAGCGAGCTTCCCCCGTCGCACGAGGCGCCGCCGCTGCAGCTCCTCCGTCCCGACTGTCCGACCTCAGTCGCCGACGTCATCGATCGCGCGCTGAACGCCGATCCTGCGAAGCGATTCCCCTCGATGGCCGCGATGCTCCGCGCCGTCGACCGTGTGGTCGGCAGCCGAACGATGGTGATGCTCGCCGGCGACGAGCCGAGCACGCAATTCACGAATGAATCGGCCGAGGTTCGACTCCGCTGGGCGCTCGCGGACGACTACGAAGTCCTCGCCTCACTCGGATCCGGCTCGTTCGGCTCGGTGTGGCGCGTTAGAGATCTCTCATTGGGCAGAGAGGTCGCGCTCAAGCTGTTGCACCCTCACGTCGCGCGCGACGAACGAACCGTTGGACGATTCCGACGCGAGGCGCAGCTCGCGGCGCAGCTCGCACACCCGGCGATCGTCCCGATCTTCGACTGGGACAGCCGCGGCGACGTCGCGTGGTATACGATGGAGCTCGCCGAAAGCGGATCGGTCGCGGACCTCATCGCGAGCTCGGGTCCGCGAACCCTTGCTGAGATCGCGCCGCAAGTCGACTTCATCTTGAGCGGGCTCGCCGCGGCGCATTCGACGGGGATCATCCACCGCGACCTCAAACCCGAAAACGTCCTCATCGATCGCTATCGACGCTGGCGCCTTGCGGATTTCGGCATTGCGAACGTCACCGGTGAAGAGATCGCCGGGGCATCGGGCACACCGGCGTTTGCGCCTCCGGAACAGTTGCTCGGCGAATCGCAGGATAGCGAGGCCGACTGCTTCTCCGTTGCCGCGATCGTCGCCTACGCACTGAGTGGAAAACCTCCGTTCGGCGAACGCGACAGCGCGGCGATTCTCGCGCGCGAGCTCCAAGGCGACGTCGACCTCTCGCAGTACCCGCTCGAGATCGGCGAATGGCTCCGTCGCGGTCTGGCCGCCGCACCAGACGAGCGGTTCGAGGACGCGACCGACATGCAGAACGCCTGGCGCGAAGCCGTGCAGGTCGTGTTCGAGCGCGAGCGCCAGGTGCCCTGGTGGCGGCGCTGGTTCACCGCCGATGGCGCGGGAGTCGCGTGGACTGACTCCACATTCACGACCTGATCGATCCGAACCCGAGCACAACCGATGGCGATTGCGACAGTCAATCCAGCGACGGGCGAGCGCGTCCGGGAATTTCCCGCGCTCACCAAAGCTGAAATCGATGAGAAGCTGAGTGCCGCCCACCGCGCGGCCGCGACCTGGCGCGCGACTCCACTCGCGGAGCGAGCGAGTGTTGTGCGCCGGGCCGGCGAGCTATTGGACCAACGAAAGGTCGAGTACGGGCGGCTGATGACGCTCGAGATGGGCAAGCCGGTCAAGGCGGCGATCGAAGAAGCGGCGAAATGCGCGACCGCCTGTCGCTTCTACGCCGACAATGTCGAGCGCTTCCTCGCCGACGAACCGGTCGACATCAAAGGCGAACGGAGTTTCGTCGCCTTCCAGCCGCTCGGCGTCGTTCTCGCCGTGATGCCCTGGAATTTCCCCTTCTGGCAGGTCGTGCGCTTTGCCGCGCCGGCGATCGCCGCCGGCAACGTCGGCCTGCTGAAGCATGCGTCGAACGTTCCGCAGTGCGGCTTGGCGCTCGAGCAGTTGTTCACCGACTCCGGCGCGCCGGGCGGAGTATTTCAGACTTTGCTGATTCCATCCGACGCTGTCGCGGCAATCGTGGCCGACGATCGCGTTGCCGCCGCGACCCTCACGGGAAGCGAAGGCGCCGGCAGCAGCATTGCCTCGGCTGCCGGAAAGCATATCAAGAAAACAGTTCTGGAGCTCGGTGGAAGCGATCCGTTCATCGTCATGCCGAGCGCAAACCTCGATGTCGCCGTGAAAACGGCCGTCACGGCGCGAACGATCAACAACGGCCAGTCCTGCATTGCCGCGAAGCGATTCATCGTTGAGCGCTCCATCTTCGACGAGTTCACCGAAAAGTTCGTCGACGGAATGCGATCGCTCGTCGTCGGCGATCCGATGGACGAGAAGACGAACATCGGCCCGCTGGCGACCGCGCAGATCCGCGACGATCTCGACGACCAAGTCACTCGCGCAAAGGCCGCTGGGGCGCGCGTCCTTCTCGGCGGAAAGTCTCGGGAGGGAAAAGGGTTTTTCTATGAGCCGACGGTCATCACGAACCTGACAGACGATTCTCCCGTCTTTCGCGAGGAAACGTTCGGACCGCTGGCAGCCATTGTCTCGGCAAAGGACGTCCACGACGCGATCGAGATCGCCAATGATTCGCGCTTTGGTCTCGGCGCGGCGGCGTGGACGCGCGATGAGAGTGAGATCGAGAAGTTCGCGCGCGGCCTCGATGCGGGCAGCGTCTTCATCAACGGAATGGTCGCATCCGATCCGCGATTCCCGTTCGGCGGCATCAAGAAATCGGGGTATGGCCGCGAGCTGAGCGGGCTTGGGCTGCGAGAGTTCGTGAATATCAAGACCATAAGGATCCAGCGAGCCGCGACGGCTCCGTCCAGCAGCACCGAGTGAGGTCAGTCGGCGCCGCGGAGCGAGATCAGAACCGTGGCGCCCTGCCCTGCTGCACTCTCGACTGAGATCTCGCCGCCCCACCCTTCGACGAGCTGGCGGCTGATCGCGAGTCCGAGCCCGCTGCCGCTCGTGCTCGTCGAGAAATGCGGCTCGAAGATTCGCGGCAACACGTCGGCCGGAATGCCAGTTCCATCATCGCGCACGGAAACATCGACACGCGGCGAGCCGTTCGCGCCCGGCCGCGGGGTGACGCCGACGCTCACTCGCGTCGCGTGGGCGTGACGCGCGTTCTCGAGGACATTGAGCAGTACTTCCTTCAACTCGTCCGTGCGCGCGTACGCCATCATCGGCACATCGACGCCGTGCTCCTGCCAGTCCAAGGCTGACTCGGCGCCCATGCGCTCCAGTGAAACGACCTCGCGAACGATCGCCGCGACATCGACCGGCGCCGCGCGACGTCGCTCTTCCGGAGCCGCACCGTACCGGCTGAACGCGCGAGCAATCTCGTCGAGCCGGTCGATCTCCGCGAGGATCTGATTCACGTTCTGATCGAGCACGCGGTCGAAGTCGACACGCGCGTCAGCGCGTGCGCGCCGCAAATGCTGAACCCCGAGGCGAATCGGCGTAAGCGGATTCTTGATCTCGTGCGCGATCTGTCGCGCCATCTCGCCCCACGCGAGAACGCGTTGCGCGCGCGCAAGCTCGGTCACGTCGTCGAGCGTGACGACGGCGCCTCCGCCGGCGAGCCGCGTCAGTGCGCCGCGAAGCTGTATTTGATCGAGGGATAGCTCGAACGACTCGTCGTCCTCGGTCGACTTTAGAAAACGCTCGACGATGCCGACGATCTGCGGCGCAACGTGCTCGGAGAACGGCGCTCCCGGGATGAGCGGCCCGCCCAGCAACAGTTCGGCGCGCGGATTGGCGAGCGACACCCGGCTTTGCGCATCGACGGCGACGACCCCGCTGGCAACGTTGCGAAGCACTGCCGCCGTGCGGCGCTGAGCATCCTCGAGTGCGCTGCGACTCGCGCTCAAATCCGCGACCATTCGTCTGAACGCCGAGAACACCGGCGTGAATTCGACGGTCGTCTCACGCTCGAGCGGCATGGTCCGCGCCCCGGCCGCGAGCGCGAGTGCTGCTTCGCGAAGTGTCCCGATCGGGCTGGCCAGCTGGCGTGATACCAACCCGCTGAGCCAGAGCGCCGCGAGCGCCCCGAGCGCCGTCGCGAACAGGACGAGCACACCGAGATCTCGGCGGCGTCTTCCGAGCGTGAGCTCGTCCGGACGAGCCGGCGCGCCGACGACGGCCTCCGGCGTCGTCAAATCATTGAATGCCCGATATCCGAAGAGCGCCGTGACGTCGCCGACGCGCTCCAGTCGTGTTACAGTTTCCTCATCGCGGACCGCGAGATTGAGCTCGACGTCCTGTCCGAGGTACCGACCGACCGGCGCGAGGTCGTTGTACAGCGGATCGCTGGTGTCTCGGAGCTCGCCGCCGCGATAGAGCAGCAAGGGCGTGTCCAGCCGGTTGCTTTCGCTCGGAAGCCACAATGCCTCGTCGTGCGGTGGCGCGAGCGACCGAAGTGTTTCGCCGATGAGAAGACCGCGCGCGCGGCTCGCGTCCGTCGCCAATCGCTGGTAGGACCAAAGCGCGAACGCCACCGCTGGTATCACGAAGAACGCGAACAGCGCGAGCGACACCTGAATTCGAAAGCTTCTTCCCCACGTCCGGCGCCGCGCCCTGAACCAGCGACCGAGGCCACCATCGGCGACAACGCTCGCAAGCCAGAGGAGGCCGACGATCGCGAGATCGAGCAGCACGATCAGCGCGCCGCGCTGCACGAGGGCCGACGGTGACCGGAGCTCGACTTCGAGATGCGCGGCAGCGGCAGCCGTTCCCGTTCGAGCAACGACGTCGCCATGGAGCTCCGTCCCTTCACGGTCGCGGCGCCAGACGACGCGGTTCGTCGCGGCTTCCACCGGCAGCCTGCCGCGAAGGCGAACCGTGTAGGGCGGCTCGACGTCCGTGTCGACGTCGAGCCCGTAGAGTTGCGCGAACGGGTCGATGTCGAACAGCCTGCTTCTCGGCGCGAGCAAAACCGCGGTCACGCCGCCGGAGACGCTCGGCGTCGCCATCACCAGCTCCATTGCCGCATCCGTCGGGACGGCGGCGAAAAGCGCGACGTTGCCCGCTCGAGCCTGCGCGACCAGGTCCGCGATGGCACCCATGGGGATCGGCATGTCCGCCGTCTGTAACTGCGCAACCGGCCCGCTATCGGTCGGCCACGCGAACAATGTCGTCGGATAGCCGGCGTTCGCGATGTCCGACGTTACGAAATGCTTGAGCAGCCCTTCGCGCGTCGTCGGAGCGTCATCGGCGCGGAGTCGCAAGCTGAGACGCTGCAGCAGCGAGATGCCGACGGAGTCCGTCTGACTCAACGACGCGATGTCGCGGACGGCGGCGTCCACTCGGCCGCGAGCGGTTCGTGCCCAGACGAGGGTCGTTGCGCCCAGCGCCGCGACGGCGGACGCGCTCAGGATGATGAATCGCGTTCGACGACTCAGCCCGAGCAGCCCGATCGCGACCACCCATAGCAGCGTGTACCACCATGGAAAACGGCCGGGCACCTCCCACACGATCGGCGCCAGGATGGCGGCGAGCGCCGCGAACGCCGGTGCGACCCAGGGCGACATTCCTCGCCGCGGTCCCAGTGTCGCGGCTCCGCCCGCGGCGCCGGCAAGCAGTACGGAAACCGCCGCGAGAAAAAGCGGAATCTCCCAGATCAACCACAACCAGCTGTCGACGCCGTGCGGTGGAATCTGAACGCCGCGCGCGAGCTCGCGCAGCAAGAACGGTCCGAGTCCCGCGACGAGAAGGATCGTCACGATCCCGCCGGCGCGAGAGATTCGACGGGCCTGTCGCCGGAACACCGCGAGAACGCCGAGGAGCACCAGCGCGCTCGTTGCCGCGAGCGCGCCGGCGTTTCCCGTGAGCGGTCCTCCGTTCGCCGAGAAATAGACTGACGGGTCGAACAGCCGGGTGAGGTTCGAATATTGGCTGAGCGGCACCAACGCCGTGCACGCGAGCCCCAATGCGAGGGCGCCCGTTCGGCGCGTGAGGTCACGAGTGCCACGCCACACGCCGATCACGAAGCACATCAGCGCCAGCGCAAAGGCCAATCCCGCGCGCGCCCGAGCGATCTCCGTGATGCGCGCAACGATCTCGCCCTGTGCGAGCGGAAACGCCCGGGCGTCGAACAAGCGCTGGCCCGAAACCGTGTAGTGCAGAACCTCCGGACTGTTCGATGAATCGATTGGCGGCGTGAAGATGAAGCCACCGAGGCCGAGATGCGCTTCGACGCGCTTCGTGAGCGGCACCGACAGCCGGTCCGCGGGAGGCGCCGCATCGATCAGCGCGATGCCCACGCTCCGCAGATTCCCGTTCCGCCGCGCGATTTGAATCGCCAGGTAGAACGGAGTCGCGACGATGCTGACGCCGTCGTGGACCGTATCGATTGGAGGCCGAATGACGCCCGACCACGCAAGCGCGCTATCGCCGCGATAGAGAACGACGCCGCGTTCATCCCGACTGCCGGTCAGCGTCGAAAGCCGGTCGAACGCTTCGGACCGATCGGCCGGCGCAGTCAGCGCAGCCGTCGCCATGTGGTCGATCGCGTTGAGCGCATCGTCGAGTGATGCCTGGAGCGCTTGCGCTCCGCCGATCGACGAGCTTCGGCGCCAACCGTCCCAATCGCGTTGAACGAGCCAGAGGCCCCGCTGTGCCGGAATCGCCAGTCCGCTCGCTGCGACCAGGAAGAGCGCGCAGGCCATCGCCCACCATCGCTGCGTCCCCTGCACTCGGATGCAGGCGATCAGCGCGGCCGCGGTGGCGACGATGAGCGGGACCAGATACTCTACGCTCGGTGCATGCAACCACTGACTCGCCGAGAGGAGCGCCGCCCCCGCTGCGACCGCCCACCATGTCCATCGCACCGCGGGTTCCGTCCGCGGTTGCACCTCTGGAACCGTTTGCTCAGTCGAAATGAGTCAGTCTCCCACGACTAACGCCGCCCCAACCCCGCGTCGCGTCAAGAGGATGCGTCCGGCCGACATCGCCGCGCTGCTCGAGCGCGATGGGAGAATGATCATTCCGGTCGGGACCTGCGAACAGCACGGACCCCATTTGCCTCTCGGGTGCGATACAATCATCGTCGAGCGTCTGGCCGGCGATCTGTCGGCGGAGTTCTCGGTGCTGCTTGCCCCGACGGTGGAGTACGGCGTCAATGTCGAAACCGAGCGCGGGTTTCCCGGCAACGCGTCCCTCCGAAAAAAAACCCTTCATAGAATGCTCAACGACCTGCTCGACACCTGGGAATCCACCGGCGTTCGAGAGTTCATTCTCCTGACGGCGCACGAACACGATCCGCATCTCGAGGCGATGTCGACTGTCATCACGTCCGAGGCGCGGGTTCGCGTGGTCGACATCTTCAGCGTCTCGATGAGCGATCTCCTCGAAGGCCAAGAGGAGCCGATGCACGGCGACGAAGTCGATACCTCGCTGCTTTTGTACATCGCTCCTGAGCTCGTCAACATGGAATCCGCTGAGGATTATATGATGTCGCGCGACGAGGTGCGACGTTACCGCCGTGGTTGGCTGCGCGTCCCGCGAACGAGTTCCGGCTCGATTGGAAGGCCGACGCTGGCGAGCGCGGAAAAAGGGCGCGCGTTGTACGAGCGCCTTTACACGCAGATCCGCGACCGGGTCTTCGTGGCGCCGCCGCAAGAGACGTGAACCCCTTCAGTTCGGCGGGGTAACATTACCTACCATGCGACTCCGCCTCGCTGTTTCCGCCATCGCCCTCGCTTTGTGCAGCCTGGCGCCGACGATTCTCCCGGCCCAGGGACGCATCATCGATGAAGGCACCTTTTCCGTTACGCGCGCCGGCGTTGCGCACACGGAGAGCTTTCGCATCACGCGCATCGAGAACGGACTCATCAAAGCAACCGCTCAAGTCGTGAACGGTCCGCAGCGCGTCACGTCGATCTTGACCGTCGACTCATTGGGGACGCCAACGGCGTACGACGTCACCGTGACGGAAAAGGGGGCGAGATCAGTGGCGGTAAAGGCCGTCGCCGGCGGCGCCCGACTCGTTGCGAAGACCAACGACCAGCATGGAGACGAATCCATGCGCGAGTATCCACTGGTCGCTGGCCAGTCGCTCCTCGTGGAAAGCGGCCTCCTCCATCAGCTGTACTTCGCGGCGCTTGGCCACAAGCCGGGGACGATACAGGTCATCGACCCGCGCGGCGCACGGGTGTCGTCTGCGACGCTGTCTGCCCTTGGTCTCGAGCCGGTGGACGTCGGCGGCAGGAGCGTGACAGGGACACACTATTCGTTGGTTTCCAGTGGCGTGCGACGCGATTTTTGGGTCGATCAGGCGGGCCGGCTGCTTCGCGTCGAGATCCCGTCCGAGCAGCTCGTCGCGGCACGCGAGGAACTGCCTCGATAGCTTTCCGATCCGCTCGACGACGGCGGACCCCGGGTCTCTTGCCGACCTGATTTGGCGCAGTGAGACGCGCCGCTTCGTGCACGAAACGACCTGAAACCCCGGTCGTCCCACCGCCGTACACCCCGCAGACTTTCCAGCCATAGGAATTCCTTTATGCGTACGTTGAGGCTCGTCGCGCTCCTGGCGATCCCCGCGCAAGCCGCTTTTGGCCAGCAGCCGTCTGCTCTCTCGAGCACCGGATCGCTCACGCTCGATCAGGCGATCGCTACGGCGCAGCGCAATAACCCGTTGCTGCACCAGACTGAAAACCAGGTCCGGAATTCCGACGCGCAGGTCCGATCGGCGTATGGAGCTCTGCTTCCGACCGCGAGCACCGGAATCCGGAGCACGTTCAACCAGGGTGGTACGCAGTACGTCAACGGCGTCGCGCTCCCGGGCGGCAGCGGCGACTACTATCAGTCGGGCTATTCACTGAACCTGAATTACAACGTCGCGGCGTCGGCGCTCTATGCTCCACGGGCGGCGAAGGCGTTCCGGACCGCAGCCGAAGCCGATGTCACCAACACGGTCGAGAACACGCGAGCGTTGGTGACGCAGTCTTATCTCACCGCGCTTCAGAGCGAGGCGGAGGCAGCGGTTTCTGATACGCTCGTGCAGACTGCCGCCGGCCAGCTGAACCTCGTCAACGCGAAGCTCGAAGCGGGCGCGGGAACGATCATCGACGTCCGAACCGCGGAAGTCGCGCTCGGCCAGGCGCAGGTTCAGTCGGTGACGCTTCACAACCAAGCGCAGATCGACAAGCTGCGTCTGTACCAAGCGATGGGCGTGCCGGCCGACCTCACCGCGAAGCTGACGACGACGTTCCCGGTGGCTCAGCCGACGTTCTCGCTCGACTCCGTGCTCGACCTGGCGAGGCGTGTGAACCCTGACATCGCGGCGAAGAGGTCCCGCGTCGATGCGAACAACATGCAGGTGCGCGTCGCGCAGTCGAGCTACATGCCGTCGCTGAGCCTGAGCACGGGGTGGGGCGGAAATGCATTCGGATACACGAATTCAGAAATTCTCGCGCTGAAGGCTACGGCCAGTGCCCAGGCGAACATGAAGAGCTGCATCCAGCTCGATTCGCTGCGCGGCGGCGCGGGCTTGCCGTTGATTCCATGCGGCAACGGATCCCTCAGCCCCGATGAGTTATCGGCCGTGCGCGCGCAGAATCAGCCGTGGAAGTTCTCGAAGGCTCCGCTGAGCATGTCGGCGACGATCTCGCTGCCGATCTTCAATGGGTTCCTCCGCGAACAGAACGTCGTACAGGCGCGGGTGAACCGTGACAACGCAGACTACGATCTCCGCGCCCGCCAGCTGCAGCTTGTGACCGACGTGACGCAGGGATACCTGAACCTCGTCACGGCGGCGAAGACGGTGGAGCTTCAGACGCAGATCGCCGCGAAGGCCGCGGAAGACCTCGCGTTGAACGAAGCGAGCTACCGGGTGGGTGCCAAGACATTCCTCGACGTTTCAACGGCTCGCGGCGTCTATGAGAAAGCTCAAATCGACCGTGTGAACGCCGTCTACGACTACCATAAAGCGTTCGCCGCATTGGAAAATGCCGTGGGACGCCCTCTCCGCTAAGGCAGAACACTCCAAATGAGCAAGAAAGCCAAGATCGCGACTGGACTCGTCGTTCTCGCAGCGGCCGCTTCGGTGGTGGCCATGAGCGCGGCGAAGCGTGGGAATAAGTCCATCGAGGTCCGAACGGAGGCCGTTCAAAAGCGCGACCTCGTCGCGTCGGTCACGGCAAGTGGCCAGGTTCGGCCACAGACCAAGGTCGACGTCGCGTCCGATGTCAGCGGAAAGATCATGAAGCTGTCCGTCAAGGAAGGCCAAATGGTCACCGCCGGGCAGTTCTTGCTTCAAATCGACCCGGCGCAGGCGCAGGCCGCTGTCGAGCGCGCCCAGGCATCCGTCGCCTCCGCAAAGGCCGCTCTCGCGCAATCGGTTGCCAACCTCGAACAGTCGCAGCGTGCCTACGATCGCTCGGCGACGATGAAGAAGCAGAATCCAACGCTGATCGCCGATGAGCAGGTCGAACAGCTGAAGACCGCGCTCGATGTCAACGCGGCGGTGGTCGACGCGAGCAAGCACGCCGTCGACCAGGCGGTCGCAGGGCTGAACGATGCGAAGAGCTCCCTCGACAAGACGACCATCTACGCGCCGATGTCCGGGCGTGTGACTCGCCTCGACGTGGAGCAGGGTGAAACGGCCGTGCCGGGAACGTTCAACAAGGACGCGGCGACGCTGCTCACGATCAGCGACATGTCGGTCCTCGAGACGCGGGTCAAAGTCGACGAGACGGACGTCGCGCGCATCAAAGTCGGCGACTCGGCGCAGGTTCAGATCGACGCGTTCCCCGACACGACGTTCGTCGGCAAGGTGACGAAGATCTCGAACAGCTCGGTGAAGTCCACGACGACGACGACGACCGATCAGGCGGTGGATTACGAAGTCACGATCCAGCTGCTGAACGCGCCGTCCGATACGCGTCCGGACTTCTCCACCACGGCCAAAGTGATCACCGACAAGCGGACAGCGGTCCTTTCGGTTCCGATCATCGCGCTCACGGTTCGCGAGAATCAGGCGATGCAGAGCGGCGACACCGCGGTGGGCGTCGGCAAGTCCAAGGCGGCCAAGGAAATCGGCAAGAAGGACGTGGAGGGCGTTTTCGTGGTAGGTGCGGACAACAAAGTGACCTTCCGGCCCGTAAAAGTAGGGATCGCCGGAGAGAAGCACTTTGAGATCACGAGCGGTCTCAAGGAAGGCGAGAAAATCGTCGCAGGAACCTACCAGGCCATTCGCGATCTGAAGGACGGCTCACTGGTCCGCGAGACCAAGCCCGATGCGAAGAAGCCGACGCCAGGATCTAAGTCGTGAGCTCAAATACCGTAGAAGCACCGCTTTCTGAAACCGCCGAGCGTCGCGCCGTCGTTTCCGGCGCGGGGCAGGCACCCGATTCCAAATGGGTGATCGTCACTCGCGGGATCAAGCGCGAGTATGACATGGGCGGCGAAGTAGTCCGAGCGCTCCGCGGCGTCGACCTCGCGATCGGGCGCAACGAATACGTCGCGATCATGGGCCCGTCCGGGTCCGGCAAGTCGACGTTGATGAACATCGTCGGCTGCCTCGATACGCCGAACGGCGGCGAGTACTGGTTGAACGGCCAGCTCGTGTCGGCGATGACCGACGACGCGTTGGCGCGCGTGCGGAACAGAGAGATCGGATTCGTTTTCCAGACCTTCAACCTCCTGCCCCGCGCGACGGCATTGCACAACGTCGAGCTGCCGCTCGTCTACGCCGGCGTCGGCGCCGACGAGCGGCGTCGCCGAGCATCCGAAGCACTCGCGAAGGTTCAGTTGGACAATCGTATGGACCACCGGCCGAACGAGCTCTCCGGCGGTCAGCGCCAGCGCGTAGCCATCGCTCGCGCACTCGTCAACAACCCGTCGATGCTTCTCGCCGACGAGCCGACCGGTAACCTCGACTCCGCGACGTCCGAAGAGATCATGCGCGTCTTCGAGAATCTGGCGGACTCCGGCCAGACGGTTGTCATGGTGACGCACGAGCCCGACATCGCGTCGCACGCACGACGCGTCGTCGTGCTGCGCGACGGGCTGATCTCGACCGACGAGACGCGCGATGCATTCGTCGCGCGTGTCGGTCACTCGGTAGCAGCACTGTAACTTCCTCTCCCACAGGTCGTAGGGGCGAGCGTTCGAGGCTCGCGGCGAATAGCCGCCATGGTCTCAAGAGCTCGCCCCTCGTCATATAGACATGTCTTTCATTCAAGCGATCAGGCTCGCCTGGGAAACCATTCGCGTCCAGAAGCTGAAGAGCTTCTTCACGGTGATCGGGGTGACCATCGGCGTGACGTTCCTCATCGCGGTCGTCTCCATCGTCGGCGGGATGAGCCGCTACATGGAGGACGACCTCGTCGGCAAGCTGATCGCGGTGAACTCGTTCAGCCTTCGCTCACGACCGGACTTCCAAGTGGGCGACGCGACGCAGGCGCAGCGCAACGAATGGCGGCGCCGGCCGCGAATTCTTCGTACGGACGTGGATCCTGTCGCTGAGGCGCTTCCTCCAACCGCGACGTGGGCCCTCGAGAGCAGCCAGAATCTCGACATCGAATCGCAGTACGCGACGCCTCGGAACACGCAGTGCTCGACGATCACCGAGCAGTGGTTCACCATCAAGAAGATGGGCGTTACGCAGGGTCGATTGATCACCCCGCAGGAGTACAACAACGGCACTCCAGTCGTAGTGATCGGCCAGGATGTCGCGGATCACTTCTTTCCAAATCTGAATCCGATCGGCCGTGAGCTGAAGGTTCAGAGCATTCCGTACACCGTCGTCGGCGTTGCCGACAAGCAAGGCAGCGTCTTCGGCCAGTCGCTCGACAAGTTCCTTCTCGCCCCGGAGCGGTCGCCACTCAACCGCTGGGTGAATCCCCACGGCGTGATCGACGCCATGATCATCCAGGGACAGGACGACACGAGCATGCGTGAAGCGATGGAGGCCGCGCGAGCCACGATGCGCGCGCGCCGCCATCTGCATCCGACGCAACCCGACAACTTCGAGCTCGAGACGTCCGAGAACGCGCTCGACTTCTGGAACAAGGTGAAGGGCTACCTCGTGATCGCGGGCATCGCGCTTCCGACGGTCGGCCTCGTCGTCGGCGCGATCGTGATCATGAATATCATGCTCGTCGCCGTCGCAGAGCGCACGCGTGAGATCGGCATTCGCAAAGCGCTCGGTGCGCGCCGTAAGGATATTCTCAATCAGTTCCTCGTCGAATCAGCGACGCTCGCGACGCTCGGTGCCGCCATCGGCGTCGCGCTCGGCATCGGGTTCGCCAAATTTCTCGCGGCAGTCAGTCCCCTGCCCGCCGCGGTTGAAGTGTGGTCGATCTTCCTCGGTGTCGGCGTCGGTGCCGGCGTCGGCATGATCGCCGGCATCTATCCGGCGAGCCGGGCCGCGCTGCTCGATCCGATCGCGGCGATGAGGCAGGAAACCTGATGGCACAGACCGAAGGCGGCATTCGAATCCTCAGCCTGTTCGAGGGCGTCGGCATCGCACTCGAGCAGCTTCGCGCGAATCGCGTCCGCGCCGCGCTCACGATTCTCGGCGTGGCGGTCGGCGTGTTTGTCGTCGTCGTGATCTCGGCCGCGATCCACGGAATCAACGCGAGCGTTGCGCGCGACTTCGAGAAAGCTGGTCCGACGACCTTCACGCTGAACCGATATCCGATCACGTTCGAAGCGTGCGACGGCACCGAAGACACCTGCAAGTGGCGTCACAACCCGCGCCTCATGTTCGCCGATGCGAAAGCGATCAACGCGTTGCCGAGCGTGCGCGCCGCGGAAGCGCAGATGGGATTGCAAAAGGAAGTGCGATACAAGGATCGCGACCTCGAGTCGACCCAGGTCATCGGCGCCACGGCAAACTGGACGGTCGTCGATCATGCCGGCGATCTCTACCCGGGCCGCAGCTTCACGGAGGCCGAGGAAACGAACGGCGAACCGGTCGTCATCGTGAACGACGAGATGGCGACTCGCCTGTTCGGCGATTCCGATCCGCTGGACAAAGTCATCTCGATCGCGAACGTTCCGTTCCGTGTCATCGGCGTCTACCACTACGAAGCCAGCTTCCTCGCCGGCGGCAATCGCCCGCGCGCGATCGTTCCGTTCGAGACCGCGTTTCGCTCGCTGAACGGCTCGTACAACAACATCCAGATCCCGGTCGTTCCACGCGAAGACGTCACGCAAGCCGATGCGCAGGACGATGTCATCGCACTCATGCGCGCGCGACACGCGCTGCGTCCGGCGCAGGACAACAACTTCGCCATCCTCACGTCCGACAAACTGCTCGAGACCTACAACAAGGTTTTCGGGATGTTCTTCCTCGTGATGATCGTACTGTCGGCAATCGGATTGCTCGTGGGCGGCGTCGGTGTCGTCGCCATCATGATGATCTCCGTCACGGAGCGCACGCGCGAGATCGGTGTCCGCAAAGCGCTGGGCGCGACCCGCGGTACGATCCTCTGGCAGTTCCTCGTGGAGGCGGTCACGCTCACCGCGATCGGCGCCGTGATCGGTCTGATCGGCGGCGGCATCGTCTCGGTGATCATCCGAAACGCCACCCCGATCAAGGCGCAGATCCCAACGATGGCAATCATCGCGTCCCTCGGCGCGAGCGCGGTCACCGGCGTGATATTCGGGATGCTGCCGGCGATGAAGGCGTCGAAATTGGATCCGGTGGACGCCCTGAGATACGAGTAGCGAGAGAGTCTGGTCGTGGACAAATGGTGAACGGCGCGCCTTCGGGCGTGCCGTTCGTATATTTGGGCCCATGCCGAGTCCCGAAGGGTTCGATCTGCTCGCCATCGCCGCGCATCGCGACGACGTCGAGCTCACGTGCGGCGGAACGCTCGCCAAGGCGGTGCGTGCGGGACATCGCGTCGCGATCCTCGATCTCACGCAGGGCGAGATGGGAACACGCGGCAGCGCCGAGCTCCGGGCCGACGAGGCGATGCGGGCGGCAGCGGTCCTCGGCGTCTCGACGCGCGAGAACCTTCAGCTGCCCGACGCGGCGATTCAGAACACGCCGGAAACGCGAGAAAAGCTTGCCCGCGTGATTCGCAAGCTGCGCCCGGCGATCGTGATTGCGCCGGCGCTTCAAGGCAGACACCCGGACCACATCGTCAGCTCGCAGCTCATTCGCGACGCATGCTTCTTGTCCGGCCTGAGGAAGCTCGCGCCGGACATCCCGAAGCACCGCCCGCGAAAGATTCTGCACTCGATCGCATATCGTCAGGATTTTCAACGCCCGACGTTCGTCGTCGACGTCTCGGACGATTTCGAGACGAAGCTTCAAGCCATCCGCTGCTACTCGTCGCAGTTCGAGGGCGAGATCCAGGCGGGCGAAGTCTATCCGAACGGTGAGCCGCTCGAGACGGTCGTTCGCCAGCACGGCGCGTATTATGGAACTCTCATTCGGCGTCCGTACGGCGAGCCGTACTTCACCACCGAAGTCATGCTGGTCGACGACGTCGTGTCCCTACAGGTGTCGACGTTTTGAGCGACGAGGTCACGTACGGCTCGTATCTCGCGCTCGACGAGCTGCTGTCACTGCAGCAGCCGCGGTCCGATCCGCAGCATCCCGACGAGCTGTTGTTCATCGTCGTGCATCAGGCAAGCGAGCTGTGGTTCAAGGCGATTCGCCACGACATCGACGGGTTGATCTCGGCGCTCGAGGCGCACGAAGCCGGGCAGGCATTGTGGCGACTCCAGCGGATCAACGCGTTGATGCGAATCGTATCGGCCCAGCTTTCCTCGCTGGAGACGCTGCCGCCTCAGCATTTCGCGCAGTTCCGAACGTTCCTCGGAACGTCGAGCGGATCGCAAAGCGTTCAGTTCCGCGCGATCGAGGCCGCCTCAGGGCTTCGCGACGAGCATTTCATGCGCGTCTTGGAAGAGCACGGAGAAATTCCCGAGATCGTCGCCCACGCGCTCGCGCGGCCTACCTTGCAGGACCTCTTTCTCGGTCTATTAGAGTCTTCGAATGTAAAGCTCGAGGATTTGTACCTCGGTCCTGGACCAACGGTTTTGTTCTTCCTCGCCGAGGCGCTGCTCGAGTATGAACAACAGTTCGGGCAGTGGCGGTTCAAGCACGTTCAGCTCGTCGAGCGGGTGATCGGCCCGCAGACGGGCGGGACCGGCGGTACGCTCGGATCGCGCTACCTGCTTCGCACGATCGATCAGAAATTCTTCCCAAAATTGTGGGAAGTTCGGGCGCAGTTCTTCGGAGTGCGAAAGAACTAGCGAGTTCTGACCCGTGGACTGACCATCCGGCGCCGATCCACGGATCAGGGCATCGCTGACCGGATCTCGTTTCTCAGGCCTCGGCATTTCGGTATATTTGGGTATGCCTGAGCCTATCTACTTGGATCACGCCGCGACGACGCCCGTGCGCGCGGAAGTCCTCGAGGCAATGCTGCCGTTCTACGGGCCGAAGTTCGGTAATCCGTCGAGCGTGCACCGCTGGGGGCGCGACGCGCGAACCGCGCTCGACGAGGCGCGCGAGCGGGTTGCCCATTGTCTTCGCGCGACCGCCGATGAGATCTGCTTCACCTCCGGTGGAACAGAGGCCGATAACATCGCCATTCTCGGCACATGGCGGGCGCGGCGGAGTGAAGGTCGCCGCGGAATCGTGACCACGCCGGTCGAGCACAAGGCCGTTCTCGAAACAGTCCATCAGGCGGCGCACGAAGGCGCGGACGAGCGCATTTGCCGGATGAGCCGAGACGGAGTCGTCGACGTCGAGTCATTCTCGGCGCTGCTCGGCACCGACACATCGATCGCGTCGGCCATGTGGGTCAACAACGAGATCGGAACGATTCAGCCGATCCCGGACCTCGCGAGCGCGGCCAAGGCGTCGGGAGCGCTGTTTCACACGGACGCGGTACAGGCATTCGGGAAGATCGCGATCGATTCGCGCGCCATTCCCTTCGACGTTCTCTCGATCTCGGGACATAAGATCGGCGCGCCCAAGGGCATCGGTGCCGTTTTCATTCGTCGCGGCACAGTCATCGAGCCGCTGTTCCACGGCGGGGCGCAGGATCGGGGCCGGCGGCCTGGAACAGAGAACGTCGCGGCGGTCATCGGATTCGCGCGGGCCGCGGAGCTCGCGGTCGCCGAGCGTGAGGAGGAGTGTTCGCGACTCCAGGCGATGCGGACGAAGCTCGAGGAGGCGATTCTCGCGCGCGTGCCCGACGCAATCATTCACGGTCGCGGTGCAGGGCTTCGCGCGCCACACATCCTGAACGTCTCCGTACCCGGTGTCGAGAGCGAGTCGATGCTCATGGCGCTGGACCTTCGCGGAATCGGATGTTCAGCAGGTTCGGCGTGCCAGAGCGGAAGCGTCTCTCCGTCTCACGTGCTCCATGCGATCGGCGTCACTCCCGACGTTGCCGGCGCGGCAATTCGGATGAGCATCGGATCGCTGACCACCGACGCCGCCATTCAGCGCGTGTCCGAGGTGTTCCCGGCCCTCGTGGAAAAGGCGCGCGGCGTCGCTCGAGTGAGCTGAACGTGGCAGAGCGCGTGCTCGTCGCGATGTCCGGCGGCGTCGATTCTTCGGTTGCCGCGGCGATGCTCGTCGAGCAGGGCTACGACGTCGTCGGCGCGACGATGAAGCTTTTTTGCCACGACGACGACCTTCCGGACCGTCCGTGTTGCTCGCTGGATTCGGTCAACGACGCGCGTCGCGTCTGCCAGTCGCTTGGCGTCCCGCACTACGTGCTCAATCTCGAGAGCGCATTCGGCCGAGACGTCGTTGAGAATTTCGTAAACGAGTACGCAAGCGGACGAACGCCGATTCCGTGCGTTCGCTGCAACACATTCACGAAGTTCCGCGACCTCGTCCTCAAGGCAGACGGCATCGACGCGAAGTGGATCGCAACGGGCCATTACGCCCGGACGATCGACGGCGAGCTTCACCGAGGCGTGGATCACTCGAAGGACCAATCGTATTTCCTCTGGGGAATCGATCGGTCGGTGCTGGGTCGAATGTTGCTGCCGGTTGGCTCGCAGACGAAGGCGGAGACGCGCGCGACCGCGCACAAGCTCGGCCTCGAAGTCGTCGCCGAGAAGCAAGAGAGCCAGGATATCTGCTTCGTCCCGGACGGCGACCACACGAAGATCATTCGCCAGCGGCTCGGCGCTGATGCGCCGGCGCTGGCGGACGGCCCATTCGTCTTGTCGAACGGATCCCGCGTCGGCACCCATGGCGGGTTTGCCCGCTTCACGATCGGGCAGCGCCGCGGCCTGCCCGGCGGATTCCGCGAGCCGATGTTCGTCGTCGCGATTCGCCCGGACGATCGCGCGGTGGTCATCGGACCGCGCGAGGAGCTGCTCGGACGTGGCGTCGTCGCGCGATCGGTGAATTGGCTGGTCGACGCTCCTCGCGTCGGCGATCGCGTATCGCTCCAGGTTCGCCATCGCGCTCCGGCGGCCGCGGCGGAGATCATTCGCCTCGACGGTGCCGAGATCGAGCTCGCGCTCGACGAGCCAGTCGCGGCGATCACGCCGGGGCAGTCGCTCGTGATCTACGATGGAGAGCGCGTGCTCGGCGGAGGATTGATCGAAAGAGCGGCGGGACGACGGACGCCGCTACCAGTCAGGGCAGCGTAGAACAGCTCACGGCACGCCGTTAGAGCACACCGTTAGTATTTCAGCCCGCTGGCGTCGGCGAATTCTCTCATCGCTTTTTCCTGCTCCTCGGTCAGCTTCTCCGGAACGACGACGTCGACCTGAACGATCAAGTCGCCGACGCGATCGTCCTTCTTGATCCCCTGACCTGGAACACGGAAGCGTTTCCCGGCGGACGTGCCGGGCGGAATACGAATCGCGACCTTCTTCTTGTCGAGCGTCGTGACGCTGATCTTCGAGCCGAGCGTCGCCTGCGCGATGTTGATGTGAATCGGCGCGACGAGATCGAGACCTTCGCGACGGAAGAACCGATCGGGTTCCACCTGGAACGTTATGAGCAAATCTCCCGGCGGTCCGCTTCGCATTCCGTGACCGCCCTGGCCTTTCAAACGAATCTTCGTTCCCGTGTCGACGCCCGGAGCGACGTTGATCATCATTTTCTTATGAACTCGGACTTCGCCGGCACCGTTGCACGTCGGGCACCGCTCAGTCGGGACGGTACCGCGACCGAGACACATCGGGCACGGGCGCTGGACCGCAAAGCCGCCTTGGCCAAAGGAAATCGTGCCCCGACCCTGACACTCTGGACACGTCTGGATCTTTGCGCCGGGCGCTGCGCCGCTCCCATGGCAGGTGCCGCACTCTTCGTTCACTTCCAGCTCGATCGGCAGTTTGCCGCCGAGTGCAGCTGTGCGAAACGGAACAATGAGCTGCATCTCGACATCTTGGCCGCGCTCAGGACCGCGCGCGCGCGTGCCGCCGGTCCGGCCGGCGCCACTGCCGAACATCGAGCTGAATAAATCCCCTAGACCCCCGATGCCAACATCGTTCAGGTCCTCGAACCGGAACGACGAAGCGCCTCCGAACGGAGCGCCCTGCTGTCCCGCGGGTCCCCCGCTCGGTCTCCGAGGTCCCCCACCACCGAAACCGCCGAACGCGCCCAGTCGGCGCATTTCGTCGTACTGCTTTCGCTTGTCGGCGTCGCCCAATACCTGATACGCCTCCGAGATCTCCTTGAAGCGCTCGGCGGCTTTCGGGTCGTTCTGATTTTTGTCGGGGTGGTGCTTGGCGGCGAGCTTGCGGTACTGCTTTTTGATCTCGTCCTGCGTCGCCGAAGCGGGGACACCCAAGACCGAGTAGTAGTCCTTCGTCTGAGCCATATTGCTTAATACGCGCTCAGCCGTTCCACTGCTTCACGACGACACGTGCCGGGCGGAGAAGTTGGCCGTTGAACAGATACCCGACTTGGAACACGCGCGAGACAACGTGATCGTCCTCGGGCGATAGGGCCGGCTCCGTGGCGACCGCTTCGTGCAAGGTCGGGTCGAACGTTTGGTCGATTGGATCGACGATCTCGAGACCGACACCCGAAAGCACCTTGAACAACTTCTTCTCGACCATCTCGGCGCCCTGAACGATCGTCGCGCCATCGACCGTCGTTGGGTCGACATGCGCGAAGCGCGCGAGGTCGTCGAGCGGATCGAGCAGCTGCTTCGCGAGATCGGCTTGGCCGCGCGAGTGGGCTTCGGATCGCTCACGAATCGTGCGCTTTCGATAATTCTCATACTCGGCGGCGAGCCGGAGGTATCGGTCCTGCTGATCGGTGAGGCGCCGCTCGAGATCGGCCATCAGCGCATCGCTCATCGACGGGTCACCTTCGATCTCGTTTCGATCGGCACCACGGGCGAACGCATCGTCCGAGCCCGGGTCGCCCGCATCGCCGTTGAATCGACTCTTGTCACGATCTTCCATCGTCGTCTGTTCCTGGAGGTTGCCGTCGACATCCGCCGCTGGAAGAAACGTCGCAGGGCGCGATGGCGGACGGTACTGGTGCAATTGCTGGTTCCTAGATACTGGCGTTCGCTTGCGTTGGATTCAGCTTCTTCCGCAACATCTCAAGCAACCACTGCGCCGATCGTTGCCGAATCTCCTCGCGACCGCCCCAGAGACGAACCATTCTCGATTCGACGTGCCCGTCCACGTCGACAGCCAACCACACCGTTCCCACAGGCTTGGCCTCGGTGCCACCGGTTGGGCCCGCGATGCCGGTGACGCCGAGCCCGATGTTCGAGCCGGCCATTCTGCGCGCGCCGGCGGCCATCGCGCGAACGACCGGCTCGCTCACGGCGCCGTGTTCGCGCAAAAGCCGCTCTTCCACGCCGAGGGCGTCGCGTTTGAGGTCGTTGTGATAGGCGATCACGCCGCCGCGAACGACGTCGCTCGAGCCTGGAACCGCCGTCAGGCGCGCGCCGAGGAGACCGCCCGTGCAGCTCTCCGCGACCCCGATCGTTAGCGATCTCTCACGACACAACTGGAGCACCACCGCCGCCAGGTCGTCGTCGCCCTCGCCGTAGATCGACTCACCGACTTGGGCACGGAGCCGCTGTGCGGCGTTGGACAGTGTGGCGTCGGCCACGTCGGCGGGGACGTCGCGCATCGTTACCCGGAGATCCACACCGCTGATCGACGGGAGATACGCGAGCGAGACGCCGAGCGGCCCGCCCTCCATCTGCTCGATCCGGTCGGCAAGCAGGGATTCGGCGACACCGGTCGTCCGAAGCGTCACCGACCGCACGACCGTTCCGGCCGCGAAGCGCCCCGCGAGCTTCGGCAGCAGAGTATCGGCAAGCATTCCGCGCATCTCCGAGGGCACTCCCGGGAGCATCGCGACCCAGCGGCCCCGATCGTCCTCGAGCCAGATTCCCGGCGCGGATCCATGACGATTCTCTAATTTCTCCGCTCCGTCGGGGATCATCGCTTGACGACGATTGCCGGCGGGAAGCGGTCGGTTGAAGCGCTTCAGCCATCGCTCCTCCATCCACTTGAAGTGGGCGTCGTCGAGATGCATCCCGCGCCCGAACAGCGCGGCGACGGAGTCCTTCGAGAGATCGTCCGACGTCGGGCCAAGGCCTCCGGTCGTGATCACGCCGCCGGTTCGGTCGAGCGCCTCGCCCACAGCGCGGCCGATCTCGGACGCATCGTCGCCGACGGTGGTGCGACGGGCGATATGCATGCCGATCGACGCCAGACTCCGCGCGAGATGCGCGGCGTTCGTGTCGACCGTGAAGCCGAGGAGCAATTCGTCGCCGATTGTTACGATTTCGACGGCGGTGCCACGACCGCCGTGTTGTGAATCCGGAGCGCTCACTTTCCTGGTGCGGTTGCGAAGACGTTTCCGAAACTTCGCAGGTAGAGCCCCAGAGAGTAGAGGGTGAGGACCACCGCGGCGCTCATCATGATGGTGCCGACGGTTCCGTTGAACTTCGCGAAGTCGAGCCAGAGCGTGTTCGACCATCCTTTCGCGGCGGCCAGCGTCGCAGCGAAGAACCAGCAGTACGCCGATCCCTGCCACATGAGCTGGAATCCCGTCTTCCACTTCGCCGGCCCGATCGCGGCGATCACGATACCACGGCGCCTCGCGAACTGCCGGAAGATCGTCATGAACAACTCCCGTCCGAGAACGATCGCAACGATCCACGCCGACAAGCCGACGTTGCCGATCACGGTCACGAACGGAAACGTGGTGGCGAGCAGGTACATCGGGATAAGGGTCCCAACGAGCAGCGCTTTGTCGGCAAGAGGGTCGAGCAAGCGGCCGAGATCGGTCTCTTCTTTCCGCGACCGCGCGAGCATTCCGTCGACGTAGTCGGTGATCGCCGCCAGCGTGAACAGAATGAACGCCACGAGCCGCAACGTCCACGAGTCGAAGAACGGCAGCGCCGCAATGAGCGGCGTGACCGCGATTCGAGCAGCCGTCAGCGCGTTAGGGAGGTTCATGTCGGACGTTTGGCGTTTGGCGATGGTAGACGCAGCCACCGTCTGTTTGGCCGCGGCGGTCGCTGCGCTGCGTTGAGAGTACATAGAGATCGCCGCCGCCAAAAGCCAATCGTCAACCGCCGGCGTCGCTCAGGCGAGGGATTTGAGCACCAATCGGCTCACCGCCTTCAAGGTATCGAACACCCCTTCCCCGCTGACGGCAACCGCCTCGAAGTATTGCGCCCGTTCGACCCATTCGCCCGACGGGAGCTGCTCGACGAGGTTTTCGCCCGCGTGATAGGGGTCCGGAGCAACGCGCATCCGAGGCGCTTCGGTGACCTCCCAGCCCGGATTCAGCGAGGCCTGGAGATCCTTGATCGGAGCGGCGTTCGGAAGGTCGCGTTTGTTGTACTGAATCACGAACGGCATCTTCGTGAGGTCGTACCCGTACTCCGCCATGTTGTCGTACAGGTTCTGCATGGCTTCCTGATTGGCTTCCATACGCTCGATCTGCGAATCGCCAACGAAGACGATGCCGTCGACGCCTTTCAGAATCAGCTTGCGGCTCGCGTTGTAGTAGACCTGGCCGGGAACCGTGTAGAGATGGAACCGGGTCTTGAAGCCGCGGATCGTTCCGAGATCGACGGGAAGGAAGTCGAAAAACAGCGTGCGTTCCGTTTCCGTGGCGAGCGAAATCAACTTGCCGCGCGTGTCCGGCTGAACGCCGCCGTATACGATCTCGAGATTCGTCGTCTTGCCGCCGAGTCCCGGGCCATAGTAAACAATTTTGCAGTTGATCTCGCGCGACGCGTAATTGATCATCGACATGAGCTGTCTCCTTTACCGAAACAGCTTGTCGATCTCGTCGTCCGCGCCGGCGAGAATGTTTGGCTGGGCGTCGGCCGCGGAGCTTCGAGCGAACATCTGTTCGAAGAGACTGGTCAGCTCCTGGACGGTTGGCCGCATCTTCAAGCGTACCATGCCGAGCGTCGTTCGATTGTCGAACAGCACGACGAGAATGACGCGGCGAGCGACGTCGGCGAGATACATCGACTCTTTCTCTCCCTGATGAAACAGGGAGCTGAAGTCGTTTTCGCCGATGAGCTTCGCGAGTTGATCATTGGCGCTGAAATCCGCCGCGGTGAGGGTCGCGAACGCGGTCGGGTCGAAGTTCGGTCGTTCACCGACGGTCGCGACGAGTTGGCCGGTGCGATCGACCAGGAGAGCACAGCGCGCGTTGCAATCGGTGAGAAACCGCTGTAACGCGCGCGTGATGGATGCAAAATCGTCCTCGGTAAACGACCAGCTGGACGAGCCAACGGACATCGAGATTCGATCCTAATCGAGGTGGCGTTTCATGCGGCGGAGGATCCGTTCACCACGACGACGAAGGGCTGGGTGGCGTTCCCAGCGCACGTAATCGCTAAGAATGTGAACGGTATCGAGCCCGGGCCTACCACCGAGGTATCCGAGCGCCGCGAGACGTTTCACCGTGTGCTTGCTGAACAACTCGCGCCGCGACCGCTGGATCTGGGTAGACCAGACCAGGGCTCCGAATACTAGACCGCCGAGGAAGCCTACAGTCACTGCGCCGCCGGTATTGCGTCGGGTCACATCACCCTCCGGGCCGTCAGGGCCTGAGCTATGGTGACGCCGTCGGCGTATTCGAGGTCGCCGCCGACGGGCAGCCCTCGGGCGATGCGTGAGACCGCGACGCCTCTGGGCGCGAGCTGCCCCTGCACGTAGAGGGCCGTCGCTTCGCCTTCCAGACTGGGATTGGTTGCGATGATGATCTCTCGAACCGGATCGGGGCTGGAATCGACCCGGTCGACCAATGACCGCACCGTCAGGTCGTCCGGGCTCACGCCATCCAACGGAGAGAGTCGGCCGCCGAGGACATGATAGACGCCGCGGAACTCACCCGATCGCTCGATCGCGCCGATATCGGACGCTTGCTCGACGACGCAGATCGTGGTCGCGTCGCGTCGCGGATCGCGGCAGATAGAGCAGAGCTCCTCTTCGGTCAGGTTGAAGCACCGCGCGCACGGCCGCACGCGATCGCCCAACGTGAGCAACGCCTCGGCGAGTCGCCGGGTTTGGTCGGGCGACTGACGAAGAAGATGATATGTGAGCCGAAGCGCGGTCTTCCGTCCAATCCCAGGAAGGCGAGACAGCTCCGTCGCCAGTTCATCGATCGCGGACATGGTACGACGTCACTCCACGTACAAGAACTCTAAAACGGCAGCTTGAAAGGCAGCCCGAGACCGCCGGTCAACTTGCCCATCTCATCCTGCGCCATCTTCTGCGCCTTGGTCTGCGCGTCGGCAATCGCGACGACGATCAAGTCCTCGAGCATCTCGATGTCGGCCGGATTCACGACGCCCGGCTCGAGCTTGATCTTCTTCATCTGACCGGTTCCCGAGACCTCGACGGAAACCATGCCACCGCCAGCCGATCCGGAGACGACCTTCTGTTGCAGCTCGTCCTGGATCTTCTGAAAGTTTTTCTGCATCTCCTGCGCTTGCGACAGGATCTTCATGAAGTCGGGCATGGCTCGCGGATTGGCTAGTGACTGACTGGAATTCTAATTCGGGGGCGGAGGCAAATGCGTCCGCGATCTCTCAATCGGCGACCTCGAGATCGAGCGCGTCGATCGCGGCGCTCAAGATCGGATCGCGCTTTTTGAGCGCCGCGATGCGTTCGGCGCGGATCATCTCATCGGTAAGGCGTTTCGGCGGCGCGGCGACCTTGCCGTCATCGCGCCGGAGCTCGACGCGCTCGGCGCCGGCGAACCACTCGCGAAGCGCGGCGGCGATGTCTGCGCGAGCAGTGGTGATCGCGTGCGCATAGATGTCATTGGGCTCGTCGAGCTCGATCGTGACGACACCCGAGCCACTGACCGCGACGACGGACGAATGTTCGAGCGCCGTTGCGAGCATCGGCTTCCCGCTCGAGCGCAAGCGTTCGACAAGCGCGTCCCACTTGCCGACGACCTTGTTCGCGTCGAGCGACTCGAGCGAACGAGGAGGCACGACGAGCGCGGGCTGCGCCGATGACTGCCGAACCGGCGACGGCGCGACTGCTTCGACTCGCGGGGCCTGTGCCTCAGCGCGAGGACCAGGGTTGTCGGAACGCGACGAAAACCTTGGTTCAGCGCGAGAGACGGAACCTCCGCTCGGCGCACCGCCGGAACCGCCGCTTGGCTCGCGCCTCGAAGGCGCGGCCGATGGCGTCGACGGCGAGCCGCCGAACGAACGCAACACATCCTCGAGATCGACGGCTCGATCCAGGAGCGCGAATCGAACGATGAGCGTCTCCACCAGGAGCTGTTGCTGGCCGCTCTTTCGGAAGCGAGGCTCGAGCTCCGCGATCACCTGAAGCATCCGAAGCAGATCGGACGCATTCAGCTTATCCCGTCGCTCGGCGAGCATTTCACGCGCGCGATCGGAGACGTCGGGTGCGGTGCCGCCGAGGACGACGGCGAGCTGCGCGCGAAGCATGTCCGCGAGGCCCGTGAGGAACACCCCGAAATCGACGCCCGCCTCCGACAACCGAGCAATGGCTGGGAAGACATCAGCTGCACGTCGCTCGGCAACGATGTCGAGAATCGCGATGAACTCGTCTTCGGCAACGAGCCCGAGTGCGTCGCGAACTCGATCGGCGGTCAGCTTTCCCTCGCCCATCGCGAGCACTTGGTCTGTGAGACTCAGCGCGTCGCGCATCGAGCCGTCGGCGGCACGGGCGATCGCCGCGAGCGCGTCGGCATCGGCGCCGATGTGCTCTTCTTCGAGAACGTGCGCCAGACGCTGGCGAATCTCGGCAGGCCCGATGCGCTTGAAATCGAAACGCTGGAGGCGGCTCAGCACCGGTGCAGCGGCCTGCGCGATCTTCTGCGGCTCGGTCGTCGCGAAGACGAAGACGACGCGCGGCGGCGGTTCCTCGAGGATCTTGAGGAGCGCGTTCCAGGCGTCGCGCGTCAGCATGTGCGCTTCGTCGACGATATAGACCTTGTACGAGGTGTCGCCCGACGGCGCGTACATTGCGCGTTCACGCAGCTCGCGTGCGTCGTCGACACCGCGATTCGAGGCAGCGTCCAGCTCGACGACGTCGAGACTCGCCGCTCCGCTCCAGATTCGGCGGCATGACGCGCACTCGCCGCACGGCTCGCCATCGAGCGCCGGATCGCCGCGACGCTCGCAGTTGAGCGCCATCGCGAGCACGCGGGCCAGCGTCGTCTTGCCGACGCCGCGCGGTCCGCAGAGGAGATACCCATGCGCGACTCGACCACGAGCGATCGCGCCCTTGAGCGTCGTCGAGACGTGCGATTGGACCGCGACGTCGGCGAAGCGCTTTGGGCGGTATTTGCGAGCGAGGGCGAGTGACATGGCGAGAGAAAAATCTACGCGCGGCGCGCGTGCGTGGCGACGACGCAAATGAAAAACGCGGGGACGTCGCTCGAAAGGCGCGTCTCCCGCGTAATACCCCAGGCCTGACGAAGCGACATCAGACACCTCATGCCGCTGCTACCTTCGGGGTCCTGACGGAGTTAGAAGGCTGACGCCCTCCGGGACCTGGGGCGACGTTTAATCTAAGGATCGAGCGGGGTGATTCAAGAGACGTAGATGTTATTCTCGGCGCGATGTCTCGGCGGCGCGGCGGACATCTCGGTCTGGTCAACCAGTCCCAGCATCGAGAAGGCAGACGCGAGAAACGAGACGTGAGAAACCGGCGGTTATAGCTTCCGAGCGATGCCAGCGACAAAGAAGAAAAAAACACAGAAGAAAAAAACAACGAAGTCACGAGCGCCGATCGCGCGACTTCGCGAGATCTGTCTCGCGTTTCCCGAAGCTTGCGAAGTCGAAGCGTGGGGCGAGCCGACGTTCCGCGTCCGCAACAAGCTCTTCGCGATGCACTCGAGCGCGAGCACGCACCACGGCAAAGGGCGCGAAGGCATTTGGATTGCTTCGACGAACGTGACGCAGGACCTGGTGGTGCGCGCGAAGCCCAAGCTGTACTTCGTTCCGCCGTATGTCGGACCGAGCGGTTGGATCGGCGCGTGGCTCGACGGCCGGCCGGCGTGGGGCGAGATCGCGGAGCTCCTGCGAGACGCGTATCGGCTCAAAGCGCCGAAGCGTCTCGCAGCATTGTTGCCCGACGACTGATCGCGATCAGTTCCAGCTCAAGCCGCGGAGCTGATCCAGATTCAGGTTGCCGCCGGAAAGCACGGCACAAACGCGCGACCCCTTCGGCAACTTCACAAGATCGTGGAGGAGCGCGGCGACGGGCGCGGCCGCAGCGCCCTCGACGAGCAGCTTACAGCGCTCCATGACCCAGATCATCGCCTCGAAGATGTCGCGATCCGGCAGCGCGACGATGTCGTCGACGAACCGCTGAACGACGGAGAAGTTGAGCTCACCGGCGCGGCGAACGCGAAGTCCGTCGATGATCGTCCGGCAGTCTATCGTTTGTAGAGATCCTGCTTCGACACTGGCTTTCATCGCCGGACCGTCCGAGGACTCGACGCCGATGATCTTGATCTTCGGATTGAACGACTTCGCGGCCATCGAAACGCCGGAGATCAGACCGCCGCCGCCGATCGGGACGACGATGGCGTCCACGTCCGGCCAATCTTCAACAATCTCTAAACCGAGCGTTCCCTGGCCGGCGATGAGCTGTGCGTCGTCGAAAGGGTGAACGTAGGTCAAGCCTTCATCGCGGACGAGCTCCTTCGCCTTCTCGTTTGCTTCGTCCCAGATCATGCCGTGCAGCACGACCTCGGCGCCGTAGGCCTTCGTCGCGGCGATCTTCGCCGGCGTCGCATTCTTTGCCATACACACGACGGCGCGAATTCCATGAATCCTCGCCGCGAGCGCAACGCCCTGCGCGTGGTTTCCGGCAGACGAGCAAACGACGCCGCGCCTTTTTTGCTCTTCGGGCATGAGGGCGAACTTGTTCAGCGGGCCACGAATCTTGTAGGACCCGACATTCTGAAACAGCTCGGCCTTGAGCCGGATGTCGAACCCGGTTCGCTCGCTGAGCTGTCGCGACGTCAGCATCGGCGTCCGCTTGATGTGCGGCGCGATCCGCGCGCGCGTTTGCCGGAAATCGTCTAGCGTGAGTGTCAGCATGTTCGAATGAGAAAGTTCAGGCGGCATCGAGTGCGTCGCGGACGATCTCCGCGGCGTGGCGGGCGTCGTCGGCGCTGATGTCGAGGTGGGTCACCATTCTGATCCGTGTATCCGACCAGTGCGAGACCCAGACGTTCTCCGCCTTCGCGGCGGCGACGATCGGCGCCGTAGTTCGACCGGTCGGCATGTCGACCATCACGATATTGGTGTCCGGATCGACGACGCGTGCGCCGCCGGCCCCGTCGACAATCGAGGCGATCGTTCGTGCATTCGCGTGATCTTCGGCCAGCCGATCGATGTGATTGTCGAGCGCGTAGAGGACGCCGGCGGCGAGCATCCCGGATTGTCGCATCGCTCCGCCAAAGAGCTTTCGCGCCGTCCAAGCGATCTCGATCTGCTCGCGCGTCCCGGCCAACGCCGCGCCCACGGGCGCTCCGAGTCCCTTCGAGAACGCCACCATCACAGTCTCGGCACAGCTCGCGAACTCAGCGAGCGGCACGCCGGTCGCGACGCTCGCATTCCAGAGTCTCGCGCCATCGATGTGGAGCGGCAGGCCGCGCTCGCTCGCGACCGCGCGAATCGCGCGAAGCTCGTCCATACAGGTCACGACGCCGCCCGCGCCGTTGTGCGTATTCTCGACACACACGAGGCTCGCCGCGGGATAATACCGGCTCACGGGACGAAGGGCCGCGCGAAGATCCTCAGCGGACATCACGAGATCGCTCGGCACGACTGGAAGGATCTGGGCGCCACTCAGCGCGGCGGTCGCCGCAATCTCGCTGTGCACGATGTGCGCATCGACGTCGGCGAGAACCTCGGTGCCGCGTCCCGCATGAATCCAGACCGCGGCTTGGTTCGCCATGACGCCGCTGGGGAAGAAGAGCGCGGCTTCCTTTCCAAGCAATGCGGCGACTCGTTCCTCGAGTCGCCGCATTGTCGGATCGCCGTCGCGTTCATCGTCGCCGACCTCGGCGGCCGCCATCGCGGCGCGCATTGCCGGCGTCGGCTTAGTGACTGTGTCGCTGCGAAGATCGATGGGCATGCGGGGAATATGGCATTCGCCGCATTCCCCGCGCTATCAGGGCTTCTTGATGACCGGAACCTTCACTTCGCTCTTCTTCGTTCCGACCACCGGCTTGTTCACGATCACCGTTTCCTTCTTCGTGCCGATCACCGGCGTATTGACGGTGTCGGTCTTCGTCGTGATCGACGGCGTATGCAAGGTGTCTTCCGCCGTTTTCACATCGACATCCACAGGCTTCTTCACGACGACGTCGCCGTTTTCCGTGCGACTACAAGCGCCAAGAACCGCGAGCGCGCCGATCAGCATCAGAGTCTGTCTTCGCATGAGCTCTCCTCGCTCAAGGGGTGTGACAGGCTCTAGGGCAACCGCCGGGCCAAACGGAGCGAGCTAGTCCGTGAAAACCTCGCGCTGGAGGCGGCGAACTCGGCGAAGCTCGTAGACCTGTCCGACCTCTCCCCCGAGGATGAAGATGAGCGCCGCGTAGTAAAACCAGACGATGACGATGACGATCGCGGCGAGTGTGGTCGTGTAGAGAGATGCCGGATTGAAGGTCGACGTGTAGTACGAGAAGGCTGTGCGCGCTGCCTCGAACGCGAGACTCGTGAAACCGGCGGCGACCCAAGCCGTCCGCGCTTTCACCCGTCGAATCGGCAGGAACTTGTAGAGCGCGAAGAACATCAGCGCGATGAACACGAAGGCAAGCCCGCGTCCCGTCCAGTACTCGACGCCGCCCATCACCTCTCGCCGCAGGCCGAGTGTTACGAGGGCATGTGCGCCCTTCCGCGTGGCGAGCATGACGTAGGTGCTGATGGTCACGCTCGCGACGAAGAGCAATGTCGAGACGACGGTGATCTGAACATCGAAGAGCTTGCCCGCAATGATTCCCCGCTCACTCTCGATGTCGAACACGCTCGCGAGCACGGTGCGGAGCGACCCGAAGAGCCGCGTCGAAAACCAGACGAAGCCGATCGCGCTGTACAACGTCACCGAGTTGCGCGTAGCGAGGAGATCGGAGATGAGCTTGTCGAGCGAGGACGTCGTGCCGTGGTTGTGCGCCGGGAGCAGCCGGTCGATGAAGTCAGCGACGGTCTGCGTCGAGTTGACCTCGACGCTGCGCACGACGAGCGGCAGGATGTACGTCACTCCGGCCGCGAGCAGCAGTACGAACGGGAGGGCGGCGAGAATCAGATTGAACGCGATTCCGCCGGCGAGGAACAAAACGTTGTCCTCGCCGCTGTTGTCCCACACCCGTTTGATGTAGTCGCGAAGCGTCCAGCCGAAATCAATGAGGAGTGGGCGTTTCGCCATGAGCTCGACTCGATGCGGTCGCGACCGAGTCTCAGCCTTCCTCGTTGTCCTCGGCCGTTGCGACGTTCGCGGTCCTTTCGTGCGCGACGCCCGCGCCCGCGCGATACGCAGCCTTGGATTCAGCGATGCGCTGCTCGAGCTCATCGCGCGCATCGCGCGCCGCGGCGCGACCCGCTTCCATCGCGCGGTGCATCTGCTCTCGCTTGACGTCGACGACGTGGAGCGCCGAGTCGATTTGATCTTCGACGCGGCGACGAGCCTCTTGGAAGGTGTCGACGACCGTGTCGGTCACATCGGCGGCGACATTCTCGGCCGCGCGCCGAACGCGCATCGCGCGGCGCCTGATGTCCCGGCGAGTGGCAGCACCGGAGCGAGGCGCGAGAAGAAGCGCGACGCCCGCGCCGAGCGCAATGCCGAATAGGAACGCTCCCACGCCGCCCTCGGAGCGGCGTTCGATCACAACGTACGGCTGATCGTCATCCAAGTCATACCGCGACATGTTCAGCTCCTCTCGCGTTAGCGCTTCTTGCCTGGGGAAGTCTTTTTCGCCGCTGCAGTGGCTTTGCCCAAAACATCGGGTGGGCTCGGCACGGTTCCGTTCGCGGCGCCGTCGCCGTTCGAACCGTTGATCAACGCGATCAGGTCACCGCGTACTTCGTCGATCCGCACGCCCAGCAATTTCGCCGTGCGCTCGGCGTCGCCACCAGTGGAGGCGAACGTTCGAAGCACGAGTTGCCGCCGCGCGTCCGACACGGTAGCCCCGACGTGAATCGTCACCGAGGACGAGACCTCGCCGGCGTTTCGAAGATGCCGCGGCATGATGTCGTTCAATGCGATCTTGTCGCCTCGCGCCATGATGACGGCACGTTCGACGGCATTTTTCAGCTCGCGCACGTTGCCGGGCCAGTTGTACGACAAAATCCATTCCCAGGCCGGCGTATCGAAGTCGCTCAGACGCTTTCCGTTTTGACCCGAGAAGCGCTCGAGAAATTCGTTGGCGAGCAGCTGAACGTCCTGCGATCGCTCGCGAAGCGGCGGCAAATCGATCTGCACGACGGCGAGACGATAGTAGAGATCCTCCCGCAGATCGCCGTCGGCCAGAGCCTTCTGAAGATCCTTGTTCGTCGCGGCGACGATTCGGATATCGACCGTGATCTCTTTGCGTCCGCCGAGCCGGCGAACCTGACGCGTCTCGAGCGCCCGGAGAAGCTTCACCTGGATGTCGGGTGACATCTCCGCGACTTCATCGAGGAAGATCGTTCCGCCGCTCGACATCTCGAATGCACCCGGCTTCTCGTTCGTTGAGCCGGTAAACGCGCCTTTCTCGTGCCCGAACAGCTCGTTCTCAAGAATTTCCTTCGGAAGCGCTGCGCAGTTGAGCGCGAAAAACGGCCCCTTCGCTCGCTCACTCTTCGAGTGAACCGCGCGCGCAACGAGCTCCTTTCCCGTTCCCGATTCGCCGAGGATCAACACACTCGCGTTCGAAGGCGCGACGGCGTCGATGACCTGGTAGACCTCACGCATCGCGTCGGACTGACCCGTGAGCTCTCCGTAGTGAGTGAGCCCTTCGAGGCGCGATGTCAGCTCCCGATTCTTCTGCTGAACGTTGAACTTCTCGATCGCCTTCGGGATCAACGCTTTGAGACGATTGAGCTTTTCCGCGTTCAGCGGCTTTTCGATATAGTCGTACGCACCCTGCTGCATCGCCTGCACCGCCGAGTCGACTGTGGCTTGACCGGTGATGATGATGCATTCGGTGGGAATCTGTCGTTGCTGTAGCTCACGCAGCAGCGCGAGCCCGTCGAGCTTCGGCATCTTGAGATCGGCCAGGACAACGCCGTACCGATCTTCCGACAAACGTTCGAGCGCCTTCTGGCCATCGGGCGCGATCTCGACGGAATACCCTTCGTCGGCGAGGATCGCGCTCAGGCCGGAAGTGATCGACTGCTCGTCGTCCGCGATGAGCACTTTCGCATTGGCTTGCTTCATTCTCTCTCGTTCATCCCCTCAACGGGGAAAGCTGATGGAAATCGCGGACGCCTCGACCTGAATGTCGATGCCTGATTCCGCGGCCGCGACCGCGACATCGCTCGGAAGTGAGATCGGTTCCCCCTCGGGCGCTTCTATGCGAATCACCGGCGACGAGGCGTCGGCAATCGCCGTGCACTTGATCTTCGCGCTCGAGCCGACGGCCGCGAGCAAACACTCGCAAACAGCAACTCGTACGGCGCTCCCCGGCGCCGATGTCACGCCCAGTCCGTTGAGCGCCGTGACATCATCGATCTGCAGTCGACGACTGTCGGCGCGCGCGGCCGCTGCGAGTAACGTAACGATTCGCTTCGTCTCGGTGGCAAGTTCCACGGGTTCGCGGGCCGGACGCGCGAGACCGAGAAGTGCCTCGGTGAGCTCGATCACTTCGTCGACCTGCGCAGACGCCGCCTCGGCGAACGACGACACCGACCCCGCGGACGCCGATGCCTTCGCCGCGCGTGAGCGAATGACCTCGACATTCACCGACACGCCGTTCAGTGCACCGCGCAGCTCATGTGCAGCGCGCGACGAGAGTCGCTGTAGCGCGTCGAGCCACCGCGCATCGATCGACGACGACAGCTGCGTCACGCCCGGCACCGAGACGATGACCTCACGACGTCAGTCGCTGAGATCCGCGTCGTCCGGCGCGGCAGCAACCGAAACGGCGCTTGTCGGGTCGGGGCGATGGACCGCAACCGGCTTCACGAACTTGGCGACGATCGGCGCCGTGTCGCGGATCGCGAGCTGGTCGAACAGGAACCGGAACTTCTCGTCGTACGCCTTGGCGAGCGCGGCCTTCGCGCTGTCGGGAAGATTCCAGAGCTGCTGCTTGAACGGGCCGAGCGCCTTTTTGCGAGTCTTATAATAGAACTGTTCGTCGGAATCGGTCGGCTTTCGCTCGTCCTTCGCGTTGGTCGTGAGCCAGTCGTAGATGTTCGCGCGAAGATCGGCCGGAATGTGGTCGTACAACATGTTTTGGAAATTCGTCGCGAGATGAATTTCCGCCGTCTCGCGCTTCGGGAAGTTGTTGAACGCGGAATCCGGAAGCGTCGACGCGCCGTGCTGCACCGCACCCGACATCCCGTACTCGTCGCGCGCGACCTTCGAGAGACGCTCGAGCGTGTCGAGATCGAGCTTCACGTCGGCGATCGAGCCGTCCGGCAAAACCACGCCTCCGTGCGACGTGCCCGACTGGACGCTGATCTTCGAGAGCCCGGCCATGCCGGCCGGCAAGTTCCGATTGAAGCCGTCCATATAAGCGCGCAGCTCCTCGACTGTGCTGTTCTGCGTGCCCACTTCGCCGATCTCGCCGCCGACCGAAACCACGACCCCTTTCGGCTGCAGCTCGCGGACGGTTTTGAGGATGTCGACGCCGACCTCGTAGTTCAGCTTCTGCTGCTCGTCAAGCGACGACTTCGAGATGTCGACCAGCGTCGATGTGTCGATGTCGATGTTGTAGAAGCCCGCCGCGATCGCCTCCTTCGCGAGCGCTTTCACGGCGTCGACTTCGGGCTGCGGGTTGGCCGCGTATTTCTTCGCGTTGACTTGGAAATGGTCGCCCTGGATGAAGACCGGCCCTCTGAATCCTTCGCGAAGCGCGGCCGCCAGCATCGCCGCGACATACTCGGCCGGACGCTGATCCGTGTAAGCGATTTCGGAGCGCGCGATCTCGACGATGAACGCGCCGGCATTCATCGCTTTCGCGGTTCGGAAGATCGATCGGGCCGTGTCGTAGGCATCACCGCGGACGTTGATCGCGGGCACCGTGAAGCCATGCGTCTCGCCTCGACCGCGCGCCATGTAGAGATCCTGGATCGACGCGGCTCGGACGCCGGCCGCTTGACCGATCTCCCAGATCAGCCATCGGGCGTGCTCTTTTTCGCTCGACTCGCCAAAGACCGCCGCGCGGACCAGCTCGTCCATCGCCGGCGACGCCAGCGATGCATCCCGCTTCACCTCGACGCGGTTGTCGCGAACGACAACGTCCGCCCCGAAGAGGGCATTCAAACGTTCGATTTTATCCATAGATGCTGTTAGCTGACGGTTGCCAGATGATCAGTAGAAACTGAACCTGTCCGACGCCCCACCGTGCGGCAAGCGCTATACGCTGTACTTCGCGTCCGGTTTGGGAAGCAGGTTCCATTCCCGACGAGCCTGCTCAGCGTCCGCCCGACCCAACATCGCGTAGGTAAACTGTTTCCCGAGCTCGACGCCCGGCTGGTTGAGCGGGTTCACGCCATACATTTCGCCCGCATAGATCGTCGCGATCTCGAGGAGCATCATGAGGCTTCCGACATGGCGAGCGTCCACTCGGTCGAGATGGATCGTCATGTTCGGCCGTCCGCGCCGCGCCAGCGCTCCAGCCGTCGCGCGCTGCTCGATCGACAACAGCTCGCCGAGCTTGTGACCACCGAGGTAGCCGAGCTCTTTGACGTCGGAGTGGAGCTTGGGAATGGTGATGTCAGTCCCGCCCTCGTCGACCGCAACGAACGTAACCGTCTTGTCGCCGGGTCCTTCCATGAAGAGCTGAACTTTGCTGTGCTGGTCGGTGGCACCGAGCGCGCCCATCGGGGTCGGACCAACGCCTTTGTCGCCTGGCGTTCGGTGTTTCCCAAGGCTCTCCGCCCAGAGTTGAACGAACCAGTCCGCCATGTCGCGAAGCGGATCGGAGTAGGGCATCAACACGTGGATGTGGCGTCCCAGCTTCGTATCGGCGAGGAACTGTAGCGTCGCGTAGACACCGCCGGGATTCCCCGCGAGGTCGTCTCCCGTGCACCGCGCCGCGATGTCGGCGGCGCCGGCGAGCAGTTCCGCCGTATCGATTCCGACGAGCGCCGCCGGAAGAATTCCCACTGGTGTCAGCACGCTGAATCGCCCACCGACGGCCGGCGGGATGTCGACCACCGGAATGTTGTCGCTCTTCGAGATTTCGCGGAGCGCTCCCTTCGCCGGATCGGTGACGAACACGAGATGTCGCGTCACGTCGTCGACGGCCTGAGACAAGCGCTCGCGGACGATGAGGTATTGCGCCATCGTCTCCGCTGTGCCGCCGGACTTCGACGTCACGACGAACAGCGTCCTCGGGAGATGAACGCGGTCGAGCAGCGACCCGATGGTGTGCGGGTCGACGTTGTCGAGCACTTGCAGCCGCGGCTGACCACCGCGCTCGGTGTTCGACAACATGTTCCAGTGCGGTTTGAGGAGCGCGGTGCGAAGCGCGATCGGACCGAGGGCCGAGCCGCCGATGCCGAGAACGACGATGTCATCGAACTGGCCGCGCCGCTTCGCCGCGAAGTCGACGGACTGGCGATGCAGCGCGCTGTCGGCCGGCAACGCCAGGAACCCGAGCTCACCCGCGGCGCGCCGCCTCTCGAATCCGGCATGCGCAGTTTTGAACGCGCTCGCCGCGGAGTTCCAGTCGGCGGCGGGAACTCCACCGTCGACGACGTCGCCCATCATGTTCGTGAAGTCGATGCGAAGAGACATGTTCAGTCGATGCGAACGGTGAGTCCATCGAACGCCGGCGCGATGCCGCGCGGCAACTCGGCTTCGAGGTCGGCGTGGAAATTGTCGTGAGTCAGATGCGTGAGATAGGTGCGTTCGGCGCCGATCTCACGCGCGACGCCAACCGCCTCGGGAATACTCAGATGCGTCGGATGTTCGGTACGAAAGAGAGCGTTGATCACGAGCACCTTCGCGCCACGAAGCAGAGCGAGTGCGTCAGCCGGCAGCGTCTTGGCGTCGGTGACGTACGCGAGCGGCCCGATGCGATATGCAAAAACCGTGATCGACCCATGCGGGACCGCGACCGGGGTGATGTGCAAGTCCGCGATGCTGAACGTATGGCCGGCTTCGACAACATGCGCCTTGCCTTCCGGCTTCGACGTTCCGGGAAGCGGACGCATGGTGTCGTCAAAGATGTAGCGGAACTTGGTCGCGAGGTCGCTAAGAGTTTCCGCGGGACCGTACATCGGCAGCGGCGCCGAGCGGCGAATCGTGATGGCGCGGATGTCGTCGATGCCGTGGGTGTGGTCGGCGTGCGAGTGAGTGAACAGCACGGCGTCGACACGATCGATGCCCGCGGCAATCAGTTGCAGACGGAGCTCAGGCGGCGTATCGATGAGAACGCGCGTGCCGCGGTTGCTCTCGACCACAGCGCCAACGCGCGTCCGCTTGTCTCGCGGATCGGGAGAGCGGCAGACCTCGCAGTGACAGCCGAGCTGCGGGACACCGAAGCTCGTTCCCGTTCCGAGAAACGTGAGCTTCACCCGACGTCCTGCCCGGTCATACGGTTTCGACTTTGATCAGATTCGTCGTGCCGGGGACATCGAACGGAACACCCGCAGTGACGACGACCCGATCACCTGGATTGGCGAGCTCCTGATCGACCACTGCGGCAAGCGCGAGGCGCACCATCTCGTCGTAGGTATTGCAGTGCGGCACGAGCACGGGAATGACCCCCCACACGAGCGCGAGCTGCCGAAACGTCCGCGGAATGTCCGTCAGGACGAGAATCGGAACAGCGGGCCGGTGCGCGGCGACGATGCGTGCGCTGAATCCGCTCTTCGTGAACACGATGAGCGCAGGCGCGTTGAGCATGCCGACCGCCACCGCGCCCGCCGCCGCGATTGCGAACTCAGTCGACACCGCGCGATCCGTTTGACGACGCTCGTCGCGTCGCCAGTTCTGCGGCGTCGTCTCGATCTCGGAAATGATGCGGCTCATCGCCTCGACCGCGAGACGCGGATATTGTCCCGCAGCCGTCTCCGCCGACAGCATCACGGCGTCGGTTCCGTCGAGAATCGCATTGGCGACGTCGCTCGCCTCGGCGCGCGTCGGACGCGGATGCGTGATCATCGACTCGAGCATCTGCGTCGCGGTAATGACGGGACGTCCGAGCCGGTTGCACAGCGCGATGATGCGCTTCTGCGCGTACGGCACTTCCTCGAACGGGAGCTCGACGCCGAGGTCGCCTCGCGCCACCATGACGCCGTCGGACGCGCGGATGATGGTTTCAATATTCTCTAATGCCGAGTCTTTCTCGATCTTCGCGATGACGAGCATGGACCTCGGGATCAGCCCGCGAAGCTCGGCGATGTCTTGCGCGCGTCGTACGAAGCTCAGGGCGAGATACTCGAGGTCCTGTTCGACGGCAAAGACGATGTCTTCGCGGTCCTTTTCCGTGAGACTCGGCGCGGAGACTTGCACGCCGGGCAGGTTCATGCCCTTGTGCGACGTCAGCAGGCCGCCGTGCAGCACGCGGGCGTGCACGCGCGGCTTGTCGACATCGAGCACGACGGCTTCGATCAACCCGTCGTTGATCAAAACGCGATCGCCGACGTGGACATCGTCGGAGAGACTCGCGTAGGTGACGGGAATTTCGTCGCCCTGTTCGTGATGCTCCGGCACGAGGGTGATGTCGCTCCCGTCCTCGAGATTGCGCGGCCCCGGCAAATCGCCGATGCGGATTCGTGGACCTTGGAGGTCGCCAAGGATCGCGATGGGACGCTTGAGCTCATCGGCGACGTCGCGGATCAGCGCGATGGCCGCGGCGTGCTGCTGATGTGTTCCGTGCGAAAAGTTGATTCTCGCGACGTTGAGGCCAGCCTCCATGAGGCTTCGGAGCGTGTCCCTCGATGAGCTCGAGGGACCCAACGTGCACACGATCTTTGTTCGGCAGTAACGCAACGTGGCTCGGTCTGGAAGGTTCTCGCGCGTGAGACGCGACTACCGGTTCGCCAACTCCTTGCCCAGCGATTTCGTCTTCTGGTGTAGGCCAGCGACGAGCGTATCGAACGACTTTTCAAAACTCGCAAGCCCATCGGTGAGGAGCTTGTCGGTCACGGACTTCATCGAGATCCCGTTCTTCTCGAGCGCGCCGATCACCGCCTGCGCCGCGTCGACGTTGGCGTCGACGGTCCGCTTCACGACGCCGTGGTCGCGAAACGCGTCGATCGTCCCCGGCGGCATCGTGTTCACGGTGTCGGGACCGATGAGCTCTTCGACGTACATGACGTCGCGATACGCCGGGTTCTTCGTGCTGGTGCTCGCCCACAATGGCCGCTGCACCGTTCCACCCTTCGCGGCGATCGCTTTCCAGCGCGGAGACGCGAACTGCTCTTGGAACAGCTTGTACGCGAGCTTCGCGTTCGCGATCGCCGCTTTGCCGTGGAGTGCCTTGAGGTCGGCCGCGTTTGGCGCGGTCTTCTCGGCCGCTTCGAGACGCTTATCGACCTCGGTATCGACGCGGCTCACGAAGAAGCTCGCGACGGAGTGAAGGCTGTCGATCTTTTTTCCGGCCGCGAGGCGATCTTCGAGCCCGGCCATGTACGCCTCGATCACCGATCGGTGCGCCTCGATCGCAAACAACAGCGTGATGTTGACGTTTACGCCATTCGCGGTGAGCTGCCGAACGGCCTTTGCGCCCTCGACCGTGCCCGGGACTTTGATCATCACGTTCGGGCGGTCGACCGTCGCCCACAGGCGCGAGCCCTCGGAGATCGTCGCGCCTTCATTGTTTGCGGCCGACGGCGAGACTTCGATCGAAACGAAGCCGTCGTAGCCTTTCGTTTTCTCGAAGACCGGCTTGAACTGGTCGCACGCAGTGCGCACGTCGGTCGTGGCGATGAGCTCGAAGAGCTCCATCGCCGTGAAGTCGCCGCTCGCCGACTGAATCTGCTCGTCGTAGACCGATCCTTCAGCCAGCGCCTTCTCGAAGATCGACGGATTCGATGTCATCCCCGTCAACGCGTCGTCGCGAATACGGCGCTGAAGATCTCCGTTGTGGAGAATCGTTCGGTCGATGAAGTCGAGCCAGATCGACTGACCCGCGGCGTTGAGCTCCTGCAATCGATTCTGACTCATACGGCGCTCCTATCGTTGATATGGCACCTCGCGCCACGCGCGGGGTGCCATATCGCAAGCTAGTCGGACTACTTACCGGTGTATACGATCTTGTAGATGCGGCCGCCGGCGTCATCGCTGACGTAGAGCGAGCCGTCGGTGCCCATTGCAAGTCCCGTCGGCTTATGGTTTCCGGTCGAGCCGCCGGAATTCGGGCTGAATCCCTCGGCGAAGATCTCGTATGCGCCCGCCGATTTCTCACCGCTGAGCGGCTGGAAAACGACGTTGTAGCCCGCTTGCGGCTCACCGGTGCGGTTCCACGAACCGTGGAACGCGATGAACGCGCCGTTCTTGTACTTCGCGGGAAACGCCGAGCCGGTATAGAAGAACAGCGCATTCGGGCCCCAGTGGCCCGGGAAGGTCGCGACCGGCTCCTTCTTCTGCGCGCAGCGTTCGGTCTTCTTGCCGTCGCCGCCGTACTCGGGCGCAAGAACGAGATGCTTTTCTTCGACCGAGTAGTAGCAGTATGGCCAGCCGAAGTCATCGCCCTGATTGACCTGCAACAGCTCTTCCGCGGGATTTTCCGAGTTGTACTTCGCGCTGAACGACCAGTTGCCGCCGTCACCACCAAGCTGATCTCGGCCGTGTTGCGTGGCCCAGAGCTTTCCGTCGAGTGGGCTCATCGAAATGCCGACGGCATTGCGAATGCCCTTCGCGAAATGATTCGCGGCGCTGGGCGTTTGGTTCTTCTTTCGCGCGTCGAACTTCCAGATGCCGGCGCGTGTCTCGAGCTCAGTGCACGGGTCCGCGCCAGGGCTGTTCGGCGCACGGTTCTTCACTTGGCAAGCGTTGGTCGCCGAACCGACGTTCACGTACATGGTGCCGTCGTTCGCGATCGTGAAGTTGCGCGTAAAGTGATCGGGCGATGCCGGAATTTCGGCGACGATCGTGTCCGGGGGACCGCCGGCCGCCAACTCGCCGACCTTGAACGGATAGCGAACGATTGCTCTCGTTTGCGGTGCGCCGGACGCGCCCGCCCGTCCACCGCGTGACGGCGCTGCTTCGACGTACAGATATCCGTCGAAGATCGCGACGTGGCTCGAGACGAAACCAGACGCGAACTGCTCTCGGACGTCCGCGACTCCGTCTTTGCGAGTGTCTCTGAGGAGAACGACACCGCCGCCCTGCCCGCGAACTCCCTGGCTCGAGACGAGCACGTCGCCGTTCGACGCAACCGTCAGCTCACGGGCACCTCTCACCGTGTCGGCGAAGATCGTCGCGCAGAATCCGGCCGGAAGCTTGAGGCCCGCGTTGTCGGGGGCGCACTTCACCTTCTGCGCGGCGAGACCGCCCGGAATCACGACAGCGGCCAACAGCAGGTTCATCGAGCGATGTTGCATTCGGCTTTCCTTGACTAGCGGTTGATATGAACCAGGCTGTGCGCCGCGGTGCCTTTGTGGAAGTCTAACGTCTTCGAAAGAACGGCAGGAGCCAGCCGTCGATTCATCAGCGCGCTGGTATCGGCGCAGATCGCACTCAGCGCGGAATTGGTTGGTCGAGATCGGCGATGACGTACGCCATCGCCGCCATCATCGCGATGCACTGGGACAGCTCTCCCCGGTCGATGACGTACATCATGTCCCCCGACGAGTGGTGATACCAGAAATACTTCGTGTCGTCGACGTCGAGCGCGAGTCCGGGAACGCCGCGCTGAAGGATCGGGCCGACGTCGGCCTCGCCCTCACCCGAGACGACGTGCGACGCGCCGGCAATCGCACCGACGGCCTTCGCGAGCTCCAGCCCGGCCGCCGATCCCTGAAAGCGGAAGCCGAGCGGTTTGAAGACGCCGTTGTCGCACTCCATCGCGACGCTGTGCTTGGACAGCTCGCCCGAGTGCGCATCGCGATATCCGCGTCCGCCGCGGCCTCCATTCTCCTCGTTCGTCCAGAGGACGACGCGAACCGTGCGCTTCGGCCTCAATCCAAGTTTGCTCATGAGCCGCACTGCCTCCCACGCCGCGACGCTGCAGCCGCCGTCATCCATTGCGCCTTGGCCGACGTCCCACGAATCGATATGTCCGCCGAGGACGACGACTTCGTCGGGTTTCTCAGAGCCGCGCAGCTCGGCGACAACGTTCCGCGACGGCGCGTCGGGCAGCGTCTGCGCGGACATCTTCAGCGTCACCGTGATCTTCTCGCCGCGGCGCTGCATTCGATGCAGCATCTCGGCGTCTTCGATGCTCAGCGCGGCGGCGGGAATCTTGGCCACAGTGGTGTCGTACCGCGTCGATCCGGTATGAGGATTCTGAATCGAGAACGACGAGACCGAGCGAATCAGCGCGGCGACGGCGCCGACCTTCGCGGCCGCGGCGGGCGCGCCGCCGCGATACGCGACGTCGTCGCGATATCCGTCCATCGGCGCGACGTCCAGCGGAAACGCGTGATCGAACAACACGATCTTCCCTTTCGCTTCGGACGCGTGCTTCTGCAGGTCATCGAAGCTGTCCACGACGAGCACGGGCGCCGTGATTCCGTTCGCCGGCGTTCCGACGCTCATCCCGAGCCCAATCATATGAAGAGGCGTTGAACGCGGCGCCACGAGCGTCGCGGACTCCGTGCCTCGCACCCAGTGCGGAACCATCACCGACTCGCCGCGGACGTTGGCGAGACCATCCTGCTTCATTTCGGCAAGGATCCAGTCGATTGCGTCCTCGAGCGACTTCGAGCCGCTGAGGCGGCTGCCGAAAGTGTCCGTCAGCTGAGCGAGTCGATCCCACGCCGACGAGTCGGCCAGCGCGGCATCGATCAATCGTTTCGCGTCCGCGCGTTGTTTGTCGGTGATCGTGGGCTGCGCAACAGCGTGCGCGCTGCCGATCAGGAGCGCCGATACGGCGAGACAAGAAGCAGACAGTAAACGAGAAAGGCGCATGCGAGGAATTCGGAGAAAGTTTGCGCGAACTAGTATACTGGCGGCGATCCGTTCCGACCATTGAACCGCTGCAGTGCCGCGCGTCACGAGGTTCTTGCAGGCCCGTGCCCGGAGACGTATAGCTCCGGGGTGGCCTCCCCTGCCCGCGTCCGCCGCCGCGCGATTTTCAACCTCGGGTTGTCGCTTGCTTTCGCGACGGCCGGCTGCACTTCGCTGCGCCAAAACGAGATCCCAGTCGATGACTCCGACGTCGTGGTAGTGCAGATCATCAATCACAACGAACTGAACGTCACGATTTTCAATGTCGCGTCAGGGCGGCGAGATCGGCTCGGCGAAGTCACAGCCGCGGCATCATCGTCGTTCAAGCTTCACCTTCAACGACTGCCGAACGGCGAAATGCAGCTGCTCGCGGATCCGATCGGATCGTCACGCACGACGCGCACCGATCTCATTCACGTCGGCGTGGGCGACACGGTCTCGTGGATTCTCGAGACGGATCTCGCGCGATCGCATTTCGAGATTCACTGACATTGGGCTCGGGAGCACGGGTCCAGCGTCGTCGTGCGCTCGCTCAGTGTACGAAGCTGCGCGAAAATGACCGCAGCCGATGCACGAAGTTGTTGGGATCGTCGGCGACCCTCATGCGCTTCATTGTCGCCGCGAGCCGCGCGCGGGCCGACCGTGCGGTCGCGGTGTCGCCGACCTGCATCGCTGCCGCGATCTGGAGACGCAATCCAGTCGCGCGATAGCGCGGCCATCCCCGCATGAACGACCGGCGCTGCAACGCCGCCAACGCATGCGCCGGGTCGCCAATCGACTGATAGTGGCGCGCGATCACCAAGTTGGTATAGCGCATCGCATCGCCGAGTGCCGGCCCACCGAGCATCAAGGAATCCAGATGGGCGAGTCGGTCTCGCGCGCCCGCTCCGCGCTCCACGATTGCGAGACCGACATCCAACAGCTCGGCGCAGGTCGACGGATTGACGCCGACGGGCACCTCATATCGGGGCAGCACCCCGCTTTCCTCCGCGGCGCGAAGCATTCGCTCGTCTCGGCGCGCAGCCGATGTATCGTGCATCGCGAGGCGCCACTGTCCCAACACGCAGACGTCCGCGAGACGAACGGCGCTGTCCGCGGGCGTCAGCCGCCGGTCGACGTCCACGGCTTGCTGCATCGCGTCGACCGCGGCGTCGGCCGCGACACGATCGCCGCTCGAATACAGCACGTCCAGCACGCGGAGGCGAAGCTGTGGATGCGACGCAGGCTTCGCCGCGCCGACGTTCCCGGTGACCGCGAGCGCCCCGCCGAAATCGTCGCTGTTCAACGCGCGCGAGTGGAGCGCCAGCGCGATATCAAGCGCTTCGGCGTCGCTGAGATGCCTGTTTCGAAGAATCGAAAGCGCGCGATCGCCGTCATCGGTCGAGACGCCGTCGAACTGGCTCGTCATCGCGATGCTTCGGAGCGCGCTGTTCGGGGCGTCGTCGAACATTTGGCGCACCCGCGCGAGCTCGCGCCTGTCGTGCAGGGCCTGCGCGGCGCGCCATCGCACGAACACTCGCAGCTCGTCCGACGAGTCGGCGTCGGACGACGTGGCGATGAGATTGCGGAGCGCCGTCGTGTCGCCTCGACGCGCGAGCACGAGCGTCAACATTCTGCGAGCCGGTGCGAACGATGGGTTGAGTCGGAGAGCGTGCTGGAAAGCGTCTTCGGCACGCTCAGCGCCATCCCGCAAACCGACGAGCTCTCCGTCGAAGTAGAAGCTCTCTCCGAGCTCGTACCATCCATCCGCGCGCTCCGGCGCGATTTGAATGACGTTCTCCCACGCCTTGAGGGACTCGCCGGCCGACGATGCCTGCGGATAGCGGGGCCCGGCGAACGCGATGAGGTAGGCGCGATCGGTCGGCGACAGATCGTCGCGACGCGCCCACGCCATCGCCAGCCCGCGATCGTGCTGCTCCGCCGCATTCGCTCGATCGGCGGAGACCGCGAGACTGAGCGCCGCGAGCGTGAACTTCGGATCGATCGTGATCGCTTGATTGAACGCTCGCACGGCGCCGTAGAAATCCGCGCGCCGATATGCGCCGCGGCCGATCACGTACGCGCGCAAGGCGAGGGGCGATGTCGCCGGCGCGGTCGGCAAGTGGGCGGCTCGCTCGCCGCTTTCCTGCAGAATGAGCTCTCCGACGATGCGATCCGCGAGCACGTTCAAACTGTCGGGGGATCCTTGGACCGTCGCTACCGCTTTTACGCGCTCGTGCAGCGCGTCGACGAGCGACGCGCTGACGACGATTCCGGCCGGCGTGCGGTCGACCGCGCCGATCAAGACCTCGCCCGCGTCGAGGCCGCGCGCGATCCGCGAGGCTTCTTCGACGGACAGCGCGTCGTCCCGCGAGCTCGCTTTCGGCCAGGCCTGCGACACGCGTCGTGGATCGGTCGGAGACTTCGAATCCACGTCGGCCAATCGAACGGCCAGGAGATCCGATAGGCCATCGCGGAGGTCGGCCGTCGATGGATCGGAGAACGTCACATGGAACGGCGCGATGGCAATCGTCGACGCTTGTGTGACGGCGTGATCGTTCGCGAGGTGCGACGCGGCACCTCTCACCGCAACCGCGACGGCGGCCGCGGCGACCAATCCGGCGGTCCAGTACCGTCGCATTCGCGCCGCGCGACGCGAGACCGTCAATGGCGATTGCGAAGACCGACCCGCTTCGTCACCCGCCCATCGGCGGCTTTCGATCGGGGCCGTCACTTCACCGTCGTTTTTTCTTAGCGCTTGATTTTCTATCGCCGCGTCCGCGCTCGCCGCGACCGCAATACCGTACACAGGGCTCGGGCTCGTGCGACGCAATGTCGCAAGAACCTCGACGACCGCGTCATCGGGCGGGAGTTCCAGGTCGTCCCGCATTCGCGTTTCATAAACTTTCGCGCGCTGCAGCGCCTCGGCACGATGTCCCGTCGCGACAAGACATTTGAGCAATCGACTGACCGCCTTCGCGTCGAGCTGATCGTGATCAACGAGACGCTCCAGCCAGGCCTGCTCCAGCGGTCCATCCCCCGTCGCGCTCGCTCGATCCGCGAGAACCAGCAGCGCGTCGGCGTACTGGCGCGCGAATCGCGAACGCTCCGTGGAAACCCAGAAGTCGAACTCCGCGGCGTCGCTGAGGTAGAAGCCATCGAGGAATGGCCCAGCATACAGATCCACGACTTCTTCGACTCGTTGCTCTCGAACGGCCCGTTGAAAATCACCGACGTCCGACGAGAGGAACGTGGAGTCGAGGCGAAGGTCCGCTCCGGGCGCGAAGACGCGCTCGACCCCCAACGCTTTCTTAATGTGGTAGAGCGACTGCGTGAGCGCATGACGCGACTTGTCCGGTTCGCCCTCGGACCACAACAACGCCAACAGCTTGTCGCGGGAGATGCCTTGCTCTCCGGCGACGGCCACGACAGTGAGAATGGCCAAAAGCCGGCGTTGGCCGGCGGCGCCGGACAACGCCTGGTCGTCTCGCGTCAGGTAGACGCTTCCAAATGTGCGGAGCCGTAGGCGCATCATGCGGGCGGGAACCGTCTGACCTCTATCTGAGGCACGGTGGCTATAAATGGCCTCGTGACAGGGCCGAACGCAACCGTGATTGGGCCGTCTTAACGGGTTTCATCGTGCGGAGACGCTAATGTCGACTGCGCAACTTCCATTTCCCAGTGATCCGGCGCGCCGCGGAACGATCGACCTGGCGCCAGTCAGGCTGGGCGGAAGAATGCCTGTGTCTGTCGTCATGCCGGTTCTCAACGAAGGCTGGCGGGTCGCCCAGGCTGTCACCGACCTATCTTGGGCGGACGAGGTGATCGTCGTGGACGGCGGCTCGTCCGACGACACGGTCCGCCGTGCCGAGGCTGCCGGCGCTCGCGTTTTGACCCTCCGCGGCCAGACCATCGCGGCTCAACGGAATCTCGGGATCGAAGCGGCGCGCAATCAGTGGATCCTCTCGATCGATGCCGACGAGCGTGTCACGATGCAGCTGCGCGCCGAGATTGGACAGATCGTCGCCGGACGCATGCCGACGCACGCCGCCTACCGGATGAAGTTCCGCAATCACTACCTCGATCGCGAGCTCCGGTACGGACCGTGGGGACGCGACTGGCACATTCGCCTCTTTACCCGCGACCGCCGTTACGTCTGTAGCCGAGTGCACGAGCATCTCGAGGACATCGAGGACGTCGGGACGCTGACCGGTACGGTCATGCATCACCCGTATCGCGATCTCGAGCACCATGTCGCCAAGATCGTGAAGTACGCGCGGTGGGGCGCCGACGACCTCCATGCCCGCGGCCGTCGGGCCGGTCTGTGGGAAATGACGGCCCGCCCGGCATGGCGATTCATTCGCGACTTCGTCGTCTTCTCGGGCTGGCGCGACGGACTCGCGGGCTTCATCGCCGCCGCATTGAGCGCCTTTGCGGCGTTCCTCAAGTACGCGTTCCTGTTCGCCCGGAGTCGATCGCCGAAGGCATGAAGCTCACGATCCTGATGTATCACAAGGTCGATGAGCTTCCCGAAGGCGTTCGTCATCCCGGCAACTTCGTCAGCCCGACGGCCTTCGCGGAACAACTCGACGCGCTGACCGAATGGGGCTATCGCGCGATCGGCTTCGACGAGTGGCTCGCGCACCGTGAGACGGGCGCGGCGCTCCCCGACAAGCCGCTCATTTTGACGTTCGACGACGGGTATACCTGCTTCGACGAACACGCCTGGCCGGAGATCAAGCGTCGCAACCTGAGTGCGACCGTGTTTCTCGTGGCGAGTCAGATCGGCGGCGTCAACGCTTGGGAAAGCGATGAGATCTCTCTCCCACTGCTCGACGCGACGCGAATTCGCGCGCTGCACGGCGAAGGCGTGGCGTTCGGGTCGCACAGCGTGTCACACCGCCCGCTCGCGCGTATTCCCGCGGACGATGCTTCATTCGAGCTCGTTCGATCCCGCTCGTTGCTCACGGACCTCCTCGGCCGCGACGTCGATGTCTTCGCCTATCCGTTCAGTAACCAAAGCACCGAGGTCCGCTCGCTCACGCGCGACGCTGGCTACCGCTGCGCCGTCCGCGGCAAAGGTCGCATGAATTCCGCGACGACTGATCCGTTTGGTTTGCGCCGCATAAAAATCGAGCCGACGACGACGATCGAGGGCCTGCGTCGGACGTTGGTTCGCGAGCGGTACCTGCGGCTGTTCTGAAACCGGCGAACCGGCGAACCGGCGAACCGGCGAACCGGCGAACCGGCGAACCGGCGAACCGGTCAACCGGTCAACCGGTCTACGGAACCACCTTCTCTCCCCCTAGCACCGCGGTCACCCGCGCTTCCACCGCATCGAGATCCTTCCGCAGCACGAGATAGCGATCGATGGCATCGCGACCGATGCGCTCATCGGCGCGCGACGTCATGCCGGCGAGATACGTGATCTGCGTCTGCAACCCCGGCTGACCGTAGCGAATGCCCTCGCCCTTGCCGAAAATCGTCACGCCAATCGCTTCGACCTTCGTGAGCGAATCCGATGGACCGGCGGCCCGAAGTCGCGTTCGCGCCTGACGCACACGATTCGCGACGCGATTCATCTCCGCGACCATGTCGTGCATCTTGTTGTTGTGGTCGTACTGTTCCTTGAGGTCGGCCACGGTCACGCCGCCGATCGCGAGACGTGGATCCATCTTCAGCGTGATCGGCTGCGTATCGGTGTAGCTGCCGGCCGTCATCTTCACACGATACGTGCCCGGCGGGACCATCGCGCCGCCGCCGTTGTTGAAGTCCCAGACGAGGCGATTCATCCCGGCATTCTCGGTCAGTCTCACCGGCGGCGCGGCGCGACGGAACGCGGGCGTCTCATCGTCGCTCGGCGCTGCCGACTCGTCGGCAGCGGCTCTCGTCGCGACAGCCTCCGTTGAGTATTTTCTAATGGACTTTCCGGCGGCGTCCATGATCTCGATCGTCACCGGACCGCTCGCGGCGCGGCCGAGGTAGTAGTTGATATCCGCGCCGTACGTCGGAAACTGTGCCTGTCCGGACGTTGGAGCTCCGGCAGCGCCGCCACCGCCGCCAAAGCCACCCCGACCGCCGCCAAGACGCGCGCGGATCACGTCGCGCGGCTTGAACAACACGGCCGCGGCGGACGCCGTCTGCTGCCCGATCTGACGAAGCGGCGTGATATCGTCCATGATCCACATCGAGCGCCCTTGCGTCGACACGATGAGATCGTTGTTGTGCACTTTGATGTCCGTGATCGGCACCTGAGGCATGTTCACGTTGAACGGCTCCCAGTGCGCGCCGTCATCGTACGAGATGAACATCCCGAACTCGGTTCCGGCGTAGAGCAATCCTGCACGTTCGGGATCTTCTCGCACCACACGGGTCGGCCAATCGATCGGAATTCCGTTCTTGCCGTCCGTCAGACGCTTCCACGTTGCGCCGTAGTCTTCGGTCTTGTAGATGTACGGCTGGAAATCCCCGAGCAGATAGCGATAGACCGCGTAGTACGCGGAGCCTTTGCGCTGCGGCGACGTCTCGATGTACTGCACGCGGCCGCCCGGCGGCAGATCTTTCGGCGTGATGTTCTTCCACGTCTTGCCGTTGTCGCGCGTGATGTAGAACGGACCGTCGTTCGAGCCAGTCCAGATCACCCCGGGCTCGAGCTTCGATTCGCTGATCGCGTAGATCGTGCTGTAGAACTCTTCGCCGGTGACGTCGCGCGTGATCGGCTCGCCACTGCCGAGCTGCGACGGTCCGGGCGGATTCGCCGTGAGGTCCGGCGAGATCTTCTCCCAGTGCACGCCGCCGTCTTTCGAGCGATGCACAAACTGTGAGCCGTAGTAGACAACGCTCGAATCGAACAGACTCGTCTCCATCGGAGACACGCGCTGGAAGCGATAGATGAGATCCTTCGCGTCGTTTCCGTAGAGCGACTGTGCGCCAACCCAGTAAGCCTGTTCCTGCCGCGTCGTCATCAGCATGCGACCGAACTGTCCTTTGCACGCGCCGTAGACGATCTGCGGATTCTTCGGGTGCGGCATGATCGGACCGGTCTCGCACCCAGGACCCGTGATGAACGGTTCGGTGTTACCGGCGACCGGAAGGCTCGGGACGATGACCGTGTTCGCATCCTGCTGCGCGCCGTACAACCAATACGGGAACTGGTCGTCGAGCCAGACTCCGTAGATCTCGGCCGTCGGTTGATTCATCTGCGACGACCACGTGCGTCCGCCATCGAACGAGACGTTCGCTCCGCCGTCGTTCGACTGGATCATCGTCTTTCCGTCCTTCGGATTGATCCACATGTCGTGGTTGTCGCCATGCGGGGTGCGCATCGTCGTCCAGTTCGCGCCGCCGTCGGTCGACTTGTAGAAATTCTCAGCGCCGCCGTAGACGATGTCCGCATTCGTCGGATCCGCCTCGAGCGCGACATAGTAGAAGGGGCGCGTGATGAGCTGCGGATTTTGGCTGATCTGCTTCCACGACTGTCCCGCGTCTTCCGACCGATAGAGACCGCCGCCCGGCTTGGCTTCGACGAGCGCGTACACGCGATTCGGATTCGCGGCCGTGACGGCGATGTTCGCTTTGCCGACGAGCTCCGTCGGAAGACCCGCCGTGATCTTCGTGAAGTGCTCGCCGCCATCAGTACTCTTGTAAAACCCGACGCCGCTGGAATTCGGCGCGCCGCTGATGATGGTCCACGGCTTCCGCTCGCCGTGCCACATCCACGCATAGATCATGTCCGGGTTTGACGGATTCAGCTCGAGATCGGCCGCGCCGATGCTGTCGGCCACGTAGAGAACTTTCTTCCACGTCTTGCCGCCGTCGGTCGTCTTGAACACACCGCGCTCGGCGTTCGGCTTGAACGCGTTTCCGATCGCCGCGACCCAGACGATGTTCGGATTGGTCGGATGAATGCGAACCGCGCCGATCTGTCCAGCGTCGTAGAGTCCGATGAACGACCAATGCTCGCCGCCATCCGTGGTCTTGTAGATGCCGCGTCCGGTGGAGACGTTGCTGCGAATGTCATCCGAGCCGGTGCCGAGGTAGATCGTGTTCGGATCGGATTCGGAGACCGCGATCGATCCGGTCGACGCGACGGGGACTTTCCCGTCGGTGATCGGCACCCACGATCCGCCGCCATCCGTCGTCCGGAAAACGCCGCCGCTAGCGACACCCATATAGAAGGTGCGCGGCTGCGACGGCACGCCGGTCACTGTCGTGACGCGTCCGCCGCGGGGTGGACCGACCATTCGGAAATGCAATCCGTGAAAGAGCGACGTGTCGACTGATGCCATCATCGGCCGCGTTCGCGCGGCGGCATTCGTCGTCGGCGTTTGCGCAACAGCGCTCGTGGCCGCGAGCATGGCGCCGAGCGTGAGGAAGCTGAAACAGCGTGACATGAAAAGGACCTCGGTGGGGATCAGCGAGCGAGCTGAAGGTAAAGCGTGGGTCGTCGAACGATGGTCATGAGAGCGGTCCGCGACGGTTGTTGGGCTCCGGCACAACCCCTGCGCTTGAGTCGGCAGACATACTCAGCGCGGAAACTCACCATGCTCAACATTACTTGCAAACCCATCGCAGTGCTGACGGCTGCGGTCGCCGCGGTTCTGTTGGTTGGCTGCTCGAAGCGGCGCGACCAACAAACGGCCGCGGGCAGCGTGGACACAAGTGCCGGAACGTCCCTCACGACAGTGACTCCGGCGGTTGGGCCCGGAGTGCAGGTTACACGAACGGACGAGAAGAGTGAGCGGAAGGCACTCGAGTACGAGCTCACTCCGAACAATTTCGCGAAGTTTCTCGCGGCGGCGGACAGCATCTCCGCGCTTCAGGGACGCGACTCATCGACGCGGAACTATCTCGCGACGAACATTACCGACGCCGGATCGACCGATACAGATGCCGGCCTCAAATGGCTCGAGTCAAACGACTCGCTGAACACCGCGATCAACAGGGCCGGCATTTCAGTCCGAGACTACTACGTCACATCCTTGGCCACCGCGGCCGCGGCGCGTTTCCTCAATGATCCGAAGGCCGCTCCGGGAACGCCGACGCTCCGCAAGAACGCCGATTTCTTGAGGACGCGGCGAACGGACCTGGAGCATCTGACGGCCCTTCGGGACAACAAGCCGCTCGTGACGGTGAAGCCGTAGTCGAGCATCGCTGCGCATTTATCGCGCGGTGTTCGGCTGCAATTCGGCGAACCAGTTTCGCACGAGCACGAGGCGATGGCTCTGTGTGAGATCGTTCGCCACGAGAATCCGTCCGTCGCGTGCGACGTCATACGATGGATCGCCGCCGCTGATACGATGGAAATGCGATGGATGCTCCTGACGCTCGCCGACTGAGAAGCCGCCGGCGGCGTTCACCGACGCCATCATCAACGTGCCGTCGAGTGTGAAATAGTAGAGCGTACGACCGTCGGCTGACCACCGCGGATGATTCGCGCCCTCGGTCGACACCATGACCCGCGCGCCGCCACTCGGGAACGGAGCGACATACAACTCGTAGCGCCCCGTTTCGTTCGAGCCGTACGCGAGCCATTTGCCGTCGGGCGAGATGCGCGGGTTGGTTTTGTCACCGGGAGGACCAACGATGACTCGGGGCGTCGCGTCGCGCGCAGCCGGGTCGTAGAGGAGGATATCGCGCGTTGGTGTTTTGCCCGGATAGTTGCGAAGCAGGAGGCGGCCGCCGGCGACCCATGCCCCCTCGGCAATCGCGCTTCCTGAGAGCGATGAATCGCTGATCACTACTCGCGCGGGTGCCGACGCGTCGGCCGGTCGCTCGCGCAACGCGTCGCGAGCGACGAACAACACTCGTGTACCGTCGAGCGACCATGTCGGCCGAATGTTCTGTCCGCCGGCGGTGAGACGCGTGGTGGCGCTCGTTTTCAGATTCATCACCCAGACGTCTTCGGGCGGAACGGTATCGGTGCGCGACGCTTCGCGGCGCAGCGAGATCGCCATGCGCGTGCCGTCGGGCGAGAGTCCGAGTCCGTCCGGCTCACCCGTGAGAGGACTCGCGGGTCGTTCGCGGCCGTCCGGATCCAGCCAGACAAGGCCTTGTTTCGCTCCATCCGTCGGGGGCGAATAGAGGACGGTGCCGTCATTAGAGACTGCTAATTGCGGCCGAGGAACCCCGCGACCGAGAAACCCGGTCACGACGTCGACCTTGAACAACGGCACGCCGGGTCCCGTGATTCGCAACCGCCCGAGGTCGAACGGTGCGACGACGACGCTTCCGTTCTCCGTCACGTAGAGCAGTTGTCCTGTCGCGAGCAGTTGTCCATAGACGGCCGCGACGACCGGCGTGACCTTCCCGCTGGGGAAGGAAACCGCAACGAGCTCCAACGACGTGCGGAGCAGCAAGGAATCAGCGAGCCGCCGCCCTCGGCTCACGAGCGCGCCGCGGTCGTCCGGAAGCATCGTGAGACCGCTGCGTCCCCACGCGGAATCCGCGGGCGCGACGCGCTCCATCGAACCGCCGACGACCAAGCGATCGATCGAACCGTCAGGGCGGAGGATGTAGAGTTTGCCGTCGGCGCCCCACGAGGCATCGGTTAGAGCGCCGGGAAGCGAGACGGCTTCGCCACTCTGCAACGAGACGACTGTGCCGCTGCTGGCGAACGAGATACTCAACAATCCGCGAAAGAAGACGAAGCGTCCGTCCGGCGAGAGCTTCGGCTGATCGGCCGAGTTCGTGCCGGGAATTGGTTTCGCGGAGAGTTGGTCGAGCGATCGTTCCCAGAGCTGTGTGGCAGGCACTCCGGGCCCGAGGTACGCGATTCGCTTTCCGTCCGCCGATATCGTGAGGGCAGTGCCGGTGCCTCGATCGCTCAACCGAAACTCTTCGCCGCTCGGCGTTTCCATAACGACTCGCGTGACCCCAGCGGGCCGTTCGGTCCTCCGCGCGGCGCGCGACGCGATGAGCGCTCCCAACGCCGCGCCGGCGATGACGAGCAAGACGGACGGGATCGCGCGTCTCCATCGATTCGCCATCTGCGCACGGCCGGCGAGTCCAACGGCTCCGGCATGCGAGATCGACCCGCCGACCAGCGCGTCGGAGAATGCTCGCGCGCTGACGAATCGATCCGCGGGCAACTTGGCGAGCGCAGTTGCGACTGCGAGATCCACCTGCGCCGGAACCGTGCCGCGTGTTGCGGAGACTCGGGCGGGGGCCGTCGTGAGCACGCGCGCAACGATCGCCTGCGCGTTCGGCCCCGTGAACGGCGGCTCGCCGGCCAGCATTTCATACACGACCGCGCCCAGCGCGTAGATGTCCGCTCGCGCATCGACGGCGCGGTCGCCCATCGCTTGCTCCGGCGCCATGTACTGGGGTGTGCCCAACGACAGCCCGGTTTGCGTCATCCGCGTTCCGCCGGCTTGCTGCACGGCGAGTGCAATTCCGAAGTCGGCGACGAGCGCGTGGCCGCCTTGGAGCAGAATGTTCTCGGGCTTGACGTCCCGATGGATCACGCCGCGCTCGTGCGCGTACTGGAGCGCGTCCGCGACCTCGCGCGCGATGAGCAACGCATCGGCGATCGGCAGCTGCTGCTCGCGGTCCAATCGAGAACGGAGCGTCTCGCCCTCGACGAACGGCATCACGTAGAACAGTTGCCCGTCCGCGCTGCCGGAGTCGAACAACGGAAGAATGTGTGGATGCTGCAGCGACGCTGTGAGCTCGACCTCCTTTAGAAAACGCTCAGGGCCAAGGACCGCGGCGAGCTCAGGATGCAGTACCTTGAGCGCGACCTTTCGGCGGTGCTTGACGTCTTCAGCGAGATAGACTGTCGCCATTCCGCCGGCGCCCAGCTCGCGAGCGATGACGTACCGGTCGGAAAGTGCAGCTACGAGTCCGTGGGGAAGCGGCGCCGTTTCCTGGCTCACGCAATGTCGGGAGAATTCACGCGCAAACTTGTCTATCGCGCGCCCGTCTGTCTACCGCGGCGGTGCATGGTTCGTGATGAGCAGACGCGGACAAGAGTTGCAATACCCGACTTCCATGCCGCGAGCACGCGCCGTAATCTCTCCTCGCGAATTTTCGTCACAACGTCAGGAGTCACCATGTCCGTACGCGTTCCGCGTGCCGCCTCCACCGCGGTCGTCGCTGTTGCTTCGCTGCTTACGCTGGCGCACACGTCGGCGATCGCGCAGACGACGCGATCTATTCCGACGCCGGCGTCCATCCTTGGCTTCGAGCCCGGCGCCGATCGCCATCTGCCGAGTTGGAAGCAGATCACCGATTACTTCACCGCGCTGGACAAGGCGAGCCCACGCGTCACGGTCCGCACGCTCGGCAAAACGACGCTCGGCCGCCCGTTCATCGTCGCGTTCATCTCCGACTCGGCGAACCTCGCCAATCTCGAGCACTATCGGCAGATCCAACGGAAGTTGATGGATCCGCGGCTCCAAGCCGCCGGTGAGCGATCGAAGCTTCTCGACGAAGGGAAGAACATCATTCTCGTGACGTCGGCGATTCACTCGACCGAGTCCGGCGGTTTCACGACGCCCATGGTGCTAGCCGATCGTCTGGCGCGCGCCGCCGACCCGGAAGCGAAGCAGATTCTCGCGAACACCATCATCATGATGGTGCCATCACAGAACCCTGATGGCGTGGACATCGTCGGCGACTACTACCGATCGACGATGGGCACGCCGCAAGAAGGCCGTGCACCGCCGGAGTTGTATCACAAGTACGTCGGGCACGACGACAATCGCGACTGGTACGCGTTCACTCAGGTCGAGACGCGGTACACGGTGGATTCGCTCTACACACCGTGGGATCCGCAGATCGTCAACGACATCCACCAGCAGGGTTCGGACGCGGGACGCATTTTCATTCCGCCCTACATGGACCCGATCGAGCCGAATATCGATCCAATTCTCACCGCCGCGTCGAACGGTCTGGGAATGTCGATCGTCTGGCGGATGACGAACCAGGGTTTCACCGGCATCGCCAGCAATGCGTCGTACGACCAGTGGTCGCCCGCGCGTCAGTATTCACTGTATCACCGCGGCGCTCGGCTGTTGACGGAAACGGCGAGCGCCAATCTCGCGACCCCGATCGATATTCCATTCGATCAACTCGGCGCGGGGCGCGGGTACGAAGCGAAGACCGTTTCGTGGAATTTCCCGTCGCTGTGGATGGGTGGGCGCTGGACGTACGGCGACATCGTTCGCTATCAAACGGCGGCAAGCTGGGCGCTCTTCCTCGACGCTGCGCTCAATCGCCGCGCGTGGCTCGAGGGATATGCGTCGATGGCCGATCGCGCTGTCGGCAGTCTCCCCGCCTGGGGACGCGATGCCTGGCCGTCGGCGATCGTGATTCCGAAAACGCAGCCGGACACGCAGGCACTCAAGCGACTGATCTGGACGCTGCAGCACGGACAGGTCGAGATCCGCGAGACGACGGCGCCCGTCAGCGTCGAGGGAACGTCGTATCCCGCAGGCAGCTACGCGATCCTCATGAAACAGCCATTCGGCGGCTATGCGAAAACGCTCCTCGAGCGACAGGACTATCCAAACCTGTTCGAGTACCCGGGCGGCCCGCCGAAGCGTCCGTACGACGTCACTGCACACACGTTGCCGTTGTTGTTCGGTGTGAATGTCGCGCACGTGATGACGGCGCCGCCGGCAACCGGCGCGGTGCTCAAGGAAATCGCCGAGCCTCTGTACTCGATTCCGTCGAGCCTCAAGACCTCGAAGCGAATCGCGATGTATCGCCCAAGCGCAAACGAACCGATCGACGAAGGGTGGACGAAGTTCTTGCTCGATACCTACAAGGTGCCGTTCACGACGATCACGGAAAAGGATCTCGCGAACGGCGCACCGAATGATCGGTTCGACGTGATCATTCTCCCTGACGGCGTCGTAGGTGGGCGCGGCGGTGGTGGTGGTGGCGGCCGCGGCGGTCGTGGTGGAGCGGGCACCGGTGGACGAGCCGGAGCGGGAGCCGGCGGCGCGAACGCGACGATCACGGCGCTCGATTCCTTCGCGAACAACGGCGGCACTGTGCTGGTGTTCAACAACTCGACGAACGCCGTCATCGACGGATTGAAGCTGCCCGTGAGAAACGTCCTCGCTGGCGTGTCGAACAACGACTTCTATGCGCCAGGCTCGATCCTCGGTGTCGAGATCAAGCGGGGCGCCGCGCTCGCGCAGGGCTTCACCGCGCCGACGCCGGCGATCTGGTTCGAGAACGGACCCGCATTCGAAATCACCGACTCCTCGCAGGCGACGGCCGTGGCGTCGTACCCGGCAACCGGCAATCCCCTGCTCTCGGGTTGGCTGCTCGGCGGCCAAAGGCTCAACGGCAAGGCCGCGATGGTCGACGTCAAACATGGGAAGGGCCGCGTGGTGCTCTATGGCTTCCGGCCGCAGTATCGCGGACAGTCGGTGGCGACATATCCGTTGATTTGGGCTGCGATGCGTTAGCCGATGGGTCGAGCGGCCTCCTCTACGGGGTCAAACGACCGATCCCGCAACGTATGCATCGATTGGCGCGTTCCTTCTTGCGGTCGGGTGCGCCCCTTCATATGGTGCGCGAGACGGGCTACCCGCGTCGATCCGGTCATCGCGCGTCGCGAACAGGTACTGCTCGAACGGACGAGGCCATGGTCTTTCCATGACGTCGATCGCAGAGCCGTTGCTCTGGGCTTTGTCCGTTCGTCAGAACCTATGTAGCGAACGCGGGTATCCAGGTCACATGGCCGCTTCCCCAGCGGAACCACGCGACCGACAACCTTCCTCCCGCGCGCATTTCCCTCCTCCCGCAGTTGCTCATGCCGTTTCGCGGACAATTGTTCTCGCTCGGTCGAGTCGCCGCCGGCCTATCCGCGGCAGCAATCGTCGTTGCCCTCGTGAACTGCGCTTCGGTTCCGACCTCGGGCCGCGACGGAACAGTGAGCGGTACGATCTCGGCCAGCCCGACGACGCCGATGCCGGTCAGAGCGCGTTTGTCGCGAATCACGCTGCTCGCGGCGGCCCAAGGGACCTACATCGACCAGGTATTGCTCGACCGCGATTCGACGATCGAGCGGTGGGCGCCTCGAGTGATGACTCCGCTCCGCATCTGGATCGACTCATCCGACGTGATCGCTGGAGCGCAGGCCGGCTTTCCGGCGGCCGTTCGCGCGGCGTTCGCTGAATGGGAAAGCACGGGAATCCCGCTGCGGGTCCAGTACGTGAGCTCACCGGGTGACGCGGACATTCGAGTCCGGTGGATCGAGCACTTGAACCACAAAACCGGCTCGACGACCTGGAGAACGGACCGCGGTGGATGGATGCTCGCTGGCGACATCACGCTCGCCACGCACATCAGCGACGGCCAGCCCCTCGACGGTCGCGGGATGCGCGCGATCGCGCTCCACGAAACCGGGCATGCCCTCGGTCTGAGCCACAGCAAGGATCCGGGGGACGTCATGGCAGCATTGGTCCACGTCGATGGGATCAGCGTCACCGATCGCAACACCATCAGACTCATATATTCGACCCCTGCTGGTCCCGTGCGGTAAAGAAGTCCCCTCCCCCCTCGCTCTCCTACAACTGCTATGAAAGCCCGACATCTTCTCGTGGCGTGCGCCGTCCTTCTCGCGGCGTGCGACACGAAGTCGAAGGATCAACTGCGCGCCCTCGCGCAAGCCGACTCCCTTCGAACTGACTCGCTCGTTTCGGTCAAGAACGAAATGCTGAACGAGGTCATGACCTCGACGCAGTTCGTCAACGACATCAACGACGAGATGGCGAAGCTCAAGGCTCGAAGGCCGGCCAAGCTCACGACGAAGGTCTCGGCCGAGTCTGACGCCGCGGCCGTCAAGGAAGAACGCGCGGCGGTCATGGAGCGAATCCGGTCAATGGTCGCCCGCCTCGACTCGAGCGAAAGCCGCGTCGCATCGCTCCGCTCGCGTGTTGCCAAGCTCTCGCGGCGTGACTCGAGCCTCGTCGCGCAGGTCGCGGCGTACGAGAAGAACATTCAGGAGCTGCGCGAGACGGTCGATCGGCAGAAAGTCGAATACGAGGGGATCATCGCGACGCAGAAGACGCAGATCGCGTCGCTGACGTCGAAGGTCGACACGATGACGACCGAGAACACCCGGCTCGCTTCGGAAAAGACCGCGCTCACCGACACGGTGAGCCATTTGTCGACCGAGCTCAATACCGTCTACTACGTCATCGGGACGAAGTCCGACCTCGTGAAGCGGGGCATTCTCGTCGAGGAGGGCCACAAGCGGTTCGTGGTCGTCGGTGGACGCACGGTTTCAGCGGCGCGCGACCTCGATCCGAGCAAGTTCACGAAAATCGATCGCTTGCACGATCGCACGATCAGCCTCCCGGACGGTGAGTACACGATTTTCACACGACAGAGCCTCAACTTCGCGTCGCCGGTGACGGCGAAGGACGGGAAGATCTCCGGCGGTCTCAAGATCGATCAGCCCGAGCAGTTCTGGGGACCGTCGAGGTTCCTGATCATCGTCAGATCATGACCCGAGACGAAGTCTCTTGACTCCTCCGAAATGGCCGAGGAGATTCTCGGGCGGCGGCCCCAACAGACTTGGAATTCGAAAACTTTCATTCCCACAATCGACGAGCGGGCTCTCATGATGGCATTCGAGAAGAGACCCGATGCACCGGGCCTCGAGCCAAAGACGATCGACGCACTTCGCGCCGCGTTTGCTCGATCTGTCTCGACCGGGAATCATCAGGACACGCTTCGCGATTTGCTGTGCGAGACCGCCGCCGAGGCGCGTGAGAAAGGAATGCGCGCGGAGCAATTGCTCATTGCGCTCAAGGACATCTGGTTTTCGCTTCCGGAGCTCACGCGCAAAACACCGACGGACGTCGACAACGGGCTATTGCAGGACCTCATCAGCCGATGCATCCGGGAGTACTACGCGGTGTAGCTCGGCTGACCGCGGCGATTGCAAAGTGATCACGCCGACGGCCTGATGGCGCATCTTCCAATCGAAGACGTTCTTCCGGCGATCCACGCCGCTCTCGGCGCGCATCGAGCTCTCGTGCTGCAGGCTCCGCCCGGGGCTGGCAAGACGACCATCGTTCCCCTCTCGCTGCTCGACGCGCCATGGCTCGGCGCGCAATCGATCGTCATGCTCGAGCCGCGGCGTCTTGCGACGCGCGCCGCCGCGGCGCGAATGGCGTCCCTTCGCGGCGAGCGAGTGGGCGAAACCGTCGGGTACCGGATTCGCGGTGACAGTCGCGTTGGCCGCTCGACGCGCATCGAAGTGGTGACCGAGGGAATCCTCACGCGACGGCTGCAACGGGATCCGACGCTCGACGGCGTCGGGATCGTCATCTTCGACGAGTTCCACGAGCGCAGTGTCGACTCGGATCTCGGACTCGCGCTGACGCTCCGAACACGCGACCTCGTTCGCGACGATCTGAGAATTCTCATCATGTCCGCGACGCTCGACGGAGCGGCCGTCGCGCAACTGCTCGGCGGTGCTCCGGTCGTCACGAGCGAAGGCCAGCTGTTTCCCGTGGACACGCGCTATGTCCCGCCGCGGCCTGAGGCGCGGCTCGAGGCACATGTCGCCGCGACGGTAACCGAAGCGGTTCGTCGCGATCATGGTGACGTGTTGGTATTTCTCCCCGGTGCCGCGGAGATCCAGCGCGTCGCGACCCTGCTCGAAGAGCGAGATCTCGACGGAGTCGCGGTTCGCCCGCTGTTCGGCGCGATGCATCAGGACGCGCAAGACGACGCCATCCGTCCAGATGCGGCGGGGCGACGGAAGGTTGTTCTCGCGACGTCGATCGCCGAAACGAGCCTGACCATCGAAGGCGTTCGCGTGGTGATCGACGCCGGTCTGTCGCGCGTCCCGCGGTTTTCGCCACGAACCGGGATGACGCGCCTCGAAACCGTTCGAGTGTCGCGCGCATCCGCCGATCAGCGGCGAGGGCGCGCCGGACGCACGGCCGAGGGCGTGTGTTATCGCCTTTGGCCGGAATATGAGAACTCTCGTCTCCTGGCGGCGTGGCCACCGGAAATCGCGAACGCCGATCTCGCGCCCCTTGCACTCGACCTCGCGTCGGCGGGTGTCCCCGATCCGGCGGAGCTTCGATGGCTGGATCCACCGGCGCCCGCGGCATTCGCGCAAGCCCGCGAGCTTCTTCGCGAGCTCGACGGCCTGGACGCGACCGGGAACATCACGGCACACGGCCGGGAGATGGCCGCCCTTCCGGTCCACCCGAGACTCGCGCATATGCTGCGGCGCGCCGATAGGGATCGCGCAGCGCTCGCCTGTGATATCGCCGCGTTGATCTCTGAGCGCGACATTCTTCGATCGAGCGCCGGCCGACCCGACGCCGATCTCGCGCGTCGCGTCCAAGCGCTGCGAGGTCGAGCTACGACGGAAGTCGATCGCGGCCTCGTCAATCGCGTGCGGCAAGAAGCGGATCGTCTTCGCCGACAACTCGGCATCGAGAGCTCTCTAACAAACGATCACGAGGAGATTGGGGCCCTGCTGGCGCTGGCATACCCTGATCGCATCGCGCAACAGCGATCGGGAGCTCGCGCCCGGTTCCTGTTGCGAAATGGATCAGGAGCCGAGCTCGCCGAAGGCCAGGGCCTCTCGACCGCTCCCTTCCTCGTGATCGCCGAAATCGACGATCATCGTCCGGAGAGCCGAATCTTCACGGCCGCCGCGATCACACTCGACGAGATTCGCGACATATTCGCCGATCAGATCGACATGGAGGATGTCATCGAATTCGACGACCGATCTCAAAGCGTGATTGCTCGGCGGCGCGAAAGACTCGGAGCGATCGTGCTGCGGGATTCGTCACTCCACGAGCCCGATTCGAGTCGCGTGCGCGAGGCGCTCGTCGCCGAGGTGCGGCGGCGAGGCGTGGCGGCTCTTCCGTGGTCCGATGCCGCGACGCGATTTCGTCAGCGCCTTGAATTCGTCTCGCGGAACGACGACAGCTGGCCGCCGGTCGATGACGCAACGCTCGAGTCGACGTTGGACGATTGGCTCGCCCCCGAGCTGGAAGGCATTGTTCGGTGGGCGGATCTCGAACGCGTCGATCTGGCTGCGGGGCTGGGCGCGCTCCTCGATTGGCGGCAGCGGCGCGAGCTCGACACGCTCGCTCCATCGCATTTCGAGCTGCCAACCGGCTCGCGTGCCGCGATCGACTACTCCGATCCCGAGTCGCCCGCGCTCGCGGTGCGCATTCAGGCGGCGTTTGGGATGCGCGAGTCGCCGCGAATTTTCGGCGGACGCGTTCCGCTCACGATGCGACTTCTCTCGCCAGCGAATCGCCCTGTACAGGTCACGCGGGACCTCGCCGGATTCTGGCGCTCCAGCTACCTCGACGTCAGGAAAGACATGCGTGGGCGATACCCGAAGCACGACTGGCCCGAGGATCCGGCAGGGCCGGAGTGACGCCGTTGCTCAGCGCCGCGAGAACTCGAGATCGCGAACTCGGTTGATCGTCAACCGAATTCCGGTGACGTTGCCGGCGTCGTCGCGAACAACTTTGAGCAGCATCTGATCGCTGTTCGTGAAGAGATCGTCGGAGACCGGAGAGAAGCGCAGCTCGTCGGACTGTGCGCGCTGTAGCACGAGCGCGCTCTCGCGTGCGACGATCGTCACTGGGAGATCGAGCTCGGCACTGTAGTAGTTGCCGGCGATTCGTGCGAGCTGGCTCGCGCGGATTCGAACAGCGATGGAGTCGTTCGGCGACTGCGCCGTACCCGACAGCCACAGCGACGACGTCGGAAGCCCATAGGACGCGACGGTCGTTTTCTGCGCGGCGAAGTTCAACACGACGCTGGCGACCTGCTCGGCGAGCGTGCCTGGCGCGTCGCTCGTGTTGCAGAGAGTGATCACCGAAACGTTTTTGGCGGGAACGCGAAGAAAAGTGCTGCGATACCCGCCGTACGATCCGCTGTGCGAGAATGTCTTGAGGCCGTGGAACTCGCCGACGCTGATGGCCAACGCGTACGGAATTGGCTGGCCGTCGTTCAGCTTGCCCGGCGTTTGAAGAAGGGCGATTGCCTCCTTTCCTCCGACTTTACCGCTCCTGAAGTTCGCGTCCCACTTGGCGAGATCCGCGACCGTCGAATAGACACCGCCGTCCCCGACGATGTCGAACTGCGGCTGGCTTATATGAAAAGTCGAATTGACGGGTTGGTAGCCGAGCGCGCGGTCCGGGACAAGCGACGTGTGATCGTCGCGGAACATGGTGCTCGTCATTCCGAGCGGCTTGAAGATGTGCTCGGCGGCGTAGTCCTTTAGCGACTTCCCGCTCACACGCTTCACGACGATTGCCAGCAGCGCGTAGCCCGTGTTGCTGTAGAGAAATTCGTCGCCGGGATTGAAGTTTAGATCTTTCTGATGGCCGATGAGCGACAAGAACTGTTGTTCGCTGAGCTGGCCATCGGTCGGCCATCCGGAAAGCGCCAGGAGCGTGAAGTAGTCGCGAAGCCCGCTGGTATGCTGGAGAAGGTGCCGGAGCGTGATCTTCACGCCAAACGACGGCACTTCAGGCACCCACTGCTGAATGGAGTCGTCCAGGGTGAGCCGACCGTCCTGCTCGAGGAGGATGATGCTCATCGCGGTGAACTGCTTCGAGATCGATGCGATGTAGAAGCGTGAATCGGGGCTGATCGGCACGCTGTGCTCGAGATCGGCCATTCCGTAGCCCTTGGCGAGCGCGAGCGAACCTTTTTGTACGACTCCGACGGCGCAGCCTGGCGAATCGGGGTGCGCATACGGGGCGAAGATCGAGTCTACCCATCGCGAGACGGAGTCCGAAAGCGTGGCCTGCGCGCCCGCAGGCGAGGCCACGATCACGGCTGAGAGTCCCACGCGACCGAGTACAGACCGAAGACTCATGCTCAAACCTCTCAATAGTTCGACCGACTGTCCAGCACGGCGGGTGGACGCGAGCCGGCGTGGCGTCGGGTTTGCATTTTGGCGCTGGCGTACCCGCCGGTCCAGCGCAGAGGTCCTTCCTTTTGGAGAGAACGCATGGCTGAAATTCGAGTCGAGCCTCGACGTCGCAGCCTGGCTTGGCTGTGGATCCTCCTAGTACTGATCATCGCCGGCGGTCTCGTCTACTACTACTTGTACTATCGATGACGGGTAAACCGTTGAAAGGATTCGTCCGTTGAGAGGAGCGTTTGTATGAGTCGGAACGATCGAGAGACGCGCGACGCTGCCGGGATCGGCCCGTACGCGCGCGAACGTGAACGACTGGTGGCCTTGAGCACGCTCGGTTCCTGGAAGGTGTCGGACGGAGAACCAGACATCCGGGGCTGGGAGATTCGGACGGTCAACAATCGACAGCTCGGCGTCGTTAACGATTTGCTGATCGACGCCGATGCCGGCGAAGCGGTACTTCTGGATGTCGATCTGCCGGGCGGCGCACGACACACCTTCGTTCCGATCAGAGTCGTTCAAATCGACCGCGGCCGTCGCGTCGTTCTGATGGACTCAGCGGATTTGCCAACAGACGACGTCGAGCGCACCGGCGCGCCGCCCAGTGAACGACGCGCGAGCGATACCGTCGAAACAAGAACGGTTCGCTATCCGTCGACCGACCGCGAGGTCGTCGCGGAGCGTCCCGCGCTGGCAGACGCGCCGCCTCGCGACGGCCTCCCTGACACGGCGCGCACCGACGCGATCGACGAGCGACGGCGTGCTGAGCGACGCAGGATCGAGCGCGTCAGCACGGATCTCTAAGGTCAAAGGAGCGCGGCAAATTCGGAATGCTGCCCCTGGAGGAGACTCGCCACGGCGCGCCCGCAAAGCGCGCCGATGACGTTTCCTGTCCCCGAGTACCCGCCGATCGCCCAGACACCCGACCGGACTTGTTCTAGAACTGGCATTCCGCTTTTCGTATAACCGACGGTCGCGGCCCACCGATGTGTGACCGGCGCGTCGACGCCGATCGCGAGAAGCAACGAGGTCAAGGCCGACTGAACCGGCTCGCTCGGCTCAGTGCTCGTCGTCCACTCCGCCTCTCCGCCGACGTCGCGCCCGCCGCCGAGGACGACGCGTCCGTCCGTTCGTTGTTGCCAGTAGTCGAATCCCCATCGGGCGTAGACGGGCCGCGAGAAAACGGGAACCGTCGGTGCGGTCGCGAGCATTTGAAGACGGGCGCTCCGAACTCGCGGCGCGAGCTCCGGCAGAATCGTCTCCAGTCGCCCGTCGACCGCGACGGCGATATCGCGGGCTCGGACGGAGCCGCGCGCCGTGAGGACGCGACCATCTTCGATCGAGACCACGCGCGAGTTGCCGAACAGACGAGCACCGGATTCCAGCGCATCCAACGCGAGGCCGGCGCAGCGCGCGGCCGGGTCGAACGCGGCGTCCGCGGGGAACAAAAGACCTCGGCCCTCGGGACCATCGTAGGGTTCGACGGGCAATCCGTCGCTGCGCATCGCCGAGAGCTGTGCGTTGCAGTCGTCGAGCTCTTCGTCTGACACGGCGATGCGCAGGCTCCCCGTTCGTCGAATGGCCGCCGGGGTTTCGCGCTCCATGCGATCGATCTCGATGAGCGTTTGCTCATAGATGGCCTTCGCGGTCGCCGATCCGAGCCGCTGCCCGGCCTCGTGATGAAACATGGCCATTCCGCCGAGCAGGAATCCTCCATTCCGTCCCGCCGCGCCCCCGGCGACTCCGGACGCATCGAGGCCGATCACCGTTCGGCCGCCGGTCACCAGCTCCCGGATGCAGGCGAGCCCGGAACCGCCAAGGCCGACGACGCATACGTCGGCCTCGAGACCGGACGTAAGCTCGTCCAGCGCGACGCGCGGTTCCCAGATCGGAGCGACGATGACGGACATTGCACGAAGGCGGAAGTCGATGAGCAATTCCTCGCTCGTCGAACGGTAATCTGTCGGACGCGCGAGCCGCACGAGGATCCTGAAACCGTGTCTCCGACCTGCCCGTAGAGGCGAGGCCCTTCCACAAAACCCTCTCGCCCACGGGATCCGCATGCAGGGTCTGCTCCGTGACATTCGCTACGGGATCCGCACTCTGCTCAAGAGTCCTGGTCTCACTCTCGTCGCGACGCTCGCGCTCACCCTCGGCATCGGGCTGACGACGACGATGTTCAGCATCGTGTACGGTGCGCTCATGAAAGGGCTGCCGTATCCGGACGGCGATCGAATCATGATTCTCCAGCGCGCGAACCCGACGCGCGGAATCCGGCAATCGGCGCTGCCGATTCAGGACTACTTCGACTTCAAGAAGCAGCAAAGCAGCTTCACCGATCTCGCGGCCGTGACGTCCGGATCCATCTACGTCAGCGGCGACGAGAAGGCCGAGCGCTTCGATGGATCGTGGATCACGGCGAATACGTTCGACGTGATCGGGGTCCGACCGTTCCTCGGCCGGAATTTCCGCGCGGGGGAGGACACCCCACAGGGTGAGAAAGTGACGATCCTCGCGTACTCGACTTGGAAAGAACGGTACAACGGCGACGCCACCATCATCGGCAAACGGATTCGCGTGAACGGCATTCCGTACTCGGTCATCGGCGTCATGCCGGACGGATTCGCGTTCCCGAACAATGACAAGATCTGGTTGCCGCAGCAGACGGATCCGCTCGTCGGTAAGCGCGGGGATGGAACCTACCTGCAGGTTGTCGGGAAGCTGAAGCCGGGCGTCTCGCTCGATCAAGCCAACGTCGACGTCGCGACGATCGCCAAGCGTCTCGCCTCGGAATACAAGGAGTCGAACGACGGCTTCACGGCGAGCGTCATTGGGTTCACGGACAACTACATCGGGAAAGAGCCTCGGCAGCTCCTCTACACGATGCTCGGCGCCGTGTTCTTCGTACTGCTCATCGCATGCGCGAACGTCGCCAACCTGCTGCTCGATCGTGCCGCGCACCGCACGAAGGAAGTCGGCGTTCGGACGGCGCTCGGAGCATCGCGTTCGGCCGTCGTCAGACAATTTTTGGCGGAGTCGCTGGTACTTTCACTGCTCGCGACGCTGTTTGGAATCATTGTGGCGCAGATCGGCATCGTCTTGTTCAACCGGGCGCTGACCGTCACGAACGTTCCCTTCTTCATCGACATCAGGTTGCATCCGCCCGTTCTTCTCTTCTCGATCATCGTCGCGGTTTTGACGACGTTGATCTCGGGCGCCATTCCGGCCATTCAATCGTCGCGGGCAGACATCAATGAAATTCTGAAGGACGAAGCGCGCGGCGCCTCGAGCTTCAAGATCGGCCGAATCAGCAAGGCGCTCGTCGTGTTCGAGATCGCGCTGTCGTGCGGGCTGCTCGTCGCCGCTGGGCTGATGATCAAAAGCGTCACGAAGATGCGCACGATGGATCCCGGCTACGTGACCGCAAACGTGTTCACGGGGCGCGTCGGGTTCCCCGCCGCATACACGGACACGATCGGCGAGTGGCGTTTCTTCGACGACGTGCTCCAGCGGGTCTCCGCTCTTCCTGGAGTTCGATCGGCGGCTCTCGCGTCGGGACTGCCGGCGGCCCGTCAGGGCTTCGGCGGAAATACCTTCAGCATCGAAGGCCAGACGTATCTGAAAGACAAGGATTATCCGAACGCCCGGTTCGCGAGCGTGACACCGAGCTTTTTCACAGTTCTGAAAACGCCGATCATCGAGGGGCGTGGGTTCAACGAGAGCGATCGTCCGGGGAGCCTCGACGTCGTCATCGTCAGCAAGGCATTCGTGAAGAAGTTTTTCCCGACCACCGATCCGATCGGGCGCCGCATTCGATTCGGGAACGGGCAGAGCACCGGGCCATGGCTCACGATCGTCGGCGTTTCCGGCGACATGTTCACCGGCGATCAGGAGAATCCGTACTCGCCCACGATGTTCCGGCCATTCGCGCAGTCGCGGACGAGCTTCGTCTACATTGCGGCGCGAACGGCAGGTCCGCCGCTGTCGATCACGCAGGGCGTTCGCGACGTCCTGAACTCGCTCAACACGGACATCCCACTTTACTGGGCACAGTCATTCGAAGACGCTGTCGCGCAGTCCTTGTGGTTCATCAATGTGTTCGGCACGATGTTCATGATCTTCGGGTTCGTGGCCCTCTTCCTCGCGTCAGTCGGGCTCTATGCGGTCATGTCGTTTTCGGTGAGCCGGCGGACCCGCGAGGTGGGAATTCGCATGGCGCTCGGCGCCCAGGGCGGCGATGTCGTCCGGATGATCTTCGGCCAGGGGCTCTGGCAGCTTGGGATCGGTATGGCCGTGGGCCTCGCGATGGCGCTCGGTGTGTCGCAGCTGCTCAAGGTCATTCTCTTTCAGGTCGAGCCGCGCGATCCCACGATCTACGCGGGGGTGGCCCTGGTGCTCGTGGTCGTCGGCCTCGTCGCCTGTCTGGTTCCGGCGAAGCGGGCAACACTGGTCGATCCGCTGGTCGCGCTGCGAAGCGACTGAGGCCGGCCTGAGATGGTGATCGCGTGACCATCGAGTCTGTGGAGCGTCCAATTTGCGTTGGAGAATTGACGATCGGCGGTTCCTGGCATTAGGTTCGTTCGCATCATGACAATCGCCGCGAATCTCAATTCGAATAATTCGAATAATCGGAGCTCCAACTGGATCTCGGGCTAGGGCGTCGTTGTCGAAATGCAACCGCGGCCCGCCAGAGAAAGGCGGGCCGTTTTGTTTGGGTGGATTTTGCGTCGCACGTGATGGGGCGTAGGTCAATTGGCAGACCGTCCGACTGTTAATCGGAAAGTTCCTGGTTCGAGTCCAGGCGCCCCAGCTGTGATTTTTCGAAAGTGGCCGCGGTTCGCTGCGGCCATTTTCTTTTGGGCGTCCTCCACCACGAATTCCCTACCGACGGGTGCGTTCCAGCGCTCGCTCCAAGGACGTTCGAGTCGCGTAGTACGCGGACCCTTCGAGATCGCCGTGAAGTACGGGCTCGAGCGCGTGCACCGCGTCGGACCGCCGGCCCTCGCCGACGAGCACCCGGGCGAGACCGAGCGGGATTTGCGGCAGCCCATTCGTCGCCGAATAGATCGCGGACCGGTACGACCGCTCCGCAGCGCGGAGATCGCCGCGCGCTTCATATAACAATCCTCTAACAAACGACGACAAACGCCGGTCGCGCCCGAATGCGCTTGGCCGTGCGACGACATCGATCGTGTCTGCCAACGACTCGAGACGGCTGGTGTCGCCCGCGGCGGCGTAAGCCGCGGCGGCCAGCGACAGCGTCCAGGCGCGACGCTTTGCAATGACTCCCGGCCCGGTGATTCCCTGCGCGGCGAGGTCCGTCGCCGCTGTCGCCGCGATGAGCTCGAAGACCGCCGCCGCCTCGCGCGGTTTGCCGGCCTCCGCGAGGACCCAAGCGCGAGCCATGCGTCCCGACGAACCGTGATCGATTGACGAGCGTGTCGAATCATCGATCGCGATGGACCGATCCAGCGTGCGAATCGCCTCGGCGAACCGACCTTGATTCCGGAGGCTGATGGCGAGCCACCACAGGACGTCGATCCGAGCCGATGGACTTCCATCTGCCGCGTGGGATGTGAGGAGTTGGTCGGCACCGCGGAAGTCGCCGCCTCTGATGGCGAGGCGAGCCCGGTACGTGATGTCCACCAGTTCTCGCCCCGCACGCCGGCTCGCTTCGCGTTGCGCTTCCATGGCTTCCGCGAGGCGGCCCTCGGCTTCGTACACGCGAGCGAGCGCTGACCAAGCCTGTTCCTCGGAAGGCTGGCGAGCCGTCCAGTCGTGTGCGACGCTTTCCGCGAGTCGCAACGAATCATCACTCACGTATGCTTCTATGAGATTCCGGTTTGCGTCGCACGCATAACATTCCGAGAGTGCGCCGGAATTCAGAGCGGCGTCGCGTTCGATGACGCGACGGTACGTCTCGATCGCGCGGCGGCGATCGCCGGACCACGCCTGGTTTTCGGCGAGCAGCACGGCATCGCGCAGGTCCCGTGGGTACCGCGCACTCAATGACTCCGCCAACGCGACAGCCGAAGGGTCGTTTGTCGACGTGGCCCACATCGTTTGGGCAAACAAGCGGTCGTGCGGCGTCGCGTGGCTAGCGACACGAACCGCTTGTGCCATGTACGGGAGTACATGTTGTGGCCCGCGGGCTGTCCACTCGGACAGTCCCGCGTAATCCGCCGCCATGGCAAACGTGGAGTCCTCGGCGAGCGCTGCACGGAACAATCGCAGGGCGCTTGGGAAATCGTGTTCGCGATACGCGGCAATGCCGGCATCATAGAATCGTCGTGCGACGAGGGACTCGCTTCCAACCGACCCGGGCGACGCGAGGACCGCATGGTCGACGTCGCCGCCGTCGCTCCGACGTGAGTGAAGTGCGAGCGCTCCACCGAAGCCGAGCAGTAAAGTCGTGGCCGCGATCCCCGCCACCGATCGCCAGCCGCGTGGGAGCCACGAACGATGGATCGTCCCACTAGGCGCTTGTGGTTCGGGCGTCGGCGGGCGCGTCGCCGTCGCCGCGATATTTGACAATATACCAATTCGAGATTGCCCGACCTCCGTCGGAATTGATCCGCGCAACCGCTCGATCAGCGCCCGTGTTTCCGCCGACGGCGCAGACTCGAGCTCGCGCGACATTCGAGCTTCGAACTCGGCGTACTCTCGAAGCGCTCCGCCGACGTCGGCGGATTGCTCGAGGAACGATACCAACCGTCGGAGCGCAGGTTCGTCGAATGGCGACAAACGCAGCGCCTCGCGCGCAAATGCGATCGATGCGCGGAGATCACCGCGCCGCTCGGCGTCGTTCGTCAGTAGATCGGCGGCGCGGACGGCGATCGCGTGCAAGCGTGCTCGCTCGCGCTCGAGCCACCACTCGAACGCGGTCGAAACCCCCGCGGCTGTGAATTCCTGCAGGAGTGGCCCGCGATAGATCGCGAGAGCGTCGCGGAGTCGATTGCTCTCGATTGCCTCTACGAATTCCGTGACATCGCTTCGGATCGCCGCGTGGACGATGCCGATCTCGTCGCTCCCACGCGTGCGCACAACGTCGTCGCCACACGCTCGCCGGATGAAATGCAGCGCCTGACGCAGCGAGAGCCGCGCGTTGGCCGCGGGCGCGTCGGGCCAAAACAGCGCGCAGAGCTTGTCTCGCGACGGCATCGCATGCGGGTCCCCGAGAACGAGGTACACGAAGAGCGCGACGCGCTTTGGCTGCGCGAGCAGCGCATCGAGCGGCTCGTCCGCGATGTCGCGAACATCCAGCGCACCGAGGGCGCGGACGCGAATCCGTGATGACTCGAAAAGCTGCGGTGCAGTGGCCAACGCTCGGCGCCTCGACGGCTGATCTCGTGGTGGATCGGCAACAGACGATGCACGCTACGATGCATCACGATCGTTCGCGCGGCTAGCCGCGAGGGCCGAGTTCGGCACTTAGAAGAACGCGCCGCCCTGCAACGTCAGCATTTGATCACCGAGCTCTCGGCGCGGACAAGCACGTCGACTGCAAGCCGGCCTCCAGGATCATTCGGTGCCCGCTCGACGACAAGCTCGTGATTTGCGAACAGTCGCTTCGCCGCCCTGGCAACGATTGGTCGAAGCGTCAAGAAACCTTCATCGGTATTCGGCGAACGCAGCCGATCATTCGACTCGATACGAATTCTCGTCCGGTCGAGGCGCAGTTCCGCGTCGTCAGCGTCGCGCTCCAGCGCATCCGCCGCCGAGAAGAGCGCCTCGAGGGTAGAGGCCAAGCCATCCACGGGGTCGCCCACGAACGGTCGTCGCCGTTGCACTAACAAGCCGAACCGGCCGTCGGATCGATCGAGCGAAAACGAGGTGTCGTGTCCGACCAGCACCACGCCCGGCCCTTCCGGGACGTGTGTATAGTCGGCGACGTCGAGAAGAAGCCCACCGAGCGCGCGCCGACGGATCCAACGGTGGAAGATCGGAACAAACCGCTCGTCGGAAATGGCTGGCTCCGGCGAATAGATCTTCGCGCAGACGCGTCCGAGGCCGATCATACCGCCGCCGGGGTCAGTCGGGAGTAGCATGCGTGCGCCGCCTCGATGAACAGCTGCGCCTCTTCGACCCGTCGTCTCGCTTCATCGCGGTCCTTCGCCTCACCTCGCGCGTCATGCGCTGCTTGGAAATACTGCCATTCGCTGGTGCCGACGAAGCGATCGAGAAAGACGCCGGTGTCGACGAAATTTCTTTTGAAGGCCTCGAACACAGCGGTCGGTTCTGAGGCGATGTCCGGATCGCGAGCTTTGACGAGTCCCTGCGCCGCCGTAACGATGGCGCCGTACGCCACGCGCGATGCATTCAGGACTTCCTCATCTGTCGCCTGTTCGTCGTCGACCATCAACGACGCGTCGAACACTTTGCTCTCCGCGGTCGCGAGACTGAACTGCGTGAGGGAGACGACTTCACCCGCGCACTCCCCGACGCCGATGTCACCAATCGTGTATTCGCGCGCATCGTGCCAGTCGACGTAAAACGACGGATCCTCGTCGTGCGATGGCACGGTCATGAGGTCTTGTAAGCGTTCTTTGATCGTCTTCTTACCGATCCGCACCACCCAATCTCGGAACGATTCACCATCCGTCCGCTCGGAGGAGTAGTAGCCGAGGAGACGATCCACCGTCTCGGGAGCACGCTTCGAGGGGACGGCGCCGATGGCCAAGCCATAGTGCGCCGCGTTGTCCTCCAGCGATCCGCCAAGGATGACCTGAAAGTGCGGCACCTTGTACGATCCAACGTTTCGGCTCGACCCATAAAATCCGATGTCGCCGATGTGGTGCAGCCCGCACGAGTTGGGGCATCCGCTCACGCGAACGTGGACGTCCTTCACGACCGGATCGAGCTGCAGCGCCCGATCGGATAGACGCTGCCGCAACTCCGCGCCGAGGCCTCGCGAGCTGGCGATGCCGAGCTTACATGTGTCGGTGCCCGGGCAGGTCGTGACGTCCGCAATCGTCGTCGCACCGTTGAGACCGAGCTTTGCGTCGAACAACGCATTGTAGACCGCGACCAGATCCGCGCGGTGAATCCAGCGAATCAGAAAATTCTGATCGGCCGTGGTTCGCAGTGCGTCCGCGGTGTACGTGCGAACGACGTGCGCGAGTCGCCTCGCTTGACGCGCCGTGAGATCGCCAAGCGGAAGATTCACGAGTACCGCGACAAAACCCTCCTGGCGCGGGGTGTAGACGTTGGTCTGCTGCCACTCGGCAAACCCCGGAGCCGGCGCCGTTCTGCCATCGGTGATCGGCGCGGCAAGAAACTCCTGTCCAGCATCAGCAGCTGGCACGAGCTCGTTCCACGAGTACTCCGACCCCAGCGCGACACGTTCCGCTTCGACGAGACGCTTGAGCTCATCGATTCCGAGCTGCGCGACGAGAAACTTGATGCGCGCCTTGTTGCGATTACGCTTCTCGCCGAGACGCGCATACACGCGCGCGATCGCTTGCGAGATCGGAAGCATCTCGGCTACCGGCAAGAAGTCGTAAAGCTCTTTCGCCACATGCGGCACCGGTCCGAGCCCGCCGCCAACGACGACGCGAAATCCACGCTCCGCCCGGCCGTCGACCGTGCGCACCGCTGCGACGAATCCGAGATCGTGCATCATCGCGCGACCGCAGCCGAGTGCGTCCTCGGCGCAGCCGGAATAGGCGATCTTGAATTTCCGGCCGAAATCCTGAACGTCGCGATGCCCGAGAAGAAAGCGCATCTCCGCGTCAGCGTACGGCGAGATGTCGAATGCCTCGTGACGGCAGATCCCGGCGTATGGGCAGCCCGTGACGTTGCGCACCGAGTTGCCGCAGGCCTCGCGCGTCGTGATTCCGACAGCCGCCAGCCGTCGGTGCATGTCCGGCGTGTCCTCGATGTCGACAAAATGAAGTTGCACGTCCTGCCGGGTCGTGATGTGCAAAACGCCGTTCGAGTACTCCTCGGCGCACTCGGCGAGCACCTCGAGCTGCTCGGCCGAGAGTTTTCCGAACGGGATCTTGATGCGTTGCATCCCCGGTGCGTCGAACTCGGTTTCCGGACCCTTAGTGAGACCTCGTCGCGGAAATGGAATTTCCTGCGTCCGAAAGCCGTCGTGTCGCTTGCCGTTGTCGTAGCGTTGACCATACGCACCGCGGCGCAAGCGAAGCTCGGCAAAGACCTTCTCCTCGAGCTTGCCGGCTTTGCGCAGCTCCATCTGATTCTCGAAGTCATCGATCTCTTCGGCCATCGAGGGAGGGATCTTGTCCGCGAGCGCTTCCCGCCACGACGAGTAGTCTTTGCTCATAAGTGTTTTGGCACGTCGGTTGATGGTTCGGCAAATAGAGCGGTCGTCAGGTATCGCGCTCCCGAGTCTGGGGCGATGGCGGCGACGCGGTGCCCCGGTCCGAGCTCGCGAGCGATCTTCAGCGCCGCCCACGCGATCGCACCGCTCGACATGCCAACGAAGAGGCCTTCTTCCCGCGCGAGACGCCGCGCCAGTGGAAACGCGTCTTCCTCCCACGCCGGCACGACGCGATCGACCACCGTGCGATCGAAGTTCGGGGGAATGAATCCAGGGCCCATGCCCTGGAACTGGTGCTGGCCGCGTTCTCCGCCCGAGAGCACCGGAGATCGCGCCGGCTCGACCGCGACGACGAGCGTGTCCGCGCGCTGCTCTTTCAGAAATCGGCCGACGCCGCTGATCGTCCCGCCCGTGCCCGATCCGTACACGAAAGCGTCGATGCGTCCGTTCATCTGCGCCCACAACTCTGGGCCGGTCGTCTCGTAGTGGATGCGCGGGTTCGCGGGATTCGTGAACTGGTTCGGCATCCACGCCCCCGATTCGGCGGCGATTCGTTCCGCTTCTTCGATGGCCGCGAGTATGCGCCGCTCGGGATCCGTCAGCACGAGCGTTGCGCCGAACGCGAGCAAGGTTCGTTTTCGCTCCTCGCTCATTTGCGCGGGCAGACAGAGTGTCAACCGGTAGCCGCGCGCGGCGGCGACTTGCGCGAGACCGATGCCCGTGTTGCCCGAGGTCGGCTCGACGATCATATCGCCCGGATGCAGAATGCCGCGCTGCTCCGCGTCGATGATCATCCCAAGCGCCGTTCGATCTTTGATGGATCCCGCGGGCTGCATGCCCTCGAGCTTGATCCATACCTCTGCCATGTGGGGATCGACGACGCGCGACAGCTTCACGATCGGCGTGGAGCCGATCTTCGCGTCGATGCCGTGGCCCGCGTTGATTCGTTCTCGTAGCGCTACGAGAAGGTTTTCGGAGTCCGTTGTCATCAGAAGGCTCCTCGCCCGGAAAGCACGGCTTGTACATAGTCGACGAGCGATACCGGCTCGCTCGACTTGGGCGGCGCGATTCGATCGGCAAGCGCGACGACGAGGTGCCCCATCTTCGGATGCTGCGGCACAACATCCGCGTGAAGGCCATGTACCGCGAGTGCATGCTCGACCGTCGGACCGACCGCGCCAAGCAAAACGTGCTCGCGAAGCGCGGATACGAATTGTTCGAGCAGTCCATTTCGCGCTGCGACGTCGATGACGTGGCGAACCTGCACCTGCGTCGTGAATAACACGGCCTCGATTCGCCCGGCGATGATCTCGAGAATCGTTTCTCGGATTCGCGTTGCGTCGGTGGGAGACAGAGCCCACTCGTAGAGCTGCAAGTCGGCGACGTCTGCACCTCGACGCCGGAGCGACACCGACGGTTCGCGAGATTCTTCTCCCGCCGCGACGACCAGAACGTGCAGCCCCGCTACCGCGATCGTGTCGAGCGTCGCGAGTAACTCGGTCGTCGTATGTGGCGCCGGCGCGACGTACGCCGCCTTGAGCCGGTGCGTTCGGAGAACAGGAATTGGTTTTGGTCCGCGAGCGATGATCGTCGTGCGGCGTAGCGCCAGGACAACATCGTCGAGTCGTCCAGCTCGGTCCGACTCCTCCAAAAGCCGGCGCGTACCGGTTCCGGTGAGGAACACGACGACGTCGAAGGCGCCAGACGCAACCTGATCGAGAGTCGCCCGATCGTTTCCCTGCGGATGTATCGGCAGCTCTGACAGCGCAGGAGCGGACCACGGCACACCGCCGTGCCGGGCGATCAAGCCATCCAACTCGGTCGCACGTCGGGCTTCGAAGTGGGCGACTCTAATGCCGTGCAGTGATCGAGACATGCAAGCTCGCGAGGTTGTCGTGAAGAGCGGCGCGAAAACAAAACGGCCGCTCGAGGGAGCGGCCGTGAGTGCTCTTCTTGCGATGCGAGTGTACGCTAGGTCGTACAGCTGCTCGTCGGCCGCGGGGCGGAAACGGGACAGATGACCGCGCAACAACACGCGGCGATCTGCGCGGCACGACAACACACCGCCCCGCCGAAGAGGCGGGTCGACGTCAATGATGGCAGGGCCTTGGACATGCCCCGGTGCGTGATCGCGAGTTGCATAAGGATGCCTCGTACGATAACCGGGGTCAGAACTCCGTCAAGGTCTCACGAGCGGCGGAGTCGTTTGGATTTCTTGCGAGAGTCGTCGGGAACAGTGACTGTCGCAAACGATATATGCAATCTCTAACGTATGGTTTACGTAAGCTGGCGCCGAGTTTTCTTGTCACGTTTTGACGTTCGGCTTGGCACGCGGACCTAGACTCGTTCCGTGGCGACCCGCGGACCGCCAGAGAGCCGATTGTGAAAGAGCTAGCGGCTGTGCCGATGCATCATCTCGACGAGCTCGTCGTACATTGCTTCCGCTTCGGCGTCGCCGGAACGAATGGCGGTCGACGCGCAGTGCTTGAGATGGTTGCGCATCAGCTCCCGGCTGACGCTGCGCAGCGCTTCGTGCACAGATGAGATCTGCGTAAGGATGTCGGCGCAGTATCGGTCGTCGTCGACCATCTTCTGCAGGCCACGGACCTGTCCCTCGATCCGGCGGAGGCGTTTGAGATTGCGATCCTTGATGTCCGGATCGACCGCGACCGCTTTGCGTCCGGACGTCTCCGCGGCCGTGCCACAGCCGCATCCGCATAGCTCGGCGTCTTTGTTCGATGCTGCCTTTTTCGCGACGGTTGCCATTTCCAGTTTCCTCATGAGATTCGCGCGCGCCGAAGCCGAAGACTGTTCGTGACGACGCTGACGGAGCTGAACGCCATCGCGGCACTCGCGATGATCGGGCTGAGCGAGATCCCGAACGCCGGATAGAGCGCGCCCGCGGCGATCGGAATGCCGATGACGTTGTAGGCGAACGCCCAGAAGAGGTTCTGCTTCATGGTCCGCATCGTCAGACGGGAAAGCGTTACGGCCTGCAGCGCGCTTCGCAGGTCGCCGCGCATCAGCACGATGTCGCCCGCTTCGACGGCGACGTCCGCCCCTGCGCCGATCGCCATCCCGATGTCGGCCTGGGCGAGCGCTGGTGCGTCGTTGATCCCGTCGCCGACCATCGCGACGACGTTGCCTTCGCCTTGAATGCGCGCGATCTCCGCCACCTTCCCCTCGGGAAGAACGCCCGACACGACTCGATCGATGCCGGCTTCACTCGCGATCGACTCGGCGGTTGCTCGGTTGTCGCCGGTGAGCATGACAACGCCCAGCCCGGCGCGATGCATCTCGGCGATTGCATCGCGAGACGATTTCTTGATCGGATCAGCGACGACTATAGCACCCGCAAGCTCTCCGTCGACGGCAACGTAAACCAGTGAGCCGGTCACTGATGATCGGTCGATCGATGCAACGTCGAGCGCGTACTCCCGCATGAAGGCCTCGCTCCCGACCACGACCATTCGTCCGCCAACGACAGCCGCTGCGCCGCGGCCCGTCGACGACTGAAAGGAGTCCGGCGTTTCGAGTCTCAGCCCGCGGCTCTTTGCGTGACCGACGATCGCGTCGCCCAAGGGGTGCTCGCTTCTCGTTTCGACTGCGGCCGCTAGTGAGACCAGCGTATCCTCGCTCATCGATGACCCTGGCGATGACAGAACGCTGACCACTTCCGGCTTGCCCTCGGTGACCGTGCCCGTTTTGTCGAGGACGATCGTCGTCACATCGCCCGCGCGCTGAAGCGCTTCGCCCCCTTTGATGAGAATTCCCGCCTGCGCGCCTTTTCCAGTCGCGACCATGACAGCGGTCGGCACTGCGAGCCCCATTGCACACGGACACGCGATGATGAGCACCGCGATCGCCGCGCTGAACGCATGAGCCACCGGCGCCGCTGCGCCGACCTTCGTCCCGATCACGACCCACGCGATGAACGTCACGACGGAGATCGCGACGACCACCGGAACGAACACCGCGCTGACTCGGTCGGCGAGCCGTTGAATCGGAGCGCGAGAACCCTGAGCGTCGCGCATCAGCCGCACGATCTGAGCGAGTGCGCTGTCGCTTCCAACCGCGGTCGCCCGAAGCGAGAACGCGCCGGTTCGGTTCAGCGTTCCGCCGAACACGCGGTCCCGTTCCCCCTTGCTCACGGGCAACGATTCACCGGTCAGCATGGATTCGTCGACCGCGCTCTCGCCGCCGATCACGACCCCGTCGACAGGTATGCGCTCGCCCGGCCGAACGACGACTTCATCGCCGCGCTCGACGGTCTCGATGGGCACGTCGACTTCTTGGTTCTGATGTCCATCGCTCCGAATCACCCGCGCCGAGGTCGGCCGCAACTTCACCAGCGAGCGCAATGCGCTCGAGGTGTGCGTTTTCGCGCGCGCTTCGACCGCGTGCCCAGCGAGCACGAACGCGATGATGATGATCACTGCCTCGTAATAGAGCTCGGGCATCATCCCGCGGCCGATGAAGAACGAGGGCGCGACCGTCGCGATCAACGAGTACACGAACGCCGCGCCCGTTCCGATTGCCACGAGCGTGTTCATGTCCGCCGAACCGTGCAAGCCGGCCTTCCACGCGCCAACGTAGAACTGTCGGCCAGCCCAAGCCATCACGAACGTCGTGGCCACGAGCAGTCCGAACGCGATCGCTCGTCCCGCCGCGCTCGCCGACATGTTGGTCATCGAAACTGCCATCGCTATCGCCCCGATGACCGCGCCGACGATCGCCTTTCGGCGCAGGTCCTCGAATTCCTCACGCTGCGCCGTGTCTCGCGCTTCCTGTTCTTCGAACGCCGTCTGCTCGGGTGACGCGAGCTCGGCGCCATATCCGGTCGCGCGAATCGTGTCCACGAGCGCGGACGGGTTGGTTTCGGTCGGATCGAACGTGACCGTCGCGGTGCGCATCATGAGATTCACGACCGCGTCCGACACGCCCGGCTGTTTGACGAGACTTCGCTGTACGCGCGCCTGACACGCAGCGCAGGTCATCCCGCTGACCGGGATGCGGATGGTTTCTTCGGTTGGTTTGTGCTGGACGTCTGTGGCTGTCGGCATGGCTTCTCTCCTCTGCCGAAGCAATATACCCCCCAGGGGTATCGAAACAAAGGCCTTATCGGCGTTCGGGATGACTCGCTACACAGCTTTGAGCTCGCCCTCGAGATAGCCGAGCACCCCCATCACGATCGGGATCAGTCCGAGGACGATGATCGCGGTGATCGTGAACCATCGCGCATGAAGCCGCGACGTCAGCCCTGAAATCACGGCACTCAACAACAACGCCACCCCGATCAGGGTGGCGTCGATGAAAAGTCCGAGGATGAGCCCCGACGCGGTGCTCCACAAAAGGATGGAGGCGCGCATGCGGCGAATTACGGCTTATGGCTTGATCTGAATCGCTGCCCCGTTCGGTACGGCTCGCCAGATCTCCTCGATCTCCTGGTCCGTGACCGCGATACAACCGTTCGTCCAGTCGTAGTCGCGATGCTTGGCTCCGATGTCCGCGTAGGCCGGCGGGAGACCGTGGATCATGATATCGCCACCCGCGGCAAAGCCCAGCGCTTTGGCTCGCTGAATGTGCTCGGCATCCGGATACGAGATGTGCAGCGCCATATGGTACTTGCTCTGCGGGTTCCGGGCGTCGATATGGAAGACGCCTTCGGGCGTCCGATTGTCGCCGATTCGGACCTTGTCGCCCGTCGGCTCTTTGCCGAGCGCGATCTGATAAGATCGAACCGCGACGCCCGAGTTGTAGAGGGTCATCGTCCGCCGCTGTTTTTCGACGACGATGCTGTCGGCGTGGAGGATATCGCCGACCTTGGTGGCAGGAGTATGACTGACCGTCGGCGTAACGATCATCGTCCGGCTGAGCGACGAGTCTCGCGACGGTGCAGAGACGAGCGCGGCAACGAGCAGCGGAAGAATCATGGGCAAATGCGAACTACGCCGAGGGACCGGCACTGAGAGGGCTACGGATGCTTGCGTGGGAGCGTTCACCTGCTCGACGCTCAATATACCGTCGAGGTCACCTCACGATCCAGAGGAGTTTCTTTGCCCCTGGCCTCGCAGCAAAGAAAAAGCGAGCACAACTTCCCGCCAAGGAATCTCCCGGTCGTTCTCGTAGCACCGCCGGAATCGCCGCTTCACGCTTCCCACCGCTCGATATTCCGGCATGTCTCTCCTCTTTCGTTATCTCCGCGGGTACTGGTCGCTCGTCGTGCTCGCACTGTTCCTAGCGGCGATCAACCAGGTCTTCTCGCTACTCGACCCATTGATCTTCCGGCACGTCATCGACGACTACGCCACGAAGTACGATCACTACTCCCACGGACAGTTCTTCCGCGGCGTCGCGCTCCTGCTGAGCATGGCCGTCGGCGTCGCTTTCATTTCACGCGTCGCGAAGAACTTTCAGGACTACTTCGTCAACGTCGTCGTCCAACGCCTCGGCGCACAGCTCTACTCGGACGGCATTCGCCACTCGCTCTCGCTGCCTTTCCAGGTCTTCGAAGACCAACGGAGCGGCGAAACCCTCGGCAAGCTCCAAAAGGTCCGAGCCGACACCGAGAAGTTCATCACGGCATTCGTGAACATCGTTTTCACGTCCGTCGTCGGCGTGATCTTCGTGATGATCTACGCCTACAACGTCCACTGGTCGATCGCGCCGGCCTTCCTCCTGACAATCCCGCTCCTCGGCGGATTGAGCTCGGTTCTGAGCAAACGAATCAAGGGGATTCAAAAGGTCATCGTCGCCGAGACGACCGCGCTCGCCGGTGCGACCACCGAGTCCCTTCGGAACATCGAGCTCGTGAAAAGTCTCGGGCTGGCCGAGCAAGAGATCGACCGCCTCAACGCGACGACGAACAAGATCCTCAAGCTCGAGCTCAAGAAGGTCCGCTATATCCGAAGCCTGAGCTTCATCCAGGGGACGTGCGTCAACTTCGTGCGCACGTCGATCTTGTTCCTCATGCTCTATCTGATCTTCGACAAGCAGATCACCGTCGGCCAATTCTTCTCGCTGTTGATCTATTCGTTCTTCATCTTCGGACCGCTGCAGGAGCTCGGAAACGTCATCAACACGTATCGAGAGACCGAAGCCTCGCTCGAGACGTTCGAAAAGATTCTGCAGACGCCGATCGATCCGAAGCCGGCGTCGCCGATCGGCGTGAACGACCTTCGCGTCCTCGACTTCGACGACGTGACTTTCACGCATCAGACGGCGTCGGCGCCTGCGCTGTCGGACATCTCGTTCAGCGTCGAACGCGGCGAGACGGTCGCGTTCGTCGGACCTTCGGGCGCGGGCAAGACGACGCTCGTCAAGCTGCTCGTCGGTCTCTATCAGCCGAAGGAAGGACGCGTTCTATACAATGGCGTCGACAGCGGCCGGGTCGACCTCGACAAGTTCCGCGAACGCATCGGTCTCGTGACGCAAGACGCCCAGCTCTTCTCCGGATCGATTCGCGAGAACCTGCAGTTTGTTCGGCCCGACGCAACCGATGAGGAATGCATCGACGTTCTCCACCGCGCGGCCGCCGAGAATCTTCTTCGCCGCGCGGACAAAGGGCTCGATACGGTGATCGGCGAAGGCGGCATGAAGATCTCCGGCGGCGAGAAGCAGCGTCTCTCGATCGCCCGTGCGCTGCTCCGCCATCCGCACCTCCTCGTGTTCGATGAGGCGACGTCCGCGCTCGATTCGCTCACCGAAGAGGAGATCAGCCGGACGATGCGCGAGATCTCCGCGTCCGCCCATGTCATCACCGTCCTCATCGCACACCGGCTCTCGACGGTCATGCATGCACATCGCATTCACGTTCTCGAGCGCGGGCGCATCGTCGAGGTCGGACGCCACGACGAGCTCCTCGACCTCAAAGGGCTCTACTACGCGATGTGGCGTCAGCAGGTGGGCGAGCGGCGCAGCCTATCGATCGAGAAGCCGGCGGCGGCGCGTCGTTTACAAGTCGCGCATTAGAACACGCTAAACGATGAGCGAGCGCCTCACCCAGACGATCGACATCGAGACGCCGGAGCTCGTCGTCGTCTCGTACACGGTCGCTGGGCTCGGGTCACGCTTGCTCGCGGCGCTGATCGATCTCGGGATCTGCGCGGTCGCGCTGCTCATCGTGATTCTCGCGGCCGCGGCGCTCGAGAGCACGTCGCTGAGCCAGCTCACCAAGGATCTCGCGAACAAGCCATCGGTATCGACAGCGTGGGCCGCGGCGGTCATCACGATCATGCAGTTCGTGATCCTGTGGGGCTACTACGTGCTGTTCGAGGGATTGAATGACGGCCAAACGCCGGGCAAGCGGTTTCTCCGGCTTCGAGCCGTCCGCGACGGCGGCTATTCGATCGACTTCTCGGCGTCTGCGGTGCGCAATCTTCTTCGCATCGTCGACCTGCAGCCGATCTTCACATACCTCGTCGGGATCGCGAGCGTCGCCGTTTCGAAGACGGGCAAGCGACTCGGCGACATCGTCGCTGGAACGATCGTCGTTCGCGAAGGCCTGATCCGTCAGCCACTTGCCGAACGACCGGTGACGAAACAGGTGGAACCGGCGGTGGTTTTGACCGCCGCGCTCAGCGACGCGGAGTTTCAACTGCTCGAGCGATGGGCCGATCGACGGAGCTCGCTGGCGCAGGAGCGACGCCGCGAAGTCACGGCTCAAGTCGTCGCCCGTCTTCGGCATGCGTTTCCCGCGGGTGACGACGGGAATGACGGCGCTATCCTGCTCCGCCTCCTCGCAACCGAGAGACGCGCGCGCGACCAAGGCGCCGCCGCTCGCGGAGCGACGGGTGCAAGCCGTGAGCGATACTCGATCATCACGACGCGTTCACCGAGGTGGATCGTCTTCGCGTCGAAGCTCGCCGATGCACAGCGCAAAGGACTCAAATCCCTCGGCGAGGGCGGGGTTCGCGACTTCGTCTCCGAATATCGTGCCCTGTCCGCGGACCTCGCCCGACTGCGAACCGCCGTCGGCAACGATGGCGCAAGCGAATTGTTCTACCTCGGCCGGCTCGTCGCCGGCGCGCACAATCTCCTGTATCGCGATCGCCGCAACACGCTTCGCGATGTCCTTCGGTTCATTGCGATCGACGTTCCGACCGAAGTTCGTCGCTCCGTCGTCCCGATCGGACTCGCGGTAACCTTCCTCTTCGTGCCGGCGATCATCGCCTACACCGCGGTGGTTCGCGACCCGACCGTCGCCTCATCGTTCATCCCGGTACAAATGCTCGATCGCGCGGAAGACGGCGTGACGCGAGCCAAGCGAGGAACCGGCTACATCCCGGACCCGGAGGTCCTTCGTCCGTTGATGGCGAGCAAGATCATCGCGAACAACGTTCAGGTCACCTTTGCCGCGTTCGCGCTCGGCGTCACCGCTGGACTCGGCACGCTCGTCTTGTTGCTGTTCAATGGCGTCTCGCTCGGCGGCGTGTTCGGCCTGTACCAGTCGAAGGGGATTCTCAGGCTGCTGCTCGCATTCGTCGCGCCGCACAGTGTGCTCGAGCTCAGCGCGATCTGTATCGCGGGCGGCGGCGGATTGCTCATCGCCGGGGCGCTGCTCGTTCCGGGCGATCGCACTCGGCGTCGTGCGCTCGCTGAGAACAGCAAGCGCGCGATGCATCTGATCGCGGCGTCGACATTGCTCCTGGTCGTCGCGGGGTCGCTCGAGGGGCTCGTATCGCCGATTCCCTCGTGGCCGCTTTCGGCGAAGCTCTCGGTCGCCGCAGTGACGGCTGTGCTGCTCGCGCTCTATCTGCGCGGTGGAGCGAACCGACATGTGGCGGTCGTCGAAGAACCAGCGCGCGATATCGACCGCGACCTGTTGTCACTTCAACCAACCCTGAGACTGCCATCCTGAGCGGAGCGATGAAAATCGCTCTCCGTCCAGGCAGTTCAGCGCGTTACAGCAATCCGCGCGATTTGATCTCGAGGTAGCGGTTTACGACCGCGGCGGCCATGTGTGACGGCGAGACGTCGAGCACCGCGACACCGACCTTCCGCATTCTCGCGAGCGCCTCTTCCCGCTCGCGAATCAGTTCCTCGGCGGCGGCGCTTTTGAACAGCGCGAGCGACCCATTGGTTCCCGGCCGCGCGGCTTCGAGGAGCGCGTCATTTTGCAGCGCGACGATGACGACGGAATGTCGCTGCGCCGCCCGGGCCGCATAGGCGATGAACGATCGCGCCGTCCGAACGTCGATGACGTCGGTGAAGAACAACACAAGCGCTCGACGGCGCTGCCGCATCGCGAGCAGCCGGAATGCCGCCGCGTAATCGGGTTCCGTCAACGTCGCATCGAGCCCGCTGAGCGCCGATCGCACGCCGCGCAACGCAGCGACGCCTTGCTGCGGCGGAACGAATGCGCGAACGACGTCGTCGAAGGCGATGAGTCCAACTCGATCGCCGCTCGTCGACGCGACATCGCTGAGCACGAGCGCCGCCGACAGAACGTGCTCGAATCTGGTGAAGCGGCCGGCCGACTGCGTCATCGCGCGCCCGCAGTCGATCAACGATATCACCGTCTGCGATCGCTCGATCGATTGTTCGCGGACGATCAATCGCCCGTGCCGCGCCGTCGACTTCCAATCGAGAAGTCGGGGATCGTCGCCGGGCACGTAGTCGCGCATTCCCGCGAATGCCGTTCCCTCTCCGCGCTGTTTGAGCGCGCGGACCCCGGCATCGCTCAAACGATTCTGCATCGCGAGCAGGCGAAAGCGCCGCACGTTGCTGAACGAGGGAATGACGGTCACGTCGTTCCGAAGTGGAACTCTGACGATCCGGCTCAACAATCCGAGCGTCGTGTTGAGCCGAAGCGCGACATCCCCGAGTGTGTAGTGGCCTCGCGCGTCGCCCTCTGCCTCGACCGAGATCGAGCGCTCCATCCCCGCCCCGAGCTCGACCGACTGTGTTGGGATCGCTGTCGCGATCCCAGAGGGAATCTCGTCGGACAGCTGGAAGAAGACCGGCCAACGCCAGCGCGATCCGATCGCGTATCGCAGCTCGACGCGATCGCCGAGCCCGATCGAACCTGGAATCGCTCGCGTGACGTCGATGCTGTCGGGGCGTGCGAGCTTCACGTAGTCGAGCGCGACAAGCGACCCTACGACGAGAAGCCCGATCGCTCCGAGGAGAACGCCGGCGTTTCCGGGCAACAGCCAGAGGATGCCGCCAACGACGACGATCTGCGCGAGACGCTTCGTCGGATAGATCGCCCACAGCGGACGCCGCGAGCGAATGCGGGCGAACATCCCGGCCGGCGACGTCACACCGGTGCCGCAATGCGAGTGAGAACGGCCGAGACGACGTCGTCGGTCGTGCGCCCTTCGACCTCGAGCTCGGGTGCGAGCGTGACACGATGACGCAGCACAGCCAGCGCGCGCTGCTTGACGTCGTCGGGTGTCGCATAGTCGCGTCCATCGAGCACCGCGGCCGCTCGCGTCGCGCGCATCAACGCGATGCTCGCTCTTGGCGACGCGCCCAGCATGAGTGACGGATCTCCGCGTGTCGCCCGGGTGATGTTCGCGATGTACTCCCGCACCTCCGGCGCAACGCGAACCTGGTCGATGAGCGTTCGACACTCGCGCGCTTGGTCGATGGTCAGGACCGGATCGATGATTCGCATTCCACCCCCTCGCTCGGGATCGAAGCCGGACTCGTGCAGCCCGAGCATTTGGAGCTCGGCCTCAACCGGCGGATACCCGACGACGATCTTCATGAGAAAGCGATCGAGCTGCGCCTCGGGGAGCGGAAACGTTCCCTCGTGCTCGACCGGGTTCTGCGTCGCGAGAACGGTGAACAGTGTGTCGAGCGGCCGGCTCGTTCCGTCGGCGGTGACCTGTCGCTCGGCCATCGCTTCCAGCAGCGCCGCCTGCGTCTTGGCCGGAGCGCGATTGATCTCGTCGGCCAATAAGAGATCTGTAAACACCGGCCCGGGCTGAAACTCGAATCCACGCGCGGGATCTCTGTACAGCGCGACGCCTGTCACATCCGCCGGCATCAGATCCGGCGTGAACTGAATGCGCGTGAACCGAATCGCCATCGCGCTGGCGATGGTTCGGATGAGCAGCGTCTTCGCCGTACCGGGCACACCTTCGATCAACGCGTGGCCTCGCGCGAGGAACGTGACGAGCACGTCGTCGATGGCGGCATCTTGCCCGATGATTCGCGTCGCGACAGCCTCGCGAACGCGCGACAGCAATGCGGATCCTTCGCTAACGGTGATGGTCATTTCGTTCGTTGAGGAGGCAGCAAAAGTTGTCGTTCGATGTCTCGGATCGCATCGCCGACCCTGTTCAGTTCCGCGGCGGGAATCGAGTCGCGCAACGCCCGGCGCACTGTCTCGACCGGCTCCGAGAGTGACGGATCCCGCTCGGCAACCGCGTCGAGAAAGGAAGCGTCGCTCGCGCCCGGCGGCGCCGAGACCGTTCGGCCCGTGCGCCGGCGCAGCCCGGAGACGAGTCGCTCCGTCGCCGTTTTCGTCGCGCCGACGTCCGCGTACGCATTCGCGAGCGCATCCGCGTGCTCGAGCGGTGATCGTCTCGGCAGACGAACCGGATCCACGGGCGGAAGCGGACGCGGTCCAAGGGCGAGAAGCACGATCAAGCCCGATAGCAACATCTGCGCGAGGAAGTGTCCCGACGCGGTGTTGGAGAGATACTTCCAGATCGCCGCGACCGGACCGCGGTGTATGCCGAAACCATGATGGTATTCGTCGAATACGAGCTGCTTACCGCCGCTCGCCGGCTTCGCGTACTCGAGGATCCGCGCGACCGCGAGGTCGGCGGCGAACCTGCAAACGCGAACGGCGTCATTCGAGAAGATTGCGGACTCGCTCGCGACGACGACGCGCCCTTGACCGAGCGGAAATCCCTGCGCGACGGCGAGCCCGTTGCGCCCCCGCACCACCGTCACGAGACCGGCGGGCGCCCGCTTCCACTCCAGCACGGGAAGGTTCAGCGGGATTGCGAGCACGCGCGATTCCAACGAAGAGCGATCCTGGCACGCCGGATCGTCACGTCCTTCGAGAAAACCGGCCGGGCCGCCGACGTCGACACCGAGAGAATCGGTGATCTCGTCGCCGCCGTCCACTGTGACGATCAGCGAGCCACCGTGACGGACGTTCTCGAGCAACCAATGGACCTCGTGCGCGCCGAGCGCGAGCTGCGGACCGATCACCGCCTGCGTGGCTGCTTTGGGGGAGACCGAGTCGAGCGGCGCGATTCGCTGTTGGACGTGCCAACCCGTCCGTTGTGCGAGCTCGTACGCAATTCGAGCTCCTCCCGGACCGGTCGAATAAGTGCTTCTGTCGCCTTCCGAGCTCCCAGGCTCCTCAGGCGTGAACAGCGCGACGGCGACGACCACTGCGCTCAGCACGATCAGCAGCTTTGCCGCACCCGTGCTCCGCGCAGCCGACGTCGCTGGGTTGGTCATGCCGCAGCCCGCGCGTTCGTCAATCGCTGTGCTCTGTCCAACAGCCGCGCATAGTCATTGGCCGCTACGTCGGAGCCGCCGTAAACCACACTGTCGAAGTCGCGCGCGAACGCGCGGAATTCGCCGGCGTTCGCCGCGCCTCGGCGAGTCAACTCGCGCGCATAGTCTCCGGACGTCTTCGACGAATGAAAGGCGATCGCGCCGGTTCGACTCAGTCCGTCGATCACCGCGGCGTAGAGTGCGTGGCTCGCACCGACATGATCACCGCTCGCCGCAAGCTCGCGCGCGAGCTTCCAAAAATCCCGTCGCTGTCCGACGCCGAGATCCGCGCCGAACCCGGATCGCTTTCGAATGATGTCGATTTGCTTCGCGACGACGATGCGAGCGACGACCGCCAGGACGACGAGGATCACGCCGACGATCGAGGCAATGCGCATGTCGTGCGATCCGCGCGCCAGCTCGACGAGCTCGGACAAACGCTCGAGTAGCCAGTTGATCACTCGGCCGAACAGGGAGCGGCGCAGAGGGACCGTGTACGCCGGCTGTCTGGCAATCGCATCCACTGTATCGTGGATTGCGGCTGTCGTCCACTCGCCGATCCGCTGTTGAAGAATCACCAGGATGGGCGATCAGATCGCGACGTTCGCGGACGGTGCAGCGGCCGAATCGCCTCCGGCCATGTACTCGATGTCGAATGCTTCTTTTCGAATTCGAACATCATAATACAGCACCGTTTCGACGATCGAGAAAAACGGGCGCACGCACACGCCGATGACAGTCTCGGTGATGCGCAAAAAGACGCTGCTACCGACCAAAGATGCCGCGATCGTCGCGCCGACGGAAACGGCAATCGTCAACAACGCCGCGAGGACCAGTGTTCCGAGAACGTGCCCCTTCACGCCGACCGAAAGCTCCGACGATCGGCCGAGCGACCGGCCCACACCGAGTCCCTCGAGCACGACGATTTGTCGCACAGCGAAGAATCTGGCGATCGGATAGCACACGGCGACAAAAAAGAGGATCACCATGAGCAGGAACGTGACCGGAAGGCTCGACGCGCCGAGCACCGCGGAGATGATCGCCACTGGAATCATCAGGACCACCCCCGCGGCGACGAGAATGAGCAGCACACTCAGACTCGCGAGCAGTAAGGTGACCACTCGCCTGCCGACGGTTCGATACGCCAGCCCGACGTCCGGAGCCCGCTCGAGGTAAACGTCGCGCGCAAGGACCGCGATCGCGCCGCCGAGAATCACGTACACGACGATTCCCGCAACGAGATTCGCGCCGATGACGCCGAAACCCGGAATCGCAGCGGGCACGATCTCGAGGTGGAAGACGAGCTGGATGACGAGCCACGGCACGTACACCACCGCGCCGGCGACGATGAATTGCAACGGCGCGCGGCGAAAAACTTGGAATGCCACGTCGACGAGCTCTGTCGCCGACCGAGGACGAAGGCCGATGTCGGTCATGCGCTGGGTTGGGCGGCTGGCATTTCAGAAAACTAGAACGCTAGGATCTGGCGGCTAGACTCTAGCGATTCCAGCGCCCAAAAAGAAAACGGGAGCCGTCAAATGACGACTCCCGTCTCCACCGTTCCAAACCGCTGAACTTTACGCGGCCATTCCTTCCTTCAAGACATCCGCCGTGTCGCTCTCGCGAAGACGCTTGAGCGCTCGGTCGCGCAGTTGACGAACGCGCTCCCGGGTGACCCCGAGCTCGTGCGCAATCTCCTGCAACGTCATCGGGCGGTTGCCCTCGAGACCGAAGTACAGCGTCAGCACTCGTCGGTCGCGCGGCGGCAGCACCTCGAGCGCACGCGCGATCGCCTCGCGACGCGACTCGCTCTCGACACCACCCGGCAACACATCCTCGTCCTCACCGCGGTCCAAAACCAGCGTCTCGGCCAACGTCCGTCCCTGCTCCCCCGCGCTCGCCGGCTCATCGAGCGACCGAACCGGCTGCAGAAGCGCAACCAATCCGCGCGTCACGTCGAGCGACAAGTTCGCGACCGTCGCGATCTCATCCTCATGTGGCTCGCGCGACAGCTTCTGACGCAACACTTCCTGAGCACGCGACACCCGCGACAGATCGGCGGCGCGGTTCAACGGAACCTGGACGGTTCGACCCTGCCGCTGTACGGCCGAGTGAAGCGCCTGGCGGATCCACCATACGGCGTAGCTGATGAAATTCACGCCGACGTCCGGATCGTACTTGTCCGCGGCGCGAACCAAACCAGCGTTCGCCTCGCTGACCAAGTCACCGAGCGGCACGCCCCGGTTTTGATACTGCTTAGCGACCGAGAACGCGAAGCGAAGGTTCGCCCGGATCAGTTCCGAGCGCGCGTCGTCACGCGCGTCGTCCGTCGTCGCGCGACGCATCGTTCGCGCGAGCTCTTTCTGCTGGAGCGCAGTGAGCACCGGCTCTCCGCGCAACTCCTCGATGTAAAGGTCCAGCAGATCGCGATCATCGTTCGTCATATACATCGCTTTCGCTCCCGGCGCACTCGAGCGCCAGACCTGATGTTCGTTCGAAATTCCTCGGCGTATCGTGAGCTGTCGTCGTCCTCGACTCCAGCTCAGGCGCGTTTCGCGACCTCGGCGTTTGAGCCCACCTTGCGCGCCCCCGACGGGACCGCCGGCACTGACGGCACCGCCGTCCTGCGCCTCAGCTCGGCCATATACTCGTCCAATACCGCCGGCCGAACTCGGTAATACACGAACTGCCCGTCCTTTCGAAATTCCACGAGCCCCGCGGTCGTCAATTCTTTCAGATGGTGTGAAATCGTCGCCTGACGAACAGGAAAACACCCACACAGCCGCTGACAGCCGACTTCGGCGCGCGACGCGATATGCTCGAGAATCTCGAACCGGCGTGGGTCAGCCAGAGCCTTTGCAATCCGTTGGAACTGGTCCGAATCCACCGCGGTTTGACTCCACTGACAGTACGATAGATAGATAATCGTCTAATTATAGGACGCAAGGAGCCAACAGGTTCCGAATCCCAGGTATCGGGCGCCGGAGAATCTGAAGACAGCGTTTATGATAGAACAAGAGACTCCGATCCCGTGCCTCCGTCAGACCGGCACCTAGCACAGCGTATCTGTCCATGACCGCCATCTATCCGATTCCGCCGCGAACGTCAGCGAACCCCGACCAGCCGAACCTGGTTCCGACCAGCCGCCTGACCAATCTGCCCGAGTATGTCTTCTCGTGGCTCGATGAACTCAAGGCTACAGCGCGAAGCCGTGGTGCCGACCTCATCGACCTCGGCATGGGAAACCCCGACCAGCCGACGCCGCAGCCGATCGTCGATGCGATCGGGACCGCGTACAACGACCCGAAGACACACGGCTACCCGCCATTTCGAGGCTCGCCGCGATTCAGGGAGGCCGTCGCGTCTTATATGAAGCGGCGTTTTGGCGTTTCGGTCGATTCGGAGCGCGAGGTCCTGTGCCTGAGCGGCGCGAAGGAAGGTATCGCGCAAGCGACGATGGCCTTCGCCGACGAATCCACCGTTTCGCTCGTTCCCGACATCTACTACCCCGTCCATGGCCGCGCCTCGGGACTTGTCGGCAGCCACACGCACTTTCTTCCCCTCCGCAGTGAACGCGGGTTTCTTCCCGACTTGAACGCGATTCCGGCGAACATCCTGAGTCAGGCGCGCTTGCTGATTCTCAACTATCCGCACAACCCGACAGGTGCCGTCGCGACGCTCGAGCTGTTCGAGGAGGCCGTCGCGCTGTGCCGGCGCCACAACATCCTGCTGATCTCCGACCTGGCGTACAGTGAGCTCACGTATGACGGCGTCGTCGCACCGAGCGCGCTTCAGGTTTCCGGCGCGAAAGACGTCACCCTCGAGTTCCACTCGTTCTCGAAGACGTTCAACATGGCCGGGTCCCGCATCGGATTCGCCGTCGGCGCGGCCGAGCTCATCGACGCTTTGAACGCCGTTCGCACCAACATGGGCTACGGCACGCCGGTACCGATCCAGGCCGGTGCCGCGTACGCGCTCGATCACTTCCGTGAGCTCGAGGCGCCGACGGTCGCACGCTACCGAATGCGCCGCGACTTTCTCATCGAAGGCTTCCGGTCACTCGGCTGGAGCTCGGAGCCCGCGCACGGATCGATGTTCATGTGGCTGCCGATCCCTCAGGGCTTCGCCGCGCAGGAGTGGGTTCAGTACCTCATCGACAAAGCCGATGTCGTCGTCACGCCGGGAAATGCTTTCGGGCCGGGCGGTGAACGCTACTTCCGTGTGTCGCTGATCGCGGACCCACCGGTGCTCACTGTCGCACTCGATCGCCTGCGAAAGAGCGGAATTCGGTTCGACATGAAACGCGCTTGAGTCCGTGGCTCGACACGTGCACGGCTGGTGGGTCTCACCGAGGAGGACTCATGGACAACGACCAAACTCCCGCGCCGGAGAACGACGAACTGCTCGAGCCGGATGACTCGACCAATTTGAGCGCAGCGAGCGCCACACCAGACCCGAACGACGAGATCCCTGTGCCGATCGCGATGTTCCCTTCGGAAATCGACGAACGCGCGCAAGTTGTCGATTCACTGCGCAAAGAGGCGAACACGAACCGCGACGAGGACCTCGGGCTTCAGCCGTAGCGTCTCACCCGTTCGAAGCGCGCCGGTCGGAGATTCGCGGCCGTCGCGCGGCGCGTCGGACGCGATCACGCCACAGGGTCGAAACCGACCCTCCCCGCTGATCCCTGCCCTACATCTGCTCCCCAAAGTGCCTGCCCGCGCAACCATCGCGGCCAATGCAGGCCGCCGGCCGCTTACCCCGTCACCCACAAATTTTCGCGTTGAGCTTGTCTTATTTGTGATATGTGTCAATGTTACCGACGATTGAAACCGATGCAGGCCTGTGTTCACCCGAGGGAGGGCACGGATGATCTCCGAACGGCGGGCTGCTGCACCGAACGATAGCAAAGGCGTCGTGTCGCACGATTTCGCCATCGCAGCGAGGAGATATCAGCTCTATCGCGAGCTCGAATCCGAGCAGCTCGCGATCATGGCGCGCGAGAATTTGTTGACGGAGTGGAGCGCGGAAACGCGCGCCACGGTGCTCGCGGCTCGAGAGTTCGTGCGTGACACGCGCGCGGCGAGGACGACGCTTCGGGATCAGGTTCGCGATTTCATCATCGGGTTTCGCAACTCGCGCGAACCGCTGAAGAGCGTGTTGCGTCAGACGCGCGCCGTGCTTCAGAACCTCGAGCGGACCGGCGCCATCCGCGACGACAACGGCTGGTTCGAGACCGAGATCCTCGAGTGGGCGATTGAAGAGTACGGACGCATCTCCTAGTCGCGCACCCGCGCTGTGACTCCGCTCTATGCGATTGTCGGCGCTGGCGGGTTTGGTCGCGAAGTGATGCCCGTTGCTTTCGAGATGTTGTCGGCGCGTGAGGGCGAGCAGTTCGAGCTCGTCTTCGTAGACGAGCATCCGAAAGCACCGGTGGTAAACGGCCATCGTGTCATTGCGCCGAACGAGTTTCTTACCGGCGCCGGCGAGAAACACTTCAACATCGCCATCGCTGACTATCGCGTTCGCGAAAAGATCGCGAAGGAGCTCATCTCCGCCGGTGCGTTACCATTTTCCATTCGCGCGGCAAACACTGTCTGCATGAGCGCGAACGATATCGGGGACGGCATTATCCTCTGCCCGTTCACGACGATCACGTCGAATGCGACGATCGGTCGCTTCTTCCACGCCAACATCTACTCGTACGTCGCCCACGACTGCCGGATCGGCGATTTCGTGACGTTCGCGCCGAGCGTGCACTGTAACGGCCGTGTGACGATCGAGGACTACGCGTACATCGGCACCGGTGCCGTGATCAAGCAAGGCACCGACGACAAGCCGGTGACCATCGGCAAAGGCGCGATCGTCGGGATGGGCGCCGTGGTTACGAAGAGCGTCGCGCCCTACACCACGGTCGTCGGCAATCCCGCCGCGCCGCTCGAACGACGAGAGAAGCCTCTCGCGCGGAGCGACGCCAATTCCTAGCGACCGAACGTCAGAGGCGCGCGCGCCACTCCGCGGTCGCTTCGGGCACGAGGCGGGCACCGAGCGGGCTGACTTCGAGGATGTAGTAGTCGCGACGGGTCGGGTTCAGTGGATCGACAACCTCGTAGTACGTCGGTTGCGGATCCACCTTCACCGTGACTCCGTTGCACTCTCCGCCAACGCATTTCACTTGGATCATAAGAAAGGCTCCGAGCTTCGGCGCTCAACTGGCCTGTGGAACTGGCGATCGGTGACCGCCGGTGAGAAATCGCGGACCGACCGTGCACGCTCGCTCCACGGTGGCGGCGATGCTGTCGGGCAGTTGGACCGCACCGCGCGAGTGTGCTTCGAGCACGAGCCGAAGCGCGCGGCGTTGCCGGTCGAACGCCGAGAGGAGCTGAACGCCGCCGTCGGGCGACGTCAGCACGCCGTGAACGAGATGTTGCAACGACGGATCTTCTCCGTCGGAGGCGTTCGCCATGCACGCTTCGAGGTTCCAGCGCGCGCGGTGATCGTCGCACAACCCCGCGCGTTCGGCGCGGGCCCCGTCCTGGATGCAAGCAGTGCAGAGCGCGATGTCGCGCAGTAAATCCGCACTTGGAACAAAGGACATCGGGTCTTCCTCTAGTGCTTGTCTCAAATCCTGCAGTAGCTCGAAATCGCGAGTGGTGGCGCAAATCATCTGAAGCCTGCGGCGCGCGTTCGGCTCTATGCCCATGGGAATCTCCGCCGGCCGGAGCCGTCGCCGGACGCCGCAGTTATTCGCAACTTGTTACTTGAGCGAGACTTTCCTGTCTGACTCGTATGCAAAAGTGACGATCTGCAACTATCGTCCTTCGCACCCGTCTCATGACCAGTCCTAACTCGTCGGCCCAACCGATCTTCCCGAGCGCGCTCGACACGCTCGACCGCCACTGGGCGGTCAAGGTTGTCTCGCCCGAGGACCGCGTCGCGGCCCTGCAATACGGGTTGCGCGTGATGGGCCGGTTGAGCGCCGGCAACGCGAGTGCCGACGCGGAGGCGCCGCCCGACTTCGTCGTCCCGCTCGCGGGGGCGTACGTCATCGCCGCCGGCGAGTGGCTCGACTTCGAGGGCGCCGCGTCCCCCTCGGCCATTCTCTCCGTCGAGCAGGAGGGCCAGCGAGCGGCGCACATCGAGGCCGGCGCTGACCGCGCATTTATTCTCACCGCCGCGCTGCCGCTCGAGGCGGACGAGCGCGTCGCCGCGTTGTACCGCACGCTGCTCCTCGCCGGCCTCGCGGAGCTCAGCCACAAACATCTCGAGCTGCGACACTGGCTTCGCGCGCACGATGACCTGCTCTTCCCGACGACGGAAGACGAGTCGCGATGGGACATCGTGCTGCTGCGACGCGTCGCCGAGCTGTGGGTCGACGTCCTGCGCGGAGCCGGGCCGTCCGGGCTCGAGCACGCGATGGAACTCGTCGCCTCGATTCGCGAGGAGCGGCCGGTGCGCGAGCCCGCGTTTTTCGCGCAGGTCGAACCGGCCGACGAAGCGCGCATGCGCTTCTACATGTTCACGCTCTTCCATCTCGTCGAGGCGGCAACCGAGTTGCTCTTGTTCCGACTGCACGGCGAACCAGAGCGCGTCGACGCCCGGCTGTACACGCACTTCACGCTGGCCCGTGACGCGGCCGGCGGTGACCCGCGACTCGACGCGAGCTTCGATTGGTTGTACGAAGCATCGCGACGCATCGTCGCCCAGCGGACCGCGCAACTCGAACTGCTTCCAGTTCGCGGTAATTGAGCAAACGCTCATTGCCGCGACGTTCGCCCCGCGTTGCCGACGAGCATTCGACGGCCGTTCGGCGATCGGGCGACGACGACGCTGACTCTCGACTGCGCGCGGTTCGGATGTAGCTGCAACACGCGTGTTTCGCGCGGGGCAGCCACCGACGGCTCATCGGCCAGCGTGAACCATTCGATCGCGCCTCCGACCTTCGTGCATCGCACGTAGTACGCCTCGGAGTTCGACGACCAAAATCCGTCCCACCGTTCTCCCTCTGTCAGATCCCTGAGGAGCGCGGTCTTCGGCGCATCTTCGAGCGGTTCGGTCGGGGTGGCGCACCTGACGAGATGCATGATGTCCAGAGCTCTTTTTTTTCGAGGGCGCCGGCGACTTCGCCGTTGGCGGGGGACGGCAACCTAGAAAAGCCAGAATCAAAGCGCAATAGGGAAGTTTTCCATAAGTCGTTGTCATTCTTGTGGATAGCTCATGTGGAGAAATGTCGAGAACCCGCTAAGTGGCCATCAGCATTTGCTTAAGACCCGCTCCGACGCTGTGGACAACGATTGTGGACAGATGTGCACGACTTTGTTTTTCGTCACGTGAAATTCGGGGAAAAATCACACGTCGAAGTAACCATTTTGCGCGCGATTTCCTCGCGGATTTCGTGTCGAGAAATCGCATCTTTCCACACGAAATGTGGAGAGACTGTTGATAGCACCGCAGTTGCACTTCACCGTGGTGATTTGCGCGCGATGATCGTCGAAGCCGTCGCGCACTCACCGCGACCTGGAGCTTCTGCAATGCGGCCACTGTGGACTGGAGCGCTCACATTCGGGCTCGTGAACATACCGGTGCGATTGCACTCCGCTGTTCAAGCCAAAGAACGCGTGAGCTTTCGCCTCTTGCACAAAACCGATCTGTCACCGATCAAGTACGAGCGCGTTTGCCAAAAAGAAGGCGAGCCGGTCGACTGGAAGGAGATCGTGAAAGGCTACGAATACTCGAAGGGCAAGTTCGTCGTGCTCGATGACGACGACTTCAAAGCGGCGGCGATCGAGTCATCGAAGACGATCGAGATTCTCGACTTCGTCGCGTCCAATGAAATCGATTCGCGCTACTTCGAGACACCGTACTACGTCGTTCCGGCGAAAGGCGGCGAAAAAGCGTACGCGCTGTTGCGCGAAGCGATCAAGCGCACAGGTATGGTAGGGATCGGGAAGATCACCATGCGCACGAACGCGCTTCATCTCGCCGCAGTGAAAGCAGTTGGCGACGCGATCGTGCTCGAGATCATGCGATTCCAAGACGAGCTCGTAGACGTCGGCGAGTTCTCGTTCCCGAGCGAAGAAGGCGTACGGCCGCAGGAGCTGCAGATGGCGGAGCAGCTCGTGGGCAATTTGTCGCAAACGTTCGATCCATCGAAGTACACCGACGACTATCGCGACAATTTGATGAAGATCATTCGCGCGAAGATGAAGGGCAAAAAGCTCGAGGTGCCGGAACCCGAAGAGCGCGAGAGCACGCACGTCGTCGATCTCATGCAGCGCTTGAAAGACAGCCTCGAGATGGCGAAGAACGCCTCGCCGGGCGAGCCGACCCGCGCGCGCGCGAAGCGCGCCTCGCGCCGGAAGAGCGCATGAAGTCTCTCGCTCCGATGCTCGCGTCTGTGGGAACGGACGTTCCCGCAGGCCGCGGCTGGGTGTTCGAGCCGAAATACGACGGCATTCGAATTCTCGCATCGGCGTCGCGCGATGGCATCGCGCTCATCACGCGAAATGGCCTCGACAAGGCCAAGCAGTTTCCGGAGATCGTCGACGCACTCACCGCATTGCGCCGAACGGCGAAACGATCGTTTATCATCGACGGCGAGATCGTCGCGCTTCACGACGACGAGCCCGCGCGCTTTCAAGAGCTTCAAGGTCGGATGCACGTGACCGACGCCGGCTCGATCGCAACCCATCGCGACGAGCACCCCGCGGCGCTCATCGTGTTCGACATCCTTTTAGATGGAAGGAAGTCGCTCCTCGGCGAACCGTGGCGCGCTCGGCGCAAACGACTCGAGGCGCTGCTTGCTTCGACGGCTCGCGCTGGAACGCTGCGCATCAGCGAGGTGAGCGAGGATGGCGCCGCGATGTTGCGAACTGCGCGTCGTCATGATTGGGAAGGCATCATGGCGAAGGAAGCCGAGGCGCTCTACAAGCCGGGAGAGCGAACGCGCTCGTGGCTCAAGTTGAAAATCGAACGCCGCCAAGAGTTCGTCGTCGGTGGTTGGACGGAGCCGCGACGAACGCGCGAACATTTCGGCGCTCTCCTCCTCGGCTACTATGGCCCGGCGGGCACGCTGGTCTACGCCGGCCACACCGGCACCGGGTTCACGCGCGAGACGCTGTCCGAGCTCTCGAAGCGGCTCAAACGCATCGAACGGAAGACATCGCCGTTCGAGCAGCCGCTGCGGACGAACGAGCCAGCGCACTGGGTGAAGCCCGAGATCGTTGTCGAGATCAAGTTCTCGGAGTGGACATCGGACGGCCGCCTCCGGCAGCCTGTGTTCATCGGCACACGCGACGACAAGTCACCGCGCGAAGTGACTCACGAGCCCGAATCGCTCGCGAAGCCTGCCAACGGTTCGGCGCCTGCATCATCCGGCAGCGCGCGACGGCCGTCGACAAAGCGAATTGCGGCGGCCGAAGTAAAGCCACAGCGCCGCTCACGTGTTTCGTATTCGCCGTCGGAACAATCGACGCCGCGAATTGCCATCCAGCGGATCGTGGAACGTCTCACCGAGATCGAGACGCGCGGCGGAAGCGGCGCGCTCGAACTGCCGAATGGATCGCTCGAGGTCTCGAACCTCGACAAGGTGTTTTTCCCGGCGACGAAGCAAACGAAGGGCGATTTGATGCGCTTCTACGCGCGCATCTCGCCGTTCCTTCTTCCGGCGATGCGAGATCGGCCGCTGGTGATGAAGCGGTTTCCGAACGGAGTTCGGGGACACGCATTCTATCAGCAGAAGGCGCCGTCGAACGCGCCGGTGGGTGTGCGCGTCGAGTCGGTTTCCGATGAAGGGTTGGAGACCGCGGATCGTTTGATCGGCGGGAGCCTCACGACGCTCTTCTATTTAGTGCAGCTTGGTGCAATCTCCGTGGACCCGTGGCATTCGCGCGTCGGTTCGGTGCGATTCGCGGACTACTCGATCATCGATCTCGACCCGGGACCGAGCGCCAGCTTCGAGCGCGTCATCGAAGTCGCGGCCGCGGTTCGCGAAGCGCTGGACGCATATGGATTGCACGCGGTTCCCAAAACGTCGGGCGCGAGCGGAATGCACATCGTTCTGCCATTGCCCACCGGGATTCCAAACGACGGCGCCCGAATCGTAGCGGAGCTGATCGCGACGTCGGTTGCCAATCGCTATCCCCAGATCGCGACCGTCGAACGATGGACGAAGCAGCGACCCACGGGCGCGGTCTACGTGGACTTCCTGCAGAACATTCGTGGGAAGACCGTCGCCGGCGTGTACTCGGTGCGCGCCGAACCAAAAGCAACCGTTTCAACGCCACTGCAGTGGGATGAGATCAAGCCAGGACTCGACCCGGCGGCGTTTACAATGGACGCGGTCCTCGATCGCATGGATCGTGTGGGTGACCTCTGGGCCGAGGGCATGCGCCGGCCAAACTCTCTCGAAGGATTGCTCGGCAAGTGAACCGCAAAGGAATCCCCGCCCGCCGGCGGTCGAATCCGCTCGCGAACTTTCTCGTCTATCTCGAGGAAATAGAGAGCGCCGTGCTCGCCCGACAGGCGTTGCGAATCACGGCGCTGCTCAGAAAGCGAACGGCCACGCATTTGCCGCGTGAGGTTCGCGAAGAGCTGCTCACCCTCTCGCGCGCGCCGCGCGAGAGTCTGCGGGCGCCCGTCCGGTTCCTCCAATTTCAACATCGAATGACGCAGGTCGCGCTCGCCGGTGAAGGGCTGCCGACGGCACAGCACGAGCTGCCGTTCGAACCACCGATCCACGCCGGCGTCGTTCGGCTTCGGCCCGAGGAACGACGCCCCGCTGCCGCTGAGGCCAGCGACGACGCGGACCTCGACGACGTCGTCTGAGCTGACGCTGGCTACTGGCTGTCGGGCGCCGTCGTCGCGTCGACGGAGATCTTCAAGTCTTCGTTCAGCGTCGCGTCGCCGCTGATGATCGAACGCCAGCTCACTTCCGGCCCGTTCCGGCGCCCCTTTTCCGTGACTTTGATTCCCTCGGGGGCGATGGCAATCGTGTAGAGTTTTCCGTCGAGCTCCAACTCACGCTTGATCGTCTTGTCCAGCTTCGCGGTCATCGTCGTTCCTCCGAGTGCGCGATTCCGAGACATCCTCGCCGGAACGCACCGGCGCGCCCCGATCGCATATGACGCAGTTCAAGGTAGCACCGATGAACTCACGTCGACCATGCTCCGTGATAACCCAAGGGCGGACCTGCCAGGGCGGATCGTGTCGCACATGTTGGGTGTGCGAGCACTCGAGGTCCGCAACCCAGTGCCCTTCCTCGTCTTGGTGAAAACCCACGATACGCCGGAGCACTATGGCGAAACGGTCGGTGAGCCCGGCCCCGGCCGAAGTTCCATGTAGGTCGACGCCGGCATCTCGGTACTGAATCCGAACCGCTCGTAGAGACCGCGCGCGCTGCGTGTCCAGAGCGCGATGCGCCGCAGTCCTTGCAAATCGGGATGCGCGACGATGACGCGCATCATCCACTTCCCGAGCCCTTGGCCGCGCGCATCCTCGGCGACGATCACGTCAGTAAGGTACGCGTAGGTCGAGAGGTCCGTCACCGCACGAGCGAAGGCAAGCTGTTTCCCTGCAGCATCGCGAATACTGACGCAGACCGAATTGGAGATCGCGCGCTCGAGCGAGCGGCGCGTCATTCCGCCGCCCCAGTGGGACGCGTGCAACATCGCGAGCACGGTGTCGACGTCGATTCGCGCACGGTCGGTGCTGAGCAGCAGATCGCCGCGACGCTCTTCCACGATCGTGTCGTCCATGACGGAAAGGTAGCGCGCCGAACGCTATTCGCTTCGAAGCGACTCGACCGGGTCGATCCGAGTGGCCTTGAGCGCGGGGATCAACGCGGCACACAACGCGACGGCGAACAGGACCGCGCTCATCGCGGCGAACAATGGCGCGTTGTACTGGTCATCCTCGATCGAGAACGCGCGAAGCCAATCCGCGGAGTACTTCGTGAGAAACAGGCCGACAGCGATGCCGCCGAGGGCGAGAACGTTTCCGTCGCGCAGTACGGCGTGGAGAACGTCACGCGACGTTGCGCCGAGAGCGATGCGCACTCCCATCTCGCGCTTTCGCTCCGCCACCGAATGCGCGACGAGGCCGTAGATGCCGACTGCCGCGAGCGCGATCGCGAGCGTCGCGAAGAGAGAGAACAGCCCCGCGACGAAGTCATGGCTCGCGCGTTCGTCCCAGAGCTCTCCATCCATTTTCGACGTGGCGAGCAGCCGTACGTGTCCGTCGTGGTGTAGATAGCGCCTGAGCGTTATTGGCATACGCTCATGATCAGACTTTGATCGAACGACGAGCTGGAGCGTGATTCCAGGCTCGAAGATCAAGGGGGCTTTCGGCGGACGCTGAATCACGATCGTGTCCCGCGCGCTCGGAAGCAGATACACGTCTCCGACGGGAGTGGTGCGTACACCTGTTGCTCGAGACGAGATCACGTCGTTCGATCCGACCAGATTCTCGACCACTCCGACGACCCGAACCCAGGGTTGATTCACGTTCGGCGCAGCGAGCTTGATCCTCTCTCCAATCGGATCACCGCTTCCAAAGAGGGCGATCGCAGTTTTTTGATCGATGACCGCCTCGGGCTCCGCCGCGCCGCTGCCGGTGAAATCGTGACCGGCAATGAGTCGCAGTCGCATCGTTTCCAAGTACGACGCGGAGACGATCTTGTAGTCTGCCGCCTGAATCGAGCGGGGCACGGCATCTTGACCGTAGACGGTCACATACCCTCCCCTCATGTAGCGGTTCATGAACACGGCAGCGTCGGCCACGTCGGGCAGCGATCGCGCCCGCGACACGACGTCGTTCATGAGCCCATTGGCCGACACGACTGTATCGTGCGGTGCGACCCAGCTGAGCCAAGCGGTCGACATCGGTTTGATGTCGAATGACAGCTTCAGCGTGTCGAGCATGAACGCGCTGCGCACGACGATCGAGGCTCCGCTCAACAGCACGAGGGAAAGCCCAATTTCGGCGATGACCATGACGCCGTACTGCTTTCGACTCTTCTTGTTCGCTCCGGTACCTGCTCCGGATTTGAGAAGCTCGTTCGGATCAACGCGCGAGACGCGAATCGCCGGCAACAGTCCGACGATCATCACGCAGACGATCGACGCGACGACCGCGAATGCAAAGACCCGCCAGCTCGTCTGGGGCGCCGTGACGTACGACGCGACACGCGGCGGGATGCGCGAACCCAGCAAGCTCATTCCCCAAAAAGTCATAAGTAAGCCGAGGACGAGCCCCGCTCCGGCGAGCATTGCGCTCTCGATGAGCAGCTGCACCACGATGTCTCGGCGCGATGCGCCGAGCGCCGCGCGAAGCGCGAGCTCGCGGCTCCGTCCGATGCCGCGCGCCAGCTGAAGGTTCGCGAGATTCGCACACGCGACGAGCAAGACCGCGACGACGGCTCCGATCAGGGCGAAATGAAATCCACTGAATCGGAATTGCTGAGACTTCATCCGGGAAAGTTGAAACCAGACGTCCTTCGCCGGGATGCCGAGCAGGGCCGCCATTCGTGATGAGAGAACTCGCAATTGTCGATCAGCGGCTGCCGGCGAGACGTCCTTCCGTAAACGAATCACGTTCGACTGGATCGATGAGAGCACAGTCCCTGGCGGAGGAGGTCGATAGATCTCGGGGTGACGCTCGGGCAAATGGGCTGCATCGGTGATCACGCCGACCACTGGCGCCGGAGTACCGTCGACATCGATGAGCTTTCCGATCGCCGACGAGCCGTCCGCGATCAGCGTCCGCTCGAGCGACTGTGTGATGACGACTGGCTGCGTCGCACCGTTGACGTCCGAATCGGCGAACCCGCGTCCACGAACGAAGCGTGCGCCGATCACGTCGAAGTAGTTCGGCGCGACGGTAGCGGCCGACGCCTGAGTATATCGCCGCTGATACTCGACAGCGCTCGCCCGGAACGGCCCGCCGGTTCCGTTGAACGACGTCACGCCCTCGAAGGTATTGAAGCCGCTTCGAAGGATGGATGCCCGCGTGGCATCGTCGACCTTGCGTCGCGCATCTCCCCAAATCGTGAGCACGTACAGACGATCGGGGTCGCGAATGTCGAGGCGCGGATTCACGAGCGCGTCGATGACACTGTACATCGTCGTGTTGAGCGCGATCGCGAGCGCCAGCGACAGCACCGCAACGACGCTGAACCCCTTATGCCGAACGAACGATCGTGCAGCGAGGCGAAAGTGTTGACGCGACAGCTGCATGATGTTCGCTCTGGTGAGGGACGCTACTCGTCGGCTTCTGGGATCAGCTCCCGCGCTCTCTCGAGCGCGCTTTCGGGAACGAGGATCTCAGCGCCCTCGCTGAGGGGCCCTTGATATCCGCTACCGAACAACCCGACCTGGAAGCCGCGCACCATCGCCGGAATTCCCTCGAGCTCGAGCGTCGCGCGGATGGTGTCGGCCGCGAGGCCAGAGAACACGGTGGTGAGCCTAATCCACTGTTGGGTTGGCTGCCTCATGCGTTTGACGATCGGAGTGTGCGCCGCGCAATCGTCCGCTCGACGGCGCCCACGATCGAACTACCGAGCGAGTACAGGGACCACAGCATATGTCGACCTGGAAAAGAGTTGGGTTAACCGCCCTGCACTAGCGCTACGCGAGCGACCGCGACTTCACTTCCTCCGAGGTCAATCCGTAGATCGGCGGCGTGGGAACGCCGCGCAACCCGAGAACGAAGTAAAGCTGGCCACGGTGATGCGACTCGTGCTCGACCATCGCGCGAAGCCACTTGCCGACGGTGATCGGCGTCCCGGCGGGCGTCAAACACTTCTCGCCGAGCCGGACGTCGCTCAACGAAGCGAAGAGCTCTCGGGCTTCGCGGTGAAGACGATCGTAGTAGTCGAGCGTCGCGGCACGCCCATCCGCGACGGAACGATCGTGCCCCGGATATCTCGTCGGACGCCCATGGACATTCTCCGCGTACATGTACCGTTCGATGCCGGCGAGATGGCGGACCAAATCTCCAGGCGTCATCCGGCCCGGCGCGGCGGACCATTCGAGATCATCGTCGCCGATGAGCTGAACAATGCGGCGCGTTCGTTCGTGAACGCGGTCGAGATACTCGAGAAAGGGCGCGACTCGCGTGACTTCCATCAGAACTCTCGAATGACGTCAGAGAACCCGCGCCAGCACGGCGTCGGTCGTGGAGAAGCCGTATCGTTCGTACAGCGGCCGACTGCGAGGCGTCGGCCACAGAATAATGGTATCGACGTCGCGCAACGTGCACTCGCCGATCGCCGCCTCCAAGAGCATCGAACCGGCGCCCTCGCCGCGCGCCGATTCGAGGACGTAGAGGTTCGTCACATACGCGTGCGTCTCCTTTTCGACGACGGGATTTGGGATCTTTTCGATCAGTTGGAGCCAGACGGCGCCGATCGCGAGCGGAACCGTCGCGTCCAGCGTTTCGGCGATCCACGCAAACCACAGGGCGTCGCTCGACAGCCGTTCGCGCATCCAGCCTCCACACCTGGCGACGAATTCTTCGGGCGCCTCGATTGCTTCTCCGATCGCCGATCGGAACTCGAAGCGAAGCGTCGCAAGGACGATGGCGTCTTCAGCGGTCGCTCGCCGGACGCGTAAAGCATTGGCAGTGGTCACGATCGCGTATCTAACTCCCCCGCGGCGAATGTGCCAACGCGGCGGTCGTGCCAGCCGGTTCCGCGCGGTATCATTTAGCGGTTGGCGGCGTTCAAGGGAACGCTGCGCGCTTGTCCCGAAGCACACAGAAAACCGATGCGAATGATCCCACGATTCACCCAATCGACGCTGCTCACACTCGCAGCTTCCGCCGTGGTGATTGGAGCTCCAGCGAAGCCCGTCACCGCACAAGCCTCGGCGACTCCATCGCTGATCGTTTTCATCACGGTCGATCAGATGCGCGAAGACTACTTCGACCGATTTTCCTCGCAGCTTCACGGTGGCCTCGGCCGATTGTATCGAGGCGGCGCCTTTTTTTCGAATGCGTTCCAGGACCACGCGATCACGGAGACCGCCCCGGGTCATTCGGTCACGATGTCGGGACGATTTCCGGCACATACGAACATCGTGATGAACGCCGAAGGCGTTCCAGATCCGAAAGCAGCGCTCATCGGCGGCGGCGGGCCAGGCGCGTCGCCTTACCGGTTTCGCGGAAGCGTTTTGATGGATTGGCTTCGCGCGAAGGACCCGGCCTCGCGCGGACTGTCGGTTTCGCGCAAAGACCGCGGCGCCATCCTGCCGATGGGGCGCGCAAAGCAAAACGTGTTTTGGTATTCGATGGCAACGAATGGCTGGTTCACGACGAGCACGTACTACGCGGATACGCTGCCAACGTGGGTAAAGAACTTCAACGCGCGAAGGGTCCCGCAGAGCTATGCGGGACAGCTGTGGAATCCGCTGCTGCCGCTCGACGCGTATCCAGAGCCCGACAGCGTTCCGATCGAGAACTTCGGGCGCAATTTCGTGTTTCCTCATCCCTTTCCGGTTGACCCGGACCAGGCGGCGCGTCTTTTCGCCGACTACCCTCCGATGGACTCGCTCACCGCGCAGTTCGCGCTGGACGGGCTGAACGCGATGGATCTCGGACGTGGACCACACACCGACCTTCTCTCCGTTTCCTTCTCGACGACCGACGCCGTCGGACACCGATACGGCCCCGACTCGCGCGAGCTTCACGATCAGATCGTTCGGCTCGACAAGTACCTCGGCATCTTCATCGACTCACTCTACAAACTGCGTGACTCGAGCAAGATCGTGTTTGCGTTGACCGCCGACCACGGCACGGCGCCCTATCCCGAGCTCCGCGCCGCGCGCGAGCATACGAAGGCGCAGCGCGCCGATATCTGGCCGACTCTGTACACCGCGATGGCGATGCTCGAAGGCGCGGGTGCCGACTCTACGACACTGCAATTCGAGGATGGCATCATCTGGATCAATCGGGACAAGACGACCAAGGCCGGACTGAACCCCGACTCTGTCCTCGGCGCGCTCGCAAAATCTCTGCGCGAGCTCGACGGCGTCGGACGCGTCGACTTTGTGAAGGATCTCGCAAAGGCAGATACGACGAAGGACGCGGTCGCACGCCGATGGCTGCACATGCTGCCGCGCGATTTTCCCGCCGACCTCGTCCTCTCTTTGGCTCCGTATGCCTACTACGCCGGTGTCACGCAGTCGACGCACGGATCGCCGAACGACTACGACGCGCACGTTCCGGTGATCTTCTACGGACCGTGGTTCAAAGCCGGCAAGTATTCAGACAGGGCGCTCGTCGCCGACATGGCGCCGACGCTCGCCGAAGTCGCCGGCGTGACGCCGACCGAGCCGCTCGATGGCAAAGCGCGGATCGAGGCAATTAGAAAACCGTAACTGCCGTGCCTAGAAGCAATCCCTCGCTTCGCTCGGATGACTCGGTAGCGCTCGGGATACTCTAGGTGAAAAAGACCTAGCCGGGCGCGCCGTCGCGCCGAGCCATCACCCGCTTGCCGCGAATGGTCGTGCCGCGTAGCGCGCGGATGATTCCGTCCGCGGCGTACTCGGGGACTTCGACGAGCGAAAACTTGTCCGCGATTTCGATCGCGCCGATCTCACGCGAGTCGATGCCCGCTTCGTTGGCGATCGCCCCGACGAGATCTCCGGGCCGGACGCCGACCTTCTTGCCGAGCGGGATGTAGACGCGGGTGATGTCGCCCTCGCGGCCGCCGCGGTCGCGACGAGCGCTCTTTTCGCGAGACGGCTTCTCCCCTCGACGATTGTCTCGCTCTCGTTCATCCCGTTTCCCGCGCTTGTCGAGGCGAGACCGTTCTTCGCGGCGCGGCAGCGCTTCGTTGGGAATCTCCTCATCGCGACTCTCGTCGCCGTCGGTTCCGGCGTCGGCGAGCTTCACGGCCGCCGCCGCGATGTCGAGCACGTCATACTCGTCGGCGAGCGATTCGATGACGACGCGGTATGACTCCAGGTCGCCGGCGATGAGCGTTTCCTCGAGCGACGTCCTCGTGAGCTCGAGGCGGCGCGCGCGAAGATCATGCACCGTCGGCACCGACTCGATCGAGATCTTTCGCCGCGTCGCCTGCTCGATGTTTCGCAGGAGGCGGTGTTCGCGCGCCTCGGCCAGCGTGATCGCGACACCTTCGCGTCCCGCGCGTCCGGTTCGCCCGATGCGGTGCACGTACGCGTCCGGCGAGGACGGAACATCGAAGTTCACGACGTGGGAAACGTGCTCGATGTCGAGCCCACGCGCCGCGACGTCCGTTGCGACGAGGAACTCCGACGCGCCCTCGCGGAAGCGTCGCATGACGCGATCACGCTGCTCCTGCGACAGACCACCGTGCAACGCCTCGGCGCGATATCCGCGCGCGCCAAGCGTCTCGGTGAGCTCTTCGACCTCGGTGCGCGTCCGGCAGAACACGATCGCCGAGGTCGGAGATTCCATGTCGAGCACACGCGCGAGCGCCGGAACCTTGTGTCGACGCTGAACGACGAATGCCACTTCGCGAATGCGCGGCGCTTCGCCCGCGGCCAATCGCTCCGCGGCAATCTTCACCAGCACCGGCTCGCGCAGGTGGCGATTCGCGATCGAACGGATCGCCGGAGCCATCGTCGCGGAGAACAGCGCGGTCTGGCGCGTCGTCGGAACGGCATCGAGGATCGCCTCGAGGTCTTCGGCGAAGCCCATGTCGAGCATTTCGTCGGCTTCGTCGAGCACAACGAGTTGGACGGAATCGAGCCGCAGCGTATGGCGTCGAATGTGATCGAGCGCGCGTCCCGGGGTCGCGACCACGACGTCGACGCCGCGTTTGAGCGCACGGAGCTGTTGTTGAATCGCCTGGCCGCCGTAGATGGGAAGAACACGCGTGCCGAGCGGTCTTCCGTACCGATGGACGGCCTCCGCGACTTGCATCGCGAGCTCGCGCGTCGGAACCAGGATGAGCGCGCGGACGACGCGGTCATCGTCCGACGGGCCGATCCGCTGCAGCAGCGGCAGCGCAAACGCGGCGGTCTTTCCCGTTCCGGTCGCCGCTTGTCCGAGAACGTCTTTGCCGTCGAGGAGCGGCGGAATCGCTTCGCGCTGAATGTCGGTCGGCTCTTCGTAGCCGAGGGCGCTAACCGCCGCCACAAGCTCGGGGGCGAGGCCGAGGGCGAGAAACGCATTGTCGGCCGGCTCCGGCGCGACGGACGATGGATTGGAACTCGAGGGCTCGCTCATAGACGATTCAGGCGTTCAAGGATCCTGCCGCGACGATGGATGTTAGCGCGGTCGAAAAGACCGGCGAGCCGCGAGTTACCGGGTATTTCGTCGCTCGTCACTGTTTGCGCCAACCGTGTCAGGAGATGAACAGTGCCGCTCACGCCACGCCACAGCCCGCAGGTTTGCACGCACGAACGGGGAGTCGGGACGACCGTGTGCCTGCACTGCCGGAAAGAGGGCAGACTCGCCGCTCAGGACCGGCGCCGACGTCTCATGCTTCGCGGCGCCGCGGGAGCCATTGTCGTTGCAACGGGATTGGCCGCCACGGCGCTCGGAGCGACCGCTCTTCGCGACAAGAAGAACCTAGCGAAGCGCGGCGATTCAGCGCGGTCGACCGCATCGACTCAAGCTGTTCACGCACCGGTGCCGGTGGCGCCGACGACCGTCGATTCCGGCCCGATGGCTCCGGTTGCCGCTCCGCCGACGGTTGCGGTCGCACCGGCGCCAGTCGCGGCCAAACCCGTCGCGCCGACGCCGATCGTGCAAATGGGAAGCTCGTCGCTCGCCGGCGGTATCGATGCTCAGAGGACCGACAGCGCAGTGACGCTCTCGTTCGACACGCCGATGTCGCGCACGCGCCGTCCGGAAAAGTTCGAGCAGCTCGTTCGCTCGACGCTTCCGAGCATCTATGGAAAGAAGGTCGACTCCGCGCTGACCGCGATGCCCTCCGGATCGCTCGCAAAGCAGGGCGATCTGCTCACGGAGCTCCCGTCGCGCGGCCTGCGCATCCCGATCGACAGCGCGTGGGAGATCCGCGTTTTTCCGGAGACGCGAAAAGGCGTCGACGGCCCGCTCGTGGTTCGCTATCGCGCCTCGGCGGTCGCCCGGTAGCGGTCGGACTCGGCGCCGCGGCCGCCGCTTTTAATAAAACCTTCATTTGACATCGGGATCGTTTCGGCCCATTCTACTACCATCATAGTAGAAAGGAGCGGTATGGGCGACGATTTCGTCATGGGCGACCGCGAGCTGGACGTCATGGGCGTTTTGTGGGACTTGGGATCGGGGACGGTCTCCGAGGTCCGAGAGCGCCTTCCAGCCGACCTCGCCTACACCACGGTGCTCACGATTCTTCGCAATCTCGAGGCGAAGGAGCTCGTCACCCACACGACGGAAGGCAAAGCACATCGGTACGTGCCTCGGGTCGCTCGACGCACCGCGCGGCGGAGTGCCGTTTCGCGCATCGTCGACAAGCTGTTTCACGGCTCGCCCGAGCAGTTGATCACGCAGCTCGTCGAAGACGAGCACCTCTCCGCTGAAGACCTCAAGCGGCTGCGCGCGCTTCTCGCCGCACAGGCGAAGAAGGAAGGAGGATCCAAGCGATGATCGCGACCTGGATGCTCTACGCGGCGCTCATCGGCGCATGCGTCACGATCGCCGGCATGGCGATGAGCCGAGTGCTGTCGGTGCTGCGGCTTCCGTCTCGATACGCGTGGGTGGTCGCGATCGCCCTTTCGGTCGCGTGGCCGCTCGCCGTCGCCGTGCAGCGGCTACTGCCCTCGAGGCAGAGCGCGGTTCGCGTGATCCCGTTCGCGATGTCGGTGCAGCCAGTGCAGGTGGCGGCAAACGCAGTGACACCGGATCGCGCGGTGCTCGTCGATCGCGCACTCGTCGCGCTCTGGTTGACGCTCAGCATTCTGCTCGTCGCGCGTCTCGCTCAGGCGGTTTTCGCGATCGCGCGGCGGCGGCGCGAATGGCAGGCCGCGCAACTCGACGGCGTGAGCGTTTGTATCTCGAAGAATGTCGGACCGGCGGTCGTCGGACTGCGATCGATGGACGTCGTGGTCCCCGAGTGGATCACAACGCTCGATGCGTCTTTGCGCGCGATCGTTTTGCGGCATGAAGAAGAGCATCGTGCGGCGCGAGATCCGCACCTGTTGTTCATGTCGACCGCCGCGGTTGCGCTGATGCCGTGGAACATCGCGCTGTGGATTCAGGCTCGTCGCTTGAGGCTCGCGGTCGAGATGGACTGTGACGCACGGGTCCTCCGAGCGCATCCCTCGACGGAGCGTTACGGACTGCTCATGCTCACGATCGCGCAACGCCGTTCCGCTGCACCGCTGTCGTTTGCACCGATGCTCTCGGAACCGTCGTCAGACCTCGAACGGAGAATTCTCGCCATGCAGCCGTCAACGCGTCGCCTCGCTCGATTCACGATCGTCGGCGGAACGCTCGCCGCCGCGAGCGCACTGCTGTTCGCGTGCGCGCTCCAGTCGGAGAATCCAACGTCGCCACGGCCGCTGTCGACGAAGCAGGTCTCGTACAACCCGAGCCAGACGTACTTCGAGTTTCAGGTGACGAAAGCGGCGTCGATGCAGCCCGGAAATCCGGCTCCGCGGTATCCGGATTCGCTTCGCACCGCGAATGTCGAGGGCAAAGTGCTGTCGCAGTTCGTCGTCGACACGTTCGGTCGCGCGGACATGAGCCAGTTCAAAGTGCTCAACTCGACGAACGACCTCTTCACCGCCACTGTGCGAAATGTGCTGCCGATGATGAAATTCAATCCGGCAGAGCTGAACGGTCGTCACGTGAAACAGCTCGTGCAGATGCCGTTCGAGTTCAGTCTCTCGAGGAGCACCGCGGCCAAGTCGCCGGGCGTTCAGATCGTCGGGGCGACGCGGCGACCGTCGACCGGCCCGACGCGGGTCACCGATGGACAGACGTACTTCGAATTTCAAGTCGAGCAGCCGGTGTCGGTGCGCGCAATCGACAATCCAGCGCCGAAGTATCCGACAGAGCTGCGCGAGGCCAAGATCGAGGGAACGGTGCTCGCTCAGTTCATCGTAGACACGGCGGGAGTCCCCGATCCGGCGAGCTTTAAAGTTCTCAAATCAACACACAACCTCTTCACGAACGCGGTCGTCAGCGCGCTTCCGGGAATGCGGTTTCATCCGGCCCTGGTTGGTGGGCGTCCGGTGAAACAGCTCGTGCAGATGCCGTTCGACTTCAGCCTGTCGAAGTAGGCGGCAACTCGATCCGGTACCGGCGCTGCACTCAGTCAGGATGACAAAGGGCCGAGCAGATCGAGCAGCTCATCCGGATCGGACGCTACCACGAGCGTCGATCGCTGCTGCTCGCGGACGAACCCTTCCCGCACGGCGTGATCGAGGAACGCGATCAAAGGGTCGTAGTAGCCGGCGGTGTTGAGCAGCGCGCACGGCTTCGCGTGAAGCCCGAGCTGCGTCCAGGCCCAAACCTCGAATAGCTCTTCGAGCGTTCCCAATCCGCCGGGGAGCGCGACGAACGCGTCGGCGAGCGCGGCCATTCCCGCTTTTCGTTCGTGCATCGTCTCGACGACATGAAGCGTCGTCAATCGTCCGTGCGCGATCTCTCGCTCGACAAGCTTGCGCGGAATCACGCCGATGACTTCGCCGCCCTCGGCGAGCATCGTATCCGCGACGACGCCCATCAGCCCGACGCTCGCGCCGCCATAGACGACCCGCATTCCGCGCCGGACGATGCCGCTCGCGAAGGCTTTCGCGGCGTCGGAGTAGTCGTCGCAACGGCCAAGCGACGAGCCGCAGAAGACCGCAATACAGGATGGCATATGCCGAAGTTAGACCCTTCTCGGCGGGGCGACCAACCCTCCGCCGTCGTCGGGCGTAAAGACTTCACACGCACCGTCCCCGCCGACTTCCTTGATGTCGAGTCATGGCTAAACAGACCGCGCGCCAGCCGCATTCCGTCAACGTCCCACTCGCCCTTCCGCCCACGCAGCGATTTCTCCCGCTCCTGCTCGTGCTGTTCGTGGGAAGCGGCTGTGCGGCGCTCATATACGAGATCGTTTGGTTCCAGCTGATTCAGCTGGTCATCGGTTCGTCAGCCGTGTCGCTCGGGGTCCTCCTCGGGACATTCATGGGAGGCATGTGCCTTGGCAGCTTGCTCCTGCCGCGATTCGTCTCGCCCGAACGCCATCCGCTGATGGTTTACGCGGCGCTCGAGGCCGGGATCGGCGTTCTCGGAATGCTCGTTCTCGTTCTGGTCCCGATCGTCGGCGGTGCGTACACGGCGGCGTCGGGATCGGGGCTGCTCGGGATCGTGACGCGCGGCATCGTCTGCGCGATCTGCTTGCTGCCGCCAACGCTGCTGATGGGCGCCACACTTCCGGCGATCGCGCGCTGGGTCGAGTCGACGCCGACCGGCGTCTCGTGGCTCGGGTTTTTCTACGGCAGCAACATCGCTGGCGCAGTGTTTGGCTGTCTGTTCGCCGGATTTTATTTGCTCCGCGTGCACGACATGTCGACGACGACGCTCGTCGCCGTCGCGATCAACTTCGGCGTCGCCGGCATGGGCTACATGTTGTCGAAGCGAGCGCCGCATCGCCCAGCCGTGCAATCAGGGCGCGACGGCGTGCCGCAGCCAGCCGTGAGCAACGTCAATTTCGTCTACGTCGCGATCGCATTGTCAGGCCTGTCGGCGCTAGGCGCGGAAGTCGTGTGGACGCGCTTGTTGTCTCTGATGCTTGGCGCGTCGGTCTACACCTTCTCGATCATTCTGGCCGTCTTTCTGATAGGACTCGGCTTCGGGAGCAGCGCAGGTTCTGTCGCGGCACGATCGAGCCGACCGCGACTGTCGCTCGGCTGGAGCCAGTTGCTGCTCACGATAGCTATCGCGTGGGCGGCGTACATGATGACCAAATCCCTTCCCTACTGGCCGATCAACCCGACGTTGTCGCCGAGTCCGTGGATCACCTTCCAGATCGACCTGCTGCGCTCAGCGGTGGCGGTTTTCCCGGCGGCGTTCTTATGGGGCGCGAGCTTCCCACTCGCGATCGCCGCTGTGATGGGACCGGGACAAGACGCCGGCAGGCTCGTTGGCCGCGTCTACGCCGCCAATACGGTCGGCGCCATTATCGGATCAGCCGTCTTCAGTGTGTTCATGATCCCGCAGTTTGGGACGCAGCAGTCCGAGCGCGCGCTCATCGCCATCGCTCTCGCGTCGGCGGTCGTCGTATTCGTCTCGATGGCTCGCGGCGATGCGGCCGAGATGTCGCCGAAGAAAGAATCGCGTATTCCGGACGCGCTGGGCACGATTGGCTACGCCGCCGTTGGCGTCGGCGTCCTCGTCGCGATCGTTCTGACGATTGGCGTTCCGAAGGTGCCCGACGGATTGATCGCGTACGGACGGTTTCTTCCGACCTACACGAGCGAGCCGAAGTACTTGTACGTCGGCGAGGGGATGAACTCGTCGATCGCGGTGTCGGAAGAAGCGAGCGGCGCGCGGAACTTCCACGTCGCGGGAAAGGTCGAGGCCTCGAGCCTTCCGCAGGACATGCGGCTGCAGCGAATGCTCGGACAGTTGTCAGCGCTGCTGGTGAACGAGCCGAAATCGGTGTTGGTCGTCGGGTTCGGCGCGGGTGTAACAGCAGGCTCGTTCGTGTTGCATCCGGGAATCAAGCGGATCGTCATCTGCGAGATCGAGCCGCTCATCCCGCAGGTCGTGTCGACGTATTTCACGAAGGAGAACTACAACGTCGCGAAGGACCCGCGAGTCGAGATCGTCTACGACGACGCGCGGCATTACATCCTGACGACGAAAGAGAAGTTCGACGTGATCACGTCCGATCCGATCCACCCGTGGGTGAAAGGCGCAGCGACGCTGTACACGAAGGAATACTTCGAGCTCGTGAAGCAGCACCTGAATCCGGGCGGGGTCGTGACGCAGTGGGTTCCGCTGTACGAGAGCTCGCCGGACGTCGTGAAGAGCGAAGTGGCCACGTTCTTCAATGCGTTCCCGGACGGAACGGTCTGGAGCAACGACATCGACGGAAAGGGATATGACGTCGTTCTCGCCGGACATGCGACGCCGCAGACAATCAATCTCGACTCGATGCAGGCGCGTCTGTCGAGCCCGGAGGGCGCACGCGTCGCTCAATCGCTGGCCGAGGTGGGGTTGAGCTCCGCTATATCATTGATGTCGACATACGGCGGGCAGGCGAAGGATCTCGCGCCTTGGCTCGTCGACGCACAGATCAATCGCGACTCGAACCTTCGGCTTCAGTATCTGGCGGGGATGGGCCTCAATCGCTACGAGAGCGGCTCCATCTATGATGATATGCTAAAGTACCGCGTCTTCCCAGAGAATCTCTTCGTCGGCGCGGAACCGGAGAAAGCGCTCCTGCGCAGCCAGCTGCAAAACCGAAACAACCTGGAGTAAGACCAGTTCCACCGGCGACGCGGCTGGTAGCAATCACCCACGTTCCCTCTCCGAATCTCCAGCGCGGAGAGCGCACGCACATCGAAAGCGTCGAGATCGACTACGAGCTCGCGCTCCGGCAACATGCGTCGTATCGCGACGCGCTTCGAGACTGTGGCGCGCAGGTTGTCGTGCTGGACGTCAACCGCACGATGCCGGACTGCGTGTTCGTGGAGGACACGGCGATCGTGCTCGAGGAGCTCGCGATCATGATGTCGCCGGGCGCCGAGTCACGACGCGCCGAGCCGGCCGGAATCGAGCCGGCGCTCCGGCAGTTCCGCGAAGTCAAGCGGATCGCGCGGCCGGCGACGATCGACGGCGGCGACGTCGTCGTGGCAGGCAAGACGATCTACATCGGCGAGTCGTCGCGCACGAACGCCGCCGGCATTCAGGCGATGTGCGACCTCCTCGCACCGTTCGGCTACACGATCGTCGGCGTGCCGGTTCGCGGCTGCTTGCACCTCAAGAGCGCGTGCAGCGCTTTGCCGAACGGCCAGTTCCTCGTGAACCGCGACTGGATCGACGTTTCAGTGCTGCCCGAGAATCAGCTCGTCGACGTGCCCGGCCATGAGGAATGGTCCGGCGACGTGCTGGTCATCGGCAACCAGATCATCGTCTCGGATGTGTTTCCAGCGACCATGGATTCGCTCGCGACTCTCGGATTCGAGTGCGTTCCGGTCGGGCTATCAGAGTTCGCGAAAGCCGAGGGCGGCGTGACCTGTCTCAGTCTCGTGTTTCAGGCTTGAGGCACGAAACGAAGCCAGAGTGGGCACGGACAACAAGAAAACCTGGACCGACACTGACGGGAGCGATGACGCGGACGGCGTCAGCGGCGAGGCGGCTCTTTCGGCGCGCGGGTCAGGCGCTCGCCGAGCAGGCCGAGCGCGATGCCGAGCGGGATATTCAGCGCCGCCATCAGCACAGCTAGCGAGATGGATGAGAGCGTCCACGGCCTCGGCGCGCGCCACATGTTGATGCCGATGGCGGCGACCGCGGCGACGCAGCCCAGCACAAAGCCGAATCGGCCCGCGATGCTCTGACGGGCTTTGATCTCTTCGTCGTCTTCAGGCTTTCTGCGGGGAAGGTCCATGAGGGCCGAGGCTGGTCAATCGAAAAACTAATCCACGAAAAAGAGACAGGCGCCGACTGAAATACGTTGGCGCCTGCCACGATTCGTACGCAACGGCAGAACAGTCTTGATCTATCTGTTCAGCGGACCTTGAACCACTTGTCCTCGAGAACTTCCACCGGCTTCGAGTAGGTCTGGCCGTTGACGGTGAGCTTCACGTCGTAGGTGCCCGGGGTGACCGCGTTACCGCCGCCGAAGCCGCCGCCTCCCCCGCCTCCGCCACGGCCGCCTGTCGGCGCGGTGCAGCTGGTGTTTGGCGGTCCATTCTGGCCGCCGCCTCCCCCGCCTCCGCCGAATCCACCTCCGCCCGCACCGCCGCCGAGTTGCGGCGCGACGAGCGACCATTCGACGCGGTGAATGCCTGGATCCTTCGAGCCTTCGGACGTGCAGAGGGTCCGTCCCTGAGCGTCGACCACCGAAACCTTCACATCGGACGCCGCGCCTTTCAGGTAGTAGCTGATCGCCGTTCCGCGCGGAGCATTCTCGCCGACGAACACTTTTTGTCCGCCGATGTGCGGGTTGTTCGTGAGGTCCGTGACGTATTGGACCGCGGGACGCGGCGCGAACAGGTAGACATCCGCTGATCCCACGCTCGGCCATTGCTGAAGCGGCGTGATGTCATCGGCGATCCAGAGGCTCCGGCCGTGCGTCGCGACGATGACGTCGCCGTCGCGCGGATGGATCAGGATGTCGTCGGTCCGCACGGTGGGATAGTCGTTCATGAACTTCTCCCAGTGCTTGCCGCCGTTCATCGAGATGTAGAGACCGAACTCCGATCCGACGTAGAGAAGGTCCTTGTTCTTGGGATCTTCGCGGACCACCTGCACGTTGCCGTATGCCGGCAGATCGTTCGAAATGCTTGTGAAGCTGCGGCCGTAGTCGCGCGTGACGAACACGTATGGATGCAGATCGTCGCTGCGGTGTCCGTCGATCGAGACGTAGGCCGTTCCGGCGTCGAAGTGCGACGCGTCGATCCGTGAGATCCAGAATGGATCGTCATTGGTCAGCGCGCCCTGCGGCAGACCCGTGATGTTCTTTCCGACTTCCGTGAACGTCAGTCCGCCGTCGCGGCTCACCTGGAGGTTGCCGTCATCGGTGCCGGCCCAAACGACGCCCGGCATCACCGGCGATTCGGACACCGCGATGATCGTGCTGTACGCCGTGTGGCCGTCGTTCTTCGAGAGCTGTGTCTTCGTACCCGCCACGCCCATCACGGTGACGTTGCACCGGTCGATCTGCTTCGTGAGATCGGGGCTCTGCACCCACGACGTGCCGCCGTCGTACGACTTGAAGATTCTGTTGCCGCCGAGGTAGATGATCTCGGGGTTGTGCGGCGAGAGGATGTATGGCGTGTTCCAGTTGAAGCGATACGTCTCGCTGCCGTCGGCGTTGATGACGTTCTTGCGACCAGCGCCTCGGCCGCCACCGCCGCCGCCAGCGCCACGTCCACCGGGCGCGCGTCCGTCGATACACGCGCCACTCGCGCCGCCCGCGCGTCCGGCGGCGGTTCCAGCGCTCGGACGAATGCTCATCGTCTGCCCGGTGTTGAGATCGTAGCGCGAGGTGTTTCCGTCCTGCGACTCGCAGTAGATGATGTTCGGGTTGTCGACGTTCACTCCGGTATAGAAACCGTCGCCGCCGCAGATGCCGAACCAATCCATGTTGGTGATGCCGCCGCGGCCGCGCTTCGAGCTCGGACCGCCCCAACTGTTGTTGTCTTGGAGGCCCGTGTAGACGTTATAAGGACGCTCATTGTCGGCCGTGACGACGTATGCGAGCCCCGTCGCCATCGTCGCGATGAAATCCCACGAGCGACCCTGCGTGTAGCTCACATCGAGACCGCCGTCGTTGCCGATCATGATGTGATTCGAGTTACGCGGATCGACCCAGATCGCGTGCTGGTCGACGTGCGCGGGCTCGCCGTTGCCGCCCGCCGCATCGAGCGTCGCGAAGGTCTTTCCACCGTCGAGCGATTTCGCGACCGGAAGGCCGGCGACGTAGATCGTGTTCGGATTCTGCGGATCGACGCGCAGCTGCGAGAAGTACATCGGCCGCGCATCGCAGTTCGAGACGAGGCTGAATGAGCCGCCTTTGTTGTCGGAGCGGAACACGCCGCCCTTCGATGCGTCGAGCTTCGGCGTCTGCGGCGGAGTCGTGACCGTCGTCTCGGGCGGGACCGCACCTCTGCCTCCGCGTCCACCGCGCGCGCCGCCGCGGCCTGGCGCCGCTGGAGCAACGGGAGCGCCATTGTTGCACCAATCGAATCCGCCGCGGCCACCGCCGCCGCCGCCGCCGCCCGGCGGAGCGACCGTTTCCGTCGAGGTCGGATTTGCGCCTCGGCCGAGGTCAGTGCCGCTCTCGCCGGCTTCGATCTGGACGTAGACGATGTTCGGGCTCGACGCCGAGACGCCGAGCGCGATGCGGCCGTACGTGCCGGGCGGGAGTCCGTTCGTCAGCTTCGTCCACGTCTTTCCAGCATCGACGGTCTTCCACACTGCGCTGCCCGGACCACCACCGTTGAAGCAGCAGCTCGTCCGACGCCGCTGATAGCTCGCGGCGTAGAGGATGTTGCTGTTCGACGGATCCATCGCGATGTCGGTGAAGCCGGTGTTCTCGTCGATGTACTTGATCTTGTTCCAAGTCTTGCCACCATCGGTCGTCTTGTAGATGCCGCGCTCTTGGTTTGGTCCGAAGAGGTGGCCCGGCGACGCGACGTACACGACCTCGGGATTGTTTTTGTCGATCACGATGCGCGCGATCGTTTGCGTCTCGCCGAGGCCGACCTTCGTGAAGGTTTTGCCGCCGTCGGTCGACTTGTAGAGGCCGTCGCCGAAGGATGATGTCTGTCGATTGTTCGGCTCACCCGTGCCGACGTAGACGATGTCGGGATTCGTCGGGTGAATCGCGATGTCGCCGATCGACGCGGTGCTGTAGGTCTGGAAGATCGGCTGGAAGGAGGTCGCGTTGTCGACCGACTTGAAGACGCCGCCAACCGCATACCCGATGTAGATGACGTTCGGATTGCTCAGCGAGACTTCGATGTCGTCGAGGCGGCCGCCCATGCTTGCCGGCCCGATGGATCGGAACCGGAAGCTCGACAGAAGGGGATTTGAGGAAACGTTAAAGCTCTCGCGTGCTGGTGCTCCGCGTCCCTGCGCGTGGAGCGGCACCGCGATGAGCGCGCATGAGAGAACTGGAAGTGCGGTTCGACGCACGATTCGCATGGTGTCCATCCGATCGAGGAAGCCACTCCGGCGACGTTTGCCGCCGGTGACGACCCGAATATGAACGAAGCATGGACACCCGGCGAGTCATTTGAGCGAGGGAATTATGCGCCCAACGTTGTACACGAGTCCCGCGTAAATCGCGTGCGGTTGCGGCCCCTTCACGGGAATGATCACGCCCGCGTCGAAGGCCAGCGTTTCCATTGCGGCCAGGGTCGGGCCGGCGAGGATCGCGACGACCGGTGCCTGACCGAAAGGACCACCAGTTCCGGGATACCCGTAGCATTCGGCGGTCCAGCCGAGTTGTCCGGCGAGCGGCCCGCCGAACGATGCCGTCCACAGGGTGGCGCTCGACGGCGCGGATCCGGTCGAGCGATGCGTGTAGCCGACGTTCAGGTCCATCGAGTAGTCGCCGAACTTGTGGCTCGAGATGGCGAGAATCGAGACGTCGGTCGTCCCCGTTCCCCGCCCCACGTTGTCGTCGCCGGTCGGCGCTTTGATCGACGGCAGAAGCGCGAATGCGCCGAGGAGCGGCGCGTCGTCGACGAACCGGTATTTGATGCCGGCGCTGAAGTCGCCGATCCCCGCCGAGGCGCCAGGCGGCTTCGTGACCGGAGCGTTGATGGTCAGTTGCGCACGGCTCGCGAGGCCGATCTTGAGGACCGTCGGGATGCCGAATCCGTCGACGCTCGGCGCGAACTGATCGTGCTCGCCACCGGTCTCGATCTCGAGGTAGCCGGGACTCACGGTGAACGCGTGCGTCGCGACCGTCGGGCGCTCCGGTTGGACGGCGCGGGGGTTGTTGTTGTCCGACGCTGTGTCCTTGGGAACGGGCGCGGATTGCGCCGACACGACCGTGGCGCAGCAGAGCAGCAACGTCGCGATTCGAGTTTTCATATTGAGTCGAGTCATCCTGAGCGCAGAGGGCGCGAAGATCGGGACGTTGGAACTGCGGTCAACTACCTCGCATGGAAAGCGATCCTTTCGTTGCCTCCCGTCAGAGGATGACTTCAAGACTTGCTCGTCGGGATGGCTGGCGAGAAGTGCTCACTGCGGCGCGGAGCGCGGCATCCATGGGTTCGAACCCGGCGAATCGAAGATCGTCGGATCCTCGAAAAACTTCTTGGCCATCTCTTTCGATGCGGGATTCGTGTAGACCTCGGCCGCCGGGTGCTCGATGACGTCGGCGATGATGTCCGCGACCTGCTCGATCGTCTGCACGTGCGGTCCCGCGTATCCTCCCGTTCCCGCCGGCGCATTCAACGCGTTGCGCGCGAAATCGGTGTTCACCATCCCCGGCATCACGAGCGTCACGCGAACATTGGGCGCACGACTCGCGAGTTCCGCTCTCAGATTTCCCGTCAACGAGTTGAGCGCAGCCTTTGCGGCATTGTACGCCGATCGGTGAAGCGCGAGCGGAACGCGGCCGAGGAACGAGGAGATGTTGATGATCTGACCGCTGCCGCGAGCGATGAAATGCCGGGCGGCAATCTGCATTCCGTAGAGGGCGGATTTGACGTTCACCGCCATGATCTGGTCGAAGTCGTCGCCGGTGACGTCGAGGACCGAGCCAGTGATCCCGCGCCCGGCGTTGTTGATCCACACGTCGTAGGCGCCGAATTCGGCGATCGCGCGTTGGCTGAGCGCTTCGACGCCGTGGCGCTGAGTGACGTCGGTGGGAACGACGACGACGCGCGGCGCGCCGGCCTGTCTCGCCTCGTCAGCGACGTGCTCGAGCTCAGCTTCGCGACGGGCCGCGAGGACGAGGCGATGTCCGGCTGTTCCGAGGCGTCGAGCGATGCCGGCGCCAATGCCGCCGCTCGCTCCGGTGATGATTGTCGTCTTGTTTGCCATCTGTAGTCACGCTTTACCGTGTTCGACACCAGCGGTACAATCCGTCGAGCCGTAGATCGACGATACTCATCGTCCCGAGTGGATTCCCAAACATGATGAACGGTACACGGGTGGCCGCGAGCGCGCGCGTCGCCGCGGCGATCACCCTCGCATGCTTCGCGGGCACAGCCGGCGCGCAGGATCGCCTCAAGTCGATGCCCGGCTACGACCAATATCAGCGGATGCTGCCCATCTATCGGTCGGCGGTGACGCCGATGACGATCGGCAGCCCGGGTGGCGTGGTCTGGTCGCCTGACGGGAATTCGTTCGAGTACAACGTCAGCGGAACACGCTACCGCTACGACATCGCGTCGAAGAAGGCGTCCGGAGAGGGCGCGGCGATGGCGTCGAATGGATTCGGCGGCCGCGGACGCGGCGGAGGTGGCGGACAGCCCGCGCGCGGACGTCAGTTCGACAATGCGATCGCTCCAGCGGGAAATCATCGCGCGATCTACCGGGATCGCAACGTGTGGGTCGGCGATTCGACGGGCGCGAACGCCGTGCCGATCACGAGCGATGGCGACGCCAAGACGCGCATCAAATACGGAACCGCGAGCTGGGTGTACGGGGAAGAGTTGTCGCAGCGCACCGCGATGTGGTGGTCGCCGGACGGAAAGAAGCTCGCGTTCTACCGTTTCGACGAAAGCAAGGTCCCCGATTTCTACCTCGCGACCAATCTGACCGCGATTCAAGACACGCTCGACGTCGAAGCGTATCCCAAGCCGGGAGTGCCCAATCCGGTGGTCGATCTCTTCGTGTACGACGTCGACTCGAAGAAGACGACGCGGATCGACGTTCGCGACGGCAAGCCGCTCGACAACGCGGTCATGGGCTACTACGTGTTCCGCGTCGACTGGTCGCCGGACGGGAAAGAGCTGACGTTCCTTCGGACGAACCGCCGGCAGAACACGATGGACCTCGCCGCGTGCAATCCGTCGTCGGGATCGTGTCGGGTCGTCATTCACGAAGAGTGGCCGACCGGCTGGATCGACGACGATCCCGCGCCGGCGGTGACGTGGCTCAAGGATGGCCACCGGTTCATCTGGGAGTCGGATCGGACCGGATTCAAGAACTTCTATTTATACGACTTTAAATCGGCGAAGCTCCTCGCGCCGCTGACGCAGCTGTCCGCGGAGGTCGTGTCGATCGTGCGGGTCGACGAGGCGTCGAGCTCCATGTATTACATCGCTCGCGACGGCGACAATTACATGAAGTTCCAGCTGCACCGCGTCGGGCTCGACGGCAAGAACGACAAGCGCCTCACCGATCCCGCGTTCACGCACAGCATCTCGCTCGCCCCGGATGGCATGCATTTCGTCGACGTCGCGGAGACGCACGACGAGGCACCGACGGCGCGCGTCGTCGATGCAAACGGCGCAATCGTCGGCGAGATCGCGAGAACCGACCTGACGAAGGTCGACCAGTCAGGCCTCAAGAAGGTCGAGCTCTACACGTACAAGACGACGGACGGCAAAGCGACGCTCCACGGGATCATTCACTTCCCGTCGAACTTCGACCCGAATCGGAAGTATCCGGTATTGGTGAGTGTGTATGGCGGTCCCGCGGTCGCCAACAGCACCAGTGAACGCTTCCAAATCTCGAGCCCGACGACGGAGTACGGCTTCATCGTCGTGAACGTCGAGGCGCGAACGAACCCGGGCATGGGTCGCCGGTATCTCGACGACGTCTACCTCAAGCTCGGGCAAGTCGAGCAGGACGACATGGCGGACGGGATCAAGGCGCTGTGGAATCGACCGTACATCGACAAGGATCACGTCGGCGTGTACGGGACGTCGTACGGCGGGTACACGTCGGTGATGGAGATCCTTCGCCATCCCGAAGTGTTCGCGGCCGCGTCCTCGTCGTCGCCGCCGACGGATTGGCGGAACTACGACACGATCTACACCGAGCGGTACATGTGGATTCCGGACGAGAACAAAGAGGGCTACGACAAGGGCTCGGCGATGTCGTACGTCGACAATCTGCGCGGGCGTCTCATGTTGTACTTCGGCACGGCGGACAACAACGTTCATCCGTCGAACATGATGCAGCTCATCACGGCGCTTCAGCGCGCCGGCAAGAGCTTCGACGTACAAGTCGGACCGGATCGCGGACATTCTGGAATCGACACACAGCGGATGATGGAGTTCTTCATCGAGAACCTCGTTCTCAGTCCGCGGCCGAAAGCCTAGCTCCGTGCGCGTCGTGTGGACCCCTGCCCTTTAGCGGACCATCAATGTTCTCAGGCGATCAGATCGCGGATAGTCTCGAACGGCTCGGCGTCACGCACGTCGTGACCGTGCCGGACAGCACCATTGGCCAATGGCAGAGCGAGATCGAATCGCGCGCGACGATGAAAGTCGTGCGCGTCTGCCGAGAAGGCGAAGCGTGGGAGGTCGCCGCCGGTCTCGAGCTCGGCGGCGCGCGACCCGTCGTCATGATTCAGTGCACGGGCTTCTTCGAGTCCGGCGACGCCATTCGGAATGTTCTACACGACTGGAAACTGCCCATCGCGAGCATCATCGGGTATCGGAGCTATTTGAGCCAGGAGACGCTCCCCGGCGACACCTGCCTCGTGTTCACCGAGCCGCTGTTGGATGCCTGGAAGATCGACTATCGGCTGCTCACGAAGCCGACTGACATCGGCGTGATCGTCGAACATCTGTCGGCGTGCCGATCGGCGAACAAGCCAGGGGCGATCGTCGTCGCGGAAGGGAAAGCGTGAGCGCGCCGGCGAAGGCGACGCGATTCGTCGCGAAAGACGCGTTGGTTGCGCTGCACTACGCACGCGATGCTCGCGACGTCGTCATCACGACGATGTCGCCGGCGCGCGACTGGATGACGTTGACGCAGTCTCCGCTCGACATCGTGTTCGTTCCGTCGGCGATGGGACACGCGACGTCGCTTGGGCTGGGGCTCGCTCTCGCGCAACCGGATCGCCGAGTGATCGTGTGCAACGGCGACGGATCGATGCTGATGAACCTCGGATCGCTCGTCACGATCGCCGGCGCGGGCGCGACGAACGTGGTCGTGCTCGTGTTTCAGAACGGCGTGTACGAGGTCACGGGCGCGCAACCGATGCCCGCCCAAGCCGACCTCACGGCGATCGCGCGCGGCGCTGGGTTTCAGAGTGTGTTCGAGTTCTCTGATATAGACGAGTGGACATCGAGCATCAACGACGTGCTCGCCGCGCGGGGACCGGTGTTCGCGGTGCTCCACGTCGCGCCGGACGTCGGAATCCCGGGGCCGAAGTCGCCCGGGCCCGCGGGGGAGCGAGCACGTCGCTTGCGCGAGGCGCTGTCCTCCTGAGCAGGAGGAATCGCGAGCGGACGCTGTTGCCTACTCCTGCCTCAGGGCCTCTGTCGGTTGAACGCCGGCTGCCCGGCGCGCTGGAACCCAACAGGCAATCGTCGCAATGACGAGAAAGAGCACCGCGATGCTCACGTAGGTGATCGGATCCGTCGGTTTGATGGAGACGAGCATGTTCGCTCTCTCCATCACGCCGGTGAGCGCGAAGGCCGCGACGACGCCCGCGACGATCCCGACAGAGCTCAGCGCGAGCCCTTCGCCGATCATCAAACGGAAGATGCTTTCGTTCGACGCGCCGAATGCCATGCGCACGCCGATCTCCGACGTTCGCTGCCGAACTGCGGTCGCCAGAACACCATACAGGCCGATCGCCGCAAGGACTGCCGCGACCGCGCCAAAGACGGCGATGAGGACGAGTGAGAAGCGCGTCGGAGCCATCGCGCGATCGACGTAGTCGCTCATCGGCTTCATGTCGCCGATCGCGATTTGTGAGTTGATCTCGCCGACCACGCGGCGAACCTCGGGAATCAGACGCGCAGGATCACCCGTGGTGCGGACCGCCCAACGGTTCGCGGCGCCGAACCCGAACATGCCGTCGGGGAGGAAAACCCCTTCCCTTCCCGGCGCGGCCAGCGTGAGATGTCGCTCGTGCGCGGCAACGCCGATCACCGTGTAGTAGCTCGGCTCGGGGGTGTTGATCCGGCAAAACAGCTGCTTGCCGATGATCGACTGGAAGCTTTGGCCCGGGAACGCCTTCGCGGCGAGAAGGTCGTCGATGATGATTCCCTTCGTCGACACGACATTGTCAGCGTCCGTGAACATGCGGCCGGCGAGCATGCGTCCTTTCATCGCGCCGAAGTAGCTCAGGCGAATGATGTGCGTCGTCGCCTGCCGGAAGAGTCCCGGATTGTTCGCGGCTTCGGGCGGCCCCCAGCGCATGTTCTGGTCGACGCCGTCGAGTGGAAGCGGCGTCGCGGCCGTCACCGCGGTGACACCGGGAATCGCCTTGAGCTTTTCCTCGAGGTTGTTGCCGTACGCCTGGCGCTCTTCCGGAGTGCGAAGTCGCGGATTGAAGGGGACGAAAGTCAGGACGCCGTTCGGGTCGTAGCCGGGGTCCACGTGTGCCAACGCAATGAAGCTGCGAAGCATCAACCCTGACCCGATCAGCAAGACGAACGAGAGCGCGACTTCGGCGATCACGACGCTCTGACGAACCACTTTCCCGGAGCCGAGTCCGGCGGTGCGGCCGCTCGCGCGCAGCGTCTGGGCGAGGTTCGGACGCGATGCGCGCAGGGCTGGAAGAACGCCGAACACGAGCGCCGACACGAGCGCGATGCCCATCGTGAACAGCAGCACCATCGGGTCGATCGAGACTTCGGACACGCGCGGCAGATCGGCCGGCGCGATGCGCAGCAAGAGGTCGATGCCGAGCTGCGCAAAAAACAACCCGAGTGCCGCGCCAATCACCGCGAGCACCACGCTCTCGGCGAGCATCTGCACGATGAGCGTGTTGCGACTGCCGCCGAGGGCGGAGCGAACGGCGAGCTCGCGGTCGCGGGCAGCTGCGCGGACCAGCAGGAGATTTGCGACGTTGGCGCACGCGATGAGCAACACGAACATCACGGCGCCCATCAACGCCAGGACCGCCGGACGAATCTCCTTCACGATGTCGGCGGACATGGACTGCGTTCGCCACACCGTGTTCGACGACTTGAGAATGGGAATTTTGTTCTGCAGCTCGGTGGTCAGCTCGTCCATCTGCCGCTGTGCCGTCGCGAACGTCACACCGGGCTTGAGCCGGCCGAAGAGCCGCAGAAAGACGTTCAGTCGGCCACCGGGCGCCGTCGATTGGGCGGCCCAATCGATCCGAAAAACAGTGTACGCGTCGGGCTCGGAGACGTTGCCGATGCCCGATTGAAAGACGAGTCGCAAATCGGGGCTCGCGACACCAACGATCGTCGCCGGGCCGCCAAAGATCTGAATGGTTTTTCCGATGACCGAGGAATCACCCGCGAACTTTCGCTCCCAGAATGCGTGGCTGAGAATCGTCATCGCCGCCGGTTGCTGTGCCGGCGGCAGCGCGGCGGGGGCTTGGCCCGGCGCGGGCTGCGGCGGCGGGGGAATCGGCGTGCCGTCGCTCTCGACGAAATTGCGTCCGTACACGATTCGCGTGCCGAGCACGGAAAAGAAGTTCGGCGTCACACCGGCAATGATGATCTGCTCGGGCTTTCCATCGTCGCCAATGACAGGTCCGGGACCGGCATTGATCGCCGCGATGCTCTCGAACGCAGTCGCGCGTGCTTTGATGTCGAGCATGTTGCCGGGCGCCACCGGGAAGTTCACGACGTTCCGTGCCTTCATGTCGGACTGAATCGTCGCGAGTCGCTCGGGATTCGCGTACGGCAGCGGACGGAGGAGCACCGCGTTGACGACGCTGAAGATCGCGGTACTCGCGCCGACGCCGAGTCCGAGGGTCAGGACAGCGGTGATGGTGAACGCCGGATTTTTCCGGAGCGTGCGGACGGCAAATGAGAAGTCGCGTGCCAACATGGAAACCGTCGCGTGGCGGAAGAAGCGTGGGAGTGGGTCGATCCTGGTGGTGCGATCCCACGCTGCATGGCACGCGTCGTTCCGCGGGCGGGCGTCGCCAAAGTGTTGGGACGACGTCCGTTAGGATTTTCGTAAGGGTCTTGTCACGCGCGAACGTGGGACGGACTGTTCGAAATCGAACACCGCCGGGTGCCTCGGATCATCCTGAGCGGCACCGCCGCTCAGGATGATGCTGTAGGGCTAGCCGCCGTAGCAGTAGGTGCACTGCGCCTGTTGGGCGCGATTCACCGCGTACACGCCAGACGCGGCGAGCGATACACCGGGAAGCAGACCGGCGGTAAACTCCTTCTTCGCCACGTCCGCGCTGACCTTCGCCTTCGGCGCCGCCATCCCGCTGATGACCGTGAGCGCCATGTTGCACGCCACGAAGATCACGCCCTCGGCCATGATCTTCTCGTAGGTCATTCCTGGACGGAGCGGGACGTTGTCGCGGAAGATGTTGCGCGTTGCGAAGGCGCCGGTCTTCGGATCCTTGATGTTCAGGACCTCGCCGATGTGATACTTCGCCCACACGGCGTCGTTGAGCATCAGCGGCATCGAGAAGTGGCGGAACACGGCGACCGCGGTGATGTCGCTGTCCGTCGTCTTCGTCGCTTCTTTCGTGCTGTCGATGAAATTCAACGGAAACGCGGCGCCGAAGCCTTCGTTCGCGCTCGTGATGTCGAACACTTGGCGGTACTTCCCCTTGATCTTCGCGATCCAGTCGTCGTTGCGCGCGCTCGATTCGGTCATCGCGAGCACCTCGGCGCCGGCGTTGGACCAACGACCAACCAGGAGTGCCGCGGCGCCGCCAGCGATGCCGCCGAGGAAGCCGCGGCGTGGGGTGCCTGAAGCGGGGTGCGACATAAACGTCCTCCGAAGGAATGGGGATTGGGGGAGTTTCAACCTCTCGATGATACTATGACTGCTCGGCGTCGCCAGAGCAAACCCTTCGACACGATTCGGGGCCGGGCGCCGAACCCGGCCAGCATTCCCTCGCACGGCGACGTACTTCTGGCTAAATCCCTAGACGGCAGCAGGCGTCGCCGTCACGGCGCCTACCCTCCCATGGGCCGTCCCCAGAAGCCGACCGGAATTTCCCACTCACCAGGAGAAAGGATGTCGCGTTCGACAGGTTCCATGCGCCGCTGGAGTTTGGCGGTGCTCGCTACCGCGGCAGTGACACACACCGCGATGGCGCACGCGCAAGCGACGTCGCAGAAGATGGACGCGGAGTACACGTCGCAGATCAAGAAGTATTTGTCCGATCCGCGTATCTCGACGGAGCTCGTCGACCACCTTCCCGCGTCGAGCACCGTCCCGACGCCCCTCAAGTTCCTCGGCCACATCGTCGGGGCGCCGGGAATTCTCGATCACGCGGCGGATATCCATCGCTATCTCGAAGCCGTGGCGAAGGCCGCGCCGAATCGCACGCGATTCTGGAAGATCGGCAAGACCGAAGAGGGCCGCGATATGGTGCTCCTCGCGATCGCCGACGAGAAGACCATCGCGAACCTCGACAAATACAAGGGCTATCTTCACCAGCTCACCGACCCGCGCAAGACGACCGAAGCGCAGGCGCGGCAGCTGATCAAAACAGCGAAGCCGATCTACTACATCACGAGCGGCATGCACTCGCCGGAATCCGGCGGCCCCGAGATGCTGATGGAGCTGGCGTATCGCCTCACGGTCGAAGAGACGCCGTTCATTCAGAATATTCGAAACAACGTCATCACCCTGATCACGCCGGTGGTCGAGGTCGACGGTCGCGAGAAATACGTCGACAACCACTACTTCAACGAAAAGTGGGCGAAGGACCATGGCGTCGACTCGGCGGCGGGCGGCGGACGAGGCGGCGGTCCGCTGTCGCTCATGTACTGGGGCAAGTACGTGCAGCACGACAACAACCGCGACGGCATGGGCCAGTTCCTCGATCTCACGAAGAACACGACGAAGGCCGTGCTCGACTGGACGCCGACGATTCTGCACGATTTGCACGAGGCCCAGACCTATCTCTACGCATCGACCGGAACGGGGCCGTACAACGACGCGCTCGATCCGATCGTCGTCGACGAGTGGTGGATGATGGCGAAGAACGACGTCATGGAGATGACGAAGCGCGGCGTTCCAGGCGTGTGGACCTATGGGTTCTACGACGGGTGGGTGCCGAACTACATGTTCTTCATCGCGCACACCCACAACGCGATCGGCCGCTTTTACGAAGTGCAGAGCTATTGCCAGGGTTCGTGCGGCAACTATGTCGTTCGTCCTGGCGCCACGACGACGAGCAAAGAGTGGTTCCGGCCGAATCCGCCGCTCGATTCGATCACGTGGAGCCCGCGCGCGAACACGAACATTCAGGAATCGGCGATTCTGTTCGCCCTATCTCACGTCGCAAAGAATCACGATCTCTATCTCGAGAACTACTGGTTGAAGAACAAGCGCGCGGTCGAAAAGGGCACGACGAAGCCCGGCACGGTCGCCGCGTGGGTCATCCCCGCGAACCAGCATGCGCGCGAGAACGCGGCCGAAGCGGTGAACGAGCTCAAGACGCAAGGCCTCGAGTTCTACACGGCGACCTCGCCGTTCAAGGCCGGCAACGTACAGGTCAACGCGGGCGACTACGTCATCCGCGGCGATCAGCCATACCGCACGCTCGCCGACATGTACTTCTCGCTGCAGAACTTCTCGCCGGCGAACCCGTCGCCGTACGACGACACGGGCTGGACGTTCCCGCTCATGCGCAACATCACGGTCGAGGAAGTGACCGATAAGAGTATTCTCAAGGCGCCGATGGCGATGATTCCGATGGCGAAGGAAGTCGTCGCGACCGGCGGCATCTTCGGCGACGGCACCACGCTCATCGTCGAGAACAACAGCGACAATTCGCTCGTGTCGTTCCGCTTCAAGAACCCCAGCGTGAGGATGTCTGCTACCGAAGCTGAGACTGAGGTGCACGGGCAGAAGATCGGCGCTGGCGCCATCGTGATCGAGAACGCGAACCGTGCGCAGCTCGAACCGCAGCTAAAGGCGCTGGGCCTCACTGCCCACGCCGTCGCTTCGGCACCTTCGGTGAAAATGCACGATCTCGACATCCCGCGAATCGGCTACATCCATTCGTGGACGCGCACGCAGGACGAAGGCTGGGTCCGCGCGGCGCTCGACACGTATGGAATACCGTATCAGTACTTCGGGGAGAACGCTGTGCAGAAGATGGGCGATCTCCGCCAGAAGTTCGACGTCATCATCTATCCGCACGGCGGCAGCGGCGTCGGTGCGCCGGCCGGCGGTCGCGGCGGACGTGGCGCCGGCGCGAACGACCCGGTGCCCTATAAGAGCACGAAGGAATTCCCTTCCCTCGGCTTCCCCGATTCAACCGACGACGTCCGAGGTGCACTCGGCGAAGAAGGCATGAAGGCGCTTTACGCGTTCGTGCAGCATGGCGGCACGCTGATCACCGAAGGGAACACGTCGGCGATCCTGCCGGAGATGAAGCTGACGCCGGGCGTGACGGTCGAGCCGGCGACGGCGTTGTTCGCGCGCGGAACGATTCTCCGGAATACCATCAGCGACCCAAAGAGTCCGCTGATGTACGGCTACACGCAGACGGACATTCCGGTGTATTTCAGCCAGGCGCCGGTGCTGAATGCGGGTGCAGGTGCGGCGCCGATCGCTGATAACGGCGCAGCCGGTGGCGGTCGTGGAGGACGTGGTGGCGCGCAGACGCAGAACACGACGCCGATGGCAAGCCCGCTCAAGCTGTCGCCGTGGGACCCGGATCACACGGGAACGCCGTACGGCTATGCCACGAGTGTCGGCAATGATTTCAACGCTGTGGAGCCGGGGCAGACTCCCAATACTGGTCGCGGTGGTCGCGGCGGCGGCGGGTTCGGTGGATTCGGAGGACCTCAGGGACCGACGATGGTCGCCGGACTGACGGCGGATCCGAATTCGTCGACGCGTGTCATCATGCAGTTCCCGGAGAAGGCGGACGACATGTTGCTCTCGGGCACGCTGGAGCGCGGTGATCTCCTCTCGAAGCGCGCCGGACTCGTCGATGAGAAAATTGGAAACGGCCACGTCGTGATGTTCGCGTTTCGTCCGTACTGGCGCTGGCAGTCGCAGGGCACGTACGCGATCGGCTTCAACGCAATCATGAATTGGAACGATCTCGACGCGGGCAAATAGCGCAGGCGCTGAGTAGGGGAAAACGAAACGGGACTGCGAGAGCGGTCCCGTTTTTGTTTGTTGCATATAAAGTCGTTTCTGGTGCAATTAGGAATGGCTGTTCCTAACACGATCTCACAGCGCGACGAGGCAACGACCGCCGCAGCCGGTTCGCCGGCCTACGGTTTCCCGACCCTCCGTCCAAGAATCATCTTTATAATCTTCTGATCGCCAGCCGCCGTCAGCGCCTTCCCGTATCCGAGGTTGAACTCCCACTCCGGACCGAAATCGAGGTTCACCGCCCCGAAGATCTGATGTTCTTGCTCGGCGATCGGATCGACGCGGTTGATCGTTCCAGTCGCGCCGTAGTACTCCACCGCCAGATTCACCCGCTTCGTCACGTCGTAGCCGACGTCGACGTTCGGGGCGAATCCGAACGCCGTCGACGAACCAGGACCGCGCAGCGACTTCTCCAGAGCCGGGTTGACCGAGACGTACAGTCGACCCATCTGCTTGTCGATGATCGGCCGAAGCTCATAGGTCCACGTGTCGGCCGAGAATTTCGAGCGAGCGTAGCCAAACTCCTGGGAGATGCTGACGCCGACGGGCCACCCCCAGCTTTCCGGGACGCGAAACCGCGGACGCAAGTGCGTCCCGACCCACTGCAGTCCCTGGCCGTCCGGCTTCGACATGAACCAGTAAAATCCGAGCTCGGACCAACTGTTCCAGCCGTGAGTGATCTCGACGGTCTCGTGCAACGCATGATAGGTCGGAAACTCACCGAACTGTGAGATCGCGCGGCGACCGTCGATCGTGTAGTTGCTGTGCAGCTCGAACATCGTGACGCCGCCGGCGACGGTTTCTGAACCGTAAACCTGGATCTCGTAGTTCTCTTGTGCACGAAGCGAGGCGGCGGCGAGCACGAGCGCGGCGGCGGAGCAGAATGAACGACGAATGATGAGCATCCCAGGAGCGCTGATGTTGGGCAACGAAACCTCGGTCGATAAGGAATACGATCTCGACGCTCCACATGCTGCAACGATGAATTGACGCCGATGCGCGTCGCCGGTATATCCGCCGCGGCACTCACAATGGACAGATCGATGCCGCTCCGATTTTCAATGCGCGGGCTGGTCGCGCTGCTTGGTCTCATCCCCTGTGTCGCGGGCGCGCAAGCCGCGATCGACCCGGCGATTCAGAGCTATATCAACAGCATTCGCGCGATCGACGACCACGCGCACCCGATGCGTCCAGTCGCCGCCGGCGCGCCCGCGGATACAGACTTCGACGCGCTGCCACTCGACGGCATTCCGGCGTTCGATCTCCCCAGTCGTCTGAAAGGCGACGATCCGATCTGGCGGGCCGCGCAGCAAGCGCTCTATCACGTCCCCTCGGCGGCGACCGATTCAGCGTACAGGACTGCGCTGAAAGCTGCCGTCACGAAAACAATTGCCAGCAAGGGACAGCAGTTCCCTGGATGGGTGCTCGATCAAACAGGGATCGACATCATGCTCGCGAATCGAGTCGCGATGGGGCCAGGGCTGACCAGCGCGCGCTTTCGGTGGATCGCGTTCGTCGATCCGCTGATGCTGCCGCTCGATACGCGCAACGAGGCGACGCGCACACCGGACGTGAGACCACTCTATCCGCGCGAGTCGAAACTTCTTCAGCGATATCTGAAAGACCTCGACATTCGATCGATCCCGGCAACGCTCGACGAGTACGTCCGAACCGTCGTCGCTCCGACCATCGCGCGACAGAAGGCCCGCGGCGCCGTCGGCATCAAGTTCGAAGCCGCGTATTTGCGTCCGCTCGATTTCGACGATCCGAATCCGTCCGAGGCCGCGCGCGTTTACGCCAAGTACGCGAAAGGCGGCGCGCCGACCCGCGCCGAGTACAAATCCCTCGAGGATTATTTGTTTCGGGCGATCTGCCGCGAGGCCGGAAGGCAAAAGCTCGCCGTGCAGATTCACGTGCTCGAAACGTTCGGCGGATTCTACTCCGTGCACGGCAGCTCGCCGCATCTCCTCGAGCCCGCGTTCAACGATTCGACGCTTCGCGCGACCAACTTCATTATCGTGCACGGCGGTTGGCCGCTCATCAACGAGACGCAAGGCCTCCTCGGCAAACCGAATGTCTACGCCGACATCTCGATGATGGACGACATTCAGTCTCCGGCGGTCGTCGCGAGCGTGCTGCGCCAATGGCTCGGCGAATGGCCCGACAAGGTTTTGTTCGGCACGGATGCGTTCGATGGCGGTGTCGAGCAAGGCTGGGAGCAGGTGGCATGGGTCGCGACGACGACCGCGCGAAAAGCGCTCGCGATTGCGCTCACCGGCATGATGCGCGACGGAGACATCTCGCGCGATCGCGCGCAGGCGCTAGCGCGCATGGTCATGCGCGAAAACGCGGCGAGGGTATATGGACTTCCGAAATAGAGATTGCTCATGTGAGAGGGGACTGGGGACTGGGGACTGGGGACTGGGGACTGGGGACTGGGGACTGGGGACTGGGGACTGGGGACTGGGGACTGGGGACTGGCGGCTGGGGACGGGCGACGGGCGACAACGGTTTCCGCATGGCATAGCCTTCCCGCCAGTCATTCCGATCGCGGCGAAAGATCGCTGTCGTTATCGCGATCTCACGCCGAACCGCAAGCGGAACCGCAAAGTGCTGATCGCACGCGGAGCCGCGGAGCCCGCGGAGAAGAACACTGTCGTTGTGGTCGTCCTCGACGGCGCGGAGTTCTCCGCGTTCTCCGCGGCTCCGCGTGATTAACCGCGGTTTGCAGTCTGGTGTGAACTGCCTCGCGGAGAGAGCGATCCTTTCGGCGTCGCTGAATGACCGCCCGTCCCCAGTCCCCAGTCCCCAGTCCCCAGTCGTCAGTCCCCAGTCGTCAGTCCCCCAGCCGCCTCGCAAGCAGCGTCGCGGCGCTCATATGGCCCGTCACGATCACGACCGTCTTGAACACATCGGGAATCGCATCGAGCGCGATCAGGATTCCGATTCCCTCGACCGGAACTCCGACTGCCACGAACAGCGGCGCGAGAATCAACAGACCACCGCTCGGAATTCCCGGCACACTCAGGCTCATCGGGATCGACGCGAGACCCACAGTTACCACCGCGCCGAGTCCCAGGGGAACGCCGTAGAGTTTCGCAATGAACAAACATGAAATGATCCACGACGCCGGCGTGTTCACACGAAAAAGCGAGACGCCGAGTGGCAGCGCGACGCCCGCGACCTCCGGCGGGATCTCGAGGACGCGCTCCGCCCCGTCGATCATCGCGGGCAGCGCGGCAACCGACGAACGCGTTCCGGTCGCGACGACCTGCGCGGGCAGCGTCGCGCGAGCGAAGCGTTTCATCGGCGCCCCGGCGAGCCACATGACGACGTAAATCAGCACGCCGATGCCGAGCACGATTCCACAGTGCGCAACGAGGAAGAACGCGACCGCGCCGGCGAGGCTCGTCCCGAGATGCAGCGCAAGACCGATCGCAAGCGCGAAGACACCGATCGGCGCGAGGAAGAGCACCCATTTGACGAGGACGAGCATGGCATCCGTCATCGCGCGAAAAAAAGCCGAGGTCGGGCCGCGGACCTCGCCGGGCGTGCGGGCGAGCGCGAGACCGAAAATCACGGAGAACAGGATCACCGGCAGCATCGTCCCGTCGGCCGCAGCCTTGATTGGATTTGCCGGCACCAGCGCGACGAGCCAGCTCGCAAAACCCGGGACCTGTGCCGGTGCGCTCGGCGATGTGGCGCTCGCTCGGAGCGACGCTGCCGACGCAGGATCGACATGGAGCAGCGAGATGATCGGCGGCCCAACGACGATTCCGATCACCGCGACGCCGGTGAGCATGACCACGAAGAGCACGATGCACTGCACGCCGATTCGCCCGACCGACGCGCTCGTCGTTTCCGCGCTCAGGGTCGAGATCAAGAGCGACGCGACGAGCGGAACGATCGTCATGCGAATCGCATTGACCCACAGCGTTCCAACGGGCTCGATCGACGCGGCGATGGAGCGCGCGTTGGCCGATCCCGAGGAAGCGATCGCGACGCCGGCAACGAGACCGAGCACCAGTCCAACCAGCGCGCGCCCGGCTGACGAATTGAAAAAACGGCCGATGGTCGAAGCCATCGGCCGAATATGACGACGTCCATCAATTCACGCGACTGACCGCATTCACTCCGCGCGGATGGCGATCAATGGATCTACGCGCGTCGCTCGGGTCGCGGGAACGAGCGTCGCGAACAATCCGGCCAGCGTCATCGCGATGACGGCGAGCGCCCACGTGAGCAGATCGATCGGACTGACGCCGTACAGCATGAACGTCATCAGTCGGGTCACCGCGGCGCCGCCGATCAGTCCGAGAACGAGTCCGCCGGCGACGAGCAGGAGACCGTCGCGCGTCACGAGTCGCACGAGGCGCGACTTCGGGCTGCCGAGTGCGGAGCGAATCCCGAGCTCGCGCGTCCGCTGTGCGACGACGTAGCTCAACACCCCGTAGAGTCCCGCAACGGCCAACACGATCGCGACGACGGCAAAGGTCCCGAGAAGACTGAAATAGAAGCGCGGCTGGCCGAGGCTCGTGGCGATCGCGTCGGGCATCGTCTTCACGCGCGCGACCGCGGCCTGCGGGTCGATGCGACGAATGGCCGCTCGAATGTCGGGCATCGCCGCGGCGGGGTTGGTTCCCTTGACGCGGGCGAGGATCGTGACACTCGACACCCCCGGTGCGAACTGCCGAAATGCCCAGTAAAACTCCGGCGCGGGTGGAGCGATCGGACCAACGTTTCGAATGTTGCTCACGACACCGACGATGGTTCCGAACGTCGTGTCGGTGAGGTGAAAGCGTGACCCGACAGGATTGAGCCCGTGGAAGTCCCGATCGACGAGCGCCTGGTTCACGACGACAACCGGCGGCGAGCTCGGACGCGCGTCGTCGCTCTGCTCGAGGAGTCGCCCAGAGATCAGACGCTGTTTCGTGACCTGGAAGAAGCTCGGCGTCACACCTCTGAACTCCACGAGCGGCTGCCGGCTCGGATCGACGGACGGACGACCTTCATAGAGAATGTTCGAGTTGTTTCCCCAGGTGATGTAGGGCGCGGCGCTGATCGCTCCTGCTGCCTCGATGTTCGGCAGCGCGCGAATCGCGTCGATCGCCGGGTCGAAAAAATTCGGAATCGTTGTCCCGTCCGGATAGCTCGCGGACGACGTCGTGAGCTGGAACGTCAGGACATGATTCGTCTCGAAGCCGGGGTCGTTCCGAAGCAGGCCGGCGAATCCTTTGAGGACGAGGCCCGCGCCGATCAGCAGCATCAGCGACAAGCCGATCTCGAAAACGACGAGAGACCGGAGCGCGCGATTCTGGCTCTTCCCCGCTCCTCCACCTCGACCGGAGCGAAGCGCGTCCTGCGGGTCGACGGCCGATCCGCGCCAGGCGGGCACCACACCGCACGCGATGCCGACGATGAGCGCGAGCCCGACCGCGAACGCGATGACGCTCGGGTCCAACGTGAGCCCATCCAGCTGCGGCATTCGGGCGGCCGCCAATGAACCGATGGTCTTCACGCCGCCGATCGCGAGCGCGAGTCCGAGGAGCGCGCCAATGACGGTGATGAGCAAACTCTCAACGAGCGGCGGTCGCATCGCATCCCAGCGGGTCGCGCCGAGGGCGGTTCGGACGGCCATCTCCCGGTGGCGCTGAACGCCGCGCGCGAGCAGCAGCGCGGCCACGTTCGTCGCCGAGATCAACAACACCATGCACACCGCGCCGAAGAGGAGCATCAGCGGCGTCTTGATCGTCGAGACGCTCTCCGAATGCATCGCGCCGACGCGCACGTCTTCTCCGCGCAGCATCGGATTCTCGGCGACGATCCCGGCGAAGATCCCGCGCAATTCCGCTTGCGCCGATTCGACCGTCGCGCCGTCGGCGAGGCGGCCGACGAGCTGCAGGTAGTTGCTCCCGCGCTGCGTCAACTGCTGTTCGGTGAACCGAATCGGCATCCAGATGTCAGCCGCGATCACGGCACCGCCGACAGGCACCCGAAAATCCGGCGGGGCGATGCCGATGATGGTCGTCGGCTTGCCATCGATCGACAGTGGCTTGTCGACGATCGACGGATCCGCGCCGAGCGTGGTGCGCCAAAACTCGTCGCTGATAACGGCGACGCGGGGTTGGTCGACTTTGTCGTCTGCCGGAACGATGAGTCGGCCGCGTTCGGCTCGGACTCCGAGAAGCGGGAACAGGTTTCCGGTGATGGAGGACTGCGGCGCCTGAACCGCTTGCGTCGGTAAGTTGATCAGCGCGGTGCCACGCGAGATTGCGGCCAGGTCGGTGAGGCTCCGCGTTCGCTTCGCCATGTCGGCGTAGTTCGCGGAGGACTGCGGCCACGTGCCGAGTGGTCCCGAGTTCGGCGTCGTGCGAAAGACCGCGACGAGCCGGTCGGGCCGACTGAACGGGAGGGCTTTCAGTAGGGCGCGGTTGATCGCGCTCGAGATGGCGGCCGTCGCCCCGATGCCGAGCGCGAGACAGAGGATCGCGGAGAGAGCGACGGTCGGGGTGCGCGCGAGCCCGCGCGCGGCGTTGCGGATCTCCGTGGAGCTGATGAACGCCATCGAGGTCCTCTCATTGAGAGCGCTGTGTGTCCGACAGCCCGCGAGACGAAAAGGTTCGCTCTGGTGATGACCCGTCGCATCGGGTCATCCTCGCGGCCTAGGTCAACGCTTCGATGATGGACCGAATTTGAGACGCGTCCGGGCCCGTCCGCGCATGGACTTCTTTGAGCCCCGCGCCGTCGACGATCGCACGAACATTCGAGCCGCGAACCTTCCCGCCGGCCATGATCTCGATGCGTCCCGCACTTCGCTCCACCAGCATCGCGAGCTCGTCGATGCCCTCGGCCGCTGTCGGTTTGCCGCCGGAGGTCAGCAGTCGCTTGATGCCGCACGCCAACAGATCGTCGAGCGCGGCCGGGAGATCGTCGACGAGATCGAACGCTTTGTGAAACGTCACCGGTGTGTCGCCGGCGAGACGAACGAATTCGGCGGTGCGCTTCAGGTCGACGCGATTCTTGTCGTCGAGGATGCCGATCACGACGCCGGCAACGTTGTTCGACACTACCATGTCGAGATCGCGGCGCATCTGGTCGAGCTCCGCTGCGGTGTGGACGAACGAGCCTCCCCGCGGACGGACCATCGCCATGATCGGCAGCCTAACGGTCTTCTGCACCGCGTCGATCAGCGACGCGCTCGGCGTCGTGCCGCCGACGTCGAGCCGATCACAGAGCTCTAATCGCCGCGCGCCGCCGCGCTTGGCGTTGACGCACTCCTCGAGCGTTTCCACGCATCCTTCGACGAGCACGTTCACTGCTTCGGCGCCTTCTCGAGTGTTGGATTCAGGTTGTATTGCTTCGACTGGCCTTTGGGGATGCTGATCCATTTCCATTCGTCGGAGGCGACGATGCGCGCGAGCAGGATGATCTGCCCGACATGCATCGCGACGTGGGTGACCGAGCGCGTCAGCGCTTCGTGAATGGAGAGCTCGAGATTGCGGATCGTCACGGTGCGCGTGAGGTCGTCCTCCGTCAGGCTCGACAGCGCTGCGTCGAGCGCCTTCCACCCGGCGTTCCACACCGTTTGGGCGTCGGCGCGCGTGAACGGGCCCTCGCCGAATTCCGCGTCACGATCTCGCCACGGTTTTTCGCCATCCGATTTTCCAAAGTCGGTGAATCGGGACGCGAGATTTCCTCCGACGTGGCGCATGAGCATCGCGATCGAATTGCCGTTCGGGGCGAGAATGCGGTTCAACGCCGCATCGTCCGGTACCTGCTCGATTGCCTTGCTCGCGATGACCCGGTAGCGCTCGTACTCGTCAATGAAGCTCTGCACGAACATTTTCTGCTCTCCGATTTGCATTAAGATTGGAGCGTTGCGGAACGATCGTTCCAATTCTCGCCCGCTCCCTTTCCTCCGCGCAACACGACACGCCATGCAGTTTCACGAACGACCAGTGATGCCTCGCGGCTTTCGGTGCGCGAGCCGGAATTGCGGCCTCAAGCCGACGGCAAAGGACCTCGCCCTATTCGTGAGCGACGCAGAGGCGGCTGCCGCCGCGATCTTCACGCGAAACCACTTTCCCGGCGCGCCCATCATCCTCGGACGCGAGACCATTCGCGGCGGACGGCTGCGCGCGATCGTCGCGAACAGCAAGTGCAGCAACGTCGCGACCGGCGAGCGGGGCGTCGAGAACGCGCGGCGGATGGCCGCGGCCGCCGCGGCCGAGCTTGGGACGCGCCCGGACCGGGTGCTCGTGAGCTCGACGGGCGTCATCGGCGTTCAGCTTCCGATCGAGACGATCGAGCGCGGCATTCGTGGAATGTCGAAGGATCTGCAGTCCGATCCGCTCGTCGGCGCCGAAGGCATCATGACAACGGACACGTACGCCAAGGCGCTGTCGGCGAGCGTCGGCGACGCGACGATCACGTGGGTCGCGAAGGGATCGGGGATGATCGAGCCGAACATGGCGACAATGCTCGCCTATATCTTCACCGACGCGGCCATCGACAGCACGGCGCTCCAGAATCTTCTGCGCGAGTCGGCGTCGGTGTCGTTCAACATGTTGTCGGTCGACACGGACACGAGCACGTCGGACACATGCGCGATTCTCGCGAACGGAAGCGCCGGAAGCGTCGACCTCAAGCAATTTGCTAAAACGCTCATGACCGGTTGCGCCCGGATGACGGAGCTCCTGGCGCGTGACGGCGAAGGCGCCGAGCATCTGATCCGCGTCATCGTGCGCGATGCGGCGACGGAGTCGGACGCTCGGCGCGTCGCGAAATCCGTCGTCAACTCACCGCTCGTGAAGACGATGGTTCACGGCGCTGATCCGAACGTCGGCCGCCTGCTCATGGCGGTCGGCAAGTGCTTCGATTGCGTCATTCGCGCGGAGACCACCGACGCCTGGATCAATGGCCATCAGGTCGTCGGCAACGGGCAGCGTCTCGAGTTCGACGACAACTTCGTTCGCGCGACGCTCCGCGCGGAGAACGTGGATCTCGAGATCTCGCTCGGCGTAGGCTCGTCGCGGGCTACCGCTTACGGCTGTGATCTCAGTAAGGGCTATATCGACGAGAATGCGGCGTACTACTCCAGTTGACTCCTGCGAGAACGCTCGCTGCGCTCGCTGACGGGGCGCTCGCGCTGCGCGCCTCGCTTGCTCGGACGGCGGCTGCGCCGCCTGGCGGATCGCATCGGGCTGCGCCCTCGCTTAGCGGACGGAATCGGAGTGCTCGCTTCGCTCGCAATGGATTGAGACCAGCTGAAATCGTTCGGTGACGCTCGGAGCGCCGAGGCGACGCAGTATTCTGCCATGCAGAATCCTGATCGCCTCCGAGTGTCACGGGCCTCGGAAGACTTAGCCGACTTCATCTACGATTATACCGCAACGCTGCCCAGGGACGAGCGCTTCGGACTCATCCTACAAATGCGGCGAGCGGGCGTTTCCGTTGGGTCCAACATCTTCGAGGGCTGCGGACGTCAAGGCTCGCGCGCGATGCTCCCGTTCTTCTACAACGCGCTCGGCTCGAGCGGCGAGCTTGTATTTCAGACGCGATTCTGTCTGCGCCGCGGTTTTGGCGAACGCGAATTGGCTGACATGTCACTCGAGTCTCTCGACGGGACTCGCGGCATGCTGACGAACTTGATTCGATTCCATGAACGGCGTCGCTGAACAGAGCCGAATGCGAAGTTCCATCACATCAAGCGAGCGCAGCGAGCATTCAGATTCCTCTCCGCCAAGCGAGGGCGCAGCCCGATGCGCTCCGCCAGGCGGCGCAGCCGCCGCCCGAGCAAGCGAGGCGCGCAGCGCGAGCGCCCCGTCAGCGAGCGCAGCGAGCGTTCTGTCACCTTATCACAGCGAGCGTTCACAGTCAGCTTGCCACAGCGACACACTCGATCTCCATTCGAGCATTCAGCGCTAGACCGGTCGAGCCGAACGCACTCCGCGCCGGAAGTCCGTGGCGGAAGTACGACGCGTAGATCTCGTTCATGGCCGGCCACTCCTTCATGTCGGCCATGAAGACCGTGCACTTCGCGACGCGGTCCATCGATGATCCGGACTTCTCGAGGACGTCCTTGACGTTGTTGAGCGCCTGACGAGCCTCCATTTGAATTCCACCGGCGACGAGCTTTCCCGATGCGTCGGTGCCGATCTGGCCGGCGAGGAAAAGAAGATTCCCGACGCGAACCGCCGGCGAGAATGGGTAGGTCGGCGGACCGTACGGCGTCAGAAACTCGATGCCATTCGGCGGAACGTTGTGGTGACAGGCTCCGAGAACCAAAGTCCCGACCAACAGTGCAAGAACGCGACGCATCGATTTGCCTCGATCAGTGTGCGGGGGGAAGACTTCGCTCGCCCTCATCTTGCATCCTCAACCGAACCTCGGTCCAGAGGAGTCACGTGTGGCGACGAAAACAAAACGCGCTCCGCGCACGCGTGCGGCAACGAGCTACCAACCGCCCACGACGGAGTCGATCCCGCGACGCGCGCTTGGATCGACCGGCGAATATGTCTCGGCCATCGGGCTCGGCGGCTTTCATCTCGGGCTGATTCCGACCGAGCGTGAATGCCGGAACGTCGTGCATGCCGCGGTCGACGCAGGAATTTCGTTTATGGACAACGCGTGGGAGTACCACGATGGAAAGAGCGAGATTCGACTGGGGAAGGCGCTCGTCGGCCGCCGCGATCGAGTCTTTCTGATGACAAAGGTCTGCACGCACGGCCGTGACGCTCGCGTCGCGATGCGAATGCTCGACGAGTCGCTGCGTCGGCTGAAGACCGAGTACCTCGATCTGTGGCAGGTCCACGAGGTCGCGTACTACAACGACCCCGAGCGCCACTTCATGAACGGCGGCGTCATCGAAGCGCTCGACAAGGCAAAGCGGCAAGGCAAAGTGCGGTTCGTCGGATTCACCGGACACAAGGACCCTGCCCTGCACCTCCGGATGCTCTCGTACGACTATCCGTTCGACACGGTCCAGATGCCGCTCAACTGCTTCGACGCAACGTTCCGCAGCTTCGAGCAGCAGGTGCTCCCTGAGCTGCTTCGACGAGGGATCGCGCCGATTGGGATGAAGAGCATGGGTGGAGAAGGCGACATGGTGAAGAGAAAAGCCGTGACCGCTCAGGAGGCACTGGGCTACGCGATGAGCCTTCCTGTTGCAACGACGGTGAGCGGCATCGACTCCATGCGGGTGCTGCGCCAGAATCTGGGCGTTGCGCGTGGATTTTCGCCGATGTCGCCGAAGACGATGCAGGCGCTTCGGACTCGTGTTGCCGAACAAGCGGCCGACGGGCGGTTCGAATTGTACAAGACAACCGCGAAGCACGAAGCGAAGGTTGGGCGCGCACAACATGGCTTCCCGCCGCCAGACGAGCAGGAGACGTAGCCTCGACCGGTTGACCTCGCGACGCCCGCCTCTCATCTGCCGATGGGGCATAGATCGCCAGTACCAGTCATGCCCTCGAAGGCCGCAAACCACTCGAAGGCGATGAACTGGCGTTGCATCCGTAAGAACAGCGTTGCATGCAACGCACGTTGCATCAGGTTGCAACACGGCTCGTAGGTCCGACGATTGTCCCCGTGCTAGCCTCGTCGCTTCACGATTCCAGCGAGGCGAGATGTCTGCAGGTCGATTCCATGAGTCCACACGGGTTGTCCTCCCCGTTCTGGCAGGGCTGCTCTTCGCGGCGTGTCAGGATTCGTCGCGATCACCCACCGGACTGGCGACGCCGAGGAGTGCGCTCAACAGCGCGAAGCCTGTACCGGTTTTGAACTGGATGCCCGGCGGCACGTTTGCCTATGCCTCGACCACCGCCGGCCAAACAGTTTCCCAGCAATTCACGCTCACCAATCCAACCCCCTCATCGTCGGCCGGACTGACGGTCTCGCTGACGGGGTCTTCGGCGTTTTCGATCACGGCGAACAATTGCGCCTCAGTTTCGCTGAAGTCGGGTAAGACGTGCACGGTGACCGTCACCTACGCCCCGACGACCGCTGGCCAAAGCGACGCGGCGACATTGACCGCATCGAGCCCGAAGCCGACCGCGATGGACGCGAGCGTCGCGCTGACCGGGACGTCGCCGGCTGCTGGCCACATCTATTGGATGAGCCATACGACGAGCGCCATCGGTCGGGCCAACACCGATGGCTCGAGCCCGAATCAAGCCTTCATCGGTCCGACAAACGGACCGACGTTCACTGACGGCACCGCGGTCGACGGCGGCTATCTCTACTGGACGAACGGCGCCAATGGAACCATCGGCCGCATCGCGCTTACCGCTGGCGCCAGCGCGGAGACTCGTTTCATCACCGGCGCGGCAACTCCGTACTCGGTTGCCGTTTACGGCGGCTACATCTACTGGACGAACAACGCGACCGGAACAATCGGCCGAGCGCAGCTCGACGGATCGGGGGTGAATCAGAGTTTCATCACAGGAGCAACCGGTGCCTTCGGCGTGGCCGTGAGCGCGAGCGGAATCTACTGGACGAGCCAGAGTGGAAACACGATCGGCCATGCGTCCCTCGATGCGTCCTCACCGAATCCGGCCTTGATCAGCGGACTGTCCAACCCGGAAGGCATCGCCCTCGACGGGACCTACATCTACTGGGGGAACGGCAACTCGGGCGGCCTCGGGAACATTGGCCGAGCGAAGCTCGACGGCAGCGAGCCGAATTCCGACCTCGCAACCGTGAACGCGAACGGCCCATTCGGCCTGGCGACCGACGGCACGTACATCTATTGGACAGCATTCCGCTCGAACACGATCGGACGCGTCAGCATCGATGGAACGACCGGCCTGACGCAGAGTCTCATCACGACTGGCACACATCCTTGGGGCGTGGCAGTCAACGGAACCGATATCTACTGGGGCCAGGACGGCGCGCTGGGACACGCAAGCACCGACGGCACCGGCGTCAATCAGAGCTTCGTCGCGTTCCAGACGCGGACCTACGCGATGACGGCCGACGCCACATACCTGTACTGGGCGAATAGCGACAACAACTCCATCGGTCGAGCGAGTTTCGACGGAACCATTGTCCAACCGGACTTCATCAAGAGCGCGTCGCTGCCCGATGGTATCGCAGTCGACGGCACATACATCTACTGGACCAACTTCGACACGAAGACGATCAGCCGCGCGACGCTCGACGGCGCGAATGTCGTCCCGAATTTCATTTCGACGGAGAGCGGCGCATTCGGATTGGCTGTCGACGCGAACTTCGTCTACTGGTCGAATTCCGAGACGAACACGATCGGCCGCGCCTCCATCGACGGCACTGGTACAAACCAGAGCTTCATCACCGGGATCACCAGACCGTACGGGATCGCCGTCGATGCCAGCCATGTGTACTGGGTCGACAATGGCGCCAACACGATTGGTCGAGCGGATCTGGGCGGCGGGAACGCGAACGGGAGTTTCATGACGACCAATCAGGCCCCGCAGGCGATCACCGTCGACGGCACGTACGTGTACTGGGGTGCCCTTGGTGGATCGGCGGGTCTCGGATCGATCGGCCGATCGAAGCTCGACGGAACCGAGGCCAATCAAAGCTTTATCGCAGGCGTGATCTTTCCCTCGGGCATCGTGATCAGCCCACGCTAGTGCACACACCGTCATCACGCGTGCGGTTGGAAGTGGCGCTGCTCGAAGCGGATCGAGCAGCGCCAGCCAACGAGGGGGCGGGAGAGCAGTCGGAGCGAGCGGTGCTCGTCGTCGCGAGCGAGTTCGATCTTCGCCAGTACGTGCGTGAATGTCTCCGAGATAGAACCGACCTTCGAGCGATCGATGCGACGAGTGTCGTCGACTGCGTCGATGCCGTCGCACACGTGAAGCCGATTCTCCTCATCGTCGCGGAGGCGGAGGAAGCTGCAGTCAGAGTCTTTCCACACTTGCTGGCGATCTTGATCGTGAACGACGAATCGGGTCGCACGTCCGAGACGCCGCGACGTCGGATCCTGGCACGGCCATTCACGGCCGAGCGGTTGCTCGCGGAAGTGGTGCAGCTGTTGGGGTAGACGACGTCCCGGATTCGGCTCTTGTGAATTCGGGACGTCGGACTTTCCGATGCCTCTCGCTTGTGCATGGCTGGTTGCGAGAGGATCATTGTGTCTCGCCTATGCCTCTCAGCGCGATGCCGCGCACGATTTTGAGATTAGAAAACCGTCTTCATGGTGTGATGCGTGCCTGTCGACGCGTCCGACGCACGCTGTGCGTCGTGTGCGCCGCCGGCGGCGCACTCGGAGTCGGCGACGTCCACGCACAGGCCAGCGGCGGCCAAACCTGGGTTCACGAATCGTGGACGGTGAACGACGGCCTGCCCGTCAACACGATCAACGACGTCGCGCAGGATACCCAAGGCTACATCTGGCTCGCGACCTTCGACGGCGTCGTACGGTTCGACGGTGTGCGATTCACCGTCTACAATACCGCCGGCAATCCCGAGCTTCCGAGCAATCGCATCGTCACCCTCGCGACCGCGCGGGACGGCTCTCTGTGGCTCGCGAGCGAGCAGCTCGACATCGTCCGCCGTCGCGGCGGAGTCTTCGCGACTATTCCATTTGCGAATCCCCGGCGCGGCGAGCGATTCATGACGATGCTCGCCGACTCAGCGGGATCGCTGTGGGTCGGCACGACTCGCGGGCTGTGGACGCTGCGCGGCGACACTCTCGTCTCGGTCGCGAGAGACTCCATCAGCGGCAGCGTGACGTCGATCATCCAGCGACGCGACAAGAGTATCTGGGTCAGCATCGACGGCGGACGACTCTTCGCGATCTCGAACGGGCGTGTCGCGGCGATTCCCGCCAATGCCGAAATTCTCGCAGACTCGGTGAATCGGCTCTATGAGGACGCGCGCGGCGTGCTCTGGATCTCGACACGCGCTGGATTGTGGTCGTGGCGCGACCATCCGGTCCGAGTCATCTCGTCCGAGTCGCCGCCCCTCGGAATGCGTTTCGTCGAAATCCGGGCAACGGGCGAGCTGTTCGCTGAGTCGAGCGCTGCGCTCTATCGCCTCGAGCCGACAAAGGCCGTAGTCGTCCGCGCGAAATCATCGGCAACGAATCCACAGATTGGTATTTGGACGGACGGCACTTCACTCTGGACCGCGCTTCGCGGAGACGTTTTTCGCGGCAACCAAAAGGTCGCCGAACGCACGACCGGCTCGGCGGTCAACGCGACGCTCATCGATCGCGAGGGAAGCATCTGGCTCGGGACGGGCACGGGTCTCGAGCGGCTCATGCCTGGACTCGTGAGAACATTCGGTCAGCAAGAAGGCGTCGCGGCCCGCGCGATCTATCCGACCTACGTCGATCGATCCGGTGATGTGCTGGTGGGAACGTGGACAGGCGCGGCGAATCGTATCGATCCGAAAACCGGCGCGGTGTCCCAGATTGGGAAGGGATTTCCAAACGCCATCAATTCGTTCTACGAGGACGTGAGCGGGCGCCTGTGGGTAGGCACCGGCTTCGAGCGGACAGGCGGCGGTGTCTACGTCTGCGAAGGCCTTTGGACGACCTGCCGCCCGGACGGTCCGCCCGAGCTTCGTCAAAGCGCGGTCTTCGCGCTGTACGGCGACGCCGATGGACGCATCTGGGCGGGAACCGTGAGCGGCTTGTTTCGGTTCGACAGTCATACTTGGACTCACATCACCGAACCCGGCGCTCCTGCGGCGACCGTGCGCGCCTTCACGACGACGCGCGACGGCACGATCTGGATGGGCACGAACGGAGCTGGACTCGCTCGCTACCGCGACGGCGCGTTCACCTCGCTGACCGAAGCAACCGGCCTGCCGAGCAACTTCATACGTTCATTATATGAAGATGCTGATGGATATCTGTGGGTCGGAACCGAGGGCCGCGGCCTCGCTCGGCTCGATCCGAAACACCCAGAGCACGTCGCGGCCATCCGCGCGAAGGACGGACTCTTCGACGAGGTCATTCACCAGATCCTCGAGGACGAATCGGGCCGACTGTGGATGAACACCAACCGCGGGATTTTTTGGGTAGGGCGTCGCGAGCTCGCGGCGTTCGCCGACGGAAAAATCTCGAGAGTGCATTCCACTTCGTACGGAGAACGGGACGGGCTCCGAAATCGCGAAGGCAACGGGGGTGTGCAGCCGGCGGGTGCCAAAGACCGTGATGGACGACTGTGGTTCCCGACCCAGGACGGCGTCGCGGTGATCGACCCTTCGATCGTCACGAATGACCGCAAAGGACCGCCGCTCGCTATCGAGCTCGTCGTCGCGAGCGGGAGCGTCATACCTGCCGAGCGACACTCGGTCTCACTCGCTCCTGATCAACGCGATCTCCAGATCGAGTACACAGCGCTCACCTTTCGCCAGCCGGCGAATGTGCGCTTTCGCTACAAGCTCGATCCCTATGACGCAAACTGGGTCGATGCGGGGAACCGGCGAACCGCTTTCTACACGAAAGTTCCGCCCGGCAGCTACATGTTTCATGTCGAGGCAAGCGATGCGTCGGGAGGATGGCACGAGACCGGAGCCGCGCTCGCGCTCCGGGTCGCACCGCACCTCTGGGAGACGACCGCATTTCGCATCGGAATGATCGTCGCGTTCGCCGCCGCGCTCCTCGTGGCCTTTCGCCTCCGCGAATCGACGTTGCGTGCCCGAGCGGCGGAGCTCGAGCGAGTGGTCCGCGAGCGAACGGCGACACTGCGCGAAAGAGAACGAGAGCTCGCTGATCGCAACGATGAGCTTCGGTCGCTCGACCGCGCGAAGACACACTTCTTCGCGAACGTGTCGCACGAGCTTCGCGCTCCGCTCACGCTCACCATCGGCCCGCTCGAAGATCTTCGCGAGCGCGCGGGCGGTGACCCGCAGATCGACCGATGGCTCGACATCGCGCTTCGCAACGCTCGGCGCCTCCTTCGTCTCGTCAATCAAATTCTCGACGTCGCGAAGCTCGAGGCGGGCGCGATGCGTCTCGAGCTCCGCCAAATGGATCTGACGCCCTTCACACGAGGCGTCGTTGCGGCATTCGAGTCGGTTGCCGAGCGTAAGGGGATTCGGCTCTCGCTGGAGGCACCCGATAGTCTCATTGGTTCATTCGATCCCGACGCGCTCGAGAAAATCCTCACCAACCTTCTCTCGAACGCGATCAAGTTCACGCCCAGCGGCGGGACGGTGAGCGTCGCCGTGACCACCGAGCCTGGCCAGGTCGGACTTTCCGTCAAAGACTCGGGTGCTGGAATTCCCGCGGACCGATTGCCTCGCGTGTTCGAGCGGTTTTACCAGGTGAACCCTCTGGGAGCAAGCCCACATCCGGGCACCGGAATCGGTCTCTCGTTGGTCAAGGAGCTGGTCGAGCTGCAGGGTGGGACGATCAAGGTCGAGAGCTCGAGTCGAGGCACGACGTTTACCGCGACGATTCCCGGCGGCTCGGCGACGAGTGCACAACCTACGATTGCCGCCGAGCCGTCGTCGCTCGCTTCGGTCGATGATGAGGCAAACGCGCGGACGCCCGAGACTTCGGCGGCGAGCAGCGACGACGGCGACATCCCGACGCTACTCGTGGTGGACGACAATGCCGACCTCCGCGGCTACATTCGCGATCGCTTCACCAGCCGGTTCCGCGTGCTCGAGGCAGAGGACGGCGCCGAGGGAATCGCGCTCGCGCAGCGTCACCTGCCCGACGTCATTCTCTCCGATGTCATGATGCCCGGCACCGACGGAAACGCGCTCGTCCGCGTTCTCCGCGACAGCGCCGAAACGGAGTTCCTGTCGATCATTTTGCTGACGGCTCGGGCGGAGGATGGGGATCGTCTCGGCGCACTGGAAGCGGGCGCCGACGACTACATCGTAAAGCCGTTCGACATGCGCGAGCTCGACGCTCGTGTGCGCAATGTGATCGCCTCCCGGCAGCGTCTCCGCCAACGCTTTTCGGGTTCCGGCGTCAGCGTCACTCTACCGGACAATCACGCGGAGGTCCTGTCCGCCGATCAGGCGTACGCGCAACGTGTTCGCGCGACGATTCAAGATCGACTCGGCGATCCTGATTTCGGCGTCAGTGAGCTCGCCCACGCGGTTGCTCAGGATCGATCGCATCTCTTTCGTCGCGTCCGGGCTGTTTTCGGCGAATCGCCATCGGATCTTCTGCGGCGGATGCGCCTCGAAGAAGGTCAGCGAATTCTCGCGCGGGAGTCGGGTACCGTGGCTGACGTCGCATACGCCGTCGGCTTCAACAGCGTGTCGTACTTCTGCCGCTGCTTTCAGGAAGCCTACGGCGCGACGCCCGCTGCGTACGCGAAGAAACTTCAGGAAGGACTCAGCGCGTCGCTCCAGTCGTGAACGGGCCATACATTCCGGCGGCCTTTCTGGACGTTCGCGTGTCGCTGTTCAACTCCCGTCGCCGTTCACGGCTCTGTCTTTTCGATGACGGGAAGAAGCTCGAAGGTTTGGAGCACGGCGCGGATGACTACATCGTGAAGCCATTCGAGACGCGGGAGGTCCGCTACGTCCAGGCGTTGGACATGAGCGACGTGAAGCCGAGTGTCGCGACGCCGGTGCCGGCAGGTATGCCTGGCCTGCTGGCCGTTCCACGCCGCGGCCACACTGTGATCGCGGCGACCTTCATGTCCGGACAGGTCGTCATGCTCGACATGTCGAACCCAAAGAAGTTCAAGCAGACGTCGGTCGTCAGCTTTAGCGAGAATGCCGGACCGCACTCGATCCATCTGACGCATGACGACAAACGGCTCGTCGTCACGGACTACTTCCTCCACACGGCATCGGCATGAAGTGATGCGTGAAGAACCCAGTCGGACTCCGTCCGCGAGAGTCCGGCTGGAGGTCGCGTTCCTCGACGATGCAGACCTCCCCGCTCCGATACGTCGGCGAATGTCTGCGCGTGCGAGCCGATCTGCGCGTACAGGAGGCGGCGACCACGCAAGCCGCTATGGAGCTCGTGAGCCACTCGCCACCCGACTTTGTCATTGTTGACCGGAGCGACGGTCGCGAAGGACTGGCCCATTTTCCCGACGATCGTGATCCTCGACGAAGTTCCTTATGGCACAGCCACGGCGACACCGCGGGTTCGGCTGCTTGGCCGTCCCTTCTCGGCCGATCAGCTGATCACGGAGGTCGATCAGCTGCTAAAACAGGAGCGGTAGACCGCGCCGTCGCTGTTCAGACGTCGCAGATCTCGAACGCCTGCTTGAGCGAGGCCAGCGGATCCCGTTTCGGCACGAACTCCTGAGCGACATATCCCGTGAACCCGAGGTCGGCGATCGCCTGCATGACACGCCGGTAGTTGAGCTCCTGCGTGTCGTCGATCTCGGCGCGGCCGGGAACACCTCCGGTATGGAAATGCGCGATGTGCTGGAAGTTGTCGCGGATGGTGCGAATGACGTCGCCTTCCATGATCTGCATGTGGTAGATGTCGTACAACAGCTTGAGCCGCGGCGATGCGACGCCTTGCACGACCTGGACTCCCCACGCGGTGTGGTCGGCTTGATAGTCCTTGTGATCGACCTTGCTATTCAACAACTCTAAACACAGCGTGACGCCGTGCTCCTCGGCCGTCGGAGTGATGCGCTTGAATCCGGCGATGCAGTTCGCGATGCCTTCGCCGTCGGACAAGCCCGCGCGGTTGCCGCTGAAGCAGACGATGTTCGGAACCCCTGCCGCCGCGGCGAGCGGAATCATTCGCTCCGCCGCGGCGACGAGCTTGTCGTGATTGTCCGGACGATTGAACCCCACCGGAATGGTCCCGAAGCCGTTGGCGAGCGCGCACACCAGCCCGTGCTTCTTCGGCGTCGGCCAGTCGCCTTCGTCGAGCAGCTCGACCGACTTGTACCCGATGGCCTTCGCCGCCTCGCACAGATCGTCGAGCTTGATGCGGCCGTAGCACCAGCGAGAGACGGATTGATTGATTCGGCCGGCGCGAGCCGCCTCGTCCGGAGCGCGATTCTTCCACCGCTCGGCCGCCTCGGGCGAACCGCCGATCCGCGCGCCGATCGTCAGCGCGCCGAGTCGCACCAGAGCGTCGCGGCGGCCGATGTCGTGGGTCATAGCTCGTTTCGTTTCATCGCGTCGACGGCATGCGCCGCGGCGCGCGCCGTCAGCGCCATGTACGTGATGCTCGGATTCTGACAGCCGTTGCTCGCCATGCACGAGCCGTCGGTGAGAAAGAGATTTTTCACGTCCCACGCCTGATTCCAGCGGTTCACGACGCCGTCGCTCGCGGTCTTGCTCATGCGCGCGCCGCCCATCTCGTGAATGCAGTGACCGGGCGGATTGTTCGATCCATGCGTGCGGACATTCGTGCAACCGGCAGCGTCGAGCATCTCGGCCATCGCGGTCTGCATGTCCTTGTCCATCGCGCGCTCGTTGTCGCGCCAGCGGACCTCGATGTGGGCCGCCGGAATTCCCCACTTGTCCTTCACGTCGGGATCGAGCGTGATGCGATTGTCCTGATGCGGCAGCGTCTCTCCCCAGCCCGACGCGTTGAGGCTCCAGGCGCCGAGGTCGTCGATGAGCGATTGCTTGAACGACGCGCCGTAGCCGGGCATGCTCGATCCGCGTCCCCAGCCCGACCGTCCCGAGCCACCCTGCATGCCGTATCCTCGCAGGAAATCCGGATGCGCGGTTTTGACATTCCGAAATCGTGCGATGTAGATGCCGTTCGGCCGATGTCCGATTGTCTTCTTATCCGTGAATCCTGGAACGGTCCCGGATGCGCCGGATCCGTAGTGATGATCCATGACGTACCGACCGAGAACACCGCTCGAGTTTGCGAGACCATCGGGGAAGCGCGTGCTCTTGGAGTTGAGCAGCAAGCGAACCGACTCGATGGTCGACGCGCACAGAAATACGACGCGCGCGGTGAACTCCATCGGCTGCAGCGTTTGACCGTCGATGATGCGGACGCCGGTCGCGCGGTTCCTTTTCGGATCGAACAACACTTCCGCGACGACGCTGTTCGGCCGAAGCGTGAGGCGACCGGTCTTCCGCGCGGCGGGGAGCGTGGAGCCAAGGCTGTTGAAGTAGGACGACGTGACGCAGCCGCGCTCACACGGTCCGCAGTAGTGGCACGGCAAGCGACCATTGTGCGGCTGCGTGAGAATCGCCGCACGGCCGATCGTCATCACGCGCTCGCCGTTGAACGCCTTGAGGATCTTCGGACGCGCCCACTGCTCGGCGACGGTCATCGGCATGGCGGGAAGGAACTCGCCGTCGGGGAGCTGCGAGAGCCCCTCGTTCGCCCCGGTGATTCCGATGAATTTCTCGACGTACGAGTACCACGGCGCGATGTCCTTGTAGCGGATCGGCCAATCGTTGCCGTGGCCATCCTTCGCGTTCGCCTCGAAGTCGAGATCGCTCCACCGATAGACCTGACGTCCCCAGGTGATCGACCGCCCGCCGACGTGCCGCCCGCGGAAGAACCGGAAAGGTGCGTCGGACGGCGTTGTATAAGGATTCTCATGGTCGTTCACGAAAAACTTGTGGCCGACCTCGTCGCAAGCGTAGCACTCGCGCTGAATCGGCTGGTCGCGGTCGAGCGCGACTCGGTCGCCCATGCCGCGGAAGTGCATCTCCCACGGCTGAACGTGTTCGACGAAATCCTTCGTCGGATCCACGGGCCCGCCTGCCTCGAGCACGAGTGTTTTCAGTCCGCGCTCGGTGAGCTCCTTCGCCGCCCAGCCTCCGCTGATTCCCGACCCGACGACGATGGCGTCGAAATGAGTCGTCTCACGCATGATGATGCTCCTCGCCACCGCTCTTGGCGGCCGGCGCAGCCATCGGCGCCGCTCCATCGAAGCGGCCGGGCATGATCTCGGTGTGAAGAACGTCCTTCATCACGCGCTCACTGGTGAAGTAGCCGTGGATCACGAGGCCCTTGAGCCGCCAGTACGTTCTGGCCGGATCGGCGTTCCGCGGCGCGGCCTCGATGCTCTCGAGAAAGGTCGCGCGCGCCGTCGCCGACAGATCGACAAATGACGATCCGCCGTCCGCCTTCGACTTCGCGTCGAAGGCGTCGAGTCCCGCGCCGAACTGCGTCCGCTGCGCCTCGGTGTAGTTCTCACCAACGATCACATCGATGAACGCCGGCACCGCGACGTCCGTCGCACTCGGCGAGTCCGTTCGCGGAAGAATCGTATCGCCAATCGCGCCGACGAGCGCGAGCTGTGCGTCGCTCAACCCGTCCGCGACCTGCACCCCTGACGCGACCCGACTCCACGCCGCGACGGCATCGAGTGGAAGAAGCGCGAACGCGGTCGCGCCGCCGAGTGCGCGAAGCAGATCACGTCGTTGCATGCGTCACCTCGTTGGTGGTCGAACCTGGCTAACTACGGAACTACGGGACTGCGGGACCGCGGATTTTGACGCAGAGGCGCAGAGAGCGCAGAGGACTGCGGAAAAGCGTGCGAGCCGATGTTGACCAAGCCCCGATTCCTGCCTTCAAAAACTCGACAAAGGATTCAAGAAAGGGCAATAACATACTTGACACACATTGCCCTAAATGAGAATATCAACTTTAGAACTAACAGAAAGTAGTTCCGCCGATCAGCTGTATTCGCCAGTTCGCCATTTGGCCCATGCGCTTCGGCCAACTCATGATCCTAGCAGACTCCGTATGGCGATGTTCATGGCGTATTTCGACGCAAGCGGACACCGAACAGGCCATGGTAAAGCGCCAGCCATGTACGTGGCTGGTTGCGTGGCGAGCGTCGACAAGTGGATAGAGTTCGAGACTAAGTGGGCTGCGCTTTTAAGAGAGTTCGACATAACCGTCCCGTTCCACATGACGGATTTTATGGCCGGGCAAGGGAAATTTCGCGGCTGGGTGGGAGGGGATTCGCGCAGGAAAGAGTTTCAATTAGCCGCCGCCCGCATACTCCAGCGGTCGACCGACAAGCCGTTCGCTATCGGTCTCGTCGTTAGCGATCTCGAATGGTTTTTCGAGCGGTACGTCATACCTCCGAGTGAACCGAAGTCTCCGTACGCGTGGTGCTCCCTGTTCGCGTTCGAGCATGTTGCCCTGTGGCTTCCCAATCGCGTCACACGGCACCGCCTCCACGAGAAAGCCGACGTTGAAATAGTGTTTGAGCACGGCGACCCGAATCAAGGAGAATTCCGAGATGCGCTGTGGGCCAAGCACAAGCTGGAAGTCAACTTCCGTACAAATCACGGAAAAAAACTCGCGCCGTTCGCTGCCGCCGACTTTCTCGGTTGGGTGCTCAGAAAATGGGTTAGCACGCGCGCGGTTGGCTTGATGGCACTTGAGCAGTCGAAAGCGCCGTTTCTCACACAGAAAGGAAAACGCGAAGCGATGCAGCGCGCGGCTAATCTTCTTCAGCCAAATGATGTGGTGACCGAGATCGCACGCATTCTCCCGACAGATGCTCTCGGTATGATGAATCAGGATAGTTTGGCGCGATTAGCGAAGGAAAAGGGTTGGCCGGAGCGGCGCTAATGACCGCGCCGCTTTTCCTCCCGTCGCTTCGCCCGCGCGAGTTCCTTCGGCGGCACATTCACCAGTCGCCGCGTCAATTCGAGCATACGCTCATAGGGCGACAGCCCCGGAGCGTCGTGCGCCTCGGGGCTGATCGTCACTTCTTCTTTTTCTTCGTCCTTCGCTTTGGGCCGCGCTTCAGCTTTGGCCATGATTTCGCCTCACGTCGTAGCGGGGAGCATCGTCGAGCTAATGAGTTCGTTGTAGGTGATCCGGCGACCAACCACGTCCTTCAGCACGCCGATGAAGCGTTGCAGGTCGTTCTGATCGCGCTTGTTGAAGCGGAAGGTTTGCTCATCCACATAGCGGAACAAGTGGATCGGATCGACGGAGACGTAGGTGCCCTTAATCGACCGCTTGAGCAAACTCCAAAAGTTCTCAAGCCCGTTGGTGTGAACCTGCCCGTCCACGTAACCGATGGCGTGGTCAATCACCGCGTGCTGGAAACCTTCTTCCGACAGCGTGTCGTAGGATCGGTGCGCGTCAGTGTAGACGTTGCTGTCCGGCTTGACGTGCTCGATGATGTGCGGGAACAGATGCTTGCGCTTGCGACCACCGACGACGGCAGCGCGAACGGTCGCGTGCTTCGCTCCGCGCTTCCGTTCGAGCAAGCCCATTACGGCGACCTTATCGACCGCACCCGTTCCGGTCAGACGTTCGCGCTTGGACTTGTGCATGAAGCGCGAGGCGCCACCGATAAAGGTTTCGTCAACTTCGATGTGCTTGCCCTTGCCGCCCATCTGCTTGTCAAAGCTGCGGGTCTGCATCGCGAGACGAATGCGCGACAGCATGAACCAGCCCGTCTTTTGGGTGACGCCAAGCGCACGCGCCAGTTCGTACGAGCTGATGCCGTTCTTTGCGTTGGCGAGCAACCAAATCGCGGGCAACCATTTGTCGAAGCCAAGCGGGCTGTCCTCGAAGATCGTTCCGATTTTGACGGAGAACTGCTTTTTGCACTCGCGGCAAGTCCACTGATAGCGGGTGCTCAGAAAGCTCGGACGCTCACCACCGCAACGCGGACACGTCACGTTCCCATCGGGCCAACGCAATTGCACGATGGTCCGAAACGCATTGTCCTTGTCACCAAAGAAGCGAATCGCTTCGGTGAGAGTTTGCGGGGCAGCAGGTGTCTTGAGCATGGCCCCAATCTATGAGCATTTCTTATGTGTGTCAAGTATGTTATTGCCCAAGAAAGAGTCTTCAATAAAGCTTTGAACAAAAGTCCTTCTCAAAGTCTTTTTTCAAAAGAAGCCGTTGAAAGAGATTCTCAAACAGCGATCGCGTTGGAGAAACCGCAGTTCGCGTAGTTCGCGCAGTTCATGCGGTCCTCTGCGACCTCTGCGCCTCTGCGTCAAAATCCGGGGTTCCGCAGTCCCGCAGTCCCGCTCTTTCCGCAACGCCAGCCCCGCCACGAATGCTAGAGCTTATACAGCCCCCGCGCATTCTCCCCGAGGATCTTCTTTCGCTCGACCTCGCTGACGTTCAGCGCGGCAAGGCTGGATTTCATCTTCGGAATGCTGCCGATCTGATGCGGGTAGTCGCTCGCCGCCAGAACATGGTCGGCTCCGGCGAAATCGACCGCGAGCCGCACCGCCTTTGGATCGAAGTTGACCGTGTCGTAATAGAAGTTGCGCAAATACTCGCTCGGCTTCCGCGAGATGTCCGCGCGACAGTCCGGAAATGCCTCCCACCCGCGATCGAGCCGCTCGGCGAGATACGGGATGGCGCCGCCGAGGTGCGAGAGGATCCACTTGATGTTGGGATACTTCTCGGGGATTCCGGCGAACGTGAGCTTCGCTGCGGCGAGCGTCGTGTCGGCGAGGAATCCGACGAGCGGCATGAGCCAGTAGTCGGTCATCGCTTCGACCCCGACGGGATCGGTCGGATGGATGTGGAGAATGGCGCCAAGCCGGTTGGCTTCTTCGTAGAGCGGGTGGAAGCGCTTGTCGGCGAGCGCGACACCGTTCACGTTGCTGAAGAGCATCGCGCCCGGCATGTGGAGCTCGGTCATCGCGCGCGTGAGCTCTTTGACGGACGCCGCGGGGTCGTTGAGGGGCAGCGTCGCAAGGCTGCTGAAGCGCGGCGATCGCTCGCGAACGACCGTCGCGAAGGCATCGTTCACCATGCGCGCGAAACGCACCGCGCGCTCGGGCGATTCGACGTGCGTCCCCGGCGTCGTGAACGTGATGATCTGCGTGTCGACGCCTTCCTTCTCGAGCACTCCCTGACGATATGCGATGTCCCGATGTCCGCGCACCGCAACGTTGTAGTCGCCCGGATAGTGAAGGCACGGATTGCCTTCCGCGTCGATCGTGACCTTCACTTCGCTGTCGCCGGAGTTCAGCGCGTCGATGTATTCGGGCGGATAGAAGTGGTTGTGGACGTCAATCAGCATGAGTGGTCGTCGGAGTCGTTGAGATGGAAGAGGATGCCGCGGGCTTGCGAAGGAAGAAAGCGTACACCGGCCAGCCGATGCCGACGAGCAGAAGGCCAGTCGCGCCCTCCACGGGATCGGTCGCCAGCTGATTGATTACGATCGCCGCCGACGAGACGATGAAAACGATGGGAATGACCGGGTACCCCCACACGCGATAGGCGGGCTTGTACGCGGATCGCGAGCGGAGGCGCATGAGACCAATCGCCATCAGCGCGAAGAAGATCCACTCGGTGTAGACCACTCGCGTGAAGAGCGCTTTGTAGGTGCCGGTCGAGACGAGGACGACGGCCCAGACGCCTTGGAGAAGGATCGCGCGATGCGGCGTGCGAAAGCGTTCGTGAATCGCGGCCGCCCATGAGACGCGGAGTCCGTCGCGCGCCATCGCGAGATACGCGCGCGGTCCGGAGAGGATCACGCCGTTGAGGGCACCGAAGGTCGAGACCGCGACCACGGCCGACATCGCGGCGGCTCCGCCGCGACCAAAGACGGTATCCGCAGCGTCCGCCGCCACGCGCGTCGAGCTCGCGATCATGCTCGGCGACAATACATGGAAGTACGCAGCGTTGAGTGCCACGTAGCACGCGGTGACGACGATGACTCCGACGACGAGCGCGCGAGGAATCGTGCGCTCGGGCTCCTTGGTTTCCTCGGCTGCGTACGTCACCATGTGCCAGCCGCCGAACGCGAACAGTCCGGCGACCAGCGCGAGTGCGAAGCTTCGCGCGCTCAGCGGTGACGCGATCGGAAGCGGCTCGGTGCGGGATGGAAGCGTGTGCGTCGGTCCGACTGCGAAAACCGCGGCAATGATCGCGACGACCGCGGCGACTTTGAGGATCGTCAGCGTCGTTTGAACGAGACTTCCCTGCTTCACGCCGACGTAGTTGATCGCCGTCAGCGCGACGACGGCGAAGGTCGCGAGCATTCGAAGGCCGACGTTCCCGACCGGAATGAAGAACGACATGTATCGCGCGAACACCATCGCGATCACCGCGATGATCCCCGTGTGCATCGTCCAGAACATCGCCCAGCCCCAGAGAAAGGCGATTCCAGGCGAGAACGCTTCGCGAAGAAAGACATAAACGCCGCCGGCGTGCGGATACGCCGACGCAAGCTCCGCGGCGATGAGCGCGCCGAAGAGGGTGAGGATTCCCGACGTGATCCACACCGCATAGACAGCCGGGAGAGACGGGACGGTCCCGGTAATGACCGACGGCTGCACGAAGATCGACGCGCCGATGATGATGCCGACGACGAGCGCGGTCGCGTGGAGCGGTGTGATGGAGCGTGAGAGCATGCGGGCACAAACGTGGGTCGCGTGTCATCTAGCTGCCAGAGGCGAACGCGGCTGTCCTCGCTCGAGAGCCGGAACTGTCTACAGGCGCGGACGACGTGCGTTCTCGCGCCTGTGCCGTAGATCACGCAGCGCCCGCAAGGCTTCTTCGCAGGTCGAGCGCAACTCTCGACAGATCCGCCATTTGCACGGATGAGCGCCGAGTGTCGCGCCGATGCCGGCGTTTCGGCACGCACGCTGCTTTTGTGTGGGGCGCAGACCGGAAGCGATGAAGGCAACCGGATCACACAAGGAGTCAGCGATGAGAGCGCAGCGTGGAATTCAGCGAACAGTTCTTCTGGCAGCCGCAGCGATCGTGGGCGCAGCGCCGATGGCGTTCGCACAGTGGGGGATCGGCAACGGCAGTCGGTCGGGACAGGAGCTGTTCGAGTGGACCGGCCGCGTCGATCGAGAAGTCCAGATCGTCATGCGTGGCAATCAGGTCTCGACACGCAACATCGGGAACAATGAGACGGGCCGCGCCCGCTCGCGCATCATGATGGGCCTTCCGAATCGAGACGGTCAGGTCGTGGCGCAGCTCGAGAACGGCCGCGGGAACGTTGATGTCATAGAGCAACCGTCGTCGCAGAACGGTTTCACGACCGTCCTCCGCGTGACGGATCCACAGGGCGGAGCAGACAACTATCGCGTCGTCGCGTACTGGCAGAACTACGCGAACGGTGACGTCTATGGACGCAGCCGCGACCGGGACGATGACGCTGATCGAAACGGTTATCCGAACCGGAATCGTGGGAACGGTCGGTACGACCGCGGTGACCGCGGCCGCGGCAATGGCGGCTACGACCGTGGGAACGGCGGCTACGACCGCGGCAACGGCGGTTACAACAACAACGGCTACCAGGTCATGCACTGGAGCGGCAACGTCGACGGCGAGCTAGAGATTCGTTTGCAGAACGGTCGCGTCGACTACCGGACGCTGAGCGGCCAGCAGCCGACCAACATGCGTCTCGACCGAGGCAACATGTCGATGCCGCAGAACGGCTCGCAGGTCGCCATCGCGCAGGCGTCGGGGCGCGGTTCGATCACGGTCGTTCAGCAGCCATCGTCATGGAACGGCTACACGACGGTCATCCGAGTTCGTGACCCGCAGGGCGGCTATGGCTTCTACGATTTCGACCTCGTCTGGCGCTAGTGCTACGGAGGGTGTGAGGGGATAGCGGGGGAAGCGCAACGAGGGCAGGTACAAACGGCACACCGAAAGGTGTGCCGTTTGTGCGTTGGACGTCGTTCGTCCGGCGGTGTGCGGCAATGGACAGCTCGCGAGATAGAGGACGGGCGGAGAGATGCGGCTTCCCTCTCCTCCGCCCCGGGCTCATAGTTCGATGTCATCGATCGAGGTCTGCCGTGATGTCGACGAATCGCCGCTCTCGTTATTTTCTCGCGCGCGTCGCGCTGGTGTTCGCGACCGCCGCCGGCGGCGCCGTACCTCTTCGCGCCCAGCAAAGCGCGACAAAGGAAATCCCGACCAGGCTGTCCGACAGCGCCTTCTGGCAGCTCGTCACCGACTTCTCCGAGGGCGGCGGCTTCTTTCGATCGGACAACTTCGTCTCGAACGAGACGATGTATCAGTGGGTCATCCCCGAGCTCCTCCGCACGACGAAGCCCGGCGGCGTGTATCTCGGCGTCGGACCGGATCAGAACTTCACCTATATCGTCGCGCTCAAGCCGAAGATCTCGTTCATCTTCGACATCCGTCGGCAAAACATGCTGACGCACTTGATGTACAAGGCGATCCTCGAACAGTCGTCCGATCGTGCGGACTTCATCTCGCGCCTGTTTTCGCGGCCGAGACCTCCGAAGCTCGACACGGCGTCCACGGCGAACGCGCTCTTCAGCGCGTACAGCATCGTTCCGCCGGACAGCATTCTGTTCCGGAAAAACATCGTGTCGATTCGCGATCGTCTCACGAAGACGCACGGGTTCAAGCTCTCCGACGAAGATTTGAGCACGATCTCGATGGTGTACGAGGCCTTCGTCTCCGCGGGACCTGATCTCACGTACAACTTCGGTCCGCGCGGCGTCGGATTCGGCCGGGGACGCATGCCGAGCTACGCGGATCTGCAGATCGAGTCGGACAGCGCGCACGTCCAGCGGAGCTACTTGGCAACCGAGGCGAACTTCCGCGCGTTGCGGCAGGCGGAGGTCAACAACGTCATCGTTCCGCTGGTCGGGAATTTCGCGGGCGACCACGCGATCAGAGACGTCGCGAACTACCTCAAGGAACGAAACGCCATCGTCACGGCCTTCTATCTGTCGAATGTCGAGCAATACCTGTTCAATCAGGGCGACGATTGGTCCAACTTCTACAAGAACGCGTCGACCCTGCCACTCGACTCGACGAGCACGTTCATTCGGTCCGTGTTCAACGGCATGGGGACGTACGGTGGCTTCATGCGAGGCGAGCAACTGCTCGCGTCGATTCTCGCGCAGACGGCGGCGTTCAGGGAAGGAAAGCTTCAGTCGTATTGGGAGGTCATCAACACCTCGCACCCGTGACGCAAACAGCCACACACACCGCGCCGGCATACGACATCGGCGCCTGGCGACGCCGAATCCCGATCCTGGCGTCGTTCATCCCGATGAACAACTGCTCGCAAGCGCCGCAGACCGACCGCACGCGGGCCGCGGCCGAGCGGTATTTAGAGTCTTGGAATGGCGATGGGATGGATTGGGACTCGTGGGTCGGCGAAGCGCAGCTCGCAAAGCAGGAATTCGCGCGCCTCGTCAACGCGTCTGTCGACGAGATCGCGATGTTCAGCTGTGTCTCCGAGGCGGCAAGCGCGGTCGCGAGCTCGATTCCATTCGGCGCTCGCCGCGACAAGGTCATCGTCACCGAGGCGGAGTTTCCGACGATCGGACACGTGTGGCTCGCGCAGGAGAAGCGCGGAGCGCGCGTCTCGTGGGTTCCGGTGCGCGACGGCCGGATCGAGCTCCACGACTATGATCGCCTGATCGACGGCTCGACGGCGATCGTCTCGGCGACGCATGGCTACTTCCTCAACGGCTTCATGCAGGACGTGCCGGCGATCGCCGCCGAGGCGCATTCGCGCGGCGCGAAGGTGTTCATCGACGCGTATCAGACCGCCGGCACGACCCCGATCGACGTCAAAGCGATGGACATCGACTTCCTCGCTGCGGGGAATTTGAAATTCTTGATGGGCGTTCCGGGCGTCGCGTTTCTCTACGTTCGTCGAGAGCTCATCGGATCGCTGACGCCGATGCTGACCGGGTGGTTCGGTCGCGAGAATCCGTTCGCGTTCGACGTAAAACGACTCGACTGGTCGCGGACGGCGAGCCGCTTCGACACCGGCACGCCGCCGATCATCAACGCCTACATCGCTCGCGCGGGAATGCAGATCATCAACGAGGTTGGACCGAAGGCGATTCGCTCCTGGCTCGAGACGCTCGGTCAGCGATTGATCGATGGCGGCGACACGCGCGGCCTCACGCTGCACGGGACGCGCGACATGTCGCACAAAACGGCGACGACGGCATTCGTTGTCGGCGATTCGCACGCCGTCGAAGCGGCGATGCGAGAGCGCGGCATCATCGCCTCGGCGCGGGGACCAGTGATTCGAATTGCGCCGCACTTCTATTCCACGGTCGAGGATGTCGACGCGGCGCTCGACGTCCTCGCAACGGTCATTCGAGAGCTGTGACGGACGTCGCCGCGCGACCCTCCGACGCGGCGACCGCCGCTCTCGCCGGCTCGGTCCGGACGCGCGAGACGTTCGCTTCGCGCTTCGGAACGCTGATGACGATCGTCGGCGTTGCGATCGGGCTCGGCAACGTGTGGCGCTTTCCATACATGGTGGGAAAGTTCGGCGGCGCCGCGTTCGTGCTGTTCTACGTCGTCGTGTCGTTCGTGATTGGCGTCCCCGCACTGATGGCGGAGTTCGCGCTCGGTCGCTACACGCGGCGCGGGCCCGTCGGCGCATTCGCGAATGGCGGACTTCCATTCGGAACCGCGGTCGGCTGGTTCTTCTTCGTCGTCGTGACCGCGGCGACGGGCTATTACACGGCGGTGATTGGCTGGGTGTTGTACTACGCCGTCGGCCAGCTCGCGGCCGGACTCCGCATTCCACTCGACGCCTCGGCGGTTCTCCCGCCGGACCATGGATTCGTTCTCAAGTCGTTCGTCCTCCAGCTGCTCTGCACGGGCGTCGTGATCGCGACATGCGCGGTCGTCGTCGCGAAAGGACTGCGATCGGGGATCGAGCGTGCGAGCAAGATCGTGCTTCCGGCATTTCTCGTCGCCATCGTGATCCTCATGGTTCGAGCGCTGACGCTGCCGGGCGCCGGCGAAGGCGTCAAGTGGTACATCCTCAAATTCCAGTTTGCTGATCTGACGCCCACCGTCATGGTCGCCGCGATCGGGCACGCGATCTTTTCGCTCTCGCTCGGCGGGACGTTCATGGTCGTCTATGGCTCGTACGTTCGCGCCGACGAGAGCCTCGCGCGTCCCGCGATCTGGACGGCCGTTGGCGATACGGGATCCGCGCTGCTCGCTGGACTCGCCGTGATCCCCGCGGTGTTCGCGCTCGGTCTTCAGCCGACGTCCGGACCTGGGCTCATCTTCGCGACTCTGCCGAAGGTCTTCGCGGCGATTCCGCTCGGCGCGTTTTTCGGCTGCCTCTTCTTCCTGGGACTGTTCGCCTCAGGATATCTGTCGGACATCGGCGCGTTCGAGGTATTGATCGCCGGTCTGACCGACAACACGCGGTTGAATCGCCGGCAAGCGACGTGGGCGGTGTCGATCGCGGTGTTCGCGATCGCGATTCCGCCGACGATCAACAATGCCATCTTTGTTCCCTGGGACCTGACCTTTGGCTCCGGGATGCAGACCCTCGGCTCGCTCGTGGCGGTGATCACGGTGGGGTGGTGCGTCTCGCGATCGGAGATCTTGAAGCAGCTCGGCGAGCGCGGGGAGCGTCCGGTTCCGATGTGGCTGTTCTACTGGATACGGTTCGGGATTCCGGCGGCGATCGGGTCGGTCGGAATTTGGTGGTTGTTGTCGGAAGTGTTTGGGAAGGTGGCGTCGGTATGAGAGTGGCGTAGCAGCCGGCTCGTTCCCGGGAAACAAGCCACTCTCTTGGAAAGTGGAGATGAATGGACACGAACTTGACGAACGTCACGAACAAGACGAACAAGCCCATGTCTACAAAACGGATGACGTGCTGACGAATACGGTTGCCGTTCAGTTGTTGTTCGTCTTGTTCGTCCAGTTCGTCGTTGTTCGTGTCCCATGCGTGCCCTAGGTAGTCCCGGTCTCCAGGATGAACGACCCATGCTCAGCGACACATGCCCGTCTCGACTAGCTCCTCGCGCCTGATTTACGATTCTCTAAAGGCCGCCGGCGTGCGCCTCATGTCGGCGCTGCCGGAGACCTGGCTCGTCCACCTCATCCGGATGGCCGAAGAGGACCCGGAGGTCCAGCTCATCCGTCTGGCGAAGGAGGAGGAGGGCGTCGGCATCTCGGCCGGGGCGCATCTCGCCGGCGTGCGATCCGCCATGCTGATGCAGAACCACGGCTTTCTCGCGTCCGTCAATGGGATCGTCTCCTGCGCGCAGCTCTACCGCATCCCATTGCTGATGCTCATCAGCCACCGCGGTGAATTCGGCGAACGTGATCCCTGGCAGACCGAAGGCGGAGGCGTGACGACCCACGTTCTCGACGCCCTTCGCATCCCGCACGCGCTGCTCGATTCACCCGACCACGTCGCGAAACGCATCCAGAAAGCGCAGACACTCGCCCACTCCGCCAGCCGGCCCGTCGCGCTGCTGCTCGCCCGCGATCTCATGTGGGAGGAATAAGAGAACACTCATGCGACGACTCGACGCAATGAAGGCGATCTACCCGCAGATGGAACAGCACGTCGTGGTCACGATCATGGGCGCGGTGGCCGCGGAGCTTCAATCCATCGGTCATCGCCCCAATTTCTTCTACCTGCAGCACGCGATGGGCCTCGCCTCGTCGATGGGGCTCGGAATCGCGCTGTCGCGCCCGGAGCTCACCGTCATCGTCCTCGATGGCGATGGCTCCCTCCTCATGAACCTCGGCGGACTGACGACGTTGGCGCGCTACCGGCCGAAGAATCTCGTTCATGTTGTTTTTGACAATGAAAGCCTGCTTTCGGTCGGCGGGTTTCCCACCGCGACGTCGACGGGAAGTGATCTCGCCGCGATGGCAGCTGCCGCGGGAGTGCCGCGGACGGAAACCGTCGTGACGCTCGACGAGTTCCAGCGCGCGTTCAACGACGCGACCGGGGCGAAGGATCTGTCGACGATCGTCGCGAAAGTCGAGGCCGTCGGGCCGTCCGGCTATGTCACCGATCTGTCGCTGTTAGAGAACCGGTATCAATTCCAGCGCTACCTGCGGGACAAACAACAACCCTTATCGAAGTGATCATGTCGACTCTCACGCAACTCGTCGACGAGCTGAATGCCGGCTCGTTGAAGATCGTCGATCTCACGCAGCCGCTCGGTCCCGAGACACCGGTCATCGGACTGCCACCGATCTTCGGGCAATCGCCAGGGGTCACGATGGAGGTCATCTCGAAGTTCAACGACGCCGGCCCAGCTTGGTATTGGAATGTCATCCACATGGGCGAACACACCGGAACCCACTTCGACGCTCCCGTTCACTGGATCACGGGCAAAGATCTTCCCGACAACACGACCGACACGATTCCGGTGAGCCGCTTCGTCGGGCCGGCGTGCGTCATCGACATCTCGCGCGAGACGGCGGCGAACGAGGATCATCTGGTCATGCCGGAGCACATCGACGCGTGGGAGCGACAGTATGGACGAATTCCCAAGGGGGCCTGGGTTCTACTTCGGACCGATTGGAGCAAGCGCGCCGACGCCAAGTCCTTCCTCAACGTGAAGGATGACGGCCCGCACAGTCCTGGCTTCCATAAAACGACGTCGCAGCTCCTCGCCAAGGATCGCGACATTCTCGGCGTCGGCGTCGAGACGGTTGGAACCGACGCCGGGCAAGCGGGGGCGTTCGACCCTCCGTTCCCGAACCACTCGACGATGCACGGCGCTGGGAAGTTCGGCCTGGCGAGCCTGCGGAACCTCGATCAGCTCCCGCCGACTGGCGCGGTCGTGATCGCGGCTCCGCTCAAAATCGTCAATGGCAGCGGGAGCCCGCTTCGCGTCTTGGCGATCACGCCCACTTAAGGCTTATCGAGCGAGCGAAGCGCCGCGCGATTCGCGGCAACGACGGCGGCGGCATCTGTCGGTTTGTACCACTGCCCTTCCTGGAAGAGCTTCTTGATCGCGGTCTTCAGCGCATCCGGGAGCTCCGATGCGTCGATGAAGGCGCGCGTCCCAGGATACACCCAGTTGTTGTAGTGATTTGTCGGCAGCGTGCGGATCACCGCCTCGAGATCGGAGAGGCGCGCGTCGGCGGCGCTCGCGTCGTGCTTCATCACCGCGGCGATGTATATGAACATCCTCATATTGAGCCGGTCGACCGTTCCGCCGAACGTCGCGAGAAGATAGCGCGCCACCGCTTCCGCTTCCGCGTACCGCCGCGCCGTCACGGCGACCTCCACGAAGTCCGATTCGATCCGGACATAGTCGCCGGGCGATCTGGACTTGAGCTGCGTGTACGCCGGCAGCTCGCGAAGACTCGACATCTCGTCGTAGGCCCGTTCGAACGCCGCCGGATCGCTCACCGAGCGCGTCTCGTGGAACATCTCCGACAAGATCTTCCGCGGCCAAACGCTCGAGGGATAACGGGTCTTCAATACCTCGAACGTGTCGACCGCTTGCTGGAACTGCGTCGCGAGAGCGAAGTGACTCAACAGATCGCGATAGCCGTCTTCGACGCCGGGATTCTCAGAGATCACCTTCAGCGCGTCGTCCTTTCCGTCGCAAACTCCGTCGCCGTTGCGATCGCATCCCGTCGACTGCGCCGCTTGCGCAATGTCTCGCTTGAGCGCGTTGAGGTCCGGCGATGCGGCATCCAGACCATTCAGCGTGGTCAGGAGCCTCGCCCGCTCTTTCGTCGCGTTGCGCGCTGAGATCGCGACATTTGCCTGCCGCCCAGTCTGCACGATTTGATCGCGGATCAAATCCGAGAACTCGGCCGAGCCTGTGCTCTTCGACTGCACGCGATCCGACACGCGAGCCTTGAGGATGTTGTCGAGCGCCGGCAGCGCACGATCCCACGGTGCGCCGCCGATGACTCGGATGACCGCTTCCTTGCGAGCCAGCGAGCTCCTCGAGAAGGACGTGTCCGCGTTCACGTACTGTGCGAGCGCGTTCGCCGCCACGGGGCCGAGCGTGCTGTCCCGAGACTGAACCATCACGCGGAGTACCTCGAGGGCGATCGTGAAGTCCGAGTCGCGCGTCAACATCTCGCCGAACTTTGGCGCCTCGGCCGCGAGCTGGTCGCGCAGCTCGCGATCCTCGTCAGCGCGCTCGCTCGAATCGCGAATCAGCACGAGGCCGCGGACGAGCGCCGCATGCAGCGAGTCGACGCGCTGCGTCCGTCGCTGCTGGAACAGATCTCGGAGCTGATCAGCCGACTCTCGCGGATACGCGTCGACGAGGAAATTCACGATCTTCGATTTCTGCGTCAGGCTCGGAAGCGGCTGGCGCAGCGTGATGATCTCCGACCAGGCCGGGTTGCGACGGAGCATCGCGCCGTGATAGAGCAGCACGAACGCCGCGGGCACGATCGCGAGCACCGCGAGTCTCGCCGACCACGGCCACACGCTGAGCCTGAACCGCAGGGTCGCCGCCTCGGCAAGCACTCTGAAGAAAAGGCCCGCCTTGTCCGCGATTCGCCGGAGCGCGGCAATCGACGGCGCCGTCGGATTGCCGCCGAGTACCGCGGCGATCGCGAACTGCTGCGTGCGTCGTGCGCCGTCGGACAGACGCTCGAGTGTCGCGATGGTCGTATCGTCTTTCGCGTCGCTGAGCGCCCAGACGACATATGGCCGATGACCCGCGTCGGAGCCTTTGAGCATTTGCAAAAGCTTCGACGGCAGCATTGAACCGCCGTACCGCCGCACGAGCCGCTTCGCGCGCCGCGACTTTGTCGGATCGGTTCCGCGCAAATCCGAGAAGACCGCGTCGGCCATCACGGGGTTTTGGAACGTCTCCCGGTAGATGTTCTCGCGCCGTTCTTCGCGCGTCATCGCCTTGCGGAACAACACCGTGCGGAATGCCGTCGCGAGCACGTCGTAGAAATACGTCCCCACGAAGAGCAGCACCCCGACCGCCCGATACAAGAATGCGAGGAAGCTGAGCCCGGGGAGCGGAACGAATTCCGTCGCGCCGGAAAGCACCGCGTACATGAAGACGCCGAGCGCTTCGAGACCGAACAGCGCGAGCCCGCGCCGGTAGCGCCGGACCATGACGTGCGCCAATCCGTGGAGAAACGGCAGCACGGTGACCGCACAGAGACCGTAGAGACCGAGCGCGATGAAGCCCATGGGCGACCGCCACCGGATGCGGCCATCGCGCAGGCGGACGAGCAACAGCGCCGTGACGATCGTGATCCCCGCGAGGAGAATGCCGAGTCCGGACCGCGTCGTCAGCGCGAGACCGACCATCGAGATGCCGGCGAGCGCCATCCCGATGATCAACCCGAACGACAGCACAACGCCCGCGATGGCGATCGCCCGCGTTGGACGACGCCAATCGAGCTGGTCGAGAATTCTATGATTGAGCGGCTCCGACGCGGTGTTGCTCAATGCGCGCGCCGCGGCGTCCCGGTCGTCGTGATCCGAGTCGTTGAGCGCGACGTCGATGAGCGCATCGACGGACTGGTCGATGTTGAGAATCGCTAAAACCTCGACCGCCTCCGTTCGAAGCGCGACGTCCGACGCCGGGTCGCGAACAAGCGACTGCAGCACGCTCGCCACGTCTGGGCGCGGGAAAATGCGAAGCGCCTCGATCGCCGACTCCCGATACGGGCTGCTCGGCTTGTTCACTTCTTGCAGGAAGCGCTGCAGCAGCTCGTCGTCGGCCATCTTCGACAAGCTTTCGACCGCGCCGTAGCGAACCGAGTCCGACGAATCGGTCAGCGCGAGAACGCTCAGGCGCTCTTTGACGATCGGATCCGGAAAGGCGCCAAGCAGCCATGCGACGCGCTCGCGCACGGCGGGCGATGCGTCGAAGGCCGCGGTGAGAAGCACATCCATCGCGTCGTCGCGCGACGAGATGCGATTGAGCCAGTACTCGGCGGCGGCGTTGCCGGGAGTCTCGTCGCGGAGCGCGCACTGCATGAGGAAGCGCGACATTTCGTCGTCGACGACGAGACGCCATCGCTGGCGATGAATCTCCGCAAAGCGCGCCGGCGGGAGAAACGTGCCGAGCTGCTGACGGCTGCGAAGTCCTTCCTCGATGATGCGGGCCGCGCGCTCGGTTTGGATCTGGCGAAGCTGCGCGTCTTCCTCGATGACGGCAGCGATCTGCGGCGGTTGGAACTCATACTGATCCTGCGCGGCTCTGAAGAGCAGACCGTCGGGGGCGGTGAGCGCGGCGGCGATGTGATCGATGACGTCCTGCGTCACTTCGAACCGCGGCGCCATATCGGCGAACGTCGCCGGCGCGCCGCGCGCATGCATGTCGAAGACTCGCTGCAGAATCGCACGCGCGATGCGGTCGCTGCCGGCTCGCTCGGCCTCGAGCTTGTCGAGGCGCAGCCCGACGTGCTCGCGAACGACACCAATGAGTCCGCCGATCTTCTCGTAGTCCTGCGCTCCGATGGTCCGGACCCCCGTTTCTTTTGCCTCGCGACAGAATCGCTCGTGCAGCAGCTTGAGGAGATCGAACGTGACGTCGATGCCGCGGCGCTCGAGCTCCTGTGACTCGTCGCGAAGTTTGTCGAGAACGTCCTCGCTGTACGTGATGCCGTCCGCCGTGTCTTCTTGGGCGAGCTGCGCGAGTCCATCGGCGAGACCGACCGGCTTGATCTCGCAGACAGAGTTCACGATCCCCGGGTCGTACGAGCTGAGCGCGTACATGCTCGTGAGGTACTGCTCACCCACGACCGCGACGACAATCGCCTCGGGATTCGCGCGTTCGAGCTTCGCGAAAAGCGAATCGAGATGCGTGCGACGCTCGTCACGGGGGAGGCCGAAGATCCGGTCGAACTCGTCGACGACGACGATCGCCTTGCTCGAGAGCAGCGTCTCGAACGGGACGTCGCGGCCGTCGACGGAAAACGAGTCCGGCGTCGCGCGCGTGCACTTGCCGTACGCGACAGAGTAGCCGAGTGGTTGCGACGCGGTCCGGAGCGCGGGGATCAGCCAGCGTGTGAGGAGCACCGTCTTCCCGCTCGCCTGCGGACCTGTCAGCACGACGATTCGCGTCTTGTGCGAGAGAATGAATGCGGTGAGGCGATCGGCTTCCGCGGCGCGGCTGACGACGAACCCGCCGTCGCTCAGATCGGGACGCTCGATTCCCGGATCGAGGAGGACGGCGGACGGTCCGCTCACGGCGCAGATCCCACGATGCGAACGTCGGACGAGCCGTTCTTCGCCGCCACCGGCTTCGGAACGAGCTCGTCATAGTGCGACTTGATGAAGTCCGCGATGCGCTCTTTGCTCTCCTTGAGCGGCACTTTGATGATGTTTCGGAACCAGACGGCGTCCGTCCACGAGAAATCTTCGACGAAGCTGATGATGTCGCAGACGTTGATCGCCTGGTGCAGCGCTTTGAGGTTGTTGTCGAAGGCGCTGCGGTAGCTGTCGTAGTCGACGGTCTTCGTCGCGGCGAGGATGTGGCAGACGGTTTGAATGTGCGCGAGCGTGAACCGCTGATCGGGAACCGCCGACGTTTTCGTTTGATCGTAGCTCTGCAGCATCTCGTCGATGATGCGCTGGTCGAACTCGAAGCCGCCTTTCGCGGTCAGCGATTTGAGGATGTTCGCGACGTCGTCGCGCTCGAACGACGCGCACTGGATGATGCTCCACGGAACGCCCTGGTCGTTGCACGCCTGGCAGAGCGTCTGCACGAGCGCGCTGTCGTCGATGACGACGAGTACGACCGTCAGATTTTCGACGGTCGTCATCAGCTCGCCCGTGACGAACGCCGTCAGCGAAGTGCGACCGGCCTTCGTCGCGAGATCGTACGCGCCGGTCGCGCGGTCGAACTGGTCGAGAAACAAAATCACGCGCTCGTTCGGCGTCTCGCCCGCGAGCCGGTGAAGCGCGTCTTTGAGGCCGAGCGTCGCGGCGGTCGCGTCGGCCGGCCAGAGATCGTGCGGGAGCGTCTTCTCGAATTCTCGCTGGCAGCGCACGTACACGCCGGCATGAGTCGCCGCATCGAGCGCGGGGATGAGTCCCGCGCGAACGAGCGACGTCTTCCCTGCCTTGGCCGGCCCCGCGACGATGATGATTCGGGGCGGCGGCGTCTTCGCGAGCGCCTGTTTGAACCGAGCTATTTCGTCGTCTCGTCCCGCGAATGCCGACGAATCCTCGGTATGGTAGGATTCGAGAAACTTAAAAGGGTTGGGCGGCGCCTTCTCCGCCGCGTCGGCCGCCACCGGCGCCGCGAGCAGCGCGTCGTGGAGGTCGCCAAAGAATGAGTCGAAGTCGGTGTCGACGTTGAGATCGTCTGACCGTCGGTCTTTCAGAAAACCGCGAAGCTCTCGTGGAACCCCTGACGGATTCACGCACACGACGGACCCGCCGCGCTGCGCGAACGCGCGAATGACACACACGTCCTTGAACCCGTAGCCGCACATGACGAGGTCGCGCGCGGTCGCGCGGTTCACGAGCGTGTTGATCGCCGGCGGATACTCGTTCATCTCGTTGACGTCGAAGAGAAAGTGGTCCGACGACTCGAGACTTCCGTGCAGCTTGATGAGCTTGAACTTCGGCTCCGGCGCGTCGATCAACTTCTGCATCTCGTCGTCGATCGTCTCGCCGCGAATGACCCGCTTGTAATCGTGAAAGCCAAAGTCCGTCATCGCTTTCTCGAGCAGGTCGTCGAAGTTGAACGTCAGCGCGAGGTCGAAGTAGCCGGCATCGATCAGCGCGGCGAGCTTCGTGTAGCCGGCGGACGGCGTCTTTTCGAGATACGGCTGGAGGAGAATGCTCCGGTCGCCGTCACTGGTCCGCTGCCAGAGCTTGTCGAATCGATCTTCGAGCGGCTGGCTCGGATCGAGATCCTGGCCGAACTCGTTGAGCAGGCCTTCCATGAGCTTCTGCGTCGAGACGATCCCGGAGCTCATGGAGGCTCCCGCTCCGAGGATCAGCGTGAACTTCTCGCCCTGACGCTTTTTCAGCTTCATCAGGTTCGCGAGACTACTGATTTTTGGATTCACGGAGGCCCCATTCGTCGCGAAGAAGGCGCGCGTCGCGTCGACGTCGACGACGGCAGCGGGGCATGCGAGCATCGCGAGTGAAGCAACGGCTAGCGTAACGCCTCGTTGCTGAGGCGGCAAGGAGAGGCGTCGCTCATCCTGAGGAGCTTTCCTCTTCCGTCATCCTGAGGAGCTTTCCGCTTCTGTCATCTTGAGAAGTGAAGCGACGAAAGGATCGCTCTCTCGCCTAGGCAGTCAAAAGCCTTGGTGAAAGCGATCCTTCGCTTCGCGCCGGATGTCTCGGAACACACTCGGCGAAGTGTCTCGAGTCGGGCTAGCTCACCGCACCACTCCAATCACCTCGAGGTACTCGGAGTGAACGCGCGTGGTCCCATCGACAGCGAGATTGTGTTCCCGCCACAACTTCACGAGATCCTCGGACAACGACTTCCGACCGGACTCGTCCAATGACGCGAACGCACGCACCGTTGGCCCGTACCAAAGCCTGAACAGATTGACCGTCTCGTCCGGGCCCACCGGATATTCGAACGTGATCAGTCGTCGCGTCAGAACGAGCGACGCGAGCCCTTCGCCGAGTCGGTCTTGGACTCGATCTTCAGCGCCCCAGAGAAGCGGCGATTGGACGCCAGCCTGCGCGGGCACGCACTTCACCGTCGTCTTGAGCACCTCTCCGACGAAGCCCGTCGGCGTCCAGTTGGCCATCGCGATGCGGCCACCGGGGCGAGTCACGCGCAGCAGCTCCGCCGCGACGCGTTCCGGACGGGCAGCGAACATGGCGCCGAACATCGTCACCACGGTATCGAACGTTCCATCGGGGTACCGAAGTCGCTCGGCATTTCCGACCTGGAGGTCGACCGAGAGACCTTCGCTCGCGGCTCGCGCTTTTGCCTGCGCGATGAGATTCGGCGCGATATCGACGCCAACGACCGACGCTCCCGTACGCGCGGCGGGATCGCGAGGTTGCCTGTCCCGCACGCGACGTCCAGCACCCGATGTGTTCCGGAAAGTCCAAGACGCGCGATGAACTCGGCGGCGCCCCGCTCGTACCCGGCGGCGATTCGGCCGAAGTCGCCAGACATCCATGTCTCGCGCGATCGCTCAGTGAGTGGATCGGGATCGAGGCTTTCGATCAGCGACGAGCGTTCTATCAGCGTTTCCATATGAGTATTTCCTATCCTTGGCGATTTTTTTGGGCGGCTGACTAACGCGCAGCGTTCGGCGTGTCGGCTGGATTGACGTAGGTCAAGGCGAATGGACCCATCGCGTGGACCTGCACGATCGTTTGACCGCGGGCCATCGCGTAGTGCGCGTGATTGTCCGGGACGCTGATGAAATCGCCCTGACCAAAGCGAGTCATCGTGGCTTCGTTGAACGTTCCGCCCATCCCGGCGAGGAACGTCCCCGTGATGACAGTCACGTTTTCAGTCGTGGGATGCGTGTGCGGCGGAAGCTTGTAGCCGTTCGGCAACCGAAGGCGAACGGTGAATTCAGCCGTCGTGCTTGGATCGCCCTGGAGAACCGCCATCTCGGCGCCGGGCGGGAAGACCGCGGGGGCAGGTCCCCACTGGAAGGCTTGCTGTGGGTCCCGCGAAGCCGAGCTGGAATTCGGGGCGGCGATTTCGCCGTTGCTCGACGACTCTTTCGAGCACGCCGCGAGACCGACGAGGGCGGCGAGGAGAATGATTGAAGTACGCACGTGGGTGTCTCCGGTGTCTGGTTCGTCGATCGAGCCGGCGTTCGTGCCGGGACGATCTCGACGCGGCGGAGACTACGCGTGCGCGAACAGCGCTACAGCGTGGAAACCACGGCGAAATTCACGCCGAGTACGGAGATTTTCGCGAACCGCTGGTGACGAGCGCGCGCCACCCGAATGGGCGCGAGGCGGCCGGAGGACGGCGACAATCTCGTCATCCTGATGGCCGCGAAGCGGCCGGAGGACCTGCTTTCATGAGTCATCCTGATGGCCGCGAAGCGACCGGAGGACAGCGACAATCTGTCATCCTGATGGCCGCGAAGCGGCCGGAGGACCTGCTTCTCCCGCCGTCACCCAGTTGCGTTTTGATCCGCCCGGACGCCTCAGGATGATGCTGGTCCGTAGAAACCGCCCAGCTTCGTCGTATGCGCGACATTTTCGTCTACATCCTAGCCAGCAAATCGCGGCGACTGTACATCGGCGTCTCGTCAGACTTGATGCGTCGAATCTACGAGCACCGAACTGGCAAGACCGGGCATACGGCCAAGTATCACATCAACCGACTTGTCTATTATGAGATCTTCTCGCGTCCGATCGATGCCATCGAACGGGAAAAGCGACTCAAGTCCTTACTTCGTTCGAGGAAAGTGCAGCTGATTGAAGCGAGTAATCCAACTTGGGATGACTTAGCAGCAGAATGGTTTGATTCATGAGTTTGAAAACGAAGGGCGGAAAAGCAGGTCCTCCGGCCGCTTCGCGGCCATCAGGATGACCGCCGTCCTCCGGCCGCTTCGCGGCCGTCACGACGACAACTGGTTCTCTCGCAGCTCCCTCTCCACCACCCACGCAGCGAGTTGCGTGCGCGACGTGAAACCGAATTTCGCGAGAGCGCTCGTGACGTAACTCTCGACCGTCCGTTCGCCGATACCGAGCTCCTTCGCGATGACCTTGTTCGCTTTCCCTTCCGCGACCAACTCCGCGACAGTTCGCTCCCGTCGCGTCAGCCCGCCGAACGCGGCCTTCGTCGCTCGCTCCACACTCGGCGCCGGGACCGACGGAACGACGGCGCGAACACCATTGAGGAATCGCTCGCGTAAGTCTCCCTCCGTCGCCGGAATCTTGCTCGCGAGCTCGTCGGCGACCGACCACGCCGCGTCGAACGCGCGACGCGCCTCGAGACGGTGACGCTGCCGACGATGAATGTGCCCCATCGCCGCATCGATCCGCCAAAGAATTGGCTTTGCGCTCTGGGCAATCGCCTCGCTCCTGGCCTCGGCCGCGGCTTCCTCCGCGCCTTCAAACCGCTCGAGCATCGAAAGGGCGTTCGCACGCACCAACGACAACCGCGGAACGCGGAGCTTCGACCCCTCGTCCGCCGCACGCTCCGCAGCGATTCGCGCGTCGGCAATCGCCAGCGCGGCCTCAGGACGATGATCGGCAACTGCAACCTCCGCCCGTGCAAGCCAGAGCTGTCGTTCGCCGAGGGTCAGCGTGGTACTCGACGCCTCGCCGCGAGTAGCGCCGCGAGTGGACGCCTCGTCCAGTTGCGACGCATTCTCCAACAGGTCGACCGCACCCGCGATGTCTCCCATCGTCGCGCGCGCGATCGCAAGGGGGGCCGCGGTCCACCGAATCCAGAGACGCGAACGCAGCCGCCACGCGATCGCATGAGCACTCTCTAAATACTTTCGCGCTCCCTGGATATCGAGAAGGTCCATCAACGTGGTTCCGAGCAGCCGCTGACTTCCCGCGCTCCACTGCAGATGCTCGATCTCTTCGGCGTCCTCGACCGATGCACGCACCATTGGAAGAGCACGATCATACTCGCCGCGCCACGACAATACGTCGGCATGGAAGAAGCGCACTGCAGTCTCACCGACGCGCCAACCGATCTCCCGCGCCAACCGGATCGCGCGCGGCCCGTCGATTTCGTCATCGATCATCGGGGAGGAACATGGCGCGGTCGACGACACGTGCTGCGAGCCGCCGGAGATGACGAGAATCCCGAGGGCATTCGCGAGCCCGCGGCGATCGTCGGCTTCGCTGAACAGTGACACGGCTCGCTCGTAGAACGCGGCGGCCGACCGCTCTTCGCCCGCGCAATGGTGCGTCATCGCAATGAGGTCGACCGTCTCGACGACACCGCTTTTGTCGCCCGCTCGCTCGAAGATCGCGAGCGCCTCCTCGTGATACGGAACGCCTGCGCGTGGCTCGTCGACGTTGATGTGCCAGTTCCCGACTCGATTGAGACTTCTGGCAATCAACGACCCGTCATCGATGCGACGTGAGACGTCCAGCGCCGCGCGGCGGTATTCGCCGGCACGAGTGTAATCGCGCGCGGCCCACAACATCCCCAAACCGTGAAGTGCTTCCCACTCGGCTCGTGCATCCCGTGTCTCGCGGGCACGTCGGAGCGCCGCCGCGAAGTCGTCGTCCGCGCGAAGGAATTCGCCGAGTATCTCGTTGGCTCGTCCACGAGCGAGATGCAGCTCGATGGAGATCGGGAGGTTCACCTTCGCCGACGCCTCGAATGCGCGATCGAGATGCGCGACTGCCTCTCGGGGCGCTAAGAGCGCCAGAGCATGCCGACCCGCGCGTCCCGAATACTCGGCCGCCTGCACCCACTCCCCCGCTTCCCACGAGTGGTACGCGAGCGGCTCGACGACCGCATCGAGCGACGCGGCGTGCAAGCGGGCGAGTGTCGACGCAACTTCGCGATGCAACGCAACGCGCTCGCGACCGAGCAACTCGGCGTAGATCGCCTCGCGCGTCAATGCATGCCGAAACGCAAATTGGTCGGCCGACTCCTCGACGACGAGTTGCGCCGTGATGAGCTCCTTCACATGCGCCAAGAGGGCTCGCTCATCGTCGTTCGTGAGTGCCTGCAAAAGCTCGAAATCGAAGCGGCGCCCCGCGACGGCTGCCGTCGAAGCGACCGCGCGCGCGGGCGCGCTCAACGACGCGAGTCGGCGTCGGACTGCCTCGACCGCGGTCTGCGGAACACGCACCCGCTCTAGGGGCCTCGCGTGCCATGCGCCGCCACTGGTCGCCGTCAAATCGCCCGCGATGATCAGCGACTTGAGCGTTTCCTCGACGAAGAATGGATTCCCTTCCGTGAGGGCGTGCAGGAGTTGCACGAACTCGCTGCCAAGGTTTTCGCGGGCGCCGAAGATTCCGTGAAGCATTTCTTCGACGCCGCGGCGATCGAGCGCTTGGACCGGCAAACGCGCGACGAGACGCGCGCGGTCGAGATCGGCGACGAGCCTAGTCAGTCGAGCACCGGCCTCTTCGCCTCGATAGGTGAGCGCGATCGCCACCGGCAACGACGACTGGCTGCGCGCGATGTGAAAAATCAAATCGAGCGTCGCGTCATCGGTCCAGTGCACATCCTCTAAAGAGAGGAAGACCGGCTGCGTACGCGCGAGCACAGTGATCGTTTGGGCGAGCGCGCCAAACAGCCGGCGTCTGTCCGATTCCGGATCGAGGGCGGATGCCGGCGTCGCCTCCGGAAGAATGGCTCGAAGCTCGGGAAACATTGCGACGAGCTCCGACGCGGCCGGAGACAGGAGGTGCGCCACCAGGGCAGCGGAGCTCGAGGCGGCGAGCAGTCGCACGAGATCGAGGAGCGGGGCGTATGGAATCGACTGCTCCGACTCGAAGCTCGCGCCGCGCAGCACGAAGAATCCCAACCGCGACGCGTCGGCGGTCATCTCACGCAGCAGCCGCGACTTTCCGACGCCCGCCTCGCCGACGATCAGCGCGACCTGCCCGACGCCGCCACGTGCGGTTTCCAGCACGTCGCGCATGGCCGCAACCTGCGAATCGCGGCCGACGAGCGTTGGGCAGACGACGTCATGCTGAACTTGCACTAGACTTGGAGTCGAGAAGGATTTCGCGCAGCCTGCGTCGATTCGAATGATTATAAAGGCGTTGAGACAGAGAAACCGGTGCCACTACTCAATCATCGATGAACCCAACCATTCTCAAGACCGCCGTCCTTCTGATCGGCTCGAACGTGTTCATGACCTTCGCGTGGTATGCGCACCTGAAAAACCTCGGCGCGCGACCGCTCATCGTCGCGATCCTCGCGAGCTGGGGCATCGCGTTCTTCGAGTACACGCTGCAGGTGCCGGCGAACCGGATCGGCTACGGGACGCTATCGCTCGGACAGCTCAAGGTGCTCCAGGAGGTCATCACCCTCTCGGTCTTCGTTCCCTTCGCGATCTTTTACATGAAGCAGCCGATCAAGCTCGACTTCGTGTGGGCGGCGCTGTGTATGGTCGGCGCGGTGTTCTTCGTGTTTCGCGGAGCCTAAGCGCCTTCGGGAACTACCGCGGAGACGACGCGACGCCGCCGCGCTCCGACGAACAGCCCGACGCCCGCGATGTTCGCGACGACGATCACCGCCGAGATCTTGAACGCGAACGTCGCGACGCTGTCGACCTTGATGATCGGGAAGACCGAGAGCGTCACATAGAGAATCGTCATCAGCAAACCCGAAAGCGACACGATACGGAGCCACAGCGGCGGCCGCGGTGTCACGCCTTTCAAGCCGAACAGCGGGATCGCGAACATCACGATGTACGTGAGCGCATAGAACATCCCGCCGGCGTTGAACAGGAGTTGGAACGCCTCGGCCTGGCCGACGCCGATCAGGCTCAGGAGCGCCATCGCGAGCGAGATGGCGCCGACGAGAATGATCGAGTTCACCGGCGTGTGATACCGCGCATGAAGACGTGTGAACCAGCTCGGAAGCAGCCGGTCCCAGCCTGCGACCATCGGCAAACGCGTCACGCCCGTGAAGTTCACGCTCGTCTGGGCGATCCGCATGCCGAGGGTCATCAGGATCGCGATGGTCACGAGCTGGCTCGCGATGCCGAATGGTGAGAACCCGACGCTCAACACCTGCGGCAACGGTCCGACGAGATCGATGTTCTCCGTCGGGATGAACGCGACAACTGTGCTCGTCCCCATCACGAACATCAGCCCGATGATCGGCGCGGCGATGATCACCGACCGATTGATCGAACGAGTCGGCGACTTCGTCTCGCCGGCGAGAATCGCCATGTACTCGAATCCGCCGAGCGCGCCGAATCCAAGCTTGCCGAGGATGTTGAGATTGTAGAGGGAGAGCGCCGGCATGCTCGTGCGAAGCGGATGGTACGCCTTCAGATGTCCGGTCGACAAACTCAATATCGGGAGAATGAGGAGCGCCGCGAAGACCACGAGCATCATGAGGCCGCCGACGTTGTGCACCCACTTCCCGACCGACAATCCAATCGTCGACACGATCACGAGGAACGCCAAGATCACGAAGGTCGCCGCCGCGACAAACCACGTGCTCTTCGTCATCCACCCGGCACTCGGCCCCAGGGCATAGGAGAGGTAGGCCGCGCTGGAGAGCCCGATTTCGGACGTATTCACGATGACGTAGAGCCAGAGATTCCACGCGAGCATGAAGCCGATGGTCTCGTTGAATCCGATCTTCGCCCACTGATAGAGACCACCCTCGAGCGGCATCAGCCGGTTCAGGTAGATCACGACCGCGGCCGACGGCAGATAGAACAGCGCGATGGCCAGCAACCAAAACACGACGTGCGACGGTCCGAGCTTCCCGGCAACACCGATCCACGTGAGCCCGACGATGAACAGGATCTGCGTCAGGACGAGATCGGGAACGCCGAGCTCTTTTCTCAGCGCGGCGCTGTGCGCCTCGACCCGCGCTTCGGCACGCGCGATCTCGGAAGACAGTTCGGTTCCGTCGCCTTGCTCTGTCATGCGATCCGCCAATGCGGGGGCGCGAAAACATGGAGCGGCGGGCAGGATCCGGAAAGGATCCGCGAGGTTATCTCTTCATCATCCGATTCGCGATCGAGCGAGCCTATCGATCACGCAGCGTTTCTCGGAGGAACGAGCTGTGTCGCCAATTCCCTGAGTCGATCGGCGACCTCGGCGCGCCGGCCTTCAGGCCACTCCAGTGCGAGCTCCTCGAGTCTGACGCGACGAGCCCCGATCAAGCGCTCGAGAACGTCGCAACCCTCGCTCGAAAGCTCGAGCTGCCGAGACGTGCCATTCGCGCGATGGTCCGTCACGAGCCCGCGCGACGTCAGCTCGCGGAGACCTTCGTTGATGCGGTCGACTGGAACGCGCGTCTCCGTCGAGAGCCGCTCCGGATCGACGTGTCGATCCCGCTCGATTCGCAACACGAGCCACGCCGCCGCGGGCGACAACTCGATGCCCGCGATGTCGACGACGCGCTGAATGTACTGACGCTGCACGTCGCGGTCGGCGATGATGCGAAGTCCGCGCAACAGCTGGTCGATCGCCTCGTCGTTCGCTGGCCTGGCGAACGCCTCCGCCATCTCGTCGCCGATCTGGCTCGCCTTCGCGGCCACGGTTGCACGAAGCGGCTTCTCCGGGAGCAACCATGCGAGAACGAATCCGACGATCGCGATGACACTCGCGATGAGAAACACCGTGTCTGTCGCCGCGGCAAATGCGTTCGCGTAGATCGCCTTCGCCGCTGGCGACAAGGACGCCATCGCCTGGAGATTCATCGCGCTCGATGCCGACGCGCTGCCGGCCGGCATCGATCGCGCGAGCGCAGCTGCAAGCCTCGCCGAGAACACTGCGCCAAGCGCGGCGGTCCCGACCGATCCGCCGACGAGGCGAAAGAGCGTGGCCCCAGAGGTCGCGACGCCGAGATCGACGTAGTCGACCGCGTTCTGCACCGCGATGATCAGCACTTGCATCACCATGCCCATGCCGAGTCCGAGGACGAGCATGTACAGCGATGCTTCGCCGCGCGTCGTGTGTGCCGTCATCCGGGATAAGAGGAACAGTCCGAGCGACATCACCGCCATGCCGACGACAGGAAACCACTTGTACTTGCCGTAGCGACTGATGAGCTGTCCGGCGGAGATGGACGTCACGAGCATGCCGGCCATCATCGGCACGAGCTGAAGTCCGGATCCCGTCGGACTCGATCCCGTGACGATCTGTAGAAACAGCGGCATGTACGTCACGCTGCCGAACATCGCGAATCCGACGACCGCGCCCACGCCCGACGCGGCGGCGAACGTTCGATTCTTGAACAGGTGCAGCGGCAGCACGGGTTCGGCGGCGAACCGTTCCGCGACGAGAAACATCACGAGCGACAAGACCGCGATCGCGATCAATCCGATGATGATCGGTGACGACCACGGATACGTCGTTCCGCCGAGGTCCGTCGACAGCGTCACAGTACTCAATAGCGCGGCGAGCAGCCCGGCGCCTGCGTAGTCGATGCGATGCGACGTGCGTGTCGCGGAGGCGGGCAGCGTCGCGGCGAGGACGACGAGCGCGATGACGCCAACCGGAAGATTGATGTAGAAGATCCAGCGCCACGAGAGATGCGTCGTGAAATAACCGCCGAGCAACGGGCCGGCGATGCTCGATGCGCCGAACACCGCGCCGAAGATGCCTTGATACTTTCCGCGCTCCCGCGGCGGGAGAATGTCGCCGATGACGGCCTGCGTCGTGACGACGAGCCCACCGCCGCCGAGTCCTTGAATGACTCGAAAGAGGATGAGCTGCGTGAGGTTTCGACTGAGCCCACAGAGCGCGCTGCCGGCGAGGAACAGGACGATCGCGAACTGCAGAACGCGTTTTCGTCCATACAGGTCGCCGAGCTTTCCATAGAGCGGCGTGACGACCGTTTGCGCGAGGACGTAGGCGGTGACGACCCACGCGAGATGATCGAGCCCTCCCAGTTCTCCGACGATCGTCGGCAGCGCGGTCGCGACGATCGTCGAGTCGAGCGCGCCGAGGAGCATCGCGAGCACGAGCCCGCTGTAGATCACGAGCACTTGCTTATGAGTGATGCTCGTCGAGGGCCCTGCCGCTGTCGTGGAGTCTGTCACGTTGATCGCGAGTCGTCGGTGTCGAGCTGATCGCTGGGTGCAAAGAGCGTGCTTTGCCGTTGGCCTAACGAAAATTCGACGTCGTCCATCACGCGTGGTCTCCTCTTTGCTCGCCGCCGCACGACGACCGTGAGTCACGATTTTCAACTGTCCAAGGGAGCAACGATGGACACGAAGAACCGCGAACATGTCGACGCCGCGATAGTCGCCGGCGAAGGGATCGGCGGCGCGGCTGCCGGGGCAGCGGGGGCGGCGATCGGATCGTTCGTCGGGCCGATCGGAACACTCATCGGCGGACTGGCCGGCGTCGTCGGCGGCTGGTGGGCGGGCAAGTCGGCGATCGAGGCATCGCACCGATACACGAACGACGATGACCGATACTATCGCGACAACTTCGAGTCGTCGTCGACGCGGCTCGCGGATCGTTCGTTTGACCAGGTTCGGTCCGCATATCAGCTCGGCCACATGGCCGGGTTGAATCCTGACTATCGCGACCGCGAATGGGAGTCGGTTGAACCGGAGCTCCAGAAGGGTTGGACGAACGACCTCCGCGCGAAAAACGGTGAGTGGAGCGCCGTGAGCTCGCATGTGCGCGACGCGTATACGCGCAGTCGTGCCGCGGCGACAGGATCGACGATCGCGAGAGCCATCGACCAGCCGCGGAGCTCGGCCTGACGCGGCACTCGAGCATATCCGCTGACCAGCGTCGGCGGCCCTTTCCTGAGGAACACCGTGTGCACTCGGCCGTACGAAGCGTGTCAGAGGCGCGTCAAAGCGCTGGCGGCAGGCTTCACCTGCGCACATGATGCGGCGACATCTTCATTTCCTCCCACCAACGCATGTCTCTCAAGCCGACGCGACAGCCGCAGCCGACAAAGGACCTCTCCCTCGAACAGGGCGTCCGATGGATCGAAGGCGAGCCGTATTACCTGCCGTCCGGGAACGAAATCGAGGTCTTCGCCAAGTGTCATGAACGCGGACTTCCCGTCATGCTGAAAGGACCGACGGGGTGCGGCAAGACACGATTCATCGAGCATATGGCTGCGAAGCTCAAGCGTCCCCTCATCACCATCGCGTGTCATGACGATCTATCCGCGAGCGATCTCACCGGCCGCTATCTCATTCGCGGCGAGGAAACCATCTGGGTCGACGGACCGCTGACGACGGCGGCGCGCCACGGCGCCATCTGCTACTTGGACGAAGTGGTCGAAGCGCGACAGGACACCATCGTCGTCATTCACCCGCTCACCGATGATCGCCGCATCCTCCCGATCGAGAAAACCGGCGAGCTCGTCGAGGCGGCTCCGGGCTTTCAATTAGTGATCTCTTACAACCCCGGCTACCAGCACGCCGTCAAAGACCTCAAGCCGAGCACTCGCCAGCGGTTCGTGACGATCGACTTCGATTTCCCGGCGGCGAGCGCTGAAGCGGAGATCGTCGCGCACGAAAGCGGTGTGAAGAAGCAGACGGCGCACGCGTTGGTCGAGCTCGCGCGCCGCGTTCGCCGCCTCAAAGAGCAAGGGCTGGCCGAGGGACCCGGAACGCGTCTGTTGATCGCGGCGGGAAGACTCATCGCCGACGGCATTTCGCCGGTTCAAGCGTGCCAGGCCGCGTTGATTGGTCCGCTCACCGACGATCCCGATTTGCTCGCCGCGATCGCCGACCTCGTCGCCGCGACGCTGTAGTGAATCGCGTTCGCGCCGCCGGACGCCGCGTCCGTCTCAAAGGACAGTACGCGCTCGAGTCAGCGCGCGACGCCGCGAAATCTTTTGTTCGAAACCAGCGGCCGACCGTAGCGCTCGAGCAGGTGCAGCGCCGTCTCGAGCTGATGCTCGCCGCGATGTACGGAAAACCAGTGCCGATTTCATCGGCCAAGATGCAGAAGCGGCGTTGGTGGTACGAGCTCTCCCGCTTGCTGGACAGCGATCCGCGAGCCCGTGAAGCAACGCCGAGCACGGACGGTTTCGGCATCGAGCTTCCCGAGTCGCTGAATGCGCGCGACGGCGAGGACGATGCGGTCGCGCGATATCGGTTGATGGCGATCGAACAAGCGGAGCGCGTGCATCGAGGAACCGCGTCGTATGCGCCGCACAAGGATCTGATCGCAGAAGATCTGTACATGGTTCGCGAAGGCGCCATCGTCGATGCCGCGATCGCTCGCTCGCACCCTGGACTCGTGCCGTTGCTCGAGAAGGAGCGACGAGCGGTGCTCGAACGCCGCCCTGCGATCGAACGGCTCTCGCGCCCGGAGCAGGAAGTCGAGGCGTTGCTTCGCGACGCGCTCACTCTCGGACAGCAGGCGTTGCCTCCGTCGCCCACCAGCCCGGTCGACTCACAGAAATGGGCTCGCGAAATGGCGGTGAAAATTCGCGGAGACCGCGGGCTGTATCGCGGACTCCCGTACGCGAACCACTGGGGATTCGTGCGACCGGCAGCCGACAAGATTGCGGACTTCAACAGCACCGCGCCGAAGGAGTCCAGGCCGCCGATGACGCCTCCGACACAAAAAATCGCTCCCAAAGGCTGGCACAAGGCGAACTCCCACGACGCGCTGGAGGGCGTCGCCCACGATCAGAACGCCCCGTCGACCGGGACGATGCTCAGTCCTGACGCGCCGCCATCGAGCTCGCTCGACGACTCGCGGGGCAAGGCCACCGAGGAGCTGAGCAAACGCAACGATCCCGACGGTCCGCGCGGATTCACAGGCAACAGCGGGCAGTCAGGCGTCACGGAAGTCATCGATGAAGACGCGCTCGAGGGTCTGCCGGCGGCGACTCTGTACGACGAGTGGGACGCCGAATCCGGACGCTACGTCGCGCGAAGCATTTCGGTTCGTGTGTATGCCCCAAACGTCGGTGACGAGCGATGGTCGCTCGACATTCTTCAGCGCCACCCGGCGCTCGTGCGTCAGGTCCGGCAACACTTCGAGCGTCTTCGCGCGCGTCGCATGGTGCTGAATCGGCAGCGTGCCGGTGACGATCTCGATATCGCAGCCTGCGTGAATGCCATCGTCGACCGCGGCATCGGACGCACGCCTGATGACCGCCTCTATCTCGACGCTCGCCCCGCACGACGCGGAACGGCGATCTCGTTGCTCGTCGACACGAGCGGCTCGACCGAAGCTCGCGTCACGACGGAGTGGCGGATCATCGATCTCGAGCGCATCGCGCTCCTCCTCGCCAGTGAAGCTCTCGATGCACTCGGCGACTCGTATTCGATCCATGCCTTCTCCGGCAAGAGCTCGCGCAACGTCGCGGTCACGACCGTCAAGGATTTCAGCGAGCGCAGCGGACCGGCGACGCGAAAGCGAATCGCCGGACTCGAACCAGGTGGATTCACGCGACTCGGCGCGGCGGTTCGTTTCGCGACGCGCGGTCTCGCGCATCAATCAGCCGGACATCGTCTGCTGCTGATTCTTTCCGACGGCCGGCCGAACGACGTCGACGCATATCAGAGCGAGTACGGCGTCGAGGATGCGCGGCAGGCGATCATGGAGGCGCGAGCGTCCGGCGTGTATCCGTTCTGCGTCACCGTCGATCGCGATGCGTCGGAATATCTGCCGCGAATCTTCGGCACGACCGGCCACACGATTCTTCAGCGCCCCGAACAACTTCCCCGCTCGCTACTCTCCGCCGTGCGGGCGCTGATTGGACAGCGCTGACGTGCTGCGCGAGAACGTTCGGTATAGGTAGACGAGCGACGGGATCAGCACGATCGATCCGACGATCAAGCCGATCACCAAGAGATCGAGCGTCGCCCTCGGCGCAGCGGCGTCGCGAATGGTCAGCGTCGTCGGGATGACGTACGGCAACTGCGCGAACGCCCAGCCCCAGATGATGCAACTCACTTGCAGCGCGGCGGCGGCGCGCGCAAGGCGGTAGCGTCGCACCCAGAGCGCGCCGAGGGCGATCACCGCCGATATGCCTGTGACGATGTGCAGCGGCAGCGCCCACTGCGCACCGAGGACACCGTTCGCGACGCGCTCCGCAGATCCGACGGACAGCGCCAGAGCGAGGGCGGCGAACACAAAGACCGCGACGCCGCTGAGGAGTCCGCGACGCCGGAAATCTTCGCGCAATTCGTCCGTCCGAGCGGCGACCGTCGAGTAGACGGCGGCGAGAAACGCAAACAACGCCAGTGCGAAGAGTCCGACGACGATCGCAAACGGCGACGTCCACGGCGCAACGAAAACGTCGGCGAACGACGCTGTGCCGAGCCGCCGCGCCGCCTCGCCAACCGCGCCGCTCGCAATCGCGCCGATCACCGCGCCGAGCAGCAGCGGTGCAATGGTGCTGGCGACGGCGAACGCCAGTCCCCACGTGCGGCGCCGCTCCTTCGTCCGACTTCCGTAGCTGCGAAACACGAACGCCGATCCGCGCAAAACGATGCCGATCAAGATGAGCGAGATCGGAATGTGGAGAACGATGCCCAGCGTACTGAACGCCGACGGGAATGCCGTGAACAGCATGACGACGACGATGATCAGCCAGACGTGATTCGCTTCCCAGATCGGCGCGATCGATTCGGCGATGAGGGTTCTCTGCTCTTCCTTTCGCGAACCGCTCGCCAGCAAGTCCCAGAGCCCTCCGCCGAAGTCTCCGCCGCCGAGGAGCGCGTAGAGATTGAGCGCGAGCACGATGATGCCCGCGATGACCTCCGGCAGACCAATGGGCGTTGAGCTCACGCGGTCTCCTGCACCAGCGATCGCATCAGCAAGATGACGATGATCCCGAGACCGACGTAGAGCGCCGTGAACGTCGCCATCGGAACGACGAGGCCGGGCATCGGCGTCACGGCGTCGGAGGTCTTCAGAATTCCCTGAACGACCCACGGCTGTCGTCCGACTTCGGTCACGGTCCAACCAGCTTCTGTCGCGATGAAGCCGAACGGCGTGATGATGGCGAGCGTGCGGAGCAGCCAGCGCTGGCTCGAGATGTCGCGTTTTCGCACGGCGACGAAGGCCACCCAAAGCCCGACGAGCGCCATCGCCGTCCCGAGTCCCACCATCAGCTGAAATCCGAAGTGCACCGGGATGACCGGCGGCCAAAGGTCTCGGCCGAATGCGTCGAGTCCCTTCACCTCGGCCTTCGGATCATGAAATGCTAATAGCGACAACCCGTATGGGATCTCGAGCGCGTATCTCGTCCTCGCGGCCGCTTCGTCCGGAATGCCGCCAATTCGCAACGGCGCCCCTCGCTCCGTCGCGAACTGTCCTTCGAGCGCCGCGAGCTTGATCGGCTGCCACTGCGCCACCGTCCGCGCGCTGAGGTCGCCCGAAAGCGGCTGAAGAATCGCCGCCGGCACGCCGATCATGAGCGCGAGCGACAGCGCATACCTGTGGAAGGCGACGTCGCGATGTCTCAGCAAGATCGACGCGTGAATTCCGGCGACCGCCAATCCCGTCGCCGCGTACGACGCGAGGAGCATGTGGATCACTTGCTGGAGGCTCGACGGATTCATCATCCCGGCGATCGGATCCACTGACGCGATTCGGCCGTTCACGAGCGAGATCCCGGCCGGCGTGTTCATGAACGCGTTGACCATCACGACGAACACCGCCGACGCCGCACCGCTCAGCGCGACGATCACTCCAGCCGTGAGATGTGCTCGCGGCGGAATTCTGTCCCAGCCGTATAGATAGACGCCGAGAAAGATGGCTTCGGTGAAGAACGCAAAGCCCTCGAGCGAGAACGGAATTCCGACGACTGGTCCGGCGATCTCCATGAATCGCGGCCACAGGAGCCCGAGCTCGAACGACAACACCGTCCCCGACACCGCGCCGACGGCGAAGAGAATCGCCGTGCCCTTCGCCCAGCGCTTGGCGAGGTCGAGATACTCCGCATCGCCGGTCCGCAGCCATCGCCGCTCGGCCAATACCATCAGCAGCGGCATCGCGATCCCGATCTCGGCGAACACGATGTGGAAGCCGAGCGACACGGCCATCTGCGTGCGCGCGGCGAAGAGGTCGCTCATGACAAGAACTCTAACCGAACCGAGCGATTTCGCATGTCACGAGTTTCCCCGCGGTTGACGCGTCCGTTACGCTTCGAAATGAGATTTGCATTCGACCACGACGACTCGGAGAACGACTTCGATCTCGACCGCGACTTTCCGCTTGGGGACGGCACAGCCGATACCACGGCGGACGTTCCCTGCCCGTATTGCGGCGAGACGAACACCGTGAGCGTCGATCCAGGAAGCGGCGACGAGCAGAGCTACGTCGAAGACTGTCAAGTTTGCTGTCAGCCGTGGCGTGTTTCTGTACATTACCGCCACGACGGAACCGCGGACGTCACCGCCATCGCCCTCGACGAGTAACGACAATGTCCGACATCACCGGCATTCATCACGTCACCGCCATTTGCGGCGACCCGCAGGAAAACCTCGACTTCTATACGTCGCTGCTCGGCATGCGGCTCGTGAAGAAGAGCGTCAATCAAGACGCGCCGGACACCTACCATCTCTTCTATGCCGATGCCGATGGCAGTCCTGGCACCGATCTCACCTTCTTCCCGTTCCGCCACTCGCCGAACGGGAAGCTCGGCGCCGGACTCGGCGTCGAGATCGCGCTCGCGATTCCGGACGGCAGCCGCGACTACTGGTACGATCGCCTGACGCAGCACGGAGCGAAGATCTCGGGCGTCGAAACTCGCCGGGGCGAGAAGGCGATCACGCTCGCCGATCCGCACGGCCAGCAGCTCGCCCTCGTCGAGACACAGGCCAAGCGCCAGTATCGGCCATGGGATAAGAGCCCGGTTCCGACGGAGCGTCAGATCTGCGGACTGCACGCCGTTCGCGCCTGGGAGCACGACAAGGCGGCGACCGCCAACTTCCTCATGAGCACTCTCGAATTCAAGGACTTTGGTGAAGAGGACGGATGGCACCGGTACGGCGTCGGAGACGGCGGCTCGGGCCTGCACATCGAGCTCCGTGAGATGCCGAACGCGCCGCGCGGCAGCTGGGGCGTCGGCACGATGCACCACGTCGCGTGGCGGGTGGCCGACGACGCCGTCGAGCTGCGCGTTCGCTCGCGAGTCGAGGGCGCGCGTCGTCGTCCGACGGAGGTCATCGATCGTTTCTGGTTCAAGTCCGTGTACTTCCTCGAGCCGGGCGGCGTGTTGTTCGAGCTCGCGACCGACGGTCCCGGCTTCACGGCCGACGAGGAGCTCGATCACCTCGGAGAAGCCCTCGTGCTTCCGCCGTGGCTCGAGGCGAACCGCCGCGAAATAGAAGCGGCGCTCCCGAAGCTCGCACCCGTCGCGCCAGTTCACGAGTGATCCTTCCCGCAACCCAATGACTGACCCACTTCCCATCGCGAAAGCCGGCGACACCGAGCTCGCCCTTCTCCCTGGCCTGGCAAACCGTCACGGCTGCATCACCGGCGCGACTGGCACCGGAAAGACCGTGACGCTGCAGGTCATCGCGGAGCAATTGTCGCGAATCGGCGTGCCGGTCTTCATGGCCGACGTGAAGGGTGACTTGAGCGGCATCTCGAAGCCCGGTGCGATGAACGACAAGCTCGCCGACCGGCTCAAAAAGGTCGGCCTCCCGACGCCGACCTTCGCCGGATGTCCGGCGACGCTGTGGGACGTCTTCGGCGAACAGGGACATCCCGTTCGCGCGACGATCTCGGACATGGGTCCACAGCTCTTGTCACGCCTCCTGAATCTCAACGACACGCAGGACGGCGTGCTGGCGATGGTATTCAAGATTGCTGATGACAACAATCTGCTGCTCTTGAACCTCGCCGACCTCCGCGCCATGCTGCAGTTCGTCGGAGACAACGCCGCGCAGTTCAAGACGCAGTACGGAAATGTGTCGGCGGCGAGCATCGGCACGATTCAGCGCGGGCTGCTGCAGCTCGAGCAGCAGGGCGGCACGCACTTCTTCGGCGAGCCGATGCTGAACATCGACGACATGATCCAGACCGTCGATGGCAAAGGCATCGTGAACATCCTCGCCGCGGACAAGCTGATGAACAACCCGCGGCTCTACGCCTGCTTCCTGCTCTGGCTCCTCTCGGAGATCTACGAGCATCTGCCGGAGGTTGGCGATCCGGACAAGCCGAAGCTCGTGTTCTTTTTCGACGAGGCCCATCTCCTGTTCGACGACGCGCCGCCGGCGCTTCTCGAGAAAGTGGAGCTCGTGACGCGCCTCATCCGGTCGAAGGGCGTCGGCGTCTACTTCGTCACGCAGAATCCGATCGACATCCCCGACAAGATTCTTGGACAGCTCGGCAATCGCGTCCAGCATGCGCTGCGGGCGTTCACGCCGCGCGATCAGAAAGCGGTGAAAGCGACGGCTGACACCATGCGTCCGAACCCCGAGATCGACATCGAGAAGACGATCCTGGAGCTCGGCGTCGGCGAAGCGCTCGTGTCGCTGCTCGACGCGGCGGGGACGCCGGCCATCACAAAACGCGCATGGATCTACGCGCCGGCTTCGCGTATCGGACCGATCACGCCGGAAGAGCGCCGCCAACTCATCGAGAGCTCGGTCGTCGCGGGCGTCTATGAAAAGGAAGTCGACCGCCAGTCGGCGATGGAGGTGCTGCAAGCGCGCGCGCAAGGCGCCGCCGCTCCATCGCCAAGCGCGGCGCCGCCGGGAGCGACTGCCGCCCCAACGATCCCCGGCGCGTCGCCGGCCGCCGCCTCCACCGGTTCGCCGATGCTCAACAGCGCACTCGCCGGCCTCGGCGCGCTGGTCTTCGGCTCAACGGGCCCGCGCGGCGGCCGCCACGACGGCTTGGTCGATCTCGCGGCCAGGAGCGCCGCGCGCAGTGCAGGTTCGGTGATCATGCGTGGCGTCCTGGGGTCGATCATGGGCGGTCGTCGCCGCTAATCAGGGTTTTTTCATCTCCACGCCCTGCTTCGCATCGGTCGCCTTCATCATCGAATCGCGCTTGGCCTTGAACTCCGTCCCGTTCTTCCAGGTCGGAATCGCGTCGGCCTGACCGACGTCGTATCCGACTTTGAACAGCGTGCGCATGTCTTCCACGGCGCCCGACAAGTCCCAATCCGGCTTCACCTCGTCGCTCGGCTGGTGATAATCGTGCGTGGTGTACTCGTCGCGCTTCTTCATTCCGTAAGTCGAGTCCTTGCCGATGAAGTCCACGCCGCCGTCGGTGTCGAGAGCCGGAACGCCCTGTTTAGCAAACTCGAAATGGTCCGAGCGGTAGTAATACCCCTTCTCAGGCTCCGGATCGGAGCGCACCGTCCGGTTTTGCGCCTTGAGCTGACTGATCAACACGTCGTCGAGCGTCGAGTTGCCGAGCCCGATGACCGTCATGTCGCTCGTTTTCCCCCACTGATTCACGCCGTCCATGTTGATGTTCGCGACGGTCTTCGTCAGCGGATACAGCGGATGCGTCGCGTAGTACTTCGCGCCGACCAGCCCTTTCTCTTCCGCCGTCACTGACAGGAACAAGATCGAGCGGCGCGGCGGCGTCTTGAGCGCTTTGTACGCCTTCGCGATCTCGATCAACGCCGAGCTGCCCGACGCGTTGTCCATCGCGCCGTTGTAGATTTGGTCGCCCTTGAGCGTCGTGTCCTTGCCGAGGTGATCCCAGTGCGCGGTGTAGATGACGTATTCGTCTTTCTTGTCCGTCCCCGGGAGCAGGCCGACGACGTTCTTCGACTGCACTTTGCGCGCGTCGATCTTCACGTCGAAGCTCGCCTTGCCGTTCACGGCGACCGGCTTGAAGTCTTTCTTCGCGGCGGCAGCCTTTAGAGAATCGAAATTGAGGCCCGCGTCGGAGAGCAGCTCCTTCGCTTTCTCGAGGCGAATCCAGCCCTCGACCGGCACTCGGCTCTCGGCGTCCGGCGCGATGACGTCGAACTGCTCCTGCGAGTTGCTGTTCCGGACGACGTCGTACGGATAGCCGGCCGGGCCGGTCTCGTGGATGATGATCGCCGCCGCGGCCTTCTTCGCCGTCGCAATCTCGTACTTGTAGGTCCAGCGACCGTAGTACGTCATCGCCTTGCCCTTGAACATCGTCGTATCGAGATCGCCGTTCGGCGTCGTCACCGGCGGATCGTTCACGAGCATGAGAATTGTCTTACCGGCGACGTCGACGCCTTTGTAGTCGTCCCACCCGTATTCCGGCGCGACGACGCCGTACCCGACGAACACGATGTCCGAGTTGTCGACGGTCGTTTTCGGGCGGAAATGCCGGGAGTTCGCGATGAAGTCGTCGGGATACTTGAGCGCGACGGTCTTGCCTCCGGCGGTGAGCTTCGCGGTCGGATGCGACATATACCCCACGAGATCCACGTTCTGGATGTATGTGCCGTCCGGATTGCCGGGCGCGAGGCCGATCGCCTTGAACTGCGACTGCATGTACGCGACGGCTTTCTCCTCACCCGGCGTTCCCGGTGCACGTCCTTCCATGGAGTCCGCGGACAGATCCTTGATGTGCTGCAAGAGCCCGTCGGCGGTGATGGAGCCGGCGGCACTGTCGACGGCCGGGTCGTTGGCCTTGGCCGCTGATCCGGAGTCGGCGCCTTTCGCGCAGCCCGCGACGATGATTCCACTCAAAATGACCAGAGCACGAAGCGATTGTGTGTTCACGGATTTCTGATTGGTGAATAGTGATTAAGGAACTTGTTGCCACGAGCCGTACATCGGATTCGGCAGGATGAAGAACCGTTTGCCGAACTCGGCGAGTGCCGCGGGATCCGTTCGCGCGGACTGCGTCAGTCCCGGGAAATCCAGAATGTTGTCGCCTACCCACGCGACGACGTTGAGCGCCGGCACACCGGTTTCCGCTGTGCCGTTCTGGACGCGTCGGAACCGCGGATTCTTGTCGCTCTCGCCGGGCGGCTGGCAGAGCACTAAATCCGCGGCGACACCGATCGCGTCCAGGTTCGCGCGGGTCGCGTCGCAAACATCGAGTGGCCGGTTGGTGACGATGACGACCTTGCCGCTGAGCGCGTGCACGAAGCGTGTGAAATCCACGGCGCCGGGAATCGCGACGGCGGCGCGCTCGTTTACCCACGTCCCCCACGATTCCTCGGTGTAGCCGCTGTCGAGGACGGCGCGGCGCCGCTCATACTCGGAGTTGTCGAGCACCGTCTCGTCGGCGTCGAGAATGACGGCCCATGTCGACGGCGCGAGCCCGAGCGAGAGCGCCGGCAGACGCTCCCCCGCCTGCGAGTACACCTCTCGAGCGAGCGCGCGGTACTCCGCCGAGTTTCGGAACCAGCGGATTTCGTTCGGCAACGGGCGAGAAGCTGGCGCTGCGGGCGCCGCGGCCGGCTTTGGCGTAACCGTCGGCTGAGCGCACGCTGCCGCTCCGATGAGCCAGGTAGTAACGATGAGCCGAGGGCGAGCTCGATTCATTTTTGTTGGTCGATTCTGTGCTTGGGGTCGGAAAGCTTCACTTCTATAGATACGCGCGCGGGCCTGAGAAGACGAGCCGACACAGGACCAAAGGAGCGGCGGCCGGAGTAACAGATCACCGGCGCGAGTCGCCTCCGCCCGGTTGAATCACTGCCTTCCCACCCGCCCTGATGCTCCTCACCCTCGGCGCCGCCTTTCTTTTTCAGGTCTCCGTTCAGGTCGGCGACACCCCTCGACGCGATCGGCCGAGCGTCGTTCGAGATAGCGCGGGTGCGGATTCAGCGGCGAAGACGCGGCGGCGCCGACTGCCGGTCACCTCCGAGGTTCGCGCGTCCGCGTTTCATGACGCCGCGGCCCGCGAGCTCTTCGACAAAGCTCGAGCAGCGCGCATCGCGCAGGACTTATCCCTCTCCAGCTACGATGCTAGCGTCCGCACGCGAATGTCGGCGTCGTTCAGCGTGACATCCAAAGGCCCGATGCATCCGATCTACGGATTCGAAACCGCATCGCGCGTACAATGGCGCCGCGGCGTTGGAGCACGCGTCGAGATGGATGGCGCACGCGTCGCCATTCCTGTCGCTCCAACCGATGCCGAGCACGAGGAGCTTCTCGGGAATCTCGCGAATGGAGAGCTCGCGGCGGTTCCGTATTATCCCGGCTATGAACCGCTCTGGATCGGTGACGGCAGCAAATCGCGCGACGTCGACGAGCGGAACATCGTGAATCCGATCGCGATCGGAGCGGAAGCGTACTACACCTACGAGTCCGGCGACTCGATCCGCTACACGCTTCCCGACAAGTCGACGATCACGCTTCGCGAGCTGAAAGTCAGGCCGCGAACGGCACGGTGGAACCTCGCTGTCGGCTCGCTGATGTTCGACGTGAAGTCCGGGCAGCTCGTGTGGGCGGCGTACAGACTCGCCACGCCGATGGACGTCTGGTCTGTTCTGAAGGAGGAAGCGGACACCAACAAGTCGACACGGCGCGCGATCGCGATCGGCAAAGGCTTCGCTCCGACAGTCAAGGATGAGATTTCGGAGATCGTGATCGAGTACTCTCTCCACGACACGAAGTTTTGGCTGCCGCGATCCCGCACGATGCGCGGCTCGGCTCAGATTGCGTTCGCACGGTTTCCTGTGACCATCGACGAGACGTTCACGTACTCGAACGTCAACGCGGGCGCGCCGATTCCGGAGATCGCGCTGAATGACGTCGGGAATTCGCTGATCGACGTCCCCGATTCGCTCACAGGCGAGGCGCGAACCAAATGGCGCGACTCGGCTCGAACTGCTCGATCGAAACGCGAGAACGCGTTCCGCGATTCACTCGACAAAGCGCCATGCTCGAAGAACGAGACTCGAACGATCGGCGCGAAACGGCGATACACGGATCTGACGGTTGCCGTCGTCTTTCCGTGCGACCTCGAGCGGCTCACGTCGTCGGATTCGCTCTCCGGATCGATCTTCGACGCGAGCTCCTCGGCGTTCAGCAGCGGCGATCGCGATGCATTGATCGCTCATGCTCTGTCGCTTGCCGCTCAGCCGCCGGTTGGATTCGGCGTCGTCGCGCCGAAGTTCGAGTATGGATTGAATCAGTCCCGCTACAATCGGGTCGAGGGGTTCTCCACGGGCATCTCCGTCGAGCAACAGCTGGGCGGAGGCTATGTCGCCTCGGCGCTCGGTCGCTATGGGTTCGCCGATCATCACCTCGGCGGCGAGCTCACGTTCGCGCGGACCAATCTGCGGCAGACCATCTCGCTCACCGGCTACGATCGACTCCGCTCGGCCGGCGACTGGGGCGACCCGCTCTCGTTTCGCTCGTCTGTCCCAGCCTTTTTGTTCGGACGCGACGAAGGCTTCTACTACCGCGCGTCGGGTGCCGAGCTCACGTGGAACACGACGCGCGGTCCGGATCTCGACTGGCGGCTGTTCGCCGAGCGTCAGTCGACGGCGCGCCAGCGAACGAACTTCTCGATCGGCGGCGATTTCGTTCCTAACATCGCGGCCAATGAAGGCTCGAGCTTTGGCGGCGCCGTCCGCTTCACGCACATGTACGGTGAGGATCCCCGCGGCCTGCGCGCGTACGCTGATGTCCGTCTCGAAGCGGCAAGTGGCGATTCGACGTACGGGCGTGGCGCGGTGGACCTGACGGTTACCCGACCGATCGCCGGAAGCGTAATTGGATCGATGACATTCGCCGGCGGCTCGTCAGTTGGTGGTCTCCCGATGCAGCGTCGTTGGTTCCTCGGCGGCACGCAGACGATTCGAGGCGAAAGCCCCGATACCGCACAGAGCGGAAGCGCGTTCTGGTTCACGCGCACTGAGCTCGGTAAGGATTATCGGACGCATCGCATCAGTGTGTTTGGAGACCTCGGATGGGTCGGTGATCGCGCGAAGCTCTCGGAGATCGGGCGCCCGATGAGCGGCGTCGGGCTCGGACTATCGATGCTCGACGGCGCGTTTCGATTGGATGTCGCCCGCGGACTCTTCCCACGCAGGCAGGTCCGCGTCGACTTCTCGCTCGGAACGCGCTTCTAGCCCGACCCGTGGGTGACCTGCGCAGGAACAACCGCCCTGGTCAGACTGGGACGTTGCAGTTATCTTCGGCGTCGCGGAACAATAGTGTTCCCCGTCACACAAATCCCGTTGGTTACCCCAGCGTTCCCCGCCTCCAAACAGTTTGTCGTTCCTTCCCGGCCCTCGCAAGGAGAAACCCCATGAGTAGTTCGTTCAGTCGAAAGGCTGCCGCGTTCCTCACGGCGATCGCGTGTGTCGCGGTCACCAGCCACACTGCCGCTGCGCAGGCCAAGGGCGGCAGCGGAGCATTCACGACTGGCTATACGGACATCGGACCGACGATTGGACTCGGCGGGTTGAACGGCGCGAGCGCGTCGTTCGGCGGGCGGTTCGAGCATGCGATCAAGCCGCTGCCGGATCTCGGCAACGGCATGCTCGGCATCCAGGTGGCCGCCGAGTACTACTCGTGGTCCTCGAACTTCGTCGGCTACAGCTGGAGCTACAAGTACATCCCGCTCGGCGTCACGGCCAACTATCACTTCAAGCTCGACGAGCCGAAGATCGATCCGTTCGTCGGTCTCGGTCTCGGCTATAACGTCGTGAACTGCTCGTTCAGCGGCAGCGGCATCAACAACAGCTGCGGCTACAACAGCGGCATCTATTTCATCGGCCGCGCGGGTGCACGCTACTTCTTCGCGCCGAACATGGCTCTCTACGGTGACGTCGGCGCGGGCGGTGCGACGCTCAACCTCGGCATCATGTTCAAGCTGCACTAGTTGCTCTGCGTTTCCGACGCGGTGAACGCGGGTGCGCCATACGGCGCACCCGCGTTTTGTTTGGGCGCTATCGTCCCGACGCGCAGGTCACCTTCACGTGCATCGGTGTGTAGATGTTGTACGTGACTGCGCCGACCAGGCCGTTGAGAAAGCTCCGTTCGGTCTCCACCTGTGCGACGCCCTGGGGACATCCCTCCTTCGTCGATATTTCCGGCGGAGGAACGAGCCCGATGATGAAAGAATTCTGCCACTGCTTGTCGATCGTCTGCGTCGCCGACGGCGCGCCGGTAATGACGGTGACGTGATAGCAGCCGCTACAAGCAAGCGCCGCGATCAACGCCGGAATGGTTTTACGCATATCGGTCTCTCGAGGCGAAGGGTTTAGAAGCGGAGGACTGAAGGCGTTCCGGTCTCGATTGCGCTTTCGATCGCTTGGTTGGTGATCGTCGTACGCAGGTCATTCGACGCGTCGGCCGGAATCTGGAATTCCTTCGCGCCGCGCGGGAGGCTCGCCGTCCCACCCGAAGCGCAGGTGATTGTCACATGCTGCGGAGTGTAGATGCCGATCGTGACCACGGCGACCAGTCCGTTCACGAAGCTCTGCTCCGTGGTGATCACGGCGGCGCCCGACGGGCACTGCTGACGCGCGTCGATCGGCTGCGCCGCGACGAGGCCCCATAGCCACGTCGATACCCATGGCTTGTCGACGACGGTGGGTCCCGGGGGACGTCCGGTGTTCACAACCTGGTGAAAGCATCCTGCAGCGCTTAGCGCTAACAAGGACGCGCCGATCCAGCGTTTCTTGATCATTTGGCTCCTTATCATGGCTCGGGTGAACGCGTGAGGAGGGACCGTGCGGTGCACGTCGTAAAACGCCCACAAGCTTATGCGACCGAGCTGCCGAGCGCTAGCTGGAATAGAAACAAGATCGACCTGAGCCCATGCGGGGATGGCGCTTTAGAGATGTCTATCTATAGTATGCTGATCGGTGCCGAACGCCGGCCTTCCAACAACGTCTCGACTGAGCGCCGCCCCGGACTGCTAGGACCGTTGTTTGACCGACACGCTCGCCGTGCCGTAGGCGCCCGCGCGAACCGTGAGCCCCGCGCGCGTGACGCGCAGTCCGATCGCCGCGACGGAGTCGACGTGCGCGGTTATGGTCATCACGTTACCGATCGTACGATTGAGGCCCGCCACGAGCAGTGACTTCCCCTGTTCCAGCGCGGGGCCGATCGGAACCGTTGCCTTTTCGCGAAACATCTCACGGAACGCATCCGAGCGAAGCCGCGAGAACGCATTGATCAAATCGTTGTTCGTCTGGAGATCGTAGTCGAGATCGGGCACCAAAATGTGGTCGTGCCCCGCGTCGAGGTGCGGCGTCCCGATGAATCGAAGCGCGCCGTTTGCGTCGCCGGTAAACATCACCGCCAGCGCGACGCGCCCTCCGGACAGGGGACCGACGGTCACCGACTTCACGGTCACGGTCTGTTTGGCTTGCGTCACGCTCTTGCCGCGAAGCGCATCGTTCACGGCGTTCGTCGCCGTAGCAAAATCCACGACGCCGTCCACTGCGATCTGGAATCCCGCCCCGGCTGTGTCCTTCGCAAGCGTCGGTAGCGGCCGATCGACCGCTTTCGGCTCGGGGCCAGTGACGATCTTCGGAAATGCATCGAGGCCGGCTTGCACCGTGAGCGTATGAACTGAGCCGGTCACGGAGCCGAGTCGGAATTGGCGAGGCTGCAGCTCGAGCCACACTCCGTCGCGAAGGCGGATCGGCCGGTTGAGCAGATCCCACCATCCGTGCGCACGCTGCGTGAGATCGATCTTCGCGATCTTCGCATCGATGTCCGGCAGATGCGACGTGATCGCCTGCCGCGCGGCGTCGATGACACGCGTCGTGACGTCATACTTGAGAATGCTCACGACGCAGCGGTCTTTCGGCTTGTCGGACGCGGGCGCCAGCTTCTCGAGGCGAGACTCCGACCGCAGATGCCAATTGCGGTCGAGCGTCACGGGCGTCACGAGCTCGATTTCGATCTGCGGCTGCTCCTGATCATTGCCGCAGCCCGCGCCGATCGTCGGACCGATCGGCGGTTTGTAGTAGCCGCGCCCCCGGTACGAGATCGTCGTCTTGAGGTGCAGGAGGTGGCCCCGCATGAATGTCGTGAACGTGTCTCGCGTGGCGACGAACGCGTAGTGCTTTCGTTTGTCATCGCCGACCTGTCGCACGCTGTCGAGCGAGCCGAAGCTCTTCGGAACCGCGCGTTCGACGACCGCGAGGATCGGCGTGAAGTCGTACGCGAGCGGCGCCTCGAAGTGCGACACGACGGGCATCGCGACCTCCTCGGCGGTGCTGATCGCGGTGTCCGCGGGGTTCTCGCGCGCGGGCGGACGCTTGTCGCGGTTGCAGGACGCCGCCGTCATCGCGACCGCCGCGGTGACCAACAGGCCGACCCCACGCCGGCGACGCATTCTAAAAGTCGAACGTGAACAGCGTCGGGGCGACGACGTGTTTCGCGCGCATCAGCCCCGGACGAAACCGCATCTCCGACACTTCTTCCGCGACACGCTGGGCGTACATCGGATCTTTGATTCCGCAGATGGTCACCGAATCCGGCATCACGAACCCCGCTGTGTCAACGACCACTCGGACGACCATTCGGTTTCCCTTCACTGTGGATGGAACCGGCATCGGCGGAATGAACAAGCGCTCGGCATGCGGGATCGCGAGCTCGAGAGAAACCCGCTCCGACTCCAGCGGCGTTGCCGGACATGAGCGCGGGCGCACGAGCCGCGGTGGGCTCGAGCACCCGGTCGCGAACAACGCGATCGCCGCCAGCGCATAGCCGGTCATCGAGGATGGCTCGTCGCCGACGGCGTCACATCCAGAACGTCCACCGTTCGCTCGCGATGATGAACATGGAAAGGGCAAAATTCGTCGTCGCGTGCACCAGCACCAGATCTCCAAGCGATCGCGTGCGCTTCATCCACCAGTTGTAGATGATCCCACACAGCAAGCCGACATCCCAGAAGGGGCCGTGCTCCGCAGCGAAGAGAAGCGCCGTCGCCCAGAACGCGAGCGGCGTGTACTGGCCGAGTGGAACGCGCGTGAAGCGGGTGTCTTGAATCCAGCGAGGAAGCCAGCCGCGCCAGAAGAGCTCTTCGAGGATGGGGACGAGCAGCGACGCGCGAATGACCCGGAGCACAAGCATGAGTGGAGTGAGCTCCTGCGGCGGAATCGACGTCTTCAGCTTCCCCACGATCGCGTTCTGAAAGATCGCGTGCGAGCGCCATCCCGGAATGAGCAGGTCGGGTGCAACCCATAGCGCGAACACCGCGAGCCCGAGGGCGACGCTCGGAATCCAATGCGGCGCGCTGCGCGGAACGAGCCGACGCGAGAATCCGATGATCGCCGCGACCAGCACTCCGTCGCGAAGCATTTCTTTCCACGGGTTCGCGATCGGCAGGTATTTGTCGATCGCAAGCCACATCATGAAGACCACGAACGGCCCCACCCATGCGACCGCCGAGTTCTCTTTTGCGCCAGATGGCGGTTGCGTAGCTTGCGCGGTGCTCGCCGGCGCCACGTCGTCGGGAACGCGGGTTGCTGGAGCGTCGTCTGGCATGGGATTCATCGCCGGAGAATTTAGGCGAAATCGCGCGCTTCGCACTCGCGGGTTGTGGACCCTCCACTGTCACCGTTCAATCCCAATGATCTTCACACGATTCCGAACGCCGGCTGTTCGCATTCTTGTGACACTCTCGATGATGACCGCCGTCGCCGCATGCGGTGGGGACAGCAGCGACAACCTCACTGGCGCTGGCGTCGGCTCGAGCTTCACCGCGACGTTGACCGGCGGCTCCGCCGGTTCGTACAGCGGAATTTCGTCCGCCGTTCCGTCGGCGGGCCTATTCAGCATCGGAATGGCGACGACCGACGGAAAGTTCGCCATTGCCTTCACCCGGAACGGCCTGGGGCCCGCCGTCGGGACGTACCCGCTCGGCACCAATCCGGACGCCGGTTTCACGGCGAGGATGAACATCAACAGCGGCCAGATTTTCTACTCGAGCACGAGCGGAACGCTGACGATCACGTCGGCGTCGTCGACCGAGATCCAGGGAAGCTTCGCGTTCACCGGAACGGTGACGTCGGGGACAGGCGCCGTATCGAACGTGACGGGCTCGTTCACCGCGGCATGCCCGCTGGGTTGCTGACCGCGGCCCAGCGGTGGTGGCCCGGTAGCGAAAGGCGAGCTAACGTATCCCGCCTGCGTGCGACGTCGCACCTCCCTTCGCCGCTCCACATCGGCGACGCGTAGCACGTCGCCGGAGCTCAACGATGCCGCCAGCAGACAAAGGCCAGGGTTCACCGGATCCGGGCGCGACGCCGCCGAATCCGCACCCTGGGCAAACACCGCCGCCGAATCAATCTCGACCGCCCGACCAATCCGCCGCCGACGCGAGGAAGCTGACTGACACGCAGGCGTCCGAGCAGCCGGGCTTCACTCCGCGGACACTCGATCGCTCGATCATCGCGATCCCGCTCCTGCGCGATCTCGTGAAGGAAGCGCAAGAAGGAAAAGCGACGCTTCACGACGTCGTCATCGACCTGCATCTCGAGTTTCCGGGCGGCCGCGACAAAGCCCGCGAGCGCGTCGCGACCCTGGTCAGTCAATTGACGCCCCGCCCGAATGGGAGTCGCCCCGCGCTGCGCACGACGTCGCAGTACGCGTTCGCGACGATGTACGGCGAGGAGATCCGACAGCTCGTTCGACTGGATCGTGACGTGCCCGTCTTGGCGCAGACGTCCACGCAGGACGCGACGGCGCGTACCGCGAGCACACCCAAGCCTCGCGCGATCTTCCGCATCTGGCCGGACTTCAAGGTGAAGGCGCTGATCATCAAAACGGTGGCCACCGTGAAGGCGGACGCCGCGCACAGCTCCTTCGCGGCATTCGGAACCGACATTGTGTGGGCGGTCATCGACTCGGGTGTCGACGGCGACCACCCGCACTTCAAGGAGCATCAGAATCTGATGCTCGGCACGAAGCTCGATCACTACGACTTCACCGCCGACGATCCGATGCTCCAGCCGAACAGTGGCCAGAACGCCTTGAAGGATGAGGCGGGACATGGGACGCACGTCGCGGGGATCATCGCCGGATCGATGAACGGCGCGTTGAATAGCGGCATCGTCAGAGCGGTCGGCCGTCGCTGGAGCGAAGACGGCGGCACCGAGTTGTTGACCGAGGTTCACGATTCGATCTGCGGCATGGCGCCGAAGTGCACGATCGTCAGCATGAAAGTGCTCGACAAGGACGGCAACGGTCGCACGAGCGCGGTGATTCAGGCGCTCGAGCGTATTCAGGAGATCAACGGCTACGGTCGGCGCGTCCTGATTCACGGTGTGAATCTGAGCGTCGGCTACGACTTCGAGCCCGAGTGGTTTGCGTGCGGACAAAGCCCGCTCTGCGTCGAGGTCGACCGCCTCGTTCGCTCAGGTGTTGTCGTCGTCGTCGCGGCCGGCAATACGGGCTACGGAGTACAGAGCAGCGAAGCGCGTGGCAACGTCGCGTCGGGCCTTCCGCTCAGCATCAACGATCCGGGCAACGCGGAGCTCGCGATCACCGTCGGATCGACGCATCGCGACATGCCGCACACGTACGGTGTTTCGTATTTTTCTTCCAAAGGTCCGACCGGCGACGGACGCGCGAAGCCCGACCTCCTCGCGCCCGGGGAAAAAATCCTCTCCTGCGCCGCCGGCGCGATGCGCAGCGAGGCATTGAGCGAGATGCCGACGGCGCAGTTCGACTATCTCGAGCAGAGCGGGACCAGCATGGCGGCGCCGCATGTCTCCGGCGTCATCGCGGCGTTCCTCTCCGTGCGGCGCGAGTTCATCGGCCAGCCGGAGAAGGTGAAGGACATCTTCGTCAAAAGCGCAACCGATCTGAATCGGGATCGCTACTTCCAGGGCAGCGGTCTCGTGGACCTCATGCGCGCGATTCAGTCCGTTTAGGAGACTCTAATGCCAGTTCAAATCCCGTATCCGTATTTCGAGCTGCAGCTCGATGCCAAAGGGCAGCCGACGGACCCCACTCAGCTCCAAGCGCTCATCGATGGTCTCACGAACGGCAACGTCACCGACGTTTGGGTGATCTCCCACGGCTGGAACAACGACGAGGTCGACGCGCATCTGCTCTATCAAACCCTGTTCACCAACGTGAAAGCGCAGGAGCAAAACGTGAACGTCGCCGGACGAACCTTCGCCGTCGCCGGCGTCATCTGGCCGTCGAAGCGCTTCGACGCGGCCGAAGACAAACCCAACGCCGCGTCCATCGGCAGCGGCACGAGCCGTCTGGGCCAACAGATCGATACCCTCGAGGCCTTTCTCGCCGACGGTCCGAATGCCGCGAAAGACCGACAGGATCTCGAGCGTGCGAGAACACTCATCCCGAAACTCGAGACCGATCCCGCCGCGAGAAAAGAGTTCAGCGGCATCCTGCTGGCGCGGCTGCCGAGTTCCGTCGGCGAAGAGGGCGGATGGTACATCAACGCGAAGGTTGGCGGCGACATGGCCGCGGACGACACGCTGCTCAAGCAGCTCGGAAGCCCGCCGCCGAAGGTTGCGTCGTCCGGCGGAGGTGCGACGAGCTTCGGGTTCGGACAGAAACCCACCGCGCCGACCGGGCCGACGTTCCAGGGTGCAGCGGGAATCGGCGACTTCCTCAAGGGCGTCGTCGCCGGCGCGTCGAACCTGGTCAACTACGTCACGTACTATCAAATGAAGGACCGAGCGGGAGTCGTCGGCCGAGCCGGCGTCAACGCCGCGGTCCAGAAGATTCGCGCGGCACTCCCGAACGTTCGCGTTCATCTCGTCGGCCACAGCTTCGGCTGCCGAGTGGTGACGGCCGCCGCGACGGGCGACACAGCATCGCCGAAAGGGTTTTTGAATTCACTGAGCCTGCTCCAGGGCGCGTTCTCGCACTACGCGTTCTCGCAGAAGTACGACACCAGCGGCAAACCGGGCTTCTACCGCAATCTCATCGACGACGCGCGGGTCAGCGGTCCAACGATCATCACACACACTCGCGCAGACGACGCTGTAGGCGTCGCCTACGCCGTCGCGTCGCGCGCGATGCACCAGATTGCCGCGGCCCTCGGCGACCAGAACGATCCGTACGGTGGGCTCGGCTCGAATGGAGCGCAGAAGACGACCGAAGCCATCGACGGGACGATGCCGAAAGCCGGTACGCCGTTCGACAAGCCGCTCGCGAAGGGCACGATGACAAACCTCCTCGCCGATGGCTTGATCACCTCGCACGGCGACGTCACCAACCCCCACGCTGCCTACGCCGTACTCAGTGCGGCGGCCATCGCCACCTGATCTCGACCAACCGCCTTCCTTTTGTGGAGTCACTCGCCGTGAAGATTGCACGCCTCGTTTGCGCCGCCGCATTCGTGCCTGCCACCCTCGTTGCACAATCGCCGTTCGATTCCCTGCACTTTCGCTCCATAGGTCCCGCTGCAACCGGAGGGAGAGTTCAAGACATCGAAGTCGATCCGAAAGATCCGGCGACGATCTACGTCGCGGCGGCAACGGGCGGCATCTGGAAGACGTCGAATCACGGCACGTTCTGGAAGCCGATCTTCGAGGGACAGCCAGACAACGTGTTCGGCGATCTGGCGATCTTCCCGGGCGACACGAAGATCATTTGGGCGGGGACGGGCGAGCAGAACAACCGACAGAGTACGTCGTGGGGCGGCGGCGTCTATCGCTCGAACGACGGCGGCGCGACGTGGACCCACTTGGGCCTCACCGAGACACGGCAGATTGGTCGGATTCGGCTGCATCCGACGAACCCCGACATCGCATACGTCGCGGCGGCGGGAAATCTCTGGCGCGGGAATCCGGAGCGCGGCGTCTTCAAGACGACGGACGGCGGCAAGACGTGGTCGAAGATCCTGTACGTCGATACGCTCACCGGCGCGACCGATCTCGCGATGGACCCGCGCGATCCGAACGTCCTCTATGCCGCCACCTACCAGCGCGTGCGATCGGCGTTCGGCTACAATGGCGGCGGTCCGGGTTCAAACATCTATAAAACCACGGATGGCGGCGCAACGTGGAGGAAGCTCGAGAACGGCATTCCCGCCGGCGACAAAGGGCGCATCGCGTTGGCCATCGCGGCATCGAAGCCAGACGTCATCATCGCCCTGATCGAGCACGCGACGGAGAGCGGCACGTATCGCAGCGAAGACGCGGGCGCGACTTGGAAAAAGATGAGTCGCTCGAATCCGCGTCCGATGTACTTCAGCGCGCCGTACGTCGATCCGACGAACGACGAGCGCGTCTGGGAGCTTGGCGTCACGATCTTCAAGAGCGAAGACGGCGGCGCGACGTTCGAGAACATGCCGAACTCGCCCGCGTACGACGTCGGCCTCAAGACCGATCACCACACGATGTGGATCGATCCGCGCGATTCGCGGCACACGCTCGTCGGCGGCGACGGCGGCATGCACGAGAGCTGGGATCTCGGACTGACGTACGTCCGAATGAACAACATCCCGATCGGCCAGTTCTACAAGATCGCCGTTGATGATCGCGATCCCTACTGGATCTACGGCGGTCTGCAGGACACCCACTCGTGGATGGGTCCGAGCGCGACACGCCACTGGCTCGGCATTCTCAATCAGGACTGGGTGCAGATCGGCTTCAGCGACGGCACTGGTCAAGCTGTGGACAAGGGCGGGTATCGCAACGTCTACACCTCGTCCGACGGCGGGAACGTCCAGCGTTTCGATCCGGAAACGGGCGATCGACTCGACATCAAGCCGGCGCCGCCGAAAGGCGAGCCACCGTATCGCTGGGATTGGGACGCACCGCTCGTCGCATCGACGCACACGGCGGGCACCGTGTACCTTGGCGCCAACCGGCTCTTCATCTCGAAGGACTACGGCAACACGTGGACGCGGACCGCGGATCTGACGCGACAGATCAATCGCGACACGCTGAAGCTGATGGGCGTGCTGGATCGTGACGTCAAAATCTCGAAGAACGACGGCGAGTCGAGCTTCAGCCAGCTGACGGCGATCGCGGAGTCGCCGATCGATCCGAAAGTGCTCTGGGTGGGAACCGACGACGGCAACGTACAGGTCTCGACTGACGGCGGCGCGACATGGAAAGAGACGAGCGCGGCGATCACGAGCGGCGCGGGCATCGCGAACGGCAGCTTCGTCGCGCGCATCGTGGCTTCGGACGCCGGACGCGGAACAGCCTATGTCGCCTTCGACCAGCACCGCTCCGGCGACTTCGCGCCGTACATCGCCCGTACGACCGATTTCGGCAAGACATGGAAGGCGATCATCGCCGGCCTCGATGCCGACGCGTCGGTCCGCAGCATTCGTGAGTATCCTGGAAAGCCCGGCGTCTTGTTCGCCGGGACCGAGCGGCATCTCTACTACACGACCGACAGCGGTTCGCACTGGACGAAGTTCGGCGGCGATCTGCCGACGACGCGCTACGACGACATCATCGTCCATCCGCGCACGAAAGATTTGATTCTCGCGACGCACGGCCGAAGCATCTGGATTCTCGACGACGCGTCGCCGATCGCCGACTGGTCGCCGACGATCGCGTCGAGGCCGTCGTATCTCTTCCCCGTCCGCCGCGCGACGCTCATGCAGTATTGGGAGGACATCTCGAACACGGCGCAGAGCATGTACACCGGCGAGAATCCCGCGGACGGTGTCGAGTTCACGTATCACCTCGGCAAACCGGCGCAGGCCGTCACGTTCACGGTGCGCGGCGCTGATGGAAAGGTGATTCGCGAGTTGAGTGGATCGACCGCCCCGGGAGTGCTGCATCGCGTGACGTGGGATCTCCGGCACGTGCCGCCGCCGGCAACTCCGGGCGGTGGCGGCGGAGGTGGTGAAGAGGGCGGCGGTGAGGCCGGCGGTCGCGGCGTGGTGAACCTGCCGATTCCAACCCACGATATCGGCAACCGCGGACCATACGTCGCGCCCGGAACCTTCAAGGTGACAATGACCGTCGACGGCGACACGACGTCGCGCTCGTTCGAGGTCCGCGCCGACCCAGAGCTCAAGATCACGCTCGCGCAGCACAAGGCGCGCGAGGCGTTCTTGATGGATGTCCAGAACACACAGATTCAAATGGAACAGCGGATTGCCGACCTGCGGGCGAGACGGGCGGCCGCGACGGGTGCCGATGCGGATCGGTTCGCGGCGCTCGAGCGTAGACTTTCGGCGGGCCGTGATGCTCCCCGCGCAAAACTCGGCGGCGTCGCGCGCAACTACAACGGCACCGGCGCGCAGCAAGGAAGCTTGCTGCCGCCGACCGCGCTGCAACGTCGAATCCTGGCCGAAGCGAAAGCCGAGCTTGCGGCGGTCGACAAGGAGCTGAAGCAGTGAGACACGTGTTTAGGAAACACTCAACGCTGCTCCTGGCGGTCGCCGGTCTCGTTTTCGCTGCCTGTAGTCACGGAGCGCGCGTCCGCACCGCTGCCGCGCCGCCGACACCCGCCCACGCGCCACCGGCGCCGACGAACGCGATGCCCGAGCAGCTGAACGACAAGGAGTATTGGGCGCTCGAGCAGGAGATCTCCGAGCCCGGCGGCTATTTCCAAATCCACGACAACTTCACCTCGAACGAGATGGAGATCGGCCAGCTGTTCACGATGATTCGCAATGCGCGCGTCGCGGGCGACGTGTACATGGGCGTCGGGCCGGAGCAAAACTTCACGTACATCGCGGCGATCCGGCCGCGCATGGCGTTCGTCGTCGACATTCGGCGCCAGGCTGTGATGCAGCATCTCATGTTCAAGGCGATCTTTGAGATGGCGAAGGATCGCGCCGACTTCATTTCGCTGCTGTTCGCCAAGCCGCGGCCCGCGGGACTCGATACGTCGACGACGATCCCGAAGATGTGGGAAGCCTATCGGACCGTCGCGAGCGATTCGACGCTCAGGAATCGCAACTGGCCGCTCATCGTCGAGCGGCTGACGAAAACCCACGGCTTCACGTTCACGACCGAAGAGATGGGGATGTTGAAGCTCGTGTTCGACGCGTTCTACACCTATGGGCCGAGCATCGCGACGCGCGGGTACGCCGCCGGTCGCGGCGGAGATTTCACGGACCTCACCGGTTTCTCGAACGATCAGTCGGGCAAGCCGCAGAGCTTCTTGTCTTCCGAGGAGAACTATCAGTACGTCCGGATGCTGCATGAGAAAAACCTCATCGTGCCCGTGTCGGGCGACTTCGCCGGCCCGAAGGCGATCCGCTCGATCGGCGCGTATCTGACCCAGCGCCACGGAAAGGTGCGCGGATTCTACGTCTCGAACGTCGAGCAGTACTTGTTTCAAGACGGCAAAGACGGCGCGTTCTACGCGAACGTCGCGAGCCTGCCGATCGATTCCGCGAGCGTGTTCATTCGGCCGTATTCGATGCGCCGCTACATGGGCGGTTCGCCGACGCAGTCGCTGTGCCCGATTGGTGCGTTCCTCGAAGCGGCAAAAGTTCGGAGGGTGCTGAGCTACAACGCGTCGCTCACCTGCGGCCAGTAACGTCTCGACGTCGTGTGGGGTTGCCGCCGTGTGGCCTGCGAGGCTCCCTAAACGATCGGCGATGAATCCCGTTCGAATCGAGCGACGATCGCCGTCGCGGCAAGATCTCCGGTGACGTTCAACACCGTCGCGAACGTGTCCGGAATCGCGTCGACCGCGATCAAGATCCCGATCCCCTCCGGCGGCAATCCGATCGTGACAAACAACGGCGTCAGCATGATGAACGCGCCTCGCGGTATTCCTGGAGTCGCGAAGGCGAGAAACACCGCCGCGAATGCGATCGTCGCCAGCTCGCGCGCATGGAGCTGAATTCCGTAAAACTGCGCGACGAACAGCGCGCCGACGGTCCACGACACCGGTCCGGCGAGCTTGAACATCGACACCGCGAGCGGCAGCACGAACCCCGTCACTCGCTGCGAGAGCCCGAGCCCCGCTTCGGCGCTCTCGACGAGCGCCGGCAGCGACGCGATCGATGAGCTCGAGCTGAACGCGATCAGCTGAGCCGGCAGCGCGGCCTTCGCGAACCGCCCGACCGGAATCCGCCCGATAACCGCGACGACCGGATAGCAGAGCAGAATCACGACGATGCACAAGAGCGAGTACGCGAGGATGTAGAACCCGATCGCGCCGACCAGCGTCGTGCCTGCCCGTGCGGCCAGCGGGAGGACGAGCGCGAAGACTCCGATCGGCGCGACCAGCACCACCCAACGAACCAGCGCGAGCATCGCGTCGCCCAGCGCTTGAAAGAAGCCGACGATCGCGAGGCGCCCGTCATCCGAGATGCGAGCCACCGCGAGCGCGAGGAACAGCGTGAACAGAATGAGCTGCACCATCGAGCCGTTCGCGGCCGCCGCGATCGGGTTGCTCGGAATCAACGACACGAGCCACGTCGCGAACGTTTGCTGCCCTCCGCTTGCGGTCACGGACTGCGCGGCCTCGATCGCTCCCGCGGGCAGCACGGGTCTCGAGCCGCCGGTCGGCGCGAGGGCGAAGATCGACGGCGCGACCGGCACCACGATGATCGCCGCGCCCAGGATCAGCGCGACGCACACGACGATCGTACGCCCGCCCATGCGGCCGATCGACGCGACGTTGGACGCCGACGCGATTCCCGTGATAATCAGCGCGACGACGAGCGGGATGACGGTCATGCGGATCGCATCGACCCAGATCACGCCCACCGGCGCGATGAAATCGGCGGCCGACAGGAGAGCGCTGCTCTTCGTCGCGGCGATGACGAACCCCAACACAATAGCTGCCACGAGCGCAGCGAGGACCCGCGTGCTTTCTTTCATTTAGGGAATTGTGATTGGGCGCTACATCATCACGTCGCCGCCGGCGATGTCGAGCGACGTGCCGGTCATATAGCCTGCCTGCTCCGACGCGAGGAAGCAAACCAGATCGGCCACCTCGAGCGCCGTCCCGAGGCGCGGGACCGGAAAGCTCGCGGCGAGCCGAGCGAGCAGCTCGTCGGAGGCATTCTCGTGCGTCAACTCGGTGTCGATCATCCCCGGGCACACGGCGTTCACCGTGATACCGAACGGCCCAAGCTCCTTCGCGGTCGCGCGCGTGAGACCGAGCATCCCGGCCTTCGACGCCGTATAGTGCGCGCCGCCGAGCGTGCTCACCGTGCGGCCGGCCGATGAGGAAATGTTGATGATGCGACCGTAGCGCTGCGCCTTCATCGCCGGAAAGACCGCCTGCGTCAACAGAAACGGCGCGGTGAGATTCACCTCCACCGCGAGACGCCACTCGTCCGCCGTGAGCGACGGAAACCGCGTCGACCTCGCCAGCGCCGCATTGTTCACGAGAATGTCGATCCGTCCAAATCGATCCAGCGTTTCGCGTACCGCCCGGGTGGGAAAGTCCGGCGCCGCGACGTCGCCGGGGATCGCCAGCGCATATGGGCCGAGAGAGCGTGCCAAGTCGTTCGCGCGCTCCGCATCACGGACGTTCACCGCGACCGACGCTCCTCGCTCAGAGAGGCGAGCGGCGATCGCCCGGCCAAGCCCGCGGGCCGCGCCGGTGACGATGGCCACGCGGCCGACAAAATCTCCGGGGCGGCCGTCGCTCGAACGCGGGTCTGGGGTGATCACGCGCGCGGCTACGGGTGGGCCAAGCCCGCGTCGACCTCGTGCACCACGCGGAGCATCTCGGCGCGCGGCATGTGCAAGATCATTTCGAGCTCGCCCGGATCGAGCCAGACGCCGTGGCCATCGGGGCACACATCGACCTTTAGTGTTCTGAAATGACGCTCGTCGAGCACTTTGTGGCAGTGCGAACACTTCGGCCGCCTGTCCGCGGCCTCTCTCGCCCGCCGCTCGGCGTCCAATGCCGCGCGGCGCTCTTTGAGCCACTCCGCGTCACGTCGCGCGAAATACTCGTTTTCATTCTGACTCGGCTTGCCCTGCCCCCACACGCTGCCCGCCTTGATGTTGGTGCAACGGAATTAGTGGTTCGGGGAGGGTCGGGCAAGTCTGATCTCGGAACGTTCGCTGACGTCTGACGTCTGAACGCTCGCTGCGCTCGCTGGCGGGGCGCTCGCGCTGACGCGCTTCGCTTGCTCGGACGGCGGCTGCGCCGCCTGGCGGAGCGCATCGGGCTGCGCCCTCGCTTGGCGAGGGGATGCGGAATTCGCTCGCTCCGCTCGCGCTTTTTCTGCGATCTCACCGCTGATATCTGAGAGCTAAACCAGCGAGCGCAGCGAGCCGTCCGATTCCTCTCTGCCAAGTGAGCGCCAGCGAACGACCGGCCAGCGACCGCAGGGAGCGTTCAGACGTCAGACGTCAGCCATCAGAACCCAGACGGTATCGCCGCGCCGAGCCGCAGAAGAACCTTGTACGTGCTGTCCGTGATGATGCCCGTTCCGCGCTTCTGATCCGGCTCGCGCGCGTAGAACAACGGACCAATTCGAAGCACTACCAACGACGCATTCGGCCCAACGTCGTGATCGAATTGCGTCGCGATCTTCGAGCACACCGGACGATCGCGAACGACGGTGATCGGTCCAATCGGACCGGTCGCGGGGAGATGTTGTTCCTCCCGCATCTCCGAGACGAGCGAGCTGCCGCTGTTGAGCACCGAGCCTACTTCGTCCTTCGCGCTGTCGACCTTCACTTGGAGCGTCGAACAATCCTGCGCCGCTGCCGAGCGCGCGGCGAACATCGAAACCAGAACGACACACGACAGGATCGTCGCGCGTGCTGTGATGGCGTTCGCAATGACCTTTGTGATGGCGTTCATGAAATCTCCTTGCTGAGCGTGCTCCGGCCGAAGAGAGCAAATGTAGGGCCTTCGACGGCCAGCGCATCGCGCTTTTCCCGGACCGCGCGCATAATTCCGCATTCCCTCACAGAGTCGATCGCACCTGCGTTCTTCAAAGCGTACGCGTGCCCATGCCCGCCGATGTGCGTTGACATCGGCGCTGTTCGTGATCGCGATCACGTCCGCCGGCCGCGCGCAACACCGAGCAACGACGCGCCGCAACGACGTCGTCTACGAAGCGACGATCACCGAGCTGCAGTCCGCGATGACCGACGGCCGCCTGACGTCCGTCGACCTTGTCGACGCATACCTCGCGCGGATCAACGCCTACGACCACGCGCCCCCCGGCCTCAACGCGATGGTTCGATTGAACCCGCGTGCACGAGCCGACGCCGCGGCCCTCGACGCCGAACGAAAGGCGGGGAAAGTCCGCGGGCCCCTGCACGGAATTCCAATAATTCTCAAGGACAACTACGGCACGCGCGATCTCGAAACGTCCGCGGGGTCCATCGCACTCGCCTCGCTGCGCACGCCCGACGACGCATTCCAGGTGAAGAAGCTTCGCGACGCCGGCGCCGTCATCATCGGAAAATCGAACATGCACGAGCTGGCGAGCGGCATCACGACCATCAGCTCCGTCGGCGGCCAGACGTGCAATCCCTACGATCCGGACCGAAACCCCGGTGGATCGAGTGGCGGCAGCGGCGTCGCGGTCGCCGCGAGCTACGCGGCCGTCGCGTGGGGTTCGGACACCTGCGGGTCGATTCGCATTCCGTCGGCCGTCAACAACCTGTTCGGTCTTCGGCCCACGAAGGGACTCTCGAGCATCAACGGGATCGTTCCGCTCTCACACACGCAGGACGTCGGCGGACCCCTCGCCCGGACGGTCATGGATCTCGCGATCGCCCTCGACGCGACCGTCGGTGAAGATCCTGCCGACTCCGCGACGAAGATTCTCGAGGGCAAGCCGCCGGTCCGGTTCGCCGCGGCGCTCGATTCCACATCGCTTCGGGGAACCCGCCTCGGCGTCCTGACCGCTGCGTTCGGCACCGACGCCGACGATCAAGAAGGCGGACGAATCGTCCGCGCCGCACTCGACAAAATGAAGGCGCGCGGGGCGACGATCGTCGATGTCACGATCCCGTCGCTCGACAGCGTCGTCGCTCGGGCCAGCGTGATCGACTACGAGTTCAAGTACGACTTCATCGACTACCTCGCCCGCTTTCCGAACGCGCCGGTCAAATCGCTGGCCGAGATTCTCGATCACGGTCTCTATGACGTCGCACTCGAAAGTGGTCTGCGCCGGCGCGCGCGTCAGGGCACGCGCGACAACGAGGCCTACCGCGTGGCACTCGCGAACCGCACGGTCGCGCGCGACCTCATTGTCTCCTACCTCGACGCCAACAAGCTCGACGCGCTGGTCTACCCGACTCTGACTCGCAAGGCAGCGATCATCGGGGAGCCGCAGCGCGGAGCCACCTGTCAGTACAGTGCCGTCACGGGGCTGCCTGCCCTCTCGATGCCCGCTGGCTTCACGGCGGATGGTTTGCCGATCGGCGTCGAGCTCCTCGGACGACCGCTGTCCGACGTTCGCCTGGTCTCGTTCGCGTTCGACTACGAGCAGGCGACCCACCCTCGTCGACCACCGTCGACCACGCCGCCACTGCAGAGCGGCCTCCCGCCCGCGGCGTCGCCGTATACCGCAACGATTCGTGACAGGTCAACCATTGCTTCGGGGACCTTTGCCTTCAATCCCACGCAGCGCTCGCTGCGCTATTCAGTCGTCGTGACGGGTGCGCCGGCGGGACAGGTTCTCGGAATCTCAATCGACCGCGACAGTGCGCAAAAAAAAGGGCCCATCTTACATCATTTATCAAATTCGGGAGTCACGCAGACGACCGGATTCGTTAAACTTGGGGAGAGCGATCGCCGTGACCTTCTTGCCGGCCATCTGTCGCTTGTCGTCTATACGTCGAACAACCCACTCGGGACCCTCAGAGGCACGATTTCTCCTGTACGTTCGCGATGATCGTCCCCGAGGTGCGGAACGGCGGTTTGCCCCCCGCTTCGGCCGACTGAACGTCTTGTCACATCGGTTCGAACGTCAGATACTGGTTGCACGTATAACGCTCGAGCATCGGTTTCCGGGTGGGAACGGTGCGCTGAGAATTGCAGCGACAATCGAAGGCTAGCCATACCACGGCACGACGAGACACGTCGCGCCGCGTCGCACGCCGGCACCACCGAGACCGGCCATGGAGGAATCGCGAATGAAGCTTGTAGTTGCGACGGCTGCGGTAGTCACTACGGGCCTCGCCGTGTCGTTCGGCACGGCGACTGGAAGCCGAGCTCCGACTTGGATCGGAACCCGACACGCGCCGATCGAAGCCCCCTCTCCCTCAGCTCCGTCCCCAAAACCTCACAAGCCCGCGCCCGTTCACTCGGCGTCGCCGACCGTCGGCGCACGCGGGATCACGATCGCCGCGTTCAATGGCGTGATCGAGAACTACTGCAAAGATTGCCATAACGATCAGATGCTGACGGGCAATCTGTCGCTCGACAACTTCGACGTCGGCAAGGCGAACGAGAACGCGCATATCGCGGAGAAGATGATCCGGAAGCTCCGCGCCGAGATGATGCCACTCCCAGGCTCGCCTCGCCCGGGCGGTGACACGCTCACCGCGCTCGCCGAGACGATGGAAGACATCATCGACAAGTCGTCGAAGCCGAATCCAGGAACGAAGACATTCCAGCGGTTGAATCGCTCGGAGTATCAGGCGGTCGTTCACGATCTGCTGAACCTCGACATCGATCCCGGCGATTGGCTCCCGCTCGACACGAAGAGCGCGAACTTCGACAACATCGCCGACGTGCAGATGTTGTCGCCGACGCTGCTCGAGGCGTATCTCAACGCGGCGGCATCGGTGAGTCGTCTCGCGGTCGGCGATCGCAATGCCCCGGCGACGATGGTCACGCACAGCGCGTCGCCGTTCACGTCGCAGCATCCGTGGGATCATATCGCGGGCACGCCGTACGGCACGCGCGGCGGCATCGTCGCGACGCATGACTTCCCGGCCGACGGCATGTACTCGTTCCGCTTGAACATCTCCGGCGGCACGGGCACGAAGCTCGAAGACCTCGACATCTCGATCGACGGCGAGCGGGTTGCCTTCCTTCACTACGAAAAGGGCGTCGACCAGAACCTCGCGTCGGCCGACTCCCCGGCGGGCGCCGACTACATCAGCAGCGATCCGATTTTCGTGAAGGCTGGCCAGAAGAAGCTTTCGGCCGCGTTCATCAAGAACGCCGACGGCCCGTACGAAGATCTCATCAAGCCGCATGACTGGTCGAAGGCTTCGAACGGGACCGCGAGCGCGGGCACGACCGAGCCCCCGCACCTCATGGAGCTCGCCGTCATCGGTCCTCGCAAGATCACCGGCATCTCCGAGACGCCAAGCCGCAAGGCCGTGTTCTCGTGCCGTCCCGCGACGAAGGCCGAAGAAAAGCCCTGCGCCGCGAAGATCATCGAGCGACTCGGCACCAAGGCGTATCGACGTCCGCTGACCGCGCATGATCGTGAAGGCCTCATGGGCTTCTACACGCGCGGTGCGGCGCAGGGCGGCTTCGAGGAAGGCATCCGTAACACGCTCCAGGCGATGCTCTCGAGCCCGTTCTTCGTGTTCCGATTCGAGAAGACGCCCCCGAACGTCGCGCCCGGCGAAGACTATCAGATCGGCGACTACGATCTCGCGTCGCGTCTGTCGTTCTTCCTCTGGGGCACGATGCCCGACGACACGCTTCTCATGCTCGCCGGCCAGCACAAGCTGTCGAACGACAAAGTGCTCGACGCGCAGGTCAAGCGAATGCTCGCCGACCCGCGCTCGGAAGTGTTGTCGACGCGCTTCGCGGCGCAGTGGCTGCGTCTCCAGGACGTCGACAAGGTTCGGCCGGACGCCTTCTGGTTCCCGGATTACAACCAGCAGCTCGCCGACGACATGAAGAAGGAGACGGAGCTCTTCTTCAATGACATCGTCCGCAACAACCGCAGCGTCACGGACGTGTTCACCGCAGACTTCACCTACGTGAACGAGCGGCTCGCGGATCACTACGGCATCCCGAATGTCTCTGGGCCGGAGTTCCGCCGAGTGAACTATCCGGATTCGACGCGCCGCGGGATCCTCGGTCAGGGCAGCATGCTCGTCCAGACGTCGCTGGCGAATCGAACGTCTCCGGTGCTGCGCGGCAAATGGGTTATGGAAGTTCTAATCGGAATGCCGCCACCGCCGCCGCCGCCGAACGTGCCGACCCTCGACGAAACGGCCGACGGCAAAGGCGGCAAGCCGCTCACGACGCGCGAGCGGATGGAGCTGCACCGCAAGAATCCGACGTGCAACACGTGTCACCAGTACATGGACCCGCTCGGTCTGTCGCTCGACAACTTCGACGTGACAGGCAAGTACCGGTATCGCGAGAACGGTGTGCTGCTCGACACGCAGGGCAAGATGTACGACGGAACGCCGGTCTCGAAGCTCTCCGACCTCCTCGGCGGCTTGATGAAGCGACCGACGCCGCTCGTGCGATCGTTCACCGAGAACATGATGGCCTATGCGCTCGGACGTCGCGTCGAGGATTTCGACCAGCCGACGGTTCGCGCGATCGCGCGCGAAGCGGCGGCGAGCAACTACAAGATCGGTTCGATCGTTTCAGGAGTCGTGCGAAGCAGCGCATTCCGCAGCAAGAGAGCAGAGCCTGTAGCGTCCGCGTTGGACAACAACAAGTAGCGGCAACCGCGAGCCCAAAGGGAGCGATACCCAATGCAATTCTTGACTGGAAAGAACATCCCGCGCCGCACCTTCCTTCGCGGAGCAGGCGCCGTCGTCGCACTTCCATATCTGGACGCGATGGTCCCGGCGCTGAGCCGCTTCAATAAGGGACCGGGGGGGGCGGCCGCCGCGAACATCAACCGATTCGTCGCGATCGAATCGGTGCACGGTGCCGCGGGAAGCAACACGTGGGGCGCGAGCCGATATCTCTGGGCGCCGCAAAAGGTCGGACGCGACTTCGAGTTCGCGTCCGACAGCGCGCTCTCTGCACTCGAGCCCTGGCGCAAGTATCTCACGATCGTCAGCAACACCGACGTCCGCATGGCCGAGGCGTTCGACGCGCCGGAGATCGGCGGCGACCACTTCCGGTCGAGCGCCGTGTTCCTCACGCAGTCGCACCCGAAGCAGACGCAGGGTTCGGATCTCTACGTCGGTACTTCGTTGGATCAGCTCATCGCCCGCCAGATCGGCCAGGACACGGCGGTGCCGTCGATTCAGCTCTGCATCGAGAACCTCGATCAGGCCGGCGGCTGCTACTACAACTATGCGTGCGCCTACACGGACACGATCAGCTGGGCGAGCCCGAACGAGCCGCTCCCGATGATCCGCAACCCGCGCACGGCGTTCGACCTTCTGTTCGGCGCGGGACGGGATGCGTCGGATCGTGCGTCGCGCCGCCATGCCAACCAGAGCATTCTCGACTGGATCACCGGCGAGGTCTCGGGGCTCAAGAAGGACCTCGGCTCCGCCGACCGTGAGCGCATCGACAAGTATCTCACCGACATTCGCGAGCTCGAGCGCCGGATCCAGGCGGTCGAAGCACGTAACACCTCGGGCGAAGTTCGTGAGCTGCCGGAAGCGGCAGCGGGCATTCCGGACAACTTTGCTGAGCACATGCGCCTGATGTTCGACTTCCAGGTGCTTGCGCTGCAGTCGGACATGACGCGCGTGATCTCGTTCAAGACGGGGCGCGATGCGTCGAGCCGCGCGTATCCGGAGAGCGGCACGGACAAGGGCTTCCATCCGGCATCGCACCACGGCGGTCGTGAAGCGGCGATCATGGATTTCAACACGATCAACCGCTACCACGTCAGCATGCTTCCGTACTTCCTCGACAAGCTGAAGAACACGCAGGAAGGCGACAGCAATCTTCTCGACAAGACGACGATCGTCTACGGATCGCCAATGGCCGACGGTAACCTGCACAACCATCGCCGCTGCCCGCTCATTCTTCTCGGACACGGCAACGGCTCGCTCGCCGGCAACATGCATCTCAAGGCACCGGACGGAACGCCGATGGCAAACGTCTTCCTCACGCTGATGCACAAGATGGGATTGGATCACGTGAAGAGCTTCGGTGACAGCACCGGCGAGTTCGCGCTGAGCGCTTAGGAGAATCGGCATGCAACGACTGACTCTGGTCGCGGTATCGCTCGCGCTTTGCGCGGCGATGCCGCTTGCGGCTCAGAAAGACTCGCGCGCCGCGGCCACCATGAAGGTTCCGCCGAAAACATCGGCGGTCGCCGACGCGGCGCAGAAGGGCAACCTCGCGGCGGTGAAGCGGCTCGTCGCGCAGGGCGCGGACGTAAACATTCCTCAGGGCGACGGCATGACCGCGTTGCACTGGGCGGCCGACCACGGCGACTCGGCGATGGCGGCCGTGCTCCTCAAGGCGCACGCGAACGTCAAAGCGACGACGCGGATCGGCAACTATACACCGCTCCACATCGCGAGCCGCGACGCAAGCGGCACTGTCGTTCGCGAGCTCATCGCGGCCGGTGCGGATGTGAAAGCGCCGACGAGCACTGGCGCGACTCCGCTGCATCTGGCGGCAGCCGGTGGAAGCGCCATGGCGGTCGAGGCGCTGCTCGAAAAGGGCGCCGATCCAAACGCGCGTGAGAACGACTGGGGTCAGACTCCGCTCATTTTTGCGGCGGAGCATGACCGTGCGGACGCGATCACGCTGCTGTTGAAGCATGGCGCCGATCCGTCGATCCATACGAAAGAGGTCGACATCAAATCGGAGACGGCGATCGAGCAGGCCGCGACGCGCAAGCGCAACGACGTGCTCATCTCGTACATGCCGAAGGAGCGCCGCGATTCGATGAATGCCGCGGCCGCACGAGCGGCACAGGCAGCGGCAGCGGCACGCGGTGCGGGACCGGATCCGGTTCCTCCCGGCCCTGGCGGCGGCGCTGACTCGGCCGCCGGTGGATTCGCCGGCCGCGCTCGCGGCGGCCGCGGTGGTCCTCAGCCAAAGGGTCCGTTTACGCCGGATCAGATCCAGACGGCGATCGAGGCGGGCCGCAAGGTTCTGAACGACTCGTCTGCGGCCAAGGGTCCAGTGGTCGAACAGGTCGACACGCTGAATGGCGGCGTCGCCGGCTTTGGGAATTCGGTCGGCGGCATGGGCGGACTTTCGCCGCTGCACCACGCCGTCCGCCAAGGCAACATCGAGGCGGTAAAGGCGCTTCTGGATGGCGGCGCGAAGATCGACGACACGACGAGTGTCGACCGCACGACGCCGCTGCTCATGGCAACGATCAATGGTCAGTTCGATGTCGCGCTCGAGCTCATCAAGCGTGGCGCGAATCCAAACATCGCCAGCACCGCGGGCATGACGCCGCTGTATGCGACGATCAACGCGCAGTGGGCGCCGAAATCTCGGTATCCGCAGCCGCAGGCGATTCAGACTCAGCGCGCTCCGTATCTCGACGTCATGGAAGCGCTGCTCAACAAGGGCGCGAATCCCAACGTCCGCATCGTTCAGCAGCCGTGGTACTTCGCGTTCAACAACTGCGGTAACGCGAACTGTGGTCTCGAGAATCTCGAGGGCACGACGGCATTCTGGCGCGCGGCGTACGCGGTCGACGTCGATGCAATGAAGCTTCTCGCCGATCACGGCGCGGATGTGAACATGCCGTCGCAGCGCATGGCGGCTGCCGGCGGCGGACGCGGTGGTGGACGCGGCGGCGCGCCCGGTGGCGCTGCTCGCGGTGGTGGACGCGGCGTCGTCGTTCCGCCGAGTGATCCGCAGATCGACTCTGCGATGAAGGCCGCCCCCGTGGGGCTCGGCACCTATCCGATTCACGCGGCAGCAGGCGCCGGCTATGGTAACGGCTTCGCCGGCAACTCACATCGTCACGCACCCGATGGCTGGATGCCCGCGATGAAGTATCTCGTCGAGGTGCTGCACGCGGATGTCAATCAGCGCGACGCTCGCGGCTACACGCCGCTGCACCACGCCGCGGCTCGCGGCGACAACGACATGATCAACTATCTGGTCGCGCACGGGGCCGACGTGCGAGCCGTGTCGAAGGACGGCAAGACAACGGTCGATATGGCGAACGGTCCGGTTCAACGACTCAGTCCGATTCCAGAGACGATCGCGCTCCTCGAAAAGCTCGGAGCGAAGAATCAACACCGCTGCGTCTCCTGCTGATCACCACACGCAAAGGGCGGCGCGAAAGCGCCGCCCTTTAGTTTTTACGCTATGCCAATCTACGATTTCTCATGCAGCGCCTGCGGCCACGAGTTCGAAGCCCTCGTGCGCGGCTCGAAGCAGCCGACCTGCCCCGAGTGCAAGAGTGAACAGCTCGAGCGAAAGCTTTCGATGCCGACGATGCACACGGAGTCGACGCACGCCAAGGTGATGAGTTACGCTCGCAAGCGCGACAAGGCCCAGGCGACCGACAACGCGAACGAGCAGCGGAAGTACGAGCTCAGTCACGACGATTAGCCGGCTAACAGGCAGACCGGCACCAGCCTCTGGGTTGTTGGTGCCGGTTCGGCGGATTGCCGGTCCGCCCGGCTAGAATGGCGGCTTCGCTTCGCCCGCCACCATGAGCTTCACATGCTCCTCGGCGGTCGACAGTCCGCCCTCTTCCCAGCTGATACGACCGTCGTTGTTCGTGTCCGCGCCGGCCATCAGCTGCTGCGCGAGCGGGATCATCTGGTTGACCAGCGACGCCGCCGCGGCCGCGTCCGTCGCCGCCTGAACCTTCTTCGCGATGACGATGAGTGAGTCGGCGCGAGTCACTGTATTGCGCGCGGCGGTCGCGACATGCGTCGCGTGCATCTGCACGTTCGGCGACGCGCCCTGCGCTTTTGCGGCCAGCTCGATGTGCATCGCGACACCCATCGCCGCTTTCTTCACGCCGTAGCCGCTTCCCGGCCCCATCGGCACGATCGTCGGATCGAGCGCGTTGAGGACGTGTCCCGCATGCAGTTTCATGTAGTCGAGGTTCGTCGGCTGCCGAGCGGCCAATTGCGCATGTGTCGCCGCGACGCCGGCGTCGTTCTCCGCCACGGCCAGCAAGCCATCGCCTTTCGGCGTGCCGCTGAACGAGTTCATGACATGCCCGACGTGCGTGAACACGGGACCGGTCGGAAGATTCGGGATCGCGGTCCGCGACGGCGGCGCGGCGGCGAGCTGTCCGGGCAGCGGAGCTCCCGTCAGCTTGGCGACGACGCTGTCGAACGTATGGCGCGCGTCGGGGACTGTGCTGACGATGAACGTCTTCCGCTCGTAGTCGGCTTCGGACATCCCGTTCTTCTTCAGGACCTCGGCGACTTGCTCGACCATCTTGGTGTGCAAGGCGGCTTGGTTTTCGGCTTTCTTGTTGCGCGCCATGGCCATTTCGGCGTTGACCGAGTCGTGAACGACTCCGATCGCGACCTCCACTTTAGCGAGCGCGGCGATCTCGTCGCGGCTCAGGGATGGCGTCGGGCCTGTCTGCGCCGACAGGCGCGGCGAGACGACGACCGCGGTCAGAACCATCGGCGCGACGAGTCGAAACAACGATGCACGCATACGAATCTCCGAGGCGGAACTGATAGAGGGCAGCCGATCTGCTCGAGCGGCGCAAAGCCGAAGATACGATTCGTCCCGCGATGTGCAATCGGCGACGAAATTCGTCTGCTGAACCAACGCGCGCGCGACTCAAAACGCTGGTCGCCGAGCAACCTGCGAGCTTGTCTTCCGGCGCTTGGCGCGTAGAGTACGCGCATGCAACGTCGAACCTTCGTCCAGACCGTCGGCGCCGGCCTTGCGGGCGCGCTGGCCGCCCCGGAGCGGCTCCTCGCCGCCAGTCGCCTCGGTCGTGTCGGGCTCGAGCTCTACGCCGTTCGGGACGCCATGAAAGCCGATCCCAACAAGACGCTCGCGGCAATTCGCGCGATCGGATACACCGACGTCGAGCTGCTGTGGTCGTTCAACAATTTCGGGCAATCGACCGAACAGGTGAAGGCGGCCCTGGCGCGCGAGGGACTGCATGCGCCATCAGCGCACATTGCGCCCGAGCTGCTCCTCGACGCAAACCAGTGGAAGCGAGACGTCGAGACCGCGAAGTCGATCGGCCATCAGTACCTCATCGTGCCGAGCTTGCCGGCGGAGACCAATACGTCGCTCGACGCGTGGAAGCGGTGGGCGGATCATTTCAATAAAGCCGGCCGCGCCGCGCGCGCCGGCGGCATCTGGCTCGGCTTCCACAACGAGCCGGATCACATGAAGCCGATCAGCGGCGAAGTGCCCTACGACGTGTTCGTGAAACGGCTCGATCCGGCGGCGGTGCGGCTGCAGCTCGACGTCGGCAACATGCTCGTCGGTGGCGGCGATCCAATGAAGTATCTCGCGAAGTATCGCGACCGATACTGGAGCTTCCACCTGAAGGACGTCACGGCGGACCACTCCAAAGACACGGAATTGGGAGCCGGAGTATTCGACTTCTCTAAATTCCTCGCGTCGGTGCCGGATCTCTCGAAAAAACCGTGCTATGTCGAGCAGGAAAATCCGAAAGACGAGCTCGCGAGCGCGCGGTCGAACTTCTCGTTTCTCCACGCGCTGACCTTTTAGTCCGGCAGGAACGGCTCATTGCCCGGCGCCTGGCCCTCTCAGCACTTTCCCGGCCTTTGCGCCGGTGTGCTTCCCGTGATCGATCGTCACGACGCCATTCACCAACACCCATTCGATCCCGGTCGGCAGCTCCATCGGCTTCTCGTAGGTCGCTTTGTCTTGGAGCGCGTCGTAATCGAAGATCGTCACGTCCGCCCAATTCCCGACCTGAATAGTGCCGCGATTCGCGAGACGCATTCGCGTCGCGGGCCAACCGGTCATCTTTCGGATCGCCTCGGGAAGCGTGAGCACGTGGCGCTCCTTCACGTACTTCGCGATCACGCGAGGAAAGTTGCCAAAGCTTCTCGGATGCGGCAGTCCGGTTGGATCGATTTCGCCAAGCTTGGCGACCGCGCCTGCATCGCTTCCGATGCTCGTCCATGGGAACTTGAGCGCCGTCTCGATGTCCTGCTCTCCCATCATGTGGTAGATCGCCATGACGCGCCCGCGCCCCTCCGCGACGAGATCCCACGCGGCGTCCGCCGGGTCCTTGTGCTCGGCCTTCGCGATGTCGGCGATCGTTTTCTGCTCCCACTTCGCGTTGCCCGGATTCTTCGCATTGACGAGGACGACGCCGTCCCAGCCGCCCGCCGCGTCGATGATGTTCCACCAACCCGGGGATCCCGTCGTGATCTCCTGCTTCAGCCGCGCGCGTATTTGAGGATTTGCTAAACGCGCTTTGAGCGAATCGGTTCCGCCTTCTTGCGCCCAGCTCGGAATCGTTGCCTCGAGCCCGGTGCCGCCGGCCGTGTAGACGTACATGTCCGCCGCGACGTCGAGTCCCCTCGCGCGCGCGGCGTCCACGACCTGCCTGACGGAATCCATGAGGATTCCCCAGCCTGGTTTATAAGCAACCTTTAAATGAAAGATCTCCGCGGGCAGTCCGCCTCTTTCACTGATAGTGATCAGCTCATCGATTGCGCCGATCACCCCTTTGCCCTCGTCGCGCATGTGGCTGGCGTACGTGCCGCCATACTTCGCGGCGACTTTCGCGATCTCGACCAACTCGTCGGTCGTGCTGTAGCTCGACGGCGGGTAAATGAGCGCGGTCGACATGCCCATCGCTCCATTCCGCATCGCGGTGTCCATGACAGCGCGCATCCGGTCGAGCTCGTCGGATGTCGGCTTCCGGGCCGAGTAGCCGAGGACCGCGACGCGCGTCTGGGTCTCGCTGAAGTAACTGCCGAAGTTGATGCTGATGCCCTGCTTCTCGAGATTCGCGAAATACTCGCCGACTCGTCCAGCCGGTACGGGCGTTCCACCTTCGCCGCCGATCGCCGTCGTCACGCCTTCCTGCAGCTTGTTTTCCGCGAGTCCGCTGCGTGGCAGCACGCTCCCCGACTGGTCCATCATGTCGATCCAGCCGGGAGTCACATATTTGCCAGTTGCGTCGATCTCTCGCGCGCCGTGCGCGGCGATCTTCCCGATCTTCGCGAACTTACCGTCTTTGATCGCGACGTCCGCCAAGATCCACGGATTGCCTTCTCCGTCGAGCACACGTCCGTTGCGAATGACGACGTCGTAAAGCGTGTCTCCACGCGCCGCCGTTTGTGCGCCCGCGCGGAGCGACGCCGCGCAAACGAGTGTGGCGAGCGCGGTGCGCCACGCGGCGGAGTGGGTTCTCATTGCATCAAGGGGTGACCCGCGAGCTGCGCCGCGATCCAATCTTGGACTCGCTCGACCTGCGCGTTCGACACCGTGTAGTTGTTGCACTGGAACGAAAAGAGCAGCAAGCGTCCGTCAGAAGTCGTGACGTAGCCCGACAGCGCGTGCGAGCGATCCACGGTTCCGGTTTTTGCGTGTACGTTGCCCTGCGCCGGCGTCCCCTTCATCCGGTTCGCGATCGTCCCGTCGACGCCGCCGATCGGCATCGCGTCGTAGAACACTTTGAAGTCCGGCCGCTGTCGCATGCCGTCGAGCACTTTCACAATGGTCTCCGGCGTGACGTAGTCATGTCGCGACAAACCGCTGCCGTCGCGCACGACGAACCCGGCGGTGTCGGCGCCGAAGGCGACCATCTGTCGCTCGACCACCCGCCGCCCGGCGTCGGACGTGCCGGCATTCTCCTTCTCGAGGCCGAGCGTGTGGAGCAAGATCTCGCCGATCTGATTTTGCGACGGCTTGAAGAATGCCGGCATGATCTCCGCTAGCGTCGGCGATGTGATCGACGCAAGGCGCTGCTGCTCAGTGATGTCGGCGTCGGGGGTGCGAATGACGCCCCCGTCGATCTTGATGCCGCGATCGGTGAGCGCTTCCGCGAACGCGTGCAGCCATGTGCTGGCGGGATCGCGGATCGCGAGCTGCGCCGTCACGCTGTCATGCGGCTGTACCCATCCCGATAGGTGGATCACTGGCTCGACGCCGCGCATGTCGGTCGTTCCGCGCACGGCGCCGCCGGCATTCCCACGGCCTCCACGCCCCCCGCCAGCGCCACCGCGGCCGCCGCGCCCGGCCGTCGTCGGCGCGGGCGGTCCACTCGTCACGAAATCCGCGACGACGGCCGGCGCGGTTTTCGACGGCGCGGTGCGAATTCGTACGGGATCTCCGAGCTTGTCGCCGCCGAACACCGTGACGCGCGCGATGCCGTTGTTGAAAAACAGCTCGTCGACCGCGGCGCCCGACGTTGTCTCGAGATTGCCCCAATCCCATTCACCGATCGTCGTGTCGGGAAACGCGTTGCCTCCTTTGCGCAGTGCGCCGGTGACTTCGCGCAGTCCGCCGGCATAGAGCGAATCGGCCAGCGCGCGGAGCGGCTTCATGGCGTCGCCCATCATGGCGTCACTCATCGACGGGTCGCCACGACCGACGACCACGAGATCGCCGTGGAGCACACCGTTCGTGACCGGCGAGGACGATCCAACGGTTGTAGTAAAGCGATAGTCGACGCCGAGCTGCGCGAGCGCCGTCGAGCCGGTGAGGAGTTTTTCGTTGGACGCGGGCATGAAGAGCTTACCCGCGTTGTGCGAATATAGAGTGTCCTTGGCTGATGGGTCGACGATCAGAATTCCCCAGTTCGTGTTGCGCCACATCGGCTCGTCGACGAGCGAGTCGATGCTGTGGCGCAGCGCGGCTCGGCCGAACATCGGCGTGGGTGCGGCTGATACGGTTGGCTGGTGGCCGCATCCCATCGCGGTTGCCGTCGCGAGAGCGAGCGCGCCTGAGCGCGTGGTGCGTGACCAAGAGTGAAGCGAGAAAGCTCGCGCGCGCATGCAGATCTCCTTGCGGTGGTCGTCGGTGAGTACGACAATCGTCAGCCCACGGTATACCAAACGCAACGTTTCCCATAACTGCTGCGTACCGGGCCGTGGAACTTCGCGGGCGTTCGAGCGCATCCCGCCTGCTCGCGTGATTTCCGTAGTCGCAACGAGAGATAGTGTCCCTGGAATGGGAGAGCTCATGATCGGCGTTCGAAAGACGTTGTTCTTCGCGCTGGCAGTGATGACGCTTGTCGCGACGCCTCACCTTCACGCTCAAACCGGCGTCGTGCAAGGGACGGCCGTGAGCGAAGGCACCCAACGGCCGCTGCCAGACATTCAGGTGGTCGTCGAAGGAGAGACCGGGCACGGTGCGGTGACCGACGCCTCCGGCCGGTTCCGTATCACCGGGCTGTCGGGAACCAGCGTGGTTCTCGACGTGCGCGGGATTGGTTACCGGCCACTGAAAGACACGGTGCGCGTTGGCGCAACCAACGTGCGCCTCGTGCTCTCGACGCGCGCGATCGAGCTCGATCAAATCGTCGTCACCGGCACGGCAGGCGGCGCGGTGAAGCGCGAGCTCGGGACCACAGTCTCGACGGTGAACGCCGCCGACGTCGTCGCGACGACCGCCGTGCCGAGCGTCGAAGGGCTGCTCAACGGCCGAGCGCCGGGAGTCGTCGTCGTTCCAACCTCGGGCCAGGTCGGATCCGGTGCACAGATACGCGTTCGCGGCGTCGGCACGTTCTCGCTCTCGAGTGCCCCGCTCGTGTACATCGACGGCATCCGGTCAGATAATTCGCAGACTGGTCTCGTCGGTCGGTTCGACGACATCGATCCCGAACAGATCGAAAGCATCGAAGTGTTGAAAGGTCCGGCCGCGGCGACGCTCTACGGAACTGAAGCTGCGCGTGGCGTCATCAACATCATCACGAAAAAAGGCGTCGCCGGAACGACGAAGTACACCTTCTCGGCGGCGAACGGTGTGAACCGGTTCCAAAACGCGGCCGGCCGTTTCCCGACGAACTACTGGATCAATCCGAAAGACAGCGTGCTTCACTCGATCAACTATGTGAAGTCTGAAGATTCAGCGGGCCGTCCGTTGTTTCGCACGGGCGACAACGAGAGCTACGACGCCAGCGTGAGCGGCGGGTCCGGGCTCTATCGCTTCTTCGCGGCCGGCCAATGGATGAACAACGAAGGCATCGTGTCGCAGAACTCGCGCAACCAGAAAAGCGCGCGCACGAACCTCTCGGTTATTCCGAGCAGCAAGTTCGATCTCGAGACGAACGTCGGCTACATCCAGAGCCGAACGTACACGACATTCGAAGGATCGGGCGGCGGCATTTTCTTCACCGGCGAATACGCCGAGCCGCAACGTCAGGCCTTCGCGTGCGCGGTGCCGGCGCCGCGTGGATGCGGGTTGTCGCGCGGCGGTATGTCGAGTCCGCCCGAAGTGTATCTCGCGCAGACGAGTTGGCAGGACCTCAAGCGATTCACGGGCAGCGTGTCGGCGAAGTACGATCCGTTCCCGTGGATGTCCCATCGGCTGCTGATCGGCACCGACTACGCGCTCGAAGATCTGCAAGCGTATACGCCGTATCAGACCGATTCGACGATCGTGTTTTTCCTCGGGTCGGGCTTCGACGGATCGCGCTCGGAGACGACGCAGCAGACACAGCTCGTGACCTACGACTACGCCGGGTCAGTCCACTTCAATCTGCGTCCGACGATGCAGTCGAAGACGACCGGCGGCATTCAGTACTACACGAATTCAGTGTCGTCGCTCGCGGCGTCGGGAACGCATTTCCCGACGATCGGCCTGTCGACCATTTCGGCGACCGGAACGAAGGGCACGCCAACCTCGAACTTCATCGGCAACAACACGCTCGGCTACTACGGGCAGCAAGAGGTTTCGTGGAATGACCGGCTGTTCCTCACCGGAGCCGTGCGCGTCGACAACAACAGCGCGTTCGGCAGCCAGGCGAGCTGGGTGACGTACCCGAAACTCAGTGCTTCATGGGTCGCGTCGGAAGAGCCGATGATCCGTGACAAACTGCCGGGCTTCATCGACAATCTGCGACTTCGCCTTGCCTACGGCGGATCGGGTCAGCAGCCCGTGACGAATTCGGCGCTGCGAACGCTGTCGCCAATCGCCGGACCGAACGGGCAGACCGTGTTGACGACGGGAACCGTCGGCAACCCGGACCTCAAGCCCGAGCGCGTGCTCGAGACGGAGACTGGCTTCGAGGCGGGGCTGTGGCAGGATCGGATCGGCATCGACTTCACGTATTACAACGACGTGTCGCACGACGCGATTCTGTCCAAGACCGTCGCGCCGTCGGAGGGGTTCGGCGCGCAATCACAGTTCTTCAATGCCGGTGAGATCAAGAAGCACGGCGTCGAGCTCGGATTGCGCACGCAGATTCTCAACCAGAAGGCATACGGCTGGGACATGCAGTTCAACATCGCGACGAATCACTCGAAGATCGTTCGTCTGAGCGGCGCGCCGGGGGACACGAGCATCGACCTCGGCACGGCGCCGCCGATCGGCCATCGCGTCGGCTACTCGCCGTTCGACTTCTTCACGTACGACGTCGTCAGCGCGACATACGACCCGACGACGCACAAGGCGACCAATCCGATGTGTGCGGATGCACACGGTGTCGTCGCGCCATGCTTTGCGCCGGGAACGACGAACGTCGTCGCTCCGAAGGTCTACTTCGGCCATTCGCTTCCGACGACCGAAGGGTCGCTCTCGAGCACGTGGCGCTATGGGCGATTCCGGCTGTACACCCTGTTCGACTTCGAGACGGGTTTCAACAAGCTGGATAACAACTTGCGCATCAATTGCCAGCTCACCGGCGACTGCATCTACGCGGTATTCCCGCAGAACTACGACCCGGCGATCGTCGCGCAGGTTCAGAACTCGGGCACGCTGCGCAACTTCTTCATCAAGCCGGCGAACTTCACCAAATGGCGCGAGCTGTCGCTGTCGTACGACGCACCGGAACGCTACGCCGGCATCATCGGCGCGCATGCGCTTTCCGTCACGGCGAGCGGCCGCAACCTCGCGATGAAGACGCGCTACACCGGCCTCGACCCCGAGAACAGTCTCGTGTCGGGCACCGGCTCCACCACCGGCATCCCAATCGACCAATCCGAGTTTCCACAACTGGAAACGTTCATCGTCACCCTTCGCGTATCCTGGTAGGCGGAGACTCTCATGCGAACTCATACGATGAACTCGACCTCGAGACGTCTTGCCGGCGTTGTACTCGCGCTGCTGTGGGCAACCGCGTGCAACAGCGACCGCCTACTGACAGTTCAGGCGCCGAACAGCGTCCCCGCGACTCTATTCGACGATCCTGCCAACGCGACGCTGATGGTGAACAGCGCGATCGGAGATTTCGAATGTGCCTTCGGTGCGTTCGTTACGACCGAAGGCATCGCGACTGACGAGCTGCAAGACGCGACGATCACGGCCGCGAACTGGCAGCTCGACCGGCGCGATGACGGATTCACCTCCGGCAGCTACGGCACCGGCAGTTGTACGTCGACCGAAGGCGTATACACGCCGATGTCGACTGCGCGATGGGAAGCCGATCAGGCGCTCAAGCGACTTGCCGGCTGGACGGACGCGCAGGTCGCCAATCGTCAGACGCTCATCGCGGAAGCAAACGTCTACTCCGGATACGCGTACACAACGCTCGGAATGGCGATGTGTCAGGCCGCCTTCGACCTCGGGCCGCTGGTCGATCAGACCGGAATGTTCGCGTTGGCGGAAAAGCGATTCACCGACGCGATCGCGGCCGCACAGGCGGCGGGTCAAACGAATCTGCTCAACGCGGCGTACGTCGGGAGAGCGCGCGTGCGCCTCTTCCAGCACAACAAATCGGGAGCGGCCGCTGACGCGGGGCTCGTACCGAAGGGCTTCGTGTTCAACGCCGCGAACGACGCGACAACGTCGCGCCGGTTCAATCACATCTACAACGCGATTTCAACGAACGGAAACACGACGGTCGAGGTCTCGGCGCGTCAGCTCAAGACGGAGAACGGCGAGATCGATCCGCGCTCCGCAACGGTGCAACTCACGACGCGAGCTGCGGACGGCGTCTCGCAGCTGTTCATTCCGAGCAAGTTCAATGCGTCGTCGCTCGCGGCGGGCGACGCCATCCCGCAACCGATCGCGACCTACGAGGAAGCCCAGCTGATTCTGGCCGAAGCGCAGGGCGGTGCGCAGGCGGTGACGATCATCAATGCGCTGCGTGCCACGGCGAACCTCAAGCCGTATACGGGAGCGACGGACGACGGGTCGATCACTCAGCTCATCGTCAGCGAACGGCAGCGCGCGCTGTTCGCCCAGGGGTTCCGGGCATTCGACGTCGAGCGTTTCAACGTCGCCCTGACGCCCGCGGCAGGATCGCAGTATCGGGAGGGCGGCGTCTACGGTCACACGGTGTGCTTGCCGTTGCCTGACGTCGAGCGTGCTGCGAACCCGAACATCGATCCGACGAAGTTGATCTCAGGCGTGCAGGGACAGTTCACAGTTCCGTGATCTGGGCCCGCACGACCCGAGGGCCTACGCAGCCTCGGTTCTCTTCGGCTGCAGATAGATCCGTTCGAAGAACACCGGTTCGCCGCTCCGGCTCGCGAGGTCTGGCGCTGGGCGGCGAACTTCGCGGCCCTTGAACGCGAGATAGCTCCCGACGGCCAACACGATCGTGACGATGAACGACACGAGGACGACCGTCGACAACAGCATGTTGATGTCCATCATTCACTCCGTGATTCCTAGATTCGGCCTGCGCGCTCGAGTTTGCCCCAACTCATCTTGACGTTGAGGAGCTCCTCGAGCGTCGCGAGGAGCTTCGCGACATCGACCGTCGCGATGAAGAAGAACCGATAGAGAATGGCGAGCGGCACGAGACGGAGATCCTCTTCTTCCATCGCCACCGTATGCAGCGCGGCGGCGAGGTCGAGCCACGTCAGCAGCAGCCACCAGTAGAGCACGAACACCGGCGCGCCCGCGGCTAACGCCGTGATCGAGAAGAACAGATTGCCGAAGACGTTCATCAACGGCCAGGCGATCGCCTCGAACAACATCGACTGCAGCGACGCCCACGTCGCAAAGCGCTTGCGCGGCGACAAGAGTGCCGCCGAGTGCTTCTTGAGCGCCTGGAGAATGCCGCGCGTCCAGCGATAGCGTTGCTTCAACAGGTCGAGCAAATGCTCCGGTGCTTCCGTGTACGCGATCGCTCGATTCTCGTAGACGATGTGCCACCCGTCGGTGAGCAGCTTCAGCGTCAGATCGGCGTCTTCGGCGTACGTGTCGGAGTCGTAGCCGCCGACGCGCGACAGCGCATCTCGACGGAACACGCCGATCGGGCCTGGAACGATGTTCACCGCGCGCACAAACCCCTGCGCTCGGCGCGCCATGTTGAGGCCTTCGATGTACTCGAGCGCCTGAAGCGTCGTCCAGAGGTTGCGACGATTGACGACCTTCACGTTTCCAGCGACCGCGCCGACGCGCGGATCGCGAAAGTGCGGCATCGCATGCTTGAGCGTCTCGGCGGACAGCCGCGAGTCGCCGTCCATGCACAACACGAACGGCGTGCGCGCGAGCGCGATGCCCGTGTTCAACGCGCTTGCCTTGCCACCGTTGCTCTTGCTCACGACGCGGACCGTCGCGCGACCGTAGTAGCCTTCGAGCTCCGCGGCACGAGCGTAGGTATCATCCGTCGAGCCGTCGTCGATCACGAGCACGTCGTACGCCGGATAGTCGAGCTCCAACAAGCTGCGGATCGACGCCTCGATGACCGTTTCCTCGTTGTACGCCGGCACGAGGACCGTCACGAGCGGCTCGAAGTGATCACCGTTGCGATCGACCGTCGTCTTCACCTCGACGTGATGCAGATAGCCGAGCCACAGCAGAATGAAGTAGCGAATGAGCGTGATGATGAGGAACGACGTCACCACGACCATCGCGAGGCGGAGATGTGAATCGCCGACCTCCATGTGCGTCCGCGGCAGGAGGAAGACGACGGACATCGCTACCGTCAGCAGCAGCACAGCAGCCGCTACGACGAAACCGAAATAGCGTTTGCGCATTGGTCGATTACGGGGTGATGCGGACGCGCATGCTCGCGCGGGCCGAGTGATAGCCGCTTTCGCGCACGCCTTGCGCGTAGTCGCCGTCGAGCGTCAACGCCCACCAGCGCCGGCGGTAGTCGATCGCGAATCCGCTGGAGAGCTGAGCCGCGTTCCGCTGGCTCGGATCCGAACGGCCGCTGAGCATTTCAGTTCCGAGGCCGATGCCCGGAAGCACGCGAGCGCTGAAGCTGAAGCCAGTGTCCGCGTGCGTCGCGATCTCGACGCCGAGCGCATGCGACGTGAAGTGGCGAGGATCCCAATAGACGTCGCTCGCGCGATTGAAGCCGATGACGCCGCCCGAGTACAGCGCTGAAACGCCGTAGCCCAAGCGGTAGCGCGCGCCGAGCTGCACGGAGGTGCGCGCGTTGCCGTCGCTGAGCCACATCTGATCAACACCCGCGGACAGCGCCGCGAGTCCGACCGGCAGTGTCGCGGCAACGCTCGCACCGGTGTAGGTCAGCCGGCCCGCCACCATGAGCGGCTGATACGCCGGACCGGTGCGCACGTCGGATGAAATCCATGTGCGTCCCAGCGGACCGGCGACCGACACTGACCCGAAACCAAAATCGCCGAGCTGCGAGTAGCGCGTCATTCCACCGTCGGCGGCGACGCGCACGAGACCGAAGTAGTTCACGAGCCCCAGCTGCGCGGACTCGCCGTTCAACGTATCGAGACGTCGAGCGTCCGCGCCGAACGTGAGCGCACTGCGCTCGCCGAGCGCCGCTGCGCCAGACAATCCTTCCGAGTACAATGTGAATCCTTGATTGTCGCCGAGGTACGAGGACCACAACGACCATCCGAGCTCTCGCGCGAGAATCGCCGCGACCTCGCGCCGCTCCGCCTCGGCGATTGCCTGATAGCCGAGGAGTGCGCCAGGTTCTCCGGGGTTGAGCGCGTTCGCGCGAGCGTAGGCATCACGCGCGTCGACGCGATCGTTGCGCCACCGATAGAGGTCGCCGAGCATGACCCACGTGCCGGGTTCTTCCTGGATGGCATTGGCGCCAGCGAGATCGCGCTCCGCCGCGGACCCGTTGCCGGTCCAGGCATAGAGCCGAGCCCGCGCGACGAGAAACCGCGCGTTCGGGCCAGCCATGAGCAAAGTGTCATACTGCGCGATCGCGCCCTGTCGATCACCCGCCCAGGACAGACCCTGAGCGTACGATGCTCGCACGGCGGCGTCGCGCGGAGCGAGTGCGACGGCGCGTTTCAGCAGACGTGCGGCGCCGGTGGAGTCGCCGGCCGTCGAATGAGCGGTCGCGCCTTCGCGGACCAAGGACAGCGGCGGATTTGCGTCCCAGGCCAGAACCGAATCGAACGCCGCGGCGGCGCGGGATGCTTGATGCTCGCGCACGCACGCGCGCGCGAGCGCCAGGTTGTACGGCGCATACTTTGGATCATCCGAGACCCAGCGGGTCGCCTGCTCCGATGTCGGGTCGAACGCGTTGCGCGCAATGCGCAGCATCGTTCCGATCGTCGTATCACCCGGCATACGCGGCGCCAGCCACGCCAATTCAGGCTCGGCGTCGCGCTCGCGGTCGCTCCAGGCGAGCGCACGGGCAAGACCCAAATGCGCCGATAGGTCCGCGCTGTCCGCGGCGATGAGGATTCTATAATTGGCGGCCGCGCTATCATACTGCTGCATGGCAAGCAGCGCCGCAGCGTATTCCGCGCGGACCGACGTGTCTGGATGGACGGCGAGCAGCTCGCGATAGCGAGTCAGTGCGTCATACGACTTCGGGCTCCGCGCGAGCAGTCGCGCGAGCTCGCGAAGGGCTTCCGGGTCGCCTGGATGTTTCGCATCCCACTGCTCGAGCGCCGCGATCGCGTCGTCCGGCCGATTTGCTTTTCCGGCGAGATAGACCTTGTCGCGGAGCTGTTGCCGCTCCGATGGGGTCCATGCGGTGCGCTGGCGCGCCTTCGGCTGTTCGACCGGCGGCGTCTCTACGGTTGCCGCGTCGGCAATCGCGGACGGCGCAACCTGCGGCTGCACCGCTTGCACTTGATGATTGGGAATCCTGTGCGGCGGCGCGTCGATCTTCCGGCGTGAAACGAACGGAAGATGGACGCCTCGCCGCTGCAGCGACTCGAACGAATACGCCTGACCGATCGTGGCAATCGTGATGGTCACCACGAGGATCGGCGCGTACCACCGCCGCGGCGACATCAGCGGGGCGGGTTGAGCAGCGTGCGGATCCGGTCGTGATCCGCGGGATATCCGAGGACGTCGACCACGAGCTCACCGGCGCCGGCGTTCTTCCAGTTCTCGCGCAGACGCTCGACGAAATACCGCGCATGCTTTCTGCCGGTGCCGTGAAGGTAGATCATCACCTGGTTCTCGGTCACTGCGACGAGATCGCCGTTCACGGCGCGCACCGTGCGGAGCGACACGCCGGCCAACGGTCCGAGAAGACCTGGCGGCGGCGTGATGACCGTGATCGCGAACAGCGCGCGCGGGTCATCGGCGACGATGTCCGAGATCGCGGCGTTGAAGCCCGCGCGATCGAACGCGACACGTTCGCCATCGCGCGTCGGCTGCACCGGGAGATCCGACGGATCACCGCCCTCGTCGTCCGAGATGTCGACCGCGCGACGGCTCGGCACGATCGAAAGCGGGGCCGACGGCGTCGGTCGCGCGTTGTTGACGACCTTCACGCTGTAGTGGCTCTGGAGCAACCGGAGCGCTTCGTTGGCCGCGCCGTTCGGAATGTCGAGGACGAACCGCTGACGATCGCCGGCGATGTTCTGCTCTTCGTTCTGCCAGCGCACTTCCTCCGCGGCCATCACGAGACCGGCGCCGGATTCGATCTTGTACGGGATCGGCGAGACCGACGGAACACGGTATCTGACTTTTCTAATTTCGATCTGGCGATGGCGCATGCGATCGGCCGTCAAATGCAGGATCGCGGCGGCACGCTGGACGAGCGGGTCGAGACGGCGATCGTACGCGCCGGCGAGATCGCCCGGATAGGTGATGAACGATGTCGCTCCGAGCTCATCGAGCAGCTGCAACAGCGCGATCGTGCTCGACGCCGACGAGGTGCCACCATCGATGAACGGAACGACCGAGTCGATGACGATGCGCGACGGCGCGGTGGAACCGAGCAGCTTGCGGAGCTCCGCGAATGCCGGTTCCGGCGATGGCGCACGTCCGAATCGACGGCTGAAGTCGAGCTGAAAGCGCAGGAACGCGAGCTGGTCGGACGCGACAGCCTGCGCAAGATCGAACGAGAGGTATTCACTCTGCGCGAGGAGATCTTCGGGATCATCCTGCGTCAGGATCGCGACGCGCTCGCCGGCTTTCAATGCAGACATCAGGAACTGCATCGACGCGACGCTCTTGCCCGTTCCGGGAGCGCCGCTCAACACATACGTGCGCCCGGGCACGATGCCATGGAGGTGCTCGTCGATCGGCAGGATGCCGGATGGAACGAGACTGATCCGCTGTCCGGGTACGGATCGATCTGCGAATTGCGCGGCTAGGTTCGTCACGATAGTCGGGGTAGGCGGCGTGTTTCTTACCGATCGCGATGTGCATGCGGCGCCGCGCGCAGAATACGCGCTCACGACCGCACGATCACCAGTACAATGATCGGCCCGCTTTGCTACATCCTTTAGCGTGCTCGAAACCCCAAACTTCCTGGCGCTACACGCTTTGCGGTCGCCGAACCGCGAAATTTCTTAGCGAACCCGCCGGACTACCAGCGAATGAACGGGCGCGAGCGAAACATCTCGGCGCGGTCGCGGGCTCTTTCACGGGCGCGGTCAGCGCGTTCACGCACCAGCTCCCGATTTCTGTCAGCCCGCTCGACGGCGAGCTCTCGCGTTCGTTCCGCGCGGTCGCGAACAAGCTCCCGGCTCCGCTCCATACGGTCGCGTGCCTCATCGCGAAGGCGGTCCGCCCGGTCGAGCGCACGCTCCCGAGCGCGCCAGGCGCGATCCTGCGCGTCCTCGTAGCGATCGCAGTCCGCGCCGCGATTCCAACAATAGACGACCCGCTGCGCGTGCGACGCGCCCGGAATCAACATCAGCATCGCCGCGGCGATGGTCGGCAAAACGATCTTCACCCGCATCGAAATCTCCGGCTCGGAACGAGGTGGCTTCCTGCCACAGTACGACACCTCGAACGGCCGAATCGTTGGAAACGCTAGCGGCGAAGGTACTTCGCTGTCCGGCTCCCCGGAGCTTTCGCAACCTCAGCGACAGTTCCGAACGCGACGATCTTGCCGCCTTCCTCTCCGGCGCCGGGACCGACGTCCATCACCCGGTCGCTCGCGGCAATGACGCGCATGTTGTGTTCGACGACGATCACCGTGTTGCCTGCGTCGACCAGAGCGTCGAGCTGCTGGAGCAAACGATCGATGTCTGCGGGATGCAAACCCGTCGTCGGTTCGTCGAGGACGTAGAGCGAGTCGCCACGCTGCGCTCGTTGCAGCTCCGTCGCCAGCTTGATGCGCTGCGCCTCCCCACCCGACAATTCGGTCGCGGGCTGGCCCAATCGCAGGTAGCCGACCCCGACATCCCGCAGCACATCCAGCGCGCGCCGGATGTGCGGTTCGTCGGCGAAGAACTTCCCAGCCTCGTCGACCGTCATCCCGAGGACATCCGCGATCGACTTGTCGCGATATGTGACCTCCAGCGTCTTCGCGTTGTAGCGCGAGCCTTGACACGTTGGACAGGGCGAGTAAACGCTCGGCAGAAACAGCAGCTCGACGCAGACGAAGCCTTCTCCTTCACAATGTTCGCATCGTCCCTTCGCGACATTGAACGAGAAGCGACCCGCGTCGTACTTGCGAGCCTTGGCGAGCTTCGTCGACGCGAACAACCTGCGCACGTGATCGAAGAGTCCGGTGTACGTGGCGAGATTCGAGCGCGGCGTTCGCCCGATCGGTTTCTGATCGACCCGCACCATGCGACGAATGAGGTCGATCCCGTCGACAACGTGGCCTCGTGTTTCTTCTGACACACTCGCCTCGAGGTCTTCGACGCCCTCGTCCTCGACTTCCTTTTTGTGGCCGAGATGCGCGCCGACGAGATCGACGAGCGCCTGGCTGACGAGGCTCGACTTCCCCGACCCCGACACTCCGGTCACCGTCGTCAACACGCCGAGCGGGAACGCGACGTCCAGGTTGTGAAGGTTGTTGCGGGTGATGCCGGAAAGGCGGAGCCATCCTGCCGGCTCCCGCGGCGTTCGTACTCGTGCCGGTGCCTCGCCGAAGAGGAATCGGCGCGTCGCGGACGCAGCAACGTCGGCGAGACCGTTCGGAGGTCCGCTATAGAGCACTCGGCCGCCATGCTCTCCGGCGAGCGGCCCGACGTCGACGATCCAATCGGCTTCTCGAATGACGTCGAGATCATGCTCGACGACGAACAGCGTGTTGCCCGCCGCCTTGAGGCGTGCGAGCGCACGGAGCAGCGCCTCCGTGTCCGCCGGATGCAGTCCCGCCGACGGCTCGTCGAGGACATAGACAACGCCGAACAGATTCGAGCGCACTTGCGTCGCGAGCCGAAGCCGCTGGAGCTCGCCCGGCGAAAGTGACGGCGTGCTGCGATCGAGCGACAAATACCCGAGTCCCAGGTCGAGCATCACATCGATTCGCCCGATCATGTCGCGCGTGATCTGCTCGGCCACGTCCGCGCGTTCGGCGTGATCGCCGTCCACCGGCGCTCGGCCTTCTGACGCCGGACGCAGCAGCTCAGCGAGCCGCTTCAGTGGTTGCCGCGACATCTCGGCGATATCGAGCCCGGCGAATGTGACAGCCAGCGCCTCGGGGCGCAGCCGCTTGCCGTGGCACGTCGGGCACTCGGTGCTCTCGAGAAATTGTGCGACGCGCGCCTTCATCGTCGCGCTTTGCGTGTTCGCGAACGTGTCCATGACGTATCGGCGCGCGCTCGTGAACGTCCCGTTGTAGTCGAAGTCCTGCTTGCGCTTCTTCGCCTTCTTCACTTCCTCGAGGGAATAATGCGCCCAGACGGGAACGACCGGCTGCTCGTCGGTGAAGAGAAGCCAATCGCGCGTCTTCTTCGGCAGCTGCCTCCACGGCACGTCGATGTCGATCTCCATCGACGTCAGGATGTCCCGCAGATTCTGTCCCTGCCACGCGCCGGGCCACGCGGCGATTGCGCGGTCCCTGATGGTCACGTTGGGATCTGGAACCATCGACCGCTCGGTCGCCTCGTACACGCGTCCGAGTCCATGACACGTCGGGCACGCGCCGGTCGGCGTGTTCGGCGAGAAGTCCTCGGCGTGCAACTCGGGCTGTCCACGCGGATATTTGCCGGCGCGCGAATAGAGCATGCGTATGAGGTTCGAGAGCGTCGTGACGCTCCCGACGGAAGAGCGAGATGTCGGCGAACCACGCTGCTGCTGCAACGCGATGGCCGGCGGCAGTCCCAGAATGTCGTCGACGTCCGGGACGGCCATCTGGTCGAACAACCGCCTCGCATACGGCGAAACCGATTCGAGGTATCGCCGCTGCGCCTCGGCGTACAGTGTGCCGAAGGCCAGCGACGATTTTCCCGAGCCGGAAATTCCAGTGAACGCGACAAGTGCGTCGCGCGGAATCTCGACGTCGACGTTCTTCAGATTGTTTTCGCGCGCGCCGCGGACGCGCACGAACCCGTTGTCATTGCTCGCCTGTGGCATCCGAGCGCGGCAAGGGCGAGAAATGCGCCAGGCGCCCGGAATTGTTCCAAATGCGAGAATCGCGCGTCCGCGGCCGAAGCGGACGTTAGCGTTTACTCAAGGTAGACGAAGGTGATCAGCCGAACTCCGGCATCTCTTGGTCGCCGTACATGGGACGGACTTCGGTGACGCCCTCCCATTTCGGCCAGAGCTTCCGGTGAAGGTCCATGAACTTCGTCGCCTCGGCGATCGCTCCCTCTTTCGATGCGAGCTCCAAGATCGTGAAGCCGCCGATGACCTCTTTGGCTTCCGTGAATGGGCCGTCCGTCGTGACCAGTTTGCCGTTCTTGATCGCGATCTGAGTGCCCTCTTTGGTCGGCCGCAATCCGCCCATCGAGACCATCTTGCCCGACTTCGTCGCGTCTTGACCGAGCTTGTCGATCGCTTCCATCAACTCCATCGGCGGCGGCCCCGACTTCGAGAAGTCTTCCGGACCGCGGACAATCATCATGTAGCGCATGGGTTTATCTCCAGTGGGTTCAGTGGATGGGCGGCGCGTTCGTCCCGCCTCTCATCCTCACGTCGAACGACTTCCCTCCAAATCGACATTTCCCTTTGGACTTGGCCCGGATTTGCCGATTGGCCTGCCTCGTGCGCACGAAATGCCGGCTTTCATTTGGGAGAACAGGGATGCAAAAGAAAACGCTCGGTCGCAACGGTCTCACGGTTTCAGCCATGGGACTCGGCTGCATGGGAATGAGCGAGTTCTACGGCGAGACGAACGACGCCGAGTCGATTGCGACGATCCACAGGGCCATCGAGCTCGGCATCGATTTTCTCGATACCGCCGATGCGTATGGCCCATTCAAGAACGAACGGCTCGTCGGACGCGCGATCAAAGATCGCCGGGACAAAGTCATCATCGCCACGAAGTTCGCGAACGTTCGCAACGACAAAGGTGAGCGACTCGGCATTCGCGGCGACGCGGCCTACGTCAAGCAAGCGTGCGACGCCTCACTCGAACGACTCGGCGTCGATCATATCGATCTGTACTATCAGCATCGCGTCGACCCCAAGGTGCCGATCGAAGAAACCGTCGGTGCGATGGCCGACCTCGTTCGCGCCGGCAAGGTGCGCCACCTGGGACTCTCCGAAGCTGCGCCGGAGACGATTCGCCGAGCGCACACGACGCATCCCATCACTGCACTGCAAACGGAATGGTCGCTGTGGACGCGTGACGTCGAGGAGAACGGCGTCCTCGAGACCGTTCGCGAGCTCGGGATCGGCTTCGTCGCGTACAGTCCTCTCGGTCGTGGATTCCTCACCGGCGACTTCAAGACGTTCGAGGACATTCCGCAGGGCGACTTTCGTCGCACCAACCCGCGCTTCCAGGGAGAGAACTTCGACAAGAACCTCGACCTCGTCGCCGAAATCGAGAGGATGGCGCGGGAAAAAGGCGTGAGCTCGGCGCAGCTTGCGCTGGCGTGGGTGATGTCCCGCGGCGACGACGTCGTGCCGATTCCGGGGACGAAGCGCGTCAAGTATGTCGAGCAGAACGCCGCGGCGGCGAAGATCACGTTCACTGAAAAGGAGCTCGAGCGCATCGACTCGGTGATGCCGGTCGGGGCAGCGAGCGGACAGCGATACGCGGATATGTCGCCGATCAATCGCTAGTCATTCCGAACTTCCAATGCTCATCGCGAGCGTAGCGAGGGATCACTGTCCTGAGCGGCCGAATTGTGCGAGGACGGTGGTCGGAGATTTTGCCACAGACGGGACGAACAAACGAGGAACTCGACGAACAAACCCATCACGGCGCTTTCATGGTTTTAGTCGCTGATCGTCCGTGCCATCAGTGCCGTCCGTCTCAACCTGGTTTTCGCTGGAACTGCGGAACAGCAAAACCATTCTTGACACGGACAACGACAAAAAGACACTGACTGACGCGGACGACAAACAACGACAAACCATGAAGGCGGTGCGCTTTGGTTCTCCGCTGTTGTTCGTCAAGTTCGTGGCGTTAGTCCAGTCCGTGACAGATGGTGCCCTGTGTCACCTGCGCCGAGGCCGGAATGAGGCGACGATCACTGTCACTCGGAAAGCCTCGCCTCGACAGCTTGTCGCCGCGCTCGCCGGGATGACTCGAATTTCACCGCTCCCCGACGTGACCTGAACAAAGGTCCGTGGATGGACATCGCGGCAATCGGACTCGATCTTACGAAGAACTTTGGCGAGGATTCGCGATGTGTAATTCCGGCCACTGGCACGACCACGGGACCTTCGGCTTTCTCGTCGACACACCGCAGATTCGTGCGCTCGTCAACGCGTGTGAGCGGTCGACCCGCCTGCCCGAAGCCGAGCAGCGCATAGAAGCCATCAAGCCAGCCTTCGCGGAGCTTCTGGCCGCCGAGGGCTGGCTGCCCGAGAGATACTCGCGCGGTGATACCGAGAGCAAAATGGGTGGCGGCATCGGGCAGTACGCACTCTATCGCGCCGAGGATGGCTCGCTCTGTCTTTTCGCGCTGGTCGTGCCGGCCGGTGCGGCGACGCCGGTGCACGACCATCTGGCGTGGGGGCTCGTCGGGCTGTATCGCGGCGAGCAGCAGGAAACTGTGTATCGCCGGCTCGACGACGCGGCGGACACGGACCGCGCGCAGTTGGAGATCTCTAAAGAGCAGCTCCTCAAGCGCGGTGAGTTCTACCCGCTCATTCCGCCCGCCGACGACATCCATTTCGTGAAAACGACGTCGCCCGATGCATCGATCTCGATCCACCTGCTCGCGAACGACACCGCGTGCGTGTGGCGTCACAAGTTCGATCCCGAATCAGGCGCCGTGACGTCGTTTCGGTCCGGCTATACCAACGCTCCGTGCCCGGAGGTCGCATGAAGAAGGACGATGCTGTTGCCGCAATCGACCGCTTTGGAATCGAGATCTCCGATCTCAACACACGTGTGTGGACCACGGCGCTCAATCCGAGCACGCACGGTTGGGGTTCGTCACTGCTGAGCGTCGCGGCGATCCCGATCGTCAACGCCGCGACGATCGGTCAGCTCATCACGTCGGTGGTCGTCAAAGAGGTGCCGGCGAGCGTCTTCGACACCGTCTCGAACCTCGGCGGGAAGAAGGAGCCGTAACGCGGCTTACCAGTGCACCGCGCCGAATTGGTTCGCGCCGAGGAATGAATAGACGAAGGTGACCGTTCCTTCACTGAAGCGGCGGTCCGGGAACACGCCGTATCGCGCGTCGCGCGCCGACGCGACGTACCGAACGCCGATCGTGTGACCGCCGACGATCCGCACATTCGCGCCGACGTTTCCGCGGAAGATCGTCTCCGAGCCGTGAACGTCGTCCGAACCGAGCCCACTGACATAGTACTCGCGCGCGTCGGCATCGAAGCTCACTCGGTTCCCTGCGATGAGACGCAGCGAGAGCAACGCCTGTGGCGACACACCGAAATGGTAATCTCGAATCGCCTCGCTGGTCGGCGTACTCGGAGTGATCGTCGTCGTTCCAGCCGCCCCATATCCGACTCCGCCCAGCAGCGAGCCTTGCAGCGCGAGTCCCGGAGCAAGCCAGAGCTGTTGCGTCGATCCGAGCGAGAGCGCGGTGCTCGATACGCGGAACAGGAACGGCGAGATGTAGTCGTACGAGCCGTACAGGCCCCAGATCCCGCGCGCCACCGATCCGGACGCCGTCTTACGACCGAGCAGCAACCCACGAAGCATCACGCTCTCGATCGGATTGTTCGAGTTCGCGAGCAGCGATGCCTGGAAATCGAAGTAATCGAGCGGACGATCGTAGTCGTATCCCGGCTTTCCCGGCAGTCCGTACGACATCCAGAACTCGCCCGTCGCGTTGCGATTCAGGAGCGCGGCCGGCTGAGCGTAGTTGTGCGAGACCGCATCGAGATTCGCGCCTAACCGCGCCTGCCACGACGTCGCCGGTGCAGAGTCGGCGAGCTCGTTTCGAAAATGCTCACCAAATGCTTGGCGGTTCACTGCGCGCGGCGGCGACAGAACATCGGCGAGCAGGTCGTGCCAGAAATGGTGCTTGCCGGGATTGTCCTTCAGCACGAGGTCGGAGAGACGGTACAGCGTTTCGCCGAGCAGCGATCCGGCCTGGCCAGTCGTGATGATGTCGTTGATCGACGGCGGATCCGTTTCTCCAGCGATCTCCCACGCGAAGCTTCCGACGTCCGAGTAGATCAGCGATTTCCAGAATCCCTGGCCGCTCGACCGCGCGAGGCCGTACATCGTCGCGCCTTCGTACGGGTGGCCGATTTGATTGACGTTGAAGGGATCCTGATCGTGCACCCAGTGCTCTTTGCGAAGGTGATCCCACGCGGTTTGGAACGTCACCGCGAAGACCTTCTTGCCATCTTCGTACTCGTTTGGATACGCGAAGCGGTCGTAGACGTTGAGCAGCGTGAGAAAAACTGGAACTTCGATCGCCGGAAGGATCTTGCTCCGGCCGCCGCTGGTGTCCGGCGCGCTCGCCTGCGCCGACACGAGCGTCGGCGCAATGACCAGCACCGGCATTAAGAACAGTTTGCGACCAAATACAGCGAATGCGACCCGTCGATTCATGGCGGTTGCTCGTCGAAATGGTTCGGCCGGCCTTCGATGGCCGGCTTCCCTCTCGAAAAGCAATAGATGGGCCGGATTCCTGGGTCCGCTGAGTCACATTCCTGCTTTTAACGCCTCGAAGACCGGGGCAGCGAGCCTAGACGACGCTCTAGATACGCGCGCTCGCCATCATTGCCCGCGGTCGCAATAGCCAGCCCGTACGCCGTCGCTGCCTCTGCCGCTCTGCCGAGGCGCCGAAGAAGATCGGCGCGAATCGCGTGGTAGACGCGATACTCCGCGAGCCCAAGACGATCGACGATCGCGAGCGCAGCCGCCGGTCCATCGACCTCGGCGACAGCGACCGCACGATTCAACGCGACGACCGGCGTCGGCGCGATCTGCATGTGGAGATCATAGAGCGCAAGAATTTGCGACCAGTCGGTTTCGTCCGCAGTGCGCGCATCGCCGTGTACTGCATTGATCGCGGCCTGCAGCTGATATGGCCCCGGTTGATTTCGGCCGAGACATTCGCGAACAATCTCCTGGCCTTCGCGAATCAACTCTCGATTCCATCGCGTTCGATCCTGTTCACCAAGCGGAATCAGAGCTCCGTTCTCCGCCGTTCGTGCGTCACGCCGCGAGTCGATCAACAGCATGAGGGCGAGAAGTCCCAGAACCTCCGGCTCGTCGGGGACGAGCTCCGCGAGCAGACGGCCCAGTCGGATCGCCTCGCGACACAGATCTTCGCGGACCAGGTGCGCTCCAGCACTCGCCGAGTACCCCTCATTGAAGATCAGGTAGATGACCGACAGCACGGCGCGCAGCCGTCGGCCGATGTCCTCGTCGCTCGGGAGCTGAAACGGGATGCCCGCGTCGCGAATCTTTCCCTTCGCCCGAACGAGCCGCTGCGCCATCGTCGGCTCGGGGACGAAGAATGCGCGTGCGATCTCCGGCGTCGTCAGTCCGCCGAGCAGCCGAAGCGTCAGGGCGACGCGGACGTCCTCCGCGAGAGCGGGATGACAACACGTAAAGATCAAACGGAGTTGATCGTCGCGAATTGGACCATCCTCGTCAGCTGGTTCGTCGTGCTCGAATCGCATGACTGCCTCCGCATGTCGCGCGTCGCGCGTCGCCTCTCGGCGAAAACGATCGATCGCGTAGTTGCGCGCCGTCGTGATGATCCATCCGGCTGGACGCGGTGGGATACCGGTCACCGGCCAATGTTCCACCGCCGCCGCGAACGCGCTCTGCACCGCCTCTTCGGCTGTGTCGATGTCGCCGCACACGCGAGTCAACACGGACACTGCGCGTCCGTACTCCTCGCGGAAGACGCGCTCGATCTCCGACGACTGCGCGCGCGTCGACACCGCCGACTACGCCTCACCCCGAAACGGACGCACTTCGATCGGGAGCGTGGTCGCCTCGGCGAGCCGCTGACCCCATTTCAATGCGACGTCGAGATCGGGCGCGCGAATCACAGTGAATCCGCCGAGGTGCTCCTTGCCTTCGACGAACGGTCCATCGGTCATCGAGACTTCGCCGCCCTTCGCGCGAATGACTGTGGCGGTCGAAGGCGCATGGAGTCCGGCGGTGAAGACCCAGCTGTTCGCCGCTTTGAGATCTCGATTCAAGATCTCGAGATCGCCCATGATCTTCGACAGGACGTCGGGCGGAGGAACCGGACCATCGGGTTGATAGACGCTCAGGAGATACATCTTCATGTGCGTTTCCGTTGATACGTGGCGATGATGACACCCTTCGTCGTCGGGACGCACGAGATCAAGTCGAAGGACGCGAGCGCGCTCGTGTCGTCGAACATGCGTCGTCCGGAGCCTAGGATGAGCGGGTGAATGAGCAAAACGTACTGATCGATCAGGTCGTGCGCAGCGAGCGAGCGAACAAGCACGCCGCTGCCGAGAATGACGATGTCGCCGCCTTCCTCCTGACGCTTGAGATCAGCTACGGCCGACGCTGCGTCGCCGCACAGCAGAATAGAGTTCTCCCACACTAGCGGTTCGCGCAGGGTCGTCGATGCAACGTACTTCTGGCCATTGTCGAGCACTGGCGAGAAGGGGTTGTCGGTTCGTCCGTGCCATACTTTATAGAAGTGCTCGTAGGTGTGCCGGCCGAAGAGCATCGCGCCTTCTTTGGCCATGCCTTTCCCCATCTCGCGGCCTTTCACGTCGTCGTTGTAGGGCGCGGCCCAGCCGCCGAGCTGAAAGCCGCCGCGAGGATCTTCGTCTTTGGCGGCGGGTGATTGCATCACACCGTCGAGGCTAATGTTTTCGACCACCACGATATTGCGCATCTCTGCTCCGGGTTGACGTCTCACCCGTTTATACGAACGGGGAGGCTCGCGATCGACAACGCCGGGAATACATCGTGAAGACCAGACGACGCAAACCCATTCTTGACGCGGAGCCGCCAAGGGCGCAGAGAACACCGTAAATCACGATGGGGCCGTTTCGCCCGGGCCACGCTTCCCCCGTCGACGGACCAGCCCCAGAATTTGGCGATGCGCTCATTCAGCTTTCTTTCGGCAGCTCTGGTCTTCTCGGCCCCTCTCGCCGCGCAAGCGCCGGCCGGCTGGAACGACTTCACGAAGCTCTTTCAGTCGTACGTCGACAGCGACAAGGTCGTCGGCGCGACTGTCGTCGCCATGAAGGCCGGCAAAGAGACCGCTCGATACAACACCGGCTTCGCCGACCGCGCCGGCAATGTCCGCGTCGACTCGCAGACGATCTTCCATTGGGGATCGATCACGAAGAGTCTCACGGGGATCTCCATCATGCAGCTCCGGGATCGCGGCAAGCTGTCGCTCGACGACAAGATCGTGAAGTGGGTGCCCGAGCTTCGCGCGATCCACGACCCGTATGGGATGATCGACAGCATCACCATCCGAATGCTGCTCTCACACACCGCGGGCTTTCAAAATCCCACCTGGCCATACGGCAACGGCCAGCCGTGGGAGCCGTTCGAGCCGACGACGTGGAATCAACTCGTCGCGATGATGCCGTATCAGCAGCTGCTCTTCAAACCAGGCTCTCGGTACGGGTACTCGAATCCGGGGTTCATCTACCTCGCTCGCGTCGTCGAACAGATCACCGGCGATCCGTGGGACGCCTACGTGCAGAAGAACATCTTCGCGCCATTGGAGATGAACCGGAGTTATTTCCGTGGCACGCCGTACTTCCTCGCGGCGCATCGATCGCACAACTACTACGTTCGCCCTGACTCGACGTCTCGAGGTGCGACAAAGCTGGTCGACAACGGCGCGGACTTCGATCCCGGGATCACGTCGCCGAACGGAGCGTGGAATGCGCCGGTGAGCGACCTGGTGAAATACGTCGCGTTCCTGACGAATGCGCCGATTCCCGGCGTCCCGCACGATCGATACGACATCGTCCTGAAGCGCTCGAGCCTCGAGGAGATGTGGCGGCCGGGAATGCCGATGTCGCAGGGCTATGAGTCATCGCCGAACGAATGGATGGGGCTCTCCTTTTTCGTGCTCGATCGCGGCGGACAGCGCATCCTCGGCCACACTGGAAGCCAGGCGGGCTTTCGCTCGTTCTACTACTTCGATCCGATTGCACAAACCGGCGTCATCGCGGTGTTCAACACGAGCAACTCGGTCGCACCGGCCTCGAAGCTCGAGGGCGCGGTGACCGAATCGGCGCTTGCGCTGCTCAAGCGCTGAACCGCGCCGCCGCAGTCGCGGCGGAGCAATGCGCCCAAAAGTACGCTCGCACTCGATGCCCACATATCGTAACATTAGGCGCCGCTTCCCCGCCCCCGCGTGACCGCAATTCGCGACCAGCTCCAGCGCACTCTCGGAACCGCTTACGTCCTCGACCGGGAGATCGGACGCGGCGGAATGGCCACGGTTTTTCTCGCCCGCGACGCGAAGCACGACCGGCACGTCGCTCTCAAAGTCCTCGATCCGGAATTGGGCGCCGTGCTCGGCGCCGAGCGATTCCTGAGCGAGATCCGGGTGACGGCGAACCTGCAGCATCCAAATCTGCTTCCGCTGTTCGACTCCGGCGAAGCCGACGGACTTCTCTACTACGTCATGCCGTACGTCGAAGGCGAGAGTCTTCGGCACCGCCTCGACCGCGAAAAACAGCTACCGATCGACGAAGCCGTGCGAATCGCGGCGGCGGTCGCGAATGCGCTCGACTATGCGCACGGCCATGGCGTGATCCACCGGGATCTCAAGCCCGAGAACATCCTCCTGCAGCATGGGCAGCCGGTCGTGGCGGACTTTGGAATCGCATTAGCAGTTTCTAATGCCGGCGGCTCGCGAGTGACGCAGACAGGCCTGAGCCTCGGCACCCCGCAATACATGTCACCGGAGCAGGCGACCGGCGACCGAGCGATCGACGCCCGCACCGACATCTACTCGCTCGGCGCGGTGACGTACGAGATGCTCGCCGGAGAGGCGCCGCACTCAGGGACCAGCGCGCAGGCGATCATCGCGAAGCTCATGACGACGGAGCCGCAGCCGGTGCGCACGCTGCGGCCGAGCGTTCCGGCAAACGTCGCCATGGCAGTCGAGCAGGCGCTGGCGAAGCTACCGGCCGACCGATTCGGATCGGCGAAAGCGTTCGGCGACGCATTAGTAAATCCTCGTTTCACGACAACGCTTCGTTCGGCCGCGAGCGCGGGGACGCCGCAGCGACGGCGCGGTGTCGAACTGGCGCTCGGCGCGGTGGCCGTCGTTTCCATGATCGCGGCGGCGTGGGCCTGGATGCGACCCGCGCCCACGACACTGCCCACGCGATTCGACATCGCCCTCGACTCGAGCGAAGCGTTGATCCAGACCGGTCGCTGGGGACGCGTCGCGATCTCGCCGGACGGATCGACCATCGTGTACGTCGGTGGTCCGAAGAACGCGCTGCTGGTTCGTCGCCGCGACGAGCTTCACGCGAGAATGATCCCGGGCACCGATAACGCCGGCGCGCCATTTTTCTCGCCGGACGGCAAGCGACTTGGCTTCTTTCAGAGCGCGTCGAAGCTCATGATCGTTGGACTCGACGGCAATCCGCCGGTGTTCGTGACGGATTCGCTCATTGGTATCGCGGGAGCGGCGTGGGGTCCGGACAACCTTCTCTATGTAGACGGCGCGGGCGCGACGCCGCTCTTGCGGGTCGAGGCTCGCGCGGGCGCGAAGCCCGAGCGGTTCACCGCGCTGGATTCTGCCGCGGGCGAGGATGATGAAATCCTGCCCGACGCCCTGCCCGACGGCAAAACCGTGTTGTTCACCGCCGAGATTCGACCGCGCGACGGCAACCCGATTCATCACGCGATCGAGGTCGCGGATCTCCATTCCGGCGAGCATCACATGCTCGTCGATCACGCGATCTTCGCTCGGTATGCGGCGCCCGGGTACGTGGTGTATGTGACGACGACTCGCTCGCTCATGGCTGCGCCGTTCAACGCGCGCACCCGAAAGCTCACCGGAGATCCGGTGCTCATCGCGCAGGATCTCTCGACTGAGTTCAACGCGCTCGACGTTGCTGTTTCGCAAACAGGAACGTTGCTGTACATCGCGGGCGGGCGACCGGCGACCGGTCGCGATCTCCTGTGGGTCGCTCGCGACGGTCACGAGTCTCCTCTCGATTCGTCGTGGCGAAGCTCGCTCTCCGATCCTTCCATTTCGCCGGACGGCAAGTTGCTCGTGGTGACCAGTGGTGTTTCGCTCCCCGACATCACCATCGCGCGCTCATCCAGCGTTTTCGCAGCGGCGGGCGCCGGCGACATCTGGGTTCGCCGGCTGAGTGATGGCGTCATGACGAAGCTCACCGTGGATGGCGGCGCCAATCGTTATCCGAGCTTTTCGGGCGACAGCAAATCAGTGTTGTACGCCGGCGGCGTGAACAGCCAAACGATCATGGAGAAGCAAGCCGACGGCGGCGCGCCACCGATTTCGCGTGCGGAGTCGAACCAGTATATCGGAGCAGTGGTCGAGTCTCCGGACCAACAGTGGCTCGTGTGGCAGCAGGGGGCGGGAATCGGCAACGCGCATCTGTTCGCCCGTCGTCGCGGCGACACCGCGTCAGTACCGCTTTTTTCGATGACAACCGCGACGCGCTCGCCGTCGATTTCGCCGGACGGAAAATGGCTCGCCTACACATCGAACGAGACTGGCACGAACGAGATCTTCGTCGTTCCATTTCCGAACGTCGCGGCAGCAAAGTGGCAGGTGTCCCGTTCGGGCGGTAGTCTTCCACACTGGACCAATCATGGGGACGAGCTCGTGTATCGCAACAGCGATCGCTTTCTCGTTTCGGTTCCCGTGTCCACCAAGCCGACGTTTTCGAGCGGAGTGCCGAAGCGTCTTTTTTCGGCAGCGCCATTCCTCGCCGGATTCGCGATCGAGCACGACGATTTGCGATTCCTCATGGTCCGGAGCACGAGCGCTGACTCGCATGAGCAATTGAGTGTTTTCGAAAACTGGGCGAGTGCCATGCATGGCAAATAGCGGCGCTGGCCGTGCCGATGGGCACCCGTGTGACCGTGCGGCCGCGAACTCAGGCGATGTGAAGAGGCGCGCACTGATCGACTGCTGATTGCGCTAAGAAGCGCACGCCGGAACACGACTCTCGCGGGTCCCGCGACGGATTGGAATCAATTCTTGCACTCTCTCTTTGCCGATTTTGCGCGCTGGAGGCGCGGCAATGGCGGCACGAACGGCCGATCTGCTCGTCGAGCGGCTCATCGCTTGGGGAGTGGACACGATTTTTGGATTTCCCGGCGACGGCGTCAACGGAATCTTCGAAGCGCTTCGCACGCGACAGAAAGAGATCGCTTTCATTCAAGTCCGGCATGAAGAGGCCGCCGCGTTCGCCGCATGCGGCTACGCGAAGTACACCGGCCGCCTGGGCGTCTGTCTCGCCACCTCCGGCCCCGGAGGAATCCATCTCCTCAACGGACTCTACGACGCGAAGTGCGACGGCCAGCCGGTCCTCGCCATCACTGGCCACACATTCCACGATCTGATCGGCACGCATTACCAACAGGACGTCGATCTCGACAAGCTCTACATCGACGTCGCCGCGTTCAATCAACGCGTGATGGGCCCGGCGCACGTCCACGGAATCGTCGATGAAGCCATCAAGACCTCGCTCACACGGCGAACGGTCTCACACATCACGATTCCAAAAGACATACAAGACTGGAGCATGAACGACGATCATCGCTCCGGCGCCAACATCAAACGCCACAGCGCTGATCTCTACGCGGCCGCGCGCTCTGTCCCGCCGCAGGATCTGCTCCAACGCGCCGCCGATCTGATCAACGATGGCAAAAAGGTCGCGATCCTCGCGGGCCGTGGATGCCTCGGCGCCCGCGACGAGGTCCTCGAGCTCGCCGACCGCGTCGGTGCACCGATCATCAAGGCGTTGCTCGGCAAAGCGGTCGTTCCCGACGACAGTCCGTTCACGACCGGCGGCATCGGCCTTCTCGGGACTGCGCCGTCGCAAGACGTATTAGAAGAGTGTGATACGCTGCTCATCGCCGGCAGCGGATTTCCGTACATGGAATTCTATCCGAAGCCGGGGCACGCGAAGGGCATTCAGATCGACATCGATCCCGCGCGCATCGGCCTGCGCTTCGCGGTCGAGATCGGGCTCGTCGGGGATTGTCGCACGGTGTTGCGAGGACTGATCCCGCTGATCGAGCGAAAGCGCGCTCGCGGGTTCCTCAAAGACGCCCAAGACAAGATGAAGGATTGGCGCGGACTGATGAAGGAGCGCGGCACTCGTAAGGATATGCCGATGAAGCCGCAGGTCGTCGCGTACGAGCTGAACAAGCTGCTCGATGACGACGCGATCGTATCCGCGGACAGCGGGACGATCGCCACCTGGGCCGCGCGCTACATCGACATGCGCGACAACATGCAGTTCTCGCTGTCAGGCTCGCTCGCGACAATGGCGAACGGTCTGCCCTACAGCATCGGCGCCGCCGTGGCGTTTCCGAAGCGACAGGTCGTTTGCATCGTCGGCGACGGCGGGTTCACGATGCTGATGGGCGAGCTCGCGACGCTCGTCAAGTACGGCCTCAACGTCAAAGTCGTCATCATCAAGAACAACGTGCTCGGCGAGATCAAGTGGGAGCAGATGGTGCTCGAGGGCAACCCGGAGTACGGCGTCGAGCTGCAGCCGATCGACTTCGAGGCATACGCCAAAGCCTGTGGCGCCGCGGGGTTCACGATCGAGCATCCGAAGGACGCGGAGGGTGTGCTCAAAAAGGCGCTGTCGCACCGCGGCCCCGCGGTCGTTCAGGCGGTCGTCGACCCGAATGAGCCGCCGCTTCCGGGAAAGATCTCGACGAAGCAGGCATTGCACTTTGCTGAAGCGCTCGCCCGCGGGCAGAAGGATCGCTGGGACATCATCAAGACGGTTCTCGAGGACAAGGTGCGCGAGGTGATTTGACCGATGGGGTGAGTGGTGCCAGTGCGGTCCCTGTCGAAGGCCTCGCCGTCTCGATCTACCGCGTTCCGACCGACGTCCCCGCCGAATCCGACGGGACATATACGTGGAATTCTACGACGTTAGTGTTCGTTGAAGCTCGCGCCGGCGGAGTCACGGGAATCGGATACACCTACGCCGATACCTCGACCGCTCGCCTCATTGCCGACACACTTTCAAGGGTCGTCTGCGGCATGGACGCGATGTCGACACCGACGATCTGGTCGGCGCTCGTGGCGGCCGTCCGCAACCTCGGGCGACCAGGGATCGCATCGATGGCCATCTCGGCGGTCGACGTCGCGATGTGGGACTTGAAGGCCCGGCTGCTCGACGTGCCGCTCGTCTCGCTGCTCGGCGCCGCTCGCAGCGCGGTTCCGGTCTACGGAAGCGGCGGCTTCACGTCGTACTCCAACGATCAGCTGCGCGCACAATTGTCGGGCTGGGTCGAAATGGGCATTCCGCGCGTGAAGATGAAGATCGGACGCGACGCGATAGCTGACGTCGACCGCGTGCGAGTTGCACGGCGCGCGATCGGTGACGACGCAGAGCTCTTCGTCGACGCCAACGGTGGATACGAGCGCAAGCAAGCGTTGGCCCAGGCCGATCGTTTTGCGGAATCGCGGGTGAGCTGGTTCGAGGAGCCTGTATACCACGGTGACCTCGACGGCCTTCGATTCTGTCGCGATCACGCGCCGGCCGGAATGGAGATCTCCGTCGGAGAGTATGGCTACGAGCCGAGCATGTTTGCGGCGATCGTCGACGCCGGCGCGGCGGACGTGCTACAGGCCGACGCGACGCGATGCGAAGGCATTTCTGGTTTACTCATCGTCGACGGCCTGTGCGAGGCGAAGGCGATGCCGCTATCGACGCACTGTGCCCCTGCCCTTCACGCGCACCCCGCCTGCGCCGCGAAACGCGTGCGGCACGTCGAATACTTCCACGATCACGTGCGGATCGAGCGCATGTTCTTCGATGGAGCGTTGGTTCCGATCGACGGCTCGCTCCATCCGGATCTCACTCGCCCGGGCCTCGGCCTCGAGCTCAAGCGCGCCGACGCGCGGAAATACGAAATCTCATGAGTGTTCCCGGATCAACCTCGCGGTCGTCCCAAGCGCAGCGAGGGATCGCTGAGAACGACTCACCGGCGCGCATTCCGCAGGCGCCTGTCGTTCGAACGACCCAGCAAGACGGACCCGCGCCGCCGCGCACCCCACCGCGCCCCGACGCGACGAGTGGCCTCGCGTCCGGCGTCGATATCGACGGACTTGCGAGGGAGCTGCGCAAACGAGTTCGCGGCGAGGTGCGCTTCGAGAGCGGCGATCGCGCACTGTATTCGACCGACGCATCGAACTACCGACAAATCCCGATCGGTGTCGTGCTGCCGAAAGACGCGGACGACGTTGTCGAAGCCGTCACGGCGTGCCGGCGTTTCGGCGCACCGATCGTGTCGCGCGGCGGAGCGACGGATCTGGCCGGCGCGACCTGCAACGCCGCCGTGATTCTCGACATGAGCAAGTACATGAATCACGTGCTCGAGATCAACTGGGACGAGAAATGGGCGCGCGTCGAGCCGGGCGTCGTACTCGACGACCTCAGACGACGGGCCGAGGAGCGCCATCTGACCTTCGGACCGGATCCCGCCACACACAATCGGAACACGCTGGGCGGGATGATCGGCAATAACTCCTGCGGAATGCACGCACAGATGGCCGGCAAGGTCGAAGAGAACACGATCGAGCTCGAGATCCTCACGTACGACGGTCTGCGGACGTGGGTCGGCGCGACGACCGACGACGAGCTCGAAAGAATCATCGGCGGCGGCGGAGTGAAGGGAGAGATCTATTCGCGCCTCGCGGCGATCCGCGACAAGTACGCCGACGAGATCCGAAAACGGTTCCCCAAGATTCCGCGGCTCGTGTCCGGCTATCCGCTCCACCAGCTCTTGCCGGAGCACGGCTTCAACGTCGCCCGGTCGCTGGTGGGCACCGAAAGCACCTGCGTCACCGTGCTGCAGGCGAAGCTCCGCCTCGTGCACAGCCCACCGCTGCGCACGCTCGCCGTCTTCGGGTTCGCCGACATCTTCACCGCCGCCGACCAGGTCCCGTTCTGCAACGACTTCAAGCCGATCGCCCTCGAGGGGATCGACGGAAGCATGTTCACGTACATGCACGACAAGGGTATGTCGACGGCGGGCCGCGACATCTTCCCCGACGGCAACGCATGGCTCGTCGTCGAATTCGGCGGCGAGACCAACGACGAGGCCAACGCGCAGGCGCGCAAGCTCATGGATGCGTTTCGCGCGAAGCCGAACGCGCCGACCATGAAACTGTTCGACGACGTCAAACAGGAGCAACTCGTCTGGCAGATCCGCGAATCGGGGCTCGGATCGACATCAAAGATTCCTCATGACCCCGACTTCTATCCCGGCTGGGAAGACTCCGCCGTTGCACCCAACGACGTCGGCAAGTATTTGCGCGAGCTGAAGGCGCTGTTCGACAAGTACGGTTACACCGCCTCGTTGTACGGACACTTCGGACAGGGCTGCGTGCACTGCAGCATCGACTTCGATCTCTATACCGCCGAAGGCATCGAGCGCTGGAAGGGATTCTTGAACGAAGCGGCACACCTCGTGACGTCGTACGGAGGTTCACTGTCGGGCGAACATGGCGACGGCCAAGCCCGGGGATCGCTGCTGCCGATCATGTTCGGCGAGACGATCATGGGCGCGTTTCGCGAGTTCAAAGCCGCGTGGGATCCGCGCGGCCAGATGAATCCCGGGAAGGTGATCGACGCGTATCCGGTCGATCACAACCTGCGCTGGGGAACCCACTATCACCCGTGGGAGCCGACGACGCATTTCTCGTTTCCCGACGACCGTAAAAGCTTTGCGTACGCCGCAAATCGATGCGTCGGGACCGGCAAGTGCCGCAAGCACGACGGCGGCACGATGTGCCCGAGCTACATGGTGACGCGCGAGGAAAAGCACTCGACGCGAGGTCGGTCTCGTCTGCTCTTCGAGATGCTCGAGGGCAATCCGTTGACGAACGGCTGGCGCGACGAGGCCGTAAAGGACGCGCTCGACCTCTGCCTCGCATGCAAAGGCTGTCGTCATGAGTGTCCTGTGAACGTCGACATGGCGACGTACAAGTCCGAGTTTCTCTCGCACTACTACGATGGACATCGACGACCCGCGGCAGCCTATGCCTTTGGCCTCATGTTCTGGTGGGCGAGCGCCGCCGCGCGCATTCCACGCCTCGCGAACTTCATGACGCAGACGCCCGGCCTCCGCAGCATCGCGAAATCGCTCGTGACGATGTCGCCGAAGCGGCGAATTCCGCGTTTCGCCCATCAGACATTTCGCGATTGGTTCGATCGTCGGCCGAAGCGCAACGTCGACAAGCCGAAGGTGATACTCTGGCCCGACACGTGGAACAACCACTTCCATCCGACAACCGCGCAGGCGGCGGTCGAGGTGCTGGAGGCGGCCGGATTTCACGTCGTCATCCCGGAAAAACCCCTGTGCTGCGGTCGACCCCTCTACGACTACGGAATGCTCGGCCGCGCGAAGCAATGGCTCGAACGAATACTCGGCGAGCTGCGCGACGACATACGAGGAGGCATCCCGATCGTCGGACTGGAGCCAAGTTGCATCTCGGTGTTCCGCGACGAGCTCGTGAACCTGCTCCCGGACGACGACGACGCCAAGCGTCTTCATGACGGTGCGTTCCTGCTCACCGAGTTCCTCGCCCAGAAGGCGAAGGATTTCTCGGTGCCGACGCTCGAAGGCAAGGCGATCGTGCACGGCCATTGTCATCAGAAGTCCGTACTCGATTTCAGTTGCGAGGAAACGCTGCTGAAGAAGACGGGACTCGAGTACACCGTGCCCGATTCCGGATGTTGCGGTATGGCAGGCGCATTTGGATTCGAGAAAGACCACTACGACGTCTCGATCGCCTGTGGCGAACGCGTACTGTTGCCGGCTGTGCGAAGCGCGGCCGCGGACACGCTCATCGTCGCGAATGGCTTCAGTTGCCGAGAACAGATCGCGCAGACCACCGAGCGCGAGGCGCTGCACATCGCGCAGGTTCTCAAGCGAGCGCTCGACCAGCCATCGTGACTTTGGCACGCCTGCGCGGAGGCTAGCCGGACTGCAGACACCTCGGCAAATTCACCCTTCCGCCTGAACGGAGCTGGCGTTCGTGCCCTTCCCCCTTCGATCGCACTTGGCGCTCATCGGCGTCGCCCTCGCAGCGGCGTCACTTGCCGGAGCGCAGGCCTCGGCGCCTATCTACACGCCGGGTAGCCTGACGCCGACCCAGCTCCTCGCGCGCGACGTCTTCAAGGAATTGATCGAGATCAACACCAGCGTCACGACCGGCAACGTGACCGCCGGAGCAGTCGCGATGGCGAAGCGGTTTCGCGACGCCGGCTTTCCCGATTCCGACATCTTCATCGGCGGCCCACGGGCGGACAAGCACAATGTCGTCGTCCGCTATCACGGAAAGAATGCCGCGGGACGTAAGCCTGTGCTTCTCCTCGCTCACATCGATGTCGTCGAGGCGCTCAAGGCTGATTGGTCCCCCGAGTTCGATCCATTCAAGTTCACTGAGAAGGACGGCTATTACTACGCGCGCGGTATCGCCGACGACAAGGCGATGGCGTCGATCTTCGTCGCCAACCTCTTACGGATGAAGAAGGAAGGCTATGTCCCAGACCGAGACATCATCGTCGCGCTGACGGCGGACGAGGAGAGCGGCGCGTTCAACGGCGTTGACTGGCTCGTGCAGAACCACAAAGACCTCATCGACGCCGGCATCGCACTCAACGAGGGTGGTGGCGGGACGCTCCGCGACGGCAAGCCGCTGTTCAACACGATCCAGCTCGCGCAGAAGATCACGACGAACTACACGCTGCACGTCACGAATCGCGGCGGCCACTCGTCGGTGCCGCGGAAGGACAACGCGATCACGTCGCTGGCGGACGCGCTGTCGAAGGTCGGCCGGTACGAGTTCCCCGTTCAGCTCAGTGATGTCACGGGAGAATTCTTTTCGAAGACCGCGCTGTCGGAAACGCCGGAGATGTCGCGCGCGATGAAGGCGCTCGTCGCAAACCCGAAAGACGAAGCGGCGGCGGCGGTCGTGGCGGCGGACGAGAAGTACAGCTCGATGCTTCGCACGACCTGCGTCGCGACGATGTTGTCGGGTGGACATGCGACGAACGCGCTGCCGCAGCTCGCCGAAGCGAACATCAACTGTCGCATCTACCCAACCGACTCGCCCGAATACGTTCGCTCGGCGCTGGCAGCGGCGATCCACGACACGACCGTGAAGGTGCTCATCAAGTCGCAGCGACCGCCCTCGCCGCCGGCGAAGCTCTCGCCCGACATCATGCAGCCGGTGACGCAGGTGACGAAGGAAATGTTCGGCGACATTCCGGTGATCCCGACAATGTCGACCGGCGCGAACGACTCGCGATTCTTCCTCGCGATCGGGATTCAGTCGTACGGCGTCTCGGGGTTGTTCTCGGACCCGAAGACCGACGCACGGGCGCATGGACGCGATGAGAGAATTCGAATGCGGTCGTACTACGAAGGCCAGGAATTCTTGTATCGGCTGACGAAGCTCTTGGCGACGAATCCAGGGGCGGTTCCGTGAGGCGCGCGATTGCCGTGCTCGCGATCTGCGGCGCCGCGAAGGTCGCGACGGCGCAACGCCCGGTTTCCGCATCCTCGCCGCTGGCCGAGTTCAATCGGGCGCTGCAGCAGGCGACGTTCCAGATGAATGATTCCGCGGCGCTCGCCCTGTGGGATGCCAGCGGCGTGAGCCTGCTGCCAAACGTCGCGCCGATCAGCGGAAAGCCGGCGATCACGACCTACCTGACGTCGATGACGTCGCAGCTGCACGGCGCAAAGATGGAGCGCTTCGATCTCCGTTGCTTCGACGACGCGGTGTCGGGAGCTTGGGCGTCCGAGTGGTGCATCGAACACCAGATCGTCCAGCTTGGCGACAATAAAACCTTTGACGGCTGGGGCAAACTTGCATTCGTGTTGCGCCGAACGGATGCGGGGTGGCGGCTCACGCAGGAAGCGTGGCTTCCCGCGACCGCTGGGGATTCGACCTTGCTGCGTCGATAATCAACGCTCGAATCAGTCCGCGGTGAAGGTGCGACAAAGGTCGTCCGCCCTCCAGTTCGGCCTGAACGAGCGCATGTGCACGCGACAGGCGCGTCAGCGCCGAGCGAGCAAGCCGACACGCCGTATCAAAGGCGGCACGGAGTTTTCTACGTCATCGATTTCGCGCGACGCGTCCAAACTATTTTAAAGCGACATGTCACAGGCATTCTTGCGAGACGATGCGGAAGGCGAGATGCCCCGCAGGCACTATGATCTTCCCGAACGCGACGATCCAGGCTTCGATCTCGCGGCGGCTCGCGCGCTGCTCGAAGCCGCACGCGTGAACGAAACCCAGCTCGCGGAGCGCGCGACGGGATACTATTGGGGAGAGCCCCGACTCAAACCCCACGTCAGCGAGCTGCTCGCGGAAGCAGAGCGATCCGGCGACGAACGCCTCGAGCAACTCGCGCGACGTTTCTTACGCTAAAGGGTGCGGCGCTGGCTGTTGCCGGCGCCGCACCCTTTTGAAAGACGACGATCGCCTACCGCGGATCCAGCTTCCTGCCCGCGTTCAGATTATCAAAGTTCATGATCGTGTTGAACACGAGCGGATACGTCCCGATCGTCTCGCCGCGATAGAGCGGGTTGATCGCGAACAATACGACATGTCCCTTCGCCATCGGCGAGTCGACGACCGCCGGCCGCTGCGCGATATCGCCGCCGCCATTCAACAATCCTGAAACCAACAGCTCGTTCTGCGCGCCATATCGGAGCGCGACGCGCGGCCGCTGATCCGGCGGAATGATCTGCAGCGGATTGCGGAGCTGTTCGTCCGTCGGCAACGCGTATTGCCACGGCTGAACGACCTCACGCGGCGGCGCCTTGAAGCGGTCCTCGAGCGCCGGACGTCCCTGCACTTCATCGACGTCGTCGGGATGCCCGCGGCCCGTCTCACGACCACTCGCGCCGCCACCCGCCCCACGTCCGCCGCGACCACCGCCCGCGCCGGCGTTCACGCTGAAGCTCTCGCCGCCATCCGTGTACGCCGCGATGCCATCCGCCACGCCATAAACGATCGGGCTCGCGTCGTCGACGAGATGCGTCTTGAGGAACGAACCCGTCACCGTGCCGCGATTCGCGGTGCTCATGGTCACGCCGTTCGTCATCGCGTTGTCGATCGCGAACTGCGCGCTCGCGACGCTGCCGATGTAGACGCCGCCGTTCTTCACGAACTTCTGAAGATTCTCCAGCCCCTCGTAGCCCATGCCGGGCCGCATGTCGTCCGTCGAATCCAGGACGCCGAGGTTCGGCGTCAACGCCGTCTTCTTCCAGGGGATCGGGTTGCGCCACATCGGCATCCCATCGAGAATGCTCCGGCTGTTGCCGCCGCCGGGACCGAAGACGATGACGTCGTACTTCGAGTTGAGGTCGGGCTCCTTTGCGAGCTGCTGAATGTTGATGTACGTGTACGGAATGCCGTTGAACTCGAACGCCTGACGCCACCAGCCTTCCGTCTGCGTGCTCTGCCACGTGTGCATGATCGCCACCCGCGCCGCGCGCACTGGATGCATCTTCACACTCGGCGCGTTCGCAACGGCCAGGACCTTGAGGCCCAAGTCCTTCGCGGCCGCGTCGAGATCGCTCTGCGAGATGCCTTTGATGACGAACGAGCCGCGAGCGAAGTGCGTGCCGCCTTCATCGAACGCCTCTTCGGCGGCCTGCATGTCGGCGTTCTTGAATTTGTAGCGAAGCGTGACCAATCCGTTGTCGCCGTTCGCGTTGATCACGAACGTGCTGCCCGATCCGGTGACTCCGCCGGCAGCCTTCACTTCGCCCTTCACGAGCTCCATTGGCTTCGTCAGGACCGAAGCGTCGGTGACGCGGACGGCCTGAACGTTGAACCCCTCAGGGAACGTCCAGCCGGTGTCGTCGTACGGCTGCTTCTGCGGATCGGTCGGCGACCAGAACTGATAGTCGAGGAGCGCGTCCGCGATGCGCGAGTACGGCTGATCCATCCGAATGATGTAGCTGCCAGCCGGGAATTCCTTGGTCTCGGTCCGTGGCGCCTGCGCAGCGGCCAGCGGAGCGGCGTCGGCGGGACCGCCGGCGTTGGTTCCGCGACCGCCGCCTGCTCCGCGGCCGCGGCCACCGGAGTTCTGCGCAACGGTACGCACCGGCACCGTCACTGAGAACGGCGCGGTCGCTCGACTGATCTCGACCTTTTGCTTTTGGAGAATTCTCAACAGCTCGGCCTGTGCTCCCGGACGCCGATCGTCGGCCGGAAGAACGTACGCGGCCGGCCCTTCGGTCTTCGCCTTGAGGATCGAGCGCTTCGACTTCTCGTAGAAGTTCTCGAGAATCTGATGGCGGTTCGCCGCGATGTAGTTCAACGAGACCAGAAGGCCGGTCTGTTCGTAGTTGTTGTTGTTGCGGAGCGACCACATGACCCGCGGAAGCGGCGGATTCTGCTTGTACCAGCTGCGCTGCGTGTCGTTCGGGCCGAGAATCCGCTCCTGCGTGTCGGCGCTGCCGCCGTTACCAAAAGTCTCATAGAGGCGGCTGATGCCGTTGTGCGTCGCCGCGATGAACATGAGGTAGCCCGGCGACCACGTGTCGAACGTGCCGTGCGCGAAGACGCCCGGCATCCCGTAGCGGGTCATCTCCTGCACGTTGTTCCAACCGATCAACTGCCACTCGTTCGTCACGAGCGGGTCGAGCCACGAGTTGTAGGGGCCGTCGCCGACCGTGTTGTCGTACATGTACGCGACCGACTCGTGGAGGTCGTGAAGGACCTGTGCTTTGTGGTCGACGTACGCGTTGAGGACGTTCTCCGTGAGCTTGAGCGTCACGCCCATCGCATCGCGGTTGTTGTCGTGCGCGACGAAGTGTCCCCAATAGACCATGTTCGGCGCGACTTCGTTCGGATGCTTCTTCTTCCATTCGTAGACGTCGACGACGCGATCGCGGCCGTCCACTTCGACGATTGGCGTGATCAGCGTGATCACGTGGTCGCGGATGAACTTGACGTACGGGGCATCGTCGACCGCGATGCGGTACGCGAGCTCCATGAGCGCGGTCGGCGCGCCCGCTTCCGTCGAGTGGATCGTGCCGGTGATGTAGTAGACCGGCGCCGCGGTCGCGACGATCGCCGCGGCCTGCTTGTCATCCATGTTGATCGTACGCGGATCGGCGAGCTTCGCGAGCTTCGCCCGATTCGCATCGTAGTTCTTCATGAGCTCTTCGCTGCCGATCGCGACCGCGATGTGCTCACGGCCCTCTTCGGTCTTGCCGATCGAGTAGACCTTCACACGGCCGGGAAGCGCTTTCTCGAGCCGGCGCATGTAGTCGTACACTTCCTTGGAGTACGGAAGCTTGCCCGGAGCGCCGGCGATGTCGCCGAGCACCGCGGTCGGCATCGGGACGCCGGCCTTCGCCGGCAGATAGTCGACGAGCGGCGAAAGGAAGAATGGCTCGGTCGTGTATTCTTTGATCTTCTTGGTATACGCCTCGTCGATCGGCTGATTCGGGTTGCGACCTGGCTTGGCGGACGCCATGTCGCTTCCCTGCGCGTGCAGCGCGGACACGCCGGTCACGAGCGCGCCAAGGGCGAATAACAAACGGAGTGTGGCGGGGGAACGCCGCATGACAAAACCTCGTCGAAGTACTGGGATTCTCGGGCGGAAGAGAGGCCGAGGGCGGAGAGACCTTAACTTTTGAAACCTGTCGGGGGAACCTCGGATGCGCCAGATTCCGAGGACTCGAGATGGAATTCTCTTACGACCCGGAGGAACACCATGTGGAAGGACTTCAAGGCCTTCATCATGCGGGGCAATGTGCTCGATCTGGCAGTCGCCGTCGTGATCGGCGCTGCGTTCGGCGCGATTGTGAAGTCGTTGACCGACGACATCATCATGCCGCCGATCGGACTACTGCTCGGCGGGATCGACTTCTCGAACAAATTCGTCTTGTTGAAGGATGGACTGAAGGCGCCACCGCCGTACGGGTCTCTCGCGGATGCGAAAGCCGCGGGAGCAACGACGCTGAACTACGGCGTGTTCGTCAACAACGTCGTCACGTTCCTCATCGTCGCGTTCGCCGTCTTCATCCTCGTCCGAATGGTCAGCAAGCTGTATTCGAAGCCCGCGCCTGTCGCGCCGAATACGAAGCCGTGCCCGCACTGCACGCTGCCCATTCCGTTGGCGGCCACCAAGTGCCCGAACTGCACCGGACAGGTTTGATCTAGCTCTTCGAAGTCATCCAGAGCAGCAACGCGACGAGGGATCGCTTTCCAGGCGAGGCAGTTGAACTGCCTCGGCTGCTAAGCGATCCCTCGCTGCGTTCGGGAAGGCTGATCGACCGAGCGATGACGGCCCGTTAAGGAACGACCGGCCTCACTGTCTCGGTGATCGTCGCGATCTTTCCCTGCCACGTCTTGTTGAAGTCCGCCAGATCCGAATCGACGAGCTTCTTGTACGCGGCTTTCGCCGTGTCGAGATCCTTCTCGATCGTGCCGAGCCATTCCATCGATGCATCCGTCGGGCGATCGTCCGAGCCGCCGGCGACGTCGCCGGCCCCGTTCCCCACCGTGCCGTTCAGCCAGATGAGGCTCATGTAGATCTTGTACGGCTCGACGTAGTACTTGTCGTCGCTGTTCAAGTCGGAGCGAGAGACCAGCTTCAACTCGACGTTGAACATCTTCTTATTCAAATCATCCAATGCCGAGATGACGTCTGGCTTCGCCGTGTTGGCGTTGCGCTGGTCGAGAATCTGCTTGCGCATCGTCTCGAGCCTGTTCACGAGATCCGCGCTCGAGTTGAGATCGTCGCGCACGCGAACCTGCGCCGCCACGGACGCCGCGAGATCTGTGTCCGTCGTCTTGATGTCCTGATCCTTGAGAACCGTCAGCGGCTCCGACTCGGTCTTGCCATTCACAGAGAGACGCACGGTGTACTTCCCCGGCACCGCGAGCGGGCCGCTCGTCTGCGCGCCCTGAATTCCCCAGTGCGTGATCGGACGCGTCGGCTTGTTCTTGAACCTCGGCTCATCGAAGATGAAGAGGTTGTCCGGCGCCGGCGTGCGGAGCGCGACGACCTTCGGCGCATCGTAGTGAAGATCCCACACCGTTCGGTTGTAGCCCGCCCGCGTCGGCGCCTGAAGCGTGCGAATGACCTTGTTCGTCGAGTCGAGAATCTCGACGCGTGCCGGACGCGGTGACTGCGCGGCCAGCTTGAACGTGATGTCCGCGTGTCCGCTCCGCGCCTGGCGATAGCCAGGGTGCGGCGGATAGAGAACGACGTCCGCGTCCGCGATCTCTCCCGTCGTTTCGAGCGGAGCGATGTCGCGCAGGACGTAGATGCCGCGCCCGTACGTCGAGACGACGACGTCATGCCACTTCTTCGGCACGACGATCCACGAGACCGCCGTGTGCGGCAGTCCCTGGTCGAACATCTTCCAATGCGCGCCGTCGTCCATCGAATAGAAGAAGTTGTGTCCCGTGCCGGCGAACAACATTCCCTTTCGATTCGGATTCTCGGTCACGGCCATCACGTAATCGAGCGGGCTCGTCGCCGGCAGATCACCCGTGATGTTCGTCCACGTCGCGCCGAAGTCCGTGGTCTTGTAGATGTACGGCTTCCGGTTGTCCATCATATGGAAGTCGATCGCGACGTACGCGGTCGCCGGATCGAAGTGCGACGGCTCGATCTTGCGAATCGTGCCCCACGTCGGCAGGCCGGTCATGTTCTTCGTGACGTTCGACCAGTTGCTTCCGCCGTCCTTCGTATACCACAGCTGGCCGTCGTTCGTACCCGCCCAGATCAAGCCCTTCTGAATCTCTGACGGCGCGATCGCGAACACGACTTCGCCATAGAACTGGCCGAGGTTGTCCTCCACGAGTCCGCCCGAGGAGACGATGCGCGTCGTGTCATGCGTCGAGAGATCCGGGCTCAACACGGTCCAGCTTTGACCGCCATTAGAGGTCTTGAATATGACCTGACATCCGTAGTACACCGAGTTGTGATCGAACGGATCGATCGCAAGCGGCGGCGTCCAGTGGCAGCGGTACTTCAGGCTCTGCGGCGGCGAGTCGAGTGTGTGAATCCACGGACTCACCGACCGCGCACGCTTCGTTCTGTGATCGTAGCGCGTGACTTCATTCGCGTAGCAGCTTGCCCACACGATGTTCGGATCGGTGACGTCAGGCAGCGTGAAGCCCGATTCGCAGCCGCCGAGGTTGTGATCCCACGTCGAGAATCCGCCGCCCGCGCCGCGCCCGCCACCACCGCCGCCACCCAGTGAATCGGCGCGGGCCGAATCCGGACGCGCGCCCCGCCCACCGCGCGCACGCGGCGAATCCGACGCCGCGCGAGGATTCGTTGCCGCGAGACGACGCACCGCCGTGTCGACACGAGCCGGGTTCGGCCCCCGACCGCCGCGACCAGCCGACGTCGAATCAGCCGCCCCACGACCGCCGCCGCGACCGCCACGCCCGCCGCGACCATAACCTTCGGCGATACCGCGCGTGGCCTGTGCACCTTCTGGATTCGTGCTCGGACCCCGCATCGTACTGTTGTCCTGGCGATTGCCGTAGACCCAGTACGGAACTTGATCGTCGACCGCGACGTGGTACATCTGCGCGATCGGCAGCGCGACCGACTGGAACGTCTTGCCGTGATCCGTCGTGAGGCGCGCGCCAAGGTCGTTGGTCAAACCGAAGTGGTTCGCGTTCTTCGGGTCGAACCAGATGTCGTGGTTGTCACCGCCCCACGGCACTTCCACGAAGTTCTTGCCGCCGTCCTTAGACTGGAAGAAGCTGCTGTTCGCGATGAGAATCTCATCGGCGTCCGCCGGCGAAACCTTGATGTTGATGTAGTACCCCGCGCGGCCAATGAGCTGCCGCTGATGGTTGACGACCTTCCACGTCGCGCCTTCGTCATCCGAACGCCAGACCGATCCCTGATCGACTGTTTGAATGAGCGCATACACACGCTTGCCGTTCGAGGGCGCAATCGCGACGTCGATCTTGCCGAGCGGCGACTTCGGCAGCCCGGGATGCTCGACCTTTTTCCACGTGTTGCCGCCATCGGTGGATTTGTAGATGCCGCTCCCCGGGCCGCCGCTGAACATCGCCCAGGTGTGCATCACCACCTCCCACGTGCCGGCGAACATCTCGTTCGGGCTCTTGGGATCGAGCGACAGCCCTGAGCACCCGGTGTTCTCGTCGACGAACAGCGTCTGCTTCCACGTCTTGCCGCCGTCCGTCGTCTTGAAGACGCCGCGCTCCTTCTGCGGTCCGGTCGCGCGCCCGAGCGCGCACACGTACACGATGTCCGGGTTCGTCGGATGGATGAGAATTCGTTGAATTCTCCCCGTCTCCGACAGCCCCATGTTCACCCACGTCGCGCCGGCATCGGTCGACTTGTAGACGCCGTCGCCGAAGAGGTCGGCGTCGCGAATCGCCCACGCTTCGCCGGTACCTGCCCAAACGATCGAAGGCTTCGACGTCGACACCGCGAGCGCCCCAATCGCCGCAACCGGCATGCTGTCGGACACCGGACGAAACGTCGCGCCGCTGTCACTGGACTTCCACACGCCGCCCGACGCGGCGCCGAGGTACCACGTCTTGAGATCGCCGGGGACGCCGCTGATCGACGAGATTCGTCCGCCTTCCGCGGGACCGAGCATCTGGAAGCGGAACGGATCGGGCAGCGGCGCCCGGGGGTTGGCGCCGTTGGGCGCGCCGGCACCGCGCTGCTGCGCACTGACTGTCTGCGCAGCGGCGAGGGCGAGCGCGACAAACGCGAACGATCGACGCATTTGAAAACTTCTCCCTGAAAATGAGATTCGACGATCAGGTGCACGCATTGGGATCATTCCAATTACGCACCGGATCCGCCGGAACGTTCGCGCCGTTCGTCTGGCGCTCGCTCGTCGGATACAACAACCGTCCTGGAATCGCAACGGCACCGTTCCCCGGTGTGAGCTTCGGCAAGCACGTGCGCTTGTAGTCGTTCCATTCCTCGATGTTCTGGAACAGCACGATGTACTTCTCATCCATGATCTGCTCGAGCGTCACCGGTCCGGTCACCGGTTGCAGCGTGATCGCCGAGTGCCAGTTCACCGCCGTTCCCCAGGCGGCGCGCTCCTTGTTCAACGTATCCAGCGCGGCCTGTGTGTTGCCCGCTTGGAAGAGCGCCTCGGCCTTGATGAGCAAATTCTCGTTGTACGTCACGAGCGGCTGACCGTAGCTGTCCGTCAATCGCTTCGCGCTGACGTTGCCCATCGCCGACGTCAGCGACTGCCCCGGCGTTCCGCCGACGACCGTCGCCTGGCCCGTCGCCTTCTGATACAGCTCGAGGAGACGCGGGTCGTTCGAGCTCGTGAGAAGGTTCACCCCGAACGCGCCGGCCCGCATGTACGACGTTCGCGAGCCAACCACCTGGAACTGATACCAGTCGTTCTGCTCGCTCGCCGTGCTCGTCTGGACCGTGACATAGTCGCCGGCGTTCGACGAGATCCCCTGGTTCGCCTCGGCCAACGCCTTCGCGTACGCCGACGGATCACGCTCGGCGACATGGAGGTAGAGACGCGCTTTCAGCGTGTGCGCCAGCGCGATCCACTTCGTACGATCGCCCTTGTACACGAGCTCCGCGGCCGACGGACCCGAGCCGGCGTTCGCGCTGAGGTTCGTGATCGCATCGCTCAACGCATTCTGCAAACTGTCGTAGACCACTTGCTGCGGATCGTATACTGGCGTCGGGAACGCATCCGGCTGCGCCGCCTGCGTGTACGGCTCGTCGCCCCAGATATCCGCGCTCACGCTCAGCAGCCAGGCCTTGAACACCTCGGCGATGCCGAGCATGGTCTTGTCGCCGGCGGCGCGCGAGTCAGCCTCGACGCGCTTGATGTCGATCAATCCGCCGCCGCCATACGGCGTCGTAAAGTCGCCGTTCGTGCTCGCGTCGAGCGAGTACTTGTCGATGACCTGATACTGGTTGCCGACGCCGGCCATCGACTGCATGAACATCGAGGTGATTCGGGCGAGATCGCCGTTCACCATCTGCCAGAGCTTTGCCTGCGTGGCGACGAGCCGCTGCGTCGACGTCGCCGTTGTCGGCGCCGTCGGGCTCGTCACGCACTCGCCGCAATCGAGATAGTCGCTACAGGCCGCGGCCGTAACGCCGAGCGCCGCGAGAGCGACAATGATTCGTCTCTTCATATATAGGTATGCTCGTCGCTTAGCGGTTGAGACCCACGGTGAACACGATCGACCGCGTCTGCGGCATGTTGAAGAAGTCGTAACCCTGGAGCAGCGCGGACGCACCGGCGAGGTTCGTCTCCGGATCGAGGCCGCTGTAGCTCGACCACGTCTTCAGGTTGCGGCCGGCGACGCGCAGATCGATGCTCGTGAAGCCGAGGCGCGAAACGAACGGACGATCGATCGTGTACGCGACCGAGATCTCGCGCACCTTCGTGTACCCGCCGTCTTCCGCGAACTCCTCGACGATGTTCGAGTTCGCCGTGCCGTTGCCCGTGTACCAACCTTCGCCGATGAGCACCGACATTCCCGCACCCGGGCCGGTGACCGGCCCCGAAAGCAGATCGGTGCCGAACACCTCGTTCACGTTGCGCTTCTCGGTGTCCTTGTGCGTGCCGAAGTTGTAGAGCGAGCCCTTCGTCGTGTTCATGACCTGGCCGCCCTGCTTGTGATCGATGAGCGCCGAAAGCTGCCAGTGACCCATGTGCACGCCCGTGCGGAAGCTGCCGGTCCATTTCGGATTCGGATCCGCAACCTGACGGATGTTCGGATCCTTCACCGGGAATCCTGTCGCGTCGATATACAGCGTGCCCTTTGTCTTGCCGGCGCACTGTGAATCGAAATCGGTAATGACGCCATTCTTATTGTCGCGGAGCGACCCTTGCTGGCTCATACCGCAGCGGCCGAACCCGAGACCGCGATACACGAACCCGCCGCCGACGACGGCCTGCGGAACCGCTTCCGCGAACGTGCCGCCGCCCGCGCCGACGAACAGCGCGCCCTGCAGGTTGTCGACCGTCGTGTGGTTCTGCGCCCACTGAAGTCCGAGGTCCCACGAGAAGTTGCGCGTCGTGATCGGACGGGCGTTGAACGTCGCCTCCCAACCCTGACTGCGAAGCGCGGCACCGTTGAGCTGTGCGCCGCTGAAGCCCGACGTCGTGGGACGCGGAACGCTCAGAATGACGTCGCTCGAGTGGTTGTCGTAGTGCGTGACACCGGCGTCCGCCTTCTGATCGAGGAACCCGAAGTCGAGACCATATTCGACTTCCTTCTGTCGCTCGGGCTTGAGATCCGGATTCCCGCGCGTGCCGGAGCTCAGCAGGCCGCCGAAGCCGCCCTGCGTCGCCTTCGTGACGTCGCCGTAGCCGCTGCCGAACGTGCCGCTGCCAAGGGTCGTGTTGGTCGAGTAGACCGCCGGCTCCTTGCCCGTTTCGCCGTACGAAATGCGCGCCTTTCCATAGCTGAGCAAACCTGTCTGATTAGTGTTTCCATACAGGTTCGTGAACGCCCATGCGGCGCTCGCCTTCGGGTACCAAGCGCGCGGGTTCGCCTGACCGAACGTCGAGAATCCGTCGTTGCGGACTCCCGCGGTCAGATAGAGCTGATTGAACAGGTCCGCCGTCCCCTGGCCGAAATACGACTCGGTGTGGATGGTCGACAACCCTTCCGTCGACGCCTGCGACACGGTGTTGTTGAGCGCGAACGGCAGCGGGGCGATGAGGTTGCTACCCGTGACGAACAGATCGCGCTGGCGGCGACTGTTCAAATTCTGCCCGAGCGTGAACGTCGACGTCCAGTTCTGGCTGAACTCGTGGCTCGCCGTCGCGACGAGATTGTGATCGAGCTGCAACCGCTCCGCGGTCGTCCTCTGCACTCGGCCGGTCGGGAAATCGCTCGCCGTGAGCGCATACCCGGTCATCTGCGTGTCGCCGTAGTAGTCCCCGCCGAGCGTGTAGTTCACCTTGAGCCAGAGCAGCGGGTTCCAGTCGGCTTCGAGATTGCCCGTCGTGCGATCGGTCAGCTCTTGGTTCGGATTGTTGTTCAACGCGAAAAACGCGTTGTCGTATCCGCGCGACGTCGTGATCGATGACGGACCCGGATGCGGGAACCGGTACGAGCGCTGCAGCCCGGTCGTCGGATCGAGGTACGGGAAGTTGTTGAAGTCCGGCGGCGTGCGCAGCGCGCCGAGCATGAGGCCCGAGACCGCGCCGCCATTCAACAACGCTGAATTGCGCACGTCCGTGAGCGCGATGTTGCCGCCGATCGTGAGGCTCGGGAAGACTTTGTGCGACGCCTTGAGGCGCGCGTTGTTCTTCGTGTAGTAGTCGTTGTTCCCGACGATGACGCCTGTCTGGTCGGTGCGTCCACCCGACGCGAAGAACGACGTGACGTCCGTTCCGCCCGAGAGCTGGACCTGCGTGTCGACCGTGCGACCGGTGTGGAAGAACTCACCGAAGTGGTCGTACGTGGGCGTGCTCGAGTCGAGGAGCGGGCCCCACGACGTCGAGGTACCGGAGCAGTTGTCCGTTGTGCAAACGCCGGTCACGCCCTTTGTGCCCTGGCCGTACGTCCTCTGCAGCGGATAGCTCTTCGTGACGTCGTCGGTGGTGACGTTCGCGCGAACGGAATAGCGCGTCTGTCCCGGATGGCCGCTCTTCGTCGTGATGAGGATGACGCCGTCCGACGCGCGCGCGCCGTAGATCGCCGCCGCCGACGCGCCCTTTAGAATTTCGATGGACTCGACGTCGTTTGGATCGATGTCCGAGGCCCGGTTCGGCGTGTCGGCGCCACTCAGGTTCGATCCGTTGATCGACGTCGAGTTGTCGATCGGGATGCCGTCGACGACGAACAATGGCTGCGCATTGCCGGAGAGCGACTTGATGCCGCGAATGCGGATATACGAGGAAGCGCCGGGGGCGCCGGAGCTCGATACCACTTGCACGTTGGGCGCTTTCGCCGAGAGTGCGTTGACGATGTTCGACTCGTTGCTCTTCGCGATCGCGGCCGAGTCGACCGTGTTGATCACGGTGCCGAGCTTCTCACGGGTCGTCGCGGTCCCGGCGCCGGTGATGATCACTTCCCCGAGCTGCAGCGGGTTGGCGACGAGCGTGAAGTCCTGCGTCACCGTTCCGGAGTTCAGCGTGATCTGCGCCGTCGCGGCCCGGTAGCCGATGATGCGCACCGACAGCGTGACCGTCTGGCCATGGACCCGGCTCGCCGGGACGGTGAACGAATAGTCGCCGCTCTCTCGAGTCGTCGCGCCAGCGCCGAGGTCCGTGATGCCGACGTTCGCACCCGGGAGCGCGTTTCCAGCTTCACCCTTCACGTGGCCGGTAACGGTCGTCTGCGCGGCGAGAACGGCCGGGGCAGCGAGCGCGGCACACGCTATACACAAATTCCTCCTGACCTTCGCAATCATGACACCTCCGCTCGGCCGCTGGGCCGAGGCTATCGTGAGATTCGGTTGCGGGGGATGGGATACAATATGGGATTCGATGTCTTACCGCGAGTCGTTTCGAGAAAGCTTACGAGTGACTTGCCCGCGCCGAGGATGTGATCGCGGAGTAGCTGGCAGGCGTTCGTCGTGTCTCGCTTTTTCACCGCGGCGAGAATGGCTCGATGCTCTTGGCGCGCGCGCGATTCCCCGTGGGTCAGCGCGAGCTGCAAGCGAAGATAACGATCGCTGTGCTGATGCAGCTTGCTGACGATGCCCATCGACAGGGCGCGGTCAGCCGGCGCGTACAGCGTCGAGTGGAACTGCCAATTCAATGCGCCCCAGACGGCGACCTCGCCGGATCGCAGCGAACCGTCGTACGCGGACAGGATCTCCGACGCGCGCGCGAAGTCTTCGGATCCCATCTCAGGGATCGCGCGGCGAAGCAAGTCGCTCTCGATCTCCGCCCGGATCTCGAACAGCTCGCGGATCTCCTTCAACGAGAGGCTGGACACGATGGCGCCGCGGTGCGGGCTGAACGTGACGAGTCCTTCGGCCTCCAGTTGCCGGAGCGCTTCGCGCACCGGGATGCGACTCACCCCGAGATCCTGCGCGATCGCGTCCTGCCGCAGCGGAACGCCTTCGGCATAGTCGCCGCGGAGAATCCGGTCGCGAAGCGCGTCGGCCGTCATGCTGACGACCGTCGGACGCTTGAGGCGAACAAGACTCAGTGATGCATCGTCCGCTGGGCTCCGCATGAGCGCTGTGGGTTGCTTGCTGATTTGGCGACGCGGCATCGGGTCTCCGATATGGCGGGATACAATATGCTATCCCTCGAACGTGGGCTCCGAAAGACAGCGTCTCGAGTGAGAAGTCCAAGGTGTCCCGAGTCGCATCCGCATTTTCGGGAGAGACGAGCGCGTGGCGAGAGTCGGCCGCGGTGACTAACATGGGTGCAACCGCCAACTCCCGCCGACGATTCTTCCACTCATCGCCGCGTTTCAGCTCGCGGCCGCGATCGCGCCAGTCTTCAACGGACGCGCCGGCCAAATTACCGTCGCGCCTCCGCGGATAGAAGCCGACGTCACGGTCGACGGACAACTCGACGAGCCGCCGTGGCGACGCGCCGCGCTGCTCACCGGGTTTTCGCTCTATCAGCCTGCCGATCAGCGCCCGTCGCCCGATTCGACGGAAGTCCTCGTGTGGTACTCGTCGACCGCGATGTATTTCGGCATTCGCGCCTACGAGCCGCACGGTCCGGTCACCGCGACGCTCGCCGACCGCGATCGCATCTCGTCGGATGACAACGTCGAGATCCATCTCGACACTTTCGACGAGCGCAATCGCGCGCTCGTGTTCATCGTCAATCCCCTCGGGGTTCAAGCCGACGGGACGAAGAGCGAGATCGGCGGCTTCATCCCTGGCTCGAACGTCATGCCGGGGCAGAACGATCTCAGCGCCGACTTCGTCTGGCAGTCGCGCGGCCACGTGACCGACTATGGATTCGAGGTCGAGATTCGAATTCCGTTCAGCAGCCTCCGATACCGTGACGCGAAAGTGCAGCAGTGGGGACTGCAGATCGACCGCCACGTGCAGCACAGCGGCTACGAAGAAACGTGGACGCCGGCAATTCGAGCGTCGGCGAGCTTCATCGGTCAGGCGGGCCATCTCACGGGGCTCACCGGAATGCACCACGGGACCGTCGTCGAGCTCAACCCGGAGCTGACGAATACGGTGAACGGCGCGCCGTGCTGCGATAGTACGCTTCGCGATTGGCGATACAGATCCAATCCTACCCTCGGCGGCAACGTGCGCTGGGCGCTCGGAAGCAATTTCGTGTTGAATGGCACCGTGAAACCCGACTTCTCGCAGGTCGAGGCTGACGCGACACAGATCGCCGCCGATGAGCGATTCGCGCTGTTCTATCCGGAGAAGCGACCCTTCTTTGTCGAAGCGCTCGACCAGTTCAACGTGCCGAACACGCTCGTGTACACGCGGACGATCGTTCGGCCGGACGCCGCGGTGAAGCTCACCGGAAAGCTGGATCGGGCGGACGTCGCGGTTCTGTCGGCGCTCGATGAAAGCACGGATGGGTCGGACCACGATCGCCCGCTCGTCGACATCGCGCGCGTCCGGCAAAGCTTCGGCGAACAATCGTCGGGCGCGTTGATGTACACCGATCGCGTCACGAACGCCCGGTCGAACCGCGTGTTCGGCGGCGACACGAAAATCGTGTTCGGCAAGTACTACGCGCAGTTTCAGCTGAACCAGAGCATGACGAGCGAGAACGGCGCGGCGCGCGACGGCCCGCTGTGGGAAGCCGTGCTCGATCGCACCGGCCGAGCGTACGGATTTCACTACAACGTGCTCGGCATCGATCCAGCCTTTCAGGCGGACAACGGCTTCGTTCCACGCGTCGGATACGTCCAACCGAACGTCTCGAATCGGCTCACGCTCTACGGGAGCCCTGGTGCGCTGTTCGAGCGCTTCAACGTGTTCGGCACCGTCGCGGGTCTGTGGCGCTATCACGACTTCTTCTCGGCGAAGAGCGTCCTCGAGGATCGTGCGTCGGCGCAGATGCAGGTGACGATTCGCGGCGGCTGGAGCATCGGCCTCACGCCAAAGCTCGCGACCTACGCGTTCGATCCCGCCGCGTATCCCGGATTTCGTCCCGCGGACAGAACGGGGTCGTTCGTGAACACCTTCTCGATCGCGACACCGCAGTTCCGAACCTTCGACGCGAGCATCGGCGGGACGATCGGCAACGACGTCGATCTGCTCGAGACGTCGCGAGTGCGGAGAACGGACTACAACGCGGCGCTCGACGTTCGACCGAGTGCGCGGCTTCGGCTCAACGCGACGTACGTCGGGACACAGTTCGTTCGCCGCAGCGACGGCGCGCGCACCGCGTTCACTCGCATCCCGCGCGTGAAGATCGAGTACCAGCTCGCGCGTCCGGTCTTCGTGCGCGTCGTCTCGCAGTACACGGCGACGGACCGCGAGGCGCTGCGCGATCCTCGCACGGGCGAAATTTTGCTCGTGAGCAGCGGGAGCTCCCTCGTGCCGTCGCAAGCGTCGGCGTCCAATGTGCTCCGAACCGACTGGTTGTTCTCGTACCGCCCGGCGCCGGGAACGGTGTTCTTCGTCGGCTACGGCGGGAGCTTGACGGAGCCGGATCCGCTGGCGTTCCAGGAGCTGCGCCGCCAGAACGATGCGTTCTTCGTGAAGCTGAGCTACGTGTTTCGATGACCGGCTCGCCGGTCCATAAGACTTACACATCCCTGTCGGCCGACGACTGGCCACGCTCGAAGCACAGGCGACAACCTACGACATGACAAATCGTCGCGACTTTCTCCGCACGACGACCGCGGCCGGCGGCGTCCTCCTCACCGTCGGACTGCCCGGCCTTGCCCGCGCCGCGTCACAGCTCGGAGCGTCGACCGCCCCCGCCCCGCTCAACATCCTCGTCCTCGGCGGAACGGGATTCATCGGACCGCACCTCGTTCGGTACGCCGCATCGCGCGGCCACAAGATCGCGATCTTCACGCGCGGCCGGCACGACGCCGAGCTGCCGAGCGACGTCGAGCGGCTGACGGGCGATCGCAACACCGGTCAGCTGAGCGCGCTCGAAGGAAAGACGTGGGACGCAGTCGTCGACGATTCGGCGAACAACGTCGAGTGGGTGAAGCAGTCGACCGCGCTGCTCGCGACTTCCGCCGGCGCATACATGTTCACGTCGTCGACCGGCGTCTATTACCCGTATCTCGAACGCGGCGTCGACGAATCGACACCCGTTCACTACGTGATGGCGGACCCGAAGGACGGCTCGGAGTCGTTCGGTGTCACCAAAGCCAATTGCGAGAGAACGGTGCTCGACACGTTCGGCGACAAGGGCATCGTCGTCCGTCCGACGTACATCGTCGGTCCGGGCGACACGAGCGACCGCTTTCCGTATTGGCCGCAGCGCCTCGAGAAAGGCGGCGAAGTCCTCGCGCCTGGCAAGCCCGACGATCCAATGCAGCTCATCGACGTCCGCGATCTCGCCGAATTCATGGTTCGGCTATTAGAGAACAGGCAACACGGCATCTTCAACGTCGCCGGACCCAAGACCCCGCTGACCGCGAAGCGGTTCTATCCCGCCGCCGCGGAAGCGCTCACCGCGAAAGTGAGATTCACCTATGTGGATGATTACGATTTCCTCGAGGCGCACAAGATCGAGGAATCGATTCCCTGGGCGATGCTCAAAGGCAACGACTACGGAATGATGTCGGTGAAAAACGATCGGGCGATCGCCGCCGGGCTCACCTTCCGCCCGCTCGCGACTACTGTCCGCGACACGCTCGCCTGGTGGCGGACGGTCCCCGACGCCCGACGCGCGAAGCCTCGCTTCTCGATCACCTCCGAAAAAGAAGCGGCCGCGCTCGCGGACTGGCACGCGCGCGGGAAATAGCCGCGCGCGTTCAGCGTTCTCTTACGGGGTAAACGAGGCCCCGACGAACATTCCGCCGTGCGGATCCACGCTGAAGTTCGTTCCCAGCAAAATGCGATCGAGCTTGGTGCGCCGGTGCGTGTGCGCATAGTGCACCACCTTCACGCCAAAGAGCGTTCCGACGAACGCGCCCGAGACGATGTCGCTCGCCCAGTGTTGGTTGAGATAGACCCGCGTCGCGCCGGGAATCATCGCCGCGCTGTAGAGCACCGGACCGACGACCCATGCAGCGGTCGAATTTCGCTCGTGAATCTCCGCCGTGAGCGACGACGCGAACGCGAACGCCGACGCAGAGTGCAATGACGGAAACGATCGATTCGCGAAGACCGTGAATCCCTTTCCGAAGGAGAAGTTGTACTGGTCGTTCTGCGACACACGCGGCCGCGCGCGACCCACCGGTCCGCGAATCAGCTCGCTCGTGACGTCCGTGAGGACCATTGCCTCCGTCATGTGGAGACCCACGTCTGTCACCGTGTTCATCCGCCCGACGCGGCCGACGACGTAGGTTGCGAGCGCCGCGAGAGTCAGCGGCGTTTCGTTGACGTGCGTCGTGGCATTGAAGAAGTCGCGACGCGACTGGCTGCCCTGAACACTCGGCTCCTGCGACCAGTTTGCGACCTTCTTGTCGTAGTAGCTGACGCCCGCGGTGACCGCCAACGCGCCGAGCGCCCAGTAAGCGTCGCGGCGAGTGAAGAACGTCTTGCTGACGTGTGTCGAATCGATCGGCGCGTTGCGATCCTGCGCGATTGCAGTCGCGGGAAGCGAAGCGCTGATCGCCGCGCTGACGGTGAGAAGGAGCGCAATCCGGTGCGCGCGGTTCGTTGCGTACATGGTCTCTCGTGAGTTGAACCAGAGCACCAAATGCGCGAACCGTGCCGATGTGACCGGACTCGTCATCCCGCCGGGCGACTACGTCCGGCGTTCCTTATACCGCTCCGTGAAACCGCCGAACGTCAGAACCCAATGAAACGCCCGCCCGATCCCGGTCACGGCTGGCGTGAACACTTCGACGCCCGCGGCACGTCCGAGCGCGTCGAGTCCGCGGACGATCAGCAGCAAAAGCCCGATGATCCCAAGCGAGACACCCCAAATCGGAAACACGATAACGAAAAAGACGATGATGAAGGGAAGCAGCAGGATCGGAGCGATCGGCAGCAACCCCATTCCGGCGACCACGGTTTCCTCCGCGCAAACGACGTTAAGGGAAAGCGGGCGTCCGATTCCGAGCATCCGCCTTTTTATTTTGGAGCCCTTATGAATTCTAGTTTGTCAGTTTCCTATTGTCTATTGCAAAAACGACTCTTGATCTCACTCCTCGCGCAGCACGCTGACGGGATCGACCGATGCCGCTCGGCGCGCAGGTGCGTAACTCGCCGCCACAGCACCGATGAGCACGACGCCGACCCCGATCGCGAGGGTCAGTGGATCGCGAGGACCTACGCCGAACACGAGCGAGCCGAGCATCTGTCCAAGTGCGAGAAAGAGAACGCTGCCGATCAGCGTTCCGATCGCCGCGGTGATCAACGCCGTCTGGACGACACTGTTCACGACGCGGCGGGCGTCTGCGCCAAGCGCAACCCGAATGCCGATCTCTCGGCGGCGGCGCGTCGTCACGTAGTTCAACACGCCAAACATCCCGAGCGTGGAAAGAGCGAGCGCAACCGCCGCGAATATCGCCAAGACGTCGGACGCAACACGCCGCGGCCCGACTGACCGCTGAATGCCCTGGTCCAGCGACATCAGATCGAACAGGGGCAGCTGTGGATCGATGTCGCGCACGGCGTTCCGCATCGCTGATGCGGCAGCCGCGTTGCTCAGCGTCGACCGCACCACGACGCTCATCTCCGGCTGCGGGTATTGGTGGTACGACCAGTAGAGCGACGGTTCGTCCGGCAGCGACAGATCCGCCTTCTTCACCGCGCCGACGACGCCGATGATCGTCGGCGGAATTGGTCCCGGCCAGTCGATGTGCTGCCCGATCACTCGCTGCCCAGAGAACAGCCGCTCCGCGAGAACGTCGTCGACGAGCCACACTTTTGGAGATCTCGAATCATCTGTCGGATCAAACCGTCTTCCGGCATGTATGGGAATTCTCATGGCGTCGAAGTAGTCGCCGCCGACGATCCAGACGGTCGCATGCGCTTCGCGCACCGCGGAAGCGGCACCGCCGATCGTCTGAACGAGAAGCGACTGTTCGTCCTGCTTCAACTGGCTGAACGGACCACCGCTCACCGTGCCAGCGGCTACGACGCCAGGCGTGTGGCGCAACCGATCGAGCACGGCGTCCGCGAAGCCGATGCGCGCGGGATTCGACGAATACCGGCCTCCCGAGAGCGCGATGCGCATGCGCATGACGCCGTCGGGGCGAAACCCGGGATCGACGTCGAGAAGTCGATCCAAGCTCCGCACCGCGAGAATGCAGCCGAGGAGGAGCATGACGGACAGAGCGATCTGCGCGGTGACGGCGGCACGCAAGATACGCTGACCGGCGGGTCCCGCCGTCGCACCGTACGTTGTGCGCGAGAGATCGCCGACGCCGACGCGCATCGCGTGCAACACGGGACCGGCCGCGGCAAGAAGCGCGACAGCCGAGGTCACGATCACGCTCACGGCAAGCACTCGCCAATCGAGCGACAACGAAGCACCGACTCCGTTCTGCCAGACGTCGGTCCGCACGAGGGCCGACATCAGCGCCGCGCCGGCAATCAAACCGAGAGCTCCACCCGCGCCGGTCAACAGCACGCTTTCGACGACCAATTGTCCCGCCAATCGCACTCGGCTCGCGCCAAGGGCAGCGCGAACCGCCATTTCACGCGATCGCCCGATCGCGCTGACCAACTGCAGACTGCCGACGTTGACCGCGCTGATGAGCAGCAGAACCGCCGTCGCCGCGGCGAGCAGCAGGACGATGGGCCGCAAGTCGCCGGCGATGACACGCTCGAGCGGCGCCGCCGTGATCGTTTGCGGATGAGTCCCGGCGCCCGACTGATTCGCATAGATGGTTGGAAGCCGCTGCCTCCACGCGATCATCTGCGCCGCCAGCGCGGCGCGCGCCTGCTCGATGCTCACGCCTGTACGCAGGCGTGCAACGGCGGTGATCGTACGGCAGCAGTAGTTCGTCGGCACATCGAACCTTGGAAACGGCGGCTGCGGCGTCCAAATCTGAGCCGCGGCGGGATATCGCAGGCCAGGCGGCAGCACGCCGAGGATGCGATACGATTGATCATCCAAGCGGAGCGTACGGCCTATGACGCTCCTGTCTCCACCTGCGAGGGATTGCCAGAAATCATATGAGAGCACCGCCACGTGAGTGTCGTGCCGCTCGACGTCGCGCGCCGTGTAGAACCGGCCGGCAAACGGCCGCATGTCGAGGACCTCGAAGGGCGAACCGATCGTCGCGACGGCCGAAATGCGTTGCGGCGTCGCGGTACCGGTGAGATTCATCGCCATCGGGCGATACCCGGCGACGGCGCGAAAGAGATCCGTGCGACCTCCCAAGTCGTACACCTCGCCGGTCGATAATCCTAAGTGCTCGAGGCTCGTTCCCTCGACGCCGGTCTCGATCGCAACGAGCTGGCTCGGCTCCGGCACGGCGATCGTTCGCAGCACGACTCCTTCGACCGCGCTCAGGCTCACCGTGTTGATCGCTACCGCGAGCGCGACCATCACGACGGTGCTGATCGTGACGACCGGGGATCGCCAAAGAAAGCGCAGTTTCATTTCCTGCTTCTCTCGAATTCGATTCCCCGTGCGCGCCCGTTGTCTAGTGTAAAAACGACTCTCGACGTGAGCGACGACGCGAAGTAAAGGGTCATGCCGCCGCCTCGCAGGGTCCGCGGAGCGATCGCGTGGAGCGTGTCCGGTGCCGCGCGCGGTCGGTGCAGCACGAATGCCGAGCCGGCCGGAAGAATCTCGTATGTGGCGTTCAGCTCGTCCGAGTAATATCGGCCTGTCATCGCTCGCGCGTCCTCGGCGGAGAGCGCGACGTCCGTACGTCCCTGCTGCGATGCCTCGCGCCGCAAAGCCACAGGGGGTGGCTGCGTGAACTTCGACGCGAGAACGACGTCGGCGACGCGATGCGCAAGCCCGGCGGCGTCGGCGGTGCTGACATTGCACATGGTCGCGACGCTCGTGTGCGTCGACGGAAAGCGGGCAAGGTCCGTGCGATAGCCGCCGGTCGAGCCGTTATGCTCGACCATCGACAGTCCGCGATACGATCCAATCTCCAGCCCGAACGCATAGGCGATCGTCGAGTCGTTGTTCAGCTTCCCGCGCTGCAGCTGCTGCGCGAGAAATTTCTGGCCACCGACCTTTCCGGTATAAAAATTCTCATCCCACTTCTGCAAATCCTCCATCGTCGTCATCAGGCCGCCCTGCCCGACGATGTCGTTGTTCCAAATGTCGATCTTCCATCCGCCGCCCGGGATCGGACTGTACGCCGCGGCGCGGCCGTGTACCGGCTCGTTGTGATCGTCATGAAAGTGCGAGCTCGTCATTCCGAGCGGCGTGAAGATCTGTTCCGCGTCGAACTGACGAAGCGTTTTCCCCGTCACACGCTGTACCACGACCCCGAGTAGCACATAGCCCGTGTTGCTGTACGCGTATTCGGCGCCGGGAGTGAAGTTGAGGTTGCGCTGTAGGGACGCGAGCGCGACGACATCGTCGACGTTGTACCCGTCGTCGTAGCGCATGCCCGCGAGATCGACGAGCGCCCAGAAATCTCGAATGCCGCTCGTGTGGTGAACGAGGTTGTCGATCGTTACCGTCTTGCCGTAGTCGTGGAGCTCGGGCACGTACTTTCGGACGTCGTCGTTGAGCGACAGACGTCCTTGCTCGACGAGCAGCGCGATCGCCGCCGCCGTGAACTGCTTCGACACCGAACCCATGATGAACGGCGTCCGGAGTGTGATCGGCGCGTCGAACTCGATGTTCGCGAGTCCGTAGCCCTTCTCGAACGCGATCGACCCGTTCTGAAAGACGCCGACCGCGCAACCGGGCGTCTTCGAGGTGTATCGCGCGAACACGGCATCGATCGCTCGGCCGACCGAGTCGGGTACGCTCGACTGTGCAGCCGCCGAGGAGGTGCCAATGAATGTCGTCGCTAAGGCGAAAGCGTGAAGTCGAAAGCGTCTCATCTCCTCTCCATTACCGCGCGATCGCGAGACCGCTCGGGATCCCGTCGATTAGCAAACTCGCAACGGCCGTTCTGGTGGCAAGGTCGAACATTCGAACCTGGGCTTTTGCGCCCGCTTTGGTCGGGCGAAGAGCAGCGAACGCGTACTGGGAGCTCGCCGCGGCGACCGCGACTGGCTGTCGCGCGGGATCGATGATCGCTCGCTCCCGAGGCGAGGGATCTCCCGCCGTCGTCGGTGTCGTCAATCGCAACTGCCGGTCGACGATAACGATCCTCCCGCCGTCTGACGTCGAGTCCGCGATCGCCGCGGTGGGCATGCCGCCAAACGTCGAATCCGTGCCCGCGTCGATCGTCCGCGTCAGGAACCCGCCGCAACCGCTGCCCTCCGCGGGAATGCATGGCGAGAAATCGAGAAGCAGCATCTCGTGCGTCCCCGACAAGCCGACGAGAAGGCGATAGTGCTGTGCGTGCGCCGCTCTCGTCGCGACGACGAGTCCGAGCCCGGCGATTACTCGCGACCACGCTCTCACCTGTACTTCCAGTTGCGCGGCTATCCCTCCGCCATCCATTCGACGCAGTCTCACTTGTGAGGGGCTCACGAACGTATGACAGCGAGAAGGAGCGGTCAACGAATGCGCTGGTGCGCGGTCTCGTCCGCTCGGTAGCTTTATCTGTCAACTCTCTCGCGGACTTTTTGTGCTGAACTCCCGCTCCTTCGTCGGTCTCCTCGCGGCCGTCGTCGCCAACGCCGCCGGCGCACAGCGCGCTCCGAGAACATTCACCCATGCCGATACTCTTCGCGGCAGCAATGGTCCTGGCCGGGCGTGGTGGGATGCGAGCTTCTACGACCTGCACGTCGCGATCAGTCCGAGCGACAGCACCATTCGCGGGAGCAACGCGATCACGTACAAGATCCTGAAGCCCAAGACCGAGATGCAGATCGATCTTCAGGAGCCGTTGGTGGTCGACAGCATGGTGCAGGACGGGCAGCAGCTAAAAAGTCGGCGCGACGGAAACGCGTTCTTCGTGGCGCTTACAGCGGCACAGCCCTCGGGTGCGAAGAAAACGATCGCGATCTACTACCATGGAAAGCCGCGTGCTGCAAAACGTCCGCCCTGGGATGGTGGTCTCATTTGGCAACACGACAGCCTCGGCAACAATTGGATCGCCACCGCCGTCGAAGGACTCGGCGCCAGCGCGTGGTGGCCGGTGAAGGACTTTCTCGCCGACGAACCAGACAGCCAGCGCATCGCGATCACGGTCCCCGATCCGATGATGGACGTCTCGAACGGTCGTCTTCGCAAGACAACCCACAACTCGGATGGCACGTCGACCTACGAGTGGTTCGTCACGAGCCCTATCAACAACTACGACGTCGAGGCAAACGCCGGCCAATACGCGCATTTCGCGGACACGCTCGACGGCGAGAAGGGCAAGTTGACGATGGACTATTGGCCCCTCGCCTACCACCTCGATACCGCGAAGGTGCAGTTCCGCCAGGCGATCCCGATGATCAAGTGCTTCGAGCACTGGTTCGGCCCGTATCCATGGTACGAGGACGGCTACAAGCTGGTCGAAGCGCCGCATCTCGGCATGGAGCATCAGAGCGGCGTCGCCTACGGCAACAAGTTCAAGAACGGCTATTCAGGCCGCGACCTGTCGGCGACCGGCGAAGGCATGAAGTGGGATTTCATCATTGTCCACGAGAGTGCGCACGAATGGTGGGGCAACAACATCACCACGAAAGACGCCGCCGACATGTGGATTCATGAGAGTTTTGCAAACTATGCCGAGGGCATCTACGCCGAGTGTCAGGACGGGAAGCAGGCGGGTGCGGATTACATCATCGGCAGCCGCCGCAACATCAAGAACGACTCGCCGATCATCGGCGCGTATGGCGTGAACAATGAAGGGTCCGGCGACGTGTACTACAAGGGCGGCAGCATGCTGCACATGATGCGTCAGCTCGTCGACAACGACGAGAAGTGGCGCGCAATCCTTCGCGGCTTGAACAGCACGTTCTACCATCAGACCGTCACAGGCGCGCAAATCCAGCAATACATGACGAAGCAGTCGGGGATCGATCTCGCGCCGGTATTTCGCCAGTACCAGACGACGACGATGATCCCCGCGCTCGAATACAAGATTACTGATGGCAAGCTGTCCTACCGCTGGACCAACACCGTGCCTGGTTTCGTCATGCCGGTGAAGGCCGCGGTTGGGAATGGACCATTCGAGTGGTGGCACCCGACGGCGGAGTGGAAGGAGCTCAAGGGAAGCGTTTCGCCGACCGACACGGTGCGAGTCGACCCGAACTTCTACGTCACGGTGCACGGTCCAGTCGCGAAATAGCCCCGTGCGCTTCGATATGACTTTTCGAATGGCCGTCGCGTTCGGCCTTGTGCTGTCAGCGCAAGGCGCCGGCGCGCAGAAGCTCGAAGCGCTCTGGTACTCGGTGGGGAGCGAGACGAGCACGGTCGACTTTCTGGCGCACGCCGACCAGATCTCGATCGTCTCGCCACAGGTCTTCGCGTTCGACGCCGCCGGCGTCATTCACGGCAAGGTCGACCCACGTGTCGTGACCGCGGCCCGTGCGAAAGGCGTGAAGCTCATGCCGCTGGTGATGAACCCCGGCTTCGACCAGCCCATCATTCACAAGATCCTCACGGTCGCGGCGTCGCGGCGTCGCGCCATCGCAAGTCTCGTCGCGCTGTGCCGCGACAACCATTTCGACGGGCTGCAGTTCGACATCGAGAACGTCAACGTTCGCGACAAGGCCGCGTTCACGAGCTTCGTTCAGGAATCGGCGACCGCGCTCCACGCGATCAAGTGCTCGATCTCGGCGGCGGTGGTGCCTCGCTCGAGCGAGAGTCCCGGTCCGACGAGCTACCACAAATGGATCTTCGAGAATTGGCGCGGGGTGTACGACTACAAGCCGCTCGCAGACGCGCTCGACTTCATTTCGTTCATGACGTACGCCCAGCACACGGGCGGATCGACGCCGGGGCCCGTCGCCGACTATCGATGGATGGAGGCCGACCTCGAGTACGTCCTCTCACTTGGCGTGCCGCCGTCGAAAATCTCGCTGGGAATTCCATCGTACTCGGATTGGTGGTACCCCGTGTGGGAAAAGAAGGGCGGACCGCGCATGCGCGGTCGGGACATCTCGTACGCAAAGGTCACGGACATCATCTCGCGGTTTGGTCTCCATCCGACCTGGGACGACAGCGCGAGGTCGCCGTTCGTGTTCTGGCCGGACTCCGGCATCTACGATCACATGTGGATCGAGGACGCTCGCGCGTTCATCGCGAAGCTCGCGCTCGTTCGCCGCTACAACCTGCGCGGATATTCGGTCTGGGTGCTCGGCACCGAAGATCCTTCGGTCTGGCCGGCTCTCGCGAAACAACCGCAAGATCGTTGAAACCAGGCTCGGAAGGCGCCGTATGATCACCGTGATCATATTGGCCCTCCGACGCCATGCCCACTGATCCTCGACAGCTTCTTCCGCTTCGGCCGGTCGACTTCCTCCTCCTCCTCGCGCTCGTCGAGCAGGAACGGCACGGCTATGGCCTCGCTCGCGCGATCGGTGACGCGACCGATGGGCTCGTACAGCTCGAGCCGGGCAACTTGTATCGCATCATCAAACGGCTCGTCGACGACGGCCTGATCGCCGAATCCCGGAAGCGACCCGCTCCGGAACTCGATGACGACCGTCGTCGCTACTATAAGCTCACCGCTGCCGGCGCAAAGGTCGCAGCGCTCGAGGCCCGCCGCCTCCGCATCGTCCTGTCGTCCAAACCGGTGCGCGCCCTCGACTTGTCGGTCGAGCCGGCATGAGAATTCGTGAAACGACGACGGTCGCCGCGCGAGTCTACGCGGCGCTGATGTGCGTCTATCCGGGAGAATTTCGCCGCCGGTATCGCGACGACATGCTCGACTACTTCTGCGATCGCTTGCGGGATGAGAAGGCTCACGGCCGTAGCGTCGCGCGATTCTGGGTCAGAGCACTCCTCGATATCGCCGCGACGGCGGCATGCGAACACATGATGCGGCGTCCCAGCCGTCCAATGCATCCCACCCCGAAGGGAGATTCAATGCTTCAAGCGCTGAGCCAGGATCTGTCGTTCGCGGGACGAATGCTGCGCAAGAATCCCGTCATCACCGCCGTCGCGATCGTGATCATCGCGCTCGGCACCGGCGCCGTGAGCACGATCTTCAGCGTCGCGAACGCGATCATCTTGCGACCGATCCCGAGCGTCGAAAACGCGTCCGACCTGGTCGTCGTCGAGCGGACGCGATCCACCGGGACGCTCTCCGCCTCTTATGCCTACTACCGCCATCTGGCGGCCGACGCAAAGACCGCCAGCGTCGCCGCATGGTCGGCCATTCCCCTCACCGTCAGCGCCGCCAACGGCGGCCTCGCGCTGCTCGGCGATATCGTTTCCGGCAACTACTTCGACGTCCTCGGCGTTCATCCCGCGCTTGGACGGTTCTTCACCGGCGATGAGAATCGAGTTCCGGATGCCTATTCAGTCGTCGTGATCAGCCACGGGCTGTGGCAACGGCAGTTCGCCGCAGACAGCGGCGTCATCGGCCGCACCCTCCTCGTCAATGGACGCAAGTTCACGATCATTGGCGTGACACCGCGCGGATTCAGCGGCCTCTATCCGGTGCTTCGAACAGACATCTGGGCGCCGCTGATGATGTTAGCCGAACTGCGGTCTCACGGCCGGCTCGACAACCCGGGTTCGGCATGGCTCGAGCTCATCGCGCGGAAATCGCCGAACGCGACGCGGCAGCAGATCGTGACGGAGATGAGCGCGCTGACGAAGCAATTCTCGACGTCGAGCTCGGGTGAGCCGAACGACTGGAAGGGGTTCGATGCGGCGCGCGTCTCCTCCCCGACGGGACTTCCGCCGGACGCCGCAGCGCCCGTCGCGAGCTTCTTCGGGGTGTTGCTCGCGATCTCTGGACTGGTTCTGCTCATCGCGAGTGTCAACGTCGCAAGCATGCTGCTTGCGCGCGCTGTCGTTCGCCGGCGAGAGATGGCCGTGCGGTTGGCCCTCGGTGCGGCACGGGTTCGTCTCATCCGGCAACTCGTCACCGAGAGTGTGACGCTATTCCTCGTCGGCGGGGCGGCCGGATTCGTGGTTGCAGTTTGGGGGACGCGTTTGCTCCAGCGCATCGATCTACCAGTCGAATTGCCGGTCGCCGTCGATCTGTCGCCGGACATTCGCGCATTTGCGTTCACGCTCATGGTGGCGCTCGTCGCCGGCGTCGCGTTCGGGCTTGCTCCGGCGGTGCAAGCGTCGAGACTCGATTTCTCGTCGGCGCTGCGCGACGACACCGGCGGCTCGGGCCGCAGCCGTTCGCGGCTCCACGGCGCGCTGATCGTCGGACAGGTCGCGCTATCGCTCGTGTTGCTGACTGCCTCGGGCCTGTTCGTTCGGGCGCTCGACCGCAGTCGTCGCGTGGATCCGGGCTTCGACGTCTCTCACGTCGCCGTCGCGGCGCTCGACGTCGGAACAGCCGGCTACGACGACACGCGAGGCCGTGCGTTCTTCGACGCGCTCGTTGCGCGAGCCAGCACGCTGCCGGGCGTAACGCATGCGGGCTATGCGCGTCTGCTCCCGTTGTCGATGACGAACTCCGGCGTCGACATCAGCATCCAGGGGTTTGCGCCGCCGGGCAAACGCCCGGGTGAGCCGTTCTCGGTGCTGACGGACGACGTCGACCAAGGCTACTTCGACGTCACGAAGCTGCCGTTGGTGTCAGGCCGCGGGATTCGCGGCTCCGACAACGCATCCTCGCCGAACGTTGCCGTCGTCAACCAGGCGTTCGTGCGACGCTACTTCCCGACCACCGATCCGATCGGCCGGTCGTTTCACCTCGACAACGGCACGGTCTCGATCGTCGGCGTCGTTCGAGATTCCAAATTCAAGAAGTTGGATGAATCGCCGGAGCCGTTCGTCTTTTTTCCGCTGGCCCAGCGTTGGCGCGCGAACGTGAATCTCGTCGTTCGGACCACGGCGGATCCGTCGTCTCTCGGTCCCGCCATCCGCGCGGCCGTTCGCGCAATCGATCCGAATCTGCCGGCGCCGACTGTGACGACGCTCCAACAATCGACAAGCGTCGTCCTTCTGCCGCAGCGCGTTGCCGGTGCCGTGACGGGAGTGCTTGGAGTGCTCGGGCTGCTGCTCACCGCCGTCGGCATCTACGGCGTGTTGTCGTTCTCCACCGCGCAACGCAGCGGCGAGATCGGAATTCGTATCGCGCTCGGGGCAGTACGGGGCGATGTCGTTCGACTCGTGGTCAGCGAGGGAATGCGTCTCGTGGGTATCGGAATGGCGATCGGTCTCTCGCTTGCACTGTTCGCGATGCAAGCGCTCAGACCGTTTCTCTTCGGGGTCAGCCCCTTCGATCCACTGACGTTGATGGTGATCGCCGCAACGCTTGCCGTCGTCGCGTCCCTCGCGGCGTACTTGCCGGCACGGCGCGCTGCCTCGGCGGATCCGGCGATCTCACTCCGCCGAGGCTAATGAAGCTCGAGCCTCCACGTAGGCTTTGAACTTGGCCCCGAGCTGCTGCGCGATGCGCTTGCCATCGAAGGACTGTTCCGCGAGCGCCCGAGCGCTCCGCGCGAGTGCCCGGCAAAGCTCGTCGTCGGTCAACAGCGACACGCATGCATCGGCAAAGGCCTGCGGGGTGTCCGCGATCAGCGCGTCGTTGCCGTTGACCATCCCGAGTCCTTCGGCGCCGACCGTCGTCGAAACGATCGGTTTCCCCCAGCCCGCGGCTTCAACGAGCTTCACTCGCGTTCCACCGCCATACCGAATCGGACAGACGACCAGGCGCGATCCGGTATAGGTCGCGGCGAGATCGTCGGCGTAGCCGAGGAACTTTACACCGGCCGGCTTTCGCGCGAACGACGGGATCGATTGTGGCGATGCTCCGACCAGGTGCAGCTCCGCGTCCGGCACGCGCGCACGAACCGATGACAATATCTGCGTGATGAAAAACTCGGCGGCGTCCGCGTTCGGATCGTAGCCGTACGCGCCCACCATGAGCATCTGCTTGTTGTTGGCGAGCGGCGCGACGCGCTCCGGCAACGGCATTCCATTCGGGATGACGTCGATCTTGTCGGTCTTGAAGAGCTTTCGCATTCGCTCGGCGTCGACCTGAGAACAGACCAGCGTGCGAGCCGCCAGATTCACGCCGCGGCGTTCGGCGCCGAGCAACGTCGGAACCGTCATGAGCCCGAACATCTTGTTGCGAATCGAGTGCTCCCGTCGCGCGCTTCGCGCGGCGATGACGTGCTCGATGTCGTCGAGGTCGAACACCACCGGCATCGTGACGCCCGGAGTTTCGTTGACCGCGTGCATCGCCGGCAGACGATGCGCGAGAATGAATGCCGGTCTCTTTGCCACCTCCGCGGCGATGAGCGCGCGGACCGCGGGCGTGACTCGAGATCGAACGAGCTGCGTGCGATCGTAGCTCAGCGCGGACTCGGCCTGCTGAACGATCCATCGCTTCGACGGGGGCGGCGCGTTGAGACTAGCGACGACCGACACGTCGAGTCCCCACGCTGCCGAAAGCTCCCGTTCGAGCGTCTTGCACGCCTGCTCGACCGACGGCTGCCCCTCGTCGGGCGACAGCGAGCAGCAAACCCGCAACGATGCTCCCGACTGGCGAACCGCGTCGATCAACAACGACAATCGGCGATGGCTGCCGCTGCTTCGCTCGGCGAATCGTGTCAGGGAGAGAAATGTGACCAGCAAGCACTGCGGACGGCGGGTCTCGCTCACAGATAGATCAATCGTCGGAAGGAAATGCGCGCCGCGTTCCGTGCGGCCGCGCTTCGGCTAGACGCCGAGTGCTTGGAACGATCGAAGAACCTTGGCCTGCTCCGTCCACACGGGATCGTTGTCGATGAAGATCTGAAACCACAGCTCGAGGTTCAATGCCGACCAGAGCTCCTGGTTGCTCAGGTCCCAACGACGCAGACGATCCGGATTGATGACGCCCCGGTCAAGCGACTGCGGCGATAAGAGAACTTCGCGCGAGACGTCACCGAGAATTCCGCCCGCCCAGTGATCGAACGGCACGGGGAATGGACGCTTGTCGCCGCGCTTCCGAATGATCTCCGGAATCGAGCCGCGCGCAGCTGCTCGAAGCAGCCCTTTGGGCTGCATGGCCGGCACTTTCTGGAGCGGTGGAACCTTCGCCATGAATTCGACGACCTGGTGATCGATCAGTGGCGCGCGCGACTCGACCGAGACCGACATGCTCATTCGATCTTCCATATGAAGGAGCGCCGGAAGATAGCTGCGCAGATCGTGATACAAGCAGCGATCGAGCAGCTCGCTCGTCTGCGCCTCACGGAACGGGCCAAGGTAGTCGTCGATTGGCGAGTATTCGCCGAGCGATGCGACGAAGACGTCGCTGACGAGCGGATTGCGTCGCGGCAGGAGATTCGTGTGCAGCGCCATCCACAGCTCTTCGGACGTTCGCGACCGGAGATGGAATCGCGTCTTCAGCCGCTGGCCGACGCCGTCGAAGCCGAGACTCGCGAGCCGGCGCGCGAAGCCGACCATTCGCATCCGGGGACTCGCGGGCTTCTCGCCATTCGACGGACCGGCCGAGTGCGTTCCGTTGGCGAAGGGTTTTTTGCCGAATGCCGTTTGGAACTGTGCCGCATACCCTGCAAACACTTCGTCGCCGCCGTGTCCCGTCAGCGCGACCTTCGCGTGGTTCGCCGCCAGTCGGGACACCGTGTAGTACGAGAAGCCGCCGAGGTTCGGCAGCGGCATCTCCATGTGCCAGATGAGTCCCGGGAGCAAATGCGCGAAGTCACGACCGTTTGGAACCGACTCGTGGTATTCGGCGCCCGCGAAATCAGCCGCGGTCCGGGCAAACGCCGTTTCGTCGTACCAGCCGCCCTCGCCAAACCGGATCGAGAACGTCTTTAGAGATTTCCGATGACGCGACGCGAGCCCGGTCACGATGCTCGAGTCGAGGCCGCCGCTCAGATGACACCCGAGCTGCGCATCGCTGCGACAGTGGACGCGAACCGAGTCGTCGAGGAGATGGGCAAGCTCCGACGTGACCTGCGCGTCGGACCGCGACGTATCGTACGAGAAGTCGAGGTCCCAGTATTTCCTCGTGCGAACGCCGTCGCGGCTCGCCGTGATGGAGTAGCCGGGCGGCAGTTGCCGAATCCCCTCGAACATCGTGCGATCGCCGAGAGGAAATTCCGAAAAGAGATAGTCGCTGATCGCGGCGCGATTCACCGCACGCGGCACTCCGGGCGCCGCGAGGATCGCTTTGATCTCCGAGGCGCAGACGAACTGCGTCGAATCGACGTAGTAGCAGAATGGCTTGATCCCGATGCGGTCGCGTGCGCCGAACATCAACTCACGGCGCTTGTCCCAGATGACGAACGCGAACATCCCGCGAAGACGCTCGACACAGCGCTCCCCGAGCTCCTCGTACAGATGGACGATGACTTCGGTGTCGGTGTGCGATGAGAACGTATGGCCGCGACTCTGAAGCTCCGCGCGCAGCTCGACGTAGTTGTAGATCTCACCGTTGAAGACGATCCAGACCGTCGAATCCTCGTTCGGCATCGGCTGATGGCCGGCCGCGGACAGATCGATGATCGCCAGCCGGCGCAGTCCAAGCCCGACCCCGTTGTCGACATACGTGCCCGCGGCGTCCGGCCCGCGGTGATCCATCGTATCCCGCATGACCTCGAGGTCGCGCGAGTCGATCCGTTGCCCGTCGAAGCGCATCGCCCCCACGATGCCGCACACCTTAGTCGCGCACCCGAAAGCACGGGGCACGACCTCGCATTCGCCATTCAATCATCGTTCGGCGAACATGCGAAATGTGCTCCGTCGAGGTGGGACTCGCGGGTGCGACGATGAAGCGACTTCGATTGAAATTCACGACACTTATTGTAGCTGATTGCACGCGCCGACGGCGAGCGGCCGATTGTACTCGGCCTACGCCTGTGAGCTACATCACGGGCGCGCATCAGCAGAAATGAGGCCGTTCGCCAACGACGTGCGTTTCACACCGTAATAATCAGCCGGCGATCGAATAGTCCACGCGGACGTCTTTTGTCGCGGCTGCAACGGTTCCGTACAGGGGACATCGCCCCTGAAAGCCTGAAACGAGAGCGGCCGCCTGCGTCTTGTCGACCCCCCAAAGCGTGAAGTTCAGCTGCACGGTATTGAACGTCGTGAGATCGGGACGCGCTTGATTCCCCCGATCGACCGTCCCGTGGATCTTCACCGCGACGCGCTGCAGCGGAGCGTTCTGATCCTTTGCAATGACGTGAATCAGCTCGACGCCACATGCCGCGACCGCCGACAAAAAGACTTCGGCCGGCGTGATTGCCTCGCCCGGACAATCGTTCTGAATCGGCCCATCGACCACGAAGTGATGATCGCGCGCGCTGCACATCACGCGACCAAAGACGTCAGTCGACTTCGCGCTGACGTCATACTCTCGAAGAGTTGTTGGTGGGTTAGTCATGGTGCTGAACGTGACCGGTCGTTGCGCCCCGTGCCAGGGGTCGTGGAGATTTCACCGCCAGCGGGCTGCTCGACCTGCACGTACAATTAGTAGTCCTCCTCCTCTCCCCATGCATCGCAAAAAGCAGATCGTTGCCGCGGGCACTGCGCTCGCGGTCTTGAGCGTCTCGGCCGTTGCCCAGACGCCTCGTCGAGAATCGACGCCTCGCAACGCGCCTAGCGCTCCGGCAAGTCACGTCGCCGCCGACAACACCCTCCCTCCCGACTCCATCCTCGTACGATCGCTCCGGTTTCGGTCGATCGGCCCCGCGGTGATGAGCGGTCGAATCTCCGACATCGCCGTCACGGACAACGCGAAGGCTCCGCGCGGCCGCATCGGCAGCGTGATCTACGCCGCGGCGGCAACCGGCGGCGTCTGGAAGTCGACGAACGCCGGCGTCACGTGGGCGCCTGTGTTCGATTCCGTTCGCACCGGCTCGATCGGGGCGGTCGCTGTCGCGCCGTCGAATCCCGACATCGTCTGGGTCGGAACGGGCGAATCCAACAACATGCGCAGCTCTTCGTGGGGCACAGGCGTCTACCGCTCGACGGACGGCGGCCGCACCTGGTCCTCCGCGATGCTTCCCAAGTCGCAGCACATCGGTCGCATCGTCATCGATCCACGCGATCCGAACGTCGTGTACGTCGCCGCGCTCGGCCCTCTCTGGGCATCTGGCGGCGAGCGCGGTCTCTACAAAACGACCGACGGCGGAAAAACCTGGACGAACACGAAGGAGATCTCGAAGTACACGGGCTTCGGCGAAATCGTCATGGATCCGACGAATCCCGACGTCCTCTACGCCGCATCGGAGATGCGCGAGCGTCGCGAATATGGATTCTTGCCCGCCGGTACCGAGGCGCGGATCTACAAAACGACGGACGGCGCGCGCACCTGGGTCGAGCTCAAGAACGGACTGCCGACCGGCGAGATCGGCCGAGTGGGATTGAGTGTCTGCGCGTCGCACACGAACATCGTGTACGCGATGATCCACGCGAAGCCGCCCGCGAACGGTCTCTATCGCTCGGACGACGCTGGCGCCTCGTGGCGGCTGGTCAACGACGTCAACGGAACGGCGTGGTACTACAGCCAGGTGACCTGCGATCCGACCGATCCGGAGCACGTCGTGACGTTGAACGCGAACTCGCGCGAATCGCACGACGGCGGAAAGACGTTCACGCCGTTCGCCGCGGGCAACGGAATTCACACCGACCACCATCGGCTCTGGATCAACGAGGACAATCCGGAGCAAATGATGCTTGGGAGCGACGGCGGTTTGTACACCTCGTGGGACGCCGGCAAGACGTGGGACCACAACGAGAGCATCGTCGCCGGTCAGTTCTACACGGTCGCGGTCGACGACGCGCAGCCGTTCTATAACGTGTACGGTGGGCTCCAGGACAATCAGACGTGGGGAGGGCCGAGCCGCACGCGCAACACGTTCGGACCCACCAACGGAGATTGGTTCCGAATGGCCGGCGGCGACGGCTTCTACGCGGTTCCTGATCCGTTCGACCACCAAATCGTCTACGCCGAATCGCAGCAAGGCGGCGTCGTTCGCTACGACGAGCGCACGGGTCAGACCAAGAACATTCGCCCGGTGCCGAAGCCGGGCGAGCGCCACCGCTACAACTGGAGCGCGCCGATCGTTCCGTCGAAGCACGAAGCGAAAACGATCTACATGGCCGCGAACTACGTCTTCAAGAGCACCGACCGCGGCGACAGCTGGGAAGCGATCAGCCCCGATCTCACGCGCAACATCGATCGCAACAAGCTTCCGCTCCGCGGCGCCACGCCGGATTCCACGGAGCTCGGCCGCAATGAAGGGACAGCAGAATTCTCTAATATAACGACGTTTGAAGAGTCGCCGACGAAAGCGGGCGTCATCGTCGTCGGCACGGACGACGGCCTGATCCAGGTCACTCGCGACGGCGGCAAAACGTGGACGAAGACGGAGAAATTCCCGAACGTGCCGGAAACGACGTACGTCAGCCGCGTGTCGTGGTCGAAGCTGAACGAAGGAACGATTTACGCGACGTTCGACGGACACCGCAGCAACGATTTCAAGCCGTACGCAGCGAAGAGCACGGACTACGGTAAGACGTGGACGTCGATCACCGGCGATCTGCCGGACGGCGGCTCGCTGCAGGTCGTTCGCGAACATCCGCGTCAGCCGAACCTGCTGTTCGCCGGCTCGGAGTTCGGCGTGTTCTTCACCGTCGACGGCGGCACGCACTGGACGCAGCTCAAAGGCGGTCTGCCAGGTGTGCCCGTGCACGACTTGCAGATTCAGGCGAGGGCGAACGATCTCGTGCTCGGCACGCATGGGCGCGGGATCTACATCCTCGACGACATCACGCCGCTTGAGCAGCTCGCAAAGGCAAAAGCGGCATCGGTCGCATACCTGTTCCCGGTCGAAGACGCTTTGCTCTTCCAGCCGAACTCGAGCCGCCAGTCCGGAATGGGCACACGCGGCTTCACCGGACAGAATCCCGACCCGGGTCCGCATATTTCGTATTTGCTAAACAATGTTCCGCCGAACGCAAAGGTCTCGCTCAGCATTCTCGACGCGGCGGGCACGAACGTTCGCGAGCTTCCGGTCAATCGGCATCCGGGCCTCTTCCGCATGACGTGGGATATGCGATACGGTCCGCCGTTCACGGCGCCGGTCGACACACTCGCCTTGCAGCGCGCGGCAAACCCGCTGCAGAACCCGGGGCGCGGTGGCACAGGACGCGGAGGACCGATCGCAAGTCAAACCGGCGGTCTCGGTGGCCCGGGTGGCGCGGCGGCTGACACGGCTGGACGCGGCGGACGAGGCGGTGGACCGCCAGGCGGCGGCGGTGTCGGCGGCGGGCGAGGCGGCGCTCCGGACAACACCTATCCCGCCACGCCTGGCAAATACATCGCGCGCCTCACGGTGACGCCGCAGGGCGGCTCCGCGACGACGGTCGACCAGTCCTTCATGCTCACGAAGGATCCGATGGTCACGCTGACGGACGCCGAGCTCAAACAGCTCGCCGCGTTCCGGCTCGAGGTGGTGAAGAATCAACGCGCGCTGCGCGAGCGGCAGGCGGAGCTCGATAGCGCTCAGCGTCTGTTCACCTCGGCGAAGCGTGCCGCGGATTCATCCGGCGCGAAGGTCTCGCCTGCGCTCCAGACACAGATCGCATCGATCGAAAAAGAGCTCGCCGACATCACGCGTGAGATGGGCACGGCGAACGCCGGTCGTGGTGGCGCCGGAGGTCCAGGCGGCGGCCGCGCGGCCGGTGGTGCTCCAGTGGGTGGAGGTCGGGGAGCGCGAGGCGGCCGCGGAGGCGCCCCAGCGGGAGCGACTCCGCCGGCGGGTGAAGCGACACCGAGAGGCGGAGCGGGCGCTGCATCCGATCAAGAGCAGAATCCCACTGCTCCGACACCACCTCAGACGCTCCAGGCTCGTCTTCAGACGACGGCCGAGATGTTGAACGCGACGTTCAACCCGAACCCGGCGCAGAAGAAGACCATTCAGACGATCCCTGCCGAAATTCAAAAGCAGGGCGACCGCGTGAAGAAGGTCTCGACCGATGAGCTCCCCGCGCTCATCAAGTCGCTCAAGGATGCTGGCGTCGATGTGAAAACGCCGTGATCTGAACGACGCGAGCTGCCTCGTATGACAACGCCGGACGCCACTGCGGGTCCGGCGTTGTGTTTGGACGAATCTCGTCGAGCCGTTGCTGCAGTTCACGGGCGCGGTCAGTCGCCTTCTGCGCGTAGCACGCCGCACGCGACTTCGCGTACAGCGGCTCGTCGCCGATCTCGCGACACGCCGCGTCTCGCGCGTCTATCCACTGCTGCTCGGCAGCGCGGAGATCGCTGACAGCGTCCGGATCAGGATCGCCATCACCTGCGCCAGCCTTCCTCCGTAGCGCAGTGATGAGCCGCGCATACACGCCGGACAGCTCGCGGTCATTTCGCTCGATCGCCGCGGACAGACACTGGCGCTGACTCGACGCTTCGGCGGAGAGGCAAGGATCGGTGACATCGGCCGCACTGTCGCGCTGGAACTGCCGCTCTGCTTCCGCGGCTGAATCGACGACCACGATGCGCTTCTTTCGCGGTGCGGACGAATCAGCCGGAAGCGCGCTCGCTCCATGCGCGACACTTTCGGGTGCGATCGAATCGCGCACTGGCGGCACAACTCGCGCGGGCGGCGTCACGACGCTCGGCAATGACTCGGGCGTCACCGCTGGCGGGCGGAGCGCAACCTCACCTGCCGAGCTGCTGCCGGAGTCCGGCGACGGAACCGCGGCAACCGTAGGTTGAGACGACCGGTTGTGATTCAGCATCACCACTCCGGCGACGCCAAGCGCAGCGATGAAGACGATCGCGGTGGCGAGGCGCGCGTTGAATCCGAACGACGGCTTCGAGACAATGACGGCGTCGTCGTGCTCACTTGGGACAACGCGGCGACGGTGCGGTATGCTCGTGACGACCGGAATCGGGCCCGCGCGCGAGTCGGCCGACCGCTGCACGACGGTTGGCACGATCCGCTCGCCGACGGGTGGCGCAGGTTCAAAGGCTGCCGCGCTCGCGACCGGCGGCGCGATCGTCACGGCCATTTGAGTTTTCTGATCAGGCCCACTCGGCGTCGCGGCTGCGTCGAGCGCCGTCAGCAGAGCAGCCAGCGAGCTCTCCGCATTGCGTTGACTGCAGTGGCGGATTGCCGCGAGGGCATCGGCCACATTCGACGGAATGCTCCGCGGAACGGTGATCTCATCTGCGGATTTGCTGCGATCGATCTCCCCCGACAGCATTTCGATTGTAAGTCGTCGGAGCGTCTGTGCGTCGTCGCATTCCGTGCGCTTCGCGTTCAACCCCGACGTGCGAGGCTCGAACGACAGCAGAATGCGACCGCTTCCCTGCTGAAAAACAATGTCCCAGGGAGAGACGTCGCGATGCGCAACGCCCGCATCCCGCGCCCAATTGATCGCGTCCGCAATCTCCCGAGCGGTCGTCGCCACTCGAGCGATCGGCATCGGTCCCGACGCGCTGAGCGATTGGTCGAGCGTCGCGCCGCGAACGCGCGCATGCACGACGGCGAACGTTTTGTCGTTCAGCCAGACGCCGTCGATGACGGGAACGATGTGCTGATGCCGTGCCTCGGCCAGCAACCGCGCGTCGGATGAAAAATCCGTAAGCAGATGGGCGCTGTCACCGTCAACGGCACGAAACACTCTGATGGTGACGTCACGATTCAGCCGTAGGTGCCGAGCGAGGTACGTCCGCGAATCGCCTTCGCCGCGGAGCTCGGTCAGGACTTGATAGTCTCCGTCGAGCTTGGTCAGATCCGGGTTGAAGTCGTCATTCGGCATACGGTTCCATCATGCGCGAAGCGTGCCTCCACCCGTCGGCGCGCCATGTGCGCGCCGGTTTTCAAATTCGGAGAAACGATCTTTATCAGGCCGGCTGTTTTGCCGCACGCTCGGCGCGCACATACGTCAACCATCCGTATGTGTCATCCGTCACACCGCGGACGACGTCGAGGAACCGCTGTTGAATCTGCGTCGTGACTGGTCCGCGCTTTCCATTGCCGATGGTGATCCGGTCGATGCTGCGAACTGGCGTCACTTCGGATGCGGTTCCTGTTAGAAAAATCTCATCGGCGCTGTAGAGCATTTCTCGCGGCACCGGCTGCTCGCGCACCGGAATGCCCAGATCGCGCGCGAGGGCGAGGATCGCATTGCGCGTGATGCCGTGGAGCAACGTCCCGTTGATCGTCGGCGTGTAGAGCGTGCCCTTGTGCACGACGAAGACGTTCTGGCCGGATCCCTCGCTGACCATTCCATCCGGCGACAGCGCGATCGCTTCCGCGAAACCGTTGCGGAGCGCTTCCATCTTGATCAACTGACTGCCGAGGTAGTTCCCCGCCATCTTCGCCATCGCGGGAATCGTGTTCGGCGCGACGCGGTTCCATGTCGACACGCACGCGTCGACGCCGTTCTCCAGCGCACCTTCGCCGAGGTACGCGCCCCACGGCCAGCACGGGAGGTACATCTCGACGGGGCTGTCCATCGGCACCATGCCGGACGCGCCGTAGCCGCGCAGCACCATCGGCCGCAAATAGCACGCGTCGACACCGTTGCGGTCGACGAGCTCACAACACGCCGCGACGAGCTCGTCGAGCGAATATTTCACGTCCATTCGATAGATCTTGCACGAATCCAGCAAACGCTGGAGGTGGTCCTCGAGCCGGAAGATGGCCGGGCCGCGCGGCGTGCTGTAGCAGCGGATGCCTTCGAACGCCGACGAGCCAAACTGCAGGGAGTGACAAAGGACGTGGACCGTCGCGTCAGCCCAGCGAACGAATTCGCCGTCGCGCCAAATCCACTCGGTCGCGGTGATTTTCGCCATGAGATCCTCGGGGATGCGAATGGCCGCGTCGCCGCGGCCGCTCCAGTTCAGGTTGATAAATACGCCTCGACAACTATTTTTCCCATCCAAGCGTCTAAGGGTAGACACTAGGGGGAAGCACATGGCCTTACTGAAAGGCACGCTCGACGTTCTGGTCCTCAAGACGTTGTCATGGACGCCGATGCACGCATTCGAGATCACCAGCTGGATCGAAGAGCGATCGTCGGGACGACTCGTCGTCGAGGACGCGGCGCTCCTCCAAGCATTGCATCGCATGGAGGCGCGGAAGCTCCTTGCCGCCGAGTGGGGCGTTACGAAGAATGGACGACGAGCCAGATACTACCGTCTCACGCCCAGCGGCCGCGCGCATCTTCGGGCGGAATCTGAGCGGCTCGTCGACCACTTCGACGCGCTGACGAGCGTCTTGTCCGCCCGAAAGACGGCGTCATAGGTCCACGCTGATGTCGCGTTCCCTGCGCCCTGGCGTTGCCCGATTGTTTCGACTTCCATTGCGAAGCCGGCGATCCATTCACGCCGAGATCGACGACGAGCTCGAGGCGCTGATCTCGTCTCGAGTCGAGGATCTTCTTGCGCGAGGTGTTCCCACCGAAGCGGCGCGCGCCGAAGCGCTACGCCGACTCGGCGCGAGCCTCGAGAGCGTCCGAGATCGACTTCACCACTCCGCCGAGGTCCGAGAGCGACAGATGCGCGTTCGAGACTGTTGGGACGATTTCGTCCAGGACGTTCGCTACGCGGCGCGCGGGCTTGTCCGCCGCCCGGCGTTTACCGTCGTCGCGGTCCTCACGCTCGCGATCGGCATCGGCGCGACGACGGCGATCTTCGGCGCGGTCAACGCAATGATTCTTCGTCCGCTTCCGTACGCGTCGCCGGAGGAGCTCATGAACGTGTCGTTGACGACGCCCGGTGCGGCCGGACGAAAAGGGCGCAACGACATGGTTTGGTCTTACCCCAAGTTCGTCGTGTTTCGCGACGCGCAGTCGATATTCTCGAGCCTTGCCGTCTATTCCATTCAGCAGCTCACGACGACAAGTGGCGACATCGAGCGGCTCGGGATGGAGTTTGTCGGCGCCGCGTACTTCCGAACGCTCGGCATCGCGCCGATCCGGGGACGCGACTTCGAGCCGAAGGTCGACGACCACCCGAGCGCTGAGAAGCAGGCGATTCTTTCGTATGCGCTCTGGCAGCGCCGATACAACGCGGATCCGACGGTGATCGGCAAAACGATCGACTTGAATGGTGATCCGTACGCGATCGTTGGCATCGGACCCGAAGGCTTCACCGGACTGTCCGGCCAGGCGGAAATCTTCGTTCCGGTCACGACGCGTCAGGCGAAGCAAGACCTCGGCGAAGCGTGGTCGCACGAATTCTTCCTCGTCGCGCGACGAAAGCCTGGGGTGTCCCCGAGCGCCGCCATCGCCGCGGTTCATGTTCTCGGAGCTCGTGTCAGTGACGCATTCCCCGATGCCCAGATCAGCAGCGGTGCGAAGTGGGGCGCGACGGCTCGACCGCTGAACGACATTCGCATCGCGCCACTCGTTCGACGTTCACTCTTGATTCTGTTCGGCGCCGTCGGCTTCGTGCTGCTGATCGCATGCGTGAACGTGGCCAACCTTCTTCTCGGCCGCGCCAGTGCGCGCCGGCGCGAGATTGCCGTGCGGCTTGCAATCGGTGCGGGCCGGGGACGGCTCGTGCGGCTCCTGTTGACGGAGAGCATGTTGCTCGCGGCAGCCGGAGGCGTCGCCGGTTTATTCGTCGCATTCGCCGGCGTGCGCGCCTTGACCACGCTCAATCCAGCGGTGACGTCGCACGTCGGGCGGTTCGGCGGCGTCGGCTCGGTGACGCTCTCGCTCATCGCGCTGGACTGGTCGGCCCTCGTGTTCGCGATCGGACTCACGGCGGTCGTCGGGCTCATCTTCGGGCTCGTGCCGGCGCTTGGCGCCACACGCGTGAGCGTATGGAACGCAGTCAGGGATGCGCCGAGCGGGCGAGGATCCGGCGCCTCGGCTTGGCGCCGCATGCTCGTGGTCGCGGAAGTGTCGCTGGCGGTGATTCTGCTTGCGGGCTCCGGGCTCATGATTCGGAGCTTGAGCAAACTCTTATCGATCGACGCCGGGTTCGATCCGCGTGGCGTTCTGACCGCGCGACTCTCGGTCACGCCGGGCGCGATCCCGCGCGACTCGATGCCGCTGCTCTATGGCCAGATCGTCGATCGTTTGCGCGGACTCCCCGGCGTTACCGACGCATCGCTGGCGGCGTGCGCGCCGCTCGGCGGCGGCTGTAACGGAACAAAGATCGAGTTCAAGGATCAGCCGCCCGTCGACTTCTCGCTGCAGCCGAACGTCGGCGTCTCGTGGGTCACGCCGACGTGGTTCAACACCATGCGTATTCCGCTGAAGAGCGGCCGCCATTTCACGACTGCCGACCGCGTCGGCGCGTCGAAAGTCGTCATCGTCAACGAAGCCGCCGCGCGCGCATTCTGGCCCGACGGCCACGTGTTGGGGCGGCGCGTAGGAGTGGGTCAAGGCGGATTCAGCGACGGCGCGGAGGTCATCGGAATCGTCGGCGACTTCAGGCAATTCGCCGACTCGGCGCCGAAGCCGGACGTTTTTCTTCCGTACATGCAGTCGCCGTCCGGTCGCATGATCATCTTCGTGCGCACGGCTGGCGATGCCGCATCCCTCGGTCCGGATGTGCGCCGTGCCCTGCACGACGCGGCGCCGAGCTCTCCGATGTACGACATGCAGACGATGTCCGCCCGGGCGGCGTCGGCCACCGCGCAGGCCCGATTCAGCGCTGTGCTCCTCGCGCTGTTTGCCGCAACTGCGCTCTCGCTTGCCGCGATCGGGATCTATGGCGTGATGTCCCTCGCCGTCTCATCGCGCACTCGTGAGATCGGAATTCTCATCGCCCTCGGCGCGGATCAGACGCGCGTGCGACGATCGGTCGTCGGCCAGGGGCTTGGCTTGGTAGCGATCGGAGCCGTGATTGGCCTCGGCGGCGCGGCGCTGTGCACACGCCTGCTCCAAACGATGCTGTTCGATATGGCGCCGTCCGATCCGGTGACATACATCGGCATCATCGTCATTCTCGGCGTTGCCGCGACCGCTGCGAGCTGGATCCCTGCACGCCGAGCCGCGCGCGTCGACCCGGTCGTCGCGCTGAGGGCGGACTGATAAAGCTGGCGGGCCCGAGCGAACGTTCGTTGTCCCCCCGACGTATCTATATGGTACGGAGCAGGCACAACGAGCACCTCGGAGCAACTACGTCGTGAGCAAGCTTTCATCGCGCATTGGTTTCGGACTTGCCGCGGGCGTCGCTGTTTTCGCGACGACGGCCGCGGCGCGTCCGTTTTCGCTATTCGTTCCTGGTTTGTCCTTTAGAGTTTCCTCGTCGACGAAAGTGTATGGCGGCGACACGCCGCGCAGCCAAGACGATGAGGTGATGCGCGGACGCGGCGTCGCCGCGAACAATCACGCGCGAATCGAGTTCCTCGCGTACACGCCGACACCGCAGAACGTCACCACTGACGACTACGTGGTCGCGGTCGACTCCGGCAAGGCATTCGTCTTTCACGCCGGATCGCAGACCTATACGCCGGCCAACGACGTGTTCGGCGGACCCGCGGTCATTGCGCTCGGTCGAGTGCTCGGAGGAGTCGGCGGCGGGCGTGGATTCGCGGGCGGCGATCCGAACGGCGGCGGCGCTCGGCGTGGTGGAGGTGGTGGTCGCGGAGGTTTTCCAGGGGGCGGTAATCGCGGACGTGGACGCGGACGGGGTGGCGTCGGGGCCGGTTTCCTCGATCAGATCCAACTCCTCGACGTTTCATTCAAGGTCGAGAAGCTTGGCGCCGGCGAAACGATCGACACGCGTCCGACGCAGCACTACAAGATCTCGGCGGATTATCGCGTCGTGTGGGGCGGCCAGGCTTTCCCGGCGCATCAAGTGACCGAGCTTTGGACCGTGGCGCTGCCGGTGCAGATCCCGAATCCATTCGAGCCGCTCATCGTCGCCGACCAATCGACCGATGGTCCGCTCATTGAGTATGCTCTAAAGCTTCGCGCCGCTCGCGCGCAGGTCGAAGGAACTCCGGTAAAGGTCGTGACGACGACGACGTTCAGCGACGTCCGGGACGTCGTCGGGTTTCAGGGCTACGTGAACCCCGATCAGCCGAACGACAAGGTGACGGTTGTGCAGCAGACCGCGCTCACGGCGATCCAGCCGGCCGACGTCGATCCGAAGTTGGTGACTGTTCCGGACTCGATCAGCTACTAGGCTGGGCGCCGTCATCCTGCGCCGCTCTACGGCTCAGGATGACGAGGCTCAATACGTACCTTCTGGTGGACGTCCGCCGCGCCGTGCACTGTCCGCTGACGTCCCGGCGACTGGTGGCGGCTCATATTCCTTGTCCGGAATCTTGAAGCCCTTCGCGATATTCGCGTCGCCTTCGATGCCCATAACGCGCTGCGCGATGTATTCGCCGACCGTCGGACCCATCTTGAAACCTTCGGCGTTGCCCCCGGCCCCGATCCAGACGTTCGTGAAGTGCGGATGCTGATCGATGATGTAGTTGCTGCTCACCGTCGACTCGTAGTGACACGCGTGCGTCTGCGCGATCGGCGCGTCCTTCAGGAGCGGAAATCGGTGCGCGACGAACCGGCGTGACCCTTCGATGCGCGACTGGTCGGCCCAGCGGTCGCTCGTATCCGGATCTTGCTGCGAGGGCGGAACATCTGGCTGCTGGTTTCCACCGCCGCCGCCGTTCGCACCGCCTCGACCGCCGCCATTGCCACCGCGACCGCCGGTGTTGTTCCCCGCCGGTCCGCCATTCCCAGGGTCGCCGGGCGCGCGCTCCGTACCGCGAACACGGAAGCCCCGGTTGTCGACGGGAAGCGCCGGCCAGCCTGTGACACCGGGGAAGTTGAAGCTTGGGAGATTGGGATACGTGAACCGCTGGTCGTTGATCGGCGTTCCGAAATAGCACACATAGCCGATCGGAACGCGCGTCTTTTTCGCGAATAGATCGGGGAACGTCTTGCCGAGCCAGGGCCCGACGCAGAAGACGAACTTGTCGGCGCGTATCGTCTGACCGGTATCGAGGGTCACGGCATCGACAGTGCCGCTGACGGGCTCCAACGGCAGTTGAACGCGACCGATCACGATTTTGCCGCCGAGCTTCTCGAACACGGACGCCACGTGTTGCGCGGCGCGACGCGCGCGGACGACACCGGCATCCGGCTCGTACAGAACCGCGGTGATGTCGTCCATCGAGATCACCGGAAACGACTTCTTGACATCCTCCGGCTTGAGGATCTCGTACGGAATCTTGTTCTTGTCCCACCAGATCTTCGTGCGAAGCTGAAGATTGTCCCACTCGCTGCGCAGAATGAGATCCCCCGTCGTGTGGAAGAGGTTGAGGCGAAATTCCTTGCCCCACTCGTCATCGAAGGCGATCCAACGCTTGATGGATTCACGCGCCCAGAGCATCCAAAGCTCGCCAAGCTGACCTTGCTTGTCGCCATATGAGGAGCGTACACCTCGTGACTCGTCGCCGGACGTCGACCGCGCGTTGCCGGGTCCGTAGGCGTCGATCATCGTGACAGTCGCGCCCATCTTGCGAAGGTTGAGCGACGTCCAGCCGCCCCACGCGCCGGCGCCGATGACGACGATGTCGGGAGACGCGCCGTGAGCTCTGATGTATGGGCCGCGGCGAATGCCAGGGACGGTCGCGGCGGCGGCGGGAAGCGCGCCTCCGAAAATCATCAATCCCGCGCCGGCGCCGGCGACCTTGATGAAATCGCGACGTGGAAGCGACGAACTCTGATCGCTCGGCGATTCGGAGTTGGGAGACGTCGGCGGATTGCTCGAATCGTTCTGCATGATTCGGTGGTGGTTGGAGACGCGCAAAGATGGCGTTCGGCCAAGATGAAATCAAACCCGCGGGCCCCCTGCTTTTCGCTGCGTTCGCGGTATAATTGTGCCGTCGTCGCCGCACAGTTCGCGGCGACGGGCCAACCAGCACGGAGGAGACGCATGCGGGTCAGTCGATGGGTCGTCGCGGGTGCACTCTCGGTCGTGGGATGCGCAACCGCCGCGTCCACGAACGTTCGGCCGCCACTGGGAGCGATGTTGACGCCGACGGCAAAGACCGGCGGCAGCGTGCGTCTCCACTACGACCCGACCGCGCGAGTGATCCTGTCGAATGCGTCGTCACTGCCTCCAGCATCGTACCTTCCCTCGCAGGCGACGCGCGGCGCGAGCATCTACGCCGAGACGTGCGGCACTTGCCACCAGCCTGGTCAGCTCGTCGGACAAAACTTTGCCGAGCTGTGGAATGACCGGCGCGTGTACGACTTTTACTCGCTGATTCGCAGCACAATGCCGCTCGACAATCCGGGAGGCATGAAGGATCAGGAGTACATCGACGTCGTCGCGTATCTGTTGCAGGCGAACCATCAGGCGGCGACGAAAGCGGATTCGCTCAAAGCCGACACCGTCGCGCTTCGAGCCACGAAAATCGCCGTCCATCCGTAAGCGTCGACCTCAAACGCTCCCGAGGAGTCTCATGCAAGGCTTCGCACGATCCATTGGTCGAAGTCTCTCGTTTGCCCTGCTCGCCTCCGCGAGTGTCGGCGCGCTCGCGTCCGCGCAGGCGAACATGGCGCCGCTGAACGACCTTCCGAATCCGTATAAAACTCAAACCGATTGGGCAAAGCTCCCGAGTGGTCGCACGTGGGGGTCGACGAGCGCCGTCGCGATCGATCGCGACGGGAAAACCGTTTGGATGGCGGAGCGATGCGGAACGAACAGCTGCGCGACGTCGAATCTCGATCCGGTCATCGAGTTTGACTCGGACGGCAACGCCATCGCGAAGTTCGGTGCGGGACTGATCGTCTCGCCGCACCAGATCTTGGTCGACAAAGATGGCAACGTCTGGGTGGTCGACTGCGCGTGCACGGGCGGTGGTGGACGCGGACGAGCCGGAACGCCACCCGACAGCGCGGCGCCGAAAGGACATCAGATTTTCAAGTTCAGCCCTGCTGGAAAGCTCTTGATGACGCTCGGCAAACCCGGCGGCGGGCGCGGCGCTGAATACTTCTTTCAGCCGAACGATCTCCTCATCGCGCCGAGCGGCGACATCTTCGTCAGCGAAGGGCACTCGTCGGCGCCCGGCAGCACCGCGCGGGTATTCAAGTTTTCTAAAGACGGAAAGCTGATCAAGTCTTGGGGGCAGCTCGGACATGGTCCGGACGATTTCGACCAGCCTCACGCACTCGCGATGGACTCGAAGGGCCGTCTCTTCGTCGGCGATCGCGGCAACAATCGGATCAAGATCTTCGATCAGGACGGCACGCTGCTCGACACGTGGTATCAGTGGAGCCGGCCGAGCGGGATCTTCATCGACGCGCAGGACAACATGTACGTCGCGGACTCGGAGTCAGGCTCGGTGGGCAGCGGCCGCGATCGAACGTGGAAGCGCGGCATTCGCATCGGGAGCGCGAAGGACGGATCGGTGAAGTACTTCATCCCCGATCCGGTCGAGAAAGCGAACAACACGAGCTCCGCGGAGGGCGTCGCAGTCGACGCCGCTGGACACATCTACGGCGCTGAAGTCGGACCGAGCGTGTACGGCGAACAGGCCACGCCGCATCTCAAACGCTATACCAAGAACTAGGACAACGTTGGTGCCGGGCACCAGAAAGAAAGAAAAGCGCCGGGCATTTGCCCGGCGCTTTCGTTTGTGCTCACCCTGCGCTCTACCATCCAACGCGCGAGGCCCGAGTCCGATTCTTTGGCACCGGCCGCGCGGCACATCGCATCACTGTCTTGGCAAGACCAGCGCGATCAGCCCCGTCCGATCACCTGCACCGGTCGCGAACACGATGTACTGCTTGCCCTGATGGAGGAACGTCATCGGAACCGCGCTGTTGACGGTGGGAATGTCGACGGCACCGACCTGCTTGCCCGTCGCCTTGTCGAAGGCGTAGAGCTTCGGCCCGTTCGGATTGTTCCCTGCTGCTGCCGGACGCGCCGCAGCACCACTGCTTGGCGGAGCACCTGCGGCGCCGCCGCGACCGCGAAGGCCGCCACCACCACCACCACCACCACCGCGACCCGTGCCATGGATCACGAGCGTCTTCGTCGTGATCACCTCGGGCTGACCGCCGAGGGCTGGAATCTTCGGTAGCGTGATTCCGGTGAACAGCGGGTCTTTTGTGGTCACCTCGCGCCAACGATTGCCGTTCGGCACCCACCACTTCTTGTCGCCCGTGTTCATGTCGTAAGCCGTGATACCGCCCAATTCCTTCGGCTTGAGGATCGACACGCCCGTCGCGGCGCTCGGTCCGATGTACGTCGGAATGTTGAGCCGCGAGAACGAACCGGTCGAGCGCTCACCCGTGCTGGGATCTTCTTTGTAGTCCATCGGCGCCGGCAACGCGCCGCCTTTTCCGCAGCTGTTGTGGGGCGAGGTGTATTCGATCTCCGAGCACGGATCATGGACGACGGCAATCGTGCTCATCCCGGATTGCGCACCAACATAGATCATCCCGGTTTCGGGATCCGCCGCAGTTCCCCCGTCGATGTTCACACCGCCCGCGGCGCCCGGCGCGTACCACGAACAGTTGTACTTCGCTGGACCATCTTTGCCCTTGCCATCCAACGGCGATCCCGGGATGAAGTACGGTCCCATCCGGCAACGCTTCGCAAGCTTTAATGCGGAATCTTTAATCGCCGGCGTGTAATCGATCAGATCGGATTCTTGGAGTCCCTGCTGCGAGTAGGGCGCCGGACGCGAGGGAATCGGCTGCGTCGGCGACGATTGTTCCCCGGGAACTTCGCTCTGCAACACCGGTGTCTCGGTGATCGGCCAGATCGGCTGGCCAGTCACGCGATCGAGCGTGTACACCCAGCCCTGCTTCGTCGTCGACGCGAGAATCTTGCGACGCTGGCCGTTGATCGTGACGTCGAGGAGGTTCGGCGCCATCGGAACGTCGTAGTCCCAGAGGTCGTGGTGCACGAACTGGTAATGCCATTTACGCTTGCCCGTCTTCACGTCGATCGCGACGATGCTGCTGGCAAAGAGATTGTTCCCCGGACGGTGACCACCGTATTCGTCCGCCGTCGGCATGCCGACGGGGATATACACGAGGCCGAGCTCGGGATCGGCCGAGTACGTCGCCCAAGGATCGACCTTGCCGACGCCCGGCGTTCCGATCTTCGATCCATTCTTCCACGTATCGGCGCCGAATTCGCCGGGCTGCGGAATGAGGTTGAATTTCCAGAGCTGCTTGCCCGTGTGAACGTCGAAGCCGCGGATAGTGCCGGGAATGTTTCGCTTGTGGAGCGGGTAGTAGCCGTGGATCGCCGAGTTGCCGACGACGATCACGTCGCCGACGACGATCGGCGGGGAGCTCGACGCGATTTCACCCTCGGCCGGATCGATACCCATCGTGCCGTCCGCGCCGGTCTTCGTCGTCGGATTCCATTTCTCACCGTCTTTCGCGCGACGCGCTGGATAGGCCTCGCTGATCTCGAGCGGACCGGAGTCGTCGACGGCCAACGGGACGAGCTTGTATCCGAGCCCTTCCATGATATCGACGACGCCATCCTTGCCGACCTTCGGATCTCCCTTGCCGGTCTTGGCATCGATGATCGCCAAGTGGTATCCCGGCGTCACGACGATGACGCGCTCGTTCGTGCCGTCGGTCCAATAGGCGAGACCGCGACCGGAGAATTTGCGCGGCGCCTTCTGCCAGCGGATGCCCTCATCGATTCCCCACTGCCACATCGTCTGCCCGGTCGCCGGATCGATGGCGAACGCCTTTCGACGATTCGTCGCGACCGTGAACAGACGGCCGTTCGCGTAGAGCGGCGTCGTTCGATAGTACTCGTCTTCGCCATACTGCCCGGCGTTCCACTGCCACGCGACGGTGAGCGAGTCGAAGTTCGACGCGTTGATCTGATCGAGCGCCGAGTAACGAGTGCTCCACGCGTCGGCGCCCCAGTAACGCCACTCGCCAGGCTTGTTACCGCGAACAAGCTGCGCGCCCTGCTTCGCGTTCGACTGCGTCGCGCCCGTGAGCACCGCCGTTCCTGCGACCGCCGCCACGAGCACGAGCACCATCGTTCGTTGCCAATTCCATCCTGTCATCCAACGTCGCGTCATAGCTTCGCCCTCTTTGCAGTGAAATGACCGACACTCCGTCTCACTTTCGATTCGAGACCCTTCGGTGGGGTCGGCATCCCGCGGAAATCCGCATCGGCCGACGCCTTTTTATTCCGCACCAAGCTGCTTCCCTTCCCACCATTTCGCGAATGTCGCCCTGCTTCGCTTTCTCCGCGAGGGCTAGTCGACATCCCCGCCACGAGCCAGCACGGCGTCGCCGTCAGGCGCGCCGCGCGTGAGTCGGCCATAGAGCTCGAACACCGCCCACGCCGCGCCGCCGACCAGAAGCAGCAGCATCAGCCAGCGCAATCCGGCGGCGGCCGTCTCCGCGTCGGGTGACGGCCACTGAACTCGATATTGGCGAAGCACGGCGCCGCGGTCGAGCATCCAATGCCACGCCGTATGCGCCACGAACGCCGACAAGATGATCGTTCCCATTCGCTCGGCGACGACATACTTGAACAACAACCCCAGCATCGGAACGGCGATCGCGAGCACGAACAGCTGCCCGAGCTCGACGCCGACATTGAACGACACGAGCGACATCGCGAGATGTCGCCCGGCGAACTGCATCGATTCACGCAGTGCGAAGGAGAAACCGAAGCCGTGTACGAGGCCGAAGCCGAAGGCGATGAGCCAGCGGCGCTCGAGCTTCGCGCCGACGATGTTCTCGAGGGCCATGTACACGATCGAGAGTGCGATCAGCACTTCGATCAGCGGCGGGAACCACAGCGCGTTCGGTGCAAAGCCCGCGGCTGAGGCGATCAGCGTGATCGAATGTGCCACCGTGAACGACGTGATGATCGCGAGGAGCGGTCGAATCTTCCTGAACGGAATGACGAGGCAGATGATGAAGAGGAGATGGTCGATTCCGTCGAGTATGTGCGCAAAGCCGAGGGCGACGAATCGCCGCGCGGCCTGATACCACTGCGGATCGAGACGCACGAGCCCCGGATCACCGATGTACTCGAACGCGCGCTCGGCGCCACGCGCCGGCACGAAACGGAGAACAGTGTTCGTGTGAACTCCGAGGCGCGCGAGCGCGGGATCGATCGAGAAGCGCGAGCTGTCCGACGCGATCGGATAGTCGAGGACGACGTCGAGCATCGCCTGCTTCCACATCAGCTCCGTGGAGGACGGAAGCGCGGGCCCGAACGCATGCGCGAAGGCGGCGGAGTAGCTCTCGAACGACCGGTCGGACGGCAGCGACACGCGCACCGCCGAGATTCGCGGGGCCGAGAGGCGATCGTTGTTCTCGTAGAGCTTCATCTCGTTCGCAAGCCAGACCTGCGCGGCATCCTGGAGCAGCGGATCGAGACCGTCGAGAGTCAAATACCCCGGTCCGTGCACTGGAAAGTTCACGTCGCGCATCGCTTCGAGAGGAACGCGCATCACAACGTGGAGGTGGTGTCCTTCCGGCTGTACGAACGCGAGGACGGTAACGCTGGTGGGAATGTCGTGGGCGATCGCCGGAGTCGCTGGAAATCCGACGACGAGCGCTGCGGCCAATGCGACGGCAACACCTGGACGGATCAGACTTTGACGACGTAGAATCACGCGTTCGCTCCTGGACGCACGAGTATACACGCTGTGCGCAGGAGGCGGAACTTCACGCAACGATCGAATGCCCGAGTCCAGGAGAATGAGATGAATCGCGGTCTCTTGTTTGGGGGGACGCTGGTTCTGCTGCAGGCGTCGGCCCTCGCGGCGCAGCGAGCCGCGACGAGCGCGAAGGCACCCGCGGGGAAAGCGCGGGCGCCGCAGTTCCAAGTCGAGATCCTCTGGCCGAAGCCGATGCCGAACCACTGGCTCCTCGGCTCCGCGACCGGCGTTGCGATCGATAAAGAGGATCACATCTTCGTCGTCAACCTCACCGACAGCTTCACGGCACGCACGGAAATCGGCCGGAGCGCGACTCCGTCGCTCGGCGAGTGCTGCGATCCGTCGCCGAACGTTCTCGAATTCGATCCATCGGGCGCCCTTGTCGGACATTGGGGCGGCCCGGGCCAGGGCTACGACTGGCCGGAGCAGAATTCCGGGCTCGCGATCGACGGAGCGGGGAACGTGTGGATCGGCGGCGCCGGCGGCGCTGATTCGAGAATTCTAAAATTCTCGCACGACGGCAAGTTCATCGCGGAGTTCGGCAAGGCAGCGGCGGCACCGGCCGCGCGGAGCGGCGCCGCGGCGCCCGACACGGCATATCAAGGGGTATCGCCTGGGCGCGGTGCGGGGCGCGGCGGTCGTGGACGTGGACGTGGCGGCGCACCGGCCCTTCCCCCGAACAGCAATGCGATGGACACCTTCGGCGGACCGGCGGGTTTCTCGTTCGACAACGTGGCGAATGAAGCGTACGTCGCCGACGGCTATCGCAACCACCGTGTCGCGGTGATCGACATGAACACCGGCGCGATCAAGCGCTACTGGGGCGCGTATGGCAACAAGCCTGTGGACGCGGACAGCGTGAAGTACACGGCCGGCTCGTCGCCGAAGCAGTTCGGCCCCGTGCGCTGCGCGGAGCTGTCGAATGACGGAATGGTCTACGTGTGCGACACGCAGAACGACCGCATTCAAGTTTTCAAAAAAGACGGCTCCTTCGTGAAAGAGAAGACCGTCGAGCCGAACACGCTCGGCACCGGCTCGGTGTGGGACATCGCGTTCTCACGCGATCCGCAGCAGAGGTACATCTACGTCGCGGACGGGATGAACATGAAGGTGCACATCCTCGACCGGCAGTCGCTCGACGAGCTCACGAGCTTTGGCGACGGCGGACGCCAGCCGGGGCAGTTCTACGCGGTTCACAGCGTGGCCACCGATTCGAAAGGCAACCTCTACACGGTCGAGACCTACGAGGGCAAACGCTTGCAGAAGTTCACTTATAAAGGAGTGGGCGCGGTCACGGCCGCGAACGAAGGCGTCCTCTGGCCCGCCAGCGCGAAGGCGAAACCATGATGCGCCGCCGCAAACTCGTCATCGCCGTCTCGCTCGTCACCGCGATCGGCGCGCTGGGCGTCGGACAGGCGGCCCTCCAGGGCGCGACCAGAAAGCACGCCGTGATGGCGCCGACATTCGAGGTCGACCCACTATGGCCCAAACCGCTGCCCAATCACTGGGTGCTCGGCAACGTGATCGGCGTCGGAGTCGACGCGCAGGATCACGTCTTCATCGTGCATCGCAACGATACATTCAACGCGACGCAGGAAGTCGGCGCCGCGCAGAATCCCCCGCTGAGCGATTGTTGCGTCCCCGCCCCGCCGGTCTTGGAGTTCGATCCCGCGGGAAATCTCGTGAAGGCGTGGGGCGGACCAGCGAAGGGATATGACTGGCCGAGCTCGAACCACGGGATCTCGATCGACAACAAGAACAACGTGTGGATCGGCGGCAACGGCACCTGCCCGCAGGGCGGCAGGCCCGACTGCCCTGCCGGATCGGTCGACTCGTTCATCCTCAAGTTCACGCACGACGGGAAGTTCTTGATGGAGATCGGCGTCCCGCACCAGCAGGTCAACAGCAATGCGACCGATCACTTCGGCCGCGTTGCCAAAATCTCCTTCGACTACAAGGCCAACGAGGCGTTTCTCGCCGACGGTTACGGCAACAAGCGCGTCGCCGTCATCGACATGGACAATGGGAAGATCAAGCGCTTCTGGGGCGCATACGGCCATGTGCCGTCGGATTCGAACCTCGGCCCCTACAATCCCGATGCGCCGCTCGCCCAACAGTTCCGCAACCCCGTCCACTGCGCGGAGCCGACACCGGACGGTCTCGTGTACGTGTGCGATCGCGTGAACGATCGCCTCCAGGTCTTCAAGAAGAATGGCGAGTTCGTGAAGGAGAAGATCATCAAGCCGATGACCCGCGGCGACGGATCAGTCTGGGACATCGCGTTCTCTCGGGATCCGCAGCAGAAGTACATCTTCATGGCCGACGGGAAGAATGAGCACGTCTACGTCGTGGACCGGCAATCACTCGAGATCCTGACGCAGTTCGGCGACGGCGGCCGACAGCCTGGTCAGTGGTTTGCCGTGCACAGCATCGCGACGGACTCGAAGGGGAACATCTACACGGCCGAGACCTATGAAGGAAAGCGCATTCAGAAGTTCGTGGCGAAGGGAATGAAGGAAGTTCCGCTGGAGCAGGGTGTCGTCTGGCCGAAGAAGTAAAAAACTCTTGCGGGCGATTCGCATACGAATTAGGATACAAATACAATCGCTCGGAGACGGGTCCATGATCCGATTCGTACGGCGTCTATCGATGTTCGCAGTGCTCGCGAGTCTGCCGACCATTGCGGGCGCGCAGGACAATGGCAACGGATTTCTGTTCGGAGCGCCGGCGGGGGCGATCAGTCTCCGCGGCGGCTGGGCGTTGGCGCGGGCAAAGAGCGACCTTTTCAACTTCACGACGCAGAACCTGACGCTGAATCGGAGCGACTTCAGCTCGCCCGATCTCGAGGCCGACATCGCGTTCCGCGTGACGCAGCGAACGCAGATCGTCCTTTCCGGCGGACTCTCGGGAATGAACAAAGCGTCGGAGTTCCGCGGCTTTATCGACAACAGCAACAACCCGATCAATCAGTCGACGTCGTTCCGACGGGTTCCCGTCACCGTGTCGGTGAAGCGGTATTTGACGTCCCCTGGGCGCTCGATCGGCCGGTTCGCGTGGATTCCGAATCGGTTCGCGACGTACGTCGGCGTCGGCGCCGGCGAGATGTATTACAAATTCCGCCAAGCCGGCGATTTCATCGACTTCAGCAACTCGAACGTGTTCTCGAGCATTTACGAATCCTCCGGCTGGACGCCGACCGAGCAGGTGCTCGCTGGATTCGACTACTCGCTCGGTCCCCGTTTTGCGCTGAACACGGAAGCGCGCTACCAGTTCGCCAGCGCCAAGCTCTCGAACGACTTCTCCGGTTTCGAGCGTCTCGATCTGTCGGGCTTGTCGACGACAATCGGATTCGCCATTCGTTATTGACCACCATGGAGACGATGATGAACACCCCCAATCGATTTCTTCGGCGGGTCACGCTGCTCTCGGCGATGCTTCTGTCGGGCGTCGCGGTGAATGGCGTCGCGCAGTCGAGCCCGACCGCCCAGAGCTGGAACGCATGGATGGGCTGTTGGCGCGCCGAGATGCCGATCACGAGCAGCGCGACGGGTTCGTCCCCCTACGTCTGCGTCACGCCGACAGATCGCGTCTCGGCGGTCGAAGTCCTGACGCTCGAGGGGACGAAGGTCGTCGCTCGCGACACGATCGATGCGAGCGGTCAATCGCACGCCGCGACCGTCCAGGGCTGCAAGGCCTCGAAGACCGGCGAATGGTCCGCCGATGGTCGGCGCGTCCTGCTGCACTCGGAAATCGACTGCGCCGATGCCAAGCGGACGAGTACAGGAATGCTGGCGATCGCACCAACAATGGATTGGCTCGACATCCAGAGCGTGAGCGCGAATGGCAACACGGGAATTCGAGTCACCCGATATCAGCAGTTCCACCCTGCGCATCCTGATTCGCTGCCGGTTTCGGTTCAGCGGCAGCTCGAGCGAGGCGAGGCGATTGGATCGGCGCGAGTTCTCGCCGGCGGCACGCTGGGCGTTCGAGACATCGCCGAAGCGTCGAAGAAGGTCGATACGTCGGTCGTGCAGGCGTGGATCGTCGAGCGCGGCGCTCGGTTCAAGCTCGACGCGTCGTCTCTCGAGTTGCTCGCGGATGCGGGAGTGCCGGGCTCAGTCACCGACGTGATGGTCGGGGTTTCGTATCCTGATCATTTCGCGTTGCGGCAGTCGCGCGACATGACGGGCGGATATGCGTCCGATCTCTCGCCGTACGATTCCGCGCGCGTCGCGGCCACCTATCTCAACGATCGCTGCTTCGGCGGGTTCGGCTCGTCGATCTACAATGGGTGCGACCGGCTTGGCTACGGGATGTATGGGTACGGCCTGTACGGTTACAACACCTACGGCGGCGGCTACTACTATCCGGGTTACGGGTACGCAGGCGGCGCCTACTACGGCTACTACGGCGCTCCCGTGGTTGTCGTGAAGGGCGACCAGCCGCAGCCGTCGCACGGGCAGATCGTGAAGGGCCGCGGTTATACGCCGGGATCGTCCAGCAGCGGATCGAGCGGCTCGGGGCATACCTCGTCGTCTGGTTCATCGGGAAGCTCAGCTCCGGTCGCCGGCGGGTCGTCCTCAGGCTCGAGCTCCAGCGGTGGCGGTGGTGGTCGCACCGCGATTCCGCGTCCGCCGAGGTAACCCAAGTTTTCTGGATGGCGTGAGCGCCCGGACGTTTCAGACGTTCGGGCGCTCGCTCTTTTTCGTCTGCGATTCTCCTGCGCGATGAAAAATCGTAATGCCGGTCAGCGGCCGCGCTGCGTCAGTCGAAGGGTGAAGATCACCGGACGATGATCCGACGCATCGGCCTCGATGACCCGCGCGCTCATGCACTCGAAGCCCGAGAGGAGAAACAGGTAGTCGATGCGCTTGCGAGGGACGTCGGCCGGATAGCTGTAGCCTTCGCCCACTCCGCAGATCGGCCACGCGTCGCGAAAACCGTTCGCGCGCAGCTCGTTTTGTACCGCGCTCTCCGGCGTCGAGTTGAAGTCGCCTCCGACGAGAACGCGAGCGTTTGTGCGAACGGCTTCCCTGGCCAACCGCTCGATCGTTTTGATCTCCTGCAAGCGCCAGCGATCCTCCCCCGACGCGTCGATGTGCGTATCGAGCAGGTTCAGGCGACCGAACGGCGCATCGATGACGAGCGACAGAGCGACGCGAGGCTCGTGTGACCCGCCTGAGCGTTCTTGCGGCGGTTCGACGGGAAGGTGGATCGCGGTATCGCGACGGATCGGCCAGCGGGAGAGAACGGCGATGCCATACTCGCCGCCATCATAGTCCAGCGACCTGCCGAACGCGACGTGCAGACCGGTCAGCCTCGCGTAGGCGTCCGGCTGATCGACCACTCCCGAGCGGCGGGTCCCCTTGTCGACCTCTTGAAAAAGCACGATATCGGGATCGACGCTTTTGACGACGTCCGCAATTCGTCGAATGCTTTCCTTCCCCGCTGCATCCTTACCGGCATGGACGTTGTATACCAGAACTCTAACGTCCTCCTGGGTCGTACCGCGCGTGCGCTGGTGAACGCAGCCCGAGAGGACGCACGAGACGGCAACTGCCGCCCGGGCGATTCGGCGGGCGTGGGCGTTCTGGTCGTGACCGCCGAAAGTCATAGATTCAGTCATTGAGTTGGCAAGGAAGACTTAGGGAAACGGCCCCGCCGCCGCAACGCCGCAAACAGAGGAGAATCTCGTGACGAAGCGCGCGACTGGAACATTCGAAGTCAAGCTGACAGCGCTTCCCGCGTACGACACGAGCGACGGGTCGCCGCTCGGCCGGCGGTCGCTCGACAAGGTTTTTGTGGGCGACCTGACGGCGACGAGCAAAGGCGAAATGCTCTCGGTCGCAACTCCGATCAAGGGTTCGGCGGTCTACGTCGCGATCGAGCGCGTCACCGGAACGCTGTCCGGTCGCAAAGGCTCGTTCTGCCTGTACCACACCGCGGTCATGAACCGCGGTGCGCCAAGTCTCACGATCACCGTCGTTCCGGACTCGGGAACGGATGACCTGATCGGGCTCACGGGCACGATGGCCATCGTCATCGAGAGTGGAAAGCACTCCTATCAGTTCGAGTACAGCTTCGGAGCGCCTCCGACCGCGTAACACTGGCTTCGCCGGTCGATTGGTCTTCAGGTGATTCCCTTCCGGAATGGCCTCGACGGGTCGTTCCTCGGGACGGTTCGTCACTTGCAAGCGGCATTTCGTGTCATCGGTCCGCACCGTAAGTTGGACATCGGCCTCCGGGTCGACTCCCACCCAAGCGTGCTTATGAGAGTCTCTGCGACGTTGCCTCTGCTCGCGGTGTGCGCAATGGCATTTGCGCTACCGTCGCGCGCTCAGGTCCAACAAGGCGCTCAGGGCGCTCATCGCCGTGAGCTCGTCGGCATGGTGCGCGACTCGACCGGCGCGGCGATCGAAGGCGCGACAGTCGCGATCGCCGGCGCGTCCGCGGGGACCAACGAGAAGGGCACCTTCCGCATGTGGACCGGCGACATCGACACATTGACGATCTCCATCCGCCGGCTGGGCTACGCGCCGGTGAGCGCGCAGATCGCCGCGCGAGGCGGCCAGTGGGATACCGTCGTCGTGGAGATGGATCGGACGTCCGTGCAGCTCGCCGCGGTCACCGTCAGGGGTACCGCGACGCGCCGTGCGCTTGGCCTTCGCGACTTCGACTCGCGACGAGCCCAAGGCCACGGAATCTTCGTCACGCGCGACGAAATCACGGCTCGCAACACCATCAAAACGAGCGACGTCTTGCGCGGCAAACGCGGCCTCCAGTTCGTCCGGCTCGGCGACGGAAGCTTCGGCCTCCGTTTCGTATCGTACAGCGCCAAAGGGGCGATTCAGGGATGTATGCCGCTGATCTGGGTCGACGGTCAGCCGGCGCCGGGGCTCGAGATCGACGAAGTCAACGCGACGGACATCGAGGCAATGGAGCTCTACGAGTCGTTCTCGACCGTGCCGGCCGAATTCACCCCGCACGGCCCCACGTTGCCGTGCGGGACGGTCGCGATCTGGACGCGCGTCCCCGGAACGCCGTGAGCGATTTCTAATACCAGCCGATCGGCTGCTCGTTGAGGTTGATGTGCACCTGCTTTACATGCAGGTATTCCTCGACGCCCCATTTGCCGAGCTCGCGGCCTATGCCACTTTGCTTATAGCCGCCCCACGGCGCTTCGACAAAGGTCGGCTGCATGTGGTTGACCCACACGATGCCCGCGCGCAGGCGCTTCACGGTGCGCATCGCGCGAAAGATGTCGCGAGTCCAGACCGCCGCCGCGAGGCCGTAGTCGCTGTCGTTGGCAATTCGTAGCGCGTCCGCTTCATCGTCGAACGGAATGACCGCGGCGACGGGACCGAAGATCTCCTCGCGCGCGATTCGCGCCGAGTTGTCGACGTCGTAGAAGATCGTCGGTTCGACGAAGAGTCCGCGATCGAGATCGGCGCCGGTCGCTCGTCCGCCGCCGAGCGCGAGCTTCGCTTCCTGTCGACCGATTTGCTGATAGGCGAGGACGCGTTCCAGCTGCTCGGCGCTGACGATCGGCCCCATCTTCGTCGCTCGATCGAGCCCGTTGCCGAGGCGAATGCCGCGCGCCTTCTCGACCATGGCGTCGAGAACGCGTTTGTAGATCGGTCGTTCGACGAGGATTCGACTCCCGGCCGAACACACCTCGCCTTGGTTGATGAAGAGCCCGAACAGGGCGCCATCGACGCTCGCTTCGAAATCGGCGTCGGCGAACAGAATGTTCGGCGACTTTCCTCCGAGCTCGAGCGAGATCTTCTTCAGCGAGTCGGCGGCAGATCGCATGATGATCTTTCCGACCTCCGCGCTGCCCGTGAACGCGACCTTGTCGACGTCGGGATGCGCGGTGATCGCTGCCCCTGTTTCACCCGCGCCGGTCACGACGTTGACCACGCCCGCGGGAAGACCCGCCGACGCGAAGTATTTCGCGAGCTCGAGCACGGTGAGCGGGGTCTGCTCGGCAGGTTTGAGAACCATGGTGCACCCGGCGCAGATCGCGGGCGCGAGCTTCCAGGCCGCCATGAGGAGCGGATAGTTCCACGGGATGATCTGTCCGCAGACGCCGATCGGCTCGCGGAGCGCGAGGCTCATCGCGTTGTCGGGAACCGGAATGACGTCGCCGTGAATCTTCGTTGCAAGCCCTCCATAGTACTCGAAGCAGGTCGCGACGTCGGCGATATCGAACTCCGATTCAACGATCGGCTTGCCGTTGTTGACGGTCTCGAGCTCCGCCAGCTCCGATGAGTGTTCTCTAACGATCGCCGCGAGCCGGAACAGGATGCGGCCTCGCTCCTGCGCGGCGGTGTCGCGCCATGACGGCGACTCGAATGCCCGTCGCGCGGCGGCGACGGCGTCGTTGACATCCTCGGCATCGCAGTCGGGGATGAGCGCAATGATGTCCTGCGTCGCGGGGTTGATGACCGCGAGGCGCCGCGCGCTGTTCGACTCGACGAACCTGCCGTCGATGTAGGGCTGATATGGGCTCACGCCGCGAAGTCGTTCAGAGTGTCGAGGATCAAGCTTCGGATTTCGGCCACGACGTTGTCAGGCCGGAAAGCGCTCGCATCTTGCGACAACGTGTCAGCGAAGGGAAGATAGGTCCATGCGTACATCCTTTCCGCTCCTCCCAACTCTGCTCGCCGCGACGATCGCCGCGAGCGCCTCGAGTGTCCTCGGCGCGCAGACGACGGCCGTCAGCGGCACACGTCCCGGGCGACTGATCATTCGCAACGCGACTGTCGTCGACGGAAACGGTACGCCCGCAAGAGGTCCCTTCGACATCGTCGTCGAGAACGGGATGATCACCCAGGTCGTCGCGCTCGATCCGGTCGCGCTTGGCCGCAACGGCCAGGGGCGGCGGCCGCGCGCCGACGCAAACACCGCGGAGATCGACGCGAGCGGAAAGTACGTGTTGCCCGGCCTGATCAATGCGCACGCGCACTTGCAGGACGAACGCGGTGGCGCCGCCCAGCCGATCGACTACGAGCTCAAGATCTGGCTGGCATGTGGAATCACGACGGTGCGCGATGTCGGAAGCGACACACGCAAGGCCCTCGCATGGCGCGACGCGAGCGCGAAGGGCACGCTCGCGGCGCCGAGAATTCTGGTCTATCCGCAGTTCGGACGGCCGACGAACGCCGATTCGGCGCGCGCGCGCGTCCGTGCGCTGAAGGCGATGGGTGCCGACGGCATCAAATTGCTCGGGATCGATCGCGACATCATGCAGGTGATGGAAGACGAAGCACACAAGGAAGGCCTTCGGGTTGCGCATCACGTCGGCGTCGAAGAAACGAACGCGTGGGACGACATTCACTTCGGTACGACGAGCATCGAGCACTGGTACGGCATTCCCGACGCAGCGATTCTCGACGGCGTACAAGCGTTCCCGTCGTCCTACAACTACAACAACGAGACCGATCGCTTCCGCTGGGCGGGCCACCTGTGGCGCGAAGCGGATCCCGCGCGGCTCTCGATGGTGCTCGACTCGATGGTCTCGCACCACGTCGCGTGGGTGCCGACGCTCGACATCTACGAGGCGTCGAGAGATCTACAGCGTGCGCGGATGCAGCCGTGGTTCGTCGACTATCTCCACCCGACCCTCGAGGATTACTTCCGCCCCGATCCCGCCAATCACGGATCGTACTTCTTCGGCTGGACGTCGACGGACGAGACGTACTGGAAGGAGAACTACAGAATCTGGGAAGCGGCCGTCCGCGAATTCGAGCGAAAGGGCGGCCTCGTCGGCGCCGGCGACGATGCAGGATTCATCTACCAGATGTACGGCTTCGGACTTCTCCGCGAGCTCGAGCTGCACCAGGAAGCGGGCTTCAGCACGATCAAAGTCATCCAGCACGCCACCGGGAACAACGCCAAGATCCTCGGCAAGGAGAACGAGATCGGACGCGTGCGCCAGGGCTTCAGGGCGGACCTCATCGTCGTCAACGGCAATCCGTTAGAGAATTTGAAAGTCCTCTACCCGACCGGCGTCGACGACATCAAGGATGGTAAGCCGGTACACACCGGCGGCGTCGAGTGGACGATCAAAGACGGCATTCCGTACAACGGCCCGGCGCTGATGCGCGACGTGAAACAGATAGTGGCGAAGGCTCGCGCGGAGCGCGGCACGAGGGCGGACAAGACGAATAAATCCGGCCAGCGGTAAGTGCGCGTATCTCGCGCATGATCCGCTGGCTCGGCCTCGTCGTCGGTCTTGTCGTCCTCTGGTTCGGCGTCTGGATCTACCTTCCGGCGCCGACCTATTTCTTACTGACGTTCAGCGTCGGCGCGCCGGAGATCAGCGCGTGGCTCGTCGTCGCGAGCGTCGTAGGCCTTGGTCTGTCACTCGTCGACGTCCAAACATCGACGGTCGCGCGGCTCGGCACCGCGGCAGCCGCGCTTGGATTCCTGTTTTCGTTGAGCGTTTGGACGCGGGTGCGGGGGACCATTCGTCTCGCGGACGACGAGATGCGCCAGATGTCCGCCGAGCCGGCGATACCGCTTCGTGCGAAGCCGATCGTCGTCGCCGATTTGTTCCGGCACATTGCCATCGGCGACGCGAAGGTCGTGCGCGACATCGCGTTTGCGTCCCCGGGCGGCGTGCAGCTTCATGCCGACATCTATCGCCCGCCGCGCGACGGCGTGTTTCCGATCGTCGTTCAGATCTACGGTGGCGCATGGCAGCGAGGCTCCCCGTCGGATTTCTCGAACTTCGCGACGTGGCTTGCGTCGAGCGGCTACGTCGTGATCGCGATCGATTATCGACACGCACCGGCCTGGCGGTGGCCGACGCAGATCGACGACGTCGGCACGGCGTTGAAGTGGGTCGCCGCGCACGGGGCGGAGTACGGCGGTGATCCGAGCCGAATGGTGCTCATCGGCCGATCGGCGGGCGCGCATCTCGCCACGATGGCCGCGTGGGCCACGATGCCCGCTCGGCTCCGTGGCGTCGTCAGCTACTATGGCCCGGTGGATCTCGTCGAGTCGTATAAGAATCCGCCGAGTCCCGATCCGTTGGACGTGCGATCGGTGGAAGAGGCGTTGATCGGAGCGCCGCTCGATCGCGCAGCCGACCGCTACGCGGACGCTTCAACGATCACTCATGTTTGGAATGGAAGGAATCCCCTTCCGCCGACGCTTCTGATCTATGGCGGTCGCGATCACATCGTGGAGGCGAAATACGGCGCAACGATCGTGAATGCGTTGCGCGCGCGCGGAACGCAGGTCGGCTACATCGAGATTCCGTGGGCCGACCACGCGTTCGACGAAGTGTTCAACGGCCCGAGCTCGCAGATCGCGATGTACTACACTGAACGGTTCATCGCATGGGCGGTTCGGTAATAACAGCGGCACCCCGGATTTCGACGCAGAGGCGCAGAGGTCGCAGAGGACTGCGTGAACAGCATGAACTGCGCGAACTGCATGAACTGCATGAACTGCATGAACTGCATGAACTGCGCTCTCTCCATGCGCGATCGCTGTTTGAGGATCTCGCTCAACGGCTTTTTTTTTGGTTTTTTGAAAAGAGTTCTGTGACGGACTGCTGTTCAAAGCTTATTGAAGACTCTTTGTCGAATTCTTGTTGAGGCTTTTGAAGGCAGAATTCGCGCATTGTGAACATCCGCTCGCCCCGCTTTTCCGCCGTCCTCTGCGACCTCTGCGCCTCTGCGTCGAAATCCGGGGTGCCGTGGTTGTCGTTGTTCGCAGTGAGATACTATCGAGCCGACGGAGCCAACACCGACACCTCTCCCGGCGCGACGCGAATCACGCGCAGCACCTGGATTTGCTTCTGGCCGCCGACATCGAGAATGACGCGATAGTCGCCGGTCTCCGCGGACTGGATGTCTCCGCGACCGAAGCCACCGCGACCGCCGCCGCGACCGCCGCGACCGCCGCCAGACGCGAGCTCGCGCGCCTGTGCCGTCGGACTGCCGCTGGAATCGGGCGGCGTGTTCTGCTCGGCGGGACGTGGATTGAACCCCGGCGGAAAGCCCGCGACATTCACCGGTCCCTGCGCGGCGCCTCGACCTCCTCGACCACCACCGCCGCCGGCCGCCAACTGTTGGCCCTCGGGGCCGAGGATCTGAAGGTTCCACGCAGCGTGATTGATGCCCGCCGCGTTGGTCCCAGTGATTCGCGCGACGGTGTCGCCGGCCGTGTTGACGATGAGCACTCGCGGCGCTGTCGCCGCTGGCGCCGACAGCTTGTATCGGATCTCCGCTCCGATCGGTCCGCCGTCGCCCTTCCACGGACGCTGCGCGCGCGTCTCGGAGGGTGCGATCATCTGTCCGTACTCGAACGCGACCGTCGGGGCGAACAGATGCGTCTGTGCCGACATCACGGACGGCGTCATCTGCTGGAGCGGCGCGACGTCGAGAATCTGAATTCCGCGCCCGTGTGTCGCGGCGATGAGCTCGTGGTCGCGCGGATGAATCTTCAGATCGTAGACGGGAACCGTCGGCAGATTCTCCTGCAGGCGGAACCAGCTCTGTCCCTTGTTCAGCGACGCGAAGACACCGGTTTCCGTCCCGACGTACAGCAAGTTCGAATTGACCGGATCTTCGCGGATGACGTACACGCTGCCCGGGCGGTCCGTCGGCAGGTTCGCGGCGATCGAGTGGAACGTCTTCCCGAAGTCGGTCGACGCGAACACATAGGGCTTGAAGTCGCCACGCCGATGGTTGTCGAGCGACACGTAGATCGTATTCGTATCCGTGTGTGACGGCTCGACCGCCGTCACGTGCGTCATCGACGGAACGCCCGCGTACCGGCCGCTGATGTCGATCCATTTCCCGCCGTCGTTCGGCGAGATCCAGACCTTGCCGTCATCCGTGCCGACGAAAAGCATGCCCGCGCGCAGCGGCGATTCGTTCAGCACGACAATCGTCGCGTTCTCCTCGGCGCCGGTGGCGTCGCGCGTGATGCCGCCCGACGCGTCAGCGGCCGCATTTCCTTCGGCGTCGAAGCCGCCAGACACGCGGACCCACTCGGGGTCGTGTGCAGTGAGATCCGGCGAGATCGCGATGGGGTCTCGCCCCTTTCGAGAAGACTTGAACACCTTGTCGGCACCGCTGTAGAACACGTTGGGATCGTGCGCCGAGAGGAAGAACGGCGTGTTCCAGTTCCAGCGAAGTGCGACGTTCGGGTCGGCCATCTCGCGCTGCATCTGCGTCCGAATGTCGGCGATCTGCCGTTCCTGCTCCGCTGATAGTGGGCCGCCTGCGCCTTTGATCTGTGCGATCTGCGCACCGTACGTCGCGATGTTCACCGTTCGCGGCTTGATGTTCACCGTCTCTCCGCTCGCGACGTTTCGGCGCGACATATTGCCGCCTTGCGACTCGTAGTAGACGATGTTCGGGTCGAGCGGGTCCTGCGCCGTGTAGAGCCCGTCCGCCGCGAAGACCGCGAACCAATCGGTCATCTGCAGCTGGCCGTTGCGGCGACGGGTGATCCCGCATGACGACCCGTTGTCCTGCAGACCACCGCAGACGCGATACGGGACCTGATAGTCGTAGCTGACGACGTAGAACTGCCCCATCGCCATGTTGTTCATCGAGTCGTAGGTGCCGCCGCGGTCCCAAGTCTGGAAGACTCCCGCGTCGCCGCCGATGACAAAGTGCTCGGGATCGGTAGGATCGATCCACATCGCGTGGTAGTCCTCGTGGTTTCCGAACATGCCGGTGCGCCACGAGTGGCCGCCGTCATCGGAGAATCCAAAGTCGACCGCCATCCGATAGATGCGATCCGGATTTTTCGGATCGACTCGGATTTGAGAGAAGTAGAATGGCCGGTTGTCGATCGTGCTCATCCACTTCCAGTTCTTCCCGCCGTCGGCTGAGCGATAGAGGCCGCTGAGCAACCGCTGCGGCTTGGCGCCGCGCACGGAGTCCGCCTCGACCATCACGTACACGATGTTCGGATTGCTCGCGGCAATCTGAATGTTCATCCGGCCCTTGGCGGTCGTGGGGAATCCATTCCCCTTCACTTCATTCCAGGTCTTGCCGGCATCGGTCGTCTTCCAGAGCCCCGATCCTGGGCCGCCGCTCTTCAGAAAGTATGGTCCGCGAGACCGCTCCCAGGACGCCGCAAAGAGCGTGTTCGGATCGCGCGGATCCATCGCGATGTCGATGAACCCCGCTTTGTCGCTGACGAACTTCGACATCGTCCAGCTTTTGCCGCCGTCGACCGACTTGTAGAGGCCTCGTTCCGGATTCGGTGCCCACGTCGCGCCGACAGCCGCGACGTACACGATGTCCGGGTTCGTCGGATTGACGACGATTCGCCCGATGTGCTGCGTTTTCTCGAGGCCGAGCGAGCGCCACGAGACGCCGCCGTCGGTCGACTTGTACACACCCCAACCCGGCGCGACGCTGTTGCGCGCGTTGTCCTCGCCAGTGCCAGCGTAGAGGATCTTCGGATTGCTCGGCGCGATCGCGAGATCGCCCATCGACGCGATGGGCATGTTCTCCCACAGCGGAATGAACGTCGTGCCGGCGTTGATCGTTTTCCAAATCCCGCCGGTCGCACCTGTCACGTAAAACGTCTTCGGATTTTTTGGATCGCCTTCGACGTCCGTGATACGGCCGGCCATGTTCACCGGCCCGACGGATCGCCAGCGGAAGGAGGCGAGCGTCGCCGAGTCAGGCGTCTGAGCGGATGCGCGACCTGAGACGATGAGGCACGACAAAAGAACCGCCGTGCGAATCGACAAGCCCGCGCGGCGTGAGAAACAAAGTCGTTCAATGGACATCACAGCTCCGCAAGGATTTTGGCTTTGATCTGCTCGAACTCGGCGTCGTTCAACAGGCCGCTCTGCAGCATGTCCTTCGCGCGTTGCAGACGCGCCATCGGCGAAGCATCGCCGTCGTCAGTTGCGGCTGGTCGCGCCGTTCCAGCGGTGCCACCGGCGCCGATCTGAATTCCACCCGCCTTCGCGCGCATCTCCTCGAGCTCGCGAATCCGCCGCTTTTCGCGCCACGCTTGAGCGCGCGCCTGGCATGCGCGATAGACCTCTTGGGCCTCGAGCTTGCGCAGCCCCTCGACGAGGATGTGCGCCGGCGGCCCCTCGTTCGAGGCGAGGTCACTGCTTCGAAAAACGTCGACACTCAGCGCCGCGCTGAACATCCCGACGTTGACCGACGCGTCCCTGAGGTCTTGCCAACGAATGTCGATCGGCGTGAAGCCGCCAAACATCTTTCGGTGGACGATAATGAGGCGACCGCTTGTCGCCCCGACGAGAATCCGTCGATGAGTCAAAGCGGAGACTCGACGCTGAACGGCGGTCGCTTCGAGCTGCTCGCCATCGATGAGAAGCGATCGAAGCGCTTCGAGTGCGTCGTAGACGCCGCGATCGGTGGCGGCGTCGGCCGGTACTGCGTTCGTTCCCATGGACAAACCCTCGCGGACACGGTGTCGGTCGAGAGAGAAAGTGCAGCGCTTGTGAATCCGAGGCTAGGGAATTGTGCGTGTCGCGGGCGCGAGCACATGGAGCTCGAGCCGAGAGCTCTGCGCCGCCGTGTGGTACACGCGCATCGACGCGGACCTGAAGTCACTCGGCTTCGCTTCGAAAATGTTCGGGACGAACGTCTGTGGGTTGCGATCCGTGAGCGGAAACCACGAGCTCTGGATCTGCACCATGATACGATGTCCCTTCTTGAACGTGTGGTTGATGTCCGGCATCGCATAGCGGAGCGAGTCGGGCCGGTTGGGAACGAACGCGACCGGCTTCGCGGGATCGCGGCGATATCGTCCGCGGAACGGCTCGCCGCGAACGAGCTGCTCGTACCCCGCCACTTTGAAGCCGGACGTGTCGCCGGGCCAGTTCGGCGCGTTCTCCGGGAAGACGTCGATGAGCTTCACGACGAAGTCGGCGTCAGTGCCGCTCGTCGCGACGTGCAGCACCGGAGCGACAGGTCCCGAGACCGTGACATCCTCGGGCAACGGATCGCTCGTGAACGTGAGGACGTCGGCGCGCTTCGATGCAAATCGCTGATCGCCGGTCATGTACTCGCGCGGCATCCCGCTGTTTCCGAGACGCTCCACGACGGGCACGGGGTCCGCGGGGTCGCTCACGTACTCATCGAACGGCTTTGCGCCCGCGGCCGGCTTCGTCCATCCGAGCTTTCCGCCGGGCAGAAGATACAGAGATTTCGAATCAGCGTTCTTCGGCGGCCAGGTGTCGTATCGATCCCAGCGCTCGCCGCCGGTCCGGTAGACGAGAACTTTCGGCAGCGGCACCGCGGGCCCGTCGGCCAGATAGTGCATGAAGAAGGGCAGCTCGATGGAATCGCGGAACCACGGCCCCGTCGACATCGGCCACCGCAGTGCGCCGAGTGCGTTGCCTTCGCCTCGAGACCAGCCGCCGTGCGACCACGGACCAATCGCGATGTGGTTGTCCGCACCCGGCGAGAGCGTTTCGATTCCACGAAAGGTGCGCCACGGTCCCGCGAGATCTTCGGCGTCGTAGTACCCACCGACTTCGAGCATCGCGGGCACGTGCTGCACGTGACGGCTGATGTCGCGCGCTTGCCAGTAGTCGTCGTACGACGGATGGTGCATGACGATGTCCCACAGCGGCGCAGTCGACGGCGGCAGCCATTTGCGCGATCCGGGTCCGACCGGTCCCATGTCGAGATAGAACTTGTACGCGTCGCCACCTTCTTTCGGCCGGTCGTATCGCGGATCTGGGCCGAGCGTGTCGCTGCGCGGCGTGCGGCCGTAGCCCTGATAAAAATCGAAGTTCGCGGCGAGCATGAACGCGCCGTTGTGAAAGAGGTCGTCGCCCATCCAGAGATCGGTCATGGGCGCGCCGGGCTCGCACGCCTTCAGCGCGGGGTGCGGATCGATACAGCTTGCCGTCGTGTAGAAGCCCGGGTACGACGTTCCGTAGATCCCGACGCGTCCGTTGTTGTGCGGGATGTTCTTGATCAGCCAGTCGATCGTGTCGTACGAATCCGTCGACTCGTCGACATCCTTGGGTCCTTTGACGTCTTTGTGCGGCGTCATCTCGGTGTATGCGCCTTCGGACTTGTAGCGTCCGCGCGCGTCCTGGTAGACGAAGATGAACCCCGCGTCGGCGAACTTCTGATTGCCGCTCGGACCGAGCGACGTGCGATAGGCCTCGGGACCGTATGGTGCGACGCCGTACGGCGTGCGATCCATGAGAATCGGGTGCGCCATCGTCGTATCGCGCGGCGCGTAGATCGACGTGAAGAGCTTCACGCCGTCGCGCATCGGAATCTTCACCTCGAGCTTCCGATACTTGGCTTTCACAGCCTCGGCCGCCGCAGGACTTCCGTCGCGCTGCGCGGACGCCGACACGACGCCCGCGGCAAGTAACAGCGCGGCGATGCGCGCGCTCGAGATCATTCTCATAAGAGTTTCCTCATTGCGTGGCCAAAGCCCTAGGACATCCAGTTCGTGCCCGCCTCGCGATTCCACTTCGTCGTCATCTTCTTCGCCTGCGTCCAGAACTCGATTGAGCCGCGACCGGTGATGTCGCCGACTCCGAACCTCGACTCGTTCCAGCCGCCGAAGGAGAATGGCTCGCGCGGCACCGGCACGCCGACGTTGACGCCGACCATCCCCGCATTCGCGTGCTCCATCACGAATCGCGCGACGCCGCCGCTCTCGGTGAACACCGACGCCGCATTGCCATACGGCGACGCGTTCTCGATCTCGATCGCCTTGGCGACGTCCGGCGCGCGAATGATCACGAGCACGGGGCCGAACACCTCTTCCTGCGCGATGCGCATGTCCGGCGTGACATGGTCGATGATCGTCGGTCCGACGAAGAAGCCGTTCTCCTTCCCCGACACACGCGGATTCCGACCATCGACCAACACCTTCGCCCCGAGCGATTCCGCCTCGCTGATGTATCGATTGATCCGGTCGCGCGCCGCCGCGGTGATCACGGGGCCGACATCCTTTCCAGGAATTAGAGTTTTGGCATGCTCGACCATTCTCTGGATGATATGGTCCGTCTTCGACACGGCGACCATGACCGACGCCGCCATGCATCGCTGCCCGGCGCACCCCGACATCGACGCGACGATGTTCGTCGCGGCCATCTCGCGATCGGCGTCCGGCATCACGATGAGATGATTTTTCGCGCCGCCCAGCGCGAGGCATCGCTTGAGGTTCGACGTGGCGCGGCGGTAGACGATCTTCGCGACCTTCGTCGACCCAACGAAGCTCACGGCAGCAATGTCGGGATGATCGCAGATCGCTTCGACGGCCTCCTGCCCGCCGTGAACGACCTGGAACACGCCGCGCGGCAGGCCCGCTTTCCTCAGGAGCTCGGCGATCTTCCCCGCGCTGATCGGCACGAGCTCCGACGGCTTGAGCAGCATGCAGTTTCCGACGGCGAGCGCGTTCGGGATGGTCCAGTGCGGGACCATGTTCGGGAAGTTGAACGGTGCAATCGACGCGACGACGCCGACCGGAAAGCGCTCGACGCGACACTCGACGCCGCGGCTGACCTCGAGAACCTCGCCGGCCGTGATCTGCGGCAGCGAACAGGCGAACTCGGTGAGCTCAGCCGCCTTGAGCACTTCGGCGCGGGCTTCGCTCGCGACCTTACCGTTCTCCTCGGTGATCAGCGACGAGAGCTCGTCGATGTTTTCCTCGAGGAGCGCTTTGTACCGGTAGAAGACTTGGACGCGCTCTTTGATCGGCAGCGCCGACCATCCCGGAAACGCGAGCTTCGCCGATTGAACCGCCGCATCGACGTCGGCCGCGACCGAGAGCGGCACTTTCGAGATCAGCTCGCCGCTGCTCGGATCGTGAACATCCAGCAGCGGGCGGTTGGTTGCGACGTATTCGCCGCCGATGTAGTTGCGAAGCTCAGCGTATTTCATCGGTGAGTCTTTCTCCGTTGTCATTCTGAGGAGCCTTTCTCCTTTGTCGTCGCGAGGAGCGAAGCGACGACGGGTCGCCTTCCGGGCTAGGCCGTTATGTAGTCGACGGCGTGAGATCTCGATAGTGAGAGCGATCCTTTCGCGCCTGACGGCGCGCAGGATGACCACCGAGGAGAAGGCACGCAGGATGACCGCCGAGGCGAACGGCATCCACTTGCAGGCCAGTCCTTGTCGTTCGATGATAGGTCGATCCCACTCGGCCTTTGCGGCCAGGAGCCGTTTCCATGCTTGCTCCCCGCTCGTTCCGCCGTTCATCGGGCGTGTTCGCCTCCGCGCTCGCGATGTCGTTCGCCGGGATCGTCGGCGCACAACAACAAATGTCCTTCGACGCGTCGACGATGGCGACGCCGCTGCGGTTCCGATACATCGGTCCGGTCGGCAATCGCGTCGCGTCGGTCGCGGGGATTCAAGGCGACCCGAACACCTACTACGCCGGCGCCGCATCCGGCGGGATCTGGAAGACGACCGACGGCGGCACTCATTGGTCGCCGATCTTCGACGATCAAAGCGTTTCGTCCGTCGGTGCGCTCGCGGTCGCAACCTCGAATCCCAACATCGTGTGGGCGGGAACCGGCGAGCCCTGGATTCGGAGCCACATCTCGATCGGCAACGGCCTGTATAAGTCTACTGATGCCGGACGCACGTGGACGCACATGGGGCTCGATTCCACGGGGCGGATTGGACGCATCGTGATCGATCCGAACAACCCGGACATTGTTTTCGTCGCGGCGCAGGGGCACTCCTACGGCCCACAACAGGAGCGTGGGCTCTACCGCACGACCGACGGCGGAAAGACGTGGCGGCGCGTCCTCTTCGTCGACCCGAACACCGGCGCGATCGACGTCGTGATGCATCCGACCGATTCGAAAACGCTCTTCGCCGCGATGTGGCAGCTCGAGATTCACACATGGGGACGCGAAAGCGGTGGAACCGGCAGCGGAATTTATGTCTCGCACGATGGCGGCTCGACCTGGACGAAGCTCCAAGGCAACGGCCTGCCGACACACGAGATCGGAAAAGTCGGGCTCGCGATATCGCGGTCGAATCCGAGCCGCGTCTATGCGCTGATCGAGACCGGCGACGGCAACCCGCTGCACGGTCGCCCGACCGACAACGGCGAGCTATGGCGCTCGGATGACGGCGGCACGACCTGGCACGTCATCAGCTTCGATCGCGATCTCGGCTGCCGGCAGCCGTATTACACACGCATGGCCGTGGCACCGGACGACGCGGACGAGACGTACTTCCTGTGCGCGACCTTCAACCACTCGCTCGACGGTGGAACGACTCTCACGCCGACCGGCCGGGGAGGCGGCGGACGCGGTCGTGGCGGCCCACCGCCGGCGGCGGCGACAACGCCGGGACGCGGCTCACCCGGAGTCGCCTTCACCTCTCCCGGCGGCGACAACCACGACATGTGGATCGACCCGACGAATCCGCAGCGCATGGTCGTCGCCAATGATGCCGGCGTCCAAATCTCGACGACACGAGGTCGCACGTGGCTTCACGTCCAGCTCCCGATCGCGCAGATCTATCACGCGACCGTCGACAACCGCATTCCCTATTACGTCTACGGCAACAAACAGGACGGCCCGTCGTACCGCGGGCCGAGCAATAGCCGGTCCGGCGGAACGATCTCGCGGAGTGAGTGGCACAGCGTTCAAGGCGGAGAGAGCGGTTGGGCCACGCCGGATCCGGTCGACCCGAACATCATCTGGTCGACAGCCTCGGGCTCGGGATCGCGCGGCGGCATCGTCATTCGGTTCGATGAGAGAACTCGAATGGGCCAGAACGTCGAGGTGTGGCCGCTCAGCACCGGCGGCTATCCGGCCGATTCGGTGAAATACCGCTTCGTCTGGGACGCGCCGTTCGCGATCTCGCCGCACAATCACAATGTCGTCTACACCGGCAGCCAGTTCGTGCACATGTCGAGCGATGGCGGGCGAACGTGGCGCGTCATCAGCCCCGACCTCACTCGGAACGACAAATCCAAACAAGGAATATCCGGCGGTCTAACGCCCGACAACATCGGCGTCGAGTACGGCGACGTCGTCTACGCGATCGCCGAATCGCGCGCGCAGGCCGGTGTCATTTGGACTGGAAGCAACGATGGGCTCGTGCAGGTCACGCGCGACGGCGGCAAATCGTGGACGAACGTCACCGCGAACATTCCCGGCATTCCGACGTGGGGCTCGGTGCGACACGTCGAGCCGTCGCGCTACGCCGCGGGCAGCGCGTACATCATCGTCGACGCGCATCAAGAGAACAATCGCGATCCGTGGGTCTACAAGACGACCGACTTCGGGAAGACGTGGAAGCTCATCGTGAACGGAATTCCGAAGAGTCCGATGAGCTACGCGCACATCATCCGCGAAGATCCCGTGCGCCGCGGTCTTCTCTACCTCGGAACCGAGAACGCACTCTACGTCTCGTTCGACGATGGCGAACACTGGCAGCCGATGCAGCTCGGCATGCCGCACGCTCCGGTCTATGGCCTCGTCGTTCAGGAGCAGTTCAACGACCTCGTCGTCGCGACCTATGGCCGAGGAATGTTCATTCTCGACGATCTGACGCCGCTGCAGAAGCTGACGCCGTCGGTCATGTCCGCCGACGCGTATCTGTTCCCTGTGCACTCGACCTACAGGTTCCGCGACGTCGAAGCGAACGTCAGCCCGAGCGACGACCAAACCGCCGGCACCAATCCACAGTACGGCGCGTCGATCAACTATTGGTTGAAGTCGGCCGGCGACGCTCCGACGATCACGATTCTCGACTCCGCGGGCAAAACGGTTCGCACGTTGCACGGCACCGCGACCGCGGGACTCAATCGCGTCTATTGGGACCTCGCCAACGAGGCGTCGCGCCTGCCGCGAATGAAAACAAAGCCGATGTACGACGATGAGTTCGCGATGGACCCCGATGGCACGCGCGCCGCGCCGGGGTTCGCGGCGCTCTCAGTGCTGATGCCGCCTGGTCGTTACACGGTCAAGCTCGCGGTCGGCGGACAGTCGTTCACGCAGCCGGTCGACGTACTGAAGGATCCTAATGAATTAGCGACCGCGGCAGACATCCGGGCGTCGGCGTCGATGCTCGGGAGCGTGCAAAGCGACATGAACGCGACCGCCGACATGCTCAACACCGCCGAGAGTGTTCGGGCACAAATCCAAGCGGTCCTCGCGACCAACGCGTCGATGACCGACGTGAAGACCGACGGCAACGCGCTCGAGCAGAAGTTCATCGGCGTCGAGCGGACGATGGTCGATCCGCGAATGACCGGACGCGGACAGGACGAGGTTCGCTATCCAGTCAAGCTCGGCGGACAACTGAACTATCTGTCCGGCAACATCTCGGCGTCCGATTTCGCGCCGACGGCACAGCAGAAGGAAGTCGGACAAATCCTCGCGAAGCAGACGCGCGACACGCACGCGGCGCTCCAAGCGCTCATTCAAACGGATCTTCCGAAGTTCAACGCCCTGCTCCGGTCACACGGGCTGAAGACCATCGATGTGACGATGCCCGTCGTATTCTGAATCCCCTTTTTCAAGACTCATGAGACTTCTCGCATTTCCGCTCGTGCTCGCCGCTACCGTCGCGGCGGCCCAACGGCCAACCCTCGCGAACGCCGTTCGTCAGTACGTTGCGGTCGACACCAGCGTCGTCGCGCTGACGCATGTTCGCGTGATCGACGGGACCGGCGCCGCGCCGCGCGCCGATCAGACGATTCTGATTCGCGACGGCCGGATCGCGTCGGTTGGAGACGCGTCCCGCGCGCAGATTCCGGCTGGCGCGCAGGTCATGGATCTCAACGGAAAATCGGTGATCCCGGGGCTCGTCATGGTGCACGAGCATCTCTACTACCCGACGGGTCCCGGCGTCTACGCGAACCTGACGGAGAGCTTTACGCGACTCTATCTCGCGGGCGGAGTGACGTCGATGCGCACCGGCGGCAACATGAACGGCTACGGCGAGATCGGGATCAAACACTCGATCGACAAGGGCGACAAACCCGGCCCATGGATCGACGCGACCGCACCATATCTCGAGGGTCCCGGTCTCGGACTCGGGCAGGTGTACGAGCTGAAAGGCCCGGATGACGCGCGCCGGTTGATCGACTTCTGGAACGACGTGGGCGCGACGTCGCTCAAGGCGTACATGCACATCACGCGCGACGAGCTCAAAGCGTCGCTCGATGAGGGACACAAGCGCGGGATGAAGCTGACCGGCCACCTCTGCTCCGTGACGTACCGCGAGGCCGCGGCGCTCGGCATCGACAATCTCGAGCACGGATTTTTCGCGTCGACCGACTTCGTTCCCGACAAGAAGCCCGACATCTGTCCCGGCCAAAACGTCGGTCAAGCGTCGCTCGCCGCGATCGACCCGAAGAGTGAACCGGTGCAGTCGCTCATCAAAGATCTCATATCGCATCACGTCGCGCTGACCTCAACCCAGACGGTGTTCGAGCTCGGTGTGCCCGGCCGACCGATGCCGCCGGGCCTCGACGTGCTCGACCCGATCCTTCGCCGGCAGTTCGAGCAGCGGTATTCAGCCGCTCGACCGAACACGCGGTCGGTGATGCCGGCGTTGTTTCCGAAGATGCAGCAGCTCGAGGTCGACTTCTTCCGCGCGGGCGGACTGTTGATCGCGGGAACCGATCCGACCGGCGGCGGCGGGGTCGTCGCCGGGTTCTCGGATCAGCGCGAGCTCGAGCTGCTGGTCGAGAGCGGACTGACGCCGCTCGAGGCGATCAAGGTCTGTACGATGAACGGTGCGACGTATCTCGGCCGTGCGGACAAGGTCGGATCGATCGCGGCGGGAAAGCAGGCGGATCTCGTCGTGATCGACGGCGATCCTTCGGCGAACATCGCGGACGTTCGGAAGGTGAGTCTCGTGTTCAAGGAAGGTGTCGGCTACGATCCGGCGAAGCTCATTGCGTCGGTGAGAGGAAAGGTCGGGTTGTATTGAAGCATCGCTACCTTTAGTGATGCCCTTTCAGTCTCTCAAGCTTCATCGCGATCTTCTTCGCGGCATCAAAGAGCTCGGTTTCGCTCGACCGACGCCGATTCAGCAAGACGCAATTCCGGCCGGCATCGATGGACGCGACGTGCTCGCGTGCGCGACGACCGGAAGCGGAAAGACCGCCGCATTTCTTCTTCCGATTCTCAACCGCTTGCTCGAGCGTCCGCGCGGTGCGACCCGCGCGCTCGTCATCACGCCGACCCGCGAGCTCGCCGCGCAAGTCTTGAAGGAGCTCGAGGAGCTCGCGGTTCACACCCCACTCACCGGCGCCGCGATCTTCGGCGGCGTTGGCATGGGACCGCAGGAACACGCATTCCGGAGCAACGTCGACGTCATTGTCGCCACGCCGGGGCGGTTGCTGGATCACCTCAAGCATCCCTACGCAAAGCTCGACAAGATCGAGCACCTCGTGCTCGACGAAGCTGATCGGATGCTCGACATGGGCTTCCTGCCCGACATTCGGCGCCTGTTGAAATACGTGCCAGCGAAGCGCCAGACGCTCTTCTTCAGCGCGACAATGCCCGGGCCGATCGTCCGGTTGACGCGCGAGCTCCTTCAGAATCCTGTAACGATCAATCTGGAACGGAAGTCCGTCCCGGCTGCCGGGATCAGGCAAGCCGCTTACCCTGTGGCGCAGGAGCTCAAGTCGGCTCTCTTGCTCGCGCTGCTCGAGCGCCGTCTCATGAACGAGGCGCTCGTGTTCACACGCACGAAGCACCGAGCGAACCGTCTTTGGGAGTTTCTTACCAAGCGCGGCTTGAGCATCGCGCGCATCCATGGAAATCGGTCACAGGCACAGCGCACCGACGCGCTCGACGGCTTCAAGAGCGGCCGGTATCGCGTGCTCGTGGCGACCGACATCGCCGCGCGCGGCATCGATGTCGAAGCCCTCGGCCACGTCGTCAACTTCGACGTGCCGGCGATGCCGGAGGATTACATTCACCGCGTCGGCCGAACGGCGCGCGCTGAGTTGACGGGCGAAGCGTTCACGTTCGTGTCACCGGAGGAAGTGGGCGACCTGCGCGCGATCGAGAACGCGATCGGCAACCCGCTGCCGCGGGTGACGCTGCCCGATTTCGACTATAACGCGAAGCCGGCCGAGAAATTAGAGATTCGTATCGGTCAGCGAATCGCGGAGATCCGTGCGCGAAAGGCGGAGGAGCGCGCGAGAAGCAAGGCGAAGGAGCAGCGTCGAGGCGCGGCGCCGGCGCAGGATTCGTCGGGTTCGGCTGCGAAAGGTTCAGGGAAACGGCGGCGACGACGACATCGGCGATCCGGCGGCGAGGGTGGCGGCCATGGTGGGACTGCGCGCGGCCCGTACGCGGATTGAGCGTTCTCATAACAAACGAGGCCTGGCTTTGTCGCCGCTCGAGGCGATCAAGGTCTGTACGATGAACGGTGCGACGTATCTCGGCCGTGCGGACAAGGTCGGATCGATCGCGGCGGGAAAGCAGGCGGATCTCGTCGTGATTGACGGCGATCCCTCCGCGAACATTGCGGATGTTCGAAAGGTGAATCTCGTGTTCAGGGAAGGCGTGGCTACGATCCGGCGAAGCTGATCGCGTCGGCGAAAGGGAAGGTCGGGTTGTTCTCGTCCCCTGATGGTCAATAAACGGAGAAAGGCCCGGCATTATACCGGGCCTTTTGTTTCGCAGGGTTCGCGCTAAGTCTAATACTTCAAGGCGCAGCCACCCGGAGCGACGTTCACCCAGTTTCGCTGCACTAAGAAATCCTTCCCGCCGAGATTCATATTCGCCAAACCTCCGTTACTCGTGGTGTACGTAGTTCCCCACGTCCAAGCGCATTTGTCGGCGTTCTCATACCCACGCACGTCAAACCAAGCGTTGGCCATCATATCGGTCGTAGTCTCCTCGGTCTCATGTGCCAAGGTGTTCACCTCTGCATCAGCACCGACGTCGCCGTTCGGACTCGTCGAAGCATTCGTGCAAGCGCCTGGGTATGCGGCGTCGTAAGGCATGGCGGCATACAACACCACGTACTTGCTCGTGCCGATGGTGACGGTGCCGTGAGTGTGGTACGCGCAGTACTGCGTTCCAAATCCTCCGCCGAGGTTTACCTTACCCGCCGTAAAGATGGCGTACAAAGTGTTCGGATCGTAGTTGAGTCCTTGCGTGTTAAACGCGGTCTGGAGCATCTGGAGCATCTGAGCATCAGTAACCGTTGCGCCGTCAGCAGGCACGTTGCTGGTATTAGCCAAGAACTGTGTGTAGGCGACCGAGTTCAAAATATGCTGATTGCTAGCGTCGTAATACGTTGAATTGATATTGAAGTAACTCGAGCCACTTAGGCTCCGAAGAAAAAACCCGATTAACGAGCCATCGTTCGCACCATCGCCAACTCCGGTCGCGGGGGCTCCGGGATAAATCGGCGTGTTCGCCCAATAAACGGCCGCTACTTTCGTTCCGGCCTGGAGAACCGGGCCTCCATGGTACGAGATACCAGTGCCACCGCCCCCACCACCGCCCGTCGGCCGGTTACCTGGCGCATTTTGGAGCGCATTGATTTCATACCACTGCCTCGTGTGAAACAAGTGCCGGCCGGTCGGATCATTTAACTCCGGAGACTGGCTGAGGCTGGCGGTACCAGGATTCAGTTCGCGCGCTGGGGAGCTCGGAGACTCCGCGCAGCTTGCGAGGAAAAACGAGGCGGCTGCGCTACCTGCAAGAGCTAGTCGCTGAACCGAGAGCGGCATTCGGGGCATCGAGCATTCTCCATATTGTTGGATCATCGGTTAGGTCGGGTCGGCCGATGTGGGAGCCGCACCTTTCGCGACGGCGGGACATTCTGACGAGACGGTTCATCTCGGCCCCGCGATGATATGGTGAGTGCAGACGCGCTTCAAGAGCCAATGTGACGGCCAAATTACTTATCGGGAATTCTTGGTGGCTTCATCGCGGCCGGACGACTTGGCTGAACCTCGAGCGACGGATCGAGGCCGGACTCTCCCGTAAGTCGGTGGCCAGACACAAGATGCGGCTTTCCCTTGATCCGCCGGTAAACAGCGACTCCGGTTCCGATGACCGCTCCCGTGATCGCGAGTCCGGCGAGAAGCGCCATGCCGAGTGTCAGGAAGATCGCGCCGAGGCCGAGGATCAAGATCGAAAACCCGATGGCGGCCGCGCGGGTCTTGATGGTCAGGCTGATCACCTTCATTGGCGTAGCTCTCCGTCAGCCGGTCGCATCGCACGGCGATCCCGAATGGTCCCACTTCCCGCTGGCCACAGCATGGCGGATGGCTGGGCTCCCAGCAAGATTAATTCGTCCCACCTTCCCTCACAGTATTCGGAGAAGTTGCTACATGTCCCGTCCGTTTGTTCGAGCTGGTTTGTCGCTCTCCGTGGCGCTCGCTGGAATCGTCGGCGTCGTCGGAATGACGCGCGGCGCGAACCTCACGCCGGCGCTTCGGCTCGCGAGCCCGCCCCCTGTCGACAGCATGATCTTGAAGACGTTGCGATGGCGCGGCGTCGGCCCCGAGCGCGGCGGCCGGTCGCTGACCGTCTCCGGCGTCAAAGGACAGCCCAGCGTCGGCTACTTCGGCGCGACCGGCGGTGGCCTCTGGAAGACCACCGACAGCGGTAAGACGTGGACGCCGATCACCGACCACCAGATCACCAGCGGATCGGTCGGGGCGGTCGCGGTCTCGCAGTCGAACCCCGACATCATCTTCATCGGCACGGGCGAAGCCTGCATCCGCGGCGACGTCCAGCCCGGCGACGGCGTCTACAAGTCGAGCGACGGCGGCAAGACGTGGACGAACGTCGGATTCAAGAACTCCGATGCGATCGCGAAGATCCGCATCCATCCGACCGATCCGAACATCGTGTTCGTCGCCGACTTCGGAAAATACGGCGCCGACAGCGACGAACGCGGCCTCTACAAGTCGAGCGACGGCGGCAAGACGTGGCGAAAGGTCCTATATAAGGATGCGAAGACTGGCGCCGTCGACGTGTCGATCGATCCGCAGAATCCGAACATCGTGTACGCCTCGCTGTGGGAGGCGTATCGCAAGGAATATCAGATGTCATCGGGCGGTCCGGGGAGCGGCTTGTACAAGTCGACGGACGGCGGCGAGCATTGGACGGAGATCACGCGCGCGCCCGGCCTTCCCTCCGGCATCGACGGAAAGATTGGCGTCGCGGTCTCGCCCGCCGATCCGAATCGCGTCTACGCGCTCATCGAGAACGAGAACGGCGGATTGTTCCGCTCCGAGGACGCCGGCACCACGTGGGCGTTGATCAACAACTCTCGCAACATCCGGCAGCGCGCGTTCTACTACACGCACGTCACCGCCGATCCGAAGAACAAGGATCTCGTCTACCTCTTGAACGTCGGCACGTTCGTGTCGCACGACGGCGGCAAGACGATGACGAACTTCGCGGGCGGCGATTCGCACGACATCTGGGTCGATCCGGACAACTCCGACCATGTGATGCACGCGAGCGACGGCGGCGGCGCGGTCACGTACAACGCATCGAGCAACGAGCGCACGTGGTCCGCGCGCGACTATCCGACCGGCCAGTTCTATCACGTCGTCGCGACGTCGCACATTCCGTTCGACGTCTGCGGGTCGCAGCAGGACGCGAGCGAGGTCTGCGTGCCGAGCGCGGCTCCGATCGCGTTTGGTCGCGGCGGCGGCGGTCGCGGCAACGCCGCGCCGCAGACGTACAGCCCGGGCGGCTCTGAAGACGGCTACATCGCGCCCGACCCGCGCGATCCGGACATCTTCTACTCCGGCACGAACGCGAACGGCGGCGGCTTTCTCACGAAGCTCAATCGCCGCACCGGCGAAGTGCGCGAAGTGAGCCCGTATCCGCGCATGTTCTCCGGCGAAGAGTCGGCGGTGCTCAAAGAGCGCTGGCAGTGGACGTATCCGATCGTCTTCTCGCCGGTCGATCCGAAGGTCCTCTACGCATCGTCCCAGCATTTGTGGAAGACGACGAATGGTGGACAGAGCTGGGAGAAGATCAGCCCCGACCTCACGCGGCATGATCCGAAGACGATGGGACCGTCGGGCGGCCCGATCACGCGCGACATGAACGGACCCGAGGTATACGCGACGATCTTTGCGCTCGGCCCGTCGAAGCGGACGACGAATGTCATCTGGACCGGCTCCGACGACGGGATCATCAGCGTCACGAAGGACGCCGGCAAGACGTGGAGCAACGTCACGCCGAAGGACATGCCCGACCTCGGCCGCGTCAGCATCATCGACGCGTCGGCGTTCGATTCGGCGAGCGCGTACGTCGCGGTGAAGCGCTTCCTCCTCGAGGACAAGGCGCCGTACATCTTCCGCACGCATGACTTCGGGAAGACGTGGACCAAGATCGTGAACGGCATCGGCCCGGAAGAATTCGTCCACGCGGTTCGCGAAGACCCGACGCGGAAGGGCATGCTTTACGCGGCGACGCAGCACGGCATCTACATCTCGTATGACGACGGCGACCATTGGTCGTCGCTCTCGCTCAACCTGCCGACGATTCCGGTGTGGGATCTGATCGTTCATGATCAGAGCCTCGCGATCGCGACGCACGGCCGAGGCTTCTACATCCTCGACAATCTTGAGCCGCTGCGTCAGTACAACGCGTCGATGGCGACGACGACTGATCCGGTGCTCTTCAAGCCGGCGGCAACCATCCGTGCCGTGCCCGTGCGCATTGACTATATGCTAAAGCAGCCGGCGCAGAACGTTCGCATCGACATCCTCGATGCGCAGGGCCGGGTGATCCGAACGTATCCGGATTCGACGGCCACAGCTGGTCGCGGCGGTCGTGGCGGCGCTGATTCGGCCGCGGCAGCCGCGGGCGGCGGAGGCCGTGGTCGCGGCGGCTTTGGAAACCCGAATCCGCCGAAGGGCGCGGGCCTCAACACGTTCACGTGGGATCAGCGGTATGCGCCCGCGGTCACCTTCCCGGGAATGATCTTCTGGGGCGGCAACACGAATGGTCCACAGGCTGCGCCGGGCAAATACACGGTTCGCCTGACGGCCGACGGAAAGACGCTGTCGCAGTCGTTCATGCTCAAACGGAATCCGCTGCATGAAGCGACGGACGCGGATCTCCAGGCTCAGACGGCGCTCGCCCTGCAGATCCGGGACAAGGTGAGCGAGGCCAACCGCGCGATCATCCAGATTCGCGACATCAAGCGTCAGGTCGACGATCGCCTGAAGAAATCACAGGATGCAAAGCTCCACTCGACCGGCGACACGCTGTCGGGACATCTGAGCGGCGTCGAGGAGGACGTCTACCAGGTGAAGAACCAGAGCGGTCAGGATCCGCTCAACTTCCCGATCAAGGTCAACAATCGTCTCGCGTCGCTCCTAGGAGTCGTCGGGAACAACGACGGTCGTCCGATCGCGAACGCGTTGCCGATCTTCGATGATCTCAAGGGCGAGCTGAAGGTCGAGATGGACCATCTTCAGAAGATTCTCATTACGGATCTTCCGGCGTTCAACGCGGAAGCGAAGCGGCTCGGGTTGGAAACCATCACGATCAGCAAGCCAGTCGTCTTTTAGATACCAGGCGCCCGGTTCCGGGCGCCAGGGAACAAGGAGACGCGCCGGGCTTTTGCCCGGCGCGTTTTCATTTGGCGAGCTTCCTCATCGCGACCGCGGCGATCCTGATTGCTCCATTCTGATCGGTGGTCGACGTTTTCCACGTTACCCCCAACAACTGATCGCCTTTGAGGAAATAGAAATTCCCGACGGGATCCGACGCGGCCTTTTCCCATGCGTCGTAGATGCCGATGATCGGCGAAGCAATCGGCTTCGTCGCTCCGATCACGTTGAACACGGCCTTGCCATGCGACCACCACGGCCTGATGGAAAGGACATGGTGGTTCTTCGAGTAGAAACTGCAGCCCGTTCCCGCCGAGTCGGCGAACGCCGAGAAATCACGAGACTCGTACGGCGGGACCGCGAGGGGGCCAAGAATCGCTTCGGCTTCTCCTCGCGACACAAGCGAACACGGATCATTCTCGCCAGCTACCGACCCGGGAATCAGAGCGGTATGAGGAAGGTCGAACATCGCGTCTCGCATCTTCACCAAAATCTTTTCTACCGAATCGAGCGAGACGGCGACTCCCTCCCAATCAGCGTGAAATGCGACGTGGCCGATCCGTCCCGTCATCTCACGAGGATACGCCCCGAGGTAATCCCATCCGTCGACCGCATGTTGCGCGCCGTCGGCGGTCTTCGCGCCGATGAGATTCAACATGTTTCTCGCGGCCCCGTTCATCTCAGCGGCGCCGGTCTCGAAGGAGATCGCACCATCGAGCAAAACCTCGACCGCAAAAATGCTCCCCGCGGGCACACCGGGCCTCGGCGCAAAACGGACCATACAGGCCAGATGCGTTGTCTCGAGGATACCACCCGCAAATTGTTTCGTGTCGCTCATCGACTTGGCAATCCACGGCTGTCCATCGAACGGGCCAATCATCCGCGTCGCGTCGTCCCGAGGAAACAAGGCGCAGGGTTCCTCACCGCCGTTGATGGTCGTGAGTCCCTTCGGCGGAGTTTTTGGCTGGGCCGGAGCTGGCGCATTTGCCGGTGCGTTCGGCGCGCGATCCGCCTGCCCGCACTGAGCGCCAACGAGCAGTGCCGACGCGAATGCCAGACCCGCGAACGAAATTGGCCGGTTCACAACGGGGGACGATCGCGGCCCGACATGTTGACCTCGGTCCAGTCACTCGGCGGCGCGAAAAGCGCATCGCTCAACGATCGACGTTCGACTTTCGTGACGGCGCACCCGACCTTTCCATTCGCGTCGAGCCCTTTCAGTACGAGGAACCCGTTTGGAAACTGATCCGTCGGAATTCCACCGACCGCGAATGCGGCCGCGCCCACGCCGCGTCGCGCATCCGGAGTGAAACCGATAGGGCCGAGCGCGGTAGTCACGCATACGTCGCGCTTGTCCCCGGCTGCGAGTGGCATGCTGTAGTACTCGCACGTGTAGCCCGCCACTGACTCGCTCTTTCCTAGTTTCGTGATGGGAACACGCGTCGCGGCTTCACGCCGATTGGTCGGCGCCAGTAGTCGGGTGTAGACCTTCTCGCTCGGAATCAAAAGAGTCAGCACTCCTTTGTCGTCCGGGATGACCGTTCCGTCGCGCGTCCCGCTCGCTTCCCAGCCGTCGGGGCGCCAGCGGTGTCCCTTCACGTACGCCGCTTCGGTGTTCGCCTTTCCGCGAATATAGGTATTCAGTGTGATCACGCCCTCGAAGCCGGCTTGCGCGCGCGCCGCTGCCGGAAGCATCGCCGCGATCGCCATCGTCAACCCAGCAGCACTGAAACGTCTCGTCATTCGCATACGGCTGATGAATCATGTGAAGGGTTCAATGCTCGGCGCATGCTGCATTTTGCGCGTTTCTTCATCGCAATCGCGGCGACCTTCAGCGCGTTGTCACCGTCGACGCACGATGTCCGCCAAGACACCGCGAGCAGCTGATCGCCTCATTGGGGCGGACGACCGCCTATCGGCGCCGCGTTCCATCCCGGACCTGGCTCGAAGAGATCGTTGCTCAGTGAGTGTAGATCCACTTTCGTGGCGGCGAACACCACCTTCCCGTTCTTGTCGGTTGCCTTGAGAACGACGAAGCCCGCGGGGAACTTCTTGCGCGCCACGACAGCGATTGCGAGAGACGCGATGCCCTCATGAACGCGAACCTCCGGTGTGAACCACGCCGACCCGATATCGGTCGCGACGCAAAACTCACGATCCATCGCGGCGCTGTTCGCGAACTGAACCTTGTAGTAATCGCACGGCGCACCAGCGACGGACTCACTCTTCCCGAGCTTCGTGAACGTCACGAGGTTCGCTGCTTGGTCTGCATCGGTCGCGACGGGCTGTTGCATGTAGGCGCGACGACTCGGCATGAAGAGCACGATCTGTCCTTTGTCATTGTTGACGATCGCCCCGTCCCTTTGCCCCCTGCCCTGTTCGACGCCGTTGAGCCGCCACTGCTTTCCTTTGACGAACAGTGTCTCCACTTGCGTTTCTCGATTGACGTACGATTCCGCCGTGATGACGCCTTCGAAGAACTTTTGCGCCGCGACCGACGTTGATCGCAGAACCGCGAGGCACAACGCGGCGACAACGACGCGGACAAGGGTCTGGATCGAGCGATTCGGTTGACTCATGTTGGAGCCTCCGTCAGCGAACGGGTTTTGTGAGGATTGCTGCGACCTTCTCTGCGGACTGCTGCACGAGCGGCGAGAGGAGGTCCTCGCCATCCGACTGTGCTTTCCGATTGTTCTTCTCGTCGAGCAGCACTTGGCCCGAGCTCGACTCGAGGCGCACGCCGAGGGTCATCTCATCTTTCGTCTTCGTGGTTGAGGCGTAGCTCCAGACGGCTTGGTTCGCCGCGCCTTCTGCCGCGCGTGCGGCGGTTCCGGTCGCGGCACCTCCGACTTGATACGCCCCACTCTGGATAGCATCCAAGGCCGCCTTGCCGAGTACTCCGGAGCCGCCCGTCGTGCGAACGTGTTTGAATGCTGGCATGAGCAAATACGAACAGCTCGTTTGCTTCGCCTCATCTCGGACGAGCGATTGAAGCTTTGCTCCGAGAGTGACCGGCTTGATTCCCGGCCCGGCCAAGAGGTTCGTGAACGCGTCCCGAATAGCGATCATTGCTTCGGCAGCGTTGCGGGCGGACTCGACGCTTGCCGGAGCGATACAAATCCGTCGCTCCGCCACGGCGCTCGCCTTCGTCGCATCTTGGGCGCTAACAATGGCGGGCAGGACGAATAGCGCCACCGAGAAATGTTGATACATGAAGCCTGGGTTGAGGGCTGCCTACCCGCTAACGCACGGGATCACGGCAAAACCCCTCACGGCGCATTGAGAGTGGATGTACCGCGCGGTACTATCTCCTCCGAGAGTCATTTCCGAGCCGCCCTTCGCCGATTCGATGACGGAATTCGATTCCGGTCGCTCCTCCGAGACACAGCTGCTGATCGCCTGGACTGCCGGGAATCGTCACGCGCTGGACCAGATGCTTCCGGCCGTCTACGAGGAGTTGCACCGCCTCGCGACGAGTTATCTCGCGCGCGAGCGTCCGGACCACACCCTGCAGCCGACGGCGCTCGTCCACGAAGCGTTTCTCCGGCTCATCAACCAGCGCGAGGTCGACTGGCGCAACCGCGCACAGTTCCTCGGTGTCGCGGCCAGCTTGATGCGGCGCATTCTCGTGAACCACGCCCGCGACCGAGCCGCCGCAAAACGGGGCGGCGTGCGCGAGCGCGTCTCGCTGAGCCTCGTCGACATCTCATCCGAGGGACCTGACGTCGACATCATCGCGCTCGAGGACGCGCTCGAACGACTCGCCGCGCTCGACGAACGGAAGGCAAAAGTTGTCGAGCTCCGATTCTATGGCGGACTCACCTCCGACGAGGTCGCGGAAGTCCTCGGCGTCTCTCGCGCGACGGTCGAACGCGAATGGAGCTTTGCCCGCGCATGGCTGTTCGACGCGCTCAGCGAGGAACGGGCGTGAGCTCGCGCTGGGATACGCTCACGGCGTTGTTCGACGAGGCGCGAGGGCTGTCGAAGGAGGCACGAGAACAGTTCCTGACTGAACGGTGCCGCGACGACGCGTCGCTCAGATCCGAGCTCGAGCGCCTGCTGGCCGCGAATGACCGCGCCGGCGACTTCATCGAGACGCCCGCGCTCGCGCACATCGCGGCGACGCCGGGCGGCAACGACAACGCGGTCAACGGCAAAACCTTCGGCGCATATCGCGTCGTGAGCGAGATCGCGCGCGGCGGCATGGGCGCCGTGTATCTCGCCGAACGCGTGGACGGCGAGTTTCAGCATCGCGCGGCGCTCAAGCTCATCAAGCGCGGAATGGACACCGATCTCGTGCTCCAACGCTTCCGCGCCGAGCGTCAGATCCTCGCGACGCTCGAGCATCCCAACATCGCTCGATTGCTCGACGGCGGATCATCGGATGACGGTCGACCGTACTTCATCATGGAGTACATCGAAGGGCGGCCGATCGACCACTACGCGAACGATCACAACCTCGCAGCCCCCGACCGAGTGGCGCTGTTTCTCGACGTGTGCGGGGCGGTCGAGTACGCGCATCGGCAACTCGTCGTCCATCGGGACATCAAGCCTGGCAACGTTCTCGTCACGAAGGACGGTGTGGCGAAGCTTTTGGATTTTGGCATTGCGAAAGTCTTAGAGCCTGGCGAGCCGGAGGCGACCGGAACGATCACCGCCGTGCGTCTTCTCACTCCGGAGTACGCGAGCCCCGAACAGATCGACGGCCGACGCGCCACCGTCCGCAGCGACGTCTACTCGCTCGGCGTCGTCTTGTACAAGTTGCTGACGGGCGCATCGCCCTATCGGCTCGACAGCCGCGATCCGATCAGTGTCGCGAACGCGGTGCGAACGTTCGAGCCGGAACCTCCAGCGCGGTTGCGGCGCGAGCTGCGCGGAGACCTCGACACGATCGTGATGACGGCGCTCCGCAAAGAGCCGGATCGACGCTATCAGACAGTCGCCGAGCTCTCGGAGGATCTCCGCCGCCATCTCGCTGGGCGGCCAATTCGAGCGAAGCGCGATCGGCTCGCCTATCGCGCGGCAAAGTTCGTTCGACGCAACCGCGTCGCTGCCATCGGAGCGGTAGGTACAGCCGTCGCACTTGCAATCGCTGCGTGGCGCTGGCCGGGGACAACCCAATCCGGTGTTCTCTCGTCGCGCGATCGAATCGTCGTCGCGGACTTCACCGGCGGGGATTCCTCGCTGTCTGCGGCCGTCGCCGAGGCGCTGCGAGTCGACCTCGCGCAGTCGTCGTACGTTCAGCTGCTCTCACAGCGGCAGATTCGCTCCGGCCTCGAGCGAATGGCGCGCGCACCCGGTGTCGCGCTCGACGATTCGCTCGCGCGCGAGCTTGCGATCCGCGAAGGCGTGAAGGCGTTCGTGACCGGATCGGCGGTACGCGTCGCCGGGAAATACACGCTCGCCGCACAGCTCGTCGGCGCCGAGAAGGGTGAGTTGCTCGCGGCGTTCCGGGAAACGGCGAGCGATTCGGGAGATGTCATCCCGGCGATCGGGCGCTTGTCGGCGTCGATGCGCGAACGCATGGGCGAATCGCTGCGCAACGTCCGCGCGACGCCGTCGCTCGCGCAGGTGACGACGCCGTCGCTCGAGGCACTCCGGCTCTACACGGACGGCCTTCGACTGACGCGTGCCGGGCAGCGCGAGAACGCAGTCGCGTTGTTCAAGCGGGCCGTCGCGATCGATACTGGATTTGCTTCCGCGTATCGAACCTTGGGCAACAACTCCGCCGATCAATCCGCGACCGGCCCGACGATGGAGTACTTCGCGCACGCGATCGCGAATCAAGAGCGATTGCCCTTCTACGAGCGCTATCAGACCATCGCGAGCCACGCGATGAATTACCTGAACGACTACCCGAAGGCCATCGCGGCATTCGAGCACGTCTTGTCGCGCTACCCGGATGACGTCGTCGCCCTCAACAACCTCGGCTACGCGTACGCTGCCGAGCGAAAGTTCGCGCAACAAGAATCGCTGCTCGTCCGAGCCATCGCCGTCGACTCGACGATCACGTCGCTCCACCTCACGCTCGCGATGGCCGCGGTCAACAACGGCGACTACGACGCCGCGCGCCGCCAGATCGAATGGGTCGCGGCACGTGATTCGAACTTTCATAACCTGCGGCTAGCGCGAATCTATCTGCCCGTTTCGCAGCAGCGCTGGGCCGACGCCGAACGAATGGCCCGCGCGCGAATCGCGGCGACCACGAACGATTCGTCGGATTTGATCGACGGCTTCGAGACGCTATCGGGAATCGTCACCACGCGGGGACGCCTGGCCGAAGGGGAACGACTCTCACGCGACGCCATGCGTCTCGCGCGGAAGCTCGACGCACCCGGACGGTTCATGACGTCGGCGCTGCGGATCGCGATGGTCGACCTGCGTCTCCGAGGCGACACGGCCGCGGCGATCGGGGAGGCGGAGCGCGCGCTCCTCGCGTTTCCGAAAGACAGCGTCACCGAGGGTGATTGGCACTACGACGACTTCGCGCGCCTCTTCGCCGCGGCGGGTCGCGTCGCCCGCGCACGAGAGCTCGTGTCGCTCGCCGAACACCGACAAGTCGACCGTGCGCAGAAGATCAATCCCGATCGGCACTGGGCGTTGGGCGCGATTGCCGCGGCGGAGGGTCGCGCGAGCGAAGCGATCGCCGAGCTGCGGGTCGCCGACTCGACGCACGGGTGTCCGATCTGCGTGCTTCCCGACCTCGCGCGCGCATACGCCGCGGCCGGCCAGCGCGATTCCACTGTCGCGGTATACGAGCGATATCTCGCGCTTCCGTGGGAATGGCGCTTCGAGACGGACGACACCGAGTTGATGCCGGCCCTGACAGAGCTTCGGGCTCTCTATTTCGCACGAGGCGATACTGCGCGTGCGTCTGCGATGAGCGCGCGGCGTTCAGCGCTCATGCAAACGGCCGACGTCTACAGCCGCACCCGGTAGGCCTCGACGTGCTCGCCGCCGGGCGGCAAGAAATCCAGCTCCGGCACGCGCTCGAAGCCCATTCGCACATATAGATCGCGCGCGGTCGCCATGCTCTTCGACGTGTGAAGCCCCAAGGCGCTCGCGCCGGCCTCTCGTGCGCGACGCATGCACTCGTCGACAAGCGCGCGGGCAACGCCCTTCCCTCGGGCCGCCGCGGTCACCGCGAGCAAGCGCAGCTCGGGCGACGGCATTGCTCCCGCGTATTCGCCGTAGGCAACGGCGTCCGGCGGGAAAAGCATCACACTTCCGATGAGTGTGCCGCCATCGTCAGCAACGATTCGCTGCGCATCCGTGTCCTCGAGCGCTCGGCGAACCGCGCCGTCGAGCCCGGCCCACGCGTCGCGGGTCATGATGTTCGCGTACCCGGCGTAGACGTGCAGTGTGAGATCGCGAACGGCCTCCCATTCGTCGCGTCGAGCGTCGCGAATCGTGATCATCACTGCGTCAGCCGGTCCACGAACTTTTCCGCGAGCGCGCCAAGGCTCGCATTCGTCGCGTCGTGGACGATGCGTCCGTCGGCGGCGATCTTAGCGCGGACGTGCGGAACGCTCAGAACGCCGACGACCTCCGCCGACATCACGCGCAGCGTGCGCTCGAGTGCCTCGAGCGCGAGCGATGCACCGGTCGCCATCGTCGACGCTCCGATCAATACCACCGGCTTCGCGACAAGCTCGCCGGATCCCACTACCCAATCGAGCGAATTCTTCAGGGCACCCGCGATGCCGAACGCATACTCCGGCGTCGCGAACACTACGGCGTCCGCGGCCGCCAACTCGGCCCGCCACGCGGTGACTGGTTCGGGAACGTTCTCGATCTCGAAATCCGAGTTGAACGCCGGCAACACGTGAAGAGCGCGCGTCGCGCTCACTTGAATCGCCGCGCCAAGCATTGCCGCGAACGCCTCGACCAGGGCTTTGTTCGACGACCGCGCCTGCAGACTTCCGACGACCGCCAGCACTTTCAACGACATTCGCTAAACCGCCTCGAGAAATGGCGCGACCGCTGCGCGCATCTCGTCCGTCAGCGGCCGCGACTTGCTGTTTGAATAGTCGAAATACACGACAGTGGACCGCACGTCGGCGGCGCGCTCGCCGCTGGCGAAGATCCTCTGCGCGAGAGTCACGCTGCTCGTTCCGATCTTCTCGACCACGGTGTCGACGTGGACTTCGTCGGTAAACTTCACTTGGCGGCGGAAGTCGATATACAGGCTCGCGAGGATGAGTGAGCGCACCGAGCCGCCGAACCGTCCGAGAAAGTCGAGACGCGCGAGCTCCGCGTACGCCGAGAAGCTCGCGTTGTTGACGTGCCCGAGTGCGTCCGTGTCGCCGAACCGAACCTGGATGTCGGTCCGATGGACCTGTGCTGTGTCTGACATGCCGAAGCATATCAGGGATCGGAACAGACTTCTTAGGCAGATTGCTCGGCGGTACGAAGCCGCGAGTCAGCTCGCCGAGAGGTCGGGTTTCCGATTTCGAATGTGACCGCCGAGGAATCGAACCTCGTCCGAGCGCCGATGCCCTTGGTCGTTCGCGGGAATCGAACCCGCACGCATAGACATCCCAGAGTCACCATGACACGGCCTCAGCTACGATGCTCCTCTACTAATAAACCGTGAACAGCCGATCGTTCAAACGGCGATGCGGTTTGTCGAGGAAGGCTTGGCGATTGGGAGAGCCGCGTTTCAACGCAGCGTGTCAGGCCGAGCGAGGGTGTCAGGAGGAATGGTGTCTCGGCGCTTTACCGAGTCGCGACGAGCCATGAGGTCACGGCGAGCGATCGAGTCGCGACGAGCGACGCTGTCGCGGGTGTGGGTCGTCGTACTGTCGACGGGCTTCGGTATTATTCGCGGAGCAACGTTGCCCGCCGACTGCGTCAGAAATCCACCGCGCGGTATCACCGACTGCTGCGCGCCGACCGGGAGCGCGGCACGCCCTCGCCCGTAGATCACCGTCTGCGTCGCCGGCGGCCGATGGTGCGCGAACACCGATCCGAAGACGATCATCGCGACGAGCAAGCCGACCGTGCCCACCGGAACGAGCCAACCGAGACGGCCGCCGGTCCCGACGAGCGCTTTCTCCGCCTCTTCGCTCGCCAGTGGAGGGATGAGTGTCGTCGGATCCGCAGGACGCTCGATGGAGCTTCGGAGCTTGAATTCGGCAAGACGATCAGAGAACTCTAAACGCTCTTGGTCCAGCTGCGCGCGCTCGGCCGCGAACTGACGCTTTTCCCGCGCCAGCCTCGCCTCGTCCCGCCGCTGGCGAGCCTCGAACGCCGCGCGCTCACGGGCCAGTTTTTCCTCGAGCTCGATCGCGTGCGCCTCGATCGCCCGGGCTCTCGCCTCGCTGCGCGTCGCCTCGATGCGCTGCTGCTCCAAGAACGCCGCTTTGAGCTCGGCCATCTCGACTTCGCCTTCGCGGATCGCATCTCCCATCGCGACGACCGAGAGGAATCGCTCGACGTCCGGCGCTTCGCTGCTGTTCGAGAGATTCGCGAGCGCGGTCGTCTCGTTGATGACTCGCTCGGCCAAGTTCGGGGCGACCTCGCGGAGCGGCGGAGCACTCTCGGAATGCGGCCGACCGGCCAACATCGACCACGCCAGCGTACCAATCGTTCGAGCGTCGGCGCCGGCATCGGGTAGACCGAACAGCGGAATCGGTGTGAGCGAGAAGACAACCTGCACGTGGCCGGAATCCGGATCGATATACATCGACTCCGACGTGACCCCGCGATGAACGACGCCGAGGTCGCGCGCCCACGACAGGGCTGCGTTGACCTGCTGCAGCAATGTGGCGATTCGTGGATTGGGAATCGCACCGTTCGCCGATAGCGCCTCGTGCAGTGTCGCGCCGTTGGCGCGGTCGGTGATCAGAACGTACGAATTCGAGCCGAGCCAATGGCCTTCGATGACGCGCGCGACGTTCGGATGCTCGTGTGTCGACAGGATCTGCGAATCGGACGCGAGGTGCGCCAGCGCATTGTTGTCGCCGTGCGCTTGGCCGTCCACGACGGAAATCAGGACGTCGCGATGATCGTCGCGCCGGCGTCCGAAGAAATAGCGAGTCGTCGCGCTACCGCGCAGCTCGCCAACGACCTCGTAGCGGTCGTTTATCGCATGCAGATCGGGCGCCCGCTCCCGCGGTTCGCTCGATTCCTCAACTCCGGCACCGGTCACGAGGTCATCGCTCACAACCCAGGTCGAAGTGCGCGATTCGTGCCGCGCGTCGGTGACGTGGAATGTCGTCGTTCGGGGTGGCACGTCACGGTTCAGGACGGCAGATTGCCAGCTTCCCATCACCACAATCGTCGATGCGATCCCTTCGTCTCTTCATCGTCGGCGCGGCGATTCCCACCGCGACTGCGCTCACTCCGCTTTCGGCGCAAAACCCGCCGGCTACTCCGCCGACGCAAAACCCGGCGCAACAACAGCAGGCCGCGCCCCCACAAAGCGGACAAAATCCGCAGGCCCGCCGTCCGCGACCTTACAATCAAGTCATCACCGACCGCGCCCGGACCGAACACGGCGGCGTGACCGTCCATCGCGTCGACGACCGCTACTATTTCGAGGTGCCCGACTCCCTCCTGCACCGCGACATCCTCCTCGTCAGTCGCGTCGCGGCTGTGCCAACCGGATTCGGCGGATTCGAGTTCGCGGGAGACGAGATCGCGCGGCGCGTCGTTCGGTGGGAACGGGTGAACGATCGTCTGAATCTCCGAACGATCAGCTTCGCGGCGGTCGCGGACGACTCACTGCCGATCTCGATCAGCGTTCGCAACAACAACTATGGGCCAATCCTTGGCGCGTTCCCGATTCAGGCATTCACGCGGGACAGCACGAGCTACGTCATCGACGTCACGGAATTCTTCAGCGGCGACACACCCGGCATCTCGGGCTTGAGCCCGCAGCAGCGAACGCAGTATCAGGTTCGCCGTCTCGATCCGGCGCGGAGCTATGTCAGCAGCGTGCGCGCATTCCCGATCAACGTCGAGGTGCGCCAAGTCCAAACGTTCGAGGCCGCAAATTCGCCGAGCGATCGGGCGTCGAACACGATCTCGCTCGAGGCGCGGCAGTCGATGATTCTACTTCCGAAGACGCCGATGCGTCCTCGCGTGTCCGATCCGCGCGTCGGCTACTTCACGGTGCGGCACGTGAACTACGGTCTCGACGAGCAGAAGGCGGCGACCGAAGAGTTCATCACACGGTGGCGTCTCGAACCGAAGGATCCCGCCGCCTACGCACGGGGCGAGCTCGTCGAACCGGTCAAGCCGATCGTCTACTACATCGACGCCGCAACTCCCACGAAGTGGCGCCGCTACGTGAAGGAGGGTGTCGAGTCTTGGCAGAAAGTGTTCGAGAAAGCGGGCTTCAAGAACGCGATCATCGCGAAGGATGCGCCGACCAAAGACGAAGACCCTGACTGGGATCCGGACGATGCCCGCTATTCGATGGTACGATGGGCGGCGAGTCTCGTTCGCAACGCGATGGGCCCGAGCACACCCGATCCGCGCAGCGGGGAGATCATCAACAGCGAGATCGTCTGGTATCACAACCACATGCGGTCGTATCGCAACCGGCTGATGATCGAGACCGGAGCGGCAAACCCGATGGCGCGCACGCTCGACATCCCCGAAGAGCTGATGGGCGAGACGATGCGCCAGGTCATCGCACACGAGATCGGCCACGCGCTCGGCCTCCAGCACAACATGGTCGCGTCGTCCTCGTTCCCCGTGGACTCGCTGCGCTCGCCGACGTTCACGAGCAAGTACGGCGTCAGCGCGACGATCATGGACTACGCGCGACAGAACTACGTCGCGCAGCCGGGCGATGGCCTCAAGCCCAAGGACTACATCCGACGACTCGGTCCCTTCGACGATTTCGCCATCAACTGGGGATACAGGGTGATCCCGAACACGACGAACGCGGACGACGAGCGAAAGACGCTGAACGATTGGCTGGTTCATCAGACCGGTCCGTACCCATATCGCTATGTGTCGCAGTCGTTCGGCGGCATCGACCCGCGCGCGCAGACGGAAGATGTCGGCGACGATCCGATGAAAGCGACGGACTATGCGCTGAAGAACATGCGCAAAGTCGTGTCGCAGCTCGTGTCGTGGACCACGAAGAATGGCGACGACTTCAGCGATCTCGAAGAGATTTATGGAGAGACGCTCGGCATGTGGTCGACGTACATGGGCCACGTGACGACCGAGATCGGCGGCATCACGGTCGACATGAAGAGCGCGGAACAAGGCGCGAACGTGTATCGCGTCGTGCCGAAGGCGAAGCAAAAGGCCGCGCTCGCGTTCTTGAAGGAGAATGTCTTCACGACGCCGGCGTGGCTCGAGCCGAAAGACATTGAATCGCGCATCGGACCGTCGACACTCGCCACGCGGGAAGCTGCCGTTCTCACGTCGCTGCTCGGCACGCCGCGCCTTTCGCGACTAGCGTCGTCCGAGCAGCTCGACGCGCCGAACGCATATCCTCTCGCCGAGTTCCTCGGCGATCTCAAGACGGCGGTCTGGGCGGTGCCGACACCTGATGCCAATCAGCGAATGCTCCAGCGCGTGTACGTCGAGCGGCTGGGAGCCATTGTCAATCCGCCGCCGATGCCCACGCTGCCCGTCGTGATCTCCGCAGAGCCGCCTCCGACGCCGCCGCCGTTCGTCGCGACGCCAAACGTGCCGCGGAGTGACCTACCGGCAATGGCGCGAATGCAGTTGCGTCAGATTCGCGATGACGCTCGTCGCGCGACCACGACGTCGTCGAACACGATTTCCCGTGCACATTGGCAGGACATCGTCGACCGAGTGGACGATATTCTCGAGGCGAAGAAGAAGTAGGTCAGGCCTCGGCGGGTCATCCTGAGCCGCTCAGCGGCCAGGATGATCGCATCGCGCTCAGCTCGTCCGCCGGCCCTCGACCGTCCATTCGTGATGCCCTTCGACAATCGAGCCCGCAACGTCCTTCTCCGAGAACGTGAAAGACACGGCGGCCGTTCCAGTGCCGAGCCGCATGGAGCCGCGGAGACTGTCGCCACTCACCGAGATGTGGTCGATGATCGCCGGAGCGCTTCCTTCAGTAACGAAGGTCACCTCGAGACATCCCTCAATGTTCTCGAGGAGAAGCACGGCCTGATTCGGCTCGTTGTTCTTCCGGTTCACTGCGATGAGCCGGAACGTGCCCGTCCGACTCGGCGTGATGCACGAGGATGTTGCTCCGGAATCAACCGGAGTAGCCCGCATTTGAGCCGTTCCGCCACTGAACAACGAGAGCGCGAGACCTGCAGCCGCAATCAGCATGAGAATCCTCCAACGGACCTTCGTTGACGTGTGCCGCTCGTACGACGTCTGACACAGCGTGGATTCGGATTGGTTGCGGTTTTTGTGTTCGCGTTTTGTATCGCGCGTTCTCAGTCGGCCGCGGACGAGTGGTCGATGAGTATTCTTTGAACGGCCGAGTCGGTGGCGCGCACAAACACTCCGCGGCCGTGTCGTACCTCGACCAGCCCGAGCGTCTCCAGCTTCGTCAGGGCCTGTCGAACTGATGGCGCGCCAACGCCGAATGCGCGCGCCATCTCGCCGATCGGCGGCAACTTTTCTCCTACCGCGAACTGGCCGCTTCGAACCAGTGCGCCGATTTGGTCGGCAAGCGCGTCGGTGAGACGCGCGCGCGACAGCGGCGTGAACTCAGCCGCCATCAGCCACCTCGCAGCGCACGCACGACCGGAATCCCGGCGGCGCGCCGTGCTGGAATCCAACTCGCCGCAAGCGCGGCAAGCGCCAGCACGATCGCGATCCCGGCCAGAGTGAGCGGATCGGTCGTCTGCACGCCGAACAACAGCGAGCGCAAAAGCCGGGTGAGCGCCAACGCGCCCGCCAATCCGAATGCGCCGCCGATTGCGGCGAGCACCACACCGTGCCCGACGACGAGCCGGGTGATGTTCGTCGTCGTCGCGCCAAGTGCGATGCGGACGCCGATCTCGCGGGTGCGCTGCGCAACGGAGTACGAGATAACGCCATACGTTCCGACGATCGCGAGCCCAAGCGCGACCATCGCGAAAAGGCTGATCAGCAGTGCGCTGACACGCACATCGCTCGTCGAGAGATCGAACTGGTCGGTCAACGGCCGGAAGTCGTATGCGGGGAACCCAGGAGCGACTTCGGCGAGCGCTCGTTTGACGTCCGCCGCGATCGACGTCGGCGGGACTTTGGTCTTGACGAAGACCATCATCCGGTACGTGAACGGGACCTGGTAATAGGAGACGTAGACGTCGGGCTTCGCGGGTTCGATCATCGACTCATACAGAACGTCACCGACAATCCCGACCACGGTCGCGGTGTCGGGCCCACCGACGCTGACTGTCTTCCCGATCGGATCCGAGTTCGGCCAGAACGCTCGCGCGGCAGCCACGTTGATCAGCACGACCTTCTGCCGATCGAGATCATCCGTCCGCATCATGTAGCGTCCGCGAATCAGAGGCACACGCACGACCGACGGCCAAGACGGCGTGATCCAGTGGACCCCCACGACGGGTTCCGCGCCGTGCGCTACCGGCGGCCGGTCATGAAACACGATCGGCGCGCGTGAGCATGTCGAAAATGGCGGACAATCCACGACGGCTACCCCTGCGACGCCAGGAACGGCAGCCAGGCGGGCAAGCGCGACGTCGTAGAACTTGCTGATCGAATCACGCGACCACGCCGGCGCGCGATTGATCTGAAACGTGAGAACGTGATCGGAGTCGAATCCAGGATTGATCTGGAGAAGATGTTCGAGGCTTCGCATCAACAGTCCCGAGCTCGCGAGCAACACGACAGCGAGCGCGAGCTGCGCGACTGTGAGCGCGTCGCGCGAAGAGAATCGCCGAAGTGCGGCACGTTGCGCGGAGCCGTCCTCGCGCAGCGACTCGGTGAGAGACGGACGCGTCGCTTTGAGCGCCGGCGCGATTCCGAACGCCATTCCTGTCGCGATGGCGACGCCCGCGGCGAACAGAAACGCCTCGACGTTCAGATGAATGTCCACGAACTCGACGATGCGGACGCCGGACACTGTCTGCGATCGAAGCGCGGATCCGGGATGAAGCGACGCGATCATCCTCGTGCCGATCCAGGCGACGCCCAGACTCGCAACTCCGCCGAGCAAGGCGAGGATGACGCTCTCGACGAGCAGCTGCCGGATGACGCGCCAGCGCCCCGCACCGATCGCGAGTCGCACCGCAATCTCGCGGCGGCGCGCGTTCGCGCGCACGAGAAACAGATTCGCGACGTTCGCGCACGCGATGAGCAGGACGAGCCCGACGGCGCCGAACAGAATCAGGAGAATGCGACGTGCTTGGACGTCGACCCGCGTCGCGTCGAGCAGTCGTGCCGTCGCGCCGAATCTCGTCGGCGTCGCCGTGCCGCGCGTGTCTGGCTGTGCGATGTCGATCCGGCGACCGATCCCCGCGACGATCGACGTCGCGTGCTCCGGAGTCACACCATCCTTCAGTCGCGCGATCGCGAAGAAGTTCTGCGCCCACGGATCGTCGGCAACATGCCATTCCGGGCGCATGGATGCGATGGGAATCCAGAACGCCGATTCCCCTGAAAGGCCCTTGAACCCGGCGGGGGCGACACCGAGTACGGTGTAGGTATCTCCGTCGACGTCCAGAATTTTGCCCAGCGCGGACGTCTCGCCGTTGAATGCCGCGCGCCACAGCTCTTGGCTCAGGATGACGAGGTGCGATCCTCCGAGTTGGCGATCGTCATCGGGAGTGAACCCGCGACCCAGCGCTGCCTGTGCGCCGAGCGTCGGGAAGTAGTGCGAGTCGACGAATTCGCCGTGGACACGCAGCGCGTCGCCGGTCGAGCGCACCGTGAACATCGACTCGCGCCAGAGAGCGAGGTCGGAAAAAACCGTTTGTGCGTCACGAAAGACTTGGAACTTCAGGTACGACCAGACGAGATCATCGCGCGCAACGCCTCCCCGTCCGACCGGCGTTCCAGTCAGCGAAACGGCCATCAACCGCGACGGTTCCCGAAATGGGAGCGGGCGAAGCAACAGCGCGTCGATCGCGCTGAACATTGCCGTGTTCGCGCCGATCCCGATCGCCAGCGTCACGATCGCGACCGCCGTGAACGTCGGCGCGCTGCGCAGCGTGCGGAACGCAAAGCGCGTGTCTTGCGCGATGGTATCAAAGAACTGTAAACCCGACGCGCGCCGCGTTTCTTCGCGGTAGTACGTCGCGTTGCCGAGCTTCCGACGTGCCTCGCGCGTCGCCTCGGCCGATGATATGCGGCCGTCTCCGGCATGTTCGCGCTGCATCGCCTCGAGGTGGACATGAAAGTCCAATTCCTCCCCTGTCTCGAGCTCGTGCGCGCGCGGGTTCTTGAGCACGCGCCACCGGTACTTGAGGACGTCGAGCAGCGACATCGCGCCTCCTATGATCTGCGAAGCACGCCGTTGATGGCGGCAAGCATCGTGTCGAAGCTCGAGATCTGTTCTCCGAGCTGTCGGCGGCCGGCCGCGGTGATGGTGTAGTACCGCGCGCGCCGTCCGGTCGGCGAATCGCCCCACTTCGATGTGACCCAGCCGCGCTTCTGCAAGCGCTCGAGCGCGGGATAGAGCGATCCTTGCTCGACGCGCAGAACGTCGTTCGACAGGCCTTCGATCTGCTGGGCGATGGCGTAGCCGTGGAGCGGACGCACCGTCAGCGTCTGCAGCACGAGCATGTCGAGCGTTCCCTTCAGCAGGTCGTTCTTCGGGGCGGACGCTTTGGCCACGATGGCTCCCGACGCATGATAGGTAGAACTCCTACAGCTTATATGTAGGAATCCTACCTATCGACGTCAAGAGAGGTCACAACTTCTCTCCTCCGAGATTCAAGACCGAAGGCGCGGCGCGATGCGGACCGCCGTGCCGTAGCACAGCACCTCCGTGACCCCCTGCATCACCTCGGTCGCGTCGTAGCGCGTCGCGATCAACGCGTTCGCGCCGAGATCGAGCGCGTGTCCCATGGCCCGGGAGTAGGCTTGGGCGCGCGTGCGCTCGCACAGCTCTTCGAGCAGCGTGATGTTGCCGCCGACGATCGTCTGCAGCCTTGAACCGATCGTCCCGAAGATCGACCGTGATCGAACGACGATCCCACGCACAACGCCGAACGTCTGCACGACGTCGTAGCCGTCGACCGCGTTCGCGGTCGTCGTGATGAAGTCCGGCAGTGAAAGCCGATCCATAGTACGTCTCGGTAAAAGTGGACGGGCCAATCTATCTCTGAATCCCGTCGCCCGCCTTGAAGAAGCCCGGAAGCGACACCGGCGACTTTCCCGTGATCGGACTTACGCCGAAGATCGCCGCGCCCGCCGCGCACTCGAGACTCTCGCTGACACCGTATGTGTTCACGTACGTGCCGACGTCCGGGAACTGGCGGATCAGATACGGATTGCCGAGCGAGACGACGACTGTCGGGCGACGCGTCGCGATCGAGTCGATCCACGACGCAATGTGCTGCGGGACGGCGACGCGCCCTTCTCCCTCGACGCGGCGAACATACGCCGCGACGATGACCGTGCTCGCCTTCGCCGCCATCCGCGCGATGGAGTCGAGCTCCTGTCCATTCGCGCCCGGCGTGATCCGAACGACCGTCGCCGCCTTCGACTTTCCGCGCGCACCTCGAAGTTGCGGCAAGCACGCGCGTCCGACTTTGATCTCCGTCTCCGCCGCATACTCGACGAGCAGCATCGTAACGCGATCGCCGCGAAGCGGAACGAGGTTGTCGCGATCTCGAATCAGCGTGATCGCCCGCTTTGCGATGTCGCGGGACAGCGCGCGGTTCTCCGGTGAACCGACCACTTCGCGGACGTTCTCCAGCGAAGAGATCGGCGCCGCGACTGCGCCCGATCTCACCTTGAGCTCGAGAATGCGGCGGACGGCGCTGTCGATGCGGGCTCTCGTGACCTCCCCGTTCTCGACGGCTGCGACGACGGCATTGATCGCGCGCGTCGGATCGCTCGGCTTGAGGAGAATGTCGGCGCCGGCTTTGACGGCGAGGACGCTGCTCTGCTCCGTCGTATAGCCCTTTCCGACGCCTTCCATCGTCATTGCGTCGGTGATCGCGACGCCGCGGAACCCGACCGAGTCTCGTAAGAGATTTGTAATGATCTTCGGAGACAGCGTCGCCGGCGTCGTGCTGTCGCCGGTGATCGCCGGGAGAGCGATGTGCGCCGTCATGACGAGCGACGCACCGGCGGCGACAGCGGCTTTGAACGGCACGAGCTCCACGGAGTCCAGTCGCGCGCTGCTCACGCGAACGAGCGGCAATCCGACGTGCGAGTCGACGTCCGTGTCGCCATGCCCGGGGAAATGCTTTGCCGTCGCGAGTTGTCCGCCATCCTGTGCGCCGCGCACGAAGAGGCCGGACAATCGCGCGACTCGCGCCGGATTCTCGCCGAACGAACGGGTGTTGATCACCGGGTTCGCCGGATTGTTGTTGACGTCGACGACGGGCGCGAAGTTGATGTGAATCCCGACCGCGCGGCCTTCGCGTGCGATCGCCCGGCCGACGTCATACGCGTCGGAGTCTCGCCCGGTCGCGGCGATGGCCATCGGCGTCGGAAAAACGGTCGCGCTCCCGGCATCGAGCATGTAGTGCGCGAAGATGCCCCCCTCGAGTCTGCCCAACCCAGGCTCGAGGTCCGCGCTTACGAGCAGCGGGACCTTCGAGCGGCGCTGCATGTCGTTGATCTTTGCGGCGACTTCGATCGGCGTTCCAAGCGACATCGACACTCCGCCGATGTGATCTCGCTCGATCCAGCGAGTCACCTCGGCGTAGCTCGAGTCTTTCGCGTTTGTATAATCGCCGAGCACCCATTCCATCACCATTTGCCCGACACGGTCGTGGAGTGAGAGAGACGACAGTGTCTTCTCGACCCACTCGCGCTGACTCGCCGAGAGCGGAGTCGACGGCGAGATCGGGCCAGTCGGCACGGGTGCGAGCGTCGGGCTTCCCGAGCGGGGAGACGCCGGGGCGCACGACCAGATGACGCACATTCCAAACGGTATTAGCGCTCTCGTTGTCTTACTCATCGCTGAAACACGGTGTTTGACCTCCCGTACGACGCCAAATGAGAAACATCAAACTCGCCTTCCGAACACTGTTCAAGACGCCGTTCGTCACGACCGTCGCGGTATTGTCGCTTGCGCTCGGCATCGGAGCGAATGCAGCCATCTTCTCGCTGTTCAATCAAATGCTGCTGCAGCCACTGCCGGTTGCACAACCGGATCGGCTCGTGAATCTCGGCGCGCCCGGCGTGCAAGCCGGCTCGAACTCCTGCAACCAACAGGGCGGGTGTCAGGAGATTTTCAGCTATCCAATGTTCCGCGATCTCGAGAAAGCGCAAACGGGATTCAGCTCGATCGCCGGGCATCGGTACATCAGCGCCAACGTGGCGATGAAAGGCCAAACGCCGGTAAATGGACAGGTCGCGCTCGTCTCGGGCTCATACTTCCCGACGCTGGAAGTCACCCCCTCCCTCGGCCGCCTCTTCTCGCAGAAAGACGACCAAGTGCTCGGCGGTCATCCGATCGCGGTGCTGAGCTACTCGTTCTGGGAAACGCAGCTCGGCTCGAACCCGAATGTCCTGAATCAACAGATCACGGTGAACGGCGTTCAGCTGACGATCATCGGCGTCGGCCCGAAGGGATTCGATGGCACATCACTCGGCTCGCGTCCCTATCTGTTCGTACCCATCACGATGCGACACGCGCTGCAGCCACAGGCGGGCCCGATGGACCGGCGAAACAGCTATTGGGTGTATCTGTTCGCGCGTCTCAAACCGGGCGTCAGCATGGAGCAGGCGCTTTCGGCGATCAACACTGTCTACACGCCGATCATCACGGATGTCGACGCGCCGTTGCTCAAAGGGTTGAGCGCGCAGACGATGGCGAAGTTCAAGTCCAAGAAGATCACGCTCAGCGACGGTCGTCGCGGCCAGAGCTCGCTGCAGAAACAAGCGAAGACGCCATTGTTCATGCTCTTCGCGACGACCGGCATCGTCTTGTTGATCGCGTGCGCGAACATCGCGAACCTGCTCCTCGCGCGAGCAGCCAATCGAATGATGGAGATGGCCGTTCGTCTCTCGCTTGGAGCGACGCGCCGGCAGTTGATCGCGCAGGTCCTCACGGAGTCCGTCCTGCTCGCCGCTCTCGGCGGCGTCGTGAGCGTTCTCGTCGCGCACTGGACGCTGAACGGCATCACCGCGATGCTGCCGACCGAAGCGACGTCGTCGATGACGTTCAGCCTCAGCACGAAAGCCATTCTGTTCACCGGCGCGCTGTCGATCGGCACTGGACTGCTGTTTGGCCTCGTGCCTGCGCTTCAGAGCACGCGTCCGGACCTCGTCACCGAGCTTCGCAACAGCTCCGGAAAGTTGTCGGGCAGCCGCGGCGCCGCGCGATTCCGCACGTCGCTCGTCACCGCACAGATCGCGCTCTCGATGGCGTTGCTCATCAGCGCCGGCCTTTTCATCAAGAGCCTGCAGAACGTCAGCCGAGTGGATTTGGGGATCAAGATCGACAACATGGTGTCGTTCGCGATCTCGCCGGCTTTGAGCGGCTACGATTCGTCTCGAACGAAGGCGCTCTACACGCGCGTCGAGCAGGAGATCGGGTCACTTCCCGGCGTCGCGGCGGTGAGCGCGTCGATGGTTCCGATTCTCGCGGGCGACAACTGGGGCCAGAGCGTATCGGTCGAAGGATTCCACAAGGATCCGGACACCGACGACAATTCCCGGTTCAACGGCGTCGGTCCCAACTTCTTCAAGCTCGTCGGCGTGCCCGTGCTTTCGGGCCGCGATTTCGCCGAGAGCGACAATGCGGGTTCGGCGAAGGTCGCGATCGTCAACGAGACGTTCGCGAAGAAGTTCAATCTCGGGCAGAACGCCGTCGGCAAGCACATGTCCGTCGGTAATGATTCTCTGAACATCGAGATCGTCGGGCTGGTAAAAGACTCGAAGTACTCAGAGGTGAAGGACAAGATTCCACCGGTGTACTACACGCCCTATCGCCAGAACGGAAACGTCGGCGGGACCTACTTCTACATTCGCAGCTCGCTGCCGAACGATCAGATCCTTCGCGCAGTGAATGGCACGATGAAGAAGATCGACCCGAATCTCCCGATCGAAGATCTCAAGTCGATGCCGCAGCAGGTCCGCGAGAACGTGTTCCTCGATCGAATGATTGGAACGCTGTCCGCGTCGTTCGCGCTGCTGGCGACGTTGCTCGCGGCGGTCGGGCTGTACGGCGTCCTCGCGTATTCGGTCGCGCAGCGCACGCGCGAGATCGGTGTGCGCATGGCGCTCGGCGCGAACTCGTCGTCGGTCCGCGGAATGGTTCTTCGACAGGTCGGCGTGATGACCCTGATCGGCGGAGTGATCGGGATCGCCGCGGCACTCGGACTTGGCCACGCAGCGCAATCGCTGCTCTACGAGCTGCAGGGCTACGATCCGACGGTGATCGGAATCGCGGCGATCGCGCTGACGTTCGTCGCGCTCGCGGCTGGCTATCTGCCCGCGGTGCGAGCGTCGCGGGTCGATCCGATGGCAGCGCTGCGGTACGAGTAGGCTGGCTCCGGGACCGGTGACTGACATCTGATCTCTGAACGCTCGCTGCGCTCGCTGGCAGGTCGCTTGCGCTGACGCGCCTCGCTTGCTCGGACGGCGGCTGCGCCGCCTGGCGGAGCGCATCGGGCTGCGCCCTCGCTTTGGGAGAGGAAGCGGACTGCTCGCTCCGCTCGCTGGTTTAGATCTCAGCCCTCAGCTCCGAGATCTCAGTCCAATCAACGCGAGCGCAGCGAGCGAGTTCCGCTTCCTCTCCGCCAAGTGAGCGCCAGCGAACGACCGGCCAGCGACCGCAGGGAGCGTCCGTACCAGCGATGCGGCGCAGCCGCGAGCGCCCCGCCAGCGAGCGCAGCGAGCGTTCAGTCGTCAGACACGAGACGTCAGACACGAGACCTCAGACACGAGACGTCAGACGCGAGACGTCAGCTGCGAGACGTCAGCTGCGAGACGCTCTGCGATGGGCATCGCCGAGAGCGCGATCACCAGGTGAAGCACTTGGATAATCCAGTGAAGATCGCCGACGAGCAGCGTCCGCTGCGCCATGCCGAGGCCGACGATCACGACGCCCCACACGATCGCAAATAGGGCAAGTCCGACGTTCGACTTCTTCACGAGCGCGTACACGGCGATCACCCACAGCAGCACGACGTACACCATTCCGATGGCCATGTGCGCCGGAATCGCCGTGACGAGATGCCCGGTCCAGAACGCGACGCCAAGAATGAGCTGAATCGCGGCACCGAGGCGCAGCAGCATGAGGGAAAGCCGAGCGACGTTCATTGCGTCCTCCCACGAAAACCAGCGACTGCGTTGGTCGTTTGCGCACCGAAGTGCCGGCGCGCTAATTAGACTGAGTGTACAACCAAACTAGACATGCAGTCTAACGAAATCAACTCGAGCAGCTCGTGAGGCGACCGTATCAGGCACGCGAGCGGCAGCGCCAGGTCGACGCAGGACGCGAAAAGATTCTCGCGGCGGCGCGCGATCTGCTCGATGGCGACGACGGCGAGGCGTTCTCGATCGACGCCGTCGCCAGGCGCGCCGGCGTCGCACGCATGACAGTCTACAACCAGTTCGAGTCGAAAGCGGGGCTGCTCGAGGATCTCTTCGATTCGATCGCCGAGCGCGGCGCATTCGGCCAGATGGCCGACGTGTTCGGGATCGAAGGCGGCGACGCGGCGCTCGACACGTTCGTTTCGCTGTTCGGGAAGTTCTGGGCGAACAGCCGGCGCGCTCACCGAAAGCTCCGTGCGGCTGCCCTGCTCGACGAGGAGCTCGATCGAGCGATGATCGAACGAAACGAGCGGCGGCGGCGCGGCATAGGCGAGCTCGTTCGGCGCATCGCGAAGGAACGGAAGCTTCCGTTGACGAAAGACGAAACCGTCAATGCGCTGTTCGTCCTCATGAGCTTCGATTCTTTCGACGCCCTCGCCGGGCCGACCCGCCCACTGGAGGACGTCATCCCGGTGGTCCGCCGGCTCGTGCGACTCATCACGGGCGCCTAGCGAGCAATTGTCGGACGCAACGTTTCTTCGAGGTGGGCTGTCAAAGGGATAGCGCTCGCGTATTCCGCTCTCGAGACGACCCCATGCTGAATCTAAAGCTCGCCCTTCGGACGCTGTTCAGAACTCCGTTCGTGACGGTCGTCGCGGTCCTCTCGCTGGCGCTCGGCATCGGGGCCAACTCGGCGATTTTTTCACTGTTCAATCAGATGCTGCTCCAGCCGCTGCCGGTTCGCGATCCGAGCCGTCTGGTGAACCTCGCCGCGCCCGGGCCGAATCCGGGTTCACAATCGTGCTCGAACGCCGGCGGCTGCGACGAGGTCTTTTCGTATCCGATGTTCAAGGACCTCGAGGCCCACACCACCGGCTTCAGCGGCATTGCCGCGCATCGCGGGTTCGGCGCCAACGTCGCGTACCACAATCAGACGCTGAACGGCGACGCCATGTACGTCTCGGGCTCGTACTTCGGCGTACTGGGCGTGCAACCCGCGCTCGGCCGCCTGCTGACGAAGAATGACGACCAGGGCCTCGGGCAGAGCTACGTCACGGTCCTCGACTATGACTTCTGGGAATCGAAGCTCGGGGCGAATCCCAACATCGTGAACGACAGGATCATCATCAACGGTCAGTCGATGACGATCGTCGGCGTCGCGCCGAAGGGGTTTCAGGGCACGACGCTCGGGACGACGCCGAACGTCTACGTGCCGATCAGCATGCGGCGCGCGATGGAACCCGACTTCGACGGCTTCGAAAAGCGGCGCACCTACTGGGTCTATCTGTTCGCGCGGCTCAAGCCCGGCGTGTCGATCGAGCAGGGGAAGGCAGCCATCGATGCGGTCTACAAGCCGATCATCAACAACGTCGAAGCGCCGCTGCAGACCGGCATGAGTCCGGCGACGATGCAGAAGTTTCGCGCGAAGGAAGTGACGGTCACCGACGGTCGCCGTGGACAGAGCACTCTGCACGGACAAACGCGCGCGCCGCTCATCCTGCTTTTTTCGATCACGGGGATCGTCCTGCTCATCGCGTGCGCGAACATCGCGAACCTGCTGCTGGCGCGCGCCGCGGGCCGGACGACCGAGATGGCCGTGCGGCTCTCGCTCGGCGGAACGCGCGGTCAGCTCCTGCGTCAGCTTCTCACGGAGTCGGTTCTGTTGGCGGTGCTCGGCGGCATCGTGAGTTTGCTCGTCGCGCACTTCACACTCGGCCTCCTCATGATGCTGCTGCCGAGCCGACAGACGACGATGGTGCAGTTCGGGCTGAGCTGGGGCATCATCGGGTTCGCGGCAGTGTTGTCACTTGGAACGGGACTGCTGTTCGGAATCTTCCCCGCTCTGCAGAGCACGCGGCCGGATTTGGTGACGACGCTCCGCGCCGGAAGCGGGAAGCTCGCCGGAGCGCGCTCCGCCGCACGCTTCCGGACGTCCCTCGTGACGGCGCAGATCGCGCTGTCGATGGCGCTGCTCGCGGCCGCCGGTCTGTTTGTGAAAAGTCTAACAAACGTCAGCCGAGTGGCGCTTGGGCTGAAGATCGATCACGTCGTAACCTTTGGCGTGTCGCCCGACCTCAACGGATATCCGCGGCCGCGGTCTCGCGTATTCTTCGCGCGCCTCGAGCAAGAGCTGCTGGCCGTTCCAGGCGTCGACGCCGTCTCGGAAGCGCTGGTTCCTTTGCTCGGAGGAAGCAGCTGGGGAAGCGACGTCAGTGTTCAGGGTTTCAAGCGCGGTCCGGACACGGACGCGAACTCGCGGATGAACATCGTCGGCCCGTCGTTCTTCAAAGCCGTCGGAATGCCGCTCGTGGCGGGGCGCGAGTTCACGGCGGCGGACGGTCTCGGATCGCCCAAGGTCGTCATCGTCAACGAGGCGTTCACGAAGAAGTTCAATCTCGGACACGATGCGATCGGCAAATACATCGGCGTGAACGGCCGCGATTCGCTCGATACGCAGATCGTCGGCGTCGTGAAGGACGCGAAGTACGATCGCGTGAAGCGCGAAGCGCAAGCGATGTTCATCCAGCCGTATCTTCAAGACTCGACGATCGGCTCCCTGCACTACTACGTCCGCACCGCCGGCGATCCGGCGACGGTCGTTCGCGCGATTCCAGGCATCGTCAAGAAGCTCGACGCGAATCTGCCGGTCGAAGGGTTGAAGACGATGCCGCAGCAGGTCCGCGAGAATGTCTATCTCGACCGAATGATCAGCATTCTCTCAGCAAGCTTCGCGGCGCTCGCGACACTCCTCGCGGCGGTCGGGTTGTACGGCGTGCTGGCGTACTCGGTCGCGCAGCGCACGCGCGAGATTGGTGTGCGCATGGCGCTCGGTGCGGATGGAAGCAAGGTCCGGTCGATGGTTCTCCGGCAGGTCGGGATGATGACGCTCGTTGGCGGAGCGATTGGTCTCGTCGCGGCGCTCGGCGTCGGCCGCTGGGCGAAGTCGCTGCTCTTCGAGCTGCAGGGACACGATCCGATGGTCCTGGCGGGATCGGCGGCGGTGCTCGCATTGGTCGCGCTGTGCGCCGGCTACATGCCGGCGCTGAGAGCATCGCGGATCGATCCGATGCAGGCGCTCAGATACGAGTAGACGGAACCGAAGTGGCGCGAAGTTTCGCGGTGTTGACCGGAAAGACAATCAACTACCGAACCAGCTAGGCGAAGAAAGGGCAGCGCCAATGAGCGTACCGGCTCCGCCGTGCATGCTTTTGTCCGTGACAGTCCGCGTCGTCCATGTCGTCCGTGTCAAAAATAGTTTTCGGGGAAAACCAGTGGCACACGGACAACGACAAGACCTCACCGACTGACGCGGACAAAGCACTTCAGCCTTGAAAGAGAACTACGATCTTGTTCGTTGGTGTTCGTCCAGTTCGTTCGTGTTCGCGTTGACTCATTGACACTTGAACAGCTGAGAGGCTTCGAGGGACAGCGATCCCTCGCTGCGCTCGGGATGACGTTTTTGGCGCTCGGATTTACGGCTACGCCTGAGCGCGACGCCCCGACACCACGACGGGAACGTTCGTGGTCGATACCGACGCCGGCGGCTCTGCATGCACGGCAACCGTCGAGTCGACTTTCTTCGACGTCGTGCGACCGGCCGCGTAGCCGAGCACGGCGCCGAGCAGCGTGCCGATGATCGCCTCGGTGATTCGGCCGGCGAGCGCGAGCACCAACATGCCGGCGACGATGATCACGAGCGTCGTCAGCTCCAGCCAGAGGCCGGACGAGAACAGATACGCTTGGAGCTCCGTGCTTCGGAAAATGCGCGGCGCGAACATCAGCGTGATCACCACGACGCCGAACACCGGGAGCCCGACGTAGATCGCGTGGGTCTCGCTGCGATTCTCCTCCTGAGCGCCGATCTGGTGCGCCATCTCCGCCGCTCGGCGGCGCATGCGCGCGACTTCAGCGCGGCTCGCGTCGCGCGATTGGCGGATCTCCGACATGCGTTGCGAGAATGCCGCGAGCATCGCGCCGCGGTACGCTTCGAATCCCGAGTCGCTCATCGCCGCGCGGAAGTCGGCGACGTCCTGGTAGGTGATGCGTGCGACGGCTTGTCTGCCATAGTCGCTGCGACGGAGCTTTTCCCACAGCGGCGTGTCGCGCGGCGGCATGTCGCCGGGAATCGAAACGATGGCCGCGTTGGGTGAACGCGTCAGAAGATCTTGCGCGGCGGCGGACGAAAGAACGCGCGAGCCGAGCGACGTCTCACCCTCCGTGAAGTCGCGCGTCGCGAGGGTGACGGCGTCCACGAGCCGAGCAATCACGTCGGGCGAGTCGGGCGCGAGGCGGAGCTCTTGCGCGATTGATTCGACGCGCGCGACGTCGCGGTTGACGAGCGGCGACTTCGCGAATCTCGTGATGCGCGTGCTATCGAACGACATCATGCGAAGAACAGAATCCACCGGCTCGAGTGATGCTTCGAGTCGCCGACGCTGTTCGTCGATCTCGAGCAAGCTTCGCTGAAGCTCGAAACGAGTTGCGCCGACTGCGGAGCCGTCCGCGGCGACCGCGGTCTGCGCGGCGACTCGATTGGCGAGTGGCACTGCAACCGTGATCGCGAGCGCGACTCGAAGCGCGACGGAAGAGCTCATGCGTGACATGAGTATTTTCGCTCGGCGAACTGTGTGAGGCGGACGACGATGGATCGGCGAGAAAAAAACGGCCATCTGTTCCGGGGACAAACTATACTCAGAAACGACGAGTGCGGAATGGCGAATTAATGAAGTCGTTCTGGGCGCGCCTTCAGCTGTGGAATTCGAAGGAATGTGACCTCTGGCCGCGCTGGATTTTCCTGCGCGCGCTCGGAGTGATCTTCTTCTCGGCTTTCTACTCGCTCTGGTTCCAGATCCATGGGCTGATCGGCGAGCGCGGGATCCTGCCGGTCGAGAGCTTTCTCGCGAACGTCGGCGCCGCCGTTCCGGGCGTGAAGCGGTTCTGGTATGTGCCCTCGCTGTTCTGGATCGACGCGAGCGATCGCGCGCTGACGGTCGTCGTCGCGGCGGGGCTGGGCTGCTCCATTCTCGTGATCGCGAACGTCATGCCGAAGCTGACGATCGCGCTCTCGACGCTGTTCTTCCTCTCGTGCATCGCCGTGCTCCAGGACTTCTCGTCGTATCAGTCCGACGGGATGCTCCTCGAAGCGGGGTTCATCTCGATCTTCTTTGCGCCGGTCGGCATCCGGCCCGGCCTTGGGTCCGCGGATCCGCCGACCCGGGCGAGCCGATTCATGCTGCAGTGGGAATGGTTCCGGATCTACTTCGAGTCCGGCGTCGCCAAGATCGCGAGCGGCGACATCCATTGGCGCAACTTCACCGCGATGGACGACTACTACCAGAACGGTCCGCTGCCCGCGTGGCCCGGGTGGTATGTCCAGCACCTGCCGCACTGGTATCACGCGGCGACCGTCGTCGCGACGCTGGTCATCGAGCTCGGAATCGTCTGGGCGCTCTTCCTGCCGCGGAGGCTGCGTCTCGCCTGCTTCGTGATCGTGACGGGGCTTCAGATCGGGATCATCGCGACGGCGAATTACGCCTTCCTGAACTACCTCGTGCTCGTGCTTGGCGTCCTCTTGCTCGACGATCGGGCGCTCGCTCGGTTCGGACTGCGCTTGCGCGAAGCCGCAGCGCCGGCCCTGACCACGGCACGCGAGTGGCGGTTAGGCCTCGAGTATTTTGTAATGGCCTGGCTGCTCTATGCGACGGTCGTCGTCTTCCTGGCGAGCGGCTCGAACAGCGCGCTCTCCTGGCCCGAGCACGTGCTCGAGCCGTTTCGGTTCGCGAATCCCTATGGTCTCTTCGCGACGATGACGGAGGCGCGGTACGAGATCGAGTTCCAGGGAAGCCGGGACGGCGGAAAGACGTGGATCGCGTATCCGTTCCGATACAAGCCGCAAGACATCAAGGAACGCCCCGGGATCTACGCGCCGTATCAACCGAGGTTCGACTGGAATCTGTGGTTCGCCTCGCTGGGACCGTGGAGAAGCTCGGACTGGGTGGTGCGCGCGCAACAGCGTTTGCTCGAGGGAAGTCCGAGCGTGCTCGCCCTGTTTCGGAGTGATCCGTTCGCCGGCGCACCGCCGACGCAAGTCAGAACGGTGCTCTGGCAATACTGGTTCACCGATTGGAAGACCAAGCGCGAAACGGGCGCGTGGTGGCGACGTCAGGAGCTCGGGCTGTTCAGCGGCGTCCTGACGAAGGGCGCCAATGGGCAGATGATCTTGAGCGATTCGCCTTGAGGTCTAGCACCCGCCGCCGGAGCTCGGCCGACAGCCCGCGCTGAGCAGGTTCACCAACAGTCTCGCCGCGCCTTGAATGCCCGCCGGCATCTGCTCTGAAAAGGTCAGCGACGAGTAGATGTACGTTCCCTTGCCGAGGTGCGCGACGAGCAACGAGTTCGCGTTCTCCTTTTCGCCCGGATCGTGCGTCTCGATTATATGAGAATAGTGTGAATCAACCGCGGTCGGGACGAAGAGGGCACGCTCGCGGACCCAGCTCTCCCAGTCCGCTTCGTGAATCGCGTTCGGCCACGTGAGAATGCGCGCTCTGGGGTCGAGGACAGTGATCGGCGCGTCGGGAGTCGTCACATGCTCCGGCGTCGGGCGCGAGAGAACTACAGGATACGGCAACACGCTCGACTGTGTCGTCAGGTACTGAGCACCGAGGACGACCATCGTGCCGCCGTTTCGCACGAAGTCGAGCATGCGCTCCTTCTGTCCCATCAACTCGGGGTGGACCTCGAACGCACGCGGGCCGATCACCAGCGTCGTGAACTTCGACAGATCGACGCCGAGGAGATCGCCGGCATCCACCGCGACCCCCGGAACGCCGAGCTGCCGAAGCATCGCGTCGATGTCGTCGCGAACGCCGGGGACGTACGCCATCATCAAGCGCCCTGGAACGTTGATGTCGACCGCCTCGAGGTAGAGCGCGGAGCTGTGGTAGTAGTTGGTCGGCGGAATGTGCGGATGCACGAGCGGCAGGAAGCCCTCGAGCAACTTTCCGACGGTCGGCGAATGACCGACGACACCAAACTCGTGCCGGCCCGCGGGAAGCGTTCCGCGCAGATGCAGGAACAATTCACGCTGCTCATGCGGCGCGAGCGTCACCGACTTTGGCAACGCCTCGACATGCACGCTCGACGGCGACAGCACCTCGAGCGCGAACGTCTGCGGGAGGTCGGAATAAGACTTCAGTGACAACCTGAGATCGCGCGCGATCGGCTTCGCCGCTTGAAACCACTCGAGTCCCCGCTCGAAACTCAGCGTCACCGCTGGAACGGCGCCGAGCGCGCGGTCTTGGATGCCGATCTGCGGATCCGCGGCGCGGTAGACGACCGGACCGACGCTCGTCGTGAACGTCGTCCCCGCGATCGTCAGCGTTACCGCGACATCGCTCGTCCGGTGCAGCTCCTCGGGAACAGTTACTCCGGGAACAACGAGCGGCGCGAGGATCGCACCGTTGATGCGATGCACGCCGTCGACCGCGACATTGACCGATTGGAACAACTCGTTCTTTCGCTCGGAGATCCACCACGGACGACTCTCGGCAAGACCAGCGATATTCGCGGTGAAACGTCGAGCACTGTCCGGCTCGAGCACCGTCGAGTCGCGAAAGCCATAGGTCTCACCGAGGACCGACAGGTCATCGATCTTGATCGGCGCCTTCCCGTGGTTCGCGATCGCGATGAACGCCGCGACCGTGTCGGCTTCGGAGAGCAGCTCGCGGTCCACCGTTGCCTCGACCGTGACGCGCGCCGCGAGCAGCAGCGCGTCGATCGCCCGGCGTCGAATGAGGTCGACCGACGCATCGACGTCGAGCCACTGCGATCCGCACGGCGTCGACTGAATCGCCGGCGGCGCGGCGTCGAGCGCCGGGTGCTTGCACCAGGGAATCGCAACGCGCGCCGAGGTCGCCGCCGCAACGATCTTCGCGAGATACGGAACGACGCGCTCGGAGTGCGATCTGTCGAACTGCGATCGCGCGGAATCCGCGTACGCTTGGATCGCGGCCATGAGCGGCGCGACGGCAGCCGGCGTGCGCGTCGAGTCGGTGAATCTGGCGAACGTGGTATCGATGCCGTCGAAAATCGACTTCTCGCCCACGCCACTCGCAGCGGTTCCAGGCTTCAGCAACGCCGGAGCGAGATGGATGTAGAGCTCGGAGCGCCGCTGCGGCACCGTCAGACCGATCAACCCTTGCGACCGCTGCATCGCCCGGCTCTCCATTCCGAGCTCGGCATAAGTCTTTCCTAATATGGCGTCATAGGCTGAGGCGTCGATCGTCAGACCGTTTCCAAAGTGGTAGAGCTCGAGCGGCTTCCATGGCGCACCGAACGGTTGCGCCGGAAAATGAATCGAGTCGCCGGCCGCTTCGAACGCGGACCGGGCGATGATCGACGCCGCCTGATGCATCCCGTTGCCGTCGGAAACACTGTCGGTGTAGGCGACGATGATGACGTGCGGGCGAAATGATCGGATCGTCCGTAGCACGTCCGTCACGAGCTGCCCGGCCGGCCATCGTTTGAATACGGTCTGCGCATTCTTCGCGATGCCGAAGTCGAAGGCGCGTCCGAAGAACGAGATTCCCCCGTCGATTCGCCGTGCGGCCATCGATTCGGACGTGCGCATGGCGCCGAGCGACGCGCCGCTCTCGACGCCGATGAAATTCTCGCCGCCCTCGCCACGCGTCAGCGAGAGATAGGCCGTCTCGATGTTGTGCCCGCGCGCGAGCCACGCGATCAGACGCGGGTCGTCGTCGTCGGGATGCGCACCGATGATGAGCACTCGCGGCGTGACGGTAAGTCCATTCACGAGCTGTTGGAGCCGCACGGCGCTCCGGTCCTGCGCGCATGCGACCCGCGAGATGAACGTCGTCGAGAGAACGACCGCGGCGAGGCACACGGCTCCCGCCCGTCGAGAAAACGCACAGCGCATAGAGAGACCTCAGCGATCAACTAAGCTGATAGTAGCTGCGATGCGCTGCAATCAAACACGCTCGGAGCGCGGGTCAAGCCGCCCGCCTCGCGAGATCGTGGAGATTCGATGACGATTCGATTAAGACCAGAGCCGAAAGCCGCCCTTGAACGCGTTTGCGTTCGAGCCCAGGCGCGAGCGCGGTGGCAGCTGCTTGAGGTGCTTGGAGTTTCCGCCGCCGAACACGATGTAGTCCGCACGAAACGCCGCCATGAACAACGCCGCGACGTTCTTGACGTGCTGCCGCCAAACGCGTTTGCCGAGACTTCGGAAGCCAGCTTCGCCGAGGTATTCCTCGTATGTCTCACCGTGCAGATACGGGAGGTGCGCGAGCTCGAGCGGGATCAGTGTTTTCTCACAGATGAGAGCCGAGCCAAGGCCCGTACCGAGTCCCAAAAAGAGCATCGTGCCGCCCTCGTAGCTGCCGAGGGCCTGCATCGCGGCGTCGTTGATGATCTTCACCGGCTTGTGGAACGCCTTCTTATAATCGAACCGCACCCACCCCTTCCCCAGGTTCCACGGCTCGAGCGCCGGTCGGCCCTTCGAGACCGGACCGGGATAGCCGATCGACACTACGTCGAACTCCCAGTGGGCCGTCGCGGCAAGCACTTCCTTCACCATGAGTCGCGGCGTCATATGCGGCCCCGACGGAATCTTGATCGGCGCGCGTTTACCGCTCGCGAGCACTTTCACATTGGTTCCGCCGACGTCGATTACGAGAATTTTCATGGTCGATGCGATACGCGTGCGCAGAATGTCGAAAAAATATCGAGCGCCCCTTCGGGCTCTCGCCAATACGTTCGGCCCTGAAGGCGACGGCCGCAACGCCGAAGTTCTCACGGAAAGGACGACAGGGCGCTGGACGGTTTTTCCTTGCTGAGCAGCAGCGCGAGACCGGCGAGGAGTCCGACGACGAGCACTCCGCTCCACATCAGCACAGGACCAAAGCGATCGAGCGCCGCGACGCCGAGCCATGGGCCCAGCACGAGCGCCAGGCTGATGACGCTCGAGAACGCGCCCATGTATTCCCCGTTCCGGCCGGGGGGTGCGATGTCCGCGACGTACGCCGTCGCCACCGGAAAGACGATCATCTCGCCAAAGGTCCAGACGACCACCGTACCGATGATGAATGCGGAGCTCGTCGACAGTCCCACCGCACCGAATCCGACGGCGGTAAGAACAATGCCGACCGCCAGCGCCGAACGGTGCGACCAGTGCGACATCGCGAGGTTGAGCGGGACTTCGAAGGCGACGATGAGCAGTGTGTTGACGACGAACAGCATTCCATAAAACGACTCGCGGTGGTTCAGATCGCGGACCAGGTACAGCGGCAACGCGCCCTGGTTTTGCATGAACACGAGGTTCATGAGGAAAATTGCGGCGAGGAATTCGATCGCGTTCCGGTCTTTCCAGACACTCGCCGACGTTGGAGACTGTACCGAATCGGCGACGCGAGAAGGGTTCAGTCGCGACTCAGGGATGGTCGCCGTGAGGTCGCGCGTCCGCAAAAGAATCGACAAGACGATGGCTGCCGCGAGCGACGTCGCGCCGTCGACAATGAAGAGCAGCGGAAACGAGACCGTCGCGAGAAAGCCGCCGACCGCCGGGCCGATGCTCATGCCGAGATTGACCGCGAGCCGGTTTACCGCGATCGCGGATTTGCGCTGGTCGGGAGACGTCGTCGCCGTCAGCGCGGACATCGTCGCGGGCCGCGTTCCCTCGGCGACCAGCGCCCAGAGAAACGTCAGCAGGGCGACGACGGCGAACGAGTGCGCGAGCGGAATGACGAAGAGCAGAAGACCCGTGAGCCCGAGCGAGGCGCGCATCACGGTGAACGGACCGACACGATCCGAGAGCCGCCCCGCAAAAGGGGCGGTGAGGATTCCGCCGATCCCATAGATGCTCAGCGCGAGCCCAGCGAGCGACGCCGAGACGTTCAGGTAGCGCGTGAGGTAGAGAATCAGGAACGGCAACGCCATCACGCCCGCTCGGTTGACGAGCGACGTGGCGAAGATGATCCAGACGTCTCGCGGGAGCGCGCCGAGGCCGCGCCATGGATTCGGGACAGGCAAGACAGAAACCTATTGGGGACGAGCACCGGACGACGGCTCGAGACACTTGCGAACTGGCGCATCGATTGTCGATTCTCGCTCATGACTTCTGCGTTGCTTGCGCTGCTGGCTCTGGCCGACACCACTTCCGTGATTCGCGTGAACCAAGTCGGGTATTTGCCCGACGCGCCGAAGGTCGCGGTTTTATGCTCCCTCACCGATTCATCGCGAACAGCGGTGACGTTCGTCGTCCGCGACTCGGCCGCGCGCGTTGTGCTCGGGCCGGTGAAGGCGCCGGCTGCCGGCGGATTTGGTCCGTGTGCGGGGACCTGGCGATTGGACTTCTCGAAAGTCCGGCGGACCGGCACGTACGAGATCGACGCGAAAGACGCACGCTCGCCGCGCGTTCGGATCGGGCCGAGCGTGTACGCGGGGGCGACGGACACGCTCTTGATGTACATGCGTGAGCAGCGGTCGGGCTTCAATCCATTCTTTCGGGACTCGGTGCACCGGTACGACGGGAACGTGATCGACGACACGGGGCACGTCGTGAAGTTCCTGCCGGTCAGCGGCGGTTGGGCCGACGCCAGCGACTACCTCCAGTACGTGGCGACTTCGGCGACCGCGACGTACCACATGCTCGCCGCCTTTCGAGACCACTCACGAGGATTCTCTGATCGGTTCGACGCTCGCGGCCTTCCGGGCGCGAATGGATCGCCCGACGTCATCGATGAGGCCCGGCATGGGCTCGAGTGGCTCGTCAGGATGTTCCCGAGCGACACGGAGCTCTACAACCAGCTCGGGGACGATCGCGACCACACGTACCTCGACCTTCCGACGACGGATTCGTCCGACTACGGCTGGGGCAAGGGCAAGGAGCGGCCCATCTACCGTTGTACCGGACGCCCGCAGGGAATCTTTCAGTACAAGAATCGCTCGACCGGCATGGCGTCGACCGCCGGCAAGTACGCGTCGGCGTTCGCGCTCGGGGCTCGCGTGCTCGCCGCGCGAGGCGACTCGCTCGCGACGACCCTCCGACGAAAGGCTATCGCCGCATACAACGTTGGAATCGCGTCCCCGGGGGTGTGTCAAACCGCGCCCGGACGTGCGCCATACTTCTATGAAGAGGACAACTGGACGGACGACATGGAGCTTGCGGCCGCGGAGCTCTACGCGCTGACCCGCGAGCCGCAGTACCTTCGCGACGCCCGCCGATTCGCGGCGCAGGAACCTGTCACGCCCTGGATGGGCGCAGACACCGCGAAACACTATCAATGGTACCCGTGGTACAACGCCGGTCACTTCGCGCTCTGGCAACACGGTTCGGCGAACGATAAACAGACCGCAAGCGACTATTATCGACGCGGAATCGAGCGAGTCGCGAAGCGCGCGACCAACGGTTTTCGCGTCGGCATCCCGTTCATCTGGTGCTCGAACGATCTCATGGTCTCGTTCGCGAGCCAAGCGCTGCTCTACCGCCAGATGACCGGCGACACTCACTTTAGAGAATACGAACAGGCGGCCGTCGACTGGCTCTTTGGCGCGAATCCGTGGGGCATCTCTATGGTCGTCGGCTATCCGCGCGGCGAACGTTGGCCCAACGACCCTCACTCGGTCGTGTCCCTGCAGATCAAGCCGGAGGCAATCACCGGCGGTCTCGTGGACGGCCCAGTCTACCGGTCGATCTACAGCAATTTGCGCGGAATTGCGCTGCGCCATGCGGACGCGTTCGCGGCGTTCAACACCGGCTTCATCGTTTATCACGATGACATGGGCGACTACTCGACGAACGAGCCGATCATGGATGGAACGGCGAATCTGATCTATCTGATGTCGGCCCTCGCGGATCGCCGCTAGCCGACGCGACGCCGCGGCTTCGTGAACGCGCGCTCGGTGGCCGACTTCTTCGCAGTCGCTATACTCTAGGGCCGTGACTACGACGGCATTCGATCGGCCGCGGACGTTCCCACGCTTCGCGGCCGCGATCTTTCTCAGCAGCGGCCTGCTCTTCCTCATTGAACCGATCGCCGGCAAGCGGATTCTCCCGCTGCTCGGCGGATCGGCCGCGGTGTGGACGGCGTGCCTCGTCTTCTTTCAATGCGCGCTGCTCCTCGGGTACTTCACGGCGCATTGGCTCGTCACCCGCGCATCCGACCGCGGTCAGGTGATGACGTATCTTGGCCTCTTGGTGCTGTCGCTCGCGCAGCTGATCGTCGCGCCGAGCCTGAATGCATCGTCCTCGCATCCGATCGCGACGGTCCTGTGGCTGCTGGCAATCACGATCGGACTTCCGTTCGTCACGCTGTCGGCCACGAGCCCGCTGCTGCAGGCGTGGTATGCCCGCACGGAGGGCTCTTCGCGTCCGTACCGGCTGTATTCGGTATCGAACGTCGGGTCGATGCTCGCGCTCATCATCTATCCGTGGCTCATCGAGCCGAAGCTCAGCGTACGCGAACAGGTGACAGGGCTGATCGTCGGCTTCGTGCTGCTCGCGATGGTGTGCGCGGCGATCGCGTTCTCGTCGCGCGGGGCGGCAACGCCGATGGAGAGCGTGACGAGCTTCACGGACACGATCGAGCGCGGCACGCGTCTGTCGGACCGAATGCTCTGGGTTGGACTCGCGGCATGCGGGTCGCTGCTGCTCTCGGCGATCACGAATCACATCAGCCAAAACGTGGCGACGATTCCGCTGCTGTGGATCGCTCCACTCATCGCGTATCTGTTGAGCTTCGTCGTCGCGTTCGCCGGCGAGCGCTGGCGTCCACGACCCGTGATGATCGCGTTCGGCGCGGCGGGGCTCGCCGCGGCGAGCTATCTGGTCTACAAGGGAATTCTCAGCATGCCGATTCGTCGAGCAGCGGGGATCTTTTGCGCTTCGCTTTTCGGCATGTGCCTGTTCCTGCACTCGGAGCTCTATCGCCTGCGGCCGGCGGCGCGTGACCTGACGTCATTCTACTTCCACGTCGCGGCCGGCGGTGCGCTCGGCGCGATTCTCGTCGGCGTCGTCGCACCGTCGCTGTTGCCGGGCAACTACGAGCTCGCGTTCGGATTCGTGTGCGTCGGCATCCTCGCGCTCATCGTCACCTGGCAGATCAGCTGGCTCGCGCGATCGATCACGTTCTGCACGAGCGTCGTGATGGTCGGAATCATCGTCGGCCAGGTGAGAACCGACCGCGCGAACAACGTGATGCGTCTGCGCAATTTCTACGGAACGCTGCACGTGACGCAGGGAGAGGAGGGCAGGCTCGCGGCGACCGAGCGAACGTTGTACAACGGCGTCATCTCGCACGGGCAGGAGGTCTTTCGCGCAGACTTGAGCGAGACGCCGACGACGTACTACGGACGCAAATCGGGGGTCGGTCTCGCGATCGATCTCTGTTGCAGCGGACGGCCGCGCCGCATCGGCGTCATCGGACTCGGCGCGGGAACGATCGCGGCGTACGGCAAACCGGGCGATACGATCCGGTTTTACGACATCAATCCGGCGGTCGAGGGCGTCGCGCGATCGAAGTTCAGGTATCTGCGCGATTCGCCGGCGCACGTCGACGTTGTCATCGGCGACGCGCGGGTGTCGCTCGCAAGGGAAGCGCCGCAGCGATACGACGTCATTGCGGTCGATGCGTTCTCGGGCGACGCGATCCCTGTTCACCTCATCGATGCCCAAGCGCTGGACGTCTACAAGCGGCATCTGGCGCCCGGAGGCATCGTCGCGTTCCATGTGTCGAACCGGTATCTCAACCTCAAGCCGGTGGTCGCGCAGATCGCCGCGCGGGATGGGATGAAGGTGGCCTACATCACGAACGAGGGCGACGATCCGAAGGACGTTTGGTCGTCCGACTGGGTATTAGTGACCGCGAATGAGCAATTTCTAAACGACTCGGCCGTCTCTGCCGCCGCGACAGCGATCGACAGCATCCCGGGCTTGCGCCTCTGGACGGACGACTATAACAGCCTGCTGCCCATTTGGCGCCAGGGCCGGTAGGCGTCGATGCGAATCGGCATCGACGTCGGCGGAACGAAGATCGAAGGCATCGCGCTGGCGGACGACGGAACCATCGCGACGCGAATTCGGATTGCGACGCCGAGGAGCTACGATGCGTCGGTGGCGGCGATCGCGGAGCTCGTCGGTCGCATCGAGAGTGATGTCCAGCAACGCTGCTCGGCGGGGATCGGGATTCCCGGCGCGATCACGCCGGCAGGTCTCGTGAAGAACGCGAATTCGACCTGGCTCAACGGCCGCCCGCTCGGAGATGATCTCGAGGAGGCGCTCTCGCGGCCGGTCCGTCTCATGAACGACGCGAACTGCTTCGCGATCTCCGAGGCGGCTGACGGAGCTGGTGCCGGCGCTGATGTCGTTTTTGGGGTCATTCTCGGAACGGGCGTCGGCGGCGGCATCGTGGTATCGGGCAAGTGTGTCCAGGGACCCAACCGCATCGCAGGCGAGTGGGGACACAACCCGTTGCCGCGTATGACGCCAGACGAATATCCGGGAGCGCTTTGCTACTGCGGGAAGCGCGGCTGCATCGAGACGTTTTTGTCCGGGCCGGGTTTCGAGAAGGACTTCACCTCGCATGCCGGGCGAGAGCTGCCGAGCGGCATGATCGTCGCGGCCGCGGCGGCGGGAGACTCGAGTGCGATCGACGCGCTCGACAGGTATCAGGATCGTCTCGCGCGAGCGCTGGCGTCGATCGTCAACGTGCTCGACCCGGACGTTGTCGTCCTCGGAGGAGGCATGTCGAACCTGCCGAGGCTCGCGGAATCGGTCGAGGCGCGGTTAGCGCAATATGTGTTCTCTGATAGTGTCGTGACGAGCGTCGTGAAAAACGTCCACGGGGATTCGAGCGGCGTTCGCGGAGCGGCGTGGCTGTGGCCGAAAGGCTGGTTGGACACGGCGATATGACGGAAGAGCTATCGTCGCCGATGGCAGTAGGAATGCGACGGCTCGGCGAATTGTGACCGCCGTCCTGGCGAGGCCATGAGGGCGCTACGACGTTTAGATCCCGATAGGGAAAGCGATCCTCCGAGAATCTGACAATGAAGGTCAAAGCAAACATCGCGCTCGTCGCGCTCGTCGCGAGCCTCGTCGTCGTCGGATACGGCGTTTACAAGACTGAAATACCAGCGGCGGCGCCGGTTCAGTCCACCGGACGGCGAAATCCCGCCGACCGTCCGATCGTCGTCGACCAGACGTCGCTGGTCAACATCGAGCAGCTGGTGCGCCTTCCGACGGCGCCCGACGAACGGTCGTTCGCGCAGGACGCGCTCCGGCTCGCCGATCAAGAGATGGACTTGGCGTTCGCGCAGGCCGTTCGATCGATCGCAAACCAGCCGAAGGTCAATACTCCGGAAGTCCAGGATCTCGCGAAGCGGCTTCAGTCCGCACAGCGTTCGCTCGCCGCCGATCAAGCCCACGTCAAGGAGCTCACCGCCGCGCTCGCGTCGGCGCCGACGACGACGTCGCAAGCAATTTCGGACCAGCTCGATCTCGCGAAGGCGCAGGTCGTTCTCGACCAGGACGAGATCGACGACTCGAGTCAGGATCTTCAGCGCGCCGGCGGCGACCCGCAGGGCCGCATGCAGGCGATGATGGCGGAGCACGACGCGGCATCGAAGAGCTCGGACAGCATTCGCGTGAATGTCACGCGGGTCGTCGAGACGCATGGACTCGTCGAGCATCTTCACGCGCTGCAGGCATTTTACGACAAAGAATCGCAGTTGAAAGGCGCGCGATCGACCGCGGACTCCCTCGCCGTCACCTTCAGGCAGCGCCACGACCGCCTCGAGGCACGCGCGTCCGCGCTCCGGGATTCCGCGAATGCGCCAAATGCCGCGGCGAAATCCGACTCGACCGCCGTGCGGCTCCTCACGGCGCAGCGCCAGGCGCGAAGCGAGAAACAGCGCGCGACGCTCGACCAGCGCGTCGATATTCAACACCGATTGTCCGACGTCTACTCGAATTGGCTCGCCGTCAACACCTCGCACGAACGACTGGCGATCAACCGCGCGCTGAAGAGCATCGCGCTCATTCTCGTGATCATTCTCGCGGCCGTCGTGATCGCGCGGGTCGTCGAGCATCCGCGCGACGCTCGGTCCGGCACGGATCGTCGCCGGACGCAGACGATGCACATGATCGCGCGCGTATCGCTTCAGGTCACGGCGGTCCTCCTGATTCTCCTCGTCGTCTTCGGTCCGCCCAACAACCTCGGCACGTTCCTCGGCCTCGCGGGCGCCGGTCTGACCGTTGCGCTCAAAGATTTCATCATCGCGTTCATCGGCTGGTTCGTGCTGATGGGCAAGAACGGCATCCGGATCGGTGATCTCGTGGAGATCAACGGCGTCACCGGCGAGGTCGTCGAGCTGGGGCTGTTCTATACGGTGTTGCTCGAGACCGGGGACTGGAGCGACTCCGGCCGCCCGACGGGACGCCGCGTGACGTTCACGAACGGCTTCGCGATCGAGGGACACTACTTCAACTTTTCGACGTCGGGGCGCTGGCTGTGGGACGACGTGCGCATCGTCGTGCCGGAGAGCCGCGATCCGTATCCGATCGTCGAAGCAATTCAGAAGGAAGTCGAAGAGCAGACCGCGGAAAGCTCGCGTGAGGCCGAGGCGCAATGGCGCGCGGCGCGGCGGTCGCCTCACTCGGAGGCGTTGCCCGTGGCGCCGTCGATCACCCTCAAGCCCGTGTCGGGCGGCGTCGAGATCGTCGCGCGCTACATCACCCACGTCGCGCAGCGCGAAGAGCTCCGCGCGCAGCTCTATCACACCGCCGTCGACATGCTCGGCGCCAAGACGCCGGTCTCGTAGACTCGGCCCCGATCTCGACTCGGCGACCTTGAGCGTGACGCCATCGACGGCGATAGTCTAGTCCGCATGGACATGAATCGTCGCGGATTCCTGACGAGCGCCGGAACGGCCGCCGCCGGATTCGCCCTGACCGGCTGCATTCCCCGAGCGATCGCCGCGGGGCCGACGCCGCGAACGCGCGTCAATCTCGTTCTTCCGACCATCTCGTGGGATCGCGTGATCCGAACGACGGTCGGGCTGCGTCCGCATCGGGATTCCGGTTTTGTCGTCCGCGCGGACCGGCTCGATGACAAAACTGTAATTCACAACTATGGACACGGAGGAACCGGCTATTCCCTGTCCTGGGGTACCGCGCAACTCGCAACCGATCTCGCACTGCAAGGCGCGGAGCGGCGCGCGGCGGTGATCGGCTGCGGGATCGTCGGGCTGACGACGGCGCGCCAACTGCAGCGTCACGGCTTCGACGTCACGATCTACGCAGCGTCGCTGCCGCCCGAGACGACCTCGAACATGGCGTGGGCGGCGTTCACTCCGCTCTCCGGCCTCGTGTCCGCCGAGCGACGAACGCCCGAGTGGGATGCGCAGTTCCGGCGAGCCGTTGCTATCTCGTATCGACAACATCAACTGCTCGCCGGAAACCGGTATGGCGTGTCGTGGATCAACGACTACACGCCGGTCACCAATCCCAGCACCCCGCGGCCCGGGGCAGCAGAGGGCGGGCCGGGACTGATGCCCGATGGCCTCGGTGTGAAGGTCGCGGTGCTCAATCCGGGCGAACACCCGTTCGCGACGCCCTACGCGCTCTGCGTCCCGAACCTCCGATTCGAGCCCTCGATTTACCTCGACGCCCTGATGCGCGACGTCGTCGCGTTCGGCGGCCGGATCGTCGTTCGGTCCTTCGAGTCGAAGCGCGATCTCGCGACACTTTCGGAAAATCTCATCGTCAACTGCACGGGGCTCGGCGCCAAGACGCTTTTCGGCGACGACGAGCTCGTTCCAATCAAAGGCCAGTTGACCGTGCTCGTGCCGCAGGCCGAGGTGAACTATACGGCGGGCGGAATGATGCCGAGAAACGACGGCATCGTGCTCGGGCACGTAGCGCTCCGCGGTGTCTCGAGCCTCGACGTCGACGAGGCCGAACGGAAGCGCGTCGTCGAGGCGGCGATCGCGTTCTTCGCGCGAATGCACACGCCCGTCGCATAGGTCGGATGCCTGTTCCGGAAGTGAGCGTCTGTGTCCCGACATACAACGGCGGCCGCTATCTCGCGGAAACGTTGGATAGTATCGCCGGGCAAACGTTCGGCGACATCGAAGTCTTGATCGTCGACGACGGCTCGACCGACGATACGCTCGACATCGCCAATCGGTACGCCGCGGCTGATCACCGAGCGCATGTCATCCGCAACGAGCAGCGTGCGGGATCGAGCGCGCGCAACGCCAACGTCTGCGTCGGTCTGGCGCGGGGCGAGTGGATCAAGTTTCTCTACCAAGACGACGTCATGATGCCCCGCTGCCTCGAAGCGATGCAGGATGCAGGGCGGCGAGGACCGCTTGTCATCAGCCGACACCAATACCGCTTCGAGCCCGACGTCGACGAAGGGACTCGCCGCGGCTACGAGACGCTGCCGACGCTCGAAGAGAATCTTCCGGGCGAGTTCGCGACCCCGAACGAGCTGTGCGACGCCGTATTGCGACAGTGGGAGCTCAACTTCATCGGACCGACGAGCAGCAGCTTCATTCGCCGCGACTGCTTCGAGCGATACGGGCTGTTCGCGCCGGACATCGCAACCTTTCCGGATCTCGAATATTGGATTCGCGTCGGCTCGAATGAGGGAATCTCGATCGTCACCGAGCCAATGGTGACGTTCCGCGTTCACGGCAGATCGATCAGCGCCAGTCGCAATGATCCGTCCAATCCGCGCCACTACGAATATTCGCTCGAGCTTCTCGCGCTGCTCTGCAGGCTGAAGACTGACCCACTGTATGAGCGTTTACGAATCATGTCACGGTCGCATCCATCTGCGCCGCGACTGAACGCGCTCTTTCGCGAGCTCGCGTTCCAAGGACGCTGGACGGCGATCGACGCCCGCTATCGAACGAAGCAGACGGCCGAACTGGACTATTGGGGCGAGTTCTGCCGAAAATATCCGATCGTTCTCGACGAGCTGCGTGAGATCGACGCCGAGACGCCGGCGCTCACGCGTCTCAGGCAGCTCGTGAAGCTGCGATTCTGAGATACCGGCTACGCGATGACCATCTCGACGACTCGAGCCGCGATCCATGGCGCGAGCGAATACTTCGCGGTGTCGACGCTGATGTAGCCGCCATCCCGAACGATCCCGAACTTGTCTCGCCGGTGCAGCGTGCTCGCCCGGTCGGCGAGGGATCCCTTCCCGACCGCGTACACCCAGCCGCCATGGACTTCGAAGTCGGTGAGCTCGGCGACGCCGGGAAAAAACTTGGTCAGCTCTCGAATCGTCGACGCCGCAACGTCGGCCTTTCGCTGCTCGGTCAGCGTCGCCTCGGCACGCGGCGGCTCGATTGCATTGCCCTCGGCGAGGAGCTCGGCCTCGTACCACGAGAGGTATACGCGGCCGTCGCCGTAGCGATTGACGCCGCCGAATGGCCCGGTGCAGATCACCGCGCTCCGGAACGACGCGTTTGGCGCATGGCCGTAGACCGTGGCCCGAAAGCGATGCGTCCACGGCGCCGGCGGATAGATGCCGACCGTCGCGTCGACGGCAATGCGACTTTCCCAAAGGCCGTTGACGACAACGTCGAAAGCCTCGAGGTCCCGCGATCCTTCGCCGCTACACAGGATGTCCAGCCGACCGTCGTCCCGCGTTCGAACTCCTTCGACCCAGGCATTGAGCCGAACCTCGATGCGCGGATCGTTCATCACCGCTGCTTTCAGGAGATCCGCCACCGCGAGTGTCGACACAGATCGCTCCGGAACCGCAAACCCAGCGACGACGTCGTCCGAGCTCGTGACTCCGGCCAGCTCGCGCGCAGAGAGCTTGCGCGACGTCGCATGGCGGATGTCGGCGAGATACTTCCCGGCGTCCGGCTGCTTCGAGAATTCTCGAATGAGCTCGGCCGTCCGATCTGCGTAGGATTCGTACGCCGCCGCATCGACGACCGACTTTCGGTGGACGAGAAAGAGATCGTCCTCTACCGTCGCGAACCGGCTGATGTCGTCGTCGATCAGCCGCTCGATCGAATCAGGAAACGCTAAACCGCCGGGAATCAGCCGTGTCGCCGTGCTCAGCGACGGATCGCCGGCATAGAGGAAGCCGAGGTGAATCTTCCCCTCGTTCCAGCGGCCGGCCCCTTCGAGGAGATCATGCGCGCCTTCGACCAGCACCACGCGCTGTCCCCGGCGCGCGAGGCCGAGCGCGGCACACGCGCCGAACATCCCGCCGCCCAAAATCGCGACGCGCTCAGTCATCGGCATGCGGTCGACATTTACGGGTTTCTTGCCGCCGCTTCGCGAACGAACTCATCCCAGTCGCGAAGGTAGGCCGACTCCGCGTAGTGCGTGTCGGCAAGCGCGAGACAAACTGCGTCGGGGGAAAATGCGTAGAGTCGCGCCCAGGTCATCGGCGGCAAAAAAAGCGCGCGGCTGCGTTCCTTCATCTCGTACGTCGTCCAGCCGCCGCCCGTCGAGACGTCGACCTTGAAGGTGCCCGCGATGGAAACGAGCAACTGTCTCGTGCACCGATGCGCGTGATTCCCGCGGTCGCCGCTCGCGTCCACAATGAAAAAGACGCGCTTCGTCTCGAACGGAATGTCGATGCCGGATTCGATCGAGGTCAAAACCCCGCGCTCGTCAGCGGCTTGCCGAAGCTCGATCCAGCACGCCGCCACTAGCGATGCGCCCATGAGCCCCCGAGCGCCTTGTACAACTGCACCGCCGACGTCAGCTCGGCGAGCTGCGCTTGGCTCAACGCCAGCTCGGCGCTGAAGAGGCTTCGCTGCGCGTCGAGCAAGTCGAGGTACGTCGACAGGCCCGCCTGATAGCGAACCGTCGCAAGATCGAGTGCCTGTCGAAGCGCCTGCGCCTGCGTCGCCTGTGCGACCGCCTGATCGCGCGACGTCCGCACGGACGCGAGCGCGTCGCTCGCCTCGCGCAGCGCATTCAGCGCGACGCCCTCGTACGATGCGCGTGCCTGTTCAGCGCGAGCGCGAGCGGCCGCCGAGAGATTCGCCAGTCGAGAGTTGTCGAACACCGGGAACGAGAGGCCGATGAGCGCTTGATAGATCTCGTTCTTCGATCCGAAGTTCGTCGGAGAGCTCGCCTGATAGCCGTACGATCCGGTGATATTGAAGGTCGGCCAGCGTGCCGCGTCCGCAACACCGACTCTCGCGACGGCGGCCGCGTAGTTTCGTTCAGCCTCGACGACGTCGGGACGGCGCGTGAGCAGCGCGGCCGGAATCGAATCCGGAATAGCGAGCGACTTCACCGCATCGGCCAGTGGAAGCCCGCGCGGAACGGCGACCGGGGCCTGCCCGAGCAAAACATTCAAATTGTGCTCATTCTGCGCTCGCGCGCGCTCGGCCTGCGCGAGCGTCACGGCCGGAGCCGCCACCTGCGCCTCGAACTGACGGACGTCGAGCTCCGACGTCAGCCCCTGGCTGAACCGTTGACGCGCGATCTCCAACGTCGATCGGCGTGAGCTCAAGGTGCGTTCAGCAATCGCGCGCTCCTGGTCTAGCTCGAGCAGCTGCAGATATCCGGACGCGACCTGGCTCACGAGCGACAGTGCAACGGCCTGCCGGTCCGCTTCGCGCGCGGCGTAATCCGCGTTCGCCGCTTCGACGCCGCGTCGAACGCGTCCCCAAAAATCGAACTCCCATGCGAGGTCGCCGGTGAGTCGCGACGCACGATACGACGTCGCCGGAAATGCGCCGAGTGCAACCTGATTCGTGCTCTGGGAGCCGTTGACGGTGACGCTGGGCAACAGCGGCGCACGCGCGACCCCGACGTCCGCGCGATACTCGTCCATCCGCGCGACGGCGACTTGAAGGTCGCGGTTTTGGCGCAGCGAGAGATCGACGAGACGAACCAGCGTCGAGTCGGGAATGATGTCGAGCCACGCGGCCGCATCCACGGCGCGATCGTTGATCGTTTGCCGGCCGCTCACCGGCGCGATGCTTCGAATCGAGTCGCGACGCCGCTCGATCTCGAGCGAATCGAAGAACTGTCGCGACGAGTCGCTCAGTCGCGGCGCACCGACGCGCTGCGCTGGCGCGATCACGGTCTCCGGAGTGTACTTCGGACCGGCGAGGCATCCCGCGGCGACGAGCAACCCCACGACAGCGATCGAGGATCGGTTGCGACGGCGTGATACGAGAGTGGATCCTACGCTCGCTACGCTCGCATCAGGATGACATGGACTCGCTACGCTCGCATCAGGATGACGTGGACTCGCTACGCTTGCATCAGGATGACATGGACTCGCTACGCTTGCATCAGGATGACGTGTACTCACCACGCTCGCGTGACGACGACGCGGACTCACGACGCTCGGGTGAGGATGACGTGGACTCACGACGCTCGCGTGAGGATGACGTGCGCCGGCCTTGGTCGCATCGGAGTGACGGATGGTCATGCTTCGTCTACCGCAATCGCGCCATGCGGCGCACTCGCCGCCTTGCGCCTCGACCCTCGCTCAGCGAGCCGGCGAATGACGCTGAAGAACAGCGGAATGAAGAAGATTCCGATCGTCGTCGCGAAGAGCATTCCCGAGAACACGCCGGTTCCGATCGAGTGTCGACTCGCCGCGCCGGCGCCGGAGGCGAGCATCAGCGGCAGGACGCCGAGGATGAATGCAAACGACGTCATGAGAATCGGGCGGAGGCGTTCGCGCGCGGCCTCGATCGCCGCCTGCCGAATGTCCATTCCTTTCCCGCGCAGCTCCGTCGCAAACTCGACGATGAGGATCGCGTTCTTCGCCGCGAGACCGACGACAGTGATCAAACCGACCTGGAAGTAGATGTCGTTCGGCTGATTTCGAATCCAGATGCCGAGCAGCGCACCGAGCAGACCGAACGGGATGCCGAGGAGCACGGCGAAAGGAACGGTCCAACTCTCGTACTGGGCCGCGAGCACGAGAAACACGAGCACCATGCCGAGCGCGAACACGATGGCCGCCGCGCCGCTCGATACACGCTCTTGATACGATTGACCAGAGTACGAGACGCCGAGTCCCGCCGACGCGAACTGCGTTTGAATGAGCTGGTCGACCTCTGAAAGCAGCTCGCCGGAGCTGTGTCCCGCCTTCGGCGGACCGGTGAACTGCGCCGAGGTGAAGCCGTTGAATCGGGCGATGACCGTCGGCGCGCTGCGGAAGCTCGTCGTCGTCAGCGCGGAAACCGGGATCATCGCATCGTTGTTTCCGCGAACATAGAGCCGCCCGATGTCGCTCGGCGACTGCCGGAATTGTTCTCCGGCGTTCGCCTGAACGCGATATGTCTTGCCGAACAAGTTGAAGTCGTTGATGTAGAGCGACGACAAGAACGCCTGGAGCGTCGCAAAGAGGTCTGTGAGATTCACTCCCCTCGCTTTCGCGGCGGCGCGGTCGACGGTCACGTAGACCTGCGGAACGCTCGCGCGGAAGCTCGAATTCAGGCCGCCCGACGCGGGTAGCTTGTTCACGGCATCTCGAAACTCCTGAACGTGCTGCGCGAACGAGCGAATGTCCTGCCCATTGCGATTCTGTAAATTGATCTCGACACCGGCGGTGACGCCCAACCCCGGGACCTCCGGCAGGTTGAAGCCGAACGCCATCGCGTCCTTCATCATGAAGAGCTTGCCGTTGATGCGCGCCGCGATCGAATCGAGCGCATCGTGCTTCGAGCGATCATCCCACGGCTTCACGTTGAGGAACACTGTCGCGCCGTTCGTCGTGTTCGACTGACTCAGAATGTCGAGCCCGACGAGCGCGACCATGTTGACGACCGCCGGCTCGGCGCGAATGACCTTCTCGATGTTCGCGACGGTCGCCTCCGTACGCTGCAGCGAAGCGGCGTCGGGCAGCTGGACCGACAGCGCCATATATCCTTTGTCTTCCGTCGGGATGAACGCGGTGGGAATGTGCGTCCAGAGCACGCCCGCGAGGCCGAGCACGATGACGAAGACGCCTAGCCACGCCGTTGGACGTCCAAGCACCGAGTCGACCGCGCCTGTGTAATGCGTCGTCGCGCGCGCGAAGACTCTGTTGAACCAGCCGAAGAAGCCGGTCGTATGCGTCTCGTTCGACTCCTTCAATAAGAGAGCGCAGAGCGCGGGTGTCAGCGTCAGCGCGACGATGCCCGAGAGCACGACGGCGATGACGATCGTCATCGCGAACTGCTTGAAGAACTCGCCCGTCACGCCGCCGATGAACGCCACCGGAACGAAGACGGAGCACAGCACGAGGACGATCGCCACGAGCGCGCTGCCGACCTGACGAATCGCGTGGTCGGCCGCGAGCTTCGGCGACAAGCCTTCTGTCGCCATGATGCGTTCGACGTTCTCGATGACGACGATCGCGTCGTCGACCACGATGCCGATCGCGAGCACGAGACCAAACAACGTCAACACGTTGATCGACATCCCGAACGCGAGAAGACCGAGGAACGTCCCGATGACGCTGACCGGCACCGCGAGCATCGGGATCAGCGTCGCGCGCCAGCTCTGGAGAAAGAGGAAGACGACGAGCGTCACGAGGATCATCGCTTCGACGAGCGTGATCGCGACTTCCTTGATCGACGCGCTGACGAACGGCGTGGTGTCGAACGGAATCTTGTAGGTGACGCCCTGCGGGAATGTCGCCTGCAGCTCGCTCATACGCTTGACGACCGCGTCCTTCACCGCGAGCGCGTTCGCGCCCGGCCGCGTGTACAGCAACACGAATGCGGTCGGCGTGCCATTCAGTCGTCCCTTGAGATCATAGCTGCGCGCGCCAAGCTCGGCGTTTCCGATGTCCGACAGGCGAATCAGCGATCCATCCGGGCGTGCACGGACGACGATGCTATCGAACTGCCCCGTCGTCGTGAGGCGCCCGAGCGTCGTGATCGGCAGCGTGAGCTGCGTTCCCGGCGGCGACGGCTCGGCGCCGAGTCGTCCGGCGGGATTCGTCGCGTTCTGTTCCCGGACGGCGTTCGCGACGTCGCTGACCGTCACCCTGAGCTGCGCCATCTTTTCGGGATCGAGGTGCAGCAGCATCGAGAAATCGCGCGCGGGGAATGGCGTCGCGTCGCCGATGCCCGGAATGCGTTTGATCTCGTCGACGACGTACAACTTCATGTAGTTCGCGAGATACGTCGCGTCGTACCGCGGGTCGCTCGACTGCAGCGCGACCACCGCGAGAATGTCGGTGTTCGCTTTGAGAATCGTGATGCCATTGGAGCGCACCGCGTCGGGCAGCTGCGGCTCGGCGAGCTTCACCGCGTTCTGGACGTCGACGGCGGCGAGGTCTTGATTGCGCGAGACGTCGAACGTCACGGTGATCGTCGTCGTGCCGTCGCTCGAGTTCGACGACGCGTAATACAACATCCCTTGAAGCCCCGCGAGCTGCTCTTCGATCGGGGCAGCCACCGCCTGAGCTGCGTCTTCGGATGACGCGCCCGGATAGTTCGCCGTGATGCGAACCGCGGGCGGCGTGATCTGCGGATACCGCGCGATCGGCAGCAACTGGATCGCGAACAGCCCGAGCAGCGTGATCACGATCGAGATCACCGCTGCGAGAACCGGACGTCGGATGAAGAAGTAGCGAATCTCCGGCTCTGAGCCGGCCACCTGCGTGCTCATGGCTCGGCCGGCGTCGGCTTTACGACTCGGCCGGGCGCGACTTTCTGAATGCCGTCGACGATCACCCGATCACCGGCGACGAGCCCCGAGTCGATCAGCCACAGCTTGCCGCTCCACGGTCCCGGCTTCACGTCCTTGACGACCACGGAATCGCCGGGTCCGATGGCATAAACGAACTGCCGCCCGAGTCCCTGTTGTACGGCGCGCTGCGGAACGGCGAGTGCGCTCGGACGCTTGAATCCCTCGAGCCGCACACTGACGAACTGTCCGGGCAACAATCGACGATCAGCATTCTCGAATTGCGCGCGGAACTCCTGCGTTCCACTCGCCGAGTCGAGCGACGGCGCCATGAAGTTGATTCTGCCGGTTCGCGGCAACGGCGAGCCGTCGGGAAGAACGACGTGCACAGAGACCCCGTTGTTGCCGGACGCCAGCAGCTTGCGCGCGTCCGGGTCGCTCTGCCACGCCAACAGTTGTTGCGACGACGGGTGAAACGTCACGTAGACTTGATTGAGCTCATCGATCGTCGTGAGCAGGTCAGCCGGGCCCGTCACCCGTGCGCCGAGCTCGAGTCGCGCGCGCCCGACCAATCCGGCGATCTCGGCGCGAATGACCGTGTCGTCGAGGTCCTTCTTCGCATTGTCGGTCTGCGCCTGATTCAGCTCGACATCGGATCGCGCGTTGTCGACGTCTTGCTGCGCGACGGCATGCTTCGGCAAGAGCGGCTCGAGTCGCGCGAGCGTTCGCTTCGCGTTTTCGAGACGAGCGAGCGCAGTGCGATAGGCGGCTTCGTATTTGACCTGATCGAGCCGATAGAGCACTTGTCCCTTTTGGACGAAGCTCCCTTCGACAAACGGCCGCTCGACGACGATTCCTTCCACACGCGAGCGGACTTCGACTCGGCGGAATGGCTGGACCTGACCGACGAACTCGTATTGTTGCGGCAGGGTCGTCGCGGCGACGTCCACGACCCCGACAGGCGTCGGGGGCAGCTTTGGCGGCGCGGGGGGCGCGCTTTTACCGCACGCCGCGACGAGCGCGGCGAGCATGACCCGAACCGCGATGTGCGTTTTCAGATGCATCGTGTAGCGAGAGAATGACCCGGGGAACGAGCGACGACGGGTGGGAATGGAAATGTCGCTCCCGGTGCAAGCGTTTGCCCTGCGGTTTTTCTCCGCGCGCTTAGCTCGATTTACCGAGCGCCGGACAGCGCCAGCACAGCGTATGCGGTCGCCGCGTCGATCATGAACTTGCCGACGTCGCTCGACGGATCGCGTTTCTTGTTGAGCGACGACGCGAACCACGCGCCCGTCGCCGCGTCTTGATGATGCGCGAGCCAATCGAGTCCGCGACGAAGGTGCGCATCCGACGTCTGCCCAACGCCGGCACGTTCGAGCGCGAGCACGACGAGACCCGTCGCGAAGCCGTCGCTCGCCGAGTCCTGCGGTGTGCCGTCGGCGCGCGTCCATGACCCAAGCGCCGACATGCTCCAGCCGCCGTCGTCACGCTGCTTGGCGTACACCGCATCGATGATCGACTGCCGCTGCGCCGGCGCGAGCGTCCCGGCCAGCTGGCCCGATGCCCACAATCCCATTACGCGATTGTAGAGGCTCACCGAGTCCGCGCCGCGCTGGAGATACCCGCGCAACATCGCGACCCGATCCTGAATCGCGGCGGTCGATGCATAGCCGCCCGGCGCCGCGCCGACCGCGATCGCGGCGAGCGCTGCGCCGAAATACGGCGAGCCGTTCGCCTCCCAGGGCTCGTTGTGGAAGTTGAGCCACGCCCATGCGCCCTTCGCGTCGCCGACGCGAAACTGAAGCGCCCACATGTTGTCGAACGCGCGCCGGGCGTCCTCGCTGAGCGTGCCGGTACGCGCGTCGCGAGTGGCGAGAATCAGCGCGTTGAGCACCGCTTCGGTGCCGCGTGACTCGCTGGTCTTTGGAAGACCACGCGTTTGATCGGGATAGAACGGATCGACGTCCCGCCAGAGCTGCACGCGCTTCACGACGTTCGCGACGAGCCGGCGCTCCGGATCCGCGGCTTGCTGCTCGCCGAGCGTTTCGCGAAGCGCCGGTCGAGCGAGCGCATATGGAAGGGCCGTGTGGCATGACACGCAGGCCGTCTCGTGGTCGCGCGCGGCCGTCGGCCATGTGAGCCACCACGCCTGGCGGCCATCGAGATACGTCGCGGCCGCGCGCGGATTCCACGCCGGCGCGACCGAAGCCGTGCTTGGTTGCGCTGACGCGCGCAGAGACATTGTACACGTCGCGGCGGCGACGATGACGGGGATGCGGAGTCTCACGGCCGCAAAGGTATCCCTTCTTGCCCCGTTTCGACTAGGCGGACCGTGGATGATGAGCCCGAGCCCCGCACCCCAAGATCTCTTTCAAAGAACTGGCAAACACGAGCGGCTCGCGGAAGCTGTCAGAGAACGACGACGCGCAGCACCGTCGCGTCCCTGCGTCAAAACGCGGGGTTCCGCTTTTCGATCTTCCGCTTTGCCGTCTCCCACATCTAACGCGCCAGTTCACGTCCGAGCTTGACAGCTCGCGTCGCAGACGACTAGTCTGGCAAAGAATGCCCCGCCGCATCTCATGGCCGATCGTCGTTCTCGTTTTGCTGATCATCGTCGCTCCCATCGCCGGTGTCGGTTTGACCAAATGGCGCGCGGCGATCGAGCGCGGCGGGCAGCAGCCCGCGGATCCATTCCGCATCGCCGGCAATCTCTACTACGTCGGGGCGAGCGACGTCGCCTCCTTTCTCATCACCGGCCCCGAAGGGCACGTCCTCATCGACGGCGGCTACCCGGGCAGCACGGATCTCATCAAGGAGAGCATCGCGCAACTCGGCTTCAAGATCACCGACATCAAAGTTCTCTTGAGCTCCGAAGCGCTGCACGACCACGCCGGCGGCCTGGCCGATCTCAAAAAGGCCAGCGGCGCAGAGCTGTGGGCCAGCGATGCCAGCACCGAGTCGCTCGAATCCGGCGGCGACGAAGAACCGTCGGGAACGATGCTTTACAAAGTCATCATCGCCACCGGACTGCAGCGCTTTCCGCCGGTCCATGTCGATCACCGATTCAAGGATGGCGATACCGTTCGTGTCGGTTCAATCGAGCTCGTCGCGCATCTGACCCCCGGACGCACGAAGGGGTGCACGACGTGGACGTTCCCGGTTCGCGACGGCGATCGCGTGTTGCGCGTCGTCGACCTGTGCAATCTCACGCCGCAGCCGGGCATGCGGCTCGCCGGTCCGCAACAGTATCCCGGAATACGCGACGACTTCGAGAAGACATTTCAAATCGCGCGAAGCCTGCCGGCCGACATCTGGGTGACGTCGCACGCGAGAGACTTCGGCCGCTATCGCAAATACTCGAAGCGCGGCGCCACGGCCGACTCCGCGGCTCCGTTCATCGATCGCGCCGGCTACGTCGCCTACATCGACAGCGGCGAAGCGAGCTTTCGTCGACTCCTCGCGGAACAGCAGGCAAAGCGCTAGATCCCACTCGACTCCGGATACCGATCGCGCTTAGTTGCAGGCGTCTTCATCGAGTTCCGTCCATGCTACATCTCGTCCGTGCTCGACGAGCGTTCTTCGCGCTCACCTTCCTCACCACCGCGCCGCGCGCGTCGATCGGCGCCCAGCACGAGGGGCACGGCAACGCCCCTCTGGACCCGACCGCCTCTCGTTTCGGACGCGTCGCGTTCCCCAACTCCGGCCTGCCGTCCGCACAACCGGCGTTTCTCCGCGGACTCGCGCTTCTTCACAACTTCGAGTACGACGCCGCCGCAACTGCATTCCGCGACGCGCAGAAGCGCGACCCGGGCTTCGCCATGGCCTATTGGGGCGAGGCGATGACGTACAACCATGGCATTTGGCGCGAACAGGATTCCGTCAAAGCCCGGGGACTTCTCAAGCAACTTGGCGCAACGTCCGCCGACCGTCTCGCGAAAGCGAAGACCGAGCGTGAGAAGGATTATCTGAAAACGCTCGACGTCCTCTATTTCGGTCCGGGCACGAAGAACGGACGTGATTCGGCGTACGCAACCGCGACCGGTCAGCTCGCAAAGCAGTACCCGGACGATCCGGACGCACAGCTCTTCTATTCACTCGCTTTACTATCGCTTTTCCCTCGCACGGATTCGACGTACGTCCGTGCCGCGAAGATCGCGGAAGCCGTCGCCATGAATCATCCGATGCATCCCGGCGCGCTGCACTACGTGATTCACGCCTACGACGACCCCGCACACGCCGCGGAAGGATTGGCGGCCGCGCGAGCCTACTCGAAAGTCGCTCCCGATGCCTCGCACGCGCAGCATATGACTTCTCATATCTTCGTCGCGATGGGCATGTGGGATGATGTCATCGAGGCGAACGAAGCCTCGATCCGCACCGTAGCAAAGACCGTCAGTCCAGCGAACGCGCCGATCCTCGGCTGCGGGCATGCCGGCCTCTGGCTTCACTACGCCTACCTTCAAGAGGGCCGGCTCGCCGACGCTCGGCGATTGTCGTCGGGATGTCACGACCGGAGCGGGACGTCCCAGAAGGCCGCGAGCGGTTACACTGCGATGCGTCTCCAGTACGTTGTTGACGTCGAGAAGCCGGACCCGTCGCTCACGCCGCTCGCCGACGTACCGACGTTGCCCGGCTACATCGATTTCGGTGAGGCGTCCGCGTCGGCGTTCGACGCTTTTCGGCGCGGAGACGCTCCGGCGATCGATGCGCTCGTGGCGCGCGCGCATCGCTTCGTTGGTTCGATGCCCGGAACCCGGATGGCGACGATGATGCCGGAGATGGTTGGCGAGGCCAACGTCACTGAGATCGAGCTTCGCGCGCTGGCCGATGCCAGTCGTGGGAAGCGCGACGACGCCATCGCCAAACTGACGAGGGCCGCCGCGGAGGAGGATTCCCTTCCCTTCGAGTTCGGCCCGCCGGCGATCGAGAAGCCGTCGCACGAATTGCTGGGCGAGATGCTACTTGCGGCGAACAAGCCACGCGAGGCGCGACACGAGCTCGAGATCGCGCTCAAGCGGACGCCGGGTCGATCGCTCGTGCTGCTCGATCTCGCGCGGGCATGTCGCGCGATGGGAGACAGCGCGGCGGCGACGACGGCGTATCGGCAGCTCGCCGCAAACTGGAAGAACGCCGATGCGAGCATCGCCGCGGTGACGGAAGCTCGCGCCGGAGCGCGTTAGCGGTCCCGCGCGGACCCAAGCGCCGAAACGCGAAAGGTCTCGACTCGAGACAGTGTGGTCTCGAGTCGAGACACTCGTGTGAGAGCCGGCCAAATCGCGCGCAGCGCAAAGCGACGCGAATCAACGGCTTACGCAGTGGTAACCGAGACGGTCGGCAATCATTATAGTTGGCGCGTGTCATTGCGCTCAAAGTTCGTCGCGCTGTTCGGCGCGCTCGCGATCGCACCGCTGCTGGCCCTCGCGGTCTTCGACTATGTGCGATCCGTCAACGCCGTTCGCGATCTCCTGAGGGCACAAACGGCGGCGGTTGCGGCGCGCATCGCAACGCAGGCCGATCAGCATCTCTCCACAATCCACGCGGATCTGGCACTCCTCGCCAATAATGCCGAGGTGCATCGGTTCATGCTGGGAACCGGGCGAAAGGAGGCGGCTGCGACCTTTGTGGCCGACGCGTTTCGAGTCATCCGCGGATCGTACGAGCAACTGGTTTACACGGACACGGCCGGACGCGAAGTGTTGGCGATCTTGCCGACCGACAGCACGATCGTTCGACGCGCCGAGACCGTACCTGAAAACGACTCGTACACTCCGAAGCGCGCGATCATGATCCCGATCATCGACAATGGGCGACGCCTCGGAACATTGACGACCGCGATCCGCTTGGATGCAATCGTTCTTCCTTCGACGCTCGACTCTCGCGTCGGGCTCGCCGGCTACACGCTGCTCGTCGACCGTCGCTCGCATCGCGTGCTCCTCGGCACCGGCCGAGGATTTGGGAACGAACGTGCCGGCGGGGCGCTCGACAGACTCGGAAGTCTTCCGGAGACCGGCACGGTCGCCGTGAGCTATGTCGAAAGCGACAGCGCGCGCATCGCTTCGATCGCGCCGATCAGTGGCGACTCACTCGCCATTCTCGCTTCGGCATCGGTCGACGAATATCTCGGACCGATGGCGGACAGCCGCGCCGTGAATCTCTTCTTCGCCCTGTGCGTCGCCGGAATCATCGCGCTGGCGTTCCTCATGCTGGCACGACGACTCACCCGACCGCTCGAGACGTTGACCGCGGCGGCCGAGGAAATTGGGCGTGGCAACCTTGGTCCGCAGTTGCCGGTTGAGACCCGCGACGAAGTAGGCCGACTGTCGTCGGCGTTTCGTTCGATGAGCGTCAGCATCGGCGAAGCGATCCGACAGCTGGAGACGAGCCGTCAAATGGCGGCGATCGGCACGTTCGCCGCGCAGATCTCGCACGAGATCCGCAATCCGCTGACCTCGATCAAGCTCAATCTTCAGGGCGTGCAGCGGGAAGTCGAACGCGCGGACCTGCGGCCGGAAGTCGGCCGAGCACTGGCGATCTGCTTACGCGAGATTCAGCGACTCGACGCCGTGGTGCGCGGCGTTTTGCGTCTCGGGCAACAGGTTCCACCACCGGCTGCGCGCGTGTCGGTTCACGAGATCACTCGCGAGGTAGCGGAGCTGACACGTCCACAGCTTGTCGCGAACGGATCCGACCTCACCCTCGAGCTTTCAGCAGCGTTGGACACTGTGCAAGGGGATGCCGCTGCGGTTCGCGGCGCGCTGTTGAATCTCGTTCTCAACGCGGCCGATGCGCTGCCGGTCAATGGACGGATTCACATCCGGACCGAATGCATCGAGTCGGCGAACGGAGAGATGATTCGCGTTTCAATCGCCGATTCCGGACCCGGTATTCCCTTCGAACGGCAGGAGCAAATCTTCGAGCCGTTCTACACGACGAAAACCGGGGGGAGCGGCTTGGGGCTGGCACTGGCAGCGCGAGACGTCGAGACGCATCACGGCCGCCTTGTTCTGCTGGAGACGCCCGGTCACCTCGGAGGAGCGACGTTCGCGATCGACCTTCCGCTCGTTGTCGACGAGCGCCTCCAATGAGCGGAAAACGAGTTCTCGTCGTCGATGACGACAGCGCAATCCGCGAAACCTTCGAGCTCAATCTGACGATGTGGGGCTACGAGGTATCACTCGCGGCGAGCGCCGAGGATGCCTTATCGAGAATACACGCGATCGATCCGGGACTAGTGATTACCGATGTTCGAATGCCGGGGATCTCGGGGATCGAGCTACTGTCGAAGCTCCGGGCCGACGTCCCCGAGATCGACGTCGTCGTGATCACGGCGTTCGAAGACATGCGAACGGCGATCGACGCGATGAAGGCCGGCGCGTTCGACTACCTCGTGAAGCCGCTCGACCTCGATCACATCGAGCTGATGCTTCAGCGATGCTTCAAGGACCGCGCTGACCGGCGACGCGCGGCGCGCCGCGCGCAACTCGACGCCGAGGCGGCCGAACAATCTTCGCTGGCGACACTCGTCGGGCGCAATCCGCGGATGATCGAAGTCTATAAGACCGTTGGCATCGTCGCGGCCGCGCGCGCGCCAGTGCTGATCCGCGGCGAAACGGGTACGGGAAAAGAGCTCGTCGCGCGCGCGATTCATTTTGCGTCCGACGGAGCCTCCGAGCCATTTGTCGCCGTGAACTGCACGGCGATTCCAGAAACGCTGCTCGAGTCCGAGCTGTTCGGACACGTTCGCGGCTCGTTCACCGGAGCGACGTCCGACCGAAAGGGACGCTTCGAGCTTGCCGGATCAGGAACGGTTTTTCTCGACGAGATCGGTGATACGACGCCAGCGTTCCAAACGAAGTTGCTGCGAGTACTGCAGGAGCGTGAGTTCTTCCCGGTCGGCGCTGAGCGGCCGAGGAAGAGTGAAGCGCGTGTCATCGCAGCCACACACCGGGATCTCGAGGCGTTGGTCGCCGACGGCGCATTTCGCGAGGACCTCTACTACCGGCTGCGTGTCGTCGAGATTCAGGTTCCCGCGCTCCGTGAGCGGCGTGAGGACATTCCTCTTTTGGCAGAACACATTCTCCGCCGTGCGTCGATCGACGTCCACGGCCCGCGACGCGGGCTGACCAGCGAGGCGCTTGCGAAGCTCACCGCGCACGACTGGCCAGGGAATGTTCGGGAGCTCGAGAACACGCTCGTACGCGCGCTGCTGATGTCGCGCGGTCAGTCCATCGGCGCCGCGGAACTTGTCCTCGATCGGCGCTCGCGCACCAGCAAAAGCGGCGACGCAGTGTGCGATCGCACGCTCGATTCCGCGGAACGCGCGCAAGTCGAACGCGCGATGGCCGAAGCCGAGGGCCACAAGCGGAGAGCCGCCCGGGTCCTTGGAGTGTCGCGGTCCCGGCTCGATCGGCTGATCGCGAAGCACGGGCTTGGCGATCAGAAGGGTCACGAGTCGCGACCACCAGTGTCTCGAGCCGGGACAACGGGCCGAGAGCAAAGTTGAATGCTGAAATCGGTAAGTGAGTGCGGCCGGCGACATTAGCGATCATCGACGGATCGGCACCGCGCCTGCTTCACCGGCGGTCAACCCGTCCCTCGAGGAGCAACGTGTCCTTCCATCGGCGTTTCCAGAAAGCTTCGGTGGTGGTGGCGATGATGATCGCGCCAGCACTCACGCAGGTGAACGCGCAAATCACTCCGCGATATTCGGAGGTCTACGCGACTGATAGCATGTCCATTTCCTACCCCGCGCTGTCCCCTGATGAACGCTGGATCGCGTTCAGCGCCGGGAGTCAGACCGGAAACGGCAGGCTTCTTTACGTCGTGCCATCATCTGGGGGAACGCCTGTTGCGATCACGCACGGGATCGCGAACGACAACCAGCCGCTCTGGTTCCCGAAAGGCGACGCGATCTTGTTTCACTCGTCGCGCACCAAGAATGGCTTGATGACACTTCGAGTCGATCCGCAAACGGGGCGTGCGATTGGTGAACCGGTACGTCTTACCGTCGAAAGGACCGGCATCGGGGCGTTTGCGATCTCACCCGACGGCCGACACGTCGCAATCGGGCCGCGCCCCGTCGGGAACCACACGGAAATCAAGATTCTTCCGGCGGAAGGCGGAGCGACGCGTGTCGTCACCGGAGTCGATGGAACGGTAACGCAGATCTACTGGCGCGACGACAACACCTTGGAATACATGTTCGCCGCCGGCGCACGTGTGAACCTGATGCGCGTCAGCGTGTCCGGCGGCCAACCACAGCTGGTCACCAACTACGACCAGACAAAGGGATTCGCGCTCATCGGACCGCAATACACGTTTCGGGGCGCGCTGCTTCGGATCCGCGCCGACACACTGGGGGCGATTGCCGTGATCTCCCGCTCCGGCGACACGGTCGCGCACTTCGATTCCCACGGCACTCGCGTCGCCGGCGGATTGGGGAATAACCTCCGTCCGACGAGCAATCCCGAGGTTGTTCTCCTCGCGTCGGCATTGCCCCGCGGAAGCATGCGCCTCGGGGCACTCGGTGCTGACGGATCGCCAAGAGTGCTCGGAAAGGATTCTGACGATTCTAATACCGAAATGCCGGTCGGATTTTCTCCCGATTCCAAGAGTCTATACGTGGTCACGTCGCATGGCGCCAACACGAGCCTCGAGATTGCCTCGATGAACGGCGGTGCTCGACGGACGATCGCTCTTGGCCAAGGCCCGCGCGAGGTGTATCCGACGACAACCGGTCGGTACGCTTACGTCTGGCTTGGCCACGTTAGCGATACGTCGCGCACGCTGCAACTGCTCGACCTCGCGACCGGTACGACGCAAAACATCACGGAGCACGCACGCTTCGAGTTGTCCAGGCAACCGCGCGGATCAGACGATTTGCTCTTCGCCGAGACGAACGGGGCGCAAATCGACATCCGCCGCTTCGTGCCCGGCAAGGGAAGTACATTGATCGCCTCGTTGGATACGGCCGGACTCGAGCTGCATCGCTTTCACGTTGAAGGTCTCTCGCTCGGCGGCGTCGCGTACGCGCGCGCCAAGGGAGATAGCGCACGGCTGTATGTGCAGAGGGGATCGTCACCACACCTCATCGCAACCGTTCGCGGCTCGATCAACTACGTCGCCCTCAGCCCGGACGGCCACGGATTGTTCTTCGGAACAATCGCTCGCGATGGCAAGTCGTCACGGCCGACAGGCCAGCTCGTCGAGCTGGACGACAATCTCGAGCCGCGCGGTGCTCCTCGTGCGGTCGTCACGAACGTCATTGGGCTGGATGGATCAGCGTGGTCGCCTGACGGCAAGACGCTCGTGGTCGGCGCCTCGACTCATTCGCGATCGGACACGGTGGCGACAGTCGACTTCATCTCGCGAGCGAATAGCTCCATCATTCGAGCCGTGGAGCTGCCGCACCCGGCGGACAACCGCGAGGCCCCATTTGTCTGGTCGAAGGACAACAAGCACGTATTCGTGCTCATGGCGGACTTGCCAGCAGAATCCCGGATGGACGTCTGGCGAGTGGGAGCAACCGAGGGCGAACCACCGATGAGCTTTGTATCTCGCGAGAAGAACACTTTTTGGGACTACGTGCTGTCGCCCGATGAGAAGACCATAGCCTACGAGGCATATCTTCCGTCGCGCAATTCCATTTGGAAAGTGACGCTTCCCGGTCTCGCTCGCACGAAGCGTTAACCATCATCGGCGGACAGCAAGAAATGCCTGGAGCTGCGCAGCAAGGCTGTCGCGGGGTCGCTCACGATCGCCCACCGAAGCTGCGACACGCCCTCATGGGAGCGATCGCGTGGGGCGGCCCGTTGCCAACGTCGACAGACGGGCCGCCCGAAACTGGTTACGACTTCCCGCCGCTCAACTCTTTCTTCAGCGCCTGCGCGCGCTCGAGATGCTTGCGCAGCACTGGCACTTCCTGCTGAATCAACGTCTTCACCTGCTGAGACTGCGCCGTCGCTTCCATTTGCTTGGCGTCGTCGAGGTCATGCTGGTGGTCATCGATCTCGTGATTGACGAATGCGGTGTCACGGTCCTTTCCGCTGAGCGACTTGAAGTGATCCATCGCATGCTGCGCCGCTTGAACGGTCGTGTCTCCCGCCGGCACTTGCATCTGGATGCCGTCCTTCTTCGCGACCTTCTCGACCTCGCTGATCCCCTTCGCGTGATCGCGTTCGAGAAGCTGCGCGTAGCTCTTCACCGGCGCGCTCGACGCGTTCATCGACATGTATTTGCCCACGGCTGACTCGGTCGAGTCGCCGACCTCCGCTTTCGCGAGGATGTTCGCGTCGGTGAGCTGTGTATTCGTCGCCGAGCCGGCCGGTGCGGCTGCGCTCGGGCTTGGCGCTGTCGCCGGCGTCGTCCCCGGGACCGCTGCAGACCCCGCGGCGCTGTCGGTCGTCGATCCTTTATGTGAAGAGCAGCCGAGGCCGATCGCGGCGACAACGGCGACGGCGGGGATGAACGAGATGCGCGCGTATGCCAAAGATCCCTCCTTCGGAGTTACGGGCATGCGGCGCGAACATCATACCATTCCGGTCTCCCAACGAAGTAATCATGAGATGCGAGCTCGGCGCGCTCGCGAGACGATCGACTGCCGGCTCCTGCTGTCGATCGGGTTTGGATTACACCATGTCGCCAGACGGGAAGTATGTCGCCGTGCCGGCGGAGAAGAATGCAGGGGCCGCGCTCTGGCAGATCGACCTCCGCGCAGCGGCAACCGTCGCGGGGAGCCGCCGGAATTAATCGCGTGTTGATACGAAACGACGCCGCCAACAGAGTCGGCGGCGTCGCCGCCGTCATCGCCAGCGCACGCTCACCCGAAGAAGAACAGCCGAATCTTTCGGCTCAGGATTCCACTCATGTAATACATCGGCGCCGTCGTGACCGTCCCTCCGACGTCCGACACCGGAAATCCACCCTTCGGATTCTTCACTCGCACCTGGAAGTACAACATGATCGACGTCGACCCGCCCACCGTCGCCGGGAACCAGGTGCGCTGAATCACCGTCGTGGGACTCGCCGAATACGCCGTCCAAGTCGCGTCGTGAAAATCCGAGAAACGGCTCACCCGATACTCCGTCGGACAGCCGCTCGCCGTGTTGACCAACTTGATCGTGAAGCTCGTCGCCGTCGGGTTCGGAAACACCGAGTCGACGGGAAAGAACGTCTTGAGCGTCGGCGCCGTGCTCGTACAGAGCGTTTGCGTTTGAATCTGCGCGCTGCCCGCGACGGAAATCGTCGCGACCATCGCGGCCGCTCGAAGCAGAGTTGCGCATCTCATAAGTCCTCGTGCGGCGCGTCGTGCCGCGATGCAATGGCCGTGCGCCGCGTCGGTGCGGCGCACGGGGATCGACCGCGATCCCACGAGAACTGACGCAGCGCCCCCGCGCTTTTTCTCAGCGCGGCGACACGACGAGACGCTGGGTCACCGCCGTGACCGTCGAATGATCGGCCAACGTCGCCTGCACCCACCACAGATAGGTGCGCCCGGACACGAGCCGAACGCTGTCCGGCAGCACGAGCGCCGTGTCACGCGTGTCGGTCGCGTACAGCTCCGCGCCGGTCGTGTCGACGACGACGAGCTGATATCGCTCGGCGCGCGCGATAGCCCGCCACGCGAAATGCGTGGCACGCGGCGGCGGTACGACGCCGACGGGCGCGACGAGCGTGATCGGCGAGTCTCCGCCGCGCGCAATCTCGACATCCCCCGCTCTCCGGTGTGCGACCACGAGCGCCGAGCTCCCGACGACGACCGCGAGCGACGCCGCTACGGCGAACCGCTGCCACGAGATCCGGCGAGGGCGCGCGGCGCGCGCGGCCGCCCACGCGATCTCCAGCTCGCGCCGTCCCTCCGCGGTCGACAGCATCATATCCAGTGTGCGAAGCCGTTCGTCCTCGCTGCCTTCGCGCTCGACGAGCCGCCGCAGCCGCTCCGCTTGAACGTCGTCGAGCGTTCGGGCGTTATCGCTCGTCGGCAATCCACGCTCGTATGCTTCGCGCAGGCGCTCGTCATTCATGGTTCGATCCTCCCCCTCCACTGACCGGATTCCCGACGGGGCCGATCCCCCAGGACTCCAAAATTCGGCGTACGTCCGCCAGGCCACGATACAGCAGGTTGCGCGTCTTGGGCTCGCTCCAGCCGAGCAGCTCGGCGATCTCGTTCCGATCATAGCCGGCGAGGTGCATTCGCACGACGGCGCGCCGCGGTTCGGCGAGGAGCGCGAGGGCGCGATGCACCGTGGACGCGATCTCATCCTCCTCGAGCGCCGTGTCCGCGCGTTGGCGCGATTCCGGGCCCTCGTCGGCGATGTCGTCGTCGAGCGATTTCGCCTCGAAGCGGCGAGCGCGGCGACGCCGAATGAGATCGATGGACGCTGAGATGGCCGCCCGATAGATGTACGACGCTTTCGCGCGCCGAATCAGCTCGGCGGTCCCGAGCGATTTCCACATGCGGACGCGAATCTCCTGAACCACTTCGTCGATCTCGTCACCGCGCAGTCCGTGCCGCCGCGCCGAGCGGCGGATGAACGCGTCGAACCGGCTGACGATGTGCTCGAGCGCACGCGAGGCTTCGCCATCGGGCTCGTTCGCCTCGACGCCGGACGCGGGCGCACCACCGCGAGGCTCGGTATCGACGAGACGGAGACGTTGCGGCTCGTTTGTCATTGTGGTGGTCCGGCCGAGGTCACCCGCACCGACGTCGCTTTGGCCGATGCAGAGAGTGTGTTCGCAACGCGTGCGGATCGCCAGGGGCTCGTCGCGGCGCGCGTACCGTCCGCCGCGAGGGCCGTCACGCGCCAGCGGATGCCGCGGCCGCCGGCCCGCTCGGTCAACCAGGGGGGCGCCTCGTATCGGCGAGCCGCGCCGGGAACGATGGCGCTCCACAGCGGTACTCCATCGCCGGATTCAAAGTCTACTCTATAGAAATCTGACAACTGCGCTCCGACGGGCATCCAGCGCGCAGTGACCGGCGCGCCCGCCGGGAGCGTGTCGTCTCCGGCTGGACCGAGCAGCCGTAGACCAGTCGGCGTGGCGACCGGCGTTCGTGCGCCATCGCCGGCGACGACATACCGCATCACCGGCAGCGGGAATCCGGCCACGGCACCGCTATGGACAATCCCAGCGCCAGCCCCTGCACCGCCGAGGTCGGAATCGTTCTCGCGATCGTCCGTTGCTTCGATCCGGAGCAGGACGCGATACATCCCGTCGACGTTCGACGGCAGAACATGGACGTCTGGGCCGGGAAGCGTGACGTGACCGTTCGGCGGCAAGAAGACGTCGAACCGGGACAGTTGCGTGAACCGCCGCTGTGAGCCGCGCTCGTTCGGCGGCAGCGTTCCCTCGGTGAGCAGATCGTGCGCACTCGGCGGCTCCTCGCCGGGCAATACCACTTCCCACCGGCCGACGAGACGTCCAGTGCCCGTGTAGGTGATGCGCGCGGCGATTGGCGGCGGTGACTCGCCGGGCGCGATGAACGGCAGCGCGTCGTCGCCACCGAACTGGAGATGCACGTCCGTGAGGGAGAATGGCGCGCGTGCACCTCCTCCGGTCAGGCGACAGGTCACCGCGACATATTCGTCGGGGCCGCCGGTCGCGCTGACGAAGCGTCGCACGTAGAAAAAGGTCGACGTCGCGCCGCGTGTCGCGTCTTGGTAGGCCGCGCGCGCGACCGACGCGGGAATCGACATCACGTCGTTGAACGTGCCGCTGGAGAGCACCGAAAGGTCATATCTGGCCGGAAGACGCCCGTAGATCGTCGCCGGATCGCAGCGCGAACCGACGCCTCCCGCCGCGGGGAGCAGCTCGCCGCACCAATACGCGTCGACAGGTCGCTGATTCCGTAGTCCGCCGTACGTCAAAAACACCGTCGTGGGCGACATGTCGGCGACGCTCACGCCGGTCGGATTCACGCGGACTTGCGCCGCCGCAGTTATAACCGGCGCGACGAGAGCTGTGACGACGAGACCGCGCATTCCCATCAGAATATCCTCACGTTGAGTCCCGTCGCGAGCGTCCACTGCTGGCGAAGCGACAGGTCGAGCGGCGCCGGGGACTGGAGAATGGCGGTCGGCGTCGCGAGGCGCGTCAGCGTGCGTGCGTACCGCACGAACACCTGTCCGCGATCGGGAGCTCCGTTGCCGGTCCACAGCCGGATTGCTTGCGACAGCTCCAGCCGCTCCTCCGTATCCAGCGACGCCGACCCTGTCGGCGGCCGCGTGTGAACGACTGCCAGCGCCGCGACGAGTCCGGTCCCATGCGGAGACGTGAGCGACGAGTTGAGACGCGCGCGTCGGGCATGCGTCGTCTCCGCGCGCTCTTTGCTCGTTTGGATCTCGTCGCCGAGATCGAGTGAGACGTCGCCACGCGCGCCGAGGTTCGTTCCGACGGACAGCTCGTTGACGGCGGCGCTGAAGTCAGCGCTGTCGCGTCCTGGTTGCCGGTTGTCCTGCGCGCTTCGATTGGCGTGGAGCGTCACTCGCATCCGTCCCGGCTGCCACGCTGCGGCGGCGTCCGCATTCCTGCTCACCTGATTCGGCAGGTCGACTGGACGGAACTGCCCGTTCTGCGGCGTCCCGTCCGCGAGCTGGTGCGTCTGGTTGTACTGCATCGTCAACGTCGGAAGCCACGCACCGGCCGCATGCAGGAGCATCGGCAGGGGGACGGCCAGGTTGGCGGACGTCGCACGATCGTCCGTCGTGAGCACGGACACGACGTGGGCGAGGTTGTCGTGGCCCACGCTGCGTGAGAGCTGTCCGGCGATGGGGCCAAGCAAGAGGTTTGCATCGACGGCGTCATGCAGTCGATCGGCCGCGACCTGCGCGGCGACACTACCGTACAACGGATCGATGCGCTCGTCATGAAGACCGACGGTGAGGCTCGTCGGGCCGATCAGCGGGACATGAGCATTCTGTAATAGCGCGCCCGACGCCTCGACGAACCTCGCGCCGCGTATCACAGGAGCCGCGGTCCTGATCGTCGTGTCGCCATGCAGCTGCGGATCGTTTTGCGGATTCTCGAAACGGCTCCGCGAATAGCCTCCCGTGATGCGTGCGCGGTCGTTCGGCAGCGCGGCCGTCAGCTGCATGCTTCCGCCGCGGCTCCGCTGTGCGTCGACGACGGCCGATTGGGTGAACCCGGTCGTCGGAAGCTTGGAACCATCGAGGAGCGTGACGTCCACGCGGAGCGCCCCTGGGCGACCGGCAACGAGCTCGCGGCCGATCGCCGCACCGAAGACGCGATTCTTCGATGACTCGAGTCCGATCGGATCGGCCCAGCCGAGCTGCGGCGAGCCGTTCATCGCGGCGATGCGCACGCTCGTCCCTTCATGCTGGAGCGAGAGTGTGGTTCCACGCGCCACAAAGCTGCTCGCGAGCTGGCGACTGTCGCCGAAGGTGACGTGGCCGAGCGACGCGTTCATCGGTCCGGCGTCGAGCGACGCGAGGTAATCCGAGAGATCGACCATCGGCGCGCGCTGGCCGCGCGTCGAGAACTCGAGCGCCTGCTCGCGCCGCGTCACGCCGATGTAGTTCGACTGCGTCGACAGCGCGAACAACCCTACGCGCTGTGAGGAATGAAGACCCGCGTGAAGCGTGAAGTCCTGAAAGGTGCGACGCCCGCTCGGCGGAAATGCCGCGGATTGATGCTGCACGAGCTGCCCGTTGTCACCGAGCGTCGCACTCTTTTCGGCCGACGACTGCGAACCCTGCGCGGCCTGACGCACGATAGCAGTGATCCGCCGGAGCTCCGTCCATCGACTGCCCGAGCGTAGGTAGAGAACGATGTCTGTTGCCCCCGCCGGCTGTTCGATCGCGCCGGGGCGATAGACGATTCGCGAGGCCGTGCGCTCCGAGACGGCCGTCACGTCGACGCCCCCGACGACGAGCGCCAGCTCGCCTTCTTCCGGCGCGATCGCTCGACTCAGGTCGAGCGCGATTGGCGAGTCCGAGGCCAGCTCGGACCGGAACGCCGGCGTCGCGGTAATCGCCTGCCCGCGCACGCCGCGCATCGGTAGCGCCAAGATGAAGACGAGAACAACCGGCCGCGTGATCACATCCGAAGAAACGCGCGCGAACGTCATCTGTTCTCACCGCGACGAAGGGCCAGAGCGGCATTCGTTCGCCGCTCTGACCCTGACCTGCAATGGAGCGCTCCCGTATGGGGCTACTCGCTCAGTTTGACATTGACTCGCGTGTACTTCGGACCCGACGTCACTGCGGCCACTTGCGGGTTCGCGATCGCGTTGCCGACCCAGGCCTCGAAGAGCTGAGTAACCGGGCCAAGCTTGCTCGTGCAGCCGGGGCCGTTCGTGGACAGCACCCGGATGATCCCCGACGTCTGACCCGCCGCAATCGTGAAAAGTTGGTACAGCGCACCTTGCGAGTACGTCGCGAAGCCGCCGCCCGTCTCGTTCGCGAAGCAGGTCGCTTGCGTCATGCGCCAGCTGATGACCTGGCCGCCCGTCCCTGCCGGCGCCGACAACGTGACTGCGAAGTCGATCGGATTGCCGACGACGACGCCGGTCGGGGTCGCCGTTGCAACGGTCGCAAACCCGAGCCCGGGGTTCGGCGACACTTGCAGCGTGAGCGTCGTCGTGCGATTCGTGGCGATCGGGTTCTTGATCGTGATCGTGCTGGTGCTCGTCGTCGTGAGCGCCCGAATGGCCTGCACGTTGATGACGAACGCCAGCGTGGCGCTCACGGTCGGCAGTTCCGGCGTCGCTTGGCTGTCCCGCATGAAGGCCGGCAATCCTGATACAGCGTACTTGAATGTGGGCGCCACGTCCGCGGCCGACGTGGACGTCGGCAGAACGCGGACTGTGATCACGTTGCTCGTGCATGTCGACTGGTCTTGCGGCGCGCCCGGTGGAAGTTGGATGACGAGCTTCGTGTCTTGATTGACCGTCGTGATCGACCCCGTCTTCACGATGCACGACAGACTGCTCGGCTGAAGCGATCCACTCGTCGTCCACGTCGGCTGGGCCAGCGAGGAGAACGGCATGATCGTCATTGCCAGCGTCGAGAAGTCGCCGAGCGGCATCTGGAACGACAGCGAGGCGCCGGTGCTGGTTGTGATCGTGGGATTGCTGCTCACCGATACGACCATGGAGCCGACGAATCCGCAGCCGCGCGCCGAGTTGTCGGTACCGCTATGGCGCGCGACGATGCTGGCGCCGGTCAGCGCTCCACCGGTTTTGATGCTCGGCGCGAGGTCGATCGAGTTGCCCCAGACTTCGAAGGTCATCGCGGATCCTGCCTGCACGGTCAGGGCGTTGCCGGTTCCGGCAATGTGCGAGTTGCAGTCTGACGTTCTCGTCACGTATTCCACGCCAGCCGATGCCCGCGCCATCGGCGTGACGGCGAGGGCGAACGTCGCGGTCGCCACCAGTGTTGCCCGCGACGCATTCGCGCCGCGGCGTCTTTCGAATATGCTAATCATGGGATCGCCTCCTGTTGCTCCAATCAACGAAGGAGGCGCGTGATTCTTCTCACCGACCGGCCGGAGACGGCCGATGTCGCGCCAGCTACCGTCGCGGTGGACGCAAAGCCGGGTGCATCGACGCATCGCCGATCACGGTGAACGCCGCCCAGTCGGCCATGCGTCCATCCGCGCGGATCGCCGCGAGCTTCGATTGCCGGAGCGCGTCGCCGACGTTTGCGCCGGCGGCCATCGTCGCGTACAAGCGGTCCACAAACGGAAGCACCGCGCGGTCGCCGATGGACCATTGCGTCACCACGACCGCTCGGGCGCCGGCTTCAAGGAAGGATTCGCTCAGACCACGCAGCCCCTCCCCACCGAGAATCTGTCCGCCGAGCGACTCGCAAGCCGAGAGCACGACGAGCGCACCGTTCAAGTGGAGCGCCGCGATGTCCGAGGTCGTTAGTAAACCATCATCGCCCTTCGTGGCCGTCAGCGCGAGCGCCGTCCGTGATTGCCCCTGGCCATCGATCAGCGCATGCGTCGCGAAGTGCAGGACGCTGACCGACGGCAGATCAGCGCCGCGCAGCGCCGACTTCGTCGCGTCGCCGCGTTTCAGCACGACGCTCGAGCGACCGTAGCCACCGACCAGCCGCGCTTCCTCGGCCGAATGCGCCAGCCTCGGCAGCGATGAGCGAAAAACCGGGTCGCCGACGACAACGAGCCTCGTCGCGGAGGACGACGATGGAAGCGACGCGAGCGCTTGCGCAACCGTCGCGGACGGCACGATCGAGATCGCAAACCGCTCGACGGCATAGCGTCCGTCGGCGAGGCGCAGCGACTCGAACGGCACCCGAAACAGATCGCCGTCCGGCGAGATGTCGAGGCGGGTCACTTTCGGCGGAAGCGCGCGAACGATCGGGTCGAGGAGCGCGGCGCCGAGCTGCTTCCCGACGGCCACCGGCTCGACGCCGCCCGACGCCACGCGCAAGTATCGCTCGATCAGCGGCGCCAACGCGTCGCGATCGGCGAGCGAAATCGCAAAGGCCGAGTCGCTCGACACGATCAACGCGGTCGTTGGCGCGCCCGCCAAGCCAAGCGTCAGGAGGACCAGCGCCTGATCCGGCGCTAGTCGGCGCCGTTCGTCGCGCAGCTCGACGACGGGGCCGGTCGACGCGAGTCGTTGAAATCCAGCGAGCGCTTGCGCCGAATCTCGCACGCGTCCGATCGACCTCAACGCCGCATCCGCGATCTCGCGCGCGCGTACGCTCTCGATGAACCTGAACGCCGACGTCAAGCGGCCCTCGTTCGCGAGGCCGGCGACGAGCTCGGGGTACGCTTCGCTCAGCTCACCCATCTCATTGTGAAGCTGCGCGAGCCCCGCGCGCAGATCTCGGCTCGTCATCCCGCGACGTCGTCGCGTGATCTCCGACGAGACGAACGCGATCGCGCTGTCGGCCGTTGCGACGCGGTGCAGACGAAACGCGAGCTGCGCCTCGAAGATCGCCGCGGGAAGGAGATTGACGTCGGACGTGTCGCCGCGCCGCCACGGAAATTCCGGTCGCGCCATCCCGAACAGCGAATCGGCGGCGTGTAGCTTTCCGCGCAACAGCGCGAGCCGTGCAAGATGGAGTGGAAGCTCCTGGAGCCACCCGGAATTTCCCGACGCATGCGCCAGGCGCGTCGCGTCATCGAGCGCGTGCTCGGCGCTGTCCAAGTTTCCGATGCGCATGTCGACGAGCGCGAGCAAGCGAAGCGGGTCGACCGCGTTGTAGCTCAAGCCCGCTTGGCGATAGGCCGCGACGGCTTCGACGAGCTTGGTCCGCGCTGGGCCGAGTTGCCCCTCCGATTCGAGAAGCAAACCCTCGAGGCGGCGATCGACCGCCAATCCCCACAGGTCGCCGTCGCGCGCGTGCAGAATCTCGGCTTGAGCCGCTTCGGCGTGCGCTGATTCCACGTTTCCTAACGCGACGTAGACGTCGGCCAGGTCGATTCGCGCCCACGCCTCGACGCGATCGAAGTGCGTCGCCCTCGCGCTGTTGATCGCGCGCTCCAAATCGGCGATCGATTCCCTGAAATACCCGCGCACCGACCGCACGTACCCGAGCCATTGGCTCGCCTGGGCGACGCCGACGAGGTTGTGCGTGCGATTGAACAATCGCACCGCTTCGTCGGCGCGTTCCGCGGCGAGGTCGAAGTAGCCCGACCGCTCGACCGATTGCGCGATGTACACGTCGCACGACGCCCACACGCGCACGGCATCGGACTTTTTCGCCACGTCGCGGCCCTTGATCACGAGCAAACGACCCGTCGTGTCGCCGAGTTGATCCTCGAACGACCCCTCGACGCAGTCGAGCTGCGCCGACTCCTCGGCCGTCCGCTGCTTCATGGCGGCGCGTGCCTCACGCACGAGCTGCAGACCGATTTTCGGACCCGCGCGTCGGCTGCGAATTTGCGCCAAGCCAATCAACGCCTGCGCTGCAGTCTCCTCGTCGCCCGCGGCGATCGCGTCCGCGCGCGCGCGCGAGTACAGCGAGTCGGCGCGATCGGTGCTGCTGCCGAGCGCGCGCCAGAGCGCCATGCCCATGCTCGCCGACGCGGCATACTGCGCCTCGGACGGCGCGACCGCCTCGAGTCGCTGATAGAGCGAGTCTGCCCGCGCGTACTGATACCGGAGCCGGCTCAGCGTCGCGAGAGCGAGCAGCGCGCGTCGATCCGTCGGCTGCGCGCTCAGCGCCCGCTGCCACTCGCGCTCGAAGCGCACGTCGCTTCCGGCTTCGACCGACTGCTGCGCCGCGCGAACGATTCGCGATGCCTCGCCGCGCGGATCGAACGGCGTCATGCCGCCGGCGAGCATCAACACGAGTGTCAGAGGCGCCAGCATGTCAACGGACTTGCACCCCCCGGGTGGAAGCGTCAAGAGGGACGACCGGATCGGGGTCCGGCGCATCGGTTATTCGCTGGGCGCGATCGCACAGATCGATGCGCGCAGCACGTTGCTCTCGACGCGCGCCGGCACGAGCTGCCGCTGCCCATCGACGATGCGCACCTCCTCGCCGACGCTCGCCCGGATCTGGAGATAGAGCGTCACCCGGTGAGAGCCGCGCCGCGAGCCGCAGGCCTCCCCGCTCTCGTCATACCAGTCGCGAATCGCCAGCGCCGACGCATACGGAAGCCATCGAGCGCCGACAAAGTCGGAACGCCGACTTATTCGGTACTCCGTCGGGGTCGTTCCGACGACGGTATGAACGAGCGTGACAGTGGCCGACGTCGCCGAGACTGTATCAGCGCCGCCGTTGATCGTGAAGGTCGTCAACACCGGCGGTTGGGGGACGGCAGTCTGCGCCCGACCGTCGTGACGCGCCACGCAGGCGGCAACAACGGAAAACAGCAAAGCCCGGAGAACAGGACGACGCATGTGGGAAGGAACGCACGGAATCTGAAACCACTCTCACGCGACCCACTCGCGCGATCGATGGTCAGATAACCTTCAACCTCCATAGCCCGTAGATCATACCCATCGATACAGTCCCGTTCACGATCATCACCCCGCCAAAAGCGATCAACGCCGACCGGAGTGGCATCCGCGTCAGCGATGTGCACACCCAGAAATAGCTCGAGTTCACGTACTTCGTGATGATGCATCCCGCCGCGGCCGCGAGCATCGTCGCCTCGGGACTCAATCCGAGACTGCTCATCATCGGTGACACGATCGACGCCGCCGTGATGACACCCACCGTCGACGATCCGGTGATCATGTTCCCGGCGAAACCGAGCACGAACGGCAGAAAGATCGGCGACAAACCCGTCGACCGCGTCGCCGCCGCGATCGCATCGACCGCTGGCGTCTGGCGCAGAATCTGACTCAGCGCGCCGCCGAGCCCCACGACCATGATGATCATCGCCGACGTGCGAAGCGCGCTCTCCACCCAGTCGCTCGTCCGCGCGCTCGCCTGATCGCGTCGAGTGTTGCGATACGCGATCAACACCCCGATGCTCAGCGCAACGACCGGCCACCCGAGATAGACCATCGCGACGTTCACGATGTGATTCTTCGGCAGCAGCATCGCGGACGTGCTCTGCGCCGCGATGAGCACGAGCGGAATCAGAATCGGCGCGAAGGCGCTGAATGTGGACGGAAGGTCCGCTTCACGGCCGCGGTCGACGAAGGATTGCCCGATGAACTCCGAGGACGGCGGCGACGGCAGCCTCGGTCCCACTGCCATCGCATAGAGCCAGCCGAAGATGCTCGCGATGATCGAGACGAAGGACCCCCACACGATGATCCGTCCCATGTCGGCGTGGAGAATCGCGACGGCGGCCAGCGGCCCGGGCGTCGGCGGCACCATCGCATGCGTCAGCTGCATGGCGCCGATCAAGCCCGTGCTCATCGTCGCCATGTTGAGCTCACTGCGAATCGCCGCCGAGTGCACGAGGGGATTCAAGATCACATAGCCGACATCCGAGAAGATCGGAATTCCGACGGTCCATCCCGCCAATGTCAGCGCAAGCGGCATCCGCTTCTCGCCGACCCATTGGATCATCGCGAGCGTGATGCGCTCGATGCCGCCAGTGTACTTCAGCGCCTCGGCCAGCATCGTCCCGACGACGATGACGACCGCGATGCTCTGCACCGTCTTGCCGAAGCCCGTCTCGAACGCCGCGATGAACGCGCCGCGGTCGATGCCCGGCAGAAGCGCGAGCAGCAAGATCGGCACGAGCAGCGCGATGAACACATGCCATCTGAATTTCGTGATCAGAAGGAACAGTAGTGCGACCACCGCGATGAGACCGCCGAGCGCGATGATCGTGCTCGTTGTGATCTTCGGGTCCATTGTGTCGGTTAGGTCTGAATGACGTCGCGGAGAAGGACGACTGGATGTACGGCGGGGCGCGATGTCCCTTGCATGATTTGCTGGCGACACGAGACGCCAGTCGCCGCGACGATCGCGTCCGGCGGCGCGGCATTCACCGCGGGAAAGAGGCGCATGCCGCCAATCGAGAGCGAGAGGTCATAGTGCTCGCGCTCGAACCCGAACGAGCCGGCCATGCCGCAGCAGCCCGCATCGAGCACGTTGACGCTCGCCTGCGGAATGCGCTGGAGGAGCGCGACGCTGCCCTCCGTCGCGCCCGATGCCTTTTGATGGCAGTGGCCATGGAAGACGATCGGCCTTCCCGCCACTTTGGCTCGAGGATTTACTGTCAGGCCGCCGTCGTCGATCGCGGCGGCGAGCACGTCGTCGACCATTCGCGCCTGTCGCGCAATGGCCAGGGCGCCCTCGTCGCCCTTCGCAAGATTCGGCAGCTCGTCCTTGAGTGTGAACACGCAGCTCGGCTCACATCCGACGATCGGAATTCCCGCTCGTGCGGCCGGCGCGAGCTGCGCGATCAGATGGGCATGGCGCCGGCGCGCGTCGCCGAGCATCCCCTTCGAGATCAACGAGCGGCCGCAGCAGACGTCGCCCGCCAGCTGGACCTCCCAACCCGCCAGCTCGAGCAGCTCGATCGCCGCACGTCCAATCTCGGGCTCCGTATAGCTCGTGAACGAGTCGGCGAAAAAGACAATCGGGCCGCGACTCGCGCGACCATTCGCCGGCCGCATCACCGCGCGTCGAGCGAACCAGCGTTGGAGGGTGTCGCGATGAAATGTCGGCAGCGAGCGCCGACCGTCGATTCCTCCGAAACGTTCGGCGAGCGCCCGTATCGGCTTCGCGTGTGCGACCCAGTTGGACATCGGCGCAAGCGCGGATCCGACGCGATTGAGCGTTCTCACATGGCCGAAGACGCGCGTCCGAACCGGTGTCCCGTGATGCTGATGATAGTGCGAGAGAAACTCCGACTTGAGCGAAGCCATGTCCACCGACAGCGGACACTCGGTCTTGCACGCTTTGCACTCGAGGCACAGATCGAGAATCTCATGAAGCTTCTCGTCGCCGAGCGCGGCATGAGGATCCGGCAGCGAGAGCGCGCGAACGAGCGCGTTCGCCCGTCCGCGCGTCGAGTGCTGCTCATCGCGGGTCGCCATGAACGACGGACACATCGTGCGACCCGCCAGTTCCGACTTGCGGCACGCACCGATCCGCGCGCACCGGTTCGCGAAGTCCCGCATCCCGCCGTCGAACGTGAAGCTCGTCGCGAGCGGAAGCGCGCGCGGCAATCGTGGCTCGCGGAGATTCTCGGTCATCCGCTGCGCGTCGATTTTCTTTCCCGGATTGAAGCGTCCGTGCGGATCGAACAGCTGCTTGATCGAGCGCATCGCGCCGTACAGCTCCGGACCGAAGATCCGCGCGTTGAACTCGCTGCGAACGAGACCATCCCCGTGCTCACTGCTGTTGTTCCCGCCGAACTCCGTGACGAGCGCGAACACTTCGTCCGCGACGGCGCGAAGGGTCTCGATCGAGCTCGGCTTCGTGAGATCAAGGAACGGCCGGATATGCAGACATCCGGCCGATGCATGGCCGTAGAACCCTGCCTTCAGCTCATGCCGCGCGAGCAACTCCGCAAACCGATGCGAGTACGCGGCGAGCCGACGGGGATCGACCGCGGTGTCTTCGACGAACGCCACCGATCGCTGTCCATTTTCACCGGCGGCGCTCAACAGGCCGAGTCCGGCCTTCCGCAGCTCGCGGAAGCTCGAGAGCTCCGCACCGCTGTGCGCGCGAATCACCGCGTAGCCACACTTCTCGTCGCGCCAACGCGCCTCGAGCGCGGCGGCTGCCGCCTTTGCCTCGTCAGGAGTGTCGGCGTAGAACTCGAGCCACAACAGCGCGCCCGGATCGCCGTTCAGCACGGACACGAGCTTGCCGTGCACCGGCGATTTCCGCGCGAGATCGAGAATGAACCGATCGACGAGCTCGATCACCGCCGCATTGCATTCGCGCGCCACTTCGGCGGCCTCGATCGCTTCGGCTACGGTGGCGAAGTGACCAGCGATCCCCACGACCGCTTTCGGGATCGGTACGAGCTTGACGTTCGCCTCGACGACGATGGCGAGCGTCCCTTCGGAGCCGACGACGAGGTTCGCGAGATTGAACGGGCCGCGTTCGGGAACCATCCGCTCGAGGCGATACCCACCGGACCTCCTCCAGAACGGCGGCGTGTCGCGACGAATCGCGATCGCATTGTCGTTTACTAAACGCGACACCTCGCGATGCAGACGTGCATCGAGCGAGTCGCCCTCGCTCCGGCGTGCCAGCTCCGCCTCGCCGAGAGGACCGAGCGTCGAGCGACTTCCATCCGACAGAACGACGTCCAGCGACGCGACGTGATCGATCGTCATTCCATACCGTGCGGACCGCGCGCCGCACGAGTTGTTGCCGATCATCCCGCCGAGTGTCGCGCGGTTCGACGTCGACGTGTCGGGCGCGAACATGAGCTTGTGCGCGGCCGCGGCCTTGTTCAGATCATCCTGCACGAGGCCGGGCTGCACGCGCGCGATCATCGCCGCCGGATCGAGCGCGACGAGCCGATGCATGTAGCGCGACATGTCGAGCACGATCGCGCGCCCGATCGTCTGCCCGGCGAGACTGGTCCCGGCGCCCCGCGGAAGGATCGGCACATCCAGCTCGCACGCGACCCTCACCGCCGCGACGATGTCGTCGGCGTCGCGCGGGAACGCGACACCGAGCGGCTCGATCGAATAGAGGCTCGCGTCCGTCGAGTAGAGATGTCGCGTGTAATCGTCGAAGCGCGTTTCGCCGCGCATCGCGGCGCGGAGTGAGGCTTCGATGTCCCGCGTCAACGGCCCTCCCATTTCGGCGCGCGCTTCTCGAGGAAGGCCGCAACACCTTCGCGAAAGTCGCTGCTCCCGTACGCCGCTCGAACGAGATCCTCGCCGCTCGCGGCCGGAGCGCTCATGACGCGACGGATCGCTTCCTTCGTGCACTGAATCGTGATCGGGGAGTAGCTGGTGATGCGCGCACACAACGCGTCGAGCTCCGCGTCGAACCCCGACGCACCCACGAGCATCGCGACGAATCCGATCGCGCGAGCATCCTCGGCGGACATGAAGTCCGTCGTGATCAGCATCGCCTTCGTCCGCGACGCGCCGAGCAGCGCGACGAGCCGGGCGTAGTTCGCGGCCGACAGCGCGTTGCCAACGGTTCGGGCAATCGGGACGCCGAACCGTGCGCTCGGAGCGGCGACGCGCAGATCGCACGCCGCGGCGAGAACGAGCCCTGCGCCGACGACGAACCCCTCGACGGCCGCGATCGTTGCGACGCGCAGCCGCTCGAGCTTCGAAACGATGGTCTCGAGGCGCGTCTCGTACGCAACGCCGTCCTCGCCGGACGTGAACTCCGTGAATTGCGCGATGTCGGTTCCCGCGACGAAGTGGCCGCCGGCGCCGCGCAGCACGGCGACGCGCACGTCTCGATTCGCCTCGATGCGATCGAGCGCATCGTCGAGCTGCTGATACATCGCCCACGTCATCGCGTTTCGCGCGCCGGCGCGGTCGAACGTGATCGTCGCGATCGTGCCGCGTGTCTCGAGATGAACGATTCCGTCGCTTCCGCTCACGCCGCACCCTCGATGCCGAGCTCGCGCAGAACCTCGGCCGTATGCTCGCCGAGGAGCGGTGGCGGACGTCGAACGCGTGGCGGTGTGGCGCTCATCTTGAGCGGAAATCCGAGCGTACGCACGCGGCCGGCCACCGGATGGTCGATCTCTTCGATCATGCAACGAGCATGAGTGTGTGGATCGGCGAAGACTTGAGCAAAGTCATAAATCGGTCCGGCGGGTACCCCGACGGCCTGCATGGCTTCGACCCACTCGGCGGTCGGTCGCTTCGCCAATGCGGATTCGATCTCTCGCACGAGGGCCGGACGATTTTCCATTCGCGCCGCATTCGTCGCGAATCGCGCATCGGTCGCCAGCTCGTCGCGTCCGAGCGTCGCGCAGAGCTTCTGCCATTGTGCCGGTGACAGCGCCGCGAGGTTGATGTAGCCGTCGCTGGTGCGGAATGCCTGGTACGGCGCGTTGAGCCGATGCGCGGAGCCCATCGCGTGCGGCACGGCGTCGGTTGCCCAGTACTCCGTCGTTTCCCACACGGACATCGCGAGCGCGGCCTCGAACAGCGACGTGTCGACGTGCTGCCCGCGCCCCGTCTTTCCGCGCGCAATCAACGCCGCGAGCACGCCGTTCGTCGCGATGAGCCCGACGGAAAGATCGGCGATCGGTACGCCGCATTTCATCGGCGGCCCGCCGGGCTCGCCGGTGACGCTCATGATGCCGCTCATTCCCTGCGCGATGAGATCGAAGCCGGGGCGCTCGGCGTACGGACCTGTCTGGCCGAATCCGGAGATGCTCACGTAGATCAGTCGCGGATTCAGCGCGGCCATCGTTTCATAGTCGACGCCGAGGCGCTTCATAACGCCGGGCCGAAAGCTTTCGACGAGAACGTCTGCGGTGCGCGCGAGCGCCATGAACGATGCGCGATCGCGATCCTGCGTGAGATCGAGCACGATGCTGCGCTTGTTGCGGTTGAGCGCGAAGAACGGTGCGTTGTCGTCGCCGCGCATGCGAAGCTCGGCGCCGCCCATCGAGCGAGCGAGGTCGCCGGTCGGCGGCTCGACCTTGATGACATCGGCGCCGAGGTCGCCGAGCTGCATCGTGCAGAACGGGCCGCCCATGACTTGTGTGAGGTCGACGACGCGCACGCCGTCGAGGGGGAGAATCATGAAGCAATTCTCGCCTCTCGAGCGGGTGCGGGGAAGACATCGACGGCTGCCACGTCAACAGCGTCGAGTAGGCTCAGCGAGCCCGTTCGCCGTACCCTCCTTCCCGGGGAAACCGCAGAGTCAGGACACGACGGCGTTTTGCATCGCCCACAACGCGGCCGCTGCCCTCGTCGAGACGCCGATCTTCACGTACACGTGTTGGATGTGATGATCCGCCGTTTTCGTCGAGATGAAGAGACGCTCTCCGATCTCACGCGTCGTCAGCCCTTTCGCCGCCAGCCGCAGGACGTCGACCTCGCGACGCGACAACCCTCCGGGATGCTTCTGACGACGAACCGGAGCCGCCGACGGCTCGCCATGCCCTGCGGCGACGAGGACCGCCCGCGTCGCACGCGCATCGAGCACACCACTCGACGCCAACCGGCTCAACTCGGCCGCCGCATCGCTCGCGGAGAACGCCGGTCGATCGGCTCGCTCGGTCGTCATGCCGACGTAGACCTCGGTGGCCGCGAGAACGGCCGCGCTCGGATCGACCGCGTCAGCGCGCACGCGCTTGTGATAGCCTGACCCGTCGCACTTCTCGTGATGCGCGCACGCGACTGCGTTCAGCGTCGATAAGCCGGGCGACCGCCGCAGCATCTGCTCCGTCAACATCGGGTGCAGCTCGACGCGATCGAATTCCGCGCGCGTCAGCGAACCACGCTTGTCCCAGATCGAGTTCGGAACCGCGGTCGTGCCGAAGTCGTGGACGAACGCGGCACGTCGCAAGTTGGTGATCGCCTCATCGGAGAAGCCGAGCACCTGCGCGGCATCCGTCGCAAGCTGCGCGCAGCGGCGGCTGTGTCCACCCATGTACGGCGATTTGAGATCTATGAAGTCGGCAGCCATCAAGAGGGCGTTGTCGAGACTGTCGCCGGCGAGGACGCGACGAGGATGCGGCTCGAGCTCCATCACCGCGTCCCACGGCTCGGTTTTCGACAGCCGCGCGAACCACTCACTTCCGTGCGCGAGAAAAACGTCGGTCAGCGCCGGATCGTACGTTCGATCGCGACGATCACGCGCGGCATCGAGCGCTCGCTCCGGCGAGAAGAGACGCGCCAGCGCCTCCATGTCGTGGCTCAAGTGGACGACACGCATCGGGAGCGGAATCGTCTCGCCGCCAGCATGTGCCGGGTATCCCTTCCCATTCCAGCGCTCGAACGTGAAGCGGAGCGACTCTCGCACCTCGGGTCCGAATTCGATTCGCTCGAGCAGCATGTCGCCGACTTCGCAACCCGACGAGAAGTTGTGCGTCGCCCATTCGCGCGCGTTCTGCTGAATGAACTGCACGACCTGATCGCGCTCTTCCTCCGCACGACCAGCCGTCGCGAATCGAATCACGTCCTGAATCACCTCGGCCGGATTTCCGGCGTCGTGCACGAGCGTCTGCGCACGGATCGCGATCTCATCGCCGAATAGCGTCGCGACTTCGTGCGCGTGACCGGTGCACCCGATGTACCGGAGCAGCGCTACCCAATAGACCGTGTCGCGCACCTGCGGGTCGAGTCCCGCGGCGTCGCAGATCCACGTCGCGAGAAGACACGACCGAAGCTGGGACTCCAGCGGCTGTCCGAACGCGTTGTCCTGGTGACCTGACCCCCGGGGTTGATCCAGAAATGGTGTTAGTCCGGGGTTGGGTTTAGAGAAGTTGTAGGAACACGCAGTGCTTTGGCAAACTCCTCCGGGGTTCGATCATCGAGGCCGCTGTGCGGCCG